>JAESFU010000012.1_pt1 | contig 1283050 bp, 1164 predicted proteins | sample 9269461 | NCBI WGS metagenome assembly JAESFU01 (sample SAMN14502556, study PRJNA617107) | algae metagenome | isolation source: Stenomitos rutilans HA7619-LM2 and co-occurring heterotrophs from cave walls | place: USA: Waikapalae cave, Hawaii | collected 2009-07-28
GTTGAAGGCCTGGTGATCGACGAGAAGGCTCACCTCGGGCATCTCAAATGGATCCTGGAAGAGTTCTGCAAGGTCTTCTTCGAGATCGACACGGTCAAGATGCGCTTTCGGCCGTCCTTCTTCCCGTTCACCGAGCCATCGATGGAGGTCGACATCCAGTGTTCGCGCAAGGGCGGCGAGATCCGCTTCGGCGAGGGCGAGGACTGGCTCGAGATCCTCGGCTGCGGCATGGTCCACCCCAATGTCCTGAGAAATTGCGGGCTCGACCCCGAAGTCTATCAGGGCTTCGCCTGGGGCATGGGCATCGACCGCATCGCCATGCTGAAATACGGCATGCCGGATCTGCGCCCGTTCTTCGAGGCGGATGTGCGCTGGCTCTCGCATTACGGCTTCCGCCCGCTCGACTTGCCGACCCTGACCGGCGGGCTGTCGTCGTGAGCGTGGCCTCGGGTCGGAGGAGCAGGCGATGAGCGCAGCCGCATGGGCCGGCCTGCTGGCGGCGCTGGTCGTGGCGGTGAACCTGCTCTGCCAGGCGATCGCCTTCGTTCGCCTGCGCCGCAAGGACGGGCACACCGCGCTGCTCGACGCGCTGCCGGCGGTGACGATCGTGCGCCCGGTGCGCGGCATCGAGGCCTTCAGCCGCGAGACGGCAGTGTCGGGGCTGGAGCTCGACTATCCGCGCTACCACACCATCTTCTGCTGCGCCGAAGCGGACGACCCGATCGTGCCGCTGATCGCCGAGATGATCGGCCGCTACGGCGAGGATCGCGTCTCGTTGATCACCGGCGACGTCGCGGTCAGCGCCAACCCCAAGCTCAACAACTGCGTCAAGGGCTGGGAGGCGGCGACGACTGAATGGGTCATCCTGGCCGATTCCAACGTGCTGATGTCGAAGGACTACATCCAGCGCATGCTGGCTTCGTGGCGGCCCGACACCGGCCTCGTCTGCTCGACGCCGGCGGGGTCCCGGCCGCATGATTTCGGCGCCGAGGTCGAATGTGCCTTCCTGAATTCCTTCCAGGCGCGCTGGCAATATGCCGGCGAGGCGATCGGTCTGGGCTTCGCCCAGGGCAAGTCGATGCTCTGGAACAAGCCCTTCCTCGATGCGCGCGGCGGCATTGCGGCGCTTGGCGCCGAGATCGCCGAGGACGCGGCGGCGACCAAGCTTGTGCGCAAGGCCGGCAAGCATGTCCATCTCGTCGGCCAGCCCTTCGAGCAGCCGCTCGGCGCGCGCCGGCTCGCCGACGTGGTCCAGCGCCAGTTCCGCTGGGCGCGGCTCAGGCGGGTGACCTTCCTGCCGTTCTTCCTGCCCGAGATCGTCTCCGGGCCGCTGCTGCCGGTGCTGCTGGCGGCCTTCGCCGCGGCCGGGCTGGGTCATCCCGTCTGGCTCGGGCCGGCGCTGGTGCTGCTGCCCTGGTATGTGGCCGAACTCGCCCTGTGTCGCGGCGTCGGCTGGTATCTGTCCTGGCGGATGCCGGCGGCGCTGCTGGTCCGCGACATCGCCTTCCCCGGAATCTGGGCCTACGCCTTCGTCGCCGGCGATGTGAGCTGGCGTGGGAACACGATGAAGATCAAGACAGATGGCGGGGACGAGCTGAATGCCGTCGTGCCGGCCCTCTCGCATGCCAATCTGAGAAGCGACGGACACCCATGAAGTTCACATCGTCCTGGTTGAAGGACCATCTCGACACCTCGGTTTCTCTCGACAGCATCACCGAGGCCCTGACCCGCGTCGGGCTCGAGGTCGAGGCCGTCGAGGACAAGGCGAAGGCGCTTGCGGCCTTCACCATCGCCCGGGTCATCGAGGCGAAGCCGCATCCCAATGCCGACCGCCTGCGTGTCTGCATCGTCGACACCGGCGCGCCCGAGCCCGTCCAGGTCGTCTGCGGCGCGCCCAATGCCCGCACCGGCATGAAGAGCGTGTTTTCGCCGCCCGGCACCTACATTCCCGGCAAGGACATCACGCTCGGCAAGGGCGTGATCCGCGGCGTCGAGTCGAACGGCATGCTCTGCTCGGCCGCCGAACTCCAGACCTCCGACGACCATGACGGCATCATCGACCTGCCCGCAGATGCGCCGGTCGGCGAGCCCTACGCGACTTATGCCGGCCTCGATGATGCAGTGATCGAGATCGCGGTGACGCCGAACCGCGCCGATGCGCTCGGCGTCTCCGGCGTGGCGCGCGATCTCGTCGCCGCCGGACTAGGCGCGCTCAAGACGCCCCCGGTCCAGGCCGTGCGCGGCAGCTTTCCCTGCCCGGTCGACGTCAGGCTCGATGTCGCGCCCGAGGACAAGGGACTCTGCCCGGCCTTCGCGCTGCGCCTGATCCGGGGCGTGAAGAACGGCCCGTCTCCCGACTGGCTCCAGGCCCGCCTGCGCGCGATCGGGCTGCGGCCGATCAACGCGCTGGTCGACATCACAAACTTCATGACCTTCGACCGCAGCCGGCCGCTGCACGTCTTCGACGCGGCCAAGGTATCGGGCGACTTGGTCGTCCGCCGGGCGCGTGACGGTGAGACGATTCTGGCGCTCGACGGCAAGACTTACGCGCTGACCGACGAGCAGGTCGTCATCGCCGACGACAACGGTGTCGAATCGCTCGCCGGCATCATGGGCGGCGAGGCCTCCGGCTGCGACGAGGGCACCACCGACGTGCTGGTCGAGAGCGCGCTCTGGGATCCGCTGAACATCGCCCGCTCGGGCCGTGCGCTCGGCATCAATTCCGATGCGCGCTACCGCTTCGAGCGCGGCGTCGATCTTGATTTCTGCCGGCCGGGTCTCGACCTCGCCACCAAGATGATCGTCGAGCTCTGCGGCGGCGAGCCTTCCGAGATGGTCTTCGCCGGCGAGCTGCCCGACAGCCCCAACGCGATCGATTTCCCCTGGTCGGAGGTCAAACGCCTGACCGGGCTCGATCTGCCACAGGCCGAGATGAAGGCCGCGCTGACCTCGCTCGGCTTCCACGTCTCGGGCTCGGGCGACCGGGTCGAGGTCGCGGCTCCGTCCTGGCGGGCGGATGTCGCCGGAAAGGCCGATCTCGTCGAGGAAATCGTGCGCATCGCCGGCCTCGACCGCGTCACCTCGGTCCCGCTGCCGCGGATCAAAGGCGAGGTGATCAAGCCCGTCCTGACCGTGCTGCAGAAGCGCACACGTCAGGCCAAGCGCCTGCTCGCCGGCCGCGGCATGGTCGAGGCCGTGACCTGGTCCTTCATCGCGCATGAGCAGGCGAAGCTCTTCGGCGGCGGCTCGCCGAAGCTCGTCCTCGCCAATCCGATCGCGGCCGATCTCTCCGACATGCGGCCCTCGCTTTTGCCGGGCCTGATCCGGGCCGCCCAGGCCAATGCCGATCGCGGCCATGGCGACGTCGCGCTGTTCGAGGTCGGCCAGGTCTTCGCCAGCGACGAGCCCGAGGGCCAGACGATCGCGGCCGCGGGCCTGCGCCGCGGCTCCGCCCGGCTCGACGGCGCTGGCCGCCATTGGGACACAGCCGCCAGGTCGGTCGAGGCCTTCGACGCCAAGGCGGACGTGATGGGCCTGCTCGCCGGGCTCGGCGTGCCGGTCGGTGGCCTTCAACTGGTCGCCGGCGGTCCCGCCTGGGCCCATCCCGGTCGCTCGGCGACGCTGCAGTTCGGCCCCAAGGGCGTCATCGGCGCCTTTGGCGAGGTCCATCCCAAGGTGCTGAAGGCACTCGACGTCAAGGGGCCGCTGATCGCCTTCGAGATCGTGCTCGATGCCCTGCCGCTGCCGAAACACAAGCCGACCAAGGTCAAGCCGAAACTGGCGCTCTCGGGTTTCCAGCCGGTGACGCGCGACTTCGCCTTCATCGTCGAGCGCAAGGCCGCGGCCGGCGACATGGCGAAGACCGCGCAGAACGCCGACCGCGCCCTGATCGCGGACGTCTCGGTCTTCGATCTCTACGAGGGGCCGGGCGTCGAGGCGGGCCGCAAGTCGGTGGCGCTCGCCGTGACGCTGCAGCCGGTCGAGAAGACGTTGACCGAGGCCGAGATCGAGGCGGTCGGGGCCAGGATCGTGGCGGAGATGGGCAAGCGCTACGGGGCTGTGCTGCGGGGGTAGGGCGCCCTCTTCCTTCTCCCCCGAGAGGCGAAGGAAGAGGCGTCCACCATTGATCCTGATTGTGTAATAATCAGCGCAGGCAATCCCTGAATTTTCAGGGTATCGGCTTGCCGATTGTTGCATCCGCGCGGCCCCGATGACCGTCACCGAACTCCCCGTCACCGACAGCCTCTTTCCGGGCTTCCGCCTGCTCGACGTGGTGACGTCGGGCGCACGCATCCGCGTCAGGACGGGCGGGCAGGGGCCGGCGCTGCTGCTGCTCCACGGCTATCCGCAGACCCATGTGCTCTGGCACAAGGTCGCCGACCGGCTGCGGGACCGCTTCACGCTCGTTTGCGTCGATCTGCGCGGCTATGGCGACAGCGACAAGCCGCCGACCGATGCCGAGCATTTCCCCTATTCCAAGCGCGCCATGGCGCTCGACATGGTGCAGATGATGAGCGCGCTGGGCCATGAGCGCTTCTTCGTCGGCGCGCATGATCGCGGTGCCCGGGTCGCCCATCGTCTCGCACTGGACCATGCGACCCGCGTCACCCGCCTCGCCACGCTCGACATCGCGCCGACGCGCGAGATGTATGCCGGCACCACCGACGCCTTCGCCCGGGCCTATTGGCACTGGTTCTTCCTGATCCAGCCTGCGCCCTTCCCGGAGCGGATGATCGGCGCCGATCCGGAAGGCTACTGGCGCAAGAAATGCGGTTCGGGCTCGGCCGGGCTGACGCCGTTTTCGCCGGAGGCGCTGGCCCATTACCTGCGCTGTTTCTCGGATCCGGCGACGATCCACGGAAGCTGCGAAGACTATCGCGCCGCGGCCACCATCGACATCCAGCATGACGATCACGATGGCGGGCGAAAGCTGGCGCAGCCGCTGCTGGCGCTCTGGGGCGCCAACGGCATCATCGGCCGATGCTTCGATCCGCTTGCGCTCTGGCGGCAGCGCGCCGAAAACGTCGAGGGCCGGGCCCTCCCGGGCGGGCACTACCTGGCCGAGGAGCTGCCCGACGAGGTCGCGGCGGCCTTCGCGGATTTCTTTGGAGGAAAGCCATGAGCGGAACCAACCGCGTCTACCGCATCGCCGTCATCGCCGGCGACGGCATCGGCAAGGAAGTCATGCCCGAAGGCGTGCGCGTGCTCGAGGCGGCGGCGAAACGTTACGGCTTCGAGCTGCGCCTCGACACCTTCGACTTCTCCTCCTGCGACTACTACGCCAGGCACGGCAAGATGCTGCCGGACGACTGGAAGGCGCAGATCTCCGGCCATGATGCGATCTATTTCGGCGCCGTCGGCATGCCGGCGCAGGTGCCCGACCACATCTCGCTCTGGGGCTCGCTGCTGCTGTTCCGGCGCGAATTCGACCAGTACGTCAATCTCAGGCCCGTCCGGCTGATGCCGGGCGTGCCCGGCCCGCTGGTCGGCCGCAAGCCCGGCGACATCGACTTCTTCGTCGTGCGCGAGAACACCGAGGGCGAATACTCCTCGGTCGGCGGCAGGATGTATGCCGGCACCGAGCGCGAGATCGTCATCCAGGAGACGGTGATGAGCCGCGTCGGCGTCGATCGCGTGCTGAAATACGCTTTTGAGTTGGCCCAGCGTCGTCCGCGGAAAAAGCTGACCTCGGCGACCAAGTCGAACGGCATCTCGATCACCATGCCGTACTGGGACGAGCGGGTGAAGGAGATGGCGAAGAGCTATCCGGGCGTCGCCGTCGACCAGTACCACATCGACATCCTGACCGCGCATTTCGTGCTCAATCCCGACCGTTTCGACGTGGTCGTCGCGTCAAACCTGTTCGGCGACATCCTCTCCGACCTCGGGCCGGCCTGCACCGGCACGATCGGCATCGCGCCCTCGGGCAACATCAATCCGACCGGCGACTATCCGTCCCTGTTCGAGCCGGTGCACGGCTCGGCACCCGACATCTACGGCCAGGGCATCGCCAATCCGATCGGCCAGATCTGGTCGGGCGCGATGATGCTCGACCATCTCGGCGAGCACGAGGCGGCGAAGGGCATCGAGGCCGCGATCGAGCGCGCCCTCGGGGACGCCCGCACCCGCACCCGCGATCTCGGCGGCTCGCTCGGCACGGAGGCCGCCGGCAAGGCGATCGAGCAGGCGCTGGGTTGAGGTCGTTCTGGCAGGCGACTTGGCTGCCAGGATTGGTTAGGACAGCAGATCGAAATCAAAAAGGGTCGCTGAAGTCATGGATCTCTCGACTATCTCCTTCAGCGACCCGCTGCTCTGGGGCAAGCTCTTCGAGATCATCATCCTCAACATCGTCCTCTCGGGCGACAATGCGGTGGTGATCGCGCTCGCCTGCCGGGGGCTGCCGCCTCAGCAGCGCACCAAGGGCATCGTTCTGGGCGCGGGCGTCGCGGTTCTGCTGCGCGTGGTCTTCACCGTGCTGATCGCCTCGCTGCTGAACACGCCGTTCCTGCGCATCGCCGGGGCGCTCCTGCTGCTCTGGATCGCGGTCAAGCTGATCGCCGAGGACGGCGCGGGCGAGGACGATTCGATCGCCGCGAGCGACCGGCTCTGGAAAGCGGTCCAGACCGTCGCCATCGCCGACATCGTCATGAGCCTCGACAACGTACTGGCGATCGCCGCCGTGGCCAAGGACTCGGTTCCGCTCCTCGTCGCCGGCTTGGTGATCTCGATTCCGCTGATCGTGGTCGGCGCTTCGCTGATCACGCGGCTGCTCGAGGCTTTTCCGATCCTGGTCTGGGCGGGTGCCGCGCTGCTCGGCTGGGTCGCCGGCGAGATGCTCGATTCCGATCCATGGCTGATCCAGACCTTTGGTCAGGACCTGCTGCACAAGCTCGAATATCCGGCCGCCATCCTCGGCGCACTGATCGTCGTCGGCCTCGGCTATCTTCTGAAGAAGCGGCGCGCCGCGGCCCATTGAAACGGCTTCTGCCGACTTGAACTCGACCGCGCCGCATTCTGTGGCGCGGCCAATGACCAAAGGTGGCGCATGGATTTTCTCTCGACCCAGTTCCTGATTTCGCTGTTGCAGATCATCTGGATCGACCTGCTGCTGTCGGGCGACAATGCGGTGGTGATCGCGCTCGCCTGCCGGAACCTGCCGGAGGAGCAGCGCAAGCTCGGCATCTGGCTCGGCGCCGGCGCGGCGATCGGGCTGCGCATCCTGTTCGCACTCGTCATCACCTATCTGCTGGCGATCCCTTTCCTGAAGATGGGCGGCGGCCTGCTGCTGTTCTGGATCGCGATCAAGCTGATCCACGGCGAGGAGGATCACGGCGATGTCCAGGCCGGCACGACCCTGTGGGACGCGGTCAAGACGATCGCGATCGCGGATGCCGTGATGAGCCTCGACAATGTCCTCGCGGTCGCCGCGGCCGCGCATGGCAACGTTTCGCTCTTCGTCTTCGGCCTGCTGCTGTCGATTCCGCTGATCATCTATGGCTCGACCATGATCCTGTCGCTGCTGACGCGCTATCCGGTCCTGATCTGGCTCGGTGCGGCCTTGCTCGGCTGGATCGCCGGCGATATGATCGCCAACGATCCCTGGGTCGTGGGGCGCTACGGCGCGCCGACCGGCATCCTCGAATATCTCAGCGACACGGTCGGTGCGCTCTTCGTGCTGGCGGTGGGCTTCTTCTTCAAATGGCGCAAGGAGCGCGCCGGGCGGCCGCACTGAGCGGATTTCAGTCGAGGATGACGATGGCGGCGGCGAGGGTGACTTCGCCGCCGCTTCGGACGACGCGGCCGTGACCCGTTGCGGACCGGCCTGCGAGGTCGTCCGGCGCAAATGTGTCGTCGCCCAGCAGGCTCACGGAAAAGCTGTCCGGCGCGCGGGCGAAGCCGGTGCCGAGCGCCTTCACATAAGCTTCCTTGGCGGCCCAGATCCGGGCGAAGGCGAGCGGCCGGGCGGCTTCGGGCAAGGCCAGCAGGGTCTCGCGCTCGCGCGGGTGCAGCACCGCCAGCGGCGGCGGTGCCAGAGGGTCGATGCGCTCGACGTCGACGCCGACCGGGCGGTGTGCCAGCGCCACCGCGACGAGTCCGGCGCGCGTCGCCAGCGACAGGTGCAGGCCGGTGCCGGCGGGGCGGGCGAGGAGCGGCCGGCCGTGCTCGTCATGGTCGATCACCACGCCGGCCTCCGTCAGGTTGGCCTGCATGGCTAGGATCCGGCGCGCCACCCCGCGCCGCAGGGCCGAGCGCTCGGTCAGATTGGCCGGCTCGGCTCCGGTTGCGATCAGCCAGACCGCCGGCAGGCGCGGCGCGGGCTCGGTCTCGGAACTCAGCCAGATCATCGCGGCAGGGTAGACGGGGTCGTGGCTCTTGTCCTGCGCCCGCTTCATGCGCCGCCTCCGCTGCCGGCCGTTGACCTGCGCGGGCGTTGGCGTTCTGAAAAGCCATGGTCCATTCGCCCGAACCGCGCCCGAGCCCCGCGCCCGCCATGTTGAGCTGGCAGGGCGCGCTGCTCGGCGTCCGCCGCGTCTCGGTGCTGATGCCCGGCGTCGTCGTCTTCGCCGTCGCCTTCGGCGCGGCCGCGGCCGCCAAGGGCCTGAGCCTGCTCGAGGCCGTTCTGATGAGCGCGCTGGTCTATGCCGGCGTCGCCCAGCTCGTCGCGATGGAGATCTGGCGGCCCGAATGGAGCTGGGGGGCGATCGCGGGCCTCGCCGTCGTCACCGCGACGGTCAACGCCCGCATGGTGCTGCAGGGCGCCTCGCTGCAGCCCTGGTTTGCGCGGCATCCGAAATCGGTCAACGCCGCCCATCTCTTCCTGTTCACCGATGCCAACTGGCTGATCGGCACGCGCTATCACGGCGAGGGCGGGCGCGATCTCGGCGTGCTGGTCGGGGCCGGCGTCGCGCTCTGGATGGTCTGGGTCGCAGCGACCGTGCCGGGCTATCTGCTCGGCGCCCTCGTCGCCGATCCGCGCCGCTACGGCATCGACCTCGTCATGCCGATCTTCTTCGCGGCGATGATCGTGCCGCTCTGGCGCGGCAAACGCGCCGCGGTGCCCTGGGTCGTGGCCGGGCTGGTCGCGCTCGTCACCGCCAGACTGGTTGAGGGTTACGCCTTCATCATCGTCGGCTCGCTGTCCGGGGCGCTGGTCGGAGCGCTGCGCGATGACGCTGCCTGAACCCGGAATCTGGGGGCCGCTCGTCGCCATCCTCGCCATGGCGGTCGCGACCTATCTCTGCCGCATCTCCGGCGTGATCCTGATGGGCTTCATCCCGTTGACGCCGGCGGTCCGGCGCGGGCTCGCGGCCCTGCCGGGCTCGATCGTGGTCGCGACCGTGCTGCCGCTGATCGAGCGGCTCGGCCTGGCGGCGGCGCTGGCGCTGATCGCGGCGATCGGCTCGATGGTGCTGAAGCGCAGCGAGTTGCTCGCCCTGGTCGTCGGCATGGCGGTGGTCTCCGGCGCCCGCGCGCTCGGCTTCTGACCAATCACCGCTTCCGATCGCATCCATCACATCCCGTCATCCTCGCGATGTTGACGCCGCCCGCGACTGGGCAGACGGTGAGCGTCAGCAAAACTGACCAAAACGGAGCGCCGCCATGGCATGGTATTCTCAGACCTGGAGCTGGTTCGACGGTGCCTGGCACGAAGGCAATCCCGGCCTCGTCGGCCCGCGTAGCCATGCCCTCTGGCAGTCCTCCTCGGTCTTCGACGGAGCGCGCTTTTTCGACGGCGTCGCGCCCGACCTCGACAAGCATGCCGCCCGCGTCAATCGCTCGGCCGTCGCGCTCGGCCTGAAGGCAACCGTCACGGAGGAGTTCATCATCGAGAAGACGCTCGAGGGCGCGAAGAAATTCAGCGGCGGCACGGCGCTCTACGTCAAGCCGATGTATTGGGGCGAGGCCGACGGCCCCTCGACCATCATGCCCGACATGGACTCGACGCAGTTCTGCCTGTGCCTGTTCGAGGCGCCGATGCCGCAGCCGACCGGCGGCTTCTCGGTGACGAAAGGCGCCTTCCGCCGCCCGACCATGGAGACGATGCCGACCGACGCCAAGGCCGGCTGCCTCTATCCGAACAATGCCCGCATCCTGCGCGCCGCCAAGGCCGCCGGCTTCGACAATGCGCTGGTGCTCGATATGCTCGGCAACGTCGCCGAGACCGCGACCTCGAACATCTTCCTCGCCAAGGACGGCGTCGTCCGCACGCCGGCGCCGAACGGCACCTTCCTCAATGGCATAACCCGCCAGCGCGTGATCAAGCTGATGCGCGAGGACGGCATCACCGTCGAGGAATGCAGCCTGCGCTACTCCGATTTCGAGCAGGCCGACGAGATCTTCATCTCGGGCAACTACTCGAAATGCATGCCTGTGATCCGCATCGACGACACCGCGCTGCAGCCCGGCCCGATGTTCCGCAAGGCGCGCGGGCTCTACATGGACTTCGCTCACTCGAAGGCGGCGTGAGGCGGCTCAGCGCAGCAGCCGTGTCAGCCGGAACGCCTTGAGCCCGGCTGCGACGATGGCGGCATAGATTGCTGCCGCCATCACGCCGAGCAGCGCCAGCGCCCAGAGCTTCGGCGAGACGGGCAGGGGGCTCGTCCAGCCGGAGGCGCTCGCCAGCAGCAGCCGCGCCGCGCCCCCGGCCGCCATCGCCGCCAGCGCGACGATCGCGACGAGCCCGCCCAGCGCCGGCGCCGGCCGGGTCCAGCCCTTCCGCAGGCCGAGCGCAAACAGCAGCCCGAGATTGATCCAGGCACCCGCGGCCGTCGCCAGCGCGAGACCGGCTGCGCCGAGATCACGCCAGAGCAGGAGTTTCAGCGCGACGTTTGCGGCGATCGCGGTCAGCGAGACGAGCATCGGCGTCGTGGTGTCGCCGCGCGCCTGGAACGTCGAGACCTGCGTCCGGATCAGCACGATCGCTGGCAGGCCGACCGCATAGGCGAAGAGCACGGCGCCGGCCGCCTGGCTCGCCGTCGCATCGAAACGGCCGCGCTCGAACAGGGCGGAGACGATCAGCTCGGGGATCGCCAGGAAGGCGGCGGCGAAGGGCGCCGCCATCACCAGCGTCAGCGCGACCGCGCGGTTCTGCGCGGCGTCGGACGCTGCGAAGTCGCCCTTGGCCAGCAGGCGGCTCATCGTCGGCAGCAACACGGTGCCGACGCCGATCGCGATCACCCCGATCGGCAGCTGGTAGAGCCGCTCGGCATAGTACAGCGCGGCATAGGCGCCGGCCGGCAGCAGCGAGGCGATGATGGTGTCGGCGAAGAGCGCGATCTGGACGCCGGCCGAGCCGATCACCGCCGGCCCGAACGCCTTCAGGAAGGCCTTCACGTCGCCGTCGAGCCGCGGTCGGGTCAGCGCGGCGGCGACGCCGGCCCGTTTCGCCGCCAGCGCCAGCAGCAGCCATTCGAGCAGGCCGGCCAGGGCCACGCCCCAGGCGGCGGCATGGGCCGCGCTCGGGAACAGGAAGGCGACGGCGAGAGCGGCGACGAGGCAGAGATTGAGCAGGATCGGAGCTGCGGCCGCGGCGGCGAATTTGTCGACCGCGTTGAGATTGGCCGAGAGCAGCGTCACCAGCGTGATGAACAGGAGATAGGGAAAGGTGATCCGCGTCAGCGCGACGGCGAGATCGAAGCGTATGGGGTCGCCGGCGAAGCCCGGCGCCAGCAAACGCACGATCTCCGGCATGAAGGGCAGGGCCAGCCCCAGCAGAACGATCTGCACGACGAGGTTCAGGCTGAAGACGCGGTTCGCGAACAGCGCCGCCGCCGCTTCGCCGGCCTGCTGGCGAATACGGGCATAGGCCGGGATATAGGCCTGGTTGAAGGCGCCTTCGCCGAAGATGGTGCGGAAATGGTTGGGCAGCCGCAGCGCGACCGAGAACGCGTCCATCATCGCGCCGGCGCCGAGCACCGCCGCCAGCACGATGTCGCGCACGAAGCCCGAGACGCGCGAGAGCAGCGTGAACCCGCCGACGGAGAGGATTTTGCGGAACATGCAGGCTGATGGTTTCTTGCGCGGGACCGCCACGTCATCCTGGGCGACCGCAGGTCGACCCGGGATCCATCATAGAGCGCGGTCGAGCCCTATGATGGATCCCGGATCTGCGCCGCTGCGCGGCTTGTCCAGGATGACACAGCTTCCCAGTCGAGGAGCCAAACGGGCCGCCTTCATCCCAGATCGCCGCCGTCGCGTCTACCGGATCAGCGGCGGCAGGGCGTCGCCGCGCGGGTGGTCGACGGTGCGGGCGTCGAAGCCGACGCGCTCGCCGATCAGGTAGAGCGGCCGGCGCTTCACCTCCGCGAAGATGCGCCCGACATACTCGCCGATCAGCCCGAGCGAGATCAGCTGGATGCCGGAGAAGAACATGATCGAGACGATCAGCGACGGAAAGCCCGGCAGGTCGGTGCCGAAAAACAGCGTGCGCAGCAGGAAGAAGGCGGCGCTCAGCGTCGCGATCACGGCGATCACCGCCCCGCTCCAGGTCGCGATCTTGAGCGGCACGGTCGAGAACGAGGACAGCCCGTCGAAGGCGAAGGAGAACAGCTTGCCGAAGCGGAATTTCGAGACGCCGTGCTCGCGCTCCGCGACCTCGAAGGTCACGCCGGTCGAGGCGAAGCCGACCCAGGCATAGAGCCCCTTGGTGAAGCGGGCCCGCTCGGGCAGAGCCCGCAGCGCATCGACGACCTTGCGGTCGAGCAGGCGGAAATCGCCGGCGCCCTCCGGCAACTCGGTCTCGCCGAAGCTGGCGAAGAGCCGGTAGAACATCTTGGCGAAGTTGCGCTTCAGCGGGCTCTCGCCCTCGCGGTCGGCGCGCTGGCCGTAGACGTTGAGGAAGCCCTCGCGCCATTTCGCGAGAAACAGCGGGATCGTCTCCGGCGGATGCTGCAGGTCGGCATCCATGATCACGACGGCGTCGCCCTTGGCGTGGTCGAGCCCGGCCGCGATCGCGATCTCCTTGCCGAAATTGCGGCTGAAGGAGAGGGCGCTGATGCGGGGGTCGCGGGCATTCAGCAGCCTCAGCACCGCGAGCGTGCCGTCGCGGCTGCCGTCGTCGACGCAGATCAGCTCCCAGGATTTCACCACGCCGGCGAGCACCGCCTCCAGCCGCTCGACCAGCAGCGGCAGGTTGTCGGCCTCGTTGTGGACCGGCACGACGATCGAGAGTTCCGGGCGCATGGCGGCGGCCTCGACGGCAGGCTGGGCGTCTGTGTTCGGCAAGGCTGACCTCTCGACACCCACGTCCCGCCGGCTCGACAGGAACGCTACGATCTGCACATGAAACGCGACGGGACGGCACTGCCGCAAGGCGCGTCGCTGCGACAGGGCCTCTACACGACCCCGGATGAACCGGGAATGACGGATGCGGATGGCGACGGGCTTCATTCTCTGTGCCGACGATTTCGGGCTGACCGAGGGCGTCAGCCGCTCGATCCTCGGCCTGCTCGCGGCCGGCCGACTGACCGCAGCCGGCGCCATGACCAACCGCCCGCATTGGCGCGCGCTTGCCGCAGACCTCGTTGCGCATGGTCCGAGAGCCGATCTCGGCCTGCATCTCAACCTGACCTGCGCCGCGCCGCTCGGCCTCTTGCCGCGGCTGGCGCCCGGCGGCGTCCTGCCGAAGCTCGGCGAGGTGGCGCGCGCCGCCTTTGTGTCGTCCGAGGCGCGTGCCGAGATCGCTGGCGAGATTGCCCGCCAACTCGACGCCTTCGAGGATGCCGCGGGCCGGGCCCCGGATTTCCTCGACGGGCACCAGCATGTCCATGTCCTGCCCGGCGTGCGCAACGCCGTGCTCGACGCGCTGCGTCGGCGTTATCCGGTCGGCTCGGTCTATCTGCGCGATCCCTCCGACGGCATCGCGGCGATCCGCCGGCGCGGCGTCGCGGTCGGCAAGGCCCTGACGATCGCAGGTCTGGCGCGGGGGCTGGCTCCAGCCGCCGAGCGGCACGGCATCCCGGTCAATCGCGGCTTTTCGGGGGTCGCGCCCTTCGATCCTGCGCGGGACTTCGCCGCCGACCTGGCGCGTTTCGTCGTGTCGCCCGGCCCGGCCCATCTCGTGATGTGCCATCCCGGCTTCGTCGACGCCGAACTGGCTTCGCTCGACCCCGTCGTCGCGACCCGGCCGGTCGAGCATGACGCGCTGATGGCGTTCTTGCCGCCGCTGCCGCTGAGGCGTTTCGCGGAGCTCGCCCGGGCGGCCTGATCATTTCCGCAAGTGTCGGGATCGCAATCGATTCTTTACCTCGTCCGGTCACAGTCGCTCGAGGACAGCGCACCCGCCTGCGGGAGCGCGGACGGGCTTTGAGGACATCGGCACGATGATGGGGTTCAAGCGAGGCGCAGCCGCGCCGCCGGCGCAGAATTTTGCGGGCCGGCCGGGCATCGCCCGCTCGCTGAGCAGCCAGATCGCAGTCGCGGCGGTCGCCATCGTCGCCGTCGCCATCGTTTTCGTGGTGATCGCCGTGGCGCGCTACAACGACGCCAAGACGCGCGGCGATCTCGAGCAGAAGATGAACGCCTTGACGACGATGGTCGTCAACGCCTCGCCGGCGCTGATCCTGGCGCGCGACACCACGACGCTCGGCTACATCCTCGAATCGCTGCGGCTCGATCCCGACTTCGACGCCGGCATCGTGGCCGACGATCTCTCGACCTTGGCCAGCGCTGGCCGCACCGAGGAGGCACGGCTTTCGCTGACGCCCCGCTCTCTCAAGACGGTGCTGGGCGCCGAGCCCTGGGACCTGCTGGCCCGCGCGACCGCGACCGAGATCGAGGACCAGACCCACGTCACCAAGCTCCATGTCGTGAAGGTCGGCGGCATCCAGAAGCAGATCGGCTACATCGCGATCCGCTTCGACAAGACGCGCCTCGTCGCCCGCGCCAACTGGGAACAGCTGATGACGCTCGGTGTCGGGCTCGTCATCCTGCTCGTGCTCGGCCCGCTGCTCTGGATTTCGCTGTCGCGCACGATGAAGCCGCTGAAGAGCATGACCAAGGCGATCGTCAGCATCTCCGACGGCGATCTCGGCACGCAGATCGACGCCGTCGGCCGCCGCGACGAGATCGGCGCGATCGCCCATGCGCTCGGCATCCTCAAGCTCAGGCTGGCCGAGCGCGCCAGTCTCCAGGAAAAGCAGCACGTTTCGGAGACCGAGCGCCAGCAGCAGCAGCAGCGCGTCGACCAGGCGATCGGCCTGTTCCGCGCCGAGGTCGGGATCGCGCTCGAAGCCTTCAAAAGCAATGCCGACAGGATGAGCGAAGCGTCGGACGGCCTCGCCCGCGTCGCCGCCGAATCATCCGGTCGCGCCGCCCGTGCCGCCCACAACGCCCATGGCGCCTCCGGCAATGTCGAGAGCGCAGCCCAGGCGGCCGAGGAGATGGGTGCGGCGATCCGCGAGGTCGAGTTCCAGGTCCGCCGCGTCCGCACCGAGATCGTCGAGGCGGCCTCGGTCTCGCGTGAAACCGCGAGCTCGGTGCGCTCGCTCGACGAGACGGCGCGCGCCATCGGCGAGGTCGTCAACCTGATCCGCGACATCGCCGCACAGACCAACCTGCTCGCCCTCAACGCCACCATCGAGGCGGCGCGCGCCGGCGAAGCGGGCCGTGGCTTCGCCGTGGTCGCCTCGGAGGTCAAGAGCCTCGCCGCGCAGACCGCCGACGCCACCGACCGGATCGTCGCCCAGGTCGGCGCGATCCAGGGCGCGACCGGCGAGGTCGTCGGCGCGATCGGCAACATCGCCGAGCGGATGGGCGCGATCGAGAGCTTCGCCAACTCGGTCGCGACCTCGATCGAGCAGCAGGCGATCGCCACCGGCGAGATCGCCAGCGGCGTTGCGATGGCCTCCTCCTCGTCGCTCTCCGTATCGAGCGACCTCAGCGTCCTCGCCGAAAGCGTCGAGGAGACCGGCCGTTCGGCCGAGCAGGTCCGCGGGGCGGCCGGCGAGGTCGCCGCCCAGGCGCTGCGCCTGCGCTCGACGGTGGATCAGTTCCTCCACAGCGTCGCGGCGTGAGCCTGCCTCTCGACCGGAGCGATCAAGAAAAACGGGGCCGCGAGGCCCCGTTTTCCAGTTCGGCTCGTGCGTTGCGGCTCAGGCCTTGGCGCCGTCATACATCTCCGCGACGTATTCCCAGTTCACCAGGCTCTCGAGGAAGGCCTTGAGATAGTCGGGGCGCCGGTTGCGGTAGTCGATGTAGTAGGAATGCTCCCAGACGTCGCAGCCGAGGATCGGCGTCGCGCCGTTGACCAGCGGGCTCTCGCCGTTCGGCGTCTTGCTGACGGCGATCTTGCCGCCCTTGACCTCTAGCCAGGCCCAGCCCGAGCCGAACTGGCCGACGCCGGCGGCGACGAAATCCTCTTTCATCTTCTCGACGGAGCCGAACGAGTCGACGACCGCCTTCTCCAGCGCGCCCGGCAGCTTGCCGCCGCCATTGGGCTTCATCCACTTCCAGAAATGCAGATGGTTGTAGTGCTGGCCGGCATTGTTGAAGACGGCGGGGTTCTTGCCGTGCGAGGCCTTGACGATCTCCTCGAGCGACTTGCCCTCGAATTCGGTGCCCTTGATCGCGTTGTTGCCGTTGTTGACATAGGCGAGATGGTGCTTGTCGTGATGATACTCCAGCGTCTCCTTCGACATGAAGGGCTGGAGCGCGTCATGGGCATAGGGCAGATCGGGAAGGGTGAAGGACATCGTGCCTCTCCTTGGGCTGTCAAATCGCTTGAAACGGACAAATCGCTCGGAAAAGGACTGGCTTTCCGGGGAACGGCCTGATCGGACAACTCCAGGGAGCCGCCCGCCGTTCCGCCATGCTAGTTAAGCTGCGCCTGCCGCCGCGGCAACCGCCTGCGCCGGGGGACGCCATGTCCGGGAAGACCATGTGCCTCACTCGCGCCAGATTTGTCGGTCTATCGGGACCGGTAATTGAAACGCTCTCTTATTCAATGCGTTAGATGGTAGTCGTTGCGGCGGTGCCAGGTCCGCACGACGGTCGTCATGTCAGGAATGCTGCTTTGACCATCATTTTCGTTCTGCTCGGTCTCGGTTTGCTCGGAGGCGGCGGCTTCCTGATCGCCGAAGGCTGGCCCTATCTGGTGCTGGAGCGCGGTTTCACCCAGGTCATCGCCGGCACGGTGCTGGCGAGCGCGGGCGCGATCATGCTCGCCTTGTCCGTCGTCCTGGCGGAACTGCGCCGCACCCGTGCGACGCTGTCGAATGCGCTGGTCGCAGCCTCGCTCGCGGCCGCCGCGACGCGCGAGGAGCCGGCGCTCGCCGAGGCTTTCGCGCTCGAGCCGGCTCATCGCCGCGAGCCAGCCGGTCCCGGCCCGCTCGCGGGTGCCGCGGCCGGTATCGCGCTGGGTACCGCGGCCGGCATCGTCCTGACGCGTGGCGGCGCTGCGTCCGAGGCCGGGGACGGAACGGCCGACGAGCGCGACCTGTTCGGCGACGTCGCCGCGCCGGAGCCGGACCCGGTGCAGGCGACGGGCGAGCCCGCTGCCGCGCCCGATCTCGACGACGGCACCGCAAGCCTGCCCTTCGACGACCCGGCCTGGCTCGACCGCGCCCCGATCGACGGGCCGGCGCCGACGGCGCCGGACGACGCTCGGTCACAAACCGCCACCGACACGCCGGAGCAGGACCGGCTCGACGACGATTTCACGCGCGATCTCGAGCGCGCGCTTGGCGCCGAGCCGCTCGCGCCGGAGCCGGTCAAGGCGCAAGCCAGCGAATTCGACTTCCTGCGCGAGCGTCTTTCCCATCTGCGGGTCGAGCCGGAAGCAGCCGAACCGGCTTCTGCCGGCGAGGGCGAGAGCGACGCCGCGGCCTGGATGACGCCCTGGCGCGACTCTGGCGAAACCGCGCCGGGTCCGTCCGGACCCGTGCACGACCACGCCATGCCTGCGCCTGACGAGACGAGCGAGGCGACGCCGGCTCAGGACTGGCCGCCGGCTGCGGACCCTGCTCCGGCCTCCGGGACCGACATGCCAGCGGCGCTGTGGGACGGGCCCGAGCCGGAAGCCGACGCGCCGGTCGCGACGCCGACCGACGAAACCGCAGCCGAGCCCGGCTCTCCGGCCGCGGCCGACGAGCCGGCGGCGGGGCCGGCCACGGAGGCACTGCCGGCCGCGTCGGACGAAGGCATCGTCGGCGCCTATCAGGTCGGCGACGCGCATTTCACCATCTTTGCCGACGGCTCGATCAAGGCGCGTACGCCCGACGGCGACTACGGCTTCGCCTCGATGGACGAACTCAAGGCCTATCTCGCCAGCGAGAAGAGCCGGCTCGGCGTCTGATCAGCCGGTCTCGTCTGCAGGCACCGGCCAGGCCTCTCCGACGGCCCGGATCGCGAAGGCATAGGACAGCGCCGTCTCCTTCAGCGAATCGAAGCGCCCGGCCGAGCCGCCATGGCCGGCCTCCATGTTGGTGTGGAGCATCACCGGGCCGCCGCCGGTCATGATCGCGCGCAGTCGCGCCACCCATTTCGCCGGTTCCCAATAGGTCACGCGCGGATCGGTCAGCCCGCCCATGGCCAGGATCGGCGGATAGGCCTGCGCCTTGACGTTGTCGTAGGGCGAATAGCCGCGGATCGTATGGAAGGCGGCGACGTCGCGGATCGGGTCACCCCATTCCGGCCATTCCGGCGGCGTCAGCGGCAGGGTGTCGTCGAGGATCGTGTTCAGCACGTCGACGAAGGGCACCTCGGCCAGGATGCCGGCGAAGAGATCCGGCGCCAGATTGGCGACCGCGCCCATCAGCATGCCGCCGGCGCTGCCGCCCTGCGCCACGATCCGGCCCTTGCGGGTGAAGCCCCCGGCGATCAGCGTCTCCGCCGCAGCGATGAAATCGGTGAAGGTGTTGGTCTTGTTCTCGCGCTTGCCGTCGAGATACCAGCGCCAGCCCTTGTCGGTGCCGCCGCGGACATGGGCGATGGCGTAGACGAAGCCGCGATCGACGAGGCTCAACGGTCGCGTCCGGAACGAGGCCGACATCGCCGAGCCATAGGAGCCGTAGCCGTAGAGCAGGCAGGGCGCGGAGCCGTCGAGCGCGATGTCGGCGCGGTGCAGCAGCGACACCGGCACGCGCTCGCCGTCTGTCGCCGTGGCGAAGATGCGGCGCACCCTGTAGGCGGCCGGATCGTGGCCGGAGGGAACCTCCTGGCGCTTCAGCAGCGTCCGCTCGCCGCTCGCCATGTCGTAGTCCCAGGTCTCGGCCGGGCGCGCCATCGAAGCATAGATGAAGCGCAAGGTGTCGGTCTCGAACTCGTAGCCGGCGTCGAGACCGAGCCCATAGGCCTCCTCGTCGAAAGCGATCCGGCTCTCGGCGCCGCTGGCGAGGTCGCGAATCACGATGCGCGGCAGCCCGTCCTCGCGTTCGAGCCGGATCAGCCGGCCCTTCAGGCAGACATGGCTGAGGATCAGCCGGCCGGGTTCGTGCGCGATGAGATCGCGCCACTGCGCCGGGTCCGGCGCGGCCAGGGGCGCGGTCACGATCTTGAAGTCCTCCGCCCCGTCGGCATTGGTCAGGATCAGGAAATCATCGCCGTGATGCTCGACGCTGTACTGCCGGCCGATCTGGCGCGGCGCGACGGCGACCGGCTTTCCTCCGGCGACGGCGAGATCGAGCACGCGCGTCTCCGAGGTCTCGTGGTCGCCGATCGAGATCAGCAGGAAGCGGCCGGACTGGGTCTGGTCGATGTCGACGAACATGCCGGCATCGGCCTCGTCATGCAGCAGCTCGTCTTCCGCCTGCGCTGTGCCGAGCCGGTGTCGCAGCACCTGCGAGGGCCGATGGTCGGCATCGAGCCGGACATAGGCGAAGGACAGGCTGTCCTGCGCCCAGACCATCTCGCCGGTCGTGTCGGCGACGCGGTCCGGCAGATCGTCGCCACTGGCGAGGTCGCGGATACGGATCAGATGCAGCTCGGAGCCGGCCTCGTCGGCGCTCCAGGCGAGCAGCCTGTGGTCGGGGCTGTGGACGGCGTCGCCGAGATCGAAGAAGTCCTTGCCCTCCGACAATGCGTCGGCGTCGAGCATGACCTGTTCGCGACCCTTGCCGCTGCGCGGCCTGCGACAGATCAGCGGATGTTCGCCGCCCTTGCGGTAGCGCGAATAGTAGAGGAACGGGCCGTCCGGCTCGGGCACGCTGGCATCGTCTTCCTTGATGCGTCCGCGCATCTCCTTGACGAGGTCGCGCTGCAGCGACCGCGTCGGCGCCATCAGCGCCTTGCAATAGGCGTTCTCGGCGTCGAGATGGGCCCGGATGTCGGCCGGCAGCACATCGGGCTCGCGCAGCACGTCCTTCCAGTTCCCGGCGCGCAGCCAGCCGTAGTCGTCGCGCAGTTCGACGCCATGGACGTCGCGGAATTCGCTGCGGATGTCGGCGACCGGCGCCACGGCGGCGCCCCGCGACGAACGGCCCTCGGGGCGCTTCGGCTGCTTCTTCGCTGATGCCGCTGCCATGGTCCTCGTCCCTCGATCGCGTCGCGTCGGGGGCGACATCGCCCAAGCGCGAAAAAACCGATCGATTCTAAAAGTTTAGAGCATTGCGCCAAAAGCCGCTTCCCGCTTTTTCGCGCAATTCTTCGGCTCGCACTGGTAGAGAGCCGGATCGTCGCTGACAAGGCGCGCGCCGAGGCGCCAGTTGCGCTTCGCAAAATGTCCAACGTCTATCGCACGGTCAGGTTGATACAGTATTTCTTGAGGAACATTGTATTCGCGGCGGCTATTCGCTTGCGGGCCGAGTGGCTTTCCACTACAGCCAATTCAGATCGGTCCGCTTGGGTTGATTCTGGACTGCCGGTTCTTGACCGGCCGGCAGCCGTTTTAGCGAAGGCATCAGCGCCCGGGGGGGTGTGGTCGATTGTCGAAGACTTCAAACGAAAAACCACGAAGGAGTGATGTCACATGGCTGATAATGACGGGTCGGATTTCATCGAGCTGACGGCTGATATTGTTTCGGCCTATGTCTCGAACAACTCCGTGCCGGTATCCGAACTGCCGTCTCTGATCAGCGATGTGCATGCCGCGCTGAGCCGCGTTGTTGGCGGCGTCGCCCCGGTCGCTCCGGCCGAAGCGCCCAAGCCCGCCATCGCGGTCAAGAAGTCGATCACCGCCGACTATTTGATCTGTCTCGAGGACGGCAAGAAGTTCAAGTCGCTGAAGCGCCACCTGCGCACGCAGTACAACATGTCGCCCGAGCAGTATCGCGAGAAGTGGGGCCTGCCGCCCGACTATCCGATGGTCGCCCCGAACTATGCCGAGGCGCGCTCCCAGCTCGCCAAGAAGATGGGCCTCGGCCAGCAGCGCCGCAAGCGCCGCTGATCCAGGGCCACCGGGCTCATCGCCCGGCATGATGCGAGGATATCGAGGCCACCGGGTTCCGGTGGCCTTTTTTCGTTCCTGCAGCTGATACCGGGTGGTCGCGCACGATGCGTCGTGCCGGCTCGCCGTCAACGGCGATGCGCTCGCCTCCGGATGCCGCTGGCTTAGGCTCCTGACAAATTCCTGACCGCCTCTCTTGCCAGTCGCAGTTATAGGAATATATACCTGTTCACCTTGGGTTGCGCTGTCCCGCCTTTGCGATCGGAGCTTGAACATATCATGAACATCAGCCACGGCAACCGACTCGACCCGCTTCCCATCGCCGCCGCCGCCCGGCTTGCGGAGATCGTCGCCGCCAGGCTCGCCAGCGCGCCTGTCGCGGCGCTGCGCGGGCGCCATCGCGGTCGGCAGCGGGTCGCCCGCGCGCGACAGCTCGCCATGTATCTCGCCCATGTCGGCCTCGGACTGTCCTTCACCCGGGTGGGCATCTGTTTCGGGCGGGACCGGACGACCGTGCGTCATGCCTGCGCCCTGATCGAGGACGGACGCGACGATCCGCGCGCGGAATTCGGGCTCGCGGCGGTCGAGACGGCGCTGGCGGCCCTGTCGGGGCTGCTGCTGCCGGAGGCCCGCCGATGAGCGCCGTGCCTGACACCGTCGAGGGCCGCGACCGGCTGCTGCGCCATCTCCGCGAGCCCGGCGCCTTCGCCACGCCGTCGCCGCTCGATTGCGGCCGCATCGCCCTGTTCCGCACGGCCGACGGCGTCAGCCTCGGCGCCGGCCATGTCCCGGCAGCGGCCGCCGAGGCGCTGGTCACCGAGGGCCGGCTGCGCTGGAGCGGCGAAGGCCGGTCGAAGCGCCTCGTCGCGGTCGAGGAGGCGGCACCGCGGCGCGCCCTGGCACCGCAGCTGATGAGCGTTGACGGTGTCATTCAGCCCGTTCTGGTCGACGAGCGCGAGAGCCCGCTGCTCTGGCTGCACCGCCGCAGCGGCAAGGACGGCAAGTCACAGATCTCGGCCGAGCAGTTCGCGGCCGGCGAGCGTTTCCGCGCCGACCTGACCCTGTCGCAGATGCTGCCGCGCACGACGATGAACTGGCAGGCCGCCGCGGCGCCGGACGATCGCGGGCCCGGAGCACGCGGCCCCGCCGCCGCATCGGATTCGGCGCTGGCGGCGCGCCAGCGCGTGCGCCTCGCCTGCGATCGCCTCGGGCCGGAGTTGTCGGGCCTGGCGATCGACGTCTGCGGCTTCCTGAAAGGGCTCGACCGGGTCGAGCGCGAGCGCGGCTGGCCGGCGCGCTCGGCCAAGCTGATGCTCAGGCTCGCACTGTCCGGCCTTGTCTCGCATTACGGCATCGCGATCGGCGGCGCCGGGCGGGCCCGGCGCGGGCAGGCATGGCGCGCCGACGATGCGCGCCCTTCCATCATGCAGCGCGATCGTGGCCTCTAGCCGGCGGCCGTGCGGGCGTCGGACTTGATGCGCTCGATCATGGCGCGGACGCCATTGGAACGCTGCGGCGTCAGATGCGCCGCGAGCCCGAGCTTCTCGTAGATCGCGAAGGCGTCCGTCGCGATGATCTCCCGCGCCGGCCTGCCGGAATAGATCGCGAGCGCAAGCGCGACGAGCCCGCGCACGATATGGGCGTCGCTGTCGCCGCGGAAGGAAAGGCGCGATTCGGGGCCGGGCCCGCCCGCGACGGCCGATTCGAGCCAGACCTGGCTGGCGCAGCCGCGCACCTTGTTGGCGTCGTTATGCGCCGCCTCCGGCAGCGGCTCCAGGCCTCTGCCGAGCTCGATCAGGTAGCGATAGCGGTCGTCCCACTCGTCGAGCAGGTCGAAATTCGCGATGATCTCGTCGAGGCTTGCGCTCATCTTCGGCCTGCGGGCGCCTCGTACCGGGAGGCGAGCGCAGCGTCTTCCGCTTCCCGAGGGCGCGCGTCAAGCGCCGGCGGCCTTCAGCGCGGCGGCTTCTCGGCTCCCGCGGTCGCGGCACTGATCACCAGCGCGGTCAGGCGCTGGCGCGTCTCGGCGTCGAGGCCGGCGATGATCTGGGCGGTCTCGCGCGCCGCCGTCAGGCTCTGCGCCGCATGGCGTGCGTCGATCTGCGTCGCGGCGCGGGCGACCCGGCGCGCGTTCGCTACCAGGCCGTCTTCGGCCGGCTTGCCGCCATGGACCGGCGAGTTGAGCGCGATCACGCCGATCACCGCCAGGCTGCGCAGGATATAGGCCATGGTCCGTTCCGCTCCCTCGCCGCTCCGGCGACCTGATCGGGACCCTAGCGCGGAAAGCGAAAGATCGCGTCTGCCGAACCGCACGCATTTGAATCGAATGCCGCGCATCCTCTTCAGCTTCCGTTCACCCTGACGGCAACATCGCCGGTCTGGCGAAAATCGGGGCAGTGTCAACATAAGCGCCTGTAATAAAACATGTCTTTGTCCGATGAGGCCGGTTTGCGGCCTGTCGGGATGCGCCGGCCTTAAGCCGCGCTTAAACCGCCATGACGAGGATCGCATCCAACGCGGGCGACGAAGCCCGCACGGGTTTCAGGCGTTGCGATCCTTCATGACGATGTCGGCGATCAGGACACAGGCGGCGGCGATGGTCCATCCATCGGTGCTGCCGCATTCGCTCGAGCGGACACGGCACGAGCACTTCATCCTGACGCGCCTGGCCGCCGGGGCGACCGGCCTCGGCCTGGCGCCGGCCTATCTCGCCTGGCGCGGGGGGCTCGGCCTGCTCGAGGTGCTCGTCGTCGTCGCCTTCGCCGTCCTGCCGCTGGCGGCGGTCGTGCTGTCGCGCAGCGGCCGGCTCGGCCTCGCCCACGGCCTGTCGGCGGCCGGCCTGACCGCGCTGACCTGCGCCGTCGCCGGTCTGACCGGTGGGGCCGGCTCGCCGGCGCTGCTCGGGCTCGCCGCCATCCCGGCCGAGACGGTGCTGCTCGGCGGCCGGGCCCAGGTCCTGCGCGCCGCGGCCGTCGCCGCGCTCGGCCTCGTGGCCATGATCGGGCTCGACGGGCTCGATCTCTTCGCCGCCACATCCTGGACGGTGGCGATGATGCCGGCCTTCGCCGCGCTGGCGATCCTGCAGGTGCTCGCCGGCTCGGAGACGGCGCTGCGGCGGCGCGACGTCGAGCAGCGCCAGCACCGCGCGGCCGACCGGCGCGCCCAGCTCCTGCTCGACCATGTCGGCGATCTCGTCACCTGGCACGATGCCGGCGGCGCGGTGATCTTCGCCAATGCCGCCGCCCGCGCGCTGACCGGGGCCGAGCCGCATGACCTTCACGGCCGCGGCCTGCTCGATCGCGTCCATGTCGCCGATCGTCCGCTCTTCCTCAAGGCGCTGAGCGATGCCGCCAACGGCGCCGGCCAGGCCACGGCCAGCTTCCGGACGTTGTTCGTGCCCCTGGGCGAGAACGGCGCGCCGGTCGCGCTCTGGCTCGAGATGCAGGCGCATCGCGTCGAGACCGAGGGCCTGCGTCACGCCGCCGCCGTGGTCTGCGTCATGCGCGACGTCACCGCCCGCCGGGCGGTCGAGGAGGAGCAGGCGCGCGGCCATGCCGCGGCGGTCAAGGCCAACGACGTCAAGGGTCAGTTCCTGGCCACGGTCAGCCACGAGCTGCGCACGCCGCTCAACGCCATCATCGGCTTCTCGGAGATGCTGAGCGGCGAGGACAATGCCTGGATCGACGCCGCCAAGCGCCGCGAATATGCCCGCATCATCCACGAATCCGGCCAGCATCTGCTCGACGTCGTCAACACGCTGCTCGACATCTCGAAGATCGAGAGCGGCTCGATGACGATCGAGCAGGAGCCGCTCGATCTCGCCGGCCTCGTCCAGGACTGCGCGACGCTGATGGCGCTGCGGGCGGAGACCGGCGGCGTCGCGCTGGAACGCGTGCTCGGACCCGGCCTGCCGGCGGTCCCCGGCGACCGACGCGCCCTGAAGCAGGTCGTGATCAACCTGCTCTCGAACGCGATCAAGTTCACGCCGGCCGGCGGCCGCGTCGTGCTCGCGGTCGTCCGCGACGGCGACATGATCGACCTCTCGGTCTCCGACACCGGCATCGGCATCGCCGCCAGCGACCTGCCCCGCCTCGGCGATCCCTTCTTCCAGGCCAAGGGCTCCTATGACCGCACCCATGAGGGCACCGGCCTCGGGCTGTCGGTCGTGCGCGGGCTGGTCGGCCTGCATGGCGGCAAGCTCACCATCGAGAGCGCGCCCGGCATCGGCACCCGCGTCGGCGTCCGGCTGCCGGTCGGCGGCGTCGCGGCGGTGTCGCAGCCCGTCAAGATCGCGACCTTCTCGCGCGCCCCGCGCCGCGCCATCGACACCAAAGAACCGCTCCGCCTGACCGCCTGAGACGAGAACCGACATGGCAACCCTCGCTGCCCGCGCCCATCCCGGCGCAGTCCTTACCGCCCCGGCCAAGCGCGCCCAGGCGGCGCGCCCCAGGGCGTCCCGGTTCGCGGGCCTGCTGCGGGCGCTCGCCCGCCGGCCCGGCCGCAGCCTCGCGCTGCTGCTGTTCGTCGGCGCCGCCGGCGTGATCCTGGCCAATGCCCTGTTCCTGCAGAAGGTCCGCCACCCGGCGCCGATGCTCTCGGCGCCGCTCGGTCCGCCCGTCCGCGCAGCCGAACGCAAGCCCGATCAGGCACCGGCGGCAGCAACGCCCACACCGGCGGCGACGCACGCGGCCACCGCCGCAACGGCGCCGGTTCCGCCGGTCCGGCCGAGCGCTCTGGTGCAGCCGGTCCGCGAGACCCAGCCGAGGCCGCCGGCGGCCGTGACCAACGTGCCGCGCACCGCCGCGGCGTCCGCGCCCGCGCCGGTCGCGGCAGCTCCGCGCGCGGCCGCGGCCCCGCGCGACCCGATCGCCGACCTGATCAATGGCGACATGCGTCCGCCGGGCGACATCCGCGGCGTCGCCACGGCGAAGTCGGCGCAGCCGCGCCGCACGGCCGAGAACTGAGCGGCGCGCCGCGATGGCGCGCCTGACCAGCGATTTCTGGGTCTCGGCCTATTTGCGGCAGACGGCGCTCGACGGGCTCGTCGCGGTGCTGCGCCGGCGCGGCGCGGCCGAAGCCGGCGCGATCTTCGTCAAGCTAGACCGGTTGGACGGCACGGCGGCGCTCTACGGCCCGGCGCCGCAGACGCTCGCCGACGAGGCCGGAGCGCGCCGCTTCCAGCTGATCCTCGATGCCGATCCGCTCGCGATCGAGGACCGCGTCGAGCGCGAGCGCCGCTTCGATCCCGATCTCTGGCTGGTCGAGATCGAGAACCGCGCCGGCGATCCGCGGCTCGATCTCATCGCGGGTTGAGCGACCTGCCGCTACTGGCTGTCGCGCTTCAGGCCGAGCTTGCGCATCACGGTGCTGACCAGCGCATGGCTTTCCGGTCTTGCCGCCCCGGCGCGCATCGGCGTGCCGCTCGGATCCATCGCCGGCTGATGCTGGCCCTTGCGCGGCGTGGTGGTCCGTGTGCCCCCGATCTGGCGCAGCAGGCGGGAGGCGACGTTCGGGCGCGTCGCGCGCATCAGCGCCACCAGCGCGAAGATGCGATCGACCGAATGGGCGGTCTCGTCGCCGAGGCGGATCAGGAAGCGCGTCGCATCCTCGACGCTCGCCCCGGCCGCGACCAGCGCCAGCGCCGCGAGGTCGCGGCTGCGGTCGGCCGCCAGCGCCTCGGCGAGTTCCGCGCCGCCGCCGAAATGCTCCGCGATCGCCCCGAAGGCCCCGGCCGGATCGCCGCCGGCGGTCGCGAGCCAGCCGGCCATGACCTCGGTGCGGACGGCGGGCCTGCGCTCCTGCGGTTCCAGGCCTTCGCGGGCCGCGATCGATTCGAGGATCGCGAGCCGCCGCTCCGGCCCGGCCTGGGCGAAGAGCGGCGCCAGATCGGCATTGCTGAGGTCGGGCCGCGCGAGCAGTGCCGGAGCGTAGGCCGCGTCGTCGCGCGCCCGCGCCAGGCAGAGGTCGAGCGCGGCCCGGGGTAGCGTCACGCCGGCATTGGCCAGCAGTGCGAGATCGGTCGGACGCTCGCCGCGGTCAAGCAGGATCAGCGCAGCCATGGCCGAGAGGCCCGGCCGCTCGGCCAGGGCGAGCGCGATCTCGGCGTCGGCATGCTCGGCCAGGCTCTCGGTCTCGGCGTCGCCGAGCGTCATGCCATGGCGCAGCAGCGCGACGAGCACGGCTCCGCCGCGGGCGGCCAGGGCCGCGATCACGGCCGCCGGCGCATAGCGCCAGGCCGCGAGCTTGCGCGCCAGGATCACCGCGGTCGCCTCGTCGACCACCGGAATCAGCGTCTTGGCCATCTCGGTGAAGGCCGCGAGATCCTCGATCGGCGGATTGGGCTGCGACAGCAGGAGATCGGCCTTAACCCGCAGCGAGACCTGGCTGAGATCGAGCCCGCCGTCGCGGGCGAGGCGGGCGAGGTGAGCGAGTTCGGCGGTGATGCGCACTGGCATGGAGGGACTCTGGCGGGAAATCGGCTTGTCGCCCACGATAATCCCCGAGGCTTTAATGCCGCGTTAACCATGTCCGGGCCTGATGGTCGTCAGGAAGGGCCTCAGGCGTCGTCGCGGGTTCCCGCGCGCCGGCGAGACGGCTCCGCCCAGAAACGCAACCCGGGCGCCGAAGGAGGCGCGATCATGGCCGTCGTCATTCCCTTCGCGCCGCATCTCCGTCCCGCAGCCGGAACCACGCCGCGCGCGGTCGCCGCGGACATCCTGTTCTTCACCGGCATCCGCTATGACCGGCAGGTCGAGGCCGAGCCGCGCGAAGCCGTGCTCGCTCCGCCGGCAAAGCGCCGCAGCGCCCCGCGCCCGCGCCGGGTCAAGAGCGCCGGGCAGCCGGTGTGACCGCAGCCCGGTCCCGCCGGGCCGGACTCGGCCAGGTCTCGTGCTGCAGGGTCTCGTGCCGCAGGGTCTCGTGCCGCGCTGCTGCCGCCGCCATGGCGCTGTTCGCTGCCGCCTGCACCGGCGATCTCGGCCGGCCGCGCCCGAACATCCTGACCGATACGATCGCGCCGCAGATCGGCTTCTGGTCGGCGACGTTCCGCGGCGAGGAAGCTTCCTGGTTCCGCATGACCGACGACGAGGAGCAGCTGCGCGACCGCGCCTGGCGCTTCGTCATGCCGGCGCATGAGAGAAGTTTCTTCGAGCGGCAGGTCTCCGATCTCGCCCATGCGCGCATCCTGCCGGTGATGGCGCAGTCGAGCCAGGTCTCGGACTATTTCCGCGCGCTGACCGGCGGCTTCTACGCCTCGCAGGCTTCGCGCTATGCCCGTCTGGCCGGGGACGCCAATGCCGACCGGCAGCTGCTCGCGCCTTTCCGCGGCAACGCCATGCGCGTCGTCGCGGCCGACAGGGTCCGGATGCGTGCCGTCGAGGGTTCGCCGCTGGTGCCGCCCGAGAAGGCCGATCCCGCCTTCGCCCGCGTCGTCGAGAACGAAGGTCTGGTGCTCTGGGTTTGTGAGCGGGTGAATTTCCGCATCGAGAGCTACCGCTACGCGCTCGCCAATCTCGTCGTCGAAATGCCTTCGCGCGAGGCGGTGCGGGCCGAACGCGCGATCATGGCGCTGGAGGCCGAGGCCGGTCCGCTCTGCAAGCTGCCGCTGATCGGCCTCTTCGGCGAGGGCCGGGGCGGTGGCCAGGGCGCCCCGCCCAGCGCCGATCGTCCGGTCACCTACAAGGGCTGATCAGTCGGCGAGACCACAGGCGACGGCGGTTGCCAGCGCCTCGGCGTCGCCGCGATCGGAGGCGCGCTTCGCCAGCACCCGCGCCACGATCAGCCCCTGCGTCGTATCGGAGACGATCCTGAGCTCGCGCGAGGTCTCGCCCTCCTCGTCGCGGGCGAGGCGCTCGTCACGCTGCTCCTCGGTCATCACCAGGAACTCGACGACGCCGCGAATCGCGGCGCGGTCGGTGATCGCGTAGATCACGCCGCCGCCGCGCCGGTGCAGCGTCAGGCCGAGTGGCAGCCCGCCCGCCCGCGCGACGACGCGCATCGGTCCGTTGCTCAGATCGTAGCCGCAGACGGCGATCGCGGTCGCCGGATCGGCGTCCCTCAGTTGAGCCAGCCCAGCCGGCGCCTTCTCGCCCGAGATCAGCTCAGCCCGGCCGCCGGCGCCGAGAGCCATGTAGGCGCTGCCCGCGTCGCGTTCCGAGAGCAGCGGGATCGCCAGCACGACGGCGATGTGGACGATGCCGGCCAGCACGAGCCCTGCGGCCGTGCCGAGTGCGAAGCGCCGCACGAAGGTGGCGAGCACCTCGCGCCAGCTCCGCCGGCGGGGCCGCGCCGGCGGGGCCGCGAGCGGGCGCGATCCGTCGAGCGCGGTCATCGGCAGTCGAGCCGCGCGATGCGCGGCAGCGCCTCGCGGCGCAGTTCGCCGGCCTGGCTCGAGACCGGGGTATCGTAGAGCCGCAAGCGGAGCTGGAAGGCACCCGCTCCCGGCAGCGGCAGCCAGTTGCCGGGCTGCACGTCTGGCGCCGCCGTGATGCGGATCGCGCCGCTCTCGTCGCGCAGGATCTCGGCATCGCTGAAGCCGGTTCGTGGCGTCGGGCCGGCGAGAGCGCGGTCCTGCAGGTCGCTCGCCTGCAGCGTCCAGCCGCGTGCCGTCGGCGTCGCGCCCGAGATCAGGTAGCGACAGCGCGCATCGAGCGGCCGGCCGGCATCGTCCTGCGTCGCGATCAGGTCGAGGCCTTCGCCGGCGCCGAGCGGCAGGTGCACGCCGCGCACCAGATAGCCGCGCATATAGGGGTCGATGTCGCGCCCGCCGCTGCGCGGCCAGGCGTCCCAGGCGCCGATCGCGACCTTGCCGAGCACCGGCCGGCCCGCGACCGACATCTGCGCCGAGACGAGCCCGAGCCCGGCGCCGAGAGCGATCACATAGGCGAGGTCGAGGACGCGCAAGGGTCGCAGTTTCCGAAGCGGCCGGCCTATCCGACGGCGGCGGGAGTTGAACCGGCGGGCCGGACGGCGTCAACCGGGCCCGCTCGCAGCCGCCTCAGCGCAGCCGTGTCTCGCGGCTGCCCGGCGCGACGTCGCGGATGCCGGCCTGGGCCGAGGCGCTGCCGGCGCGGGCGGGTTCGATCGTCTTGAACATCGCGCCCACGGCCGACAGGACCTCGAAGGACTGGCGCGGCATGTGGCCGGCGCCGGGGCCGCTGGGCTGGTTGAGCGCCGGCGCCGCAGGTGCGCCCGCCTTGGCGACGGCCGCCGGTTTCGGCTCGGGCGGCGCGACGCCGGGGATCGGTTTCAGCTCGAGCCCCTGATGGGCGAACTGCATGATCTCTTTCCACAGCATCGCCGGCAGCGAGCCGCCGGTCATGTTGGCGGTCTCCGAGGAATCGTCGTTGCCGAACCAGACCGCGCCGACGAGATTGCCGGAATAGCCGACATACCAGGCGTCCTTGTAGCCGTTGGTCGTGCCCGTCTTGCCGGCGGTGACGACGCCGTCGAGCGCCGCGCGCCGGCCGGTGCCCTCGGTCGGCACCTTCGACAGCATGAAGTTGATGTCCTGCGCCACCTGCGTGCTCAGCACCTGCTTCGGCGCCGGCTCGTCGCGGTCGTGCCGGTAGATCTCGTCGCCCTGTGAATTGCGGATCTCGATCGCGGCATAGGGTTTCGCGCGCCGGCCGCCATTGGCGAAGACCGAATAGGCGGCGGCCTGGTCGATCACCGTCACCTCCGCCGCTCCGATCGGCAGCGAGACCGTGTCGGTCAGCGGCGTGGTCAGGCCCATGGCGCGGGCGGTCTCGACGATCTTCATCCGGCCGATGCGGGCGGCACGCGCCTCGTGCGTCTCGCCGGCCGCCTTGCCGATCGCGATCGACATCTGCACCGGGATCGTGTTGATCGACTTCGCCAGCGCCACCGTCAGCGGCATCGAGCCGGCATAGGAGCGCCCGTAATTGTTCGGGCACCAGTTGCCTATGCAGACCGGCCGGTCGGTCACGATCGTGTTCGGCCGGTAGAGCCCGGCCGACATCGCCGCCGCATAGACATAGGGCTTGAACGACGAGCCCGGCTGCCGAAGGCTGGAGGTCGCGCGGTTGAACTGGCTCGCGCCGTAGTCGCGCCCGCCGACCATGGCGCGCACGGCGCCGTCGGGGTCCATGACCACGGTCGCCGCCTGCCGGGCGCGATAGGCTGCGCCGTGCTGGCGCAGTACCATCTCGATCGCCTCGTCGGCGCGGTCCTGGATCGCGGGGTCGTGCGGCGTCTTCACCGTCAGCACCCGGTCGGGGCCGATCTTGCCCTCGTCGGCGAGTTTCCTGATCTCGTCGAAGGCCCAGTCGAGATAGTAGTCGGGACTGGAATCGCGCTTGCGGTCGATCGGCGTCGCCGGATTGCGCTTGGCGCTGTCGATCTGGCCGGCGGTGAGGAAACCGGCGTCGACCATCGCGTTCAGCACGTCGTTGGCGCGGGCGCGGGCGGCCGGCAGGTTGACGTGGGGCGCGTATTTCGTCGGCGCCTTGAACAGGCCGGCCAGCATCGCGGCCTCCGCCAGGGTCACGTCCTTGGCCGACTTGCCGAAATAGTAGTCCGCTGCCGCCGCCACGCCGAAGGTGCCGCCGCCCATATAGGCGCGATCGAGATAGAGCTTCAGGATCTCGTTCTTGCTCAGGCGGTATTCCAGCCAGAGCGCCAGGAATGCTTCCTTGATCTTGCGGTCGAGCGAGCGCTCGTTGGTCAGGAACAGGTTCTTGGCGAGCTGCTGCGTCAGCGACGAGCCGCCCTGGACCACGCCCGAGGCGCGGGCATTGGCCGTCAGCGCCCGCGAGGTGCCGATCAGGTCGATGCCGAAATGATCGTAGAAGCGCCTGTCCTCGGTGGCGAGCACCGCCTTGAGCAGATGGTCGGGCAGCTCTTCGAGCTTCAGCGAGTCGTCATGGCGCGCGCCGCGATGGCCGATCTCCGAGCCGTAGCGATCGAGGAAGGTGACGGCGAAGACCTGGTGCTTCAGCGCGTCCTCGCGGCCCTCCTGGAAGGACGGGATTGCCAGCGCCAGCATCAGGAAGGCGCCGACGATGCCGATGTTCAGCCCCTCGCTGGCGAATTCGACCGCGAGGCGCTTGCCGCCGGTGACGGTCAGGCGGTCGGCGGCGCTGCGGATGCGCTCATAGCGCTCGCCGGCGCGCCGCGCCGCGGCCCACAGGCTGGCATCGACCCATGAGTCGAAGGCGAGCGCCAGGCGCCTCGCCTTCGTCCCCCAGCCTGCCTTGCGAAACTCCATCGCCGATCCTCGACGAGACGCGAGCGCTATCTCCTGCCGCGACCGTCGCGTCTTGGCAATACAATCTGCGCAGGCGCCTCAGATAGTGGCTCTGTCCCGTTCCGGTAAGGGACGGGCCCGTCGCCGCCCGTCAGCAGGTTTCGGGCCGCGCCTAGCGTGCCGTTTCCGTACATCCGCAAGATAGTGCCGGGCGGAGCCGACGGATGCGCCATCGCTGCGTCTTCCCACGCCGGCCGCCGCGGCGCATAAGCGGCCGGATGACCGGCAAGCCCGAGACCGAACCGTTCTGGCGCACCACGTCGCTCGACGCGATGGACCGCGAGCAATGGGAAGCGCTCTGCGACGGCTGCGGCCGCTGCTGCCTGATCAAGCTCGAGGACGAGGATACGGGCAAGATCCTGGCGACGGATGTCGGTTGCCGCCTGTTCGACGCCGGTACCTGCCGTTGCCGGGACTACCCGAACCGCTCCGCGACCGTGCCCGATTGCGTCACGCTGACGCCCGAGGCGGTGCGCAGCCTGCGCTGGCTGCCGCCGACCTGTGCCTATCGACTGGTCGCGCAGGGCAGGGACCTGCCCTGGTGGCATCCGCTGGTCTCCGGCGACCCGCAGACCGTGGTCGAGGCCGGGGTGTCGGTGAAGGGCCGCGTCCATGCTGGCGAGGACGAGGTCGCCGAGGACGATATTCCGGACCGCATCGTCGCCTGGCCGCTGCGCTGGCCGCGGGGCGCGAAGGCGCGCTAACTTCGCGGCCGGCGCGCCGCCGTCTTCAGCGGGATGCCGCGCCATCCTGTGAGCCGGAGCGATCGTCGAGCAGATCGGCGACCTCCGGCGAGAAGCCGTAGCCCGCGAAAGCTGAAGCCGGCACGCCGTGATCGACCAGCGCGGCGGCGCAGCCGGCATAGTCCCGCGGCGCGGGATCGCCGACATCATTGGCCCGGGAGGCGAAGGACAACGTGCCGAGCGCGTTGTCGCCGTGGCCGTGCTGCGTGCGCCAGTCGGCGCCATGCTCGAGCAGCAGGCGCACCATCGCGGCATCGCCTACGAAGATCGCGAGATTGAGCGCGGTCGCGTGCCAGGCGGTCTTGACCTCGCGCGGCCAGCCGAGTGAGAGCATGATGTGCACCGCCTCGTGACGGCCGAGCGCGGCGAGCTGCGGCATCGTCTCGAGCTGCCTCTCGCCGAGGCTCGGGATCATGTCGGGTCGGGCTTCGAGCAGCGCCCTTGCCGCTGCCTCCTGGCCAGAAGCGCAGGCTGCGACGAAAGCGTCCTCGGCCGTTAGCTCCTCGGTGACGCCGCGCTCGCGCAACAGCGCCACGACGTCCTGTCGCCCTGACAGGCTGGCGAAGCGATAGACGCTCGCACCGGCGCGGTCCTGTGCGGTCAGGTCGGCTCCGGCCTCGACCAGCGTCCGGATATCGGACGCTGAGCGCCCGCGCAGGATGGCGTGATGCAGCCAGTGCCGGTCGGTCGCCTCGCCGCGATCCGCCAGCAGCATCCGCAGCGACTCCGGCCGGTCGTAGTCGAGCGCCCGCGCCACGGCGTTCGTTCCGCCGACGCGCGCGCCCGCCGCGAGCAGGAGGCGCGTGCAGGCGGCGTCCCGGCTCTCGACGGAGTGGTAGAGCGACTCGTTGTCGTTCGGGTCGGCGCCGGCGTCGAGCAGGAGCTTGGTCATGCCGGCGTGATGCGTGCGCCCCGCCGCCCCGTAGAGCACGGATAGCGGGTCGTCGGGAAAGCGCGGATCGGTCCAACGCCCGTCAACGTCGGCGCCATGGTCGATCAGCAGGCGCGCGCTGGCGAGCAGTGGCTGCTCGAAGGCCGGCTCGCGGATCAACTGCGAGCAGGTCACGGCGGCGAGCGGCGGCATCGCGTCCGGCCCGCCCGGCCGGTTGGCGAAACCGGGATCGTCGCCGAGGGCCCGCTCGATGCGGTCGACGTCGCCGACGACGCAGGCGAGCCAGGGATCGCCCCCGACCAGCGACGGCTCCTCGCGCAGCATCCTGAGCGCCAAAGCGCGCTCGCGCGCCTGGCGCTCGAAGACGAAGCGCAGCCAGCGCGACAGCCGCTCGGCTGCAGCGCTCAGCGCCCATTCGACATAGCGCTTGAGCTCGGTCCAGGAGCGGAAGCCGTGCTCCCGCGCCACCACCGATTGCGCGTCATGCAGCCGGAAGGCGTCTTGCGCCAGGGCGGCGGTGCCGAGGCCGTCGCGCGCCGCCGGCAGGTTTGCGGAAAAGCGCTGCAGCGCCGTGGCTTCGCCGGCGCGGGCGTCACGCAGCAGCCGTTTGGCCTGCCTGCGCAGATGGTCGAGATTCGGGCGTGCGGAAAGGTCGGGCATGTTGCCTCCGGTGCATGAGGCCGAAGACCCGCAATCGGCTGCACAGGGGCAGACTGATCGATGTGTCGCGATCCGAGCAGGCTTGGCCTTTTCCGCGGGTCCGGAGGCGTCTCGTCTCGCCTGGCCGGCAGCTTATGGGCGGCCACCGCCGCCCGCAAGCCACCATCGCCGCGGCGGCCTCGGCCGCTGTTCCCGCATTGATTGTTCCCTCGCTTTTCGGCATGACCGCCCGCAAGCGGCCCGGCCGCCCGGAAGCGAAACCATTCGATGGCCGGCGCGTTCGGTTGCCCGGTTCAATTGGGAAGAGGCTGTTCTGATGGCGGACGCGAAGTGGGTCTACACCTTCGGCGACGGCAAGGCCGAGGGTGAGGCGGGCATGAAGAACCTGCTCGGCGGCAAGGGCGCGAACCTCGCCGAGATGAGCAATCTCGGGCTTCCGGTGCCGCCCGGCTTCACCATCACCACCGAAGTCTGCACCTGGTATTACGACAACGGGAAGGCCTTCCCGCCGGAGCTCGAGGCGCAGGCCAAGGCCGCGCTCGACGGCATGGCCAAGCTTACCGGCAAGGTCTTCGGTGATCCGGCCAATCCGCTCCTCGTCTCGGTCCGCTCGGGCGCGCGCGCCTCGATGCCGGGCATGATGGACACGGTGCTGAACCTCGGCCTCAACGACGTCACCGTCGAGGCGGTCGCGAAGGCCTCGGGCGACGCCCGCTTCGCCTGGGACAGCTATCGCCGCTTCATCACGATGTATTCCAACGTCGTGCTCGACGTCGACCACGGCGATTTCGAGGAGGCGCTGGAGGACTACAAGGAGCGCAAGGGCCTCCATCTCGACACCGACCTCTCGGCCGACGACTGGAAGGTGCTCGTCAGCAAGTACAAGGAGATCGTCAGGAAGGCGCTCGGCAGCGACTTCCCGCAGGATCCGCAGGCCCAGCTCTGGGGCGCGGTCGGCGCGGTCTTCTCTTCCTGGATGAATGCGCGCGCGATCAAATATCGCGAGCTCAACAACATCCCCGCCGCCTGGGGCACGGCGGTCAACGTCCAGTCGATGGTGTTCGGCAACATGGGCGACACGTCCGCCACCGGCGTCGCCTTCACCCGCAATCCCTCGACCGGCGAGAACGCGCTCTATGGCGAGTTCCTGATCAACGCCCAGGGAGAGGACGTCGTCGCCGGCATTCGTACGCCGCAGGACATCACCGAGGCGGCGAAGAAGGAGGCGGGTTCCGACAAGCCGTCGATGGAGAAGGCGATGCCGGCGGCCTATGCCGAACTCTGTCGCATCTACGGCATCCTCGAAAAGCACTACCGCGACATGCAGGACATGGAGTTCACCATCCAGGAGGGCAAGCTCTGGATGCTGCAGACCCGCTCCGGCAAGCGCACCGCCAAGGCCGCGCTGCGGATCGCGGTCGAGCTCGCCACGGAAGGCCTGATCACGCAGGAGGAGGCGGTCGGCCGCGTCGAGCCGGGCGCGCTCGACCAGTTGCTGCATCCGACGATCGATCCCAAGGCCGAGCGCAGGATCCTGACCACCGGTCTTCCGGCCTCGCCCGGCGCCGCCGCCGGCGAGATCGTCTTCAACTCCGACGATGCCGAGGCCGCGAAGAAGGCCGGCCGCAAGGTCATCCTGGTCCGCGTCGAGACGAGCCCTGAGGACATCCACGGCATGCACGCGGCCGAGGGCATCCTGACCACGCGCGGCGGCATGACCTCGCATGCGGCCGTGGTGGCCCGCGGCATGGGCAAGCCCTGCGTCTCGGGCGCCGGGCAAATCCGCGTCGACTACGCCAAGGGCACGATGAGCGTCGCCGGTACCACGCTGAAGGCCGGCGACTTCATCACCATAGACGGCGCCGCCGGCCAGGTGATGCAGGGCGAGATCAGGATGCAGCAGCCGGAGCTCTCCGGCGAGTTCGGCACGCTGATGGGCTGGGCCGACACGGTCCGCCGCCTCAAGGTCCGGGCCAATGCCGAGACGCCGGACGACGCCAGGACTGCGCGCGAGTTCGGCGCGGAGGGCATCGGGCTCTGCCGAACCGAGCACATGTTCTTCGACGAGGACCGCATCCAGCCGATGCGCGAGATGATCCTGGCCCATGACGATGCCGGCCGCCGCGCCGCGCTGGCGAAGCTGCTGCCGATGCAGCGCCAGGATTTCGTCCAGCTCTTCACCATCATGGGCGGGCTCCCTGTCACGATCCGCCTGCTCGATCCGCCGCTGCACGAGTTCCTGCCGCATGGCGAGAAGGAGATCGCCGAGGTCGCGAGCGCGCTCGGCGTCACGCCCGAGGCGCTGAAGCACCGCGCGACCGAGCTGCACGAGTTCAACCCGATGCTCGGCTTCCGCGGCGTGCGCCTCGCCATCGCCTATCCCGAGATCGCCGAGATGCAGGCGAGGGCGATCTTCGAGGCGGCCGTGATCGCGGCGAAGGACACCGGCAAGCCGGTGATCCCCGAGGTGATGATCCCGCTCGTCATGGGCGTGCCGGAATTCGATCTGGTCAAGGCGCGCATCGACGCCATGGCCGAAGCGGTGATCGGCGAAAGCAAGGTCGAGCTGACCTATCAGGTCGGCACCATGATCGAGCTGCCGCGCGCCTGCCTGCGCGCGCAGGAGATCGCCGAGAGCGCCGAGTTCTTCTCCTTCGGCACCAACGACCTGACGCAGACGACGCTCGGCATCAGCCGCGACGATGCCGGCTCGTTCCTGGGCGCCTATACTCAGAAAGGCCTGCTGGCGAACGATCCCTTCGTCACCATCGACCAGGACGGCGTCGGCGAACTGGTGAAGCTCGCCGCCGAGCGCGGCCGCAAGGCGCGGCCCGACATCAAGCTCGGCATCTGCGGCGAGCATGGCGGCGATCCGGCCTCGATCGGCTTCTGCGAGAGCGTCGGGCTCGACTACGTCTCCTGCTCGCCCTTCCGCGTGCCGATCGCCAGGCTCGCGGCGGCGCAGGCGGCGCTGGGCGCGGTGAAGCAGAAGGAAGGCTGAGCGGCGGATGGCGTCGAGCCTCACCACGATCGGTTTCGACGCCGACGACACGCTCTGGCAGAACGAACAGTTCTTCAGGCTGACCGAGGCGCGCTTCGTCGCGCTGCTCGGCGAGCATGGCGAGGCGGCCGAGATTTCCGGGCGGCTGCTGGAGGCGGAGCGCCGGAACCTCGCCTTCTACGGTTTCGGCATCAAGGGCTTCGTGCTCTCGATGATCGAGAGTGCGATCGAGATCACCCGCGGGCAGGTGCCGACCGCGGCGATCGGCGAAATCCTCGCCTGGGGCCGCGAGATGCTGGAGCATCCGGTCGAGACCCTGCCGCATGTCCGCGAGACGCTTCAAGCACTCGCCCCCGACTACGCGCTGGTGCTGATCACGAAAGGCGATCTCTTCGACCAGGAGCGCAAACTTGCCGCGTCGGGCCTCGGCGAACTCTTCGACGCCGTTGAGATCGTCAGCGACAAGCATGCCGAGACATATCGGCGAATCTTCGCCCGCCATGGCGACGGGCCCGAGCGCGCGATGATGGTCGGCAATTCGCTGAAGTCCGACATCTGGCCGGCGCTGGAGGCCGGCGCCTGGGCGGTGCATGTGCCCCATGAGCTGACCTGGGCGCTTGAGCACGCGCAGGAGCCGGTGGGGGAGGTGCGGTATCGAGCGATCGCGGATCTGGGCGCGCTATTGTCGACTATCGAGTCGATCGTTTAACTAGTAGGGGCACAAAACCGTCCTCCGCTGGACCCTCGTTGCAAATTGTGCTAGCTCCACCCATGTAAGACGAGATGCGGCCGGGTTCTGGCCAATCCTCCGCGCGGGTCGTTCCCGGTCGGCGGGCACGAATCAGATCCACCACTCATCGCTACAAGACCATGGCGAGGCGTCCGCGCGTCGAGCCATGGGTCTCATCGAAGACGCGGATCTGAAACGTGAAGGACTACCCCGCCATGAACAAGGGCACTGTCAAGTGGTTCAACGCCACCAAGGGCTACGGCTTCATCACCCCTGAGGCCGGCGGCCAGGACATCTTCGTCCACATCTCGGCCGTCGAGCGCGCCGGCCTGCGCGAGCTTCGCGAAGGCCAGGTCGTCTCCTACGAGCTGATCGCCGATCGCAAGACCGGCAAGTCCTCGGCCGGCAACCTCGCCGTCGCCTGAGGCCGACCAGACCGGACGGGCGTCTCGCCCGCCCGGCTCCACGACAAACCTGCCGGCGCTGTGGCTTAGCGGTTCGCCGGCGGGACCGATTCCTTCGACGACTTAAGGCCGGATGCAGGATGGCGGCGCAGCCGAAATCCACATGTGCCCCTTGCATCGCGGCGCCCGGAAAGATCCGTTTTGACCAAATTCACCGACCTCGGCCTGGCTGAGCCCCTCCTCAAGGCGCTCGGCTCCGAAGGTTACGAGACCCCGACGCCGATCCAGGCGCGGGCCATTCCCTCCATCCTCCAGGGCAAGGATTTGCTCGGCGCCGCGCAGACCGGCACCGGCAAGACGGCGGCCTTCTCGCTGCCGATGCTGCATCTCCTGCTGAACAAGCCGCGCCGGCTCCAGCCGCGCTCGGTGCGTGCGCTCGTGCTGTCGCCGACGCGCGAGCTCGCAGCGCAGATCGAGGCCTCGATCCGCACCTACGCCCAGTTCACCACGATCAAGTCGACGGTGATCTTCGGCGGCGTGCCGGTCGGCAAGCAGATCCGCGCGCTCGGCCAGCATGTCGACATCCTGGTCGCGACGCCCGGCCGCCTGCTCGATCTCGTCGACCAGCGCGCCGTCTCGCTGCGCGAGATCGAGTTCCTCGTCCTCGACGAGGCCGACCAGATGCTCGACCTCGGCTTCATCCACGCGCTGCGCCGGATCGCGACGCTGATCCCGAAGCAGCGCCAGACGCTGCTGTTCTCGGCGACGATGCCGAAGCCGATCCGCGAGATCGCGAGCGCCTATCTGACCGATCCGGTCGAGGTCGCCGTCGCCCCCGTCGCGACCACCGCCGAGAAGATCGACCAGCGCGTGATCTTCACCAATCCGGGCGACAAGCCGGCGCTGCTGGCGAAGACCCTCGGCGTTCCCGAGATGGAGCGCGCCATCGTCTTCACCCGCACCAAGCACGGTGCCGACAAGGTCGTGCGCCAGCTCGAGCAATCGGGCATCGCCTCGGCCGCGATCCACGGCAACAAGAGCCAGAGCCAGCGCGAGCGCGCGCTCGGCGCCTTCCGCGACGGCTCGTTGCGCATCCTCGTCGCGACCGACATCGCCGCGCGCGGCATCGATGTCGACGGCATCAGCCATGTCGTGCAGTTCGACCTGCCGAACGTGCCCGAGACCTATGTCCACCGCATCGGCCGCACCGCGCGCGCCGGCGCGGCGGGCGTCGCCATCGCCTTCTGCACGCCCGAGGAGCGCGGCGACCTCGCCGCGATCGAGAAACTGACCAAGGTCGAGATCACGCCGGTCGGCGCGGTGCCCTATTGGGACGGCCGCACGCCGAAGAAGCCGCCGCAGAACCAGGGCCGCGGCGGCCGTGGCCAGCAGGGCGGCGGCGGGCGCGACCAGGGCCAGCGTCAGGGTGCCAAGCCCGCGGGCGGCGGCAGGCCGCATGGCGGCGGTCAGCGCCAGGATGCGCGTCACGACGCGCCCCGCAACGACCGGCCGCAGAGGTCCGAGCATCAGGGCCAGCGAAAAGACGCGGGCTCCGCCAAGGAAGGACTTGGCGGCGTCGCGTTCTTGCAGCAAAGAACAGGGCAACCGAGCACCAACGGCGCCCGGCGGCGCGCGAACTGAAGCGCGCCGGCCGAGACGGGGCAAGGCCGGTCCACCGCGACCGGCCTGATGCCCGAGCGCCCGGGGGCACAAGAAGGACGACAGGATGGCCAAGGAAGAACTGCTCGAATTCGACGGCACGGTGGTCGAAGTGCTGCCGGACGGCAATTACCGGGTGAAGCTCGACAACGACCATGTGATCCTGGCCTATGCGGCCGGCAAGATGAAGAAGAACCGCATCCGCACCATCGCCGGCGACCGCGTGGTCGTCGAGATGTCGCCCTACGACCTCGATCGCGGCCGCATCAACTTCCGCCAGAAGACCGCCGGCCCGGGCCCCGCAGCCCCGCCGCGCCAGAATTTCCGCCGCCGCTGACCACCCGATGCGCCCGACCGCGACCGAACTCCTCTTCCTCGGCTGCGGCGCCGCGCTCGGCGGTCTCGTCGCGCTCGCGGTCAGGGGAGGCCAGCTCTCGCCCTCCGGCGCGTTGCCGCCCTTCGCCGTCGTGCTGATCGGCATGGCGCTGGTCGAGGTCGTCGCGGGGTTGGCGCTCAGGCGGGCGCCCGGTACGCTGATCGGCATGCCGGCGCGCATCGGCGCCTTCCTCCTCGGCGTCGTCGTGCTGGCCGCGCTCGGCGGCCTGGGCTGAGCGCCGCCGTCCATTCGACAATCCCACAATCCTCATCCTGAGGAGCGCTTCGCAGAAGCGCGTCTCGACGGATGCTCAATGAGGCTCCGGGGACAACTGGAGCATCCTTCGGGACGCCGCGTTCCGCGGCTCCTCAGGATGAGGCTCGAGTGCCTGATTGCTTTATGACCGCGACCAAGAAAAAACCCCGGCTCGCGCCGGGGTTGAAGTGGTCTATCCGTGATAAAGGGTCTTCCAGAAACTCTGGCGGTAGGCGTAGAATTCAGTAGCCGGCTGTCTTAGTAACCCGTCTTGGCCCAGTGCTGCGAGCCGGGGCTGACCAGGACGGTGCGCTGGCGCGTCTCGTAGACGGCGGGGATGGTCTCGCGGGCGACATAGGTCGGGCTGACCATCACCTTGCGCTGGCGCTGGGCGTAGACGGCGGGAATCGTCTCGTAGTCGACGCTCGCCGGCGAGACCTGCACGGTGCGGCTCTGGTAGCCGTAGCGCGGCTTGTCGTAGACCCAGCAGCCGGTGGTGCGGCCATAGGCGTCGGTCGTGACTTCCCAGCGCTTGCCGCCGGGCGAGAGCATCACCTTCTCCTGCACGGTCGAATACTGCGCCGGGCGGTGATGCGGGATCTGCCGGGCCGGATGCACCATCACCGTCTCGGACTGGTACTCGTACTGCGCCGGGACGACATGCGACTGGGTCCGCTCGGGGCGGGCGACGTAGCTCTCCGACACCGTGCCGTAGACCGGCGGCGTCTGGATGAGATTGTAGCAGGACGAGCCCTTGCAGGGCGCCGGCTGGCCGCAGGAGGAGCCGAAGCAGCCGGCCTGAGCGCCGGCCGAGCCGAGCAGCAGCACCGCGCCGAATGCCGAGAGGGAGAGAGCCTTGACGATCATGTTCGACCTGAACCCCGTTGCAGCGTCGCTGCGCCGCTTGTGAGGTCAGAAAGCCGGATCGAACTGATGAACGCAAGGTAAACGCATAAACAAGGTAAAATTAACCATCGCGCTCAAGGGCTTGGCGTTTAGGGGTGTTGAGAGGGGGTGAAAGGGGTCGCTCGAATGCGAGGGATTTCCGCCGCTCTCGACCGCCCCGATGTGCGGCGCACGAAGCTCCCCGTCATTCCGGACAAGCGGCGCAGCCGCGCCGATCCGGAATCCATCATGGAGCGCCGAGCCCTCTGATGAATCCCGGGTCTGCGCTGCGCTTGCCCGGGATGACGGGGAGGGCAGGTGCGCCGCTTTACAACGCCTTCAAGGTCGCTTCATCCTGTCGTTGAACGACGTGCCCGAGGTGCGCGAGCTGTTTGCTTGGGCGACGATCGAGACCGTCGAGCTGAGCTATCAGGCGGGTGGCGCGGGGCGAACGAAGGCGGCACGGGAGCTGGTCATTAGCGGAGTAGGGCAATCGTGAAAATCGACTGGGTAACACTGAGGGTGCTTGGGCAGTCGTCCGCGATGCGCCTCACGATTCTTGTTCCGTTGCTCGGTTCACTACTCTTGTTCAACCACGAGGTCGTAGAATGGGCAAAAATCTCAGAAACGGCAGTGCGATCTTGGCTGAATGTGCCGATGGACCAAGCGGGCGAGGCTGCCAGGCGACTTACGGTTTCGCGCCTCCAGATGCTCTATCTTGGCTTGACCGTTCTGGGCATGGCCGCTGGGCTATTTAACTGGCGCTGCCCGCCAGAGATCAAATTGCACGGTACAAACCGTTCCTATCAAGAAGCCGAGCTCCCGACGATGACAAAGGCGAGAACGGCAATGCTTCTAGTAAAAATGGGAGAGCCGCCGGCTCAGGGCGACCTTTCCATTAATTGGCAGCTGGTCACGAGTGAACTGACCGATCAGGTAGCCGACTCGACGATGATCGCAGATAAGATCCGAAACGCCTCAATCCCAGAGCTGGCCAGGATCGCGCGTGACCTGTTAGCGCTGCATTACGATACCTTGCTTCAAAACCAACCGATCGTGCGGGGCATAATTTCGGCCGCCTATCTTTTAGGGTTCGCTTTGCTGCTATGGCCCACTGGGGAGACATTCGTGAAGATCGTTACAAATATCGTCTGGTCTCAACGCTAAGTCTCAGCAGCACGCAAAAGCTCAATCTGTTGCCATTTGATTGTTCGCGCGCCGCCATTTGAAAGTTCGCGCTACACACCCCCCTTCACGTCTGCCCCGGCTTCAGCTTGTAAAACACATGCTGGCCGATCGTATCCATCTTCTTCAGCCGCTTCGCCCAGTACGGCCGGACATAGTTCGCATGGTAATGCGTCGAGCCGCCGACCTCGGCGAGATAGGTCGTGCCGTCATAGACCTCGCGGGCGATGCGGGTGGCGTCGCGCCAGGGCGCGGGCTCGGTGATGCGCAGCGACTTGCCTTCGCAGGTGAAGGTGAACTGGCAGGCGAGGTAGCGGTTGCTGTTCTGGTAGACGACGCCGCAGACGGAGTCCGGGTAGAGCCCGCTCTTGACCCGGTTGAGCACGACCTGCGCCACCGCGGCGCGGCCGGCATCCGATTCCGAGCGCGCCTCGAAATAGACGGCTTCCGCCAGGCAGCGCTGCTGTTTCGCCATGTCGCCCTCGGCGATGAGGCCGGCATAGCTGATCTGCGGGCCGGCCGGCAGGCCCGGCTCGACCTTGCGGAGCGCGCTCGTTGCCGGCGCCGTGACGCGCGCGATCTGCGCCTGCCGCGTCGGCGGGGCGGACGCGAGGGCCGGTGTCGCCGGCGGGACGAGCGTCGCGACATTGTAGCTTACGCTCGGCGTGGTCGAGCCGCCGGTGGCTGATCTCGGCACGGAGGGCGTCGAGCCGTCGATGCTCTCGAGATGGAGTTCGGCCTGGCGCGGCGAGGCGATCTGCGGCCTGACCGAGCTCGGCGAGGCGTCCGACAGCGCCGGGTCGGTCAGGCCTTCATCGGCGCGCCAGGGCTCGAAGCCGATCTGCGGGCCGTCGATGGTCTCGGCCTCGCGCAGCGCCTCGAGCGAGAAGCCGCCCGAGATCAGGCCGGGCTGGGTGTCGCCGAAGACGACGCGTTCGAGCTCGCGATGCGGGATCTGCGTCAGGCTCGGCCGCAGCGAGGGCAGGAGATCGCCCTTGGCGCTGCGGTCGACCTCCGGGAAGCTCGCGATCTGGCGCTTCATGTCCTCGCGCGGCAGGCGCGGATCGAGCGCCATGCGCCGCTCGGGCTCGCCGAAGGAGAGATGCGCCTGGCGGATCGCCGAGGACAGCGAGAGCCCGGGCAGCCTGAAGGCCGAGGCCGCGATCAGCAGCGAGGGCCCTTCCTCGAGCACCGAATCGGCGGCCGGCTCGGCGCGCTGCGCCAGCGAATAGGGCAGGGCGTCGGAGCCGTAGTTCTGGCCGGCCGAGGCGGTGAAGGAGACGAGCAGCCCGCTGGCCAGCGCCCAGGGCGCGACCGTGGCGGCGATCCATCTCAGCCGCAGCAGGCGTTTCCGCCTCGAACGCTCCCGCAGACGCACCTGACCCGAACTCCACGCAGACAGCGGCAATCCGCACCGATCCGTTATCTCCCCGGTAGGGTTGAGCAGCGGTTAATGCGCCGGTGGTTTCTCGCGGTTCGCTGTTGTCGATCGAGAGGCCTTCACCCCAAGCCCTCATCCTGAGGAGGCCCGCAGGGCCGTCTCGAAGGATGCTCCAGGAGGTTCAGGAACCTCGGCGAGCATCCTGCGAGACGCCATTCCCAAGGGAATGGCTCCTCAGGATGAGGGCTGAGGGGGATGATCGCAGGCAAAGTCTTCGCTGCCCGGTCATGCAGCACCGTGATGTGGAACCTAACGAAAAGACGCTGTCGCGCTGCAGCAAGGCCCGGTATCGTGCAGGCACACGATCCGCTTCCGCCAGACGGCCGGAGACCAACCCATGACCACCTCGACATCGCGCGGTTATGCGCCCGAGATCATCGTCGCCGCCGGCTGCCTGATCGCGCTGATCACCTTCGGTCCGCGCGCCAGCGCCGGCCTGTTCCAGATCCCGATGACGCTGGAATATGGCTGGGGCCGCGACACCTTCAGCCTCGCCATCGCGATCCAGAACCTGCTCTGGGGCGTCGGCGCGCCCTTCGCCGGCGCGGTCGCCGACCGCTTCGGCACCGTGCGCGTGCTCTGCTTCGGCGCGGTGCTCTATGCCGCCGGCCTCATCGTCATGGCCTATGCCGCGACGCCGCTCGCCATGCATCTCGGCGCCGGCGTGCTGATCGGCTTCGGCCTCTCGGCCTGCTCGTTCAACCTGGTGCTCGCCGCCTTCAGCAAGATCCTGCCCGAGGGCTGGCGGCCGATGGCCTTCGGCGCCGGCACGGCGGCGGGCTCCTTCGGCCAGTTCCTGTTCCCGCCGATCGGCAACATCCTGATCGAGCAGATCGGCTGGCACCAGGCGCTGGTTGTCTTCGCCGGCTCGGTGCTGCTGGTGATGCCCTTCACCCTGATGCTCGCCAGCCGCAAGCCCGACGCCGCGCAGATCGCCGAGGCCGCCAAGGTGCCGAGCCAGTCGATCAGGCAGGCGCTGACCGAGGCCTTCCAGCACCGCTCCTATGTGCTGCTGGTGCTCGGCTTCTTCACCTGCGGCTTCCAGCTCGCCTTCATCACCGCCCACATGCCGGCCTATCTCAAGGATGTCGGTATGGCGGCCTGGGTCGGCGGCTGGACGCTCGCGGTCATCGGCCTCGCCAATGCGGCGGGCTCGCTCGGCTCGGGCTGGCTCTCGACGCGGATGCCCAAGCGCCATCTGCTGGCCTGGATCTATTTCGGCCGGGCGGCGGCGATCGCGGCCTTCATCCTGCTGCCGCCGAGCCCGGCGACGGCGCTGGCCTTCGGCGCGATCATCGGCCTGTTCTGGCTTTCGACCATCCCGCCGACCTCCTCGCTGGTGATGCTGATGTTCGGCACGAAATACATGGCGATGCTCTACGGCTTCGCCTTCTTCTCGCACCAGGTCGGCGGCTTCCTCGGCGTCCTGCTCGGCGGCGTGCTCTATGAGCATTTCGGCTCCTACCAGGTGGTCTGGTGGCTCTCGATCGCGCTCGGGATCGCCTCGGCCCTGATCAACCTGCCGATCGTCGAGAAGCCGGTCGAGCGGCCGGTGGCGCAGCCGGCCTGAGCAAACGCGCACGGGCTTGCCGCTTGCGGGCCGGGATCGGGCGGGCTCAACTGGTGCCGCTCGCCCAACAGCGTCCTCAGCCCTCATCCTGAGGAGCCGCGAAGCGGCGTCTCGAAGGATGCTCCAGTGGTCTCCCGAGCCTCCTGGAGCATCCTTCGAGACGCGATCGGTGATCGCTCCTCAGGATGAGGGCTGAGGCATGGATTTCGGACAAGCCCCATGAGCACCTTCAAAGCCCTCGTCGCGACCAAGGCCGAGGCCGGCCAAAGCCTCGCCTTCGCCGATTTCGCCGAGGCCGATCTGATGGAGGGCGACGTCACCGTCCGCGTCACCCATTCGACCGTGAACTACAAGGACGGGCTCGCCATCACCGGCAAGGCCCCGGTGGTGCGGCGCTGGCCGATGATCCCCGGCATCGATTTCGCTGCCTGCATCGAAACCTCCGGGCATCCGGATTTCAAGCCCGGCGACCTCGTCGTCCTGAACGGCTGGGGAACGGGCGAGACCCATCTCGGCGCCTATGCGCAGAAGGCCAGGGTCAAGGGCGACTGGCTGGTGCCGCTGCCTGCGGGGATGAGCCCTGCCGAGGCGATGGCGATCGGCACCGCCGGCTACACCGCGATGCTCTGCGTGCTGGCGCTGGAAAAGCACGGGCTGAAACCCGCCGACGGCCCGGTGGTGGTCACGGGCGCGGCCGGCGGCGTCGGCTCGGTCGCGATCGCGCTCTTGGCGAAGGCCGGCTGGCACGTGATCGCCTCGACCGGCCGCGCCGACGAGGCCGACTATCTGAAAGGTCTCGGCGCGGCCGAGATCGTCGACCGCGCCGAATTGTCGGCGGCGGGCCGCCCGCTGGCCAAGGAGCGCTGGATCGCCGGCGTCGACGCGGTCGGCTCGCACACGCTGGCCAATTTGCTCGCCATGACGAAATACGGCGGCGCCATCGCCGCTTGCGGCCTCGCACAGGGCATGGACCTGCCGGCCTCGGTCGCGCCCTTCATCCTGCGCGGCGTCGCGCTCCTGGGCGTCGACTCGGTGATGTGCCCGAAGCCGCGCCGGCTCGAGGCCTGGGCGAGGCTGGCGAGCGACCTCGACCGCGACAAGCTCGCCGCCATGACCACGACGATCCCGCTCGAGAGCGTGATCGAGACCGGCAAGGCGATCGTCGAGGGCAAGGTGCGCGGGCGCGTCGTGGTCGAGGTGGGTTGAGGACTCAACTCCCCCCCTCGATCAGCCCCCTCATCTTCGCCAATTCCCCGCCGACGAACTCCATGAAGGCGCGCACCCGCGGCGCGTTGCGGATGTCGGGGTGGGTCAGGATCCACAGGCCGGTCGAGAAGTCCGGGTCCGGCGGCCTTAAGCGGATCAGGCCCGGCCTCTGGTCTGCGATGAAACAGGGCAGGGGGCCGATGCCGATGCCTTGCTCGACCGCTTCCGCCATGCCGAGAACCGCCGAGCTCTTCAGCGCGATCCGCTCGGGCGCGACATGGTCGCGGACGTAGCGCGCCGCCTTGACATAGCCGAGCTGGTCGCCGAGCGCGACCCAGTCGCGCTCGAACAGCGTAGCGGGATCGGCCATCTCGGCCGTGCCGATGCCGTCCTCCCTGCGGCCATAGATCGCCCAGGTCAGCGTCGCGAGCCTGCGGCCGATCAGCGTCTCGCCCGGCGAATCGCTGGCGCGGATCGCGACGTCGGCGTCGCGCCGGGAGAGGTTGAGCGTCTGGTTGCCGATCACCACGTCGAGCCGGATCAGCGGATGTGCCTGGCGGAAGGCGGCGAAGATCGGCAGCAGCAGGTTGAGATGCAGCGTGTCGGTGGTGGTGACGCGGACCTCGCCGGAGGGCGCGAGGTCGCGCCCGGCCAGCCTGCGGCCGAAGGCGGTGACGTCCTCGTCCATGCGCGCCGCCAGCGCCGCCATCTCGACGCCGGCGGCGGTCGGCACATAGCCGGTCTTGCGCCGCTCGAACAGCGCGACGCCGATCTGCTCCTCGATCTGACCGAGCCGCCGGAAGACGGTCGAATGGTTGACGGCGAGCGCGGTGGCGGCGCCGGTCAGCCCGTCGTGATCGGCGATCGCCTTGACCAGGCGGAAATCGTCCCAGGCCAGGTTCGAATTCATCGACATCTCCGCGCAGCGCCGGCAGGCAAGCCGATATCTTGCGCGAGTGCAAGGAGCGCTGTGCTCAGCGCGGCGCCGCGGCGCGCCTGAGGCGGTCGTTGATCGCCTCGCCGAGACCATGTCCGGGGATAGGGGCCACGGCGATCGTTGTGGCGCCGGTCTCGTCGAGCTCGCGCATGAACCTGAACAGGTTGGCGGCAGCCTCGACGAGGTCACCGGTCGGGCTGAGATTCAGCCGCGCCGGCCGCGCCGGTCGGTCGTGATGGTCCGGCCCGAAGCCGAGCCAGGCCTCGCCGGGCCGCGGTTCGGCGGCATCGAGCCTGACGCGGGCGGCCGGTGCGTAATGCGAGGCGAGCAGGCCGGGCGAAATCGGCGCGACTCCGGCCTCGCCTACCAGCGCGAGCGGTCGGCCGATCGCGGCCTCGATCGCCTCGCGCGCGATGCCGCCGGGCCTCAGCAGCCGAGGCACACCATCGAGGCAGGCGACGATGGTCGATTCGACGCCGACCTGCGTCGGGCCGCCATCGAGCACGGCGTCGATCCGCCCGTCGAGGTCGGCCAGAACATGGGCCGCGCTGGTGGCGCTGATCCGGCCGGAGCGATTGGCCGACGGCGCCGCGACCGGCCGCCCGGTCGCCCGCAGTACCGCCTGCGCCAGCGGGTGCGACGGCACGCGCAATGCGACGCTCTGCAGTCCGGCCCGCGCCAACTCGCTGACCGTGCAGCCTTGCGATACCGGTACGACCAGCGTCAGCGGCCCCGGCCAGAAGGCCCGCGCCAGCGCCAGCGCATTGGCATCGAACAGGCCCTGCGCTTGGGCTGCGGCGATGTCGGGCAGATGCGAGATCAGCGGGTTGAAGCTCGGCCGCTCCTTGGCAGCATAGATGCCGGCGACGGCCGCACCCGAGGTCGCGTCGGCCGCTAGCCCATAGACCGTCTCGGTCGGCAGCGCGACGAGCCCGCCGGCGCGCAGCAGTTCCGCGGCCCGCGCGATACCGGCGTCGTCCGGCCCCAGCCGCTGCGTGTCGCGCACCGCCTGCACGATTGACCTCATATAGTTTATATATAAACTATTATCGCATCGCGATCTGACAGTAAGGGTCGCCTCGATGCGCTTGGCGTCGGGGATAGTTCCTCGCTACCATCGCGGCAACGTCGAAAACAGACCGGCGGCCCTGTCCGACCGGCATCCAGGGAGACAGCGATGAGCTATCGCGCGCCGGTCGAGGATATGCTCGCCACCATGCGCCATGTCGCGGGCCTCGACGCCATGATCGGCGAGGGTCTCACCCCCGAACTCGCCGACGGCGTCACCGAGGCCGTGCTGGACGAGGCGGCGAAATTCGCAGCCGACGTGATCGCGCCGCTCAACCGGGTCGGCGATACGCACGGCTCGACCCTGAAGGACGGCGTCGTCACCACTCCGCCGGGCTGGAAGGAGGCCTATACGGCCTGGGCCGAGGCCGGCTGGAATGCGTTGCCCGGGCCGGAGGAGTTCGGCGGGCAAGGGCTGCCGACGCTGCTGCAATCGGCCTGCACCGAGATGTGGAATTCGGCCGCGCTCGGCTTCGCGCTCGGCCCGCTGCTGACGGTCGGCGCGATCGAGGCGGTCCACGCCCATGGCTCCGACCATCTCAAGACGACCTATCTCGCCAAGCTCGTTTCCGGCGAGTGGATGGGCACGATGAACCTGACCGAGCCGCAGGCCGGTTCCGATCTCAATGCGCTCAGGACCAAGGCCGAGCGCGTGGGCGACGGCACCTACCGGATCACCGGGCAGAAGATCTTCATCACCTATGGCGAGCACGGGATGACCGAGAACATCATCCATCTCGTGCTGGCGCGCCTGCCCGATGCGCCCGCCGGCACGCGCGGCATCTCGCTCTTCCTGGTGCCGAAATACCTCGTCAACGAAGACGGCTCGCTGGGCGCGCACAACGACCTGCGCTGCTCCGGCATCGAGCACAAGCTCGGCATCCATGCCTCGCCGACCTGCTCGATGGCCTATGGCGACAAAGGCGGCGCCATCGGCTGGCTGATCGGCGAGGAGAACCGCGGGCTTGCCTGCATGTTCACGATGATGAACAACGCTCGCCTCAATGTCGCGCTGCAGGGCGTCGCCATCGCCGAGCGGGCCTATCAGCAGGCGCTGCATTTCGCCGGCGAGCGGAGGCAGGGCTCAGCCCTCGATGCGCCCAAGGGCGCAGGGATGAGCCCGATCGTCGTCCATCCGGATGTCCGCCGCATGCTGATCGACATGCGCGCCAAGACTCAGGCTGCGCGTGCGATCTCCTATGGGGTCGCCGCCGCGCTCGACCGTGCCGAGCGCGAGCCGGACGCGGACCGCAGGAAGGCAGCCGCCGAGCGCGCCGCGATCCTCACCCCCGTCGCCAAGGCCTATTCGACCGATATCGGCATCGACGTCGCCTCGACCGGCGTGCAGGTCCATGGCGGCATGGGCTTCGTCGAGGAGACCGGCGCTGCCCAGCATCTGCGCGACGCCCGGATCCTGACGATCTACGAGGGCACCAACGGCATCCAGGCGATCGACCTCGTCACGCGCAAGCTGCCCTTGTCCGGCGGCGAGGCGGTCAAGGCGCTCGTCAGTGAGATGCGCGGCGTCGTCGCCGAGGTCGAGCAGGCCAACACGACGGGCTTCGGCCACAGCGCCGCGCGGCTAAAGGCGGCGGTCGATTCGCTCGAGCGCGCCACCGACTGGATGCTCGCCACCATGGGCGAAAACCTGAGCGAAGCGCTCGCCGGCGCGACGCCCTATCTCAAGCTCTTCGCGCTGGCCCAAGGCGGCACCGGGCTCGCCAGCAAGGCGCTGGCGCTGCGCAGCGAGGAGGGCGGCCTCGCCCATCTCGCCACCGCCCGTTTCTTCGCCGAGCACGTCGCGACCGAGGCGCCCGCGCTGGAACTCGCGGTCACGGAGGGTGCGGGCGCCGTCGCGGACGCGGCGGCGGTCTTCGCCGCGTGAGCGAGCCGCGCCCGCTGACGGGAAAAATCTGTCTCGTCGCGGGCGCCTCGCGCGGGCTCGGGCGCGGCATCGCCAGGGCGCTCGGCGAAGCCGGCGCGACCGTCATCGTCACCGGCCGCTCCAGCGAGGCCGGCCCACGCACCGACAACCGGCCCGAGACCTTCGAGGACACGGCCCGTGAGGTCGAGGCCGCCGGCGGGCGCGGCCATCCCTATCGCTGCGACCACGTCGTCGAGCGTGAGGTCGATGGGCTCGTCTCCTGGTGCCTGCGTCGTTTCGGCCGGCTCGATGGTGTCGTCGATGCGGTCTGGGGCGGCAATGAGGGCTATGACGGCGAGCGCTATCCGGACGGCTCGGCCTTCGGCGCACCGTTCTGGCGCAGGCCCGCGGCGCGGCTCGGCCAGAGCTTCGAGAGCGGTCTCTATGCGCAGCTTCTGCTGGCCCGCGCCATTGCGCCGGCGATGGTGCAGATGCGCAAGGGGCTGATCGTCACGGTCGGCTTCGACACGAGCCAGGGCTATCTCGGCGACGTCTTCTACGACCTCGCAATGGCGGCGATGAACCGGATGACGCTGGCCATGGCCGACGAACTCGGGCCCTTCGGCGTCACGGCGCTAGGCCTCTCGCCCGGCCATGTCCTGACCGAGCGCGTGACGGATGCCGGCCTGTCGGCCGAGACCACCGAGAGCCCGCTCTATGCCGGCCGCGCCGTCGCCGCGCTGCTCGCGGACGCCGGGGTCGCGCGCCATTCGGGCCAGGTCCTGCATGTCGCCGACCTGGCGCGAAGCTACGGTTTCGCGGATCGCGACGGCGGCCGGCCCGGTCGCTTCGCGCTGGCGCGGCAGAGGCCGGAGACGCCGCCGTCATCCGTTTGACATCGCTGCCGGCTTCGGGTTCCTCCAGCGCGGCGATCGCCGCCGCCTCCGACATGACGAGTCCGTCCAATGCTCCTGATTCACGGCGTCTGCCCCGCGACCAGCGACAAGCTCGTGCATCGCACGCTCGCGGCGGATGAGCCGTTTCCGGCGGATTCGGTCTGGATCGACCTGCTCAACCCGACCGGCGAGGAGGACAAGAAGGTCGAGAAGCACCTCGGCATCTCGATCCCGACGCGCGAGGAGATGCACGACCTCGAGCCTTCCGAGATCATCTATACCGAGAACGGCGCCCATTACATGACGGCGCGGATCATCTGCCAGTCGGACACCAACGTCCCGAAGCTCGCCGACGTCACCTTCATCCTGACCGACAAGGCGCTGGTCACGGTGCGCTACGACGAGCCCGGCGCCTTCGGCATCTTCCTCAACCGCGTCGCCAAGCCGGGCGGCTGCGGCACCCAGCCCGCGGCGGTGATCGAGGGACTGATCGAGGCGATCGTCGATCGCGCGGCCGAGGTGCTGCGCGGCGTCGGCGACAAGATCGACGATGCCTCGCGCAAGGTCTTCGAGGGCAAGAGCTCGGCGGTCGAGCAGAACAACGCCTACCAGGTGATCATCCGCAAGATCGGCCAGTACGAGCACATCATCTCGAACGTGCGCGAGAGCATGGTCTCGGTCGAGCGCGTGCTGCTGTTCCTCTCGGCCAACTTCAAGCGGCCGACCAGGCAGGCGAGCGGTTTCACGCCGGAATGGCGCACCTCGGTGCGCGATGTGCAGGCCATCGAGGAGCACGCGACCTTCATCTCCAGCAAGCTCTCCTTCATGCTGCAGGCGACGCTCGGCCTCGTCGGACTGGAGCAGAACAAGATCATCAAGCTGTTCTCCGTCGTCTCGGTCGTGCTGATGCCGCCGACGCTGATCGCCTCGATCTACGGCATGAACTTCAAGGCGATGCCGGAGCTCGAATGGAGCTTCGGCTACCCGATGGCGCTGTCGATGATGGTCGTCTTCGCGATCCTGCCCTACCTGTTCTTCCGCTGGAAGAAGTGGCTCTGAGCGGCATGCGTTAAAGCATGCTCCATTGACTCGGAACCACCCCGTCATCCTGGGCGAGCGAAGCTCGACCCGGGATCCATCGGAGAGCGCCTGAGCCCGACGATGGATCCCGGGTCCGCGCCGCTGCGCGGCTTGCCCAGGATGACGGGGTGGTTCCGCGGAAACCCGGCACGCGCTAGCCGGCAGCGGCATCTTCCGGCAGTGGCACGTTCAGCACCGCGCAGGTGCCGGACGGCGTCTCCCGGTACTCGACCCGCGAGGACAGGCCGTTGGCCATCGCGGTGACGATCTTGCTGCCGAGCCCGGTCCCCGAAGAGGCCCCGGCGCCCGTCCAGCCGACGCCGTCATCCTCGACGCTGAGCGCGATGCCATGCGCCGCGTCGGCGGTCAGGCGGACGCGGACCTCGCCGCCGCCCTCGGGATAGGCGTATTTGACCGCGTTGGTGATCAGCTCGGTCGCGATCATCCCGATCGAGATCGCCTTGTCGGTCTTGATCGTCACGGGCTCGGCCTCGAACCGGATGTCGGGCGTCCGCCCGGAGGACGACATCGACTGCCCGAGCTCGTTCACCAGCGAGCCGAGATAGGCCGCGAGATCGACGGTGCGGACGTCGTCGGAGGTGTAGAGGCTGCGATGCAGGTTGCCGATCGCGGTGATGCGCGCCTGCGTCTCGGCGAGCGCCGCCTTGGCGCCGGCGTCCTTCACGGCGGCGGCCTGCATCCGCACCAGCGAGCCGACCAGCGACAGGCTGTTGGCGACGCGGTGGTTGACCTCCGCCAGCAGCACGATCGCCCGGTCGCGGGCGTCGCGAACCTCGCGTTCGGCCGCCTCCTTCGCCCGCGTCAGCCGCGCCCGCTCGACCGACTGCTCGAGGGCGGCGACGAGCAGGACCTCGAAATCCTCGCCGATCGTCTTCACGACATAGTCGATGGCGCCGGCCTTCAGCGCCTGCACCGCGATCGAGAGTTCCGACGAGGCGGTGACGTAGACGATGGGCGGCGCCGTCTCGCTGCCGCGCAACGCCGCCAGCACGTCGAGCCCCGAGCCGGCACCGAGATCGTGGTCGAGGATGATGACGTCGATCCCGCCCTGCGCGACGCGCTCAAGCCCGGCCCCCGGCTCGGTGGCATGCTCGACGACATAGCCGCGGCGGCCGAGCACCTTCTGCACGAGCCGCCCGAGCGCGACGTCGTCGTCGATATACAGAACGGTGATGGCCTTGGTCGTCATCTGCGGTGCGGGTCGTGCGGTCGGGTCATGGCGTCTCCGGCACCTGCATCACCGAAAAGAACAGGCCGAGCTGGCGGATCGCGTTGGCGAAGCCTTCGTAGTTGACCGGCTTGGTGATGTAGACGTTGGCGCCGAGATCGTAGCAGCGCTGGATCTCGCGGCTGTCGTCCGTCGTGGTCAGGACGACGACGGGCGAGCGCCGGGTATGGCGATTGCCCTTGACCTTCTCCAGGATGTCGACGCCGCCCATGTCGGGCAGGTTGAGGTCGAGCAGGATCAGGAGCTGGCGGCCCGAACTGGCCTCGCCCGAGCCGTCCGGCCCGAACAGATAGGCCAGCGCCTCGGTGCCGTTGGCGAAAGGAATGATCTCGTTGTTCACGCCGGCGCGGCGGATGTTCTTCTCGATCAGCCGGGCATGGCCTTCGTCGTCCTCGATCATCACGATCGAGACGGGTTTGGCGTCGCTCATCAGGTCTGGCTCCGGTTCAGCTTGGAGAGATCGGGCGGCAGCGTGACGATGAACGTCGTGCCGCTGCCGAGTTCGGAGCGCAAGGCGATGTCGCCGCCGAGATTGCGCACCAGCGTGCGGACATGGGCGAGGCCGATGCCTTCCCCTTGCGTGTTCTGCGTGCCCGATCGCCGGAACAGCTCGAAGACGCGCTCATGGTCCCCTGCGGCGATCCCGCGTCCGTTGTCCTCGATCTCGATCGTCACCCAGCCGCTGCGCTCGCGCCGGGTCCGGGCGCTGATCGCGACCGGCCGGTCGGGCGCGCGGTACTTGATCGCGTTGTCGAGCAGGTTGCCCAGGATCTGGTCGAGCGAGAGGCGATCGCTGACGATCGTGCCGGCGCGTGAATCGACGGTGATGCCGCCGCCCTGCTCGCTGGCCTGGTGGTGGACCGCGCCGGCCGCGGCCTCGACCGCCTCGGCCAGCTCGATCCGCCCGGGCTTCAGGGCCCTGCCGCCTTCGCGCGAGATCTTCAGGATGGCGTTGATCAGCCCGTCCATCTTGCGCGTCGAGGAGCGGATGAAACCGAGCGCTTCGGGGACGTCGGTGTTCAGGGCGGTCTCCGCCTCGTCTTTCAGATGCTCGGTGGTCGCTCCCTCGGCCGCGACATAGGCCTGGATCGGCTTGAAGGTCGCCTCCAGCTCGCTGGTGAAGCCCATGATGTTGACCAGCGGAGCCCGCAGGTCGTGCGTCACGATATAGGCGAAGCGCTGGATTTCCTGATTGGCCTTGACCAGGGCGTCGGTACGCTCCCGGACGCGTTCCTCGAGGCCCGTGTTCAGCTCTTCGACCACGCGCCGGGCGCCGGTCAGTTCGCGCGTGTAGGACAGGATCGTCCAGCTCGCCGCGGTCGCCAGGCCGAGGATGACGATGGCGCCGAGGATCGTCGTCCAGCGCAGCCGGATGTTGGCGATCTCCTGTTCGGCGATCGCCGACTGCAGCCTTGCCTCGAAGCGATCGAGGATGGTGGCGAAATCGCCGCGCAGCTCGTCCATCAGGCGCCTGCCGCTTCCTTCCCGGACGATGCGAAGGGCCTCGTCGAAATCGCCGCGCTCGCCCAGCGCCACGGTCGAGGCGAGCTCCGTCATCTTGGTGCGCAGCCGCACACCCAGCTGCTTGACCTGCGGGCCGATGTCGGAGAGGCCGGCGACGGCGCGGTCGAGCCGCGTGAACCGCTCGTCGAAATCCTCGACCGCCTCCCGATAGGGCGCGAGATAGTCGGGGTTGCGCGTCAGCAGGAAGCCGCGCTGTCCGGTCTCGGCGTCCTGGATCAGCGACAGCATGTCCGCGGAGGCGCTGCGGACCTCGCGCGCGACGACGACCTCCGCGAAGTTCCGTTCTGTCGCCGCCGTCAGCCACAGCGAGGTCGCGACGATCGCGAGCAGGGCGGCGATGCCGGCCGCGAGCAGCAGGATGTTGGTACGCCGGAAGAGAGCTTGCGAGATCGGCATGGGCAACCAGAAAGGACCAGCGCTTGAATGGCGGTTCGCAGCGAAGCCATCAACATCAAATCACATGACGCCGGCAGGCCATACGCCGGAATCTTAAGATGTCACGGCCATCGTGGCCTCGACGGGCCGTGATGGCCGTGCCGGCCGAAGGGTGGCTCACCCGGCGAGGAGCGATTGCCGGCGGCGCATCGTTCGCGCGACGGAACCTTCGCGATCGCTGCCGGTTTGCTGACCTCCGGGGCCTCGAAAGCGTAGCGATGACGGCCGCACTGATCCTCGTGATCGAAGACGAAGCCCTGATCCTGCTGGATCTCGAGACCGCACTCGCCGATGCCGGCTTCGAGGTCGTGACGGCGACCGACGCCAGGCGCGCCATCGAGCTGTTCGACGCCAGATCGGCCGACATCCGCGCGGTCCTGACCGATATCCGGCTCGGCAACGGCCAGTCGGGCTGGGATGTCGGGCGCCATGTCCGGCAGGCCGTCGCGACCATGCCGGTGGTCTATATGAGCGGCGACAGCTCCGGAGACTGGTCGGCCCAGGGCGTGCCCAACAGCATCATGATCCCGAAGCCCTTCGCCTTCGCGCAGGTCGTCACCGCGATCTCGACGCTGATGAACCAGCCGGACCAGCTTCCGGGCACTCCGGCGGCCGACTAGGCGAGCCGGTCTCGGCCGATCGGGCTTGTGTCGGCTCCGATGCGATGGCGTTATGCATCGCATGGTTGCGACGGGATCGGGTGTGATGTCGGCTACGGACGAGGCGAAGGCGAGGCTGGTGCTCGAGGTCTTCGAGCATTTCGACACCGAGCCCGGCGAGCCGCTGGCGATGGGCAACCTGCTCTCGATCGCTGCGATGAACGGCTGGCAGACGACGGACATCGCCGACGGCTTCCGGCACGGCGTGGCGCTCGGCTGGTTCGCGGAGGGGCCGAATGGGACGGCGCTGCTGACGGCGAAAGGGTTGGCGGAGATGTGAGGAACGGGCTGAATCGGCTACCTGTCGAAAGCCGACACCAAGTAGCTCAGCTCGAAGTCGGAAATCATGAACGAGTTCTACCAACCTAAGTCAGACTTTCTCGTCATGGTCGCGAACGGCGAAGTGCCGCTCACCGGAACCGAGTTCGCGGATCAAAATCTGCGCTTGTTGATCGGCTATATGAGCGATGCGGATACGTCTAATCGCGATTGGGCGACGCTGTTGTTGGCCGGGTTGGATATTGACAATCCGGAGGTGCGCGAAGCCCTCCTGAAGGCGACGCAGGATCATGACGCTGCTGTTCGCGCAGAAGCACTTCTGGGACTGGCAGAGCGCGATGCGGCCTTTGCTCTCCCCCTAGTCGAGCGCGAACTTGACGGCAAGGAGTGTGGTTACGGCACGTTTCAAGCTGCACGCGCGATAGCCAGCCCATTGTTGTTGAATGGATTACGAACATGGTCGCGGCAAGAGCTAGCAGACCATATCCATGATGAAATCAACGATGCCATTGCCGCTTGCGAAGCCGCGCTTGGCGAAATCGGGTGATCTGTGAGGGGCAACCAGCCACTCACAGCCCCTCTCTTTCCACCCCATCCCCCACCCGCACCACCCCACCCGCGACCACCCGCGCCGTGATCCCGCCATGCCCGCGCACGGCGTTGTAGCCGCCGGACCCGAGCGTCTCTTCCATACGCGAGCAGGGATGGCATTCGCCGGTCGCCTCCAGCAGTGCCTCGCCCAGCCGGAAGCGCCGGCCCTTCAGCGCCAGCAGGTTGAGGCCGGAGACGACGATGTTACGGCGCATCTGCTCGGGCAGGATCGCCTCGCGCCCGAGATAGGCGGCGATGGCGGTGAGATGCTCGGACGCAATCAGCGTGACCTGCCGCGCGCCGTCCGTGCGGCCGGCATAGTGGTCGCCGATCAGGCCTTCTACGGGATCGAGCCGGGCGCTCTCGACGATCTGCATCGGCGCCCGTCGCGCCGGGCGCAGGCCGATCCAGACGACACGGCCCGGCCGCAGTGGGCCGTCCAGCAGCCTCCCAAGCGGCGAGGCGGGATCGGGCGTCACGCCGCCGCCATCACCCGCGCCATCACCGCGTCCAGGCCCCCGTCGCCGCGCTCCAGCCAGCCCGGCACCGGCAGGCCCTTCGAGCGCAGGAACTCCGGGTTGAACAGCTTCGACTGGTAGCGCGTGCCGTAGTCGCACAGGATCGTCACGATGGTGTGGCCGGGTCCCATCTGCTTCGCCAGCCGGACCGCGCCGGCGACGTTGATGCCCGACGAGCCGCCGAGGCACAGACCCTCATGCTCCAGCAGGTCGAAGACGATTTGCACCGCTTCGGCATCGGGGATCTGGAAGGAGACGTCGACGGGCGCTCCTTCGAGGTTTCGCGTGATCCGTCCCTGCCCGATGCCCTCGGTGATCGAGGAGCCTTCCGACTTGAGCTCGCCGGTGGTGTAGAACGAATGCAGCGCCGCGCCCATCGGGTCGGCGAGGCCGATCGTGACCTTGGGGTCGCGCTGCTTCAAGGCCATGCCGACGCCGGCGAGCGTCCCGCCGGAACCGACGGCGCAGATGAAGCCGTCGACCTTGCCGCCGGTCTGCTCCCAGATTTCCGGCCCGGTCGTATCGAGATGGCCCTGCCGGTTGGCGGTGTTGTCGAACTGGTTCGCCCAGATCGCCCCGTTCGGCTCGCTCTTGAGCAATTCGGCGGCGAGCCGGCCGGAGACCTTCACATAGTTGTTCGGGTTGGCGTAGGGCGCGGGCGGCACCTCGATCAGGGTCGCGCCGGCGAGCCGGAGCATGTCCTTCTTCTCCTGGCTCTGCGTGTTCGGGATCACGATCACCGAGCGATAGCCGAGCGCGTTGCCGACGAGCGCGATACCGATGCCGGTGTTGCCGGCCGTGCCCTCGACGATGACGCCGCCCTTCTGGAGCAATCCGCGCCGTTCCGCGTCCCGGATGATCGCGAGCGCGGCACGGTCCTTCACCGACTGGCCGGGGTTCATGAACTCGGCCTTGCCAAGGATGGTGCAGCCGGTCTCGGCCGAGGCTCGCTTCAGCTCGATCAGGGGCGTGTTGCCGATGGCTTCGATCACGCCGTCGCGAATGGTCATCTCGGATTTCCCTGTTGCGCCTCGACCTGATAGGCGAAAGCGAGCCACAAATCACCCGCCGGACGCGCATGCCAGCCGAGGCCGAGCCCTTACTTGCCAAACCCATGCTGGCGCTGAACGAGACGCTGACCATCGCGCATCTCGGCCAGCGCGGCGACGGCATCGCCGAGACGGCCGCCGGCCAGGTCTTCGTGCCCTACGCGCTGCCGGGCGAGACCGTGCGCGCGGTCCGCGACGGCGAGCGCGGCCAAATCGTCGAGATCATCGCGCCCTCGGACTCGCGCATAGCGGCGATCTGCCCGCTCTTCACCCGCTGCGGCGGCTGCGCGGCGCAGCACATGGCGCCCTCGCTCTATGCCGAATGGAAGCGCCGGCAGGTCGTGACCGCGCTGGAACGCGCCCGCGTCGCGGCGCCGGTCGCGGACATCCTCGATGCCCATGGCGCGGGCCGCCGCCGCGTCACCTTCCACGCCCGCCGCGAGGGAGCGGGCATGCAGGATTCTCGCATGACTGTCGGCTTCATGGTGGCGCGGACGCACGACCTGATCGCGGTCGAGGCCTGCCCGGTGCTCAGCCCCGGACTGGCGCGTGCGCCGGCCGTGGCGCAGCTTCTGGCGAACCGCCTCGGCCAGTCGAACAAGCCGCTCGACATCCAGGTCACCGCTTCCGATGCCGGGCTCGACGTCGATATCCGCGGTCACGGCCCGGCCGGCGACAAGCTCAGGCTGTCGCTGACGGAAGCGGCCGGGCGCGCCGATCTCGCAAGGCTGTCGCTGCACGGCGAGATCGTCGTCGAGCGCCGGCCGCCGCTCCAGCGCATGGGCAAGGCGACGGTCGTGCCGCCCGCCGGCGGCTTCCTGCAGGCGACGCAAGCCGGCGAGCAGGCGATCGCCGATCTCGTGCTCGCTGCATTGCCCAGGGGCAAGCGCGTCGCCGATCTGTTCTCAGGCTGCGGGCCGTTCACGTTCAGGCTCGCCGGGCGCATGGCGGTCCATGCGGTCGAGAGCGACAAGGCCGCGATCCTGGCGCTGACCCGCGCCGCGGCGACGACACAAGGCCTCAAGCCCGTGACCGGCGAGGTCCGAGACCTGTTCCGCCGACCCCTGCTGGAGCATGAACTCGCCGGTTTCGACGCGATCGTGCTCGACCCGCCGCGTGCCGGTGCGGAGGCGCAAGCGAAACGGCTTGCCACCTCGAAGATCGGGACGGTTGTCTATGTCTCCTGCGATGCTGGCAGTTTTGCCCGCGACGCCGCGATCCTGGCCGCGGGCGGCTATGCGCTGGAGAGCGTCACGCCGGTCGACCAGTTCCGCTATTCCGCCCATATCGAGCTCGTCGGCGTGTTCAGGCGCGCCGGCAAGCGCTGACGTCTTCGGAGGCCATTTCGTGAGCATCGACATCCTCGACCGCGCCGCCGCGATCATCGGCGCCAGGAACATCGTCACCGATGCCGACGCGATGGTGCCCTATCTCAAGGAGTGGCGCGATCTCTTCCGCGGCAAGGCGCGCGCGGTCCTGCGCCCGGCGTCGACGCAGGAGGTTTCGGCGCTGGTGAAGCTCGCGGCCGAGACCGGCGCGACCTTGGTGCCCCAGGGCGGCAACACCGGCCTCGTCGGTGGCCAGATTCCGATCGCGGAGGGCCGCGAGCTGATCCTTTCGCTGCAGCGGCTCGACAAAATCCGCTCGGTCGACCCCGACAGCGACACGATGACGGTCGAGGCCGGGCTGACGCTGCAGAAGGCGCAGGAAGCGGCGGAAGCCGCCGGCCGGCTCTTCCCGCTCTCGCTGGCGTCCGAGGGCTCCTGCACGATCGGCGGCAACCTCTCGACCAATGCCGGCGGCACGGCCGTGCTCGCCTATGGCAATGCCCGCGAGCTCTGCATGGGGCTCGAGGTCGTGCTGGCCGACGGCCGGATTTGGAACGGCTTGCGCCAGCTCCGCAAGGACAACACCGGCTACGACCTGAAGAACCTCTTCATCGGCGCCGAGGGCACGCTCGGCATCATCACCGCCGCGGTGCTGAAGCTCTTCCCGCTGCCGGCGGCGCGCGCCACCGCCTTCCTCGCCGTGCCCTCGCCGGTGGAGGCGCTCGCCCTGCTCAACCTCGCCAAGGCCGGCGCCGGCGGCACCGTCACCACCTTCGAGCTGATGTCGCGCTTCTGCCTGGAGATCGTGCTGCGCCATGCGTCGGGCACGCGCGACCCGCTCGCCGAGCCCTCGCCCTGGTATGTGCTGATGGAGGTTTCGGCTCAGTCGGCCGCCGGTCTCGACGACGCGGTCGAGGCCTTTCTGGGCGAGGCGCTGGAGCAGGGTCTCGTCTCGGATGCGGCGCTGGCTGGCTCGCTCGCCCAGCGCGCCGAGTTCTGGAAGCTGCGCGAGATGCTTTCCGAGGTGCAGACCCATGAGGGCGGCTCGATCAAGCACGACGTCTCGGTGCCGCTGCAGGCCCTGCCGGAGTTCCTGTCGCGTGCCATCGCGACCGTCGAGGCGATGGTGCCGGGCTGCCGGCCGGTGCCGTTCGGGCACATGGGCGACGGCAACATCCACTTCAACGTCAGCCAGCCCGTGGACGCCGACAAGGCCGGCTACATCGCGCGCTGGCACGAGATGAACGCAGGCGTGCACGCGATCGTCGCCGAACTGCACGGCTCGATCTCGGCGGAGCACGGCATCGGCCGCCTCAAGCGCGACCTGCTGCCCGGCGTCAAGGACCCGGTCGAGCTCGCGCTGATGAAGACGCTCAAGGCGACGCTCGACCCGCAGGGCATCCTCAACCCCGGCGCGGTCGTCTGACCGCCGACCTGATCCGACCGATCCAGTTCACTGCAGGTCGGCGAAGGCCTGCCGCAGGCGTGCCGCGGCCTCGACGACGACCGGGCGCGGCGTCGCGAGGTTGAAGCGCAGGAAGCTGTCGCCGCCCTTGCCGAAGCTCGGCCCGTGGTTGATCGCGATCTTCGCCTGCTTCTCGACCCGGGCGGTGAACTCCTTGGGTGCCATGCCGGTCCCGGCGAAATCGACCCAGGCGAGATAGGTCGCCTCCAGCGCCATCGAGCGCACGCCCGGGATCGCGTTCACGGCCTCGTCGAAGATGCGTCGGTTGCCGTCGAGATAGGCGTTCAGCGCATCGACCCAGGCGGCGCCGGCCTCGCTGTAGGCGGCGGTCGCCATCATCATGCCGAAGGAATTCGGCGAGATGCCGAGCGCGTTCATCCGGGCCTGGAACGGCTTGCGCAGGGCCTCGTCGGGGATGATGACGTTGCCGATATGGCTGCCGGCGATATTGAAGGTCTTGGTCGTCGCCGTCATCATCACCAGCCGGTCGGCGATGTCGGGCGCGGCCAGCGGCATGGCGACGTGCGTGTGGCCCGGCATCACCAGATCGTGGTGGATCTCGTCGGAGACCAGCACGAGGTCGTGGCGCTTGCAGAAATCGGCGATCGCGCGCAGCTCCTCGCGGGTCCAGACCCGCCCGCCAGGATTATGCGGCGAGCACAGGATGAACATCGTCTCGCTGCCGGTCATCTGCGCGTCCCAGCCTGCGATGTCGAGGACATAGCGCCCGTCCTCGAGCCCGAGCTGGCATTCCACCACCTGCCGGCCGGCGCAGCGGACGATGCGGGCGAAGGCGTGGTAGACCGGCGTCATCAGGACGACGCCGTCGCCCGGCTTGGTATAGGCCTCGACGCAGAGCGCCGTGCCGTTGACCAGGCCGTGCGTGGTGAAGATCGCCGCCGGCTCCACATCCCAGCCGTGGCGCGTCTTCATCCACCAGCGGATCGCGTCGTGATTGGAGCGGTCGTCGCCGAAATAGCCGTAGACGCCATGCGCCGCCATGGCCTCGACCGCCGCCTGCACGCAGGAGGGCGGTCGGAAATCCATGTCGGCGACCCACATCGCGATGCCGTCGTCGGGCGAGACGCCGTAGATCGTCTCCATCTTGTCCCATTTGGCCGAATGGGTGCCACGGCGGTCGATCGGCAGGTCGAAGTTCGGGATCGGGAAAGCGGTCATGGGGCAGCTCGCTTGCAGCTCTCGGCGCGCCGAGAAAAATTTTCTACGCGACCGTCATAGGCGCTCGCGGCCGTGCGGTGAAGAGCGCCCGCGTCATGCCCCCGCCGCTGTGCCGTCTCAGACGGCGATCACATAACCGTCCCGGCGCGGGTCGGCCGCGCCGGTCATCAGGCCGGTCGCCGGATCGACCGCGACGGCCTGCATGCCGCCGCAGCGCATCGTCCAGCCGACGTCGAAGGACACGATGCCATGATCGCGCCGCTTGAGTTCGGCGATTGTCTCCGGCGCGATGCGGTTCTCCGCTTCGATCGACGAGCCGTCCCAGAGCCGGGCGCGCGGCGCCTCGATCGCCTCCTGCAGGGCCAAACCGAAATCGCAATACTGCACCATCGCCTGGACCTGCGTCTGCATGATGCCGTAGCTGCCGGGCGTGCCGAGAGCGAGCGCAGGTTTGCCGGCACGCGTCGAAATCGTCGGCGACATGCACATCGGCAGTTCGTCGCCGGGTTTCGAGCGGTTCGGGCTGCCGGTCTGGACGTCGGACCAGTACAGGAAGTTGTTGAGGCACAGGCCGGTGCCCGGCACCACGACGCCGCTGCCGAACGGGCTGCCCAGGCTGTTGGTGATGCAGATCAAGTTGCCCTCGGCGTCGCCGACCGAGAAGGAGGTGGTGTGGGCCGGGTCCTCGCCCTCCGACGGTGTCCATTGCTCGGTCGGGCCGACGATCGGCCGGCCGTCGCGGACGCGGGCCCGCAGGCCCTCGACGAAGCCGTCGGACAGGATCTCGGCCAGTTTGTCCGGCGATGGGCTGTTGTGGGCGATGCGCACGCCGGCGGCGAGCCGGATCGCGCGATAGACCAGGTCGAGATGCTCCGGCCCGTCCCTGTCGAGCGCGCCGAGGTCGAAGCCTTCGAGAATCCGCAGCGACAGGAGGAACTGGAAGGCCTCGCAGGTCGGCGGCGGCACATGGATGTCGAGCCCGCGATAGGGCGCCTTCAGCGGCTCGCGCCAGCGCGGCTTGACCGCCGCGAGGTCCGCCATCGTCATCGTGCCGCCGAGCGCGGCGAGATGGCCGACGATGCGCTCGCCGAGCGCCCCGCGATAGAGATGATCGGGGCCGTTCGCGGCGATGCCTTCGAGCGTGCCGGCGAGATCGGGCTGGCGCAGCAGCTGCCCGAGCGCGACCGGCCCGCCATCGGGCAGATAGGCGGCGGCGAAATTCGGGTAGAGTTCGGGCCACGCCTCCAGCAGCGGCGCCTGCTCGTTGAACTCGGCGACGCCGAACTCGGCCAGCGCGAAACCGTCCCGCGCCAGCGCGATCGCCGGTGCCAGGATGTCGGCAAGCGGCTTTTTGCCGTACGTCCCCGCGATCTCGCACCAGCCGGCGAGGTTGCCCGGCATCGCGACCGAGAGCGCGCCGCGCTCGAGATCGGTGCGCTTCGAGAAGCGCTCGGCCGGGAAGCTCGCCTGGATCGGCGGCACGAAATCGAGCACGCGTACGCGTTTTTCGGCCGCGACCCACATCGTCGCCGAGCCCATGCCGAACAGGCTCGACATGAACGGCTCGACGACGTTGAGCGCGGCTGCCGTCGCCGCGATCGCATCAAAAGCGTTGCCGCCCTGGATCAGCAGGCGCGCGCCGGCCTGCGCCGCGAGCGGATGGGCGGCGGCGACCACGCCGTGGCGGGAGGTCATCGTCGGGCGGCGGCCATGCATCGCAATCGTTTCCCTTGCAGTCATCGCCGGCTTGCGCGGCGGCGCGATCAGATCACATTTCGGCGCTCAGAACAGGCTGCCCTGTCCCTCGTTTCCGGGTTTGCGGGTCGCCTTGCGCGCATGGCTCGCCGCAGGCGGGGCCTCCGTCTCGGCTTTCGACGGGTCGAACGGCTCCTGCACCTCCGGCCCGTCATTCGCCACCTTGTTCACGGCGTTGCCGATGCGGACCATCTCCAGCAGGTCGTCGGGCGGCGGCTGCAGCAGGCGCGCCGCCTCGTCCGGCGTGGCGGCGGGATCGAGCCAGGAATCGTAGTCGCTCGGCGCGAGGATGACCGGGCAGCGGTCGTGGATCGCCGCCATGAGCCCGTTGGCCGGGCCGTTGACCAGCGCGACCGTGTCGATCTCCGAGCCGTCCGGCGCCGACCAGGTCTCCCAGAGCGCCGCGAAGGCGAAGAGTCCGCGATCGGGCTTGCGGAACAGATAAGCCCGGTTCTCTGCCTGCCGGCCCTGTCCCGTCCGGTGCCATTCGTAGAAACCGTCGGCCGGCATCAGGCAGCGCCGGCGGATGAAGGCGGCGCGGAAGGACGGTTTCTCTCGCACGCTCTCGCCGCGGATGTTGATGACCAGCGGGAAATCCTTCGGGTCCTTGACCCAGCCGGGAACGAAGCCCCAGCGCATCAGGATGAACTGCCGTGCCCCGTTTTCGAGCCGGACCACGGGCACCGGCTGCGTCGGCGCGATGTTGTAGCGCGGCGGAAAGTTCGGCTGCTCGCGATAGGCGAACAGGCTCCGCATCGCCTCGGGCGGCAGGGTGATGGCGTAGCGTCCGCACATGGCGGACAGGATGTGGCGGGCCTCGCGGTTGCGATCAACACTTTCTTCGGCATTGCCACGGCATAGTCCCCGCGGTTTCGGGGGGTGCGATGGCCGGTTCGGCGATGCGGGCGATGGTCGAGACGGCGGGCGAGCGAATGCGCGACGCGGCGCCGGCGCAGCTCTCGACCGACTATCTCAATCGCTATGGCGAAGCGCTGATGCTGATCGAGGTCGCGTCGCTCGACCACGATGTCGTCGCCGATCTCAGGGCCTGGCGTCCGCTCGGCTACCGGCTCCATTTCGAGACCTCGCAGCTGCGCTGCAGGGAATCGGCGATCAGAGCTTATGATTCGCTCTCGGCCGAGCGCCGCAATGCCTTCGAGGTTCTGTGCGGGACGATGGACAATCTGATCCTGACGACGGCGGAGCTGCTGGCGCAACGGCCGGACACCGACGAAACCGGGATGTGCGTCGCCGACACCTGCGCGACGCTGCGCGTCCAGATCGGCCGCGCCACCCAGTTCATCAATGCCAATGGCTGCGTCGACATCGACACCATCGTCGGCAAGCGGCTCCAGGACGAGATCGACAGCCTGTTCAAAGGCTGATCCGCCGCCCGCCGATCAGGAATTCGCGGTTGCCGTCGCCGCCTTCGATGGGCGAGGGGATCGGTCCTGCCTGCGTGAAGCCGAGATCGCCGAGCAGTGCCGCGATCTCGGCGCAGACCTGCGAATGCACCGCCTCGTCGCGGACCACGCCCTTCTTCAGCGCGGCCCGGCCGGCCTCGAATTGCGGCTTGATCAGCGCGACGAGCGAAGCGTCCCCGGCGAGCAGGCCGGCTGCGGCCGGGAGCACGAGCTTCAGCGAGATGAAGCTGACGTCGATCACCGCCAGCGTCGCAGGCGGCGAGATCACGTCGCGCGACAGCGCGCGGATGTCCTGCCCTTCGCGGCTGGTGACGCGGGGGTCGCCGCGCAGCGAGGCATGAAGCTGGTCGCGCCCGACATCGACGGCGACGACATGGGCCGCGCCGCGCTGCAGCAGCACGTCGGTGAAGCCGCCGGTCGAGGCGCCGATGTCGAGGCAGGTTCGTCCGGCCGGATCGATCGCGAAGGCGTCGAGCGCCGCCGCGAGCTTGAGACCGCCGCGCGAGACGTAAGGATGCGGCGCCTCGGCCCGGACCTGCGCCTCGGGGCCGAGCATCGCGGATGCCTTGCGAACGACCGCGCCGTCGGCGCTGACGAGGCCCGCAGCGATCGCGGCCTGCGCCCGCGCCCGGCTCTCGAAGACGCCGCGCTCGACGAGCCATTGATCGGCCCGGAGCTTCATCGCCGCGGTCTCGCTAGAGCATGATGCCGAAAAGTGAAAACCGGTTTTCGGGTGACATCATGCTCTAACTCCTTGGTGTAGAGACGGATTCAGATTTCAGATGGATCACTTCGTGATGCCATCTGAAATCATCCGGCTCTAGCGTCAGGCGCGCTTGATCGCGCTGGGCTGGCCCAGCACGCTCTCGACCGTGCGCACGATGCCCGCGGCATCGAGGCCGGCCTGGGCATACATCGCCTCGGGCTTGTTCTGGTCCTGGTAGAGATCGGGCAGCGTCAGCGTGCGGACCTTCAGCCCGCCGTCGAGCAGGCCGGTGCGCGCGAGCAGATGCAAGACGTGGCTGCCGAAGCCGCCGACCGAGCCCTCCTCGACCGTGACGAGGATCTCGTGCTCGCGGGCGAGGCGCAGGATCAGCGCTTCGTCGAGCGGTTTGGCAAAGCGGGCGTCGGCGACGGTGGTTGAGAGTCCGCGCTGGCCGAGCTGCTCGGCGGCGATGAGGCATTCCGCCAGCCGCGTGCCGAGCGAGAGCAGGGCGACGCGCGTGCCCTCGCGCATGATCCGGCCCTTGCCGATCTCGAGCGGAAAGCCGAATTCCGGCATCTCGACGCCGACGCCCTCGCCGCGCGGATAGCGGAAGGCGATCGGCCCCTCGTCGAAGGCCGCCGCCGTCGCGACCATATGGGTGAGTTCGGCCTCGTCGGCGGCCGCCATCACCACCATCTCCGGCAGGCAGGCGAGATAGGCGACGTCGAAGGCGCCTGCATGGGTCGCCCCGTCGGCGCCGACCAGCCCGGCCCGGTCGAGCGCGAAGCGCACGGGCAGCTTTTGCAGCGCGACGTCGTGGACGACCTGGTCGTAGGCGCGCTGCAGGAAGGTCGAGTAGATCGCGCAGAACGGCTTGTAGCCCTCGGTCGCGAGGCCCGCCGCGAAGGTGACCGCGTGCTGCTCGGCGATGCCGACATCGAAGGTACGGCCGGGGAACTCCTTGCCGAAGGCGTCGAGTCCGGTGCCGGACGGCATCGCGGCGGTGACGGCGACGATCTTGTCGTCTTCGCGGGCGGCCTTGATCAGCGCATTGGCGAAGACGCCGGTATAGCTCGGCGCATTGGCCGGGGCCTTGGCCTGCTGGCCGGTGACCGGATCGAATTTGACGACGGCGTGATATTTGTCGGCCGTCGCCTCGGCCGGGGCGTAGCCCTTGCCCTTCTGCGTCACGACATGGACGAGGACGGGCCCCGATTCCGCGTCGCGGACATTGCGCAGCACCGGCAGCAGATGATCGAGATTGTGCCCGTCGATCGGCCCGACATAATAGAAGCCGAGCTCCTCGAACAGCGTGCCGCCGGTCCAGAAGCCGCGGGCGTACTCCTCGGTCCGCTTGGCCTTCTCGTGGAAGAATCGCGGCAGTTTCTCGGCGAGATATTTCGCGACCTCGCGCAGCGAGCGGTAGGTCCGCCCCGAGACGAGACGGGCGAGATAGGCCGACATCGCCCCGACCGGAGGCGCGATCGACATGTCGTTGTCGTTCAGGATGACGATCAGCCGCGAGCCGAGCGCACCCGCATTGTTCATCGCCTCATAGGCCATGCCGGCCGACATCGCCCCGTCGCCGATCACCGCGACGACGTTGTTGGGCCGGCCCGCGAGATCGCGCCCCACCGCCATGCCGAGCCCGGCCGAGATCGAGGTCGAGGAGTGGGCCGCGCCAAACGGGTCGTATTCGCTCTCCGAACGCTTGGTGAAACCCGACAGGCCGCCGGGCTGGCGCAGCGTGCGGATGCGCTCGCGCCGGCCGGTCAGGATCTTGTGCGGATAGGCCTGGTGGCCGACATCCCAGATCAGCCGGTCGTTCGGCGTGTCGAAGACATGATGCAGCGCCACCGTGAGCTCGACGACGCCGAGCCCCGCCCCGAGATGGCCGCCGGTGACCGAGACCGCGTCGATCGTCTCGGCGCGCAACTCGTCGGCGAGCTGTCTCAGCTCGCTGTCCGGCAGCTTGCGCAGGTCCTGGGGCGTGCCGACTCGGTCGAGCAGCGGGGTCTGGGGGCGCTGGGTCACAGGCTCGGGTCTATCGCATCGGCGCGGGGCGGCACAAGGCCGTCGCCGCCGGTTGCCCATGCCTGCGGCACACTGCCGCCGCGGGTGCCGTTGCGGCATAATCCTCATCCGCTGGCGTGGTTTCGCGACGCCTTGCGCATCAGGGGACGAGGACGCCATGAACGACCCCGCGAGCCGCCCGACCGAACTCGCCTTCGCGCCGGCCCATGTGCTGGCGCGCGAGATCGCCGCGAAGCGCGTCTCGCCGGTCGAGGTCGTCGATGCGCTGCTGCGGCGGATCGACCGGCTGGAGCCGAAGCTCCAGGCCTTCGTCGCGGTTTACGGCATGGATGCGCGGCTCGCGGCCGAGGGTGCCGACAAGATGATCCGCTCCGGGCACGCGGTCGGCCCGCTGCACGGCGTGCCGGTCGCGCTGAAGGATCTGATCGAGCTCGAGGGCCGCATCACCACCGGCGGCTCGGCGAACTGGCGCGCGCGCCGCTCGCAGGTCACTGCGACGATCGCGCGAAAAATGATCGCGCAGGGGATGATCGTGCTCGGCAAGACCCACACGGTCGAGTTCGCTTTCGGCGGCTGGGGCACCAACCAGCATATGGGCACGCCGCGAAATCCATGGGATCCTGAGCACCACCGCACGCCGGGCGGCTCCAGCAGCGGCTCGGGCGTGGCGGTCGCCGGCCGGCTCGCACCCTGGGCGATCGGCACCGACACCGGCGGTTCGGTCCGTCTTCCCGCCTCGTTCTGCGGCATCTCGGCGCTGAAACTGACCATCGGCCGGGCCTCGACCCATGGCATCCTGCCGCTCTCGACCTCGCTCGACACGCCCGGCCCGATGGCGCGCGACGTCGAGGATCTGGCGCTGCTCTACGACGTCATGCAGGGGCAGGACCCGCTCGATCCCAACACGCGCGGCGTCCAGCCGGTTGATCCGATGACCATGCTGAAGCGCGGCGTCCGGGGCCTGAGGCTGGCACGCATGCCGGATGCGGAGCGGGCCGGCGTCGATGCGGCGATCCTCGACGCCTATGACCGGTCGCTCGACATCCTCGCCGGTCTCGGCGCGGAGATCGTCGATATCGCTCTGCCCTTCGCTTTCATCGATTTCCTGAGCTCGCAGGCGATCCTCGAGGCGGAGGCCTATTTCAACGACGGCATCATCGCCGACGATTCCGCTTTGCCGATCGACGATGCGGTCAGGGCGCGAATTCTGGCGGGTGCAAAGGTGCCGGCCCAGGCCTATCTCGTCACCAAGCAGCGCCAGCTCGAAGGGAAGCGGTCGATGGCGGCGGCGCTCGCCGGCATCGATGCGCTGCTGACGCCGACGACGGCGATGGCGGCGATCCGGCTCGACGCGGTCGACCAGGAGCTGATGCCCTCGCGCTTCACCCGCTTCGGCAATTTCCTGGAGATGTGCGCGCTCTCGCTGCCGAACGGCTTCGATGCGCAAGGTCTCCCGCTCTCGCTGCAGATCTGCTGCCCGGGCTATGAGGAGGCGACGGCGCTGCGCATCGGCTGGGCCCTGCAGCAGGCGACCGACCACCATCTGAAGATCCCGCCGATGGCGACCTGAGCCGGGACAGGAAACGGGTGGGTTCAGGGCTGGCCCGGCTGCAAGCTCTGCCTCACCCGCACGCTGGAACCGCCGCCATGTCTTCGCCCGTCGCTTCGCCCTTGCCGCTCGCTTTGCTCGCCACCGGCGTGCTCGCGCAGTTCGCCGACAAGCTCGCCCTCGACACGATCTCGCTCGCGGCCACGCAGGCCGGCGCGAGCCCGCGCCTCGTCGGCCTGCTGGTCGCGGCGCAATCGGCCGCCTGGCTGCTGGTCTCGTTGCCGGCCGGCGTCTTCGCCGACAGGCTGGCGCCGCGCCGGCTGATCCGGCTCGGCGGCGCCTGCCTGCTGGCCGGGTCGCTGGCCGGCACCGCGCTGCTGGCGCTGGGCTTCATCGGCGCCGGCCTCGCCGCCTCGACTTTCGTCGCCGCGACAGGCCCGGTCGTCATCGCGCTCGCCATCTTCGTGCTGCTGCCGCGGATGGTCGCCGTCGCCGATCTGCCGCGCGCCAACGGGCGCATCGAACTCGGCCGCGCGGTGCTGAGCTTCGCCTCGCCGCTGCTCGCGGGCTGGGCCGTGGCGCATGCGGTGGGCTCGCTCGGCCTCGTCGTCTGCGCCGTGGTCGCGACCGCGATCCTCGTCGCGGCCGGCCGCCTGCCCGACGTCGCGCCGCCGCCGGCGCCGCGCCAGAAGCTGCATCATGCGATCGCGGAAGGCGGCGCCTTCGTCCGGCAGCACCCTCTGCTCCGGCCGATCGCGCTTTGCGCCATGGCCTGGAACCTCGCCTTCTTCGCCTTCACCGCGCTGTTTGCGCCCTATGCCGCGCGCATCCTGCTGCTCGAGCCGGGGATGATCGGCCTGGCCTCCTCGATCGCCGGCGTCGGCTCGATCGCGGCTGCCCTGTTCGGGCCGACGCTGATCGCCCGGATGCCGACCGGCGCCGTGCTGATCTTCGGCCCCGCCGTCTCGGTGGTCGGCGTCCTGGCGCTGGTGCTCGCCCCGCCTTCGCTCGGCGCGCCGGCGCTCGGCCTCGCCTTCCTGCTGCTCGGCTTCGGGCCGATCCTCTGGTTCATCACCCAGACCAGCCTGCGCCAGGCGGTGACGCCGCCGGCCCTGCTCGGCCGCGTCAGCGCGACACTGACGACCGCCATGTACGGCATGCGCCCGCTCGGTGCGCTGATGGGCGGTTTCGCGGGCGAGTGGCTCGGCCTGCAGACCGCCATGCTGCTGCCGCTCGGCCTGTTCGCGCTCTCGACGCTGGCGATCGTCGTGTCGGCGGTGCCGGGGTTGAAGGCGATGCCGGAGGGTGAGGTGGCACTGGCTGCCGGTGGCCGGTCGGCCTGAACGGTCAGGCCGGGCTGATGCGCTCGACGCCGCTGAGCTTGAAGCCGAGCGCCTTCAGCACCGCCAGAAGCGTGGTGAGCGTCGGATTTCCGTTGGCGCTGAGGGTTCGATAGAGCGTTTCGCGCGACATGCCGGCATCGCTGGCGAGTTTGGTCATGCCTTGCGCGCGAGCGACGATTCCGAGTGCCTCCGCGATCTCGTGTGGATCGCCGCCAGCCACGATTTCATCGAGGAAAGCTTGTGCCGCTTCCGGATCGGTCACCAGTTCGGCGATATCGTACGGCCGGGAGACGTATTCAGGATTGATTGCCATCTTCCCATCCCTTCAGCGTCCGAGTCGCATGCTTGATATCGGTGTCCTGACGCGACTTGTCACCGCCGCCCAGCAACAGAATCAGGGTATCGCCACGCTTGGCGTAGTACACGCGGTAGCCCGGTCCGTAGTCGATCCTCAGTTCACTGATGCCGCCAGTGAGATTGCGGTGATCTCCCGGATTGCCTGCCACGAGCCTCAACAGCCTTGCTGCAATTCTTGCACGTGCCCGCTCGTCGCGTAGTCCGGAAGCCCACTCCGCATAGGCCGGCAGCGCTTCGATCTGCATGATCCGATGTAGCCTTAAAGCTACGGAGAATCAAGAGCGCGGCATTCGAGCCGATGCCGCTCGGGTCTGGGCCGCGGACATCACCGCACTGCCACGGACATCACCCCTCCGGCAGCGGAATGAACTCCTCCGCATCACCCGGCACGGTGTCGAACCTCCCGGCCTTCCACTCGGCCTTGGCCTGGTCGATGCGCTCCTTCGAGGAGGAGACGAAGTTCCACCAGATGTGGCGCGGGCCGTCCATCGGCTCGCCGCCGACCAGCATCAGCCGGCTCTGGTCGACGCCGAGGATCGAGATGCGGTCGCCCGGCTTGAAGATCAGGAGCTGCCCGGCGCCGAACTCATCGCCGGCGATGTCGATCCGGCCTGAGACGATGTAGACCGCGCGCTCCTCGTGTTCGGCGTCGAGCGGCAGGATCGCGCCCGGCGACAGCACGGCCTCGGCGTAGAGCACGTCCCAGGGGAATTTCACCGGCGAGGTCTCGCCATAGGCCGATCCCATGATCAGGCTGATGCGCTTGCCGCCCTCGACGATCCGCGGCAGATCGGGCGCGGCGTGGTGGACGAACTCCGGCGCGTTCTCCTCATGCGTCTTCGGCAGCGCGAGCCAGGCCTGGATGCCGTAGAGCTTCGGTCCGCCGGCACGCGCCTCGATGCCGGTGCGTTCGGAATGGACGATGCCGCGCCCGGCCGTCATCAGATTGACCGCGCCCGGCCTGATCGCGAGCGCGGTGCCGAGCGAATCGCGATGCATGATCTCGCCGTCGAACAGATAGGTCACGGTCGAGAGCCCGATATGCGGGTGCGGACGCACGTCGAGACCTTCGCCGACATGGAATTCGGCCGGCCCCATCTGGTCGAAGAAGATGAACGGCCCGACCATCTTGCGCCCGACCGAGGGCAGGGCGCGGCGCACCGAGAAGCCGCCGAGATCGCGGGCGCGGGGCACGATGACCTGCTCGATGGCCTGGCAGGAGCGGGCATCGCCCGGGACGGGATCTTCAGCGGGAAGTTCGGACATGGGCGGCTCCTCTCTCCCGGAAGTTAGACGTCCGGACGCGCTGTTCGGCAAGCGTCTGCCGATATCGGAGTGGCATGCGGCGTTGCAACTTTGACTTGCATTCCGCCGGCCTCCATGATGTCCTAGCGTCAGGCTCGGCCTGATAAAGATTAATTGCGATCGATATTCTTCATCATCTGTGTCCGGCCGGATCATTAGACGAGATGTCTGCCCGATCGACGCGTAGCGTCGCGTATTCGCTCCGGGCGGCGGTATCTGTGATCAGCTTTCGATGATCGGGAGGCGGCCATGCGTGGCGACGGCGATGCGGCCTATCGGAGAGGCCAAGCCATCCTCGGCGTATTTCTCAGCATCGCGGGCGTCGCAGCCCTGAGCCTGCTGATCCAGGTCGCCCTCGGCCGGCGCGAGCAATTGCTTTTCCCGATCTGGGCCGCGATCTTCCTCGCGGTCGTCACGCCGATGACCATCATCGCGATCCGCCATCAGATCAGGCTGACCCGGATCAAGCTGATCGAGCTTTTCGCCAAGAGCTTCGAGTTCGACCCCGAGCCGCCGCAGGCCAGGCCCGACCCGCCGCCGGAGAAGGCGAAAGCCGGCTCCCGGCCCGCGCGCGCCGAAACCGAGACCGATGGTACGGGCCACAATGTCTCCTTCGAGTTCGTCAAGGGCAAGTACTTCGCCGATCTCGACGTGCTCGACCGGCCGGTCAGGGCGTCCGACGTGCCGCATTTCCCGATGATGCTGCATGCCGACTGGATGCTGCTGCTGTGCGCGATTCCCTACATGGTGATCTCGGGCTTCGGCGCCTTCCTGCTGATGGCTCCGCTGGTCGAGGTCCTGCGCATCGCGCCGGACGCGGCGGTCGGCTCGTGGCTCTGGCCGAGCATGCTCGCGCTCGGCGGCGCCGATGCCGCCACCATCGAGGTACCGGCATTCTACAAGATGCTGCACGTCAATGCGCTGACGGTGGCGCTGCTGGCGTTCTCCGGCGCGTATTTCTACAGCCTCAGGCTGCTGCTGCGGGCGGTCGCGGTCTTCGACCTGTCGCCGGTGACGTTCCTGCGCTGTTTCGCCCACATCGTTCTCGCCATGCTGCTGGCGGTGGTGCTCTACCGGGTCATGCCGACGGCCGACAGTCTCGCGACGTCCGCGGCGCAGACGGTCGAACTCGCGCGCAAGACCGTCCGGGCGATCGGTGGCGAGCCTCAGACGCCGGCGGCATCGTCGCAGGCGGCGCCGACCCAGCCTGCTCAGGCTACCACGCCCCCGGCGGATGGCCTCGAGATCCGCTCGCCCTGCGCGTCGGCCTGGAGTTGTTCCGATACCGATCCCACGACAGGCGTGAAGGCGATCTGGCTGATCATCGCCTTCGCGCTCGGCTTCGTGCCCGATGGCGGCCTGCAATATCTGCTGCAGAAGAGCGGGATCAGCTTCAAGGGCCGCTACAAGGAGCTCGACCCCCATACCAAGCTGATCCCGCTGACGATCATCGACGGGGTCGACAACTTCATCGCCTTCAGGCTCGAGGAGGCCAACGTCTTCGATGTCCAGAACCTCGCGGCCTCGAATCCGATCATGCTCCATATCGAGAGCCCGTACGGAATCTATCAGACGATCGACTGGGTGGCGCAGGCGCAGCTCTGCACCGTGGTCGGCGCCGACCGCTTCCTGCTGCTGAAGACGCTGAACATCCGGACGATCTTCGATCTCGAACGGGCCGTCCTGCCCCTGCATGCGAGGCCGCAATCCGACACGGCCGCTCCCGGCGCGAGCGAGCCGCAGGTGGACGCCGACGCCGACCTGATCGAGCCCGATCCCGCTCTGGTTCTGGCGATCGGCGAGATCCTGTTGCGCGACAACGATCGCGACAAGGCGATGCGCGGCGCGCTGGGCCTGAGGGACCCGTCTTTCGTCAGGAGCGATGCCGCGCCGCCGACGGTTCCGACGGTCCGGCACGCGGTCACGGTGATGATCGACGACCTGCACGTCCACAGGCTGCGCCAGATCTGGAAGCACATCGCCGGGCAGCTCGGCGCCAGGAACGCCTATCTCTAGGGCATGCTGTTCTTGCTCGGGACCACGCCGTCATCCTGGGCGAGCGCAGCTCGACCCGGGATCCATCGGAGGCCTCCGGAGTACTCGGATCGATCCCGGAGCTGCGCAGCTCCGCCGCTTGTCCACGATGACGGCGCGGAAGCACGGCGCACTCCAGAACGACGCCCGCCTCCAGGAGAAAGCCTGTCCGTGGCAGCCCGGATGCGACTGCGCTACTTGTCGACGTCGAGCGGCATCGTTCCCGCCGGCTTGCCGTCGGCGCCGAGCGTGATCTTCTCGATGCGGGCCTCGGCCTGCTTCAGCAGCGCGTCGCAGCGCGCCTTCAGCGCCTCGCCGCGCGTGTAGATCTCGATCGATTCCTCGAGCGGCACGTCGCCGCGCTCGAGCCGCGCGACGATGCCCTCGAGTTCCTTCAGGGCCGCCTCGAAGGGTAGGGCGGCGATGTCGCCGTTCGGCTTTGGGTCGCTCACGGGGCTGATTCCTCTTTGCCCCAGCATATCGGCCGGGTTGCCCTGCGCCGCAACCCCGAATGGTTCAAACCGGCAGTGCCGAGGTCTTCTTGATCGTGCGCAGCGTCAGCGTCGACTGGACGCGGGTGACGCCCGGCAATTGTGTGATGATGTCGGTATGGATGCGCTCGAAATCGGCGCTGTCGCGGTAGATCACCCGCATCATGTAGTCGTGCGCGCCAGCGAGAAGGTGGCATTCGAGGATCTCGGGCAGGTTCTGCACCGCCTGCTCGAAACCCTCCAGCGAGGCCCGGCCCTGCTGATCGAGCGTGACGAAGACGAAGGCGGTGCCGGGGAAGCCTGCGATCTTGTCGTCGAGTGTCATCGCATAGCCGCGGATCAGCCCGCTCTCCTCGAGCTGCCGGACGCGCCGCAGGCAGGCCGAGGGCGAGAGATGCACCTTCTCGGCGAGGTCGGAATTGGTGATCCGGCCGTCGGCCTGAAGGATGCGCAGGATGGCGCGGTCGCGCGAGTCGAGTTCGATGGTCATGGGCTGGCGTGGCGTCCTCCGGCGCGATGCATTGTCGCAAAAATGCGCGAATGCAAGCAATTTTCTGCGCCTCGGCGGAAAAAACGCGCTGTCTTCATCGATTCCAGAAAGGCCGCCCGCACGAATTTGCGGCGCCTGTCCTCAGCGTCCGTCGGCCCTCAGCGCCAGGCCAGCATGAACGGCTTGCCCTCGAAGGCGTCCTCGCCGCGGCCGATCGCGGCGATCGCCCGGGCCATCCGGCCGGCGCGGCCGAGCCTGTCGTCGGCGAGCGCGACAAGGCGCGCATTCGGCGTGGCCGATGGCGATGCCGCGCGCAAGGCGGCGGCGAGCTCGCTTTCGTCCAATCTCGGGTTCAGCGCGCAGGCGGCGATATAGGCGGCGGCCGTCGAGCGGCTGATCCCGGCCCAGCAATGGATGACGAGTGGTGCGGCCTGGTCCCAGCCCTCGACGAAGCCGAGGAAGCGCGCGACATGGTCCTCGCCCGGCAGGATGTGACCGTCCAGCGTCGCGACGATGTCCGACATGCCGAGGAAGAGGTGGCGCTCGGGCGCGATGCCGGGCGGCCGCTCGACGATCGTGGCGGCGTTGATCAGCGTGACGACATGGCTCGCGCCGACCGCTGCGACCGTCTCGTTCAGGCGCGCCAGCGAGGAGACGTGCAGGGTCGGCATCGGCTGCGCTCCTCGAGGATGGAATCGGCGACACCCTATCGACATTGCCCGGCGCCCCGCTAGAAGGACCGCCATCGGATCGGGACGGCGAGCGGACACACGATGAATCTCTGGCTCCGGCTGCTCTGGCTCCTGCTGACGACGCCGTTCCGGCCGCGCCTCAAGCCGCTGGAAGATGCCTCGCTGCTCGATTTCCGGGTCTGGCCGCACGATCTCGACACCAGCGCGCATATGAACAACGGCCGCTACTGGTCGCTGATGGACCTCGGCCGCACCGACCTGATGCTGCGCACCGGTTTGTGGCGGGCGGTGCTGCGCCATCGCTGGGTGCCGGTGGTCAATGCGGGCGCGATCCGCTTTCGCCGCGAACTCAGGCTGTTCAGACCGTTCCGGCTCGAGACCACGATCCTGTGCTGGCAGGAGAACTGGCTGGTGATGCAGCACCGGCTGATCTCGCGCGGCCGCGACGGGGCCGAGATCGTCGCAGCCGTGGCGCTGGTGCGGGCCGCGCTCTACGACCGGGCGGCGAAAGGCTATGTCCCGGTGCAGCGGCTGATGGACGAGATCGGCGCCGCGATCGTCAGCCCCGAGCCCGCCGCGGACGTCGTCGCCTTCCTGGCCGCGGAGGATGCGATGCGAGAGGCCGGCGGATCAGCCCGCTGATCCGCTCGGCAGCCGCCGCCACAGTGCCGCGAACAGCGCAAGCGCCAGCGCACCCGGCACGACGATGAAGGCGAGGAAATCCAAGCCGAGCTGCTGGTGCACGATCAGCAGCGGGTCGATCCCGGCCGGGGGATGCATCGTCCGGGTCAGATGCATGGCGGCAGCCGCGAGCCCGACCGAGAGCGCGACCGCGACCGGCGTGTCGCCGAGCATCGCCAGCACCAGGTAGCCCGCGAGGCTCGCGACGAGATGGCCACCGATCAGGGCGCGCGGCCGCGCCGGCTCGGCCTCCGGCAGGCATAGCACCAGCACGATCGAGGTCACGAACGGGATCAGCGCGAGCGGCGTCGAAAAGCGCGTCGCCGCCGCCTCCATCACCCCGATCGCGATCGCGGTCCCCGTGCCACCGATCAGTGCTGCGCGCAGTTGCCTCGGCCGCAGCCCGGCCGCCGGCAGGCGGTTGCGGAGCGCATCGCGCCAGGTCGGGGACGGTTCGTCGCTCACCGCTATTCCGCCGCGAGCCGCGTCGCGCGCCATTGGGCGAGGAGTGCGCGGAGCGCGCCGGGCTTCAGCGGCTTGTTAAGCAGGTGCACGTCGAGCGCCGCGGTGGCCTCGCGCACCTGCGGCGAGCGGTCGGCGGTGAGCAGGATCGCCGGCAGCCGTCCGTTCGCGCGCTCGCGCAGCGCGCTGATCGCGGTCAGCCCGTTGCCGTGGTCGAGATGGTAGTCGGCGATGACCACGTCCGGATCGGCCTTGCGCAGCAGCGCCAGCGCCTCGTCGAGGCCCGGTGCCGTCTCGACCACGCAGCCCCAGCCCGAGAGCAGGCGCTGCATGCCGTCGAGGATCGTCGGCTCGTTATCGACGACGAGCAGCTTGAGGCCCGCGAGCTGGCCGCCCGGCATCTGGCGCGACGCGGCCGCCGTCGTCATCGCCGGCAGCGGCGAGGCGCGCGGCACCAGCACGGAGAAGCGCGTGCCGCGGCCGGGCTGCGAGACCAGCGTCAGGCGATGGTCGAGCGTATCCGAGATGCGCTGCACGATCGAGAGCCCGAGCCCGAGGCCCCGCGCCACCTTCGCGCCCTGGTCGAGACGCTGGAATTCGCGGAACACGGTCTTCTGCTTGCTTTGCGGGATGCCGAGGCCGGTATCGAGCACCTCGACGCTGACCTGCCCGCCGCGGCGGCGGCAGCCGACCAGCACCTGGCCGCTCGGGGTGTATTTGATCGCGTTCGAGACCAGGTTCTGCAGCAGGCGGCGCAGCAGGCGCCGGTCGGAGCGCAGCGCCAGCCCCGTCGGCATGAAGACGAGCTTGAGGCCCTTCTCCTGCGCGCTCGGCTCGAATTCGCGCTGCAGCTGGCGCATCAGCTCGTCGAGCCGAAAAGCGGTGATCTCGGGCTTGAGCGCGCCGCCGTCGAGCCGCGAGATCTCGAGCAGGGCGGTCAGGATTTCCTCGACCGCGTCGAGCGAGGCATCGACGTTTTCGGCGAGGTCGGGGTGCCCGCCGGCCCGGTCGCGCTCGACCAGCGACGTCGCATAGAGCCGCGCGGCGTTGAGCGGCTGCAGGATGTCGTGGCTGGCGGCAGCGAGGAAGCGGGTCTTCGAGGCGTTGGCCTCCTCGGCCTCGCCCTTGGCGCGCTGCAGCTCGGTGTTGACGCGCAGGATTTCCTCGGTGCGCTCGACGACGCGGCGCTCCAGGCTCTCATTGGTGCGCTCCATCTCCTCCTGCGCTTCGACGGTCGGGGTGATGTCGGTATAGGTCGTGACGAGGCCGCCATCGGGCAGCGCGTTGGAGCGGATCTCGATCACCTTCCGCGCCGGATAGAGCTTGAGCCGGACCGGCTCGGGGTCGTTCACCAGGCTTTCGAGCCGCGCCGCCATCAGCTCGTCCTGGTCGCCGTCGCCATAGGCGCCGCGCGCCGCGTTGAAGCGGACAATCTCGTCGATGCCGGTGCCGAAGCGGACCAGCGTCGGCGGCAGGTCGTAGAGCTGGATGAAAGCCTGATTCCAGGCGAGCAGCCGCAGGTCGCGGTCGAGCACGGTGATGCCCTGGCCGGCATGGTCGAGCCCGTGCTGGAGGATGTCGCGGTTGTATTGCAGCGCCGCCGACGCGTCGTCGAGCAGCTTGAAGGCGGCTTCCGTCGTGAGGTTCCGCCGCCTGAGCAGCAGCGACAGCACAAGCCGCGACGAGGCCGCGCCGATCGCCGAGGAGAGCAGGTGCTCGCCGAAGCGCAGCAGGTGGATGTCGGCCTCGCGGTTGCCGTTGGGCGCCTCGCCGCGGCCGGACGCGAACTCCTCGAAGGCGCGCCGCGTCCGATCCTGGCCGAGATAGCGCCCGATCGTCGATTGCAGCTCGGCCTCGGTGACGCTGGAGCGCCAGAGCGCGAAGGACTGGGCCATGGTCGCGCGGTCGGATTCGACGAAGGCGTTGGCCTGCAGCCGCTCCATCGCATTGGCCGGCCGGAGCAGCGAGACGCCGACATAGGCCAGGACGTTGAGGCCGAGACTCCAGACCACGCCATGCGGCAGCGCCGGCAGATCGAGGCCGAACAGGGCTTCGGGCCTGAGCGCGGCGATGCCGAGCGGGCCGTTGTCGACCATCGCGTCCCAGGCGCTGCCGGCATGGACGAGGCTCGGGAGCAGCAGCGTGTAGGCCCAGGTGACGATGCCGAGACCGAGGCCGGCGACGGCGCCGAGCGCCGTGCCGCGCCGCCAGACCAGACCGCCGAAGAAAGCGGGCGCGATCTGGGCGGTGGCTGCGAACGACAGCAGGCCGATCGAGACCAGCGCCGCCTCGCCGGCCGCGCGGTAATAGGCGTATCCGAGCAGGATCACGATCAGGATCGCGACGCGGCGGATGATTACGACTTTCGAGCCGAGGTCGCCGCCGGTCGGTCCGCTGCTCTCGCGCTGCGTCCGCAGCATCGCCATCGAGCGCTCGGGGTCGCTCAGGCCGCCGCGGCCACGCAGCAGGAGCGGCATGACGAGATGGTTCGAGATCATGATCGCGAGCGCGACCGAGGCCACGATCACCATCGCGGTCGCCGCCGAGAGCCCGCCGACGAAGACGACCAGCGCCAGCAGGCCGGCCGCGTTCTGCAGCGGCAGCAGCAGCACGGTCATGTCGCGGTCGATCCCGGCGCCGGGCATCAGCAGCCCGCCGGCCATGGCGAGCGGCATCACGAACAGGTTGATCAGCACGAGATAGAGCGGGAACATCCAGGCGGCGCGACGGACATCGCCGGCGTCGCGGTTCTCGACGATCGTCATGTGGAACTGCCGCGCCAGCAGGAGCGAGGCGCAGGTCGAGAGCAGCGTCAGCGTCAGGAACATCGGCCAGCTCGAGGTCCGCTCCCACAGCGGCGGGCCGCCATCTGGCAGCTTCGCCGTCTTCGCGAACAGATCCTGGACGCCGTCGAACAGGCCGTAGACGACGAAGATGCCGAGCGCGAGGAAGGCGACGAGCTTGATCAGCGATTCGACCGCGATCGCGATCACGAGGCCGTCCTGGTGCTCGGTCGCGTCGATATGACGGGTGCCGAAAGCGCAGGCGAAGCCGGCGAGCACGAGCGCGACCAGGAAGGCGAGGTCGTTCAGCACGGGCATGTCCGGGGTCAGCGCCCGCCCGCCGGTCGCGATCAGGAAGACCGAAAGGGAGTTCGCCACCGCCTTCAGCTGCAAGGCGATGTAGGGCAGGGCGCCGATCACCGCGACGATGCAGACCAGCGCCGCGACGCGCTCGCTCTTGCCGTAGCGGGCGCCGACGAAATCGGCGATCGAGGTGATGTTCTGCGATTTCGCGATCCCGACGATGCGCGCGACGAAGCGATGGCCGAAGCCGATCACCAGGATCGGCCCGACATAGATGCCGAGGAAATCGAAACCCGCCCGGCCGGCGAAGGCGACCGAGCCGTAGAAGGTCCAGGAGGTGCAGTAGACGCCGAGCGCCAGCGCATAGATCGTGGTGCGCGCCCGGCCCGTCATCAGCCGCCGGCCCGAGGTGTCGGCGACATGGGCGACGGCGAAGAGCGCGCAGAGATAGGCCAGAGCCACCAGAATGACGGACCAGGCGGGGATCATGCGATCGTCGGTCTCCAGCGCCGGCCGGGGGGCGGGTTCGCAACCCTAGCCGCCGCTGCGGCCTGCCGCCAGAGCGCCCGCGCGACGAACCGGGCCGGAATCAGGGTTCTAACCCCGGCGGAAAGCCGTTAGCCTGCCGGCGGTGCCGCAGCGTCGCGGCGGGACAGGGAAGGGGCCGGACATGCTCGAGGAGTTCAAGAAGTTCGCGTTGAAGGGCAATGTCATCGATCTCGCCGTCGGCGTCGTGATCGGTGCCGCTTTCGGCAAGATCGTCGACTCGCTGGTCAGCGACATCATCATGCCGATCATCGGCGCGATCCTCGGCGGCCTCGACTTCTCGAACTATTTCGTCCGCCTCAGCAGCGCCGTCACGGCGCCGGCTCTGGTCGACGCCAAGAAGCAGGGCGCGGTCCTGGCCTATGGCTCCTTCCTGACGGTCGCGGTCAATTTCATCATCATCGCCTTCGTGCTGTTCATGGTCATCAAGGCGATCAACCAGCTGCAGCGCAAGAAGGAGGCGGCCCCGGCCGCGCCTGCGCCGAAGGCCGAGGACGTCGTCCTGCTCGGTGAGATCCGCGACCTGCTGAAGCAGAAGCCGGTCTGACCCCGATCCTGTCGGTCGCGGCGATTCATCACCGCGACCGATCGACCCGATCTCGCGATTTCATGCCGGCGGCGGCCGGCATCGGCTAAACAGGGCCATCCTGTTCGCGAGGTTTTCCACCCATGACCACGACGCTGCCGGGCGCGAGCCTGATCGCCGATCTGAGGCCAGAGGCCCGCAGCGCGCCCGAAAGCGGCATCGTCGAGGTCGTCAATCACGGCCGCCTCAAGCCCGGCCTGATCCCGCTCTGGGTCGGCGAGGGCGACTTGGCCACGCCGGACTTCATCATCCGCGCCGCCAACAAATCGATGGCCGACGGCGAGACCTTCTACACCTGGCAGCGCGGCATTCCCGAACTGCGCCAGGCCCTCGCGGACTATCACGCGAAGCTCTACGGCCGGCCGTTCTCGGCAGAAAGCTTCTTCGTCACCGGCTCCGGCATGCAGTCGGTCCAGATCGCCGTCAGGCTGATCTCCGGCCCCGGCGACGAGATCGTCATCCCGACCCCGGCCTGGCCGAACTTCGCCGCCGCCGTCGGCGTCGCCGGCGGCAAGGTCGTCTGCGTGCCGATGGATCTGGCGGAGGGGCGCTTCACGCTCGACCTCGACCGGCTCGCCGCCGCGATCACGCCGAGGACCCGCGCCATCGTCATCAACTCGCCGGCGAACCCGACCGGCTGGACCGCGACGCTGGACGAGGTCGCGGCCCTGCTCGCGCTCGCCAGGAAGCACGGCATCTGGATCGTCGCCGACGAGATCTATGGCCGCTTCGTCTATGACGGCGCCGGACGGGCCGCCTCCTTCCACGACGTGATGGAGCCCGACGACCGCGTCCTTTTCGTCCAGACCTTCTCGAAGAACTGGGCGATGACCGGCTGGCGCATCGGCTGGCTCGAGGCGCCGCCCGCGCTCGGCCAGGTCATCGAGAACCTGATCCAGTACTCGACCTCGGGCGCGCCGGTGTTCTCGCAGCGCGCCGCGATCGCGGCCCTGACCGAGGGCGAGGGCTTCGTGGCCGAACAGATCGCGCGCGCGGCCGAGGGCCGCCGGATCATCGCCGAGGGGCTGAAGGCGACGAACCGCGTCTCGCTCGCGGCCCCCGTCGGCGCCTTCTACCAGTTCTTCTCGGTCGACGGCCGCCCGGATTCGCGTGCGCTCGCGATCGACCTCGTCGACAAGGCCAATGTCGGCCTGGCGCCGGGCACAGCCTTCGGTCCCGGCGGCGAGACCGGCCTTCGGCTCTGCTTCGCGCGCAAGTCCGCCGACCTCGTCGAGGTGGTGTCTCGGCTGCAGGGCGCGCTCGCCACGCTCTGACGATGTGACGCGGCCGCAACGCCGCGCTGCGCGTCGCGGCCGCCTGCGAAATTGACCGCGCCCAAGCGGGCCGTCATGAGTGCGGCCGCGCCGCCTCGTCCCGCCGGCGGTTTTCGGATGCCATGTCGCTCTTTGGATATCCCTCCACCCGTCTCGCGATCCTGCGGCGCGAGGCTGCTGTGATCGCGCTCGCGGCTTGCGGCGGCGGCGCCCTGTCGCTGTTCGACATCCAGGCCGCCTGGCTCTCGGGCTCGATGCTCCTGGTCGCGGTCGTCGGGGTGGTCCGGCCACTGCCCGACCTGCGCAAGCCCTGGTTCGATTCGACCATGCTGTTGTCGGGCGCTCTGATCGGCTCGGCCGCGACGCCGGACGCGCTCGCCGCCGCGGCGCGCTATCCCGGCTCGCTGGCGGTGCTCTTCGTCGGGCTCGCGGCGATCATGCTGGCTACCGGCGCCTATCTTCGCTACGTCGCGCGCTGGTCCTGGATCGACGCGCTGCTGGCGGCGGCGCCGGGCGCGCTCTCGGCCGTGATCGCGGTGGCGCAAGCCAAGGGCGCCAACATCGGCAGGATCGCCGTCGTCCAGCTCTTCCGCATCCTCGTCCTCGTCGCGCTGCTGCCGAGCATCATGCAGGCGACCGGCGACGGCGTTGTCGGGCAGGCGCCGGCCGCGCTCGTCGCCGGGCCGGGCGCCATGCTGCTCGTGCTGGCCGCAGGCCTCGTCGCGGGCCTGATCTTCGAGCGCCTCGGCGTCACCGCGCCGCTGATCCTGGGCTCGACCATGGCGAGCGCCGTCCTGCACGGCGCCGGCCTCGTCCACGGCACCCTGCCGCAATCGATCCAGATCGCGGTCTTGGTGCTGCTCGGCGCCGTCATGGGCGGGCGCGTCTCCAATGTGAAGCGCAGCGAGCTCGCCGCCCTGTTCCCACTCGCGATCGGCGGCTTCTTCGTCTCGATGGCGGTGGCCTTCGCCTTCGCCTGGCCGGCCGCCTGGCTCGCCGGCGTACCATACGCGACCGCGATGGCGGCCTTCGCGCCGGGCGGTCTGGAGGCGATGGCGATGCTCGCCTTCGCCATGGGGCTCGACCCGCTCTATGTCGGCGCCCACCATCTCGCCCGCTTCATGCTGCTCGGTCTGCTGATGCCGCTGATCGTGGCGAAGCTGAAGGCCGAGCCGCCGAAGGGGTGAGGGGGAGATGCGTCGCGCCGGCGCGAACGCACCTTGTCATTCCGGGGCGGCCAAAGGCCGAACCCGGAACCCACGACCGGGCGAGGCCGGCAAGCGAACCCGATTGCAAACGCTCACCCGGTCGTGGGTTCCGGGTTCTTCGCTTTCGCGAAGCCCCGGAATGACAGGCGAAGCTCAATCCACCCCGACCGTCGTCAGGTCCTGGAACCAGTGCTGCGCCAGCACGAAGCTTTTCACCTTCGGCGAGAGCGCATGCGGGTTTGTGTCGTGCACCACCCAGCCCAGCACGGCGTCGTCGACGATCAGGCTGTGCGCCCTGGCGAGCAGCTCGTCCTGCTTCGCCGTATCGAAGCTCGTCGCGGCCTCGTTCAGCAGCGCATCGACCGCCGGGCTCGACCATGTCCCCCAGTTCACGCCGACCGGCGCGACCTGGTTGGAATGGAAGAAGCGGATGATGGCGTAGAGCGGGTCGGAGGTGACATAGGCGATGTTGTTCGAGGTCACGTCGGCGTTCATCTCGTCCTTGGCGCCCTTGCGCCAGCGCGTGTAGAGCACCTCGAGCTCGACGACCTTGAACTCGATCTCGATGCCGACATCCTTGAGGTTCTGCTGGATGAACTCGTTCATCGGCAGCGACTGCATCTGGCCCGAGCCGCCCTGAGCGATGACGAACGTGGTCTTCAGCGGCTTCTGCTTCGAATAGCCGGCCTCGGCCAGGAGCTTCTTCGCCGCTTCCGGGTCGTATTTGATCTGGAAGCTTGGCTTGCCGAACCACGGACTGGTCGGGTCGACCTGGCCGCTCGCCGGGCGTGCCAGCCCGTTCAGCAGCGCCACGATGCCGTCGCGGTCGATGGCGAGGTTCAAAGCCTTGCGCAGGCGCACATCGGCCCAGGGCGAGCCCGGTGCGACCGAGAGATGGTAGTTCCAGACATGGGGCGTCACGTTCTCGACGATCCGCATCTTCGCCGCCTTGAGCTGCGGCACGGTGTCGGGCGCCGGCGTCTCGATCATGTCGACCTGCCCGGTGATCAGCGCGTTGGTGCGCGCCAGCACCTCCGGCATCGGCAACAGGATCAGCCGGTCCACCTTGGCGAGGCGCTTCCTGTCGAAATAGTCGGGGTTGCGGACCAGTTCGGCGCGCTCGCGCGGCACGAACTTGTCGAGCTTGAACGGCCCGGTGCCCGACGGCGTCATCGCGAACTTGTCCCAGTCCTTGCCGACCTTCTCGTATTGCGCCGGCGACGAGACCAGGAACCAGAGCATCTGGTAGGGGAAGAACGAGTCGACCGCCTTGGTGGTGATCTCGACCGTCTTCGGATCGACGACCCGGTAGCTCGCGACCGAGGGCAGGCGCGGTTTGACCTGCGCCGCCTGGCGGCGGTCGTAATGCGGCGCCTTCTCGTCCAGCACCTTGTCGAGATTCCAGACCACGGCGGCGGCATCCAGCGCCGAGCCGTCATGGAACTTGACGCCGTCGCGCAGCGTGAACAGCCACTTCTTCTGGTCGGCCGGATCGACCTTCCACGAACTCGCCAGCCCCGGCACCAGCTTGCCCGGCCGGTCGGCGACGTCCATCTCCCAGGCCACCAGCGGGTCGTAGAGCGTGTAGCCGGTGAACTTGTAGGCGCCGGCGCCGCGATCGGGCTGGCCCGAGGTCAGCGGGATGTCGGCGAGCGAGATGCCGTAGCGGATGACGGATTCGGCCCGCGCCGCGCTGGCGAGCGAGACGGCGAGTGCGGCCGCGATGGCCAGGCGTTTGAGCATGCATGCACTCCGGTGCTGGGCGATGCACGCAGTGCAGCAAGCCATGTGCCAGCGGCCGGCCCGCATCGGCGCGCGGCGATGACGATCGCGTCATCGGCGGCCGTCACAGGCCGAGCCCCTCGTCCCAATAGGGCGTCGCCCCGTACAGCTCGCCGAGATAGTCGACGAAGGCGCGCACCTTCTGTTCCATGTGCCGCCGCGTCGGATAGACCGCATGCACCGCGACCCGCCGCCCGACCGAATAGGCCGGCAGCACCCGCAGCAGCGCGCCGGATTTCAGCTCCGGCCCGACATCCCAGGTCGAGCGCAGCGCGATCCCGACGCCGGCCAGCAGCGCCTCGCGCACGACCTCGCTCGAATTCGTCCGAAGCGGGCCAGCGACCCTCACCGTCACCGGTCCGTCGGGGCCATCGAGCCGCCAGTGATCGGTGTTGTGGGCGATCAGCGTGTGGCGCTGCAGGTCGGCGATGGCCACCGGCACGCCTGCGGATGCGAGATAGCCCGGCGTCGCGCAGAGCACGCGATGGTTCGGCGCGAGCCTTTTGGCGACGAGGCTGGAATCCTGCAGGTCGGCGATGCGCACAGCGAGGTCGAACCCGCCGCCGACGATGTCGACGAATTCGTCGCTCAGCACGAGCTCGACCGTGACCAGCGGGTTGGCGTCGAGGAAGGCCTTCAGATGCGGCGCGATATGCAGCCGCCCGAAGGAGGTCGGCGCCGAAACCCGCAGCGTGCCGCGTGCCTGGCCCGCCCCGCTGGCGACTTGAGCCTCGGCCTCCTCGATCGCAGACAGGATCGAGACGACGCGCTCATAGAAGCCCTGGCCGGCGCCGGTCAGCGCGAGCTGCCGTGTCGTGCGCTGCAGGAGGCGGACACCGAGCCTGTCTTCCAGCCGCCTGATCCGTTTCGAGATGACGGCAGGTGACAGGTTGAGCTGGCGCCCCGCCGCCGACATGCTGCCGGCCGTGACGACATGGGCGAAGACGTCGAGATCGCCGAACCGGTCCATGGCCCATCCATCTTTTCCGATTTGGAAACAATCATGGACGTTGGTCGCACTGTAAGCCAGTTGGAATTGGTCTAGGGTCGGCGTTGCCGTCATTGCGAGCGAAGCGAAGCAATCCAGGGGCGGCAGAGTTCTACGTCTCCCTGGATTGCTTCGCTTCGCTCGCAATGACGGGTAGGACGCCGCTCGCCGCATCCGAGGTCGCCCATGTCCGCCATCGCCTTTCCCGCTCCCGACCCCGGCATCCTCGCCCGCCGCGACGCCATCGTCGCGGGCCTCGCCGGGCTCGTCGCGCCCGATGCGCTGATCACGGCCGAGGACGAGCGCCGCCCCTACGAGACCGACGCGCTGACCGCCTATCGTCGCCTGCCGCTCGCCGTGGTGCTGCCCTCGACGACTGAAGAGGTCGCCGCAGTGCTGAAATTCTGCGGCGAGCAGGGTGTGCCGGTGGTGCCGCGCGGCGCCGGCACCTCGCTCGCAGGGGGCGCGATCCCGCAGGAGGACGCGGTCGTGATCGGCGTCTCCAAGATGAACCGCATCCTGGAGATCGACTACGCCAACCGGATCGCGCGCGTGCAGGCCGGCGTCACCAACCTCGCCGTCACCGGCGAGGTGATGGCGGAGGGTTTCTTCTACGCGCCCGATCCGTCCTCGCAGCTCGCCTGCTCGATCGGCGGCAATATCGGCATGAACTCCGGCGGGGCGCATTGCCTGAAATACGGCGTCACCACCAACAATGTGCTGGGCGTCACCATGGTGATGCTCGACGGCTCGGTCTGCGAGATCGGCGGCGCCCATCTCGATTCGGCCGGCTACGACCTGCTCGGCCTCGTCGTCGGCTCGGAGGGCCAGCTCGGCATCGTCACGGAAGCGACGGTGCGCATCCTGCGCTCGGCCGAGGGCACGCGCCCCGTGCTGTTCGGCTTCCCGACCAGCGAGCAGGCCGGCTCTGCGGTCGCGGCGATCATCGGCGCCGGCATCATTCCGGTCGCGATGGAGTTCATGGACAAGCCGGCGATCGAGATCTGCGAGGCCTTTGCCCATGCCGGCTATCCGATGGATGTCGAGGCGCTGCTGATCATCGAGGTCGAGGGCTCCGACGCCGAGATGGATGCGCAGCTCGCCCGCATCGTCGCGATCGCGCGCGAGCACGGCGTCAAGACGGTCAAGGAAAGCCAGTCGGCGATGGAATCGGCCGCGATCTGGAAGGGTCGCAAATCCGCCTTCGGCGCCACCGGACGCATCGCCGACTATATCTGCATGGACGGCACGATTCCGACCGGGCAGTTGCCGCATGTGCTGCGGCGCATGGACGAGATCGTGAAGGGCTATGGGCTTCGCGTCGCCAACGTCTTCCACGCCGGCGACGGCAACCTCCACCCGCTGATCCTCTACAACTGCAACGATCCGGTCGAGGCGCAGAAGGCAGAGGATGCCGGCATGGACATCCTGAAGCTCTGCGTCGAGGTGGGGGGTTGCCTCACCGGCGAGCACGGCGTTGGCATCGAGAAGCGCGATCTGATGACGGTCCAGTTCAACGAGGCCGATCTCGCCCAGCAGATGCGGGTGAGGGCGGTGTTCGACGGCAAGTGGCTCATGAACCCGGCGAAGGTGTTTCCGCTGGAAGGGCGGGTGGCGGCGTGATCGTCCACACCCCCACGAGCGAGGCGCAGGCCTGCGCCATCGTCGTCTCCGCTCTCGCCGCCGCGACGCCGCTTTCGATCCAGGGCGGGAACACGCGTTCGGGGCTCGGCCGTCCCTCGCAGGCGGCGAACACGCTTTCCAGCGCCGGCCTGACCGGGATCACACTTTACGAGCCTGCCGAGATGGTGATCGCCGCGCGCGCCGGCACGCCGTTGCGGCTCGTCCAGGACACGCTCGCCGAGCGGGGCCAGATGCTGCCCTTCGAGCCGATGGACCACCGCGCGCTTTACGGCACCGATGGCGAGCCGACCATCGGCGCGGTCGCGTCCTGCAACATCTCCGGCCCGCGCCGGATCAATGCCGGCGCCGCGCGCGATTCGCTGATCGGCATCCGCCTCGTCAACGGCAAGGGCGAGGCGATCAAATCCGGCGGGCGGGTGATGAAGAACGTCACCGGGCTCGATCTGGTCAAGCTCGTCTGCGGCGCGCACGGCACGCTCGGCTTCCTGACCGAGGTGACCTTCAGGGTGCTGCCGAAGCCGGAGCGCATCGTCACGCTGGCTTGGCGCGCGCTTTCGGACGAGGCCGGAATCGCGCTGCTCTGCGCCGGGCTGGGCTCGCCCTTCGAACCGATGGCCGCGGCGCATCTGCCGACCGGAATCGCCGGTGACGCGGCGCTGACGCTGCTGCGGCTGGAGAATTTTTCCGCCTCGATCGATTATCGCGCCGGGGAGCTTCGCGGCCTGCTCGCGGCGCATGGCGCGCCGGAGCTGATCGAGGGCGAAGCCTCAGCCGCGCTCTGGCGCGACGTCCACGATGCGCAGCCTTTCGCCGGCACGGGCGAGGCGGTCTGGCGGCTGTCGCTTGCGCCGACGGACGGGCCGAAGGCGACCGCCGCGATCGCCCGCGCGATCCCGCCGGCCCGCTGGTTCTACGATTGGGGCGGCGGGCTGGTCTCGCTCGCCGCGCCGCCGGAGGGTGATGCCGGCGCGGCCGCGATCCGCGCTGCGATCCGCCCGTTCGGGGGCCATGCGACGCTGGTGCGGGCGCCCGATGCCGTGCGGGCGGCGGTCGAGGTGTTCCAGCCGGTGCCTGAGCCGCTGATGCGGGTGACGACCGGCATCAAGACGAGTTTCGATCCGGCGGGGATTTTCGAGCCGGGCCGAATGTATGCGGGGGTTTAACGGCCCTTTCCGTCATGGCCGGGCTTGTCCCGGCCATCCACGTCTTCCTTTATCCGCGTCGCAAGGCGTGGATGCTCGGCACAAGGCCGAGCATGACGATGAGTGAGCCGGATATCGGACAATGCAGACCAACTTCACCCCCGCCCATCTCGCCTCCGACCCGCGTCTCCCCGCTTCGGAGAAGATCCTGCGCACCTGCGTGCATTGCGGCTTCTGCACCGCGACCTGCCCGACCTATCTCCTGCTCGGCGACGAGCTCGATTCCCCGCGCGGGCGCATCTACCTGATCAAGGACATGCTGGAGAACGGCAAACCGGCGACGCCCGAGGTGGTGAAGCATGTCGACCGCTGCCTCTCCTGCCTTTCCTGCATGTCGACCTGCCCCTCGGGCGTGAACTACATGCACCTCGTCGACCATGCCCGCGCCCATATCGAGGAGACCTACGCGCGCTCCTGGCACGACACGGCCCTGCGCCGTCTGCTCGGCGCGGTGCTGCCCTATCCGGGGCGCTTCCGGCTAGCGATGCTGGCCGCGCGGCTCGGCAAGCCTTTCGCCGGGTTGCTCGGCCTGATCCCCGGCATCGGAGCACGGCTGCAGGCGATGCTGGCGCTGGCACCATCCGGCCTGCCGGCGCGCTCCGCCATGGCGGGCCCCGCGACCTTCCCCGTCGCCGGCGTTCGCGCCAAGCGCGTCGCGCTGCTCTCGGGCTGCGCGCAACCCGTCCTCGATCCCGGCATCAACGCGGCGACGATCCGGCTGTTGACGCGCCATGGCGTCGAGGTCGTGCTGCCGAAGAGAGAGGGCTGCTGCGGCGCGCTGGTCCACCATATGGGCCGCGAGCACGATGCGCTCGCCTTCGCCCGCAGGAACATCGACGCCTGGACCGCCGAGATCGAGGGCGGGGGGCTGGACGCGATCGTCATCACCGCCTCGGGCTGCGGCACGACCATCAAGGATTACGGCTTCATGTTCCGCAACGAGCCGGCCTATGCCGAGAAGGCGGCGAAGGTTTCAGCGCTCGCCAAGGATATCACCGAGGTGCTGGCGACGCTGGAGCTGCGCCATGTCCGGGCGGTCGCGCTGCCGGTCGCCTATCACTCGGCCTGCTCGATGCAGCACGGCCAGCAATTGAAGGACGGGCCGAAGCGCCTGCTGTCGGCGGCCGGCTTCAAGGTCAGGGAGGTGCCGGAGGGCCATATCTGCTGCGGCTCGGCGGGCGTCTACAACATCCTGCAGCCCGAGATCGCCGGGAAGCTGCGGGCGCGAAAGGTCGGCAACATCGAGAAGACGAAGCCGGTGCTGGTCGCGACCGGCAATATCGGCTGCATGACCCAGCTCGCCAAGGGTTTCGCCGACAGGGGCGCATCGACGCCGGTCGTCCACACCGCCGAGCTGCTCGACTGGGCGACCGGCGGGCCGTTGCCCGCGAAGCTGGCGGCGGCGGGGATCGCTGATGCGCCGGTCAGGGAAGCGCGGCTGCTCGCGGCGGAGTAGCGGGTTTCCTTCTTGCTCGCGGAGCGCCTCTGCCCGAAATCCAGCAGGCGCGGGGAACCCTCTCCCAGAGGGAGAGGGCAGGGTGAGGGGTCGGCCGTTGGACGCTTTGGCCGCGACCTCACCGCTGCCACGCCGTGAGGTCGACACTAGACTGGTCCAGGAGCCTACACCTCACCCCTGCCCCTCTCCTTACAGGAGAGGGGTTCCCCGCGCCCTTCCGTCGTTGCGGGCAGCGCTCCTCAACTCCCATACACCGCCCGCCGGAGCTTCTGCTGGGCCTCGGTCATGCCGCGCTGCTTCGCGTTCATCGCCTCCAGCGCCGCCTGCACCCGCCCGCGCAAGGCCGGGTTGGAAATCTCCATCTGAGAGCCGTTCAGCTTGATCGCGGCGCGATTGGCCTCGATCAGGTTCGCCAGCGCCAGGATCGCGCCGAAGGCGTCGTCGGCGGTCGGAAACACCTCCTTGAAGCTCGCGCCGGGCTGGACGACGAGCTTGTCATAGGCCGCGCCGTAGACGTCGGCGAGATCGCCGGGCTGCTTCAGCGCCGCCTTCTCCGCCGCCGCCGTCGCCATGGCCTGTTCCAGCGCCTCGCGCATGCCGGTGAGGCCGGTGCGAACCGCGGCGAGGTCGGCCTTGCGCGTCACCACCTCCTCGATCGAGCGCGGCATGCTCTTGCCCAGCGTCTCCTGCATCGGCCTGGCGACGGAGGCGTCCATGCGCTCATGGAAGCGGGTGATCACGGCGTAGTGGCCGGCATAGTCGCCGAAGGATTTCTGCTTCTCGGCATCGGGCTTCGGCAGGCGGACGCCGGGCCTGGCCAGCACCTCGGTCTGCAGGAAGGCGATGAAGGCCTTGCGCTGGTCGCTCTCGCTCGGGCTGCAGGCCGCGAGCAGCAGAGTGGCGAAGAGCCCCAAAGCGATCATTCGCATCCACGCCCGCATCGCGGCATCCTCCGGTTGAAGGCGCGATGCTAGTGCGGCCGCGCGGCATCGCCTAACGCCACGCCTGCTTGCTCCGCCTGCGCCAGCGGGCTAACCCCTCGCGCGGCAGCTTTTCGGCATCCGCGAATGCCATCCGACCAGAGAAACGAACACCCCATGTCGAAGACCGACAAACTCAAGGCCCGCCAGCCACGCGGCTTCGTCGATCGCGGCCCGGCCGACGTCGCCGCGACCGAGCGCATGCTCGCCGTCATCCGCGACAGCTTTTCGCGCTACGGCTTCGAGCCGGTGGAGACACCCTTCGTCGAGTATACCGACGCGCTCGGAAAATTCCTGCCCGACCAAGACCGGCCGAACGAGGGCGTCTTCTCCTTCCAGGACGATGACGAGCAGTGGCTCTCGCTGCGCTACGACCTGACCGCGCCGCTCGCCCGCTACGTCGCCGAGAATTACGACGCGCTGCCGAAACCCTATCGCAGCTACCGCGCCGGCTACGTCTTCCGTAACGAGAAGCCGGGGCCGGGGCGTTTCCGGCAGTTCATGCAGTTCGACGCCGATATCGTGGGCGCGGGCAGCGTCGCGGCCGATGCCGAGATCTGCATGCTCGCGGCCGATACGATGGAGGCTCTCGGGATCAGGCGCGGCGACTATGTCGTCAAGGTCAATAACCGAAAAGTGCTCGACGGCGTGATGGAGGCGATCGGGCTCGGCGGCGAGGAGAATGCTGGGCGTCGGCTGACGGTGCTGCGCGCGATCGACAAGCTCGACAAGTTGGGGCTAGGGGAGGTTGCTCGGCTTCTCGGGCCGGGCAGAATGGATGAAAGCGGCGACTTTACAAAGGGCGCCGGCTTGAATGACCGTCAGAATGGAATGGTGCTTACATTCCTTCAGGGAGGTGATCCCACAACCGTCCGATTTGAGGACCCTGTCGAAAACGCCGTTCGATCTTGGGTGTTCGTGGAGACAACCCCCCTCGATCCCGAATCGCCATTTCTGCACTCTGAACACGGGAACGATGCCCGAGTTGAGCGACTCAGGAGCTTTCTGAAGGAGAATTTGACGTACCAAACAGGGCTCGACGAGCTTGAGCAGATCGCCGATTTATGCGGTACAGCGGGTTATGGCGTAGATAGCATAGCTGTTGAGCACTCTATTGTGCGGGGGCTCGAATACTATACTGGGCCTGTCTACGAGGTTGAGCTGACATTTCACGAGGAAAAGGACGACGGCCAACTGGGTCGCTTCGGCTCGGTCGCCGGCGGCGGTCGCTATGACGGGCTGGTCGGGCGCTTCCGGCCCGAGCCCGTGCCGGCGACCGGTTTTTCGATCGGCGTCTCGCGGCTTTATTCGGCGCTGAAGGCGGTGAAGTCGCCGATCGTCGATGCGAAGGCGGAGCTGCCGCTCGTCGTCGTCACCGCGATGGACAACAAGTCCCCTGAGCACATGCCGGCCTATCAGGCGATGGTCTCCGAACTCCGCAAGGCCTCCGGCGAAAACGGCAAACCGCTCTGCCGCGCCGATCTCTATCTCGGCTCGTCCGGCTTCAACGCCCAGATGAAATATGCCGACCGGCGCAGCGCGGTCTGCGCCGTCATCCAGGGTTCGTCGGAACGCGACGCCGGCACGGTGATCGTCAAGGACCTGATCCTCGGGGCCGAACTCGCGGCGGCCGGACGCGAGGTGAAGGATTCCGCCGAGCACAAGGAGCGGCAGGCACAGGCGCAGTTCGCCGTGCCGGTGGCGGAACTGGTCGAGGGTGTGAAGAAAGTGCTGGCGCGCTACGCGTAATCCTTCTCCCCTCGGGGGAGAAGGTGGCAGCCCGAAGGGCTGACGGATGAGGGCCGCGCCGACGCACGGCCGCTCCGTCGTTCACGCTCACCCGGTCTTCCCTCATCCGCCCCGGCTGCGCCGGGCCACCTTCTCCCCCGAGGGGAGAAGGAAGAAGGCGTCGCGCCATCCGCACCTCCCAATTCCCGCTAACCCAGTTCGCTCAAATCTGTCGAAAATCTCGAACGCTGCTGCTAGGACGGCACCCGCAACAGGATAATGCCCGCCTTGCCCGCCAGCGCCGCCACCATCGAGACCGTGATCGCGCTGTTCGCGCGCGAGGGTTACGGCCGCGCCGAGCCGGCGATCCTGCAGCCGGCCGACGTGTTCCTCGAGCTGTCCGGCGAGGATATCCGCCGGCGCATCTTCATGACGCAGGATGCCGACGGGCGCGACTGGTGCCTCAGGCCCGAATACACCATCCCCGTCGCGCTCGATCACATCGCCTCGGGCACGCCTGAGCCCGCGGCCTATGCCTATGCCGGCCCGGTCTTCCGGATGCGCAGCCGTGAGCCCGGCGAGTTTTCGCAAGCCGGCCTCGAATCCTTCGGCCGCGACGACTTCGCCGCCGCCGATGCCGAGATCATGGCGCTGACGATCGAGGCCGCCGCCGCGCTCGGCCTCGCCGAACCCCGCATCGCGATGGGCGACGTCGCCCTGTTGAACGCCCTGCTCGACGGGCTGTCCGTGCCGCATGGCGCGCGCCGGCGGCTGATGCGCGCGGTCGTGCAGGGGCGGGGGACGGAGGCGGTTTCAGCGCTCGATGCGAGCCTGCCCGAGGACGACGCCGCCCATGCCGGCCTGCTCAAGGCGCTGGAGGGGCAAGCCCCGAAGGCGGCGAAGGCTTTCGTCGAAGACGTGCTGGCGATCGCCGGCATCTCGACCGTCGGCGGCCGTTCCGCCTCCGATATCGCCGAGCGCTTCCTGGCGCGGGCCGCCGAGCGCGAGAACCCGGTCAATGACGACGTCAGGGCCGTGCTCGCCGAAGCGCTGGCCGTCACCGGCGATCCCGATGCCGCATCCGCTGCGCTGAGAGCGCTGGCGGCGCGCGCCTCGCTCGATCTCGGGGCTGAGCTCGACGCCTTCGACGAGCGCACCGGCTTCCTCGCCGCGCGCGGGGTCGATGTCGCGCGGATCGCTTTCTCGACCGCCTTCGCCCGCAATCTCGACTACTACACCGGCTTCATCTTCGAGCTGCACGATCCGGCCCGCGGCGACGGCAAGCCCGTCGCCGGCGGCGGCCGCTACGACCAGGTGCTGGGCCGGCTCGGCGCCAAGGCCGCGACGCCCGCGGTCGGCGCCTCGCTCTGGCTCGAGCGGCTGGCGGGAGCTCCGTGATGACCGATACCCCGCTCGTCCTCGCCGTGCCGTCCAAGGGCCGGCTGCAGGAGAACGCCACCGCCTTCTTCGCCCGGGCCGGGCTCGATTTCGTCAAATCGCGCGGCGCGCGCGACTATCGCGGCACGATCGCCGGGCTCGCGGGCGTCGAAGTCGCCTTCCTGTCCGCGTCTGAGATCGTCGCGCAGCTCGCCTCGGGCGCGGCCCATCTCGGCGTCACCGGCGAGGATCTGGTGCGCGAGCAGCTCTCGGATGCCGATGCCGCGGTCGAGATGCTGACCCCGCTCGGCTTCGGTCACGCTAATGTCGTCGTCGCGGTGCCGCAGGCCTGGATCGACGTCAGGACGATGGCCGATCTCGACGACGTCGCCTCGCAGATGCGGGCGCGGCACGGCCGCAAGCTCAGGGTCGCGACCAAATACGTCAACCTGACGCGGCGCTTCTTCGCGGCGCATGGCCTCGCCGACTACCGCATCGTCGAGAGCCTGGGCGCGACCGAGGGCGCGCCGGCCGCCGGCACGGCCGAGATCGTCGTCGACATCACCACGACCGGCGCGACGCTCGCCGGCAATGCGCTGAAGGTGCTCGACGACGGCACCATGCTGGCGTCCGAGGCCAATCTCGTCGCCTCGGTCCGGGCGGACTGGAGCGAGACGGCGCGCAAGGCCGCGGTCGCGATCCTGTCTCGCATCGCGGCGGAAGAGGAGGCGCGCACCGTGCGCGAGGTCCGGGTCTGCGTCGCCGACGGGACGGCGGAGGCGCTGGCGGCCGAGTTCGGCGCACGCTTGCCGTTCGGCCCTGCCGGCGCGAGCGGCGTCCAGACCGTCCATTGCCCGGAGAAGCAGGTCTTCGCCCTGGTCGGGCGGCTCGGCGAGGCCGGCGCGGACGAGATCGTCGTCGGCGCTCCGGCCTATGTCTTCCGCCGGGCCAATTCGTTGAGCCAGAAGCTCTTCTCCCGGATCTGACGGCGTCGTGCCGGCTGCCGGCCAAGAAAAAGAGGCCGCTTTCGGGGGAGAAGCGGCCTCCGATGGAGCGCCGCGTCTCGGGGGAGGGGACGGGCGCGCATGACGTCGTGTCGCCCGACGTTCGGCTGGCTACGCGCGGGGCGACGCGGTGGATGCAGCCCCAACGGCATTTTTTGGTTTGCGGGAGTGGTGCTGCCCTCGTCCGCAAATCGGCCATATCGCTCAAGCTTGATGTTGATCCCGGACGAATAGGCCGTTACGCGCTTTCAGCAGGGACAGCGCAGCCTCCAGGCCGCGCCGCTCAGGACGCAGGTGACTTCAGATGACACGACGCCTTGGCTATGCCGCCCTTCTCGCCGCGCTGGCCGTGCTGGCGGTTTCGCCGGCCGAGGCCCAGCGCCGTTCCCGCCAGGCGCCGCCGCCCCAGCCCGACCAGACCATCCCGACCCAGCAGGAGAAGAATTTTCCGCTCGGTGCGACCTGGTCTGCCGCGACGCTGAACGGGAAGTCGATCGCCGATCGCCGCGCCACCTTCCAGGTCGACCAGAACCTGCGCGGCACCGGCTTCGGCGGCTGCAACACCTTCTCCGCCGCCGCCTACCCGCTCAAGCAGCAGGGCCTCGCGGTCGGTCCCGTGGCGCTGACCAAGCGCGCCTGCGACAAGGGCATGCTCGATTTCGAGCGCTCGTTCCTGACGGCCCTGCGCGCCGCGCGCAACTGGGATCTCGTCAACGGCAGGCTGGTGGTCAAGGGCGCGGCGGGCGAGGTCACCTTCGACCGCGGCATCTGAGGACGGGCTCAGGCGGGGGCTCAGGCGTCCGCCAGCTGCCGGGCCTTCGGGCTGAAGGTGCCGTCGCCGTTCGGCTCCATCACGACGAGCGCGTCGTGCATCGCCCGCAGCGTCGAGCGATGGCCGATCGAAACGATCCTCGTCTCCGGCAGCGCCTTGTCGATCGCGCCATAGACGTCGCTCTCCAGCGTCTCGTCGAGCGAGGCGGTCGCCTCGTCGAGGAAGAGCCAGTCGGGCTTGGCGAGGAGCGCGCGCGCCACCGCCAGCCGCTGCTGCTCGCCGCCCGACAGGCGCTGACCCCAGAGGTCGGTTTCGTCGAGCCTGTCTTCCAGATGATCGAGCTTGACCGCATGCATCGCCGCCTTGATCGCGGCGTCGGAATAGACGTCGGCCTGCGAGGGGTAGGAGATCGCGGCGCGAAGGGTTCCCTGCGGCAGATAGGGCCTCTGCGGCAGCAGCATGATCTCGGCACCGGCCGGAATGCCGACCTTGCCCTGGCCGAAGGGCCAGATGCCGGCGATGGCCCGAAACAGCGTCGACTTGCCCGAGCCCGACGGTCCGATCAGCAGCGTGCGCCGCGCGCCGCCGAGGTCGAGGTCGGCGACCCGCAGGATCGGCTGGCCGTTCGGCAGGCTGAGCGTGGCGTCGTCGACATGCACCGATGTGCCGGTCGCGGCCGTCCCGTGGATGCCCGTCTCGCCGGCATCGGCTCCCCGAGCCTGCGCGATCGCCGCCTCGAAGGTGGTCAGGCGGTTGATCGAGGCGAGATAGCTCGCGATCGACTGGTAGGAGTTGATGAAGAACGACATCGCCGTCTCGACCCGCCCGAAGGCAGAGGCGACCTGGCTCAGCACGCCGAAGGTGATCGCGCCGGCGAAGTAGTAGGGCGCCAGCAGCACATAGGGAATAACGACGTTGGCCTGGTTGTAGGACAGTGTGAAGGTGGTGAGCTTCAGCTTGCGCCACATCAGCTGGTAGAAATTCTCGACGATCGCCGAAAAGCGGCGGCCGAGATGCTGGCGCTCGGCCGGCTCGCCGCGCGAAAGCGCGATCTGCTCGGAATATTCGCGCAGGCGCGCCAGCGAGAAGCGGAAGTTCGCCTCGCGCCGCTCCTGCTCGAAATCGAGCGCGATCAGCGGCTTGCCGATCCAGTGGGTGATCCAGGTCGAGATCGCCGCATAGATCAGCGTCGCCCAGAAGATGAAGCCGGGGATGACGATGCCGGTGCCCGGTATCGGGATCGCGACGGGGATGTTCCAGAGGATGATCGAGAACGAGACCAGCGTCGAGACCTGCGTCAGCATGGTCAGCGAGAACTGGTAGGTCTGGTTCAGGAAGGAGCGGGTGTCCTCCGAGATGCGCTGGTCCGGATTGTCGGCCGTGCCGGCGAGCGAGATGCGGTAATGCGTGCCGCTTTCGAGCCAACGCCGGCCGTAATCGGCCGCGATGTATTCGCGCCAGCGGATCAGCAGCACCGACTGTGCCACGATCTCGATCAGGTTCGAGATCGCCGAGATCGCCGCCCAGACGCAGAACACCCAGAGCAACTGCTCCCAGAAGGCGGCCGCGTTCTTCTCCTGCAGGGCGTTGTAGAAGTCGCGGTAGAAGAAGTTCAGCCGGAGCGAGACGCCGACCTGCGCCTGGTTGAGCACGATCAGGAAGACGATCAGCGCGACCGCAAGATGGCCGAGCTTCACCCGGTAGCGTCCGAGCGGCCAAAAATGGACCTCGGTCGCCTCGCCGGCGAGGAAATAGGGCGAGGAGATGCGTGCGACGCGCTGGATCACCGGCACGAAGGAGATCGCGTAGATCAGGATGCCGAAGACCGCGACGGTGGTCGCCAGGCTCGTCGGCGGGGCCGCCGCCTGCCAGCCCTGCGGCCACCAGCCGGACTGGGCGATGAGCGCGCCTGCGCCGAAGACGACGTATTCCGTGCCGAAGATCGCCGAGAAGATCTTGAGGAAGAAGTCGATCTGCGTCGAACGGAAGGTCGCTCCCGCGAGCAGGATGCCGACCACGCCCATCCCGATCATGGCGGGACTTGTGGCGGGGCCCCGCACTCCGACCACGAGCGCGATCACGGCGAGCGCGGCGACGGCGATACTCAACGGGCGCATGCGATCATCCTGGCGGGCTGGTTTGCGGCGAGCGCCGCGATTCGAACCATGGTCCAGTGCAGCGCAACAGACAAGAAAGCCCGGCTCAAGGCGGGGCGGACCGTGTTCAGCGATTCGTGATGGCGAGGCCCCGCTCGCCGGCTCCCAGCCCGGATGTCCGGTCGCTCACGCAGCGGCCCGCACCGGACCGTGCCCGGCCGCGCGCACCTCGCCGATCGCCTCGGCGATAGAGGCCCGCACCGCCTCCCAGCTCAGCGAGAAGACATGGAAGCCCTGGTCGGAGATGCGCTCCTCGGAAAAGTCCTTCATCACGCGCTGGATCAGCAAATTGAGGTCGGAGCGGCAGCGCTGCAGCGTCGCGATGTCCTCGGCCTCCTGCGCCCGCGAGGCGATCTCGATCAGCTTGTCGTTATAGGCGCTGACCCGGACCTTGCGCCGGTTCCTGATCTGCAGCCTGAGCATCATGAAGCCGGAATAGGCCAGCGTCAGCATCGAGACCAGGAAGGTGATCTCGTCGCGGTAGCGCACCAGCAGGAACGGCTTGGCGCCGTCGTAATAGGCCTTCGCCCCGGGGTGGACGGTGAGCGAGGGACCGCTCGCCGGCAGCCGCGCGATGCCCGCCGCGAGCGGCGTCCGGAAGGCGAGACGCAGCTGCTCCTCGAACAGGATGCGCGTCAGTTCCTCGACGGCGTCGGCTGGCACCTTCTCGCCGGCGACGAGGTTGATGCCGATCGCCAGCGTCGGCGTGTCCTGCTCGGGCACCGGCGGGAAGCCCTGATAAGTGCCCTGGCTGATCACGCTCTCGATGACGTAGGGCTTCACCAGCCGGATCGCCGAGGCCTGCTCGACCGGCACGAAGGCGATGTTGTCGTCCTGCTGCTGGAGGCGGCGCATCGCCTCGATCGTCGCCGGGTCGCGCAGGGCGCGCACGAAGGCGATCGCGTCGACCTCGCCGCGCTCGAGCGCCGCGAAATTGGCATTGACCGGCCCGGCCGTGATCGTGATCCGGCTGAGCGGCAGGTCGTGATGCTGGGCCAGCGCGAAGAAATTTTGGTTGCCCGAGGTTCCTTCCGGCGGCAGCGCCAGCCGCTTGCCCATCAGGTCGCGCAGGCTCCTGATCTTGGACGAGGAGCGCGTGATCAGCTGGAAGTGCTCCCGCGCGATCGAGGCGACGGCCCTGACATTCGGCGCGGTCATGATGTCGGCCTGGACGGAGGCGAGCGTCACCTTGTTCTCGGCGACCATCTTCGCGTTCGTCGCCGAGCCGTCGGTGTGCACCAGGGCCAGTCGGATCGTCTTCGACTGGCTGGCGACGAGGTCGCGTACCTCGCCCATCAACTGGTCGACATTGCCGCCCTGACCGCCGACCGCGACGGAAAGCGTGATCGGCGGCACATCCTTGAACGCATACCACCCGCTCGCGGCAGCCACCGCCACCGCCATCGACGCGATCGCGGCATAAGCGCCGACGACCACGGCAGACCGCCGAATCATGATGAACCTCAGCTTTGCCCGCAATGCGGGCATGGGCCCCCCGGCCTTCGCGTGGAGCCGCCCCCGCCACCCTCGCCGCCGGGGCCGAAAAACGCTTGCGCTGCCGATGCATAGGAGAAAGCCGGCGCGGCTGGCAAGGGCCGGGAAGCGGCTATCGACAGCTCATGCGGACGTGGTGAACCGCACGACGAAAAAGGCCCGGCTTGCGCCGGGCCTCCAGTCTGGTTCGCAGGAGCGATGGATCGGAAATCCATGCCGCCACCGAAACCGGGCCTGCCCGGTTTCGGCACTTTGACGTCCTGGGCGTCTGGACTTCCTCAGAAGTCCATGCCGCCACCGAAACCGGGCTCGCTCGGTTTCGGCACTTTGACATCTTGGGCGTCTGGACTTCCTCAGAAGTCCATGCCGCCCATGCCGCCGCCACCGCCCATCGGGGGCATCGGCGAGTCCTTCTTCGGCGCCTCGGCGATCATCGCCTCGGTGGTGATCAGCAGGCCCGCGATCGAAGCCGCGTCCTGGATCGCCGTGCGCACGACCTTGGTCGGGTCGATGATGCCGGCCTTGACCAGATCGCCGTAGACGCCGGTCTGGGCATTGTAGCCGTAAGCGTATTCCTTCGACTCGAGCAGCTTGCCGACCACGACCGCGCCGTCGTCGCCGGCGTTGTCGACGATCTGGCGGGCAGGAGCCGTGATCGCCTTGCGGACGATCTCGACGCCGGTCTTCTGGTCGTCGTTCTGGGTCTTGATCGCCTTGACGGTCGAGAGCGCGCGCAGGAGGGCGACGCCGCCGCCCGGCAGGACGCCCTCTTCCACGGCCGCGCGGGTCGCGTTCAGGGCGTCGTCGACGCGGTCCTTCTTCTCCTTGACCTCGACCTCGGTCGCGCCGCCGACGCGGATGACCGCGACGCCGCCGGCGAGCTTGGCCAGGCGCTCCTGGAGCTTCTCGCGGTCGTAGTCCGAGGTGGTCTCCTCGATCTGCGCCTTGATCTGCTGGACGCGGCCCTCGATGTCCTTCTTCTTGCCGGCGCCGTCGATGATCGTGGTGTTCTCCTTCTCGATGCGCACCTTCTTGGCGCGGCCGAGCATCTGGAGGGTCACGGTCTCGAGCTTGATGCCGAGGTCTTCCGAGATCATCTGGCCGGCGGTCAGGATCGAGATGTCCTCGAGCATGGCCTTGCGGCGGTCACCGAAGCCCGGCGCCTTGACGGCCGCGACCTTGAGGCCGCCACGGAGCTTGTTGACGACGAGCGTGGCCAGGGCCTCGCCCTCGACGTCCTCGGCGATGATGAGCAGCGGCTTGCCGGTCTGCACCACGGCCTCGAGGATCGGCAGCATCGCCTGCAGCGAGGACAGCTTCTTCTCGAAGACGAGGATGTAGGGGTCTTCCAGCTCGGCGACCATCTTCTCGGAGTTGGTGATGAAGTAGGGCGAGAGATAGCCGCGGTCGAACTGCATGCCCTCGACGACGTCGAGCTCGGTCTCGGCGGTCTTGGCCTCCTCGACGGTGATGACACCCTCGTTGCCGACCTTCTGCATCGCGGTCGCGATCATCTTGCCGACCGACTCGTCGCCGTTCGCCGAGATGGTGCCGACCTGGGCGACTTCGCCGTTGGTCGTGACCTTCTTGGAGTTCTTCTTCAGGTCCGAGACGATCGCCTCGACCGCGAGGTCGATGCCGCGCTTCAGGTCCATCGGGTTCATGCCGGCGGCGACCGACTTCAGGCCTTCGCGCATGATGGCGGCGGCGAGCACCGTCGCGGTCGTGGTGCCGTCGCCCGCGGCGTCGTTCTGCTTCGAGGCGACTTCGCGCACCATCTGGGCGCCCATGTTCTCGAACTTGTCGGAGAGCTCGATCTCCTTGGCGACGGTGACGCCGTCCTTGGTGATGCGGGGCGCGCCGAACGACTTGTCGATGACGACGTTGCGGCCCTTGGGACCGAGCGTCACCTTGACGGCGTTGTTGAGGATTTCGACGCCGCGCAGCATCCGGTCGCGCGCATCGGTGGAGAACTTGACGTCTTTGGCTGCCATGAGAGCAACTCCTTACGAGATGTCGGGGGAAAGAGGCGTCTCAGGCGGTCAGCCGACGACGCCCATGATGTCGGATTCCTTCATGATCAGGAGATCCTGGCCGTCGATCTTGACCTCGGTGCCGGACCACTTGCCGAAGAGGACGCGGTCGCCCTTCTTGACGTCGAGCGGGGTCAGCTTGCCGGCCTCGTCGCGGCCGCCCGGGCCGACGGCGATGACCTCGCCCTCCTGGGGCTTTTCCTTGGCGGTATCGGGGATGATGATGCCACCCTTGGTCTTCTCCTCGCCGTCGAGACGGCGGACCACGACGCGGTCATGCAAAGGACGGAACTTCATGGTTCTGTCTTCCTCTCAATCGAATTCGGTGCGACGGACTGGACAGCCCTCGCGAACGGGCCCTGTTAGCAGTCATGCGTGACGAGTGCCAACCGGTGCGCGGCAGATAGGCGCGCGGCTTTGGCGAGTCAAGGACGGCAGCGGCGACAAAGTTAAGGCCGCCCCGGGCACCGCGCTGCTGCCAAGCCGCTTCAAACAGGCTATCGTGACGGAATGACGACCGCCTCCGATCCAAGGCTCGACGAGATCGCCCGCTCCTGCGTGGCCCTGCATGTGCGCATGACGGCGCGCGCCGTCACCCGTGCCTATGACGAGGCGATGCGCCCGAGCGGGCTGAAGATCACCCAGTTCGTCCTGCTCTCGGCGCTGAGCACCGGCCAATGGAAGTCGGTGACCGAGCTCGCCGAGCGTTTCGCGCTGGAGCGCACCTCGCTGACCCGCAATCTCCAGCTCCTGGCGGCCGAGGGCCTCGTCGAGCCGGTCTGCTGCAAGGGGCGCGCCTCGGTCTATGCCGTCACCGATACGGGCAGGGCCGCGATCGAGGCGGCGATCCCGTATTGGCGCGCCGCGCAGCTGCGCATCGAGGGCGGGCTCGGCGAGGAGCGCTGGAGCGCCACCCGCGACGGCCTCAAGGCGCTGCGCCGGGTTGCGCGCGAAAGCGCCTGAGGGGGCGTTGACGGCAGCGCACGGCGAGCCCTATCGTGTAGCTGCACGATAAGGGGGCATTGTGATGGATCGGCGGATCGGGGTCGTCTCGCGCGAGGTGTTGCTGGCCCAGGACGGGGTCTCGTTCCTTCGGGGCATGATGGAAGGACGCCACCCGGGCGCTCCCTTCGCGGCCGAGATGGGCTTCGATCTGGCTGAGGTCGAGGAGGGCCGCGTTGTCTTCGTCGGCACCCCGTCCGCGCGCTTCTTCAACCCGCTCGGCACCGTCCATGGCGGCTGGACCGCGACGATCCTCGATTCCGCCATGGCCTGCGCGGCGCATTCGACGCTGAAGGCCGGCGAGGGCTACACCACGCTGGAGATGAAGCTGAACTATGTCCGGCCGGTGATGCCGGAGAGTGGTCTCGTCCGCTGCGAGGGCCGACTGATCCATCGCGGCGCGACGGTGATCACCACGGAGGGCAGCCTGGTCGATGCGCGCGGCAAGCTGTTGGCTCATGGGACGGAGACCTGCGTGGTCTTTGCGCCGAAGGCGAAGGCCTGACGCCTATCTCCGGCTCACCGCGACCGCGCCCGCCACGATCAGCAAGGCGCCGGCATAGGTCGTGATCAGCGGCACCTCGCCAAACATCAGGTAGCCGAGGATGCTCGCCCAGACGAGCGCGGTGTATTCGATCGGCGCGAGCCGCGAGGCCGGCGCCCGCGCGAAGGCCGATGTCAGCACCAGATGGCCGGAGACCGCGAGCAGCCCGGCGAGCGCGTAGGAACCGATATCGGCCATCGTCATCGGCACGAAGGCGAAGGCGGCGGGAATTGCGAGGCAGAGCGCCGGCCCGCCGTTCTGGAACAGCACGATGATCGCCGGATGCTCCTTCTGCGCGATGCTGCGCAGCAGGATGATGTTGAAGGCGTAGGACACTGCCGAGAACAGCGCCGCGGCGACGCCGAGCTCGGCGCTGGCGACATGGCCCTGCAGCCGCGGCCAGACGATCACCAGCATGCCGGCGACGCCGAAGCCCAGCGCCGTGAAGATGCGCCGGTCGAGCGTCTCCTTGAGCAAGAGCCCACCGAGCAGCGCGACGAAGACCGGTGCCAGGAAGGACAGCGTCAGCGCCTCCGCCAGCGGCAGCTGCGAGATCGAGTAGAAGAAGCTGCCGGCGGTCACCACGACGAGCGGCACCCGCAGCGAGTTGCCGATCAGGCTCGCGCGCGTCGGAAAGGGCGGCCGGACGATCGCCACGACGATCACGGCGAAGAGCCCGCCCATGGCGAAGCGCATGAACAGCGCCACGATGAAAGGGTGCTGCTGCATCTGCCCCTTGATCACCGCGTCCATGGCGGTGAGCAGGGCGATGCCGAGCACGGCGCGCAGGGCCGTGGCGAGGCTCATGCCGGCGCGCCGCCGGTCAGCGGCTTGCGGAAATGGTATTCCCAGGTCGCGGAGACGTCGGCGAGATAGCGCGTCTGCGGCCGGCGCACGAAGCCGAGCTTCTCGTAGAAGCGGTGGCCGCGGGCAAAGCGCGTATCCGACCACAGCATCATCTCGGCATGGCCGCCATCCTGAGCGAAGCGTAGCGCCATCGCGAACAGTGCCTGCGCCAGCCCGGAGCCGCGAAAGGCCGGATCGGCATAGACCTTGACGATCTCGGCCGTATTCTGTTCGGGCACCGGCACGACGCCAAGCGAACCGGCGATGCCGCCGCCCGGCGCGTCGGCGACCCACAACCTGCCGCCCCTGGCCGCATAGTGGCTCGCCGGGGCGCGCAGCTCGGGGAACTCGTCCCAGGCGAACCGGCAGTTCGGGTATTCGGAAAAGCTCGCCGCGATCAGCGCCGCGAGCGGCTGCGAATCGCTGTCGCGGGCATCGCGGATCGGCGGCAGAGGCATCGTCATGGCTCATCGCAATAGCGCCGCCGGCGCCCGTCGAACAGCCGCGCGCGCGGCGCTTGCTCATTCTGGCGGCGCATGGGCCGCTCACTCATTTTCGTCGGACGCATTTTCAACTAGGATGAGGCGATGAGACGGAATGAAGCGATCGGCGAACTTCAGGCCCGGGCGGATGCCGTCAAAGCCATGGGCGCGACGGCATTGTACCTGTTCGGCTCGACGCTGCGCGACGAGGCCTCGGCCGAGAGCGATATCGATCTTTTCATCGACTATGATGAAGCATCGCGTTTTTCGTTGCTCGACCTCGTCGGCATCAAGCTCTACCTTGAGGACGAACTGAAAATCGCCGTCGACGTGACGACGCGCGACAGCCTCCACCCTTTGCTCAGGGACAGGATTCAACGAGCGGCGTTGCAGATTTTCTGATGAAGCGCGACCCGCTCATCATCATCTACGACATCGCCTCGGCCATCGACGGCATCGAGACTGCACTCGTCGACAAGACGTTCGAGGAGTTTCGCGGCAGCTGGCTGCTTCGTCACGGCGTCCAGCGCGGAATCGAGATCATCTCCGAGGCCGTTCGCCATCTGCCGCCAGACTTGCTCGATGGATTTCCCGAGATGCCCTGGCCGAAGATCCGCGCTGTCGGCAATGTCATTAGGCACGAATACAACGTCATCGCCGACGAGATCATCTGGCGTGTCGCCATCGACGAACTGCCGGGCTTGAGAAGCGTCATGAGCGAGATGAGAACTCGTGTTGAAGAGGCCGACGACTGACTTAGCGCGCCAGCGCCAGCCCCGCGTCCACCGTCAGTTTTGCCGCCGCCACCGCCAGCAGCACGTAGCACCACAGGAACAGCGTCTTCTGCTCCAGCCGGCGATGCACGATCCGGCCGAGCCAGATGCCGAAGGGAACGGCCGGAGCGAGCGCCAGCGCGCCCCACAGCGCCTCCCGATGGGTCAGCCCGAGCGAGATGTAGGGCGGCAGCTTCAGCCAGTTGCCGAGCGTGAACAGCACGATCGTGGTGCCGACCAGCCTCGTCTTGTCGAGCCCGCGCCCGAGCAGATACATCGCGACCGGCGGGCCGCCGGCATGGGCGACGAAAGTGGTGAACCCGGAGGTCGCCCCGGCGACGAGCGCCAGCCCGGCCGAGACCGGCCGCGCGCCCGGCGGCGCGACGCGGCCCTTCAGGAACCAGTGCACGGTGAAGGCGAGCGTGGTCAGGCCGATCAGCAGCGTCACGATGCGCGGGTCGATCTGCACGAAAACCAGGTAGCCGACGCCGATCCCGGCGACGAGACCGGGCAGCAGCCAGGTCAGGTCCGGTTTCGACCAGGTGTCGCGGCCGAAGCTCCGCAGCGCCATCAGATCCATCAGCGAGACCAGGACCGAGACCATGATCGCCGCGTCGAGCGGCTCGGTAACGAAAGCCAGCAGCGGAATGCCGAGGATCGCGAGCCCGCCGCCGAAGGCGCTCTTGCCGATCGCGATCAGCAGCGTCGTCGTCCAGCCGACGAGATAGAACAGCGGATCCTGCGGCATCAGCCGGACACGACCCGGAGGCCGGCCGTTCCTTCCCGGGAACCGGCTTCCTCTTGGAAAACCGTGGCCGGCCGGCTACGCCAAAGGTCGCCGCGCCCGCCCCGTCGCGCCCGAATCGCCGGGCCGCCCGACCGAGACGACATGACCGTCCTTCTGCCCTTCGTCATCAATGCCGGGCTGAACTTCGTCCTCGGTCTGCTCATCGCCTATGTCCTTGGGCCCGCCGCCTTCGGCCTCTACGCCATCGGCGCCGCGGTGATCGTGCTGGTCAACACCGCGCTGCTCGACTGGCTGAAGCTCAGCGCCGTCCGCTTCTATTCGCGCGAGACGCGTGAGACCAAGCCCGAAATCCGCGCGACGCTCGATCTGCTGGCCACCGGCATCAGCCTGGCGCTGTCCGTCCTGCTCGTCGTCGCCATCGCGGCCGGTCTCGATTTCGGGCTTCCGGTGACCCTGCTCGCCGCCGCGGTGGCGGGCGGCATCGGCGCGGGGCTGTTCGATTATCACGGCGCGATCGCCCGCGCCCGCTATCTCGACGCAGCCTATGCCCGGCTGATCCTCGTCAAGAACCTGCTGGCGCTGGTCCTGATGGTCGGCGGCGCCTGGTGGACGCATGACCCGACGATCGTGCTGCTCGGCGGGCTCGTCAGCGCCGCGGTCGCGCTGGTCTCGGTCCGGCGCGTCCTCGCCGACGCGCCGCTCTCGATCAGCGCCGCGCGGGCTGATCTGGCCTGGAGCTTCGCGGCCTATGCGCTGCCGCTGGTCGCCGGCAACGCGATCTATTCGCTGATCCCGCTGATCAACCGCGCGCTCATCGCCGCCGGCTTCGGCTATGCCGAGGCCGGCCAGTTCTCGCTCGCCTCGGACATGGGTTTGCGGCTGTTCGGGACGCTCGGTGCAACGCTCGAGATCGTGCTGCTGCGCCAGGTCATCCGCCTCGACGAGACGCGCGGACGGCAGGCGGCGCTGAAACGCATCGCGCAGAACGTCCCGATCGTGCTGATGGTCGCGGTGCCGGCCGCGGTCGGGCTCTGGCTGACCCTGCCGGCTTTCGACCGGCTGATCGTGCCGCCCGAGTTCCAGGGCCGGTTCGCCGCCTATATGGCGCTGTTGCTGCCGGGCTTCGCCGCGATCACGATCTTCCAGGCGGCGCTCTATCCGGTCTTCCTCGTCGGCAAGCGCACCGGCATCGCCACGCTCGCGGCCGGGCTTGGACTCGCCGTCAATCTTGCGCTCGTCGTCGCGCTGCCGGTGCTGCTCGGTCCGCAGGCCGGTGCCTGGGCGCAGAGCGCTGCCTTCCTCGCCGTGCTGGCGGTGACCGGTGTCGTCGCGCTGCGCGCCCTGCCGGTGCGGCCATCGGGGCGCGACTGCGCCGTCGTCGCGCTCGGCGCCGTGGCGATGGCGCTGCTGCTCCTCCCGCTGCGCGACCGGTTTGCCGCGCCCGTCGAGCTTGCGCTACAGCTCGTCCTGGGCGCGACCGTCTATGCCGGCATCATGCTCGCCGGCGACGTCGCGCGCTGCCGCACGGGCCTGCGGTTCTGGTGGCTGATGCGCAAGGGCAAGGCGAAGGCCCGGGCCGAGGCGTCGGGGAAGGAAGGGGAGCGCTCATGATCCGGTCGGCGATGTCACTTGCGGTAGCCGGCCTCGCGATCGTCGCGGCTGCGCCCGTCATGGCCCAGACCGCCGACCAGCTCGTCGGGCGCTGGGGCCTCGCCTCCTATTTCCGTGAAGCCGATGCGGCCAAGGTTCGCGCCGCTGCGGCCGGTCAGTGCGGTGCGCCCTACACCATCGCGAAGGGGCGGTCGGGCGGCGTCATGCTGCACCGGCCCGACGAGAGCAAGGTCAGCGAGCATGTCGTCAGGTCGTCGCTGCTCGGCAAGAGCCTGATCGGGCCCGCCGGCGACACCAGCGGCGCCAAGGACCGCGAGATCCTCTCCTTCGACGGGCGGACACTGGTTCTTCGCTGGGTCGAGGAGAGCGTCGCCAACCGCTACGGCACCATGGTCTTCGTGCGCTGCGGCAAGTGAACGCCGGCAACGCTTCGTTCACCCTGTCCCTTGCCGGTTCGCTAAGGTTAATTCGCTGATTTCGCTCGATTAAGGGCGGATGACGCGCGTCAGAGTCAACGATTCACCATTCCTTTTCGGGGCGCTCCGCAGGCTTCGTTTCAGGTCTTCGCCGAAAGACCGATCGTCGCCGGAAGAGTTGCGTCATGCGTCCAGCCCTGTTCGTCACCGTCTCGCTCGTCGCCCTGTCGGGGCCGGCGCTCTCGCAGAATTCCGTCAGGCCGATGCAGGCCGATCCGATGATCACCGCCTCCAATGCGCGCGGCGACTATGGCGGCGGCTTCATCGAGATGCTGATGACCGGCCGCGATCCGACCCCGGGTTCGCGTGGCGGGGCGGTCTACAACCGCCCGGGCGGCTATTCCGCCTATGGCCAGGGTGCCGACCCGTTCGCGCCCGCCGCCGAGCCGCCGCGAGCCGGCCGCCGCGTCGCGGCGCTGGGCCAGCCGGTCGAGATGGAGCGCCCGATCGAGCGCGTCATCGACCCGCGCTTCCGCAAGCAGGAGGTCGCCTATGACGGCCGGCAGGCGGCCGGCACCATCGTCATCGACACCAACCAGAAGTTCCTCTTCCTGGTCCAGCCGGGCGGGCGGGCGCTGCGCTACGGCATCGGCGTCGGCCGCCCCGGCTTCGAATGGGCCGGGATGAAGTCGGTCAGCCGCAAGGCGGAATGGCCGAGCTGGACGCCCCCGGCCGAGATGCTGAAGCGCCGGCCCGATCTGCCGCGCTTCATGCCGGGCGGCCCTGAGAACCCGATGGGTGCGCGCGCGCTCTATCTCGGCTCCTCGCTCTACCGCATCCACGGCACCAACGAGCCGCACACGATCGGGCAGGCGGTCTCGTCCGGCTGCATCCGCATGACCAATGACGACGTCACCGACCTTTACGGTCGCGTCCGCGTCGGTGCCAGGGTACTGGTGATCTGACGGCGAGACAGCGCCGGTCGAACGCGAAGGCCCGCCCGGCTTGCGCCGGACGGGCCTCGATCTTCTTCAGGCGATCTGATCAGGTCCAGCTGTCGTCGTCCCCGCCACCGTCGGCGAAGCTCGAACCGTCGTCATAGCCTTCGTCGGCCGGAGCGCCGTAGTTCGCATTCTGATAGTTCGCCGGGTCGGACGAACCGTCATTGTAGTTGCTGTTGTCGCCCGCGGTCTGGGTGCCGTTGCTGGAGTTGCTGCCGACGCTGTCGGCGAGGCTCGTGTTCGACGAGGCGTCCGCCGGCTTCGACTCCGACGCCGACGCCTTGCCGCCGCCGAAGGCATTGGTCAGGGCGTTGCCCAGCATCATGCCGCCGGCGACGCCGGCCGCGGTGGTCAGGGCGGTGGCCATGAAGCCGCCGCCGCGCGAGGGCTGCGCGGCCGCCGCCTGTCCGGCCCACGGGCCGGGCTGCTGCGGTTGCCCCATGCCCGGCTGCTGCATCGGCGCGGCCTGCATCTGGCCGGGCTGCGGCGTGTTCCAGGCCGAGGAGGGCTGCCCGGCCGGGCGTTGGCCGAAGGCCGGCACCGAGCCTGCGCGCGGCGGCTCCGCAGGACGCGGCGATCCGCCGAAGATGCCGGAGAGGAAGCCGCCCGACTGCGCGGGTGCGGCGGCCGGAGCCTGGTTCTGCAGATTGCGTATCTGCTCCTGCAGATCCTCGACCTGTGTCTGCAGGTTGGTCAGCGCCTGTTCCTGGACATAGACCGCCTGCGCCATCGCATAGGGCGCGTAGGGCTGCTCGCGCAGACGATCCGAAATGTAGCGTTCAGCCTCGGGGTCGCGGGGCTGATTGGCCGCCTGCTTCAGGCGGTCGAAAATCCCGGCGATCACGTCGCGTTCCTGCGGCGTCATCGTCATCTCCTCTCGTTTGGGCGGCGCGGTCGCGCCGCCGCGTCAAGAGGTGGTGTCGCCGTGTGACGGTATCAAGGCGGTGCCACGCGCCGCCCGTCGGGCTAGAACCCGGTCGTGCCGAATTCGTCGCCGTCATCCGCCGGCAGCAGCTGACCGCGGTTCAGCACTACGACGGTCGTGCCCGTCGGCACCCGGCTGTGCAGGTCGATGATGTCCTGGTTGAACATGCGGATGCAGCCGCTCGAGACCGACTCGCCGATCGACCAGGGCTCCGAGGTGCCATGGATGCGGTAGAGCGTGTCGCGGTTGCCCTGATAGAGGTAGAGCGCCCGCGCCCCGAGAGGATTCTCGAGACCGCCATTCATGCCGGCGGCCCAGGGCCCGTTCTTTTCCGGATCGCGCGAGACCATCGCCGCGGTCGGCGTCCAGCGCGGCCAGACCGCCTTGCGTGCGACCGTGGCGCGGCCGCGCCAGGACATGCCCTGCTTGCCGACGCCGATGCCGTAGCGGATCGCCCGGCCGTTCTCGCGCACGAGATAGAGGAAGCGGTTGTCGGTATCGACGACGATCGTGCCCGGCGCCTCGCGCGTCGGGTAGGCGACGACGCGGCGCAGGAACTTCGGATCCACCTCCGACACGTCCGTCGCCGGCAGCGGAAAGGTCTCGTCCGGCATGTCGCCATACATCGTCAGATATTCGGCGCTGACGCCCGGCGCCCGCGCGACCTCGAAGGGCTCCTGCTGTGTCCCGACGCAGGCCGCGAGCGTCAGCGGCAGCAGCGCAACGAAGAGGCGCCGGGAAGGGCGGGCGAGGTCGGAAGCGGCGGGGGGGACGATGGACATCGGTTCAGAGGACTCTTTTCGTGCGGGCATGTCGTGCGGCTGTGTGTCAACGACGACGGGGCGGCGTGGTTCCAGACACGGTCTGCAAGGTTTTTCCTGCAGGTTTCTTGGAAGCAAAACAGATGGCTGCGAGGTGGATAGTTTGTGGCGCAATCATGTCGCCGGAACCTTGTTGCCGATCGGCAACAGGCTGTGCCCGCCCGCGATCCGGGTGCTGGACGGGCCGCGCGTGCGGGTTCAGGCGGCGGGCAGCCTGAGCAGTCCGAGGCGCTCGCGCGCCCACCAGCGCCCGAGCATCAGCGCGGCCACGATCGCGAGCCCGATCGCAAGCCCGATCCAGATGCCGCGCCCGGCCAGCGGCGTGTAGAAGCCGAGCGCGATCGACAGCGGCAGCCCGATGCCCCAGTAGCCGACCCCGGCGAACAGCATCGGCACGCGCGTGTCGCCGAGCCCTCTGAGGATGCAGGAGCCGACGACCTGGGCGCCGTCGGCGAGCTGGAAGATCGCGGCGTAGAGCAGGAACGACACCGCCAGCGCCGAGACCTCCGCGGCGCCGGGTTTTGCGGCGTCGAGGAAGGGGCCGACCAGCAGTCCCGGTGCCAGCAGCATGACGAGCGCCGTCAACGCCATGAAGCCGATGCCGAGCGCGAGCGCAGTCGTGCCGGCGCGCGCCACGCCCTGCGGATCGCCGGCGCCATGCGCCCGACCGACGCGCACGGTTCCGGCCTGGCCGATCCCCATCGGCACCATGAAGGTCAGCGCGGCGAGCTGGATCGCGATCGCATGCGCCGCGAGCGAACTCGGGCCGATCAGGCCCATCAGCAGGGCGGCGCCGTTGAAGATCACCACCTCGAAGGCGAGCGTCGTGCCGATCGGCAGGCCGAGCCGCCAGAAGGCGCGGAAGCGCTCCCGGTCGGCCACCCAGAACCGCCCGAACAGCCGGTAGCGCCGGAACTGCCGGTCGGTCGCGACGACGAGCGCGAGGCCGACGAACATCAGCGCCGACGACAGCGCCGTGGCGAGGCCCGAACCGGGAAGCCCCAGCTCCGGGAAGCCGAGACGGCCGAACATCAGGCACCAGTTGGCGAAGGCGTTGAATGCGACCGCCACGACCATCACGAGGAGCGCGGCGAAAGGCCGTTGCAGCGCCGCCAGGAAACCGCGTAGGACGAGATAGAGGAAGAACGGCAGCAGGCTCCATTGCAGCGTGCGGAGATAGGACGCGGCCTCGCGCGACAGCGCCGCGTCCTGGCCCATCGCCCGCAGCATCGCCTCGCCCTGCCAGAGGAAGAGCCACATCGGCCCGACCAGCACGGCGGCCGCCCAGAAGCCCTGCCGCACCGTGCGCCGGATCTCGCGCACCGCATGCCGGTTGCGGCCGAGCGCGATCGAGAGCATCGGCGGCACCGCCGCCATCACGCCGATGCCGAAGATCAGCACCGCCGTGTAGAGATTGGAGCCCAGCGCGCCGGCAGCGAGCGCGTCGGGACCGAGATGGCCCATCATCAGCACGTCGGTCGTCGTCATCGCCATCTGGGCGAGATTGGTCAGCACCAGCGGCCAGCTGAGTGCGAGCATGGTCCGGGCCTCGGTGAGCCAGGGATGGGCGACGGTGGCGGGCGAGGCTAAGGCGGTCATGGGCCGTCGCTTCTAGAACATGATCTCGAAAAGTGGGAACAGGTTTTCCGACGACATCATGCTTCGAGCCGTTGACCGCTCTCGCGGTCGCGCGCTCCGCCCGGCACCGCGTCTGACGCCGGAACGAGCGCCCGCGATGCGCGTTCTGGACATGGCCTTTCGCACAATCATCGCTGGCAAGCCGGCCGGCCGCCCGCCATGATTGCGTCGAATCGGGGCGTTCGGGGGGACGGCATGCCACAGGACATCGACGGCGGGATCGTCGATCTCGATGCGGTCGCGCTGTCGCGGGCGATCCATGGCCGCATCGTCTCCTGCGTCGAGGTGATGGGCGCCTATCTCGCCCGGATCGAGCGGCTGAATCCGCTGGTCAACGCCATCGTCGCGCTGCGCGAGCGCGCCGATCTGATGAATGCGGCGGCCGTCCTCGACGACGAGCTCGCGGCCGGCCGGTCGCGCGGCTGGATGCACGGCTTCCCGCAGGCGATCAAGGATCTGGCGGCGGTCAAAGGCTTCGCCACGACGCAAGGCTCGCCGCTTTTCAAGGACGCGATCGCCGAGGCCGACGCGCCCTTCGTCGCGCGCATGCGCGCCGCCGGCGCGATCTTCGTCGGCAAGACCAACACGCCGGAATTCGGCTTCGGCTCGCAGACCTTCAACCCGGTCTACGGTGCGACCCGCAACGCCTACGACCAGAGCAGGACCGCGGGCGGCTCGAGCGGCGGGGCCGCGGTCGCGCTCGCCCTGCGCATGCTGCCGGTCGCCGACGGCAGCGACCATGCCGGCTCGCTGCGCAATCCGGCCGCCTTCAACAACGTGCTGGGCCTGCGCCCCTCGCAGGGCCGCGTGCCGTCCAACACCGACGAGGTCTTCCTGCCTCAGCTCGCGGTCTCGGGCCCGATGGCACGAAAAACGGCCGATCTCGCGGCGCTGCTCGCGGTCCAGTCCGGCGCCGATCCGCGCCTGCCGCTCTCGATCGCCGAGGATCCGGCGGTCTTCTTCGGGCCGCTGAAGCGCGACGTCGCCGGCCTGCGCATCGGCTGGCTCGGCGATCTCGGCGGCCATCTGCCGATGGAGGATGGCGTCCTCGACCTCTGCCGGCAGGCGCTGCATGCCTTCGAGACGATGGGCGTTCGTCTCGAGGAGGCCGAGCTCGGCTTCGATCCGGAGGCGATCTGGCAGGCCTGGCTGAGCTTGCGCGCCTGGCAGGGTGGCGAGAAGCTGGTCGAGATCGTCGCCGATCCGGCCCGCCGCGACCTGCTCAAGCCGGAAGCGCAGTGGGAGGCCCGGCAGGGGCTCAAGCTCTCCGCCTTCGACATCAGCCGGGCCTCGGCGGTGCGCTCGGCCTGGTACCGGCATCTCGTCGGACTGTTCGAGCGCTACGACATCCTGGTGCTGCCGAGCGCGCAGGTCTTCCCCTTCGCTGTCGAGACGCATTGGCCGAGAGAGATCGCCGGTCGCGCCATGGACACCTATCATCGCTGGATGCAGGTGGTGATCCCGGCGACGATGTCGGGCTGTCCGGCACTGAACGTGCCCGTCGGCTTCAATGCCGACGGCCTGCCGATGGGCATGCAGCTCTGGGGGCCGAACCGGTCGGAGCTGTTGCTGCTCCAGGTCGCGCAGGCCTATGAGGACGCGACCGGTTGGGTCGACAAGCGCAGGCCCGCCTTGCTCGCGGGATGAGCGGCGTGCGACTTGCCTCGGCGGCGACCGGCATCGCGCCGTCACGGAGATTCGCTACATGAGTTCCAACCTTCGGATCGACGGCGCGCGGCTGGTCTCGCGGCTGGCCGAACTGTCGGCGATCGGCGCGACGCCGGAAGGCGGCTGCCGCCGCCTCGCCCTGACCGACGAGGACCGGCAGGGCCGCGACTGGCTGGTCGGGCAGATGCGGGCGCTCGGGCTCGACGTCAGGGTCGATGCGATCGGCAACATCGTCGGCATCCTGAAGGGGCGGGAGGAGGGGCCGGCGCTGGTCATGGGCTCGCATATCGACACGGTCGGCACCGGCGGGCGTTTCGACGGGGCGCTCGGCGTCGTCGCCGGCATCGAGGTGCTCGCCGTCCTGCGCGATGCCGGGCTGGTGCCGAAGCGCGACATGGCGGTGATCGCCTTCACCAACGAGGAGGGCGCGCGCTTCCAGCCCGACATGCTCGGTTCGCTCGTATGGGCCGGCGGCATGAGCGTCGCGGCGGCTCATGCGGAGGTGGATGCGGATGGCGTCGGCCTCGGCGCCGAACTCGGGCGCATCGGCTATCTCGGTCCGGAGCGACCCGGCTTCCTGAAGGCGCATGCCTATCTCGAGCTTCATATCGAGCAGGGTCCGGTGCTGGAGAGCGAGGGCGGCGGGTTGGGGGCCGTCACCGGCATCCAGGGGATCTGCTGGCTCGAACTGACGCTGACCGGCCGGCCGAGCCATGCCGGCACGACGCCGATGGCCTATCGCAGGGATCCGGGCCTGACGGCGGCGCGGATCAATCTCTTCGCCAACGAGCTGACCAAGACGATCCCGGGCCAGCTCGCCAATTGCGGCGTCGTCCGCGTTCAGCCCGGCAACGTCAACGTCGTGCCCGAGACGGTCGTGATGACGCTCGACCTGCGCAATCCCCTCGACGGCCCGCTGGCCGAGGCGGAGGCCGCGCTGCGCAAATTCTGCGCCGGGCTTTCGCAGCGCGACGGCATCGCGATCGCTTTCCGCGATCTCGCCCGCTTCCCGGCGACGCCCTTCGCGGAGGAGCTGATCGCCGCGGTCGAGGCGAGTGCCGCCGGGCACGGCCGGCCGATCCGGCGGATGATCTCGGGGGCCGGCCACGACGCGCAGATGATGTCGCGGCTCTGCCCGACCGCGATGATCTTCATCCCCTCGGTCGGCGGGCTCTCGCACAACCCGGCCGAGCTCTCGACCGACGAGGACATGGTCGAGGGCGCGGACGTGCTGCTCAGCACCGCCTGGCGCGCCGCGAATGCGTGAGCCGTCAGGCGCCGCTCGCTCTGGTGACCGCATAACAGCGCAATCGCGGAAAGGTGCCGATCGGCCGGCCCATCAACTGCCACTCGCGCCCGAACAGGCGCGTCGGCCGCGTCACGTCCTTGAACAGGATCGCCGCGAAACGCAGGAACGTTTCGAGATGGAAATACATCGCCCTGATTTGCGAGAGCGAGCGGTACTGGCCGTAATTGGCGAGCCGCTGCCCGTCGAGGCTGACATGCAGCGCCGTCCGCAGATATCCCGGGTGACGCACGGCGACCGGCATGATCGCGCTGGTCGCCTCCAGCAATCGTGCCTGCCGCTCGGGTGTCGTGGTGAAGATGTTGATGAACGGAACCCGCCGGCCATCGCTGGCGAGGATCGGGCCCGGCCAGGTCGTGTCGGCCTCGTCGCCGGAAGCGTCCAGCAGGGCCGGCCGGTAGAGGCTGGCCTCGGGGTGCGTCAGGATCGGATCGACTTCCGCGCCGAGCCGGCGCAGCGCGTCTATCAGCTCGAGCCCTGCGACGCTGCCGGCCAGGCCGCGGCGATGGCCGTCGGCCCGCCAGCGGATGTACATCGCCACGAATCGACGCGACAGCGGCACCGCGCCGGGCAGCCAGACGAGCGGCTGCCGCAGGGCCGGCAGCGACGCATGGGCCGCGCCCGCGACGAAATCGGGATCTTCGGCCGCGAGACGCGACAGCGCGGCGTCGCACAGCGCACTGGCGGCAGGCAAGGCGACCGCCGGCACGTCGATCACGTCTATGCCGACGATCTCGCTCGCTGTCGCGACGATCGCGACCCGGTCGCCGTCCTGGTGATCCACGCTCACGACGCCTCCGCTTCGTCTCGCCCCCCGCCATGCACCAGACGCCGCGAGTTGGTGGTTTTCGAGGCGCCCATCTTGCTGGATTGTTGCTGTCTTCGCTCACTCGCCCGGATGCCTCAATGACCGACATCGCCTCGCTCTCCGCCGCCGAACTCGGCCCGCTCTTCGTGAAAGGCGCGCTTTCGCCCGTCGAGGTCGCGAAGGACGCGTTCATCCGGATCGAGCGCTTCGAGCCCGAGATCAACGCCTTCACCATCCGCGACGAGGCGGCGGCGCTGGCGCTGGCGCAGGCCTCGCAGGAGCGCTACCTCAAGAAGCGGCCGCTCGGCCCGCTCGACGGCGTCCCGGTCACGATCAAGGACAATATCGGCGTCGCCGGCTGGCCGATGAAGCGCGGCTCGGCGCTGGCCTCCGACGCGCCCTGGCCCGAGGACGCACCCGCCGTATCGAGGCTGCGCGAGGCCGGTGCGGTCTTCCTCGGCAAGACGACGATGCCGGAATATGGCTGGAAGGGCGTCGGCGACTCGCCCGCGACCGGCATCACCCGCAATCCCTGGGACACCGCGACCGGGCCGGGCGGCTCTTCCGCCGGGGCGGCGTCCTGCGCCGCGCTCAATCTCGGCTGCATTCATATCGGCACGGACGGTGCCGGCTCCGTCCGCATCCCGGCCGCCTTCACCGGCGTCGTCGGGCTGAAGCCGAGCTATGGCCGGGTGCCGGCCTATCCCGTCTCGACCATGGGCTTCCTCGCCCATCTCGGCCCGCTGACCCGCACGGTCGCCGATACCGCGCTCGCCATGAATGCGATCGCGCGGCCAGACAGCCGCGACATGACCGCGATCCTGACCGACCCGCTCGACTATGTCGCGGGTCTGGCGGGCGGCGTGAAGGGCCTGCGCCTGGCCTGGTCGCCCAGGCTGGGTGGCGACGGGCTGGTCGATCCCGAGATCGCCGCGCTGACCGAGGCGGCGGCGAAGGCCTTCACCGATCTCGGTGCGACGGTCGAGGCGGTCGATCCCGGCTTCGAGGATCCGATCGCGACGCTGATGGCGATCTGGTCGGCAGGTGCTGCCCTCGCCTTGCGCAGCACCGCGCCGGCGGAGCGCAAGCGCATGGACCCCGGCCTCGTCGCCGTCGCCGAGGCTGGCGAGACGGTCACGGGCGCGGCCTATGTCGATGCGCTGCTCAACCAGCGCAACGCGCTGGCGCTGACCATGGCGCGCTTTCACGAGCGCTTCGACCTGCTGCTGACCCCGAGCCTGCCCCTGCCGGCCTTCGCGGTCGGGCGCGACACACCGGCCGACGGGCGCTACGGCGACGACTGGACGCGCTGGACGCCCTACACCTACCCCTTCAACATCACGCAGGCTCCCGCGATCTCGCTGCCCTGCGGCCTGACGAAGGCGGGCCTGCCCGCCGGATTGCAACTCGTCGGTGCTTTCGGGCAGGATCTGCTCGTGCTGCGTGCCGCGGCGGCTTTCGAGGCGGCGCGGCCCTTTGCGCGGATTGATGCGCCACGCAAATCGATTTAGGTCACGGCTCCGCAATTTTCTGTCCTTCTTCGCCGGATTTCGGCAGCCATTGCCCAAATCGCGCGGCGCCCGACGAGACGGTTCCGTCTGGCACGAACTCTGCAGGCAGATCGCCCGCCTTCAAGGGCGATCACGCGTGTTGTCAGAGCCGGGTTTTTCTGCCCAAATCTGCGCCAAGGTCGCCCGGCCAGAGGTCGCCGTGTCAGGGGAGAACGTGATGGACCGCAGGACATTTCTAAAAACGGCCGCCGGGACGGGCGCTCTCGCCGCCACGGGCGGTCTCGCCATGCCGGCCCTCTCGCAGAACGCGGCGGCCAAGACCCTGCGCTTCGTGCCGCAGGCCAACCTCGCCAATTTCGATCCGATCTGGGGCACGCAATATGTCGTGCGCAACGCCGCGGCCCTGGTCTGGGATACGCTCTACGGCGTCGATTCCAAGTTCCAGCCGCAGCGCCAGATGACGGAAGGCGAGGAGGTCTCGGCCGACGGCCTGGTCTGGACCTTCAAGCTGCGCTCCGGCCTGAAGTTCCATGACGGCTCGCCGGTTACCTCCAAGGACGTGGTGCAGAGCCTGAAGCGCTGGCAGGCCCGCGACCCGATGGGCCTGATGATCAAGGCGATCGAGAACGAGCTCGTCGCGGTCGACGACACGACCTTCAAATGGTCGCTAAAGCAGCCCTATCCGAAGATGCTGCTGGCGCTCGGCAAGAACAACTCGCCCTGCACCTTCATCATGCCCGAGCGCATCGCCAAGACCGATCCGTTCACGCAGATCACCGAGTATATCGGTTCCGGCCCGATGAAGTTCGTCCGCGGCGACTGGGTGCCCGGCGCCAAGGCCGTGTTCGAGAAATTCGCCGACTACAAGCCGCGCTCCGAGAAGGCCGACTGGCTTTCGGGCGGCAAGAACATGCTGGTCGACCGGATCGAATGGGTGATCATGCCCGATCCGGCGACAGCCGCCGCCGCGCTGCAGAACGGCGAGGTCGACTGGTGGGAGACCCCGCTCTCCGATCTCGTGCCGGTGCTGAAGAAGAACGCCAACATCAATGTCGATATCGGCGATCCGCTCGGCAACATCGGCGCCTTCCGCATGAACCACCTGTTTCCGCCCTTCAACAATCTGAAGGTGCGCCAGGCGGTGCTGACGGCGCTGAACCAGGAAGACTACATGCGCTCGATCGTCGGCGACGACGACAAGCTGTGGAAGAACCTGCCGAGCTATTTCACGCCGGGCACGCCGCTCTACACCGAGGCCGGCGGCGACATCCTCAAGATGCGCAACGTCGCCGCCGCCAAGAAGCTGCTGGCGGAATCCGGCTACAACGGCGAGCCCGTGGTCTGCGTCGTCGCGCAGGACATGGCCGCGACCAAGTCGATGGGCGACGTCACCGCCGAACTCTTGAAGAGCATCGGCATGAAGGTCGACTTCGTCGCGACCGACTGGGGCACGGTCGGCGCGCGCCGTGCCCAGAAGACGGCTCCGGGGCAGGGCGGCTGGAGCATGTTCCACACCTGGCATGCCGGTGCCGACTGCGTGAACCCGGCCTCCTACACCGCGATCCGCGCCAATGGCGACAAGGCCTGGTTCGGCTGGCCGGACGTGCCGGCCGTCGAGGCCGAGGTCACCAACTGGTTCAGCGCCAAGAACCTCGACGAGGAGAAGGCGGTGATGGCCAAGCTCAACAAGGCGGCCATGGACAATGTCGTCTACGCGCCGACCGGCTTTTATCTGAGCTATCAGGCCTGGCGCAAAAACGTCTCCGGCGTTGCGAGCGGCCCGCTGCCGTTCTTCTGGGGCGTCTCCAAGGCATAGTGCCCCACCTGTCATTCCGGGGCTTCGCGCAGCGAAGAACCCGGAACTCACGACCGGGTGAAGTTTTGACGAAAGCTTCACCCGATGATCCAGTCGTGGGTTCCGGGTTCAGGCCTTTGGCCTACCCGGGAATGACAATGGAGGCCTGCGCACTCCTCTAGAAGTCGGAAGCAATCGTGTTCGCATTCATCGTCCGGCGGATCTTCACGACGATACCCGTGATGGCGTTCGTCGCGCTGTTCGTCTTCTCGCTGCTGTATATCGCGCCGGGTGATCCCGCCGCGGTGATCGCCGGCGACCAGGCCTCGCCGGCCGACGTCGAGAAGATCAGGGCGAGCCTCGGACTCGACCGGCCCTATCTCGTGCGCTTCGGCGAATGGTTCTTCCGCGTGCTGCAGGGTGACCTCGGCACCTCGATCTTCACCTCTCTGCCGGTGACGCAACTCATCGGCCAGCGCATCGAGCCGACCGTCTCGCTGATGATCCTGACCCTGCTGCTGGCCGTCAGCGTCGCCGTGCCGCTCGGCGTGATCGCGGCCTGGAAGGCCGGCACCTGGATCGACAAGCTGGTCGTCGGCTTCGCCGTGTTCGGCTTCTCGGTGCCGGTCTTCGTCGTCGGCTACATTCTGGCCTATGTCTTCGCGCTCCAGCTCGACTGGCTGCCGGTGCAGGGCTACACGCCGCTCTCGGCCGGCATCTGGCCCTGGGCGAAGAACCTGATCCTGCCGGCGATCACGCTCGGCACCGTCTATATCGCGCTGATCGCCCGCATCACCCGCGCGACCATGCTCGAGGTGCTGCAGCAGGACTATGTCCGCACCGCCCAGGCCAAGGGTGTCGGCCAGCGCGACGTGCTCTTCCTGCATTCTCTGAAGAACGCCGCCGTGCCGGTCGTCACCATCATCGGCATCGGCGTGGCGCTGCTGATCGGCGGCGCGGTCGTCACCGAGAGCGTTTTCGCCATTCCCGGCCTCGGTCGGCTCACGCTCGACGCGATCCTGCGGCGCGACTATCCGGTGATCCAGGGCGTCGTGCTGATCTTCTCCTTCGTCTATGTGCTGGTGAACCTGGCCGTCGACCTGATCTACACCCTCGTCGATCCGAGGATACGGTATTGAGCGCCTCGACCGCCCCCGCCGCGCCGATCGAGGCCGCCGTCTCGCCGGAGACCGCCGCCTTTCGCAAGAAGTCCTACTGGCGCAAGCACCCGACCGTGACGATCGGCGCAGCCCTGCTGCTGCTGATGATCGCCGTCGCGGTTTTCGCGCCGCTGCTCTTCACCGTCGATCCGACCGCGATCGCGACCTCGCGGCGCACGCGCATGCCCTCCGAGCTTTACTGGTTCGGCACCGACATGCTCGGCCGCGACATCTATTCGCGCGTCACCTATGGCGCGCGAGTCTCGCTCGTCGTCGGCTTCTCCGTCGCGATCCTGTCCTCGATCGTCGGCCTGACCATCGGCCTCTTCGCCGGCTTCGTGCGCTGGGCGGACGGCATCGTGATGCGGATCATCGACGGCATGATGTCGATCCCGCCGATCCTGCTCGCCATCGCGCTGATGGCGCTGACGCGGGGCTCGGTCGGCAACGTCATCATCGCCATCACCATCGCCGAGATCCCGCGCGTCGCCCGCCTCGTGCGCGGCGTCGTGCTCAGCCTGCGCGAGCAGCCCTATGTCGAGGCGGCGATCGCCTGCGGCGCCAGGACGCCGCGCATCATCTGGAAGCATATCCTGCCCAACACCATCGCGCCGATGACGGTGCAGGCGACCTATATCTGCGCCAGTGCGATGATCATCGAGGCGATCCTGTCCTTCATCGGCGCAGGCGTGCCGCCGGCGACGCCGTCCTGGGGCAACATCATGGCGGAGGGCCGGGCGCTCTGGCAGGTCCGGCCCCACATCGTCTTCTTCCCGGCGCTCTATCTCTCGCTGACGGTGCTGGCGGTGAACCTGCTCGGCGACGGCCTGCGCGACTCGCTCGATCCGCGTCTGGCCAAAAGTCTGTGAGCGAGACCAGCCTGTGAGCGGGACCGTCTCGCCCGGCCGGGCAAGGGTGCGCTGGCGCATGCGGCCCACGCCGGCTTCAGGCGGTGAGATCGACCACCGTGTCGCCGGAGACCGCGTCGGTGACGCCGAGGCCGTTGCCGAGATCGTCGAGCGTGTCGCGAAAACTGTTCAGCGTCGCGATCATCTCGGGCCGCGCGCCCTTGATCGCCGCGGCGTCGGCCCATTCGCCGATCAGGCAGTAGGACCGTTCGTCGGTCTTGATGATGTGCCCGGCGATCATTCCCGGCCAGCGCGCCTTGCCGTCGCGATGGGCCGCGAGAAATTCCTCGTCCCGGCCTTCCTTGACGCGGAAACGGACGACGTTGAACGTGGTCATGGCTTTGCTCCCCCCGCTGCGCGAGCGCCATCAGGCGGATGCGAGCCGCACGGGCGGGCAGCAGGCGCAGGTTACCGCTGCGTCAGCTTGGGCGCAATACGAGACGCCGCGAGGCCTTCGTCGCGGCATCGTCGGGCCGCGACTGCCGACCGGCTGAAAGTGTGGGCATCGTGAGCCGCATCCTGACCATCGCCGCCGCCCAGCTCGGGCCGATCCAGCGCGACGAGAACCGGGCATCGGCCGTCGCACGCATGATCGCGCTGATGCGGGAGGCGAAGGCGCATGGCGCCGATCTCGTGGTCTATCCGGAAGCCGCGCTGACCGCCTTCTTCCCGCATTGGTGGATGGAGGACGAGGCCGAGATCGACTCGTATTTCGAGAGCGCGATGCCCTCGAACGAGACCGCGCCGCTGTTCGAGGAGGCGCGGCGGCTCGGCATCGGCTTTCATTTGGGTTTCTGCGAGCTTGCTTTCGAGGAAGGCCGCAAGCGCCGCTTCAACACTGCGATCCTGGTCGACAAGACGGGCGCGATCGTCGGCAGGTACCGCAAGATCCATCTCCCCGGTCATCCCGAGCATCGCCCCGAGGCACCGTTCCAGAATCTCGAAAAGCACTATTTCGAAACCGGAAATCTCGGCTGGCCGGTCTGGCGGACGATGGACGCGAATATCGGGATGATGATCTGCAACGACCGGCGCTGGCCCGAAAGCTACCGCTCGATGGGGCTGCAGGACGTCGAGCTGATCGTGCTCGGCTACAACACGCCCAAGCACAATCCGCCGGCGCCGGACCACGACCGCCTCGGCAACTTCCACAACCAACTCGTGATGCAGGCCGGCGCCTACCAGAATGCGACCTGGGTCGTCGGCGTCGCCAAGGCGGGGCCGGAGGCCGGCGTCGACCAGATCGGCGGCTCCTGCATCATCGCGCCGACCGGCGAGGTCGTGGCTCAAGCGGTGACCGAGGGCGACGAGCTGGTGCTGGCGCGCTGCGACATGGATCTGGGCAAGAGCTACAAGGCCTCGACATTCAATTTCGCCAGGCACCGCGAGCCGCAGGCCTATGGGCTGATCGTCGAGCGCAAGGGCGCCGTGGGGCCGCAGTGAGCGCGCCGAGCTTGCCGACCCGCCGGCGGAAGCTTAGTATATCCGTCTTGGATATACGGAGGTGACGATGCTAGCGAAAACCCGGGCAACGACCAAGCTCTTCGTGACCAACCGCACCCAGGCCGTGCGCCTGCCGAAGGAGCTCGCCTTCCCGCCGGAGGTGACCGAGGTCGAGATCATCAAGCAGGGCTCGGGTGTCTTGGTCGTGCCGAAAGGCAAGGGATGGGATGACTATTTCGATCGTGGGACAAAGGCTAGCGAAGACTTCATGGTGACCAGAGACCAGCCTTTGGCTGCCGAGGAACGTGAGCCGCTGTGACGCTATCGCATATGCTGGACACGAATATTTGCATCTACGTGATGCAAGATCGCAAACCTGTTCCGAGAGAACGTTTTCTCCTGCTTGAAGGCAGGCTCTGCATTTCCAGCGTTACGGTCGGTGAGCTTGCCTATGGCGCCGAGAAGTCAGAGCGTCGGAAACAGAACCTCGATGAACTTGATATTTTCGTGTCCCGGATAAAGGTCTTGGATTTCGACGAAGCGGCTGCGCGACACTACGGTCAGCTCCGAAGCGAACTGGAACGGGCAGGAACGCCTTGCGGTCCGCTCGACACCCAGATCGGCGCCCATGCCCGCAGCCAGAGCCTGATCGTCGTCACCAACAACCGCCGCGAGTTCGACCGCATGCCCGGCCTGCGCGTCGAGAATTGGGTCTGACCGATCCGCCCGATATGGTTTTCTCACCCCCTTCCGAAGCCTCCCTTCAGGACATGCCATGACCCACGATCTCATCCTCAAGGGCGGTCGCGTCATCGACCCGTCGCAGAAGCATGACGGCGTCCTCGACGTCGCCTTCGCCGACGGAAAGGTCTCTGGCTTCGGCAAGGATCTGAAGGGCGCGAAGGAGACACGCGACGTCTCCGGCTATATCGTCACGCCGGGCCTGATCGATCTGCACACCCATGTCTATTGGGGCGGCACCTCGCTCGGCATCGACGCCGACGAATTCTGCCGGGCGTCCGGCGTCACCACCTCGGTCGATACCGGCTCGGCTGGTCCGGGCAACTGGCCGGGCTTCCGCAAGCATGTGATCGAGCGCAGCCAGGCGCGCATCCTCGCCTATCTCCACGTCTCGCATGCTGGCATCTACGGCTTCGACCATCGCGTCATGGTCGGCGAGAGCCGCGACATGGCGATGATGAACCCGATCGACTGTGCCGAGGTCGCCGACAAGAACCGCGACCTGATCGTCGGCATCAAGGTGCGTGTCGGGCTGCACGCCTCGGGCGACCAGGGCACGGCGCCGCTCAACATCGCGCTGCAGGTCGCCAACGAGGTCGGCATGCCGCTGATGTGCCATATCGACCACCCGCCGCCATCCTATGAGGAGGTGGTCAACATGCTTCGTCCCGGCGACGTGCTGACCCACGCCTTCCGCCCCTTCCCGAACGCGCCCGCGACCGCGCAGGGCACGGTCAAGCCCGAGGTTCTGGCCGCCCGCAAGCGCGGTGTCATCTTCGACATCGGCCACGGCAAGGGCTCGTTCTCGTTCAAGACGACGCGGGCCATGCTGGCGAACGGCTTCGAGCCCGACGTGATCTCGTCGGACGTCCACAAGCTCTGCATCGACGGCCCGGCCTATGACCAGGTCACGACGATGTCGAAGTTCCTTGTCATGGGCATGAGCCTGAACAACGTCGTCGCGGCCTCGACCGTGAACGCCGCGATGGCGCTGAAGCGGCCGGAATACGGCTCGCTCAAGGTCGGTTCGCTCGGCGACGCGACGATCCTGACCGTCAAGGAAGGCAAGTTCGACTATGCCGACGTCACCGGCGAGCACATGACCGGCGACCGCAAGATCGTCTCGGAGGGCGTCGTGCTGAAGGGCGTGTGGTGGCATCCGAAGCGGACGAACAAGTTCAGGAAGATGGCGGCGTAAGACGCCCGCCGTCGAACCTCCGCCGTCATGCTCGGGCTTGTCCCGAGCACCCACGTCTTGAACACTGCGCGTGACAAGCGAAGACGTGGATGGTCGGCACGAGGCCGACCATGACGGTAGCGCTCAGACACCAAAAGGAAACCACCCCATGTCCGCCGAAGCCAAACTCGCCGAACTCGGCCTGACACTGCCCGCGGTCGCCGCGCCGATGGCGAACTATGTCCGCTTCAAGCGCGCCGGCGACCTCGTCTTCCTGTCGGGGCAGGGCCCGCGCAACCCGGACGGCTCGATCCCCAACGGCAAGGTCGGCAAGGAGTTCACCACCGAGCAGGCCTACGAGTTCGCGAAGAGCACCGGCCTCGGCCTGCTGGCGGCGATGAAGGAGGCGGCCGGATCGCTCGACAGGATCGAGGTGATCAAGCTGCTCGGCATGGTCAACGGCGTGCCCGAATACGGCGACCAGCCCAAGGTCATCAACGGCTGCTCGGACCTGTTCGTCGCCGTGCTCGGCGAGAACGGCCGCCACGCCCGCTCGGCTGTCGGCATGGGCTCGCTGCCCGGCAACATGCCGGTCGAGATCGAGGTGATCGTCAGGGTGCTGCCGTGACCGCCCCCCAGCCTTCCGATCTGAAAGACGAGATCGCTCGCGCCTACGGCACGCCGGCCGTCGTCATCGACCTCGACGTGGTCGAGGCCAACATCGCCCGGCTCCAGGCCGCCTGCGACGCCAAGGGCGTCGCCAGTCGCCCCCATATCAAGACGCACAAATCGCCGGAGCTGGCGCGACTCCAGGTCGAGGCCGGCGCGCGCGGCATCACCTGCCAGAAGCTCGGTGAGGCCGAGATCATGGCCGATGGCGGCATCGACGACATCCTGATCAGCTACAACATCCTCGGCGAGCAGAAGCTCGGCCGCCTCGGCGCGTTGCAGCGACGCGTGCGGATGATCGTGGCCGCCGACAACCCCGTCACGATCGCCGGCCTCCCGAACGCGGCTGCGATCGCCGGGCGCGACCTCGAGGTCGTGGTCGAATGCGACACCGGCCGCAAGCGCGCCGGCGTCGAGACGCCGAACGAGGCGGTCGAACTGGCGAAGGCGATCGCAGCGTCTCCGGGCCTGCGCTTCGCCGGCTTCCTGATGTATCCGCCGGAGGATGGCTGGGAGCGCACGCAAATCTTCCTCGACACCGCCAACGCCGGCCTGCGCGATGCCGGGCTGGAAGCCGGGATCGTCTCGACCGGCGGCTCGCCGAACATTCCCAACATCGGCAAGCTGAAGGGCGCGACCGAGCATCGTGCCGGCACCTCGATCTTCAACGACCGGATGCAGGTCGCGGCCGGCGTCGCATCGCTGGCGGATTGCGCGCTCACCGTCTACGCCACGGTGGTCAGCCGGGCGGGGCCGGAGCGCGGCATCCTCGACTCAGGCTCGAAGACCCTGACGAGCGACACCGGCGGCCTCGATGGCCACGGCCACATCCTCGAATATCCGACCGCGAGGATCGCCAAATTCGCCGAGGAACACGGCTTCCTCGATCTCGCTGCCTCGAACGAGCGGCCGAATGTCGGCGAGGTGGTGCGGGTGATCCCGAACCACGTCTGCGTCGTCGTCAACATGGTCGACCGGCTGGTCACCGTGCGCGGCGACAGGCTGGTCGGCGAACTGCCGGTGGCGGCGCGCGGCAAGCTCGGCTGAGCGCGTCGCATGCCGGCGGTGGCCAGCTATTTCTGCTGCGGCAGCCGCGGCGGCGCGACGCCGGCGAGGTCGCACCAGGCGTCGAGCAGGCCGGAGAAATCCTTCCCGCCATAGCCGCGGGAGCGTGCCAGTTGCAGGCATTCGCGCGCGGCCGCGCCCATCGAGAGCGGCACCCGCATCGCCGAGGCCGAGGCCATGGCGAGGCTGAGGTCCTTGTGGGCGAGGTCGATCTGGAAACCGGGCTCGATGTCGCCGACCAGCACCTTGGCCGGGAAGTTCGTCTTCAGGTGCCCGTTATTGGCGGTCGTGCCGTTGAGCACGTCGATGGTCAGCGCCGTGTCGAGGCCGAAGCGCGTCGCCAGCGTCAGCGTCTCGGCATTGAGCTGGCAGGCGGCGATGGCGAGGTAGTTGTTGACGATCTTCATGCGGATGCCGGCACCTGCCGGGCCGCAATGATGGATCGTCGTTCCCATCGCTGCGAGCATGGGCTTGACCCGCTCGAAATCGTCCGGCGCCGCGCCGACCATGAACAGCGATTCACCGCGGTCGGCATGGCTGGCGAGGCGCCCGACCGGCGCATCGACGAAGGCGATCCCAGCCTTTTGCAGGGCGCCTGCGATCTCGTCGGTGGTCATCGGGTCGATCGTGCTCATGTCGACGACGAGCGTGCCCTTGGCCGCATGCGGCAGGATGCCGTCAAGCACGACGCTGCGCACCTCGGGCGAGGCCGGCAGCATGGTGAAGATCACGCCGGAGCCCTTGGCCACCTCCGCGATCGAGCCCGCCTTGCCGGCGCCGAGGCCGGCCAGCGTCTCGACTGCCCCAGCATTGAGATCGTAGCCGAGCGTCGAAAAACCCTTCCGCTGCAGGTTCGAGGCCATGGCCAAGCCCATGCGGCCGAGGCCGATGAATCCGATCGTCTGCGCTGCTGGCTTGGTCACGCGTCGTCCTCCGGGGTTCGATCTTTACGTCGATGCATGAGCTTAGCGCGCCCGGCGCGCGGATACAGGCGCGGCGGGCGCGCAGCCGTCATCCTGCGGCGCATGACGCCGGCCGCGTCAGTTCTGATTGATCCTGGAGCCGCGGAGGTTGACGTCGCCGCTGGCTTTCACGTCGACCTTGCCGCTGGCTTTGATCTCGACGTCCTTGCCGTCGAGCAGCATCGAACCGTCCTTCTTCAGCCGGACTTCGGCGCTGCCGGTCTCGATCGCGACCGTATCGGCCGCATCGAGCGCGATCGTCTTGCCGGCTTTGACGGCGATGGCGAAGCCGGCATCGATGGTCACGCTCGCCGTCTGCGTCAGGGCCAGCGTGTTGCTGCGCAGCGACACCGCCTGGAGCGCGCTGAGGGCGAGACCGGACTGGGAGCTGGCGCTGAGCGACGAGCCCGATTTCAGCGCCAGATGCGCACCGGCCGTCAGGTCGATCGATCCTCCCGCCAGCACGCTGAAAGACCCGGCGACGCGGATGCTGACGCCGCCGGCGTCGACGTCGAAGACCTGGTGCAGTGCTCGCAACTGCGCTTCGAGCTCGGCGATGCGGCGGGCGAGGCCTTCATATTCGGGAGAGGGCATGGTCGCCTCCGCGGGGAGCGTTGCTTGGAGCGCCTCGCGGAGGATGATGCGCCAGCTTCCCGCCTGCGTCCATTCCGCGGTCGCGGCGGGCGCGCTTCAACTCACGGGATGGCGGGCGTTCCAGGCGGCGGCGTATTCGGCGCAGAACCGGTCGAGCTCGGCCCGGTCCGAGAGGCCGGCCGGGCGCGAGCGCGACGGCAGGGCGCGGTCGAACGGCACGGCGCGCTGATGCGCGAGCCGCCAGAGCCGGCGCAGTTCGGTCAAAGGCTCGGCGTGGTCGTCGACCCTGATGTCGAAGCTCGGCGTCGGGTCGCCCGACCAGATCCGGATCGCGCAGGACTGCTTGCCGCGCTTGTCCCCGCCCGCCTTCTCGCCCGCTTCCAGCGCGACCAGCAGGCGCTCGTCGAAATCGAGACCGGAGCCGGCGATATAGGCCTTGAGCGTGTCCTCGACGACGGCGGGGCCCGCCAGCATGTTGCCGGCGACCGAGACCTGCGGCCCGTCGACCGCGCCGGCCCAGTCGATGCAGGCCTGGCCGGTATGGGATGCCGTCTTGCCGTCACGGTCGATGACGTGGAGCTGGCGCTGGCCGCGGCCCTCGTCGGCGGCGGTCAGCGTCGCGACGATCTCGACGGCCGAGCGGCCTTCCTGCAGGAGTCTCAAGCCGTCGATGCCGTAGAGCGGATTGACGAAGGCCTGCGTCGCGATCGCGCCGATGCGCCCGCCGCCATAGGGCACCCGCCAGCCGACGGCGAAGGCACAGGTCGAAACCGCGACGCCATAGGCGCCGGTGGCGGCGTCGCGGGCGACGATGGACCATGTCATGAACGCAATCCCCTTACCGGCCGGCGGCGTAGGCCTGCATCAGACGCGGGGTCGCGGCCGCGCGCAAGAGCCCGTCGGCGCTCCTCTCGGCGGCGGTGAGGCGCCCGACCGTCCAGGCCGGTGCGGCCTCGAGCTTGTGCCCGCGGCGCTTCAGATCGGCGAGCGCGATCTCGCCGATGCTCTCCTCGACGGTGAGATGTCCCGGCCGGCACTCGCGCGGATAGAAGGTCGAGGGGAAATGCTGGGTATGGAACAGCGGAAGGTCGATCGCCTCCTGCAGGTTGAGCCCGTGATGGACCCGGCGCAGGAACATGCCGAGCTGCCACTGCTCCTGCTGGTCGCCGCCCGGCGTGCCGAAGGCGAGGCGCGGCTCGCCGTTCTCGAAGGCGAGCGTCGGCGTCAAGGTGGTGCGCGGACGCTTGTTCGGCGCGAGCGACGAGGGCAGGCCTTCTTCCAGCCAGAACGCCTGCGCCCGCGAATTCAGCGGGAAGCCGAGTTCGGGAATGACGGGCGAGGATTGCAGCCAGCCGCCCGAGGGCGTCGCGGCGATCATGTTGCCCCATTTGTCGATCACGTCGATATGAACGGTGTCGCCGCGCCGTCCTGCCGCGACCATCGAGGCCATGGTCGGCTCGCCGACGCTGGCGCCGCCGGCGGCCCGCGTCCCGGCGATGCGCACGCCCGCCAGCATCTTGCCGACCTGGTCCTCGAAGCCCGCGATCATGCCGGGCCTGAGTTCGTGCGAGGCCTGGTCCGAGATCAGATTGCGCCGGCCGCGCGCATAATCCTCGGACAGGAGCGTGGCCAGCGGCACCTTCACGAAATCGGGGTCGCCGTAATAGGCCTCGCGGTCGGCGAAGGCGAGCTTCATCGCCTCCGTCAGGTGATGCACGAAGGCGGGGCTCGCCGGACCCATCCCGGCGATGTCGATGCCTTCGAGGATCTTCAGCGTCTGCAGGAAGACCGGACCCTGGCCCCAGGGCCCGATCTTGAAGGCCTCCCAGCCGTGATAGCTGACGCTCGCCGGCGCCTCGTAGGTCGGCTGCCAGCGCGCCATGTCGTCGGCGGTGAGCAGGCCCTTGTGGCGCCGCCCGGAGGAATCCATCACCTCGCTGGTCCGGCAGAAGGCATCCATCGCCTCGGCGACGAAGCCCTTGTACCAGGCGTCATGGGCGGCCTGGATCTGCTCCTGCCGGTCGGAGCCCGCGGCCTCGGCCTCGGCGAGAATGCGCTTGTAGGTGTCGGCGGCGGCTTGGTTGCGGAACAGCGCCTTCGCCTTCGGGAGGTTGCCGCCGGGCAGGTAGACCGCGCCCGAACTCGGCCACTCGCCGGTGAACAGCTCCTGCATCTCCCGGATCGAATCGGAGACGCGCGGCAGCATCGGGTGGCCGTTCTCGAAATAGCCGATCGCCGGTTCCAGCACCTCGCGAAGCGGCAGCCGGCCATGATCGCGCAGCAGCGCCATCCAGCCGCCGAAAGCGCCCGGCACCACGGTCGCGAGCAGGCCTGAGCCCGGGATCAGGTCGAGCCCGAGTGCCTTGTAGGCGGCGATCGTGGCGGCCTGCGGCGCCGGCCCCTGGCCGCACAGCACCTCGACCTTCCGGGTCTTCGCCGAATAGAACACCGCCGGCATGTCGCCGGCGGGCCCGACGAGATGCGGCTCGACCACCTGCAGCACGAAGGCGGCAGCCGCGCAGGCGTCGAAGGCGTTGCCGCCCTTCTCCAGCATCGCCATGCCGGACGCAGTCGCGAGCCAGTGCGTCGAGGTGACGACGCCGAAGGTGCCGAGAATCTCGGGGCGGGTGGTGAACATCGTCGTTTCCTCGAAGGTCTAATTTTCTTTCGGATCGAGCGCGTCGCGCAAGCCGTCCCCGAGCAGGTTGAAGCCGAGAACCGCCAGGAAGATGGCGACGCCCGGCGCCACCGACAGCCACGGCGCCTGCTCGATGAAGTTCTTGGCGACGTTCAGCATCTGGCCCCATGACGGGGCGGGCGGCTGCTGGCCGAGGCCGAGAAAGGAGAGCGAGGCCTCGAGGATGATCGCCTGCGCCATGAACAATGTCGACTGCACCACGATCGGCGACATCGTGTTGGGCAGGACGTGGACGAATATCAGCCGCATGTCCTGCGCCCCGACGGCGCGCGCGCCCTCGACGAAATCCTCCGCCTTGACGCTCAGCACCTGGCCGCGCACCAGCCGGATGAAGATCGGCACGGCCGAGAGGCCGATCGCGACCATGGCATTGGTCAGCGACGGGCCGAGAATGGCGGCGAATGCGATCGCCAGGATCAGGAAGGGGCAGGCCAGCATCGCCTCGGTGACGCGCGAGATCGCGATGTCGATCCAGCCGCCATACCAGCCCGCCAGCAGGCCGAAGGGGATGCCCACGGCGAGCGCGATCGCCACCGAGACGATGCCGGCGAGCAGCGAGGTTCGCGCCCCGTAGAACAGCCGCGCGACCTGGTCGCGGCCGAGCTCGTCGGTGCCGAACCAGTAGAGCGCGGACGGCGCCTTGCGGATGGCGAGAAAGTTCGACTTCAGCGGATCGGCGATCGGCAGCAGCGGCGCGAGCAGCGCCATCAGCACGAAGACGAGCACGACGACGCCGCCGATCACGGCCGAGCGGTTGCGCAGGAGCTTGCCCCAGGCGCTGCGGCGCGGGCGCGGCGGCGCATCGACGATGGCGAGCGTGGCCTCCCGCATCAGCCCGCCCTCAGCCGCGGATTGACCAGGACATAGAGCACGTCGGCCAAGAGGTTCATCAGGATGAAGCCGATCGCGGTGCACAGGACCACGCCCTGCACCACGCCGTAGTCGCGGTTGAACACCGCATCGACGATCAGCTTGCCGAAGCCGGGGATGGTGAAGACCTGCTCGGTCAGCACGGCGCCGGCGAGCAATTCGCCGAAGAGCAGCGTCGAGAGCGTGATGATCGGCACCAGCGCGTTGCGCAGCGCGTGGCGGTTCACCACCGTGTCCTCGTCCAGGCCCTTGGCGCGGGCGGTGCGGACATAATCCGAGCGCAGCACCTCCAGCATCGCCGAGCGGGTATGGCGCATGATGAAGGCGGCGAGCCCGCCGCCGAGCACCAGCGCCGGCATGATCAGCCGCTCGATCGAGGCCTTCGGATCGACGAAGATCGATTCGAAGCCCGAGGCCGGCAGCAGCCGCCATTCGACCGAGATCACCAGGATCATCATGATCCCGAGCCAGAAATGCGGCACCGAGAGCCCGAACAGCGCCACCGCGCTCGCGGCATAGTCGGCGACGCCGTCCTTGCGCCTGGCGGCGATGATGCCGGCGGGCAGCCCGATGCCGACCGCGACGAGGATCGAGGCTATCGCCAGCTGCACGGTGACGCCGAGCTTCTGCCAGATCAGCCCGAGAACCGGCTCGCCGGTGCGCAGCGAACGGCCGAAATCGCCCTGAAGCACCTGGCCGAGCCAGGCGAAGAACTGGACGAAGACGGGGTCGTCGAGCCGATAGATCTCGCGCAGACGCGCGATCACCTCGGGATCGCGCTCCTCGCCGGCAATGACCAGAAAAGGATCGCCCGGCAAGGCGCGCTGCAGCGCGAACACCATCAGCGACACCAGGAACAGCGTCGGGATCGCGATCAGGACGCGGCGGGTGATCAGGGTGAGCATGGTCTTCTCCCTCCCCCCGCTTGCGGTGGGGAGGGCTGGGGTGGGGGGCAGTGCCGCTGGGCTCGACGATCAAGGACGGAGCTCCGGCTTTGCGGCCCCCCATCCCTAACCCTTCCCCACCGCGAGCGGGGGGAAGGGGACCGCACGGCGTTTCTTGCGGGTATCGCCCTCACTTCCGCTTCAGCCCGGCCAGCCGGATCATGCCGTCGGGGTTGATCACGAAACCCTCGATGTTGGAACGCAGCGCGAAGAAGACCGTCTGATTGTAGAGATAGACGATCGGCAGCTCATCCTGCAGGATTGTCTGCGCCGCATCGTAGAGCTTCTTGCGGGCCGGGACGTCGTAGACCGTGCGCGCCTCGTCGAGCAGCTTGTCGACTTGCGGATTGGCATATTTGCCGTCGTTCTGGCTGCCCTTGCTGGTGACGAACTGGTGGATATTGCCGTCGGGATCGACGCGGCCCGACCAGCCGATCCGGCTCATCTGGAACTTGCCCTGCTGCTGGTCGCGAAGCTGGCTGGCGAATTCGGTCGAGCGGATCTGGACGTCGATGCCGGCTTCCTGCGCCATCGCCTGGATCACCTGGCCGAGCTGGGCATCGACCGGGTTGTTGGTGACGAAGAGCTCGACTGCGACCTTCTCGGCACCAGCCGCCTTGAGCAGCGCCTTGGCCTTGGCGACGTCGCGCGCCGGCACCGGGAAATCGGCGCTGACATAGGGGTTGCCCGGATTGAAGGGCTGGACCATCGGCTCGTAGAGCCCTTCGAACACGACCTGGCTCAGCACCTTGCGGTCGATCGAGAGCGAAAGCGCCTGGCGCACGCGCTTGTCCAGCCCCATCGGCTGCTTGGCCGCGTCGCCGTTGCCGGTGTTGATGGTGATGCCCTGGTAGCCGAGATTGGCGATGCTCGCGACCGTGAGCGACTTGTCGGCTTTCGCCGATTTGACGTCGGTCGGCGCCAGCCGCTCCAGCATGTCGAGCTCGCCGGCGCGCAGGTTCGCCAGCCGCACCGTGGTGTCGGGGATCGAGCGGTAGATCACCCGGTCGAAATTGTAATTGGCCGCCTCCCAGTGCTCCTTGAACTTCTCCAGCACGATGCGATCGTTCTGGACGCGCTCGACGAATTTGTAGGGGCCGGAGCAGACCGGCTTGGCCGCGACGTCGCCCGCCAGGCTCTTCGGCGCCAGCATCATCCCGGCCCGGTCGGTGAGCTGGGCGAGCAGCGTCGCGTCTGGGCGCTTCAGCTTCATCACGATCGTCGACGCATCCGGCGTCTCGATGCTGTCGACCGAGGCGAGTTCGGATTTGCGCAGCGAGTCCGGCAGCGTGCGGGCGCGCTCGAGATTGGCCTTGGCCGCTTCGGCGGTGAACGCGTCGCCGTCGTGGAATTTCGCGTCGGTCCTGAGCTTCATCGTCAGCGTCAGCCCGTCGGTCGAGAACGACCATTCGGTCGCCAGCCGCGGCACCAGCTTCAGGTCCGGCGTGATGTCGATGAGCTTGTCGCACAGCCCCTTGAAGACGATCCGGCCGACGAAGGTGCGCGCCTTGTGCGGGTCGAGCATGTCGGGGTCTTCCTGCAGGCCGATCCGCAGCGTCGAGGGCGCTTGCGCCATGACGGGCAGGGCCGGCAGGGTCAGCAGCGTGGCAGAGGCCAGCACGGTCAGGAGCTTCATTTTCGGTCCCTTTTCACGGTCGGCGGCCAGGTCGCCACGCGCGGTCACGCATCTTGCCGGGCTCGATTTTGTCCCACTCGGTACCAAACTGGCGCAAAACGGGCGCGCCGTCGATGCGTCATTATGCTGGCGCCAGGCGCGCCGGCGGCCGGCCGGTCCGGCGCGGCGCATGCAAGCCGGCGGCCAGTCGCGGCCTGCGCAGGGCGCCCCGGCATGCGCCCGGCACTGTCGCGGGGCCGACCAACTCTGGTAACAACGGCACCAGACGGGCCTTCAGGCAACGAGCCCCCGACCGGAGGAAGACGACGCGCCATGCTGCTGGGAGTGATCGCCGACGACATGACCGGCGCGACCGACGTCGCGCTGATGCTGAACCGGGCCGGCATGCGCACCGTCCAGGTCATCGGCGCGCCGAAGGCGGGCACCGTCCTGCCGGACGCCGACGCGGTGGTCGTGGCGCTGAAATCGCGCACCAACCCGGTCGCCGAGGCGGTCGCGGATTCGCTGGCCGCCTGCGAGGCGCTGCTGGCGGCGGGCGCAAGGCAGATCCTGTTCAAATACTGCTCGACCTTCGATTCGACGGCGCAAGGCAATATCGGCCCGGTCGCGGATGCGCTGATGCGGCGGCTCGGGGCGGAGATCGCGATCATCTGCCCGGCCTTTCCCGCCAATGGCCGCTCGATCTACCAAGGCTATCTCTTCGTCGGTCACGTGCCGCTTCACGAAAGCTCGATGAAGGACCATCCGCTGACGCCGATGCGCGATTCGAGCCTCGTGCGGCTGATGGCGGCGCAGACCAGCGCCAGGGTCGGCCATGTCGACTATGCGACCGTGCTGGCGGGCGCGGACAAGGTCGCGGCGCGGCTCGCGACACTCGCCGGCGAGGGCGTGCGCTATGCGGTGACGGACGCCCTGACCAATGACGATCTGATCACGCTCGGTGCCGCGATCGACGGCCATGTCCTGCTCACCGGCGGCTCCGGCATCGCGATGGGCCTGCCGCAGAATTTCCGCAGGGCCGGCCTCCTTGTTGATCGGAGCGAGGCCGCCGGCTTCAAGGCTCCGGCGGGTCGTGGCGGCATCATCTCCGGCAGCTGCTCGACGGCGACGCGCGGTCAGATCGCGCAGGCGCTCGCCGCCGGCTACCCGGCGCTGAAGGTCGATCCGCTGGCTCTGGCCGACGGCAAACAGGCGCCGGCCCAGCTCGCCGCCTGGGCCCTGTCGCAACCGGCGGACACGCCCTTCCTGCTCTATTCGAGCGACGATCCCGCCGAGGTCGCGGCGATCCAGGACAAGCTCGGGCGCGACCGGGCCGGTGAGACGGTCGAGCATGCCTTTGCCGCGACGGCGCGGCTCCTGGTCGAGGGCGGTGTCGCGCGCCTGCTCGTGGCGGGCGGGGAAACCTCCGGCGCCGTCGTGCAGGGCCTGGGCATCCGCACGCTGGAGATCGGGCCGGAGATCGACCCGGGCGTGCCCTGGACCCGCGTGGTCGACGGGCCGGATCTGGCGATCGCGCTCAAATCCGGCAATTTCGGCACGCCGGACTTCTTCCTCAAGGCGTGGCGGCTGCTGGGCTGAACACCGTCATTGCGAGCGAAGCAAAGCAACCCAGGTGACGTCGAGTGCCGCCGCCTCTGGGTTGCTTCGCTTCGCTCGCAATGACGGAGATGCCGGTTCCGGCTGTCGCAAAGCCATGTAACATACCGCCGTCGAAAGGAGCTTGCGAATGGACATGGCGTTTCTCGGCGATCTCCTGACCAATGTCGCCGATCGCGGCCGCGCCCTGATCGGCTTCGAACGCTTTGCCGGCGGCCGCGGCCGGCCGATCGAGAAACTCTGCGACGACCTGCTCTCGGGCCGCGGCGAGGCGTCGGGCATGGCGCTGGCTCAAGGCGTGCTCGATGCCTGGCAGCGTCTCGACCGGGACGGCAGGCGCGGCTTCTTCAAGCTGCTGCAGGAGCGCTTCGGCCCTGACGAGGCCCGTCTCGACACGGCGATCGAGGCCTATCGCGGCGAGCCGAACGTCGCGACCATAGCGGCGCTCCATCACGCCTCGGAACCGCGCCGGCAGGAGCTTTTGCGCCGGCTCAACCTCGCGCCCGGCGGCACCCATGTGCTGGTCGGCATGCGCGAGGCCCTGTTCGAGGCGATCGAGGCCGACGCGGCGCTGAAGGTCGTCGACGACGATTTCCGGCATCTGTTCTCGTCCTGGTTCAATCGCGGTTTCCTGGTGCTGCGCCGCATCGACTGGCGCACGCCGGCGAACGTGCTGGAGAAGATCATCCGATACGAGGCGGTGCACGAGATCCATGGCTGGGACGATCTGCGCCGCAGGCTGGAACCGGGCGACCGGCGCTGCTTCGCCTTCTTCCATCCGCAGCTCGTCGACGAGCCGCTGATCTTCGTCGAGGTCGCGCTGACCGGCGAGATTCCGCGCACCATCGACGAGGTCCTGAGCGGCGAGCGCGAGGTGCTGCCGGCGCAGGATGCGACGACCGCGGTGTTCTATTCGATCTCGAATTGCCAGGAGGGGCTGCGCGGCATTTCCTTCGGCAATTTCCTGATCAAGCAGGTCGCCGAGGATCTGAAGCGCGAGCTGCCGGGGCTCGACGTCTTCGTCACGCTCTCGCCGGTGCCGGGTTTTTCGCGCTGGCTTTCCGGTATCGTCGCCGATCCCGACGCCATGCCGCTGACCAACGAGGAGCGCTCGGAACTGGCGCGTCCGACCGGCGAGACGATCTCGCTCGACGCGGCCGAGCGCGCGAGGCGCGACAGGCTGCTCGGCCAGATGGCGGCGCAATACATGCTGCGTGCCCGCACCGCGTCCGGCCGCGTCATCGACCCGGTGGCGCGCTTCCATCTCGGCAACGGCGCAAGGCTGGAGCGCATCAATGTCGGCGGCAATCTCTCCGCCCGGGGCCTGCGCGAATCCCACGGCGTGATGGTCAACTATCGCTACGACCTCGCCGATATCGAGGCCAATCACGAGGCCTTCGCCACCCGCAACACCGTCGTCGCCAATTCCAGCGTGCGCAAGCTGCTGCGCCCGGCGGCGATCTGAGCCGACGCCTGAAAGGACCCGAAATCATGGGCAACCACCTCTTCGACCTCGTGCGCGGCCGCATGCCGTCGCCGGACGCGCCGTTCGCGCTGCTCGACGACGGCCGGCGCTACACCTACGCCGACATGGTCGCCGTCTCCGGCCGCTTCGCCAATGCGCTGGTCGCACTTGGGGTGAAGCCGGGCGACCGCGTCGCGGTGCAGGTCGAGAAGTCGATCGAGGCGCTGATGCTCTATCTCGGCGCGGTGCGCGCCGGTGCGATCTTCCTGCCGCTCAACATCGCCTACACCCCGGCCGAGATCGAGTATTTCCTCAGTGATGCCGAGCCCGCCGTCTTCGTCTGCGATCCGGCCAAGGCCGGGGCGCTGAAGCCCTATGCCGACAAGGCCGGGGCGAAGCTGGAGACGCTGGGCGTCTGGCGCTCGCACGATGTCTCCGCCGGCACGCTCTCGGACAAGGCGCTGGCGGCGAGCCCCGACTTCGCCGATGTCGATCGCGGGCCCGACGATCTCGCCGCGATCCTCTACACCTCCGGCACGACCGGGCGCTCCAAGGGCGCCATGCTGAGCCACGACAACCTCGCCTCGAATGCACTGGCGCTGGTGGATTACTGGCGCTTCGGCAAGGACGACGTGCTGCTGCACGCGCTCCCGATCTTCCACACTCACGGCCTCTTCGTCGCGACCAATTGCGTGCTGTTTTCGGGCGCGTCGATGATCCTGTTGCCGAAGTTCGACCCCGATCAGGTCTTCAGATACCTGCCGCAGGCGAGCTGCATGATGGGCGTGCCGACCTTCTACGTCCGGCTGCTGCAGGACGCGCGCCTGAGCAAGGCTTCGACCGCGCATATGCGCCTGTTCGTCTCGGGCTCGGCGCCGCTGCTCGCCGAGACCCATCGCGAATGGCGCGAGCGCACGGGCCACGCCATCCTCGAGCGCTACGGCATGACCGAGACCAACATGAACACCTCGAACCCTTACGAGGGCGAGCGGGTGGCGGGCACGGTCGGCTTCCCGCTGCCGGGCGTCTCGGCGCGGGTGACCGACCCCGAGACCGCCAAGGTGCTGAGCGCCGACGAGATCGGCATGATCGAGGTCAAGGGTCCCAACGTCTTCAAGGGCTATTGGCGCAATCCCGAGAAGACCGCGGCCGAGTTCCGGGCCGACGGCTTCTTCATCACCGGCGATCTCGGCAAGATCGACCCCGCCGGCTACATCCACATCGTCGGGCGTGGCAAGGACCTGATCATCACCGGCGGCTACAACGTCTATCCCAAGGAGGTCGAGACCGAGATCGACGAGATGCCGGGAGTGATCGAGAGCGCGGTGATCGGCTGCCCGCATCCCGATTTCGGCGAGGGCGTAACCGCCGTCGTGGTGGTGAAGCCGGGTGCGACGATCACCGCCCAGGCGATCGCCAAGGCGCTGGAGCAGCGCCTCGCCAAGTTCAAGCAGCCCAAGCAGGTCTTCGTGGTGCAAGACCTGCCGCGCAACACCATGGGCAAGGTCCAGAAGAACCTGCTGCGCGAGACCTACAAGGATATCTATGCCAAGCAGTTGAAGGCGGGAGAGTAAGGCGCTTCAAGCCGCCACCGGCGCCCTGAATTCGATCGTCTCGCCATCCGCCGGGATCAGCAGCCGGCCGGACTCAATTCCGCGCGCGAGCGCAGCCTGCCGCAGCGCCGCGCGGCCGATGGTGCCGTGGTCGAGCGCGTCCATATGCGTCGCGACGATGGTCGCGCGCGGCGCGGCCTCGCACAGGTCCAGCGTCTGGTCGGCATCCATCACGATCAGCGTCTCGTCCCAGCGCGCGCCGCAGGAATGGGTCACGATCACGTCCGGATCGGTCGCGGCGACCGCCTCCCGCAGCGGCGGATAGAGCACGCTGTCGCCGCACCAGTAGAGCGTCGGTTCGCCCGGCGCCTCGAGGCTGAAGCCCATCACCGATCTCATCTTGTCGACGACGGCGCCGGTGCCGTGCTGGGCCGGATGGTGTCGGACGACGATCGGGCCGAGGCGACAAAAATGCTCCAGCGGCGTCACCGACGCGAAGCCGGCCTTGACGATGGCCGCCTCGTCACCCGGCTGGCAGATAAGCGGCAGGCGCTTCGGTACGGCGTCCTTGGCGACATCGTCGAAATGGTCGGCATGGAGATGCGAGACGATAACGAGATCAACGCCGTCGAGGATGTCCGCGACCGGCAGCGGCAGATCGACCATCGGGTTCGGCGAGCGGCCGGTGAAGGATCGCCGGCTGTGCAGCGGACCGAAATCGGGATCGACGAGGATCGTGCGGCCGCCATAGCGCAGCTTGAGCGTGGCGTTGCGGATGAGTTGAAGCTGCATGACCGGCAGGCTCTGTTGCGAGTTCCGCAGTCTTCGGCGATCGCGTGCCCGGCAACCAGTTCGTTTTTGTTGGGCGCCCGCCACGCCGGCGTGACGCGATCGCCGGCGGCGACCGGCCTCACGCCTTCAGCGCCGCCGCGATCAGGCGCTGCGTATAGGGCTCGCGCGGCGCCGCGAAGATGTCCTCGGTCGGGCCGCTCTCGACGACGCGGCCGTCCTTCATCACCATGATCCAGTCGGCCATGGCGCGGACCACGGCGAGGTCGTGGCTGATGAACAGGTAGCTGAGGCCGTGCCGCGCCTGCATCTGCTTGAGCAGCGCGACGATGCTCGCCTGCACGGTGCGGTCGAGCGCCGAGGTCGGCTCGTCCAGCACGACGATCTTCGGATGCAGGATCATCGCCCGGGCGATGGCGATGCGCTGGCGCTGGCCGCCGGAGAACTCGTGCGGATAGCGGTTGCGCATCGCGGGATCGAGCGAGACGTCGCTCAGGGCCTGTGCGGCGCGGGCGTCGCGTTCGGCTCGCGTCAGCGACGGCGCATGCACCAGCAGTCCTTCCGAGACGATCTCGCCGACCGTCATGCGCGGCGAGAGCGAGCCGAACGGATCCTGGAAGACGACCTGCAGCCCCTTGCGCAGGGGCCGCATCGCCGCCCGGTCGAGCGGCTGCAGGGCGCGGTCCTCGAAGGAGAGATAGCCGGTCGAGGGCACGAGCCTGAGCACGGCCTTGCCGAGCGTCGACTTGCCCGAGCCGGACTCGCCGACGATGCCGATCGTCTGGCCCGCGCGTAAGGAGAGGTCGACGCCGTCGACGGCGTGCAGGATCGTGCTCCGCGGCCGGAACAGGCCGCGCGACAGGTCGTAGCTGACGCGGACGTCGCGGGCCGAGAGCACGACATGGGCGTCGTCTGCCGGCGGCTCCTTGTGCCCCTTCGGCTCGGCTGCGAGCAGCATTTGCGTGTAGGGATGGGCCGGGGCTGCGAAGATCGCCGCCGTCTGCCCGCTCTCGACGATTTCGCCGTCCTTCATCACATGGATCGTCTGCGCGTAGCGCCTGACCAGCCCGAGGTCGTGGCTGATCAGGACCACCGCCATTCCGAGCCGCTGCCGGAGCTCGGCGATCAGCGCCAGGATTTCGGCCTCGATGGTGACGTCGAGCGCCGTCGTCGGCTCGTCGGCGATCAGGATGTCGGGCTCGTTGGCGAGCGCCATCGCGATCATCACCCGCTGGCGCTGCCCGCCGGAGAGCTCGTGCGGGTAGGAATCGAGTCGCGCCTCCGGCTGCGGCATGTGCACGAGCTTCAGGAGTTCGAGCGCCCGCGCCCGTGCGGCCTTCCGCGACAGGCCGCGATGGCGCCGCAGCGGCAAGGCGATCTGATGGCCGATCCGGTAGAGCGGATCGAGCGAGGTCATCGGTTCCTGGAAGATCATCGCGAGCTTTTTGCCGCGATAGGCGTTGAGCTGCGACGGCGTCAGTCCGAGCAGGTCCTGCCCGCGATAGGCGATCGTGCCGGTGGCGCTGCCGTTGCTCGCGAGCAGGCCCATCGCCGCCATGACGCTCTGGCTCTTGCCCGAGCCGGACTCGCCGACGATGGCGCAGAACTCGCCGGGCGCGATGTCAAGGTCGATGCCGCGCACGGCCTCCACGACGCCGTCATGGCTACGGAAGCGGACATGAAGGTTTCGGATGGAGAGGATGGGCGCGTCTGCCACCTCAGCGATCCCGCGGATCGAGCGCGTCGCGCAGGCCGTCGCCCAAGAAATTCAGCGCGAACAGGGTCGAGACCAGGAAGGCGGCCGGAAAAGCCAGCATCCACCAGGCGCCCTGGATCGCGCGCGCCCCGTCGGCGATCAGCACGCCCCAGCTCGTCATCGGCTCCTGCACGCCCAGCCCCAGGAAGGACAGGAAGCTCTCCAGCAGGATCACCTTGGGCACCAGCAGCGTGACGTAGACCACGACCGGCCCGAGCGTGTTGGGGATGACGTGCCGCCTGAGGATGCCGCCCGTGCCCGCGCCCAGCGCCTCGGCCGCGAGCACATAGTCCTGTCGCTTGATCGAGAGCGTCTGGCCCCGCACGATCCGGGCCATGTCGAGCCATTCGATCGCGCCGACGGCGAGGAACATCAGCACGAAGTTGCGGCCGAAGAACACCACCAGCAGGATGACGAAGAAGATGAACGGTAGGGCATAAAGCACGTCGACGATCCGCATCATCAGCATGTCGATGCGCCCGCCGAGATAGCCGGCGGTTGCGCCATAGGCGACGCCGATGACGAGCGCGACCGCCGTCGCGAGCAGGCCGATGGCGAGCGAGACGCGGCCTGCGATCAGCGTGCGGGTCAGGAGGTCGCGGCCATTGCCGTCGGTGCCGAACAGGAAACGCAGCCGCTTGACCGGCACCTCGACCTGGATCTTGCGACCCTCCTGCCCGGTGGCGGCGACCCGGGCCGGACCGAAGGAATCGGAGCGCTCGAAATAGACGAGGAGCCGCGTGTCGACGGGCCGCGAGGCCGACAGCGTCATGACTGCGCGGTCGTCGGAGACGACGATGTCGGCCGCCGCCACGCGCATGCGCGTCGCGATGCGCTGGATCGCGGCCGGAACCGTATCGAGTCGCGGATAGGCCTCCGTGCTCGCCGGCACGCGGACGAACTCCTGATAGACCCGGTCATAACGGTGCCCGGTCAGCAATGGCCCAATGAGGCAGGCCAGCGCCATCGCGGCGAGGAACGTCAGGCTCGCCATGGCGGCGCGATTGCGGGCGAGGCGGGCGCGGGCATCCTGCCAGAGCGAGCGGCCCGTGACCGGGTGGGACGGGAGCGCGGCGTCGCTCATCGCTCACTCCAGCCGGACGCGCGGGTCGAGCAGCGCGTAGAGGATATCGACCACGAGGTTGAAGGCGAGCACGAACAGCGCGACGACGACGACCGTGCCCATCACCAGCGTGTAGTCGCGGTTGAGCGCGCCCTCGACGAAATAGCGCCCGATGCCGGGGATGGCGAAGATCGTCTCGACCACGACCGAGCCGGTCAGCAGTGCCGCTGCCGCCGGCCCGAGATAGGACACGACCGGTAGAGCCGAGGCGCGCAGCGCATGCGCCGCGATGGTCGAACCGGCCAGCCCCTGGGCGCGCAGGGTGCGGATATGATTGGCGCGCAGCGTCTCGATCATCGCAGCCCGCGTCAGCCTGGCGATCACCGCGATCTGCGGCAGCGCCAGCGTCACCACCGGCAGGACGGTGTTGCGGAACGCGCCGCCGTTCCAGCCGCCGACCGGCAGCCAGGCCAGCGTCAGCCCGAAGACGATCTGCAGCACCGGCGCGACGACGAAGTTCGGGATGGTGATGCCGGCGGTCGCGAAGCCCATCACCGCATGGTCGGCGCTGCCGTTCTGGCGGAAGGCCGCGAGTGCGCCGAGCGGCGCGCCGATCGCGAGAGCCAGCGCCAGCGCCGCGGTGCCGAGCCGCATCGAGACCGGCAGCCCCTGCGTGAAGAGCTCGCCGATCGAGAAGTCACGGAAATAGAAGGACGGGCCGAAATCGCCGCGCAGCAGCGCCGCGAGATAGGTCAGGTATTGCGAGATCAGCGGCTGGTCGAGCCGGTAGATGCGCCTGAGGTTCTCCATCACCTTGGCCTCGAGCGGCTGTTCGAGGTCGAACGGGCCGCCGGGCGCGAGGCGCATCAGGAAGAAGGACAGCGTCACCACGACGAACAGCGTCGGGATCGCGGTCGCGAGGCGGCGCAGGACGAAGGGGATCATCAGGCGGGCCGCGATGTCATTCCGGGGCTGCCCCCTTGTCATTCCGGGGCTTCGGGCAGCGAAGAACCCGGAACCCACGACGGGGTGAGCGATTGCATCCGGGAATGCCAAAGGCCTCACCCCGTCGTGGGTTCCGGGTTCGCGCCTTCGGCGCACCCCGGAATGACAGCAGGCTCAAGGCTTCAGGCTCAGGAACCGCGTCGGGATCGCGCCGCGCAGGTTCTGCTCGAAGCCGACGAGTTTTGGCGAGACCAGGTTCTTGGTCGAGTAGTAGAGGATCGGGATCCAGGGCTGCTCGGCGGCGAGGATCGCGTCCGCCTCGCGCAGGATCGCGGCCCGCTTTCCGAGATCGGTTTCGTTCTCGGCCTGCTTCAGCAGTGCGTCGAAGCCCGGATTGTCGTATTTGCCCGAGTTGAAGCCCTTGTTGTCGCTCAGGAACAGGAACAGGAAGTTGTAGGGGTCGGAATAGTCGCCGATCCAGCCATAGCGGGCGATGTCGAAATCACCGCCGTCGCGCAGATAGGCGAAATGCGTCTTGCCGTCGGTGTTGATGAAGGAGGTCTCGACGCCGATCGCCTTCCACTGCTCGGCGATGGCGATCATGGTGCGACGGTTGTTGTCGGTGGTGTTGTAGCGCAGCTGCACCCTGAGCGGTGTGACCGGCCCGTAGCCCGCCGAGGCGAGCAGGCGCTTGGCCTCGTCCTCGCGGTCGAGCGGGGAGGCTTGCTTGAAGTCGGCCTCGGCCCGCTCGCCGTAATTGCCGATATTGGGCGGGATCACGCCATAGGCCGGCAGCATGGTGCCGGCCCAGATCTCGTCGGCGATGAATTCGCGGTCGATCACCAGCGACAGCGCCCGGCGCACGCGCTGGTCGTTGAACGGCGCCTTGGCGGTGTTGAGGATCAGGAAATAGGTGCCGAGATAGGGCGCGACCCTGACCTGGTCGCCGAGCTTCTCGCGCAGCTGCTTGATCTGGTCGGCCGGAATGTCGGTGGTGAGGTGCAGCTCGCCGGCCTGGAAGCGCCGCGCCGCCGCCGCGAGATCGGAGGAGGGGTAGTAGATCACCGTGTCGATCTTGACGCCCGCCGCATCGTGGAAGGCCTTGTTGCGGTCGAGCCGGATATGCGAGTTCGGCACGAACTCCTTCAGCACATAGGCGCCGTTAGAGACCCAGTTCTCCGGCTTGACGAAATCCTTGCCGGACTTCTCGAGCGACGCCGGATGCACCGGCAGCCCGGTCTGGTGGGTCAGCAGTTCGAGGAAATACGGCGTCGGCCGCTCCAGCACGATTTCGAGCGTCCGGTCGTCGATCGCCCTGACGCCGAGATCGTCGAGCTTGGCATCGGCCGCCGCCTTGTTGATCTTCTCGGCGTTGAGGATCGGATAGAGGATGTTGGCGTATTTCGCGCCGGTCTCGGGGTTGACCATCCGGCGCAGCGAGAAGACGAAATCGCCCGCCTTGACGGCATCGCCGTTCGACCATTTCGCATTGCCGCGCAGCGCGAAGCGCCAGGTCTTGCCGTCGGCGCTCGTCGTCCAGCTCTCGGCGACGCCGGGAATGACCTCGCCCTTCATCGAATGCATCACCAGCCCCTCGAACAGGTCGCGCATCAGATGCGCCTCCGTCACCGTCGAGGTCTTGTGCGGATCGAGCGTCTCGGGATCGCCGTCATTGCCGCGATGGAAGACGATCTGCGAGAGAGCCAGCGGCGCAGCCGCGACCATGAACAAGGCGGCGAACACCGCCGTCGCCAATCGAAGCCGCCATGCACGCATGAGAACCTCCCCTTCGCAGCGAGGCCGATTCGGGCGGCGGCCCGCCTGCCGCCGGAAGTAGAGCCCGGCCCCCGCGACATGCCAAGGCCAAAAAACCAGCTGCGCACGGACGTCGTGGCGACGCGTCGGTAGCTATTCCGGAATCGTCTGGCGGTCGTTCTCGAAGGCGATCACGCAGTCCGTCGCCGCCTTGGCGCATTCCTTGAGCGCGCCCTCGCGCGCTGCGCCCAGGCTGTCGGCGCCGAACCAGTAGCGGAAATGCTTCTTCGCCCGGCTGTAGGCCAACGCCTTTTCGCCGGGTGCCGCGAAATAGCGCTCGAAGGTGTCGGCCCGCGTCGTCAGGCCGAGGCGCGCATAGCTCGCCCGCGCCCGCTCCGGCGCCCAGGTCGGCAGGTTCCAGGCCCGGAGCGAGGCGTCCATCTCGCGCAGCCAGACATAGCGGGCCTGGCTGTTGCGGAAGATCATGTGGCCGCGCGGCTTGATCTCCGGCAGCTCGACGAAGCGGACATTGCCGCCGCCGTCGAGCGCGGCCGTCCGCATCCGGTCGACCAGCGCTGGCGGAAACAGTTCGTCGTTCTTCGCGTAGACCCAGAGCTGCGGCGCCGCGCCGGCGACCTGCCAGAGCTTCAGTGTCGCGACCAGCGCGTCGCGGCCCTTCTCCATGCAGTTCTCGATGTTGAGGCCGCCGGCGATATTGACGACGCCGCGCAGTCCGGCGGGCTTGCGCTGCGCCAGCGCCATGACGGCGCCGCCTCCGGCCGATTCGCCGATGGCGATGACACGCTGGGCGTCGACGTCGGCGCGCTCCTTCAGACTGCGCAGCGCGCCTTCGAGTTCGTCGGCATCGGCATCGAAGCGTTGCGTCAGGTCGGGCTTGTCGCAGGACGAGGATTCCGGGAACGGCCCGTCCGACTGGCCGAAGCCGCGCCGCATCACCACCGCCGCGAGCCAGCCGCGCCGGGCGAGGTCGCGCGCCACGGTCGCATAGTTCGCCGCCCTGAGATCGCCCATGCTGATGCTGCTGGCGGATTTGCCGTGGGTGATCAGGGCCAGCGGCAGGCGCCCGGCGGCGGCCTCGGGCCGCACGACCAGCGTCTCGAGCCTGACGTCGCGCCCCGCGATCTTGATGCGCAGGAAACCGGGTTCTTCCCTGAGTGGTTCCTGCGCCGCGGCCGGCGCCAGCCGGGACAGGCAGGCGAGGGCCAGCACGATCAGGCGCAGCGACAGCGACAAGCAGAGTTCTCCGGCGAGACGGGGCGAGTGGCCGTCATGCCGCGAAGTATGCTCAAAGCACCGGCGGCGGGCAAAGCAGAAATCGCCGCCGTCCGGTCAGATCAGCGGCGCTGCTTCGCCGGCTGCATGATATCCGGTGGTCGGCAGCCGCGGGAAACCGTGCTTCGCCTGGACTTCCTTGGCGATGGAACACAAGAGGTCGGACAGGCGGATCGCGCCCGGCCCCTGCTCGCCGATGAACTTGTTCAGGAAGCTCATCCTGACATGCAGCTCGGTGTGGTTGCGCGCGATGAAATCCATCGAGTTCTCCATCGCGTGCTCGTCGAAATTGCGCTGTTCGATCTCGCGAAACTCGATGATCCGGCAGGTCGTATGGCGCTCGTCGCGACGGATGCGCTTGTAGAGATCGGCGACGTTGTCGAAGTCGCCTTCGATGATCTGGACGAACTTGTTGTCGAAATAGAACAGGAATCCGGTGATGCCGGTGCGGATGTTCTGCAATTCCGTGGCTTCCCGGATGGCCCTGATATTGGGCACGAAGCGGGTGTCGTCGCATGCGACGACGCTCCTGCTCGCATAGACGAGCGAGACGATCATCGGCGGGCCTCCCCTGGCTGCCGGCATTCGGGATATTCGGTAAGCAAGGCCAGGCGCCGCACGGACGCGACTCGGCACACGTCTGACGAAACTGTGACACGCTGCCGCGGTTGACGCAAGGGAACCAATCCGGCGAGCGGAGCTTTGGCGACCACGTCCGGTTGCAGGCCTGCCGGCGCGGCTCAGGCCGTCATGGCGAGCCGCTCCTGTGCCTCCACCACCGCGACCGCCGTCATGTTGACGACGCCGCGCGCCGTCACCGAGCCGGTGAGGATGTGGGCGGGCTTCGCCGCGCCGATCAGGATCGGGCCGACGGGAAGCGCGTCGGCCAGCACCTTGGCGAACTGGTAGGCGATGTTGGCGGCATCGAGATTGGGGAAGATCAGCACGTTGGCCACGCCCTTCAGCCGCGAGGACGGCAGCACGCGCTCGCGGACCAGCGCGACCAGCGCGGTGTCGGCCTCCATCTCGCCGTCGCATTCGAGATCGGGCGCGCGCTCGCGGATCAGGCCGAGCGCCTTGCGCATCTTCAGCGAGGAGGGCGTGTCGGAGGCGCCGAAATCCGAATGCGACAGCAACGCGATCTTGGGCTCGATGCCGAAGCGCGCGACATGGCTCGCGGCCAGCACCGTCATGTCGGCGATCTCCTCGGCGGTCGGATCGGCCTTCACATGGGTGTCGGCGAGGAAGAAGGCGCCCTTGTTGGTGACGATCAGCGTCATCGCCGAGATGTCGCAGACGCCGGGCTGCAGGCCGATGATGTCCTTGATGTGCCGCAGCCGGGAGGAATAGCGCCCTTCCAGCCCTGCGATCATCGCATCGGCCTCGCCGCGCGCGACCGCGAGCGCCGCGATCACCGTGGTGTTGGTGCGCACCAGCGAGCGCGCCGCTTCCGGCGTGACGCCGCGCCGTCCGGCGATGTCGAGATAGGTCTGGACATAGTCGCGATAGCGCGGGTCGTCGTCGGGGTTGACCAGCTCGAAATCCTTGCCCGGCCGGATCGACAGGCCGAAGCGCTTGACGCGGGTCTCGATCACGCTCGGGCGGCCGATCAGGATCGGGACCGCGAGCCCTTCTTCCAGCGCGACCTGGGCGGCGCGCAGAACGCGCTCGTCCTCGCCCTCGGCATAGATCACGCGTTTCGGATCGGCCTTCGCCTTGGCGAAGAGTGGCTTCATGATGAAGCCGGAGCGGAAGATGAAGCGCGACAGATCCTCGCGATAGGCCTCGACGTCGGCGAGCGGCTTGCGGGCGACGCCGGTCGCCATCGCGGCCTCGGCGACGGCCGGCGCGATGCGCAGGATCAGGCGCGGATCGAACGGGTTCGGGATCAGCGAGGTCGCGCCGAAGGTCGAAGCCTCGCCGCCATAGGCGCGCGCCGCGATGTCCGACGTCGCCTCGCGCGCCAACGCCGCGATGGCGCGGACGGCGGCGAGCTTCATCGCCTCGTTGATCGTCGTCGCCTGCACGTCGAGCGCGCCGCGGAAGATGTAGGGGAAGCAGAGGACGTTGTTGACCTGGTTGGGATAGTCCGAGCGCCCGGTGCAGATCATCGCGTCCGGCCTGACGGCGAGCGCATCCTCCGGCGTGATCTCGGGGTTGGGGTTGGCCAGCGCCAGGATCAGCGGCTTTTCCGCCATGCCCTTCGCCATCTCGGGCTTGAGCACGCCGGCGGCCGAGAGCCCGAGGAAGACGTCGGCGCCACCGATCACCTCGGGCAGCGTGCGGGCGTCGGTCTCCTGCGCGTAGATCTCCTTCCAGCGGTCCATCAGGGTGTTGCGGCCCTTGTGGACGACGCCTTCGAGATCGGTAACCCAGATGTTCTTGCGCTGCGCGCCGAGCTCGACCAGGAGGTTCAGGCAGGCGAGCGCGGCGGCGCCGGCGCCCGAGACGACGATCTTGACGTCGCCGATGTGCTTTCCGGCGAGGTCGAGCCCGTTCAGGATCGCCGCCGAGACGATGATCGCGGTGCCGTGCTGGTCGTCATGGAAGACCGGGATCTTCATCCGGGCCTTGAGCTGCTCCTCGATCTCGAAGCATTCCGGGCCCTTGATGTCCTCGAGATTGATGCCGCCGAAGGTCGGCTCCAGCGCCGCGACGACCTCGACGAACTTCTCGATGTTCTTCTGCTCGACCTCGATGTCGAAACAGTCGATTCCCGCGAACTTCTTGAACAGGACCGCCTTGCCCTCCATCACCGGCTTGGAGGCGAGCGGTCCGATGTCGCCGAGCCCCAGCACGGCGGTGCCGTTGGTGATGACGGCGACGAGGTTCTGGCGCGAGGTCAGTTCGGCAGCCTCGGACGGGTCGTCGACGATCGCTTCGCAGGCCGCGGCGACGCCGGGCGAATAGGCGAGCGCGAGGTCGCGCTGGTTGCCGAGCGGCTTGGTCGCTTGGACCTCGAGCTTCCCGGGACGCGGGGTGCGGTGATAGACGAGCGCGCCCGAGCGCAGATCCGCCGACAAGGTGCTCTTCGCCATCCCACGCTTCCTTCGCGTCCCCAACTCCGGCCAAGGAGGTCGCGCGGAAACGGGGCATGCGTCAAGCGGCAGGCGTTGGTCGCCAGGGCGATCGCCCTGACCGCTCGGGCCGTCATCCTGAGGAGCTTCCGCAGGAAGCGCGTCTCGAAGGATGTTTCAGGAGGCTCGGGAGACATCTGGACCGTCCTTCGAGATGCCGCTTCGCGGCTCCTCAGGATGAGGGCTGCATGCGATATCGGCTCACTCTCCGCCGGCGCCAATGACGCTACGGAATGCCTGCGGCGCGCCGCGTCTGAACGGTCGCTTAACAGCGGCCACATTACCGAAAAATAATGATTCCAAGGCGCTATTGCGCGTTGACGCAGCGTTCCCACATGCCCCGCCGCCGTGCCTTTGGCCGGCGATCATGGGGGAGGGTTCGGTGCAGGCAGCGCAGTCCGCATTCGACGAGGTCGTCTCGTTCCGGCAGGCCAAGCAGCTCATCCAGTGCATGGCGCACGAGCAGAGTTTCCTGCTGCTGTCGCCGCCGGGCATTGGCAAATCCGAGCTGGTCTACGAGGCGGCGCGGGAGGCGGGCCTGCCCTGCCGCTCGCTGCTCGGCACCCAGATCGCGCCCGAGGACGTCAGCGGCATTCCGCGCATCGTCGGCGAGCGCTCGGTGTTCTGTCCGCCGCGCATCCTGCTGCCGGAGAAGCCGGAGCCGTTCTGCCTGTTCCTCGACGAACTGCCGGCCTGCTCGCCCGACGTCCAGAAGGCGTTCTACTCGCTGCTGCTCGAAAGGCGCCTCGGCGAGCACGCCCTGCCGAAGGGCACCTGGGTGGTCGCGGCCGGCAACCGCCTGCAGGACCGCGCACTGGTCCGGGCGATGAGCTCGGCGCTGGTCAACCGCGTCACCATCCTGCAATTGCGGGTCGATGTCGCGGAATGGCTGGCCTGGGCCCAGCGCGCCGGCATCCGGGCCGAAATCCGCGGCTTCATCGCGACGATGCCGGATGCGCTGATGCGCCCCGTCCCGGCCGAGCCCGCGCCGTTCTCGACGCCGCGTGCCTGGTCGCTTCTGTCGCGCGCGCTCGACATGGCGCAGAAGGCCGGCCTCCTCAGCAACGAGAACCGCCGCGCGCTCGCCTTCGGCCGGCTCTCGCCAGAGGATGCGGTCGTGTTCTGCGCGCTCGCCGAGGACGCGATCGGCGCCGTGCGGCCGCTGGAGGAGTATCTGCGCAAGCCCGAACTGCTGCCCAAGGGCGATTCCGCCCGCTGGTTCATCCTCGACTGCATTCGCCAGTTCGTCCGCGACGGGCGCGCTGCCGGGGTCAGGCCGGCTGCGATCAACCGCTTCCTGCGGGCGCTCTCGCCGGAGCACCAGCTCCTCGTCCTCAACGACATGGTCGAGATCTGGGGCGGGCTCGGGGCCGAGCGCGCCATGCGCGAGCTGCTGCGCCGGGTCGCGACGACATGAGCGCCGCACCGCAACAGGACGCCGCCGCGCGTGCGACCCATGCGCGGATCATGAAGGGCCTGCGGCTCGTCACCGCGCCGTTCCCGCATCTGGCGGGCCTCGCCGCGGCGGTGCGCGTCGAGATCGATGCGCGCGTGCCGACCATGGGTGTTTTCGCCTCCGGTCGGCTTCTCGCCAACCCCGATTTCACCACGAGGCTCTCGGCCGACGATCTCGTCTTCGTGCTGGCTCACGAGCTCCTGCATCTCGCGCTGCGCACCCATGACCGGGCCCGCGGCAGCGCCGCGCTCGAGTTCAACTACGCCCACGACTACATCATCAACGACATGCTGCGGCATGCGCTCGGCACCGCGACGATCCCCGCCGGCGGCCTCGACATGCAAGGCGCGCGCGAGAAATCGGCCGAGGAGATCGTGCTCGAGATGCGCCGCTCCGGCCAGTTCATGAGCTCGCGCACGCAGGTCTGGGAAGGCAGTGTCGCGACCGTCGGACAGGTGCTCGGCGCCGGCCGGCAGGCGCCCGATGGCACGATGGGCGATGCGCTCGATGCCAGGCGCGAACGCGAACTTTTTCCAGACGATATCGCCGACCAGGCCGAGCGCGCCCGCGCCGTCCGCGACCTGGCATCGCGCGGCATGGCATTGGCCAGAGCGATGGGCGCACTGCGCGGGCGGGGCGACGGCTCCGGCGGCCTGCATAAGACGGTTGCGGCGCAGCGCGGCCCGTCACGGACGCCCTGGCATGTCGCGCTCCAGGCCTGGTTCGAGGGCGCCGCGCCCGGCGAGCGCACCTTCACCCGCGCGTCGCGGCGGGGAAGCGGAGAGGGCGACGTCGTGCTGCCCGGCCGCAAGCGCCATTCATGGCTGCTCAATCTCGTCCTCGACACCAGCGCCTCGATGAGCGACGAGATTCCGCTCGCGCTCGGCGCTATCGCCGAGTTCTGCGACATGGCGGGCGTCGACGAGATCCGCGTCGTGCAATGCGACACCGTCGTCACCTCCGACGAGACGCTCTCGCCTTCCGCGCTCGCGGCCTACGAGATCAACGGCTATGGCGGCAGCGACCTGACGCCGGCGCTCGCAGCGCTCGCCGAGGATGCGCGCGTCGCTGCCGTGGTCGTCGTCACCGACGGCGACATCGCCTATCCGGCCGAGCCCATGCCCTATGCCGTGCTTTGGGCCCTGCCGAAACCCTCCTCGACCTTCCAGCCGCCTTATGGGCGGGTCGTCACCATGCAGCCGGGAGAGACCTCATGAAAGTCGTGCAGGATCTGATCGCCTATTTCGACACACGCGGACAGCTCTCGCGCCGGCAGCTCAGGACGCTGCTCGACAGGAACTCCGTCGCCTCCGATGCGCCGCCAAACATGCACGGCCTCTGCGAAAAGGTCGGCGCGGTCTATTATTTCCGGATCACCGGCGCCGCCGAAGGCCAGCTCTGGGGAACGGACATCTACAGCGGCGATTCGCTGCTCGGCGCGGCGGCGGTCCATATGGGCCTGCTCAAGCCGGGGCAAAGCGGTGTGTTCAGGGTCACGGTGGTGACGCCGCCGGAGGAATTTCCGGGGACCGAACGCAACGGGGTGACCAGCACTCAGTATGGCAAATACCAATACGCCTGGCAGATGTCGGCGATCTGAATTGGCTGGGGTGAGGCGGCGCTCGACCCGCCTCAAAACGCCTTGAATGTGATGATCGTGTGCGTATCCGCGATCTCGGGGATCGACTGGACCTTCTGCGCGACGAAATGGCCGATGTCGACCTCGGCGGCGACGTGGAACTTGGCCAGGATGTCGTAATTGCCGGCGGTCGAGTAGATCTCCGAGGCGATTTCGCGGTCGGCGAGTTCGCTGGCGACCTCGTAGGTCTTGCCGAGCTTGCATTTGATCTCGACGAAGAAGGTCTGCATCGCGGCGCTCCGGAAGGCTGTCGCTTCTCGATAGAGGTTCGGGCGGCCCAAGATCAAGCGAGCAGGATCAAGCGCCGGCGAGTTCGGCGATCCGGCGCGTCATCGCGCTGCCGGGCTCGGCGAGGTCCGCGAGCACGGTGAAGTGGTTGGCCCCGGCGATCTCCTCATAGCGCGTCTGCACGCCCTCCAGCCCCCAGACGTCGACGATCCGCCGGCTCTGCTTGAGATACTCCTCGCTCTCGGCGCCGCCGACGACCGCATCCATGACGAGGCGTGATGGCGCCGGCCAGAACAGCGGGCTCTCCAGCTCGGCGCCGGCCATGGTCAGGCGCAGCGCCGCGTTGATGCTGGTCTCGGTCAGGGGTTTCAGATTGTAGAGGCCGGAGATGCCATAGGCTGCCGGCACGACCTGCTCGGGCAGGTCGGGGTCGACGTTCTTCCAGTCGGTCGCGAGCAGGCAGGCGGCGAGATGGCCGCCGGCGGAATGCCCGGCCGCCACGACCGGCCGGCCGAACTGCCGCCAGAGCGCCGCCGCCGCCTGCTGCAGCTCCCAGACGATGTGCCCGAGTTCGACCTGCGGGCAGAGATCATAGCCCGCGACCGCGACGGGAACGCCGAGCCCGTTCAGCCCGCGCGCCATATGGGAGAAGAAGCTCGGATCGAGCGCCTGCCAGTAGCCGCCATGGATGAACATGACGATCGCCTCGCCCTTCGCTTCCTGCGGCTTGAACAGGTCGTAGCGCTGGCGCTTGCTCTCGCCATAGGAGATGCCGAGCTCGCAGAAGGCCTGCTCGCGATAGGTGGCCGCGTCGCGCGCCCAGCCGGCGATGATGCCGGGATGCTCCGGCACGCGGGCGCGATTGTTGTACTGCGTCTCGTAGTCGCTCATTCCGGGCTCTGGTGCACCTGGCTTTGGTGTTCGGCCCGGTCGAGGCGGGCGGACGCGCCTGCATCGCAGACCCGCGCATTCTGCGCTACGGCTTTTGACAGGTCGAGCGTCAAACGCCACAAGGCGGCGCGCCGCGCGGTCATGACGCTGCGGCCGGAGGAAAACCATGGAAAACCCCGTCCTGGCCGAGGTCACCCGCGGCAGCATGGTCGAATCGCGCCATCGCGGCTCAGCCATAGTCGTCGATGCCGACGGCGCGGTCGTGCTTGCGCTCGGCGATGTCGAGCGGCCGGTGTTCCCGCGCTCGGCGGTGAAGGCGATCCAGGCGCTGCCGCTTCTGGAAAGCGGCGCGGCCGACCGCTACGGGTTGACGCCGGCCGAGATCGCTCTCGCCGTCTCCTCGCACTCCGGCGAGCCGCTGCATGCGCAGACCTCGCTCGCCATGCTGAAAAAGGCCGGCCGCGATGCCGGCTGCCTCGAATGCGGCACGCAATGGCCGATGAACGAGGCCGCCGCCCGCGCCATGTCGAAAGCCGGGGCCGAGCCGAGCGCGCTCAACAACAACTGCTCGGGCAAGCATGCCGGCTTCGTCTGCCTGTCCTGCGAACTGGACGCGGATCCGGCCGGCTATGTGAAGCGCGGGCATGCCGTCCAGAAGGCGGTCCATGCCGCGCTGGAGGAGGTCACTGGCGCCGAGCACAGCCCCGAGCGCATGGGCACCGACGGCTGCTCGATCCCGAGCTATGCCGTGCCGCTGTCTGCGCTGGCTCTCGGCTTCGCCCGGCTCGGCACCGGAAACGGCTTCGCGCCCGAGCGGGCGAAGGCCGCCGCGCGCATCCGCACGGCTGCGGCTGTGCATCCCTTCATGGTCGCGGGCACCGGCCGCTTCGACACCCGCGCGATGGAGCTTCTCGGCGAGCGCCTCTTCATCAAGACGGGGGCGGAAGGCGTCTATTGCGGCGCGCTGCCGGAACTCGGTTACGGCATCGCGCTGAAATGCGACGACGGCGCCGGCCGCGCGGCGGAGGTCGCGATGGCGGCGCTGATCGCGCGCTTCCTGCCGATGAGCGAGGCGGAAGCGACGGCGTTCGCCCCCCTGCGCGAGAGCGTGCTGAAGAATTGGAACGGCATCGAGGTCGGCCGGGTGCGGGCGCCGGCGGTTTGAGGTCTTGGTTCAGGAACGCATCGGTCGGCCGCCAAACCTCACCCGACCGCGTTGTTCTCGACCCTGACGCCCGCCGCGCGTTGATCGGCCGCCTTGGTCAGGTCGCCGGTCACGACCTTCCCGTATTCCGTCCCGACCACCGCGCCGGCTTTCGCTTCCGCGATGATGTTGTTCGCGATCAGGCAGTTGCGCTCCTTCGGCACCAGCGAGACCGAGATGCCGATGCCGGTCTTGCGCACCATGTTGCCGGTGGCGACGAGGTTGCGCATGCCCCAGGACCAGCCGAGCGAGATGCCGATGTCGCTCGCCCCCTCGATGACGTTGCCGGTGACGGTCGCCTCCGCCTCGACATGCACCCCCATGCCGCCGACGAGTTCCTTGCCCTTCGGCGCGAAACCCTTCTGGGCGTTGCGGACGATGTTGTTGGCGAAGACCGAGAGCCGGCCGCCATGGTCGAGATTGGTGATGTTCGCTCCCTGGGCGCAGTCCTCGACCAGGTTGCCGGTGACGATCGCGCCCTCGAAGGCGAATTCAGAGTAAAGCGCTGTCTCGCCGCAGCGCCGGCCCTGATTGCCGATGATCTGTACGGCCGAGCCGGAGTTGTTGCGGATGAAGGTCAGCGCACAGTCGCGCAGGGAATTGCCCTCGATGATGACGCCGCCCGCCTTGTAGAGGCTGATGCCGTTGCCGTTGGGCCCGTCGCCGCCGGCGTCGGAACGGATGCGGTTGATCCGGTTGCCGCGGATCAGCGACTGCTCGTCGCCGGGTTGCGAGCGCCAGAGCTGGATGCCGTTGTTGCCGCAATCCTCGACCTGGTTGCCCTCGATCGAAAGCCCGCGCGAATCGAGCGAGAACAGCGCCGATTCGCGCATGCTGCGGAAGCGGTTGCCGAGGATGCGCGCGGCGGTGCGGTTCAGCGTCAGCCCGACCGAGCCGGCATTGGCGAACTCGCAGTCCGCGATGGCGAGATCGGCGATCTCCTCGGCGACGAGCAGGCCATTGCGTTGACCGCTGCGCAGGTCGAGGCCGTCGAGCACGAGGCCCGACAGCGCCGCGCGCCTGATCCGCCGGGCCAGCAGCAGCGGCCCGGCCTGGGCTGCGACGAACTGCGTCGCGCCAGCGACGCCCGAAAGCCTCGCCCCCTCGGGCAACACGACATTGGCGATGCGGTAGCGGCCGGGCGCGACGATCAGCGGCACCTCGCGCCTGGCGGCCTCGACCAGCGCCGCCTGCAGCTTCTGCGACTGGTCGTCGGGCGCGCCTGGGCGCAGTCCGAACTGTGCCGCATCGAGTCCGAAACTGCCGAGCGCCGCCGCGCCAGCGGGTCGCGCCTGCGCCCAGGCTTTCGGCGTCAGCGCCGCGCCTGTGCCGAAAAGAGCCGTCGCCAGCAGGGATCGCCGGGAAAATGCCATCGCAGCCTCCGAGAGGTTGCCGTGGTTCAAGCGCCGTGCCGGGCCGGATGTGCCGTGGTGGGACGCCGGTTGCGCCCGGCCTTGGCCAGACCGCCGCCGATCGCCGCCAGCGCCGCGGCGAGCGGCGCGGCACCGGGCCTGAAGCCGGCGACCCGGCCGACCGGGCGGCCGCCGGCGCCAGGACGCAGCCACGGCACATGGACGAACAGGACCGGCGTTCCCGCCGGACCGATCTCGCGCAGCGCCAGCGCATAGCTCGCATCGCAGAGATAGCGGCCGGCCAAAGGCGAAAGCCTTGCCCGGATGCCGGCCCGCCGCAGGCAGGCGAGTGCGCTGCCCGCACTCGCCGTCGTGCGCGAGGGCAGCGCGGATGCGCCCGTAGCGCGCTCGGTCGGCGCGCGGCCCGACACATCCGGATGCAGCAGGCTGGCGCGGCCGCGGCCGAACAGCTCGACCCGCACGAAACGGGCCCGCGCCGCCAGACCCAGCATCAGCACGGCACCGGGTTTCGTTCCCGCCAGCGCGCGCCGCAGCGTCGGCAGCCCGCCGGCATAGCTCGTCTCCAGCACCAGCGCCGAGGCCGTCAGCCCCATGCCCGAAAGCCGTTTCGCCACCGCCTGCGCCAGCCTCGTCGTCGGGTTGACCCGCACATGCGGGAAGGGGCCGAAACCCGTGACGAGGATGTCCATCGGTCGCGCCCTCACAAGCCCAGCGCCCGGGCGATGTCCTCGGCCGCCAGCGTCGGCGCGAGCTCGCCCCTCGCGACCGCGCCCTCCAGCGCCGGCGTGCGCGCCTTCAGGTCGGGATCGTGCCTGAGCTTCGCCTGGAGCCGGTCCTGCACCATCGCCCACATCCATTTCACGTCCTGTCGGCGGCGCTTCTCGGCGATCAGGCCCTTGGCGTCGTGGCAGGCGTGGTGATCCTCGATCTTCGCCCACATCGCCTCCAGCCCGTCGCCGGTCAGGCCCGAGATCGTCACGACGGGCGTCGACCACAGCGGCGAGGCGGGGCTGAGAATGTGCAGCGCCGCCTGGTACTGGGCCGCCGCGGCCCGGGCGGCGATCGCGCCGGTGCCGTCGGCCTTGTTGACCGCGATCATGTCGGCGAGTTCGATGATGCCCTTCTTGATGCCTTGCAGTTCGTCGCCGGCATTGGGCAGCATCAGCACGAGGAAGAAATCGGTCAGCTCGGCGACCGCCGTCTCCGACTGGCCGACGCCGACAGTCTCGACCAGGATCACGTCGAAGCCGGCAGCCTCGCAGAGCAGCATGGTCTCGCGCGTCTTGGCGGCGACGCCGCCGAGCGTGCCCGAGGAGGGGGAGGGGCGGATATAGGCGTTCTGGTCGACGGCGAGCCGCGCCATCCGGGTCTTGTCGCCGAGGATTGAGCCGCCTGTGCGCGTCGAGGACGGATCGACCGCCAGCACCGCGACCTTGTGGCCCTTTGCGGTCAGGACGCTGCCGAGCGCGTCGATCGTGGTCGACTTCCCGACGCCGGGTACTCCGGTGATGCCGACGCGGATCGCGCCGCCGGTCTGCGGCAGCAGCGCCTGGATCAGCTCTTGCGCCTGCCTGCGATGGTCGGGTCGGCGCGACTCCGCCAGCGTGATCGCGCGCGCCAGCGCCGCCCGTTCGCCGGCAAGGATCGCATCGGCGAGGGTCGAGGCGGACGCGTCGTTCATCGCGACGAGGTAACAAGTCTTGGCGGGGCACGACAAGACATCCCGCGTCGTCACTGTGTCACCGACACATCTTGATCCTGCGCCGGATCGGTGGGAGCAATCCGGCATGATGAGCGTGGCGTCGCGGTTTCGTGTCCTTCTGGTCTGCCTGCTGCCGGCGCTGGCTCTGGCGGCCTGCGGCGGTCAGCCGCGCACGCTGGTGCTGACGGCCGAGAAGCCGGGCGCCGATGTCGCAGGGACCATCCGCGTGTTCGTCGCGACGACGCGCGCCGCGTCCGATCTGCCCGAATATTTCAACGGCGAGCGGGCGCTGAAGCTCGCCTTCGCCAAGCTCGACATCACCGTCCCGCGCAGCCACAGGACGGGCGAACTCGAACTGCCGGATGTCGGCGCGGCTGCCGATCCGTCCAGACATTTCGCCGTCACCGAGGTCGATCGTCTCGACCTGCCGCCGATCGTCGCCGAGGTGAAGCGCGAGATCCAGCGCCGGCCGGCCTCGGAGCGCGACGTGCTGGTCTTCGTCCACGGCTACAACACGAATTTCGCCGATGCCGCCTATCGCTTCGCCCAGATCGTCCATGATTCCGGCTTCAAGGGCGTGCCGGTGCTGTTCACCTGGCCCTCGCGCGGCCAGCTCCTGCAATATCCTTACGACCGCGAGAGCGCGCTCTATTCGCGCGATTTCCTCGAACTGAACCTGCGCGCCATCGCGCGCGATCTCGGCACGACGCGGATCGACGTCCTCGCGCATTCGATGGGGACGATGCTGACGCTGGAGGCCGTGCGCCAGGCCGCGATCCGCGGCGACGGCAGTTTCGGCGGCAAACTGCGCGACGTCATCCTGGCCGCGCCGGACATCGATCTCGACGTCTTCCGCACGCAGATGCGCCAGATCAAGCGGCCGGTGACGGTGTTCGTCTCGGCCGACGATCGCGCGCTCGACTTCTCGCGCCGCTTTGCCGGCGACAAGAAGCGGCTCGGGGCGATCTCGGCCAAGGACACCGCGATCGTCGAGGAACTCGAGACCCTAGGCGCGAAGATCATCGACCTGTCGGAGATTTCGAGCTCGGACCGGCTCAACCACGGCAAGTTCGCCGCCTCGCCCAAGATCGTGCAGCTCATCGGCCGGCGGCTCCAGGCCGACAAGGGCATCGCCACCGCCGGTCCCGGCGTCGGCGACAAGCTCGGCGACATTGCCGGCGGCGTCGTCGGCGCGGTCGGCTCGACGGTCGAGCTCGTGGTCACGGCGCCGGGCGCGATCATCGCGCGCTGATCTCGCCCCATTCTGGCCGCGTTAGTCGGTCCTTAACAGGGCACTGGCCAAATCGGCCGCTCCCGGACCTTGGACGATCCTTACCCATGCCAGATTCGCGGCACGCATCCCTTTGCCGGCGCTCGCTGTTGCTCGCGCTGCTCTCGACGACGCTCGCCGCCTGCGCGCAGACCGAGGCGGCCGTCTCGCCTTTCGCCGAGCCGACGCGGGCCGACGCCTCGGCGCTCGGCAAGGAGCCGACTCTGCTCGTCGTCACGACGCGCAAGCCGACCGGCGGCGCCGCGCCCTTCTTCGGGCCCGAGCGCGGTTCCGGATTGAGTTTCGCCGAGGTCAGGGTCACGCCGCCCGGCCGCGGCATCTCCGGCCAGCTCGCCTCCACCCTCAGTGGCGACTGGGCGATCCTCGGGCTCGACCGGCGCGGCACCAGCGACGCCGCCCGCAGCTTCGCCGACGCGGCCAATGGCCGCGACGTGCTGCTCTACGTCCATGGCTACAACGAGACCTTCGAATCGGCCGTGCGCAGCGCGAGCCAGCTTTCGCACGCGCTGGAGTTCCAGGGCCGCACGGCACTGTTCACCTGGCCGTCCGGCGGCAAGCTGCTCGACTACGGCTATGATCGCGAGAGCGCGCTCTGGTCGCGCGAGGGCTTCGTCCAGGCGCTCCGGGCACTGGTCAACAACCCGACCATCGGCCGCATCCACATCGTCGCGCATTCGATGGGCACCTTCCTGACCCTGGAGGGCCTGCGCGAGCTGCGCCAGGAGAGCGACGTCTCGGCGCGCATCGGCGCCGTCGTCTTCGCCTCGCCCGACATCGACATCGACGCCTTCGAGCAGACGGTCTCCAAGCTCGGACCGCTGGCGCGGCGGATGACGCTGATCATCGATCCAGGCGACCGGGCGCTCGCCGTCTCCGCCCGCATCGCCGGCGGCGTCGCCCGGGCCGGCGCCGCCGACCGCACCAGGCTGGAGGCGCTGGGCGTGCGCGTCGCCGACACCGCCGGGCGCGGCTGGAGCGTGCTGCGCCACGACCTGTTCCTGTCCGACAGCGAGGTCACGCAGGTCGTGCGCCGGGCGATGGACCGCGCCTGACGCAGCCGCGCTCGCCGGCGCTCTTGCCGGCCAGCGCCCCGCGGCGCAGGATCGCGGCCGGGCGACGCGATCGAAGGCCGGATCATGACACTACGCTTCATGCTTGCCGCCGGGTTGGTGATGCTCTGCACGCCGCTCTCCGCGCACGACCTGACGCCGTTCCAGGAGGCCGGTATCGGCCATGTCCTGCACGAGGATGTCTCGCCCGCCGGCACCGAGACGATCAATGTCGAGACCTATGTGCCCAAGGCCTGCGCGGCGAAACCCTGCCCGCTCGTCATCGCGCTGCATGGCCTGGCACGCAACGCGGCGTCCGCCCGCGATTACTGGATCGAGGCGGCCGAACGCCACGGCCTGCTGATCGCGGCGCCGCATTTCGACAAGGAGCGCTTCCCGACGCGGCTGTTCCAGCAGGGCGGCGTCAAGGACGAGCCGGACCGGGCGAAATGGGTCTATGCCGTGATCGAGCGCTTCTTCGACCGGGCGCTGAAGAGCGGCCGCGTCTCGGGCACGGCCTACACGCTCTTCGGCCACTCCGCCGGCGGTCAGTTCGTCCACCGCATGGTGATGCTGATGCCGGAGGCGCGCTTCTCGACCGCCGTCAGCGCCAATGCCGGCTATTACATGCTGCCGGTCGGCAAGGCCGGGGCCGGCGGCTTCAGCTTCCCCTATTCGCTCGACGGCACACCCGAGACCGAAGCGACGCTGAAGGCCGCCTTCGCCAAGCCGATGCTGATCATGCTCGGCGATCAGGACATCGACCCCGACCACCCGCAGCTGAACAAGACCAAGGGCGCCGAGGCGCAAGGGCCCAATCGTTTCACGCGCGGCCAGAATTTTGTTGCGGTCGCGGCAGCCGAGGCGAAGCGGCTCGGGGTTTCGAGCCGCTGGCGCGAGATCACCGTTCCCGGCGTCGCCCATGAGCAGCGCAAGATGGCCGGCGCGGCGGCGGATGTGCTGTTCGGGAAGTAGGGCGCTCAGCCCTTCGCCGGTGGCGCCAGCGTCAGCGGCACGTCGTCCGTCACCGGCTTCGCGGCGTCCTTGCCGCGCAGGCGGCTCTCGCGCAGTTCGCCGGCGGCCTCCAGGATCGGATAGGCGATCGCGGTGACGTGGCCGTGGATGCGCTTGAGGTCGCGGAGCACGTCGAGATGGATCGACGAGGTCTCGATCGATTCAGGCACGCCGCTGCGCAGCCGCTCGTAATGGGTCTCGGTGGCGCGCCGCTCGGCCGCGCGCATGCCGGGCTTCTCGTCGAAGAGCTGGCGCGCCAGCGCGATGTCGCGCGAGGCCAACACGTTCAGCGCGAGCTGCAGGCTGTGGGTGACGCGCATGTGGAAGTCGCGGATTTCAGCGCTGCCCTCGGGCGAGAAGCGGTAGCGCTTGCGGATTTTCTTCTCCGCGAGCTCGCGCAGGTTCTTGTCGATGATGTCGCCGATATGCTCGAGATTGGTGTTGAGCGTGATGATCTCGTAGAGCCGCCGGCTCTCGCCGTCGCTGAGCTCGCAGCGCGAGAGCTTGACGAGGTAGTGCTTGATCGCGTCGTGGATCGCGTCGACCCCGTCATCGGCCGCCGCGATCTCGCGCGACAATTTGAGATGGTCGCGCTCCAGCAGGGTCAGCGTGTCCTTCAGCATCTCGCCGACCTTGTCGCCGAGCCTGAGCGTCTCGCGCATCGCGCAGGCCAGCGCCTCGGACGGGCTGTCGAGCACGTTGGGATCGAGATAGAGCGGCCTTGCGTCGTCGAGCGCGGCGGGGGCGTCCGGCAGGATGCGCAGGACCAACCTCGCCAGCGGATCGATGAACGGCAGGAAGACCAGCGCGCCGACGATGTTGAGCGCGACATGCAATTCGATCGCGAGCCGGCCGTCATGGCCGGGCAGGGCCAGCATCGCCGCCGAGAGCGGTTTGGCGAAGGGGATGACCGCGAGCGCGACGATGGCGCGGGTCATGAGGTTGGCGATGGCGACGCGCCTTTGCGCGGCCGGCGCTCCGAGCTGGTCGAGCACCGGCACCAGCGCATTGCCGAGATTGGCGCCGACGACGAGCGTGACGGCGAGCGCCGGCGTCAGCAGCCCGCCGGACCAGAACGAGGCGATCAGCAGCACGATCGCGATCGAGGAATGGGTCAGCCAGGTCGCCGCGACCGTGACCAGCACGGCCATCAGCGGCTCGCTGTCGAGCGCGCTCAGGACGGCGCGGAAGACCGGCGCCTCGCCCAGCGGCGCGGCCGCCGATTTCAGCTCGATCAGCGCGAGCAGGATCAGCCCGAGACCGACCAGCAGCCGCCCGATATTGCGCGAGCGCTCCATCGCCTCGTTGCCGAGATAGAGCGCGACGCCGGCAGCCAGCAGCAGGCCCCAGATCCAGCCGAGATCGAGCGAGACCAGGAAGGCCGCGAGCGCAGTGCCGATATTGGCGCCGAGCACGACCGCGATCGCCATCGGCAGCCCGATCAGCGCCTGCCCGGTGAAGGAGGAGAGCAGCAGTGTCGTCGCCGTCGAGCTCTGCAGCAGCATGGTGACGCCGGCGCCGCTCGCCAGCGCGGCGAAGCGGTTGCGCGTGAAGCTCGCCAGCGCCTGGCGCAAAGACGGGCCGAAGGCGCGCATCGCGCCCGTGCGCACGAGACGGACCGCCCAGATCAGCAGGGCCACTCCGCCCGCGAGATGGATCAGGATCGCGGTCGAGCCGTCTGATGCGCTCACTATCGTCCTTTCGCGGTCGAATCGGCATGATTCGGCCGTTTTGGCCGCCAGCAATATGCAGGCCAATTCGTTAGCCGTCTCATAAAGAGCGCGCAAAATGGGCCTATTTCAAGACCCGGGTTTCCGGCCCGGCGTTGAAGCCGAAACCGCTGCGTTCAGTCGGCCTCGTGGAGCTTGGCCAGCGGGAAGCGCGCAACATCCGCCAGAAGCTCGACGAAGCCCTTCGCCTGAAGCTCGGCGGTCGCCTTGCCCTTCTCGGCGGTGGCGAGGCTGGCATCGCCTGCCGCGCCTGAAGCGTGCACGTCCTGCGCCATCCAGGCCATGGCGTGCAGCCCGGTCGGACGCAGCCAGGTGTAGTCGTCTGCAGCCATCTCGACCGTCAGCGGCGTGAAACAGCCGGCTTTGGCCATGTCGACGAGATCGGGCCGGACATGCAGCATCAGCGAGGTCTCGATGTCGCCGCCATGGATGCCGTGATGGGCGTCGAGATCGGCGAAGAGGCCGGGCGGCAGGCCGAAGGCGCGCCAGGCGGTCGTCACCGCCATCATGCCGTGGCTGACGCGCAGTTCGCGCGCGACCACCTTCATCGGGTCGATATTGCCGCCATGCGAGGTGACGATGACGAGCTTGCGCAGTCCGGCGCGCCTGACGCTTTCGCCGATCTCGATCCAGGCGGCGGTGGCGGTCTCCCAGGTCAGCGTCAACGTGCCCGGCGAATGCAGGTGTTCGTTCGATTTGCAGACGGCCATGGTCGGCAGCACCAGCACGTCGAGCGAGGACGGCACGAGCGGCATGGCGAGGCCGAGCATCGCGTTCATGATCGTGGTGTCGACCGAGACCGGCAGATGCGGCCCGTGCTGCTCGATCGCGGCGAGAGGCAGGACTGCAACCGTCTTTTCGGCGTCGAGCCCCTCGAATTCGGTGGTCTTCAGGTCGCCCCAGAAGCGCGCGCTCATGCTTTCGTCCTTGCAGCCGGTGTGATGACCGCAACCCTAGGAGCCGCAGCCGGGCCATTCAACGCGCCGCACGCATGACCGCTCAGAGCCGGTTGATGTCGGCGTTCTCGAGAATCGGCTTGGACGACGCCCCGCGCGCCAGCGCGAGCATCGCCCTGCCGACCTGCTCGGTCGTGGTCAGCACGCCCGGCATGACGCGCTGGAGCGCCGGGAAGACCGGATCGAGCACCGTGTAGATCGCGCGATAGAGCGCGGTCTTGGAGACGATGCCGTGCAGCGGCCGGATCATCCCGGGCCGAAACATATACGCCGCCTTGAAGGGCAGCCGCAGCAGGGCGTTCTCGGTCGCGCCCTTGACCCGCGCCCACATCCAGCGGCCCTTTTCGCTGCTGTCGGTGCCGGTGCCCGAGACATAGATGAACACCATGCCGGGATTGAGCCGCACCAACGTTTCCGCGGCGGCGATCGTCACGTCATGGGTGATGGCACGATAGTCGGCTTCGCTCATGCCGGCCGAGGCGACGCCGAGACAGAAGAAGCAGGCGTCGAGGCCGGCGAGTTGCGGCTCGATCGCCGTATAGTCGGTCAGCTTCGCGTGGCCGATCTCGCGCAGCTTCGGATCGCTCTGGCCGGTCGGATTGCGGCCGAGCGTCACGACCTCGTCGACATCGGGCGCGAGCAGGCATTCGCGCAGCACGCCCTGGCCGACCATGCCGGTCGCGCCGAAGATCAGGACTTTCATCGAGGCTCGCCTTCCGCTGCGCCGCGTCGCCTTGTGCAGGCGCCTTCAGGCCTCGGAGATGGGCGCTGCCATGGCCTTGGCAAAGGGCGAGCCCGTCGATTGTTCGGCGATCTCCCAGAGCCGCGCCGCGATGGCGGGGTCATTGGCCTCGCCCGTGATCGCGGCGGCGGCCGGAAAGCCCTTGATCTCGCGCCAGCCATCGGGGCCGTAATAGCCGCCCTTTTCCACGTCCTGCGCGGTCGCCGCGTAAAGCGTCGGCAGGGCGCCGGCGGCTGTCGGCTGGCTGAGCAGCGGCGCCAGCAGCGGCACCAGCCGCCAGAGCCATCCCGAAATGCCGCTTCGCCCCTGCGTCGGGCCGTTGGCGATCAGGTCGCTCGTCGCCCAGCCCGGATGGGCGGCGAGGCTGCTCAGGCCCCAGCCATGCCGGTCGCTGCGGCGCTGCAGCTCCAGCGCGAAGATCAGCATGGCGAGCTTCGACTGGCTGTAGGCCTGCCACGGGCCGTAGCGCCGCTGGCCGTGGAGGTCGTCGAAATCGATCCGGCCGCGGCGATGCGCCAGACTGCTGAGCTGAACGGTGCGCGGCGCATCGCTCCGGCACAACAGCGGCAGCAGATGGCCGGTCAGCGCGAAGGCCCCGAGAAAATTCGTGCCGAACTGCATCTCGAAGCCGTCGGCCGTCAGCGTGCGCGCCGGCAACGCCATCACGCCGGCATTGTTGACCAGGATGTCGAGCCGCTCGTGCCGCTCCGCAAAGGCTTTCGCGAACGCGGCGATGGAGGCGAGATCGGCCAGATCGAGCGCGGCGAAGGAGATGGCCGCGCCATTCGCCTCTGCCCCGATCCGCGCGACGGCGCGCTCGCCCTTGGCGGGATCGCGGCCGGCGAGGACGACGTCGGCGCCGGCGCGCGCCAGCTCCAGCGCGGTCTCGTAGCCGAGGCCGCCGGTTCCGGTGACGATGGCGATCTTGCCGTGCTGCGGCGGGATGTCTGTGGCGGTCCAGTTGTGCGTCACAGTTATTCTGCTGCCTCGGCGGCCTTGGCCTCCCAATCCAGCAGCTTGCCGGGGTTCATCAGGCCGAACGGGTCGGCAAGGCGCTTGAACTCCGGCTGCGGCGCGTCCGTGCGCTTCCAGCCGGCATTGTTCAGCACCCAGGTGTGGGGATTGGAGGCCTGGATGCCGGCCTCTTCCGCTTGGGCCATGATCTCGTGCAGGCGCTCGGGGCTGGTGTAGCGCACCAGCGGCAGGCTGGAATGATAGACCTTGCCCTGCCGGCGCTGGAACTCGATGTGGAAGATCACGTCCTCGCGGAAGGTCTCCTCCGCCCAGTCGAGCAGCTCGAGGTTCCGGCCCGGCGGAAAGCGCAGCTGCAGATAGGTGATCGCCGGATCGACCTTGAGCGCATGCAGCGTCGTATGGTTCCAGGTGTATTCGTAGAGCGGGCCGGGCGCCCCCTTCTCGCGATGCTCGCCGAAGGCGGCGGCGCGGGCGGTGGCCGCGTCGCGCGAATAGGTCACCGTGCCGCCCATCCCGGCGATCAGCCGGTCGAGCTCGTCGCCCTGCGGCTCCGACACCATCAGGATCGCGAAGGCCTTGTCGGCGCCCAGATAGGGCGCGAGCCTTCGCAGATAGGGCGCGATCGCGGGCGCATGGATGCTGACCAGCTTCTTGGCGATGCCGTCGCATTCGGTGAAGGCCTGGCCGAAGGCGGCGGCGGCTTTCAGGCTGTCGAAGGTCGCGATCCGCTCGGCCCAGTCATGCGCCGGGGCGAGCGGCACCTCGACTTCGGTGATGATGCCGTTGACGCCGTAGGCGTGCATCACCTTGAGGATCTCGGTGCCGCGCAGCTCGATCAGCCGCGGTTCGGGCTCGACCGTCATCACCTCCAGCGCGATCACGGCGCCGAGATTGTCGATCTGGCCCCAGGTGCAGGAGCCGGCACCCGCCGCCCCACCGGCGACGAAGCCGCCGATCGTCGCCTGCGCCCGCGTCGAGGGATGCATGCGCAGCTCCTGGCCCTGCGGGGCGAGCGCCTTGTCGATGTCGAGCAGGTTCGCGCCGGCCTCGAAGCGCCCGGCGCCGAGCTTGGTCGAGACGATGCGGTTCAGCCGGGTCAGGTTGACCACGACGCCGCCTTCCAGCGGCACGGCCTGGCCGTAATTGCCGGTGCCGCCGCCGCGCACCGTCAGCGGCACCCTGTGGCGCGCGCAGGCCGCGGCGACGCGGGCGAGCTCGGCCTTGTCGCGCGGCAGCACGATCAGTTCGGCGTGCCGGCCCTCCAGATCGGGCTTGAGAACCGGCGAGAACCAGAAGAAGTCGCGACTGTGCATGCGCAGGCTGGGCGCATCGTCATAGATCGTCAGCCCGGCGAGATCGGCGCGCAAGGCGGCGAGGGCAGGGCGGGTCGTCGGATGGCTCGTCATGGCGGTCCGGGTGCGAAAGTTGACGACAGCTTAACGTCGAAGGCGGCGAGGGAAAGCGACGAGCCCGCAGGGGCGTCATGCTACGGCCAGAATTGCCGCAGGAGCAGGCAGTTGCCCGTTCTCTGTGCGAGAGTGCGTCTTGCCGCATTTCCTCACGGCCATACCCCATGGCATGTATGTTGCTCGCCCGCGACCGACGGCACGGCCGCGCAGAGACGTCTGTTCAGGGAGGTTCCAGCATGACGATGAAGTACCGCATCGACCGGCGCGCCGCGCTCGGTCTCATCGGCGGCTCGGCCGCCTCGATGCTGGTCCCGATGCCGGGCGCCCGCGTCAACGCGCAGACGCTCGACAAGGTCTCCTACCAGACCAACTGGCGCGCCCAGGCCGAGCATGGTGGCTTCTATCTCGCCGCCGCCAACGGCATCTACAAGAAATACGGCATCGACGCCGAGATCCGCCCCGGCGGCCCGCAGCAGAACCCCTCGCAGCTCCTGCTCGGCGGGCGCGTCGACATGATCATGTCGAACTCCTTCGAGGCGATCCGCTATGCGCAGGAGAACATCCCCTTCCTCTGCATCGCCTCGATCTTCCAGAAGGATCCGCAGGTGCTGATCTCGCATCCGGGGCAGGGCAATGATTCGCTCGCCGCGCTCAAGGGCAAGCCGATCCTGGTCGGCGCCGCCGGGCGCACCAGCTACTGGCCGTTCCTGAAGGCGAAGTTCGGCTATAGCGACGAGCAGATCAGGCCCTACACCTTCAACATGGCGCCGTTCCTCGCCGACAAGGGCATCTCGCAGCAGGGCTTCCTGTCGTCCGAGCCCTTCGCCATCCTGAAGCAGGGCGGCGTCACGCCCGTGGTGCACCTCATCGCCGATGCCGGCTTCGAGAACTACAACACCACGATCAACATCTCGCAGAAGCTGGTCGCCGAGAAGAAGGACCTGGTGCAGCGCTTCGTCACCGCCTCCCTCGAAGGCTGGGCCGCCTACATGAAGGGCCAGGACGTCGCCGCCGCCAATGCCCAGATCCTGAAGGACAATCCCGACATGGATCAGGAGAAGATCGACTACGCGGTCAAGGTGATGAACGAGAAGGGCATCGTGCTCTCCGGCGATGCCCTGACCATGGGCATCGGCGCGATGACCGATGCGCGCTGGGCCAATTTCTACAAGCAGATGGCCGATGTCGGCGTCTTCCCGGCCGGCATCGACGTGAAGAAGGCCTACAGCCTGGAGTTCGTCAACAAGGGCGTGGGCAAGGCGTGACCACTGTCATTCCGGGGCTCGCGAAGCGAGAACCCGGAACCCACGACCGGGTGAGGCCCTTGCGATCGCCGCCGCTCACCCCGTCATGGGTTCCGGGTTCAAGCCTGCGGCTTGCCCCGGAATGACAAGGTGGGTCGCCAATCAACGGATCATCAGGCTTTGGACACGGCCTCTCTGAGCACACCCCACGCCGTCCGGGCGAGCGCCGCCAAGCCGCTGGTCTGCGTCCGCCATGTCGGAAAGCAGTTCGCCAACGGCACGCTCGCGGTGCGCGACGTCGATCTCAGCCTCGGCACCGGCGAGTTCGTCAGCTTGCTCGGTCCGTCCGGCTGCGGAAAATCGACGCTGCTGCGCATGATCGCCGGCCTCGGCGCGCCTTCGACCGGCACGATCGAATGGCCGACGACCAGCCACGACGCCTCGGGCCGGCCCGAGCGCGATCTCGGCTTCGTCTTCCAGGACCCGACGCTGATGCCCTGGGCGAGCGCGCTCGCCAATGTGATGATGCCGCTGACGCTGAAAGGCGTCCGCAGAAGCGAGGCCGAAGGCCGCGCCGCCGAGATGCTGGCGCTGGTCGGCCTGAGGGGCTTCGAGGGCTCCTATCCGCGCGAATTGTCCGGCGGCATGAAGATGCGCGTCTCGATCGCGCGCGGCCTCGTGCTGCGGCCAAAGATCCTGCTGATGGACGAGCCCTTCGCGGCGCTCGACGAGATCACCCGTCACCGGCTCAACGACGACCTGCTCGAACTGTGGTGGAAGGAAAAGTTCACCGCCGTCTTCGTCACCCATTCGGTGTTCGAGTCGGTCTATCTCTCGAAGCGCATTGTGGTGATGGCGGCAAGGCCCGGCCGGGTCATGGCCGATCTCGACGTCGACGCGCCCTATCCGCGCGACGAGCTCTTCCGTACCTCGCCCGAATACGCCCATCTCTGCCGTGTCGTCTCCGGCAAGCTCAAGGAGGCGATCGGCTCGTGAGCGAAACCGTTTTGCCCGCCCATGACGGCACCGACGCCGAGGCACGCCCGGTCTTCGCGACCGAGCCGCGCATCCTCGGCCTGCCCGCCAGCGCCTGGCCGCGCATCCTCGCGCCGATCATCGTCGGCGTGCTGGCGCTGACCGCATGGGAGCTTCTCGTCCGGATCAAGGAGATCCCGCCCTATATCCTGCCCGGCCCGATCCTGATCGGCCAGACGCTGGTCGCAGACTGGGGCACGCTCTCGGCCTCGCTCTGGATCACGCTGCGCATCACCTTCATGGCGCTGGCGGCGGCGGTGATCGTCGGCGTCTCGCTCGCGGTGCTGTTCACCCAGTCGAAATGGCTTGAGATGTCGCTGCTGCCCTATGCGGTGGTGCTGCAGGTTACGCCGATCGTCGCGATCGCGCCGCTGATCATCATCTGGGCCGGCGACATCAACCTCTCGCTGCTGATCTGCGCCTGGATCGTCGCCTTCTTCCCGATCCTGTCGAACACCATCCTCGGGCTGAACTCGGCCGATCATAACCTGATCAACCTGTTCCAGCTCTACGGCGCGACGCGCTGGCAGACCTTGCGCTATCTCAAGCTGCCGGCGGCGCTGCCCTATTTCCTCGCCGGTCTGAAGATTTCAGGCGGTCTCGCGCTGATCGGCGCGGTCGTCGCCGAATTCGTCGCAGGCACCGGGGGAAGCGCCTCTGGGCTGGCCTACCGCATCCTGGAGGCCGGCTACCAGCTCAAGATCCCGCGCGTCTTCGCGGCGCTGATCATGATCTCGCTGTCGGGGATAGCCATCTTCCTGGCGACGAGCTGGATTTCGCACCTGTTGCTCAGGCGCTGGCACGAGAGCGCGCTGAAGCGGGAGAATTGACCGATGGTCCTGCCGTCATTGCGAGCGAAGCGAAGCAATCCAGGGAGACGTAGAGCTCTACGGCACTGGATTGCTTCGCTTCGCTCGCAATGACGTCGAGGGTCGTCTCATGAGCTTGGCTCCCGGCCGAAAGTCCAACATAGCTGGACGTCACGATCTCGCGGCGCTCAAAATCGCACTTGCCGGCATCCAGCTGATCGACGAGCCGCAGGTCGTGCGCAAGCGCTCGCGCGACTTCTTCTGGTATTCGCCGATCCTGAATCGCGAGCTTGCCGACAAATCCGCCGACATCATCGCCATGCCGCGCGACGAGGCCGAGATCGTCCGCATCGCCGCGGCCTGCGCGAAGCTGCGTATTCCGCTGACGGTGCGTGCCGCCGGCACCGGCAATTACGGCCAGGCCGTGCCGCTCGCCGGCGGCGTGCTGCTCGACATCACGGCGCTCACCGGCATCGAGTGGCAGAAGCCCGGCATCGTGCGCGCCGCCGCCGGTTCGCGCCTGCTCGACATCGACATGGCGACGCGGACCGAAGGCTTCGAGCTGCGCATGCATCCCTCGACCAAGCGCTCGGCGACGCTCGGCGGCTTCGTCGCCGGCGGCTCGGGCGGCGTCGGCTCGGTGACCTGGGGCGGCCTGCGCGAGCCCGGCAACATCCTTGCTGCCCGCATCGTCACGGTCGAGGAGGAGCCGCGCATCCTGGAGCTGCGCGACGATGCGGCCCAGAAGGTCAACCGCGCCTATGGCACGACCGGCATCATCACGGCGCTGGAAATGCCGCTGAGCGCCGCCTGGCCCTGGATCGACGTCATCGTCGCCTTCGACGACTACATGGAGGCCTTTCGCGCCGGCTACGAGGTCGCGCTCGCCGACGGCATCGTCAAGAAGCTGGTGACGCCGGTGTCATGGCCGATCCCATCCTATTTCGGCGCGCTGAAGCAGCATTGCCCCGAAGGCAAGGCGATCCTGATCTGCATGATCGCCGAAGCCTCGCTCGGCCCGTTCAAGGCGATCGTCGGCACGCGCGGCACGGTGACCTACGAGGCGCCGTCGGAGGAGGGGCCGGGCACGGTGCCGCTCTACGAATACACCTGGAACCACACTACGCTGCAATGGCTGAAGAGCGACCGCTCGATCACCTATCTGCAGTGCCTGTTCCCGCATGACCGGCTGGTCGAGAGTGCGGCCGAGATGATCGCGCGCTTCCCCGACGAGGTGCTGGCGCATCACGAATTCATCCGCTTCGGGGGGAGGGTGACGGCGAGCGCGTTGCCGATCCTGCGCTACACCACGCCGGAACGGCTCGACGAGGTCATCGCGCTGCATGAAGCGGCCGGCGTGATGATCGCCAACCCGCATGTCGTCTCGCTGGAGGCCGGCAGCCGGCACAAGCGCGCCTATGCCGACCAGCTCGGCTTCAAGCGCGAGGTCGATCCGCACGGCCTGCTCAATCCGGGCAAGATGGCGAGCTTCGTGCCTGCTCAGGCGAAATAGGCGAGCTTCTTCTCGGCCGCAAACGCGTCGATCTCACGCAGATCGGTTTCGGACGTCGCGGGGCCGGGAACCGCCGCCGCTTCCTCGGCGATCTCCTCGAAGACGATGTCGTCGCCGATCAGGGCGTTCGCCGACGGCTTGGGTTCGACGGGTGGCAGCAGTGCGACCAGCCTCGGCTCGTCGGCGATCGCCGCCGGCTCGTCGCCGATCTCGACGACCTCGATGTCCTCGTAGCCGCGCAGCGATGCGGCTGATGGGGGGGCGAAGCTTGGCGGCGCGGCGGTGGCCGGCGCCGCGGCGGGGGAGGCGGCCTCGCCGGCGCTTTCGCAGAAGGCGCGCAGGCTGGAATCGAGCATGGCGATCGTGTCGGCGATCTTGCCGATCTGGTGCGCTGTGGCCTCGACGGTGACGGTCGCGGCGCAGATCTCGGCCGAGCGTCGGTCGAGATGGTCGCAGAGCGCCTCGTCGGCGCCGGCTTCGCGCAGGCTCCAGGCGGCCTCCTGGACGTGCTCCGTGGCGGTCGAGATCGCGGTCGCCGCCGTTTCGATGCGGGCGGCGAGGCCGGAAGAGGGCTCGCTCGCGCGCCCGCTGATCCGCTCGAGATCGAGCCGCAGATCGGCGATCAGCGCCGCCGCCTCGCCGAGTTCGGGCCGGCTCTCGGCCGGCTGCGCCCCGATGCCGACGACGCGTTCGATCCGCCCGATCGCGTTCAGCAGCTGCAGCGTGTCGGCCTGGCGGTTGCGCTTGGCGAACTCGCTCATGAACCAGCGGCCACGCGCCGTCTCCATCACCGCGCCGGCGATGGCGTCGTAATCGGCTTCGCTCAGCGGTGTCAGCGAACGCGCTTCGCTCATGACCCAATCGCCCGTGGAGGACCGGCCGAATCAGGATGTGCCGGCCGGGATACAGCACTGCGGAAATTGCGCCGCGATTGCTTAACGAATTACTGCAGGGGTCTGCCGGCGACCGGTTCGCGCCTTGCAAAGCGCCCTTGGCCCGGCGATACAGGGGCGACGGGGCGGAACTGGATCGATCGGGCGGCGTTGCGGCGAGGTCGTACGACTTCCGTGCGTCCGCAGGGGTATCACGGGCACCGATGGCGAGCCTCGACAGCGCCGAACCGCAGGCGATCTATCGCGACGATGCCGGCACGCTGGCCGTGGCGCTGGCGGGCGCGTGGAGCGCCGAGCGCGCTCCGCGCATCGAAGCCCTGGTCGACGAGATCGCCGAGCGCGCCGCGCAGGCCAAGGCGGCGCGGCTCGACCTGACCGCCGTCGCGCGGCTCGATACGCTTGGCGCCTATGTCCTCAACCGCTTCAAGGCGCGGCAGGAGGCGAACGGCGCCGCCGTCGAGATCGTCAGCGAGCGCCCCGAGCACGCGATCCTGCTCGCCGAGATTCCGGGCGCGAGCCACGAGCCGCCGAACCCGCCCGGCCATTTCGGCGTCGTCAGCGTGCTGGTCAACATCGGCGCGGCGATCGTCCGCTTCGGCCGCGACATGGTCGGCGGCGCGATGTTCCTCGGCGAGGTCGTGGTCGGCTCGGCCGGCGTCGTGCTCGGCCCACGCAAGTTCCGCGGCCCCTCGCTGGTCAACCAGATCGAGCTGATCGCCTTCAACGGCGCGCCGATCATCATGCTGATCTCGTTCCTGGTCGGCTGCATCGTCGCCCAGCAGGGCATCTTCCAGCTGCAGCAGTTCGGCGCCACCGCCTTCGTCGTCAACCTGACCGGCATCCTGATCCTGCGCGAACTCGCCGTCCTGCTGACCTCGATCATGATCGCCGGTCGCTCCGGCTCGGCCTTCACCGCCGAGATCGGCTCGATGAAGATGCGCGAGGAGATCGACGCGCTGCGGGTGATGGGGCTCGATCCGATCGAGGTTCTGGTCGTCCCGCGCATCCTGGCGCTGATCATCTCGCTGCCGATCCTGACCTTCATCTCGGCGATGTCGGGCCTCACCGGGGCGGCGCTCGTCGCCTGGCTCTATGGCGGCATCGGCATGGACACCTTCCTCGCCCGCCTGCAATCGGTCATCACCTGGAAGCATTTCGCCGTCGGCCTCATCAAGGCCCCGTTCATGGCCTTCGTGATCGGGCTGATCGCCTCGATCGAGGGGCTGGCGGTCAAGGGCTCGGCGGAATCGCTCGGCCGGCAGGTCACGGCCTCGGTGGTGAAGTCGATCTTCATGGTCATCGTGGTCGACGGCCTCTTCGCGATCTTCTTCGCGTCCATCCGGTTCTGAGGGGCGTCGTAAGATCATGAGCGCGTTCCAGGCCGGACAGGGGCATGTGCCCGGGGACGGCGCGCCGCCGGGCGCCGGCGAGCCCGTGATCAGCGTGCGCGACCTCAGGGTCGCCTTCGGCGACAAGGTCATCATGGACGGGCTCGACCTCGACGTGATGCGTGGCGAGATTCTCGGTTTCGTCGGCGGCTCCGGGCAGGGCAAGTCGGTCCTGACGCGCACGATCCTCGGCCTGGTGCGCAAGCAGCGCGGCACGATCGAGGTCCTCGGCGAGAATGTCGACGGCCTCGACGGGCCGCGCCGGCGGGCGCTGGAGCGCCGCTTCGGCGTGATGTTCCAGCATGGCGCGCTGTTCTCGGCGCTGACCGTGAAGCAGAACATCCAGGTGCCGATGCGCGAATATCTCAAGCTCTCGCCGGCGCTGCTCGACGAGCTGGCGATGGTCAAGCTCGAGCTCGTCGGCCTGAAACCGGACGCCGCCGACAAGGCGCCCTCCGAGCTCTCCGGCGGCATGATCAAGCGTGCCGCGCTCGCCCGCGCGCTGGCGCTCGACCCGGAGATCGTCTTCCTCGACGAGCCGACCTCGGGTCTCGACCCGATCGGCGCCGCCGAATTCGACGAGCTGATCATGACGCTGAAGCAGACTTTGGGCCTGACCGTCTTCATGGTAACCCACGACCTCGACAGCCTTTATTCGGCTTGCGACCGGATCGCCGCGCTCGCGGACAAGCGGGTCATCGCGGTCGGGCCGCTCGCCACTATGCTGGCGTCGGATCATCCCTGGCTGAAGGCCTATTTCGGTGGAGAGCGGGCGCTGGCGCGTATGCCGGCCGCCGCGCGAGGATAGACTGCGACGATGGAATCGCGTGCCAACTATGCCCTGGTCGGACTGTTCACGCTGGCGGTGCTCGCCGCCGTGTTCGGCTTCGTCTACTGGTTCAACAGCGGCGGCGCCGGCAAGCGCCAGGACGTGCGCGTCATCTTCTCCGGCACGGTGACCGGGCTCGGGCGCGGTTCGAGCGTGCTGTTCAACGGCCTGCGCGTCGGCGAGGTCACGCGCATCGAACTCCAGCCCGACGACCCGCGCCGGATCTATGCGGTGATTTCGATCGACGGCTCGACCCCGTTGCGGGTCGACACCCGCGCCCGCATCGAGGCGCAGGGGCTGGCCGGCGTGGTCGCGGTCCAGCTGCTGGGCGGCGAGCCGAACTCGCCGGTCCTGACCGCGCAGAACGGGCAGCCCTTGCCGGTGATCGTCGCCGAGCGCTCCGAGTTCCAGGACATTCTGGAAACCGTGCGCACCATCGCCAAGCGGGCCGAGGACGTGCTCGGCAGCGTCGAGGGCCTGGTCAAGGAGAATGCCGGCCCGATCAGCAACACGGTGAAGAACGTCGAGCGGTTCTCGGCCGCGCTCGGCGACAATTCGCAGAACGTCGACAAGCTGATGAAGAGCTTCGGCACCGTCGCCGACACGATCACGCCGGTGGCGCAGAAGCTCGGCACGCTCAGCGACGAACTGACCGAACTCGTCCGCGCGGTCGACGAGAAGCGCGTCGCCAGCATCGTCGAGAACGTCGATCGCTTCACCGCAGCGCTCGGCGGCTCCAGCGGCGATGTCGGCAAGGTCGTCAAGGACGTCGCCTCGATCACCGACAAGCTCAACCGTGCCGCCGACCAGGTCGAGGGCGTGCTGAAGGCGGCGCAGACCTTCCTCAACACCGCCGCCGGCACGGAAGGCCGCAGCGCCTTCCAGGAGGTCGCCGATGCGGCGAAGTCGATCCGCGTGCTGGCCGACAATCTCGACAAGCGCACCGGCGAGATCACGGCCGGGATCAACCGCTTCACCGGGCCGGGCCTGCGCGACATCGAATCGCTCGCCAACGAGGGCAAGCGCACCCTGACCGACATCAACCGGACGCTGCGCAATGTCGAGCGCAACCCGCAGCAGTTCATCTTCGGCGGCAAGCCGCCGCTCCCGCAATATGGTGGATCCCGCTAGGTCATGACGACGTCGTTTCCGCCCCCGGCCTCGCCTGCGCGCCGCGCCGCCGTCCTGTCCTGCGTCATGGCCGGTGCGCTGCTGCTCACCGGCTGCGGCGGTGGCGCGACGCCGACCACCTACGACCTATCGGCTCCGCGCAATGTCGGGCGGGTCGGCGGTGGAGCGGCGATGGTCGTGGCCGAGCCGACCACGGTGCAGGCGCTCGATTCCGACCGCATCATCGTCAAGGATTCGGCCGGCGCGCTCTCCTTCGCCGGCGGCGGGCAATGGGCCGACCGCGTACCGAAGCTCGTCCAGACCCGCCTCGTCCAGACCTTCGAGAACGCCGGCAAGCTCGCCTCGATCGCGCGTCCGGGCGAGCGCATCGTGCCCGATCTCCAGCTCAACACCGACATCCGCAGCTTCAACATCGACACCGCCGCCGGCGCCGCCGTGGTCGAGATCACCGCCAAGCTCGTCGGCGACCGCACGGGCAAGGTCCAGCGCGCGAAGCTGTTCTCGGCCCGTGTTCCGGCGTCCGCCGGCGATGCCGGCGCGGCAGCCCAGGCGCTCGACCGGGCGCTGTCGCAGGTGCTGGTCGAGATCGTGCGCTGGGCGCGCTGAGGCGAGCCCGGGCCGTCCGAAGAGTTCGGAGCGTGCTGGGTTTTCGCGGAACCATCTCGTCATCCTGGGCAAGCCGCGCAGCGGCGCAGACCCGGGATCCATCGTAGGGCTCAGGCGCTCTAGGATGGATCCCGGCTCGAGCTTCGCTCGCCCAGGATGACGGTGTGGTTCCGAGTAAAAGCAGCATACCCTAGCTGCCCTTCCAGGGTCGACGGTCCGCTGAGCGAGTGGACTCGATCGCCGGTCGGCGAAGCCCGGTGCTGTCGGTCCGGTAGCGTGTACCTCGTAGCGCGACCGGCCGAGCACCAGCCGGCCTGCTGACGCTGACGTGGTTAACCGTCCGTTGAGGGCATCCGCATCTACTACCTTCGATTGGAGGTGGATCATGATTCGCGGATTCGGACGCGCAGCGATGGCGTCCTGCTTTGCCGTGCTGTCGAGCGCGGCTTTGGCGCAGGCCTTCGACGCCGGGCGGATCGAGAGCCCGAACGCGGGCGAAACGATCTCCGTGACCCCGCTCGTCGGTTATCTTCGGAGCACCGCGACCGAGAACGTCTACGATCCCGCCAACCGGTCGAACAAGATCAGTCAGCTCGACTGGAAGGCCGATGCCGTGACGCTGGGCGGCCGTGCCGCCGTTCGTCCCTTCGAGGGCGTCACGCTGCGGGGCAGCATCTGGGCTGCCGTGTCGTCCGACGCCTATATGCGAGATCGCGATTGGCTGCTCGGCTATCAGGGCGCCGATTCATGGACGCACCAGTCGATTCATCCCGACACGCGCGTGCCGAAGGCCTGGCAGGCCGATGTCAGCGCGGCCTATACGCTGACGAATTTCGGCGATGTGTCGATCGCGGGCCTGGCTGGCTTCCGGCATTACGACATCAAGTACCGCGCCTATGGCGGCAGCTACGTCTATTCGGTGAACCGTCTCCGCGACACGGTCGGGACGTTCGATCCGGCCCGGCTGGGGATTTCCTACCGGCAGCAATGGGATACGCCCTATCTCGGGCTTGGAGCCTATTACCGGGGCGAAACCCTGTCGGTCGCGGGCGAGATCTATGGCAGTTTCGCCAGCTACGGGCGCGACCGGGACTACCATGCCCTGCGCTATACGCTCTTCACCGAAACATACGACCCGACCGGAATGATCGGTGCGAGCTTCGGTCTCGACTACCGGCTCACCTCTGTCTTCTCGCTGACTGGACGCGTCGACTACACCAAATACCTCGAGGCGAGAGGCGGCACCCGGATCTACAACGGCGCCACGGGCCAGTTCATCCGGGTCCCGAAGCCCGGAGCCGGTGCGGACTCCGAGACGCTGAACGTCTCGGTGGGCGTGAAGGGGAAGATCTGACGCCGGGAGCCGCCGAGGCTGCCTGGGTCACGGACACCCTCGGCCGCCTCGCCGCGCCGCGTTCTCAGGCGGTCCGCGGCCGCCAGGCGATGACGCCTTCGGTCCGCGCCCGGACCTCGGGAAGGGCTAGACAGCTCGCGACGGCCTCATAGCCGGGCGCGCCCGGATACGGCGCGACGCGCATCGGCGGGCTGTGATTGGCCGGGCAGAACAGGATCGTCTCATCCGGACCGAGTGCAGCGAGGTCGAGAATGGCGCTGGAGCGCGTCAGCAGGAACAGCGGCCGCGCCGAGAGGTCGCGACGCCGCAGACGGGCGATCACGGCCTCCTGCGTCGCATGGTCAAGCCCCTGTTCGACCATGTCGACGACGAGCGTGCCGCTGCTTCGGGCCTCCAGCCCGACGATGAGCGCGACCAGCGCCTCCGACAGCGTGGCGCTGTCCTCGACGAGCCAGGCGAGTGTCCGGTCGACCAGAGCAGCGAGGCGTGCATCGCTTGCGAGCCGCGCGCGCGACTCCGTATCGCGATCGAGCCCCAGGAATTCAGCGTCAGGCAGAACTTCCGCAAGGCGCCTCGCGAACCGCGTCTTGCCGCTGCCCAACGGGCCGGTGATGTAGGTCAACGACTTGATTCCGTGCAGTTCGAAGCGCTCGCCGCCCCATGGCCATGGCAGATCGAACGCGACTGCAACGCCGGCAACCGGTTCCAGCACCCCTGCCAGCGTTCCCGAAGCCGGCGGCCGCCCTTGCGCCAGATCGGTCCGCAGGTTGCGAACAGCCTCGATCGTCGCGGCGGTCCGGCGCATCTGCGCTTCCAGGGCGGTCTGATGGCCGGCGAGCGCCGGCTCCAGCTCCGCGGCGTCGCCAGCCAGCACCCGCGCCACCCGGGCGAGACTCAGGCCCAGCGCGCGCAAGGCCACGACCTCGCCGAGGCGGGTCATCTCGTCTGGACCATAGGCCCGCCAGCCGGCGGCGCTGCGCGTCGGCGCGACGAGGCCGCGCTGCTCGTAGAGCCGCAGTGCCTTGGCCGAGACGCCGAGCCGGGCCGCGGCCTCGGAGGGGTTCAGGAAGCGGATGGAAGCGTTCACGAATCACCTCGGGCAGCGGCTGATCGCTCAGCTTGTCGAGGCGGCCGCAGGGGCCGGGTCAATCCCCCCGCGACGAAAAAAGGCCACCCGGTCGGGGTGGCCCTTCTTCCGTTCGGCCTGGCGGCGAAGCCTCTACTCGAACCGCCCGCTGGCATGGGCCAGCATGGTGTAGACCTTGCCGGTCTCTGAGGTCAGGTAGGTCTTGGCCACCATCGAGTCGCGGTCGTCCTTGGCGGCCTCGCCGAGCAGACGCTCGAACTCGTCGATATAGCGGTCGACCGTCTCCTTGAACTCGGCGTCGCGGCGGTATTTGCGCCGGATCTCGTCGAAGGTCTGCTGGCCCTGCAGGGTGTAGAGCCGGCGCGTGAAGACGTTGCGCTCGCCGCGCTTGTAGCGGTCCCAGAGCTCGACCGCCGCGTCGTGGTCGATCATCCGGGCGATGTCGACCGAAAGCGAATCGAGCTTCTCGATCGAATGCGCGGTCGGCTTGCTCGGCTCGGCCGGCTTCACGTCCTCGCGCGAGGCGCGGTTGAGCAGATCGGACAGCCAACCGGCCTTGGCCGGCTGCTGCGGGCCGGGTGCCGTCGGCTCCGGCGCGCGCCGCGGCAGTTCCTGCTGCGGGGCAGGGCGTAGCACGGGAGCGGGCCGGGACTCGATCCGCGGCTCGGGCCGCGCCGGTTCCGGCATCGCGTCGAGCGAGGGCCGCAGCGACAGCGCCGGCTCGCTCGCGACCGGCAGGCGTGCCTGCGTCACCGTGGTGTAGCTCGGTGTCGCCGGCAGGGTCGCGACCGCAGGGCGTGGCTGTGCCCGCGGCTCGGCCGGCTGCGCGACGTCGCGCCCGCGGCCCGACTTCGTCACGATCTCGGTCAGCTCGTTCAGCGCCTTGATCTGCTCGGCGACGACGCGACGCATCGCGGCGGTCGATTCCTGCGTCTCGCGCGGCAGTTCGAGCACGCCGCGCGAAAGCTCGGCGCGGGTCGCCTGCAGCTCGCGCTGGATCTCGATCGTGACCGAGCGCATGTCCTGCGCCGCGTTCTCGAAGCGGTCGGTGACCTTGGCGAGATCGCCGCCGACCTCGTTGGCGACCTGCTCATAGGCCGCGCGCAAGGCGTTCGCGGTGCGCTCGCGCTCCTTGCTTGTGGCGGCGCGGATCAGCTCGAACTGCTGCGAGATCGCCTCGGTCGTCGCCTCGGCCGACTGGCTGAGGACGCCGCCGATCTGGCGGGCGCGGTTCTCGGCGGTGTTGAGCGAATCGTCGATCAGCGCGGCGAAGGAGCGGGTGATCGATTCGACGTCCTCGGTCCGGTTGGCGATCAGCCCGTGCAGTTCTTCCAGCGTATCGCGCCGTTCCGTCAGCGCCTTGCCGACACGCGCCTCGACCTGCTCCAGCCGCGTCGCGACCGCATGAAGAGCCGAGGTGCTGGCCTGCGTCGCCTCGGTCAGCGAGGCGCCCTTTTCGTCCAAAGCGCCGACCAGCGCAGTGGTCTGGCGCAGCGTGCCCTCGGAGAAGGCCTTGAGCTCGCCGACCTGCGTCGCGACCTGCTCGGAGGCGCGCGAGGTCTCCGCCATCACCGTCCCGATCACGTTCTGCAATTCGCCGACGCGGGCCGAAAGACCGCCCTCGATCGCAGCGAGGTTCTTGTTCGCCCCGGTGACGATCTGCTGCATCAGCTTGTTGGCCTCGCCGAGGCGGCCGAGCATGCCGCCGAGCTCGCCGCCCAGCTTCTCGTTGGTGCTGACCAGCGCGTCGATCGATTCGCGCGTGCCGGTCTCGAGCGTCTCGCGCAGGCCGGCGGACGAGCTGTCGAGGATCGCGCCGATCGCCTCGCCGCGCTGGCCGAGCGCAGTGACGAGGTTGCCGCCCTTGTCCTCGAACAGGATGCGCAACTCCTCGGCCCGGCTCGCCAGCGCCTGGGTGATCGCGTCCGACTTGGTCTGGAGCTGCGTCGAGAACTCCTGGCTGCGCGTGTCGAGCGCGCCGGAGACGGTGTCGAGCCGGTTGACCACGCGCTCCTCGAAGCGCGCCACGCTCTGGTCGAGCGTATCGGCGATCTGCAGGGCGCGGCCGCCCAGCGTGGTGTTGATGGTGTCGGCCTTCTCGTTGAGCGTGCGGGTGAGCGCCTCGCTCTTCGAGGTCACGACCTCGCCGATCTCGTCGGCCTTGGCCGCGAGCGCACGGGTGACCTCGCGGCCGCCCTCCGCGAGCACGCGGGCGATGTCGACCGTGCGCTCGACCAGGGCCTCGTTCAGCGCGGTGGCGCGCGAGCCGAGATTGCCGTCGATGCGCGCGATCAGCCCATCGAGCGACTGGCCGATCTCGGCGCTCTTGGCGCTGGAACGCTCCTCGAAGATGCGGATCTGGTTCTCCATCGAGACGGCTGCCTCGCCGGCGCGCGCCGCCATGATCTCGGCCGCCTCTGCCGAGCTCGCGCTGACGCGTGCCGCCAGCGACTGGCCTTCCTCGGCGAGCAGGCGCTCGACCTGGGCGAGGCGGCTCGTCACCGTATCGCTGAAGTTCAGTGCGTCGGCCGCGATCCGGCTCGCGAGCTGGCCGCCCTTGTTGAGCAGGATGTCCTCGAAAGCGGCGAGGCGCTGGCCGAGCCCGCTCTCGATCTCGCGGCCCTGCGTGTCGAACAGCTTGACCAGCGCGTCGTGGCGCAGCGCCAGCTGCTCGTTCAGCGCCTGCGAGCGGCCCTCGACCGAGCGCAGCATCGCCTCGGCATTGGCGGCGAGCGCCTCGTTGACGCGCCCGCCCTGCTGGGTCAGCGCCAGCACGATCTCGCGGCCGGTGCCGGCGAGCAGCGTGCGCGCCTGCTCGGCATGGACTGTGAAGGTCTCATGCAACCCCTGCGTCGCACCGGCGACCCGCTCGGCGACCTGGCGGCCGTCGACATTGATGGTCTCGCTCAGCGCCCGCGTCGCTTCGGTCATGCGCCTGGCCAGTTGCTCGCTCTGCTCGCCCAGCAGGCCGTGGACCTCGTTGCCGGTCGCGACGATGTCGCGCAGCAGCGTCTCGCGCTGCGAGCCGAGCAGCGCGCCGACCTGCTCGCCGGTCTCGCCGAGCCTGGCGATCAGGCTGTCCTGCTGCACTTCGAGCGCCGTGCGCGCCGCATCCGTCGCAGTCTGTACACGGGCGGCGAGCGCATCGCCCTGCGCGTCGATCAGGCTGTTCACGGTCGCGCCGGTCTCGTCGAGGCGTGCGATCAGCGCCGAGCTGCGATCGGCGAGCACGCCGTGCACCGAGCGGCCGACATCGGTGATCCGCGCCACCAGAGCCTGGCTCTCGCTGCCGAGCAGGTCCTTGAGTTCGAGCCCGGCCTGCGAGACAGAAACCGTCATCGCGCCGGTCTGCTCCTCGAGCAGCGAGCCGATGCGGCTGCCCGTCTCCGACAGGCGCGAGATCAGGGCCGAGCTCTGCGCTCCGATCAGCCCATCGACCTCGGCGCCGGCCTGGTTGATGCGCAGGGCCAGCGCATCGCCCTGGCGCCCGACGAGGCCGTCGATCGATTCGCCGGCCTGTTGCAGGCGGGTCACGACGGATTCCGCACGCGCGGCGAGGAGTTCGTCCGCATCGCGGCTGGCATCGGACAGGCGCGAGACCATCGTCTCGCTCCTGCCGTCGATCAGCCTGGCGGCTTCGGCGCCGGCGTCCGACAGCAGGGCGATCATCGTTCCGCTGCGCTGGTCGAGGATGCCGGCGGCCTCCGTGCTGGCGTCGGAAATCAGCGAGGCGATCGTCTCGCCGCGACCTTCGAGCAACTTCACCGCGTCCGAGCTCGCGCCCGAGACCCGGTCGACGAGCCTGGTCGCCTGCTCGTCGAGCAGGCCGTGCACGGTCTCGCCGGTTTCCGACAGGCGGGTGACGAGGCTGCCGCCCTGCTCGACGAAGAGGCCGTGCACGGTGGTTCCGACCTCGGTGATGCGGTTCGTCAGCGCGTCGCCATGGCGCCCGACGGTCTCGCCCAGTGCCTTGCCGGCCTCGTCGACGCGCAGCACGATCGAATCGCTGCGTTCGCGCAGCACGTCGTCGACCGTCCGCGCCGTCTCGTTGAGGCGCGTCAGCAGCGTCTCACCCTGCGCGCCGATCAGCGTGTTGACGCTCTCGCCGACCTCCTGCAGACGCGTGGTGATCGCCTCGTTCTGGCGGATCAGCAGCGTGTTCACGCCGCGGCCGACATCGGCGAGCCGGGTGGTGACGCTCTCGCCCTCGCTGGCGAGCGAGGAGCGCAGGCTTTCCCCGGTTTCGGCCAGGCGCGCGCCGAGCGCGGTGCTCTGGCCTTCGATCAGCTCGACCATGCTGCGGCTCGAGGCTTCCAGCCGCTCGGCGACATCGGCGCCGCGGGCCGAGATTTCGCTGGCGAGGGTCTCGCCGGTGGTGCGCAGCGTCTCGTTCACGGTGTCGGCGCGCTGCGACAGGGTGTCGGCGACCTGCGTGCCGGTCTCGCTGATGGCGCGGGTGACCTCGCGGGCTCCGCTCGACAGTTCGTCCGTCAGCATCGCGCCGGTGCGTTCGAGCGAGGAGGCGATCTCCCTGGCGCGCCCGTCGAGCAGGCTCGACAGGCTGTCGCTGGCGCCGGCCAGGCGTTCGCCGACCTCGCCGGAGGTCACCTGCAGGCGCTCGACCAGCTCGTGGCCGCGGCCGCTGATCTCCTCGACCATGCGCTCGCCGGCCCGGCCGAGCGCCAGCGTGATCTGGTCGCCCTTCTCGCCGAGAGAACCGGTGACCCGGTCGCCGGCCTGCGCCACCGCCTCGGCGATGACGCGGCTGGCGTTGTCGAGGTCCTTCGACAGGCCCTCATGGGCGCCGCTGATCGCGAATTTGACACGCTCGGCATTGCCGACGACGGCCTCGCGCTGCGTCACCAGCTCGTCGATCAGCGAGCGCAGGCGGATCTCGTTGTCGGCATAGGCGCGCTCCAGCGTCGCGATCTCGCCGCGCACGATGGTCTCGAGCTCGCCGGCACGGGCGACCGCACGCTCGATGCCGTCGCCCATCGCGGCGACCTCGCGGCGGATGGTCTGGCTCAGCGACAGCACGGAATCGGCGCCGACCACCTCGGGCTCGGCCAAGCGCAGCGCGACCTCGGTCATGGCGCGCGAGACCAGACGCATCTCCTGCGTCCGGCGATAGAGCGCCGCCAGCACGAAGAAGAACACGACCGGCGCGCCGACGGCGAGCGCCAGCAGCGTCCACTCGCCGATGGTGAAGGCGGTCAGGCCTTCCGGGATGCCGCCGGCGAAGGAGCCGAAACGCTGGACCGCGACGAAGGCTGCCCCGCCGAGCCAGGCGAGCGAGACCAGCACCGCGAACCAGTACGGCTTCAGCGAGGGCCGGGCCGAGAAGGCCTGGACCAGCGAGCTCGAATCGCGGCGGTCGTCATTGGCGACGCGGCTGGTGTCCGGCGCGATCAGGGGGCGGGGTGCGGGTGCCGGCGTCGCCTGCACCGGTTCGGGCGCGGGCAGGGGCTCGGGTTTCGCGGTCTCGATCCTGGCGGCCTCGACCTTGGGCAGCTCGATCTTGAGGTCGTTCTCGGTCGCCGACGGCAGTTTAGGCTCGATGTCGAGGGCGGCGTTGCCCTCGGTCCTGGGCTGGTCGAGCCGCAGAGCCTCCTCGATCGCCGACATGGCGGCCTCGGTCGGATCCTGGAGCTTCTTCTGCCGGGTCATGCTCGCCGCCTCGCAACGCTACTTCGATGGCCTGCCGGGCAGTTCGCCGTTCCGCGCGGGCCGCCTCTGGCCCGGGCCTGACGGCGGAGACTGCGCCCATCGTTTACCAATTGGGAAGGGTAGTGGAGGCATCCGGGGATGGAAACCCATTTGACCGGCCGATTCACAAACGTCGTTAACGGGTCATTCACCATGATGGCGCTTGTTTAGGCGTCAGTCCGGGTGCCCGAAGCGCGCCCGATTCCTGTCGTAGCGTGAGTCCGTCATGTCACAACCCGCCATCGATCTCGTCCATCTCGCCCGCCAGACCGGCGGCGACCATGAGCTGGAACGCGAGCTTCTCTGCCTGTTCTCGCAGCAATGCATCCGTCATCTGCGCACGATCCACGCCGCAGAGGATGCCCAGACCCGGATGGACGCGGCCCATACGCTGAAAGGTGCGGCGCGGGCCGTCGGCGCCTGGCAGGTCGCCGAGGCCGCCGACGTGATCGAACGCGAGCTGGCCGAGCCGGAACCCCGGCCGCGCCGCACCGAAGCGGCGATGGACGCGCTCGCGCTCGCGGCGGCGGAGGCGCGCGCGGTCGTTTCGCGGCTGGAATGCGCGGCCTGAAGGTGAATGTGGAGTTTGAGCGGGATTCGGCGCGAAAAAACCGGTTCCCACTTTTTCGCATCCTGCTCTCGCCCCTTTCCACCGACCTTTGAAATGCTCTAAGCGGAACGGGACGCTCGCCCGCCGGAGTTCCTCATGCCCAAGATCACCTTCATCGACGCGCAGGGGCAAAGCCGCACCGTCGAAGGCGAGACCGGCGCGACCGTGATGGAGGTCGCGGTCCGCAACGGCGTCCCCGGCATCGAGGCCGAGTGCGGCGGCGCCTGCGCCTGCGCCACCTGCCACGTCTATGTCGACGATGCCTGGACGGCGAAGACGGGTCACCCCGAGCCGATGGAGGAGGACATGCTCGACTTCGCCTTCGACGTCCGCCCGACCTCGCGGCTCTCCTGCCAGATCAGGGTCAAGGACGAGCTCGACGGCCTCGTGGTCAAGACGCCCGCCCGGCAGGGCTGAGCGCTATTCCGCCGGAGCGGGCAGGGCCGGGCTCATCACCGTCTCGGCGCCGGGCACGGGATGGCGCGGCACCAGGAAGGCGAGCGAGAGCGAGACCGTCGCCACCGCTGCCCCGATATAGAAGACGATCGCCGGATCCTTGATCCAGAGCAGGCCGAATGTCACCGGCAGCACCACCGCGGCGATATGGTTGATGGTGAAGGCGACGGCCGAGGTCGGGGCGATGTCGGCCGGATCGGCGATCTTCTGGAAATAGGTGCGCTGCGCCAGCGTCAGCGTGAAGAAGACGCCGTCGACGACGAACAGCGCGCCGGCGACATAGACGCCCCCGCCGGCGAAGTGGCCATGGCTCGCCAGCGCATAGCCGACGAAGACCGCGACCAGCGAGACGTTCTCGATCTGGATCGTGGCGCGCTCGCCGATGCGCCCGACGAGGCGGCCGAGCATCGGCCCCATGAAGCTGTTGATACCGTAGGTCGCAAGCAGGAGCGTCGCCGTGGCCGAGACGTCGTAGCCGAAGCGCTCGACCAGCAGGAACCCGCCGAAGGCCATGAAGATCTGCCGGCGCGCACCGGACATGAAGGTCAGAGCGTAGTACAGCCAGTAGCGCTTGCGCAGGACGAAGCCCTTGTTCTGCGGTACCACGCCCTGGAAGCGCGGGAACAGCAGCCAGACCGCCACCGTCAGGCCGATGGTGACGAGGCCGGACGCCATGAACACGGCGACATAGCCGGGCTGGAAGGCCCGCCAGATCACCGCGACGCCGCCGAAGGCGATGAGCTGCGCCAGCGCCGAGGCGCCCGCCACCTTGCCGAGCAGGCGTGGCGCCTCCGCCTTGGGCAGGAGCTGGAGCTGCAGCGATTGCTGCGCGGTCTCGTAATAATGGAAGCCGAGCGACATCAGCGTGGTCGTCAGCAGCAGGCCGCCCAGCGTCGGGTAGTAGCCGGTGATGGCGACGCCGGCTCCGAGCGCCACCAGGCTGAGATAGGCCAGCACCTGCTCGCGCATGATCCAGAACAGCACGATGGCCGTGAAGGCCAGGAAGCCCGGGATCTCGCGGACGGATTGCAGGATGCCGATGTCCTGGCCGGTGAAGCTCGCCGCTTCCTTGGCGAAATTGTTGATCAGCGCCGCCCAGCAGGCGTAGCCGAACCAGTTGACGAAGGCGATCGCCATCAGGAAGGCGGTCGGCGATTGCAGCAGCGCGTTGCGGCTGGGCGGCGTCGAGGAAGCGTCGGTCATCTGCCACCGGGGCGGGAGGGCGGCGTCAGCGCGCCGCTCGGCACTTCACAGCGCCATCTTCATGCGCGCATAGTCTTGGGACCGGTCGCGCCGGACGTCAAATTCGCTGTCGTCATGACCACCATGCCGTCACCTTGGCGGCTTGCCGGCCGCCATCGATGGTGACGCGCCACCAGCCGGGAGGATGCGATGTACAAGTCGATTCTGGTTCCCGTCGATCTAGCCGAGGCCGATCTCGCCAAGCCTGCCATAGACGCGGCGGTGACGCTGGCGACCATCTCGGACGGCTCCGTCCGGTTGGCCTATGTCCGCTCGCTGGTGCCGATCACCTACATGGAATTCGTCCCGGCCGATTTCGATTCCGAGCAGCAGAGCGATGCGGAGGCCAGGCTCGCCGCCATCGCCGCCGCGATCCCGCTGCCGCCGGAACGGGTCTCGGCCCGGGTGCTGATCGGCTCGGTCCACGGCGAGATCCTGGCCGAGGCCGATGCCCATGGCGCCGACCTGATCGTGATCGGCTCGCACGAACCCGGCATGCTGGTCTATGTCATCGGCTCCAACGCCTCGACCATCGTGCGCCGGGCGAAATGCTCGGTACTGGTGGTGCGGTAGCCGCGTTCAGCCGGCGCGGCCCGGCACAAGATCGTCGGGCACCTCGCCGGGGCCGAGATCGCGCGGCCGGTTCAGCCGGATCATCGGCCAGACCTGCCAGAACGACGCTGCCAGAAGCAGCACCCCGAGCAGCGCCACGCCGCTCGAGCCGAGAGACAGGGCGCGCAGGCTGAAATAGGCCAGCATCGCGAGCGAAAGGCCGCCGACCGCGGCCATCGCCAGCCAGAGCGGATAGGGCTTGCCGCCGACGAAACGCGCGCGCGGATTGGCGCGGACGATCGCGGCGGAGAGCGCAGCGACGAAGGCATGGTAGCCGGCATCGTCCCGCTCCATGTCGGTCAGCGAGCGCCAGGACAGGTTGCCGAGGCTCAAAACCTTGCCGTCGAAGAGCCTGATCTGCGTCTTGAAGCCCTTGGTCGAAACGTTGCTCGGCGCATAAAGGAAGCGCACCTGCTCGACCGCCGCGAGTTTGACACGCTCGACCTTGCGCGTGGTGTCGATCTCGAGTTCGGCGCCGTCGAGCCGATAGGCGATCTCGAAGCCGATCGGCCGCGGCCGCTGGCGCCAGGAGGGCAGGGGATTGTCGTCGGAGAGGGCGCTGTCCATGTCGGGAGCCATAGCGGCTTAACCGGGGATTGTCAGCGCGCCAGGACCTTCATCGCCCCGTCGAGGCCATCCAGCGTCAGCGGGAACATCCGGCCGCCCATCAGCGCGCCGATCTGGCGGATGGATTGCGTGTAGCCCCAGAGATGCTGCTGCACCGGATTGAGCCAGACCGATTTTGGGAAGCGGCCGGTCAGGCGTTCCATCCAGACCTGGCCCGCCTCCTCGTTCCAGTGCTCGACCGAGCCGCCGGGCATCGCGACCTCGTAGGGGCTCATCGAGGCGTCGCCGACGAAGACGCAGCGATAATCGGCCGGATAGGTCCGCAACACCTCCCATGTCCCGATGATTTGGTCGTGCCGACGGCGGTTCTCCTTCCAGACGCGCTCATAGGGGCAGTTGTGGAAGTAGAAATGCTCGAAATGCTTGAACTCGGCCCGGGCGGCGGAAAACAGCTCCTCGGCCAGTTCGACATGCCAGTCCATCGAGCCGCCGACATCGAGAAAGAGCAGCACCTTGACCGCGTTGCGCCGCTCGGGGCGCAGTTTGACGTCGAGATAGCCGTGCCGGGCCGTCTCCGAGATGGTGGTGTCGAGATCGAGTTCCTCGGCTGCGCCGGTGCGGGCGAATTTGCGCAGGCGGCGCAGCGCGATCCGCAGGTTGCGCACGCCGAGTTCGCGGGTGTCGTCGAAATCCCTGAACTCGCGCTGGTCCCAGACCTTCACCGCGCGGAAATTGCGGTTCTTGTCCTGGCCGATGCGGACGCCTTCGGGGTTGTAGCCGTAAGCGCCATAGGGCGAGGTGCCGGCGGTGCCGATCCATTTCGAGCCGCCCTGATGGCGGCCCTTCTGCTCGTCGAGGCGCTGCTTCAGCGTCTCCCAGAGCTTGTCCCAGCCGAGCGCCTGGAGCTGCGCCTTTTCTTCGTCGGTGAGATGTTTCTCGGCGAGCTTGCGCAGCCAGTCTTCGGGAATGCCGGTCTGCTCGATCGCCTGTCCGAGCGTCTCCATGCCCTTGAAGACCTGGGCGAAGACCTGGTCGAAACGGTCGAGATGGCGCTCGTCCTTCACCAGGCAGGTGCGCGCCAGATAATAGAACTCGTCGACGCGGTGCTCGGCGATGTCGGCCTGGACGCCTTCCAGCAACGCGAGATATTCGCGCAGCGTCACGGGCACCTTGGCGGCGCGCAGATCGGTGAAGAGGCGCAGGAACATCCCGCTACTGTGCGGGCGAAAGGCCGGCCGTCAAGCGGCGCGGAATGACCCTCCCCCCGCTTGCGGGGGGAGGGCGAACGGATCACGCGACGGCGTCGGCGAGATCCTTGGTCACCTTGAACTTCACCACCGTCTTGGCCGGCACCTTGATCGTCGCGCCGGTCGATGGGTTGCGGGCCTCACGGGCCTCGCGCTTGGCGGCCGAGAGCTTGCCGATGCCGCCGAGCGTGACGTCGCCGCCCGACTTCAGGCTCTTGGCGACGAGCGTGCCGAGCGAAGCCATGATGGCCGAGACGTCGGCCTTGGTCTTGCCGGTCTCGTCGGCGATGGCGGCGATCAGTTCGTTCTTGGTCATGATATCCTCCGTTGAAAAGGCGTTTTGCAGCCTCGCGCATTGGCTGGCGTATCGCACGTCGTGCCTGTCACGAACCGCCTTGTCCGTTGCTCGCATTGCGCGAAGCTGCCAGTTGGCACGGCTGAAATCCAAAGACGACAGCCGTGGCCGTAGATACGCACAGGAAATCGCTTCGTTCCCATGGGCAGGCCGCTAAAACCACGGGATTCGCGCGGTTGCAAGGCCGCGCAAGCCGGCACGACCACGCGATTGACAAGCCGGCGCGCATTATTTCAAGCTTGAAATAATAGGGTGGCTGGGAGGCATCATGAAGGCGATCATCGTCGGAGGCGGAATCGGCGGACTTTCGCTCGCGTTGATGCTGCATGCGCGCGGCATTGCGGCGACCGTCTACGAGCAATCCGGCGAAATCCGCGAAGTCGGCGTCGGCATCAACACCTTGCCCCATGCGATCAGGGAGTTGGCCGAACTCGGCCTGTTGCCGGCGCTCGACGCGGTCGCGATCCGCACCCGCGAACTGCTCTACATGAACCGCTTCGGCCAGACCGTCTGGCGCGAGCCGCGCGGCCTGCATGCCGGGGCGCCCGTGCCGCAGTTCTCGATCCATCGCGGCCGGCTCCAGGGCGTCATCCGCGATGCGGTCGTCGCGCGGCTGGGTCCGGATGCGCTGCGGACGGGCCGCCGCCTGCAAGGCTTCCTGCAGGACGAGGGCGGCGTCACCGCCCATTTTTCCGACACCCGCCGCGGCGAAGCCGGCGAGACCGCCCGGGCAGACGTGCTGATCGCCGCCGACGGCATCCATTCGGTGGTCAGGGCACATTACTTCCCCGATCAGGGACCGCCGCGCTGGAACGGCGTGCAGATGTGGCGCGGAGCCTGCGACTGGCCGGCCTTCCTCGATGGCGAGAGCATGATCATCGCCGGCGGCATGGCTGGCAAGCTCGTGCTCTATCCGATCGCGGCGGGCAGCACGCCCGGCACGAAGCTGACCAACTGGGTCGTCAACATCCGCACCGGCGATCCGGCCAAGCCCCCGCCGAAAGAGGCCTGGTCGAAGCCCGGCCGGCTCGAGGACGTGCTGCCCTTCGCGCGGCGCTTCAGCGTGCCCGGCGTCGACATCCTGGCGCTGATCCAGGCGACGCCGGGCTTCTGGGATTATCCGATGTGCGACCGGGACCCGCTGCCGCGCTGGACGCATGGCCGCGTCACCCTGCTCGGCGACGCCGCGCACCCGATGTATCCGGTCGGCTCAAACGGCGCCTCGCAGGCGATCCTCGACGCGCGCAGCCTCGCCGACTGGCTGGTCAAGGCCGAGCATCCCCGACACGCGCTCGCAGCCTATGAGGCGGTGCGCCTGCCGGCGACGGCAGAGATCGTGGCGATGAACCGGGTCGGCGGCCCCGAGCGCGTCATCGACGCGGTCGAGGCGCTGGCGCCGAACGGCTTCGACGATGTCGAGCGCGTGCTGAGCTATGCCAGGCGCGAGGCGATCGTGAAGTCCTATGCCGGCAAGGCCGGTTTCGCGGCCGAGCAGCTGGCGAAGCGGAGCTGATCCAGCTCAGCCGGACTCGCTCATCAGTGAGACGCGATTGCGCAACTGTTCGTTGGTGCGCTCGGCCAGGCGCAGACGGCTGGCGAGGTCCGCCGCGACCACGTCGGCCGGCACAGCGGCGTCGAAGGCCACCCCGATCTTTTCGCCGCGACGCCAGCGAATCGTCGCTGCGTAGCTCTGCCGGCGCTGCGCGATCTCGAGCTCGAACGCATTCGGCAGTGGCACGGTCGTCGGCACGACCAGCATGGCGCCGCCGTCCGAGATGTTGCGAACGACGCAATCCAGCGTCACGCGCCGCTGGTCATAGCGGGCGCGGGCTCCGAGCAGGGCGCGCATGCGCGGCGATTTGCGTTTGTCGGACACGGCGGTCGCTTCGGTTGCAGGCTCACCTGTATCGGTAGCAGCGATCGTATTGCGTTGCAGCATCGTCTTGATGCCGGGCTTAATGGCTGGTTGCCGGGATCAGCGACCGGCGCGAAACTCAACCGCTGCCGAGACGGGCATCGCGATACCGAGCGAGCGAAACGACCGGCTTCGGCTGCAGCTCCTGCTCGGTCAGAAAGGCGACGCCGACGTCGTCGCCGCGCCGCCAGCGCTGCTTCACGCGGATGCCACGCTTGCCGCTCGCCATGTCGATCTCGAAGGTCTCGGGCAGGGCGGTCCAGTCACTGAGGCGCACCATCGCGCCGGTCTCGGACAGGTTTCGAACCGCGCAGTCGAACATCGACTGGCGCCCATTGAAGACGACGCTGGCGCGCTGGAAGATGCGCTCGCGCCTGTCGGCCCGGCGTTCGCTCCTCATCGCATGCCTCCCTGCGTGGCGCCGGTCCCGGTGCCGGACGACGGGATCATGCCGCATCGCCGGCAGATGCGCAGCAACGGGAGCGATTTAACCCTAACCGGGACCGCCTGACGGCAGCCGGACGTGACATGGCCCCGGGGCAGCCATCGTTGACGTTGCCGTCCAGGCTGCGGTATCTATCATGATAGATACCGTGGAGGTGTCCGATGACGCTCGCACCCAAGCCGCCGACGGCGAAGCTCTTCATGCATGGGCGGAGCCAGGCAGTCCGCCTGCCCAAGGAGTTTCGCCTGCCGGGCACCGAGGTCCGGGTCAGCCGGCTGGGCGACAAGGTCGTGCTGGAACCGATCGAGAAGCCGCCCTTCGATGTGAAGGCCTGGCTGGCGAAGTTGGACAGCTATCACGATCTCGACTGGCCGGAGATGCCCCCGGAAGAGCCGGAGAAGCCGGGCGACACCATCACCTTCGACTGACGAGCGATGTTCTGCCTCGACACCAATGTCGTCATCGGCATCCTCAATGGTCGCAAGCCGGTCTGGATCGACAGGATCGCGCGCGAGCTCGTCATCGGGACGCCGGTGGTTCTCCCCGTCGGCGTCCACTACGAACTGCTCTACGATGCGGCGAAGAGCGACCGGCCGGAGCGCTCCCGCGCCAATGTCGATGATTTCTTGGCGGGCGGCGTGACAGTCGCGTCCTTCACGCCCGACGACGCCGCCGAAGCCGGCGCGATCCGTGCCGATCTCGAACGTCGCGGCCTGCCGATCGGCCCGATCGACGTCCTGATCGCGGCGCAAGTGCGCCGGCTGGGCGCGGTCCTCGTCACCGACAACCGCCGCGAGTTCGAGCGCGTGACCGGCCTGATGGTGACCGACTGGGCCTGATGCTCACGCCCCTTCCGGCGGCGGCGGCAGGAAATCGACCTCGTGCTTGGCCGAGAGCGCGACGACCTCGGCCGGGTTCTGCTCCGCCATCGAATGGATGCCCCAGAACAGGTCGTAGAGGCGCCCGGTCGGGGCGACCCAGAACAGGCACTTCACCGTCGCGTCGCTCTTGTTGAACAGGCCGTGCGGCACGTTGCGCGGCAGCCGGATCAAGTCGCCGGCGCCGGCCGTGCTCTCGGTGCCGTCGAGCACGAGGTCGAGCCGGCCCTCCAGCATGTAGATGAACTCGTCCTGCGTCGGGTGGATGTGCGGCGGCACGAAGGTGCCGGGCGGGAAGGTCGCGTGCCAGGAGAAGCTGTCGGCCGAAAGCGATTTCGGCACATAGGTCTGGCCGAGGATGTTCCAGGAGATCGAATCGAGGCCTTCATTGGCCTTGGTGACACCGGCGGTCAGCGGCTTCATCGCGTCTCTCCCTCGGTCGGACATGCAGGAACTCGGTCAGAAATGCAGGAAGCGGTCCTTGACGGCCGCGTCGCTGCGCAGATCGTGGCTGGTGCCGCGCCAGACCACGCGGCCCTTCTCGATGACGATGTGACGGTCGGCGAATTTTGCCAGTGCATCGACGTTCTTGTCGATCACCAGGATGGATTCGCCCTCGCCCTTCAGCGCCGTGAGGCAGGACCAGATCTCCTGCCGGATGATCGGGGCCAGGCCCTCCGTCGCTTCGTCGAGGATGATCAGCCTGGGATTGGTCATCAGCGCCCGGCCGATCGCCAGCATCTGCTGCTCGCCGCCCGAAAGCTGGTTGCCGCGATTGGCGCGGCGCTCCTTCAGGCGGGGGAAGAAGTCGTAGATGCGCGCGATGTCCCAGCGCGGCTTGCCGAAGCGGCTGGCGGCGGTGGCGATCAAATTCTCCTCGACCGAGAGCGTCGGGAAGATCATCCGTCCCTCCGGGACGAGGCCGATGCCGGCCTGCGCGATGCGGAACGGGGCGGCGCCGGTCAAATCCTTGCCGCCGAAGCCGACCCGGCCGGCCCTCAGTGGGATCAGGCCCATGATGGCGCGCACCGTCGTGGTCTTGCCCATGCCGTTGCGCCCGAGCAGGGTCACGACCTCGCCCTCGGCGATGGTCAGGTCGACCCCGAACAGGATCTGCGCCTCGCCATAGCCGGCGTCGAGCGCTTCGACCGTCAGCATGACGTGTGCCCCACCATTGTCATTCCGGGGCGGCCCGCAGGGCCGAACCCGGAACCCACGACCGGGTGAGCCGCATCAACGGCGTTATCGAGGGCTCGCCCGGTCGTGGGTTCCGGGTTCTTTGCTTCGCAAAGCCCCGGAATGACAAGGGTAGCAGTGCCCGCCATCACCCCTCCTCGCCGAGATAGGCCTCGCGCACGGCCGGATCGGCCCGCACCGCCGCCGGGTCGCCCGAGGCGATGACCCGGCCATAGACCAGCACCGAGACCGTGTCGGCGAGTGCGAACACCGCCGCCATGTCGTGTTCGACCAGCAGCATGGCGTAGCGGCCCTTCAGGCTCTGGAGCAGGCCGATCAGCCGCTCGCCCTCCTCGCGGCCGACGCCGGCGAGCGGCTCGTCGAGCAGGATCGCGGCCGGCTCCAGCGTCAGCGCCATGGCGATCTCGAGCGCGCGCTTCTCGCCATGCGACAGGCTCCCGGCCGGGACATGGGCGCGGTCGGCGAGCCCGACCGCCTCGACCGCGGCAAGCGCCGGCCGGTTCAGCGCGTCGTCGCGCGCGGCGTTGCGGAACGGCGCCAGCGGATGTGCCGCGCGCGCCTGTGCACCGAGCGCGACGTTCTCCAGCACCGAGAGCGAGGCGATCGTCGAGGTGATCTGGAAGGTGCGGGCGAGCCCGGCCCGGGCCCGCTTCTCGGCCGGCAGGCCGGTGATGTCGGTGCCACGGAAACGGATCGAGCCGGCATCGGGCCGAAGCATCCCCGAAATCTGGTGGACGAGCGTGGTCTTGCCGGCACCGTTCGGCCCGATCAGCGCATGCAGTTCGCCGGGCGCGACCTCAAGGTCGACACCGTCGGTCACCTTCAGCGCGCCGAAGGATTTTCGCACGCCCGACAGCGCGAGGACCGGCTCAGCCATCACGCCGCCTCGTCAACCTGCCGGCGATGCCGACGATGCCGCCGCGCGTGAACAGCACGAACAGCACGATGAGCGGGCCGAAGATCACCTTCCAGTGCTCGGTCAGGCCGGAGAGCAGGTCCTCTGCGATGAGGAAGCCGAGCGCGCCGATGATCGCGCCGTGCAGCGTCCCGACCCCACCGAGCACGACCATGAAGATCAGCTCGCCCGAGCGCGGCCAGGACATGAAGGCCGGGCTGACGAACTCGGTCTGGTTGGCGAGGAGGAAGCCGGACAGGCCGGCGATCATGCCGGAGATCACATAGGCCACGAGCCTGATCCGGCCGACATCGAAACCCGTCACGGTGACGCGGGTCGCGTTCTCGCGCGCCGCGCGCAGCGCCCGCCCGAAGCGCGAGGCGACGATCACCGTGACGAGACCGTAGCAGAAAGCGAGCGTGCCGAGCACGACATAGAAGAAGCCGACGCGGCCGGCGAAAGGCTTGAAGCCGAGCAGCGTCGCCTTCTCGGCAAGCGTCAGCCCGTCGTCGCCGCCATAGGCCGAGAGCGCCTGTGCGAGGTAGTAGGCCATCTGCCCGAAGGCGAGCGTGATCATGATGAAGGCCACGCCGCGGGTACGCAGGCTGACGGCCCCGGTGATGAGCGCGAAACCGGCGCAGACCAAGAGGATCAGCGGCAGGATCAGCAGCGTCTCGGTCCGGCCCTCGGCGATCATGATGCCGGTGACATAGGCGCCGATGCCGATGAAGGCGGCGTGGCCGAAGGAGACCAGCCCGCCGATCCCGAGGATCAGGTCGAGCGAGAGTGCGGCGATGGCGAAGATCATCGCCCGCGTCACCAGGGTCAGCCAATGCGCCGGCAGGCCGAGCGATACTGCCAGCGGCAGGGCGGCGAGCAGGAGAAACAGGATGATCGCGGTCAGCGGGCGCCGCCGCCGCGCCGGCAGCGCCACCGCCTGCGGCTCCCCGAGCGCCTGACCCTGCAGGGCGGGCGTCGCGCTCACGAGCGCCCCTTGGCCGGAAGCAGGCCTTCCGGCCGCACGAACAGCACCAGCGCCATCAAAAGATAGATCAGCATCGAGGAGAGCGCGGCGCCCGTCGCCCGCGCCGAGGGGCCGCTCATGAACAGCCTGAGCAGGTCGTTCATGAAAGAGCGGCCGAGCGTGTCGACGAGTCCGACCAGGAGCGCGCCGACGAAGGCGCCGCGGATCGAACCGATGCCGCCCACCACGATGACGACGAAGGCGAGGATCAGCACCGCATCGCCCATGCCGGGCTCGACCGAGAGGATCGGAGCCGCCATCGCGCCGGCGAAGCCGGCGAGCATCGTGCCGAAGGCGAAGACGATCATGAATAGCCTGCGGATGTCGACGCCGAGCGCCGAGACCATCGCGGCGTTGGAGGCTCCGGCCCGCAGCAGCATGCCCGTGCGCGTCTTCTCGACCACGAACCAGAGCAGCGCGCCGACGCCGAGGCCCGCGCCGATCAGCGCGAAGCGGTAGACCGGGTAGAGGATGCCGTCCATCAGCCGGACGTTCCCCGTCAGGAATTCCGGCACCGGCACCGAGAGCGGGGCCGCGCCCCAGACCAGCTTGACGCCCTGGTTGAGCAGCAGGATCAGCCCGAAGGTCGCCAGCACCTGGTCGAGATGGTCGCGCTCATAGAGATGGCGAAAGACCAGGAACTCGAGCGCGAGGCCGATCAGCAGGGCAGCAGCGAGCGCAAGCGCCAGGCCGAGCACGAAACTCCCGGTGAGCGCGACGAAGGTCACCGCGAGATAGGCGCCGAGCATGTACTGCACGCCATGCGCCAGGTTGATGAAATCCATCACCCCGAAGACGAGCGTCAGCCCCGCCGCGACCAGGAACAGCAGGATGCCGAACTGGAGCCCGTTGAGGATCTGCACGATGAGGAGGCTGGTGGTCATGGGTCTCCACGATCACTGATCGGAAACGCGCGGGGAACCCCTCTCCTGTAAGGAGAGGGGCAGGGGTGAGGTGTCGGCCCCTGGACCAGTTGGACGAAGGTATTGCAGCGAAGCAGCGGTGAGGTCACGGCCACGGTGTCAAACGGCCGACCCCTCACCCCCAACCCCTCTCCCTACGGGAGAGGGGAGTGCTCGCGGAGGCTCCCGCCGCCTCACTTCAGCGCGCAGTCCTTCGCATGCGGGTCGGCATAGTCGGTGAACACCTTCTGAGCGATCTCGGTCTGGAACTTGCCGTCCGGCCGCTTGGCGACCTTGACCAGATAGAAGTCCTGGATCGGGTAGCCGTTGGTGTTGAACTTGAACTTGCCGCGCAGCGAGGTGAAGTCGGCCTTCTTGATCGCGGCGCGCAGCTTGTCCTTGTCGGCCGTGCCGCCGGCAGCCTTGACGGCGGAATCGATCAGCATGGCGGCATCGTAGGCCTGCTGGGCGTAGGAGCCCGGCACGATCTTGTAGGCCGCCTCATAGGCCGTGACGAAGGCCTTGGTCTGAGGATTGTCCATGTTCGGCGCCCAGGTCATGCCGCCGAACAGGCCGACCGCCGCATCCTGCTGCGCCGGCAGCGTCGATTCATCGACCGTGAAGGCCGAGAGGAAGGGGATCTTGCCCTGCAGGCCGGCCTGCGACCACTGCTTGACGAAGTTGACGCCGAGACCGCCGGGCAGGAAGGCGAAGACGACGTCGGGCTTGGTCGAGGCGATCTTGGCGAGGTCGGCTGCGAAGTCCATCGAGGTCAGCGGCGCATAAACCTCGTCGACGATCTCGCCCTTGAAGTAGTTCTTGAAGCCGGCGAGCGAGTCCTTTCCGGCCTGGTAGTTCGGCGCGATGATGTAGGCCTTCTTGAAGCCCTGGTCCTGCGCGTATTTGCCCAGGACCTCGTGGACCTGATCGTTCTGGTAGGAGGTCACGAAGAAGTTCTGGTTGCAGGCCTTGCCGGCCATGGTCGAGGGGCCGGCATTCGGCGAGATCAGGAAGGCGCCGGAATCGAGCACGGGCTTGGCGATCGCACCGAGGATGTTCGAGAAGATCGGGCCGACGACGAAGTCGACCTTGCCACCCTCGATGAAGGCCTTGACCTTGCCGACCGCGACGTCAGGCTTGAGCTCGTCGTCGATCACGGTGATCTGCACGGCTAAGCCGCCGAGCTTGCCGCCGTTCTTGTCGACCGCGAGCTGGAAGCCGTCACGGAGCTGCTGGCCGAGCGCCGCGCCCGGTCCGGTCAGCACCGAGACGACGCCGATCTTGATCGGCTCCTGGGCCTGGGCTGCGGTCGCGGCAGCGAGCGCGAAGAGGCCGGCACCGAGCGAAAGGGCGAATTTGGCTGTCATGTCAGGTCCTCCCGGGACGAGCGAGAAAGCGGTTGCGCGACCGGGGACCCTCATCCTCTCGACCGCGCGGCGAAGGCATATTGTTTCAAGCTTAAAATATCTGCAAGGGGTTCGCGGAGAAGAATTTTAAGGCTGCTGCCCACCTTGTCATTCCGGGGCGGCCCGTAGGGCCGAACCCGGAACCCACGACCGGGTGAGCCCGCGCCGTCATTGCGAGGAGGCGCAGCCGACGAAGCAACCCAGAGGCGGCAGTGCGCTACGTCCTCCTGGGTTGCTTCGCTTACGCTCGCAGTGACGGCGCGGGCTCACTCGGTCGTGGGTTCCGGGTTCTTCGCTTCGCGAAGCCCCGGAATGACAGGGGTGGCTCACGCCTGCACGCCGTCGATGTACCAGTCCATCTTCGACAGCACCTCGTCGGAGGCCTTCTCGCCGGCCTTGACCCGGACCTCGCCCTTCTGGTCCTTGATCTCGCCGGTGAAGGGGTGGAGCGTGCCGGCGACGATGCCTTTCTCGACCGCTTCGGCCGCGGTCTTCGCCGCCGGCGTCACCGCGTCGTTATAGGGCGCGAGCTTGACGAAGCCGTCCTTGATGCCGCCCCAGACGTCGCCGGACTTCCAGCTGCCGTCCATCGCCGCCTTGACGCGCGCGATGTAATAGCCCGACCAGTCGTCGACGATCGCCGAAAGATGGGCTTTCGGCGCGAAGGCCTTCATGTCCGAGGCCTGGCCGAAGGCGAAGACGCCGCGCTGTTCGGCCGCCTGCAGGGCGGCGGCGGAGTCGGTGTGCTGGGTGATGATGTCGCAACCCTGGTCGATCAGCGCCTTGGCGGCGTCGGCCTCCTTGGCCGGGTCGTACCAGGTCGAGGCCCAGATCACCTTGGTCTTGAAGTTCGGGTTCACCTTGCGGGCGGCGAGCGTGAAGGCGTTGATGCCCATCACCACCTCGGGGATCGGGAAGGAGGCGATGTAGCCGGCCTGACCCGATTTCGACATGTGCCCGGCGATGGTGCCGATCACGGCGCGGCCCTCGTAGAAGCGGGCGTTGTAGGTCGCGACGTTATCGGCGCGCTGATAGCCGGTGGCATGTTCGAAGAAGAGCTTCGGGAACTGCTTCGCCACCTGGATCGTCGGGTTCATGAAGCCGAACGAGGTCGTGAAGATGATCTGGTTGCCGGCCTGCGCGAGCTGGCGAATGGCGCGCGCCGCGTCCGGCCCCTCGGCGACGTTCTCGATGAAGCTCGTCTTGACTTTGGCGCCGAACTCCTTCTCGACCGCCTTGCGACCCTGATCATGCGTCCAGGTCCAGCCATGGTCGCCGACCGGCCCGACATAGATGAAGCCGACGCCGAGCGGAGCCTGCGCCGAAGCGCGCCCGGCCGCGAAGGGCAGGGCGGCGGCCGAGGCGCCGGCGCCGAAATTGAACCTGCGGCGGGTGATGATGGAGGTCATGGTCAAAAATCTCCCCGTTGTGGTTGGCGGCGTCAGGACGCCGAGAAAGGCTTGCCGAGGCAGGCCGGCGCGTTCGCCCGGCCGCCTCGTCGTCCAAGCGACATCATGGTCAGAACCGCGATCGTCGCAAGATAGGGCGCCATCGCCAGCACCTCCGGCGAGAGCCAGGTCACGCCGGCGGCCTTGGCCTGCAGCTCGAGCGTCATGACCGCGCCGAAGAGATAGGCGCCGAGCAGCAGGCGGCCCGGCTTCCAGGCGGCGAAGACGACGAGCGCGAGCGCGATCCAGCCGCGGCCCGCGGTTAGCCGGTCGGCCCACATCGGCGTCAGCGCCAGCGAGAAATAGGCCCCGCCGAGGCCGGCGAGCGCACCGCCGAAGCCGATCGCGGCATAGCGGATCGCGATGACCGGATAGCCGATCGCATGGGCGGACGCATCGTTCTCGCCGACGGCGCGCAGGATCAGTCCGGGCCGCGTCTTGCGCAGGAACAGGCTGACCGCGAGGACGAGCGTGAGCGAGAGATAGACCACGATGTCGTGGCCAAAGATCGCGCGCAGGAGCGGGTGGGTGCTCAGCGCCTCGGGAAAAACCGGCCCGAGCCTTGTGATCGTGCGGCCGACAAAGCCCGCGCCGATCAGCGAGGAGGCGCCGATGCCGAAAATCGTCAGCGCGAGCCCTGTTGCGACCTGGTTGGCGGTGAGCGAGAGCGTCAGCACCGCGAAGACCATGGCCGTGGCGATGCCGGCCAGAAGCGCGGCGACGAGGCCGAGGCCCGTGCTGCCGGTGCTGTAGGCGACGGCGAAGCCCGCGACCGCGCCGCACAGCATCATGCCCTCGACACCGAGGTTGAGGACTCCCGCCTTCTCGACGACGAGTTCGCCGAGCGCCGCGAGCAGGATCGGCGTCGAGGCGGCAATGAGCGTCATGAAGATCGAGACGGCGATGGCGGCGGTCATGGCGCCACCCTCGCTTTCCGCCCGATGCGGTACTTCGCCAGCACGTCGGTCCCGAGCAACACGAAGAGCAGCAGCGCCTGGAACATGCCCGTCGCCGCCTGCGGCAGCTTCACCGTCGTCTGCGCGATCTCGCCGCCGACATAGGTTCCCGCCAGCACCAGCCCGCCGAAGACGATGCCGAGCGGGTTCAGCCGGCCGAGGAAGGCGACGATGATCGCGGTGAAGCCGTAGCCGGTCGGGAACTGTGGCGTCAGCTGGCCGAACGGCCCGGCCGCCTCGAACAGCCCGGCGAGGCCTGCAAGGCCGCCGCCCGCGAGCAGGCAGGCCCAGGTCACGGCGTCCGCACTGAGCCCGCCATGGCGCGCCGCCGCGGGCGCGAGACCGACGACCTTCACGGCGTAGCCGGCCGTCGTCTTCTCCATCACCAGCCAGGCGATGACGGCGATGACGAGCGCGAGCGGAATGCCGAGATGGACAAGCGAACCCTCCCATAGCGTGGGTAACGTCTGGTCGGCGGTGAACATCCGGGTCTGCGGAAAATTGAAGCCGTCCGGGTCCTTCCACGGGCCGCGCACGAGATAATACAGCCCCTGCACCGCGACATAGGTCAGCATCAGGCTGGTCAGGATCTCGCTGACCTGGAGCTTGACGCGCAGCAGCGCCGGCAGCGCCGCCCAGGCCATGCCGCCCAAAATGCCGGCGACCGCCATGGCGGGCAGGATCCACCAGCCGGTCATGCCATAGGTCGCGAGCGCCACGCCGGTGCCCGCGACAGCGCCCATGACGTATTGCCCTTCGGCCCCGATGTTCCAGACATTGGCCCGGAAGCCGATCGCCAAGCCCAGCGCGATCATGACGAGCGGCGCGGCCTTGACGCCGAGATCGGGCCAGCGCGAGGGCTCCAGGAAAGGCGTCAGAAAAATGCTCTCGACCGCGCGGAAGCCGTCATAGCCCATCGCCGTGAACACGATCATGCCGAGCAGCATGGTCAGCCCGATCGCGATCAGGGGGCTCGCGAACAGCATCGCGCGGCTGGGCTCGCGGCGGCGGCGCCATTCAAGCATGGGCGGCCGCCTCGTCCGGGGTGGCGCCGTGCACGCCGCCCATCATCAGGCCGATCTCGTCGATGCCGAGCGTGGCGACATCGCGCGGCGCCGAGAGCCGGCCCTCGTTGATGACGCAGAGCCGGTCGGCGAGCTCCAGCAGCTCGTCGAGATCCTGCGAGATCACGACGACGGCCGAGCCTTTCGCCGCGAGGTCGACCAGTTCCTGCCGGATCGCGGCGGCGGCGCCCGCATCGACCCCCCAGGTCGGCTGGCAGACCACCAGCACCGACGGTGTCTGGCCGATCTCGCGGCCCATGATGAACTTTTGCAGATTGCCGCCGGACAGCGAGCGGGCGAGCGCGGCCGGCCCCGTGGTGCGCACGTCGAAGCGCTGGATAACGCTCGTGGTGAAGCGCCCGACATCGCCTTGGGCAATCAGCCCGAATGGCGCCAGCGGCAGGCGGTGGCGCGCGGTCAGCAGGCTGTTCTCGGCGAGCGAGAAATCCGGCACCGCGGCATGGCCGTTGCGCTCCTCGGGCACGCAGGCGAGGCCGGCGGCGCGGCGGGCGCCGGCGCCCATGCTGCCGATCGGCTCGCCGTCGAGCGCGATCGCGGCGGCATCCTCGGTCAGCCTCTCGCCCGAGAGGGCCGTCAGGAGCTCGCTCTGGCCGTTGCCGGCGACGCCCGCTATGCCCAGAATTTCGCCGGCGCGGGCTTCGAAAGTCACGGCTTCCAGATCGGTGCCGAAAGGCGGCTCGCCCTCCAGCGTGAGGCTCTTGACGTTGAGACGGACCGCGCCGGCGCCGCCGGCGGGCTTGCGCTCGATCTGGCGCAGCTCGGCGCCGATCATCAGCTCGGCCATGCGCTTGGTGCTCTCGATCTTCGGGTCGCAAGTCGCGACGACCTTGCCCCCGCGCAGGATCGTCGCCGCCTCGCAGAGCGCCTTGATCTCGTGCAGCTTGTGCGAGATGTAGAGGATCGCGCAGCCTTCCGAGGCGATTTGGCGCAGCGTGCCGAAGAGTTTTTCGACCTCCTGCGGCGTCAGCACCGAGGTCGGCTCGTCCATGATCAGGAGCTTCGGCTTTTGCAGCAGGCAGCGCACGATCTCGATGCGCTGGCGCTCGCCGACCGAGAGCGTATGCACCTCGCGCTCCGGGTCGAGCGGCAGCGAATAGCTGTCGAGGATGGCCTTGACGCGGCCCTTGAGCTCCTCGGTGTCGCATGCATCGTCGAGGCCGAGCGCGATGTTCTCGATCACCGTCATCGCGTCGAACAGCGAGAAATGCTGGAAGACCATGCCGATGCCGAGCCGGCGCGCCACTTTGGGTGAGGGAATGGCGACGGGCGCGCCGTCCCAGTGAATCGTGCCCTCGTCGGCCTGCTGCACGCCGTAGATGATCTTGACCAGCGTCGACTTGCCGGCGCCGTTCTCGCCGAGCAGGGCATGGATTTCACCCGGCCGGACGCCGAGGGAAACGTCCTCGTTCGCCTTCACGCCCGGAAAGCTCTTGGAGATATGGGCGAGCGCGAGGCGGGGCGAACTCATGATCGGTTCGTCTCTCCCATCTCCCGCGTGGCGGGGAACGTCGAATTCTTGTGGCCAAGCAAGCTCCGCACCAGCTCGGCCGCCGTCAAGGCGGCGATCACCTCCGGCCGCTTGTCGTCCACATCCGCGCCGCCGATCGGGCAGGTCAGCCGCGCCAGCGTTTCGCGACGGCCGCCATTGCGCAGGAAGAAGCTTTCGAACCTCGCCCGTTTGGTGGCGGAGCCAATCATGCCGACGTAAAGACCGTCGCCGCGCGCCAGCGCCGCCTCGGCTAAACGATAGTCGAGGGCGTGGCTATGGCTGAGGATGACAAAGGCCGCATTGACGGGGGCGGCCTCGATCGCCTGGGCGGGATCGGCCATGCGAATGCAGGTGATCGCCGCCGGCAGGCCGTCGAGGACGCCGTCGCGGTCGTCGATAAGCGTCGTCGCGAAGGGCAGGGGAGCGAGCGCTTGGGCTAGCGCACGGCCGGTATGGCCGGCGCCGAAGATCAGGATGGCGGTGCGCGAGGCGGCGTCGGCCCTTTCCCGCATCTGCAGCATGGCGAGGTCGGCTGCGGTCGCGCGCTTGAGCGAGACTTGTACCCGGCCGCCGCAGCACTGCCCCATCTGTGGGCCGAGCGGGATGTGGAGCGTGCGGGCCGCTTCGCCGGATGCCAGCATCTCGCGCGCGACATCGATGCAATGGAATTCGAGCTGCCCGCCGCCGATGGTGGCGGATGTGGCGGCGGCCGAGACGGCCATGGTCGCGCCGGTGTCACGGGGGGTGGAGCCTGAGGCGCGGGTAATCGCGACGAGGATGACGCCTTCGGCGAGATGGCGGGAAAGGAAGACGAGGAGGCTCACGGGCCGCCACCGATGGCGTAAGGGCGCAGGGAACCCCTCTCCTGTAAGGAGAGGGGCAGGGGTGAGGTGTAGGTACGTGGACCAGTGAAGCGATACCCAACCGCCGCTGCGGTGAGGTCACCGCCAAAGCGTCCAGGGGCCGACCCCTCACCCTGCCCTCTCCCTACGGGAGAGGGTTCCCCGCGGTGCGTTCGCATTCTCGGCGAGGGAGCGCAGGCCTCACTCATATCCCCGCCTCCGCCCTGACCCGCTCGACCGCCGCCAGCACCCGTTCCGGCGTCGCAGGCGCGTCCAGCGCGGGGAAAACCTTGTGCCCACCCACACTCGCCACCGCATCCGACAGCGCGTGCAGAACCGAGATCGCCAGCATCAGCGGCGGCTCGCCGACCGCCTTCGAGCGATGGATCGTCGGCTCGCGATTGGGCGCATTCTCCAGCAGTGCCACGTTGAAGATGCGCGGCCGGTCGGACGCCACCGGGATCTTGTAGGTCGAGGGCGCATGCGTCCTCAGCGCACCCTTGTCGTCCCAGACCAGCTCTTCGGTGGTGAGCCAGCCCATGCCCTGGACGAAGCCGCCCTCGATCTGGCCGATGTCGATCGCCGGGTTCAGCGATGTCCCGCAATCGTGCAGGATGTCGACGCGCTCGACCTTGTATTCGCCCGTCAGCGTGTCGATCGCGACTTCCGCCGCGGCTGCGCCATAGGCGAAATAGTAAAACGGGTGGCCGCGCCCGGCCTTGCGGTCCCAATGGATCTTTGGCGTCGCGTAGAAACCGGTCGCCGAAAGCTGGGTGCGGGCCATGTAGGCGAGCCGGACCAGCTCGGCGAAAGCGATCTCGCGTGTCCCCACCGCGACATGGCCCGGCTTGAAGACGATGCGCTCCGGCTCCTCCTGCCAATGCCGCGCCGCGAATTCGACGAGCCGCGCCTTGATCGTCTCGCAGGCGTCGAGCGCCGCCATGCCGTTGAGATCGGAGCCGGAGGAGGCGGCCGTCGCCGAGGTGTTGGGCACCTTGCCGGTCGTGGTCGCGGTGACCTTGACCTGGTCGAGGCCGATGCCGAAGGCCTGCGCCGCGACCTGCGCCACCTTGACGTAGAGCCCCTGGCCCATCTCGGTGCCGCCATGGTTCAGCATGACCGTGCCATCGGTATAGACATGCACCAGCGCGCCGGCCTGATTGTACCAGGTCGCGGTGAAGGAGATGCCGAATTTGACAGGTGTCAGAGCGATGCCGCGCTTGATGATCGGGCTCGTCGCATTGAAGGCGCGGAGCGCCTGCTGGCGCGCCTTGTAATCGCAAGCGGCCTCCAGCTCGGCCATGACCTCGCCGGCGATCATGTCCTCGACCGGCTGGTGATAGGGCGTCAGCTCCCGGCCCGGTCCTTCACTGGAAGAACTGCCGCCATAGAGGTTGCGCCGGCGCACCTCCAGCGGGTCGAGCCCGGTCGCGAAGGCGACCTCCTCGATGAAGCGCTCGGCCCCGACCATGCCCTGCGGCCCGCCGAAGCCGCGGAAGGCGGTGTTGGAGACGGTGTTGGTCTTCAACGGCTGCGAGACGGCGCGCACGGCCGGGTAGAAATAGCAGTTGTCGGCGTGGAACAGCGCCCGGTCGGTCACCGGGCCGGACAGATCGGCGTTCCAGCCGCAGCGTGCGGCATAGACCGTGTCGACCGCCAGGATATTGCCCTCGTCGTCAAAGCCGATCTCGTAATCGCAGACGAAATCGTGGCGCTTTCCCGTGATGACCATGTCGTCGTCGCGATCGGGCCGGAGCTTGACCGGCCGCTTCAGCTTGCGCGCCGCGAGCGCGGCGACGCAGGCGAACAGGTTCGACTGCGTCTCCTTGCCGCCGAAGCCGCCGCCCATGCGCCGGACCTCGACGGTCACCGCATGCGCGCCGACGCCGAGCACCTGGCCGACCATGTGCTGCACTTCCGACGGGTGCTGCGTCGAGGAGACGACCAGCATGTCCTCGTCCTCGCCCGGTATGGCGAGCGCGATCTGGCCTTCGAGATAGAAATGGTCTTGCCCGCCGATCGCCATCGAGCCTCTCAGCCGGCGCGGGCTCGCGGCCATGGCGGCTGCGACGTCGCCACGTTCGAGCTTGAGTGGCTCGGTGACGAGTTCGCCGCCGGCTGCCCGCGCCGCGGCGACGTCGAGGATGGGCGTGGTCTCGTCATAACAGGCTTTGGCGAGTCGGCAGGCGCGGCGCGCCTCGTCGCGTGTGCTCGCGACGACGGCGAACAGCGGCTGGCCGTGATGCAGGATCGCATCCGTCGCGAAGACCGGCTCGTCATGCTTGTGCGTCGAGGAGATGTCGTTGACGCCCGGGATGTCGCTGGCGGTCAGGACAGCGAGCACGCCGGGCGCCGCGTGGACGGCCGCGAGATCGAGCGAGAGCAGCCGGCCATGCGCGATCGTGCTCAGGCCGAGGCAGGCATGGGCGAGGCCGGCCGGCTCGGCGATGTCGTCGATGTAGAGCGCCTCGCCGGCGACGTGCTTGGCGGCGGAATCGTGCCGCGCCGCGCTGCCGACCGGCGCCGGCGCAGTCTGCGGCTCCAACCGCTTGCGCGCGTCAGCCATGGGCGGCCTCCGCCAGCAGGCCGGCGACGCGGGTTTCGATCCCGGCCTGCGTCGTCTCGATCAGGAAGCGCCGCAGCAGGTTGCCAGCGACGGTCAGGCGATAGCCCGCGGAGGCGCGCATGTCGGTCAGCGGCGTGAAATCGTCGGGAAGGGCGGAGATGGCGGCGGAGACGGCATCTTCGTTCCAGATACGCCCGAGTAGCGCGCTTTCGGCCGCCTTCGCCCGTTTCGGGATACCCGCCATGCCGCCATAGGCGAGGCGGGCCTCGGCGATGCGGCCCTCAGTGTCGCGTCGCAGGAAGAAGGCGCCGCACACGGCGGAGATGTCCTCGTCGAAGCGCTTGGAAATCTTCGAGACATGAAAGATGGCGTCGGCCGGCAGCTTTGGTACCAGAACGGCCTCGACGAATTCGCCCGGCCGGCGATCCTGCTTGCGGTAGTCGAGGAAGAAGGCTTCGAGCGGGATGGTGCGGCGGGAAATCCCACCCGAGCCCTCATCCTGAGGAGAAGCCGCAGGCTTCGTCTCGAAGGATGCTCCAGCTGCCTCGGAGCCTCCTGAAGCATCCTTCGAGACGGCCGCTTGCGCGGCCTCCTCAGGATGAGGGCTGAGGGTGGAAGACCGCGCCAGCACCAACTCCGCCCCGAGCGCGATCAGCGCCGGCGGCAAATCTCCGATCGGCGAGCCGTTGGCGATGTTGCCGCCGATCGTGCCGGCGTTCCTGACCTGCTCGCCGCCGAAGCGGCGCATCAGCTCGTCGAGCTGCGGCGAGAGCGCCGCCAGCGCCGCGCGGACGGCGACGTGATTGGCCATCGCGCCGAAGCGGATGCGGGCACCCTCGTCGGCGATCTCGCCGAGCGCTTCGATCCGGCCGAGGAAGATCACCTGTTCGGGCTGCCGCATGCCCTTGGTCACCCACAGGCCGACATCGGTCGCCCCTGCGACGAGCGTCGCTTGCGGCTCGGTGCTGACGAGTTCCGCCAGAGCCTCGATGCTGGCGGGCGCGATGAAACGCCGGCCGCCGCCTTCCAGTGCCAGGGTGTCGCGATCCTGCAAGGCCGCGAGCTTCGCCTGCATCGCGGCGCGCTCGGCGCCGAAGCGGTCTCGCGCCGGTCCGCCGATCTTGCCGGCGGCGAGTGCGGCCTTCACGATCGGCTCGTAGCCGGTGCAGCGGCAGAGATTGCCGGCGAGCGCGTCCTCGATTCGCGTGACGCTCGGCGCCGCCTCGTTGAGCCAGAGCGCGAAGAGTGACATCACGATGCCGGGCGTGCAGAAGCCGCATTGCGAGCCGTGATGCTCGACCATCGCCTGCTGGACCGGATGCAGCGTGCCGTCCGCATTCTTGAGATGCTCGACCGTCAGCAGCTGGCAGCCGTCGAGCGTCGGCAGGAAACGGATGCAGGCGTTGATCGCCTCATAGCGCAGGGCGCCACGATCGAGCCGGCCGACGACGACGGTGCAGGCGCCGCAATCGCCCTCGGCGCAGCCCTCTTTCGTCCCGGTCAGGCGCCGGTCGAGCCTGATCCAGTCGAGCACCGTCAGCGTCGGATCGCAGGATGCGATCTCGACCAGGTCCTCGCCGAGATAGAAGCGCAGGGTCTCACGCATGCGAGAGGCTCCGGAGCCTCCTCGTCATTGCGAGCGCAGCGAAGCAATCCAGAAGCGGCAGAGCCCTATGTCCCCCTGGATTGCTTCGCTGCGCTCGCAATGACGGCGTTGTTCTCGGACAGGATAACGCGACGGTCCAAATCATGCTCGCAGATTAGGCAGGTTCCAGCTTGGCCGAAAGCGCCGATTTGATGCAGAGATGGCGCGGATTTGAGCCGGAACGGGAACGCGATGAGAGAGAACGCATCGGTCAAGGCGCTGCGCGGCCGCCTGCTCTGGTTCGTCGACGATCCCGCGATCGCGGGCGAGGCGGCGCGCCGCTATGTCGAGGACGGGCTGCTCGTCATCGTCGGCGGCCTGGTCCGGGCGGCCGGCGAGGCCCGCGCGCTCTTGCCGACATTGCCCCGCGATGCCGAGATCGTCGATCACCGGCCGCATCTGATCATGCCGGGCTTCATCGACGCGCATCTGCACATGCCGCAGACCCAGGTCATCGCCTCCTATGGCGCGCAGCTGATGGACTGGCTCAACCGCTACACCTTCGTCGAGGAACAGAAGCTCGGCGAACAGGGCCACCCCGAAAAGCTGGTGAACTTCCTGCTCGACGAGCTCTTGGCCAACGGCACCACGACGGCGGTGATCTACTGCTCGGTCCATCCGCACTCGGCCGAGGCGCTCTTCGCCGCCTCTCACGCCCGCAACACCCGCATGCTCGCCGGCAAGGTGATGATGGACCGCAATGCGCCGGACGCGCTGACCGACACGGCCGAGAGCAGCTATGCCGATTCGAAGGCGCTGATCGCGCGCTGGCACGGCAGGGGCCGGCAGCTCTACGTCATCTCGCCGCGCTTCGCCGTGACCTCGACGCCGGAGCAGATGGCGGCGGCCGGTCGGCTCGCGGCCGAGCATCCCGATTGCCATGTCCAGACCCATATCAACGAGAACCGCGCCGAGATCGCGCTGGCCAACGAACTCTATCCCGAGCCCGGCGACTATGCCGGTATCTACCAGCATTACGGCCTGCTCGGCCAAAAGAGCCTGATGGGTCATTGCGTCCACATGACCGACCGGGAGTGGCGCCGCTTCGCCGAGGCCGGGGCGGTCGCTGTGTTCTGCCCGACCTCGAACCTGTTCCTCGGTTCCGGCCTGTTCGACTGGGCGCGAGCGCGGGCCGAGGGCGTTCCCGTCGCGGTCGCGACCGATATCGGCGGCGGCACCTCCTATTCGATGCTGCGCACCATGGCCGAGGCCTACAAGGTGTTGCAGTTGCAGGGGCAGAGCCTGTCGGCCTTCGCCGCGCTGCACGCGATCACGCTCGGCAACGCGAGGGCGCTGAGCCTCGACCACCTGATCGGCTCGTTTGAGCCCGGCCGCGAGGCGGATGTCGTGGTGCTCGATCCGGCGGCGCAGCGGGCGATGGCGCATCGGCTGGAGACCGCGCGCGATCTGGCGGAGGAGCTGTTCGTGCTGGTCACGCTCGGCGACGACCGGAATGTCGTCGCGACCTATGTGATGGGGGCGAGACTGACCGCCTAGCTCGGCCAAGATGGCCGTGTTCAACAACTGCAGTTCCTGTTGAACACGAAATCGCGCAACATCTCGCTATCTCACCCCAGCACGCCGCCCGTCTTGGCGAAGTCGAGGTAGATCTCGCGCAGCCGAAGTGCGGTCGGGCCGGGCGCGCCGTTGTGGATGGTGTGGCCGTCGATCGAGACCACCGGCATGACCAGGCTCGTCGCCGAGGTAATGAAGCACTCCTCCGCATCGAGCGCCTCGGTCAGCGTGAACTCGCGTTCCTCGAAGGTGAAGCCGCTCTCGGCCAGGAAGGCGAGCACCGCCTTGCGGGTGATGCCGGCCAGCACCTTCTGCGACAGCGGCCGCGAGATCAGCGTCCTGCCTTTGACGATCCAGGCGGTCGAGGAGCCGCCCTCGGTGACGGTGTCGCCTTCCAGCATCCAGGCCTCGGCCGCGCCCTGCTCGGCGGCGTATTGCTTGGCCAGCACCTGTGCGAGCAGTGCTACGCTCTTGATGTCGCGCCGCTCCCAGCGGATGTCGGGGCAGGTCACGACCTTGATGCCGGTCTTCGCGGCCGGCGCGTTCGTGACGTTGCGGGCCTGGGTGAACAGCACCAGCGAGGGCGTCGCTTCCTTCGGAAAGGGAAAATCGCGGTCGGCGGCGCCGCGCGTGACCTGGAGATAGACGCCACCCTCGTCGAGCCCGTTCTTTGCGATCAGCTCCTGATGGATCGCGACCAGCTCGGCCCGCGACCAGGGCAGTGGCAGCTTGATCTCGCCGCAGGAGCGTTCGAGCCGGGCGAGATGCGCCTCGCAATCGACGAGCCTGCCGCCGATCACCGCCGAGACCTCGTAGATGCCGTCGGCGAAGATGAAGCCACGGTCGAAGATCGAGATCTTCGCGTCCTCCTCCGGGAGATAGTCGCCATTGACGTAGACGATGCGGCTCATGGTTTTCGGCTCGTGCGGACTGGAAAGAGGATGCCTTCCTAGCCGAGCCGGCTGGCCGATGCGAGCCCCGCAGGCAGCTTGCGGACCGGCGCGCGACGCAACACTGTGCCGCGGCGCCACCGACAGGGAATCAGATGACTGCCAAGCCCGACCGCATGCCGCCGCTCGATCCGACCGACCAGACATCGGAGCAGCGCCAGGCCGCGCAGGTCTTCGCGACGATCCGCGACCAGCCGGTCTTCGGCCCCTTCGTGCCGCTGCATCGCAGCCCGGACCTGATGCTGCGGCTGGCGCCGGTCGGCGACTTCATGCGCAAGGAGCTCTGCTTCGGCGTCAGGCTCGCAGAGATCGCGATCCTGTTCACGGCGCGGCGCTATGACCAGCCCGTCGAATGGGCGATCCATAGCGACATCGCGGCCAAGGCCGGGCTGCCGGCCCATGTCATCGCGGCGCTGGCCGAAGACCGCCGGCCGGAGGAGATGACCGACGACGAGGCACTGATCTGGGACGCCGTCGCAGAGATCGACCGCAGCAAGCGCCTCAGCGACACGAGCTATGCCGCGCTTTCGGCGCGCTTCGGCGAGCAGGGCGTCGTCGAGCTCGCGGCCTTGATGGGCTACTACCAGCTCCTCGCCACCGTGATGAACTGTGCCCGGACGGAAGCTCCCGAGGGTCCGGAACTCCCGCCGATCCGCTGAGACCATCGCCGCACTGGCCAAGACGAGGCCATCCCCCTAGCTTCCCTCGCGGGAAAAGACGGGCGACCAGAGCCGCTTCAGCGTGCCGGCCCGGCAGGGAGGATCGACATGATGGAATTCGGCATGCGCCGGCGCGACGTGGTCGCGGGCCTGATGGGTCTCGTGCTGACGCCACAACTCGCAAAGGCGCAGGGGAGCGGCGCGCCGATCCGGCTGGTCGCGCCGTTTCCGCCGGGCGGCTCGGTCGATGCGATCTCGCGGCTCGTCCAGCCCGGCCTGCAGCAGCGCCTGGGGGCGCCCGTCATCGTCGAGAACCGGCCGGGCGGTTCGGGCTCGATCGGTGCCGCCTCCGTCGCCAAGTCGCCGCCCGACGGGCAGAGCTGGCTCGTCGTCTTCGACACGCATGCGGTCAACCCGGCGCTGCTGCCGGGCATGCCGTTCGATTCGGTCAAGGATCTCGATCCCGTCGAACTGATCGGCACGGCGCCGATGGTGCTGGCCTGCCACCCCTCGCGCCCGTTCAGGACGCTGGCCGACGTGATGGTGGCGGCGAAGGCCGCGCCCGGCAAGCTGACCTATGCGACGATCGGCAATGGCAGCCTCGGCCATCTCGCCATGGTGCTGCTCGGCAAGCGCGCCGGTTTCGAGGTCACCCATGTGCCCTATCGCGGCGGCGGGCCGGCGATGAACGACGCCGTCGGCGGCCATGTCGACCTCATCATCGGTTCGGCCGCGCTGGTCGCGCCGCAGGTCGCTGGCGGGCTGATCCGGCCGCTCGTCCAGACGGCCGCCAAGCGCATCAGCACCATGCCGGAGGTGCCGACGGTGATCGAGAGCGGCTATGACGGCTTCACCGCCGATGCCTGGTGGGGCATCTTCGCGCCTGCCGGTACGCCGAAGCCCGTCGTCGACAAATTCCGCACGGCGCTTGCCGAGACGGTGCGCGACCCTGCGGTGAACCAGAGGCTGGTCGAGCAGCAGCAGGTGGCGCTGTCGCTGCAGGGGCCCGAGGCCTTCCGCGCCTTCTTCGCCGATCAGATGCGGATCTGGGGTGCGGTCGTGCGCGACAACGCCATCAAGGGCGACTGAACGGAGATTTTGATGAGCCTGCCCATCGTCGTTGTCCTCGACGACAGCCAGAACGTCGCGCGCGACCTGGTCGACTGGTCGGCGCTGGCCGCGCGCGCCGATCTGCGGTTCCTGAGCGAAGCCTTCCCGAGCGAGGATGCGGTTGCCGCAGCTTTGGCCGATGCCGAGATCGTCGTCCCGATGCGCGAGCGCACGCCCTTCGGCGCCTCCCTGGTCGGCAAGCTGCCGAAGCTGAAAATGTTGGCGCAGACCGGGCCACGGACGCAGTCGCTCGACCTCGCCGCCTGCACGGCGCGGGGCGTCGTCGTCAGCAACACCGGCGGCACGCAGGTCGGCGCCGCGACGTCGGAGCTCGCCTTCGCTCTGATCCTCGCTGCCGCGCGCGGCGTCGCGAAAGCCGATGCCGCCATGAAAGGCGGCGGCTGGCATGACGGCCTGCCGCTCGGCAAGATCGTCGCCGGCCAGCGCCTCGGCATCGTCGGGCTCGGCAAGCTCGGCCAGCGCGTCGCGCGCTATGCCAAGGCCTTCGAGATGGAGGTCGTGGCCTGGAGCCAGAACCTCACCACGGAGGCGGCCGGGGCGGTCGGCGTGAAGCGTGTCGAGAAGGACGAGCTGTTTTCGACCAGCGACGTAATCTCGTTGCATCTCGTGCTGTCGGAGCGGACGCGCGGCATCGTCGGTGCGGCCGAGCTTGGCGCGATGAAGCCCGGCGCCTGCCTCGTCAACACGGCGCGTGGGCCGCTGGTCGACGAGGCGGCGCTGATCGAACGCCTGCGCTCTGGCGCGATTACGGCCGCGCTCGACGTCTACGACACCGAGCCGCTGCCGGCCGACCACCCGCTGCGCAAGCTCTCCAATGTCGTGCTGACGCCGCATCTCGGCTATTCCGCCGCGCCGGTGCTGCGGGAGTATTACGGCGAGAGCATCGAAAACGTTCTGGCCTTCCTCGACGGCAAGCCGATCCGGGTGATGAACCCGGATGTGTTGAAGAGGGTGTAAGAAAAGTCTCAGCCCTCATCCTGAGGAGCGCTCGCAAAGCGCGTCTCGAAGGATGCTCCAGAAGGTGCCGGAGACATCTGGAGCATCCTTCGAGACGCCGCATTCGCGGCTCCTCAGGATGAGGGCTTTAGTTGGTCTGCTCCTACAGCGCCGGCAACCCGCTGCGCTTCTTGATCGTCGCCAGCGCGAAGTTGGACTCGACCGACTGGATGCATTTCAGCCGCGTCACCTTCTGCTTCAGGAAGCGCTCATAGCCCTCGATGCCGTCGGTGACGACGCGCAGCAGGTAGTCCTGGCTGCCGGTCATCAGGTAGCACTCGCCAACCTCGCTCCAGCCCTCGACCGCCTTCTCGAACTCGGCGATGTTCTCCTGCGTCTGCTGCGACAGGCGCACCGAGACGAAGACGCTGAAGGGCAGGCCGTAGGCCTTCGCATCGACTAGCGCGGCATAGCCGGTGATGACGCCGCTCTCCTCCAGCCGCTTCAGCCGGCGCAGGCAGGGCGTCGGCGAGAGGCCGACCTTCTCGGACAGCTCCTGATTGGTGATGCGGCCGTCCTGCTGGAGCACGGCGAGCATGCGGCGGTCGATGGCGTCGAGCATGGACTGCTCCGGAAATGCAGGTGGATGGCAGAAAGCTGCAATGCGCTGTCTACGACGACGATCATCGACCATGCAATGCCATGGCGAAGGGCGTAGGCTCGCGCCTGACATTCGCAGCGCGAACCGGGGAGATCATCGATGAGCGACAGCTACCACAAGGACCGCATCGCCAACCGCAGGCTGCATCCCGAGACGCTGATGATGGGCTTCGGCTATTCGCCGGCGATGTCGGAGGGCTCGCTCAAGCCGCCGGTCTTCCTGACCTCGACCTTCGTCTTCGAGAACGCCCAGCAGGGCAAGGACTTCTTCGACTTCACCTCCGGCCGGCGCCGGCCCAAGCCCGGCGAGAAGCCCGGCCTGGTCTATTCGCGCTTCAACCACCCCAATATGGAGATCCTCGAGGATCGCCTGGCGATCTGGGACGAAGCCGAGAAATGCGCCGTCTTCGCCTCGGGCATGGCCGCGATCGCGACGACCTGCTTCGCCTTCCTGCGGCCGGGCGACACCATCCTGCATTCGCGCCCGCTCTATGGCGGCACCGAGACCCTGCTGAAGAACCAGATGGGCGCCTTCGGCGTCACCGCCTTCGGCTTCACCGACGGGCTCGACATCGATCAGATGCGCGCCAGCGCCGAGGCCGCTGCCGCCAAGGGCCGCGTCGGCATGATCCTGGTCGAAACGCCGGCCAACCCGACCAACGGGCTGGTCGACCTCGCTGCCTGCGCGACCATCGCCGACGAACTGGAGAAGCTGCAGGGCCATCGCCCGCCGGTCGTCGTCGACAACACCATGCTCGGGCCGAAATACCAGAAGCCGCTTAAGCAGGGCGCTGATCTCTCGCTGCTCTCGCTGACGAAATATGTCGGCGGCCATTCCGATCTCGTCGGCGGCTCGATCTCGGGCTCGGACGACCTTGTCCGGCAGGTCAAGACCTGGCGCGGCTCGCTCGGGACGCAACTCGACCCGAACTCCTGCTGGATGCTGATGCGCTCGCTCGAGACGCTCGACATCCGCATGAGCCGCGCCAATGAGAACGCGAAGCTGGTGGCGGATTACCTCCGCAGCCATCCGAAGGTGGCGAAGGTGCATTATCTCGGCGATCTGAAGGATGGCGACCCGCGCAAGGCGGTGTTCGACCGGCAGTGCACGGCCGCTGGCTCGACCTTCGCCTTCGACGTCGTCGGCGGCGAGAAGGAGGCTTTCGCCGTGCTCGACAACCTCCAGATCATGAAGCTCGCGGTCTCGCTCGGCGGCACCGAGACGCTGGTCTCGCACCCCGCCGCGATGACGCATTCCGGCGTGGCGCGCGAACTCCGCGAGGAGATCGGCCTCACCGACGCGCTGATCCGCATCTCGGTCGGCATCGAGAACATCGAGGATTTGATCTCGGATCTGGCGCAGGCGTTCGAGGCGGTGTGAACTATCGAGCTTTAATACATAACATCACGTAAGCATTCTTTGGTCTGCTTTCCGGTGAACCGATTGGCGGTGTGGTTATCGCAGTATTTCCGGCGTTACCGTCGTCAAAGGCCCACCCGGCAGGGCCAGTGCCTTTATCGCCCCACTTGCTGCCAAGAGTGATAGTATGATTGTGCTCCCCTATTTTGTCTGATTGATAAGAGCCGACAACATCAGTATTTGTTCCAGGGGCACCGACAGCCAATTGACGGTGATTTGCTTCAGGATCAGAATAAGAGCCTGTTTTTCCGTGATTCCAACCTCTCAGAAACACACCTCTGAAATCTGGGACCAAGAAACGATCTTTAGTATTGCTTCCCCAAATATTGCCAATCACTTTCGCAAGATCAGGATATTTTTTGGGACCTATATACGTGCTTGACCCAATCTGAGATCGGGGCTATGGTCTAGGGGCAATAGGAGCCCGCCCCGTGATCGCGCAAATCGACAGCCTCTTTGATCTGATGGCCACGTTCCCCGACGAGCAGGCTTGTGTTGAGCAGTTGAAGGCAATCCGCTGGCAGGATGGCGAGTTCTGCCCGCATTGCGGCGACAACCGGGTCTATCATTTCAGCGACCGCAAGACGTTCAAGTGCGGCGCCTGCCGCAAGCGCTTCTCGATCAAAGTCGGGACGATCTTCGAGGACACGAAACTCCCGCTCCGCAAGTGGTTCATGGCGATCTGGTTGATCACGAACCACCCCAAGGGCGTTGCCAGCACCACCCTCGCCAAGGATCTGAAAATCACGCAGAAGTCAGCGTGGTTCGTCCTGCATCGCCTGCGGCACGCCGCTCGCACCAACTCCTTCAATGCGCCGCTCAAAGGCACTGTCGAGAGCGACACAACCTATGTCGGCGGCAAGGAGAAGAACAAGCACGCCGCCGACCGCAAGGGCGGCACTCAGGGCGGCGCGGGCAAGGAGATCGTGCTCGGCATCATCGAGCGCGATGGCGAGCTTCGCGCCAAGCATGTGTCGGACGGCAAGGCTCGCACCATTCAGTCGGAAGTCCGCCAGAACGTCGCGCCGGGCTCTGCGATCATGACGGACGAGGATCGCGCATTCACAGGGTTGGCAGGCACTTACTACCACCACACCGTGAACCATTCGAAGGGCGAGTATGTCCGCCATTACACGATCCACACGAACGGCATCGAGGCCGTGTGGGCGCTCTTGAAGCGCCAGATCGTTGGCATCCACCACTGGGTTTCGCCCAAGCACCTCAACAAGTATGTGGACGAAATGACGTGGCGCTATAACCGTCGCGACATGACTGTGGGGCCGCGCATGAACGACATGTTCGCCTGCGTCGAGGGCCGGCTTCGTTACAAGGAATTGATCGCGTGACGGATGAGAAGCGCAAGCTAGAGCCCCCGCTAAAGCTCGATCTCGCCTTCGGGGAGGCCCTGAGTCGTTTTGTCGCAACGAAGCCGGCCGAGGTCGAGGATAGTATCGAACGGTCGAAGACGAAAAAGCCGCCGGGAGATGGCCCCTCCCGACGGCCAGCACGCCAAAGACGTGATACGCCAGCATCAGACCGCAATCGCAAGCCTGAAACCAACTAGAAGCCCGGCATCAGCCGCAGCAGCGCCAGTAGCCGGACACCGACTCAACGCGCCCGAAACGGACGCGAAGATACGGGCCAACCCAATGGCAGACTTTCGTCCACGTCATGGGCTTTGCTCCTCTTTCGAGGGGCAGCCTATTGCGTCGTAGGGCGGCAGGGGCTATCATCCCTGCGGACTTGGGGCCTCTACCGCCCTACTCGCCTGACATGCTTGCAACGGCAGGCGAAGCCCAAAACTCGGCCCGGACACCCTGCCAGGGGTGGACGGGCCGAATTCGTTTTAGGCCGACGCCATGCACCATACCCGGAATCGCGGGCGCGGCAAATCATTTTGACACCCCCATTCAACATGTTCGCATAATGTGCTATTCCGCCGGCATCAGGGAGGGCTTCCGATGCCGACCGCCTTAGAAAATGCACTGACGAAAGCCGCTGAACTTCGGGCTGAACTCGACAAAATCCAGCTATTTATCGATCTGCATCGTCAATTTTCGGACCCCGAGGTCGCGGGCGGAACTGGCGGCGTCGCCGACGGAGCCATGACCAAGCGTGACGGTATCAAGGGAAACGTTGTCCGCAGTCAGCCTGTGCATAACTCCGTTAAGAAGCGCCGCGGCCCTACCCCACCGGAAATTGTCGCTTTGGTGGAGCGCTTGATTCGCGAGGTGGGCAAGCCGATGTCTCGCGGAGAGATTGTTGCAGCTCTAGAAGCGCGAGACGTTGATCTGCCCGCAGAGGACAAGCCTCGCTATGTCGGGACGATAATGTGGCGGAACAAGTCGAAGTTCCTGAATATCAACGGATACGGTTATTGGCTCAGAGGTGAAGCAATACCGAAGGGCCACCCTTCGGCGTTTGTGAAAGATATGATGGACGATCTGTATAAAGACGGGATTTTTGATGATCCGATCGGCCCAGACCCTAAGCTTACAGCTTTTGACTAACGCCCCGCGACCCCGCCGGAGCGGGGTCCATTTTTGGTCCATGGGTCAAGCACGTATATAGGTCCCTATTTTTTTATTTCATACTCGCCTCCGTCGCATTCGAGCCAACCTTCTGGCACAAGGGGGGAGGCAAAAGACCGAATCTCGCCAATGTAGGCTCCGTCTTTGCCGAGGGTAGGTTTGGAGCGCACCTCTAGATCATGCAGCGTGTCGACGTCGGCCATTTGATCCTCCCATTGTTAATTGGAAGGCAACCTATGAGGGCATTACGTAAATGTCTATAGTATATTTTTATGTCTTCGTTTTTTTGCGGCATTCTCAAAGGCGACCCGGCCCCAGCCCGGTAGCTTGATCGCGGGGCTACGAAGGTCGAAGCCGGCGACCAGCCCGAGCAGATTGACCTCCACCCCTTCGACCCAACCAAAGGTCACGCCGGCGAGCCCGTAGAGCGAAGCCTGCACGCCGGTTCGGCTCGGCGTCAGCCCGGCGAACAGGCCGCCATCGCGAAAATCCTTGCCGATCGCGGTCGGCGGCAGGGCCTGGGCCAGCTCCGGCACCTCGGCCAGGACATGCTGGACGAAGCTGTTCGAGTTCGGGCCGGGCCAGGCGAGATAGGTGCCGGGCGTGACATAGGCGTAGCTCGCGACCGCCGCCCGGATGCGCGGGATCAGCGCTTCGGCCGCTGCGCCGCGTACTTCGGTGACCAGTTCCGGCACGTTGCCGTACCAGCGCCCGTCGGCCTCGCGATGATTGACGCGCACCGGCGTGCCCCAGCCGACGACGTCGAAGCGGGTATAGGCGCCGGCGCCCTTCTCCTTGACCACGACCCAGGAGTGATGCGCGAAGACGCCGCGCCAGCGTCCGACTCGCGCGGCGAAGACATGCACGGTCGCCTCGGGCTCGATCGCGGCCGCCGGCAAGAGCTTGGCGGAGGACCAGTCGGCGCCGCGCCAATCGTCGGCATTGGGCTGCGACAGCCACCAAGCCGCATGGGTCGCGACCGGCAGCAGGAAGACGATGAGGAACAGGAGCATGAAGCGGCGGGTGAAGCGCATGGCAGCAGGATATGTGGCCGCCTTGTTGCATCGCAAGACGGAGAGGGCCGCGCTTCCGTGGCGTCCAGCGATCACAATGGGTTGAGGAGCGCGGCCAAGCTGCTAGCGTGCCGGCGGTAGCGGCGAGGGGGAGTCGGGTCGAGATGACGATGAGCGGTTGGGCGAGGGGTGTGGTGGCGAGCGCGGTGCTGGGGCTCGCGCTTGTCGCGGGGCAGGGCGCTCCGGCGCAGACCAGAGAGCTGCGCATCTACAACTGGTCCGACTATGTCGACCCCGAGGTGCTCGACGCCTTCAAGAAGGAAACCGGCATCACCGTCGTCTACGACACCTTCGACCAGATGGAGACGGTCGAGACCAAGCTGCTCGCCGGCAAGACCGGCTACGATTTGATCGTGGTCACGGCCTCCTTCCTGCCGCGTCACATCCCGCTCGGGCTCTATGCGCCGATCGACGCCGCCAAGGTGCCGAACCTCAAGAACGCCTGGCCGGAGATCCAGGGCAGGCTGGCTAAATACGATCCCGGCAACAAATTCGCCGTCAACTACATGTGGGGCACGACCGGCATCGGCTACAATGTCGCCAAGGTGAAGGAACGCCTCGGCGCCGACGCCGTGATCGACAGCTGGAAGATCGTCTTCGATCCTGACCAGCTCAAGAAGCTGTCGAACTGCGGCGTGCACGTGCTCGACGCGGTCGAGGAGATGTTCCCGGCCGCCTTGCGCTATCTCGGCCTCAACCCCGATTCCAAGGCCGAGGCCGATCTCAACAAGGCCGGCGAATTGCTGCGCAAGATCCGCCCGCACATCCAGAAGTTCCATTCGTCGGAATACATCAACGCGCTGGCCAACGGCGACATCTGCCTCGCGGTCGGCTATTCCGGCGACGTGCTGCAGGCGAAGAAGCGGGCGGAGGAGGCCAAGAACAAGGTCGAGATCGCCTATGCGATCCCCAAGGAGGGTGCGCTGATGTGGTTCGATTCCTTCGTGATCCCGAAGGATGCCGCCAATCCGGAGGCGGCGCTGAAATTCGTCGATTTCGTCAACCAGCCGGCGATGGCGGCGAAGAACTCGGACTTCATCCAGTACGCCAACGGCAATCTTGCCTCGAAGCCGCTGCTCTCGGCCGCGGTGCGCGACAACCCGGGCATCTATCCCTCGGAGGCGGTGATGGCGCGGCTCTACACGATCACGCCCTACGACCAGAAGACGCAGCGGCTGGTCAACCGGCTGTGGACGCGCGCCAAGACCGGCAAGTGAGGACGTCCGGGCCGGCAGCGCGGAAAACCGCGCCCGGCAGCGTCCGGCGCGCCTTCCAGCCCTGGAACGATCCGGCGGCCAAGCCCCTGGTCGAGTTCCGCGGTGTGACGCGCCGCTTCGGCGCGGTGACGGCCGTCGACGGCGTCTCGCTCGCGCTCTATCCGCGCGAGTTCTTCGCGCTGCTCGGCCCGTCCGGCTGCGGCAAGACCACGCTGATGCGGATGCTGGCCGGCTTCGAGACGCCGGACGAAGGCTCGATCTGGTTGGATGGGCAGGACATCACGCAGGTGCCGCCGCATCTGCGGCCGGTCAACATGATGTTTCAGTCCTATGCGCTGTTTCCCCATCTCAGCGTCGCCGGCAATATCGGCTACGGGCTGAAGCGCGAGGGGCTGCCGCGGCCTGAGATCGCACGCCGGGTCGAGGAGATGCTGGCGCTGGTCAAGCTCGACGGTTTCGGCGCGCGCCGGCCCGACCAGCTCTCCGGCGGCCAGCGCCAGCGCGTCGCCCTGGCGCGGGCGCTCGCCAAGCGGCCGAAGCTGCTCCTGCTCGACGAGCCGCTTGCCGCCCTCGACCGCAAGCTGCGCGAGGCGACGCAGTTCGAGCTGATGGACATCCAGAGCACGCTCGGCACCAGCTTTATGGTCGTCACCCACGACCAGGACGAGGCGATGACCATGGCCGACCGCATGGCGGTGATGGACCATGGCCGGCTGGTCCAGATCGGCCCGCCCGACGAAATCTACGAGGCGCCGGCCAGCCGCTACGTGGCCGAGTTCGTCGGCGACATCAACCTCGTCGACGGACGGGTCGTGTCGGCCGAAGGCGGGCTCGTCCGGCTGGAGAGCGAATTGCTCGGACCGGTCGAACTCGACGAGGACAGGATCGCGATCGCTCCGGGCGAGGCGCTCGTGGTCGGCATCCGCCCCGAGAAGATCGGGATGAGCCATGACGAACCGGCCCGCGCCGCCAACAAGGTGCGCGGCGAGATCTGGGACATCGGCTATCTCGGCGACATCACCATGATCCAGGTCATGGTCGGCGGGGAGGGCGGGCAGCTGCTCAAGGTCTCGATCGCCAACCGCAGCCGAAGAACCGAACGGCCCTTCGCCTGGGAGGACGCGGTCTGGCTGTCCTGGGACATCGAGGCCGGCATGGTGCTGAAGCCATGAGAGCGGCCGCTGCGACAGCCTCCGCCGGCCGGCTCACGATCCTGCTGCCCTATCTCTGGCTGCTGGCATTCTTCCTCGCGCCCTTCGCCATCGTGCTGCGGATGTCGCTGTCGGATGCCGCCACGGCGCTGCCGCCCTATGAGCCGCAATTCCGCGGCGTTGCCGAGATCGGCAGCTTCCTCGCGGCCCTCGACCTCGATAATTTCCGCCTGCTCGCCGACGACGCCCTGTATTGGCAGAGCTATCTGCAATCGCTGCGCCTCGCCGGTCTGACGACGCTGATCGCGCTCGCGATCGGCTATCCCATGGCCTACGGGATCGCCGCCGCGCCGCGCCGCTGGCAGGGTGCGCTACTCGTTCTCGTCATCCTGCCGTTCTGGACCTCATTCCTGATCCGCGTCTACGCCTGGATCGGCATCCTCAGGCCCGATGGCCTGCTCGATACGGTGCTGATCGGCGCCGGCCTGACGAGCGAGCCCCTGCGGCTCCTGAACACCGAGACGGCCGTACTGATCGGGCTGACCTATTCCTATCTGCCCTTCATGGTGCTGCCGCTCTTCGCCGCGCTCCAGAAGCTCGATGCGAGCCTGCTCGAAGCCGCCGCCGATCTCGGCGCGACGCCGGCCCGCGCTTTCCTGAGCGTGACGCTGCCGCTCTCCCTGCCCGGCGTGCTCGCCGGCTGCGCGCTGGTCTTCATTCCGGCGATCGGCGAATTCGTCATCCCCGACCTGCTCGGCGGGGCCGACACCACGATGCTCGGGAAGACGCTCTGGACCGAGTTCTTCTCCAACCGCGACTGGCCGCTCGCCTCGGCGGTCGCGGTCGTGCTGCTGGTCGTGCTCGTGCTGCCGCTGGCCTTGCTGCAGCGCGCCCGGCTGCTGCGGGGAGAGGCGGCATGAGGCGGCTCGGCCCCGGCCTCGTGCTGGCGCTCGTCGCCGGCTTCGCCTTTCTCTATCTGCCGATCGTCGCGCTGATCGCCTACTCCTTCAACACCTCGCGGCTGGTCACGGTCTGGGGCGGCTTCTCGACGCGCTGGTATGGCGCGCTGCTGCAGAACGAGGCGCTGCTGGCGGCGGCCTGGCTCAGCCTCAGGCTGGCTTTCGTCTCGGCGACGCTGGCGACCGTGCTCGGCACGCTGGCCGCGCTCGCCCTCACGCGGCGCGGCGCTTTTCGCGGGCGGTTCCTGTTCTCGGGCATGATCGTCGCGCCGCTGGTCATGCCCGAAGTGATCACCGGGCTTTCGCTGCTCCTGCTGTTCGTCGCGCTCGATGTCGAGCGCGGCTTCTGGACCGCGATGATCGCGCACGCGACGCTGGGCCTGGGCTTCGCCTGCATCGTCGTGCAGGCCAGGCTCGCGGGCTTCGACCGTTCGCTCGAGGAGGCGGCGCAGGATCTCGGCGCGACGCCGCTCGTCACCTTCAGGACCGTCACCCTACCGCTGATCCTGCCCGGCGTCGCGGCGGCCTGGATGCTCGCCTTCACGCTCTCGCTCGACGATCTGGTGATCGCGAGCTTCACCACGGGACCGGGCGCGACGACGCTGCCGATGCGGCTCTATTCGGCGGTCAGGCTCGGCGTCTCGCCCGAGATCAACGCGGCCTGCACCTTGCTGATCGCCATCGTCGCGATCGTCGTCGTCGCGGCGTCGCTGCTCCTGAAGCGGCGCACCGCCGCGGAATAAATGGCGGGTGAACGCCGGCCTCAAGCGCCGTTCAGATGCGCCATGCGATGGTCGTGCTCACGGGTCGGGATCGTCCTGCCCGGTTTCAGAGGATCGAGGACAATGTTCCGCAAGATCGCTTCCATGAGCCTGACGAGCGTGCTGGTCGGCGCTGCGGCGCTGGCCGGAGCGAGCCTGTTCGCCGCCGCTCCCGCCGCCGCCTTCGACGGCTACGGCCCGCGTGGCTACTATGATCGCCCGCATGGCTGGCGCCCGCCGCCGCCTCCCTTCCATGGCTACTGGGGCCATCGCCACTGGCGCCGTCACCATGACGGCTATGGCTTCCGTCCGCCGCCGCCGCCCCCGGGCTACTGGCGCTGACGGCGGACCGGCCGGCCCTGCGCTTCACCGCCTTGGGGTCGGCCGACTTTCGTCGTAGGATGGAACATGTCGCCCTCGCTTTCAGTTCATCGCTCTGAACAAGGACCGAGCACGATGATCCGCAAGACACTCCTCGCCGCCGCGACGGCGGTCATTCTGGGTGCCGGCTTCACCGGCGTCGGCGGCATCGCCGTCCCGACCTCGGCCCAGGCCCAATGGCGCGACTATGACCGGCCCTATTACGGCCAGCGCCGCTACTACCGCGAGCGCGACTACTATCGCGATCGTCGCTATGATCGCGGCTATCGCGCCCAGCGGCCAGCCTATGGCGGCCGGCAGGTTTATCAGCCGCCGACGCCGGTTCAGGGCTATCGCGGTGGCAGCGGCGGGGCCGGGCAAGGCTATTCGGGCGTACTCCCGAACGGACGGCCATACTATACCCCGCCCGGCCAGCAGCTGCCGCCCGGCCAGAGCTACACCACCCCGCCCGGCCGCAACGACAATGGCGGCGGCTACAACTGATTTGGCTGAGCGCCTGAGCTGATATGAACGACGGCTGCCGATGCTATTCGGCAGCCGTTTTCTGTGCGTAGCCCAGCCGACTGTTCAACTCCTCGAGCAGCTTTTCGGCGGCATCCGCGATGACGGTGCCGGGCGGAAAGATGGCGCTCGCTCCGGCCGCATGGAGCGCGTCGAAATCCTGCGGCGGGATCACGCCACCGACGACGATCATGATGTCGGGCCGGCCGGCTCTTGCCAGCGCCTGCCGGAGTTCCGGCACGAGCGTCAGATGGCCGGCCGCCAGCGACGACACGCCGACGATGTGGACGTCGTTCTCGACCGACTGGCGCGCCGCCTCGTCGGGCGTGGCGAAGAGCGGACCGATATCGACGTCGAAGCCGAGATCGGCGAAGGCCGAGGCGATCACCTTCTGGCCGCGGTCGTGCCCATCCTGGCCCATCTTGGCGACGAGGATGCGCGGGCGGCGGCCATCGGATTCCTCGAACGCTTCCGTCATCATCTGAACGCGCGTGACCGCAGGGTTCATCGTGCCGACCTCCCGCTTGTAGACGCCTGAGATCGACTTGATCTCGGCGCGGTGACGCCCGAACACCTGCTCCATCGCCATCGAGATCTCGCCGACGGTCGACTTGGCGCGGGCAGCCCTGACCGCGAGGTCGAGCAGGTTGCCGTCGCCGGCGGCGCCGTTCGTCAGGGCGGTCAGCGCGGCCTCGACTTCCGTCTCGCTGCGCTCGGCCTTGAGTCGCCTCAGCTTGTCGAGCTGCTGCGCGCGCACGGAGGCGTTGTTCACGACCAGCACGTCGATCTTCGCCTCGTTGTCCGGCTTGAAGCAATTGACGCCGATGATCGCCTGCCGGCCGCCATCGATGCGGGCCTGGGCCTTGGCGGCGGCCTCCTCGATCCTGAGCTTGGGGATGCCGGCCTCGATCGCCTTGGCCATGCCGCCGAGCGCCTCGACCTCCTGGATGTGGCTCCAGGCCTTGGCCGCGAGCTCGGCGGTCAGCCGCTCGACATAATAGGACCCGCCCCAGGGATCGATGATGCGCGTCGTGCCGCTCTCCTGCTGCAGCAGGATCTGGGTGTTGCGGGCGATCCGGGCCGAGAAGTCAGTCGGCAGCGCCAGCGCCTCGTCGAGCGCGTTGGTGTGCAGCGACTGCGTGTGGCCTTGCGTCGCGGCAAGCGCCTCCATCATCGTGCGCGGCACGTTGTTGAAGACGTCCTGCGCCGTCAGCGACCAGCCGCTCGTCTGGCAATGGGTCCGCAGCGGCAGGGATTTTTCGCTCGTCGCGCCGAAATCCTTGACGAGCTTGGCCCAGATCAGCCGGGCGGCTCTGAGCTTGGCGACCTCCATGAAGAAGTTCATGCCGATCGCCCAGAAGAACGACAGGCGCGGCGCAAAGGCGTCGACCGACAGGCCTGCGCGCTGGCCGGCACGGATGTATTCGACGCCGTCGGCGAGCGTGTAGCCGAGCTCAAGATCCTGCGTCGCTCCGGCCTCCTGCATGTGGTAGCCGGAGATCGAGATCGAGTTGAACTTCGGCATGTTGGCCGAGGTGTAGGAGAAGATGTCGCCGATGATCCGCATCGAGGGCGCGGGCGGATAGATATAGGTGTTGCGGACCATGAACTCCTTGAGGATGTCGTTCTGGATCGTGCCTGAGAGTTTCGCCGCCGGCACGCCCTGCTCCTCGGCCGCGACGATGAAGAGCGCCAGCACGGGCAGCACCGCGCCGTTCATGGTCATCGAGACGCTCATCTGATCGAGCGGGATGCCGGAGAACAGCGTGCGCATGTCGTAGATCGAATCGATCGCGACGCCGGCCATGCCGACATCGCCGCCGACGCGCTGATGGTCGGAATCGTATCCGCGATGCGTCGCGAGATCGAAGGCGACGGAGAGGCCCTTTTGCCCGGCCGCGAGATTGCGCCGGTAGAAGGCGTTCGAATCCTCGGCCGTGGAGAAACCGGCATATTGCCGGATCGTCCAGGGCTGGTTGACGTACATCGTCGGGTAGGGGCCGCGCAGATAGGGCGGTAGCCCGGGCAGCGTGTCGATGAAGGGCAGGCCGTCGCGGTCTTCCGCCGTGTAGAGCGGCTTGACCGCGATGCCTTCCGGCGTCAGCCAGGGCTCGGCCGCGGGATCGGCCGCGGGATCGGCTGCGAGGCTCGGCGGAGCGCCGTCGCCGAGTCCCAGCGTCGTGAAATCGGGGATCGCGCTCATGCCCGCTTCTCCAATCTGGCCAATGCCGCACGGCGCCTCGCCAGCGCCGCATCGAGCTTGCTGCGCCGATCGGGTTTGGCCTTGACCTTGCCGCCGTCGCCGCCGAAATCCCAGCTGCCGACATCGCCTTCGAACAAGATGGCGAGCAGCAGGACAACCAGGATCACCGGGATCCACAAGGTATAACGGCCGAGCCACCAGACCAATGCCGCGATCGCGAGTGCGGCCACGGTGATGGCGAGCGGATGGTACATGAAATAGTGCAGCTTGGCTGCGACGCCGACCAGCAGCAGCGCGATGAAAACGATGCCGACGCCGGCGCCGATCGCGGCCTTGCGCCAGAGCCGGCCATCCATGTGCTCGAGCAGTGCGATCTCGCGCCGCAGGCGCTCGATGCGCCGCTGCCGCAGCGGCGACGTGGAGCTGGGCTCAGCCGTCATTCCACCGAGGCCTTGCCCCACCAGCGGTGGAAATGATGCACCGGTCCATGGCCATGGCCGACAGGAACCAGATCGGCCGCGGCGATAGCGGCCGAGATGTAGCTCTTGGCCGCGCCGACGGCGTCGGTGAGCGACGAGCCCCTGGCGAGGTTCGCCGCGATCGCGGAGGAGAGCGTGCAGCCGGTGCCGTGCGTGTTTCGCGTTTCGAGGCGCGGAGCATCGAAGCGCTCGCGCCTGCCGCCCGAAAGCCGGAGCAGGTCGCTGCTGATGTCACCAGCGCCGTGCCCGCCCTTGATCAGGATGTTGGCCGCACCGAGCGCCGCGAGCCTCTCCGCCTGCTCTTCGACCGCCGCGCCGGTCTCGGCCGGCCCGGTGCCGAGCAGGGCCGCGGCCTCCGGCAGGTTCGGCGTCACCAGCGTCGCAAGCGGAAAGAGGCGCTCGCGGATCGCCGCTATGGCCGATTCTTCCAGCAGTCGCGCGCCCGAGGCCGCGACCATGACCGGATCGAGCACGATGTTGCGCGCCTTGTGACGGATCAGCCCGTCCGCGACCGTTTCGATCAATTCCGCCGTGGCCAGCATGCCGATCTTGACGGCAGCCACGTCGAGATCGGCGAAAACGGCATCGAGCTGCGCGGTCACGAAATCGGCCGGCACGGCATGGATGGCGCTGACGCCGGTCGTGTTCTGCGCGGTGAGCGCCACGATGACGCTAGCGCCATAGACCTGATGCGCCGCGAAGGTCTTGAGGTCGGCCTGGATGCCGGCGCCGCCGCTCGAATCCGAGCCGGCGATGGTGAGCGCGATCGGAAAGGCTGTGCTCACTCGGCCGCTTCCAGCGTGATCCTGAGTTTCGTGCCGGTCGCCTTGGCGTAGCGTTCCAGCGTGCGGGTCGAGGGCTTGCCGCGGCCGCTTTCGAGGCGTGCGACCACCGACTGCGTCGTGCCCATGCGCTGCGCGAGTTCTTCCTGCGTGAGGCCGGCGCGGGTGCGGGCGCGGATCAGCGAGGTCAGAAGGGCAAACTCCTCTTCGAGCGCGTCGTATTCCGCCTTCACCGCAGGGTCGGCCAGAAGGCGCTCCTTGAGATCGTGCAAGGCTGTCATCTGACCTCTTTCATTCGTTGGCGTGCGAGTTCCAGCTCTCTTGGCGGCGTCGCTTGTGTTTTCTTGACGAAAGCCCGCAGGACGACGACGCGTCGTCCCGTCGCAGTCACATAGAGCGCTCGACCAATCACATCACGCCCCTGAAGTCTCAGCTCCCAAATCTTGCCGTCGAGATGCTTGATCCAATGGGCCGGCAAGGCATCAAGCCCACCGACGGAAATCAATTCGCCCGCCCGGATGAAGCGGGCCTGAATCTCGGCCGGCAAAGCCGCGATCTCTCGATCGACCCCCTCGTTCAACGTCTCGAATGTCCATCGACGCCAGTTCATCATAGCAAAAAAGCGCTATTTCGGCAACGTCGCCAGGACAGTGGCTTGCGCCTGCTCCAGCGCCTCCACCGCATCGCAGCCGGCGAAGACGAAGGCTTCGACGCCTGCCTCGCGCAAGGCAGCTTCGGTCTCGCCGGGTTTGCCGGCGATCCAGACCGTCGCGCCCGCCTGCTTCAGGGCCGACGAGGCGGCGACGGTCTCGGCCTGATAGGCCGCATCCGAGCCGCACAGACAGGCGAGCCGTGCGCCCGAGGCGCGATAGGCTACGACCAGCGCCGCGATGTCGGTCGCCCCGTCCCTGGCAAATCCGTCATGGCCGGGCGCCGATATGCCGCCCGCCTCGAACAGGTTGCGGGCGAAGCCGGCGCGGGTGCTGAAATCGGCGATGGCGCCGAGCGTCGCGAGGAAGACGCGTGGGCGCTCGGGCGCCGCGTCGGCCCGATCTCGCAGCGCTTCGAAGGGCTCGGCGAGGCGGATGGAAGGCAGGGGCTCGGCCGACAGGCCAGCCTCGGGTGCCGCCAGCACCTGCGCGCGCGGCGCGCCCTGCGCCAACTGTCCGATCAGAGCATTCGCCTGCTGTTCCGATGCTTTTGTCACGGGCATTTTCGGCTTGGCCGGCGTGACGGGCTCGACCGCCAGAACGGTCGCCGCCACCTCGGCCAGATTGGGATATTCGCTCGTGCCGGTGATCGGCTCGCGGCGCGTCGCGATCGCCTTCGCCCGGGCTTCGCGCTGGCGCGCCAGACCGGTCTGGACATGGCCGCTCGCCAGGGCCGAGACGATGCCGCCGGGCAGCCCGTCCGCCGCCTCGCGTTCCAGGTCCTGCAGCTTGTTCCAGGCCTGTTCGCAGAGCGCCTGCGTCAGCGCTTCGAAGCCGCCGGCGCCGGCGGCGGGATCGGCAACGCGCCAGAGATTCGCCTCCTCCAGCAGGACGAGTTGCGTATTGCGGGCGACCCGCCTTGCAAAGCCGTCAGGCAGGCCGAGGGCCGCGGTGAAGGGCAAGACGGTCAGGCTGTCGGCGCCGCCGATTCCGGCCGAGAAGGTCGCGACCGTGGCGCGCAGCATGTTGACGTGCGGATCGCGTTTCGTCAGCGAGCGCCAGGCGGTCTCGGCATGCAGCACCATCGGCTTCGGATCGAGTCTGCAGGCCTGCTGGACGCGGGCCCAGAGCAGGCGAGCGGCCCGGAGTTTAGCGATGGTCAGGAATTCGTCGGTGTCCGCGACGAGCGTGAAGGAGATCGCGTCGCGCGCCGCGTCGAGCGGCATGCCCTGCGCTTCCAGCGCGCGCAGATAGGCGATCGCGGTCGCGAGCACGGCGCCGAGTTCCTGGGCCTCGCTCGCGCCGGCCTCGTGCCAGGGGCGGGCATCGGCGCAGAGGAACGGGCCGGCGAAGCCGCGCTCCTTCAGGGCGCGAAGCGTCTCCGCCAGCCGGCGGCCGATCTCGGGCCAGGAGGCGGCGAATTGTCCTTGTGTCGCCAGCACGCCGACCGGGTCGAGCCCGAAATCGAGCCTGGTCGCGGCTGGGGAGAGCCCGCGTTTCTCGACCAGCGCCGCCAGCATCAGCGCGTTGACGCGGCCTTGCGGCGCCGGATCGAGCCTCAATCCGATCAGATCGAGCATGACCCCGTCGAGCGCGGCATCGAGCGTCGTGACGTCGTCGGCGACAAGGCCGTAGCCCCGCGCGGCGCGCGCGCCGGCAAAGCTCAACGCGAGCGCGTTCGCCCCGCCTTCGAGCTCGGCCAGAGCCAGAGCCTGCGCCTCGGCCGGATCGGGATGGTCGACCCGCGTGCAGACGCTCCAGCGACCGGATTCGGCACGCGAGGCGCGCGCAGCGGCGGTCGCCGCCGGATAAAGCGGCTCGATGCGGATGCCGTCGGCACTGCGGGAGACCAGCCGCTTCTCGAAATCGCCGCCCTTCAGCACCTTGTCGACCGCTGCGCGCCATTGTCCGATGGCGGGCGTCGCGAATGCGTCCATGAAGGGCAGGTCTGATGATGAGGCCGAGTTCATCTGCACCGTCGCTCCCGCTGAACGCCCATTGTGCGATCGCGAGGCGCTGATTGCCATGCGGAGCGCCGCACGGCCATCCCTACTTCGTCGCAGGCGGCGTGCATGGATTGGCGCCTGAAACGCAAGACGCCGCCCGTGGCGGGCGGCGTCGAAGCGTTTGTAGCGAAAGCCTGTGTCAGACGAACTGGCCGAGACCCGGGATGGCGCCGACGACCGCGCCCATCGTGTCCTCGCCCGCCTTCTCGCGGCCGACCGCGAACATCTCCTTGGAGACGGTCTGGATCTGGCCCATCGACAGGCCGGCGCCCATCAGCTGGCCGCCCAGCGCCATGACGCCGCCGCTGCCGCCCATCATGCCGCCGACCATGCCCATCAGCCCGCCCTTGGCGCCGCCTTCGGCATCGGCGAGTTCCTGCGCGCCCGGCAGCGCCGCCATCAACTGGCCGATCTCGGCCGGCGGCCCTTCCTTCTGCAGGAAGGCGAGGATGATGCCGATCGCCTTGCGGGCGAGGCCTTCATCGAGCCCGGAGGCCGCGATCACGCGGGCGATCAGTTCATCCATCGTCATAACCTCGTCTGCTGGGATCGCGGAAGATAGTTCATATATAAACAATTCGGTGAAGGCCGCAAGATGGCGCCGCTGCGGGCTTCCGCCGACGGGTGCGTTTCGCTACACCCTTGCCCCTGACCTTTCGACAACGCAACAGGCGGACATCATGGCGAAACCGGATATCGTGGCTGAGGACGGCGCGATCCTGATCGGCAAGAGCTGGAAGCCGGAAAACCTGCTGCTCAAGCTCGCCAACCGTCACGGCCTCGTCACCGGGGCGACCGGCACCGGCAAGACGGTGACGCTGCAGGTCATGGCGGAGGGCTTCGCCCGCAACGGCGTCCCGGTCTTCGCCGCCGACATCAAGGGCGACCTGTCGGGCATCGCGTCGCCGGGCGATTCGAAGCCGCCTTTCCTCAAGCGCGCCGAGGAGATCGGCGTCAAATACGAGCCCGACCAGTTCACCACCGTGTTCTGGGACGTGTTCGGCGAGCAGGGCCACCCCGTCCGCGCCACCATCTCCGAGATGGGGCCGCTCCTGCTGGCGCGCCTGCTCGACCTCAACGACACCCAGGAGGGCGTGCTCAACATCGCCTTCCGCATCGCCGACGAGCAGAAGCTGCTGCTGCTCGACCTCAAGGATCTGCGCGCGATCCTCGGCTTCATTGCCGACAACGCCAAGGATCTGACGACGAAATACGGCAACGTCACCGCCCAGACGGTCGGTACGATCCAGCGCGCGCTTTTGGTGCTGGAGAACCAGAAGGGCGACCTGTTCTTCGGCGAGCCGGCGCTCGACATCAACGATTTGATGAAGACCGACCGCTACGGCCGCGGCATCGTCAACATGCTGTCCGCCGACAAGCTGATGGCGAATCCGCGCCTATACGCGACGTTCCTGCTCTGGCTGCTCTCGGAGCTGTTCGAGCAGCTTCCCGAGGTCGGCGATCTCGACAAGCCGAAGCTCGTCTTCTTCTTCGACGAGGCGCATCTCCTGTTCAACGGCGCGCCGAAGGCGCTGCTGACGGCGGTCGAGCAGGTGGTGCGGCTGATCCGCTCCAAGGGTGTCGGCGTCTATTTCGTGACGCAGAACCCGCTCGATATCCCCGATACCGTGCTGGCCCAGCTCGGCAACCGCGTCCAGCACGCGCTGCGCGCCTTCACCCCGCGCGACCAGAAGGCGGTCAAGGCCGCGGCCGAGACCTTCCGCCAGAATCCGAAATTCTCGACCGAGGAGGCGATCACCCAGCTCGCCGTCGGCGAGGCGCTGACCTCGACGCTTGAAGGCAAGGGCACGCCGACCATGGTCGAGCGTACGTTGATCGCGCCGCCGATGGCGCAGGTCGGCCCCTGCAGCGCGCAGCAGCGCCAGCAGTCGCTGACCGAGTCGGGCTTCAAGGGCAAATACGACACGATGGTCGACCGCGAGTCGGCCTATGAGGAGCTCGCCAAGCGCAAGAACCTCGAGGCCGATCCCGGCGCCGGGCCGGTCGAAGCCGGCGCGGGCAGCGGCGGCGGCATCCTCGACACGATCGGCGGTTGGCTCGGCGGCAGCCAGCAGCGTCCGACGACGGGTCAGGGCTCGCGCGGCGGTCGTATGCCGCAGAGCATGACCGAGAAGATCATCACCTCGGCGGCGCGTTCGGCCGCGACTTCGATCGGCCGGCAGGTCGGCACGGCGATCCTGCGCGGTGTGCTCGGGAGCATGATGGGCGGCAAGCGCTGAGCAGGCATGCCATGCTCCCCGGGTGGCTGACGTCACGCCCAAGCCTTGTCATGATGGCGCATCAGAATCGGCTCTCGCTTGCGGGACCCTGAAAGACGAGCGCCATGTCCAAGCTTCCTGCCATCCTCTCCCGCCTCGACGCCGATCTCGACGCCGCTTTGAAACGGTTGTCGGGCTGGCTCGAACTTCCTTCGATCGGCACCGATCCGGCCTACGATGCCGACACCCGCCGCGCTGCCGAATGGCTCGTCGCCGATCTGGCTTCGCTCGGCTTCGAGGCAGGCTTGCGCGAGACGCCGGGCCAGCCGATCGTGCTCGGGCATCGGCCGAAGGCCGGCGCGCCGCATGTGCTGTTCTACGGCCATTACGACGTGCAGCCGGTCGATCCTCTGAACCTCTGGGACAGCGAGCCGTTCAAGCCGGTGATCAAGGAGATTTCGCCCGGGCGGACGGTCATCGCGGCGCGTGGCGCCTGCGACGACAAGGGCCAGGTCATGACCTTCGTCGAGGCGATGCGCGCGACGCTCAGTGAGACCGGCGATCTCCCGGTCGGCGTCACCATCATGGTTGAGGGCGAGGAGGAATCGGGCTCGGTCAACCTGCCGGCCTTCGTGCGCGAGAACGCCGAGGAGCTGAAGGCCGACTTCGCTTTGGTCTGCGACACCGGCATGTGGGACCGGCAGACGCCGGCGATCACAGCCTCGCTGCGCGGCATGGTCTATCAGGAGGTGACGATCTCCTGCGCCGATCGCGACCTGCATTCCGGCCTGTTCGGCGGGGCAGCCGCCAATCCCGTCCATGTGCTGGCGAAGATCGTTGCTTCCCTGCATGACGAGGACGGCAGGATCACGCTGCCGGGCTTCTATGACGGCGTCGAGGAGCCGACCAACCAGCAAAAGGCCGACTGGGCCGACCTCAACCTGACGGAGAACGAGTTCCTCGGCCAGATCGGGCTGAAGCACTCCATCGGCGAGCGCGGCCGCATGCTGATCGAGCAGATCCAGTCGCGCCCGACCTGCGACGTCAACGGCATCTGGGGCGGCTACACCGGCGAGGGCACCAAGACCGTGATCGCGGGGAAGGCCTCGGCCAAGGTCTCGTTCCGCCTCGTCGGCAGGCAGGATCCGCAGAAGATCGCGGCCGCCTTCCAGGCCTTCGTGCGCGAGCGGCTGCCGGCGGACGTCACGGCCGAGTTCATCGCGCACGGCTCTTCGCCGGCGATCGCCGTCCCGGTCGATTCCGCGCCCTTGCGCAAGGCTCAAGACGCGCTGACGCAGGAATGGGGCCGCAAGGCGGTGACGATCGGCTCGGGCGGCTCGATCCCCGTCGTCGGTGACTTCAAGCGCCTGCTCGGCATGGACACACTGCTGGTCGGTTTCGGGCTCGACGACGACCGGGTGCATTCGCCCAACGAGAAATACGACATCTCCTCCTTCCATAAGGGGCAGCGCTCCTGGGCGCGCATCTTGCAGGCGCTGGGAACGGAAAAGGCCGGCTCATGAAATCCATCTGTGTCTTCTGCGGCTCCAATCCCGGCAACGATCCCGTCTATGCCGAGGGCGCCCGCGCCATGGGCGTCGAGATCGCGAGGCGCGGCCTCGTGCTGGTCTATGGCGGCGGCGCCGTCGGGCTGATGGGCATCGTCGCCAATGCCGCGCTGGATGCCGGCGGCGAGGTTCACGGCGTCATCCCGCGCGCGCTGCGCGAGAAGGAGATCGGCCATTTCGGGTTGACGCGGCTCGAGGTGGTCGAGACCATGCATGTCCGCAAGGCGCGCATGGCCGAGCTTTCGGACGGCTTCATCGCCATGCCCGGCGGCATCGGCACCTTCGAGGAGCTGTTCGAGATCTGGACCTGGGCGCAACTCGGCATCCATTCGAAACCGCTGGCCTTCCTGAACGTGGCCGGGTTCTACGATCCGCTGGCCGCGTTCCTCGACGGCACGGTCGAGGCAGGTTTCCTCAAGCCGACACACCGCGCCATGACGCTGACCGATACGGAGCCGGCGACCTTGCTCGACCGGATGGAGCAATATGTGCCGGCGCAGACGGTGAAATGGGTCGAGAAGGAAGAGGTTTGAGATATCCCCGCCAGATCAGGTGACAAACGAGATATAGGAATATTATCTTGACAGCGTGACGCTGATCGGGTAGACATCGGGAACGCTCACGAACTGTGACTGGACGCCAAGCCGCCGCGCTCCCCGCCGGCGGCTTTTGTGTGTCCGGCATCGAGGCTCTCCATGATCGACGACGAAGACGACACCCCGGCTCTTCCGGCCGTGAAGCGCCGCGCTTTGCCGGTGAGCCGCAAGGCGGTGGTGAGCAAGCTCTGGCGCGCCGCCAAACGCCAGCTCGACGCGCATGAACAGCATCTCGACGGCCTGCCGCAGGGCGCGCCGGCGAGCGAAGCCGACGCCAAGGCGTTGGCGACGTTGGCGCGCACCGTGCGCGAACTCGTGACGCTCGATGCCGCCTCCGGCCAGGGAGCCAAGCCGACGGATGATCTCTCCCCCGCCGAAGGCCTGCGCCATGTCGCCGAGCTTCGAAAAGAGCTTGCACGACGTCTTGAGCTCCTTGCCGCCGGAGCGGAGGGTGGCGCTGCTGAAGGAGCTCCTTCCGAGCGCGAAGGGTGACGAACTCGAAATTCTGAAGGCAGAATGGCTGATCTGGGCACGGCCCGATCAACAGCCGCCGCTTGACGGGCAACCGGTTTGGCTGGTTCTCGGCGGGCGCGGTGCCGGCAAGACGCGAACCGGCGCCGAATGGATCAAGGGCATGGCTCTGGGCCAGATGCCGTTTTCCACGACGCCGACCGAACGCATCGCGCTCGTCGGCGAGACGCAAGGGCAGGTCCGCGACGTGATGGTCGAGGGCGTCTCCGGGCTGATGGCGATCCACACCCGCTGGGAGCGCCCGAGCTGGTATCCGTCGCGGCGGCGGCTGGAATGGCCGAACGGAGCGATCGCGCAGGCGTTTTCCGCCGAGGATCCCGAGGCGCTGCGCGGGCCGCAATTCGCCGCCGCCTGGTCCGACGAACTGGCGAAATGGCCGAACCTTCAGGAGACCTGGGACATGCTGCAATTCGGGCTGCGCCTCGGCGAGCGGCCGCGTCAGGTCGTCACCACGACGCCGCGGCCTTTGCCGCTGATCAAGCGGCTGATGAGCGAGGCGCATGTCGCGGTCAGCCGCGCGGCGACGCAGGCCAACCGCTACAACCTCGCGCCGGATTTCGTCCGCAGCATCACCGATGCCTATGGCGGAACGCGGCTCGGGCGCCAAGAGATCGAGGGCGAGATCGTCGAGGAAAGCGCAGATGCGCTCTGGTCGCGCGCCATGATCGAGTCCTGCCGGATTCAGGCCGCGCCGCCGCTGGCGCGGATCGTCGTCGCGGTCGATCCGCCGGCCTCGTCCTCGGCGCGGGCGGATTCCTGCGGCCTCGTCGTCGCCGGCATCGACCGCGACGGGCTCGGCCATGTGCTCGAGGACGGCACGGTCGCAGGCGCCCGTCCGCATGAATGGGCGGCGAAGGCCGTGGCGCTCTATCGCCGCTTCGAAGCCGACGCGCTCGTCGTCGAGGTCAACCAGGGCGGCGAGATGGCAACCGCCGTCATCCGCGAGGTCGATCCGGGGGTGCCGGTGACGGCGGTGCGAGCGACGCGGGGCAAATATCTGAGGGCCGAGCCGGTCGCAGCGCTCTATGCGCAAGGCCGCGTGCGCCATGCCGGGCGCTTGCCGATGCTCGAGGACGAGATGTGCGACTTCGGCCCGAGTGGGCTGAGTTCGGGACGCTCGCCCGACCGGCTCGACGCGCTGGTCTGGGCGCTGACGCATCTGATGCTCGGCGGCCGGGGGCGGCCGCGGGTGCGGGGCATGTAGAGCCCGGCCGCCGACGCTTTCGACGCTCCAACAGCGAGACCTCAATGCTCAACTTCCTTCGCAACCTGCGCGGCACCGCCGCGCCGGACCAGAAGCGCTCGCGCGTCGGGCCGCTGATCGCGCTGCACGAGGCCGGGCGGCCGGTCTGGACGCCGCGCGACTACACCGCGCTCGCCCGCGAGGGCTATGAGCGCAATCCGGTGGTGCATCGCTGCGTGCGGCTGATCGCCGAGGCCGCGGCGCAGACGCCGCTGATCGCCAAGGTCGACGGGCGCGAGCTGCCGGAGCATCCGGCGCTGGTGCTGGTCGAGCGACCCAATCCGCGCCAGGGCGGCATCGCCTTCCGCGAGATGCTCTATGGCCATCTGCTCGTCGCCGGGAACGCCTATGTCGAGGCTGCGAGCATCGGCCGCGAGCCGCGCGAGCTCCATGCGCTCCGGCCCGACCGGATGCGGCTGGTGCCCGGCCGCAACGGCTGGCCAGAGGCTTATGACTATACCGTCGGCGGCGACACCATCCGCTTCCGCCAGGATGATTACAGCAAGCACGAGGGCGGCATCGCGCCGATCCTGCACCTGACGCTGTTCCATCCGGCAGACGACCATTACGGCCTGTCGCCGATCGAGCCCGCGGCCTGCGCGCTCGACATCCACAATGCCGCGAGCAACTGGCACAAGGCGCTCCTCGACAACGCGGCGCGGCCCTCCGGCGCGCTGGTCTATGACGGGCCGGACGGCGCCGGCCTGACCGAGGCGCAGTTCGAGCGGCTGAAGGCCGAGCTGGAGGAAAGCTTCCAGGGCGCGCGCAACGCCGGAAGGCCGCTGCTGCTGGAAGGCGGACTCGACTGGAAGCCGCTCTCGCTGACGCCGGCCGAGCTCGACTTCGTCGCGGCCAAGGGCGTCGCCGCACGCGAGATCGCGCTCGCCTTCGGCGTGCCGCCGCTGCTGCTCGGCATTCCCGGCGACAACACCCACGCCAATTTCGCCGAGGCCAACCGCGCTTTCTGGCGCCAGACCGCGATTCCGCTGGTGCGGCGCACGGCGCAGTCGCTGGCGCAGTGGCTCGGGCCGGCCTTCGGCGACGACCTCACGCTCGAACCCGATCTCGATGCGATCGAGGCTCTTGCCGACGAGCGGGAATCGCTCTGGCGCCGGCTCGCGGCCGCGACCTTCCTCACCGAGGACGAGAAGCGCGAGGCGGTCGGCTACGGCCGCGCGGAGCCGGACAGAGAAGGCGAACCATGAACGCGCTCGAACAGATCCTCACAGCCTTCGTCGGCAAGGGCGATGTCGGCCATCTCGGGCTGCTGCTCTGGGCCGGTTCGGCCTCGGCCTTCGCCTATGCGGTGATGCGCGAGCTGACCGCCGCCAACCGGCGCTTCGACGACTTCGTCCGCGAACTCAACCGCTTCAACGCCCGCCACGAAGGAGACCAGCCATGAGGCGCGCCAGCGACATGAAGCCATCATCGACCGGCGCCGGCAGGGGGCAGGCGAAGCCTGCGAGACCGGCGCAGGGGGCCGAGGCGTTCGGCCGGTTCGTGCGCAACCTGGCACGGCTCGAGGGCAGGCCGGGCGCCGCGCGCAAGGACAAGGAGGGCGGCCGATGAGAGGTCCGCTCGCCGCCTCGGCCTTCGCGCGGGAGGCCAAGTTCCTGGGAGAGCCGCCGACGCGGGTGCGCCTCGACGGCATCTTCGAGGGCTATGCCAGCCTCTTCCGCATCGCCGATCTGGGCAAGGACGTGATCGAGCCCGGCGCCTTCCGCGAGAGCCTGGTCCGGCGCGGGCCGGCGGGCGTGAAGCTGCTCTGGCAGCACGATCCGGCCGAACCGATCGGCCGCTGGATCAGCCTGATCGAGGATTCGCGCGGGCTGTTCGTCCGGGGACAGCTCTCGCTTGCCGTCGGCCGTGCCCGCGAGATCCATGCGCTGATGCGCGAGGGCGCGGTCGACGGGCTGTCGATCGGCTTTCGGCCGGAAAAGGCCCGCACCGAGCCGCGCAGCGGTTTGCGCCGGCTCGAGCGGGTCGATCTCTGGGAAATCTCGCTCGTCACCTTTCCGATGCTGCCGCAGGCACGCGTTTCCGTCGTCAAGGCGATGCCGCGCGATGCCTTCGCCTACGCCTGAACCCGTTCCACCCCGAGGAGAGACCATGACCACCCTGACCCACGCTCCCGAGACCAAGGCCGCCGGCAGCGACGCCGCGCTCGCCTATGACGACCTGCGCTACACGCTGGAAAGCTACCGCCTGACCAACGACCAGCGCCTGGCCGAAATCGAGACCCGCCGCGGCGTCGATCCGCTGACCGAGGAGAAGATGGCGCGCATGGACGCCGCCCTCGACGAGACCAGGGCGCGGCTCGACCGCCTGACGCTCGACCGCGCCCGGCCGGCGCTCGACCGCGACGGTCCGCGCGATCCGCTGGTTTCCGAGCACAAGGCGGCCTTCGCCGCCTATGTCCGCAACGGCGAGGCCGGCGGGCTGAAGCGGCTCGAGGCCAAGGCGCTCTCGGCCGGCTCCGGCCCCGACGGCGGCTATCTCGCGCCGGCGACGGTCGAGACCGAGATCCTGCGCCGCCTCGCCAACGTCTCGCCGATCCGTTCGATCGCCACGGTGCGCACCATCTCGTCGGGCACCTACAAGAAGGCGTTCTCGACCACCGGCCCGGCGTCCGGCTGGGTCGCCGAGGCGGCGGCGCGGCCGCAGACCGGCACCACGACGCTGGCCGAGCTCTCCTTCCCGGCGATGGAGCTTTACGCCATGCCGGCCGCGACGCAGACCCTGCTCGACGACGCGATCGTCAACATCGACCAGTGGATCGCCGAGGAGGTCGAGAGCGCCTTCGCCGAGCAGGAGGGCGCGGCCTTCGTCTCGGGCGACGGCATCGACAAGCCCAAGGGCTTCCTGGCCTATCCGACCGCGGCCGACGCGAGCTGGAGCTGGGGCAATATCGGCGTGCTCAACAGCGGCGTCGCCGGCGCCTTCGCGGCCTCGAACCCTTCCGACATCCTGGTCGACCTGATCTATGCGCTGAAGGCCGGCTACCGCCAGAACGCGACCTTCGTGATGAACCGCAAGACCCAGGCCGTCGTCCGCAAGTTCAAGGATTCGACCGGGCACTATCTCTGGCAGCCGCCGGCCTCGGTCGGCGCGCCGGCGACGCTGATGGGCTTCCCGCTGGTCGAGGCCGAGGACATGCCGAACATCGCCAACAACGCGGTCTCGCTCGCCTTCGGCGATTTCCGGCGCGGCTATCTCGTCGTCGACCGGGCGGGCGTGCGCATCCTGCGCGATCCCTACTCGGCCAAGCCCTATGTGCTGTTCTACACGACCAAACGGGTCGGCGGCGGCGTCCAGGACTTCGCCGCGATCAAGGGGCTGAAGTTCGCGGTCTGAAACCCTCGCCGATGTGTCAGCGCGAAAACCACCAGCTGTAGCCGGCCTGCGGCGGGGGCTCGACGCTCCTGCCGCCGGCGCCGAGCGCGAGAAGTCTCGCGCTCGATTCCGAGATCCAGCTGCGATGGTCGCTGACCGGCGTGATCGCGGTGAAGCCGCCGCAGATGCGCCGGACGCGCGAGTTCAGCGGTCCGCTCGACCAGCTGATGATGCCGACCAGATCACGCGAGCCGCCAGAGCCGCGCAGCACCGGCCCGCCGGAATCGCCGCGGCAGGCGCCGGCGCCCGGCGCCTCGCCGCGCAGCTCGGAATCGACCGCGACCTTGACGGTGTTGGCGGTGGTGTAGTTGCCGGCGTTGATCAGCTGCGTCTCGCGCAGGCGCCGGGCCGTGCCCTTGTTGTCCTCGATCGCGAGGCCGTAGCCCGCCATGGTGACGGTCTCGCCCTGCCAGAGCCCGCCGCCCAGCGTCAAAGGCTCGATGTCGCGCGGCAGCGGCGTCGCCAGCCGCAACAAGGCGAGGTCGGCGCCGGGCTGGGTGCGCGGCGTCGTGCCCGGCACGAAGCTCGGATGCGGCAGCACGGCGACGACGGCATGGTTGCGGGCGCGGAAGCGCGTATCGAGGCTGACGACCTTCACCGCGCCGCCGCCCATCAGGCAGTGCGCTGCCGTCAGCACCAGTTCGGGCGCGATCACCGCGCCCGAGCAGAGTTCGCCGCGGCTGGTCTCGACCCTGAGCGTCGAGGCGCGCGGGCCATCAATGTCGCGCGATGTCGTGCCGCCGACGACCGCGAAAGCCGGCGAGGCGGCCGCGATTGCCAAGGCCAGGACGGAGCAGAAGAGACGCGATGCCATGACGCCGACCGGTTTGCGATGATCCGTCAGTGTATGGACTGCGGCTCGCCAGTCCAGTCCCTGCATCAGCGACTGTTTGTCCAGTTCGCGCTCTCGCCCCAGTTCGACAAGGTGCGGTCGATCCAGCCGCGCTGCGGCGCGACCAGAACACCCTGGCTGAGCAGGCCGCAGCTCTTGCCGGACGGGCCGGTCGACCAGCTCGTCACGGCGATAACACCGTCCGGCAGCAGCATCGGGCCGCCTGAATCGCCCTGGCAGGCGCTGGCGCCGGCCCTTTTGCCGGCCCCGGCCGGGTCTGCAGCCCAGATCAGGACCTTGCCGGGGCCGTAAGGCTCGACCGTCGAGAGCACGGCGGAGCGATAGGTGCCGGTGGTGCGGGCCTCGCCCTCCCGCGCGACACCGTAGCCCGCGAGGGTCAGGGAAGAGCCGGCGCGGGGCAGCGCTCCGTCGATCAGGGACGCCGGCGCGAAGCGGCCGGGCAGGGCGGTCGTCACCCGCAGCAAAGCGAGATCGATCGAGCGGCGCCGGTTGGCGACCGCGTCGCCATTGTATTCGGGGTGGATCGCGACAGTGGCCGGCGCGACCAGAACCGGCTCGTCGCTGCCGCCCTCCTTCCAGTGCAGGCGGATCTCGACATTGCCTGCCGCGCAATGGGCCGCGGTCAGCACGGTCCGTGGCGACAGGACGATGCCGGTGCAGACCCCGCCGCGCGCGTTCAGCACCATCAGCGTCGCGGCCGCGGCCGGGCCGCCATCCCTGCCGCCGACCACGGCGCCGGCCGGCGGAGCCGCCATCATCGCGGCCAGCGCGAAGCCGGCCGTCGCCATCCATCTCGTGACGCTCATCGCGGCGCTCCTCTGCCTGGGAGCGCTGGATAGCGCGTCGCCTTGCCGAATTGAACCCTTGCATCGGAGCGACCATGACGCCGCTTGCCCTGACGCCGCCGGCCGTCGAGCCGGTTTCCCTCACCGAGGCCAAAAGCTATCTCCGCCTCGACCAGTCCGACGAGGACGGTCTGATCGGTACCTTGATCACCGCCGCCCGGCTGATGATCGAGGCGGCCTCCGGGCGGATGCTGGTCGACCAGAACTGGCGCATCGTGCTCGATCGCTGGCCCGAAACCTCCGAGATCAGGCTGCCGCTCTCGCCGGTCAGCGCGATCGTCGCGGCGCGGGTCTACGATACGGGCGGCGCGGCACAGGCCGTCTCTGTCGGCTCGCTAGTTCTCGACAAGCAGGCCGATCCGCCGCTGATCCGCATGGTCGGCCCGGTGCCGACGATCGGCCGGCAGCGCGGTGCGATCGAGATCGACGTCACCGCCGGCTATGGGGCGACGGCTGCCGCCGTGCCGGCGCTTCTGCGCCAGGCCGTGCTGCGCCTCGCTGCGCGCTGGTTCGAGCTGCGCGGCGATGTCGTCGGCCAGGACGCAGCAGCCTTGCCCGCCGCCATCATGGCGCTGGTCGCGCCGTTCCGCCGGCCGAGGCTGTGATGGCGCGGTCCATATCCGACACGACCATCGGCGCGCTGCGCCGCCGGCTCGTCCTGGAGGCGCCGGTAGCCACGCCCGACGGTCTCGGCGGCACGACGAAGAGCTTCCAGACGGTGGCTGCGCTCTGGGCGCAGCTCGAATGGCTCGGTGGCGGCGAGCGCTGGCGGCTAGGCCGCCCGGAGCAGGCCGGAAGCTGGCGCATCACCCTGCGCTGGCGCTCGGGCATCGATGCCGGGCAACGCCTGCGCGACGGCGCCCGCATGTTCGACATCCGCACCGTCGCCGACCCCGACGGCAGCCGCAGGCGGCTCGTCTGCCTCGCCGAGGAGATCTCGCCATGAGCGATCCGATCCTGGCGCTGCGCGGCGCGATCCAGACCCGGCTCGCCGCCGACGCAGGCCTGACCGCGCTGATCGGCGCGGGCCGCATCCATGACGAGGCGCCGCGCGCGGTGCGCGGCGTCTATGTCGTCCATGGCGAGGTCGATGCGCAGGACTGGTCGACCGGCACCGAGAAGGGCTGCGAGCAGGACCTCGCTCTCGTTGTCTGGGCCGGAGAAAGCAGCTCCTCGCGCCAGGCGCTGGAGGCCGCGAGCCTGATCGTCGCTGCGCTCGACGACGCCGGGCTGACGCTCGACGGGCATCGGCTGATCAATTTGCGCTGGCGCTCGAGCCGGCTGGCGCGCGAGCGCCGCGACGGGCTGCCCTTCGTCACGATCCGCTTCCGCGCCGTGACCGAACCGCTGTGACATTTCAATCTGACGAGGAGACGCCGATGTCGGCACAAAAGGGCAAGGACCTGCTGCTCAAGGCGGCCGATTCCGGCGGGGCCTACGTCACCGTCGCGGGCCTGCGCGCCCGCCAGATCGCCTTCAACGCCGAGGCGGTCGACGTGACCCATTCGGAATCGGCTGGGCGCTGGCGCGAGCTGCTGGCGGGCGCCGGGATGCGGCGTGCCAGCATCAGCGGCGCCGGCATCTTCAAGGACGAGGCCTCGGACGCACTCGTGCGGCAGATCTTCTTCGACGGTGTGATCCGGAACTGGCAGGTGATCGTGCCCGATTTTGGCACGATCACCGGGCCGTTCCAGCTCTCCAGCCTGGAATATCGCGGCGACCACGCGGCCGAGGTGACGTTCGAGCTCTCGCTCGAATCCGCCGGCCAGCTCAGCTTCACCGTGCTTTGAGGGGCGACGCCATGGCCAACCGTCACCGCGGCGAGACCGCGCTCGCCGTCGCCGGCGAGAGCCTGCCGATGCGGCTGACGCTCGGCGCGCTTGCCGAACTCGAGGACGCCTTCAGCGTCGACAGCCTGCCGGCGCTGGGCGAGCGTTTTACCTCGGGCCGCCTCTCGGCCCGCGACGTGACGCGAATCCTCGGAGCCGGACTGCGCGGCGCCGGCGGCTGCTTCAGCGATGGAGAGGTCGCAGGGCTCGCCTTCGACAGCGGGCTCAACGGCGCGATCGCCGCGGCCATCCGCCTCCTCGAAGTCACCTTCGGCGAGCCGAGTTCCGGGCAGGGCGCAGCGCCGGACCCTCGGCGGCCGCCGGCGGCCTGACGCTCCCGGCGGCGCAACCCTTTCCCTGGCGCGAGGTGATGAGCTTCGGGCTCGGCCGCCTCGGCTGGACGCCCGAGAACTTCTGGGCCGCGACGCCGCGCGAGATCGCCGCTGCCCTGCAAGCACATCGGCGCGCCGTCGCGAAGGCTCCCGAGCGCGCCGCCCTCGCGCGGCTGATGGCGGCGCATCCCGACAGCTGATCCTTTCCTCATGAGATAAAGGCACCGCCATGGCCGATGACGATCTCGTCTCTTCCACCCGCCTCTCCGACATGCGTTCGCTGACCTCGCTGACGACGAATCTGAGCAAGGCGTCCGAGGGCTTCGGGAAATCCATCACCAACGCCTTCGCCAAGGGCATCGTCGAGGGCAAGCGCTTCGAGGACGTGCTGCGCAATGTCGGCAAGGCGATGACCGAGAGCCTGCTGAAATCCGCGTTGAAGCCGCTGCAGAGCAGCCTCTCCAGCCTGCTCGGAAGTGGCATCAAGGGTCTGACCGGGCTGTTCAGCGGCCTTGGCGGCGGTGTCGGAGGCACGGCGGCGAGCGTCCCGGTTGCGCCCTTCGCCGATGGCGGCGTCGTCGCCTCGCCGTCCTATTTTCCGATGGGGCGGGGGCTCGGCCTGATGGGCGAGGCCGGTCCCGAGGCGATCATGCCGCTTTCGCGCGGGCCGGACGGCAAGCTCGGCATCCGCGGCGGCGGCGACGGCCGGCGCCCACTCGCCGTCACCGTCCAGGTCTCGACGTCCGACGCCGACAGCTTCCGCCGCTCAGAGGCGCAGGTCTCGGCCGCGATCGCGCGCGCCGTCGCCCGCGGCAGCCGGGCGCTTTGAGGAGACGGCCGCGATGAGCGATTTCCACGAGGTCCGCTTTCCGCTCGACGTGGCGCGGGGCGCGCGCGGCGGGCCGGAGCGGCTGACCCAGATCGTCACGCTGGCGTCCGGACGCGAGGTCCGCAACAGCCGCTGGGCCCATTCGCGCCGGCGCTACGACGCCGGTCTCGGCGTGCGAACGCTCGACGCGCTCTCGGCCGTCGTGGCCTTTTTCGAGGAACGGCGCGGCCGGCTCTACGGCTTCCGCTGGCGCGACCAGCTCGACTGCAAGAGCTGCCCGCCTTCGCAGGTTCCGGCGGCCACCGACCAGACGCTCGGCATCGGCAACGGCGTCACCGCGACGTTCCAGCTCGCCAGGGATTATGGCACGGGTGCCTCGGCCTATCGCCGGACGATCACCAAGCCTGTCGTCGGCCAGGTGATCGTCGCCGTGAACGGCACGGTCAAGACTCAGCCGGGCCAGGTCTCCTGCGACCATGCGACCGGGCTCCTGACCTTCGCCGCCGGCCATGTGCCGGCGGCCGGGGCATTGGTCTCGGCCGGTTTCCAGTTCGACGTGCCGGTCCGCTTCGACACCGATGCGATCGAGGTCGATCTCTCGGCTTTCGAGGCCGGCGAGATCCCGAAAATCCCGATCGTCGAGATCATGCCCTGAGGAGGCCGCCATGCGCGAGATTCCGGCCGCACTCGCGGCCCATCTGGAGAGCGGCGCGACGACGCTCTGCCGCTGCTGGAGTCTGACGAGGCGCGACGGGCTCGTGCTCGGCTTCACCGATCACGACCGGCCGCTCGCCTTCGACGGCGTGAGCTTCGCCGCCGCGACCGGACTGGAGGCTGCCGAAAGCTCGGCCGAGATCGGCTTCGCCGTCGGTGGCGGCGAGGTCGCCGGCGTCTTCGCCGCGTCGGGCCTGAACGAGGCCGATCTGGCGCGCGGGCTTTACGACGACGCCCGCGTCTCGGTCTGGCTGGTGAACTGGGCCGATGTCGCGCAGCGCATCCTGCTCGACACAGGCTTCGTCGGCGAGATCAAGCGCGGCGATCTCGGCTTCACGGCCGAGGTCCGCAGCCTCGCCAAGGCCTTCGACGAGGAGCGCGGCCGGCTCTATATGCGCGCCTGCTCGGCCGATCTCGGCGACGCAAGCTGCGGCGTCGTGCTCGGCGCCGCGACGGGTACGGTCGCGAGCAGCGACGGCCGCATCGGCCTGACCGCGCCGGGGCTCGGAGCCTTTGCCGACGATCACTTCACCGGTGGCCGGCTTCTCTTCACCTCCGGCGCCAACACCGGTTTCGCCTCCGAGGTGAAGCGCCATTCCGCTCGGGACGGCGTCGTCGCCTTCCGGCTCTGGCAGGCGGCTCCGGCCGCGATCGCGGTTGGAGACGCCTTCTCCGTGACGGCCGGCTGCGACAAGAGCTTTGCCACCTGCCGGACGAAATTCGGCAATGGAATCAACTTCAGAGGCTTCCCGCACCTCCCCGGTAACGACTTCATCATCGGCGGCGTCAAACCCGGCGACGGTGCGCTCGACGGCGGGAGCCTGTTCCGATGACTCCACTCGCGCGGGACGAGATCGTGGCGATGGCGCGAGCCTGGCTGGGCACGCCCTATCACCATCAGGCCTCATTGCGTGGTGTCGGCTGCGATTGCCTCGGCCTCGTCCGTGGCGTCTGGCGCGATCTTCACGGCGAGGAGCCGGAGGCGCCGCCGCCTTATTCGCGCAGCTGGGCCGAGAGCGGCGAGGGCGAGGCGCTGGCGGCGGCCGGGCTCAGGCATCTGGTGCCGCGTGCCTTCGGCGAAGAGCGGCCGGGCGACGTGCTGCTGTTCCGCTGGCGCGCGCATCTGCCGGCCAAGCACTGCGCCATCCTCTCCGATGCCGGCAGCCTCATCCATGCCCATGACGGCGCGGCCGTCAGCGAGGTCGCCTTCACCGGCTGGTGGCGGCGCCATCTCGCCTTCGTCTTTTCCTTCCCGGAGGTTCGCGACTGATGGCGACGCTTCTTCTCCAGGTCGCGGGCGCGGCGATCGGCACGGCGCTGGGCGGACCGATCGGTGCCGCGATCGGGACCGCGGTCGGCGGCATCGCCGGGGCGACGATCGACAGCGCGTTGCTGAACCAGGGCGGCGGCAACTCCAGGACCGAGGGCCCGCGCTTGACCGAGATCAGCGGCCTCGCCTCGACGGAAGGGGCGCCGATCCCTCGCGTCTTCGGCCGGGCCCGGCTCGGCGGCCAGCTGATCTGGGCGACGCGCTTCGAGGAGGAGATCAAGCTCAGCATCACCCGCACCAAGAGCGGCGCCAAGGGCGGCAAGGCGCAGAAGACCTATGAGACGACCTATGCCTACTATGCCAATCTCGCCATCGGCCTGTGCGAGGGGCCGATCTCCTTCATCCGGCGCATCTGGGTCGACGGGCGCGAGCTCGACATCACGACCGTGACGATGCGGGTCCATGCCGGCCATGGCGGCCAGGAGCCAGACCCGCTGATCGCGGCGAAGGAGGCGGGCGAGACACCGGCCTATCGCGGCCTCGCCTATGTCGTGTTCGAGCGTTTCCCGCTCGCCGACTACGGCAACCGGGTGCCGCAGTTCGCCTTCGAGGTCGTGCGCCGCGTCGAGGGCCTGGGCGACATGATCCGGGCCGTGACGCTGATCCCCGGTGCCGGCGAGTTCGTCTACGAGCAGCGCTGGGTCAGCCATGAACCGGAGCTCGGCGTTTCGGAGCAGCTCTCGCGCCATCAGCTCTACGGCGGCTCCGACGTCGACACCGCGATCTTCCACCTGAAGACCCTGTGCCCGAACCTGCGGCGCGTCTCGCTGGTGCTGGCCTGGTTCGGCGACGATCTGCGCGCCGGCCAGTGCACGCTGGCGCCGCGGGTCGAGATCGCCCACAAGCCGACGCTCGGCGTGGAATGGTCGGCGGCGGGTCTCACCCGCGCCACGGCGCGCGTCGTCAGCCAGGTCGGCGGCAAGCCCGCCTTCGGCGGCACGCCCTCCGACGACAGCGTGATCGCGCTGATCGCGCGGCTGCGTGACGAGCACGGGCTCGAGGTCGTGCTCTATCCCTTCGTGATGATGGATATCCCCGATGGCAACGGCCTGCCCGACCCGGCGACCGGCGCCGCGAGCCAGCCGCGCTATCCCTGGCGCGGCCGGATCACCGGCAGCGGGGCCACGGCTGCGAGCGACGTCGCCGCGTTCCTCGGCACGGTCGCGCCCGGCGATATGGGTCTCTTCGGCGGTACGGTCACCTGCGCCAAGCCCGACGAATGGAGCTATCGCCGCATGGTTCTGCACGCGGCCGCGCTCGCCCAGGCGGCAGGTGGTGTCCATGGCTTCATCATCGGCTCCGAGATGATCGGGCTGACGCATCTACGTGGCGGTTCGGCCTATCCGATGGTCGACGGGCTCGTGGCGCTGGCGCAGGATGTCCGCGCCATGCTGCCGGCGGCAAAGCTGACCTATGCGGCCGACTGGACCGAATACGGCGCCCATGTCCGCAATGGTGGGCAGGATGTGAGCTTTCCGCTCGATCCGCTCTGGGCCGCGCCCGCGATCGATGCGATCGGCATCGACTGGTATCCGCCGCTCTCGGACTGGCGCGATTCCAGCGATCATGCCGATGTCGCGGTGGCGGCCGGGCCGAGCGACGCCGCCCATCTGCGCGGGCGTCTGACCTCTGGCGAGGCCTATGACTGGTATTATGCCGACGCCTGGGGCCGGGCGTCGCAGCAGCGACTGCCGATCACCGATGGCGCCTATGCCAAGCCTTGGATCTTCCGGCAGAAGGACCTGCAGAACTGGTGGAGCAATCCGCATGTCGAGCGCGCCGGCGGCATCGAGGCGGTCACCACGGCCTTCGTGCCCGGTACCAAGCCGATCTGGTTGACCGAGATCGGGATTCCGGCGGTCGACAAGGGTGCGAATGCGCCCAACGTCTTCCCCGACTCCAAATCGTCGGAGGGCGGCTATCCGCATTTCTCCAGCGGCGCGCGCGACGATCTCGTGCAGGCGCGCGGGCTGGAAGCGATCATCTCCGGCTTCGACCCGGCGCGCCCGGGCTTTCAGGCCTTCCGCAACCTGGTCAATCCCGGTAGCGGCATCCGGATGGTCGATCCGGCCGCGATCTCGGTCTGGACCTGGGATGCGCGGCCCTTTCCTGCCTTTCCCGATCTCGGCTCGGCTTGGGCCGACGGCGCCAATTTCGAGACCGGGCACTGGCTGAACGGGCGGCTCGAAGGCACGCCGGTCGATCGGCTGGTCACGGCGCTGCTGGCGGAGTTCGGCCTGCCGGCCGCCGACGGGCTTGCGATCGACGGCTTCCTCGACGGCTATGTGCTGGAGCGGCCGCTATCGGCGCGGCAGGCGCTGGAGCCGCTGGCGCAGGCCTTCGGCTTCGATGCGACGATGAGCGGCGGAAAGCTCGCCTTCCGTGGGCGCGGCGGCAAGGTCGTCCGCGCGCTCGGCGAGGACGATCTCATGCGTGACCGGGACGGCATGCCCTTCGCGCTGCGCCGGGCGCAGGAGAGTGAGCTGCCGCGCGAGCTGCGCTTGAGCTTCAGCGACGGCGAGAGCGAGTACCGCGGCGCCGTCGCCCGCTCGCGCCGGCTGGCGGGCGCCGCCCGCCGCGAGGTCTCGGTCGAGACCGCGATCGTGACGCGCCTCGCCGAGGCGCAGCGCCTCGCCGATCAGCGCCTGCAGGAGGTCTGGGCCGGGCGCGAGACCGCCGATCTCGAATTGTCGCCGCGCTGCATCGAGCTGGAGCCGGGCGATGTCGTCTCGCTGCCGGTCGATGGCGGGACGCGGCTGTTCCGGCTGACGCGGATCGGCGACGCACTCACCCGCAGCGCCAGCGCGCGCGCCGTCGAGCCGGCGATCTACGAGACGGCCGGGGCGAAAGCCGCGTCGCGCCCGATCGTCGTGGCGCCGGCCCTGCCGGGGCGCCCTTATGTCGTGCCGCTGGCTCTGCCGATCGTGCGGACCGCGCCGCCGCCCTTGCTTTCGCTCGCCGGTTTCGCCTCGCCCTGGCCGGGCGCGCTGCTGATCTGGCGCGCCGACGGGGCGGGCCAGTTCGAGCCGTTCCGGCTGATCGAGGCGCCCTCGATCGTCGGCGAGACCCTGACGGCCGTTCCACCCGGGCCGCTCTGGCGCAGCGATGCGCGCGCCGCGTTCGAGGTCAAACTGCGCGGCGGGGTGCTCTCGTCGGTGACGGCGGAAGCAGCGCTGGGCGGCGCCAATGCGCTGGCGCTGCTCGATGCCGACGGTGTCATCGAGATCGTGACGGCGGCACGCGTCGAGCTCATCGGGCCGCAGCGCTTCCGCCTCTCGGAACTCGTGCGCGGGATCGGCGGCTCGGAGGCGGCCGCCGCGCGGACCCTGCCGGTGGGCTCGCGCGTCGTGGTGCTCGACGGCGCGGCGGTGCCGCTGACCACGGCTCTCGCCGATCTCGGGGTGCCCTACCGCTATCGCATCGGCCCGGCCTCGCGCGATGTCGGCGATCCGACGATGACCGAGATCGTGCTCGCCGCCGGTCCGGAATGCCTGCTGCCACTGTCGCCGGCGCATCCGCGGGCACGCCGCTCCGGTTCCGGTATCGACTTCGGCTGGATCCGGCGCACGCGCATCGACGGCGATGCCTGGGACGTCACCGAGGTGCCGCTCGGGGAAGACGCCGAACGCTACCGGCTGACACTGCTCGACGGGACGACCGTGGTGCGCGAGGTCGAGGTGACGAGCCCGGGCTGGACCTATCCTGCAGCTTCCGAACTGGCGGATTTCGGAGCGGCGCGCGCGGATTTCGATCTTGTGATCGCGCAGATCAGCATCGTCGCCGGTCCGGGGCGCGAATGGCGTGGACGCGTGCCCGTGCGCTGACATAGTCTTGGGCGATGCACGCCACGGTATTCATGGCGCGTTCAGTCGCCCGGGGCTAGCGCATGTCGATGATGCCCGTCGAACCCATCTTCGCTCTCGCGCTGCTTGCCGCGCCGCTGCCGATCGTCACCATCGACGACCCGACACCGATCTCCTGCCTGTCGGCCGAGGAGATGCGCGAGGCGGTGGCGGATGGGCGGGTGATCCAGCCGGCGCAGGCCTCGCGCCATGCAAGGACCGCCGCACCGGGCGAGGTCGTGCGCATCCGGCTCTGCCGTCAGGGCGAGGAATACGTCTATATCGTCACGACTTTGAAGCGCGATGGGCGCGTCGCCCGGGTGACGCTGGAAGGACAATCCGGCAAGGTCGCCACCATCCGCTGAGTCGCCGAGGGCCGCCGCAGCGCAAAAGCCCGCCCCAGACGCACCTGCCAGGAGTTCCCCGCCCGTGAGACTGCTCGTCGTCGAGGACGACAAGGACCTCAACCGCCAGATCGTGACCGCGCTGGAGAATGCCGGCTACGCTGTCGACAAGGCGTTCGACGGCGAGGAGGCGCTCTATCTCGGCGAGACCGAGCCCTATGACGCCGTCATCCTCGATCTCGGCCTGCCGAAGGTCGACGGTGTCACCGTGCTTCAGGGCTGGCGTCGCGCCGACAAGCGCATGCCGGTGCTGATCCTGACCGCGCGCGACCGCTGGAGCGACAAGGTCACGGGTTTCGACGCCGGCGCCGACGACTATGTCGTGAAGCCGTTCCATGTCGAGGAGCTGCTGGCCCGGGTCCGCGCTTTGCTGCGCCGCGCCGCCGGACACGCGACGTCGGAACTGGTCTGCGGGCCGGTCAGGCTCGACACCCGGGCGAGCCGGGTCGTCGTCGACGGCAATCCGGTCAAGCTGACCTCGCACGAATACCGGCTGCTCGCCTATCTGATGCATCACCAAGGCAGGGTGGTCTCGCGGACGGAACTGGTCGAGCATCTCTACGACCAGGATTTCGACCGCGATTCCAACACGATCGAGGTCTTCGTCGGCCGCCTGCGCAAGAAGCTCGGCGTCGACATCATCGAGACCGTGCGGGGCCTCGGCTACATCGCCGCCGCGCCGCAACCGGCCTGATCATAACTCCGAGTCAGAGAGCTGGAGCATGATGTCGCCCGAAAACCGGTTCCCACTTTTCGGCATCATGCTCTGACATGCCGCTGAAGTCGCACCGTTATTCGCTCGGCGCGCGGCTCTTCATCTCGGCGGCGGTGTGCTGCGCGCTGGTGCTGGTGCTGGCCGGCATCGGCCTGACCACCTTCTATCGCCGTTCGGCCGAGCGCGGCTTCGACGAGCGCCTCAGCGTCTACATCAAGGAACTCGTCGCCGATCTCGCGGCGCCGCCCGAGGCCGAGCGCCAGGCGATCGGCGATCTCGGCGAGCCGCGCTTCGACCTGCCGCTCTCGGGCTGGTACTGGCAGATCATCCGCCTCGACGGCGAGCGGCCGCAGGTGCGCACCTCGCGCTCGCTGGTCGGGGGCCAGCTGCCCAAGCTGCTCGACCAGCAGCTCAAGCCGAATGCGCGGGGCCTGCGCGAGACCTATGTCTCGGGTCCGGACGAGCGCTCGCTGCGCCTGCTCGAGCGCGAGATCGATGTCGGCGAGGACGGCCGCTTCACTGTCGGGGTCGCCGCGCCCGCCGACGAGATCGATGCCGACATCCGCGAGTTCCGGATCGCGCTGACCGGAACCTTCCTGTTGCTCGGCCTCGCCCTCGTCGCCTCGACGATCGCGCAGGTGCGCTTCGGCCTGCGGCCGCTGAAGCGGCTGGGCTCCGCGGTCGGCGCCGTCCGCACCGGGGAGGCGCCGCGGATCGCCGGCCAGTACCCGCCCGATCTCGCCCCGCTTGCCGGCGAGCTCAACCAGCTGATCGACGCCAATCAGGAAATTCTCGAGCGGGCCCGCACCCAGGTCGGCAACCTGGCCCATGCGCTGAAGACGCCGCTCAGCGTGATGCTGAACGAGGCCGAGGCCGGGAGTGAGGGAGCCTTGCCGAACACGGTCAGGACCCAGGCCGCGATCATGCGCGACCAGGTCCAGTATTATCTCGACCGGGCGCGGGCGGCAGCGCTCTCTGGCGCGCTCGGCGGCGTCACCGAGATCACGCCGTCGCTCGACGCGCTGATCCGCACCTTCGCCAAGATTTCGCAAGGCAGGATCGAGGGCAGCCATGCCGTGCCGCCGGGCGTGCGGTTCCGGGGCGAGAAGCAGGACTTCGAGGAGATGCTGGGCAACCTGCTCGACAACGCCTTCAAATGGGCGGGCTCGCAGGTCGCGGTCACGCTCGCGCCAGCGGAGGATGTCGGCGCCGGCCGGATCGCGCTGCTGATCGACGACGACGGGCCCGGGCTCCCCGTCGAAGCGATGGCCGACGTGCTCAAGCGCGGCCGGCGGCTCGACGAGACGACGCCGGGCTCCGGGCTCGGCCTCTCGATCGTCGCCGATCTCGCCAAGCTTTATGGCGGCGATCTCGTGCTGCAAGACTCGCAGCTCGGCGGTCTGCGTGCCCGGCTCGAGCTCCCTTCGGTGTAGCGCGGCATGCGTGACCCTTTGTCGCCATCTTCGGACATGAAGCGAAGCGCCGGATTCGCTAAGACGCCAGCATGATGATCTGGGTCATCTTCGCGGCGATGACGGGGGCGGCGGTGTTCGCGCTGCTCTGGCCGCTCGGCCGCAACCGCATCGCCGGTTTTGCCGAGGCGGCGGATGCCGCGAGCCTCTACCGCTCGCAACTCGGCGAGATCGACCGCGATCTGGCGCGGCGCCTGATCCGGCCCGACGAGGCCGAGGCCGCGCGCAACGAGGCGGCGCGCCGGTTGTTGCGGGCGAGCGACGCCGCCACCGAACCGGCCGGCGAAACCGAGGCCTCGCTGCGGCGCCGGCGTGCCAGTTCGGCGCTGGCGCTGTCGGCGGTGCCTCTGCTGGCGCTGCTGGTCTATGGCGCCTTCGGCTCGCCGGGCGAGCCCGACCAGCCGCTTTCGGCGCGGCTGCGCAGCGAGCCCTCGCAACAGGATTTCGCGCTGTCGCTGGCGCGCATCGAGACCCATCTCGCCGGCAATCCGACGAACGGCCGCGGCTGGGCGGTGCTGGCGCCGGTCTATCTCAGGCTCGAACGCTACGACGACGCCGTACGCGCCTTCGGCAGCGCCGTGCGCAACGGCGCCGACAGCCCCGAGATGCGGGCCGGGCTCGGCGAGGCGCTCGCACTCGCGGCCGGTGGCGTCGTCACCGCCGAGGCCCGGCAAAGCTTCGCCGCGGCGCTCGCGCAGGACGGCGCCAACCCGCGGGCGCGCTATTTCCTCGCGGTCGCCCGCGAGCAGGAGGGCGACCGGCAAGGCGCCGTCGCCGCGCTCACGGCCATGCTCGCCGATGCGCCAGCCGGCGCGCCCTGGACGGCGGCCGTGCGCCAGCGCCTCGAGGCCCTTGGCGAGACCGATGCCCGCAAGGCCATCGCCGATCTCCCGGCGACCGGCCAGCAGGTGGCGATCCGCGGTATGGTCGAGGGGCTGGCGGCGCGGCTCAAGGCAAACGGCGGCAGCGCGGCGGAATGGGAGCGGCTGATCCGCTCGCAGGCCGTGCTCGGCGACAAGGCCGCGGCGCGCGAGGCGCTGGCGCTGGCGAAGGCGCAGCTCGCGGGCGATACGGGCGCCATCACCGGGCTCGACCGTCTGGCCGGCGAGCTCGGCCTCGCGGAGACGGCGCCATGACCGCAACCGATCCCGCCCGCGCGCTCCCGGGCAAGCGCCGCATGACCCGCAAGCAGCGCCGTCTCGTCCTGATCGGCGCAGCCGGGCTCGTGCTCTGCGTCGCGGCCGGGCTCGTGCTGGTCGCGATGCGCGACACCATCGTCTTCTTCTACGGCCCGACCGAGATCGCGGAAAAGAACCTCGCACCGGGCACGCGCATGCGCATGGGCGGGCTGGTCGAAGCCGGCTCGGTCGAGCGCGGCGCCAACAGCCAGGTCGCCTTCGCGGTCACCGACGGAAAGGCGACGCTGAAGGTCAGCTACAAGGGCCTGCTGCCCGACCTGTTCCGCGAAGGGCAGGGCGTGGTGACCGAGGGCGTCTACGAGGGCGGCGGACGTTTCCGCGCCGACACCGTGCTCGCCAAGCACGACGAGACCTATATGCCGCGCGAGGTCGCAGACACGCTGAAGAAGCAGGGCCATTGGCAGCCGGCTGGCGCGGGCAAGCCGCCCGCGGGGGCCAAGCCATGAGCCGGCGATGATCGTCGAGATCGGCCATTTCGCGCTGGCGCTGGCGCTCGGCGTCGCGCTCGTCCAGGCGGTGGTGCCGCTCTGGGGCGTCTCGCGCCAGGACCGCACGCTCGCTTCGGTCGGGCCGGCGGCGGCGCTGACCTGTTTCGCGTTCGTCGCCTTTGCCTTCGTGGTGCTGGTCGCGTCCTATGTGCGCTCGGATTTCTCGGTCGAGAACGTCGCCTCGAACTCCCATTCGGCGCAGCCGCTGATCTACAAGATCACCTCCGCCTGGGGCAATCACGAAGGCTCGATGCTGCTCTGGGTGCTGATCCTGACGCTGTTCGGGGCGCTGGTCGCCTTGTCGCGGCGCTCGCTGCCGGCGCGGCTCCGGGCCGGGACGCTCGCGGCGCAGGGCCTCGTCACCGTCGCCTTCCTCGCCTTCACGCTCCTGACCTCGAACCCGTTCCGAAGGCTGGTGCCGGCGCCGGCCGAGGGCCAGGACCTCAACCCGATCCTGCAGGATCTCGGCCTCGCGATCCATCCGCCGCTGCTCTATGTCGGCTATGTCGGCTTCTCCATCACCTATGCCTTCGCCGTCGCCGCCCTGATCGACGGGCGCATCGACGCGGTCTGGGCGCGGGCCGTCAGGCCCTGGACGCTGCTCGCCTGGGTCTTCCTGACGCTCGGCATCGCGATGGGCTCCTACTGGGCCTATTACGAGCTCGGCTGGGGCGGCTGGTGGTTCTGGGATCCGGTCGAGAACGCCTCGCTGATGCCCTGGCTCGCGGGCACCGCGCTGATCCACTCGACCGTGGTGATGGAGAAGCGCGACGCGCTGAAAGTCTGGACGATCCTGCTTGCGATCCTGACCTTCTCGCTCTCGCTGCTCGGCACCTTCATCGTCCGCTCGGGCGTGCTGACCTCGGTGCATTCCTTCGCCAGCGACCCCTCGCGCGGGCTCTTCATCCTGGCGATCCTGGTGTTCTTCGTCGGCGGGTCGCTCGCACTGTTCGCCTGGCGCGCGCCGCTGCTGCGGCAGGGCGGGCTGTTCGCGCCGGTCTCGCGCGAGGGCGCGCTGGTCGTGAACAACGTCTTCCTCGCCACGGCCTGCGCCACCGTGTTTATCGGCACGCTCTATCCGCTGGTGCTGGAGATGCTGACCGGTGACAAGATCTCGGTCGGCCCGCCCTTCTTCAACGCGACCTTCGTGCCGATCCTGGTGCCGCTGCTGCTGGTCCTGCCGCTCGGCCAGTCGCTGGCCTGGAAGCGCGGCGACCTCCTGGGCGCCGCGCAGCGCTCGGCCGCCGCCTTCGGACTCGGGATCGTCGCTGCGCTCGCCGCCTTCTCGCTGCGCTATGGCGGGCCGGTGATCGCGCCGGTCGGCCTCGGCTTCGGCATCTTCCTGATCTTCGGTGCAGCCTTCGATCTCGGCGAGCGGGTCTGGTCGCGGTCTGGCGGCCTGCGCGCGACGTTCTCCCGCGCCAAAGGCCTGCCGCGCTCGGCCTGGGGAACGGCCTTTGCCCATGCCGGCGTCGGCATCAGCGTCATCGGCATCGCGGCGGCCGCCTGGAGCACCGAGGGCATCGGCATGCTGAAGCCCGGCGAGAGCCTGACCAGCGGCCGCTACACCGCGACGCTGGAGCAGGTTTCGCCGCGCACCGGCCCGAACTACCGCGAGGATGTCGTCCGCTTCAGCCTGCGCGCGGGCGATGCTGTGCTCGCCCCGGTCGAGGCGATGAAGCGCGTCTACACCGCCCGCGCCATGCCGACGACCGAGGCCGGCATCCGCACCGACGGATTGAGCCAGGCCTATGTCAATGTCGGCGAAATCCAGTCCGATGGCGCGATCGCGGTCAGGCTCTACGACAAGCCGCTGATCCTGCTGATCTGGATCGGCGCGATCGTGATGGCCTTCGGCGGCGCGCTCTCGCTGACCGATCGCCGCTTCCGGCTCGCCGCGCCGCGGCGCGCGACGCCGCTGCCGCCCGCGATCCAGCCGGCGGAGTGAGCGCGATGCGCCACATCCTCATCGTTCTGGCGATGGTCGTTCTCGGGCTCGGCGGCGCACGAGCAGTCCAGCCCGACGAGGTCTTGCCGAATCCGGCGCTGGAGAAGCGGGCGCGCGACATCTCCGGCGGCCTGCGCTGCCTCGTCTGCCAGAACCAGTCGATCGACGATTCCGACGCGCCGCTCGCCCGCGACCTGCGGCTTCTGGTGCGCGAGCGGCTCAAGGCCGGCGACAGCGACAGGGCGGTGACGGAATTCGTCGTCGCGCGTTATGGCGATTTCGTCCTGCTCCGCCCGCCGGTCAATCTGCGCACGATCGGGCTGTGGGCGGCGCCGTTCCTGATCCTGCTTGCGGCTTTCGCTTTCCTGTGGCGGCGCGGTCGATCGATGGCTGCGCCGGCGATCCCCGCGCAGGATTTGTCGCCGGACGAGGCGGCGCGCCTCGACGCCGTTCTGAGGCGCCGCGACGACTGAACCGGCAACAGCCGGAAACCTTACGAAACCTTCATCCTCGGGCGAAGCCGGCGTAAGGCGGCGGCCGTCATGGTCCTCGGCACAGGCAGGGAAGGCCCTGCCCACCGGTACCCGAGGTTTTCGCCATGACCACCACCCGCAAGACATCGATCCTGAAGCGCGGCGTCATCATCGCCGGCGCAGCGACGCTCGGCATCGGCCTCGCGGCCGGCATCGCCGACGGGGCGCTGAAGCTCGACCATCCCGCCTTCGCCCAGCCGATCCAGCTCTCGGGCACGCAGACGCAGCTGCCCTCCTTCGCCGACATCGTCGAGAAGGTGAAGCCGGCCGTCGTCTCCGTCCGCGTCAAGACCCAGACCGTCGCAGCCGGGGAAAGCGACCAGGACAGCCTCGAAGACCTGCCGCCGCAGCTGCGCCGCTTCTTCCGCGATTTCGAGGGCGAGCGTGGCGGGCGCCCGAGCCGGCCGCAGCCGCGCCAAGGCATGTCGCAGGGCTCCGGCTTCTTCGTCAGCCAGGACGGCTACGTCGTCACCAACAACCACGTCGTCCAGAACGCGGTCGAGGTCCAGCTCGTCACCGATGACGGCAAGACGCTCGACGCCAAGGTCGTCGGCACCGATCCGCGCACCGATCTGGCCCTGCTCAAGGTCAAGGACGGCGGCAGCTTCCAGTACGTCAACCTGGCCGAAGCCAAGCCGCGCATCGGCGACTGGGTGCTGGCCGTCGGCAACCCCTTCGGCCTCGGCGGCACGGTCACGGCCGGCATCGTCTCGGCGCAGGGGAGGGACATCGGCTCAGGCCCCTATGACGACTACCTCCAGATCGACGCGCCGGTGAACAAGGGCAATTCCGGCGGCCCGACCTTCAACCAGAGGGGCGAGGTCGTCGGCGTCAACACCGCGATCTTCTCGCCTTCGGGCGGCAGCGTCGGCATCGCCTTCGCGATCCCCGCCTCGACCGTCGAGCAGGTCGTCGCCTCGCTGAAGAAGGACGGCTCGGTGGCGCGCGGCTTCATCGGCGTGCAGATCCAGCCTGTCACGACCGAGGTCGCCGAGGCGATCGGCCTCAAGGCGACGCAGGGCGCGCTCGTGGCGTCGGCCGAGCAGAACGGTCCCGCCGCCAAGGCCGGCATCAGGCGCGGCGACACCATCACCGCCGTCAATGGCGAGGCGGTGAAGGACGCGCGCGACCTCTCCCGCAAGATCGCCCGCTTCGCGCCGGGCACCAAGGCCACCATCACGGTCTTCCGCGAGGGCAAGGAGCGGCAGCTGAGCTTCGAGGTCGGCCGCCAGCCGGCGGCCTGACAGGCGAGGTTCCCGTCGTCCCGGCTTCCTGTCGCCCCCGCCGGGACCAAGGAACCTTCACCGCGGCAGGCCGGATGCGTATCGTCCGGCCTGCCGTTTTTGCGTTTTCTGCGATAGAGCTAGCCGATGCGACTCCTGATCGTCGAAGATGATGCCGAGGCGGCGGCCTATCTCGGCAAGGCCTTTCGCGAGGCCGGCCACGTCACCGACCACGCCGTTGACGGGCTCGAGGGCTATGCCATGGCCGAGGGCGGTGGCTACGACGTGCTCGTCGTCGACCGCATGCTGCCGCGTCTCGACGGGCTCTCGCTGATCCGCTCGCTGCGCGAACAGAAGGACGCGACGCCGGCGCTGATCCTCTCGGCGCTCGCCCAGGTCGACGACCGGGTCAAGGGCCTGCGCGCCGGCGGCGACGACTACCTCCCGAAACCCTATGCCTTCTCCGAGCTGCTCGCCCGCGTCGAGGTGCTGTCGCGTCGGCGCGGCGCGCCTGCCTCCGAGCCGACCGTCTATCGCGTCGGCGACCTCGTGCTCGACCGGCTGGCGCATCGCGTCACCCGGGCCGACGAGGAGATCCTGCTGCAGCCGCGCGAGTTCCGCCTGCTCGAATATCTGATGAAGCATGCCGGGCAGGTCGTGACCCGCACCATGTTGCTGGAGAACGTCTGGGACTACCATTTCGACCCCCAGACCAACGTCATCGACGTGCATGTCAGCCGCCTGCGCGCCAAGGTCGACAAGGGTTTCGAGCATCCGATGATCCACACCATCCGCGGCGCGGGATACATGGTCCGTGACGCTTCCCGCTGACAGGCCGAACCCGGCGGCGCCACGCCCGCGCGCGGCGCAGCGCTTCCTGCCGAACCTGTTCCGCACCACCGCCTTCAAGCTGACGGCGGTCTACCTCGTCACCTTCGCGCTCTTCGCCGGTTTCGTGCTCGGTTACGTCGCCTGGAACGCGCGCCGCCTGCTCGACGACCAGATCAGGTCCACGATCGACGCCGAGATTCAGGGGCTGGCCGAGCAGCAGCGTCTCGGCGGCATCAGGCGGCTGGTCAACATCATCGAGCGCCGCTCGCGCGGGCCGGGCGCCTCGCTCTATCTGGTGGCGACGCCGGTCGGCGAGCGTATCGCCGGCAATGTCGAGGCGCTGCCGCCTGGCGCGCTCGACCGGCCGGGCGAGACCGAGATCGAATATGCCCGCTCCAGCGAGAGCGTCGAGACGCCGAGCCGCGCCATCGTGCGCGTCTTCATGCTGCCGGCCGGCTTCCGGCTGCTGGTCGGGCGCGACGTCGAGGAGCGCGAGCGGCTGGGCGTCGTGATCCGCCGCGCCGCCGGCTGGTCGCTCCTGCTCGTCTTCGTGCTCGGCTGCTTTGCAAGCTGGTTCGTGGCGAGGCGTGTGCTCAAGCGTGTCGACGGCATGACCGAGACGGCGCATGCGATCATGGAGGGCGATCTCAAGGGTCGACTGTCGATCGCCGGCACCGGCGACGAGCTCGACCGGCTGGCCCACAACCTCAATGCCATGCTCGACCGCATCGGTGAGCTGATGGCCGGGATGCAACAGGTCTCCGACAACATCGCCCACGATCTCAAGACGCCGCTGACGCGCCTGCGCAACCGGGCAGAGGAGGCGCTGCGCACGGCGACGACGCCCGACCAGTTGCGTGCCGCGCTCGACGGCACCATCGACGAGGCCGACAACCTGATCCGCGTCTTCAACGCCCTCCTGATGATCGCCCGGCTCGAAACCGGCGGCGTCACGGAAAGCGCCGACGAGCTCGACCTCTCCGAGATCGTCTCCGGCATGGCCGAACTCTATGAACCTCTGGCGGAGGAGGCGGGGTTGTCCCTGTCCTCCACCATCGCACCCGGCCTGCGCGTCGCCGGCAACCGCGAGCTGATCGGCCAGGCGCTGGCCAACCTGATCGACAACGCCCTGAAATACGGCCGCCCGACCGGCGATGCGTCGCCGACGGTGTCGGTCACGGCCGAGCGCAGGGGCGACGACGTGGAGCTTTCGGTCGCCGATCACGGACCGGGCATCGCCGAGGTCGACCGGAGCCGCGTGCTCGAGCGCTTCGTCCGCCTCGACCAGAGCCGCAGCAAGCCGGGCTTCGGGCTCGGCCTCTCGCTCGCGGCCGGCGTCGTCAGGCTGCATGGCGGCCGGCTCGGCCTTGAGGACAACGCGCCCGGCCTGCGCGTCGTCATGGCGCTGCCGGCGCTCGCGCCGAAGCCTGTGGACGCAAGCCCGCCCGCCTTGCCGGCACCCTCGACTCAGGCCGCCAACCCTGCTGGCCTCCAGTCCGTGTAGGCGACCGGAGTTGCGGGCGATGGACGGCCGGCTTTGCGAGCGATTGACCGGGGCTCCCGTCCTGCCAGCCCGCGCCAGGGCGCCGGCGCTGCTGTCGAAGGATCTCGTCGAGCGTCTGCGGGATGAGAGCGGCGCCGCCGCCCTGCAGGCGCATTTCGCCGCGCATCCGGCCTCGGCCGCGCTGGTCGCCGGCATCCTGCCGCATTCGCCCTTCCTGACGCAGATCATGCGGCGCGATCCGGCCGGGTTGCTCGAGACGCTGGAGACGGTGCCCGAAACGCGCCGCGACGCGCTGCTCGCCGGCGTCGCGCGTGACGCTGCCGGGGCCGAGACGCCCCAACTCATGCATCTGCTGCGGCGCTTTCGCGAGGCGATGGCGCTGCTGATCGCGCTCGCCGACATCGGCGGCGTCTGGGGCGTCGAGACGGTGACCGAGGCCCTGACCGCGACGGCCGATACGGCGGTCAGGCTCGCGGCCGACCATACGCTGTGCCAGGCCGCCGATCTCGGGCGTATCCGCCTCTCCGACCCGGCCGATCCCGGCCGCGGCTCCGGCCTCGTCGTGCTGGCGCTGGGCAAGCACGGCGCCGGCGAGCTGAACTACTCCTCCGACATCGACATCGTCGTCTTCTTCGATCCGGAGATCGCCGAGGCGGCCGGCGTCGCCGAGCCGACGAGCTTCTTCGTCAAGCTCACGCAGCTGATCGCTCGCATCATCCAGGAGCGCACGCCCGACGGCTACGTCTTCCGCGTCGATCTGCGCCTGCGGCCTGACCCCGCCTCGACTCATGTCGCGGTCGCGCTGCCCTCGGCCTATTCCTATTACGAGACGGTCGGCCAGAACTGGGAGCGCGCGGCCATGATCAAGGCGCGCCCGATCGCCGGCGATCTCGGGCTCGGCGCCCGCTTCATCGCCGATCTCGCCCCCTTCATCTGGCGCAAATATTTCGACTTCGCCGCGATCGCCGACATCCACGCGATGAAGCGCCAGATCCAGACGGTGAAGGGCCATGAGACGATCGCGGTCGCCGGCCACAATGTGAAGCTCGGGCGCGGTGGCATCCGCGAGATCGAGTTCTTCGTGCAGACGCAGCAGCTCGTCTTCGGCGGCAGGCGGCCGGCTCTGCGCGGCGCGCGCACGCTCGACATGCTGGCTGAGCTGACGAAGGAGGGCTGGATCACGCCGAAGGCCCGCGACGAGCTGGGCGAGTCCTACCGCTTCCTGCGCGTGATCGAGCATCGGCTGCAGATGCGCCATGACGAGCAGACCCAGACCCTGCCCAAGGCCGCCGCCGATCTCGAAGCCTTCGCCCGCTTCTGCGGCTATGCCTCGACGGCCGCCTTCGGCAAGGCGCTGACCTTTCACGCCCGGCGGGTCGAGGGGCACTACGCCCTGCTGTTCGAGGAGGGGCCGAGCCTCGCCAGCGAGGTCGGCTCGCTCTCCTTCACCGGCACCGAACTCGATCCCGAGACGCTCGACACGCTGAAGAAGCTCGGCTTCCGCGACGTGAAGCTCGCCGCCGAGACCGTGCGCGGCTGGCATTTCGGCCGCCGCGCCGCCGTCACCAGTGCCCGCGCCCGCGAAGTCCTGACCGAGCTGACGCCGGCTTTGCTGGTGGCACTCGGCCGCACGGTCGATCCTGACGGCGCGCTCGCCCATCTCGACAATGCCTTCGTGCGCATGCCCGCCGCCGTCGAGCTCCTGACGCTGCTGCGCTCGCATGACGCGCTGCTCAAGATCTTCGCCGAGATCCTCGGCAGCGCCCCGCGTCTGGCGCGGATCGCCGAGCTCCACCCCCATGTCCTCGACGGCATCATCGATCCGGCCTTCGCCTCGGCCGAGCTCGACCGTACCGCGCTGCAAAAGCGCATCCGCTCGGCCGTCGGCGCTCCGCCGCCGAGCGTCGAGGATGGGCTCGACCGCCTGCGCGACGCGGCCCGCCAGGAGAACGTGCTGGTCGGCGCGCGGCTCCTGTCGGGCGTCTACCGCGCCCGCGACGCGGGCCAGGCCTATTGCGCCGTCGCCGAGAGCTGCCTGCGCGTCGCGCTGGACGACACGCGCGCCGCCTTCGTCGCCGATCACGGCCGGATCGCCGGTGCCGAGATCGTGGTCCTGGGCCTCGGCCGGCTAGGCGCGGGCGAGCTGACGCCGTCGTCCGATCTCGACCTCATCCTGCTCTATGACCGGCCGCCCGAGGCCGAGGCGAGCGACGGCCGCAAGGCGCTCGATCCGGTGACCTGGCATGTCCGCTTCACCCAGCGCCTGGTCGCGGCGCTGACCGTACCGACGCGGCGCGGCACGCTCTACCAGGTCGACATGCGGCTGCGTCCGTCGGGCAACAAGAGCCCTGCCGCGACGCAGTTTTCCGGCTTCGAGGCCTATCACCAGGGCGAAGCCGAGATCTGGGAGGAGATGGCGCTGACCCGGGCCCGCGTCGTCGCGGGCGATGTCGGACTGGCGGCACGGGCGCAGGCTGCGATCGCGGCCATCCTGAAGCGCGAGCGCGATCCGGCAAAAGTCGCGGCGGCCGTGCTCGAGATGCGCCAGCTGATCGCGAAGGAGAAGGGCGAGGGCGATCCCTGGGATCTGAAGCTCGCCGCCGGCGGGCTGACCGATCTCGACTTCCTGGCGCAGTTCCTGGTCCTGGCCCATGCCTCGCGTCACGACGGATTGCCGGCGCCCGATACCGCCACGGTCTTCGAGGCGGCTCGTGCAGCGGGACTTTTGACGCCCGCCGACGCAGGCTTCCTGATCGAGGCTCACCGCCTGATCAGTGACGTGCAGCTCTGGCAGCGTTTCACGGTCGATGAGACGGCGGCGTCGACCGAGGTGCCGCCGCGCGTGCTGCGCCGGATCGCGACCGCGCTCGGTCGGCCCGATCCCCGGGTGCTGAAAGCCGAACTCGACGAAACCCGCGCCGGGGTCCGGGCGCTGTTCCTGCGATTGCTCGGCGAGGCGCGCAAGCGCTGAGGCTCGGGCGGCGCCGGCGTCACGCCGCCTGCGCGATCGCCCGTTCCGGCTGCGTCGTCGTCGGCAGGTGCACCATGACGATGGTGCCGGCCCCGATCGCGGAGCGCAGCCGAAGCGAGCCGCCATGCAGCTCCGCCAGCGAGCGGGCGATGGCGAGGCCGAGGCCGGAGCCCTTGTAGGTGCGGGTGAGGTCGCCCTCGACCTGCTCGAAGGGCCGGCCGATGCGCTCGATCTTCTCGCGCGGAATGCCGATGCCGGTGTCCTCGACATAGATGTTGACCGCGCCCGGCACCTGCCGCAGCCGGATCGCGACCTTGCCCTCCTCGGGCGTGAATTTCACCGCGTTGTCGAGGAGGTTGGCGAGAATCTGGAAGAGCGCATGCGGGTCGGCGTCGAGATGCAGGTCGCGCGCGGCCTCGATGCTGATGGCGAGGTGCTTGCGCTCGATCTCGTCGCGCATCTTGGCGACCGCTTCGTCGATGACGAGCGCGAGCGCGACGTTGCTGCGCTCCAGCTTGATCCGGCCGGCCTCCAGCCGCGACATGTCGAGGATGTCGTTGATGACGCCGAGGAGATAGCCTCCGCTCGTGTTGATGTCGCGGACATAGTCCTCGTAGCGCTCGCCGAGCGGGCCGAACAGGCCGTTCTGCATGATCTCGGAAAAGCCGATGATGGCATTGAGCGGCGTGCGCAGCTCGTGGCTCATATTGGCGAGGAATTCCGACTTGGCGCGGTTGGCCATCTCGGCCGCCGCCTTCTGCTCGAGATAGCGCTCGGCCATTTCGGCGAGCTGCTGGGCCTGCGTCTCCAGCTTCTGGCGCGAAGCCTTGAGGTCGGTGACATGCATCAGGAGCTGGTGCTCGGACTGGGTGAGATGCTCTTCCTGCTGCTTCAGCTTGGTGATGTCGGTGCCGACCGAGACGGAGCCGCCATCCTTGGTCCTGCGACCGTTGATCTGGAGCCAGCGCCCGTCCGACAGGCGTGCCTCGTAGGAGGTCGCGCCGACCGTGCCGCGCAGCGTGGCCACCGGCTCGCGGTCGATGCTGGGCTGGGCGCTCAGCGCCATGACCTCGTCGTGGCCGATGCCGGGGCGGAGCAGATCGGCCGGCAGCTGGTGCAGCTGCTGGTATTTGGCGTTGCAGAGCAGGAGCCGGTTGTCGGCGTCCCAAAGGACGAAGGCCTCCGAGATCGCCTCGACCGCGTCCCGCAGGCGTGCGTCGAGGGTCGCGGTCCGCTCGGCCATGCTGCGCTGCTCGGAGATGTCGACCGCGATGCCGACGATGTGCTGCGATTGCGTGCGCCGGTCGAGCACCAGTTCGGCGCGGGCCTTGATCCAGACCCAGCCACCGGCGGCGTCGCGGACACGGAATTCCTGGTCGAGATGGTCGATCTCGCCGCGGCTCATCGCCTCCGCCAGCGCGTAGAGATCGGCATCGCCCTGGTGGATGAAGCCGCTGACCTCGCCGAAGGACATGTAGTCGCCGGCGCGGTCGTAGCCGAGCATGGCGTACATCGAGTCCGACCAGTAGATTCGCCCGCGCGCCAGGTCCCAGTCCCACAGACCGCAATGGCCGCGGTTGAGCGCCGTGTCGATGCGCTCGCGCACGCAGTCGCAGTCCTCGTCGGCGGCGAGCGCCCGGCGCGATTGCAGCATGAAGGCGAGCGTCAGTGCCGCGAGCACCAGCGCCGATGCGCCGAACAGGCCGATCAGCGCGCTGCGGCGGCTGTCGAGCGTTGCGAGCGCGCGCGCCACCGGCTGCATCACCGCCACCTGGCCGAGCGGGGCTGTGAGGTTGCGCACCGTCGCCAGCGCCTCGACGCCTCCGGGCAAGGCGATGCGCATCACGCCGGCACGGTCGCCGAACACGGTGAGCGGCTGGGTCGAGCCGAGGATGTCGGTGAGGTTGCGCCGGGCCTGGCCGGAGACCGGCTCGCTGGCGAGGACGGTGCCGTCGGCGCCGCTGACATGGGCGACGCGGCCTTGCGCCGACATGTGTCGCGCGGCGAGCCTGGCAAGTACGGCGGCCGGCTCTTCTTGCAGGCGGCTGGCGATGTCCAGTTCTCGCGCGATCATCGCGGCGACGAGATCGATGTCGTCGGCGGCATCGATCAGGGCATCGTCACGCATCGCCGAGGTCTGGACGAAGGCGCTCGCGCCGAGGATGACGATGAAGACGATGGCGAGGGTCGGCAAGACCTTGCGGAAAGTGGGTTCGAGGTTCTCGAAACGCTGGTAGAGCGGATGGGTGAGCGTCCTCGCTACACCCAGAATCGTGCGTGCGCGCACAGGTGCGCAGCCCGCGTTCGCACGCGTCATGCCCGTCCCCCTTCGGAAAACTTTACCGTCAGCAAGATCGGGAGACGTGCCGCATCCCCGCGAATCACCTTTACTTGAATCGGCTCACAACGATTTGTCTAGCGATGATTGAATCGGACGCTAAGAATTCATCCTGTGGTTGTGGTTGCGGTGGCAATGAATCCTCCGCGCGTAACCACCTGTTAATGTTCCCGTCATGATGAGCGGGATCGCCTCAACATCGGTTTACGCCAGGGCGCGTTCGGCGATGTCGGCGACGTCCCGCGACAGGCCCGGCGTGTCGGCGACGCGCCTGAGCGCATCATGGGCGAGCCCGCGCCGGACGCCCTCCAGCATGCGCCAGCTCTTGAACGAGCCGAGCAGCCGCGACGCCACCTGTGGGTTGGTCCGGTCGAGCGCGACGACCATCTCGGCGACGAAATCGTAGCCGGCGCCGTCGCGCCGGTTGAACTGGGTCAGATTGGCGGCGAACCCGCCGATCAGCGCCCGCACGCGGTTCGGATTGGTCAGCGCGAAGCCGGCATGCTGCATCAGGCCCTTGACCCGGTCCAGCGTTCCGGGCTCGGCGATCAGCGCCTGCGCCATCAGCCATTTGTCGAGCACCAGCGGCTCGCCGGCATAGGCGGCGGCGAAGCGCGCGATCAGGGTCTCGCGCGCCTCGCCCGGGACGAGCGTGATCGCGGCGAGCGCCGCCAGCCGGTCGGTCAGGTTGTCGGCGCCGTCGAACTGCGCCTGCGCGCGTGCGGTGCCGGTTTCGGGTTCGGCGAGCGCGATCAGACCGAGCGCCTCGTTGCGCAGCGCGCGCTGGCCGGCCGATAAGGCATCCGGCGAATAGCGATCCCCGCTCGCGAGCGTCTCGCGCAGCGTCAGCAGGTTTGTGGAGAGGGTGCGCCCGATCCGGGCCGACAAGGCGCGATGCGCGGCGTGGATCGCGTCGGGATCGACGTCGCGCCCGATCTCGCGGGCGATGTCGGCCGGACCCGGCAGCCGCAGCACCTGCGCCGCGAAGGCCGGATCGCCTGCCGCGTCCCGCGCCAGGAAACGCGCGAGCGCGGCGGCGAGATCGTCGGCCCTGGCGGCGAGCGCAGCGGGGTCAGCGCCCGGCTTTCCGGCCGCGACGAGCGCCCGCGTCGCGACCGTCTGCAGCGCCTGCCAGCGGTTGAAGGAATCGCTGTCGGCCGAGAACAGCCGCACCAGGTCGGCATCCGCCAGATCGAGGTCGAGCCGCGCCGGGGCCGAGAAGCCGCGCAGCAGCGAGGGGATCGGCGGTTCGCCAACCCCGCTGAAACTGACCGAGAGCGAGCCGCGATCCAGGACTACGAGCCCGTCTCCGGCATAGCCTTCGCTGTCGCTGGCGAGCGGCAGATCGCCGTTCGTGCCGACGAGCCCGAGCCGGATCGGCAGGACGACCGGTTCCTTGTCGGGCTGCCCCGGTGTCGCCGGCGTCGTCTGGGCGAGGTCGAGCGTGTAGGTCTTCGCCTTCGCGTCGTAGCGCCCGGAGGCGACGATGCTCGGCGTGCCGGCCTGCCCGTACCAGCGCGCGAAATGGGTGAGGTCGCGGCCCGAGCTCTCGGCAAAGCAGGCGAGGAAATCCTCGATCGTCGCGGCGGTGCCGTCGCAGCGCACGAAATAGAGGTCCATGCCGGCCCGAAAGGCCGCGTCGCCGACCAGTGTCTTCAGCATCCGGATCAGCTCGGCGCCCTTCTCGTAGACGGTCGGCGTGTAGAAGTTGTTGATCTCCTTGTAGGCGTTCGGCCGGACCGGATGGGCCAGCGGCCCCGCGTCCTCGGAGAACTGCGTCGCCTTGAGCGTGCGCACATCCGCGATCCGCTTGACCGGCCGCGAGCGCTCGTCGGCGGAGAACTCCTGGTCGCGGAAGACGGTCAGGCCCTCTTTCAGGCAGAGCTGGAACCAGTCGCGGCAGGTGATGCGGTTGCCGGTCCAGTTGTGGAAGTATTCATGCGCGATGATCGCCTCGATCGAGGCATAGTCGCCGTCGGTCGCGGTCTGCGGTTCGGCGAGGACATATTTGTCGTTGAAGATGTTGAGGCCCTTGTTCTCCATCGCGCCCATGTTGAAGTCGGAGACGGCGACGATGTTGAACACGTCGAGATCGTAGTTGCGCCCGAAGACGCGCTCGTCCCAGCGCATGCAGCGGATCAGCGAATCCATCGCCCAGCCGGCGCGTCCGGCCTTGCCGGGCTCGACATAGACGGCAAGCTCGACCTTGCGGCCATCCGCTGTGACGTAATCCTCGCGGACATGGTCGAGCGCGCCGCCGACCAGCGCGAACAGATAGGCGGGCTTGGGATGCGGATCGTGCCAGACGGCGAAGTGCCGGTCGCCGCCCGCGATCTCGCCGGCCGCGACAAGATTGCCGTTCGAGAGCAGCACCGGCGCCTGCGCCTTCTGCGCCTCCAGCCTGACCGTGTAGACGCTCATCACGTCCGGCCGGTCGAGGAAATAGGTGATCCGGCGGAAGCCGTCGGCCTCGCATTGCGTGCAATAGACGCCGGAGGAGCGGTAGAGCCCCATCAGCTTGGTGTTGGCCGACGGATCGACGACGGTCTCGATCGTCAGGGTGAAGGCGCGCTGCGGCGGCGCGTGCAGGGTCAGGCCCTGCGGCGTCGCGGCGAAAGCGTCGTCCGGCAGGCGCGCGCCGTCGAGTGCCAGGCCCGTCAGGGACAACTCGTCGCCGTCGAGGACGAGCGGCGCCCCTGCGCGACCGGCCGGATTGGGCCGCAAGGCCAGCAGCGACCTGATCCGGGTCTCCTGCGGTGCCAGCGCGATGTCGAGGTCGACCGTGTCGATCAGCCAGTCGCTGGGGCGATAATCCTCGAGGCGGATCGTCGGCGTGTCTTCGGTGCGCATCGCGATCCCGGGGCGGTCCAAGGGGAGCGCCTGTGTAGCGCCCGGCTCCCGTCGCGGGAACCCCGCCCGTGCTATGCCGCAGGCAGCCGCGCCGGCTCGGCATGGCTCACGAGCCGGCAGACCTGCGGTCGCGTGATCCTGACCGCGCGCTCGATCGCGTCGACGGCGGCATGCACGGCGGCGACGTCGAGGCCGGGATCGACCCGGCAATGGTAGTTGACCACGAGGCCCTTGGCGGTCTGGCGCACGCGCACGCTGTGGATGTCGTGCACCGGCCCGGCGAGCCGCGTCGCTTCTCCGGCGAGCGCCCGGCCGATGTCCTCGACCGTCTCCCAGGCGGCGTTGTGGCCGGCGGGCAGGCCGGTCTCCATCGGCTCGATATGGGTCTCGACCTCGGTCTCGCCGCCGAACTCGGCCCGGATCGCGCCTTCGAGCCGCGTCGCGATCTCATGCGCGTCGCCGAGCGGAAGGCGGGCATCGACCTCCATGTCGAGGCTGACCGAGAGCCTGTCGCCGATGCTGTGGACGGTGACGTGATGCACCGGGATTTTCAGCTTCAGCGCGATCAGCAGCACCTTCTCCAGCGCGGTCTCGTCGTCGACCTGGATCGGGTTGGCGATGACGGTGATCTCGGCGCCGCGCTCTTCATGCGCGATCGCCGCGAGCAGCGCCTGCTTGATCGCGACGACGCGGTCGAGCGGCAGCGTCCGCGACACCCTGATGACGATTTCGCCATGGGTGCGCCCGCCCGAGGGCCTGATCTTCAGCGTGTCGACGGCGACCACGCCCGGCACAGCCTCCGCCACGGCGCGCAGGCGCTCGCCGACACCGGCGGGAGCCGCGTCGAGCAGCGTGTCGATGGTGCGCCGCCCGAGCTTGAAGGCGGACCAGGCGGTGAAGGCGGCGATCGCGAAGGCGGCGAGCGTGTCGGCCTTCGGCACGCCCGCCCAGACGCCGGCGAGCCCGATCAGCACCAGCGTCGAACCGACGAAATCGGCCGCGAAATGCGTCGCCTCGCCGGCGAGCGCCTCGCTGCCGGTTTCCTTCGCTATCCTGTCGAGCGAGCGCCAGCGCAGCGCGTCGACCGTCATCGAGAGCAGCATCACGCCGATCACGACCGGCGTCACCGCGACATGCTCGGCGAGGCCCTGCCACAGCCGCGAGCCGGCTTCCCACAGGATCGCGCCGGCGAGCGTGAACAGGATCGCGGTCTCGACCAGCGCGGCGAGAGCCTCGACCTTGCCGTGCCCGTAATGGTGCTCGTCGTCGGCCGGCTTGTCGGCGGCGGTGACGGCGAACCAGGTGAACAGCGTCGAGCCGATATCGACCAGCCCCTGCAAAGCGTCGGTGAGGAGCGCGAGCGAACCCGAGACCAGGGCGGCCGCGCCCTTCGCAACGGTCAGCAGGATCGTCGCCAGCACCGAGAGCATCGCGGCCCGGCGCTTGACGGCGCCGAGTTCGGCCGCGCCGGGCTCATGCATCCCGGTCATCGGCGATTCCATCCGCGCACCCTTGGCATCAGCGGGGTTTCGCCCGATCTAGGGGCGAGATCAACCCGGCCGTGCCGGAAAACAGGAAGGCTTGCCGCATGCGCTATCTCCACACCATGGTCCGCGTCACCGATCTCGATGCGGCGCTCGATTTCTACGTCGGCAAGTTCGGCCTCGTCGAAACCCGCCGGATCGTGAACGAGAAGGGCCGGTTCACCCTCGTCTTCCTGGCGGCGCCGGGCGATGCGGACGAGGTCAAGGCGACCGGCTCGCGCGGCCGCCCGACGCTGGAACTGACCTGGAACTGGGATCCGGAAACCTATACGGGCGGCCGCAATTTCGGCCATCTCGCCTATGAGGTCGACGACATCTACGCGACCTGCGCGGCGCTGATGCAGGCCGGCGTCACCATCAACCGGCCGCCGCGCGACGGCAACATGGCCTTCGTCCGCTCGCCCGACCAGATTTCGATCGAAATCCTGCAGAAGGGCGATCCCAAGCCGCCGGCCGAGCCCTGGGCGAGCATGGCGAATACGGGCGCGTGGTAGGCCTCGGCATTTGCCCGAGGAGAGCCTCCATGATATCAATCGAGATATCATGGAGGCTAGCATGGGCATTCTGGTTCGCGACGAAAAGATCGATCGCATGGTGCGCGAGTTGGCCAGCCGTGATGGATTGACCCTGCAGGCGGCAATAGGGCTGGCGGTCGAGCGCGAGTTGTCGCGCCGGGCACAAAGACTCAAGCAGATCACCGAGGCGACCGAACAGGCGCGCGCGCTGCTGGGAGCTCTGCCACTTGTCGATGACGGCCTCACTCACAAGGAATTTTTCGATCGCGAGTATGGCGACGCCTGATGTTTCTCGATGCGTCGGTGATGCTGGCCAACCTGCTCGACGAACCCGAAGCGGCCGATATCCGCCTCATGCTGTCAGAGGAAATGGAGCTGACGACGTCGCCGCTGGCCATGTTCGAAACATCGGCGCGGCTCGCCGTCATCAGGCGATCGACGATCGAGAGAGCATATCAGATCGTTTTGAAATTCGTCGATGGATCCGGGATTGCGATCGTCCCCATCGGCGCGGAGATTGGTCGCGAGGCTCATATCTGCGCCGCCCGCTACCACCACTCGACCGGCCACCCGGCCCGCCTCAACATGGGCGACTGCTTCGCCTATGCCGGCGCCAGATCGACTGGCCTCAAGCTCGCCTACAAGGGCAACGACTTCATCCACACCGACATCGACGGGGTCCGCTTCGGGCCGTGAACGACGGAGCGCAGGCGTGAGCAAGGTTCTGATCGGTGCGCTCGCCGACGGCACGCCAATCCATGGCGCGACCCTGCGCTCGCCCGCCGGCGCAGAGGCGCAGGTCGTCGAATGGGGCGCCTCGCTGCGCGATCTCGTCGTGCCGCTTAGCCATGGCCGGCGCCAGCGCGTCGTCCTCGGCCTCGCCGGGATCGCCGACTATCCCGAGCACGCCTCGCATATGGGCGCGATCGCCGGGCGCTACGCCAACCGCGTCGGTGGCGGCCGCTTCGTGCTCGACGGCAAGGAGTATTGGCTGCCGCTCAACCAGGACGGCCGCCAGTCGCTGCATGGCGGCGGCAAGGGCTTCGGCAAGCGGCCCTGGACGATCGTGGCGAGTGATGACACCAGCGTCACGCTGGCGCTCGTCTCACCGGACGGCGACGCCGGCTATCCGGGCCGGCTGAACGTCTGGTGCCGCTACGGCCTCGTCGCCGATGCGGCCCTGCGGATCGAGCTGACGGCGACGACGGACGCACCGACCATCGTCAATCTCGCGCACCACTCCTATTTCCGTCTCGACGACGGCCCCGACATCCTCGACCACGAACTCGAGGTCCGCGCGAACCTGATGACGCCGGTCGATGCCGACCTGATCCCGGACGGCTCGCTCGTTGCGGTCGAAGGCACGCCGTTCGATTTCCGCAAGCTTCGGCCGGTCCGGCGTCTCGCCACGGACGGCACGCGGATCTGGTACGATCACAACTATATCCTGCGCCGCGACCGCCGTGAAATCTCAGGCGCCGCAGGGCTCGAGCTCGCCCATGCCGCGACGCTGCGCTCGGCCCGGAGCGGTCTTGCGATGCAGCTCTGGACGACCGAGCCGGCGCTGCAGGTCTATGACGGCTTCAAGCTCGCGCCGCCGGTTCCCGGGCTCGACGGGCAGCGCTACGGCGCCTGCGCCGGCCTCGCGCTCGAACCGCAGCATGTGCCGGACTCGCCGAACCTGCCGCATTTTCCATCGACCGTGCTGCGGCCGGGCGAGGTCTATCGCCAGGTCAGCGAATACCGTTTCGCGAGCCACTGACGGGCATGGCCGGCGTCTTCTGCCTCGGCATCGCCACGCTCGACTATGTCTACAGCGTCGAGACGATGCCGACGCGCGGCGAGAAATACCGCTCGCGCGATCTCGCCGTGGTCGGCGGCGGCTGCGCCGGCAACGCCGCGGTCGCGATCGCCCGGCTCGGCGGCTACTGCCGGCTGGCGACGCGCCTCGGCGACGATCCGGCCGGCGACGAGATCCTCGCCGATCTCCGGCGCGAGGGCGTCGAGACCGGTTTTGCCCGGCGCGCGCCCGGCCTGCGCTCCCCGGTCTCGGCCATCCTCGTCGATGCCGAAGGCGAGCGCATGGTGGTCTCGAATTCCGATCCGCGGATGCCGGAAGCCACCGACTGGCTGCCCGCCATCTTGCCCGAGGGAACGGACGCCGTGCTCGCCGACACGCGCTGGGGCGAGGGTGCGCTGGCAGCGCTCGCCTTGGCGCGGCGCGCCGGCGTTCCGGGCGTGCTCGATGCCGACCGCCGGCCGCCCCATCCCGATCTGGTCGCGACCGCGAGCCATGTCGCTTTCAGCCAGCAGGCCTTGCGCGAACTCTCAGGCGAGAACGATCCGCGCCTCGGCCTCGCCAGGATCGCCTCGTCGCAAACGACCTGGCTCGCGGTCACGCTCGGCAAGCACGGCGTGCTCTTCGTCGAGGGCGGCGAGACCGTCCATGTCCCGGCCTTCGCCGTCGAGACCGTCGATACGCTCGGTGCCGGCGATGTCTGGCACGGCGCCTTCACCCTCGCACTGGCCGAAGGCGAGGGCGAGCGCGCCGCGATCCGCTTCGCCTCGGCGGCGGCCGCGCTGAAATGCATGCGCTTCGGCGGACGCGCCGGCGCGCCGACGCGGCAGGAGGTCAACGAATTCTTAAGCGCGGCTGGTTGAGCGACTGGCCGAAGCCAAATTCTGCCCGAAATTTGGGCAGGCCGTCTCGGTGAAACCCTTGCCCGGCGCGAGGCGGCGCGGAAGATAGTCGGTAGACCAGCCTTCGAGGGCCTAGAATGTTCGCGCCGCCCGTGCCGGCAGCCAGTGATCCGCTCCTGCCGGCCTATGTTCGGGCGCATGGCGGCGTACGGCTGCGCTTCGGCCGGATCGGAGCGCGCACGCGGCGGCTCGAACTCGCCGAATCCGGCGGCTATCGCGCCCGTTTCCCGACCAGCTTCGATGCCGCGAGCGAGGCCGTGCTGATCAACACCGGCGGCGGCATGGCCGGCGGCGACGCGATGCGCGTCGCGATCGGCCTCGACGCCGGCTCCGAGGCGATCGTCACGACGCAGGCCGCCGAGAAGATCTATCGCAGCCAGGGCGCCGACACGCGCATCGAGACGACGCTGTCGCTCGCTGCCGGCGCGAGCCTGGCCTGGCTGCCGCAGGAGTGCATCCTGTTTTCCGGCGCGCGTCTCGCGCGCTGCCTGTCGATCGAGATGGCGGCGGATGCCCGGCTCATCGCCTGCGAGACCAGCTATTTCGGCCGCACCGCCATGGGCGAGACGCTCGCGCGTGGCGCCTTGCGCGATCGCTGGCGCATCCGGCGCGCCGGCAGGCTCGTCTTCGCCGACGACGTCAGGCTCGACGGCGCCATCGCCGCGACGCTCGACCGGCCGGCGATCGGCGCCGGCGCGCGTGCGGCCGCGACGATCGTCGCCTGTGGCGCCGAGCGCCTCGCCATGCGCGACGACATCCGCGATCTGCTCGGCGGCGAGGCTTGCGCCGCTGTCGAGGCCGGCTGCGGCGTCGTTTCCGACCTCCTCGTCATCCGTCTCCTCTCGCCCGACGCCCAGGCGCTTCGTCGCGTGCTCGTCACGCTGCTCGGGCATCTGACCGGCCGTGCGCTGCCGCGCACCTGGTCAATCTGAGGAGAGCGACATGCTGGCGATCCAGGGTCTGAAATGCATCTACGACACCGGCGCGCGGGGCTGGGCGATCGAGCTCGCGCTGGCCGGCGAGGGCGAGGAGGCGCTGCGCCGCTTCGACGTCGACGGGCCCGACGATGCCGAGATGCTGATCGAGGCTTTCGAGGATGCGACGGCGAGCGCCTTCGACCCCGCGACGGGCGAGATCGTCTTCGCCTATGAATATGCCGACATCGATCTCGACGACGACGAGGACGAGGATGACGCCGAAGCCGGCGAGGATGAAGACGAGGTCGCCGACGACGAGACCTCGGAACGCGAAGACGAGAAGGTGAAAGCATGAATCTGACGCCGCGCGAGAAGGACAAGCTGCTCGTCGCCATGGCCGCCATGGTGGCGCGACGACGGCTCGAGCGCGGCGTCAAGCTGAACTATCCGGAGGCCGTCGCGCTGATCACCGACTTCGTCGTCGAAGGCGCGCGCGACGGCAGATCCGTCGCCGATCTGATGGAGGCGGGCGCCCATGTCGTCTCGGCCGGCCAGGTCATGGACGGCATCGCGGCGCTGATCCACGACGTCCAGGTCGAGGCGACCTTTCCCGACGGCACCAAGCTCGTCACCGTGCACGAGCCGATCCGCGGCGCCTCCGACGCGATGAAGCCCGGCGAGGTGACGACGCTGCCGGGCGACCTCGTCATGAACGAGGGCCGCGAGAGCCTGTCCCTGACGGTCGCCAACACCGGCGACCGGCCGATCCAGATCGGCTCGCACTACCACTTCTTCGAGGCCAATCCGGCGCTCGCCTTCGAGCGCGACAGGGCCCGCGGGTTCAGGCTCGACATCCCGGCCGGCACGGCGGTGCGCTTCGAGCCCGGCCAGACCCGCGAGGTCAGGCTCGTCGCGCTCGCCGGCAAGCGCGAGGTTTACGGCTTCCGCCAGGACGTCATGGGCAAGCTGTGAGCGAGGCGACGGCGATTCAGGAGTCGGCCGGGGACGCTGCTCCGAGCCCGGGGGAGACGGCGGCTCAGCTGCGCAAGAAGCGCGGCATCTGCGCCATTTCCGGCACCGAGATGGCGCGCAAGAATCTCGTCGTGCTCGACAGCCTGCGCCCGACGCTGGTCGAGCATATCCGGCGCGACTTTCCCGACATCGAGGATCACGCGCTGATCAGCGTCAAGGAGCTGGCGCGCTACCGCACCCGCTATGTCGAGGAGATCCTGCGCGAGGAGCACGGCGAATACTCCGATCTCGACCGCGAGGTCGCCGAGAGCATCGCCCGGCAGGAGACCATCGCCGAGAACACCGACGACGAATTCGAGGAGCACCGCACGCTGGGCGAGCGCCTGTCGGACGGGCTCGCCAGCTTCGGCGGCTCTTGGGCCTTCCTGATCAGCTTTTTCGCCGTCCTCGTCGGCTGGATGGCGCTGAACGTCGCGATGGGGCTCGATCGCGCCTTCGATCCCTATCCCTTCATCCTGCTCAACCTCGTCCTCTCCTGCCTCGCCGCGATCCAGGCGCCGATCATCATGATGAGCCAGAAGCGCCAGGAGGAGAAGGACCGCCTGCGCTCGTCCAACGACTACCAGGTCAACCTCAAGGCCGAGCTCGAGATCAGGCATCTCCACGAGAAGATCGACCACCTGATCACCCGGCAATGGCAGCGCCTGGCCGAGATCCAGCAGGTCCAGCTCGAACTGCTGCAGGACCAGCAGGCGATCAAGCCGAAGCGGCCGAAGGTGGTGGTCAGGAAGGCGCGGAAGAAGAAACCCAAGCCGAAAGCGGCGGCCGCCGCGCCACCGCCGACCGACGCGGTCTGAGTTTTGCTGGCACGTCTCTAGGAACGAGGTCCGACACGCCATGCCCTTCAATTTCCCCCGCAACGCCTATGCCGCGATGTTCGGCCCTACCACCGGCGACACGGTGCGCCTCGGCGACACCGAGCTCGTCATCAAGGTCGAGCGCGACTTCACCACCTATGGCGAGGAGGTGAAGTTCGGCGGCGGTAAGGTCATCCGCGACGGCATGGGCCAGAGCCAGGTCCGCAACGCTGACGGCGCGGTCGACACCGTCATCACCAACGCGCTGATCCTCGACCATTGGGGCATCGTCAAAGCCGATATCGGCATCGTCGGCGGGCGCATCGTCGCCATCGGCAAGGCCGGCAACCCCGACATCCAGGCCGGCTTCGGCAATTTCGACCCCTCCGAGACGATCATCGTCGGCCCGGGCACCGAGGTCATTGCGGGCGAGGGCAAGATCGTCACCGCCGGCGGCTTCGACAGCCACATCCACTACATCTGCCCGCAGCAGATCGAGGACGCGCTGATGAGCGGGCTGACCACCATGCTCGGCGGCGGCACCGGCCCGGCCCATGGCACGCTGGCGACGACCTGCACGCCCGGCCCCTGGCATCTCGGCCAGATGATCAAAGCCGCCGACGCCTTCCCGATGAACCTCGCCTTCGCCGGCAAGGGCAACGCCGCGCTGCCCGGCGCCCTGATCGAGATGATCGAGGCCGGCGCCTGCGCCATGAAGCTGCACGAGGATTGGGGGACGACCCCGGCGGCGATCGACAACTGCCTCTCGGTCGCAGACGATTACGACGTGCAGGTGATGATCCACACCGACACGCTGAACGAGTCGGGCTTCGTCGAGGACACGATCAAGGCGTTCAAGAACCGCACCATCCACGCCTTCCATACGGAAGGGGCGGGCGGCGGCCATGCGCCCGACATCATGAAGGTTGCGGGGCTGCCGAACGTCCTGCCGTCCTCGACCAATCCGACGCGGCCCTTCACCGTCAACACGCTCGACGAGCATCTCGACATGCTGATGGTCTGCCATCATCTGTCGCCGTCGATCCCCGAGGATCTCGCCTTCGCCGAGAGCCGCATCCGCAAGGAGACGATCGCCGCCGAGGACATCCTGCACGATCTCGGCGCGCTCTCGATGATGTCGTCGGATTCACAAGCCATGGGCCGCATCGGCGAGGTCATCACCCGGACCTGGCAGACCGCCCACAAGATGAAGGTCCAGCGCGGCGCGTTGGCGCAGGACGCCGGCAGCGGCGCCGACAATTTCCGGGCCAAGCGCTATGTCGCGAAGTACACGATCAACCCTGCGATCGCGCACGGCATCTCGCGCCATATCGGCTCGGTCGAAGTCGGCAAGCTCGCCGACCTCGTGATCTGGTCGCCGGCCTTCTTCGGCGCCAAGCCCGATCTGGTGATCAAGGGCGGCTCGATCGCGGCCGCCCCGATGGGCGACCCCAACGCCTCGATCCCGACGCCGCAGCCGGTGCATTACCGCCCGATGTTCGGCGCCTTCGGCAAGGCGGTGACCTCGACCTCGCTGGTCTTCGTCTCGCAGGCTGCGATGGCGAACGGGCTGCAGAAGCGGCTCGGCACCGACAAGCAGATGGTCGCGGTCGAGAACACCCGCGGCGGCATCTCGAAGAAGAGCATGATCCACAACGACGCCACGCCCGACATCCGGATCGATCCGGAGACCTATGCGGTGGTGGCCGACGGCGAGCTCCTGGTCTGTGAACCGGCGAAGGAGCTGCCCCTGGCGCAGCGGTATTTTCTGTTCTGACCAGTCGTCATTGCGAGGAGCGCAGCGACGACGCAACCCAGGGAGGCGCTGAGCGCTGTCGTCCCCTGGATTGCTTCGCTTCGCTCGCAATGACGATACGCGCGGGTTGATCCGTCCGAGAAAAGCCTCAGGCCGCTTTCGGCAGAGCCTGCAACTGTGCCGCCACCTCTCTCGCACCCTCCAGCGCGGCCTTGCGCTGCTCCGGCCCGAAAGCGATGCCCTCGGCGCGGACGAATGCGATGTCGGTGATCCCGAGGAAGCCGAAGACCGCGCGCAGGTAAGGCTCCTGGAAATCGTTCGGCGCCGCCGGCGCGCCGGGCGAGTAGACGTTGCCGCGCGAGATCGCGACGATCAGGCGCTTGCCGCCGAGCAGCCCCTCGGGGCCTTTTTCGGTGTAGCGGAAGGTCTTGCCGGCGACGCAGACGCGGTCGATCCAGGCCTTGAGCTGCGTCGGCACTGAGAAGTTGTACATCGGCGTGCCGATCACGACGACATCGGACGCCAGGAACTCCTCCAGCACGGCAACGCTCGCGGCCACTTCCGCCTTGACCGCATCGCTTACGGGCGCGCCCGCCGCTGCGGCGAGATGGGCACCGGAGAGATGCGGCAGCGGCTCGGCGGCGAGGTCGCGATAACTGACCTGAACCGTCGGATCGGCCTCGCGCAGCCGGGCGACGATCGCGGCCGAAACGTCGCGGCTGGCCGAATTGTCGGCGAGCACGCTGGAATCGAGATGAAGCAGTTTCATGATGGCATTCCTTGGTATACATTCGATACCGAGGATGAATATGAGCCCGCCTAAGGGTCTGCAAGGAGGCACAATTTTGGAACGCAGGCACAGCCATGTGACCGGGGACTGTCGCATCGTCGCGCCGATCCTCGCCCGCGTCGGCGACAAATGGAGCGTGCTGATCGTGCGCCTCCTCGGCGACGGGCCGCGCCGCTTCAACGAGATCAAGCGCCTGGTCGACGGCATTTCGCAGCGCATGCTGACCCTGACCCTGCGCGGGCTCGAGCGCGACGGGCTGGTGACGCGCACCGTCACGCCGTCGATCCCGCCGCGCGTCGATTACGAACTCACCGAACTCGGCCGCTCGCTCTGGGAGCCGGTGCAGGCGCTCGGCCTCTGGGCCTTCGAGAACCGGGTCGAAATCGCGGCGGCGCAGGCGGCGTTCGACCGCCGCCATGCGGAGGCCGAGGAGCCGCGCCGGATCGCGCTGCCGCCGGGCCGGGGCGCCTGAAGCGTGGGCATGAAGCCGGGCCGCGCATCCGGGCGCCGGCTTCCGAGGTAGTCGCGGCTGAGATGCCGTACTGGCCTGAGGAGACCGCCATATGTCCGATCCCGTCCTCGTCGTCGCCCGCGCCCAGGTGCGGCCGGAGGCCATCGCGCAGTTTGCGGCGGCTGCGCGCGACTGCATCGAAGCCACCCGCAAGGAGCAGGGCTGCCTCGCCTACGACCTGTTCGAGAGCGTCAGCGAGCCCGGATTCTTCGTCTCGGTCGAGCATTGGGAGACCCGGGCCGATATCGACCGGCACATGGCGGCCCTGCACACCGTCACCTTCCTGACCGTCGCAGGGGCTTGCGTCGGCGTCCCGCCGGTGATCGAAGTGATCGAGCCGCGATCGGTCGATCGCCTCTGACATTCGCCATGGGAACACCGACATGCTGCGCGCCACCTCCGTCCTTCGCAAGGCTGCGGTCAAGGCGGACCGCGTCGTCGAGACGCTGACGCTCGATCATGAGGATCGCAACCGCCGCCGCGTCGCGCTGAAGGGCGATGCCGGGCTCGACATCCTGCTCGATCTCGACAAGCCGACGGCGCTGAACGACGGCGACGCCGTCAGGCTCGAGGACGGCCGGCTCGTGCAGATCAAGGCCGCGCCGCAGAGCCTGCTCGAAATCCGCGCCGACAACCCGCTGCGGCTGATGCGCGTCGCCTGGCACATCGGCAACCGCCATACGCCCGCCGAGATCACCGCTGATGCGATCTACATCGAGAACGACCATGTGCTGGCGGAGATGATCCGTGGCCAGGGCTGCGCCATGGCGATGGTCGAGCGGCCCTTCCAGCCCGAGCGCGGCGCCTACGACCACGGCCACGATCATGCTGCGCACGACCACGCGCACGCCCATGACGACGCCTGCGGCTGCGGTCACGATCATCATGCTCATGATCATCATGCTCATGCCGGCCACGACCACGGCCACAAGCACGACCACCATGATCATGCCCATCACGATCACGGCCATGCGGCGAAGCACGCTCATGCCCATGGCGACGATTGCGGCTGCGGCCATGACCATCACGCGCATGACCACGGCCATGCGCATGGCGCCGCCCACGGCCACAAGGGCCACGCCCACGACCACTGAGCCGGGCGATGTCGTCCGCGCATCTGCCCTTGATGGTCTGGCTCTCGCCGTCCTTCCCGGTCGGCGCCTTCGCCTATTCGCACGGGCTGGAATGGGCGTTCGAGGCTGGCGACCTGCATGACGCAGCGACGCTCGGTGACTGGCTCGACGCGCTGGTCGGCCATGGCTCGCTGCGCAACGACCTGATCCTTGTCGCCTGCGCCTTCCGGGCGGCGGCGTCCGGCGTCGAGGCCGACCTCGCCGAGATCGCGGAACTCGCCCTCGCCCTCGCCAACTCGGCCGAGCGCCGGCTCGAGACGGTGACCCAGGGCAACGCCTTCCTCGCGGCCGCGCGTGCCGCCTGGCCCTGCGATGCCTTCGCGCGACTGGCGGCAGCCTGGCCGGGCGACGTCGCCTATCCCGTCGCGGTCGCGGTCGCGGCGGCGGGCCACCGGCTCCCGCTCGCGCATTCGCTCGAAGCCTACGGCCTCGCCTTCGTCGCCAATCTCGTTTCGGCTGCCGTCCGGCTCGGCATCGTCGGCCAGACCGACGGCCAGCGCATCACGGCCGGGCTGGTGCCGGCCTTGCATGCGGCTGCGGCGGCATCGGAAACCGCGACGCTCGACGATCTCGGCGCTTGCGCCTTCCGCTCCGATCTCGCCGCGCTGCGGCATGAAACCCAGTATTCGAGGCTGTTCCGGTCATGACACGCTCCCCTCACGGCCCCTTGCGCGTCGGTATCGGCGGCCCGGTCGGCTCCGGCAAGACCGCGCTGATGGAGGCGCTGTGCAAGCGCATGCGCGGTTCCTACGACCTCTGCGCCATCACCAACGACATCTACACCAAGGAAGACGCCCGCCTGCTGACGGTCGCCGGCGCTCTGCCGGAAGAGCGCATCATGGGCGTCGAGACCGGCGGCTGCCCCCATACCGCGATCCGCGAGGACTGCTCGATCAACCTCGCCGCGGTCGAGGAGATGCGTGGAAAATTCCCGTCGCTCGACCTGATCCTGATCGAATCCGGCGGCGACAACCTCGCCGCCACCTTCTCGCCCGAGCTCGCGGACCTGACGATCTACGTCATCGACGTCGCCGCCGGCGAGAAGATCCCGCGCAAGGGCGGGCCGGGCATCACCCGCTCGGACCTGCTGGTCATCAACAAGACCGATCTCGCGCCCCATGTCGGGGCCGATCTCGGTGTGATGGACCGGGATTCCCGCACCATGCGCGGCAAGCGGCCCTTCGTCTTCACCAACACGCGGGCCGGCGACGGCGTCGATGTCGTCGTCGATTTCATCGAGACGGCCGGGGGCCTGCGCGCCGCGCCGGCCGCCTGAGGCGGGCCATCCTCCGGCGCGGCTGGCCCGGCTCTTGCTCGCATATCCGCTGCACTCATGAGACCAGACCTCAAGATCCTGATCGTCGATGCCAACCCCGTCCGTGCGGCCATCATCGACGAGGGCCTGCGCGAGGCCGGCTTTCGCGATCTCGTCAGGATCGGCGCGACCAACGGGCTCGTCGCCGCGATCGAGGCGCATGATCCCGACGTCGTGGTGATCGACCTCGAAGACCCCAGCCGCGATGCGCTCGCCGACATGTTCCTGGTCAGCCGCAGCGTCAGGCGGCCGATCACCATGTTCGTCGACCAGTCGGATTCGGCCTCGATCGAGGCGGCGGTCGAGGCCGGCGTCTCGGCCTATATCGTCGACGGTCTGAAGAAGGAGCGCATGCAGCCGATCCTGCAGACCTGCGTCAGCCGCTTCAACGCCTTCCGCAAGCTGCGCGAGGAGCTCGACGAGGCCCGCTCCCAGCTCGAGGACCGCAAGACGATCGACCGCGCCAAGAGCATCGTCATGCGGATGAAGGGCCTCCAGGAGGAGGACGCCTATGCCCTGCTGCGCAAGACCGCGATGAACGAGAAGCGCAAGCTCGTCGACATCGCCCGCTCCATCATCATGGCGGCCGAGATGCTGAAATGACCGGGAATGCCGACATGACCCAGGTTCTGATATGATTCAGGTGCCGACATGACCCTGCACCTGCGCGTCGGTTTCATGCCGCTGATCGACTGCGCCCTCGTCGTCCTGGCAAAGGACGAGGGCTTCGCCGAGGCGCAGGGGCTCGACCTCGAGCTGGTGCGCGAGGTCTCCTGGTCGAACCTGCGCGACAAGCTCAATGTCCGCCTGCTCGACGCCGCCCATATGCTCGGGCCGGCCGCCGTCGCCGCGACGCTCGGCATCGGAGGCGTCCGTGCGCCGATGGCGGCGCCGATCGCGCTCAACCTCGACGGGGCCGCGATCACCGTCTCGCTGCGGCGCTTCGAGGAGATGGCGCGCCTCGCCGAGGGCGACATGGCCGATACGTCGGTCTCCGCCGGCGCGCTGGCTGCGGTCGTGGCGCGCCGCAAGGCCTCCGGTCTGCCGCCTTTGACCTTCGCCGCCGTCTTTGGCTTCTCCAGCCACACCTATCTGCTTTGCGAATGGCTGGCCAAGGGCGGCCTCAGGCTCGGCGAGGATGTCCGCTTCGAGGTCGTGCCGCCGCCACAGACCGTCGAGGCGCTGACCAGCGGCCGCGTCGATGGTTTTTGCGCCGGCGCGCCCTGGAACGCGGCGGCAGTCGCGGCCGGCGTCGGTGCGATGGTGCTCGCCGGCACGGATCTGCGCCGCGACTGTCCGGACAAGATCCTGGCCTGGCGGGCCGACGATGCCGAGCGCCGCGCCGCCGCGGTCGAGAAGCTCGGTGCCGCGATCCTGATGGCGAGCGACTGGGCCTGTGATCCAGGCAATGTCGAGCGCTTCGCCCGGCATCTCGCCGCTCCCGATCGGCTCGCCTTGCCGGTGGAGATCCTCGAACCCATCCTGCGTTTCGAGCTGCGCCAGGGCGCGGGTCGTCCGCCGCGCCGGGTCGAGCGCTTCATCCGTTTCGATCGCGCCGCGTTGCGGCCCGATCCCGACCACGCCGACTGGATTCTTGCCGGCATGGAGCAGGCCGGCCAGATCGCCCGGACGCCGGCGCTGCGCGAGCAGGCGAGGGCGGTTTTCCGGCCTGCCCTTTTTAGAGGCAGTGCTGGCGAGTGACGGGCCGGTGCGCATTTTTTATGCGAATGCGAGTGAATTGTGCGACGCAATATCGTGCGTCGGATGTGAGCTTCGGCCGCCCGGACACAGCTAAGCTGTTGCAATTCCAAAAAGCCGCTTCGCACTCGGCGTTGGCACGATCCTTGTAGGGAATGTTGCAACGCGGCCAAAGCTGCCCGCGTCATCCCGATCCTGAATGCACAGCAACGCCGCTGTCGAGAGGTGCCCTTTGGGTGCGTTTCGCGCGGCATTTTTCGTTTCGGGCCGGCGTCGACACAGAGATCAAGCGAGCGAAAGGTTTTTCGATGACCGAGACTGTCGAGATCAAGGCGAAATCGACCGGGGCTGCCGGCGCGAGCCGCCGCCATCTGCTGAAGCTGTCTGGCGCTGCGGCCGTGCTGAGCGCCGCCCGTCTCGCCTTGCCGTCCGGAGCGTTCGCGCAGGCTGCCGGTCCTGAGGTCAAGGGCACGCGCCTCGGCTACATCGCGCTCACCGACGCCGCGCCGCTGATCATCGCCAAGGAGAAGGGCATCTACGCCAAATACGGCCTGCCCGACATGGACATCGCCAAGCAGGCCTCCTGGGGCGCGACGCGCGACAACATGGCCCTCGGCTTCAAGGCCAACGGCATCGACGGCGCCCACATCCTCTCGCCGAAGCCTTATCTCTATTCGACCGGCAAGGTGATGCAGAACAGCCAGCCGCTGCCGATGTACACGCTGATGCGGCTGAACGAGGACTGTCAGGGCCTCTCGGTCTCGAACGAATACAAGGATCTGCCGGTCGGCACCGATTCCTCCGCGCTGAAGGAGGCCTTCGCCAAGAAGAAGGCTGCCGGCAAGGAGATCAAGGCCGCGATGACCTTCCCCGGCGGCACCCACGATCTCTGGATCCGCTACTGGCTCGCCGCCGGCGGCATCGACCCCGACAGCGACATCGCGACCATCGTCGTGCCGCCGGCCCAGATGGTGGCCAACATGAAGGTCGGCACGATGGACTGCTTCTGCGTCGGTGAGCCCTGGAACGAGCAGCTCGTCAACCAGAACATCGGCTTTACCGCCGCGACCACGGGCGAGGTCTGGTTCAAGCATCCGGAAAAGGCGCTCGGCATGCGCGCCGACTTCGTCGACCAGAACCCGAAAGCGACCATGGCCATCATGCTGGCGACGATGGAAGCGCAGATGTGGTGCGAGAAGATGGAGAACAAGCAGGAGATGGCCGAGATCATCGGCCGTCGCCAGTGGTTCAACGTTCCGGTCGCCGACATCATCGGCCGCATCAAGGGCGACATCAATTACGGTCGCGGCAAGACCGTCCAGAACAGCAAGCTCCTGATGAAGTTCTGGGGCGAGAACGGTTCGGTCTCCTATCCCTGGAAAAGCCTCGACAGCTGGTTCGTCACCGAGAACATCCGCTGGGGCAAGTTCGACACCTCGACCGACGTCAAGGCCCTCGTGGACAAGGTCAACCGCTCCGACCTCTGGCTCGAGGCGGCGAAGACGCTCGGCGTTGCCAATGCGCCCAAGGGCGATTCGCGCGGCGTCGAGACCTTCTTCGACGGCGCGAAGTTCGATCCGTCCGCGCCGATGGACTATCTCAAGGCCCTCAAGATCAAGCGGGTGGCGTGATGTCGATGCATCGCCTCATCCGTCATTGCGAGCGCAGCGAAGCAATCCAGAGGGACGTAGAGCACGGCCGTCCCTGGATTGCTTCGTCGCTGACGCTCCTCGCAATGACGGCGGCGGCCTGAGCCGATGGCCGAACCTCTGATCATCGTCGGGAAAGGCATGGCGGCGACGCGGCTGGTCGACGAGATCAGCCAGCGCGCGCTCGGCCGCTATTCCATCGCGGTGATCGGCGCCGAGGACCGGCTCGCCTATAACCGGGTGCTGCTCTCGCCCTTGCTGGCGGGCGAGATCGCCGAGCCCGACATCGAGCTCAAGCCCGCCGCCTGGTGGAAGGCGCGCGGCGTCTCGATGATCTATGGCCGCAGCGTCACCGGGATTGACCGCGCCGCCAGGACCGTGACGCTCGCCGGCGGTCTGAGCCTGCCTTACGGCAAGCTCGTTCTCGCCACCGGCTCGAAGCCGCTGAAGCCGCCTTTTCCTGGGGGCGATCTGCCGGGCGTCGCGACCTTCCGCGACACCGCCGATGTCGGGCTGATGCGGGCCTATGCCGAGCGCGGCGCCAGGATCGTCGTCATCGGCGGCGGTCTGCTCGGGCTGGAGGCGGCCTACGGTCTCTCCAAGGCCGGCGGTCAGGTCACCCTGCTGCATCTGGTCGACCGGCTGATGGAGCGCCAGCTCGATGCCGAGGGCGCAGCCCTGCTCGCGGCCGCCATGACCGAGCGCGGCATCACCGTACGCCTGAACAGCGCCACCAAGGGCTTCGTCGGCTCGGACAAGGTCCAGGGCGTCGAGCTTCAGGACGGTACGATCATTCCGGCCGATCTCGTCGTCATCGCAATCGGTGTCCGGCCCAACACCGATCTCGCCAAGGCGGCAGGCTTGGCCGTCGAGCGCGGCATCGTCGTCGATGACCGGATGGCGAGCGACGATGCCGACATCTTCGCCATCGGCGAATGCGCCCAGCATCGCGGCAATGTCTACGGGCTGGTCGAGCCGGCCTATGAGCAGGCCCGCGTGCTCGCGACCTGCCTCGCCGGCAAGCCGGCCGCCTATCCCGGCTCTTTGCTCTCGACCAATCTGAAGGTCTCCGGCGTCGGCGTGTTCTCGGCCGGCGAGTTCGAGGCCGGCATCGGCGCCGAGGTCATGGTCCTGCGTGATCGCGCCGCCGGCATCTACCGCAAATTCGTGCTGCGCGAGGGCAGGCTTTCCGGCTGCGTCCTCGTCGGCGACACGCAAGGCGCTCTGTTTTATCTCGGGCTGATCCGCTCCGGCCAGGACGTCACGGCGATCCGGGCCGATCTGCCCTTCGGCGAGCCCTGGTGCGCGGACGGCCGCATTCCGGAGGCCGCCTGACATGCGCGTCGACGGCTCGCTCCCGGCTCCCGGCATGCCCGACGCAGGCGTCCGCACCACCTGCCCCTATTGCGGCGTCGGCTGCGGTGTGCTGGCGACGCCGGATGGTACGGGCGGTGCCGCCATCGCCGGCGACCCCGCCCATCCCGCCAACCGCGGAAAACTCTGCTCCAAGGGTTCGGCCCTTGGCGAGACACTGGGGCTCGGCAGCCGCGTCCTGCATCCGCTGAAGCGCAATGCGGCCGGCGGCTACGACCGCGTCGCATGGGACGAGGCGCTCGATGCCGTCGCCGACGGCTTGACCAAGATCGCCCGCGAGCACGGCCCCGAGGCGGTCGCCTTCTATCTCTCCGGCCAGCTGCTGACCGAGGATTATTACGTCGCCAACAAGCTGGCGAAGGGCTTCATCGGCACCCCGCATGTCGACACCAATTCGCGGCTTTGCATGTCCTCGACGGTTGCCGGCCACAAGCGCGTGCTCGGCTCCGACACGGTGCCGGGCAACTACGAGGACCTCGACTGTACCGACCTGATCGTGCTCGTCGGCTCCAACACCGCCTGGTGCCACCCGGTGCTGTTCCGGCGCATGCAAGAGAATCGCAGCCAGCGCGGCGCCCGCATCGTGGTGATCGACCCGCGCGTAACGGCGACGGCCGACGATGCCGACATGGTGCTGCCGCTGAAGCCTGGCTCGGACAGCGTGCTCTTCGCCGGCCTTCTCGTCCATCTGGCCGATGCCGGCCTCGTCGACGCGACCTATCTCGCCCGCCACACGACCGGCTTCGACGAGACCTTGGCGAATGCGCGGGTCATCGCTCCGGACCTCGCCACGGTCGCCGCCCGCACCGGCCTCGACGCCGCCGCGATCGCCGCCTTCTACGCGCTCTGGGCCGGCACGCCGAACGTCGTCACGGCCTGGAGCCAGGGCGTCAACCAGTCGGCGCAGGGCACCGACAAGGTCGCCGCGATCCTGCACTGCCACCTCGCGACCGGCCGCATCGGCCGCCCGGGCCTGGGGCCGTTCTCGCTGACCGGCCAGCCCAACGCCATGGGCGGGCGCGAGGTCGGCGGGCTCGCCAACATGCTGGCGGCCCATATGGGCTATTCGACCGTCGAGATCGACCGCGTCCGCCGCTTCTGGAACGCGCCGAAGATGGCCGAGAGCGAAGGCCTTAAAGCCGTCGCCATGCTGGATGCCGTCGCCGGGAGGCGCATCCGTGCCTTCTGGGTGATGGCGACGAACCCCGCCGTCTCGCTGCCCGACGCCGACAAGGTCAGTGCCGCGCTGTCGGGGCTCGATCTCTTCGTCGTCTCCGAGAACGTGCTCTCCAACGACACGCTGGCCGCCAGCCCGCATTACATCCTGCCGGCCGCCGCCTGGGGGGAGAAGGACGGCACGGTCACCAATTCCGAGCGCCGCATGTCGCGCCAGCGCGCCTTTCTGCCGCTGCCCGGCGAGGTCAGGCCCGACTGGTGGATCATCTGCGAGGTCGCCCGCCGGATGGGCTTCGGCCAGGGCTTCGGCTACACGCAAGCTGCGCAGATCTATGCCGAGCATGCCGCGCTCTCGGCCTTCGAGAACGGCGGCAGCCGCGATTTCGACCTCGGCGCCCATGCCGGCCTGTCGCGCCGCGACTATGATGCGCTCAAACCCGTGCAATGGCCGGTCCCGGCCGGTCGCCCGCAGGGCACGGCGCGGCTCTTCGCCGAGGGCGGCTTCTTCACGGCCGATGGCCGCGCCCGGATGCAGAGGCTGGCGATCCCGGCTCTCGCCGCGCGCGTCAGCGAGGCCTTTCCGCTCGTGCTCAACACCGGCCGCGTCCGCGATCACTGGCACACCATGACGCGCACGGGCCTGAGCCCGCGCCTCAGCGCCCATATCAGTGAGCCCTGCGTCTTCGTTCATCCGACCGACAGCGCCTGCTTCGGCCTGACGGAGGGAGGCTTCGCCCGCGTCTCGAACGGATACGGCGCCGTCGTGCTCAAGGTCGTGCTCGATCCCGGCCTCCAGCCCGGCTCGCTCTTCGCGCCGATCCACTGGTCGGGCGAGACCGCCTCCGACGCCCGCATCGGCGCCGCCGTGCACCCGGTCTGCGACCCGTATTCCGGCCAGCCCGAGATGAAGGCGACGCCGTCCGCGATCGCGCCCGTGGCCTACGCCTCGCAGGGCTTCGTCCTGACGCGTGACGCCTTCGCGCTGCCGGCCGGCAGCTGGTGGACGAAGCTTGCGGTCGAGGGCGGGCAGGGCCGGCTCTTCGCGACCGATGCCGGCATCGACGAGCTGACGGCCCATGTCCGCGCCGCCTTCGGCGAGGACGGTTTGAGCGAGATGATCGACCGCGAGGGCGGCGCCTATCGCTGTGCCGTGACGCGGGACGGACGTCTGGTCGCCGCGCTGTTCGTCGCGCCTTTCGGTCGCGCCCCGCTCTGGGACACGGTCAAGGCCGCCTTCGCCGACCCGCAGGCTGCGGTCGAGAACCGGCTCGCCTTGCTTGCCGGCCGCAAGCCCGGCGGCGCCGATCCCGGCCCGACCGTCTGCGCCTGCTTCGGCGTCGGGCTCAACCTCATTCGCGCCGCCTTCGCGGGCGGCGCCGTGTCGGTCGAGGACATCGGCCGCGAACTCAAGGCCGGCACGAATTGCGGTTCCTGCCTGCCGGAAATCCGCCGCATCGGCGCGCAGTCGCGCGAGACCGTGGCGGCATGACGAACGCGACCGACATGACGAATGCGACTGAACAGCTCAATCGAAGGAGTACCCTGATGGGTCAGGCTGTCTTGAAGACCGCGAGCGCGGGCGCGAAAGTCGTCGCCTTGCCGAACGCGAAGGCGGAGATCGTGGCGTTGCCCGCCGCGGCGACGAAGGGGCTGGCGGAGCGCGTCCTGCCCCGTCTGCGATCGGTGCTGGTCAATGTCGTGCCGCCGCTGATCACGGTCGCGTTGATCCTGCTGGTCTGGCAGCTCGCCGCGCACGGCCCGCAATCCTCGCTGCCGCCGCCGACCAAGATCTGGACCGAGGCGCGCGATCTGATCACCGAGCCCTTCTTCTGGAACGGCTCGCAGGATATCGGCCTCGGCTGGCGCATCCTGGTCTCGCTTCAGCGCGTCGCCATCGGCTTCAGCCTGGCTGCGATCGTCGGCGTGCTGCTCGGCGCCCTGGTCGGCCAGTCGGTCTGGGCGATGCGCGGTCTCGACCCGGTTTTCCAGGTGCTGCGCACCGTGCCGCCGCTGGCCTGGCTGCCGCTCTCGCTCGCAGCCTTCCGCGACAGCCAGCCCTCGGCGATCTTCGTGATCTTCATCACCGCGATCTGGCCGGTGATCATCAACACCGCCGTCGGCATCCGCAACATTCCGCAGGATTACCGCAACGTCGCGAAGGTGCTCCGGCTCAACCAGGTCGAGTTCTTCTTCAAGATCATGGTGCCTTCGGCCGCGCCCTACATCTTCACCGGGCTTCGCATCGGCGTCGGCCTGTCCTGGCTCGCCATCGTCGCGGCCGAGATGCTGACCGGCGGCGTCGGCATCGGCTTCTTCATCTGGGATGCGTGGAACTCCTCGCGCCTGTCCGACATCATCGTGGCGCTCGTCTATATCGGCGTGGTCGGCTTCGTGCTCGACCGCCTCGTCGCCTTCATCGGCACGATCGTCACCCGCGGCACCGCGGCGAACTGAGGAGGCGGCGATGAGCTATCTCAAGATCGATCACGTCGACAAGCGCTTCCAGCGCGGCGCGGCGACAACCGAAGTCCTGAAGGACGTCAACCTCGTCATCGACAAGGGCGAATATGTCTCGGTGATCGGCCATTCCGGTTGCGGCAAGTCGACCCTGCTCAACATCATCGCCGGCCTGACCCCGGTCTCGACGGGGGCGGTGCTGCTCGAAGGCAAGGAGGTCAACGCGCCCGGCCCCGAGCGCGCCGTGGTCTTCCAGAACCACTCGCTGCTGCCCTGGCTCACCGTCTACGACAATGTCGGGCTCGCGGTGAACAAGGTCTTCGGCGGCTCGAAGAGCAAGGCCGAGCGGCATGACTGGATCATGCACAATCTCGACCTCGTCCAGATGGGCCACGCCAGGGACAAGCGCCCGGCCGAGATCTCGGGCGGCATGAAGCAGCGCGTCGGCATCGCGCGGGGCCTGGCGATGGAGCCGAAGATCCTGCTGCTCGACGAGCCTTTCGGCGCGCTCGACGCGCTGACCCGCGCCCACCTGCAGGATTCGATCATGCAGATTCATGCGACGCTCGGGAACACGATGATCATGATCACCCATGACGTCGACGAGGCCGTGCTGCTCTCGGACCGCATCGTGATGATGACGAACGGCCCCTCCGCCCGCATCGGCGAGGTGCTCGATGTACGCCTGGAGCGGCCGAGGAAACGCCTCGAGCTCGTCTCCGACCGCACCTACATCGCCGCCCGCGAGGCGGTGCTGAAGTTCCTCTACGAGCGCCACAGGTTCGTGGAGGCGGCGTGATCTGTCCGTCATTGCGAGGAGCGTAGTGACGAAGCAATCCAGGGGCGGCCGCGCTCTGCGTCTCCCTGGATTGCTTCGCTTCGCTCGCAATGACGGGAAGCCGAGAGCAAAAACCATGAGCGACGACTTCACCCCCGACCAGAAGCGCTACCTCGAAGGCTTCATGAGCGGCATGCAGTCCGCCCGCGCGGCACGGGGGCTGGGACCGCTCGGCGGCTCAGCCGTCGCGGGCGGCAAGGCCGCGCCGTCCGGCCCCGACAAGGAGCATCAGGAAGCGCAGGCGAAGACCGTCGCCGCGGGCGGCAAACTCGTCGATCAGGAGAAGTGGAAAGCGGCCGAACACCCCTTCGACGCCTATGCCCGATTCAAGGCGCAAGCCGAGGCCGGCACCTATCCCAAGCCCGAGGACAATTTCCGCTGGCGCTATCACGGGCTGTTCTATGTCGCGCCGGCGCAGAACAGCTATATGTGCCGCCTGCGCATCCCCAACGGCATCCTCAAGGCCTGGCAGTTCGCTGGCGTCGCCGATCTCGCCGAGAGTTGTGGCGGCGGCTATAGCCACGTCACCACCCGCGCCAACCTTCAGGTTCGCGAGATCACCGCCGAGAAGGCGCCTGTCCTGCTCGAAGGGCTGGCCGATCTCGGCCTGACGGCGAAAGGCTCCGGCGCCGACAACATCCGCAACGTCACCGGCTCGGCCACGGCGGGTATCGACCCGCTGGAGCTGCTCGATACAAGGCCCCACGCCCGCGCCTGGCACCACCACATTCTCAACGACCGCTCGCTTTACGGGCTCCCGCGAAAATTCAACGTCGCCTTCGACGGCGCCGGCTCGATCGCGACGCTTGAGGACACCAACGATATCGGCTTCCAGGCCATCGACGTCATGGAGGGCGCGAGCTTCGACGGCGCCGCGATCGCGCCCGGCATCTGGTATCGCCTGGCGCTCGGCGGCATCACCGGCCATCACGATCTCGCCCGCGACACCGGCGTCATCGTCGCGCCCTCGGATGCTGTCGCGGTCGCCGACGCGATCGTGCGCGTCTTCATCGCCAGCGGCAACCGCACCGACCGCAACAAGTCGCGCCTGAAATACGTGCTCGATGACTGGGGCTTCGACAAATTCCTCGTCGCGGTTGAAGAGAAGCTCGGCCGCAAGCTGATCCGCCTCGATCAGAGTTTTGTCGCGCCGCGCCCGGTCTATGACCGCCTCGCCCATATCGGCGTGCACGCCCAAATCCAGCCCGGCCTGAACTGGGTCGGCGTCGCACTTCCCGTCGGCAAGCTCACCGTCGCGCAGATGCGCAGCATCGCCGCGATCGCGCAAAGCTGCGGCGACGGCGATATCCGCCTGACCGTCTGGCAGAATTTGCTGATCTCCGGCGTGCCCGACGCAAAGGTCGAGGACGTCCTCGCCAACCTCCAGGCCATCGGTCTTTCGGCCGAGACCTCGATCCTGCGCGCCGGGCTGATCGCCTGCACCGGCGCCACCGGCTGCAAATTCGCCGCCGCCCACACCAAGGAGGATGCGCTCGCCATCGCCGCCCATTGCGAGCCGCGCATCACGCTGGAGACACCGGTCAACATCCACCTGACCGGCTGCCACCATTCCTGCGCCCAGCACTATATCGGCGATCTCGGCCTGATCGGCGCGAAAGTGCCGGTGAACGAGGATGGCGACACGGTGCCGGGCTACGACCTCCTGGTCGGCGGCGGCTACGGCGTCGATGGCGGCATGGCCCGGCCCTTCCGCGAGAAGGTCAAAGCCGAGGAGGCACCGGCCTTGGTCGAGGCGATCCTGCGGACCTGGCAAGTCCATCGTGCGACGCCGGACGAAAGCTTCGTCGCCTTCGCCCGCCGGCATGAGATCGAGGCCCTGCAGGTGCTCGTCGCCCAGACCGGAGAGGCGGCATGACCGTCCAGACCCCGTCCCCCATCGTCCAGGTCCTGCCCGAGACCGCGCCTTTCAGCGAGGAGCAGCGCTCCTGGCTCAACGGCTTCTTCGCCGGCCTTCTCTCGCTCGACAATGCCGGCGTCACCGCGCTGTCGCCGGCCGAGAACGCCGCCGTGATGGGCCAGGCCGAGGATGACGGCGCGCCCTGGCACGACCCGGCGATGGCGCTGCCCGAGCGCATGACGCTCGCCGAGGGCAAACCCTTGCCGCGAAAGCTCTTCGCCGCGATGGCGCAGCAGGATTGCGGCCAGTGCGGTTATGTCTGCGAGACCTATTCGGCCGCCATCGCATCGGGCGCCGAAGGCCGGCTCAACCTCTGCGCGCCCGGCGGCAAGGACACGCTGCGCCAGGTCAAGGCGCTGATCGAGGCGAGCGGTGCCGAACCCGCCGCCGCCCCGGCGGAGGCTGCGCCCGCGGCCGCGCTCGGTCCGCTCGGCCGCTGCCGCGAGAACCCGGCGCTCGCCACCTTCCTGTCGCGCCGCAAGCTCAACGGCGAGGGCTCAGAGAAGGAGACCTGGCATGTCGAGTTCGATCTCCGCGAATGCGGGCTCGACTACATCGTCGGAGACGCCTTCGGCATCGTCGCGCAGAACGATCCGCGCCTCGCTGACGCCGTCATCGCGCTGTTGGGCGCCCGTCCCGACGCCGAGATCGGCGGCAAGAGCCTGCGCGACATCCTGATCAGCGACCGCGCGCTCGGCCCTGCGCCCGATGCGCTGTTCCAGCTGATCTCCTACGTCACCGGCGGCGAAACACGCGCCAAAGCCAAGCGGCTGGCGGCCGGCGAAGACCCCGACGGCGATCTCGACCGGCTCGACGTGCTCGGCACGCTGCACAAGTTCGCGAGTGCGAAACTCTCGGCCGAGGCTTTCGTCGAGGCGCTCGATCCGTTGCAGCCCAGGCTCTATTCGATCTCGTCGTCGCATGTCGCGACGCCCGGCAGGATCACGCTCACGGTCGACACGGTGCGTTACAAGATCGGCACCCGGCCGCGCTGGGGCGTGGCTTCGACCTTCCTGGGCGAGCGCGTCCAGCCCGGGGACAAGGTGCCGGTCTATGTCCAGCGCGCCCATGGTTTCGGCCTGCCCGTCGATCCGCAGACGCCGGTGATCATGTGCGGCCCCGGCACCGGCATCGCCCCGTTCCGCGCTTTCCTGCACGACCGCAAGGCGACGAAGGCGCCGGGGAAGAACTGGCTGTTCTTCGGCCATCAGCGCGCGGCCAGCGACTTCTTCTACGAGGACGAGCTCAAGGCGATGAAGGAGGAGGGCGTGCTCGCCAACCTCACCCTCGCCTGGTCGCGCGACGGAGTTGAAAAAATCTACGTCCAGGACCGCATGCGCGAGCGCGGTGCGGAACTCTTCGCCTGGCTCGAGCAGGGCGCGCATTTCTACGTCTGCGGCGACGCCAAGCGCATGGCCAAGGATGTCGAGCGGGCGATGGTCGATGTCGTCGCCGAGCACGGAAAGCGTTCGCCCGACGAGGCGGTGGCCTATGTCGCAGGCCTGAAGAAGGCCGGGCGCTATCAGGCGGATGTGTACTGAGGCGTTCCACTGCTCGAAAAGGCGCGGGGAACCCTCTCCCGTAGGGAAAGGGCAGGGTGAGGGGTCGGCCGTTTGACGCTATGGCCGTGAGCTGACCGCAGCCGCCGGTGGGTTTTCGCTCCACTGACCGAGCAGCCCATACCTCTCCTCACAGGAGAGGGGGGTCCCCGCGCCTGTCATCGCAGCGTCGCAAACGCCCGCCATTCGCGCCGGCTGGCTGAGCGACGGAGAAAGCCATGGCCCTTCACATCACCGGTGGCATGGTCCTGGCCGACGATCTCGTCCGCGCCGACCTCACCACCCTCGACGACGGCATCGCAGCGCTCGACGGCGCCATGCCTACCGACGCCCTCCACCTCGACGCCACGGGACTGCTCGTCTTGCCCGGCATCGTCGACATCCACGGTGACGCTTTCGAGCGGCACGTCATGCCGCGCCCCGGCGTCTCCTTCGACATCGACCTCGCCTTGCGTGATGCCGATCGCGCCGTGCTCGCCTGCGGCATCACCACTGCCTTCCACGGCGTGACCTGGTCCTGGGAGCCCGGCCTGCGTGGCGCCGGCAACGCTCGCGGCCTGATCGCCGCGATCGAGCGGCTGCGACCCGAACTCGGCGCCGACACCCGCTTCCATCTGCGCCACGAAACCTTCAACCTCGATGCCGAGGCCGAGGTCGCGGACTGGCTCGCAGGCGGTCGCATCGGCGCGCTCGCCTTCAACGACCACACGCCGGGCATCTTCAAGGCGAGCGTCCGCGCCGGCAAGATCGCCAAGATGGCCGAGCGGACCGGCCTGGACGATGCGGCCTTCATGGCGCTGGCGGCGCAGGTCTACGCGCGCGAGAACGAGGTTCCGGCCTCGGTCGCACGGCTCGCGGGCGCCGCCAGGGCCGCCGGCGTGCCGATGCTCTCCCATGACGACATGAGCCCGCAGATGCGTCGCGACTACCGCGCGCTCGGCGTGCGTATCGCCGAATTCCCGATCGATGTCGCGACGGCGCGGGAGGCTGCGGCGCATGGCGAGGCGATCGTCTTCGGAGCGCCCAATGTCGTGCGCGGCGGCTCGCATCTGAACTGTCCGGGCGCCGAGGAGATGGTGCGCGAAAACCTCTGCGGCATCCTCGCCTCGGATTATTACTACCCCGCTTTGCCGCTCGCGCCCTTCGTCCTGGCGCGCAATGGCTCGGCCGGCTTCGCGCAGGCCTGGGCGCTGGTCTCGGGCGCGCCGGCGCGCGCGCTTGGCCTGACCGACCGCGGCACGATCGTGCCCGGCAAGCGCGCCGACCTCGTGCTGATGCGGGACGGTCCGCAGCCGCGCGTGGTCGCGACCATCGCGGCTGGCCGTCTCGTCCACCTCGCCGACCAGAACATTCTGCTCTGATCCGGAACCTCGCCCGCCTCGCGCCGATTATAGCGTGAGCGGCGTGGAGACGGGTGATGGCGGAGCGCGACAAGGCGGTCTCGGGGCGGTTGAGGCGGACGCGGTCCGAGGATCTGAGCATCACGCGCCGCAAGGCCGGCAAGGGCTTCTCCTACCGCGACGCCGAGGGCGGGCCGGTGACCGATGAGGCGACGCTCGCCCGCATCCGCTCCCTCGCGATCCCGCCGGCCTATGCCGATGTTCGCATCGCGGCCGATCCGCGCGTCCATCTCCAGGCCGTCGGCCATGACGAGGCCGGCCGCGTCCAGCATCGCTATCACCCGGACTGGGACAAGGTGCGCGAACGCCGCAAGCTCGCGCGCCTGAGCCGGCTGGTCGAGGCGCTGCCGAAGCTGCGCGTCGCCATCGCCCGCGATCTCAGGGATCGCACGCTGTCGCGCGAGAAGGCGCTGTCCTGCGCCGTGGCGATCATCGACCGCTGCCATATCCGCGTCGGCAACGACGCCTACGCCAAGGCCAATGGCAGCTATGGCGCCTCGACGCTGCTGAAACGCCACGTTTCGGTGACGGGCCGCCGCATCACCCTGTCGTTTCGCGGCAAGAGCGGCAAGGACATCGCCTGCACCTGCGAGGATGCCGGCCTCGCCCGGGCGATCGAGCGGCTGCGGACGCTGCCCGGACGTCGCCTGTTCCAGTACCGCCGCGAGGACGGCTCGGTCGGCACGCTTCGCGCCTCCGACATCAACGCCTATGTCAAGCGCGTCACCGGCCTGCCGATCTCCAGCAAGGACCTGCGCATGCTCGCCGCCAACGCGGCTGCGGCCGAACTGCTGCTGGCGGGCGAGGCCGTCGCCTCCGAGACCGGACGCAAGCGCCAGCTCGCCGACATCATGCGCGCCATCTCGGAGCGGCTGGTCAACACGCCGGCCGTGGTGCGCAAGAGCTATGTCCACGCGATTGTCGTCTCCTCCTACGCCACCGGCAAGCTCAAGCGCTGCTACGACAAGGCCCGCGCCAAGGCCGGCTGCTCGCGGATCGAGCGGGCGCTCGGCCTGCTGGCGGCCTGAGCGCGCCCGCAAGTCAGGCCAGGAACTCCGCAAAGGTGCGGGCGGTCTCCTCGGCAGCGGCTGGATTGGCGACGCCGGCCGTGCGCGCGACCGTGGCAGTCGGCACCAGCTTGGCGACGCCGTCGAGATAGGGCAGCAGCATGTCGTTGCGGGCGCAGGCGAGCAGCGCCGGCGTCTGCAGCAAGGGCAGGCGCTCTTCCTTGCGGTAGGCGATCGCGGCCCGATAGGAGAGGTGATAGGTCCGGCAGGCCTTGAGCACCTCGACCAGCTTGTCGTGCAGCACCTCCGGCGCGGGCAGGCCGACGGTCCGGGCATGGGCTGCGTCGCGCTTGTACCAAGGCCAGAACAGGTAGTTGTCGCGGACGAAATGCCAGGCCTGGTTCAGGTGGGCGCCCTGGAGGTCGGGCCTGATCTCGAGAGCATAGTGCTCCAGCATGTCGGCGCGTTCTTCCGCCGAATAGAGCGACATGCCGTCGAGGATCAGCCGCTGCACGCGATCGGGATGGCGGATCGCGATCTCGCTGGCGATGCAGCCGCCGGTATGGGTGCCGTAGAGGTCGAAGCGTTCGAGTCCGAGCGCGTCGAGCGCGCGCAGATGCGCATCAGCGAAATCGGCGATGACCGGCGCGGGCAGGGGTGAGGCGGCCGAATCGCCGTTGCCGAGCGTGTCGGTGGCGACGACGCGCCGGCCGCGACCCATCAGCGCGATCATGCCCGCGAGCATCTTCGAGGAACCGGGCGAGGCGTGCAGCATGACCAGCGGCGTCACGCCTTGATGCATCTCGCGGCTGCAGCGGTAATGGACCTGACCTTCGCCGATCTCGACGAAGCCGCGCAAAACATCCCCGGCCATCGCAATCTCCTTCGTTCGACACGACCAAAGGCAATGCGGCACGATAAGTCAACTGTTGACAGTTTGGATGGCGCGCCCTAGCCTTCCGCTCAACAACAGAAGGGGCGACCGGGAGCATGCCGGCCATCGCGATCGCGGTGGGCCAGCCTGCTCGCCGTCGAAGGTCTGGACGCGATGCTGCCGTTCGTTCTCAAACGCCTGCTACAGTCGGCGCTGACGATCCTCGGCGTGCTGACGGCGGCGTTCTTCCTGGTCCGCCTCAGCGGCGACCCGACCTCGCTGCTGCTGCCGACCGAGGCGAGCGACGCCGACATCGCCAGCCTGCGCACCGCGCTCGGGCTCGACCAGTCGCTCTGGGTCCAGTTCGGCAAGTTCCTGGCCGACGCGGCGCAGGGCGATTTCGGCCAGTCGCTGCGCCAGCGCACGCCGGCGCTCGGGCTCGTGCTGGAGCGGCTGCCGGCGACGCTGGAGCTCGCGCTGACCGCCTTTGTGCTCGGCATCGGGCTCGCCTTCGCCGCCGGCCTCGCGATCAGGCTCTCCGGTTCGCCGCGGCTGCGGGCGACGCTGATGTGGCTCGCCTTCGTGCGCCAGGCGATCCCGACCTTCTGGTTCGGGCTGCTGATGATCCTGTTGTTCTCGGTCAGCCTGCGCTGGCTGCCCTCTCTCGGGCGCGGCGGTCCGCAGCATCTGATCCTGCCGGCGCTGACGCTCGCGACCTATGAGCTCGCGCTCTATCTGCGCCTGTTCAACGCCGCCTTCGGCGAGCAGCAGAGCCAGGACTATGTCCGCACCGCCTACGCCAAGGGCCAGAGGCGGGGCAAGATCATCGTCAGGCACATGCTGCCCAATGCGCTTCTGCCGCTCGTCACCATCGCCGGCATCAATCTCGGCGTGCTGCTCGGCGGCACGGTGGTGACCGAGACGGTGTTCAGTTGGCCAGGCGTCGGGCGGCTGATCGTCCAGTCGGTCGCACAGCGCGACTACCCCGTCATCATCGCCGGCGTCCTCGTGGTCTCGCTCGTCTTCGTCATCGTGAACTTCGTCGTCGACCTGCTCTATGCGGTGCTCGATCCGCGCGTGAGGCTGGCATGAGCGCGTTGACACAGAGCGGCGCGTCCTCGCCGGGCTTCTGGCGGTCGCTCGGCCGCGCCGGGCCCTCCAGCCTGTTCGCGACGGCGCTGCTGCTGGCGATCCTGCTGTTCGTCGTCCTCGTGCCGCTGCTGCCGTGCTACGACCCCTACGGCCAGAACCTCTCGGCCAGCCTGGCCGAGGTCGGCGACACGGTCGATGGCCGGTTCTATCTGTTCGGTGCCGATCCGCTCGGCCGCGACATGGTCAGCCGGCTGGCGCTGGCGGGCCGCGTCTCGATCTTCATCGCCGTCTCGGCGGTGGCGATCAGCCTGGTCGTCGGCGTCGTGCTCGGCCTCGTCGCCGGCTTCTTCCGCGGCCCGGTCGAGAGCCTGATCATGGGCCTCGCCGATCTCCAGCTCTCGATCCCGCGCGTGCTGCTGCTGATCGCGGTGACCTCGGTGATCGGACCGAGCGTGCCCAATCTCACCATCCTGCTCGGGCTGACGAGCTGGGTCGGCTATGGCCGGGTCGCGCGGGCCATGGCGCTGTCGCTGCGCGAGCGCGAATTCGTGCTTTCGGCGGTGACGCAAGGGGCCTCGCCGTTCTGGAACATCCGCAAGCACCTGCTGCCCAACGTGCTGCCCCAGATGCTGATCGTCGGCTCCTTCGAACTCGGCCAGATCATCGTGCTGGAGGCGTCGCTGAGCTATCTCGGCATCGGCGTGCAGCCGCCTTTGCCGAGCTGGGGGCTGATGATCAGCGAGGGCCAGAACTATCTCGAGATCGATCCCTGGCTTTCGCTGCTGCCGGGCATCGCGATCTTCATGCTGGTCACCGGCGTGCAGTTCATCAGCCAGCGCTTCACGGCCGAAGGCGAGGACGCGCTCGAGATCACCCGGAAGCTCGGGGCATGAGCGCGTCTCCAACCCGGGCTCCACGCGCCGAAGACCCGGTCCTCTCCGTGCGCGACCTCTGCGTCGATGTGCTGCGCGCGAATGGCGGCGTGCGCGTCGTCGACGGCGTGTCCTTCACGGTCGGCCGCAACGAAGTCTTCGGCGTCGTCGGCGAGTCGGGTTCGGGAAAGAGCATCACCATGCTCGCGGTGATGGGCCTCCTGATGTCGGGCCGGGTCCGGATCGCGCGGGGCGAGATCGTGCTGAACGGCCGCGACATCGTCGCGCTCTCCGACGAGGACCTGCGCCGCGAGCGCGGCAGGACCATCGCGATGATCTTCCAGGACCCGATGACCTCGCTCAACCCGGTGCTGACCATCGGCGCGCAGATCGGCGAGATCCTCGAAATCCATCGACCGGAGATGTCGGCGGCGGCGATCAAGGCGCGCGTCGTCGATCTCTTGGCGCAGGTCGGCGTGCCCGATCCGCAGCGCCGGATGCGGCAATATCCGCACGAGTTCTCCGGCGGCATGCGCCAGCGCGCCATGATCGCGATGGCGATCGCCAACGAGCCGGCGCTCCTGATCGCCGACGAGCCGACGACGGCGCTCGACGTCACCATCCAGGCGCAGGTCATGGACGTGCTCGCCGATGTCCGTGCCCGCACCGGCGCCTCGATGATCCTGATCACCCATGATCTCGGTCTCGTCGCCGAGACCGCCGATCGTGTCGCGGTGATGTATGGCGGGCGGCTCGTCGAGATCGCCGGCGTCGAGGACCTGTTCGCGCGCCACCGCCATCCCTACACGGTCGGCCTGCTCGCATCGCTGCCGCGCCTCGAAGGCGAGACCGAGGAGCTCTATTCGATCCCCGGCCAGCCGCCGGGCCTGAACAACCGGCCGACCGGCTGCGTCTTCAACGCGCGCTGCGGGCTGAAGCGGGGCCGGGCGATCTGCGAGAGCGAGATGCCGGCGCTGCTGCCGGCGGGCGAGGGGCATGCCGTCGCCTGTCATTTCGCTGGCGAGACGCAGGCCTGGGCCACGTCTCTCGCAGGCGCCCGGTCGGCCGCCGCCGAACAGGTGGCGCCATGAACGCAATGAGCGTCATCGCCGCGTCGTCACCAGACTCCGGCGACATCCTGTCGGTCTCCGATCTCAGTACGCAATTCAGGATCGGCCGCAAATTCGGCTTCGGCTCGGACACGCTGCACGCGGTCAACGGCGTCAGCTTCTCGATCGCGCGGGGCGAAACGCTCGGGCTCGTCGGCGAGTCCGGCTGCGGCAAGTCGAGCCTGGGGCGCACCATATTGGGCCTGCACGAGCCGGCCGCCGGCTCGGTCCGGCTCGACGGGCAGGAGCTCGTCGGCCTCTCGCGCCGACAACGCCGCGCCTCGTGCCGGCGCATGCAGGTCGTCTTCCAGGACCCCTTCGCCTCGCTCGATCCGCGCATGACGATCCACGACATCGTCGCCGAGCCGCTGCAGATCAACGGCGTCTATTCGGCCGCCCGTGTCGCCGAGATGATCGCCTGCGTCGGGCTGGCGCCGGATGCGGCCGCGCGCAAGCCGGCCGAGTTCTCCGGCGGCCAGCGGCAGCGCATCGCGATCGCCCGCGCGCTCGCGCTCGGCCCGGAGGTGATGATCCTCGACGAGGCGGTCTCGGCGCTCGACGTCTCGATCCAGGCCCAGATCGTCAACCTGCTGATGCGGCTGCAGCGCGAGTTCGGACTCGCCTACCTCTTCATCTCGCACGACCTCTCTGTAGTCCGGCACATCTCGCATCAGGTCGCGGTGATGTATCTTGGGCGCATCGTCGAGATCGGCAGCCGCGACCAGGTGTTCGGGGCGCCGCGGCACCCCTACACGCAGTCGCTGATGTCGGCGAAGGCCTCGCCCGATCCCACGAAACGCCACGAGCGCCGGCGCATCGTGCTGAAGGGCGACCTGCCCAACCCGCTGAAGCCGCCGAGCGGCTGTGCCTTCCGGACCCGCTGCTTCAAGGCGCAGGAAATCTGCGCGGCGGAGCGGCCCGAATTGAGCGTGCATGGCGATCAGGGCCATCTCGCCGCTTGCCATTTCGCCGGACCGCTCGATGCCGATCTGCTGCCCGGCGCGGCCGCGCACTGACGAATCGGACCATGCCGACCAACCATAAAAGGGGATCATCGATGTTCGACAAACGCAGTTTTCTCGGCCTCGGCCTGTCCGCCCTGATCGCGCCGGCGCTGATGTCGCCGGCCGGCGCGCAAGCCCCCGCCGGCCGCATCGTGGTGGCGCAGACCTCCGACGTGCTGACGCTCGATCCGCGGCTCGACACCTCGCCGATCGGGCTCAACGTTTTCCAGAACGTCTTCGACCAGCTCACCAAGATCGAGGCCGATGGCTCGGTCGCGCCGCTGATGGCCTCGAAATGGGAATCCTCCCCCGATCTGAAGATCTGGACCTTCACGCTGCGGCCGGGCCAGAGCTTCCATGACGGCAGCAAGGTGACGATCGACGACGTGATCTTCACCTACAAGTCGATCATGGCCGACGCGAAGTCGCCGGTTCGGGCCTATCTGACCAAGATAACCGCGATGGAGAAGGTCGGCACCGACCAGCTCAAATTCACGCTCGACGCGGCTTGGGCGCCGTTCCCGCGCCAGGTCTCGCTGGTCTCGATTGTGCCGCAGGCGGCGGTCGAGAAGCTCGGGCCGGAGGCCTTCGCCAAGGCGCCGGTCGGCTCGGGCCCGTTCAGGGTGGTGCGCTGGAGCAAGGACGAGGCGGTCGAGCTCGCTGCCTTCGAGACCTATTGGGACGGCTCGCCGAAGGTGAAGACCGTCATCTTCAAGCCGGTGCCGTCGGAAGCCTCGCGCGCCGCCGCTCTGATCTCGGGCGAGCTCGACATCGTGCCCGGCCTGCCGCCGACCCTGGTCGACCGGCTGTCATCGGCCAAGGGCGTGACGATCGAGAAGGTCGCGGCCAACCGCATGCCCTATCTCGGCATGAACCTCGAGAACCCGGTGCTGGCCGATGCCCGCATCCGCCGCGCCATGGACATGGCGATCGACCGCAACGCGATCACGGCCAAGCTGCTGCGGGGCCTGGGCGTTGCCTCGGGCCAGCTCCCGGCGCCGGTCACCTTCGGCTACGACGCCGCGATCAAGCCCGTCGCCTTCGATCCGGAGAAGGCCAAGGCGCTGATCAAGGAAGCGGGCTACAAGGGCGAGAAGATCGTCTTTCAGTATCCCAACAACCGTGTCGCCTTTGGCGAGCAGGTGGCGCAGACGGTCGCCGGCTACTTCAACGCGGTCGGCCTGAATGTCGAGCTGCAGGGCATGGAGTACGCCGCGTTCTTCCCGCTATGGACGCAACGCAAGATGAGCGCGCTCTACATGAGCTCGTTCGGGCCTTCGATCATGGATTCCGACCTGATCGCGCAGTTCTTCTACGAGACCGGGCCGTCGCGCGGTTATTTCGACGACAAGGAGGCGAATGCGCTCTCGCTGGCGCAGCGCGCCGAGCCCGATCAGGAGAAGCGCAAGGCGATCTTCTCGAAACTCTGGAAGCTCAGCCTCGAGCAGGCGCCGTACCTGCCGCTCTACAACGAGGTGCAGGCCTATGGCGTACGCGACACCGTCAAATGGAAGCCCCGGGCCGACGAGCGCATCCCGCTCAAGGACGCCGTGGTGACGGCGGCGAAGTGAAGCGGGAAACGAGCAGGCAGGCATGATGACGAGCCCATCCGACCAGGCGTCCGACGACGCGATGATGCTGGACTCACTCGACGAGTTCTGCCGGCGGCATCTGCCGCCGGACGAGGTCAGGCGGCGCGACGAGGCCCATATCGCGCCCTACGACCTCGTGCCGCACCTCGCCGGGATGGGGCTGATCCGGGCGGGTTTCCCTGAGGAGATCGGCGGGCTCGGCCTGCCCTGGGCCAGCATCTGCCGGATCCAGGAGCGGCTCGCCTATCACACCCACTCGATCTCCTCGCTCTTGAACCGTTACGTCAGCTTCGGGGCGATGCCGATCCGTTTCTTCGGCAATGAGGAGCAGAAGGCGCGCCTGCTGCCGGAGATCTTCGAGGGGCGGGTGCTGGTCGCACTCGCCTTGAGCGAGCCGGGCGCGGGCTCGGATGCGCGTGCCGTGACGACGCGCGCCGTGCGCGACGGCGACGGCTGGCGTATCAGCGGGCGAAAAACCTGGATCAGCGACGCCGACCATGCGGATTATCTGCTGGCGCTGTGCCGGACGCCCGGCGAGGCGGGCGGGGCAAAGAGCCTGACCAGCTTCCTGATCCCGCGCCACGCGGCCGGCATCGCGATGACGCCGATCGCCAAGATTGGCAACAACTGCATGCCGAGCTGGGATATCGGCCTCGACGAGGTGCGTGTCGCCGATAGCGACCGGCTCGGGCCGGTCGGCGAGGGTTTCGCCACGATCACCGGCTCGCTGCGCTATTCGCGCGCCAGCGTCGCCGCCGCCACGATCGGCACGGCGCAGGCCGCGGTCGACCTGGCCTCCGCGCATGCGCTGGAACGCCACCAGTTCGGCCGGCCGCTGGTCGATTTCCAGGTGATCAAGCACCGCCTCGTCGACATGCATGTCGAGGTCCGCAAGGCCCGGCTCGTCACTTATGAGCTGGCGCGGGTGATCGATGCCGGCGAGCCGGCCGAGGAGATCGGCGCGGTCGCCAAGATCGTCGCGACCGAGGCGCTACAATACGTCACCAATCACGGCATGCAGATTTTGGCCAGCGCCGGCTACGCGGTTGAGAGCGCGATGCAGCGCTACTGGCGCGATGCGCGGCTCTATTCGTTCGGCGAAGGCACGAACGAAATCCAGCGCGAGATCATTGCGAGGCAGTTGGGGTTGTTTGTTCCGCGCGAGAAGGGACTGGCGAAGGCGGGGTAGTCCCTGTCATTCCGGGGCGGCCCGCAGGGCCGAACCCGGAACCCATGACCGGGTGAGATGTCCTTCTTTGCGGCGACCCTCTTCCGTCATGGTCGGGCTTGTCCCGACCATCCACGTCTTCCTTCGGCGAGGGCGGTGTTCAAGACGTGGATGGTCGGGACAAGCCCGAGCATGACGGCCAGAAGCTCACCCGGTCGTGGGTTCCGGGTTCTCGCTTCGCGAGCCCCGGAATGACAGTTCAAAGCTCAAACGGCACGCCTGCCGCCGCGCCGGCCTTGCTCAGCGCCGCGACCACCTCGTCGGTGAGCGGGATACCCGTCGCCAGCCGCTCCTCGCGGATCGCGGCGGTGCGCTCGCCAGGATAGCGGACCTCGCCCGAGGCTTTCCAGGTCGCGAGCCAGTCGGAAAGATGGGCATCGAAGGCCTCGCGGCCGATGACGATGTCGGGGTTCGCCACGATCAGGAAGGCGCCGAAACCGTAGGAGAGCTGATTGCCGCGCTTGGCCCTGGCCGGGTTCGTGCCGCTGAGACTCCCGGCGAAGGCCTCGACCAGCATGGCAAGCCCGATGCCCTTGATGCCGCCCATCGGCAGCAGCATGCCGGCGAGCGCCGCGCGCGAATCGAGCGTCGGCTCGCCCTCTTTGTCGAGGGCCCAGCCGGCGGGGATAGGGCTCGCGGCACGCGACGCCTCGATGATCTTGCCGAAGGCCGCCTCGCTCGCCGCCATGTCGAAGACGAGCGGTGCCTTGCCCGCGACAGGCGCGGCGAAGGAGAGCGGGTTGTTGCCGATGCCGCGTGCCTTGCCGCCTTGCAGCGCCATCATCGGCGGGGCGTTCTGCATCAGCAGCGCCAGCATCCCGGCCTCGGCCGCCATCCGGGTGAAATAGCCGAGCGCGCCGAGATGGCCGGTGTCGCGGATGATGGCGACGACGACGCCGCTCGTCCTGGCCCGCGCGATCGCCTCGCGCATCGCGATCGTGCCGGCGACTTGGCCCAACGCGAAATCGCAGCCGATGTCGAGGAAGCCCGGCTTCTGCTCGATCGTGATCGTCGGCCGCGCCTTGGTGTCGCCCTGGCCGAGCAGTTCGAGATAGCTCGGCACGCGCGAAATGCCGTGGGTGTCGATGCCTGTCAGGCTGGTCTCGACCAGCATATGGGCGGCGATGCGCGCGTCCTCTTCGGGCATGCCCGCGCCGGCGAAGATGCGGGTGGCCCAGTCTTCCAGCGGCTGGTGTGCGACGGTCGGCATCGGGCGATCTCCTCTGCCGACCAGCTAATAGCAAACTGTTGACAGTTTCAAGCTTGCATGCGAGCCAAGCGTCACGGAATGCGCGGACGACATATGACAGTGCGAGCAGACATCGTCGTCGTCGGCGCCGGCATTGCCGGGGCGGCGGCGCTGATCGAGGCCGCGGCATCCGGCGCGAGCGTGGTGGGCCTCGATTCAGGCCCCGGATTTGGTGGCACGGCGCGGCGCGGCGGCGGCGGCATCTGCATTCCGGGTTCCACGATGCAGCGCGAGCAAGGCATCGTCGACGATCCCGAACTGGCGTTTCGCGACCTCGCTGCCAATGGCAATGTCTTCGACGATGTCTGGGCGCGGCGCTATTTCGAGAATGCGGCGGTGGAGGTCTTCGACTGGCTGCACGGGCTCGGCATCGTCTTCGCCGACATCCGGCATATCGAGGGCGACAGCGTGCCGCGCTGGCATGGTCCGGTCGGGCAGGGTGCGGGCGCGATGGCGAGCCTGTGGACCTGGATGGTTCGCAACGGCCTCGACCGCGCCTGGCGCTTCGGACAACGCGTCGTCGCGATCGAGGAGGAGGGCGGCAGGCGGCTCGTCACGGCGCAGGACGGCGCGGGACGGTCGCTGCGGATCGAGGCCGGCGCGGTGGTGATGGCGACCGGCGGCTTCGCCGGCAATCTCGACATGGTTGAAGCTTCGAGTGCCCGGATCACGCGGGCGGGCCGGGTGCTCGCCGCCGGCGGGCCCGCCGCGCAAGGCGAGGGGCACCGCATGCTGGCCTCGCTCGGCGCAAGGCTCGATCATCTCGAAAACGTCTATGCCTATGCCACCGGCACGCCGGACTATAGCGATCCGACCGGCCGGCGCGGCGTCATCGTGCGTGGCGTCAGGGACTGGGTCTGGCTCAACCGGCAGGGCCGGCGCTTCCATGACGAGAGCCGCGCCACCAGCGGCAAGACCGCGACGCCGGCCGTGCTGGCGCAGGAGGGCGGGACCTGTTGGGCCTTGCTCGATGCGGCGATGGCGGAGGATCTGCTGGTCGCCGATCATTATCGCGAGCCGGGCTCCGAGACGACCCGCGATGCGGCGTTGCGGCTGCTCGCGCATTCGCCGCTGGTCTGGCGGACGGAGAGCGTTAGTGAACTCGCGGTGCGGATCGGCCTCGATCGTGCTGCGTCTTCGACGGTTTCCGACTGGAACGCACTGCTGGCCTCTGGCGCGGAGCGGGACCCGCTAACCGGCCGGGCGCTGGCCGGCCTGCGTCCGTTGGCAAAGCCCCCCTTCACCGCCATCCAATTCCTTCCGTCGAGCCGCAAGACGCTGGGCGGCGTCCAGACCGATCTCGCCTGCCGCGTGCTCGACACCGGTGGCCGGCCGATGCCCGGCCTGTTCGCGGCCGGCGAGCTCTGCGGCATGGCCGGCGGCCATATCGCCGGCTCGCTGCCGCTCGAAGGCATGATGGTCGGCGCCTCCTGCTTCAGTGGCCGCATCGCCGGGCGTGAAGCCGCGCGTTACATCTTATCTGTTGACAGTTTACAATCATCAGACTCTATTGGTCTCTTAGGGAGACAACCACAGCCCTCGTCCTGAGGAGCCGCGCAGCGGCGTCTCGAAGGATGTTCCAGGAGGCTCCGGAACCAGCTGGAGCATCCTTCGAGACGCGCTTCGGCGAAGCGCTCCTCAGGATGAGGTTGAGGGTAGGATCGAGAGATTTCACGTCGCCGGCTCGACCCGGCGGATTTGGCAGCAGGGACGGGTTTTTGGACATGGCAAAGGCCGGCGCAATCGACATCGTCGCCAACATCTGGACGCCGGAGGCGCTCGCGCTCCGTCCGAAATGGGGCGACGCCTTCTTCGTCGGCAAGATGAAGGCGGACAACGCGTGGATGAGCGGGCTCTCGCTGCCCAAGATGATCGACATGCTCGACGAGGCCGGCATCCAGCGCGCCTTCCTGGTCGCGCCGAAGGCCGGTCGCCTCGGCCCGGCCTCGACCTATCATCTGCCCTATGAGCTAGTCGCGGATGCGGTGCAGGCGCATCCCGATCGCTTCAGCGCGCTCGCCGGCATCGATCCCTATGAGGGCATGCGCGGAGTCAAGGCTTTCGCCCATGCGGTGACCGAGTATGGCTTCCTCGGCGCGCATCTCTATCCGCACTGGTTCGAGCTCGCGCCCGACCACGCCAAATACTACCCGTTCTACGCAAAGTGCTGCGAGCTCGACGTGCCGATCCAGATGCAGGTCGGCCAGTCCATGGTCTATGCGGCGGATTATCCCTGCCGCAGCGTCGGCCAGCCGATCACGCTCGATGCCGTCGCCTGCGACTTCCCGGAGCTGAAGCTGATCGGCATCCATGTCGGCATCCCGTGGACCGACGAGATGATCGCCATGGCCTGGAAGCACAAGAACGTCTATATCGGCTCCGACGCGCACAGCCCGAAATACTGGCCGCCGTCCTTCGTGCACTACATCAAGAGCTACGGGCAGGACAAAGTCATGTTCGGCACGGATTTTCCCGTGCTCGGCTTCAAGCGCACCATGGACGAGATCGACGCGCTCGGCTTTTCCGACGCGATCCGGGAGAAATTCCTGCGCGGCAACGCGATGCGCGTCTACGGGCTGAAGGACTGAGGCTGTCATGAGCCTGACCGAGACCCTGCGCTGGCATGCGCGCCACCGGCCCGCCAAAGCGGCGATCCGCGAGGCCGGCAAGACGATCGACTACGCCACGCTCGACCGGACGATCAACGGGCTCTGTCATGAGCTCGTCGGCCGCGGCATCGTGCGCGGGCAGCTCGTCGGTGTCGGGCTCGACGACGATGCCGAGCACCTGATCACGATCCTGGCGCTGGCGCGGATCGGCGCGGTGCTGCTGCCGGTCGACCGGCGCTGGAACCAAGCCGAAAAGCGCTCGGTGATCGACCGCTTCACGGCCGATCACGCGATCATGAGCCGGCACGAGGAGGGCCATGCCGAGGGCTGGCTCGTGCCGCAGTCGGAGTGGTTTTCCGGCAGCGACGAGCCTTATGTCGACGAGCAGGTCACGGAAAAATCGCCGCTCCTGCTGTCGCTGTCCTCCGGCACGACAGGGCTGCCGAAAGGGCCGCGGCTGACGCATGAGCAGCTGATGAGCCGCTTCATGGTCTACTGGATCGACATGGGCATGAGCTCGTCCGACCTCTTCGTCGTGGCGACGCCGCTCTATTTCGGCGGCGGGCGCGCCTTCGCCATCGGCATGCTCTGGGCCGGCGGCACGATCGACATGTTCCCGCCGCCCTACAAGCCGGAAGACCTCGTCGCCCATGTCGCGGAGGTCGGCGGCACGGCGATGTTCCTGGTGCCGACCTTGCTGCGCCGGCTGATGACGATCGAGCAGGACGGGCTGCTGTTCCCGAACCTGCGCGTGCTGATCTCCAGCGGCTCGGTGCTGTTCGGCCACGAGCAGGCGCAGGTCAGGGCGAAGCTGACGCCGAACCTGTTCCAGTACTACGCCTCGACCGAGGCTGGCGGCGTCTCGATCCTGACGCCAGGCAACTATGACGGCCATGAGGATTCGGTCGGGCGGCCCTGCTTCCGGGTCGAGGTCGAGGTCGTCGACGAGGAGGACCGTCCGGTGCCGCGCGGCACCGAAGGGCGGCTGCGCTACAAGAGCCCGGCCTCGCCCGACGGTTATTATCTCGGCGAGAGCGCGGAGGCTTTTCAGGGCGGCTATTTCTACCCCGGCGATTTGGCGCTGATCGCTACCGACGGCTATGTCTATCTGCGCGGCCGATCGAAGGACATCATCATCCGCGGCGGCGTCAACATCCATCCGGGCGACATCGAGCAGGTGTTGCAGCAGGTGCCAGGCGTGGTCGAATCGGCCGTCGTCGCCATGCCGTCCGCTGATCATGGCGAGGAGGTCGCCGCCTTCGTCGTGGTCAAGGGCGCGACGACTGAGAGCGAGCTGATCGCCGCCTGCCGCCAGCATCTGGCACCCTACAAGACGCCGAAAAAGATCGTCTTCGTCGATGCGCTGCCGCGAAACGGCATCGGCAAGGTTTTGAAGAAGCAGTTGCAGGCGCGGCTCGCCGAGCCGGCCGCGGCGACGTCCTGAGCCCGTCCGAGCGGAGGCAGCCATGATCGAGATCGACGCCAACATCGTGGTCGAGACCGAGCATCTCGGCTCGAACAATTCGATCATCTCGACGCCGGAGGGGCTCGTGCTGATCGATTCGCCGCACCGGCCGACCGATGCGATCCGCTGGCGCCAGCAGGTCGAGAGCCGGGGCAACACGCTGTTCCTGATCAACACCGACCACCATCCCGATCATACGATCGGCAATTACTGGCTGCCCGGCCGCGTCGTCTCGCATGAGGGCACGCGCGAGCGCCTGACCAACAACGCGCCGAGCGACCAGTACCTCCACGATCTGATGACGGTGATCGATCCGGAAGCGCTGAAATTCATGAAGGACTACCGGGTGCGAAAGCCCGAGATCACCTTCAGCGACAGCCTGACGCTCCATGTCGGCGGGCTTGATTTCGAGATGACGTACGCGCGCGGGCATACGCTCAACGGCGCGATCATCTACATTCCGCAGCAGCAAATCTGCTTCACCGGCGACGTCGTCTGCAGCCTCGGCCTGCCGGCCTTCATCGAGGCCGACACCTTCGCCTGGATCGAGACGATCCGGCGCATCGAGAAGATGGATATCCGCAAGATCGTGCCGGGCCATGGCAAGGTCTGCGACCTCGCCCAGGCGACGCGCTTCCGCAACATGATCGAGGAACTGGTCGGCAAGGTCGAGCGCGAGCTCGACAAGGGCGTGCCACGGACGAAGATCGCCGATCTCGTCGCCTATGAGGATCTGATCCACATGTCGACGGGCGGAAGTCCCGACTATCCGCAGCATCTGATCACGCTGTTCATGCGCGGCTCGATCGAGACGATTTTTGATCACATCCTCGAACGCCGGAAGAGTTTGGCGGCTTGAGCAGATGCGGACAAGGAACGCGCGTCATTGCGAGCGTAAGCGAAGCAATCCAGGAGCGGCCGCGCTCGACGTCCCCCTGGATTGCTTCGCTTGCGCTCGCAATGACGGCACAGCTCACTGAGAAAGGTCGGACATGCCGTTTGCGACGCCGTGGCAGGATCTGCCGGAAGTCGAGGTGCTGCCGAACAATTTCCGCCGCTCGGTGGCGGGCCTGAAGCTCGGCATCAACCAGATCAGGCTGGTGCACCCGTCGGGCACGCCGGTGCATCGCCACGAGACCGAGGAGCAGGCGGTGATGATGATCTCGGGCGAGATCGACGTCACCATCGCCGACGAAACGATCCGGGTGAAGGCCGGCGATGTCTGCATCATCCCGATGGCGACCGACCATTGCTTCAGGACGATCGCGGGAGAAGCGGTGCTGCTCGAAGTCTTCGGCCCGATGCGAGTCCAGAATCTTGTGGGTTTCCTCGGAAAAATCTTCTGACAGCGGTGAAATCCGTGCTGTGACAGTTTTCGGCGCCTCGGATATAAGCCATCGCAATCGATCGGGTATCGTCCCGCGACAACGCTACCGCAACTGGACCCGCCCATGTCCGCACTTCGGCCTATCGCGCTCGGTTCGCTCGCCAACGAAGCCTTCGAGAAGATCGTCCAGGCGATCACCGCAGGCGAGCTGAAACCCGGCGAAAGGCTGTCGGAAGCCTATCTCGCGCGCCAGCTCGGGATCAGCCGGGGGCCGTTGCGGGAAGCGCTGGGACGGCTCGAAGGGCGGCTCGTCGAGCGCACGCCGCGCATCGGCGTCAGCGTGATCGAGCTGAGCGACGCCAACCTGATCGAGCTGTTCACCGTGCGCGAGGCGCTGGAGGGCATGGCCTGCCGGCTCGCCGCGACCAACGCCACCGATGCCGAACTCGCCGAACTCGAAGCGCTGCTCGACCAGCACGGCCGCAACGAGGGCGTGCTGAGCGAGGACGGCTACTACCAGCGCACCAGCGACAATGATTTCCACTTCCAGATCGTGCGCTGCGCCCGCAACCAGCGGCTCGAGGAGATGCTGCTGGAGGGCCTGTATTTCCAGCTCAAGCTCTACCGCTTCCGCGCCGGCGCCAAGCCTGGCCGGGCACGCGCCGCCTTCGGCGAGCACCGCAAGATCGTCAAGGCGCTGCAGGCGCGCGATCCCAATGCGGCCGAAGCCGCGATGCGCCAGCACATCCGCAACGCGGTCGCCAATATCGTCCGCGACAGCGCCGAGGCCGAGGTCGCCAAGCCCGAGACGCGGCAACCGGCCGCCATCGCCGAGGCCACGCCGATGCGGGCCCGGATGAGCCGGCGCGCCGCCGGCTGACGCCGCAGCAGGGCGGATTCATACGCCTCGTCAGTGGCTTCCGTGCTATCGGGAGCGCATGCCTGCGACCTCCGTCGGGATTTCTCCCGTCACAATCCAATCTGTCAGCTGTTGACAATTCGCTGTTGAACGCTAGGTTCGAGACAGCGACGCAAGAGCTGGATCCGCCCGCCGTGACACTCCCTTCCCGTTTCAAAGCGATCGTGGCGCGCCGTGCCGCGACCATCCTGCCCGGCGCTCCGAACGCCCTGTTCGCGCGCGTCATCGAGGATCACGGCTTCGAGGCGGCCTATGTCACCGGCGCCGGCATCGCCAACATGCATCTCGGCGCGCCCGATATCGGGCTCGTCACGCTGACCGAGATCTCGGAGACCGTCGCGCGCATTTCGGATGCGGTCGCGCTGCCGCTGGTGGTCGATGCCGATACCGGCTTCGGCAACCCGGTCAACATGGTCAGGACCGTGCGCGTGCTGGAGCGGGCGGGCGCCGCCGCGATCCAGATCGAGGACCAGGTCTTCCCGAAGAAATGCGGCCATTTCGCCGGCAAGGAGGTCGTGCCGCTGCCCGAGATGCTGGCCAAGATCAAGGCGGCGGTCGACACGAGGCGCGATCCCGACCTCCAGATCATCGCGCGCACCGATGCGCGCGCCGTGCTCGGCCTCGATCAGGCGATCGACCGCGGCCATGCCTTCGTCGAGGCCGGCGCCGACATGATCTTCATCGAGGCGCCGCTGAACGAGCGCGAGATCAGGCGCGTCGCGACCGAGATTAAGGTGCCGCAGCTCGTCAACATCGTGCATGGCGGGCTGACGCCGGCACTGCCGCTGCCGACCTTCCAGGAGATGGGCTTCTCGATCGCGCTCTTCGCCAATGCGGCGCTGCAGGCGGCTCTGCGCGCCTCGACCGAGGTCTTGACCGCGCTGAAGAACGAGGGTTCGCTCGCCTCCGTGCACGACAAGCTGGCCTCGTTCGAGCAGCGCCAGCAATCGGTCAACAAGCCCTATTACGACCGGCTCGAACGCGACTACGCGACCGATGGGCTGGACGGCGGCGCGGCGCTGAAGCGCACGGCGTCCTGAGCCGAGCGAAGCGGGAGGAACCGGCGATGAAACCCTGGGACGGCATCATCACCGAAGAGGAACAGCGCGCCTATCGCGCCGCCGGCTTCGGCCGCCGCACGGGCCTGGGCTCGCGCCCGGCGCTGATCATCATCGACGTGCAGTACCGCACCGTCGGGACGAAGCGGATGCCGTTCTGGGAGGCGATCGAGGAGTTCAAGACATCCTGCGGCGAGGTCGCCTGGGACGCGGTCGGCAACATCGCGCAGCTCTTGAAGCTCTTCCGCAGCCAGGGCTGGCCGGTGCTCTACCCTTACGTCGCGCCCAAGGAGAATTTCGACAAGGGCCGGCTCTCGGACAAGGTACCCGACATCATGGGCATCGGCGCCAAGGGCTACGAATTCGTCGCCGAGATCGCGCCGGTGGAAGGCGACATCCTGCTGCCCAAGAAGCACCCAAGCGCCTTTTTCGGCACGCCGCTGGCGAGCTACCTGATCAATCTCGGCGCCGATACGCTGATCGTCACCGGCTGCTCGACCAGCGGCTGCGTGCGCGGCTCGGTGGTCGACGCCTTCGCCTATAATTTCCGGGTCTGCGTGCCGTCGGACGCGGTCTACGATCGCAGCCAGACCTCGCATGCGGTCAACCTGTTCGACATGGCCGAGAAATACGCCGATGTCGCGACGACCGCCGAGTGCCTCTCGGCGCTGAATGCGTTGAAGCCGGCGGTCGCCGCCTGAGATTTCTCCGATAGCGGCGAGCGATAAAGCGCGATGCAGCAGCCTTTCGACATGGCGGTGACCGGCGGCAGCGTGCTGCTGCCGGACGGATCGCAGGCCGAACTCGACATCGGCATCCGCGACGGCGTCTTCGCCGCGCTGCTGGCGCCCGGATCGGCGATCGAAGCCGCACAGCGCATCGATGCGCGCGGGCTCCTGGTGATGCCGGGCGGGCTCGACGTCCATGTCCATCTCGGCCACGGCAAGGACATTTCCCGCCCGCGCGTGGCGGAGGATGCCGCGAGCGAGACCGGCGCTGCTGCCGCTGGCGGCCTGACCGCGATGGTCTGCTATCTGATGGGCACCGTGCCCTATGAGAACGGGCTCTTCGACGAGGTCCGCTCCGTCACCGAGGCCGGGGCGCGGGTCGATTTCGGCTACCATTTCATCATCTCCAGCGAAGAACAGCTCGCCGGCGTGCCGACTTACGTCACGCGCTACGGCGCGCCGAGCTTCAAGATCTTCATGAACAACCGGGGCGGGGAGGGCGCGCGCCTCGGCCTGCCCGATATCGACGACGGCTTCCTGTTCCGGCTCGCGGAAGCTGCGGCGCAGCATGGCGGCATGGTCTGCCCGCATCCGGAGAACATCGAGGTCTCCTGGGTGCTGCGCGACCGCGCCAAGGCGGCCGATCCGGAGGGCAGGGGCGGGCTTCCCTTATGGAATTCGACCCGGCCGGCCTTTGTCGAGGCCGATGCGGTGCAGCGCGCCGCGCTGCTGACCAAGGCCGCCGGCGCGCATCTCTATGTCGTGCACACCTCCTCGGCGGCCGCACTCGAAGCCGGGCTGATGCATCGCCGCGCCGGGGCGCGCGTCTCGCTGGAGACCTGCCCGCATTACCTCACCCACGATATCGGCTGGGAGAAGGGCGATATCGGCAAGATCAACCCGCCCTTGCGCGAGACCGCCGATCGCGAGGCGCTCTGGCGCGCGGTCGCTTCCGGCGAGATCGACACGATCGCCAGCGACCATGTCCATCGCGACATCTCCTCGAAGGCCGGCGGCACCTGGGCGGCCTCGCCCGGCTGTCCGGGGCTTGAGACCTTGCTGCCGGTGCTATTGAGCGAGGGCCATCACAAGCGCGGCATCCCGCTCGCCCGCATCGCCGCGCTCGTTAGCGCCAATCCGGCGCGGCTGATGGGCCTGACGAACAAGGGCGCGATCGCCATCGGAAAGGACGCGGACCTCGCGCTGGTCGACCTCAAGGGCTCCTGGCTGGTCGAGCGTTCGGGCCTGCGCTCGAATGCCGGCTATTCGATTTATGAAGGCTGGACTCTGCAGGGCAGAGTCGTCTCGACGATCGTGCGGGGCGCAGCCGTCCTGCGCGACGGCGAGCTGGTCGACGCCGCGGTCGGGACGGGGCGTTATGTCAGGCGTGTGTTGAGCTGACGCCATTGTCGCAGGGCGGTCATACCGCAAACTGGCCTGCCAAACTGTTGACAGATGACAGGCGCGGCTTAAGCTTTCGATCTGAGGAGTGACTGCATGGCGCCGCGTCTGTTCGAGCCTCTGAACCTGCGGGAGATCACGCTGCCCAATCGCATCGTGGTCTCGCCGATGGGCCAGCATTCGGCCGACGGCGGCATTGTCGCCGACTGGCACCTGATGCATCTCGGCCAGTTCGCGGTCTCGGGCGCAGGCCTCGTCTTCACCGAGGCCGTGGCGGTGACGCCCGAGGGCCGCGTCAGCCCCTATGACATCGGGCTCTGGACCGACGAGCAGGGCCGGGCGCTGACCCGGATCGTCGATTTCGCCAAGCGTTTCGGCGGCGCGGTGATGGGCGTGCAGCTCAACCATTCCGGCCGAAAAGGCTCGGTCGCGCCGGCTTGGGAGGGCCATGAGGCGCTTCAGCCCGGTGGGCGCGGCTGGCATCCGGAAGCGCCCTCGGCCGCCGGTTATCCCGGCCGCAACGACCCTGTCGCACTCGACGAGGCCGGGCTGGCGCGTGTCGTCCAGGCCTTCGCCGATGCGGCCGAACGCGCGGATGCCGCCGGCTTCGACGTGATCGAGCTGCATTCGGCCCATGGCTACCTGCTGCACAATTTCCTCTCGCCGCTGGCCAACCGCCGCAGCGACGCCCATGGTGGCTCGCTGACCAACCGCATGCGCTTTCCGCTCGCCGTGTTTGATGCGGTGCGTGCCGTCTGGCCCACTGGAAAAGCGCTCGGCGTGCGCGTCTCGGCGACCGACTGGGTGCCGGGCGGCTGGAGCCTGTCGGATACGATCGCCTATGCGCGCGAGCTCAAGGCGCGCGGCTGCGACTTCATCTGCGCGTCGAGCGGCGGCACCGCGCCGGAGCAGAAGATCGAGGTGAAGCCGCTCTACCAGGTGCCCTTCGCCGAGGCGATCCGCGCGGAAACCGGCATCGTCACGATCGCGGTCGGGCTGATCAAGCAGCCGCGCGAGGCCGAGGGCATCCTGGCGGCGGGCCAGGCCGATCTCGTCGCGCTGGCGCGCGGCATGCTGGCCAATCCGCGCTGGGCCTGGACCGCGGCCGAGGAGCTCGGCGCGGCGGTGTTCTTTCCCAAGCAATACGACCGGGCTCATCCAGCGATGCGCAACAACGATTCCTTCGGCGTGCGCCATCTCAGGCAGGCCGGATAGTCAGGCGCGCCGGCGGGCTGCCGCTGCCGGCGTCGCAGGGGATACGGGCAGGTTCGAGCCAAGAGGGGAGATGTCATGACCGGGTTCACTCTGCCGATCGACCGCCGCGCCGTGCTGAAGGGGGGCGTGGCGCTCGGTGCCACCGGCCTCATCGCCGGCCCCGCCTTCGCGCAAGCCTCGGCCTATCGCTTCGGCCTTGCCTTGCCGCTGACCGGGCCCCAGGCGCTCTACGGCTCCGACCAGATCCAGGCGGCCGAATGGGCCGTCGCCGACATCAACAAGGCGGGTGGCATCAACGGCAAGCCGCTGGAGATGGTCGTGCTCGACACCCAGGCCGATCCGCAGGTCGGCATCAACGCGGTCAACCGGCTGGTCCGTGTCGAGAAGGTGCCGGTCTTCGTCACCGGCTTCTCCGGCGTCGTCAAGGCGGTCGCGCCGATCGCCAACGACAACAAGGTGGTCGAGCTCTCGGTCGGCGCCAATTCCCCGAGCGTCGCGACGCTCGGCGACTATGTCTACACGACCTATCCGCTGGCCGACATCGATGTCGTTGCGCTCGCCAAGTATTCCGTCACGCAGCTGGGCAAGAAGCGCGCCGCGGTGCTCTACATCAACGACGAGACCGGCACGGTCGCGGCCGAGGTCTATCGCAAGACCTTTACGGCCGCAGGCGGCCAGATCGTCGCCTTTGAGGCCTATGATCCCAAGGCGACCGACTTCACCGGCCAGATCCTGAAAGTGCGCTCGTCGAACCCGGAGATCATCCACATCCACGGGCTGGTCTCCGACACGCCGCAGGTGATCGCGCAGATGCGCCAGCTCGGCCTGACCCAGGTCGTGACCTCCTATGCCGCGATCTACAATCCTCGCCTGATCCAGCTGCTCGGCAAGGGCGCCGAGGGCATCATCGTGACCTCGCTGGCGCCCGGGCCGGCCGACAGCCCGAAGGTGGCGGAGTATGTCGAGCGCTGGAAGAAGGACAAGGGCCGCGAGCCCAACGGCCTGCCCTACACGCAGTATCTCTACGACGCGCCCTGGCTCGTCGCCGACGTCTTCCGCACGCTCGACAAGGCCGGCGCCACCGTCACCGGCGAAAGCTTCCGCGAGCAGATGATCAAGACGAGCAAGTTCGACCTGCCGGTCACCGGCATGACCGAGATGCTGCCCAACCACACCGTGGTCAAGCCGGTCTACCTGATGGAGGTCCAGGGCGGGCAATGGGTGCGCAAGGCGATTGTCAGCTGAAGGGTGCAGAGGCCGCGATATGCGGCCTCATCTCCCGAGCCCTCATCCTGAGGAGGCCGCGCCAGCGGCCGTCTCGAAGGATGCTCCAGCAGGCTCCCGAACCATCTGGAGCATCCTTCGAGACGCCGCTTCGCGGCTCCTCAGGATGAGGGTTGTAGGGAGCGGGAAAGACAAGGGAGTGTGATGTTCGAACCCGCCCTGCTGGCCCAGATCGGTTGGACGTCGCTGGCGACCACCAGCTACTACGTGCTGTTCTCGGTCGCCTTCGCGCTGGTGCTGAAGGTCAACGGCCTGTTCAACTTCACGCAAGCCGCGGCGATGAACGTCGCCTTCTACGCCGGCTATGCGGCGATGAATCTCGCCGGCCTGCCGCTGCCCGTCGGCATCGCGGCCTCGTTTGCTGCCGTGCTCGCCTTCTCCTGGGCGATCGAGACTTACGGCTTCTCGGTGCTGCGCGCCAAGAAGGCCTCGGTGCTGTTCGTCTTCATCTTCACCTTCATCGTCTCGGAATTCGCGGCCTATGTGATGATGCTGCTGTTCGGCACCTGGCCGACGACGCTGTTTTCGCAACTGCTCTGGCCGGTGACGCTCGTCGGCGACGTCGCGGTCAGCCATTGGGACGTGCCCGCCATACTGTCGGCGGCCGGCTGCTGCGCTGCGCTCTTCGCCTTCCTGCGCTTCACCCGCTGGGGCCAGTTCATGATCGCGGTCGCCGACAATCCCGATCTCGCCGAGCTCTACGGCATCGACAAGCGCAAGGTCTTCCTGCTCGCGGTCGCGATCGCCGGCCTGCTCTGCGCGGTCGGCATGCTGCTCTACGGCTCGCGCTCGCAGGTCCAGCCCAAGACGTCGCTGGAGCTGATGCTGTTCGCCACCGTCGCAACCATCATCGGCGGCATCGGCAACATCTGGGGCGCGGCGATCGCGGCGGTGGCGCTGGGCTTCGTCCAGAACGCCGCCGTGCTGTTCATCCCCTCGCAGCTGCAGGGCCTCTTGCTCTACGTTTTCCTGTTCGTGGCGATCATCTTCTTTCCGAAGGGGCTGCAGATGCCCGAGCGCAAGCGCCGCTTCGCCACCGGCTCGCGCGACATCGCGCCGGCATCATCGAAGCCGGCCCCCGCGCCGATCGCGGAGTAAGGCGATGGACTTCATCTATGTCGTGCTGATCACCATCGGGATCTATGTGATCCTGGCGACGAGCTTCAACTACGTCATCGGCTTCGGCGGGCTGATCTCGGTGGCGCACCCGGCCTTCTTCGCGATCGGCGCCTATGCGTCGGGCATCCTGGCGCGCGATCTGGGCTGGCCCGTGCTGATGACCATGCCGCTCGGCGCGCTGACCGCCTTTCTCGCCTCGCTGATCATCTCGCTGCCATCGCTCAGGGTCTCGGGCGACTATCTGATGATCGCCAGCATCGGCTTCCAGCTCGGCCTGGTCGAGGTGATCAAGCATGTCTCCTTCACCGGCGGGCCGGGGGGCCTGACGGCGATCCCGCCCTTCCTGGTGCGCGATTACGGGACGATCGGCTATCTCGCCTTCACGCTGGCGATCGCGCTCGCCGTGATCCTGCTGCTGCGCCGGATCGTGCGCAGCGACTATGGCCGGGCGCTGGCTGCGCTGCGCGACGACGAGCTCGCCTTCGCCATGCTCGGGCGCAACCCGATGTGGCTGAAGATCTGGGTGATCGCGCTCGCCTCCGGGCTCGCCGGCCTCGCCGGCGCGATCTACGCGCATTATTTCCGCTTCCTCGCGCCCGAGCAGTTCGAGGTGCTGCAATCGGCGGCGATGCTGACCATGGTCGTGGTCGGCGGCATGCGCACCGTCTGGGGGCCGGTGATCGGCGCGGTGCTGCTGCAGATCCTGCCGCAGGCGATCACCTTCCTGAACCTGCCGCCGAGCCTGCTCGGCCCGCTGCAGGGCCTGCTCTTCACCGGGCTCGTGCTGGTCTTCATGTTCTTCCGGCCGGGCGGGCTGATCCCCGCGCCCACGATCTGGAGCGGCGAGCCGGTGGCGCGTGGTGCGAGGGAGGCACGCGATGCAGCCCGTGCTTGAGATCCGTGGTCTCAACAAGAGTTTCGGTGGCATCCGCGTCGCCAACGAGATCGACCTTTCGCTCCATGCCGGGCGTGTGCTCGGGCTGATCGGGCCCAATGGCGCGGGAAAGACCTCGCTGTTCAACCTGGTCTGCGGCGTGGTCGAGGCCGATTCCGGCGAGGTTTTTCTCAACGGCCAGCCGCTCGCCGGCCTGAAGGCCTATCAGCGCGCCAGGCTGGGCCTCGCTCGGACCTGGCAGAACATCCGTCTGTTCCCGACGCTGTCGGTGCTCGACAACGTGCTGATGGGCGCGAGGGACTATCCTGGCGCCAGACTGACCAACATCCTGTTCCGCCCGGCCTATCTCCGCCGCGAGGCCGCCGCCAATCTCGAAAAGGCCTACGACATCCTCGAGCGCTGCGGGCTCGCCGACACGGCGCGGAAGACCGTCGTCGATCTGCCCTATGGCCGCCAGAAGCTCGTCGGCGTGGCGCGCGCCCTGATGAGCGATGCGCGCTGCATCCTGCTCGACGAGCCGATGGCCGGCGTCGAGGGGCAGTCCTACGCCACGATCCAGCGCGTCGTGCGCGATCTGGCGGCGAGCGGCATCGCCGTCGGCGTGGTCGAGCACAACGTCGCCTTCGTCCGCGACCTCTGCGACGAGGGCGTCTTCATGTTCTCCGGCAAGATTCTGGCGCGGGGCGCGGTCTCCGAGCTGATCGCCGACCGCCAGCTCACCGAACTCTATTTCGGCACCTGAGGCGGCGATGCTCCAGACCCACGCCGTCACCGCGGCTTACGGCCCGCTCAGCGCGCTCTCCGAGATCAGCCTCGCCTTCGCGCCCGGCAGCAAGACCGGCATCTTCGGCCATAATGGCGCCGGCAAGACGACGCTGCTGAAATGCCTCGTCGGGGCGGTGGCGCCGGTCGAGGGCCGTGTCGATTATGACGGCGCGCCGCTGCCGGCCAATGTCTCGCAGAATGTGCGCAAGGGGCTGGCCTTCGTGCCGCAGGGCCACAACGTCTTCCCCAATCTCTCGGTCGAGCAGAACCTGAAGATCTCCGGCCTGCTCTTCGACCAGGGCTTTGCCGCGCGCATCTACGAGATGTTCCCGGTCCTCGACGAGCGCCGGAGCCAGCGCGCCGGCTCGTTGTCCGGCGGCGAGCAGCAGATGCTGGCGCTCGGCATGGCGCTGATGACGCAGCCGAAATGGCTCCTGCTCGACGAGCCCTCGACGGGCCTGGCGCCGGTGATCGTGCGCAACGTCATGGCGCGGTTGAACGAGATCAATGCGCGCCTCGGCACCGGGCTGATCATCGTCGAGCAGAACGTGCCGGCGACGCTGAAGATCGTCGAGCGCGCCGTCATCGTGAAGGCCGGCCGCGTCGTCTTCGACGGCAGCGCCGCCGAGCTCGGCGCCAACGAGGAGCTGTGGAAGTGGTTCTGAGCGAGGCCGCGCGCGTTGCCGCTGCGACCGCGAGCCTGTGCGACTGGGCGGCGGGTGCCGTGCGCCAGCCTTTGCCGGCGGCCGTGCAGCGCTGCGCCGCGCTCGTCCTCGCCGATGATCTCGCGGCGATGACCGTGGCCTCGCGCGAGGCGCAGGTCGCGGCCGGCCAGGCGATCATCCTGCGCGAAAGCGGCGCGACTGAAGCCAGCCTGTTCGCGGCCGGCGGGCGGAAAGCCTCGCGCGCGACAGTCGCTGCCGCCAACGGCCTCGCCGTCACCTGGGCCGAGCTCGACGAGGGCTTTCGCTTCGTGCCCTGCCATGCCGGTGCCTACATCCTGCCGGCGCTGCTGGCCGAAGCCGAGGCGACGGAGGCACCGGTGTCGGACGTGCTGCGGGCGCTTGCGCTCGGCTACGAGATTACGGCGCGGATCGCGCTCGCCTTCTCGTTTCCGGGCCTGACGATCCATCCCCATGGCGGCTTCAACGCGATCGGGGCCGGCGTCGGGCTGGCTCTGCTGCGCGGTTATGATGCAGCTCTGCTCAAGACGACGCTGACGGCCGCTGCGACGCTGGTCGCGGCCGGCCCGTTCAACCATGCCATCGACGGCGCGCTGGTGCGCAATGTCTGGACCAGCCTCGGCGCGACCGCCGGCTTCCGCGCCGCTGATTTCGCCCCGCTCGGCATCGCCGGTCTCGATACGGCGCTGCACGACGTCTTCGTCGGCGGCTTCCATTGCGCCTGCGATCCCGCTCGGCTCGATGTGGGGCTCGGCGAAAGCTGGGCGATCGCGAGCGGCTATCACAAGCTCTATGCCTGCTGCCAGTACACCCACGCCTCGGTCCAGGCTGCGCTCGAACTCTCGAGCCGCGACGCCGCCAAAGGACGGACGATCGCCGCCATCGACGTCGAGACGCATGACAAGGCGCTGGCTTTGGCCGGAACTTCGCCCGAAACCGTGCTCGGCGCCAAGTTTTCGCTGCCGCATGCGATGGCGGCCGTCGCTGTGATGGGCACGGGCGGCGCGAAGGGTTTCGAGGCGACGACGCTCGACGACCCCGCCTTCGCCGCGATGCGCGAAAAGGTCAGGCTGACGCGCCATCCGGCGATCGGGGCTTGGCCGAACGACCGGCCCTCGCGCGTGCACTGGGTCTTCGACGACGGCAGCCGCGAGAGCGCGGCTTGCGACAATGCCCGGGGCGGGGCCGACCAGCCCTTCAGCGAGGCGGAGCTGCTGCAGAAATTCGGTGAGCTGACGGGCGACATCCTGCCGGGCGCACCCGCTTTGCTGTCCGAGATCGTGACCGGCGCACCCGCGACGCTCGCCGCTTCCTGGCGTGCCTGCGCGGTGCGGCTGCCCGGCTGAGGACAAGCGCATGGCCGACGACATCGACATCCTGGTGATCGGCGCCGGCGCCTGCGGGCTCGCGGCGGCGATCGCCTCGCATGATGCCGGGCGCTCGGTCGCGATCGTCGAGAAGATGGAGCGGCCGGGCGGGAATTCGGCGCTCTCGACCGGCTCGGTCCCGGCGGCGGGCAGTCGCTTCCAGCGCGAGGCCGGGATCGCCGACGATCCGGCGCGGATGGTCCGCGACCTGACGGCTATCGCCGGCGAGAGCGACGATCCAGCCCTCGTCGCCCGGCTGGCGCAGGTCTCGGCGGAGACGGTCGAATGGCTGGTCGACACGGTCGGGGCGCGGCTCGCGCTGGTGACAGCCTACAGGCATATCGGCCACTCCGTGCCGCGCCTGCATGCGCCGGTCTCGCGGCGCGGGCAGGATCTGGTCGACGACATGCTCGCGGCCGTCGCCGCGCGCGGCATCCCGCTCGCCTGCGGCAACGAGACCCGCGAATTGATCGTCGAGGATGGCGCCGTGCGCGGCGCGCTCGTCGCGACGGGAGGTGCGCCGGAGTTCGTCCGCGCAGGCAAGACCATCCTGGCCGTCAACGGCTTCGCTGGTGATCGGGCGCTGGTCGCGCGCTTCTGCCCGGAGATCGCAGGCGCGGCCTATTTCGGGGCGCGCGGCTCGACCGGCGAGGCGGTGCGCTGGGGCGAGGCCGTGGGGGCCGACCTCGCCAACATGGCCGCCTATCAAGGCTATGCCGCCGTCGCCGATCCGCATGGCAGCCTTTTGTCGTGGACCACGATCGAGAAGGGCGGTGTGCTGGTCGGGGCCGATGGCCGCCGCTTCGGCAACGAGGCGCTCGGCTATTCCGGCTATGCCCGCATCGTGCTGGAGCAAGGCGACCACGCCTTTGCCGTCTTCGACCAGCGCATCTTCGACATCGCCGCAGGCGAAGAGGAGTTTCTGGAGCTCTGGAACCTCGGCGGGCTGAAAAAGGCCGGGACGCCGGGCGAGCTTGCGCGAGCCTATGGGCTCGATGCGCTGGCGCTTGAGAAGGAGATTGCGACCTATCGCGCCGTCGCCTCCGGCGCGTCGGGTGACCGCTTCGGCCGCACCGAGTTCGGCCTCGCACCGCTGCAGGCGCCCTTCTATGGCTGCCGTGTCGTGCCAGGGCTGTTCCACACGCAAGGCGGCCTGCGCATCGACGGCGATGCGCGCGTGCTGCGGCCCGGTGGCGCCGTTGTGCCGAACCTGTTCGCTGGCGGCGGGGCGGCGGCCGGCATCAGCGGCCGCAGCGGCGCGCTCGGCTATGCCTCCGGCAACGGCCTGCTCACCGCGATCGCGCTCGGTCGGCTCGCCGCACTGGCGGCCTCGGCCGAGCTGGACGCTGCATCTTGACTTTGTCGCGCCAACTCGTCGCAGGGCTGGCGCGGATCGTCGCCGCGCCGCTGCCGCCCGCCGTTCTGGAGGCGGCGAAGCTGCACCTGCTCGATGCGCTCGGCGTCGGCCTCGCAGCCTCGACGCTGAAGCCGGGCGAGCCCTATCGGCGCTATGGCGCGGGCGTCGTCCATGGCGGGCCGTGCTCGGTGCTGGGTTTTTCGCAGGGCGCTTCGGCTGCGGACGCTGCGATGATCAATGGCGGGCTGATCCACAGCCTCGAATATGACGATACCCATACCGGCTCGATCGTCCATGGCAGCTCGGTGCTTGCCGCAGTCGCGCTGGCCGTTGCCGAGCGTGAAGGCACGACGGGTTCAGAACTCCTGAGCGCCTATGCCGCCGGCTGGGAGGCGCTGGTGCGGTTCGGCCTCGCCAGTCCCGGCGGCTATCAGGCAGGCGGCTTCCACGTCACCTCGGTCGCGGGCGCATTGGCCGCCGCGCTCGTTGCCGCCACGCTGAAACGGCTTGATCCCGAGCCAAGCGTCGCCGCAATCGGGATCGCGCTCAGCCAGGCGTCCGGCGTGTTCGAATTCCTCAGCAACGGCTCCTCGGTGAAATCGCTGCATCCGGGCTGGGCAGCCCATGCCGGCGTCATCGCCGCCGATTTCGCTCAGGCCGGGATGACCGGGCCGGAGACGGCGCTGGAGGGGCGTCATGGCCTGTTCCGCGTCTTCGCCGGCGAAGACGATGCTGCCGGGCGCCTCGAGGCGTCGATCGCGACGCTGGGGGAGGTCTGGCACCTGCCGGAGGCGGCCTACAAATTCTCGTCGAGCTGCCACTACATCCACCCCTTTATCGAGGCGATGGCCGAACTTGCGCACGGCGGCTTAAGGCCCGACGCGATCGCCAGCCTGACCTGCCAGGTTCCGCCCGGCATGGCCGGCCTGATCTGCGAGCCGTGGGAGATGAAGCTCCAGCCCCCGACCGGACACGCCGCGCGCTGGAGCCTGCCGGTGGTGCTGGCGGCGAGGCTCTTGCGCGGCGAGGTTGCGCTCGATCTGTTCGAGGCGCCGATCGCGCCCGACATTCTGGTGCTGGCGCGGCGTTTCGCCTGGGAGCCGATGGAGCGCAACGCCTTTCCGGCGCGCTTCGAGGCCGCGATCGAGGTCGAGCTCACGGATGGTGGCCGCCCCTCGGCGCGGGTCGAGGATGTCTACGGCAATGCCAGCCGGCCGGCACGGGCGCAGGATGTGCTCGCCAAGTTCGCGGCCAATGCCGGCCGTGCCCTGCCACCCCCGGCGGTCGCAGCGCTGCAGAATGCCGTCTCGGGGCTCGACGAGGCCTGCGACCTCGCGGCGTTGGGTTTGGCCATGCGCCAGGCCGGCGGGCGCTTGGCCAACTGAGACCGCGCCACGGCGCCGCCTGCCGTTTCCCGGCGATCGGACATGGTGGCGCGGTCGAACCGTGTGGCGGCCGCGTCAGCCTCCAGATAGAAAACTGTTGACAGTTCTCAGGAGACGGATAGCTTCTCGGTCGATCCGACGAGGAGGCGGCCGAGCATCCTTCTCTGCGATAAGGGAACGATCCAGATGTCCATTCCGAAAGCGCCAGCCGCCGTCGCCGAGACGAGCCTTGGCGATTTCCTGCGCTTCTACGACAAGCGCGGCTATGGCTACCGCGTCGGCTTCGGCACGCGTCCGGCGATCCTGGTGATCGATTTCAGCATCGCCTTCACGCTAGGTACCGAGAATTTCCCCGGCGGCGGCTATGACGAACAGGTCGCCCGCACGCGCGAGCTGCTCGACGCCGCGCGCGAGGCCGGCGATGTCCCGATCCTCTACACCACAATCGCCTACGAGCCGCATATGCAGGATGCCGGGCACTGGGCCGCGAAAATCCCGTGGATCAAGGGGCTGCAGGCCGGCACGCGCGAGGTCGAGATCGACGAGCGGCTGGCGCCTCGGCCGGACGAGCCGGTGCTGGTCAAGAAGTACCCTTCCGCCTTCTTCGGCACCACGCTCGATGCCGATCTGAAGCGCGCCGGCGTCGACACGCTGATCATCTGCGGCTGCACGACGAGCGCCTGCGTCAGGGCGACGACGGTCGATTCGATGCAATACGGCTACCGCACGATCCTGGCCCATGACGCGATCAGCGACATCACTCCCGCATTGCACGCGGTGCATCTGGCCGATCTGGTCTCGCGCTATGCCGACGCCTCGAGCACCGCGGAGATCGCCGCTGTTCTGTCGAAGCAGCCGATCGCGGCCCGGGCCTGACGATGACGCGGGACGCCGGCCAATTCGACTACATCATCGTCGGCGCGGGCTCCGCCGGCTGCGTGCTGGCCAACCGGCTGAGCGCGAGCGGGCGTCACAGCGTGCTCTTGCTCGAAGCCGGGCCGGAGGACCGCAATCCCTGGATCCACATCCCGCTCGGGGCCGGAAAATTGCGCGCTCACCCGAAAGTCAACTGGTGCTTTGAGACCGTGCCCGAGGCGACGATGAACGACCGCCGCCTGCCGATCCCGCGCGGAAAGGTGCTCGGCGGCTCGTCCTCGATCAACGGCATGGTCTATGTCCGCGGCCAGGCGCAGGACTATGACGGCTGGGCCCAGCTCGGCTGTCGTGGCTGGTCGTGGAGCGACGTGCTGCCCTATTTCAAGCGCTCCGAAGACAATGAGCGCGGCGAAAGCGAGTATCACGGCACGGGCGGCCCGCTCCATGTCTCGAACGTCGCGGCGCGCCACGAGGTCTGCGACGCGCTGATCGACGCCTGCAAGGGCATCGGCATCCCGCGCAACGACGACATCAACGGCGCCGAGCAGGAGGGCATCGGCTATCTCCAGGCGACGATCCGCAAGGGCCGCCGCCAGAGCACCGCGACCGCCTTCCTCAGGCCTGCACGCGGCCGGAACAACCTCACCGTCATCGCCAATGCCCAGGTCGAGACTCTGGTGCTGGAGGGCGCCCGTGCCGTCGGCGTCGCCTACCGGACGCCGGCAGGGTCCGCGACCGCGCGCGCCGGCCGCGAGGTCGTGCTCGCCGGCGGCGCGATCGGTTCACCCCAGATTCTCCAGGTTTCAGGAATCGGCGACCCCGGGCGGCTCGGCCGTCTCGGCGTCGCGACGAAACATGCGTTGCCCGAGGTCGGCGAGAATCTGCAGGATCATTTCCTCGCCGGTTTGCGCTGGAAGCTGCGCGGCACCCGCACCATCAACGAGCGCACCCACGGTCTCGCGGCGCTGGGCGAGGGGCTGCGCTACATGTTCGGGCGCGGCGGCGTGCTCGGCCTGCCGATCGCACTGACGACGGCCTTCGCCAGGGCGCTGCCCGGCGCTGACCTGCCCGACACGCAATACCAGATGATGCCGTTCTCCTTCGACGGCGCGCGCAGCCAGCAGCTCGACCGCTTTCCGGGGATGACGATCTGGTCCTGCATCCTGCGGCCGGAATCGCGCGGCTCGGTCCATGCCGTCTCGGCCGATCCGCAGGCCGCGCCGGCGATCCTGCAGAACCAGCTCGCGACCGAGAAGGACTGCATGCTCGCGGTCGCCGGCCTCGCGCTCGCACGCAAGATGATGCAGCAGCCGGCGCTGGAGCGCTTCCGCGACCATGAGCTGAAGCCCAGCGCCGATGCGCAGAGCGACGACGAGCTCCTCGCCTTCGCCCGGCAATATGGCGGCACCTGCTACCACCCGGTCGGCACCTGCCGGATGGGCGACGATCCCGGGGCGGTGGTCGATCCGGCGCTGCGGGTCAACGGCATCGCGGGCCTGCGCATCGCCGACGCCTCGATCATGCCGCGGATCGTCTCGGGCAACACCAATGCGCCCGTCATCATGATCGCGGAGAAAGCGGCCGACCTCATTCTGAAGGAGGCGGCCTGACGACCGGAGACCCGCGCACGGCGCCAATGCCGGGCGTGCCCACCAACCAGAAAACGGGGATCACCATGACCAGCAGGCGGGAGTTTCTGATAGCGGCGGCGGCGTCGGCATGCCTGGCGGCCGGGCCGGCCATGGCGCAGAGCGAGATCACGATCGGCGCCGTGGTGCCGATCACCGGCGCCTTCGCGCCGTCCGGCATCCAGTACTACAACTCGCTCCGGATGGCGGAGGAGGACATCAACGCCGCCGGCGGAATCGGCGGCAAGAAGCTCAAGATCCTGTTCGAGGATACGCAGGCCTCGAACCCCACCGCCGTCAACGCCTTCGTCAAGCTGGTCAAGCAGAGCAACCTGCCCTTCATCTTCCTGTCGAGCCTCTCGACCCAGAACCTGGCGACAGAGCCTGAGGTGCTGAAGGCCAAGATCCCGGTCTTCTACGGCGGCGGCTCGGTCGCGGTGCAGGAGCGCAAGAACCCCTATATGTTCCGGCTGCGGCCGCCCGACAGCCTCGCCTCCGAAGCGCTCGCCGCCGGCGTCAAGCTGCTCCTGAACAAGAGCAAGCCCGGCATCCTCTACACCCAGGACGATTACGGCCTAGGCCTCGCCAACATGGTCGATGCCGGCTTGACCAAGGTCGGCATCACGCCGGCCGGCAAGGAAGCCTTCTCGCCGCGCGACAACGATTTCTCGGCGCAGCTGCTGAGCCTCAAGAACAAGGGCGCCGACTCGATCCTGTGCTTCACCTATAACCGCGATGGTGCGCTGATCCTGAAGCAGCGCCTCAGCCTCGGCCTCGACCTGCCGTTCCTGTGCGGCTCGGCGATGGTCGCGCCTTCGACGCTGCAGCTGGTCGAGCCGGCCGAGACGGAGAACCTCTTCGCCGTCGCCGACACGGTGCTGGGCGAGGCGATCAGCCCGGCGAGCGCCGATTTCGTCAAGCGCTACACCGCCAAATACGGCTTCGCGCCCGATCCCTTCGGCGCGGCCTATTACGACGGCGCGATGATCGTCGCCGACTCGATCGGCAAGGTCGGGACCGATCCGGAGAAGCTGCGCGCCCATCTCGCCGCGCTGAAGGATTACAAGGGGCTGGCGCGGACCTATTCGACCGACGAGCACCAGAACCTCGCCAACGACGTGGTGCTGGTGAAGTTCGCCAAGGGCGGCGTCTACACGCCGGTCCAGCGCTATCCGGCCAAACCCTGACGCCTGCCATCGGCCTGCGGGGCAGCGTGCCCTCGCAGGTCGGTGCGCGACCTCGATCCGACAGCCGTCGCCCCGCCGGTTCAAGGCCGGAGGCGTGCCTTGTGCCGCCGAAACCCGAAAGCAGAAGCGCCTTCAATGACGCAGCAACTCTTCCAACTGGCGATGAACGCGCTCGCGGCCGGCTGCATCTATGCGGTCATCGCGCTCTCCTTCGAGCTCGCCTATGAATCGACCGGCGTCGTGAATTTCGCGACGGGCCAGCTCGTCACCATCGGCGCTCTGGTCGGCGCCAGCGCGGTCGCGATGACGCAGCTCAACATGGGCGGCGCCTATCTGATGACGCTGGCGGTGATGAGCGTCGTCGCGGTGCTCTTCCTCGTCGGGGTCTATCTGCCGCTGCGCCGGCAACCGGTCCTGACCATCGTCATCGGCACGGTCGGGGCCGGCATCCTGATCCAGAACGTCGCGCTCCTGATCTGGGGGCCGCTGCCGATGCGGACGCGCTCGCCGGTCGGTGCAAGCTCGGTCCAGCTGCTCGGCGTCAACGTCTCGCTGCATGTCCTCTACGTCATCGCGGTCAGCGCCGTGCTGATCCTGGCTCTCTATCTCCTGCTTTATCGGTCGAGCCTCGGCAGCCAGTTCCGGGCGCTGGCGCAGGATCCCGAGACGGCGCGGCTGATGGGCATCCGGGTCAACCGGCTCTACGCCCTGACCTGGATCCTGGTCTGCGGGCTCGCCGGCATCGCCGGCCTCCTCGTCGGCCCGATGTGGTTCATCGACGTCACCACCGGCGACAATCTCGGCCTCAAGGCCTTCGCGGCGGCGATCATCGGCGGCTTCGGCAGCATTCCCGGCGCGATCATCGGCGGCATCGTCGTCGGCTTCGCCGAGATCTTCGGCGCCTCCTACATCTCCTCGGCCTACAAGGACGCGATCGTGTTCGCGCTGATGTTCGCCTTCCTGCTGATCCGGCCGCAGGGCCTGTTCGGCGAACGCATCGCGGACAGGGGCTGATGATGACGCTCGCACCGCGTTCTCTTGCCGGCCTCGCCGGGCTCGGTATCGCCGCGCTCATGCTGCCGCTGGCGCTCTCGGACTATAACCTGCGCGTGATGGTGCTGGCCTTGCAGACGGCGATCGCCGTCATCGGCCTGTGCATCGCCTTCGGCTGGGCCGGGCTGATCCAGCTGGCGCAAGCCTCCTTCGTCGGCATCGGCGCCTATACGGCGGCGCTGGTCTCGCTGAAATACGGCCTCGGCTTCTGGCTGGTGACGCCGCTCGCCATGCTGGTCTCGGGGCTCGTCGCGCTCGTCATCGCCGGGCCGATGCTGCGGCTGCGCGGGCATTATCTCGCGCTGGCGACGGTGGGCCTCAGCGTCACCACCGACATCGTCGCCAAGAACTGGGTCGCGCTGACCAACGGCTTCGACGGCATCAGCGGCATCCCGGGCGTCTTCCTCGGCGGCTACGAGCTGACCAGCGACAGGGAGTATTACTATCTCTCGCTTGTCTTCGTCGTCCTGGTCGCGCTTTTCGCCATCGCCTTGCGCCATTCGGCCTATGGCCGGGCGATGATCGCGGTGCGCGATAACGAGCTCGCCTCGGGCACGGCCAGCGTGCCGGTGGTGCGGATCAAGATCCTTGCCTTCGTGCTGGCCAGCATGCTGGCCGGGCTGTCGGGTTCGCTCTTCGCGCACTACTCGCACTACATCGCCCCGCAGGATTTCGAGCTCGTCCATTCCGTCACCATTCTGGTGATGCTGATCGTCGGCGGCGAGATCTCGGTGATCGGTGCCGTGCTGGGCGCGATCCTCCTGTCCTTCGCGCCGGAGCTGCTGCGCTTCGTCGGCCAGGCCTACCTCGCCATCTTCGGCGCTGGCGTCCTGATCGTGCTGATCCTGATGCCGGATGGCATCGTCGGCCAGTTCGAGCGCTTGCGCGCCCGCCTCGCGAACGGAGGCAAGCGCCATGCTTGAGCGTTCTCCCGGACCGGCGCCGTCTTCGGCCCCGATCCTCTCGGTCCGTAATCTGACGCGGCGTTTTGGCGGGCTCCTGGCCGTCGACGATGTCGGTTTCGACATTGCGCCGGCCACGATCCTGGCCCTGATCGGACCCAACGGCGCTGGCAAGAGCACGACGGTCAACCTGCTGACCGGCGTGCTGGCGCCGAGCTCGGGCGAGGTCGTGCTCGAAGGCCGCGACGTCGTAGGCCTCGCCCCCCATGTCATCGTCGGCCGCGGTCTGGTGCGGACCTACCAGAACGGCCGGCTCTATCCGCGCCTCGACGTGCTGGAGAATGTGCTGGTCGGCGGCGAGGGCGGCCGCACCACGAGGCTCTACGACGCCGTCCTGCGGACGCCGGCCTTCCGCCGCGAGGACAGACGGCTGCGCGACGAGGCGGCGGCGCATCTCGAGGCGCTGGGGCTCGGGGACGTCATGAAGCGCAAGCCGCTGGAGCTGCCCTACGGCAAACAACGCAAGCTCGAGATCGCGCGCGCCCTGATGACCAACCCCAAGGTGCTGCTGCTCGACGAGCCGGCGGCGGGGCTGAACTCGGGCGAGGTCGAGGACCTGATCGCCTTCGTCTCCGGCCTGCGCGCCGGCGGCCTCTCGATCCTGCTGATCGAGCACAATATGGGCCTCGTCATGCGGCTCGCGGACCACATCACCGTGCTGAATTTCGGCCGCCCGATCGCCAGCGGCACGCCGCGCGAGATCAGGGAAAACGAGGCGGTGATCGAGGCCTATCTCGGACGGAGGGCGAGCCATGCCGAGCCAAGCCATGCTTGAGATCGAGAATCTCGGCGTCAGCTACGGCGCGGTCCAGGCGCTCGATGCCGTCTCGCTCAGTGTCGGCAAGGGCGAATGCGTCGCGCTGCTCGGTGCCAACGGCGCCGGCAAGACCACGCTGCTGCGGACGATCTCCGGTCTGGAGAAACCGAAGCAGGGCGATATCAGGCTGGAGGGCACGTCGCTTCTCGGCGTCGCGGCCGAGGCGCGGGTGCGCGGCGGTATCGCGCAGGCGCCGGAGCGCCGGCGCATCTTCCCGGGGCTGACCGTGCGCGAGAACCTCGACGTGGCGACCACGTCCTGGCGCAAATTCGGGCAATCGGCGGCCGAGGATCTCGACCGCGTCTTCGAGCTCTTCCCGCGCCTCAAGGAGCGGATCGGGCAATATGGCTGGTCGCTCTCGGGCGGCGAGCAGCAGATGCTGGCGATCGGACGGGCCCTGATGTCGCGCCCGCGCATCCTCCTGCTGGACGAGCCCTCGCTCGGACTCGCGCCGCTGATCTCCGACGAGGTCTATGCGCGGCTCGGCCAGGTCAGCGCGCTCGGCGTCGCCATGCTGCTGGTCGAGCAGAACACGGTGATGGCGCTCTCGCTGGCGAAGCGCGGTTACGTGCTGGAGCACGGCCATATCGTGCTGGAAGGCTCGTCGGCCGAGCTGATGGACCATCCCCGCGTCCGCGAAGCCTATCTCGGCGCCTGACCCGCTGGGGTTCATGCGCAAGCCGCGATGTCCGCCGCCCGGCCGCGAGCCCGGCGCGACCTCGCTCATCCGACAGGAGACGATCATGAACATCGCCGTCACCGTGCCCGATCGCCAGACGCCGCATCCCTTCCTCGACGGCAAGACCAAGAAGCTGCTGATCGACGGGCAGTGGGTCGAGAGCCTCTCGGGCGAGACCTTCGCCAGCATCAACCCCTCGACCGGCGCGGTGCTCGCGCATGTCGCCAAAGGCGGCAGGGAGGACATCGACCGCGCGGTCAAGGCGGCGCGCCGGGCCTTCGAGGGGCCATGGAGCAAGTTCAAGCCGTTCGACCGTCAGGCGCTGCTGCTCAGGATCGCCGATCTCGTCGAGACGCATTACGAGGAGCTCGCCTGGCTCGACACGCTCGATTATGGCGGGCCGATCGCGCGAACGCTAGGCGCGAAACGGCGCCATATCGGGTTGCTGCGTTATTATGCTGGGCTCGCCACCGCGATCCATGGCGAGACGATCGAGAACTCGCTGCCGGGCGAGATCGTCTCCTACACGCTGAAGGAGCCGGTCGGCGTCGTCGGCGCCATCATTCCCTGGAACGGGCCGGTCGGCACGGCGATCTGGAAAATCGCACCTGCGCTTGCGACGGGCTGCACCGTCGTGCTCAAGACGGCCGAGGAATCGCCGCTCTCGGCCTTGCGCCTCGGCGAGCTGATGCTGGAGGCGGGCGTGCCGCCGGGTGTCGTCAACATCGTGCCAGGCGGCGGCGCGGCCGGCGCGGCGCTGGCCGAACACTCCGACGTCGACAAGATCGCCTTCACCGGCTCGACCGCGACCGGTCAGGCGATCGTGCGCGCCTCCGCCGGCAACCTGAAGCGGCTCTCGCTCGAACTCGGCGGCAAGTCGCCCGACATCGTCTTCGCCGATGCCGATCTCGACCAGGCGGTACCGGGCGCCGCGCTCGCGGTCTTCGCCAATTCCGGCCAGGTCTGCAGCGCCGGCACGCGCCTCTTCGTGCAGCGCAAGGTCTATGACGAGTTCGTCGGCCGCGTCGCCGAGTTCGGCAAGGCGATGAAGATCGGCGACGTGCTCGATCCGCAGACGCAGATGGGCCCGCTCGTCTCCGAAAAGCAGCTCGATCGCGTCTCCGGCTATCTCGCCATCGGCCGGGAGGAGGGCGCGACGCTGCTCTCGGGCGGTGCTCGCCTGACCGAGGGTGATTTCGCCAACGGCTATTTCGTGCCGCCGACCGTCTTCGGCGATGTCGGTGACGGCATGCGGATCGCGCGGGAGGAGATTTTCGGGCCGGTGATCGCAGCGATCCCCTTCGACGATGTCGAGGAGGTGGTGACGCGCGGCAACGGCACCGATTTTGGCCTCGGCAGCGGCGTCTGGACCCGCGACGTGACCAAGGCCCACAAGCTCGCACGCGCCATCAAGGCCGGCTCCGTCTGGGTCAACTGCTATCAGGCGATGGACCCGGCCGTGCCCTTCGGCGGCTACAAGATGAGCGGCTACGGCCGCGAATCCGGCATCCAGCACATGGACGAATTCCTGAACGTCAAATCGGTCTTCATCCGGATCGAGTGACCCGAAGGGGCGGGCGCTGAGCGGCGTTTCGTCGAAAGCTGGCGCAGTCGGTGCGACATGACGTAAGAAGCGCGCGTGAACGCACCGGCCGGACGGCCGCAACATGTGACGATGCAGCAGCCGCAGCCATATCGCTTTTCCGTCGCGCCGATGATGGACTGGACCGACCGGCATTGCCGCGTCGTCCATCGCCTGCTGTCGCGCCGCGCCCGGCTCTATACCGAGATGGTCACGGCCCAAGCCGTGATCCGCGGCGATCGCGCGCGCCTGATCGGGTTCGACGCGGCCGAGCATCCGGTCGCGCTGCAGCTCGGCGGCAACGATCCCGCGCTGCTCGCCGAAGCCGCCAGGATCGGCGCCGATTTCGGCTATGACGAGATCAACCTGAACTGCGGCTGTCCGTCCGACCGGGTGCAGGGCGGAGCTTTCGGCGCCTGCCTGATGCGCGAGCCGGACCTCGTCGGCGCCTGCGTAGCGGCGATGAAGGCCGCCGTCGCCGTCCCCGTCACGGTGAAGTGCCGCATCGGCGTCGACGACCAGGATCCCGAGGCGGCGCTCGACGGCCTGACTGCGGCGGTCACGGCAGCCGGCGTCGATGCGCTGATCGTGCATGCGCGAAAGGCCTGGCTGCAGGGCCTGTCGCCGAAGGAGAATCGCGAGGTGCCGCCGTTGGACTACGGGCGCGCCTATCGCCTCAAAGCGGCCAATCCCGATCTGCCCGTCGCGATCAACGGCGGCATCCGGGCGCCCGAGGAATGGGCCTGCCATCTCGCGCATCTCGACGGCGTCATGATCGGCCGCGAGGCCTATCAGAACCCCGAGATCCTGCTCCGGGTCGACCCGCTGCTGTTTGGCGAGGATGCGCCGGTTACCGACGCCTTCGCCATGCTGGAAGCGCTGGAGCCGCATGTCGCGCGCCATCTCGAAGGCGGCGGGCGGCTGCATGCCTTCACCCGCCACCTCGTCGGCCTGTTTCCGGGCCGGCGCGGCGCGCGCCTGTTCCGCCGGCACCTCGCCGAGCATTGTGTCGCGACCGGCGCGGGACTGGCCGATCTGCGTGCCGCGATCGCCCATGTCGCCCACGACGACGCGCCGGCGCAGGCGGCCTGAAGACAGGTTCCGATGTCCGAGCTTCCATCCGACGACATCCGCAATCGCATCGAGGCGAGCTTCGCCAGACAGGCCTTCATGACTACGCTCGGCGCGCGGCTCGTCCGCGTCGCTGCCGGAGAGGTCGAGATCGCCATGCCGGTGGCGGGACATCTCGCTCAGCAGCACGGCTTCGTCCATGCCGGCGCGGTCGCGACCATCGCCGACTCGGCCTGCGGTTATGCCGCGCTGACGGTGATGCCGGCCGGCACCGGCGTCCTCACCGCAGAGTTCAAGATCAACCTGCTCGCGCCGGCGGCCGGCGAACGGCTGGTCGCGAAGGGCAGGGTGGTCAAGGCCGGGCGCACGCTGACGCTGGCCATGGCCGAGGTCTTCGCCGTCTCGGGCGGCACCGAGAAGCTCTGCGCCATGATGACCGCGACCTGCATGACGATCGCCGGCCGCGACGGCATCGCCGATTGAGGTCGCACCCGGCGCTTGACGCTGCCGGTCTTCGGCTATAACTTAACTCAATGGTTAAGTCTCAACAGGCGCAGCTCGACCGGACCTTCTCGGCCCTGGCGGACCCGACGCGACGGGCCCTGCTGGCGCGGCTGGAGGGGCAGGAGAGCGTGTCGGTCAGCGAGCTGGCGCGGCCGTTCCCGGTCTCGCTGCCGGCGATCATGAAGCATCTCGACGTGCTGTCGGATGCGGGACTGGTGACGCGCCAGAAGACCGGCCGGACGGTCGCCTGCCGCCTGAATGCGCAACCGATGGAGGAAGCGATGGCCTGGCTCGCCCACTACCAGCGGTTCTGGTCGCAGCGCCTCGATGCGCTGGAGACATTCCTTGCCGAGCAGCGCGCCGGCAAGGCCTGAAAAACCTAAAGAGACGATGCCGTCGCGGGAGGCGACGCCGATGCAGGATGCCGCGGTCAATCCGAGCCTGACCATGAAACGCCGTCTCAAGGCGGCGCCGGCGGAGATCTGGCGTGCCTGGACCGATCCCAGGCTCCTGACCCGCTGGTTCGGGCCGGAGAACGTCGAGACGATCGAAGCCGAGCTCGATCCGCGGGTCGGCGGCGTCTATCGCATCGTCATGCTTGAGAACACCGGCGAGCGCCATCAGGTCTCGGGCTCCTATCAGGAGGTCGTCGAGAACGAGCGGCTGGTCTTCTCCTGGTCCTGGGTGACGACGCCCGAGCGCGTCTCGCGGGTCAGCGTGACGCTGAAGCCGGATGGCGACGAGACCATCCTGACGCTGCTGCACGAGAAGCTGTTCGACGCGCAGGCGGTCAAGGGCCACATCCACGGCTGGACCGGCTCGCTGGTCAAGCTCGACGAGCTTTTCACCTGAGATCGGGCGCGGGGCTGTGGCAACGCGGCGCCCAGGGCCGCAAAAACCAAGGGAGACAGACAATGCAGCATCAGGTCGTATCCCGGCAGGACTGGCTTGCCGCCCGCAAGGCCCATCTCGCCGCCGAGAAGGAATTCACCCGCGCCCGCGACAGGCTCTCGGCCGAGCGCCGCGCGCTGCCCTGGGTCCGGATCGACAAGGACTACGTCTTCGAGGGGCCGAAGGGCCGCTTGCGTCTCGGCGACCTGTTCGGCGTCAACAGCCAGCTCCTGGTCTATCACTTCATGTTCGGGCCTGGCTGGACCGAGGGCTGTCCGGGCTGCTCCTTCCTCGCCGATCATTTCGACGGCGCGAACCAGCATCTGAAGCACCACGACGTCAGCCTGGTCGCAGTCTCGCTGGCGCCTTTCGCCGAGTTCCAGGCCTTCCGGAAGCGGATGGGCTGGGCATTCGACTGGGTGTCCTCGGCCGGGAGCGATTTCAACTATGATTTCCACGTCTCGGCGAGCCCGGCCGAGAAAGCGGCCGGCCGCTACGAATACAATTACGAGGAGCATGACGGGGAGGGCGGCGAGATGCCGGGCTTCTCGGTGTTCCATCGCGACGCCGAGGGCGCCGTCTTCCACACCTATTCGTCCTATGCCCGCGGCGGCGACCTGCTGATCGGCGCCTACAACTTCCTCGACCTGATGCCGAAGGGCCGCAACGAGGACGAAATCATGGACTGGATGCGCCACCATGATCGCTACGAGGAGAAACCCTCCGCGAAAGCGCCCGCCGAACCTGTGCCGGTCGGCGCCTGCTGCGGCTGAACACCTTTGTCATTCCCGATCCGCGGGTCATCTCCTCCCGCGCCGTCCTCCAACCCGTGAGGGTAAGACCATGACCTATGTGCAAGGATTCGTCGTCGCCGTCCCCGCCGCGAACAAGGAAGTCTATCGCAAACATGCCGCCGATGCGGCCCCGATCTTCAGGGAATTCGGCGCGACCCGTATCGTCGAGACGTGGGGCGACGACGTCCCGGACGGCAAGCTCACCGACTTCAAGGGCGCGGTGAAGGCGACGGGAGACGAGGTCGTCGTCTTCTCTTGGCTCGAATTTCCCGACAAGGCGACCGCCGAAGCCGCCAACACGAAGATGATGAGCGATCCGCGCATGAAGGACATGGGTTCGTCCATGCCCTTCGACGGCAAGCGCATGATCTATGGCGGTTTCGCCGCTTTGGCCGACGAGGGCTCGGGCGGGGAGGCGGGCTATGTCGACGGCATGGTGGCTGCGGTGCCGACCGGCAACAAGGACGCCTACCGGGATTTCGCGATGCTTCACGGCGCGATCCTGCGCGAATGCGGCGCGTCGCGCGTCGTCGACACCTGGGCCGAGGACGTGCCCGACGGCAAGGTCACCGACTTCAAGCGCGCCGTACAGGCGTCGGGCGACGAGAAGGTCGTCTATTCCTGGATCGAGTGGCCCTCGAAGCAGACGCGCGACGCGGGCTGGCAGAAGGTCATGTCCGATCCGCGGATGCGGCGCGAGATGCCGTTCGACGGCAAGCGCCTGATCCATGGCGGCTTCCGGCCGATTGTGGACGCCTGAGCGCGGCATGTCCCGATCGGGAACCACACCGTCATCCCGGAGCTTCGCCTCGTCGCATCCGGAATGACGGCCCGGTTCGGGCAGCTGATGGAGCTGAGGCCTCAGCCCGGCCCCGCGCCTTGGGTCGCCAGATAGACCGCGTAGATCGACTGGCTCGCCGCCATGAACAGGCGGTTGCGCTTGGGCCCGCCGAAACAGACATTGCCGCAGACTTCGGGCAGCCTGATCCGTCCGATCACCTTGCCGGCCGGGTTGAACACGGTGACGCCGCTATAGCCGACATTGCGGCCGGCATTGGACGAGGCCCAGAGATTGCCCTCGACGTCGCAGCGCAGCCCGTCAGGCCCGCAATTGATCCCGTCGATCATGCAATCCGAGAACAGCTTCTGGTTCGTGAGCTTGTTGTCGGCGCCGACGTCGAAGACATGGATGTCGCCCTTGCCGCCCGGCCCGGTGTCGCCCGGCCCCTTGCCTGTCGAGGCGATGTAGAGCTTCTTGAAATCGGGCGAGAAGCACAGGCCGTTCGGGTCCGGCACCTGGCTCTCGGTCACCACGAGGTCGAGGCGCCCGCTCGGATCGAGCCGGTAGCAATTGGTCGGCAGCTCGCGCTTGGCGAGCCCGATGCCGGGCAGTTGCCCGAGCCGCGGATTGATCTTGCCGTTGGCGTTGCTGGGGCCGCCCGCCGCATCGGGCGCGCCCTCGTAGAGCTGCCCGCCATAGGGCGGGTCGGTGAACCAGTAGCTGCCATCGGTATGGGCGACGATGTCGTTGGGCGAGTTCAGCTTCTTGCCCTGGTAGTTGTCGGCGAGCACGGTCGCCGAACCGTCGAGCTCGTAGCGCACGACGCGGCGGTTGAGATGCTCGCAGGAGAGCTGCCGGCCCTGGAAGTCGAAGCTGTTGCCGTTGCTGTTGCCGGAGGGCGAGCGGAACACGGTGACCCGGCCGTCATCCTCGATCCAGCGCATCTGCCGGTTGCGCGGGATGTCGCTCCAGACGAGATATTGGCCCTGCGCGTTCCAGGCCGGGCCCTCGCACCACAGCCCGCCGGTCCAGAGCCGCTCGATCGACGCATTGGGCTGGGCGAGGCCGTTGAAGGACGGATCGACAGCGACCACGTCCGGGTCCCAGAAATAGGTCGTGGGCGCACCGCGGCGGCTGAAATCGCGCGGCGGATTGGTGATCGTGCTCGGCGGTGCGACTGCGGTCTGGGCCAGGGCCGGCATCGCGGCGGTTGCGAGAACAGCCGCGCCCGCCGCCTTGAGCAGGCTGCGACGCGACGGGGCCGAATCCGGGATCGGCACTTCGATTGGCTTCGTCATCATTGACCTCCCTGAGTTTTTTCTCGCTTAAAACGATTTAAATTGATTGGAGAGAGCGAAGGGCCTCAGGCCTCCATGCTGGTTTGGTGGGATACCCACTATCGCGCCGGTTGCGGGTCCAAGTCCAGCGGGACGATTGCGGGAGGCCGGCACGGCGTTCGGCGGGTCGGATCCGGTGCCGCTGCCCGCCCGCTCCCGCATGGCGACCCTGCCCGACCTCGCTTGCGGCGCCGCCCGAAATCGCCCACAGGGTCGGGGCGCAGACCACCGGACCCCGTCATGCTTGCTGGAATTCCGCTCAACGAGCTCGCCTTCCTCGCCGTTTCCCTCGTCGTCGCCGGCGCCTTCACCGGCATCCTGGCGGGCCTGTTCGGCGTCGGCGGCGGCGCGGTCATCGTGCCGATCCTCTACGAGATCTTCCGCGTCATCGGCGTGCCCGAGGAGGTGCGGATGCCGCTCTGCGTCGGCACCTCGCTGGCGATCATCATCCCGACATCGATCCGCTCCTTCAACGCCCACCGCGCCAAGGGGCTGGTCGATCTCGACATCCTCAAGGTCTGGGCTGCCCCGGTCGTGCTCGGCGTCATCGTCGGCAGCTGGATCGCCCGCTTCGCGCCGCCCGACCTGTTCAAGATCGTCTTCATCCTTGTCGCGGTCGCGAGCGCGCTCCGCCTGCTCTTCGCCTCCGATAAATGGCAGCTCGGGACCGAGATGCCCGGCCGGGCGCTGATGACGGCCTATGGCGCCGTCATCGGCGTGCTCTCGGCCCTGATGGGCATCGGCGGCGGCCAGCTCTCCAGCCTGTTCATGACCTTCTATGGCCGGCCGATCCATCAGGCGGTCGCGACCTCGTCGGGGCTCGGCGTCCTGATCTCGATCCCCGGCGCCCTCGGCTTCATCTATGCCGGCTGGCCGAAGATGGCGATCCTGCCGCCGCTTTCGCTCGGCTATGTCTCGTTGATCGGTTTCCTGCTCTTCATTCCGACCTCGATCTGGACCGCGCCGATCGGCGCGCGCCTCGCGCACCGCCTGTCCAAGCGCCGGCTGGAAGTGGCCTTCGGCCTCTTCCTGCTGGTCATCGCCGGGCGCTTCATCGTCTCGTTGGTGGCGGGGTAGGAATGGGCAAGCAGTTTTCGGCCATCGACGACGCTCATCGCGCCTTCATCTCGCGCCAGCGGATTTTCTTCGCCGCTTCCGCGTCGGCCGAGGCCAGGGTCAACGTCTCGCCACGCGGGACGGATTGCTTCCGGATTCTCGGCGACACGAGCGTCGCCTATCTCGACCGTACCGGCAGCGGCAACGAGACCGCCGCGCATCTGCTGGCCGACGGGCGCCTGACGCTGATGTTCTGCGCCTTCGACGGGCCGCCGATGATCCTGCGCCTCTATGGTCGCGGCGAGGTCCTTTCGCGCCGCCGCAGGGAATATGCGGACCTGCTTCAGAGCGCCTTCGCAGGGGAGGAACCTGCCGGTACGCGCCAGATCGTGCGCATGAGCGTCGAGATGGTACAGACTTCGTGTGGCTACGGCGTGCCGTTGTTCGGCTACGAGGGCGAGCGGCCGAGCCTGGACAACTGGGCGCGGTCGAAAACCGACGAGGAGATCAGAGCCTATCGGGCGCAAAAGAACATGGTCAGCCTCGACGGTCTGCCGACCGGGCTGGTCGAGGCCTGAGACGGACCGGCGATGATCCTCGTCCGGGCCGCGACGTCGGACGACCACGCGGCCCTTGCTGCGCTTTTCGCCCAGATGCAGGCGCACTATGCCGTGCCCTGCCCGCCGCTGGACGAGATCGTCGCCGGGCTGGCGAGCCGGCCTGCAGGCGTCGAGCTGATGGTCGCCGAGCGGAGCGGCGTCCTCGTCGGCTTTGCTGCTTTCGCCGCGATCTATCCGGGGCCTGGCCTGAAGCCGGGTCTCTTCATGAAGGAGCTTTATGTCGCGGCAGGCGCGCGCGGCATGGGCGCGGGCCGTGCGCTGATGCGGGCACTGGCGCGCGAGGCGGTCTCACGACGCTTGAGCCGCATCGACTGGACGGCCGATGTGGACGACGTCCGCTTGCTCGCATTCTACGCGGCGCTCGGCGGCAAACCTCAGCCGAAGAAGCTGTTCTTCCGGCTGACCGGCGAGGCGCTGGACGATCTCGGCCGAGGCTGAACTCAGCGCTCGGCGGTGATCGTCTTCATCCGCTCCCGCAGCAGCGCCATCACGTCCAGCCGTTCCATTTCGCTCATGCTGCTCCAGCGCGCGATCTCGGCGAGCGTCCGGCCACAGCCCTCGCAGAGCTTGCTGACCGGATCGATCACGCAGATTTTCACGCAAGGGCTCGACGCCGCACTCATCGTCCGGAGCCGCCGAGCATGAGCGCGAATCCGAGATAGATCGCGATCTCGGACAGTTGCTGGGCGGCCCCGATGATGTCGCCGGTCTGGCCGCCGATCAGGCGGCGCGCGTTCCGTAACAGTAGCTCGACCGCGCCCGCCGACAGCGCCAGCCCGACGAAGAGCGTCCAGATCGGCTGGTCCGCCGCCAGCGTCAGCACGCTGGCGAGCCCGAGCGCGCCGGCCATGGCGATGTGCATGCTGCGCGCCTCCGGCCTGCCGACGCTCGCGGCCTTGCCGTCGGGCCGTGCCGGTGGAACGGTCGCGAGGATGCGCACGCACTCGCTGCGCGACCACATCGCCGAACAGAGAATCGCCGCAGCCGCGGCCCAGGGGGCGGCCGCCGTGAGGATCGCGGCCAGGGCCGTCACGCGCAGCAGTAGCGACAGGCCGAGTGCCAGCGCGCCATAGGAGCCGATGCGGCTGTCGCGCATGATCTCGAGCCGGCGTTCCGGCGTGCTGCCGCCGAACAGTCCGTCGGCCGTATCGGCGAGCCCGTCCTCGTGCAGCGCCCCGGTGGTCAGGACGAGCGCGGTCACCGCCAAACTCGCTGCCAGGGGAGCCGAAACCCCTGCAAGCCCCGCTGCCAGCATGAACAGCGCGGCCGGCGCAGCCATCACCAGCGCGGCCAACGGCATCGCGCTCAGGACCAGCCGGAAGTCGGGCGCGGCGTGGATGTCGCGCTCGCCCGGCAGGCGCGGCACCGGCAGGCGCGAGAAGAAGCGCAGGCAGGTCGCAGTCGCGGCTAGCCAGCCCGGCCAGCGTGGCGGGGAGGGCTCCGGCGCCGGGCCCTGTTCGCCGAACATGCCCCGTCTGTCGTCCTCGATTGTCATCGCGACTCCGAGCCTATAGCAGCAGCCGCGAGCCGGCCGCCACAGGCGGACCGCCCGTCCGATCAGAAAGACACGCCGCATGCCCGCCTCCGGTCTGCCCTTCGACGATATCCGCGGCCTGATCGCGTCCATGCCGGGGCCCGACATGGCGGCGGCGAACGCCGTCCGCGCCCGCGACGCCAACCTCACCAAGCCCGCCGGCAGCCTCGGCCGCATGGAGGAGATCGCCGAATGGCTCGCCGCCTGGCAGGGCAAGGCGAGCCCACGCGTCGACCGGCCGCTGGTCTGCGTCTTCGCCGGCAATCACGGCGTGGTGGCGCAGGGGGTCTCGGCCTATCCGCAGGCCGTCACCCGCCAGATGCTGGAGAATTTCGCCGCCGGCGGTGCCGCGATCAACCAGATCTGCGCGGCCTTCGACCTCGGCTTCAAGGTCTTCGACCTGGCGCTCGATTTGCCGACCGGCGACTTCACCTGCGAGGACGCACTGGACGAGCGCGCCTGCGTCGCCACCATGGCCTTCGGCATGGAGGCGCTGGCCGGTGGTGCGGACCTGCTCTGCCTCGGCGAGATGGGCATCGGGAACACCACATCGGCGGCTGCGATCTACGCGGCACTGTACGGCGGCGGCGCAGCGAAATGGTGCGGGCGCGGCACCGGCGTCGACGACGATGGCCTCGCCCGCAAGATCGCGGCGGTGGAGGCCGGGCTGCTCTTCCACGCTTCACATCTGAACGATCCGCTCGAGGTTCTGCGCCGCTTCGGCGGGCGCGAGATGGCGGCGATCTGCGGCGCGATCCTGGCGGCGCGGCTGCAGCGCATCCCGGTCATCCTCGACGGCTATGTCGTCTGCGCGGCGGCGGCCGTGCTGCACGCGCTGGAGCCCTCGGCGCTCGACCACTGCCTCGCCGGCCATCTTTCGGCGGAGGGTGCCCATGCCGAGGCGCTGGCGCGGCTCGGCAAGGTGCCGCTGCTGGCGCTCGACATGCGGCTGGGCGAGGGCTCGGGCGCCGCGCTGGCGGCAGCCCTGGTCAAGGCGGCGGCGGGCATCCACACCGGCATGGCGACCTTCGAGCAGGCGCAGGTGGAGCGCAAGGGCGCCGATCCGTTATCTTGATCCGTACGTTTTGAAGGCGTACATATGCCGGCGAGATGCCGCTGGCCGGAGGATGGCATGCCGAGACCTGCAATCGAGACCAACAGCCGGATCGCGCTTCGCCTTCGATCGGCGGAGAAGGCGAGGATTCTTCGCGCCGTCGCGATCGAGCAGACGGATCTGACGGACTTCATTCGTCGCAATGCCTTGCGAGCGGCCGATCTGGTAATCGACAAGGCCGAGCGGATCGTCCTGTCCGAGCGTGACAGCCTTCAGGTGCTGGCCCTGCTGGAGAACCCGCCGCCGCCCTCGGCGAAGCTCGTAGCGGCGGCCAAGGCGCTGCCGCCCGAAGCATGAGCTTGCCGTCCTGGCGCGAAGAGCCGATCGCCAAGGCCCATGATCGGCAAGGCTTCGATTGCGGCCAGGACGCCCTGAACGTCTTTCTGCGCACGCAGGCGCGGCAAAGCCACGAACGCGGGGCGGCCAAGACCTTCGTCGCCGTCGACGACGGCGACGGCAAGACGGTCCATGGCTTCTACAGCCTCAGTCCGGCATCGATCGCCTATGCGCGGACGCCGGAGATGCTACGCCGCGGTCTCGGGCGGTTCGATCTCGGCGCCTACCGCCTCGGCCGCCTCGCCGTCAGCACGACCTTGCAAGGGCAGGGCCTCGGCGGGCAGCTTCTTCTCGCTGCCGGGCGCCGCTGCCTGAGGGTGGCGAGCGAAGCCGGCGGAACCGCCATGCTGATCGACGCCAAGGACGAGCGTGTCGCCGCCTGGTATGCGAGCTACGGCGCCTTGCCTCTGCTCGATGCGCCATTGTCGCTGTTGCTGCCGCTGGCGCAGATCGCCGCAGCGCTGAGGGCTGCTGGCAGGATCTGACTCACGCCGCCCGGTCCTTTGGCTGCGGCACGGCGGCGAGCGTGTCCATCACCCGCTCGGCCGGCAGCGTGATCGTGACCTCGGTGCCGGCGCGCGGCTTCGATTTCAGGTGGAAGCCGCCGCCATGCAGGTCGATCAGCCCCTTGACGATCGGCAGGCCGAGGCCCGAGCCCTGCTCGGCCGTCTTGATCGCGAGCGAGCCGCGCCCGAAGGTCTGCAGCACGACCGGGATCTCGTCCTCGGGGATGCCGGGTCCGGTGTCGATCACCGAGGCGTATTGGCCTCCCGTCGCGGTCCAGCCGACCTTGATCGAGATCTCGCCGCCCTGCGGCGTGAACTTGATTGCGTTCGACAGGATGTTGAGGACGACCTGCCGCAGCGCGCGCTCGTCGGCCCAGACCTTGGGCAGTTCGGGCTCGACCGCCTCGCGGATCGTCTGGCCCTTGGCCTTGGCGCGCAGGTTCAGCATGTGCCGGCAATCCTCGACGATGGCCGCGAGCGAGATCGCCTCCTCGTTGAGTTCGTATTTGCCGGCCTCGATCCGCGACAGGTCGAGGATCTCGTTGATCAGGTTGAGCAAATGCTGGCCCGAGCCGTGGATGTCGGCGGAGTATTCCTTGTAGGCCGCGTTGGCGTGGCCGCCGAAGACCTCGTTCTTCATCACCTCGGAGAAGCCGAGGATGGCGTTCAGCGGCGTGCGCAGCTCGTGGCTCATCGTCGCGAGGAAACGCGACTTGGCGAGGTTGGCCTCTTCCGCCTTGCGCCGGGCCTCGTCGGAGTTCGCCGTCGCGGTCTCGAGCTCCGCGATCAGCGCGTCCTTCTCGGCTCGGAATTCGATCGTCGAGACGGCGCTCGAATACAGCCGGTTGGCGAGGAAGACGAAGAAGAGCTGCGCCGAGGCCGCCATCAGCGCCATGGTCAGGCTGTCGATGTCGGTGCGCTGCCAGAAGAACAGCCCGATCCCGATCGTCATCGGCACGAGCCCGGCATAGACCGCCATCGGAATCGAGGCCGCCAGCATCACGGTCAGCGCGCTGACGATCAGCAGCGTGGTGGTGACGAAGACCTTGGCGCCGGGCGCATCGCCCTGCGCGAAGAGCAGCAGGAGCAAGGCCCAGCACAGCCCGTGCACGCCCTCCGCGATCGCGAAGACCCGCCGCCAGCGCCTGATCCCGACCTCGCCCGTCGCTTGGGCGAGGAAGCGCCGGCACAGGACGGCGATCGCGAGCGCGCTCAGGGCGACGCTGCCGGCCCAGGGCATGACCTTGTAGGCGGGCGTCCACAGGCAGGCGGCGGCGGCGACGCAGAGCACCAGCACCAGGGTGCCGACGGAGCCGGTGATGCGATATTGCGCGAACAGCCGCAGCAGCTCGTAGTCGAAGGCACGCACCAGGCCGGTCGACGAGGTCAGCCGCTCGCGCACGGATTTGACCTCGCGCGACATCAGCTTCCGGCGGGCGACGGTCGTCGGATCGGGCCCGCGCCCGCGCTGCACCTGTTCGGCCGTCACCTCCGCCATGATCGCGACCAGACGCCCCTCGACTCAAGAACACACACACGCAAGACGGCGCCCCGCGGAAGGCGGGACGGCCGGCTGGTCATCATGGTCTGCAAATCGTTAATCTCTTCCTGATGGCGCGCTTTGGATTCGGATCTTTTCGCTCGGGCCTCGCCGGCTGGCGTCGTGTCGGGCGGCCGGTCGATCTCGTCGTTGCGCTCGGCCTGATCGGGCTGCTAGCGATCGCCGGCGCGGTGCTGCAATACCGGCTCGGCCCGGCTCGCGAGCTGATCGGTGCAGCCCAGGTGATCGACGGCGATTCGCTGCGTCTGAACGGCGAGGAGCTGCGGCTCGAAGGGCTCGACGCGCCGGAACTCCGCCAGAGCTGCAGCGAGCGGAGCGGGCGGCTCGTCGATTGCGGCAGGGTCGCGCGACGCGCTCTGGTGGCGTTGGTCGAGCGCGGCATCGTCACCTGTTCGATCGGCAAGATCGACCGCTACGGCCGCGGCCTCGCCCGCTGCCGCGCCGGCGAGACCGACGTCAATGCCGAGATGGTGCGCCAGGGCCAGGCCGTCGCCTATGGCGGCTATCGCGCCGAGGAGGCCGAGGCGAAGGCCGCCGGCCGCGGCCTCTGGGCCCTGCAGTTCGAGCGCCCGGAAGCCTGGCGGCGCCAGCATCCGCGCTGAACCGAGTGCCTGTTCAGATCACGATGTCGGCCGCGGTCCGGATCGGGCGATCCGGACCCGCCGTGCCCTCGACGCTGCCCATTCGGTCCATTTTGCGCAGTTTGCCGAAATCGAGTCCGGTCAGGTCCTCGATCACCGTGATCGGGCGCTGGAACACGCGCGCCTGCTCCACCGTGTAGGGGTTGTACCTGGTCGATTCGAACAGCGGCGTGATCGTCGGCCTCTGCTCGACGATGAAGCCGGTCACCGACGGTTTGCCGTCGGGGCGTTTGAACACGGCGATCTTCCAGAACGACCACGGAATCTGCCAGGGGCCGCCCTGCAGGCCGTGCCCGTAGAAATCGTCGTCCGGCCGCAGCACCGGCCCCGTCATGACGCTGACCTTGTGATCGCGCTGATCCGCGCGCGCGAGCACGAAGTCTTCGAGGTTGCCCCAGGTCTCGCTGTTGTAGACGTGCTCCTGCGGCGCGGCGTTGGTGTAGTGGAAGGTGTCCGCCGCGGCCCTGTCTGCCACCGCCTGCGGACCCCAGACCGGGTCGAGCCGGCGCACGAGATGGCCGCGATCGATCTGGATGCCCTTGCCGGGGACCTTGCCGTAGACCTGCGCGAGCGTCTGTTCGCTGGCGGCCAGCCGCGGATCGCGTCGCCAGCCCGGTTCCGCATCCGAGGAGGTCACGCTCCCTCCGTCGATATTGACGGCGGTCCAGGCGGCGAGGCGCCGCTCGACGACCATCGCCAGGCTGAAATGGGTGTAGTCGAACTGCGTCTTGCCGGTCTCGCTGTTGGTCGCGAGCCTGCCGCGGAAGCCCGGGTCGGTCTTCGGCAGCGGCACGCGCAGGCCCGCGCCGAGAAAGCCCGGATCATAGCCCTGCGAGGATTTGAACGCGGGGTCGGCGAAGCGCGTCGATTCGAAGGCCGTCAGTTCGGGCGCGCCCGGGATCGTCTCCCATTTTTCCGGCTTCGCGTTCGCGCCGGTCGGTTGCAGCCGCATCGTGGCACGCGGCTCGAAAGCGAGCATCGCCATAATCTTGGCCGCGTCGGCATTGAACGATGCGGCGGCCTTGAGGTTCTCCATCAGCGCGCTGATGCGCAGGCCCTCATTGGCGATCCACTTCTTGGCGTCGTCGCCGTCGGCCTCGCTCCAGACCTTGCCGTTCCGGTTCAGCACCCTGCCGTCCGCGCCGCGGTCCGCGACCGCCATGTGATGGATGGCGACGAGGTCCCACTGGTCGTTGAAGACCGGCGCTCCCGAGGAACCGCGTTCGGTGTCGGCGGTGTAGTGGACGAATTCGTCGCCGATGCTCGGAAACCGGGCGGCGTCCAGCGCGATCAGCCGGTTTTCCCGGACGACCACCTGCTTGGTGCCGCCATCGGGATGCTGGATGATCGAGACATGTTCGCCGGGCAGGGCCTTGCCGCTCATCGGCAGCATCGGCAGGACGCCGAAATCCGATATGGGCGTTCCGTCATGGGCCGTCGGCGAGATCGCGACGATGGTGAAGTCCAGCGTCGCATCGGTGTAGAACGCCGCGATCGGCTGGAGCGGGAAGATCCGGCCGCGACGCTCGACGAAATTGATGTCGAGCTCGTTTTCGAACTCCGCCAGGCTGCGGCTCGCGGTCTCGGGATCGGGCAGGACATGGTTGTTGGTGACGAGCAGGGACGGCGCCGCGAGGAAGCCGGTGGCATAGTCGGGCGCGCCCCCGGCCGAGGCCAGCGTCTTGATCCGGCAGACCGCCTTCGCCGCCCGCAGCCCGCGCAGGAAGAAATTGATGCTGACGATATCGCGCTTGCCGATCAGGCGTTCCAACGCTGCGGGATCGTTGCGCGAGATCAGGTCGTGTCTGACCTGGATGCGCTCCTCGCTCGCCGCGTTCTGAGGCGAACGCTTGCCCGGGGCCGCGCCAGCGTCGCGCTGTCCTGCCGGCGCGTTCTCCGCCTGCTTGACGGCGAGCACGAGCTCGGCCTGGCGACCGCCGGCCGGGGATTGGCTATCGATGCTGGCCACGACTGTCCTCCCTCGTACCCGCGACGCGTTGCGCCGAAAGGCTTTGGTAACGCAAGGTCAGCAGACCATAACCCCTGCGTGTGCGCTACGGTCATGTTCGCGCCTTTCGTCCGGTGTTTCCTCCGTCGTCTTCGCTCTGGACAGTGCCCCTCGTCTTGACAGAGCCGGTGTCGCTCCATGAATGCGAGAAGTGAGGCAGGCGGCGCGAGAGGTGGCGGACATGAAGCTCTATGATGGCGGGCGGGCGCCGAATCCGCGACGGGTGCGGATCTTCTTTGCCGAGAAGGGCATTCCGCTGCCCGAACTCGTACCCGTCGACATGGCGAAGAGGGAGCACCGGTCGGAGGCCTTCACGAGGATCAACCCGCTGCAGCGCCTGCCGGTTCTCGAGCTCGAGGACGGGACCGCGCTCGCCGAGACGGTTGCGATCTGCCGCTATCTCGAAAGCCTGCATCCGAGCCCGCCGCTCTTCGGCGCCGATGCGCGGGCGCAGGCGCTGGTCGAGATGTGGAACCGCCGCGTCGAGCTCGGGTTGTTTTCGGCTGTGGCGGCGGTGTTCCGCCACAGCCACCCGTCGATGGCCGAGCTCGAGGATCAGGTGCCGGAATGGGCCGAGGCCAATCGCGAGCAGATCGACGATCATCTCTGGCTGCTCGAGCTGCAACTGGCCGCGAACCGCTTCGTCTGCGGCGACGCCCTGACCATCGCCGACATCACCGCCGGCATCGCGATCGACTTCATGAAGCCCTCGCGCATCCCGCTGCCGGAGGAGTTCGTCCAGATCCGGCGCTGGCATGGCGAGCTCGCCTCCCGGCCGAGCTGGGCGGCCTGATGCGGATGGCGCTCGGACTGGCGCTGGCGCTCGCCGCCGCTGGCCCCGCCCCGGCGGCGGAGCGGCTCAGCGGCGAGCAGATCAAGCAGGCCTTCGAGGGCAACACCGTCAGCGGCCGCTACGCCAGCGGCGGCTTCTTCACCGAATATCACGACGGCGACGGCCGGGCGCTCGGCCATAATGGCTGGCAGCCGAACAAGGACGCCTGCTGGACCACCCGCGCCGACGAGGTCTGCTACTATTACGGCCCGCAGGGCGAGCGCACCGTGCATTGCTTCACGGTCGAGCTCAGCGACCGGCTCTATGTGCTGCGCAACGTCTCGAACGGCCAGATCAATGCGCTCGCCAGCGTCGAGCCTGGCAATCCGCGCAAGCATTCCGACCGCGGCGAGCCGTGGTATTGCGACGGCCTGATCTCGAAGCTCCCGCCGATGTCGCGCCGGCGCCTGGCGGCGCGCTGATGCGGATCGTCCTCGCCGCTCTCGTCCCGCTCGCGCTGTCCGGCGCCGCGGCGGCCGCCGAAAGACTGAGCGGCGAGCAGATCCGCAAGGCTTTCGAGGGCAACACGGTCAGCGGCCGCTATTCCGGCAGCAACCTGCCGTTCAGCGAGTTCCATCATCCCGACGGGCGGGTTAGCGGCCACAACCGCGACGTCCCGAACACCGATGCCTGCTGGATCACGACCGAGGACGCGGCCTGCTACTATTACGGGCCGGCGGACAAGCGCCGGACCTATTGCTTCACGGTCGAGCTCAGCGGTGCACTGATCGTGCTGCGCAGCCGGCCGAGCGGGCGCATCAACGGTATCGCCACCATCGAGAACGGCGACCCGCGCAATTTTTCGCCGAGCGCCCGGCAATGGACCTGCGACGGACTGATCTCGCTGGCGCCCGGCCGCCTGCGGCTGACGGCGACGCGGCGCTGATGGCGCCCGGGCCGCTGGCGAGCCTGCTCGCGGAGCTCGCCGACTGCCGCATCTGCCGCGACACGCCGCTGTTCCGGCCCGGCCTGCCGCACGAGCCGCGGCCGGTCATCCAGGCGAGCGCGACCGCCAGGCTCTGCATCGCCGGCCAGGCGCCGGGCACCCGCGTCCATGCCAGCGGTCGGCCCTTCACCGACCCGTCGGGCGTCCGGCTGCGCGGCTGGCTCGGCATCGGCGAGGATGTCTTCTACGACGCCGCGCGGATCGCGATCGTGCCGATGGGCCATTGCTTCCCGGGGCTCGATGCCAAGGGCGGCGACAGGCCGCCGCGGCGCGAATGCGCGCCGCACTGGCGCGCCCGCATCTTCGCCGCGCTGCCTGCGATCGAACTCGTGCTGGCGATCGGCCGCTACGCCCAGGACTGGCACCTCGGCTCCGCGCAGGGCGCTTCCCTCTCGGAGACGATGACGGACTGGCGCGGCATCCTCGCCGCCCCGCGCCGCCCGCGCGTGTTGCCGCTGCCCCATCCCTCCTGGCGCAACAACGCCTGGCTGCGGCGCAATCCCTGGTTCGAAGACGAGCTTCTGCCGGTGCTGCGGGCCGAGGTCGCGCGCCTCCTCTGACGGCCGGGTGCGCTCAGCGATAATAGCCGTAGGCGTAACCGTCGCGGCCGCGGTCGATCCGCCCGCCGCCCTGGATCACCGTCCGCATCTGCCCGAAACTGGTCTGGTCGCGGATCTCGAGCCGCCCGACACCTGTCACGGCCGAGCCGCTGCGCCCGCCCGAGCCGACGCCGTATTCGGCCGCGACCGAGCCGCCGACACGCACGCAAGCCGAGCCGCCCTCGACGCGCACGAAGCCCGGCCCGTATTCGGGGCAGGGGCGCGAGGCCTTGGCCGGCTTCCACGGCTCGCCTGGCGATTTCGTCCGCGTCTGCCCCGGAATCGGCTCGCCGATGACCTGCGCGGCCGCCGGCAGGGCGGTGGCGATCAGCAGCGATGTCAGGACGATGCGCAGCGACACGGCGATGCCTCCGGAATGCTTCGCATGAGGATACAAGCGCGAATCGGGCAAGGCCATGGCGATCGTAGAAAACAAGCCAGCTCGACTTGAAAAACCCCGGCCTTTCGGCCGGGGTTCGTCAGAATTCGAGTTGGGCCGGCGAGCCGGCCGGTCGCTCTCTTCAGAGCTGGTTGGCCGCGCGCGCGCGGATCAGGAAGTTGTCGTAGGTGTATTCCGCGATCTGGAACCAGAGATACTGGTCGCCACGGAAGGTCGCCATCGCGTCGTAGATCTTCTTGAAGTCGGCGTTCTTGGCCGAGGTCTCGGCATAGACCTCCTTGGACGCCTTCAGGCAGGCTTCCATCACATCCTGCGGGAAGGGGCGCAATTGCGCGCCGGCCCCGACGAGACGCTTCAGCGCGGCCGGGTTGCGGGCATCGTATTTCGCCTGCATGTCGACATTGGCGAGCGCGGCTGCGGTCGTCAGCACCGACTTGTAGAGCTTCGGCAGCGCGTCCCATTTGGCGGTGTTGATGAAGAAGTGCAGCGCCGCGCCGCCCTCCCACCAGCCCGGATAGTAGTAGTACGGCGCGACCTTGTTGAAGCCGAGCTTCTCGTCATCGGCCGGCCCGACCCATTCGGCCGCGTCGATCGTGCCCTTTTCGAGCGCCGGGTAGATGTCGCCGCCGGCGATCTGCTGCGGCACCACGCCGAGCTTCTGCAGCACCTGGCCGGCAAAGCCGCCGATGCGCATCTTGACGCCCTGCAGGTCGGCGACGGTCTTGATCTCCTTGCGGAACCAGCCGCCCATCTGGCAGCCGGTGTTGCCGCCGGGCAACGCGTAGATGTTCGCCTTCTTGTAGAACTCGTTCATCAGGTCCATGCCGCCGCCATGGTAGAACCAGGCGTTCTGCTGGCGCGCGTTGAGACCGAAGGGCACTGCGGTGCCGAAGGCGTAGGTCGGATCCTTGCCGACATAGTAGTAGGACGCCGTGTGGCACATCTCGACCGTGCCGTTGGTCACGGCGTCGGCCGCCTGCAGGCCGGGCACGATCTCGCCGGCCGCGAAGGGCTGGATCTGGAACTTGTTGTCGGTCGCCTCGGCGACGGCCTTGGCCATGACCTCGGCGGCACCGTAGATCGTGTCGAGCGATTTCGGGAAGGACGAGGTGACGCGCCACTTCACCTCCGGCATGGATTGCGCGATCGCCGGGCTCGCGATCACACCCGCCGCAGCCCCCGCGCCTGCGACCTTCATGAACTGACGACGCTTCATCTGAACCGATCCTCCCTCAAGGATGTTTGGCGCGCCGCATCTTCGCAGTCGTCGCTTGCCCCCAACAAAGCAGGTCTTTTCGCCAGTGCAAGGAAAAAAGCATGTCGCCCATGCAATCGGCGCATGGAATCGCGACGATTTGCCACCATGAGGCGAGACCTGCCCCGGCGGCGTCGACAATGCCGATTCATTGGGCGTTGCGCCGCAGCGGCAGGAGGGCACGAAAAAGCCCGGCCACAGGGCCGGGCTCGTCGTCGATGCCGATCGGGAGCGTCGCGCGTCAGCGGGCGCGGGTGCGGACCTGGAAGACGTCGAAGGTCAGTTCCGCCACCTGCCACCACAGGTAGTGATCGCCGCGGAAGGCGGCCATCGATTCGATCGCCTTCTTGAAATCGGGGTTCTTGGCCGAGATTTCCGAGTAGAGCTCGTTCGACGCCTTCAGGCAGGCCTCGAGGATCTCCTGCGAAAACGGGCGAAGCTGCGTACCGGCACCGACCAGACGCTTCAGCGCGGGCGGGTTCACCACGTCGTACTTCGCCGCCATCCAGTTGTTGGCATAGGTGCAGGCGGCGGTCAGCGCGGCCTGGTAGGCCTTGGGCAGGCTGTTCCACTTCTCCAGATTGACGAAGGCGTGCACGGTCGGCCCGCCCTCCCAGAAGCCCGGATAGTAGTAGAACGGCGCGACCTTCGCGAAGCCGAGCTTCTCGTCGTCATAGGGACCGACCCATTCGGCGCCGTCGATCGTGCCCTTCTCCAGCGCCGGATAGATGTCGCCACCGCCGATCTGCTGCGGCACGACGCCGAGCTTGGCCAGCACCTGTCCGGCGATGCCGCCGATGCGCATCTTGACGCCCTGCAGGTCGGCGACGGTCTTCACCTCCTTGCGGAACCAGCCGCCCATCTGGGCGCCGGTGTTGCCGCAGGGCAGGCCGTAGATGTTGAACTTCTTGTAGAATTCGTTGAACAGGTCGTTGCCGCCGCCCTGGAAGAGCCAGGCGTTCTGGCCGCGCGCGTTCAAGCCGAACGGCACCGAGGCCGCGATCGCGAAGGTCGGATCCTTGCCGACATAGTAGTACGAGACGGTGTGGCACATCTCGACGGTGTTGTTGGTCACGGCGTCGGCGGCCTGCAGCGCCGGCACGATCTCGCCGGCGGCGAAGACCTGGATCTGGAACTTTCCGTCGGTCAGCTCGGAGACCATCTTGGCCATGACCTCGGCGCCGCCGTAGATCGTGTCGAGCGACTTCGGGAAGCTCGACGCCAGGCGCCACTTCACCTCGGGGTTGGACTGGGCGACGGCCGGCGCGGCGACGGCCGCTGCCGCCGCGCCGACGGCGGCGGTCTGGATGAACTGACGGCGCTTCATGATGGGCATCTCCTCGGATCGGTCTCGATAGTCGAGCGTTATGGCTTTGGGGGGAGGGTGGCGGATTGGCCCGCTCGTATCGGCGCGTTCTAGAGGAAGGCCACACGAATCGCGAGTGCTTTCAACAACGTGGTCTTCGACTTTCGGCTAGGGCCGCGGCCGGCCGTCGCCTCGCCTGCGTGCTCTTGGCAGCGTCGGCAGGCGATGCTTTATCGCCGCCATGATCGAGACCGCACGCCTGACGCTACGTCCGCCCACGCTCGCCGATTTGGAGCCGATCCATACCATGAGGTCGGACCCTGAGGTGGTGCGCTTCGTCGGCGGCAAGACCCTGTCGCGCGAGGAGGCCTGGCACCGCCTCCAGCGCAGCGCCGGTCATTGGGCGCTGCGCGGCTACGGCCTGTTCGCGGTCGTCGAGCGCGAGACCGGCCGGATGCTCGGCGAGGTCGGCCTGATCCGGGCCGAGCGGGGTCTCGGCGAGGACTTCGACCCGTTTCCGGAAGCCGCCTGGATCCTCGCGCGCGACGCCCATGGCAAGGGCTATGCGAGCGAGGCGGCGCAGGCCGTCCATGACTGGTTCGCGCGCAACCACGCGCCGACGCGGACCGTCTGCATCATCGATCCGTGCAACGCCGGCTCGCTGCAGGTCGCCCGCAAGCTCGGCTACCGCAGCTTCGGCACGACCTGCTATCACGACGACACGGTGACGATGCTGGAGCGGCCGGCCGGCTGAGCCGGACTGCTCGCGGAAAGGACGGATGATGGACCAGGACAAGCTCGCGAAGCTCAGATCGCGCTATGCCGGCGCGAGCGGGGCCGACATCCACGATCCGCGCTTCGCCAAGGTCGCCGCTGACCAGTTCAAGGGCGACAAGCGCAAATGGCCGTTCTCCGACGTCGCGACCTTCATCAGCGCGCCCTATCGGCCGGATGCGCTCTCTTTGCCCGATCTCGGCGGGCTCGACGTCGCCATTATCGGCCTGCCGATGGATCTCGGCGTCACCAACCGTGCCGGCACGCGGCTCGGGCCGCGCGCGGTGCGCTCCGTCGAACGCATGGGGCCGATGGACCATGTGCTGGGCACCGCGCCCTTCGGCATGCTCAAGGCCGCCGATATCGGCGACGTGCCGTTCCGCTCGCGCTATTCGCTGGAGAGCTGCCACGAGGACATCGAGGCGACCTTCAAGACCATCGTCGCGGCTGGCGTCTCGCCGCTCGCGGTCGGCGGCGATCATTCGATCACCTATCCGATCATGCGCGCGGTCGGCGCGAAGCGCCCCGTCGGCATGGTCCATATCGACGCCCATTGCGACACCTCGGGCCCCTATGAGGGCTCGAAGTTCCATCATGGCGGCCCGTTCCGGCAGGCCGTGCTCGACGGCGTGCTCGATCCGGGCCGTGTCATCCAGATCGGCATCAGGGGCGGCGCCGAATATCTCTGGGAGTTCTCCTATGAGAGCGGCATGACCGTGATCCACGCCAACGAGGTCGACGATCTCGGCATCGAGGCGGTGATCGCAAGGGCGCTCGCCGTCATCGGCGACGGCCCGACCTATGTCTCCTTCGACGTCGATTCGCTCGACCCGGCCTTCGCGCCGGGCACCGGCACGCCCGAGGTCGGCGGGCTGACGCCGCGCGAGGCGCTGGCCATTCTGCGCGGACTCAAGGGCGCCAACATCGTCGCCGCCGACGTCGTCGAGGTCGCGCCGCAATACGACGCCACCTCCAACACGGCCCAATGCGCGGCGCAGGTGCTGTTCACCGAGCTCTGCCTGATCGCCGAGGCGCGCGCCGCCGGTCTCGGCCGGCCGTGAAGCGAAAGGCCGTCGAGCTCGACGCCATCGACCGCAGGATCGTCGCGATCCTGCGCGAGGAGGGCCGCATCACCAACCAGGCGCTGTCGGAACGGGTCGGCCTTTCGGCGCGACCCTGCCTCGAGCGCGTGCGCAAGCTCGAGGCTTCCGGCCTGATCCAGGGTTACGGCGTCAGGCTCGCGCCCGAACTCGCTGGCCACGCCGTCGTCGCCTTTGCCTCGATCTCGCTGCGCGACCACTCCGTCGGCCGGCGCGAGCGGGTCGAGAAGGTTCTGAAGGCCTGCCCCGACGTCGTCGAGCTGCAGGTCGTCAGCGGCGACGCGGATTATCTCGCCCGCATCGTCGCGGGCTCACTGGCGGACTACGAGGAGCTGACGGGCACATGGCTCGCCGACGCCCAGCTCGGCGTGGCGAAGATCGCGACGACCTTCGCGCTCAAGGCGCTGAAGGGGTTCGAGGGCTATCCGCTCGGCGAGGGGTAGCGGCCACCGACATCAGACCGGCTTTCGCGCCAGCCAGATCACATGGCGCTTGCCACGTCCGCTGCGGCCAGCCCGCGCCTTCGCCTCTTCGACTGCAAAGCCGGCCTGTCCCAGCCTTTGCGTAAAGCTGCGGTCCGGCCCCTGCGACCAGACCGCGAGCATGCCGCCCGGCGTCAGTGCTGCGCGTGCCGCCGCCAGCCCCGCCAGGCCGTAGAGCGCGTCGTTGGCCGCGACGGTCAGCCCGTCCGGGCCGTTGTCGACGTCGAGCAGGATCGCATCGAAGCCGGCTCGCGACGCCGCGATCGCCTGCCCGACATCGCCGATCGTGACGGTGACGCGCGTGTCGTCGAGGCAGCCGGCAAAGACGTCCGCCATCGGCCCGCGCGCCCAGTCGACGACCTGCGGCACGAGCTCGCAGACCTCGATCCGGGCGTCGTGCGAAAAGCTCGCCAGCGCCGCCCGCAGCGTGAAACCCATGCCCAGCCCGCCGATCAGAATGCGCGGTCGCGGCCGGTCGGGCAGACGCTTTGCGACAAGTGTCGCCAGCGCCTCCTCCGAGCCGCTGAGGCGGCTGTTCATCAGCTCGTTGGCTCCGAGCATGATCGAGAATTCGGTCCCGCGCCGCTTGAGTCGCAGGCTTTCGCCGCCGGGAAGCGGTGCCTCGTCGAGCTGGAGCCAGGGCAGCATGCGGCGTCTCGCATTTGGTCGGCAAAAAGGTCGCCTCGCCTATAGCGCCGCGATCGAGCGGCCGCGAGCTTCCCGATTCTGTCGCTTCGACGACAGAATCGGCTGTGTAATCGCGGCAGCTCGCCGATCTTCGGCTGACGGCGTCCGGCTAGCCTCCAGGGCAACGAGGGAGAGCCACCATGAATGCCATCACCCGCGAACAGGCCGTCTGCGCGCAGAACTATGCGCCGCTGCCGATCATGCTCTCCCATGGCGAAGGCGTCTGGCTCACGGATATCGACGGCGTCCGGCGCCTCGACATGATGAGCGGCTATTCCGCCGTCAGCCTCGGCCACGGCCATCCGCGCATCCTGAAGGTGCTGTCCGAGCAGGCGCAAAGGCTCGCCGTCACCAGCCGCGCCTTCCACACGCAGCCGCTCGGCCCCTTCCTCGAAAAGCTCTGCGCCGTCTCCGGACAGGAGATGGCACTGCCGATGAACACCGGCGCCGAGGCCGTCGAGACCGCGATCAAGGCGGCGCGGCGCTGGGGCCACCACGTCAAGCGCATCGCCGAGGGCAGGGCGCAGATCATCGTCGCCGAGGGCAATTTCCACGGCCGCACCACCACGATCGTCGGCTTCTCCTCGGATCAGAGCTATCGCGACGGCTTCGGCCCTTTCGCGCCGGGCTTCGTCGCGGTGCCCTTCGGCGATGCGGAAGCCGCCGCCGCCGCGATCACGCCCGAGACTGCCGCGATCCTGATCGAGCCGGTTCAGGGCGAGGCCGGGATCGTCATGCCGCCGGAGGGTTATCTGCGAGCGCTCCGCGCCATCTGCGACCGGCAAAACGTTCTGCTGATCTTCGACGAGGTCCAGTCCGGTCTCGGCCGCACCGGGCGCTGGTTCGCTCATCAGCACGAGGGTATCCGTCCCGACGGGCTGATCGTCGGCAAGGCGCTCGGCGGCGGGGTCTACCCGGTCTCTGCCTTCCTGTCCTCGCGCGCCGTGATGGAGCTGTTCGGGCCGGGTTCGCACGGCTCGACCTTCGGCGGCAACGCGCTCGCCGCCGCGATCGGGCTGGAGGCCCTGAGCGTGATCGAGGAGGAACGGCTGGTCGAGCGCTCCGAGGAACTCGGCGCCCATATGAAGGCGCGGCTCGCCGCGATGACGGCCGGTCTCGCGCGCGACGTGCGCGGCCGCGGCCTCTGGATCGGCGTCGAGATCGACCCGGCCGCGGCTTCGGCCAAGGCGCTGGTCGGCGAACTCGCCCGGGCCGGCGTCCTGACCAAGGAGACGCATGAGACGGTGATCCGCTTCGCACCGCCGCTGACGATCTCGCCCGCCGAGCTCGACTGGGGGCTCGACCGTTGCGAGGCGGTTTTTCGCGGTGTCCCGTCGCAGCGTCGCGCCGCGGCGTGATCGCGGGACGCTTCCGCGCCGGCGAGGAAAACCGCAGAATCGGCGCTGGGGTGCATAAAAATTCAATGAAAACAGAAGGTTGCGCTGCCGGTTCTTTGAGCGCGGCCGCTTAGAAAAGCTGCATCATGCCACTTGCGGCCTGGGGCAGGCTTCGCCCAATCTATGGGCAGGCGCCGGAACGGGAACTCGAAACGCCCGGCCGGCCGAACCTACGGGAGGTACCATGAAAGGTTTCGTTCGTTTCATCGCCGCGGCCGCGCTGACGGTCGTCGGCGCCACCGGCGCTCTGGCCCAGGCCAAGGAGTGGAAGGAGATCAGGATCGGCACGGAAGGCGCCTATCCGCCCTTCAACAACCTCAACGCCAAGAAGGAGCTCGAAGGCTTCGAGATCGACTACGGCAACCTGCTCTGCGAGAAGATGAAGGTGAAGTGCACCTGGGTCGTGCAGGACTGGGACGGCATCATCCCGGCCCTTCTCGCCAGCAAGTACGACATCATCATCGCCGGCATGAACGGGACCGACGAGCGCAAGAAGCGCGTCGATTTCACCATGGTCTACACCAAGACCCCGATCTGGATCATCGGGCCGAAGGCGACGACCTCGACCGACGTTTCGCCCGCCGCCCTCAAGGGCAAGTCGATCGGCGTGCAGGGCTCGACCGTGCATTCGAACTTCGTCGAAAAGATCTACAAGGATTCGACCGCGCGTCCCTATCCGACGCAGGAGGAGGCCAACCTCGACCTGCTCAACGGCCGGCTTGACTACATCATCGCGGATTCGCTCTCGCTCGAGGATTTCCTGCTCGGCAAGGGCAAGGATTGCTGCAAGCAGATCGGCGTGATCGAGCGCGATCCGTCGATTCACGGTCCTGGCGTCGCCGGTGCCGTCCGCAAGGAGGACACCGCGCTCAAGGCGATGTTCGACAAGGCCATCGCCGAATCGATTGCCGATGGTTCGCACAAGAAGATCGCCGACAAGTACTTCAAGATCCCGATCCTCTGATCGGGGCGGGCTGAGCGACCGGCGCGGCCTCGCCGCGCCGGTCGACATTCCTCTCCCTCCGGCCCGGCCGCGCCATGTTCGACAAATTCGCTCTGCTCGGCTTCGGCCCCGGCGGCTGGGGGCTCGCGCTGCTTCAAGGCGCGGGCATCACCATCTCGATCGCGCTCGCGACCCTGCCCTTCGGGCTGCTGCTCGGCCTCGTGGTGGCACTCGGCAAGCGTTCCGACAGCCTCGTCCTGCGCTGGCTCTCGACCGTCTACACCACGGTCTTCCGCGGCGTGCCCGAGCTCCTGACGCTCTACATCATCTATTTCGGCATCCAGGTCGTGGTGCAGGAACTCTGGCGCAAGCTCGGCCTGCCCGGCTCGTTCTCGATCCCGCCCTTCGTCGCCGGCATGGTCGCGCTCGGCGTGGTTCTCTCGGCGTTCTCCAGCGAGGTCTGGGTCGGCGCTCTGAATTCGATCCAGAAGGGCCAGCGCGAGGCTGCCGCCGCGCTCGGCCTGTCCAAGGCCCAGGCCTTCCGCCTCGTCGTCTTCCCGCAGCTGATCCGCGTCGCGCTGCCGGGTCTCGGCAACAACTGGATGGTGCTGCTTAAGGAGACCTCGCTGGTCTCGGTCATCACCTTGCCCGACATCATGTTCATCACCACCCGCGCCAATGTCGCGACCAAGGAGCCGTTCCTGTTCTTCGGCGCGGCGATGGCGATCTATCTCGTCTTCTCGCTGGTCTCGGCCTGGGGGCTCGGCCGGATGGAGGCCCGCACCAACCGCGGTTTCGCCACCTTCGGGGGCGCGACGCGATGAACTGGTGCGAATATCCGGGCTATATCGTCGGCAGCGAGGTCTTCCAGAACTATGGCTGCCGCATGGCGACCGGCCTCTGGATCACCTTCGAGATGGTCGCGGTCTCGGTCCTGCTCGGCTTCGCGCTCGCCATGGCGCTCGCGGTCGCGCGGCTCTACGGGCCGCGCTGGGTACAGGCCTCGATCGGCGGCTACACCACCTTCTTCCGCGGCACGCCGCTGCTCTGCCAGCTCTTCCTCGTCTATTACGGGCTCGGCCAGTTCCGTGTCTTCTGGCAGGACATCGGCCTGTGGTGGTTCTTCCGCGAGCCGTTCTACTGCGCCGTCTTCACCTTCACGATCAACACGGCGGCCTATCAGGCCGAGATCCTGCGCGGCGCCATCCAGTCGATCCCGCGCGGCCAGTTCGAGGGCGCACTGGCGCTCGGCTTGCACCGCTGGGCGACGCTGCGCCATGTCATCATGCCGCAGGCGATGATCCTCGCTTTGCGCCCGCTCGGCAACGAGCTCATCGTGATGATCAAGGCGAGCGCCGTCGCCTCGCTGGTGACGCTCTACGACCTGATGGGCGCGACGAGGCTCGCCTTCTCGCGCTCCTTCGACCTGTCGATCTATCTCTATGCCGCGCTGATCTATCTCGTGCTGGTCGAGATCGTAAGGCGGGTCTGGGACGCATGGGAACTCAGGCTGACGCGGCACATGGCATTGCGGTGATCGCCGCAGGCGTCCTTGCATTTTTGAGCAAGCTCTCATCGTGCCTGCACCGGTTCCAACGGCGGGCATCCCGCGTTACAGCGGAGGTCGACGTCATCGAACCATCCAGCGGAGCCTCCCAATGACCAAAGTCGCCTTCATCGGTCTCGGCGTGATGGGCTATCCCATGGCCGGCCATCTCAAGGCCAAGGGCCACGAGGTCACGGTCTACAACCGCAATCCGACGAAGGCGCAAGGCTGGGTCGCGCAGCATGCCGGCGTCTCGGCGCCGACGCCGGCCGATGCCGCGAAGGGCCAGGAGATCGTTTTCTGCTGCGTCGGCAATGACGACGACCTGCGTTCGGTCACGCTGGGCGAACAGGGCGCCTTCGCCGGCATGGAGAAGGGCGCGATCTTCGTCGACCACACCACGGCCTCGGCCGGCGTCGCGCGTGAGCTCGACGCGGCGGCGAAGGCCGGCGGCTTCGGCTTCGTCGATGCGCCGGTCTCAGGGGGACAGGCCGGGGCCGAGAACGGCGTGCTGACCGTGATGTGCGGCGGCGAGCAGGACGTCTATGCCCGCGCCGAGCCGGTCATCGCGAGCTTCGCGCGCATGTGCAAGCTGATGGGCCCGGCCGGCTCCGGCCAGCTCACCAAGATGGTCAACCAGATCTGCATCGCCGGCCTCGTCCAGGGCCTGTCAGAGGGTATTCATTTCGCCAAGCGCGCCGGGCTCGATGTCGAGGCGATGCTGGAGGTGATCTCGAAGGGCGCCGCCGGCTCCTGGCAGATGGAGAATCGCGGCAAGACCATGAACGCCGACAAGTTCGATTTCGGCTTTGCCGTCGACTGGATGCGCAAGGACCTCGGCATCGTGCTGCAGGAGGCGCGGCGCAACGGCGCGCAGCTGCCCGTCACCGCGCTGGTCGACCAGTTCTATGCCGAGGTCCAGAAGATGGGCGGCAACCGCTGGGACACCTCCAGCCTGATCGCGCGCCTCGAGGGCTGAGGCTCGGCCGCCGCCGGCGGGCTTGGCGGCCGCGCCGGGGTTGTGGCCGCCCGTACACCGGTTACGATTGCCCTCAAAAGGGCGTCCGAGCGCCCCGCGAGGAAACCCCGTGCCGGCCGACCTGATCTTCGAAACGCAGCGCCTCAGTGGCGATGAACTGGCCGCGCGCGGCGCGCGCCTCGCCGGCGGGCTCGCGGGGCTCGGCCTGCGCGAGGGCGACGTCGTCGCCGTGCTGCTGCGCAACGATCCGGCCTATGCCGACGTGATCCAGGCCTGCCGCATCGGCGGCTTCGTCTATTGCCCGGTCAACTGGCATTTCGCCCCGGCCGAAATCCGGTTCCTGCTCGAGGACAGCGGCGCGAAGGCCGTGATCGGCCACGCCGACCTGCTGGCCGCGGCGTTGGTCGAGCTCCCCACCGGCATCGCCCGGCTGGCCGTCGGCGGCGCCGCGGCGGGCGCCGAACGCTACGAGGATTGGCTCGCGGCCCGGGTGCCCTATGCCGGCCCTGTCGTCTCTCCGCGCGGCCACATGGCTTACACCTCCGGCACGACCGGGCGGCCGAAGGGCGTGGTGCGCGATGCCGTGCCGCTGGGCGAGGCCGCCGACTATCAGCGCCGCGCGCTGGCCGTGGTCGCGGCGAGCTTCGGCATCGTGCCGGGCGTGCGCGCCCTGATGCCGGCGCCGCTCTATCACAGCGCGCCGAGCCTGTTCGCGCAGATGACGCTGCTCGTCGGCTCGCTCTTCGTAGTGATGCCGCGCTTCCGCGAGGAGGAGCTTCTGGCGTTGATCGAGAAGCACCACATCGAGACGGTCTATCTCGTGCCGGTGATGTATGTCCGGCTGCTGAAGCTGCCGCCGGAGGTGCGGTCCCGCTACGACCTGTCGAGCCTGCGCTTCGTCGCCTCGACCGGGGCGCCCTGCGCGCCAGCGCTGAAGCGGGCGATGATCGACTGGCTCGGGCCGATCGTGAACGAGACCTATGCCTCGAGCGAGACCGGCATGATCACCGCGATCACGGCACCGGAGGCGCTGGAGCGTCCGGGCAGCAGCGGGCGGCCTTTCGGCGAGGCGCGGATCGCGATCCTCGACGACGAGGGCAGGGCGCTGCCGGCGGGCGAGATCGGGCTGATCCATGTCCGCCAGCCGGCCTATCCCGATTTCACCTACAAAAACCAGCCCGAGGCGCGGGCCAAGGCCGAGCACGACGGGCTGATCACGCTCGGCGACATGGGCTATCTCGACGACGAGGGCTATCTCTATGTCTGCGACCGCGCCTCAGACTTGGTGATCTCCGGCGGCGTCAACATCTACCCGGCCGAGATCGAGCATGCGCTGGTCCGCTGCGACGGCGTGCTCGATTGTGCCGTCTTCGGCATTCCCGACGAGGAGTATGGCGAGCAGCTCCTGGCGCTGGTCCAGCCGCAGCCCGGCCATGCGCCGCAGCCCGAGGAACTGATGGCGGCGCTGCGGGCTGAGATCGCCGGCTACAAGGTGCCGCGCCGGATCGAGATCGTCCCCGAGCTGCCGCGCGACGACAACGGCAAGATTGCCAAGAAGCGGCTGCGCGAGCCCTATTGGGCGGGAAGCGGCCGGCGCATCTGAGACGTCGACGTCATCATGGCGCGCGACGCGCCGGACAAGGGAGGACCAGATGCGAATGTGGAATGCCGCGAGCGCGATCGCCGCCATCGGCCTGTCCGTGCTCGGCCTCTCAGTGCTCGCCGGGGCGACGGCGCGCGCCGCCGACTACCCGGTCCGGGCGCTGCGGCTGATCGTGCCCTATCCGGCCGGCGGCGCCACCGACCAGCTCGCCCGCAGCCTCGCCGAGAGCATGGCGCGCGATCTCGGCCAGGCGGTGGTCGTCGAGAACAAGCCCGGCGCCAACACCAATCTCGGCGCCGAGACCGTGGCCCGGGCCGAGCCGGACGGCTACACCCTGCTGATGGGCTCGGGCGCCAATCTCGTGCTCAACCCGCTGCTCTACAAGAAGCTGAGCTTCGATCCCGGCCGAGATCTGCGCCCGCTCGGCCTGCTCGCCGAAATCCCGCTCGTCGTCGTGACGCATCCCCTGGTGCCGGTGAAGTCGCTGGCCGGGCTCGTGGCCCATGCCAAGGCCAATCCCGGCAAGCTCAATTTCGCCTCGGTCGGCGTCGGCAACCCGCTGCATCTCGCCGCCGAACGCTTCATGGTCGCGTCCGGCACGCGCATGACCCATGTGCCCTATCGCGGCAGCGCGCCCGCCTTGCAGGATCTCGTCGGCGGGCAGGTCCAGCTGATGTTCGACACGGCCAGCACCTCGCTGCCGCAGATCCAGGCCGGCGCCCTGAACGGCCTCGCCGTCGCGGGCCCGGTTCGGCTGCCGGCCCTGCCCGACATGCCGACCATCGCCGAGGCCGGCTATCCCGGCCAGGAATCGATCGTCTGGTTCGCGCTCGCCGTGGCGAAGGCGACGCCGGACGCGATCGCGCAGCGGCTACAGCGCAGCCTCGCCGGCTTCTATGCCGATGCCGCCCTGCGGGCGAGCCTCGAGAAGCAGGGCTGGATGATGCAGAAGGCGATGAACCCCGACGAGATCGCCGCCTATCTCGACGCTGACCGCAAGCGCTGGGCCCAGATCATCACCGACAACAAGATCACGCTGGATTGAAGGCCGGGCTCAGCGACGGACCGGAGCGCCGGCGAAGCGCAGCGCGGCGAGCCCGACCAGCGTCATCGCCCACATCGCCGCCATCAGCGCCTGCGGCCACACCGTCACCGCCCAGCTGATCAGGACGGTGGCGAGCGCGCCCGCCCCGAGCTGGAGCGCACCCATCAGTCCCGCGGCCGAGCCTGCGAGCTCCGGCCGGGTCGAGAGCGCCTCGGCGGTGGCGCCGGGGATCGTCAGCCCGTTGCCGGCGGCGTTGACGGCGAGCGGCAGGAACAGCGTCAGCGGCGACCAAGCGGGGTCGAAGGAGAGCAGGAGGGCGACCGTCATGGCGAGGCTCGACAGCGTCAGCCCGAGCCGCACCATCCGGGAGGTGCCGTAGCGCAGCGCCAGCCGTGACATCGCGAAATTGCCGACCATGTAGCCGAAGGCGTTGAGGATGAAGTAGGCGCCGTAGACGTCGGGTCCGCGGCCCATGGTCTCGACCACGATGTAGGGCGCCGCCCCGATGAAGGCGAAGAAGGCGGCCGACGACATCGACAGCGCCACGACATGGGCAACGAAATCGCGATCGCCGATCAGCGTCGGAAAAGCCCGGAAGATGCCGAGGAACGAGGTCTCGCCGCCGATGTTGGGCGCGGTTTCCGGCAGCCTGAGCACCGTCATCGCCAGCACGACGGCGCCCGCCGCCGCCATGAACCAGAAGATCATGCGCCAGCCGGCGAGGGTCTCGATCTGGCCGCCGAGATAGGGCGCGATCATCGGGGCGACGACCATCACCATGGTGACGCTGGCGATCTGGCTCGCCGCCTCGTCGCGCCCGGCGGTGTCGCGGATGATGGCGCGCGACAGCGCGAAGGCCGAGCCCGAGCCCGCGCCTTCGAGCACTCGGGCGACGAGCAGCACGGCGGTCGTCTCTGCGACCGCGCCGAGGATCGAGCCGGCGACGAAGAGCGCGATGCCGGCATTGACGCAGGGGCGGCGGCCGAAGCGGTCCGAGAGCGGGCCGATGACGAGCTGCATCAGCGCGACCGCCACCAGGAACAGCGTCAGCGTCAGCTGGATCGTCGCATAGTTGGTCGCGAAATGCCGGGCCAGCGTCGGCGTCGAGGGCGCGAGCAGGTTGAGCGCCAGCGGCTGCAGCGTCGAGATCGCGACCAGTACGGCGAGCGTCGGCCTGGCTTGTACGGCGGCGGTCATGTCGAGGGGCTTGTCGGCAGCTTGAGGTTGGAATCGGGCCTGACGCGCTGGCGGTGCATCGTGTAGAGCCCGCTGCCGACGATGAGCGCGATGCCGAGGAAGGCGAGCGCGTCCGGCACGTCGCCCCAGACCACGTAGCCGATGACGAGCGCGATCACCACGACGGCGTAGCGGAAGCCCGCGATCACCGCGACGTCGGCATCGCGGAAGGCGCTGACGATGAAGAAGCTCCCGGCCGAGACCAGCACGGCAGCGCCGGCGACATAGAGCGACTCCCGTCGCCAGACCGGAACCCATTCCTCGAGAGCGCCATAGCCGAGCGCAATGAAACCGACGAACACCGTCGTCGTCAGCGACACCACAGTCGAGGGCACCTCCTTGCCGATGCTGCGCGTGACGAGGTCGCGGAAGCCGACCAGCACGGCGCTGGCGAGCGCGACGAGGGCGGCCGCGTTGAAGCCCTCCGCGCTCGGCCTCACCACGACGAGCACGCCGACGAAGCCGACCAGGACGGCGAGGCTGCGCCGCCAGCCGACCGTCTCCAGCCCCATCGCGACCGCCAGCACGACGATGATGATCGGCGAGGCCATGGTGATCGCGGTGATGTTGGCGAGCGGCAGCTTGCCCAGCGCCCAGATGAAGCTGATCGCCACCATCGACTCGATCGCCGCGCGCAGCAGCACCGGCCGGCGCAGCGCCATGCCGAGCTTGCCGCGGTCGCCGAGCGCGAAGACGAAGCCGAGCCCGACCAGCGTGGCGACGATCGTCCGGAGCGCGATCGCCTGCCCGGCCGGGTAGACCTCGCGCGCGAGCTTCATCAGCGCGTCGTTGCAGACGAAGAACGACATCGACAACAGCATGAAGGCGATGCCGCGGCGGTTTTCGGCGGCGCTGGCCAAGGCGGGGTCCTGTCCGGCTGCTTCAGGCCGCGAAGCGGGCGAGCGAGAAGGGGGCGAGATCGAAGGGGGAGGGGGTATCGGTCGAGAGGTCAGCGAGGATCTCGCCTATCGCGCTGGCGAATTTGAAGCCGTGGCCCGAGCAGCACGAGGCGAACAGCGCCTGCGGCACGCCGGGAACCGCGTCGATGATGAAATCCTCGTCCGGCGAAACGGTGTAGACGCAGCCCTTGACGGTCAGCGGGTCGCCGGCGGCCTCGGGGAGGTAGCGGCGCAGGCACTCGCGGATCAGCGCGACCTGGCGCGGGCTCGGCGTGCGGTCGTCGTCGCGCGGGTCCATCGGCTCGCGCCCGAAATGCGGCCCGCCGAGCTTGAAGCCCGGATGCTCGTAGAGCGGGAAGCCATAGAACGCGCCTTCCTCGACGCTGAGGATGAAGACCGGGAAGGCACCCTCGCGGAAGAGCTCGGGCCGGCGCGTGGTGAACCAGCCGATCGCCTGCCGCACCGTCGTCACGCGTCTGGCGAGCTCCGGCACCGCATCCGTGATCCAGCCGCCCGAGGTGATGACGAGCCGCCCGGCCGAATAGGTCCCGCGTTTGGTCGTGACCTCGACGCCGCCGTCCGCCGTCGGGCGCCAGTCGAGCATCGGTTCGCCGGTGCGGATCTCGGCGCCCTTCGACTGGGCCAGGCCGACATGGGCGTAGATCGCCTTCTCCGAGGCGACGAAGCCGCCATCCGGCTGCCACAGGCCGACATGGCCCTCCGGCAGCTGGAAGCCGGGAAAGCGTCGCATGATCTCGGCGCGGTCGAGCCGCTCATGCGGAAGGCCGTGGTCGAGGCAGGATTGCAGGGAGGATTCGACCGGGCCGAAGCCGTCCGGCGCGAGATCGATCGAGCCGGTGACGTGCAGCAGCTTCAGCCCCGCCTGCTCGCCGGTCCTGTGCCAGAGTTCATGCGCGCGCCTGACGATCGGGACGTAGTGCGAGCCCTCGAAATAGGCGAGCCGGATGATCCGGTTGAGGCCGTGCGAGGAGCCCATCGCATGGCCGAGGTCGAAGCGCTCGAGCCCCAGCACCCTGAGCCCGCGCTGCGCCAGATGCCAGCAGGCGGCCGAGCCCATCGCTCCGACGCCGGCGACGATCACATCATGGGTCTGGCGTGGCATGTCCGGCTCGGGATGGCGGGCTTAAGCGGCAGCGAGGGGCCGGAAGCATTACTATGGTGGTCCGCGGCGGTCCATGCCGTGGCGCGCGCATCGCCGATGCGGGTCCGGTTGACGCTTTGTTAACGCTGCCGCCGGATAACCGAAGGGTCTCTCTGTGCAGGATGGCCTGATGCTCGGCTTGGTGCGACGCTTGCTGGGCAATCGCCCCCAGGCCCGCGCCATGCCGGAAACGCCGGCGGCCGCCTCCGTGCCGTCGCCGGAGGCGCCGTCTCGCCCGGTTTCCGACGATGCCGTGCGCGAGGCCATCGGCACGCTGGAGCAGGACGTGGTCGCCGCCATGCGCCGTCTCGCCGCCGGGCTCGGCGCCGCCGAGCAGCACTCCGGCCATGCCGAAGGCCAGTCCCGCGACATCCACGAGAAGGTCGTCGTCCTGCGCGACATGACCGTGACCGCCAGCAGCAATTCGGCGGCGCTGGCCAGCGCGACGGAGCAGGTCTCCAATGCCGCCGAGCAGGTCGGCCTCAGCATGAGCGACGCCCGCGACAGGCTCGATGCCGCGGCCGTGCGCGCGGGCGAGGCGACGCAGATGATGACCGGCCTCGCCATCGCCACCGTCGAGATCCGCAGCATCGTCGATTCGATCGCCGAGATCGCCCGCCAGACCAATCTGCTGGCGCTCAACGCCACCATCGAGGCGGCGCGTGCCGGCGAGGCGGGCAGGGGCTTCGGCGTCGTCGCCCAGGAGGTCAAGGCGCTTTCGGTCGAGGTTCGCGACGCCGTCGACCACATCCGCAGCCGCGTCGACAACCTGGCGCAGACGGCTCAGGGCTCGGCCGCGATCGTCAACGACGCGCTCGCGATGGTGCGCGACGTCAACCCGGTGATCGCGGCCGTCGGTGGCGCTTCGCAGGAGCAGGCGGCGGCCGCCGCCGAACTCTCGCGCTCCGCCGGCGCCGCCGCGCGCTTCGTCGACGACGTGCTGAGCCAGGTCAGCGCGATCGACCGCGTCGCTCTGTCGGCTGCCGACGACAGCGCCAGGGCGCGTCATTCGCTCGGTGACGGGGTGCGCGACGCCGACAGCCTGCTCGGCCGCTTCGTGCCGACGCTGCGCCATGCCGCCTTCGCCGACCGCCGCCGGCACGATCGCTTTCCGGCCGAGCGCCGTGCCGTGCTCGAACTCGGCGGACAGCGCCTCTCGGGCCCGACCATCGATCTCGGCCTCGGCGGCGCACTCGTCGCCGACCCCGGCGGCCTCGCCTTTCGTCCCGGCGGCTCGGGCACGATCGCCATCGCCGGCCTGCCGCCGCTCGCCTGCCGCCTGACGGCGGTCAGCGATCTCGGCCTGCACATCGCCTTCGACCCCGCGCAGGCGGCGGCGAGCGCGCCGCTCGCCGGCCTCGTCGCCGAGATCGAGCGGTCCTATCGCCCGCTGATCGAGCGCGCCCAGGGCTTCGCGGCCGAGCTGTCGCAGGCGCTGGCCGGCCTGCTGCGGGCCGGCAGGCTGAGCGAGGACGACCTTTTCGACATCGACTACAGGCTCCTGCCCGGCACCGAGCCGCGCCAGTTCACGAACCGGGCGCTGGCGGCCTTGGACGAGGTGCTGCCGCCTCATCTCGCCCGGGCGCTCGCCGGCGATCCGCGCCTCGTCTTCGCCCTGCCGATCGACCGCAACGGCTATATTCCCGTCCACCATGTCGGCTTCTCCGAGCCGCAGCGCCCGGGCGACCCGGTCTGGAACGCCGCGCATTGCCGCAACCGCCGCATCTTCGACGACCGCGCCGGCATCATGGCCGGCCGCTCGGTCCGGCCGTTCCTGGTCCAGTCCTACAACCGCGACATGGGCGGCGGCGTCACCGTGCTGATGCGGGAGGTCGACGCGCCGCTGCGCATCAATGGCAGGCATTGGGGCGGCGTCCGCATGGCCTACAGCATGTGAGCCGAGCCGCAGGCTGGTTCGCGATTTCGATGCGAACGGATAAGGTCGCGCGGTAGCCGGCCCGGGCCAGACGAAGCCAAGCGATCTTGAGCGAGACATCACCCACGACAGGCCGGCCGAAACGCGTCCTCGTCCTCGGCGCCACCGGTACGATCGGTCGGGCGACGGTGCGCGCGCTGCTGTGTCGCGGCCACGAGGTCGTCTGTTTCGTCCGGGCGCGGGCCGGCGCCGGCGGCCTCGGGCTCCCGGAAGAGGCGCAGCTGCGCTTCGGCACCGTCACCGAGCCGGCCTCGCTCGCGGCCGACGGCTTCCGCGGCGAGCGTTTCGATGCGCTGATCTCCTGCATGGCCTCGCGCACCGGCGCGCCGCAGGACGCCTGGGCGATCGACCACAGTGCCCATCTCGAGGCGCTGGCGGCGGCGCGCGCGGCCGGCGTCGGGCAGATGGTCCTGCTTTCGGCGATCTGCGTGCAGAAGCCGCTGCTCGCCTTCCAGCACGCGAAGCTCGCCTTCGAGGCGGCGCTGGTCGCCTCCGGCCTGACCTATTCGATCGTGCGGCCGACCGCGTATTTCAAGTCGCTGTCCGGCCAGATCGAGCGGGTCAGGCGCGGCAAGCCGTTCCTCGTCTTCGGCGACGGCCGGCTGACGGCCTGCAAGCCGGTCAGCGACGACGATCTCGGCGCGTACCTCGCCCAATGCCTCGACGACGAGCGCCGCCACGACCGCATCCTGCCGATCGGCGGGCCGGGCGCGGCGATCACGCCGCTGCAGCAAGGCGAGCGGCTGTTCGCCCTGCTCGGGCGCGAGCCCCGCTTCCGGCATGTCCCGGTGGCGCTGCTCGACGGGATCGTCGGGGGACTCGGTCTTGCGTCGCGGCTCGTGCCCTCGCTCACGACCAAGGCCGAGCTCGCCCGCATCGGCCGCTACTACGCGACCGAATCCATGCTCGTCCTCGACCCAGCCACCGGCCGCTACGATGCCGACGCCACGCCCGCGACCGGAACGCAAACCCTGTTCGATTTCTACGAGCGCGTGCTTGCCGGCGAGGCGTCGGTCGACCGCGGCGAGCACGCGGTGTTCTGAACGGGCGCTTCAGAGCCGCTCCCAGCCGAACCTCGCCCCGACCGCCCGCAGCGCCTGCTGCCAGAGCCCGCTCGCCTGTTCGAGCTGCGCCGGGGTGTAGACGCCCTGGACCTGATGCACCTGCACCTGCCAGGAGGCGCCGTCCGCATCCGCCCAGGTCTTAGCCAGCGCGCGCCTGAGCCGCTCGGGATCGCGCGCGCCCTGGCCCGAGCCGAAGACCGTGAAGGCGGCCGAGTTCTGCAGCATGTCGGAGACGACGACGAGCGCGCGCTCGCCTTCCGCGACCCGGTTCTCGCGCCGCGCCAGCACGTCGCCGATCGCCTCGACGATCGGCGAGAGACTGCCCTTGGCCGGCTGCGCCAGCACGGCCAGCGCCTCGTCCAGCGGTTTGCCGAACTTCTCGACCCAGCGGACATAGTCCCGGCGCGGATTGCCGATCAGCTCGCTCACCGTCCTACCCGGATTGCACAGCGCGATCAGCGGCGGGAAGTTCGGCTCGAAAGCGTCGTTGAAGACATAGATCGACAGCAGCCGCTCGGCCGGAAGCTCGTCTCCGAGGCGCTTGACCAGCTTCTTCAGCCGCTCCGCCTGGACCGGGCTCCATGGATCGCTCTTGTCGACCAGGACGAGCGTATGGCCGTTTGCGCCGGTCTTGCGGCAGAGCGTCTGTGCGTCGCGCGGCGGTCCCGACAGCAGCGTCGGCGCCGCGAAGAACCCCGCCAGCGCGAGGCCGGCGACGACGGAGGCCGTGATCGCCCAGTGTTCGCTCTTCATGGCTCAGCGCACCGTCGCGGCGAAGTCGGCATGCGCCTGCCGGCGCGCCGCCTCGTCGCGTTCGAAGGCCTGCCTGCCGGCTTCGGCTGCGCCGGCCTTCATCGCCTCGATCTCGCCGGCGAGGTCGAGCCCACGCACCAGCGCGAGCCGGTCCTTCAGCTTGGCCTCGACGAGCGCCGGCATCGTCGTGAGCTGGCGTTCGAGATCGTCGATCAGGGCGACGAGCCGGGCATGCTCCGCCAGCTCGTGCGGCTGGTCGATCGCGGCCACGTCGAGGCTCTGCGCGAAATAGGCCGGCGGCAGGTCGGTGCGGACCCGGAGATTGGCTTCGCGGTACTCCATCAGCGCCGCGTTCTTGGCGGCGCGCAGCTGCGCCAGGCGGCTCGCATGCTGGTCGCGGATCTGGTCGGCCTGGAGCCGGATCGTCTGGAGCTTCGCGATCTCGCCGCTGCAATCCTCGCGGAACCCGTCGATCTCGGCCCTGAGCTTTTCCAGCTCCGGCAACAGGTCGGTGTCGAGCCGGCGCCGCTCGGCCTCGACCGCGTCCCAGCGCTGGCGCCAGCGCCTGAACGCCGCGCCGTGACCGGGATAGCTGCCCAGCGCGGAATAGCCCTTCGCCGCCGAGAGGAAGGCGATCAGGCAGCCGATCAGCACGAGCGCGATCGATTTCAGCTCGTGGATCGCGAACGGGCTCGCCAGCAGCCGCGGCAGCACCTGCTGCGAGGCTGCGTCGGGATTGGCGATCAGCAGTTCGCGATAATGCCCGACCGCAAGGTTGAACAGGACGATCAGAACGATCATCCCGGAATAGACCGGCAGCGCCCAGAACAGGTGCGAGGCGCGGACATGGCCGCAATAGCGCGCCGGCCATAGCCCCATGACGAAACCGAGCGCGATGTTCAGAGCCGAGATGATGACCGCGGTCGCCGCTCCGCCCACCAGCCCGAAATCGCTCGCATCGGCGAAGAAATTGCCGTTGAGCAGGCTCTCGATCGCCAGCGGCACCATCAGGAAGGCGAGGATGAACTGCCATTTGTCGGGCTTGGGGTCGGCGCTGCGCTTGTGCACATAGGCGAAGTACTCGTACTCGCGCTTGGCCCGCAGCGCGTCGAAGATCGTCTGCTCGAGCTCGCCGCCGGCCTTGGCCAGCATGCCGCGCATCCCGGCCTCGATCGCGCTGACGCGGCCCTGATAGCGGGCCTGCGTCAACGCCTCGCGCGTCGCCACCAGATCGCGGTGGAGCCGGGCCAGCGCCTGTGCCGCCTCCTGCCGGATCTGCCCGGCGAGCTCGGTAACGCGCGCGAGCAAGGCCAGTTCCGTGCTCGACGGCATGCCGGAATGGGCCGGCGGGTTGTTGGCGAGCGCATCGCCGGCACCCTGTTCGCCGGCACGCACCGACTCGGCAAGGTGATAGGCCGTGATCGGCGCGGGCACATCGCCGCCGGAGCCCCGACGATCATCCGCCATGGGCGGCCCGGTCGAGATGACGGCGCGCGCCGACCACGTCGGCATGGAAGTCGCGGAAGCCCGGATAGGCCGGGCGGCGATAGGCGCGCTCGAACCACAGCGCGCTCGCCAGCACGAGGCCGACGCCTGCGCCCTGCCACAGCACGGATACGGCCGTCGGAGCCGGGTCCGTCAGGATCGTGCGGGCGGCCCATGCGAGGCAGGCGATGGCGGCGATCGTCAAAAGCGCACCGATCCTGTGCCGGCCGGTGTCGAGCGACAGCCTGAGCAGCGCGCGCAGCCCCGACCCCAGACAGGCGGCGGCGAGTTCGAGCATGACGAGCCCGGCGAAGCCTGCCGCGAGCGCGGGCCAGAACCAGCCCGAGGCCGAAGGCCGGACCGCGATGAAGACAGCGCCGATCGTGAGGCCGGCGAGCGTCAGGCACCCGAGCAGCATCAGCGTCAGCAGGGCAGAGAGGAAGCGGCTTCGCGGCCACAGCGCCCGCACGACGAGCAGATGCCGCACGAAGAAGGTGTCCCGCACCAGACCGAGGCAGACTCCGCCTAAGGCGCGCAGCCGGGAAAGGACGAATCGCGCCATGAAAAGCCCTGCAACTGCAACGAGACCCGGAAAATTGAGCGCAATCGGCAGGGGTGGTCAAGCCGGCCTGTCGCGTCGGGGTTCCCGACGACGGGCCTCGCCGTCACCCGCGTCAGCCGCCGGTGACGCTCATGTGCCGGCCGACCGCGGGCGCCGAACGGCGGCGGTCGATCACGAAATCATGGCCCCTCGGCTTGCGCGAGATCGCCTCGTCCATGGCCCGGTGCAGCGCCGCGTCGTCGGCGGAGGCCCGCAGCGGCGCGCGCAGGTCGGCAGCGTCCTCCTGGCCGAGGCACATATAGAGCGTGCCGGTGCAGGTCAGGCGCACGCGGTTGCAGCTTTCGCAGAAATTATGCGTCATCGGCGTGATGAAGCCGACGAGACCCCCGGTCTCCCTGACGCGCACATAGCGCGCCGGCCCGCCCGTCCTGTAGGTGTCTTCGGCCAGCGCATAGCGATCCATCAGCCGGGCGCGCACCACCGAGAGCGGCAGGAACTGGTCGATCCGCCCGGGCTCGATCTCGCCGAGCGGCATCACCTCGATCAGCGTCAAATCCATGCCGCGGCCATGGGCCCATTGCATCAGGCCTTCGATCTCGTCCTCGTTGACGCCCTTCAGCGCCACCGCGTTGATCTTGATGCGAAGCCCTGCGGCCTGCGCCGCGTCGATCCCGGCCAGAACCTTCGCGAGATCGCCCCAGCGCGTGATCCTGCGGAATTTCTCGGGATCGAGCGTGTCGAGCGAGACGTTGATCCGGCGCACGCCGTAATCGGCGAGCTCGCGGGCGTAGCGTTCGAGCAGCGAGCCGTTGGTGGTCAGCGTCAGCTCGTCGAGCGCGCCCGAGGTCAGGTGGCGCGAGAGCGTGCGGAACAGGCTCATGATGTCGCGCCGGACCAGCGGCTCGCCGCCGGTGATGCGGAGCTTGCGGGTGCCGCGCTGGACGAAGGCGCTGGCGAGCCGGTCGATTTCCTCCAGCGTCAGCAGGTCGCGCTTGGGCAGGAAGGTCATGTCCTCGGACATGCAGTAGACGCAGCGGAAGTCGCAGCGATCCGTCACCGAGATGCGCAGATAGGAGATGTCGCGGCCGAAGGGATCGATCAGCGGGGCGCGGGTCAGGGGCTTGGTGGCGTCGAGGAGCACGCGGAACTGGTCCCGTCCGAAACATCCGCGGCCCGTGCATCCGGGCGGCGGCATTGCTATAGCGGCTGAGACATTGGCATTGCCGGCGCCGAGGTCAAGCGCGGCAAAGGTCGCAACCCCGACGGAGCGAACACGACCATGTCAGCCTGGCCGACCGAAATCCGCCTTGCCAAGGATCGCCGCACCCTGCACGTCGCCTTCGAGGACGGCGCCGCCTACGCACTTGCAGCCGAACTGCTCAGGGTCGAGAGCCCCTCGGCCGAGGTTCAGGGCCACGGCCCGACCCAGAAGAAGACCGTGCCCGGCAAGGCGGCGGTCGAGATCCTCAAGGTCGAGCCGGTCGGCCATTACGCGGTCAGGCTCGTCTTCGACGACATGCACGACACCGGCATCTACGCCTGGGACTATCTGCGCGAGCTCGGTGAGACCGGCGAAGCGAAAATGCAAGCCTATCTCGACGCCCTGGAGGCGCAGGGTCTGTCGCGGGAGCGAGACAGAAAGCCCGGCGCAAGCCGCGGCCTTCCATGACGACAAAGGCCGGCGTCACCGCCGGCCTCGATCGAAGCTTGAGGTTGGCCGCGCGGTTCAGCGCGCGACGACGACCCGCGTGCCGACCTTGACGCGCTCGTAGAGGTCGATGACGTCCTCGTTCAGCATGCGGATGCAGCCCGAGGACACGGCCTGGCCGATCGTCTCCGGCTCGTTCGAGCCGTGGATGCGGTAGAGCGAGGAGCCGAGATACATGGCGCGCGCGCCCATTGGGTTCTCCGGGCCGCCGGGCATGAAGCGCGGCAGGTCGGGGCGGCGCTTCAGCATCTGCGCCGGCGGCGTCCAGGTCGGCCACTCGGCCTTGCGGGTGATGTTCTGCGTGCCGGCCCAGTCGAAGCCGGGGCGGCCGACGCCGACGCCGTAGCGCATCGCCTTGCCGTCGCTGAGGACGTAGTAGAGCCGGCGCGAGGCGGAATCGATCACGATGGTGCCGGGACGCTGCTTCGTCGGATAGTCGACGATCTCGCGCGGGATCGCGGTCGCCTGGGCCTTGGCCGGGTCGGCGTTCTGCATCAGCGGCATGCGCGTCAGCGGGTCGATCTCATAGGCGGAAACAGAGGTCGCGGCGGCGAGCAGGCCGAGGCCCGCGAGCATGGCCAGGCGGAAGGAGCGGTTCATCGGATCCTCGGACGGTCGGCAGGAAGTGGCGGCGGGGAACGCGGCACGAAGTTGACCCACAATGGTCAACATCTCCCCAACTTTCTGTCAGACTCCGCGAGTCGCGACAATCGCCACGCCATCACATCGATGCGAGGCGAGGGGCTTTCGCGCGCCCCGTTGCGCGCCTGCAACATGGCGGAGCCGGCTCAGCTTCGCAGCACGATGCAGGCGCCGCCATTGCGCTGGATGCGCCCGCACAGGATCGAGGCGTCCGCCCGCGTCGCCGCCGGCAGCCTGACGCGGTAGAAGGCGCGCGTACCGCGGCTGCGCAGCCGCGTGCCGATCACCATCGGCGCGAGTTCGCCGATGACCGCGCTCTGCCGGGCCGCCGCGCGCCGGAAGCTCGCGAGCGCCCGGGCCTTGGAAAAATTGCCGGCGAGCTGGACGCCCCAGGGCGCGAACGGCGCCTCGGCCAGCGTCGGCACGGGCCGCCCGGCGCGGATGTCGGCGACCGTCTCGAGGCAGGGCGCCTCGGGCTTCGCCGTCGCCGGCAAGGGCGGGCCCTCGATGCCGCGCGCTGCCGCCCGGGCCGCCTCGGCCCAGGCCTCCGCCGGCCGGCCGGTGATGGCGAGCACGTAGGTCTCCGTCTCGTAGGGCAGGGCGCTCGTGCCGGCGACGAAGCCCGGCACCCGGTTCGGCCCACCATTGTAGCCGGCGGCCGCCAGCCCCCAATTGCCGAAGCGCAGCTTCATCTCGGCCAGGAAATGCGCCGCCTTGGGCATCGCCTGCTCCGGATCGAAAGGGTCTGCGAGCCCGCGCTCGCGGGCGGTGCCCGGCATGAACTGCGCGACGCCCTGCGCGCCGGCCGGGCTGACGACGCTGGGCCGGAAGCTCGATTCCTGGAAGATCAGCCGGGTCAGGAAGGCGGTCGGGACGTTCTGCGCCGTCGCCGCCGCGTCGATCAGCCGGCAGAGTGCCGCGTCGATGCCGGAGGAGGCGTCCTGCGCCCGGCTGCCGGCGGTGGACGCCAGCAGGCAGACCGCGAGAAGCAGGACGCATCGCACCATGGCTGCGCCTCAAGCCGCCCGCTTGGCGGCGACGGCAGTGATCTCGATCGCATTGCCGGGCGAGGCCAGCGCCGCCTGCACGGTGGCGCGCGCCGGGGCCTGTCCGGGCGCGACCCAGGCGTCCCAGACCGCGTTCATCTCGGCGATCGCGCCGATGTCGGTCAGGAAGATCTGGACGCTGAGGATACGCTCCTTGCCGCTGCCCGCCTGTTCGAGCGTCTCCTCCAGCAGCGTCAGCACCTCCTTGGTCTGTTCGGCCAGCGTCGCACCCGCCGTCTGCTCGGCGACATGCCCGGCGAGGAAGACGATGCCGTTGAAGGCGGCGGCGTCGCACCAGCGCGCGGTCAGTCCGGTTCTCTCGATGGTCATGGCGGGGCTCTCGCTGGTTCGGGTCGGGGGGAAGTCGCAAACGCTTGGCGTCTCCACTGCGGGAACGCAACCGCCGGGCCGCCGTCGCGCGCCCCGCCCCGTCTCGACTCTCGCGCCGATCCGGCTTTAATGGCGGCGAGCGTTCGGCGAGGCCGGGATGAGACGTCGATCTGGGCTGGTCGCATGGGTTTGCTGCGTTGCGCTGGCGGGCTGCGTCTCGGGCGAAACGCCGGCCGTTCAGCTCGCAGCGGTACCGCCAGCGCCGCCACCGGCTGCGCCCTCCGCGCCGCCGGTCCTGCCGGCCGCGCCGCCGCTTCCGGCGGCAGCGCCGGTCGCCGCTCGCGCCTCCCTGAGCGATCCCCGTTTCGCCCGTGCGCTCGACCAGTTCGCCGGGGCTTGCGGCGCCTTGCAGGCCTATGTCGTCGGTGCGCAGCTCTTCGGTTCGGAGAAGCGCCGCGCCACGATGCAGAAGGCCGCGATCGTGCTCGACCGGCTCTGCAACGACCCGCCGAGAGACGTCGAGACCGCCGTCGCCCGCGCGGCCGAGGCCTATGCCGCGATCCAGGTGAAACGGGAGCGGCGGTGAAGCAGAACTGCGGCGCGCCAGAACAGGCTCCCCCAGGAATCCCCCGCGCGAAGGCGCGCGTTCATGCGCCGCTCTGCGCGCTCGTGCGCGTTAGCCACCGGAAAATGTAAGGGAAATTGGTGGGCGACACAGGGATCGAACCTGTGACCACTCCCGTGTGAAGGGAGTGCTCTACCGCTGAGCTAGTCGCCCGCACCGGCGCTTCTCCTAGTCGCCCCGCCCGGTGGCGTCAAGAATCGCCTGCGGAGCGCCGAACCACAGTTCAGGAATGCGCCGGCACCATTCCGAGCATCCGATGCACCGCGCCCGGCAGTGCCGCGAAATGCTGGATCACCAGATCGGGCGCGAGCGTTTCGATCGCGACGTCGGTATAGCCGAAGGGCACGCAGATGCACGGGATGCCGGCGGCCCTGGCGGTGACGATGTCGGTGCGCGAATCGCCGATCATCACCGCCCGGCGCGGATCTCCGCCGGCAGCCTCGATCGTCATCGTGAGGTGCCTCGGGTCCGGCTTGTGGAACGGGAAGCTGTCGCGTCCGGCCACTGCCGCGAACTGCGCCGCGATGCCGAAATGGTCGAGGATCAGCCGCGTGTGCAGGATCGGCTTGTTGGTGCAGACCGCGAGCCGGAAGCCGTCGCCTGCGAGCGCCGCCATGGCGTCCAGCACGCCGTCATAGAGATGGCTGTCGGAGGCGACGTCCTCGGCATAGATCGACAGGAAATCCTCGAACAGCCGCTCCAGCGTCTCCTCGTCGAGCGGCCGGCCGGAAACGCGGAAGCCCCGTTCGATCAGCGCGCGCGCCCCGGCGCCGACCAGCTCGCGGGCGCGCTCCAGCGGCAGGCCCGGCAGCGTCTCGCGCGCGAGGATGACGTTCAGCACGCGCATGATGTCGGGCGCGGTCTCGGCCAGCGTGCCGTCGAGATCGAACACGACGATGGGGGACAGGCTCATGAGGTCTTCCGAAGTGTCATGTATCCGGCTTAAAGCGCCGCTTCACAGGATGGCAACCCGCATGATCGCAAGCCGGCGCCGCGAAGATGGTATCGTGCCGCCGATTCGGTTTGGAAATGGGAAGATCATGGTGCCGCATCCGTCGAGCTGTGTCGTCCGGCCGGCCCGCCTGCCCGGCGCGCTGGCGTTTGTCCTTGCGCTGACCGGGGTGGGTCATGCCGCGCCCTTCGAGTTCGCGCCGGCGCCGCAGACCGATCTCAACCGCATCTACAAGGTCGACAAGGCGACCGGCGAGGTCGGCGCCTGCCAGTTCCAGCTGAAGGAGGGCGGCGTCGGCGTCACCGTCTGCTTTCCCGCGGGAGAGGGCGCGGGGCCGCAGGCGCCAAGCGACTACACGCTGGTGCCGTCGCGCCACGAGCGTGAGGGCGGCATCTTCCGCGTCAACATCCGCACCGGCGAGATGAGCATCTGCTACGTCTTCGACGACAAGGTCGTCTGCACGCCGCAATCGAAATAGGGCGTCGGCAGGCGGCAGTTGCGCAGAACATGCCGCGGCCATGCCGGATTCGCTGTCGAAACCGGCAGGCGCCGCGTGCTAGAGCCACCGCCAAGGTTCCTGAAGCCCGCCGGAGGCCGCCATGCTGAAGCTCAATGACCCGTCGCTCCTCAAGTCGCAATGCTATGTCGACGGCGCCTGGATCGGCGCCGGCGTCGATGTCGTCGACAACCCGGCGACGGGCGAGCTGGTCGCGAAGGTGCCGAATTTCGGCGCCGATGAGACGACCGCCGCCGTCGAGGCCGCCTCGCGCGCCTTCAAGCCCTGGGCCAAAAAGAGCGCCAAGGAGCGCTCGGTGATCCTGCGGAAGTGGTTCGACCTGATCATGGCGAACCAGGAGGACATCGCGCAGATCATGACCGCCGAGCAGGGCAAGCCGCTGGCCGAGGCCCGCGGCGAGGTCGCCTATGCCGCGTCCTTCGTCGAGTTCTATGCCGAGGAGGCCAAGCGCATCTATGGCGAGACGATCCCCTCGCCCTTCCCGAATTCGCGCATCATCGTCCAGAAGCAGCCGGTCGGCGTCTGCGCCGCGATCACGCCGTGGAATTTCCCCGCCGCGATGATCACCCGCAAATGCTCGCCCGGCCTCGCCGCCGGCTGCACCTTCGTGGTCAAGCCCGCCCCCGACACGCCGCTGACGGCGCTGGCGCTGGCCGAGCTCGCTGAGCGCGCCGGTTTCCCCAAGGGCGTGCTCAACATCGTCACCGGCGACGCCAAGGCGATCGGTGGCGTGATGACGTCGCATCCGGCGGTGCGCTTCATCGGCTTCACCGGCTCGACCCCGGTCGGCAAGCTTCTGATGCAGCAGGCGGCCTCGACCGTGAAGAAGGTCGGGCTCGAACTCGGCGGCAATGCGCCCTTCATCGTCTTCGACGATGCCGATGTCGATGCCGCGGTGCAGGGCGCGATCGCGGCCAAGTTCCGCAACATGGGCCAGACCTGCGTCTGCACCAACCGCCTCTTCGTGCAGGACGGCATCCATGACGAGTTCGTCGCCAAGTTCGCCGGCGAGGTCGCCAAGATGAAGGTCGGCAACGGTGTCGAGGTCGGCGTCGTCCAGGGGCCGCTGATCAACGAGCGCGCCGTCGAGAAGGTCGAGCGCCATGTCGCCGATGCGGTCGCCCATGGCGCGAAGGTCGTCGTCGGCGGCCACCGCCACGCGCTCGGCCGCACCTTCTACGAGCCGACCGTGCTCTCGGGCGTCACCACCAGGATGCTGGTGACCAACGAGGAGACCTTCGGCCCGGTCGCTCCGGTCTACCGCTTCAAGAGCGAGGACGAGGTCGTGGCGATGGCGAACGACACGCCCTTCGGGCTCGCCGCCTATTTCTACTCGAAGGATCTCGGCCGGGCCTTCCGCGTCGCCGAGGAGCTCGAATACGGCATGGTCGGCATCAATTCGGCGATGCTCGGCACCGAGGTCGCGCCCTTCGGCGGCGTCAAGGAATCGGGCCTCGGCCGCGAGGGCTCGCTCCACGGCATGGATGAGTTCGTCGAGATCAAATACATGCTGATGGGCGGTCTCGGCGCGTGAATCAGGACGATCTGAAAAAGCTGGCCGCGGCGCGCGCGCTCGATCTCGTCCGGCCCGGCATGCGGCTCGGCCTCGGCAGCGGCTCGACGGCCAAGATATTCGTCGATCTGCTCGGCGCCCGCGTCGCGGCCGGTCTCGACGTGCTGTGTGTCGCGACCTCGGAGTTTACGCAGGCGCAGGCGCAGGCGCTCGGTATCGCGATGTCGACGCTGGACGAGACGCCCGAGCTCGACCTGACGGTGGACGGTGCCGACGAGGTCGATCACCAGTTGAGGCTGATCAAGGGCGGCGGCGCCGCGCATCTGCGCGAGAAGATCGTCGCGGCCGCCTCCGCACGGATGATCGTGATCGCCGACGACAGCAAGCTGGTCGAGACGCTCGGCCGTTTTCCGCTGCCTGTCGAGGTGGTGCATTTCGGGTTCGAGGTGACGCGCCGGGCGGTGGCCAGGGCCGTCGCCTCGGCGGGCGCCGATGGCGAGCTCGTGCTGCGCCGGCGTGGCGACGGCGAGGCCCTCGTCACCGACAACGGCAACCTGATCCTCGACGCGCATCTCGGCGCGATCGCCGCGCCCGAGGCGCTGGCCGCGGCCCTGAATGCGGTGCCGGGCGTGGTCGAGCACGGCCTCTTCCTTGGCCTGGCGTCGGCGGCGATCCTGGCCAGCGCCGGAGGCGTGCGTGTCCTCGGCGACATCGGGTGATTTTCTTCCGCCACAAAGCGGGGTAAGGATCGCCGCCATCGAGACGTGGCAGGATCTGCTGCCCTCCGCCATGCCTTGCAAGAACGAAGGACCCTTCATGATCACGCGCCGACATCTCGCCATCCTGGCCTTCGGTCTCGCCCTGAGCCTCTCCGCGCCGGTTCTGGCGCAGACGGCGGCGCCCGCTCTGGCCCCGTCGCATCTCAAGGTGGCGCGCGAGCTGATCGACCTCACTGGCGTGACCAGTTCGCTCGACGGCATCTATGACGAGTTCGGCAGCCGCACCCGCCAGATCGTCGGCGTGACCCGCCCCGAGCTGACCAAGGACATGAACGAGGTCATCGCCGGCCTGAAGCCTGAGGCCGACAAGAAGCATGAGGAGATCACGGCGGTCGCCGCCGAGATCTTCGCCCGCCGGATGCCGGAAGCCGACATCAAGGAGGTCGTCGCCTTCTTCAAGTCGCCGGTCGGCGTGCGCTACAACGCCGCCCGCCCGCAGGCGATCGAGGAGCTCTATTCCAGGCTCGAGATCTGGAGCCTGCAGACCAGCAATTTCCTGTTCGACCGCTTCAGCCAGGAGATGCGCAAGCGCGGCCACCAGCTGTGAGGGATGAGAGGCGGCCGCGGCCGCCTCAGTTCACCGGCCCGCGCCCGCCGACATCGTCCATCGCCGGCTCGCCCGCGCGGGTGCCGCTGCGCCGGTTCACCGCGACGGTGACGCCCCACAGCACGACGCCGACGGCGATCAGCGCGCCGGCGATCTGGTACTGAACCGCGTCGCGCCCGGTCCACGGCCCGGCGAAGAAGGCGCAGGCGAGCGCCCCGAGCACCGGCAGGATGGTCGGCGTGCGGAAATGGCCGTGCTCGACCGTGTCCTTGCGCAGCACCAGCACGGCGATGTTGACCACGGTGAAGACGCAGAGCAGCAGCAGCGCCGTCGTGCCGCCCAGTGCCGGCACCTCGCCGACGAAGGTGATCAGCGCGAAGGCAAGCAGCGTCGTGAAGCCGATCGCGACATAGGGCGTGCGACGCGTCGCATGCACGGCGCCGAGCGCCGGCGGCAGCACATGCTCGCGACTCATGCCGTAGACCAGCCGGCTCGCCATCAGCATGTTGATCAGCGCGCTGTTGGCGACGGCGAACATGGTGATGAAGCCGAAGATCCAGAGCGGAAAGTTCGGCGCGCCCGCCTGCACGACCTTGAGCAGCGGCGTCTCGCCCTCGCCGAGCTGGTCGGGCGGCACCAGCGTGATCGCCGAGATCGAGACCAGCACATAGATCACGCCGGTGATGACGAGGCCGGCGAGCAGGACCTTCGGGAAGATGCGGCTCGGCTCCTTGCACTCCTCGGCCATGTTCACCGAATCCTCGAAGCCGACCATGGCGAAGAAGGCCAGCGTCGTCGCCGCGATCACCGGCCAGAACAGACCGCCGTCGCCGCTCGTCTTGAACTGCATCACCCGCGAGACGTCGCCCTGGCCGGCGGTGATCGCCATCAGGCCGATGCCGATGATGATCAGGAGCCCGGTCAGCTCGACGCAGGTCAGGACGACGTTCGCCTTCACGCTCTCGCCGACGCCGCGCAGGTTGACGATGGCGACGACCGCCATGAAGCCGAGGCCGATCAGCGTCACGCCGACCCCCGACAGCCCCAGGCCGAAGGCGCTGGACAGATTGGCCGCGAAGGCACGCGAGGCGGTCGACGCCGAGGTGATGCCGGAACACATCACCGCGAAGGCGACGATGAAGGTGATGAAATGGATGCCGAAGGCGCGGTGCGTGTAGAGCGCCGCTCCTGCCGCCCTCGGATACTTCGTGACGAGTTCGAGATAGCTGAAGGCCGTCACCATCGCGACGACGAAGGCGATCAGGAAGGGCAGCCAGACCACGCCGCCGACCTGTTTTGCGACCTGTCCGGTCAGCGCGTAGATGCCGGTGCCGAGAATGTCGCCGACGATGAACAGCAGCAGAAGCCATGGGCCCATGACCCGGTGCAGGCTGGGCTCGGCCTTTGTCTGGGCGGCGAAGGGGGCGGAAAGCGCCGCATCGGTCATGGCTGTCTCCCGGGGTCGCGGACAACGAGGCATCGCGCCCGTCCATCCCCAGGAAACACATTCACGCCATATTTGTTCACGCGCGACGCGTAGCGCGCCGCGGCGACGTCAATCCTCCGAAGCCTTGAACTTGTTCAGCCCGCTCATGACGAAGGGCGCGACGAGCCCGATGAAGGCGAGACCCAGCAGCGTCGCCGAACCCGGGTTCTCCAGCAGGATCATCGGGTCGCCGAGGCTGATCTGCAGCGCCCGCCTCAGCTGCGCCTCCGCCATCGGTCCCAGGATCAGCCCGACCACCATCGGCGCGACAGGGTAGTCGTAACGCCGCATCAGGAACCCGAGAAACCCGAAGACGAACAGCATCGAGAGCTCGACCACGGAGGCCTTGACCGCGAGCGTGCCCATCGCGCTGAACACGATGATGCCGGCATAGAGCCAGGGCTGCGGGATCGCCAGCAGCCGGACCCAGAGCCCGATCAGCGGCAGGTTGATGATCACCAGCATGATGTTGGCGATGAACAGCGAGGCGATCAGGCCCCAGACCAGGTCGGGCCGCTCGGCGAAGAGCAGCGGACCGGGGTTGAGCCCGTATTGCTGGAAGCCCGCCAGCATGATCGCCGCCGTCGCCGAGGTCGGCAGGCCGAGCGTGAGCAGCGGCACCAGCGTGCCGGCGGCTGACGCGTTGTTGGCGGCCTCCGGCCCGGCGACACCCTCGATCGCGCCATTGCCGAACTCGCCGGGATATTTGCAGAGCTTGCGCTCGGTCGAATAGCTCAGGAAGGTCGGAACCTCCGCGCCGCCGGCCGGCAATGCCCCGATCGGGAAGCCGAAGGCGGTGCCGCGCAGCCACGGTGCCCAGGAGCGCTTCCAGTCTTCCTTGGTCATCCAGAGCGAGCCCTTGATCGGCACGATCTCCTCGGGGTCGCGGAAGCGTTTCGAGGCGACGTAGAGCGCCTCGCCGACGGCGAAGAGCCCGACCGCCAGCGTCGTCACCTCGACGCCGTCGAGCAGTTCCGGCACGCCGAAGGTCAGCCGCGCCTGGCCGGTCAGCTTGTCGATGCCGATCAGCCCGAGCGTCACGCCGATCGCGAGCGAGGTCAGCCCGCGCAGGGGCGAATCGCCGAAGGTCGCCGAGACCGTGACGAAGGCCAGGATCATCAGGCCGAAATAGTCCCAGGGTCCGAATTTCACCGCGATCTCGACGAGCCAGGGCGCGAGGAAGGCGAGCCCCAGCGTCGCGATCGTGCCGGCGACGAAGGAGCCGATCGCCGCGGTCGCGAGAGCCGGCCCGCCGCGCCCGGCCTTGGCCATCTTCGAGCCTTCGAGCGCGGTCGCCAGCGACGCGCTCTCGCCTGGCGCATTGATCAGGATCGCCGTGGTCGAGCCGCCATACATGCCGCCGTAATAGATGCCTGCGAACATGATCATCGAGCCGGCCGGATCGAGCTTGAAGGTGACCGGCAGCAAGAGCGCGACTGTCAGCGCCGGCCCGATGCCGGGCAGCACGCCGACGGCGGTGCCGAGGAAGACGCCGATCAGGGCGAAGAGCAGCTTGGAGGGCTCGAGCGCGACGGTGAAGCCCTGCATCAGGGCGGCGAAGGTATCCATGGTCCCGAGCCCTCTCAGAGCAGGTTTTCGAGCGGGCCGGACGGCAGCGTCAGCTGCAGCAGCTTCGAGAACATCAGGAAGATCGCGAGCCCCAGCACGGCGCCGATGCCGAAGTCGACGGCCAGCGCTTCGCGGCCGAAGGAGCGTGCCGTGCAGGCGAAGACGATCGCGGTCGCGGCGATGAAGCCTATGCCGAGGCCGATGCAGGCGATCAGGCCGATCAGCCCGCCCCCGAGCCAGAGGATCGAGTTCCGGTCGACCGGATCCGGCTTCGGCAGTCCGTCCTTGAAGGCGACGACGAGATGCGCCAGGCCGAGGATCGCGAGCACGGTGCAGACCACATAGGGCATGGCGGTCGGGCCGAGGCCATAGGTCGAGACGATCGTCTGCGAGCGGGCGTCGTAGAAGACGAGGGCCGAGGTCACCAGCAGCAGCGCGGCGACGACGAGTGCGGGCAGGTCGAGCCGGCCCTTGGCAACATCCTGGTTCATTTCGACCCTTCGTCGTTCTCGGCCCCGCCGGTTGCCCCGGCTTTGGTTTCCAAAGCAAAGGGGCCGCTCGCACGGCCCCTTCGTCAAGCGATTTTGCAGTCGGGCCTCACTTCACCAGGCCGACATCCTTCAGGACCTTGGTGACGCGAACGTCCTCGTCCTTCAGGAAGGTCTCGAAGGCGGCGCCGCCGAGATAGGCGTCGTCCCAGCCGCGCGCCTTGAGGATCTCGGCCCATTCCTTGGTCTTGACCATCTTCTCGACCGCGTCGGACAGCACCTTGCGCTGCTCGGGCGTGATGCCGGCGGGCGCCATCACCGAGCGCCAGTTCAGCACTTCGAGATTGACGCCGCCCTCCTTGAGCGTCGGTGCGTCGGGCGCGTTCGGCAGGCGTGTGCCGGAGCTCACGCCGATGACGCGCAGCTTGCCCGCCTTGATCTGGCCCTCGAATTCGCCATAGCCGGAGATGCCGGCGGTGACGCGCCCGCCGAGCATCGCGGCCAGCGCTTCGCCACCGCCCGAGAACGGGATGTAGTTGACCTTGGTCGCGTCGGCCCCGACCGCGCCGGCGAAGAGCGCCGCCATGATGTGATCGACGCCACCGGCCGAGCCGCCGGCCCAGGTCACCTTGGCCGGGTCGGCCTTGACCCTGTCGGCGAGGTCCTTGGCGTTCTTGATCGGCGAATCGGTCGGGACGACGATGACCTCGGCCTCGGCCGTGATCCGCGCGATCGGCGTGATCATCGAGAGATTGACCGGCGACTTGTTGAGCAGGATGGCGCCGACCATGACGAAGCCGTTGACCATCAGCTGCGAGCCGTCGCCCTTCGAGCCGTTGACGAACTGCGCGAGGCCGATCGTGCCGCCGGCGCCGTTGACGTTGTTGACCTGCACGCTCTTGGCGATGCCGGACGCGGTCAGCGCCTGCTGCATCGAGCGCGCCGTGCCGTCCCAGCCGCCGCCGGGGGCGGCGGGCGCCATGATCTTGAGTTCGAGCTGGGCGAAGGCCGCCGTGCTCAGGCCGGCCAGCGCAACAGCCGCCACGGCGCCGCGCTTCAGGATGGATGTCAGCATGGTCTTTCCTCCGGTCGCGGGATTTTCCGCGTGATTATGACGTCGGGCGCAGTGACACTGCGCCGCCTCCGCCGTCAATTGCGCCCGATTGAACAATGCCAAGTCAAGAGTTTTCGCACCCGCTTCGGCGCATCGTGCCCGACACCTCTAGGCGCCGGCTGCGCGATGGCTTAAGCGCTGCCGCGATGACGTCCGCTCCCGCAGCCTTCGCCGACGCGGCTCCGGCACGCCTTTTGACGACTGCCGCGGCGGGCCTGCTCGTCGCGCTGGCGCCGGCGATGTGGCTCGCCAACCGTTCCTCGCCTCTGTTCCTCGCGCTCGCCGCCGCCGCCTGCCTGGCCGCGGCCCTCGCCACCCGGGACGGCGCCGGAACGGCGGCACGGCTGCGCTCGGCGCTCGCGTCGCCGGTCGGGCTGGCGCTGTCGGCGTTCCTTCTCTGGGCGCTGGTCAGCCTGAGCTGGAGCCACCGGACTTGGCCGGCCGGGCTCCAGGCCTGGGGCGAACTCGCTTTGCCGCTGGCCGGCGGCGTCGTGCTGGCGGCGAGCCGTCGCCTCGTTCTCGACCGGCGCCTGCTGCGGGCGCTGGCGCTCGCTTTGCTCGCGACTGCCGCGCTCGTCCTCGGCGAACTGGCGATCGGCATCGGCGAACGCGTCGCGCTCGGGCTCGGCAAGACGATCGAGCGGATCGACATCTTCAACCGTCCGGTGCTGACCTGCGTCGTTCTGTCGGCCGCGATCCTGCCGATGCTGTGGCGCCGCAGTGCGGCCTGGTCGCCCGATCGCGCGCTGGTCGTCGCCGCCGGACTCGCGGTCGGATTCGTGACCTGGTCGTCCCAGAGCGGCTCGGCGAAGTTCGGCCTCGCCGTGCTGGTCGCGGTCTGGCTGCTCGCGCGACTGGCGCCGCGCCTCGCACTCGCGCTGGTCGCACTCGGCTTCGCTGCGACGATGCTGCTCTCCCCCGTCATCGGCCGGCTGACCGATGCGGCGATGCCGGCCAGCCTGCACCAGGCGCTGGCGGACTCCCATTCCCGCGCCCGGGTCGACATCTGGCTGAGTTTCGGCGAGGCGATCGCGGCGCGGCCCTGGCTCGGCTCCGGCTTCGGCGCGAGCGCCTCGCTCGAGAAGCACCCGGTCGCCGCCGCCGTCTCGCCGGCCCGCCGCGGCCTGCTCGCGGTCGGCCATCCGCACAGCGCGCCGATCCAGGCATGGACCGAGACCGGTGCGGTCGGTGCCGCGCTGCTCGCCATCGCCGGTTTCGGCCTCCTCGCACGGCTGCGGCGGTTGCCGGCGGCGCTGCTGGCGCCGCGGCTGGCCCTGTTCGCCGCCGCCTTCGCCGTGGCAAGTGTGGCGCACGGTGCCTGGCAGGGCTGGTGGTGGGCGGCGCTGGCCCTGGCGGCGACCCTGTTCTGGCTCGACGCGGCGCCGCCATTCGAACCGACCCGAGAGGACGCCCATGACTGATTTCGACGTCGATCTCTTCGTCATCGGCGCGGGCTCCGGCGGCACCCGCGCCGCGCGCATCGCGGCCGGCCACGGCGCCAAGGTGATGATCGCCGAGGAGGACCGCATCGGCGGCACCTGCGTCATCCGCGGCTGCGTGCCCAAGAAGCTGTTCGTCTATGCCAGCCGCTTCGCGGAGGATTTCGAGGATGCCGCCGGCTTCGGCTGGAGCGTGCCGAAACCGGGCTTCGACTGGCCGACCCTGCGCGATGCGGTCGCCAGCGAAGTGACGCGGCTCTCCGGCCTCTATCGCAAGGGGCTCGACGGCGCCGGCGTCGCGATCCGCGAGGAGAGGGCGGTCGTCACGGGACCGAATGCGGTTCGCCTGGACAAGAGCGGCGAGACGATCCGCGCCCGCCATATCCTGGTCGCGACCGGCGGTTGGCCGAGCTTCGATCCGCCGATTCCCGGCGGCGGGCTCGGCATCTCCTCGAACGACGTCTTCCATCTGCCGGACCTGCCGAAGCGCCTGCTGGTCGTCGGCGGCGGCTATATCGCGCTCGAATTCGCCAGCGTCTTCGCCAGGCTCGGCGTCGCGGTGACGCTGCTGCATCGCGGCGACAACATCCTGCGCGGCTTCGACGAAGACATCCGCACCCGCCTGCGCGACGCGCTTGGGCATGCCGGGATCACGCTCAGGCTCGGCTGCACCATCGACCGGATCGAGGATCTCGGTGGCGGCGTCAAGCGCGCCCATTGCGCCTCGGGCGCCCCGATCGAAGCCGAGGTCGTCCTGGTCGCGACCGGGCGCCGGCCGAACACCGCAGGCCTCGGGCTCGAGCAGGCCGGTGTCGAGCTCGGCCCGGTCGGCCAGATCATGGTCGATGCGACGTCGGCCTCGAATGTTCCGTCGATCCATGCCGTCGGCGACGTCACCAACCGGGTGAACCTGACGCCCGTCGCCATCCGCGAGGGCCACGCCTTCGCCGACAGCGTCTTCGGCGGAAAGCCCTGGCACATGGATCACAGGCTCGTCGCCTCGGCCGTCTTCACCACGCCCGAGATCGGCACGGTCGGCCTGACCGAGCAACAGGCGCTCGCGGCGGGGCATGAGCTGCGCATCTTCGAGTCCGGCTTTCGCCCGATGAAGGCGACGATCTCGGGCCGGCAGGAGCGCATCTACATGAAGCTCGTGGTCGACGCGAAGACGGACAGGGTTCTCGGCGTCCACATCCTCGGCCACGATGCCGGCGAGATCATCCAGGCCGTCGCCATCGCCGTCACCATGGGCGCGACCAAGGCCGATTTCGACCGCACCATCGCGCTGCATCCGAGCGCGGCGGAGGAACTGGTGACGATGCGGACGGCGCGGGCCTGAGCGGCACGATTGCGCAGTCCGGCGCGACTACCTATTCTAGAATACGTCACGACCATTCTAGAAGGGTGTCGGCGGTGGGCATCAGCATCAAGAACGACGAGGTCGAGGCGCTGGCGCGCAGGCTCGCGACCAAGCATGGCAAGGGCCTGACCGAGATCGTTCACGAGGCCCTGCGCGAAAAGGCAGAGCGCGAGGCGTCCGAGCCGACGCTGTGGGAGAAGCTTGCGCCGTTGCGTGCCAAATTGGCGGCCATGCCGAATGTTGGACCTATCCCCGACAAGGCCTTCTACGATGAGTTGAGTGGAGAAAACGAGCGGTGATCGTCATCGATGCATCCGCGCTCGTATCCATTCTCGCCGAGGAGTCGGATGCAGACGGGCTGTTGAGCTGTCTGGAGCGACACCGGACACGTTCGATGTCGACCATTTCTGTATGGGAGGCTGCTTGCGCGGTGGCCTCTTGGAAGGGCTGCATCCGCCAGGAAGGCTTTGCGATTGTCGATGAGTTCATACGGTCTGCCGCTATCGCGCCGGTCGCGCCGGATATGACGATTGCCGGTCTCGCCGTGGCGGCGGCCGAGCGTTATGGGCGCGGCGCCGGCCGGCCCGGCATCCTCAATCTCGGCGATTGCTTCTCGTACGCCACGGCAAAGCACCTCGGCGCGGCGCTGCTGTTCAAGGGCGATGATTTCGGCTGCACCGACATCGAAGCGGCCTGACTGGCGGGCGCCGCTTCACGCCAGCTTCGACTGATTCAAAGTCTGAACGTCCTGAATCGTCGCGGCATCGGCTTGAATCCTTGTCTCAGCCAATGCCATCGATCTGCGAGCCGGTCGCGCGAAGCGTCTGAAGACCTTGATGATTGACCGGTCGTGGCCCAGTCCGCGCCATGACGGCGTCATGGCGCCGCCGCCGGTGGCCATCGCGCCGCCTTGGGTGTATAGGCCCGCCTTCGCGCCGCGATGAGGTCAACGGGCGCGCGAAATGTCAGTCAGGAGCAGACCCCATGTCCGAGCGGTGGACGCCCGAGAGCTGGAGGGCAAAGCCCGTCCAGCAGATTCCGGAGTATCCGGACCAGGCAGCCTTGAAGGCGGTCGAGCAGCAGCTCGCTGGCTTTCCCCCGCTGGTTTTTGCAGGCGAGGCGCGCAAGCTCAAACGGGCGTTGGGCAAGGTCGCGGCCGGCGAGGCGTTCCTGCTCCAGGGCGGCGATTGCGCCGAGAGCTTCGCCGAGCATTCGGCCGACAACATCCGCGACTTCTTCCGGCTCTTCCTGCAGATGGCGGTGGTGCTGACCTTCGCCGGCGGCTCGCCGGTGGTGAAGGTCGGGCGCATCGCCGGCCAGTTCGCCAAGCCGCGTTCGGCTCCGACCGAGACGATCGGCGGCGTCGAGCTGCCGAGCTACAAGGGCGACATCGTCAACGACAACGAGTTCACCGCGGAGGCGCGCATCCCCGATCCGCGCCGCCAGCTCGAGGCTTATCGCCAGTCGGCGGCAACGCTGAACCTGATCCGTGCCTTCGCCACCGGCGGCTACGCCAATCTCGACAACGCCCATCGCTGGATGCTCGGCTTCGTCAAGGATGCGCCGGCCTCCTCGCGCTACAACGAGGTCGCCGAGCGCATCACCGAGACGCTCGACTTCATGCGCGCCATCGGCATCGATCCTGAAACGCATCCGGAAATGCGGATCACCGATTTTTACACCAGCCACGAGGCGCTGCTGCTCGGCTACGAGCAGGCGATGACCCGCACCGACTCGACCACCGGCGAGTGGTACGACACCTCCGGCCACATGGTCTGGATCGGCGACCGCACGAGGCAGATCGACCACGCCCATGTCGAGTTCTTTCGCGGCATCAGGAACCCGATCGGCCTGAAATGCGGACCGTCGATGACGGTCGACGGGCTGATGAAGCTGATCGAGGTGCTCGATCCGCAGAACCAGGCCGGACGGCTCACGCTGATCGCCCGCTTCGGCGCCGACAAGGTCTTCGACAACCTTCCCGCTCTGGTGCGCGCCACCAAGCGCGAAGGTCGCAACGTGGTCTGGTCCTGCGACCCGATGCACGGCAACACGGTCAAGGCCGGCAACTACAAGACCCGGCCCTTCGACCTGATCCTGACGGAGGTGAAGAACTTCTTCGCCGTGCATCAGGCCGAGGGCACCCATGCCGGCGGCCTGCATCTCGAGATGACCGGCAAGAACGTCACCGAGTGCACCGGCGGCGCGCGCGGCATGACCGATGCCGACCTCAACGACCGCTACCACACGGTCTGCGATCCGCGCCTCAACGCCGAGCAGGCGCTGGAGCTCGCCTTCCTCGTCGCGGAACTGGTCAAGCGCGAGCGCTCCGGCCGGGCGCGGCCGGAGGTCGAGGCGGCGGAGTGAACCACGCGTCGGGGTCGGGCGTCGCTCGCCCGTCACCTTGACCATCTACCCGACGCTTCTCATGGTTCGAACCAACGAGAAGCGTCGGGAGGTCGTGATGAGACTTGGTCTGGTAGCGGCGCTGGCCGCCATGCTGTTTGCCGCGCCTGCTGCGGCGCAGGATGCCCCGAAGAAGCCGGCGCAGACGACGGGCAAATTCGTCGAGATCGCCCGCTTCAAGGCCGCGATGGCGCGCCAGGCGGCGGCCGTCGACGCGACGTCGATCTACGCCATCACCGATCGCGGCATCGCCAGGCACGACAAGGCGACGGGCGCGCTGGTCAAGGAGTGGAAGGGCACCGAGGACGGCCCCATCATCCATCTCGACAGCGGCGCGGTCATCGACGGCAAGCTCTACGCCGCCCACTCCAACTACCCCCAGTCGCCGATGACCAGCTCGGTCGAGATCTGGGATGCCGCGACGCTGGAGCATGTCGGCTCGCACAGCTTCGGCATCCTGCTCGGTTCGCTGACCTGGCTCGACCGGCATGAGGGCCAGTGGTGGGGCGTCTTCGCCAATTACAGCCGCGTCTTCGGCCAGAGTCAGCAACCCTACGGCAATTCCTACTGGACGACGCTGGTGAGGTTCGACGCCGACTGGAAGCCGGTCCAGGGCTTCACCTTCCCGGCCTCCGTGATCAAGCGGGCCGAGCCGATGAGCATGTCGGGCGGAAGCTGGGGCAAGGACGGGCTGCTCTACGCCACCGGCCACGACCACAAGGAGGTTTATGCCCTGCGCCTGCCGAAAATGGGCTCGGTGCTGGAGCTGGTCGCGACCTATCCGATCGAGGGCGAGGGGCAGGGCATCGCCTGGGACCGCAGCGGCGGCCCCGAAACGCTCTGGATGATCAGCCGCGCCAAGGGCGAGCTGATCGGGCAGCGTTTCGAGCGCTGACGGGCGGGGAGCCGCCTCAGAATTTGACGGCGGCGCCGACGCGGGCGGTGTTGACGTTCACGGTCACGCCCTCGACGTTGTTGAAGGTGGTGTAGAGATATTCGCCGCGCAGGATGATGTTTTCGGTGAGGGCGGCCTCGAGGCCGCCGCCGATGCTCCAGCCATAGCCCCAGACATCCTTCTTGGGCCCGCCGAGGGTCCGCGGATAGCCGACATAGCTGTTCGCATAGTTGTTGGCCGGCGCGCGCCAGTCGGCCGAGACCGAGACATTGGTGTCGAAGCGGCCGGCCGCGGCGCCGATGGTGAAATAGGGCATCAGCCGGCCATAGGCATAGCCGAAGCGCAGGCGGGCGTTGATGTAGTCGTTCAGGCGCGCGTTCTGGACCGAGGCGACATAGACGTCGCCGCTGCCGAGCCGGCGGGCTTCGAACGTCGATTTGGCGGTTTCCTGGTCGATGCGCGAATACTCCGCCTCCGCGCCGATCACCGCATCGCCGAAGGCCATGTTGTAGCCGGTGAAACCGCCGAAGGTCTTGCCGCGGTCGTCGCGGCTGTTGGTCTGGACCAGCGCGGCCGGCGTGAATTCGGACAGCGCCGTCGTGGCGTTGTAGGCGCCGTTGGCGAGATCGAACACGCCGCGGTCGGTCCGGAACCGGGTCTGCGTCTGGCCCGCGAAGCCGCCGAAATAGAAGCCCGACCAGTTGAAGGTTCCGCCCGAATAGTCGGGCGCGGGCGGTGCGTCCTCGACCGCCTGCGAACCGCGCAGTACCGGATAATCGGCGCCGAGCGCGCTTTCGCCGGCCAGGACGATGCCGGCGAGCGCTACGCCGGCGAGCATGAGGGAACGGACACGCATGGGGTCTCTCCGGGCGGGCCGCGGCATGTCGCGCCACGGCACGACATGATTCATGCGCGATTAACCCTAACGGGTGGTTAAGCCGGCGGCGCGCGTCCCGCGTTGCCGGCCCGTGACGGTCACGCTACAGCGGCCGCCATGAGCGCGCTTTCGTTCCGCCTGGCCCTGGCCCAGCTCGACCCCGTTCTCGGCGATGTCGCCGGCAATGCCGGCAAGGCGCGGGCAGCGCGCCGGGAGGCCGTCGCTGCAGGCGCCGAACTCGTCATGTTTCCCGAGCTCTTTCTCAGTGGCTATCCGCCGGAGGATCTCGTCCTAGCACCGGCTTTCCAGGATGCCTGCCGCAAGGCCTGCGAGGAACTGGCGCGCGAGACCGCCGATGGCGGCCCGGCCGTCCTGATCGGTTTGCCCTGGCGCGAGGGCGGGGCGCTTCACAACGCCTGTGCCCTGCTCGACGGCGGGATGATCCAATCGGTCCGGTTCAAGGTGGCACTGCCGGATTACGGCGTGTTCGACGAGGCCCGCATCTTCGTGCCCGGCCCGCTGCCGGGCCCGGTGGTGTTCCGCGACAAGGTCAGGCTCGGGCTGCCGGTCTGCGAGGACATCTGGAGCGAAGATGTCGTCGAGTGCCTGGCCGAGACCGGCGCCGAGCTGCTGCTGTCGCCGAACGGGTCGCCCTATCGCCGCGGCGTCATCGACGAGCGCATGAACGTCGCCGTCGCGCGCGTCGTCGAATCCGGGCTGCCGCTGGTTTATCTCAACCAGATCGGCGGACAGGACGAGCTCGTCTTCGACGGGGCCTCCTTCGTGCTGAACGCCGACCGGACGCTTGCTGCGCAACTGCCCGCCTTCCGGGAGCGCCTGACCATCGTCGACTGGGCGCGCGAGGGCGGCGTCTGGCGCTGCCGGCCGGGCGATGTCGCCGCGGTCGAGAGCGGTGACGAGGCCGATTATGCCGCCATCGTGCTGGGCCTGCGCGACTATGTCGCCAAGACCGGCTTCCGGGATGTCGTGCTCGGGCTTTCGGGCGGCATCGATTCAGGTCTCTGCGCCGCGATCGCCACCGACGCGCTCGGGCCGCAGCGGGTGCTGGCGGCGATGCTGCCCTCGCGCTTCACCGCGCCGCGCAGCCTCGCCGATGCGCGGGCCTGCGCCGAAGCGCTCGGCATTCGCTACGAGACCGCCCCGATCGCGGACGCGGTCGCGGGACTCGAGGCGGCGCTGGTCGATCTGCTTCCCGGTATCGGCGCCGGCCTGCCCAACGAGAACCTGCAGGCGCGCCTGCGTGGGCTGATGCTGATGGCGCTCTCGAACGCGCAGACGCGCATGCTGGTGACTACCGGCAACAAGTCCGAGATGTCGGTCGGCTACGCCACGCTCTATGGCGACATGAACGGCGGCTTCAATCCGCTGAAGGACGTCTACAAGACGCAAGCCTTCCGCCTCGCCGCGTTGCGCAACCGCTGGAAGCCGGATGGCGCGCTCGGCCCGGACGGGGAGGTGATCCCGCAGGCGATCATCGAGCGCCCGCCCAGCGCCGAGCTGCGCGAGGGCCAGGCCGACCAGGATACGCTGCCGCCCTACGAGGTGCTGGACGCGATCCTCGACGGGCTCGTCGAGCGGAATCTGCGTGTAGCCGACATCGTGGGGCGCGGGCATGATCCGGTCGTCGTCGCGCAGGTTGAGGCGCTGTTGCGCCGGGCCGAATACAAGCGCCGTCAGGCCCCGCCCGGCGTCAAGATCACGCCGCGCAATCTCGGCCGCGACCGGCGCTACCCGATCGTGAACGGATTCGTTGATAGGGGCGCGCCAGCGCACAAGTCAGATGCAGCGCTGGTCAGGGGTATCGGCAAAGCAAGCGACGAGAGCGTCGATCTCTGAATATGGTCAGGGTGGATGGTCCAGCGATCTCTCTGCCAGGAAGTCGATGATCGGCAGATCGCAGAGATTGATATGATCGGTGAGGTCGAACAGTTCCTGCTTGAGGGGATGAACCAAGGCTTCGGCTCGGCTGAGGCCGATTCCCAATAGCTGGCCCTTGTAGGGAGAAGCATCCGCGTCGATCAGCATGACGGTCGGGCGATGCTGTTCGGCCCACATTCGGAAGAAGAGCGAGGTGCGATCCGCCATCAACGGCTCGTCACCCCACGGGCCGAACACGGCGAAGCCATCGACATAGAAGTGCTTCGGCCCGGTCGAGAACATCGCGAAATAGCAGGCGAACAGGGTGTCCTGTCGATAGACATAGCGCACGAGACTCGTCGTCGTGTGGCCGCAACAATCGCAGACCGAGGTCGTGGCTTCATCGAATAAGATCTCGTCGTGATGCGAGCTCATGGCTGGACAATTCCCGCAAGGGTTGTGACCGATGCTAGTGCCGATTGTCGCTCGCGTGCAAACCCGGCATAAGCCGCGCCATGACGCCTTCCGCCAACATCGCCCCGCTCGTCCGCTTCGCGCCATCGCCGACCGGCTATCTCCATATCGGCAATGCCCGGCCGGCGCTGTTCAACTACCTGTTCGCCCGCAAGCATGGCGGCCGCTTCCTGCTGCGCTACGACGACACCGATATCGGCCGCTCGAAGCCGGAATTCGCCGCCGCCATCGCCGAGGACCTCTCCTGGCTCGGCATCGTCCCGGACGCGACTTTCCGCCAGTCCGAGCGCATCGCGAGTTACGACGCGGCCGCGCAGCGCCTGCGCGAGAGCGGCCGGCTCTATCCCTGCTATGAGACCGCCGACGAACTCGACCGCCGCCGCAAGCGCCAGCTCGCCCGCGGCCTGCCGCCGATCTACGACCGCGCGGCGCTGAAGTTGACGGAGGCCGAGCGCGCCGCGCTGGAGGCGGAAGGGCGCAAGCCCCATTGGCGCTTCAAGCTCGATCCGCGCACCGTCGCCTGGACCGATCTCGTGCGGGGCGAGGCCCATGTCGACTGCGCCTCGCTCTCCGACCAGGTGCTGATCCGCGAGGACGGCAGCCATCTCTATCATCTGCCCTCGGTGGTCGACGATATCGAGACCGGCATCACCCACATCATCCGCGGCGAGGATCACGTCACCAACACGGCGGTCCACATCCAGATCTTCGAGGCGCTTGGGGCGCCGCTGCCAACGTTCGGCCACGTCAACCTTTTGACCACCGCGAGCGGCGAGGGGCTCTCGAAGCGGCTCGGCCATCTCTCGCTGCGCGGCTTGCGCGACAGCGGCGTCGAGGCGCTGGCGGTCGCGGCGCTTGCCGTGCTCGTCGGCTCCTCGGATGCGGTGAGGCCGGTGGCGAGCCTCGACGAGCTCGCAGGCGTGGTCGATCTCGGCCATGTCTCGCGCGCGCCGGCCAAGTTCGACGAGCACGAGCTGGAGACGTTGAGCGCCCGCACGCTGCACCAGTTGCCTTACGAGGCGGTCACGTTTCGGCTGGCCGAGAACGGCATCGCCACCAGCGAACAGCTCTGGCTCGCGATCCGCGGCAACCTGTCGAAGCTCGACGAGGCGCGCATCTGGGACGATGTCGTTCGCGGTCCGATCACGCCGGTCGTCGCCGACACCATCTTTGCCGCGACGGCTGCATCCCTGCTGCCGCCTGAGCCCTTCGACGCGACGACGTGGAAGAGCTGGACGCAGGCGGTTGCAATGGCGACCGGCGCGAAGGGCAAGGCCCTGTTCATGCCGCTGCGCCGGGCCCTGACCGGCCTCGACCACGGCCCGGAGCTGGCGGCGCTGCTGCCTCTGATCGGGCGGGACAAGGCGCTGAAGCGGCTCGCGGGCGAGGCAGCGTAAAGCGCTGCGCTCGCAATGACGGTGTCGAGCTCGCTCAATCCTCCCGATGCATCGCCGAGGCGTGCTTGGTGTCGCGCATCGTCGTATAGACCAGGAGCGACAGGAAGATCACGCCGGCGAGGTAGTAGTAGAACCACTGCTCGTGGCCCTGCTGCTTGAACCACAGCGCGATCGCCGGCGCCGTTCCGCCGAAGATCGAGACCGTCAGCGCATAGGGCACGGCGACGCCGGTGGCGCGGATCGAGGTCGGGAACAGCTCGGCCTTCACCACCGCGTTGATCGAGGTGTAGCCGGCGACGAAGATCCAGGCGGCCGAGATCAGCAGGAACGCCATCCATGGCGATTTCGTCCCGGCGAGCGCCGTCAGCAACGGCACGGTCATCAGCGTGCCGGCGACGCCGAAGAAGATCAGCATCGGCTTGCGGCCGATCCGGTCGGAGATCGCGCCGTAGATCGGCTGCAGGATCGCGGCGAAGATCAGCGAGCCGGCGATGACATAGGTCGTGACGATGTCGGACAGGCCGACCGTCTGCTTGACGAAGGTCTGCATGTAGGTGGTGAAGGTATAGAACGCCGCCGTGCCGCCGGCGGTGAGCCCGACCACGATCGCGACCTCGCGCGGATAGCGCATCAATCCGCGCAGCGAGCTTTCGCGCGGCTTGCCCTTCAGCGCCTCGAAGCTCTCGGTCTCGTGCATGTGCCGGCGCATCAGCATGGCGATGATCGCCAGCGCCGCCCCGATCACAAAGGGAATGCGCCAGCCCCAGGCGACAAGCTGCTCATGCGTCAGGAAGACGTTCTGCAACAGCAGCAGCACCAGGATGGCGGTGAGCTGCCCGCCGATCAACGTGACGTACTGAAAGCTCGAATAGAAGCCGCGATGCTCGGGATCGGCGACCTCGGAGAGATAGGTCGCGCTCGCTCCGTATTCGCCTCCGAGACTGAGGCCTTCGATGACGCGGGCGAGCGCCAGCAGGGCAGGGGCGGCGAAGCCGATCGTGGCATAGGTCGGCGTCACCGCGATGATCAGCGAGCCGAAGCACATCATCACCACCGAGACGGTGAGCGAGAGCCGGCGACCATAGCGGTCGGCGAGATGCCCAAACAGCCAGCCGCCGACCGGGCGCACGATGAAGCCGGCGGCGAACAGCGTCGCGGCGTTGAGCTGCTGCACCACCGGGTCGCTCGACGGGAAGAAATGCGGCGCGAAATACAGCGCGAAGGCGGTGTAAGCGTAGAAATCGTACCATTCGACCAGATTGCCGACCGAGCCCATGAAGATCGCCTTCAGGCGTCGTTTGGCGTCGTCGAACTCGATCGGGTGCGGCTGGGGCGTCGGCTGCGCTGCGATGTCTGACATGGCGGCCTCTCGGGCGCGGGGGCGTCAGAGGCGGCGGCGCGCCGGGCGGCGCGGTGATGCGCGGATCTGGCTTGGCCCGCAGGGCGTGATGCCGATCTATGCGCGCTGCCGGTCCATGCGTCCAGCGCTTGCCTCTGACGTCACTGCCTGATCGTCATGGCGTTGGCGCATGGAACATTTCGCTATGGCCGCAGGGCCGGCGAGGACGGCGCCACCGAGATGTTCGGCGCGAGATTGGGCGCGACGATGCGCACGGTGCGTCGTTCGCCGGTCGTGCCGCTGGTGGTTTCCTTCTTCAGGCCGGCGCCGGTCTGGACGGTGTCGGCACCTTCGACCTTCTGCGGACCCATGCCGGCGGATTCCGTGCCGGAGGTCGGCGAGTTCTCGGAGGGCAGCGGCTTCTCGTCGGGGAGCTCGGCGGCCGCCGGCTGGACCGCCGGCGCGGGCGCCGCACCCTTGCGCTTCGGATCGGCTTTCCCGGCCTCGGCGCGCGGCCGGGACAGTTCCGCGGCGCGCTGCTCGGTGACGATGACGTCGCCCTTGCGCTTGTCGAGCAGGTATTCGGCTTCCCTGAGCGATTGCGCCCAGCTCTTGCCTTGGCTCTTGCAGGTGCAGGCGGCGTCGAAGCTGCGCTGGAACTTGCCGGCATTCGGCAGCGAGGCATAGGGCTGCCCCGTCGAACGCGACACGGCGTTCTGGATCTCGCCGCCATTGGTCATGCCGAAGGCGGTCGCTTCCGTGCCGGGGCAGAGCGCCTGGCACATCTCGTCGGCATTGCCGGCATTGTTCGCGAGCGGGAAGAAGAAGCCGTCGCAGGTCCGCACGCAGACGGTGTGGGGTCCGCCGAGGCGCGGCTTCTCCGGCTCGGTCGGCTGCTCCGGCTGCAGTTCCGGCAGGGTCGTGTCGATCTCGCCGCGGCGCGGCTCGAGCCCGAAGATGGTCTCGAAGAAGCCGCGCTGCTGCGGCCGGCAGTTGTTCTCGATCGCCGCCATGAGCTGGGCGCGGCGCTGCGCGGTATCGCCCTGCGCCTGGCGCGACAGGCTGGAATATTGCGACTGGAGCTGGCCGATCTGCGCCCGCACGGCGCCACATTGCGGCGGCGAGCCGAACAGGCCGCCACCCTCGCAGCCCATCGCCCGGTATTGGCCGGTCGCCTGCGAAAGCTGCGCACCGACGCGCCGTGCCGCCTCGGCCGCGCGCGGGTCGCCGCCGGCCTGGCCCTGCAGGCCGGCGAGCTCGGAGCGCCAGGCGCTGCAGGCCGGCGATTGCGCCAGCGCGACGCCGCCGAGCCCCGCCCAGACGACGAGCGCCATGCCGATCTGTCGGAAACCGGGGAATCTCATCGCGGGCCGGACCACATCACCTGTCTCTTGGCGGTCGCGCCGGGGGCGCGGCGGCCGGAAATCCGTCGTCGTCGTCATGCGCCGGACAGAACCCGGCAAACGCGACCGAACTATGGAGTCTGCTTGCGGCCACATGGCGCAGATTCGCAACCGCAGACACGTGCCGGGCATGCCACAACGGCGGCATGGCGGCAATGCGTCCACGTCCTGCGCAGTGGTGTGCGGTCCGTCTTTTCGCTAGAAGCCCGGATGCGCGACCGGGCCCGGCCGCCTTCCTCGCGATGACGTGAAGCCACCATGCAAGCCGCCCTCGACCAAGCCTTCATTCCCGAGCTGCCGAACTACTATCGCGGCAAGGTCCGGGAGAATTACGATCTGCCGGACGGCCGCCGCATCCTGATCTCGACCGACCGGCTGAGCGCCTTCGACCGCGCCATCGCCGCGATCCCGCTGAAGGGCCAGGTGCTGACGCAAACCGCGCGCTACTGGTTCGAGACCACCGCCGACATCTGCCCCAACCACGCGCTGGAATACCCGGACCCCAACGTCGTCGTCGGCACGCGGCTCGACATCCTGCCCGTCGAGGTGATCGTGCGCGGCTATCTCGCCGGCACCACCGGCACCTCGGTCCTGACGCTCTACAGGCAGGGCGCGCGCGAGATGTACGGGATGCGTTTCCCGGACGGCCTGCGCGACAACGAGAAGCTGCCGGCGGCCGTGATCACCCCGACCAGCAAGGCCTTCGACGGCGGCCATGACGAGCCGCTCTCGGCCGCTGAGATCGTCGAGACCGGGCTGCTGACGCAGGCGCAATGGGACGAGGTCTCGGGTTACGCGCTCGCCTTGTTCGCGCGCGGCCAGGCCCTTGCCGCCGAGCGCGGCCTGATCCTCGCCGACACCAAATACGAGTTCGGCACCGACAGGCACGGCCGCATCCTGCTGGCCGACGAGATCCATACGCCCGATTCGAGCCGCTACTGGTTCGCCGGCAGCTATGCCGGGCGTTTCGAACGCGGCGAGAAGCCGGAATCCTTCGACAAGGACTTCGTCCGCAACTGGGTCGTCGCCCGCTGCGACCCTTACAAGGAAGACCTGCCGCCGATCCCGGCCGAGTTGATCGCGCAGACGACGGACGTCTATGTCCGCGCCTACGAGACGATCACGGGCACGACCTTCGTCGCGCCGCCGGTCGGCGAGCCGCCGCTGGAGCGGATCAGGCGGAACCTGGCGCGGTATTTCTGAAAACGGAACGGGCGCTCAGCGCGCCCGCAGCCGGTTCATGAACGAGTCGTATGACAGCTCCGCCACCTGCCACCAGAGCAGGTTCTCGCCGCGGAAGGCGACCATCGAGTCGTAGCCCTTCTTGAACAGCTCGCTCTTGGCCGAGGTCTCGGCATAGTACTCCTCGGCCGCCTTGAGCGAGGCCTCCATCACCGGCAGCGGGAAGGCCTTGAGCTGGGCGCCCTGCGCGACGAGCCGGCGCAGGCCACCCGGGTTCACCGCGTCGTATTTCGCCAGCATCCAGTTGTTGGCCGCCTCGCAGGCGTGCTGGACGATCGCCTGGTAGTGCTTGGGCAGCTTGTTCCACTGCTCCTGGTTGATGACGAGGTGCAGCATCGCGCCGCCCTCCCACCAGCCGGGATAATAGTAGTTCCGCGCCACCTTCACGAAGCCGAGCTTCTCGTCGTCATAGGGGCCGACGAACTCGGCTGCGTCGATCGTGCCGCGCTCCAGCGCCGGATAGACGTCGCCGGCGGCGATCTGCGTCGGCACCACGCCGAGCTTGGCCAGCACCGCGCCGCCCATGCCGCCGATGCGGAATTTCAGCCCCTTGAGGTCGTCGAGCGTGTTGATCTCCTTGCGGAAGAAGCCGCCCATCTGGCAGCCGGAATTGCCGCAGGGGATCGAGTAGGCGTTGAACTTGGCCAGCGCCTCGTTGACGATCTGCTCGCCGCCGCCGAAATACCACCAGCTATGCTGCTGGCGGGCATTGAGGCCGAAGGGGATGCCGGTGCCCAGGCCGAGCGCGGGCTCCTTGCCGATGTAGAAATAGGTCGGCGTATGGGCGCATTCGACGGTGCCGGAGGTGACGGCGTCGAGCGCCTGCAGGCCGGGCACGATCTCGCCGGCCGAGAAGGTCTGGACCTGGAACTTGCCGTCCGTGGCATCCGCCATGAACTTCGCAAACTGCTGGGCCGTGCCGTAGATCGTGTCGAGCTGCTTCGGGAAGCTCGAGGTCAGCCGCCACTTCACCTCCGGCATCGACTGCGCGACCGCCGGCATCGCGAGCGGCACCGCGGCCGCGGCGATGGCCCCTGTTTTCAAAAACGCGCGGCGTTCCATATGCTCACCTCCCAAAACAGTTCTTGCGCCTTTATTGGCGTGTCCCGGGAGGAATGGAAAGTCATGAAACTCGCGTCGCTCATGCATGGCCGGGACGGCCGCCTCGTCGTGGTCTCGAACGATCTGACGCGGGCGACAGACGCCTTCCCGGTGGTGGCGACGCTGCAGGGCGCGCTCGACGACTGGCAGCGGCTGGCGCCCCGCCTCGCCGATCTCGCCGAGAGCCTGGAGCACGGCTCGGTGCCGTCCTTCCGCTTCCACGAGCACGACTGCGCCGCGCCCTTGCCGCGCGCCTATCAATGGCTCGACGCCTCGGCCTATGTGAACCATGTCGACCTCGTCCGGAAGGCGCGCGGCGCGACCATGCCGGAGAGCTTCTGGAGCGATCCCCTGATGTACCAGGGCGGCTCCGATTCGAGCCTCGGTCCGCGCCAGCCGATCAGGGCGGGAAGCGAGGAGCACGGCATCGATTTCGAGGCCGAGGTCGCCGTCGTCACCGGCGACGTCCCCATCGGCGTGAGCGCCACCGAGGCCCTTTCGCATGTCCGCCTCGTCATGCTCGCAAACGATGTGAGCCTGCGGAATCTGATCGCGAGCGAACTGGCCAAAGGCTTCGGTTTCGTCCAGTCGAAGCCGTCCAACGCCTTCTCGCCGGTCGCGGTGACGCCGGACGAGCTCGGCCCGGCCTGGCAGGGCGGCAAGCTCTGCCTGCCGCTGCTCAGCCAGCTCAACGGCAAGCCCTTCGGCCGGCCCGATGCCGGCGTCGACATGACCTTCGATTTCGGCACGCTGATCGCGCACGCGGCGAAGACCCGCCCGCTCGGTGCGGGCACGGTGATCGGCTCCGGCACGGTCTCGAATCGCGATGCCTCGGGCGGACCGGGCCGGCCGCTCTCGGAGGGCGGCCTCGGCTATGCCTGCATCGCCGAGCAGCGCATGGTCGAGACCATCCTCAAGCGCGCGAGCCTGACCCCGTTCCTGCGCTTCGGCGACAGCGTCCGCATCGAGATGAAGAACGCTGCCGGCCATTCGATCTTCGGCGCCATCGAGCAGGAGGTGCTGCCTCATGGCGAGTGAGACGATGCAAAGCGCAGGGCCTGCCTTCGCCTCCAGCGCCGATCTCGGCGAGAAGACGATCTCCTTCGACGAGATCGGCCGGGGCATCTACGCCTACACCGCCGAGGGCGACCCCAACACCGGCGTCGTCGTCGGCGACGACAGTGTGCTGGTCTTCGACGCGCAGGCGACGCCCAAGATGGCGCAGACCGTGATCGACCGGGTGCGGGCCGTCACCGACAAGCCGATCCGCCATGTCGTGCTGTCGCATTATCATGCCGTGCGCGTGCTCGGCGCACCGGCCTATGGCGCGAACGAGATCGTCTGTTCGGATGCCGCCCGCGCCATGATCGTCGAGCGCGGCGAACAGGACAAGGCGAGCGAGATCGGCCGTTTCCCGCGCCTGTTCCAGGGCGCGGATTCGATCCGCCCCGGCCTGACCTGGCCGACGACGACCTTCTCCGGCTCGGCCTCGCTCTGGCTCGGTTCGCGCGAGGTCAGGCTGATGCAGCTCGGGCAAGGCCACACCGCCGGCGACATCGTCGCCTGGATGCCAGGCGAGCGCGTCGCCTTCGCCGGCGACCTCGTCGAATACGGCGCGACGCCCTATTGCGGCGATGCCCATTTCACCGACTGGCCGGGCACCCTCGACGCGCTCGCCGGGCTCGGGCCGGTCGCGATGGTGCCGGGGCGCGGCGCTGCACTGACCGATGCCGCGATGGTCGGCGATGGCGTCGCCGGCACGCGCGCCTTCCTCAGCGACCTGTTCGGGGCGGTGAAGGGCAACGTCGCCGCCGGCCGCTCGCTGCGCGAGACCTTCGAGCGCGTGCATGCGGCGCTCAAGCCGGCCTATGGCGACTGGGTCATCTTCGAGCACTGCCTGCCCTTCAACGTCAGCCGCGCCTATGACGAGGCCGGCGGTCTCGACCACCCGCGCATCTGGACCGACGAGCGCGACCGGCAGATGTGGGCGGAACTGAGGGGGTAGAGCGTGTCGGAAAGGTCCGCCGAATTCGATCGCCACTTCGCCTATCGCCGTTCGCCGGATCAGGACACGGCCACCCCCGTCCACCACCCGGTCGTCGTCATCGGCGCCGGGCCAGTCGGTCTGACGCTCGCCCTCGATCTCGCCCGTCGCGGCGTCGGCGTCGTGCTGCTCGACGATTCCGACCGCATCGGCGAGGGCTCGCGGGCGATCTGCTTCTCCAAGCGCACGCTCGAGATCTTCGACCGGCTCGGCCTTGCCGGCCCGATGGTCGAGAAGGGCGTGACCTGGCAGACCGGCAAGGTGCTCCACGGCGAGCGCGAGCTCTACGCCTTCGACCTCCTGCCCGAGCCCGGCCACAAGCAGCCGGCCTTCATCAACCTCCAGCAATACCATGTCGAGGCGGCGCTGGTTGCGGCCGTCGAGGCCGAGCCGCTGGTTGATCTGCGCTGGTCGAACCGGCTCGCCGGGATCGCATCCCGCGCGGACGGCGCGCTGCTGACGGTCGCGACGCCCGATGGCGATTATGCGCTGGAGGCCGGCTGGGTCGTCGCCTGCGATGGCGCCCGCTCGCCGACGCGCGGCCTGCTCGGGCTCGATTTCGCGGGCGAGGCCTTCGAGGACCGCTTCCTCATCGCCGATGTGAAGATGCGGGCCGATTTTCCGGCCGAGCGCCGCTTCTGGTTCGCGCCACCGTTCCATTCCGGCCAGTCGGCCCTGCTGCACAAGCAGCCCGACGACATCTGGCGCATCGATCTGCAACTCGGCCCCGACGCCGATCCCGAACAGGAGCGTCGGCCCGAGATCGTGCGCCCACGCATCGCCCGCATGCTCGGCCATGACGATTTCGAGCTCGAATGGGTCTCGGTCTACCGCTTCCAGTGCCGCAGGCTCGCCCGCTTCGTTCACGGCCGGGTGATCTTCGCCGGCGACGCCGCCCATCAGGTCTCGCCCTTCGGTGCGCGCGGCGCCAATTCGGGCATTCAGGACGCCGACAATCTCGGCTGGAAGCTCGCCCTCGTGCTGCAGGGCCGGAGCCCCGCCGCGCTGATCGCGAGCTACGATCTCGAACGCACGCAGGCCGCCGACGACAACATCCTGAACTCGACCCGCGCCACCGACTTCATCGCGCCGCGCTCTGCCGGCGAGCGCGTCCTGCGCGATGCCGCGCTGGCGCTGGCCGGGAAGGCCGATTTCGCGCGTCGCTTCGTCAACTCCGGCCGGCTCTCGCTGCCGACGGCCTATGTGCAGTCGCCGCTCTCGACGCCCGATCGCGGCTGGCAAGACCGTGGCCGGAGTGCCGGCCCCGTGCCCGGCGCTGCGTTCCTCGACGCGCCGCTCGAAGCGGAGAAGGGCGCTCCCGCCTGGCTGAGCGAGGCCTTCGCGGCCGGCCGCCCGGTCGTGGTCGCGCATGGCGAGGGCGGCGCCGGCCTCGTGCCCGAAGGCGCCCATTGGGCGAACCCGCCCTGCGCGCTCTGGAATGACCGGGAGGTCGGTGCGCACCTCTATGCCGAGCGCTACGCCAGCGAGCCCGGAGACGCTTATGTGCTGCGGCCGGACGGCCATGTCGCGGCCCGCTTCCGCCAGGCACGCCGCACCGATGTCGAGCAGGCGATCGAACGGCTGGAGGGCCGGCTGCCATGAGCCAGACCGAGGAACGCGGGCGCGCGCCGGGCTTCGTCGATCCCGACGCCGCCTATGCGCTGATCGCCCGTGCCCATCGCGGCCTCGACGAGGCGCAGAGCGCCGCGTTCAACGCCCGGCTCGTCCTGATCCTCGCCGACCTGATCGGCGACGAGGCCGTACTGCGCGAAGCCTTGGCCTTGGCCACTGAGGCGGGTTAGCTTCGGAAAACATCGCTCGCGAGATTTGCAAACGCCATGATCGAATCCGTGCCGCTCTATTCCGCCAGCATTCCGCTCGCCTTCTTCGTCTGGGGGCCGGCCGCGGTGATGCTGCTGTTCTGGCTCGTCGGTTTCTGGGCGAGCCGGCAGGGCGTGGCGCGCCTCCTCGAAAGCGACTGGAACGGCTTCACTGTCGCCGATGTCGAAAAACTGTTCTCGGCCTATGGCGAGGAGCGGCGGCTGCGCTATCGCCGCCGGGTGCTCCCGGCCGACGTCGCCTTCGCCTGCTTCTACCTGATCGTCGGCGGCGTCATCGTCGCGGCGCTCGGCATGCGCGGCCAGCCGCTCTGGGTCGCGGCCCTGTGCGGTGGCGGCTGGCTCCTCGGCGGGCTCGCCGACATCGCCGAAAACCTCGCGGTCGCGCGCCTGCTCGATCGCTATCCCGCGCTCGAGGCCGGCACCGTCGCCTTCGCCAGCCGGGTGACGCAGGTCAAGCTGGTGCTGTTCTCCGCCGGTGTCGCAGGCGCGCTCGCGGCTGCCTGGCTCGCCTTCAGGCCGCTGGCGGCGTGAGGGCTCTGGCAGGACGGCGAGGCCGCGCCCATATCGCTGCGGCGGACGCCACCGCGCCATGGAGACACCGATGCGCCTCGCCCCGATCCTGTCCACCGCCTTCGCCGCGACGCTCGCGCTCGGCGCCGTCTGCGCACCGGCGGCCGCGCAGGAAGACCTGATCTTCCGCAAATCGACGGTCTGGAAGATGCTGACGCCGGACGACAAGCTCGCGGTCTACGGCGTTGACGATCCGGTGGTCGAGGGCGTCGCCTGTCACTATACCGTGCCCGAGAAGGGCGGTGTCGCCGGCATGTTCGGCGTCGCCGAAGAGGTCTCCGACATCTCGCTCGCCTGCCGGCAGATCGGGCCGATCAAGTTCAAGGACAAGGCCGAGCAGGGCGACGTCGTCTTCCGCGAGCGCCGCTCGCTGATCTGGAAGAAGATGCAGATCGTGCGCGGCTGCGACGCCAGGCGCAACGTGCTGATCTACATGGTCTACACCGACAAGCTGATCGACGGCTCGCCGAAGAATTCGACCTCCAGCGTGCCGATCATGCCCTGGGGCGGAGCGGGCGAGATCGCGAAATGCGGCGACTGGGTGAAGTGACGAGAGCGCTCGGCGGTGACGTCACCGCTTCGGCGAGTAGGTGCCGGCGAACTCGCAGCTCGCGCCATGGAAGGTCGAACAGCCGGGGGCTTGGCTCACGGCAATCGAATTGCCTTGCTTGCGCAAGGTGAGGCGGCACGATGAACCGAATTCGCTCTTGGTCACGACCAGCACGTCGTTCGTGACGCGGCCGGTCGCGGTGATTTCTGCGATGCAGCCGGGGCGGGTCGCGTCGACATTGACTTCCAGAGCGCCGCCCGACCGCTGCTTGATCACCAGCGTACCGCTCTTGCCGCCATATCGGCCTTCGAAAGCCGATGCTGAACTGCATAGCGCCAGGCTGAGTAGCGCGGCGACGAACAATCGCGGGATCAGAAATATCATGTGACCTCTGACAATCTGTTTGCCAGGAGAATCACAAGCTCAACTCCGACGCAAGGGCCGCATTGCAGCCACGAGATCGTCCGGCTCACTGCCCGCAGGTGATGACCAGCGGCTGCTCCTGGGAGGCGGCCGGGACCTGCTTCGACAGCGAGCCGGTGAAATCCTCGCGCGCGGCGATGCCGTAGGACGTCGCCGTCTTGAAGCCCTTGGCCTCGCACCAGGCGTTGGCGACGATCTTGCCGCATTCGGATTTCGACGAGATGCAGTCGGCGACGCCGTAGCCGTCGCTGGCCGGGATCAGGAAGGTCTGCTGGTCGGTCGGCTTGGCGATGGTGTCGGTGCTGGGCAGGACAGAGAGCGACAGGCCCGCTCCGATGATTCCGAACAATCCGACCAGTGCGATGGCACGGCGCATGGGGTGACCTCGTGACCGACGGGCGCTCAACCCTCGAATCGCGAGGATGGTTCCTGCCGGTTAAATTTGAATGAAGCCGCCATTCAGGCGGGCGATGCCGCACTGCAGCGAGCGGGGCGCCCTCTTGACGGAAACGCGGCGGAGAGGCAAGCAGAATGTCATGACGCGAGCCGCCGCCCCGATCTGTCGGATTTGCCGCTAGCTTTCGCTGGCCGGCTGCTCACGTCCTCGTCCCGCAAGACCTGACAACAGCGCCCCGGCCAGCGGCCGTGATACGCCTTTTGACGTCTTTGCAGGACATTGCCGATGTCGCCGACCCTGAAGCTCTACAACACGCTGACGCGGACGAAGGAGGTCTTCACCCCCATCGATCCGCAGAACGTTCGCATGTATGTCTGCGGGCCGACGGTCTACGACTACGCCCATATCGGCAACGCCCGCCCGGTCATCGTCTTCGACGTGCTCTACCGGCTGCTGCGGCACCTCTATGGCGCCGACCACGTCACCTATGCCCGCAACCTCACCGACGTCGACGACAAGATCAACGCCCGCGCGGCGCGTGATTTTCCAGAGCTGCCGTTGAACGAAGCGATCGCCAGGGTCACGGCCGGCACCACCGCGCAGTTCCACAAGGACATCGCGGCGCTGGGCAATCTCCCGCCGGACGAGGAACCGCGCGCGACCGACCATATCGAGGCGATGCAGGCGATCATCCATCGCCTGATCGCGCGTGGCGTCGCCTATGTCGCCGAGGAACACGTGCTGTTCCATGTGCCCGCGGTCGCGCACCTGACGAGCGCGCCGGCATATGGTTCGTTGGCGCGCCGACCGCTCGACGAGATGATTGCCGGCGCGCGGGTGGACGTCGCGCCGTACAAGCGCGACCCGATGGATTTCGTGCTGTGGAAGCCGAGCCGCGAGGGCGTCGATCCGGGTTGGCTCTGGCCGCAAGGCGCGCCGGACGGCATCACCCGGCCCGGCCGCCCGGGCTGGCACATCGAATGCTCGGCGATGTCGATGGCGACGCTGCTCGCCCCCTTCGGCGGCGGGTTGTCGTGCGACGATCCGGAGAAGAACCTCTTCGACATCCATGGCGGCGGCATCGACCTCGTCTTCCCGCACCACGAGAACGAGATCGCCCAGTCCTGCTGCGCCTTCGGCGGGGTGGCGGGAAGCGCGCGCATGGCCAATACCTGGATGCACAACGGCTTCCTGCAGGTCGAGGGCGAGAAGATGTCGAAGTCGCTCGGCAACTTCGTGACGATCAACGAGCTGCTGGAGACGGAGGTCTTCGGCGGGCGCAGATGGCCCGGCGAGGTGCTGCGCCTCGCCATGCTCAAGACGCATTATCGGCAGCCGATTGATTGGACGGTGAAGGCGCTGGAGGAGGCGGATGCGCTTATTGGAAGCTGGTATGAGCTGCTTCGTAGCGTGCCCACAAATCCTCACGACGCTCCAAAAGTGGTTGATCAGACTGTCGTCGAGGCGCTTGCCGACGAGCTCAACACTGCAAAGATGATGACGGCGCTTCACTCATTGGCGCGATCGGCGAAAGCCGGCGATGGCGAAGCTCGCTCTCGGCTTGCGGCTAGCGTCGATTTTCTGGGCTTGAACAGACATCTCTGGGGTCAAAAAGAGGAAGCGTTTCTTTTCAAATCGGCCATCAATCGGGAGTTCGACGAGCGGGTCGAGAGTCTCATCCTCGCTCGCCTCGCCGCCCGCCGCGCCAAAAACTTCGCCGAGTCCGACCGCATCCGCGACGAACTCGCCGCCATGGGCATCGCGCTCAAGGACGGCAAGGACGCCGACGGCCAGCCGACCACGACCTGGGAGGTGAAGCGATGAGCGATGTCAAAGAACTGCTCGCGCCGCCGCGTCCCGAGGCGGCGGCGACTGCGCTCGACCGCTATTGCGACCTGGTGGTCGCCGCCTATGGCGACCGCCTCAGCGGGCTTTATCTGTTCGGCAGCCGGGCGCGCGGCGATCATCGGCCCAGTAGCGACGCCGACGTTGCCGTCGTGCTGGCGGGTTTCGACGGTTCGGCGCTCGATGAGAAGATGCGGCTCGTCGATCTCGGCTTCGATGCCCTGACCGATACCGGCCTGATGATTCAGCCTTGGCCCTTCACCGAGCGCGAATGGCTCGCATCGGAGCCGGAAGGTCGCTTTGCGGATTTGCTGGTTTCGGCGAAGCGCGATGCCCGGCCGCTGCTGGGCACCAGATGAATCGTCTCCTGCAAAAGGCTCGTCGATCCCTGGACTCTGCGGCTCTGCTGCTGGAAGCGCAGGACTTCGACGGCGCTGTCAATCGCGCCTACTACGCGTGTTACGACGCAGCACGCGCCGTTCTTGAAACGGTGGCCGAGATCGATATCGGCGAGGTCAAAACTCATGCCGGCTTGATCCGGCTGTTCAACCTGAAGGTCGTCAAGACGGGTCTGCTCCCGCCGAGAATTGGTCGCCTGCTCGGCCGCGAGGAACAACTTCGATTGTTCGCCGACTACGGCGACGGCGTTCAGGAGCGGGCGGAAGCGGAACTCGCCGTCGGCCAGGCCGCCGAATTTGTCGCGGCCTGCCACAACCTGATCGACACGACATCCCTGGACCCCACCCCATGACCCCCAACATCCGCCCCGCCGGCACGCTCTCCGTCGCGATCAAGCTCGTCATGCTGGCGATGGTGATGCCGCGCCTGCTGCGCTTCAAGCTGAGGCGGGGCGCATGAGCGCCGCCCGCATCCACCTCTTCGACACCACTTTGCGCGACGGCGCGCAGACCACCGGCGTCGATTTCTCGCTCGACGACAAGCGCGCCGTCGCCGCCCTGCTCGACAGGCTCGGCATCGACTATGTCGAGGGCGGCTATCCCGGCGCCAACCCGCTCGACACGGCCTTCTTCGCGGAAAAGCCGACCAGGCAGGCGAAGTTCGCCGCCTTCGGCATGACCAAGCGGGCCGGGCGCTCGGCCGCCAACGATCCCGGCATCGCCGCGCTGCTGGAGGCGAAGGCCGACGCCATCGTCTTCGTGGCGAAGAGCTGGGACTACCATGTCCATGTCGCGCTGGAGATTTCGCTCGACGACAACCTCGCCGGCATCCGCGAAAGCGTCGAGGCCGCGAAGGCCGCCGGCCGTGAGGTCATGCTCGACTGCGAGCACTTCTTCGACGGGTACAAGGCCAATCCGGATTATGCGCTAGCCTGTGCCGAGGCCGCCTACGAGGCCGGGGCGCGCTGGGTCGTGCTCTGCGACACCAATGGCGGCACGCTGCCCGACGAGATTGCGGCGATCGTCGGCGAGGTCGCCAAGGCCATTCCCGGAGACAACCTCGGCATCCATGCCCATGACGATTGCGGCTGCGCCGTCGCCAATTCGCTGGCCGCTGTCGAGGCCGGCGTGCGCCAGGTCCAGGGTACGCTGAACGGCCTCGGCGAGCGCTGCGGCAACGCCAACCTGGTGACGCTAATCGGCGCGCTGAAGCTCAAGGACCGCTACAATGAGCGCTTCATGCTCGGCGTCGATGCGGCGCAGCTCGGCGAGCTGACCCATGTCTCGCGCGCGCTCGACGAGATGCTGAACCGCGCGCCCAACCGTCATGCGCCCTTCGTCGGCGCGTCCGCCTTCGCCACCAAGGCCGGCATCCACGCCTCGGCCGTACTGAAGGACCCGCGCACCTACGAGCATGTCGCGCCGGAGGCGACCGGCAATGTCCGCAAGGTGCTGGTCTCCGACCAGGGCGGCAAGTCGAACCTCGTCGCCGAGCTCGAGCGCATCGGCGTCACGCTCGGCCGCGACGATCCCCGCCTCGGCCGGGTGCTGCAGGAACTCAAGGACAAGGAGGCGGCAGGCTATGCCTTCGAGGGCGCCGACGCGTCGTTCTATCTGTTGGTCAGGCGCATCCTGCGCGAGGTGCCGGAGTATTTCGAAGTCGAGCGCTTCAAGGTCAATGTCGAGCGCCGCTACAATGCCGTCGGCGAGCTCGTCACCTTCTCCGAGGCGATCGTCAAGGTGAAGGTCGGCGAGGAGGTGCTGATCTCGGCGGCCGAGGGCGCGTCGGGACCGGTCAATGCCCTCGACGTCGCGCTGCGCAAGGATCTCGGCAAATACCAGTCGCTGATCGACGGTTTGCGGCTGGTCGACTACAAGGTCCGCATCTTCCAGGGCGGCACCGACGCCGTCACCCGCGTGCTGATCGAATCTGCCGACGAGCGCGGCGAGCGCTGGACGACCGTGGGCGTCAGCGCCAACATCATCGACGCGTCCTTCCAGGCCCTGACGGATTCGATCGTATACAAGCTGATGCGGGAGGGCGCGACGGCTTGAAGTGGCGAGGTTGGACGCACGGCCATGACGAGCGGAGCGCGAGGAACCCTTTTCCCGGATGGGAGAAGGGCAGGGATGAGGGCCCGCTGCTGATCGCTTGAACGCGACGGAGCCGTTGCCCCCATTTGCGGCAGCGGCAGGCCCTCATCCGCCCCTGCCGGGGCACCTTCTCCCATCCGGGAGAAGGAAAGATGCATGGTCGCCGTCACTCCGTCAGCCGGATCACCTTGTCCTTGCAGAGGTCCATGCCCTCTGCGTCGCTCTCGACCTCGTCGCCGAACTTGGCCAGCACGAAATAGCTGCAGCCAGTCGGCTTGGAGAGCTTGATGTCGGCCCGCTTGCCCGGTGCGAGCGGCTTGGCGAGCTTGCCGACGAGGCGGGGCTGGTCGCCGGTGGTCGCGATCTCGAAGGCGGTGAGTGGCGCCGCGCGCATGTTGTGGACCGTGATCTGCGCCGGCGGTTTGGCCCTCTGGGCGGCGGCCGGCGTGGCGGCCACGATCAGCCCGGCGCAGGCCGCGGCACCGGCGACCGCGATAACGCGTTGAACTCTCGACATTGTTTCGTCCCCGTCTGCGGGCCGATCCTGACCCTCGCATGCATGTGACACCCTCTGTGGGACGAGAACAAGGCAGCCGCGCTCGCCGAACGCGACCGCATGCATTCCGTTTCGAAACGCCCTATATCCGCAGCCCAACCTGGAATCGTTTCAAGATGTCCCCGCCTGCCGTGCCGCCCCCGGCGCCGATCTTCTCCCGCTCGGCCGTGCTGCAGCCGGGCTCCGGCTTCGTCGCGACCTTTAAAGCGCTCTGGCCCTATCTCTGGCCGGCCGATCGCGCCGATCTGCGCCGCCGCGTCGTGCTCGCCTTTGCGCTTCTGGTCGCCGGCCGCATCGTGCTGATGGGCGTGCCCTTCGCCTTCAAATGGGCGACCGACGCACTGGCCAACACGCCGTCCACCCTGGAGCACTGGCTGCCCTGGCTCGTCGGCGCGCCGCTGGTGCTGACCGTGATCTACGGTCTGGCGCGGGTCGGCTCGGCCGCCTTCATCCAGCTGCGCGATGCTCTGTTCGCGCCGGTGTTCATGCATGCGGTCCGCACGCTGGCGCTGCAGACCTTCGGCCATCTCCATCACCTGTCGCTGCGCTTCCATCTCGAGCGCAAGACCGGCGGGCTGACCCGCGTGCTGGAGCGCGGCCGCAACGGCATCGAGGAGATGGTTCGGCTCGGCCTGAACCAGCTCGTGCCGGTGGTGATCGAGCTCGTGCTGATCGTCGCCGTGCTGCTGACGATCTTCGACTGGGTCTACGTCGTCGTGCTCGTCGTCATGGTGACGACCTACATGGTCTACACCATCAAGGCGACGGAGTGGCGCATCGCCATCCGCGGCGAGATGAACGAGAGCGACACCGACGCCAATTCCAAGGCGATCGACTCGCTCTTGAACTACGAGACGGTGAAGTATTTCGGCGCCGAGGCGCGAGAGACCGCACGCTACGACCTCTCGATGGCGCGCTACGAGCGCAACTCGATCAAGGCCTACACCTCGCTCGCCTGGCTGAATTTCGGCCAGGCCGCGATCTTCGCGGTCGGGCTGACGCTCTCGATGGTGCTGGCGGTGCAGGGTTTCCGCCGCGGCGAGCTGACGGTCGGCGATTTCGTGCTGATCAACGCGATGCTGATCCAGCTCTATCAGCCGCTGAACTTCATGGGCACGGTCTATCGCGAGATCAAGCAGGCGACGCTCGACATCGAGCAGATGTTCTCGCTGATCGGCCGCGATCCGGAGATCCAGGACAGGCCCGGCGCCCTGCCGCTGGCAGTGCCTGCAGGCGAGGTCGTCTTCGAGGACGTGCAGTTCGCCTATGTGCCCGAGCGGCCGATCCTGAGGGGCATTTCCTTCGCCGTACCGCCGGGGAAGACGATCGCGATCGTCGGCCCGTCGGGCGCCGGCAAGTCGACGATCTCGCGTCTGCTGTTCCGCTTCTACGAGCCGCAGGCCGGACGCATCCTGATCGACGGCCAGCCGATCGCGGAGGTCCAGCAGGTCTCCTTGCGCGCTGCGATCGGCATGGTCCCGCAGGATACGGTGCTGTTCAACGACACGATCGAGTACAACATCCGCTATGGCCGGCCCGAGGCGAGCGAGGCTGAAGTTCAGGAGGCGGCGCGTCTCGCCCAGATCGACCGCTTCATCAAATCGTTGCCGGAGGGCTACGCCACGTCTGTAGGCGAGCGCGGCTTGAAGCTTTCGGGCGGCGAGAAGCAGCGCGTCGCCATCGCCCGCACCATCCTGAAAGGCCCGCCGGTGCTGGTGCTGGACGAGGCGACTTCGGCGCTGGATTCCTTCACCGAGAAGGAGATCCAGGACGCGCTCGACCGGGTCAGCGAGGGCCGCACCACGCTCGTCATCGCCCACCGGCTTTCGACCGTGATCAACGCCGACGAGATCATCGTGCTCGACAAGGGCCTGATCGCCGAGCGCGGCAGCCACCCTGAGCTTCTGGCGGCCAACGGTGTCTACGCCGCGCTCTGGAACCGCCAGCGCCAGGTCGACGAGGCCAAGGCGACGCTGAAACAGGCCGAGGCGGAAGAGGCGCCGAGCGTCCGGGTCAGCCTGACGACGTAAACCTCACGGTTTCCGGTCGCTCGCCAGCGCCGTCATCGTCTGGGTGATCGCCTGCAGAACGAAGCCGCGATCATGGTCGCGGCCGGCGGGTGAAGCATCGTAGCCGGGCTTCAGCGTCTCCTGCAGCTTGACCGCCAGCGCCAGGCCGTGGTCGCCGCGCTTGCGTGCCTCGTCGCCTGCCAGCGCCAGCATCTCGGCTGCGCTCGTCGCCGCCATCTGCTGGTTGATCTCCTCGGCGTTCGCCGTCGCGGCGATCACCCGTTGGCGAAGCGATGCGAATTCGCCGAGCCAGGCTTCCCGGCGGCCCGCCCTGGCGGCGCTCTCGACGATCTTCAGCATGATCTGCTCGCGATAGGCCGTGTTCTGCGCCTTGAGCGCCCAGCGCAACAGCCATTCGGACGGAATCCCGTCGTCGAGGAAGCGGTCGAACACGGTGTCGGTCGGATCCTCCTCCGGCCCGGAATCGGGTGTGGCCCGCGCAACGGCCTGGTCGAAGCCGCCGGAGACGAGCGCGGCCGACCATTCCGGCCAGAGCCTGCCTTGCCGCAGCAGCCGGGCGGCGGTGGCGGCGACGAAACCCCGCAGCCGCCTGTCGTCGCGGCTTTTGCCGGTCAGCGTCGCCATGACCGCCTGCATCGACGGCGCAATCGCGTCGAATCGCTCGTGCCGCGCCAGTTTCTGCAGCAGCGCGATCATCGCGCGCGACCGGTCGCCGGCATCCCTGATCGCCAGGGCTTTCGCGCGCAACGCCGCGATCTCGGCGGGGGTCGGTGCGACCTCCGGCGTCGGGGCCGGCGCTGCGGCGAGCCGCCGCCGCCATTCGTCACGAAGGGCGAGGAGGCGCTCCTGAGTCAGGGTCCTGTCGAGCCGCAACAGCAGCGCGTCGAGTGCCGGCTCGGCGACCACGGTCGAGGCCGGACGGAAGGCGTAGCGCGCGCCGACCTGGTCGCGGAACTCGGCACGTTCGAGGCTGGCGACCGCCCGTTCCAGCGCCTCGGCGAGGCAGGCCGGCGTCGGGGCCGAAAGGCAGGCTTCGCCCGGCAGGCCGGCCGCGACCGGGTGGCGTTGCTGCGCCGGAGCGGGCGCCGCGAACGCGACGGCCAGCACAATTGCGGCGAGACGGCGGATCGGTCGGTTCGGCATTGGCCGCGTCTCCTGATGGCGGGTCAACCTATCCGGACTGCGTTAAGGCCGCGTCATCATGCCACCGCGGCCGATCTGCTGTAGGCTGCCGACGCGGGACGCTTTGGGGGCTTGGCATGTTCGATCCGACGACACTCGTGGGTTTCCACACCTGGCTCAGCCTGATCGCGATCGCCGCAGGCTTCCTCGTGACGACGGGATTGCTGCGCGGGCGCATCCGACCCGGCTGGACAGGCGTCTTCCTCTCCACCGCCTTTGCCACCAGCGCGACCGGATTCGCCTTTCCGGTCAATGGCGTGTTGCCTTCGCACATCATCGGCGCGATCGCGCTCGTCGTCGTGATCCTGGCAGGCTATGCGCTTTACATGCGCAGGCTCGCCGGCGTCTGGCGGCGCGTCTATGCGATCGCGGCCGTGCTGTCCTGGTACCTGCTGCTGTTCGTCCTGGTGGCGCAGCTCTTCCTCAAGGTGCCGGCGCTCAACGCGCTCGCCCCGACGCAGGGCGAGCCGCCCTTCGCGGTCGCGCAGGGGCTGTTGTTCGCCGTCTGCGCCGTGCTGACCTGGCTGGCGGCAAGGCGTTTTTCCGCCGATCGCGCGCTCGCCTGATCAGGCACGCGGCGCCGCGCTCATCATCAGCGGCAGCTTCGGCCGGAGCGTGATCTTGAGCGTCGGTTCCGGCGATGCGTCCGAGAGCGGCGTCAGGCGCATGGCCGGCAGCAGCACGGCCAGGATCGCCACCGCCTCCAGCGTCGCGAAGGCGCTGCCGATGCAGGTGCGCGGCCCGGCGCCGAAGGGCAGATAGGCATAGCGGTGGCGGCCGCGCGCCGCGTCGCCGAGGAAGCGCGCGGGATCGAAGGTCTCCGGCCGGTCCCAGAGGCGTTCATGCCGGTGCACCGCCTGGATCGGCACATAGAGCACCATCCCCTCCTTCAACGCGACGTCGCCCAGCATGAAGGGCGCCTCGACTTGGCGGGTGATGACAGGAGCGGGCGGATAGAGCCGCATCGCCTCCTGGAAGACGGCCTTGGTCAGGTCGAGCCGGCCGACATGTTCCGGTCGCAGCGGCCCGCCTCCGGTCACCGTGGCGATCTCCGTCAGCATCCGCGCCTCAATGTCGCGGTGCTGCGTCAGCAGGTGAATCGTCCAGGCGAGGCCGAGCGCGGTGGTCTCGTGGCCGGCGGTGACGAAGGTCAGCAGGTTGTCGACGATCTCGGCATCGGCCATCGCGCGGCCGGTCTCCGGGTCGGCGGCGGCGAGCAGCATGGCGACGAGGTCGTCGCGACGCTCAGGCATGGCGCGCCTCGCCGCGACCATGCCGCCCAGGCTTTGGCGCAGATAGGCCACGGAGGCGAAGGCGCGCCTGCGGCCGGGATAGGGCAGCCAGCGCGGCGCGCCGAACAGGCTGTAGACGAACATCCAGTTGGTCGGGTCGAGATAGTCGGTGATAGCGCGCTCGACCCTGGCGACGTCGAGCGTCCCGGCGCCCGACAGCATCGTCTCGACGATGATGGCGAAGGTCGTGCGCATCATCTCGTGGCCGATGTCGAGCGGGGCGGTCGCGCCGCGCCAGCGCTCGCGCGTCGCCTCGGCAGCCGCGATCATCGCCGGCAGGAAGCCGGTGAGCCGCTCGTGCTGGAAGCCCGCCGCGACCGCCTGGCGCTGCCAGCGCCAATGCGCGCCGTCGGCCGTCAGCAGGCCCTGGCCGAGCGCCGGCCCTAGCACGTCGCGCATGACGTTGCCCTTGCCCAGCTTGTCGGCGTGCCGCGTCAGGGCATCCTGGATCAGCGGCGGATCGCAGACATAGAGGCTGGTGCGTCCGCCGGTCTTGGCCAGCACCATGCGCTCGCCATAGACCTCGGGCGGCATCGCGTGCAGTGGATCGCGCAGGAGCGCGGCGATGACGGACAGGGCAGGGCGCCGGCTGACCACGAGGCCGTCACGCGGCACGCTTTCGCTCGTGGCCGCCTGGATCGCATCTGACAGTTGAATCGCCATGTCGCTAACATAGCGCCGAATATGGCGGCGACGCGCAGGCCGACGGCCGCGTCACGACCGCCTCGCGACGAAGAACAGCCGCGGAAAGGGCAGCAGCACCGTGCCGTCCGCCAGCGCCGGATAGGCCTTCGCGATGTCGGTCTCGTAGCGTGCGAGGAAGTCGGCCTTCATCGTCTCGTCGAGCGGCTGCAGGAAGGGGCGCAAGCCCGCGCCGCGGAACCATTCGACCACCGCCGCCGCGCCGCCGGCGAGCGGGTGGTGATAGGTCGTGCGCCAGATGTCGACCAAGGCGTGCTCGCGCAGCAGCCTGTAGTACCAGTCGGCGCTCTTGCGGCTGCCGCGCGCCTTGGACGCGTTGGCCAGCGCCGGGGCCCATGGCCCGTCGGCGGCGATCGCGCGCATCACGACATGGACAGGCTCGTCGAGATTGTCCGGCATCTGGACGCACAGGCTGCCGCCGGGCGCGAGCGCTCCGATCAGCCGCGGCAGCAGCGTCTCGTGCTCCGGCACCCATTGCAGCGAGGCGTTGGCGAGGATGACGTCGACGGGGCGGGCAGGGGCCCAGCTTTCGATCGCGGCAAGTTCGAAGGCCGCCTTCGGCAGCCGCTTTTGCGCCGCCGCGATCATGTCGGGGTCGGAGTCCATCCCGCTGATCGCGGCTTGCGGATAGCGCGCCGCCAGCACCTCGGTCGAGTTGCCGGGCCCGCAGCCGAGATCGGCGGCCGTCTTCACCTCCGCGTTCGGGATCGCGGCGACGAGATCGCGCACCGGCCGGGTGCGCTCGGCCTCGAACTTCGAGTATTGCGCGGCTGACCAGCTCATCGGCGTCTCCCGTCTCGATCGCGCGGACCATAGCGGGAGGCGCAGCGGATTCCAGCCCGCCCTTTCCCTCGGCTGCGTTACCCCCTAAAGCAGCCGCCACGCCGCACGGCCGCAACTCGGCCGCAGATTGCCACTACCAGCGCCGCTCGCGCCCGCAAGACCAACGGAACCCAGAACCCATGTCGCTCGTCGATTCCGTCCGCAAGGTGATCGTGCCGATCCACAAGGAGGGCTATGTCTTCATCGCCATCGGCATCGTGGCGACCCTCGTCCTCGGCCATCTCTGGACGCCGTTTGGCTGGCTCGGCGCCATCCTGACGCTCTGGGTCTGCTATTTCTTCCGCGATCCGGTCCGCGTCACGCCGCAGCGCGAGGGTCTGGTGATCTCGCCGGCCGACGGCCGCGTCAGCCAGATCGCCTCGGCCCTGCCTCCGCCGGAGCTGAACCTGCCGCCGGAGCCGATGACCCGCGTCTCGATCTTCATGAACGTCTTCGACTGCCATGTGAACCGCGCGCCCGTGCCCGGCCGCATCGTCAAGATGGCCTATACGCCCGGCCTCTTCCTCAATGCCGAGCTCGACAAGGCGAGCGACGACAACGAGCGCAACGCGCTGGCGATCGAGACGCCGGCGGGCATCGTCGGCGTGGTCCAGATCGCCGGGCTGATCGCGCGCCGCATCGTCCCCTTCGTCAAGGAGGGCGAGGTGCTCGGCACCGGCGAACGCTTCGGCCTGATCCGCTTCGGCTCGCGCGTCGACGTCTATCTGCCGGCGAGCGTCGTGCCGCTGGTCGGCGAGGGCCAGACCGCGATTGCCGGGGAGACCGTGCTGGCCGACATGAGCGGGAACGAGGCGATCAGGCGGTCGTTCAGGGGGATTTGACGGGCGCCTCTTCCTGCTCCCGCGAGGGGAGAAGGAAAGCGCCCCACCTAGCCTCCGCCGCCAAAACCGCGTATCTCGGCAGCCCATGAGCGACCTGTTCCCGCCCTTCGAGCCCGAGCGCGTCGAGTCGCGCCGCGCCCGATTCAAGCCGATACCGTTCCGCCTGCTCGCGCCCAATGTCGTGACGCTGCTGGCGCTCTGCCTGGGCCTCACCGCGATGCGCCTCGTCGTCGAGGGCAAGCTCGAGACCGCGACGATCTGCATCCTGATCGCGGCCGCGCTCGACGGCGTCGACGGGCGGCTGGCGCGGCTGCTGAAAGGCACCTCGCGCTTCGGCGCCGAGCTCGATTCGCTGTCGGACTTCGTCAACTTCGGCGTCGCCACCGGCTATGTGCTGTGGATATTCGTCCTGCACGACCTGAAATCCTTCGGCTGGATCGTGGTGCTGACGCTGGCCTGCGCCATGGCGCTGAGGCTCGCGCGCTTCAACGTGATGATCGACGATCCCAACCGGCCGGACTGGCAGAAGAACTTCTTCGTCGGCATGCCGGCACCGGCCGGCGCGATCACGGCGATGCTGCCGCTCTACCTGCAGTTCATCGGCGTGCCGGTCGCCGACTATGGCGCGCCCTTCGTCGGGCTCTACATCCTGTTCATCGCCTTCCTGACGATCTCGCGCATCCCCTGCTATGCCGGCAAGACGCTGGGCACGCGGGTGCCGCGCGACCGGGTGCTGCCGATCTTCGTCGCGGTCGTCGTGGTGGCGGGGCTGCTCTTCGCCTACCCCTTCGAGATGCTGACCTTCGTCGTCATCGTCTATCTCGGGCTGATCCCGGCGAGCGTCGCGCGCTACCGCAAGCTCGAGCGCGAGCACGCCGCATTGTCGCCGGTGCCGGCGCCCGCTCCGGTCGAGAAGCCTGCAGATACGGCGTGATCAGCCGCGGCGGCCGCGCCCGGTCAGGCGCGCGGCATTGGCGCGGGTGCGCTTAGAGAACGGCTCCAGCGAGCGGTTGACGACCTTCGCCGTCGCCTCCTGCAGGTCGACCTGCGCCAGTGGATTGAGCGCGACGCCCCACCAGAACAGCGCTGCCGCCTGGCCGGCGGCAAAGCCGCTTTCCATGACCGCCGACATCTTCTCGACCACCGCCTTGGTCGCCTCGCGCTGGCCGCGCGCATCGCCGAGCGCGCCCCTGGCCAGCATCGGCAGCCGCATCGCGATGGTGAGGCCGGCGTCGGCCTGCATCGTCAGCATCTTCGCGGTCAGCGCCTGCGCCTCCACGCCCGCCCCGGTCAGGGAGCGGCCGGACTTGTTCTGGATCGCCATGCCGATGTGAAACTCCGCGTGGTGGGCGGGCGCGGAGAGCCGCGCCCCGCCGGCAGCCGCGATGCCGACGCCCTGCCAATGTGGCGGAGCGCTGCCTGCGGCGCAATGCGGACGCGAGGGATTTCCCTGCTGAATTTATGCGCAGGGTGAATGACGGGGCGACGGAAAGCGCCTTGCCCCGCGTCCGGCGCGGAGGTCAACGCGGCGATTTATCCCGGCTGCGAAATGCTCTAGAGCCTGTCCGGTCGGATGGGTGCGGCCCGCGCCCCGGATCGTTGAGCCGAGCCGTCCTTGAGCCTGTTTTCTTCGCCCAAACATCCCGGCTGGCGGCCGATGCTGGTGCTGGCCTCGGCCTCGCCGCGGCGCCTCGCCCTGCTGGAGCAGGCCGGCCTCAAGCCCGACGCGCTGCTGCCGGCCGATCTCGACGAGACGCCGCTGAAGGGCGAGCGCCCGCGCGACCTGTCGCGGCGCCTCGCCCGCGAGAAGGCGCAGGCCGCGCGCGACGGCGCCAAGGCGAGGGCCGATCTCGCCGGCTGCTACATCGTCGCCGCCGACACCGTCGTCGCGGTCGGTCGGCGCGTCCTGCCCAAGGCCGAGATCGTCGACGAGGCGGCCGCCTGCCTGCGGCTGCTCTCGGGCCGGGCCCACCGCGTCTACACCTCGGTCGCGCTGGTGACGCCGGCGGGTGCGCTCCGAGACCGCATCGTCGAGACGCGCCTGCGCTTCAAGCGGCTCTCGACCGAGGACATCGAGATGTATCTCGCTTCGGGCGAATGGCGCGGCAAGGCCGGCGGCTATGCGATCCAGGGCATCGCCGGCTCCTTCGTGGTCAAGCTCGTCGGTTCCTACACCGGTGTCGTCGGCCTGCCGCTCTACGAGACGGTCAACCTGCTCGGCGGGGAGGGCTTCCCGATCCGCTTCGGCTGGATGAACGTCGGCTGAGGCTCACTTTTCTGCCGCGAGCCGGCGCCGCTTCTCGACTAGGTGGTCGAGCATCGCCCCGGCGACGTCGGCGCCGCCGATCAGGTCGGCCTGGGCGAAATAGCAGGGGAAGTTCGCCTCCAGCAGATAGAGCCGGCCCGACTCGTGCTCGAGGATGTCGACGCCACCGAATTCCAGCCGAAGCACCCGGACGGCCGCAACCGCCAGTTCGGCGAGCTCGACCGGGATGCTTGTCGAATAGTCCCCCGGCTGCGCCGCCTGGCCGCTGCGGAAATCGCCATCCGGGACCGGGTTGCGGCAGGCCGAGACGGCGCGTTCGCCGACCACGACGACCCGCCAGCAGACCGCGTTGGCCACGAAGCTCGACAGGAGCGGCAGCACGCCCTTGGCGATCAGGAACTCGACCAGCGAGACCAGCGCCGGCAGGCTGTCCGCGCGCATCACGCCGACGCCGCGGCTGCCGCCGGGCACCTTGACCACCACGGGAAAGCCGCCGATTTCCTCGACCATGCGCGTCAGCAGGGGAATCGCCGCGATGCCGACCGTGCACTGACGAGGTATCGGCAAGCCATGGCGCGAAAAGATCAGCGGTGCGCCGTCGACCAGCGCGAACGGTCCGAGCGGATCGCACCTGAGATCGGCCACGCCCGGCGCGAAAAGGAAGCGCTCGACGGCGCCGGCACGCTCCGACGCGGCCGGGCAATACAGCATGTCGCCGGGCCCGAGCCGGCGCTCGGGCAGGAAATCGAAGCCTGCGGCTTCCACGGGCTTGAAGACGATGCCGCGGCGGGCGCAGGCAGCGCTGAGGACGGCAAGTGTCTCTGCCGGCACGCCGTCGTCGATGCAGACGAATTTCGGCAAGAGGATGCCTCCCAAGGCAGAATAAGTGAGGCCTGGCGGTACGCCGTCCCTTGACAGACTCGCACGCCGTTTTGGTAGCTTACGCTAGGGGATGCGGTCCCCGGAAGGCGACATTGACGGAGGGATGACATGACGCCGACATCACGCTGGTCTGGACACAAGGTTCTTGTCGAAGGTGATCTTCACCGCGTTTTCGATGGCACGGGCCGCGATCTCGGCACGATCGACACGCAAGCACTCTCGGTTCTCCAACTCGCCGATGGCGCCCGCACGGCCGACGCGATCGCATTCGAGCTCGGACTATCGGCCGAGGACGTTCGCCAGGCCTTCGACCGTCTGCGCGCACTGTCGCTGATCGACGGCTGGACCGCGCCTCCCACCGAAAGCGCCGTCGTCTCGCGCCGCCGTGCCGTGTTCGACCTCGCCCGCGCCGCCGCCGTCGCAGGTGCTGCGGCAGGTACGTTCTCCGCACTCGGCAGTGGCGACGCCTGGGCGAGGGGCAAGGGCGGCGCACAGGAGCATAGCGCCAAGCGCTGAACGGACCTGCGCCGGTCCGGTCCGGGATGGCTTCGTAACCACGCGCATCACCTCGGCCACGCCAATGAAGACAACCTCGGTTCGCCATGCGAACCGAGGCTTCTACGTCGTAGTACCGACGGAACAATCTCTGCGGCATCGGCGGCAAGGGCGAATTGGCCATTGCCGTGGTGCCGTGACTTGCCCCGCTCCGGCAAAAGCCCGATCCTCCCGCCCGAGCGCGCCGGCCGCACAAGGCGCGCCGCGGGAGACAGAGCATGCCGAAGCGTTTGATGGGCAAGGTCGCGATCGTCGCCGGCGCGGGCTCGGCCGGGCCCGGCTGGGGCAACGGCAAGGCGACCGCCGTCGTCTTCGCCCGCGAGGGCGCCAGGGTGATCTGTGCCGACATCAACCGCGATGCCGCCGAGGAGACCGCCGCGATCATCCAGAACGAGGGCGGGCAGGCCTTCGCCGTCGAGACCGACGTCACGGTCAACGACGCGGTGGCCGATCTCGTCGGCCGCACGCTCGGTCGCTACGGCCGCATCGACATCCTCGACAACAATGTCGGCATCGCCGAGATCGGCAGCGTGCTCGACCTCTCGGAAGAGGCCTGGGCGCGCGCCGTCCGCGTCAATTTGTCGAGCGCCGTGCTGACGATGAAGCACGTCATCCCGGTGATGCAGCGCCAGTTCGCCGAGAGCGGGGAGGGCGGCTCGATCATCAACATCTCCTCGACCGCCTCGCTGCAGCATTCCGGCGTGCCCTATGCCGGCCTCGCCGCGACCAAGGGCGCGCTCAACCAGCTCACCCGCAACTCGGCGATCGAGTTCGCGGCCCAGCACATCCGCGTCAACGCCGTGCTGCCTGGCCTGATCAAGACGCCGCGCGTCGCGCTCTCGAGCGGGCTCGCGCGCATCTATGGCGATGGCGACGTCGACGCGATGTGGTCGGCCCGCGACGAGCAGGTGCCGATGGGGCATATGGGCGAGGCGTGGGACGTGGCCTACGCCGCGCTCTTCCTCGCCAGCGACGAGGCGCGCTATGTCACCGGCATCGAACTCGTCGTCGATGGAGGCATCACGCTGAAATATGGCTGAAGCGATCATCATGACACCGACCGGGAAGCCCTGTGCGATCTGCGGCAAGCCGGCGGTGGAGAAATTCAAGCCGTTCTGCTCGGCCCGCTGCGCCGACATCGATCTCGGCCGCTGGCTGAAGGGCAGCTACGTCATTCCGGGAAAGCCGCTGGACGAGGCGGAGGCCACGCCGGGCGGCCGCGACCGCGACGAGGACTGACGCTGCCGCGCGGGCGGCCTCCGGCCTCGGCCGGCAGGCGAGGAACCGACTGGACAGCCCGCGATCCTGTCTCTATATCGCCGTGACCAACCCGGCGCGGCAGTGCCGTGCGGCGATGCCCAGATAGCTCAGTTGGTAGAGCATGCGACTGAAAATCGCAGTGTCGCTGGTTCGATTCCAGCTCTGGGCACCATCACCTCATCGGTCACGACGCCTCGCAAAACCCCATGCTTCTGGCTCGCTGGTTCGGCGTCGCCCGTGCCAGGATGACGACCAGCCCGTCGATCTCGGCCAGCGCCCGGCGCCGCGCGTCCTCGGTTTCCGCGATCTGTCCCTGCATGTAGAGCAGGCGCGCCAGCAGGCAGACGTTCTGGACGGTCCGGAAGCTCGCCTGCTGAAGGTCGGGCGTCTCGACGACGAAGCTCGCGATGCTCGCGAGCCAGAGTTCGGCGTTGTCGCGCAGCAGCTTCGCATTGGCGCTGCCGGCGGTCAGGACATCGCGGCGCAGCATCTCGACGCCCTGCGCCAAGGGTTCGCTCAGGTGATCGGCCATTCGTCCTCCACGAGGATATCCGCATCGGAGCCGGCTCACAGAATAGCCTGATCGTGCCGGCACGCGAGCGGTCTTGTCGGGAGTGGTTACCTCGCGATCTTGAAAAACGTTGGAATTGAAGCGGTTTGGCTCGGGCTTCAGCCTTCGCCATGCCCGGGTAGCGGCAGCTGCGACGGGCTGATAGGCCGGCCGGCGACGCGCCGCACCGGGAGGCGTGCCAGTGCCGCGACGGCGATCGTCAGCGGAAGGGCGCAGATCACTCCGTCGTTCAGCGACAGCCGGGCGGCCAGCGCCGCGGTCGCCGCGATCGCAGGCACCGGGAAGATCATCGCATCGATCTGGTGCCGGCGGCGGCGGGCAAGTCGGAACCTGCGCCCGGCCTTGGCGGATCCCTGGTCGATTGCGCGGGATTCTCCAAATCGCGCGATCGACAAGTCGGCGACCAGCACGGGTTTCGCGGCACCGGTTCGGCCGGTTCAGCCTGCGTTCAAGCCGAACCGCGTTCCTGTGCCGCGGGCTCGCGCCCGGCCGCCGGGAACCGGCGCTGGCCGGCCGCGTTCCTGCCGGGCCGAGTTCGAGGACCATGCCGATGCTTCACGCCGTCCTGCCTTGCGTTGCGGGTGAAATCCGTTTCGTCCCGCCCGTCGTGACGATCCGCCGCGAGGAGACCGGATACGGCATCCGCTTCGGGCTGACCGAGGCCGAGGACGAATTGCTGCATGGACCGGTCTTCGACACGCTCGACGAGGCACTGGCCTGGGTCGATGCCGCCGACCGTGCCCGCGAAGGCCGGCTGGCGCAGCCTAGGTGACGATCTGCGCGACAGATCGGGCTCGCGGGTCGCTCGCATGAAGGCGCAGCCCGACTGGTCCCGGCATCGCAAAGCACGCCCGTCGCCATGAAGCGCGTCTTGCCGCCGTCCGTTCGTCAGCCAAAAGCGGCGGATTGTCGATCGACCGGCAAATCCGCGCGGCGGAGCTTGTCAAAGCGCGCACCGATCGGGCATAGAGCGTGCAACGGAGACGTGGCCGAGAGGCTGAAGGCACTCGTTTGCTAAATGAGCATACCCCACAAGGGTATCGAGGGTTCGAATCCCTCCGTCTCCGCCACCTCATTTTTATCAATAAAATCAACACGTTAGACTGGCGGCGGTAAGCGATTGTGTAGCAGATTTGTGGCCGATTTTGTGTAGCGGCGGGAGCCGAGAGGCTGCGCTGTGGACGCAAGCTATAGGCATCTTGACTCCCGCTCCGACAATGTTCCTATTTCGTTCTCATTACGAGGACGATCGCCATGTCAGCCCAGCCCCAGTTTGAGCCGGACGAAATCGAATGGGAAATCGCTGATCTCATAGCCGAGTATGGGAGCGAGCGAGCTGCCCTGCGCGCCTATCTGACACAGCGCGCGTCGATGCTCGCTGATGCTGACAGGTGCGTCTCGCGGGGCTTTGTGAAGGGCTGGTTTTCCGATGGCGCAAGGGCACCCCAGGACGATGAGCGGGGGCGGTCTGATGGTCCAGAGATCGAAGCGGTCGCTTTCACCCGGCAAGGTCGAAGAGATGGAGCGCGAGATCAAAGCGTTCGAATGGAAAGTGCGAACGTGGTCTGCTGAGGTGCCGATCGCCAGCGCGGTCTACATCGGGCTCGATCCGCTCAACCACTCTCTACAGTTGATGACGCGCATCTTGAATGGCGAAAAGGATGGCAGTGGTTTTGAGCGGCGCTATGGTGAGGGTGGTATCGAGTGAGGCTGATGAGCGTGAGGCTAGTTCGCTCGCTGGAGTGGATTCATGAACGATGAGGCGTCGTTGGACAGTGGACAAGAAAGGCTACGACGCTCTGTTGCAGAAGCGATTTATGGAGTTTCTGTATCAAGAGCGAGGAGCAATGTAGAAAAGCTGGATTTTGAATTAGAAAGAGTTGGGGCTGTATTCGATAGGGCTAGATTTGAAGCTGATAGATCTTCATCAATACTTATTTTTGCTTTGATTGAAGATTTGATGATTAAATCCATTATGTTAAATTTAGGAAAACCAGCTAGTGGAAAATGGTCCGATATTATTGATGGAAACGGCCTTCTTTCGACCGCAAATGACCGTTTAGAGCTTATTTTTATATTGAGGTGGATTGATCTTAAATTAATTAGGGATTTAAGATGTATAAAATCTATAAGAAATAGATTTGCTCATCATGCTGACGTAGTTGATTTCAACGATGGAAAATTGGCTTCATGGATTAACAATTTGAATCCATCGGACTCAAATATTACCAGTATTTTTCCTTCGTTTGACGAGGGTATCAAAATATCCTTGCGCGATTTATTCTTGATTCGTTCGATAATTATTATAGTGAATCTTATACGTAGTTTGGCAGTTAATCCAATTTCAGTTATAGAGAGAGTGTCTCCACACGATGTTTTAGGCGGCGACTTTGACGAATTGCCCATAAATATTAAAGAATTGCAAGGTTTCGCAGCGGACCACGTAATTCCCATACTGTCTAATTACGGAGACGTTTCTCGGATACATAAATTGCCGCGATAGGCCCGCCGATCTGCCGGCGGGCCTCATGTCGTAAATCGCATTGGGCTTAGCCGCCGATATCGTCGGTAGCGCCCTCGTAGTCTGCCCAAGCGAACACCCGGCGAACCTGTGCGGCTAGGTCGGGCGCTCGCGGCAGGCCGTTTCGATCGCGTTGCGGAAATCCTCAATGGGACCGCCGTTCCGATAATCGCCTTTGCCTGCAGTAGACCCGGCGTGCGGGAGCCGTGCGTCATGCGTAACGCGCGGGTTTCCCCAACATGTAAGAACATGCGCCGAGCGATCTCGGAATATTCTATGTCACTCACGATGCCACGCTCCGCTGGGTCGCTCTCCGAGGCGGTGGCGCGTTGTGCCGATATCGGATCGGGATCGGCGGCCCCCTCCCGGATTGCGTCGTCAAGGCGCCGATGCCGGCCTTGCCGTCGCTGATGATGGGCAGGCTGCCACACGGCGTGCGCGTCTCGCTACGCTTCACGATAAGCTCACGCCCTCTGCGATGACCGATGGCGCGATCATCCGAATCTTTGCCGGTTCGGCGCCGGTCACAGCCGGCGAGGGTGCTCTTGCATGCCATTATAGCCTTCGGAATATAGCGATGGCATCGCGCCGTTCGCATTCGATCGCCTCAGCCGCGAGGTCCACGGCGTGCGGATACGCCCGGTGAAAACGAGCCTGGCATCGGTGGCCGGTGGTGGCGCGACCGCGACCTCGGCGTGGCGGCTCTCGTGTTCCCGGACGATCCGGGCTTCAGTCGATCGCGATCATGACGTCGGAGGCCTTGACCACGGCATAGGCCGGCTGGCCGACCGCGAGCTTGAGTTCGTCGACGGCCGCGTTGGTGATGGCGGACGTGACGATCGTGCCGCCGACATCGAGGCGGACATGCGCCGTGGTCGCGCCCTTGGTGATCTCGACGATGGTGCCCTTGAGCTGGTTGCGGGCGCTGATCTTCACGTGGCGTGCCTCCGGTCATGAGCGCGATGGTCTCGGGTGCCCGTGCCGCTGGTCCGGCCGGTCTCGCAAAGCCCTCGACCTGTCGCGCCGTTGGCTATATCCATTTGGATCGAGCGCGTCAAAACACGAAGAGGACGAGACGATGATGATCCGCCGCCATGTGATGGGCCTCGCCGCCGCGTTTCTGGTCGGCCTCGCGCCTGCGATCGGCATGGCCCAGGCCCAGCCCAGGGAACTGGTGATCTTCGCCGCCGCCAGCCTGAAGAACGCGCTCGACGAAACCGCCGCCGCCTGGGCCAGGGAGACCGGCAAGCCGGCGCCGAAGATTTCCTATGCCGCGAGCAACGCGCTGGCCAGGCAGCTCGAACAGGGCGCGCCGGCCGATCTCTTCCTCTCGGCCGACCTCGACTGGATGGACTATGCCGCCGGCAAGGGCCTGATCAGGCCGGAGACCCGCGTCACTTTGCTGGGCAACCGCATTGCCCTGATCGCGCCGGTCGATTCGACCGCGACCGTCACGCTGGCGCAAGGAGCCGATCTCTCGGCCGCGCTCGGCCAGGGCCGGCTCGCCATGGGCAACATCGACTCGGTCCCCGCCGGCAAATATGGCAAGGCCGCGCTGGAGAAGCTGGGTCTCTGGGACAAGGTCAAGGACAAGGTGGCGCAGGCCGACAACGTCCGCGCCGCGCTCCTGCTGGTATCGCGGGCGGAGGCTCCGCTCGGCATCGTCTACACCACCGACGCCGCCGCCGACCCGAAGGTCAAGGTGCTGGCGACCTTCCCCGAGGATTCGCACCCGCCGATCCTCTATCCCGTCGCGCTGACGAAGGATTCGGCCAACCCCGACGCGCAGGGCTTCCTGACCTATCTCCGCGGCGCTGGGCCCAAGGCCGCCTTCGAGAAACAGGGCTTCACCGTGCTCAACAGGGCCGCGACCGCGTCCTGAGCGCACATGAGTGACTGGCTCTCGCCGGAGGAATGGACGGCGGTCAGGCTCAGCCTGATCGTCGCGAGCACCGCCATGCTGGCGAGCCTGCCCTTCGGCATCGCCATCGCCTGGCTGCTGGCGCGTCGCGACTTCTGGGGCAAAACGGCGCTCGACGCAGTGGTCCATCTGCCGCTGATCCTGCCGCCCGTGGTCACCGGCTATCTGCTGCTGATCTGGTTCGGCCGGCGCGGACCGGCCGGGCAGTTCCTGTACGACTGGTTCGGCATCGTTTTGTCGTTCCGCTGGACCGGCGCGGTGCTCGCCTGCGCGGTGATGGGCTTTCCGCTGATGGTCCGGGCGATCCGGCTGTCGATCGAGGCTGTCGACCGCAAGCTCGAGCAGGCGGCCGGCACGCTCGGCGCGAGCCCGGCCTGGGTGTTCGCCACGGTGACGCTGCCCCTGTGCCTGCCCGGCATCCTGGCCGGCATGATCCTGTGCTTCGCCAAGGCGATGGGCGAGTTCGGCGCGACCATCACCTTCGTCTCGAACATCCCCGGCGAAACGCAGACTTTGCCTTCGGCGATCTACACCTTCACGCAGGTGCCGGACGGCGATGCCGGCGCGCTGCGGCTGACCCTCATCTCGGTCGCGATCTCGGTCTCGGCCCTGTTCGTCTCGGAATGGCTGGCGCGGCTGGTCGGCCGGCGGATCGCGGTCGAGTGAACCCCGTCGTCGAGATCACCGTCCGTCATCGGCTAGGCTCGTTCGCGCTCGATGCCGGCTTCGCCTCGGATGGCCGCCTGACGGCGCTGTTCGGCCGCTCCGGCTCCGGCAAGACATCGCTCGTGAACATCCTCGGCGGCCTGATCGCGCCGGCGCAGGGGCGCGTCGTCGTCGATGGGCATGTGCTGGTCGACACGGCCCGCGACGTCTTCGTTCCCAAGCACAGGCGCCGCATCGGCTACGTCTTCCAGGAGGCGCGGCTCTTCCCGCATCTGACCGTGCGCCAGAACCTGCTCTTCGGACGGTGGTTCTCGCCGGCGAGCGAGCCCGCCAGCAGCGATCTCGCCGGCGTCGTCGACCTGCTCGGCATCGGCGACCTGCTGGCGCGGCGGCCGGGCGCGCTGTCCGGCGGCGAAAAGCAGCGCGTCGCGATCGGGCGTGCCTTGCTCTCGAAGCCCCGGCTGCTGCTCATGGACGAGCCGCTCGCCTCCCTCGACGAAGCCCGCAAAGCCGAGATCCTGCCCTATATCGAGCGGCTGCGCGACGAGGCCGGCGTGCCGATCGTCTATGTCTCGCATTCGGTCGCCGAGGTGGCGCGGCTGGCGACGACGCTCGTCACCGTCGATCGGGGCAGGGTGACGGCCTGCGGACCGACCGCCGAGGTGATGGCGCGCCTCGACGTGGCCGGGCTGTCGGGCGCGGCCGAGGCCGGCTCGGTGCTCGAAGGCGGGATCGTCGGGCACGACCCCGGCTATGGCCTGACGACGCTGGCGACCCGGGCCGGAACCCTTCACGTCGCCGGCAGCACCCTGCCTGTCGGCGCCAGGGTCCGCATCCGCATCCTGGCGCGCGACGTGCTGATCAGCCTCGGTCCGCCCGTCGGGGTCAGTGCCCTGAATATCCTTCCGGGCACCGTCGCGGAGATCGGCGAGCGGCATGCCGGCGGCGCAGTCGAATTGCTGATCGACTGCAGCGGCGACAGGCTGCTCGCCCGTCTCACCGCCAAATCCGTCGATACGCTGGCGCTGGCGCCGGGCACGCCCGTCCACGCCGTGATCAAGAGCGTTTCGATCGAGGCGCCGGCCTGAGACCGGCATGTGCCGGACGGCCGGTCCGGTCTCGACCCGCCGTTGCTGCATGCCATGCGCGAAAGTGCCATCGGCCGAAAATCGTCTAGAGCATTGTCGAGCGAAGTGAATACCAGTTCGCGTGAAGACAATGCGATAAAACAAAGAGATAGCGCAGTTCCGCGATTCGGAGAATCGCGGAACTGCGCTAGAGTGGGACGGCATCCAGGGACGGCAAGATGGTTCGCAAATCGGCTCGACCGCAATCGGCCTCGATCAGCGTCAGGGTCGATCTGGCCCCGACCGGACGGCTCGGCCCGGGCAAGATCGACCTGCTGGAGGCGATCGAGGAGACGGGCTCGATCTCCGGCGCAGGCCGCGCGATGAAGATGTCCTATCGCCGTGCCTGGCTCCTGGTCGACGACCTCAACCGGATGTTCCGGCGGCCTGTGGTCGAGGCGTCGACCGGCGGCGCCAATGGCGGCGGCGCTCATCTCACGCCCATGGGTCGCGAAGTCGTGGCGCATTACCGGGCGATCGAGAGCAAGGCCGCAAAGGCCGTGGCGCTGCACATCGACGCGTTGCAGGACGCGGTAGTGGAGACGTCGTCCAGATCGTGATGCCCGGCGCCGCGGCTGCACGGCAGCGTGAGCAATCGGCTCACGCCCGGAGCGGCGGACGATGGCCGGCCGCCGTTCTAGAACTCTTCCCATCCTGCGTCGGATGCGCGAGCGTTGACGGCCTTCTTCGGGGCGGGTCGTGGCGCGGGGGCGGCCTGTCTGGTCTCTCCGAAGGCGGCCTCGGCGAGCTTGCGCAGGCGCTCGGGCTCGGAGGATGCCGGGGCGGGCCGCACCGGCGCTGCGGCGTGCCGGGGTGCGGCGTGGGTCTGGCTGTAGGCCTGGGCATGACCATGGCCGGCCGGCGCGTCCGGGCCGGTGCGGAACGCCGCGACCAGCGCGTTGAGCTCGCCGATGCGCGAGGACAGCGCGCCGGCACTCGCCGCACTCTGCTCGGCCAGCGCCGCGTTCGCCTGCGTCATCTCGTCGAGATGGGCGACCGCCTGGCTCATCTCGTCGATGCCCGAGGCCTGCTCGTGCGAGGCGGCCGAGATCTCGGCGATCGTGCCGGCGACCTTGTGCGAGGCCTCGCGGATCGTCGTCAGCGCCTCGCCCGCCCGGCGCACCAGCCTGACGCCCTCGCCGACCTCGGCGTTGGACGACGAGATCAGCCCGGAGATGTCCTTGGCCGCCGCACCCGAGCGCTGCGCCAGCGTGCGCACCTCCGACGCCACCACCGCAAAACCCTTGCCGGCGTCGCCGGCGCGTGCGGCTTCCACCGCCGCGTTCAGCGCCAGCAAATTGGTCTGGAAGGCGATGTCGTCGATCACCCGGATGATGTCGGAGATCTTCTGCGAGGCCGCCTCGATGCGCGCCATCGCTTCGACCGCTTCCGTCGCGATCGTGCCGCCGCCCTCGGCCGCGGCGAGAGCCTCCTGCGCGATCCGGGCCGCGGCCTGCGCCCCTTGCGCCGAGGCCTTCACGCTCGCCGCCAGTTCCTCCGTCGTCGCCGCCGTCTCCTCCAGCGAACTCGCCTGCTCCTCGGTCCGCTTCGACAGATCATCGGCGCCGGTGTTGATCTCGCGCGCGGCGAGCCCGACATCGGCCGAGGTCGTCTGGATCGTCCGAACCGTCGACGACAGACGCGAAACCGTCTCGTTGAAATCGTCGCGCAGCTTCTCGTAGGCGACCGGCACCGCATCGATGCGATGCGTCAGGTTGCCGCCCGCCAGCTCGGCCAGGCCGGCGGCGAGCCCCTCGACGACCTTCTCGAGCTCCTGCGCCTGTTCGAGTTGCCGCTGCTCGGCGAGGCCGCGTTCGGCCTCGCTCGCCGAGCGCGTCTCGTCCATGAGACGGGCCTGCACCGCGGCATCGCCTTCGAGGCGCTCCTTCTCGATCGTCGCGTCGCGCAGCACGCCGACGGCATCGGCCATCGCCTCGATCTCGTCGCCGCTCCGCACCACCGGGATCGGGGTCTGGATGTCGCCGGCGGCCAGGCGATGCATGACCTCCTTCAGCCGGCCGAGCGGCTTCAGCATGCGGCGCAGGATCAGGAGCAGCACAAAGCCGCTGGCGAGCGCGATCGCGAGCCCGGCGACGACGTTGCTGGTGATCATGTCGTCGATCACCGCCAGGAATTCGACCTGCTTGATGCCGACGAAGAGGATGCCGACGATCTGGCCGTTCGATTTCTGGACGATCGGCTCGTAGATGGTGAAATAGGGCTGGCCGAGGATGTCGGCGGTGCCGGAATAGGTCTTCTTGTCCTTGAACACGCTGTCATAGGCCGGTCCGGCCGCGAGCTTGGTGCCGATCGCGCGGGTGCCGTCCGCCTTCAGCACGTTGGTGGCGACGCGGGTGTCGCCCATGAACACTGTCGCGACGCTGCCTGCCAGCGCCTTGACCTTGTCGACGGCGGCGAAGTTGCCGTTTGCCAGTTCATTGCCGAAATACAGCTTGTCGCCGTCGAGTTTCGGCTCGCCCTTCGCCGTCAGCACGTCACGGAGAAGGTTGACGCTGGTCGTCAGGCTGGACTGGGCCCGTTCCCGCATGGCGCTCTTGGCGGCGTGGATCGAGACCGCGACGGACGCCGCGACGGCGGCGCCGACGATCACGACGCCGACGATCGCCAGACGGCTCGCGATCTGCAATCGGAGCGAGAAGGGGTTTTTCATGAACCGGACCTTGATCGAACTGCTGTATTGTCTGAAACATGAATAAACAGCGTCGGTTGATTTTGATTTAATTCGTAGATGAACTCCGTTCTCGGGGGCTCTGTCAGGGTCGTCGCCAGCATCGTTGTGATCGGGGACTGTCGATGCGTCGCCGCCGGACTGGTCAACGAAGACGTTTGTCCCGCGGCAAAGGGACGGCGGCGGCGCGAGTGACAGCGCTGCGCTTCCAGTGCATCACTGGACCGGCGAAGCGATGGCGATGGAGCGGCCCGCACGATGCTCGGCACATGGTGGAGAGCGCTCACCTCGCCCGATCTCGACCTGACGCTTTCGACGCATCGCGGGCTGACCACCCGCATCATCGGGCGCCCGGGCAAGATCCTCGACGACCGGGAACTCGCCGAACTCGTTTCGCAATTGCGGCAGGTCGCTTCGCGCACGCTCGACGCCGGCGAGCTGACCTATGGCGTCTTCTCCGGGCGGCGCGAGACGCTGGCGCAGACCGTCGTCACGCTGATCAGCGAGACGGAGACCGGCAAGCCGATCGCCTTCAATGCGCTGGCGCTGATGCCGGCCGCTGTCGATGGCGAGGCGACGGAAATCCTGCATCTCGGGCTCGTCATGGTCGATCCGGGGGTGAGGGGGCAGGGTCTTTCCGGCGTGCTCTATGGCTTGACCGTCCTGATCCTGTTCCTGCGCGGCGGCCTGCGCCCGCGCTGGATCTCCAATGTGACGCAGGTGCCGGCCGTCACCGGCATGGTCTGCGAGACCTTTTCCGATGTCTTTCCCTCGCCGGACGCCGGCGCGCGGCAGAGCTTCGCGCATCTGTCGCTGGCGCGGCAGGTCATGGCGCGGCACCGTCACGTCTTCGGGGTCGGGCCGGAAGCCGGTTTCGACGAGGCGCGTTCCGTCGTCACCAACGCCTATACCGGCGGCTCCGACGACCTGAAGAAGAGCTACGCCGTCGCCGCCAAGCACCGCGAGGAGCGCTACAACCTGTTCTGCGAGAGCCTGCTCGACTATGAGCGCGGCGACGACGTGCTCCAGCTCGGCCGGATCGACCTGGCGGCGGCACGGCGCTACCTGCTGGCCAACGTGCCGCCGCGCTCGCTCCCGGCCGTAGCCGGCGCGGGTGCCTTCCTGCTGCTGCAGCGCGCATTGCTGCCGCTGCTGCACTGGCTCGACGACACGCGCCCCTTCGGCTCTCTGCAACCCTTCCGGATCCGCGAACCGAGATGACCGCGCTCTTCAGCCATGCCGAATTCACCACGCGCAATCTCGGCTTCGTCACCACGGGCGAGCAGGAGCGGCTGCGCGAGGCGCAAATCTTCGTCTGCGGCGTCGGCGGCATGGGCGGGGCCGCCTTCATGGCGCTGGTGCGGGCCGGCGTAGGTCGTTTCGTCATCGCCGACATCGACGTCTTCGAGGTCTCGAACCTGAACCGGCAGGTCTTCGCCAACGCGGCGACGATCGGACAGAGCAAGGCGGAGAGCGCGGCTGCGGCCGCCCGCGCGATCAATCCCGAGATCGAGATCGAGGTGCTCGGCGACGAGTGGAGCGAGCGGCTCGAAGAGATCGCGGCGCGCTGCAAGGTGATCGTCAACGGCATGGACGACATCCCGGCCGGCATCCATCTCTACCGGACGGCGGAGGCTGCGGACGCGACGGTGATCGACGCCTACATGTCGCCCTTGCCCTCGGTGATCGTCGTCGCGCCGGGCGATCCGCGCCCGGAAGCGAGGCTCGGCTATCCGACGCAGGGCAAGGACTGGCGCGCCATCGACGAGGCCGACAGGCGCGCCTGCATGCTGGCCGAGATCGAATACGTCATGCTGCATTCCTCCTCGCGCCGGCATGTCGATCTCACTGTCGCGGCCGAGGTCGCGGCCGGGCGGCGCAGCCGGATGTCGTTCGCGCCGATGGTGATCTCGACCGGCATGCTGATGGCCTATGAGGCGGTCGCGCTGGTCCTGGGCAAGCCCACGCGGACCGATTGCCGCGGCTGGTTCCTCAACCCCCACGACGCCAAGGTCGAGCGGCCCCTGCCTGCGCCCGTCGCGGCGCTGCTCAGGCCGCTGGTGCGCCGCGCGCTGAAGCAGATGGTGCAGGCCTGATGGATCGGGCGCTGCTCGCCGATTCGATCGTCAATCTCTGCGGCGCGGTCGGCCTCGCCATCGCCGTCCTGATCTTCCGTGCGCGCGACCCGCGCGGCGCGCTGACCCGGCGCTTCACCGCGACGCTCGGGCTGATCGCAGTCGTCTTCCTGCTGCGGGCACTGGCCTGGTCGAGCGGAAGCGCGTTCGTCGACCGCATCGCCGTCGCCTGTGCGGCGCTGATCCCGCTCGGCGCGCTGATCGTCGTCGAAGGGGTCCTGCTCCGTCACGCGCCGCGCCCGCTCAAGCTCGTGACCCTTCTGGGCGCGCTCGCTCTCGCCGCCTTCGCTCTGGTGCTGCCGGCGACGCCGATCGATATCGGGCTCGCCGTCTTCCAGATCGGCATCTTCGCCGCCTGCGCGCTGCTCCTCATGACCTATCCGGCGGGGACGCTCTCAGCCGGCGAGGCGATCGCCATCCGGCGGCTCTGCATCGCGGCTTTCGTCCTGCTGCCCTTCATCGCCACCGACTTCCGGGGGCTGTGGCCGGGTATTCCGGTACGCGCCGGGGCGCTGGGCGCGCTCATCGTCGTCACCTTCGCTTTGGTCGCCGATGCGGCGAGCGGAACCCGCCGGGGTCACGCCGTCCTGATCGGCCTGCGGCTCGGCAGCGGCCTCCTGCTCGGCCTCGCCTTCGCTGCGTTGTCGCCGGCTGCCGGTCCGGCCGAGACCGTCCGGCTCGTCGTCGTCGCGCTCAGTGGCGTGCTGACGATCGGGCTCGTCGTCGAGGCGGCCCGTGCCTGGCTGGCGGCGGGCGAGCCCGGCGTCCTGAGCATGGTCGCCAATGCGCGCGGCCTGTCGCGCCCGGCGCTGATCGAGCATCTGATGCAGGCGCGGCTGTTCGACGGCGCGAGCCGCCTCGACGAGGCGACCCTGGCCGATTTCGACCCCGATATCCTGCGCGACCATCTCGCGGGCGTGTTCGTTCTGCGTCGCGCCGACCACCCCTGGGGGCGCGATCGCGCCGATGCCGTGACCGAGCGCCTGCAGGCCCTGCTGGCGACGCATCAGGCCAGCCATCTGATCGTCGTCGACCACGCTCCGCTCGATCTCATCGTGCTGCGCATGCCGCTGATCCTGGCCGACAGGGCGGCCGAGACCGGGCTGCTGCTTGCCGGCCGGCTGCTTGGTTCGGCGCGCGGGACCTGAGCGATGATCGAGATCACGCATGGAGACCGACGCGCCGCCTTCGCCGTCACCGACCATGCCTATGGGCCGGATTCGGCTTACGTGCCGCCGATGTGGGGCGATTTCGACCGGATGCTCGATCCGTCACGCAACCCCTTCGTCAGCGAGGGCCATGGCCGCTTCGAGCTCTTCGTCGCCTGGCGCGACGGCTCGCCCGTCGGTCGCATCGTCGCCGGTGTCCACGACGCCTCGAATGCCCGCCATGGCACCTCGCGGGCGCAGTTCGGCCTGTTCGACTGCATCGACGACCGGGATGTCGCCGGCGCGCTGCTCGCCGCCGCCGAGGATTGGGGCCGGGCGGCGGGGATGAGCGAGATCGCCGGCAACTTCAACCTGACCGCGATGCAGCAGGCCGGCGTCCTGACCGACGGCTTCGACCGGCAGCCCTATACCGACATGGTCTACGGCCCGCCCCATGTCGCGGCGCTGCTGGAAGCCAATGGCTATCGGCCATTCTTCCCGATGACGACCTTCGAGACCGATCTGACCGGTCTCGACCCCGCCGAGCTGCTCGGCCCGGCCCAGCGCGCCGTTCTGGCTGATCCCGACTTCGCCTGGATGGCGATCGACCGCGTCGGCTTTCAGGCGCGGCTGGCCGATGCGCGTGCCGTGTTGAACGACGGTTTTTCGCAGAATCCGATGTTCGTGCCGCTCAGCGAGGCCGAATACCACTTCCAGGCCGGCGACATGATGTGGGTCGTCGACAAACGCATCTCCTGCGTGCTGCATCACCGCGGCCGGCCGGTCGGCGTCGTCCTGGTGATCCCCGACCTGAACCCACTGGTGAAGGCTTGCGGCGGACGAATGGGCCTGCGCTTCGCCTGGGAGTTCCTCAAGGCGCGGCTGCGGCCCCGGCGCGCCGTGCTGATCTACCAGTCCGTCGTCCGCGAGATGCATGGCCGCGGCCTCAACGGCGCGATGCTGTTCAAGGTCGCGACCGCGCTCAAGGCCGCCGGCTACGAGCGGCTCGGCACGACCTGGATCGCCGACGTCAACGGCGCGAGCCTGCGCCAGATGGAGAAGCTCGGCGCCAGCCCCCTGCATCGCCTGCACCTCTTCGCCAAGCCGCTACGGGAGGCCGCGTGATCGCCGTCGATCCCGACCTTCTGCGGAGGCTGGTCGCGCAGGCGCGGCTCGCTCCCAGCGTCCACAACATCCAGCCGACGCGGTTTGCGCTCGATGGCGGCGCGATCCTGCTGCACGGCGATCCCGCCCGCCGCCTGCCCGCCGCCGATCCGATAGGGCACGACGTCAAGCTCTCGCATGGTGCGGCGCTCGAAGGCCTGGCCTTGGCGCTGGCGGAGCATGGTCTCTCCATCGCCGAATTGCGTCTCGGCCCTGCCGGTGCCGGCGGGCCGGTCGCGCGGCTTGCGGTTGCCGCCGGCGGCGCGGCCGATCCGCTGACCCGCCAGGTGCCGTTGCGCGCGAGCTGGCGCGGCGCCTTTCGCGCGCCCGATGCCGAGACGCATGCCGCCCTCGACCGGCTCGCCATCGCCGTGCCGGACCTCCTGTTGGTGCGCGACCCCGCCGCGATCGCGACGAGCGCTTCGCTCGCCGACCGCGCCGGGCTTTTCTTCCTGCGCGATTCCGATCATCGCCGCGAACTGCTCGGCTGGATGCGGCTGTCGCCGCGCCATCCGGATTATCGCCGCGACGGGCTGAGTGCCGAGGCGATGACGCTGTCGGGTGTCGAGGCGTTCGGAGCGGGGTTCGTGCTGGGCCGGGCCTTTCCCTGGCTCGACCGGCTCAGGCTTTCCGGCCCGCTGACCGCCGAGGCCGGCAAGGCCCGCTCGGCCGCGGCGATGGCGCTGCTGCACCGGCCGGACGGCGAGGATCCGCTGCTGACGGGGCGCGCCTTCTACCGTGCCTGGCTGGCGCTGGCGCGCGAGGGTCTGGCCGGCTGCCCGGTCTCGGTGCTGGTCGACTGGCCGCAGACGCGCTCGGCACTGCTCGCGGCGCATCCGGTTCCGGCGGGGAGGCGACTGGTCAACGTCTTCAGGATCGGCGTGCCGGTCGCGGCCCGGCCAGCGACGCATGCCAGGCTCCCGGTCGACGAGCTGATCCGGCCGGTCTCATAGCAGCTTGAGATAGTCGAGCAGCGCGTCGCGCTCCTCGGCGCTCAGGCCCCGGACCTGCTCTTCATGGCCCCGGTTCGAGAAGCCGGGCCGGCGCGCATCGATCTCGACCGCACCGGCAAAGCCGCGATAGCCCGATGCGTCGCGCCACAGGCCGGATGCGTCCGGCTCCAGCGCGAGGCCGACCCGCGCGAAATCGAGCCGGTGCCCGCCGACCATGAAGCGCGCCGGCCGCGTCGCCGGATCCAGCAGATGGCGCAGCGTCGGCACCGAGCCGTTGACGAAATAGGGCGCGCTCGCCCAGACGCCGGCGAGCAGCGGCGCCGCGAGCCTGCCGGTCGCGGCGGCGGCGATGTCGTTCCGGTAGACGGTGGCGTTGACCCGCGCCGCCAGCGCCGCGTCGAAGGCCTTCGCCCGGCCCATGTCGGTGCCGACATCGCCGGCCCAGTTCGGGAAGCGCAGCAGCTTCGGACGCTCCAGGCTGTCGTCGTAGTCGCCATGGCAGCCGGCGCAGTCGCGGGCATAGGCGGCCCGGCCGAGCGGCAGCCTGGCGCGGTCGACCGGGCCGGGAAAGGCCTGCGGCCGGTAGCGCGCCAGATAGCGCGCGATGTCGGTCAGCGCCGGGATCGCGTCCCGCGCCCGCTCGGGCGACATGCCCATGCTCGGGACGGTGAAGAAGGAGCCGATGCGGGCGAGATCGGTCGGATCGGCGGCGGCGGCCTCGTCGGCACTGCGCGATCTGAAGCGCTCGCGACCGGGCAGCACATAGGCGCCGTCGGCCAGGAGCGCGCTGCGGAACTGGCGATCGGCGAGGTCGGGGATCGAGACGAAGCCGCCATCCGCGACCCGGCCATGCGGCGGCACGAGGCCGAGCCTGAACTTCAGCGCGGCGACGCCGTTGGTCAGGCCTGGCGCGCCGTTCGAGAAGGGCAGGGGCGTGTCCCCGGCCTGCGCCCGTTCCGCCATTCGCGTCCTGGCGCGCGGCAGCACGATCCAGCGCAGCGTCTGCTGCTCGCGCCAGGACAGGGTGGGGTGCAGCCGCGCGACCGCGCGCCAGAACGCGGGCTCGTCGGCGAAGACCCGCTTCAGGCCGCGATAGACCAGTTGCGCATAGGCTTCGAGATCGAGCGAGGTGTTGGGCATGCCCGGAACGGGACGACCCGGCTGCGGCCGTCCTGCCGCGTCATAGCCGACGCCGGCATGGCAGGAGGCGCAGCCGAGATTGGCCGCCGTCACCCGCACCGGCGGCAGCAGGCGCTCGACCCGGCCGAGATTGAGGCCGAGCGGCGCCCGCAGCCCCGCGCCCGTCCCATCCCGCGGAAACAGGAAGCCGACGCTGGCGAAACCGGCCTCGACGAGAGCGGGCGTTACTTTTGCGGCGTCGCCCTGGGCGCCTTCCAGCGCCAGCGCCGTGCTCAGCACGACCCAGGGCAAGGCGTTTGTCTCGAGCGTATCGAGATCGAGCACGCCGAGGTCGCCGTCCCGGAACAGCCGCTCGCCGCGCGCGACGGGGTCAGCGGGGAGGGGCCCGAGCCTCGACGACACGGCCGGGGCGGGTGTCGTCAGATTGACCCAGGCGGCACCGAGCAGCGCCATGCCGGCCAATGCCGCTGCCATCCACCATCTCGCCATCGCGCGCGTCAGTTCCCTGGCCTCGGTGCCGCACCGGCCATGAGCCGCGCTAAGGCTCCGTCATCGAACACCGCCCGGTCGGGTCATGCAATGCATTGCGGCAAGACCTCAGACCTCCGTGCCGGTTGCGCGCCGTCGCCGCTCTTTCGCGACGTGCGCCGTCAAGGATGATCCGGCAGGCCCGGCTCGTCGTCCGGGCGAATTCCGAGGGGCCAGTGGAAGCGCCGCCCGGCCTCGTCGATGGCGACGTCGTTGATGCTGGCCTCGCGCCGCCGCATCAGCCCGGCCTCGTCGAACTCCCATTGCTCGTTGCCATAGGAGCGGAACCAGGCGCCGGTCTGGTCGTGCCATTCGTACTGGAAGCGCACGGCGATCCGGTTGTCGTGGAAGGCCCAGAGCTGCTTGATCAGCCGGTAGTCCTGCTCGCGCTGCCATTTGCGCGTCAGGAAGGCGACGATGGCGTCGCGGCCCTGGAAGAACTCCGAGCGGTTGCGCCAGATGCTGTCTTCCGTATAGGCGAGCGCGACCCGCTCCGGATCGCGCAGGTTCCAGGCGTTCTCCGCCATCCGGGCCTTCTGGATGGCGGTCTCAGCGGTGAAGGGCGGCAGTGGCGGGCGGCTCATCGCCTCAGGCCTCCTTGAAGCCGTAATCCGGGATGCCCTGCTCGTTGCCGTAGTATTTGTACGGCAGGAACTTGCCCGACATCCCGATCTTGACGCGGTCGCCCTTCGGGTTGGCCTCGCGCTCGAAGGAGATGTTGAAGTCGATCGCCGACATGATGCCGTCGCCGAACTCCTCCTCGATCAGCGCCTTCCAGGCCGGGCCGTTGACCATCACCATCTCGTAGAAGCGGTAGATCAGCGGGTCGGTCGGCGGCATCGGCGTGCCGGTGCCGCGATAGGGCACCTCGTTGAGCATCCGCTCTTCCATCTCGGTCAGGCCGAAGAGCTCGGCCGCGGCCTTGGCCAGCGGCTTGACCAGCTTCATCTGGCCGAGCAGCGCGCCGACGATCAGCACCTCCGACATGCCGCCGATCTCGCTGGTGATGTATTTCCAGCTCCAGCCCTTCTCGCGCTTGATGTCGAGGATCTTCTCGGTGAGCTCTTCGCGTTTCATGGTCGTCTCCGTTGCCTCGGCTTTGCTGTGTTGGCTGTCACGGCAGGATTACGCCGCCTGCCGGCCGGCACCGGGACCGTCGCTGCCCGCGGTCGGGCGCACCACCGGCGGGTGGCGGCGGTCGTAGCCGTCGGGAACCGCGTCCTTGAACGTCTTCGAGCGGGTCACGAGGAAGTCGATCAGGTGGTTGCGGATGGCATAGTAGTCGGGGTGGTGATGCACTTCCGTGCGCTTGCGCTCGCGCGGCAGCGGGTTTTCGACGATTTCGGCGATCATCGCCTGCGGGCCGTTGGTCATCAGCACGATGCGGTCGGCGAGATAGATCGCCTCGTCGACGTCGTGCGTGATCATGAAGGCGGTCTGGCCGGTCTCCAGGCAGATGCGCCGGACCTCGTCCTGCAGCGTGCCCCGCGTCAGCGCGTCGAGCGCCGAGAAGGGCTCGTCCATCAGCATGATCTTGGGCTCGATCGAGAGCGCCCGGGCGATGCCGACGCGCTGCTTCATCCCGCCGGAGAGCTCGGAGGGCTTCTTCAGCTCGGAGCCCTTGAGCCCGACCCGCTCGATGAAGCTCATGGCGTAGGCCTGCACCCTGGCCTTCGGCCAGTCCCTGTGCCTGGCTGCGACCGCGTAGGTGACGTTGCCGAGCACCGTGCGCCAGGGCAGCAGCGAATGACCCTGGAAGATCACGGCGCGGTCGAGCGAGGGACCCTCGATCGCCTTCCCGTCGACGATGGCGACCCCTTCGTCCGGCGCATCGAGCCCGTTCAGGATGTTGAGGACCGTCGTCTTGCCGCAGCCGGAATGGCCGATGATGCAGGCGAATTCGCCCTTGCGCATCGAGAACCAGAGATCCTCGAACACCGTCGTCGTGCCGCCGCCGGCCTTGGGATAGTGCCGCGCGATCCCTTCGATCGAGATGAACTTCGGACGGGCGGACGAGTCCTGCATGACTCTCAATCCGGATAGGTGACGGCGCGCTGGAGCCGCGCCAGCGTCTGGTCGAGGATCATGCCCATCACGCCGATGACGACGATCGCGACGATGACATTGGTGATCGAGAGGTTGTTCCACTCGTTCCAGACGAAATAGCCGATGCCGGTGCCGCCGACGAGCATCTCGGCCGCCACGATGACGAGCCAGGCGATGCCGATCGAGATGCGCATGCCGGTCAGGATGGTCGGCGCAGCCGCCGGCAGGATGATGGTGAAGGCGCGCTTGACCGGGCCGACCTCGAGCGTGCGCGCGACGTTCAGCCACTCCCTGCGCACGGCCGAGACGCCGAAGGCCGTGTTGAGCAGCATCGGCCAGACCGAGCAGATGAAGATCACGAAGATCGCCGAGATGCCGCTGTCCTTGATCGTGTAGAGCGCCAGCGGCATCCACGCCAAGGGAGAGATCGGCTTCAGGACCTGGATGAACGGATCGAGCGCCTTCGAGATCAGCGGCGACATGCCGATCAGGAAGCCGAGCGGGATCGCCAGCATGACGGCCAGCGCATAGCCCAGCAGCACGCGCCCGAGCGAATAGGCGAGCTGGATGCCGAGCCCCTTGTCGTTCGGCCCGCGGTCGTAGAACGGGTTCTTCAGGTGGTTCCAGATCGTGCCGGCGACGTCGAGCGGGCCCGGCATGGCCGATTTGCCTTGGGTGACCTGCTGACCCATCAGCTTGGCGTATTCCGGGTCGATATTGGCCGCCGGCCCACCCGCGCCTTGCGTGCCGACATGCCAACCGGCGAGGAAGACGAACAGGATCGCCAGCGACAGGACGAGCGCGCGCAGGTTGAGCGAGGCGCCCATCAATCAGCTCCGCTTGATCGCAAAGCTCTTGAGATAGTCCTCGGGCTTCGAGGCATCGAAGGTCTTGCCCATCATCACGATGGTCTTGGAGCCCGGCTGCGGTGGGGTCAGCCCGACCTCCTGCATCAGCTTGGCCGTGTCCGTCGCGAGATAGACCTTGGAGGCGATGCCGGCATAATCGACCTCGCCCTTGATCTGGCCCCAGCGCTTCATCTGGGTCAGCATCCAGATCGCGAAGGAATCCCACGGGAACGGGTCGAAATCGACGCGCTTGGGATCGCGCTTCACCTGGCCCAGCCCATCGGCATAGGTTCCGGTCAGGATCTGCTCCAGTACCGTCACCGGCTGGTTGAGATAGTTCGCCGGCGCAATGGCTTCCGCGATCTGCTTGCGGTTCTCGTCCTTCGAGGCGAAGGCGGTCGCATCGATGATCGCCTTCAGCAAGGCGCGATAGGTGTTGGGCTGGCCGGTGACGAACTCCTGGCTCGCGGCGAAGCCGCAGCAGGGATGGCCGTCCCACAATTCCTTGGAGAGGATGTGGATGAAGCCGACGCCGTCGAAGACGGCGCGCTGGTTGAACGGGTCGGGACCCAAAAAGCCGTCGATGTTGTCGGCCCGCAGGTTCGCGACCATTTCCGGCGGCGGCACGGAACGGATCTGCACGTCCGTGTCGGGATCGATGCCGTTCTCGGCGAGATAGTAGCGCAGCAGGTAGTTGTGCATCGAATAGTCGAAGGGCACGGCGAGCTTGAAGCCCTTCCACGACTTCGGATCGCGCTTGTCCTTGTGCTTGACCGAGAGCGTGATCGCCTGGCCGTTGATGTTCTCCACCGCCGGCATGGTGTAGGGGATCGGGTTCGAGCCCGCGCCCATCGAGATCGCCAGCGGCATCGGCGCCAGCATATGGGCGGCGTCGTATTCCTTGTTGATCGTCTTGTCGCGGATCACCGCCCAGCCGGCGGTCTTGATCACCTCGACGTTGAGGCCGTGCTTCGCATAGAAGCCCATCGGCGCGGCCATGATGATCGGCGTCGCGCAGGTGATCGGGATGAAGCCGACCTTGAGGTCCTTCTTCTCGATGCCGCCGGTCTGGGCCAGCGCCTCCGTCGCGAGCCCGACCGGGAAGACCGAGGCGATCGCGGCGGCGGCCGTCGAGGCGCCGAGCGTCTTGATGAAGAGGCGTCGCGCCGCGTCCTGCGGGAAGAGCGCCCGCATCAGCGCGTTTTCGACGACGCTGCGATAGCGGCCATCCTCCGACGACGCGACCTCGACTTCCTGCGCGCGCATCGCGCGGTCGTGTTCGGACTGGCTCTCGTGCCGGCCGCAGGCGCAAGCCCCGACCAGGCGGCGGGTGGCGTCGAAGGCATTCTTGAACAGGGCCATGCGCGTATCCTCCGCTGGATCGGGTGAGGGCTCGGCACATGGCTGCAAAGGCCGGGCCAAACCCCGTCGATCTCGCAGGCGCGAAAAATCAAAGGCTTGTGAGCGGATCGCGATTGACGAAATCTCGTAGATCACGACATATCGTCTCTCATTGACGAGATATCGTGATTTTCGAGGCGCCGTTGCACCCCGCCATTCCCGATCCGGTCTTCGCCGCCGCGACCGACGCCATGCTCGTCGTCGACATCCGCAGCGGCGCCGTCCTCGCGGCCAATCATGCGGCCGGCGCGCTGCTGGCGGCGGACCCGTCGGCGTTGTGCGGCGCGGGCGTCTTCGCGCTGTTCCCCGAGCAGATGGCGGAACTCACGGTCTTCACCGACGCCGTGCTGGCCGAGGGCGCGTGGTGGACGCGCGATCTGGTGCCGCGCCGTCCGGCCGGGCGGGCGCCGCATCTCGAATGTGCCGGGGTCGTGCTCGCGCGCGAGCCGGCGCTGCTGATGCTGCTGACGCTCTACGACCTCGATGCCCGCCACAAGCGCGAGCTCGATGCCGAGGCGCAGGCGCATCAGCGCGGGGGCCTGAGCGAATGGCTGCGCAGCGAGCGCCTGTTCCAGGACATCGAGCGCGGCAACCAGCTGATCCTGCGCGCCGCGGGCGAGGGCATCTTCGGCGTCAACGCCGAAGGCAGGACCACCTTCGTCAATCCGGCCGCCGAGGCGATGCTGGGCTGGCAGACCGGCGAGCTCGTCGGCCGCGACATGCATGCGGCGGTCCATCATCACCGGCCCGACGGTGAGCCCTATCCGCATCAGGAATGCCCGATCTACGCCGCTTTCCGCGACGGCGCCGTCCACCATGTCGAGAACGAGAAATTCTTCCGCAAGGACGGCTCGGGCTTCTGGGTCGAATACACCTCGACCCCGATCCGCGATCGCGGCCGGCTCGTCGGCGCCGTCATCATCTTTCGCGACGTGAGCGAGCGCCACGACGCGGATGCGCGCCTCCGGGATGCGCTGGCGGAGGTGGAGAACCTGCGCGAGCGGCTCCAGCGCGAGAACGCCTATCTGCAGGAGGAGATGGCGCTGGAGCGCAATCATCGCGGCGTCATCGGCCGCTCGCCGGCGATCCGCAAGGTGCTGGCCCAGGTCGAACTCGTCGCCGCGACCGATGCCGCGGTCCTCGTCACCGGCGAATCCGGCACCGGCAAGGAGCTGATCGCCAACGCCATCCACGAGGCGAGCCCGCGCAGTGCCAGGCCGCTGATCCGGGTCAACTGCGCCGCGATCCCGCGCGAGCTCTTCGAGAGCGAGTTCTTCGGCCATGTCCGGGGCGCTTTCACGGGAGCGCTGCGCGACCGCGTCGGCCGGTTCGAACTCGCCGACGGCGGCACGCTGTTCCTCGACGAGGTCGGCGAAATCCCGCTGGAGCTGCAGGGCAAGCTGCTGCGCATCCTGCAGGAGGGCCGGTTCGAGCGCGTCGGCGAGGAGCGCACGCGCCATGTCGACGTCCGCATCGTCGCCGCGACCAACCGCGACCTCCGCCGCGAGGTCCGCGAGGGCCGGTTCCGCGAGGACCTCTATTTCCGGCTCGACGTCTTCCCGATCGCGTCGGTCCCGCTGCGCGAGCGCGTCGAGGACATCCCGCTGCTGGCGCTGCATGTCCTCGCCGGTGCGCAGCGCAAGCTCAAGGTCGACGGGCTGACCCTGAGCGAGGGCGACATGGCCCGGCTTCGCACCTATGGCTGGCCCGGCAACGTCCGCGAGCTGCAGAACGTCATCGAGCGGGCGGCGATCCTTGCCCGCAACGGCCGGCTCGCGGTCGACCTGCCGCATGATGGCGGGACGCCGTTGCCCGCATCGCCGGCGCCGATGGTTGCTACCTCGATCATGACCGAGGAAGAGCGGCGCCTGCGCGACCGGCAGGTCATCCAGGCGGCGCTCGATGCCGCCGACGGCAAGGTCAGCGGGCCGCGCGGCGCGGCCGGGATGCTCGGCTTGAGGCCGACGACGCTCGCGTCCCGGATGAAGGCGCTCGGCATCTCGCGCAGGCCCGGCCGCTGATGGCGATCATCGCCTCGGCTCGGTCGCTTCCCGCAAGCCCGGGCGGATCGCGTCGGGAGCCCCGGCGCTAACCTTCTTGCGACAAATCTGTACGGCCGCACGGCGTTCCCGTGTTACGGTTACCGGATCGTAAACGGGCATCCTCGCCTGGCGTTCTGCCGGATTTTTCACAGTGGGCCGCGATGAACATCCGCCAGGCTTCTGAGCAAGGCGAGGACGAGGAGCAGCGGCTCTGGCGCGGCTTCACGCAGGCCGCCGACGGCAGCGCCTTCCTCGATTCCTGGCTCGCTCTGCTGATGCGCCAGCTCGGCCCGGCCGAACTTGCGGTGCTGCTGCTGCGCCAACGCGATGGCGCCTTCGCGCCGGCAGCGCTCTGGGCGCCGGGTGGCCTCGAACGCGACAGGGACCGCGTCGACGCCTCGCCGCTCGCCACCGTCGCCGAGCAGGCCATACAGAAATGCCGCGGTGTGGTGCGCCCGGCCGGGGAAGGCGCCGAGATCGCCTTTCCAATCGAGATCGAGGGCGTCCTCGAAGGCGTCGTCGCGGTCGCCCTGGCGCGCCATCCCGGCGCCGGGCTCGGCAGCCTGTTCCGGCGCATCCACTGGGCGAGCGGCTGGCTGCAGGCCGCCTCGCTGCGGACCTCGAAGAGCTCGGCGGAGCTGCGCCTCGCCCGCGCCGCCGGCGTCTTGCAGGCGCTCGCGGCGCTCGAGGAGGCGCCGACCCTGCCGGGTGCGCTCGCCGGCTTCTGCAACGAGCTCGCCGCCCGCTTCGGCGCCGACCGGGTCTCGCTCGGCTTGCGCCCCGGGCTTGCCGGCAAGGGCCGGGCCCGGCTGGCGGCGATGTCGAATGCGGCCTGGTTCCAGCGCCGGAGCGCGCTCGTCCGGGCGATCGAGACGGCGCAGGCCGAGACGCTGCATCAGAACGACGCGGTGCAGGTGCCGCCGCTGCCCGGTGCGCGCCGCGGCATCGACGCCGCCCATCGCCGCCTCGCCGCGGCCCATGGCGCGAATGCGCTGATCAGCCTGCATCTGCGCAGCGAGGGCAAGGTCGTCGGCGTCGTCACCGTCGAGCGGTTCGGACGCGCCGCCGCGGATCTCGACACGGGCGGGACCGCCGACACCATGGGCGAGAACCCCGGCTTCGACGCCGAGGCCGTCGAGAGCCTGACGCTGGCCGTGGCGCTGGCGGGACCGGTGATCGGGCTCAAGCGACGCAACCACCGCTGGTTCGGCGGCCGCCTGCGCGACGGGATCGCGGACGGGCTCGGCAAGCTTCTCGGCCCGCGGCGGCCGGCGCTGAAGCTCGCCGCGCTGGGCCTGATCGCGCTCGCCGCATGGCTCGGACTGGCCGAGGGTGAGTTCCGCTCCAGCGCCAAGGCGACGATCGAGGGCGCGGTGCAGCGCGCCGTGGTCGCGCCGTTCCAGGGCTTCGTCGCCGAGGCGCCGGTCCGGGCCGGTGAGCGCGTCGAGCCGGGGCAGCTCCTGGCCCGGCTCGACGACCGCGATCTCAGATTCGAGCGGCTGAAATGGGACAGCGAGCGCCTGAAGAGCGAGCAGCGCCAGCGCGAGGCCCTGGCCAAGGGCGACCGTGCCGGCGTGCTGGTCGCGGCGGCGCAGATCGCGCAGGCCCAGGCCGAACTCGCCCTCGTCGACGAGAAGCTGACGCGCACGCGGCTGACGGCGCCGCTCGCCGGGCTCGTCGTCTCGGGCGATCTCAGCCAGATGCTGGGTGCGCCGGTCGAGCAGGGCAAGGTACTGTTCGAGATCGCGCCGCTCGACGACATCCGCGTCGTGCTGCAGGTGCCCGAGGGCGATTACCGCTTCGTCGCGGAACGCTTCGCCGCGGACGGCCCCGGCCTGCGCGGCGTGCTCGTGCTGACCGGCGAGACCGAGCGTTCGCTGCCGATCCGGATCAGCGCGGTCACTCCGGTCTCGACGGCGCAGGACGGCCGCAACAGTTTCCGCGTCGAGGCGGCACTGATCGGAGCGACGGCAGGCGCCGGCTTGCGTCCCGGCATGGAGGGCGTCGGCAAGATCGAGCTCGGTCGCGGGCGCCTGATCTGGGTCTGGAGCCGCACGACGCTCGACCGCCTGCGCCTCATGCTCTGGACCTGGCTGCCGTGAGCCAGCCCTTCCTGTCGCAGAACTGGCACCGCGTCGCCGGCCAGAGGCCGCGGCTGAAGCCCCATGGCGAGATCGACGCCCATGTCTATGGCGGCGAGACCTGGTACGTCCTGCGCGACCATGCCACCAACCGCGTCCACCGCTTCACCGCGCCGGCCTTCGCCGTGATCGGGGCGCTCGACGGGGAGCGCACGCTCGACCGGATCTGGAGCGATCTCGCCGCCCGGCTCGGCGACGCGGCGCCGACGCAAGACGACGTCGTGCGCCTGCTGGCGCAGCTCCACCAGCAGGACCTGCTCGCCTCCGACCTGCCGCCGGAGGCGAAGGAGCTGCTCGAGCGCATGCGCAAGCAGGCCAGTCAGCAGCGTGCCAAACTGTGGAAGAACCCGCTCTCCCTGACGCTGCCGCTGTTCGGCCCGGACCGTCTGCTCGCCGCGATCGTCGCCGCCTTCGGCTGGGTCAGGCCGGGCTGGCTGTTCGCGCTCTGGCTCGGCCTCGTCCTGCCCTGCGCGGTGCTGGCGGGCCTGCATTCCGGGGAGCTCACCTCCAATCTCGCCGACCAGGTGCTCGGCGCGCAGAACCTGCTGCTGCTGGCGGCGGTCTTCCCGATCGCCAAGATCATCCACGAACTCGGTCACGGGCTCGCCGCCAAGGCGCTCGGCGGCGCGGTCGACGAATGCGGCGTGATGCTGCTCGCGCTCTATCCCGTGCCCTATGTCGATGCGAGCTCTGCCCAGGCCTTCCCTTCGAAATGGGACCGCGCGCTGGTCGGCGCCGCCGGGATGATGGCCGAGCTCGCGCTGGCGAGCCTGGCGCTGATCGTCTGGCTGCAGGTCGAGGACGGCCTGCTCAAGGCCGCCTGCTTCAACCTGATCCTGATCGCCGGCGCCTCGACGCTGGTCGTCAACGGCAACCCGCTGCTGCGCTTCGACGGCTATTTCATCCTCTGCGACCTGCTCGAATGGCCCAATCTCGGCCAGCGAGCCAATCGCTGGTGGGGCCGGCTCGCCGAGCGGCTGCTGATCGGCCGTGCCGCCGGCCGACCCGATCCGGTGACGCGCAGCGAGGCCGTGGTCTTCGCGTTCTATGCGCCGCTGGCCTATGTCGCGCGCGTCGGCGTGCTGGTCTCGCTCGCGCTCTTCGTCGCCACCGAATATCTCTTCGCCGGCATCCTGATCGCGCTCTGGGCGCTGGTGCTCGGCCTGCTCCAGCCGCTTGGCCGTGCCGTGAAGCACCTGCTCACCCATCCGGGCTTCGCCGAGCGCCGCGGCCGGGCGCTCGGCCTCGCCGGCGGACTTGGAGCGCTCGCCATTGCCGGTATCGCCTGGCTGCCGCTGCCGCATCACGCCGTGGTCGAGGGCGTGATCTGGCTGCCGGAGGATGCGCAGCTGCGTGCCGGCACCGAGGGCTTCGTCGCCGACGTGCTGGCGCGGCCGGGCGCCGCCGTGCGCAGGGGCGAGGTGCTGGTCCGGCTGCGCGATCCGCTGCTGGAGACGCGTTTCGACGTGCAGCGCCGCAAGGTCGCCGAGGTCGAGGCCAGGCTCGCCGCCGAGCGCTTCGCCGATCAGGCCCGCGCGGCGCTGCTGCGCCAGGAACTCGACGACGCCAAGGCCGAGGAGGCGCGCCTCGCCGAGCGGCTGGCCCGCACGGCCCTGCGCGCCGGCGCCGACGGCGTCTTCAGTCTGCCGCGGCCCGACGACTGGCCCGGCCGCTTCGTCAAGGAGGGACAGGTCCTCGCCCATGTCCTGCCCGCGCAGGCCGGCCCTGCCGGCCAAAGCATTCGCGCCGTCGTGGCGCAGGACGATGTCGAGCTGGTCCGCCACCGCACCCGCTCGGTCGAGGCGCAGTTGCCCGACCGTATCGGCGCGCCGCTCAGGGCGGCCGTCATCCGCGAGGTTCCCGCCGCCGACAACCGGCTGCCGAGCCCGGTCCTCGGCAGCAATGGCGGCGGGCGCCTGGCGCTCGATCCGCGCGATCCGGACGGGCAGCGGCTGCTCGCCCGCGTCTTCCAGTTCGATCTCGCGTTCGCCGGCCCGGTGCCGGATGTCGGCTATGGCAGCCGCGTGCATCTGCGCTTCGCGCTCGAGCCGGAAGCGCTCTGGCCACGGCTGTCGCGCCGGCTGCGCCAGCTCTTCCTGAGCCAGTTCGGTGCCTGAGGCGCACCGGCCCTGGCTCGCCGGCGAGCAGGCCGCGGCGCCCTGGAGCGAGCGCTTTCGGCCCGAGCCCGACTGGCGCGACCGCTGGCTGACGACTATCGCCTCGCTGTGGTGGCGCGGCTGGCGGATGCCGGGCCGGCGCGCCTGGGCGACGGTCTGGCTGACGCGCTGGCACGGCCGCGGCCTGAATCGCCTCGACGACGAGGCGCTGCGGGCGCGGGCCGACGCGCTGCGGCCGCTGCTGCTGGCGCGGGGTTTTCGCCTCCCGCTCGTCGCGCGCGCCTTCGCGCTCGCCATCGAGGCGACCGACCGCGAGCGCGGCCTGCGCCATCATTCGGTGCAGATCCTCGGCGCGGCGCTGATCCTGCGCGGGCACATCGCCGAGATGGCGACCGGCGAGGGCAAGACCATCACCGCCGTGCTCGCTGCCGCCGCCGCCGCGCTTGCCGGCACGCGCGCCCATGTCCTGACGGTGAACGACTATCTCGCGCGCCGCGACGCCGAGGCCCTGCGCGGCATCTATGCCCGCCTCGGTCTCAGCGTCGGTCTCGCCGCGTCCAACGAGGACGGCACGCCGACCGATCCGGCCGAGCGCCGGGCCGCCTATGCCTGCGACGTGGTCTACGGCTCCAACAAGGAGGTCGCCTTCGACTATCTGCGCGACCGGATCGCGATCCGCGCCACGCCGACGACCCTGCGCCTCGCGGCCTCGAATGCGACGCGGCCGGGCGATACCCCGCCGTTGCGGTCGACGCTGGGCGGGCTGCCCTTCGTCGTCCTCGACGAGGCCGACAGCCTGCTGATCGACGAGGCGCGCACGCCGCTGATCATCTCGGGCCCGGCTGCCGGCGGCGCGGCGCCCGAAATCTTCGCCGCCGCGCTCGCATTCGCCGGCACGCTGCAGGACGGCCGCGACTTCACGCAGGAACCGGAGCTGCGGCGCATCCGACTCGAGGACGAAGGCAGGGCAAAGCTGCGGACCGCGGGGGATGTGGGCCTCGCCGCCTATTGGACATCGGCCAAGGCGCGCGAAGAACTGATTGTGCAGGCGCTCAGCGCTCTGCATCTGTTCCGGCGCGACGTCGACTACGTCGTCGTCGAGGGCAAGATCCAGATCGTCGATGCCTCGACCGGGCGCGTCATGCCGGACCGGCAATGGGAGGCGGGGCTGCATCAGCTCGTCGAGGCCAAGGAGGGCTGCGAGCTCTCGGAGCGACGCGTCACGCTCGGCCGGCTGACCTATCAGCGCCTCTATGCGCGCTATCTCTGGTGCGGCGGCATGAGCGGCACCGTCGCCGAGGTCGGCCGCGAACTGCGCCAGGTCTACGAACTCGGGGTCCGGCGCGTGCCGACGCATCGCCGCAGCCGCCGGCGCCACTGGCGCACCCGCATCCGGGTGACGCAAGCCGCGAAGTGGCGCGCCGTCGCCGAGACGGCCGAGCGCATCGCCGGCGGCGGCCGGGCGGTCCTCATCGGCACCCGCTCGGTCGCCGATTCGGAGCGGCTCTCAGTGGAACTGGCGGCGCGCGGCCTCGCCCATGTCGTCTTGAACGCCAGGCAGGACCGCGACGAGGCGCAGATCGTCGCCGAGGCCGGCGAGCCCGGCAGGATCACCGTCGCGACCGCTATGGCCGGGCGCGGCACCGACATCCATCTCGACCCCGCGGTGAAGCGGGCGGGCGGCCTCCACGTCATCCTGACCGAGTTCCATGAATCGGCCCGCGTCGACCGGCAGCTCTACGGCCGCGCCGGCCGCCAGGGCGATCCGGGCTCGACCGAGGCGCTGGTCGCGCTCGACGACGCGCTGTTCCGCGACAATTGCCCCGGCCTTGCGCGCCTGCTCCGCCCCTTCGCCTTCGGCGGGCAGAGGCTGCCGCGCTGGAGCGCGCTGCTGCTGCGCTTCGCCGGGCAGCGCAAGGCCGAGGCCGTGGCGGCTCTGGCTCGCCGGCAGACCTTGGCCTCCGCCCGCGAGTTCGACCGGCAACTCGCCTTCGCCGAACGGCCCGATTGAATCCGGTCAGCCGGCCGCGCCGAAACGGATGCGGCAGCGCAGGCCGGCCGGGATGGCGAGATCGGGATTGGGCAGTTCCAGCCGCACGCCGAAGGTGCCGCTCGCCGCATCGATGGTGCGGTCGATCACGGTGATGCGCGCCTCGTGCCGGCCGCCGACGGGCCGCTCCGGTTCGATCGTCGCGGCCATGCCGAGCTTCAGGGCGCCGAACAGCGCCAGCGGCGCATAGACCTCGACATGCAGCGGATCGATGCGCGCCAGTGTCAGCACATGCGCCTGCTCGCTGCGGTATTCGCCGGCGGTCAGCGCCCGCTCGACCACGACGCCGTCGAGCGGGCTGACGACGCGGCGCAGCGCCAGCGTCGCCCGTGCGCGCTCGGCCTCCAGTCGGGCGAGCTCGCGGTTGTGCTCGGCGTCGCGCAAGGCAGCGAGCGCGGCGGCGACCTCGGTCGCGGCCTCGTCGTATTTCACCTCGGTGACGGCACCCGGGCTCGCCTTGCGCAGCCGGCCGAGCCGGTCGAGCACGCGTTTCGCCAGGTCGAGCTTGGCCGTGGTGCTGGCGATCTGCTGGTCGTTGGCGGCGCGCGCCTCGGCCGCCGCGAGCTGCGCCGCCTCGACACTCGACTCGAGCTCGACCAGGAGTTGCCCGGCCCGCACCACGTCGCCGCGATCGACATGGACCTTGCCGATCACGCCGACGCTCGCGGCGCTGACCTTCACCCGCGAATGCGAATCGATCAGGCAGTCCAGCGCCTCCTGCGCGGTCACCCCGCTGCCCGTGCCGGCGAGCAGCCCGGCGAGCAGCGCCAGCCGCATCGGCATGCGCCTCATCGCGCCGCCCCGTAGCGCTTGTCGTGCTCGTCGAGGAGCTGCCCCAGCACCTGGTGCAGACGGCGTGCCGCATGCGGGTTCAGGATGACGCGGTGATGCAGCTCGATGTCGAGCTTGTCGCCGCCCATGTCCCAGTTCTGGTTGATGCCGAAATTCAACACCACCTCCTCGCGGGTCGAGGAGGCGTTGCAGACATTGCAATAGCTGCTCTTCAACTGCCGCGTATCGACGTTGACCGCCGGCGGCGTGGGCTCCGGGGCGGCGGCACCGTTCGGGGACGGCGTGCCGGAAGTATCGGTGGCGGAGGTCGTCATGGCGGGTCTCACGGTGTCTCGCTTGAGATGGCGACGCGGACGATCGGTGCGGCGCGGCGCGTGAAGTCGATCCGGACGGCGTCGTCAGCCGCGTCTTCGGTCGGGATGTCGTCGTCGGCCTCCGCCTGCGCGGGATTCACGCGCCGGCGGCGCAGCGCCAGCGCCAGGGCGGCGGCGCCGAAGACGAGATCGTTGCCTGCCGCCGGACGTGCCGGGTCCCGGCGCGGCGGCACCGTCGCCGTGGCCAGCGGGGTCGTTTCGCGTCTGGCCGCCTGCACCCAGACGTCGCGGTCGGAATGCTCGTCGAGATAGTCGAGGAAATCCTGGAACGAGGACGGCCCGGCCGCCGGCAGGAAGGGGCAGGCCCGGCGCAGGCCTGTGGCGTTCGTGGTCAGGTCGTCGCCGACGGAGCGGCCGTTGATCGAACCCGTCGTGACCGGATCGAGATTGCGCCCGCCGACGCGGCGCACATCCGGCGCGCCGGGCTGGCTGTCGTCGGTCCCGCTGCCGCCGCCGGCCGAGCCCGAGCGCGAACCGCCGGCGCTGACGCCCGTCGCGAGCGTGCCGCTGCCGGACAGGGAGAGCCCGACGAAATCGCTCAGGCTGAGCGAGACATTGCCGATCGACAGCGACTGGATCGACCCGGCGGCGCGGCCATCGATGGAGAGCGCCGCGCCGGAGCCGGCCGCGCCCGGCGTGAAGGTCGGAGCGGTGGTGCCCCCGGTCGTGTCGGGGCCGGCCGGTGTTCCCGTCGTCCCGCCTGGTCCCGGTCCGGTGCCGCCGGGGTTCGTGCCGTCGCCGCCGCCGGTCTCGCCGCCACCGCTGCCGGTTCCGGTCGCGGCGCCCAGAATGGCCGGATCGATCAGGCGGAAGCCCGGCAGGCCGCTGGTGAGGCCGGCACGATAGGCCTCGAAGGCGAGTGCATCGGCGCCGGTCAGCAATCCGTCGCCGTCGGCGTCGCCTGGCCGGCTCGCCAGCGCGAGCGCGAAGCTGTCGGCCGGCTTGACCTCGGACTGGCCGTTGATCGACAGCACCCGTAGCGCGACCGTGCCTGCGGCGAGCGGCGTGGCGGTTCCAGGCGTCGCGCCGGCGAAGCGCAAGAGCTCGACCTCGCCAGCCGGCAACGGCGCCGCGAAGACCAGCGACACGGTCAGGTAGGTGCGCCCGCCGACGCTCTGGCTGGTGACGCTGCGGCTTGCGCCCGCCGGCCAGCCGGCCCCGTCGAGGATGCCGTCGATGGTGACGAGGGCGGGATCGTAGTCGAGCCCGATCACGAGGCTGCGGACGCCGCCGGCACTAGTCAGCAGCAGCGGGACGCCCTCGCTGCCGCCTTGCGTCAGCCGCTCGCCGGGCCGTGCCAGCAGCGGTGCCAGTTTCAGGCTCTCGATGGCTGCGGCCTGGCGCGGCGGCAGCGTCAGCAGCGCGATGAAATCGCCGCCGGGCTCGCCGTCGCGGTCGCCGTCGAGCGCGCCGGCCGCCGCGCTGGCGAAGCCGCCGGGCCCGCCCGACAGCAGCAGCCGGTAGTCGCCGGCGCCGAGCGCGCCGGCGGTCGGGACGAAGGAGAAGCCGCGCCCGTCGCGGTCGAAGACGAGGCTGCCCGCGATCTCGCCCGCGGGCCCCGACAGCCGCAGGTCGGCGCCGGCGCTGTCGCCATAGAGCGCGATCGGGCCGCGCTCGACCTCGCGGTTGAAGCGCACCGTGAGCCGGCCGGGCTCGAGGACGCTGCTCTCGACCCGCAGCGGCCCGGGAGTCTCGGGCGAGGCGGCGCTGCGCACCGTCACGGTGACGGTCGCGGTCGCGGTCGCGCCGGCGGTGTCGGTGACGGTGTAGCTGAAGCGGTCGAAGCCGCTCGTGCCCTCGGGCAGGCCGGCGAAGGCCATGCCCGGATCGTAGACGAAGACGCCGTCCGCACGCAGCGCCACGCTGCCGATCAGGCCGGTGGTATCGAGCGTATAGGTCAGGCGCTCGCCCGGATCGGGATCGCTGACGTCCGGCCTGAGCTCGATCGCGGCAGCGCCGCTGCGCGTCTCGGCGACGATCGGGCGAGCCTGCGGCGGCGTGTTGGCAACGTCGAAGGCGACATCGTCGATCCGCAGCAGCGATTGCGCACTGCCGAAGCCGATCAGGTCGAAATAGAGCGTGACGCGCTGTCCGGCGGGTATGCCGCTCACATCGATGAAGACCGCGAACGGGCCGGAACCGGCGAGCGTCTGGCCGCTGGCGCCGCGGATCGTGACCCCGGACGCGGCGGTGAAGCCGCCGCCGGCCTGGACGTTGAGCAGCGCGTCCGAGCGCCACTGGCCAATGCTGCCGATGGCGGGGCGCCCGTCGACGGCGAGCAGCGCGACCTCGAAGGCATCGGGCGGCAGGCCGGCATCGGCGCCGAGCGAAAGCTGCGCAATGGTGAAGGACAGCGTATGCGCGCCTGCCGGCACGGTGAAGGACTGGCTCGCCCGGCTGATCAGCGAGGTCGCCTCGCTGAGCGCGAGTTCGCCGCCGGTGAGCGCCGCCTGCCCGGCCAGCGACCAGCCCTGGCCCGGCAGGCCGACCGGCCCGAGCGCGAAATCGCCGTTGCGCAGCGCCTCGCCGGGGCCGGGCGTCAGCAGCGACCAGTCGGTGACGTTGGCGGCGGCGACGTCGTCGAGCGTCGCGCGCGAGACCCGCGGGCCCTCATACGCATCGGCGAGTTCGCCGCTTTCCGGATCCGAGTTGTTCGGCTGCAGCGCCAGCGGTGTCGAGACCGGCGCGGCCGAATTGCCGTAGATCGAGAAGGTCCGCGCCGCGGCGAGATGCAGCACGGTGCGGGCGAAATCGGCCAGCTCGGCATCGCTGAGTTCGTGGATGTTCGTCGGGTCTGCGCCGTGCGCCGTTGCGAGCCAGAGCGCCTGACGCTGGAACTCGGAGATCTTCAGCGAATAATTGTCGGGGTTGAACGAGATCGTGTTCGGCTCGGCCGACATATAGGTCTCGGGCGTCGTCAGCGGCCGGTAGTCGAACTGGTTGTTGTATTCGTCCTGCAGGCCCAGCACATGGCTGAGTTCGTGCACCAGAATGGTCCCGAACAGGCGTCCGGCATCGAGGCGGCCGCGCTCCGCCTCGTTGGCGCTGTAATAGGGCAGCTGGCGCAGCGCGCCGTAGATCGAGAACACGACGCCGCCCTGGCTCGAAGCCGGCGCGTCGGCGGCTTGCAGCCGATCGACATCCTTCGTGTTCATCACCCGCTCGAGCCGGTAGCGCAGCGAGGCGGCAGTCATGTCGGCGAGCAGGGGCTCGCCGCCGAAGAGATTGCCGTTGAGCGACGCCGGATCGACCAGCGCGCGCACCGCCTTCAGCGTATCGAAATCGAGATAGGCGTAGCTCAGCCGGGCCAGATCGTTGGGGTCGCGCTTCTGCGAGGCCGGCAGGGCGGGATCGTCGCGGCGCGCGCCCTTGACCCCCTTGACCTCGATCCCGACCGAGCTGCCCTGGCTTTCCACCACGTCCGGCGCAAGGGCGTCGAAATAGAAGCCGGTATCCGACGTCGCGGGCAGGACGATCTTGATCGTGCCGGCCTCGATCATCGGCCTGGCCCAGTCGAGCACGCGCAGCTCGATCGCACGCCAGAAATCGGCGAGGTCGGACGGCGTGATCCGGCCGCTCGTGGCGATCAGGTTGGGATCGACGTTCGGCAGCAGGCTCGGCTCGTAGCCGAAGATGTTCGGCAGAGTGCCGTAGTCGCCGAAGATGCCGTTCGGATCGACCGAGGGGAACGGCAGTTGCGAGAGCGGATCGGTCGCGCGGACATACTGCTCCAGGCGCAGGGCCGTGAGCCAGGTGACGACGTCCCGGTAGAACGGCCTGAGGTCGAGCGTGGTGACCTGGCGCACGCTGGCCTCGACGCCGATCGAGCCGACGACATGGCCGCCATAGCTGAACTCGACCGCGCCGGTCCGTGGCGTCGTCATCCGCTCGGGCGACAGGATCTCGTTGAAGTTGTTGGCCAGCACGCTGCGCCATTGCGCGGCGAAGGTGAGGTCGTGGATTTCGCCGTTGCCGCTCGGTGCGCCGCGTGACGACAGGGTGAAGAAGCGTTCGCTCGCCGCGCCCAGCGCCGCCGAGAGCCCGGCGTCCTGCGCCTCGATCTTGAATTCGCGGGTCTGGTTCTCGAGCGTGTCGCGCAGCGACAGCACGCCGTCATAGGGATTATCGTCCGAGAGATCGGGCACGTAGAACAGTTTCAGCGTCTGCGCGCCACCGCCGAGGAAGGGCGTGATCGTGACGTCCGCCGCCAGCACCACCGCTTCCTGCGTGGTCAGGCTTCGGAACCAGTCGGCGTTCAGCGTCGCGAAGAAGTCGATCGTCTTGCTGCTCTGGGCGCCGACGGTGACATGCAGGCGACGTCCGCCGACGCCCGTATTGAGAAGCTCGGTGACGTTGTCATAGGTGATGCCGAGGAACTGGTTCGCCCCGGCCTCGATGACGAATTCGATCGCCTCGCCGGTCGGGTTGACCAGATTGACGCTGTCGAAATTGACGCCGCGGCTCAGCAGCCCGTCCTTGGCCCGGTCGAACTTGACCACGTCGGGCTGCTCGGAATTCGGCCGGACCTTGTCGGTGAAGAACAGCACTCCGTCGTTGCGGACGCCGTTGACCTCCTCGATCCGGAAGCTCGAGAAGCCGATATTGTCGATCTGCAGCGAGGCCAGGATGCTGTCCGGCCCCGGCTTGACCAGTTCGAAGACGAGCCGCCCGGCCTTGCCGCGCAGTTCGGCCGGGATCTCGATACCGGCGCGCAACCATTTGTCGTAGTTGGCGTTGCCGGAGCGCGCGATCTCGTCGTCGACGTCGACCGTGCCGATCAGAACGCGTGTCGGCCGCGCCGTGCCGTTGTCGAGATCGTAGGACACCCGGATCGCGATGTCGGAGGATTCCTCGACGATGAAGCGCGCCTTGTAGTCCAGCGCCAGTACGTCCTTGTCCTCGGGCAGCACCATGAGGTTATGCACGAGCTCGTCGCGGAAGATCAGCTCGTAGGACCAGTCGACCAGGTTCGCCTGCGCGAAGAAGATGAACTGCGTCAGCGCACCGAAGAAGACGTTCTCGGCCGCGCTTGCCGCATTGGCGCTGATCTTGTCCGAACCGAAGAAATTATAGGCCGATTTGCCGCCGGCCTTGGCTTTGGCGAACAGTTCCGCGAACTCGGCGAAACCGCTGGTGCCGCTGCTGACGGTCGTGGCGATGCTGCTGAAGAACTGGCCGACGCGCGCGCCCAGCGTATCGACGAAGCTCGGCTTGTCGATCACGGTCTCGAAGAAGGTGTTGTTCCAGACGATGATCAGGTTGTTGATGAAATCGGTGATCTTGGCGCCGATAACCTGATATTCCGCCAGCGCGGTGCCGGTCAGCCCGGCATCGCGGATCATCGTGTCGATCGCGCCCTCGCGGAAGCGCATCCGCATCGTCAGGGCTTGGAAGAACCCGCCCGAGCCGCCCTGATAGGACCAGCCCGGTAGTTCGTAACCGAGCGGGTAGCGGCCATAGACCGGCTTCAGGCTCGCCTGGAAATCGCCGTTGAAGACCTCGGGAATCGCGTCGGTGCCGACTTCGGGTCGCCCGCTCTTGTCGACGACGTCCGGCCGGTCCGCCTTGCCGCCGCCGGCGGCGGAATAGAACCAGCCGCTGCCGGTGCCCTCCCAGATGCCGCCATTGCCGAGCGCGCGCTCGTAGTCCTCGTCCTTGGGGTCGTATTCGGTTTCGCGCGCATGGTACCAGGGTCCGAGCGCCAGCGACGCCGCGCGGGTCGCCAGGAAGGTCGAGAGCGCATTGACGGTGCCGTTGTCGTAGCGGCTGATCCGGCCGTTGCCGATCACCGCGTCGACAACCGTGCCGGTTCCGATAGGCAGAGAACTTTTGAGGAAGTCGGCGAGTCCGTCCGCGCCGTCGTTGATCGCGTCGAGCCAGCTATAGGACCGGACCGCGTCGTAGTCGCGGTCGGCAAAGGTGCGCCAGATCCGGTCCGGCGGGAAGATCGGGCGGACCGCGAGTTCGGCCAGGGTATTGGCGCTGGAGCGCGGCAGCGTGCCCGCCGGCAGGTCGCTCGCCGACAGATCGGCCGTGCCGAGATACCAGGAGGTGACGCGCCGGTGCGGCGTGCCGGCACCGAGGAAGCCGAAGATGGCGTCGTCCTCGAGGAAGCCCGGCCGTCCGTTCAGGTTGATCTCGGCATCGGCGCCGCCGCTCGAGGCGAGCGAGCGGCCGTTCGGCGTGAAGGTCCAGTTGAAGCGGATCGCGCCACCCGGCGCCAGCGCCGCCAGCATGCTGGTCTCGGCCTTGCCGAGCGTCTGGTAGTAGTTGTCGGCGAAGTCGATGCCCTTCCAGACCGTGACCGTCGGATCGCCGAAATCGCCGAAGGCGACCACGTCCAGACCGACACGGCCGAGCCCGTTGACGACTTCGTCGGCGATCTTCGAGACCGCCCTGCCGGCGGCGCCGACCGCCGGGATGAGACTGGTCAGCTTGGCGACGGCCGAGACCACACGCACGAAATCGGCGGTCGGGATGTTGAGCGTCGGCTGCGCCTGGTCGTGCGGGTCGAGCGTCGTCATCTGCAGGTCGGGCAGCTTGCCGCCGCGCTCGCCTTGCGTCGCGCCGAAGCGCGCGATCAGGCGCTGCGCCATCTCGCTGGTGACCACGGCGCCGCGACCCTGGCCGATCAGATGCAGCGGCGAGGAGAACAGCGCCCCGCCGGTGCGGCCATCGAGCCCGGTCAGCGCCGCGACGAAGGCGTCGGCTGCCGCTTCCGCGAAGCCCGTATCGGTGACCCAGGAGGCTTCGGTCCAGTCGAAGACGATGACCAGCATCTTGCCGATCGCGTCCTCGGGCTTGTCGAACCCGCCGGTCAGCGGCTGCCAGTCCGAGCCGAGCAGGATGTCGGGCAGCGTGAAGAAGCCGCCGGTCTGCGGGCCGAGATTGCTCGGCTTGTAGACGAAGGCGAGCCCGTCGTTGCGCTCGGCGATGCTCTTGGCCAGCTCGACCGCCGAGGCCAGCATCGGCCGGTCCGGCGTCAGCAGCGGCAGCATGCCGGGCACGATCGCGGTGACGCCCGCGAAGGGATAGGACGGCTCGCCGAAATGCGGCCCGGGCGCGACGCGGAAACTTTCCGACTTCTCGACCATGCCGCCGTCGAAGCGGGCGCGCACGCCCCACCAATAGGTCTGGCCCTTGGTCAGCTCGGCGAACTCCGGCAGCTCGAAGCTGATCTGCGTGCCGGTGCGCACGGCGGCGAAGTGGCGCGAATAGATCCGGTTGCGGTTGCCGTCGCCGAGATAGGGCGTGCTCTCGTCGCCGGCGAGGTCGCGCGGCTGGAAGCCGGCCTTGATCAGCGCGTTGTGGAGCTCGTCCGACTCGTCGCCGGGGAAGAGCCCCGCGCCCGCTGCCTCGACCGAGACGAAGAGCTCGGTCTCGGTCAGCGGCCGCAGCACCTCCCAGGTGAAGGTCGGCGTGGTGTCGGCGACGCCGGCCCCGCCGACGGGCGAGATCAGGCGGATGACCGAATCCTGCGAATCGATGCCGCGCGGATAGCCGCCGGTCCCGATCGGCGCGTTGACGGAATCCGGGCTGCTGGGCCCCAGCGTCAGATCGCCCAGGATGCCGGCGCGGACCGCATAGTCGGCGCGCAGGTCGATATCGTAATTGTAGTCGAACGAACTCAGCGGATAGGGCGTGCGGATCCCGCTCGTCGGTGAGAACAGGCTGATGGGACCGGTGCGGCCGGCATAGCCGCCCCATATGTCGTCGATGCCCTGGGTGCGCGCGAAGCCCGAGGAGACCGCGGTCGGGACCTGCGCGCGAATCCCGTTGACGTCGAAGACGAAGACGCCGCCGGCGCCGCCATAGCTGGCATAGAGCAGGTTGCCGTCGTCCGAGAGCTTGAGATTGGTGGCCCAGCCCTGCGGCACCATGCGCGTCGCGGCGACGAGTTTGGCGCCCCGATCGAACGGGTTGGCGATGATGCCGATGTTCGAGCCCGCCGGCTGATAGGGATCGTAGGACGGGTCGCGCTCCGGATCGCCCCAGGTCAGGCGGTCATAGCCGAGAACGAAGGCGTAGGCGAAGTCGGGCGTGAAGACGACGTCGATCGCATCGGAGACGTCGAAGGAGTCGCCGCGCTGCTGGACGCTCGAACCCGCGATGGTGAGCGGGATGATGCGCTCGGCGCTCCAGACCCCGTTGATCCTGACCAGGATGCCGACGCCTGCCCCCTCGTTCGAACGGTCGGTGTAGACGATGCGCGTGCGCCCGTCAGGGCCGATCAGGGTCTTGACCGTGTAAGGCTCGCGCAGCCCGGCGCCCCCGACCTCGTCGAAGATGCGCACGAGCGAGAGCCTTGCCGTGCTGAAGGGCGGCAGGTTGACTTGCGATCGAACGTCGAGGGCGACGTCGATATCGGGCGCATCGTAAATGGCGATCCGGCCGTCGCCGCGCGCGGGCGTGACGCTGTTGGCCCCGGGGCCCGGCACGGTCACCACGAGCTGCCTGCCGTCCGGCGTGAAGGCGATGCCGCGCAGGCCGCCTTCCAGCTGCGGCAGAAACAGCGTCATGATCTTCTGGTTGTAGTGCTCCGAGCTCGGCCGGATGTCGATGACATGGATCACCGGCCGGTTGAAATCGGCGACGTAGAGGAAACGCCCGTCACGATCCATCGCCATGGCGAAGGGCGCCGCGTCGCCGCCGAAGAGATTCAGCGAGATCATGTCCTTGCCGACGCGGTCGTCGAGATCGGTGCGGATCTGCTGCATCAGCATGGTGTCGATCACCGCGATCGCGCCCTTGTCGCGTACGGCGACATAGGCGCGCGCGTTGTCTGGCGTCAGGATCAGACCGCCCGGCGTGTCGCGCCCGCGGATCACCCCGTACGCATCGCTTTCGCCGATCGGGATACGCGCGATCAGTTCGGGGCCGCCGTCGACGCCGGCATTGGGATCGATCACCGCGACCTGGTCGACGAGACGGGTCTGGCCGTTTTCGACCAGCGGTCCGCTGCCGACCGCGACGAAGGTGTAGTCGGTTCGCGCCTCGAAGCGGAAAGCCCCGCTCGAGGTCGCGGCGAGGTCGTGGAAATAAGGCAATCCGAGCACGCCGGGCTTGGCGAAACGCGAGGCTTCCTCCGCCGTGCCGAGCGAGGGCTGGTAGCCGATGCGAACGATCCGAATGGTCGTCGAGCCCAGCGCGACGTTGTGCGGCGTGGTGAACCAGACTTTGTCGCCGAGCCGCGGGTTTCCCGAGATTTCGATGGCGTCCGGCCGCCTGATGTAGCCGCCCTCGACCTCGACGGTGACCCGGCTGGTCAGGTTCTCGGGCGTCAGATCGGCGTCAGAGACGTTTCCGAAGATCACGCGGATCTGGTCGAGCGTCGATGCATCGTACTGCGGCGAGAACAGGCTGGTGCTGAGGAGATCGCGCACGTTGAGCACGGCATAGGCTCCGGCCCGCCCACCGCCCGGCAACTCGCCGAAGACGACCTCGCCGCTGTCGACGATCGGCGGGTGGCTCGCGGTCGAGACGCTGCTCGGCTCGAAGAACTGGAACGTCGCGCCGTGAACCTTGCCGGCGTCGATCTGCACCCTCGCCGTCGTCAGCGCGAAGGGCGCTTCGGGCGTGACGCCGTTGATCGAGACCGTCTGCGGGCCGAGGCCGAGCGTCAGGAAGAGCGATCTGAACGGTGTGCCGATGGCGCCGAGAACGGTGTTACCCAGCGCCAGGGCGCTGACGACGACATTGCGGCCCCTCTGCTCGGCCCCACCCAGCAGGTCGATGCCGACCTGTGCGATGCCGGAACTGAGCGAATAGCCGGTCGCCTGGCCGAAGGCGTCGAGCGCCGCCAGTCCGATGTCGACGATGAGGTAGCGGCCCTGCTCGAACACGCCGGGCCAGGGTCGCGAGGTCGTCCGCGCGACGCCGTTCTCGTCGACGAGGCCGGACTCGACCTCGATCAGCCCCTGCTGGACCACGCCTTCGTAGACGACCGGGCCGACCTTGTAGAAGCGCACGGCGTGGCCGGCGGCGAAGCCGGTCGGGATCGCGAGCTGGACGGCCGTGTCGAGCGGCACGTCGTCGGTGTCGAGCTCGAAGGCCGGTCCGGCGCTCCAGCCGGCGAAGGCCGGCGCATTCACGCCGAGCGTCGCCGGGTCGATCGTGCGGATCGCGATCTCGGCCGGCCGGAACAGCGCGCCGGGCGCGATCGCGACCTGGTAGCCGTCCGCATTGCGCACGACGCCGCCGGCGGCGCCGAGCGTCGTGCCGTTCGCCGAGATCACGTCGGTGACCGCGACCTCGATGCGCTCCTCCAGCATCTTGTGGATCACGGTCAGCGTCGCGGTACCGGCCGCATGTGCGATGATCCGGCCGCCGGCGCCGACCTCGACCACGGCGCTGTTCGAGGATATGATCCGCGTCGCCGGGTCGGAGCGCAGGTCGCTCGCGGCGTCGCTGGCGTCGGCGAGCACCTGGACGAGGCGCGTGCCGCCATTGGCGGTGAGCGCGACGGCGCCCGGATAGATCGTGACGCCGTTCGCCATGAGCTGCTCGTCGGCGAGGCCGAGCGGGCGGCCGACCATCACCGCCGTGACGGCGTTCGCGGCGTTGCGACTCGCTTCCAGCACCGTGTAGCCCTGCGCCAGGCCGGCGAGCGCGCCGCCGGCGCCGACCGCGGCGATGCCGGGGTCGGTCGTGCGCAGGGTGACGTAGTCGGCCGAGGTCCGGACGGTGACGCCGTCGGCGAAGGTCGCGTCGATGCGGATCGGGCGGGTCTCGCCGATGGCGAGGCGCGGCATCCGGCTGTCGAAGTCGATCCTGACCAGCGCCGCGTCCGACACCGCGACCGGGACGATGACCGGTCCGGTCGTCGACCAGCCGTCGTCGGCGATGAGCGTGAAGGAGGCCGCGCCGGTATAGCCGTCATCGGGCTTGAACCAGACGCTGCGGCCGTCGGCGGTGAGCGTCGCGACGCCGTGGCTGGCGCCGGTGAGCCGCAGGAAGACCGGGCCGCCCTCGGCATCGGCCGCGAGATCCTCTGCGACCGGCGCGATGGCGAGGCCTTCATAGGTGCGCAGCGGCGTCGTCGCGACGATCGGCGCCCGATCGATCGCGAAGCCGTAGCCCGCGAAGAGCAGCGCCCGGTCCTGCCCATCGACATCGCCGTCGCGGTCGAAATCGGCGGCGATCCGGTAGTCCGCCTGGCCCGCGACCGTGCCGAGCGCGCCGCCGAAGGCCGTGACGTCGGTGCCGTCGACCGCACCCGAGCCGTCGACGTCCCCGGCGACGAAGAGCGACAGCCGGAAGGCGCCGCCGGTCAGGGCCGCGAGGTCGAGGCGGGCGAGCCCGTCCTGCTCGACCCGGAACAGCGCGAAGGCGCGGCCGCCCTCGTTGCGCGAGACGAGCGCCGTCGCACCGGAGAGTGTCGGGATCGCCGGGGCGAGCCCGCTGCCGCTTTCGGCCTCCACCACGACGCCGAGCAGCATCGCGCCGCCGGCGGAGCTCGTCACTTCGGTGCGGCGGATCGCCAGTGCATAGGAGGCCGTGCCGCCATCGGCGAGCGTGCCCGCGGTCGTCTGCGCCAGCGCCTGGCCGAGGGCGCCGAGCGAGCCTGCCAGCGCGGTCGCCGCCCGCGTCGTCGGGTCGTAGGCCGCGCCGGCCGGACCTGAAACCAGCGCCAGCGCGCCGAAGCCGTCATAGCCGTATCCGGTGGTCTGTGCGGCGTCGGAGGCGCGCGTGCCGGCGAGCGTTCCTTCGGTGCCGTAGAGGAAGCGCAGCATGCGCCCGTCCGGCCCGGTCATGGCGGCGAGCCGGCCTTCCGCGTTCTGCTCGAACAGCACGCGCTCGCCGGTCGAGGCCAGGATGCCGCTGTCGCTGATCCGCCAGCTCGCTCCATCGGTGAAGCGGACCTCGCGCGTGCCGCGCGCGCCGTTCAGCAGATATTGCGTGCCGTCCGGCCCGGTCAGCACGAGCGGCGTGCCGCCCTCCTTGGTCGGGTCGAACGGCAGCCCGGTCAGCAGGTCGTAATAGGCGCCGCCGACGCGGGTCAGCTTGCGGCCCTCGACGGCGAGCGTCCAGTCGCCCGAGGCCGAGGTGAAGCCCGGCACGAAGACGGTACTGCCGAAGCCCGACGCCGGCGCGCCGTAGAAGGTGAAGGCGATGCGCTCGCCGCCCGGCACGGTGACGAAGACGCGCGTGCCGTCGCGGAAGGCGGCTCCGGCAACGTCGTCGGCCGGTGGCAGGTCGCTTTCGACGAAGAGGTCGCGCAGCGTCAGCCGCCAGCCGCGGCCGAGCCCCATGTCGCGGTCGAGAGTGGCGTCGTCATAGGCATAGGAGAGATCAAGAGCGTGGCCGGCGAGCGTGACCTGCAAGCCGCTCTCGGTGCGGATGGCGCGTTCCGGTGCGGGAGCGGCGGCGAGCACGATCATGCGCTCGACGGTCGTGATCCGCCCGGCAAGATCGGCCGCCGCCAGTCGCAGCCGGTAGGCACCGGCCTCGTACAGGCCGGGATCGAGCGTCGCGAGCGCGCCATCGATGGTGCTCAGGCCCGCCGCGAGAGGGATCACCGCGCCGGTGGCGACGCGCACGAGATCGAGGCGCCAGCTGTCGAGGCTCGCATCGGCGACCGAGCCGGAAAGCGTGATCGCGGCCGCGACGTCGCCCGCCGGCAGCGCGGCCAGCGTCACCGCAGGCGCCTGCGCGTCGGCCGGATCGGCGATCCGCAGGACGCGCGTCACGGTGCCGACGCGGCCGTCGACATCGGTCGCGGTCGCAACCAGGAGATAGCGCCCGGGTGTTTGCGGCGTGAAGCTGCCGCGGCCTTGCGCGTCGAGCGCGACCGGCGTGCCGTCGACGGTCAGCATGACCGAGGCGATGTCGGAGAACCCGGCGGCGCGGGCGCCCAGAGTGAAGCGCTGGCCGGGCGCGCCGAGGCCGGACGGCGTCGCGGTGATGCTGACGGTCGGCGGCTCCGGCGCGAGGCCGGCCCGCAGGATGATGCCGTCGCTGGCCGCGACCTGGCCGCTGCTCGCAGTGATGCGGACGAGATAGTCGCCGGCCTGCGCAGGGCCCGGTGTCCAGGCGAGGAGTCCGGTCGCGGCGTCGAGCGTCGCACCGTCCGGCAGGCCGGAGGCCGACCAGACGATGCTGGCGCCGGGATCGCTCGCGGCGAGACCGAGCTGCACGCTCAGCGTCTGCCCGAGCACGACCGAATGGTTGGAGATCGCCAGGACCGGCACCTGCGCGACATTGTCGATGACGAGGGCGACGTCCTGCTCGGCACGTGCGCCCTGCGCGTCGATCGCCGCGAAGCGCAGCGTGTAGCGGCCGGCCTGGTCGTAGGCCGGCGTCCAGTCGAGCCGGCCGGTCGTCGGATCGAGCCGCGCGCCCGCCGGCAGCGCCCCGACCGGCGCGAAGCTGACGCCGTCGCCGTCGAGATCGGCCGCGACGAGCTGGACGGTCAGCGCCGTGCCCTCGCGCCCGCTCTGCGCGAAGAGCGGCGCCAGCACCGGCGCTCGGTTGGTCTGGGTCACGGTGATCGAGACGCTGACCGAGGCCGAGCGGTTGCCGTCGCTGGCCGTCAGCGTGATGCCGTCATAGCGGCCGGCCTGCTCGTAGCTCGGCCGGAAGCTGATCGTGCCGGTGGCGGCGTCGAGTTTCGCGCCCGAGGGCAGCCCGGTCGCGCTGAAGCGCAGCGGGTCGCCGTCGGGATCGCTCGCGACCGGTACGATCGTGAGGAGCGCGCCTTCCGCGACGCTTTGCGGGCCGATCGGCGCGATCACCGGCGCGGCGTTGCTGGCGCGCACCCTGAGGGTGATCGTCTCGGTCGCGCTCCCGGCACGGGCGGGATCGCCGTTGCCGTCGTCGGCGACCCGGAGCGTCATGACGTGCTCGCCGGCATCGCTCGCCGACGGCGTCCAGGTGAAGCGGGCGACGCCGTAGCCCGCGAGCGGCGTGAAGCTCGCCCCGGCCGGCAGCCCGTCGACGGAGAAGGCGAGCGGGCCCTGGTCGGGGTCGCGGGCGAGCACGTCGAAGCTCAACGCCTCGCCGATCAGCGCGACGCGATCGCCGACCGGGTTCAGTCGCGGCGGCACGTTGTCGGCCGTGACGGTCAGGACGAAACGCGTCTCGACGGGCAGGCCGCCGCCGGGCTGCTCGGCACGCACCGTGACGATGTAGTTGCCACGCTCGAAGGCGCTCGGATCGACCGTGATCGTGCCGGTGCCGCCGCTGCCGGCGACGAAGCGGGCGAAGCCGCTGTCGGGGCCAAGCGTCACGGGCGTGACGGACAGGTCGATCTGCCCGGCCGCCGAGGCCGGTTGCAGGATGACGCTGAGCCGCGGCGCGTCCCCGTCGGGATCGCTGGCCGAGACCGGGATCGCGAGCGTCGCGCCGGCGGCGACGCTGCGGTTGCCGATCGGCACGATCACGGGGGGGCGGTCCGCATCGGCGACCTCGAAGCGGATCACCGTCGCGGTCGTGAGCGGCGCGCCGCCGTCGCCATTGTCGGTCGCGACGATGCGGATCTCGTGGATGCCGGCCTGGCCGTAGCCCGGCGTCCAGGCGAAGCGCTGCGTTTCAGGGTCGAAGCTCGCACCCGCCGGCAGCCCCTCGGCGCGATAGGTCATGCTGGCGGCCGGGCCGTCCTCGATCCGCACCAGCGTGCCGTCGGCGGCGCGCAGCGGCGGCACGTAGAACGGGTTGTCCGGATCGGTCGCCGAGAGCGAAAGCGTGATCGGCTGGCCCTCGACCAGCGCGAAGGGTCCGCGCGGCACGAAGACCGGGGCGGCGTTGACGTTGACCACGGTGATCCGCGCCGTGCGGGTCGCCACCGAGGCGCCGTCGCTGACCTGGAACGGCACGGTGTAGATGCCGGCCTGGGTGAAGCCCGGCGTCCATTCGAACACGCCGGTGGCGGCATCGAGTCTGGAGCCGGGCGGCAGGAACGGGCTCGCATAGATGATCGTGTCGCCGTTCGGATCGCTGCCGTGCAGCGTCAGCCGCAGCGGCGCGCCCTCGGCCGCGACGATGTCGGCGACCGGCGCGAGCGTGGGCGGCGCATCGGCCGGCAGCACCACGATCCTGATCCGGCGCGCGACGACGTTGACGCCGTCGCTGACGCTCAGCGTCACGCCGGCATAGACGCCGGCCTGGTTGTAGCCCGGCGTCCAGACCAGCGCATTGAGCGCGGGGTCGAAGCGCGCACCGGGCGGGATCAGATCGGCGTCGTAGCGCAGCAGTCGGCCTTCCGGGTCGGTCGCGGCGAGCCCGAGCGTCAGGCGCTGGCCGGCCACGATCGTCACCGTCTCCGGCGTATCGGCGACCTGCGGCGCGCCGTCTCCGCCTGCGATCGCGAGCGCAAAACTCTGCTCGGCGAAGGCGCCGAAGCGATCGACCGCACGGATGGTGACGCGGACCTCTGCCGGCATCGCCGCGGTCGGCGTGAAGCTGAAGCGGCCGGTCGCGGCGTCGAGGGTCGCGCCGCGCGGCCCCTCGACCAGGAGCCAGCCGAGCGGCGCCGGGTCGGTGTCGGTCGCGACCGGCTGGTAGACGAAGGGCGTCCCGGCCGTCGCCGTGGTCGGCACCGCCGAAGTGAAGACCGGCCGCTGGTTGTCCGGCGCCAGCGCATAGATCCCGTGGCCGAGCAGGAGGCGCGCCGCGTCGGTCCCTGTCAGCGTCACCGTCTGTCCGCCGATGGTTTCGCCCGGCCGCAGGCGCCCCGCCGCCGGATCGAGCGCGCCGCTCAGGTCGATCAGCCAGACGCCGCCGCCATCGGCCTGCGCGCCGAGCGGGCCGGCCGGGGCATAGGCGGCGAGATCGACCAGGAGCGTGATCGGGCCGTAGATGGCCTGTGCGCCGGTGTTGGTGACGGCGACGTCGTAGGAGACCGTGCCGTCGGCACGGCTGGCGCGCGTGCCGGTGAAGGTCAGCGCCAGCGTGTCGGTCAGGTCGATCAGGGTCGAGAACGAGACGTCGGCGACCTGGCCGAGCGCGACGCCGAGCGCGCTTTCCAGAGTCGCGGCGAAGCGCAGCACATGGTCGCCCGGCGGCAGCAAACCGGTCGCCAGCGTCACCCGCCGCGTCGTCGCGTCATAGGTCGCGGACAGCACGGGCGTGACCAGCCCGTCGGCACGCAGGATCTGGTAGTTGGCCGGGTTCTCGACCGAGCGGCGGTCGCTCGCGCCGAGCGCGGCCATGTCGGTCGAGAAGGTCGCGGTCAGCACCGGCAGGGCGCGCGGCACGAGCGCGCCGTCGACCGGCGTCGTTGCGATCACGCGCGGCGCCACGCGGGGCGAGACGACGTCGATGCCGCCGCTCTGCGCGATCAGGATGCGGCCGTCTGCGGTCGCGACGAGCTGTTCGCCGCGCTCGCCGTTGCTGCCGATGGCGAGTACGCGCCGGGTCGCAAGATCGAAGGCGAAGAGCTTGCCGCCCGCGCCGCCGGGAAGGCCGGCGCCGCCATTGTCGGTGAGGAAAAGCAGACCGGCGAAGGCGGTGCCGGCCCGGCCGAAGGCGAGGCTGTCGATGGCTGCCGGCAACTCGGCGACGATCTCCGCCTTGCCGTCTGCGCCGAAACGCAGCAGCGCGCCGCGGTCCGGCCAGCTCGTACCCCAGAGCGTGCCGTCGGCGGCGACGGCGAGCGCATCGACGCGGATGCGCGAGACCGGGGTGAAGCCGTTCGTCGCCGGATCGAACAGCGCGATGCCGTCGCCGGTCGAGACATAGATGCGCCGCCCGTCCGGCGCGACCGCCAGCGACTGGGTGATGCCGACGCCGTGCCGCGAGAGCACCTCACCGGTCGCGGCGTCGAGCTCGAGGAGCGCGCCGCCGCCGGTGGTGGCCCAGAGCCGGCCTTGGCCGTCGAAGGCGAGCGCGAAGACCGGCTCGGCCAGCGTCGCGAAGGGTGTGCCGGCCGGGCCGCCGTCGCGCGGCAGCCGGTAGAGCGCGCCGCGATTGGCGCCGCCGCTGGCGATGATCGTGCCGTCCGGCGCCTCGGCCAGCGCCAGCGCGCCGATGCCGACGCCGCTCGTGCCGAGGCCGATGGCGAAGCGCTCCAGGGCGAAGGGGGCGAGCGCGTTACCATAGCCGCTCGGTCGCGCCGTCGATGCCGGAGCCGGCACACCGCGCTCGGCCTCGGTGAAGAGCGCGTTGGCGCTGCCGCCGGCAGCGGGCGGCGCGGCCGGGGTCGGCGTCTCGGCCGTGGTCTCGGCCGCGGCGGCGCCGCCGAGATTGACGACATAGCCGTCCGACGCGAGCGCTTCGGTGCCCGTGCCGCGCTCGCGGTTGCCGGCGAGATCGGTCGCCAGCGCGAGGAAGCGGTAGGCGTGCCCGTCGATCCCGGCGAAGACGAAATGAGACCCGGTGAGCTGCTGGCCGATCAGCACGAAGGCGCCGTCGCCATCGGCGGCATAGAGGCTGACATGGCGCACGCCGGAGGCTGATGCGCCCGGATCGGTCGCGACCCAGGACAGGTCGTAGACCCCGCCGCCGACGCCGCGAACCGTCAGATCCGTCACCGGCGCGACGAGGTCGAGCAGCGCCGTCGCCGGGGCCGAGGCCAAGGCCGGCCGCCCGTCGAAGGAGACGTTCGCGGTAGCCGAGACGATGGTTCCGGTCGCGGCGTCGCGGCGCGCCTGGATCGTGTAGGAGACCGAGCCACGCGCAGCCGAGCCGCTGCCGGCCACGGCGAGCAGGCTCGCCGTTCCGCTGGCCGAAACCTCGCCGGTCGCCGGGTCGATCGCCTGGATCAGCCAGGTCGCGATCCGGCTTGCCTCGTCGAGCCCGGCCGAGACGCGCAGCACGAAGCCCTTCGAGGCGGTGAAGTCGAAATCGGCCTGGAAGCGGGCGCGGCCCTCCGGCACGCCGACGGTGATGTCGCCGATCGTCATCGTGCCGAGCCGGAAGCTCGTCAGGTCCAGCGCCGGATCGAGCGCGGTCGCGATCCTGATCTCGCGCACGGGCGCGCCGCTCGCCGCCGGGTTGGAGAAGCCGATCTGCCAGGGCAGGGCGGTCGCGGCCGGCACGGCGTTGGCCGCACCGGCTCCCTCGGGGCCGAGGACGGAGACGGCCTGGTCGGCCAGCGCGGTCTGGGCCAGGAAACGGCGCAGATCGAAGCTCTGGAGCTCGCCGGTCGACGCGTCCGAGCCGAAATCCGGCGTGTTGCGGCCGTCGCTGAACGGCGAGAACACGTTGTAGGCCTGGAAATAGGTCGGCTGCGACAGGCCGAGAGCGGCCTCGGCGGCGGTCGGCAGCCGGGCGACCGGAACCTCGTAGAAGCCGAGCTGCTCGGAATAGCGCAGATCCTCGCGCGCCAGCGGTGCGGTGGCGGCGGGCGTGTCGCCGTACCAGCGCCGAACCGCGCCGAAGAAGCTCGTCAGGTCGCCGTTGCTGGTCAGCCTGTCGCCGTCGGGACCGAGCACGAGCCCGATCGCCAGCGTCGAGACCAGGCTCGCGACCTTGGCGCTGGCGCGGATCGGCGGCGCTGTGCCCTCGGGGCGCAGCAGGCCGGCGCTCTCCAGTGCGGCGAGATAGCCCTGAACGAAGCTCTCCTCGTCGGCCGCGATCACCATCAGCGCCGCGCTCGCGGCCGGATCGGACAGGATCGCGTCGCGCAGGCGCTTCGCCTCGGCGGTCTGGTCGGCGACGAACTCCGCCCGCGTCATCGCGGTGGCGCTGGCGGCGACGTAGAACTGGAACGGGATGAAGGGCAGGACCGCCTTGTCGATCGCGTCCAGCGTCGGGTTCCGGAAGATCGCGTAGAGCGTCTCGTCGTAGTCGCGCAGCGTCTCGATGCCGCCGTCGAGCGTGCCGGCGGCCTTGAGCGCCGGGTTGCGGTCGTAGAGCACCGCCCGCAGCGCCGGGAAGTCGCGATCGATGATCGCCTGCAGGCCGGGATATGAGGTGACCGAGAAGGTCAGCGGCACATAGCCGTTCGCAGCGACGTCGAAGGCGTAGCCCGGCGCCGTGATCCGGCCGGCGAGGTTGACCGCCGCTCCGAGCGTGGCCCAGGGCAGCTCCGAGCCGGTGCCGTCGGGAGCGCCGGAGATGTTGCTCTGCGCCTGGACGAAGGGCAGCCCGTAGAGCCAGGGATTGTTGCCGAGTTCCGGCGTCGAGACGTCGAAGCGGATATAGGGCGTGTCGAGATTGGTCAGGTTGCGCAGCGCGGCGCTGTAGACGCCGGTGGTCCCGACCGGCACGACGCGCGGCCCGCCGAGCGAGAGCGCGACGTCGGGCGTCTGCGCCGGCTCGATCAGGTAGCGGTAGGCGACCGAGACGGTGCTGCCGTCGGGATTGGTGACCTCGACGTCGTAGAGTCCGCGCGGCGCGTTGGTCAGGTCGAAGATCGCGACGATCCGCGTCGCGTCCATCACCTGGTAGCGCACCGGCTCGAACTCGGCGACGCCCGGCCGAATCAGCTTGACCAGCGCATCCTCGCCGAAGCGCGCGCCGCGGATGGTGACGCTGACATAGCGGCCGTCTCCGCCCTGGTCGGGCGTGACCTCGGTGATCGAGAAGGGCAGGGCGGTGGCCGTCAGCGTGAAGCCCGTCGCCGGTGTCGGCTCCTTGGTGCCGCGCACCAGTACGTAGTAGTCGCCCGGCCGCGTCGCCGGCACGAGAACCTGCTGGTCGGCCCTGAGGGGATCGGTATAGGCGAAGTCGTAGGCGGCCGGCGTCGGCGCGTCGCCATAGCGGACATAAAGCTCGTTGTCGGCGCCGGCATCGAGCCCGTCGAGCGCGATGCGCAGCGTCTCACCCTCGCCGACGGTGAGCTTGTAGAGCCGCTCCTGGCCGGTCGCGAGCGTGCCGGAGAGCGGCTGGCCGAGGATCAGCGCCGGCACCGAAACGAAGATCGTGTTTGCCGAGATGCCGGCGTTGTTGGCTTCGTTCGCGCCCTCGTCGACCTCGTCGAGCACGTCGGTGCGGACGACGAAGCGATAGGCGCCTTCCTTCAGCGGCGGCAGTGCTGCCGTCAGCGCGGCGTCGTAGGAGGCGCCGGCGCCGAGCCCGCCGGCATGGCGGACGCGCCCGACCAGCCTGTCGCCGATGTCCCAGCGGTCGTCGGCCGAGAGATAGACCGAATCGTACCAGTCGCCGCCCGCCGGGTTGGCCGCCTGGTTGGTGACGCTCCAGCTGATCGTCGCATTGCCGCCGACCGTGCCGGCGGCCGAGGCCGCGATGTCGTCGACCACGAGATCGGCCGGCGGCGGCCGCGTCACCAGGATCGGCGTCGGGCTCGTGCCCGTGTTGTTGGCCTCGTTGCGGCCCTCGAAGACGAGGCCGCGGGGCTGCCGCGCCGTCGCGAGGTCGGTGCCGACCAGCACGTACCAGCCGCCCTCGATCCGCTGCGGCAGGCGCAGCGACACGGTGACCTGATCGACCGCGCCGGCGGCCAGCGCGATCGTGCCGATGCGGCTGCCGAGATAGAGGTCGGTGGTGACGTCGAGCACCGTGTCGCGCGACAGGTAGAACACGTCGGTGCGCCCGGCATCGGCGGCGGCCATGTTGCCACTGCCGAGATTGGCGACGCTGTAGTTCAGATCGAAGCGCTCGCCGGCCAGAAGCGCCGGCGGAGCCGCGATCGCCGTGACCTGGAGATCGGCCGGCGGACGTGGCGTCACTGTCAGCGCCGCGACGAGCGCGTTGTCGCCCTCGTCGGCGAATTCCTGGACCCGGTCGCCGGCGGCGGCGAGGCCGGCCGCGCCCGGGACGATGTCGCTGAACGGGCCGTAGAAGCCGTCGCCCGGGCCGACGCGCGTGTCGGTCATGACGAGGATATGGAACGGACCTGAGATCTCGTCGGGGATCGTGACCCGGGCCTGGCCGAGGTAGCTCGCGCCGACGGCGAGCGTGCCGATGCGCTCGAAGCCGCCGAGCACGAGATCGCCCGCGTCGAAGCTCTCGTCGCGCGAGAGCACGACGATGTCGGTCCAGCGCGAGACGCGCGTCTCGCGGTTGCCGGCATTGGTCACCGTCCAGGCGACGTCGAGCGCCGCGCCGGCCTGCACGCTGGCCGCTACGGTCAGGCCGCCGGCGACGAGGTTCGGCTCGCGATAGGTCACCGCGATCGTGCCCGAGCCGAGATTGTCGCCCGTCCGGCCACCCTCGAAGACGGTGCCGACATAGCTCGACTCGGCCGCGAGCCCCGCGCCGGAGGCGGCGTCGGCGATCGGCCCGGCGCCATAAGTCCCGGCCGCGCCGTCGGTGATGACATGGACGTACCAGCCGCCGCCGATGCCGGGCGGCAGCGTGACGCGCGCCTGGCCGACATAGCTCTCGCCGGCGCCGAGCCCGGTCGCGTTGCCATGCGCCACCGCGGCGAGCAGCGTGCCGCGGCCCGGAATGAAGCTCGGATCCTGCGACAGGAAGACGAGGTCGTTCCAGACGCGCGTGCCCGGCCAGACGGCGTCGCCGTCGTTGCGCACGACCCAGCTGACGTCGGTGAGCTCGCCCGAGATCGCGCCGGTCGCCGCCGTGACGGAGGCGACGACGAGATTGGCGGCGCGGTTCGTGACGACGCTCGAGGAACGCCCGGAATTGTCGCTGCGGTCGGTCTCGACCGGCCGGTTCAGACCGGGCGTGCCGTCGAGCGTCGTGTTGGCCTCGACGAAGACATAGAGCCCGGCCGCGTTGGGGCCGAGATCGAGCGTCTGCGTCGCGGTGTAGCTCTCGCCCTGGGCGAGCGCGGTGCTGCGGCCGTAATAGCCGAGCGTGAACTGGTTGGCACCGGGCGCGTCCAGCGTCGGCTTGTCGGACAGGATGATGCGGTCGAACCAGGCCTGGCTCGCCGATATGCCGCCCGGCCCGTCATTGCGCACGCTCCAGCTCACGGTGAGCTGCTCGCGCCCGGCGACGACGGCCGGCGTGCTGGTGACGGCGGTCAGGACGAGATCGGGCGCCGGCGGCGTCGCCTTGCCGATGATCTCGATGCGCCGGCCCTTGTAGTTGCCCGATTGCAGTTCGTTCGGATCGTCGGGATTGACGTTGGCCGCGACCTCGTCCTCGAAGACCTGGCCGTAGGGGTTGGTCCAGGGCGTGATGTAGTAGGCGCTGGTCGCCAGGCTGTCGGGGATCCGGACCCGCGCCGTCACCTGGTAGCCGTCACCGATCGCGATGGCGCCGACATGTGTCACGCTGGCGAGCAGCATGGCGCTGTTGCCGCGCTCGAAGTCGACCCCGCCATCGTCGCTTTGCGCCGGCAGGGTGTTGGGCCGGCGCGGATCGCGCGCGATCCAGATCGTGTCGGCCCAGGCCTCGGCGTCGGTCGTCGCCGCGCCGAGATTGCTCACGGTGAAGCGGACCTCGATCTCGGAACCGGCCACGGCCTGTGCCGGCGCGACCGGGCCCGACAGAACCAGGTCGGCCTTTGGCGAGGGCGTGATCGTGATCGCGCGCGCCAGGGTGTTGTCGCCGGTGTTGGGATACTCGTCGAGCGCGCCGTTGAAGTTGGAAACGACGATGACGTAGGCAGGGCCGCCGAAGCGCGACGGGATCGCGATCGTGCCGGTGTCGGTGCGGTAGCTCTGGCCGGGATCGAGCGCCGAGCCGTTAGCGAAGGTGCCGATGCGGATGTCGTCGCCCGAGAAGGTGCCGTCGAGCGAGAGATAGACCGCGTCGGTCCAGGAGCCTGTCGCCTTGACCGTGCCCTGGTTGATCACGGTGAAGCTCGCCGCGATCGATCCGCCGGCCTGCGCCGTCGTCGGGATCGAGACGGTCGAGACCTGCAGGTTCGGGCGCGGCTTCAGCGCGAGCGTCAGGAGGTCGCCGTCGACGAGGCGGTTGTCGGCGCGGTCGGCGACAGCCTCGTAGACCCCGCCATCGGCATTCGTCGTGACGACGATGCGGTAGCTGCCCTCGATCCGCGCCGGCAGCTGCACGCGCTCGGTGCGCTGGTAGGTCTGGCCCGCGGGCAGGGTGCGCTCGTTGCGGAAGCTGCCGAGCGTGATCGCCGGTTTGGTCGCATCGACCGGCTGCAGGATGACGGTGTCGGTCCAGGCGCCGCTCGCCGGTGCCGAGCCCTCGTTGGCGACGCGCCAGGCGATGTCGATCACGTCGCCCTCGGTCGCGCTCAGCACGGAGGCGATGTCCTCGACCACGAGATCGGGCGTCGGCGAGGCGGTGACCGAGAGCGGCAGTGCCTGCGAGGAATTGTTGTCGGTGAAGATGAACTCGAATGGCCCGCCGGTCGTCACCGAGAGCGTATAGGCGCCGGCGAGCCCGTCCGGCAGCGTCACCGTCGCCTCGCGGCGATAGGAGGCGCCGACCGCCAGCACGCCGAGATGCGGCTGCGTCCACTGCCGGACCACCGCGCCGCCGCCGTCCCGCAAGGTGATGGTATCGGACCAGGCTGCGCTGTCGGTCGGGCCGATGCCCTGGTTGGCGACGGTCCAGGTGAGCGTGACCGGCCTGCCGCTGTCGCCTTGCGCATCGGCGCTCGCGGCGGTGACGACGAGGTCGGCATAGGGCTTGGTCATCACGTCGATGACATTGCCGGCGGCGGCCGCATCGTTGGCGCCGGCGCCGTTCTGGAAGACGCCGCCATCGGCGTCCGTGCGCACGAACAGGGTGAAGCGGCCGGTCGTCGCCGGCGGGAACGCGACCGTCACGTCGCCGGTATAGCTCGCGCCGACGGCGAGGCCGCCGGTATGGGCGAAGCGGCCGAGCACGATGTCGTCGCCATTGCCGAGAATGGCGTCGCGCGAGGCGATGATCGCGTCGAACCAGCTGTCGGTGCGGCCGGCCCCTGTTCCGCTGTTGGTCACGCTCCAGCCGACGCGGATCGAGGCCGGGTCGGCGATGACGCGGGCCGGCGCGGTGACGCCGGAGACCGCCAGATCGGCGTAGGGCGCGAGCGTCACGGCGAGCGTCGCGGTGGCGAGGTCGTTGGCGGTGCGCCCGTTCTGGTTCAGCGCCCCGGCGGAATCGGCCCGAACCAGCAGCCGGTAGGTGCCGTCCGCACCGAGCGGAAGCGTCACGGACAGGTTCTGCGAAAGGCTGGCGCCAGCCGCAAGCGCGGCGGTGTCGATCCGTCCGAGCACGATGTCGGAGCCATCGACGACGCCGTCCCGGGACAGGTAGACGGTGGTGGCGAAGGCCGCTCGGGTCTCGCCCAGCCCCTGATTGGCGAGCGTCCAGCTCAGCGTGAGCGAACCGCCCGAGGTCGCGCTCGCCGGCGCGGACAGGGCCTGTACCGCGAGGTCGGCGGTCGCGATCGTGACCGCGCCCACGGAGGCGAGCGGCGCGGCCCGCGGCGTCCCCGGCTGAGGGACGGCGTTGTAGATGTCGGGCACCACGATGAGCCGGTAGCCGCCATCTGGAAGGCCCGGCAGGGTGACGCTGACCTGCCGCGTATAGCTCTCGCCGGCGCCGAGGCCACCGCTGCCGAGTCCGGCCGGCACGCCGGCGAGATAGGTCGCGCCGTTCAGCGTGCCGTCGGCACTGAGATAGATCTGGTCGATCCAGCCGGCATTGGCGCCGGCGGCGAGCGTGCCGCGATTGGTGACCGTGTAGCTCAGCTGCCTCACATCACCCGGCTGGCCGTTCATTGGCAGCACGAGGCCGGTCGCGACGATGTCGGGAGCCGGAGGCCGCACCACAGTGAATTCGGCCGAGGCGGCGATGTTGTTGGCGGCGAGCCCGTTCTCGAAGATGCTGTTGGTCGGCTGGGCGGTGCGCACCAGGATCCGCCAGGTTCCGGTCACGCCGGCGATCTCCGGGATCGTCACCGAAAGCGTCCCGGCATAGCCCGCGCCGGCCGCGAGAACCCCTGCATGGGCGAGGCTGCCGAGGAGGATGTCGCCGCCACTGAGCAGATCGTCGCGCGAGAGGTAGACCTCGTCCGTCCAGTTCGCGCCGCTCGTCGGGTCGGGCCCGATATTTGTCACGGTCCAGCCGACGCTGAACGGCGAGGCGAAGGCGACGCTCGCCGGCACGGTCACGGCGGAGACGGCGAGATCGGCATAGACCGGCGCGATCGCGATCGGCTGCGAGGCTGCATTATTGGCACGGGTGTCGGGCTCGACCACGGCGTTGCCCGCATCGGTGACGACGAAGAGGCGATAGCTGCCGGACAGCTGCGCCGGCAGCACCACGTCGGTGGAGCCCGAATAGCTCGCCTGGCCTGCGAGCGCGCCGCTGCGCGCCACAGCCGCCAGCACGATGTCGTCGCCGTCGCCAAGCACGGAGTTCGCCGAGAGCACGATCCGGTCGGTCCAGGCGGTAGCGGTCGTGGCGACGGTCGTCAGGTTCGAGACCGTCCAGCCGACCGTGACGGTCTGCCCCGCCCGCGCCGTGGCCGGCGCCGTCAGCGCCGCGACGGACAGGTCCGGATAGACCGCGAGCGCCGCGCTGAAGTCGAGCGTCGCGACATTGGCGGTTTCGGCGCTGCCGCCGGCATTGGCCTCGGTCACCGCGTTGCCGCTGTCGACCGTGATCTGGACACGGAAATCGCCGGCTCCGCGCGCGCCGTCCGGCAGGCGGAAGACCAGCACGCGCTCGGCTTCCGCACCCGGAGCCAATGGCCCGGTCGAGGCGACGAGCTGGCTGAAGATCTGTTCGCCGGTGTCGACGCGGGTGACGACGACGCGGTCGAGCCACGCCGTCGCGGTCGCGGCGCCGCCCGAGGCCGCGCTCGTGTCGTTGCGGTCGCGCCAGCGCAGGGTGACCTCGCCGCTCGAGGTCAGTGTGCCGTCGACGGCGAGGCTTGTCACGACGAGGTCGGGCGCCGAGCGGACGAGCAGCGTCGCCCGGTTGTTGCTCTCGCCGAGGCCGCTCGCGACTGATTCGACGACCGCGTCGGCGATGTCGATGGTCACCTGCAGCGTGAAGGCGCCGGTCGCGGGTGTGCCGCTCGGCCAGACGATGTCGAGGCTGCGCGTCTGGCTGTCGCCGGGCGCGATCGCCGCCGCGGCACCGGTTATCGCGATGTCGCGCAGGATCACCGTCTCGCCGGTCGTGTCGTTGCGCAGCGTGAGCCGCTCGGTCCAGCCGGTCGCCGGCTGGCGTTGGCCCGCATTGGCGACGGTCCAGGACGCGGTCACGGTCTGGCCGGCGGCGAAACTCCCGGCCGGCGTCAGCGCGACGGCGCTCGGGACGAGATCGGGGTAGAGCGCCAGCGCGGAGGCGAAGCCGAGCGAGGCCTCGTTGCCGGCCTCGTCGCTCTCGGCGATGGCATTGGTGACGTCGGTGAGCACCCTCACGCTGATGTCGCCTGCGCCGCGCGCCCCGTCGGGCAGGCGGAAGGTCGTCGACCGCGTCACCGCAGCGCCGGTAGCGAGTGGCGTGGCGTCCCCGGCGAAGGGCAGGTCCCGCGTCAGCAGGATTTCTCCCGTCGTCGTGTTGCGGATGATCAGCCGGTCGATCCAGGCAGCGCCGGCCGGCAGCGTGCCGCGGTTCTCGTCCTGCCAGGAGACGGTGATCTCGGCGCCGGATTCGACAGTTCCGGCCGCGGCGACGGCGAGCTGCGCGATGGCGAGGTCGGGCGCCTGCACCGCCCCGAGCCCGAGCGGAACCGGTGCCGAGAGCGGTGCATCCGCGACCTGCAGGACGTAAGGCAGCGGATTGGTGCTGAAGCCCGAACCCTGCAGCAGCAGCGTGTAGACGCCGTCGAAGGGCAGGATCAGCGCGGTGGTGCCATAGGTCTGGGCGACCGTCCTCTTGTCCGGATCGAGCAGGGCCAGCCGGGCGTCGCTGCCGCTCTGCGCCAGTGCCAGCACGACGCGCTGGCCGGCCGCGCCGGAGAAGCTGTAGGCGGTGTTGGCTGTCCCCGGATCGAGCGTCCCGGAGACCGAACTGCCGATCGCGATCGGCTGGGCCTGGCCGAGATCGATCAGCCGGAAGGCATAGGCGGCCGGGCCGACATCGATGGTGACGGTATAGGTGCCGGCCGGCAGCAGCACCGGAATCGTGCCGTTCTCGATCCTGTCGAGGCCGAAGACGCGGCGATAATAGAACGAGCCCGCGGAGTTGACGACGAGGCCGTCCGGCCCCGAGAGCGACCAGCGCGCCGCGCTGCTGACGCTCAGCCCGTCGAAGGCGACCCAGCGCGGCGTGTCGAGCGTGACGCTGTAGAAAGCCCTCTCGCCGGGCACGGTCAGCGCGCCGCTAACGACGCTGTCGAGGGTCATCGTCTGGTGGCTGTCGCGCACCAGCTTCGGCGTGAAGACGTAAGGGTCGCCGCCCGGCGGGCTCGTCGTGTAGGTGACGATGAAGATGTCGCCGCCCTTTTCGAAGCGGACCGGGCCGGTGCTGGCGAACTGGGCGTACTGCTTGTTGAGATCGGCATCGACGATCGAGAGGTAGCCCGCGCCGCCGTCGGGATAGGGCGTGCTCGTCTCGAAATAGAGCGCGTCGCCATCGGCCGCCGCGAGCTTGACCACGTCGACGCCGGTATTCGAGATCGTGCCGGAAACCGGCGAGCCGAAGGTGCCATAGGCCAGCGCGTCGAGGTCGACGAGCTGGAAGGTGAACGGCGTGGCGCTGTTCGGGCCGACCGAGGTCGTGCGGTAATAGGTGATCTGGTAGGTGCCGGCCTCGAGCGCCAGCACGCGGAAATCAAAGGCGCCGTAGTCCGGCGCGGCCGCGACCGAGCCATAGGGCCCGGTGATCGTCCAGTTGTTGTAGGGCTGGCCGCCGGGCGCGAACAGGATGCGGCGGCGCTCGGCGAGCGTGAAGGTGAAGCTCTGGGCGCTGCCGGCGTCCGGCGAGGGCGTGAGCGTGCCGGAGACGGTCTGGTTCGTCGTGATCGCGGTGCCGCCATAGGTCGCCGGCGTGGCGGGCGTCGACGAGACCAGCCGGAAGCTCGCATCGGCCGGCGCCGCGCCGGAGGGCGCCCCGCCGATCACGAGCGTGTAGACGCCGCTCTGGGTCAGCGTCCGGGTCGCCTGATCGGCGAAGCTCGTGGCGAAGAGTTGCGCGCCCGCCGGCCCGTAGAGCTGCCAATAGGCTGCGCCGGTCCCGATCGCGTCGAAGGCGATGCGGCTGCCGGCGGCGGCGCTGAAGCTGTAGATGCGCATCGCCGTGCCGGGATCGAGCGTCGCCGCCACCGTCGTATCGAGGGCGATCGGCGTGGCGTCCGCGATGTCGAGCAGGCGGAAGGCGAAGGCGCCGGTCATACCGATGCCGGAGCCTGCGACCGTCAGGGTGTAGCGGCCCGGGCCGAGCTGGCGCAGCGCGCCCGAGGCCGCGTCCCTGTCGAAATTCTCGCTGGAGCTGCCGTTCTCGCCCGACACCGTCCAGTTCAGGTTGCTCCCTGCCAGCGCGTCGAAGGCGAAGCGGGTGAAGCGGTCGAGCGTGAAGCTGTAGACCGAGCGCTCGCCGGGCTGCGCGATCATGCCGTCGACCCGGCTGCCCAGCGTGATCTCGGCGCGCGTATCGACGAGTTTGCGCAGCACGAAGTCGATCGTCGTCGGCCCGGCCGCTCCCGGAGCCTCGTCGAAGATGATCGCGTAGCTGCCGCTGCGCGTCAGCGTGACGGGCTGCTGGGAATAGCCGGCGATGTTGACCTGCGTCGTCGCGCCGGTCGGGTCGATCAGGCGGAAGGACACGCCGTTGTAGCGCGACTGCGCGGCGCCGAGCCGCTCGAAGAGCAGGCGGTCGCCGGCCTCGGCATCGAAGCGATAGGCGCTGGCCTGGCCCTGCTGCGCGATCGCGACGGTCGTGGTCTGGCCCGGCGTCAGCCGCGGCGCGGCGTCGAGATCGACGAGCCGGAACGGCAGGCCGGCCAGCGTCCCGCCGACCGCCTCGATCACCAGCGTGTTGCGGCCTGGCGCCAGCAGCAGCGCCGCACCGAGATAGCCGTAGTCCTCGCTGACATAGCGCTGGTCGCTGCGCACGCCGTCGGGGCCGATCACCGACCAGGTCACGGCATAGGGCGCGCTGGCGGCGAGGCTGTCGAAGGCGATGCGGGTCGGCGTCGCGACGTCGAGACTGTAGAGCGCGCGCTGGCCGCGTGTCGGCAGGCTCGCCGTCTCGGTCTCGCCCAGCACGAGCGTGTCGCGGACATCGGGGATCGCCGACAGCGTGAAGCGGGCGGTGATCGTCTGCCGCGCCGGGTTGGCTGAGCCGCGGGCTTCGACGACCAGAGTATAGGTGCCGCCGTCGCGCAGCATCCCGGTGACGAGCCCGCTCTGCAGCGAGCCCGAGAACGGCGAGCCGACATCCTGGCCGTCCTCGTCGATGATGCGCCAGAGCGGCGCCTCGTAGGTGTACTGGTAGTCCGGCGTGCCGCCGAATTGCGGCTGCGCCTCGAAGGCGATGCGCGTGCCGGGCGCTGCGGTGAAGCGGTAGGCGGCCGCCTCGAAAAGCCCGTCATCCGCACGCCGGAAGACCTCGACCACCTGCTGGCCGAGCGTGATCGGCGTGAAGCCGCCGGCGGCCGGCAGTCCGGCAAGCGCGACGCCGGGCGTCAGGTCCATCAGCCGGAATTCAGGCGTCGCCACGGCCGTGCCGGTCTGCCGCAGCAGCAGCCGGTAGTCGCCAGTCGGCAGACGGTTCAGCGCCTTGAAGGCCGGGACGCCGGAGAGGTAGGTGCCGCTGTCGAAATCGGCCCAGTCGGTCGCGAGGCCGTCCGGGCCCTCGAAGCGATATTGCAGACCGGGCGCGCTCGCGAGCATGTCGAGGTAGAGCCGGCTGTCGCGCGTCAGCGCGAAATCGAAGGACTGGCTGGCGCCCTGCGCGAGAGGCCCGCCGACGACGTGCTGGCCGAGCGCGATCGCGGCCGGAGCCGGCGGCACCGGCGACGCCAGGGTCGTCTGGAAGGAGACGGTGAGGTCGCCGTTCTGGAGGGTCTGGAGCGAGCCGTCGAGGCGCAGGGTGTAGAAGCCGTCGAGCAGCAGGGTCAGCGCCGGGATGGTCACGAGCCGGTAGTTCGGCGGGTCGCCCTCGTTCTCGGGCGGATTCTCGGTGTCCTCGACCCAGAGCGGCGTGCTGAGCAGGATGCGGCCGTCGGGATCGAGGATCGTCAGCACCGTGCCGGGCGAGGCGATTTCGTTGCCGCCGCCGTCCTCCGTCCTGAAATCCGCCAGCGTCAGCACGTCGCCGGCCCGTCCGCTGATGCGGCGCTGCGCCAGTGCGTCGTAGAACCCGAGCGTCAGCGCATTCGTGCCGGGGTCGAGCGGGTCGAGATCGGCCGGCGTCGCATCGACGAACCGCAGGTCGTAATCGCGCGGGCTGCCGGTATCGAGGTTGCGCAGCACGATGCTGTAATGCCCGCTAGGCAGGTCGAGCACTGCCCGGGGCAGCGTTTCGCCGTCGCCATAGAGCGTCGGCCCGGCCTGGGCGAAGCTGGTGTCGCGCACCTCGAAGCCACGCGGGCCGCGGATCTCGAGCCCGAAGGCGTTGAGCGTGCTTTCGGTGAGGACGAGGCGGCGCAGCAGGCTCTCGCCGGCGGGTCCCTCGGGAATCGTCAGGTCGAAGACCATCTCGCCATCGGGGCCGATCTGGCCGCTTTGGTTCTGGCCGAGTTCGACGGGGTATCCGCCGATGCTCTCGTCTTGCTCGCCGCGATGGGTGATGTCGAAGCCGGCGTCGGTCGCCCCGCTGTAGATCCGCCGATCGAAATAGAGGCCGTAGCGTCCGCTCGTACGCGTGACGAAGCTGCCCTGCACGAAGCTGTCGTGGCTCTCGACCGGCACGCCGAGCGGGTCGATGATGATGATCTTGTCGCCGCCCCAGAAACCGCCGGACAGCGTCCTGACGTCGACGCGTTCGCCGGCGGCCATGTCGAAGCGGAACAGCTGACCCTCCGCCACGGCGATCGGGAGGAGGTCGTCCGGGTTGGCTTCCGGCGTGTCGTCCGAGAACCTGGAGATCTTGAAGCCGAAGTCGATCTGGCTCGCGAAATACGGGTTGCCGCCATTGACGACGAAGGCGTAGTCGCCGGCCTCCAGCGTCACGATCTGCGCGCGTCCCTCCTCGACGTCGCCCTGGCCGAAGATTTTCGGTGCTGTTACGGCGATACCGTCGCGGGTCAGCTGCCAGTTGACCGCGTCGCTCTCGCTCGTCGGATCGACGACGATCGTGCTGCGTTCGCTCAGGGTGAAACGGTAGCTCTTGCTGGCCGAGCCGTTGGCGAACGTGCCGTCGGTGTGCTGGTCGAAGGCGAGCAGGCCCGCCCCGGCGTTGCGGCGCGCGATGCTGAGATCGAGCGCGAAACTGTCGGGCGCGTTGCCGATGCTGCCCTCGGCGAGCAGGACATAGTCCCCGGTCAGGCGCGCCTGCAGGTCGATGCCGCTGCCGAAGGCGAAGTTGGCGACCTGGTTGCCTTCCGGATCGAAGACGCGCACGCCTCCGGTCTGGCCGGCGAGCGCGTCGAAGACCGTGCTCGTCAGCGCCACCGTCTCGCCGCCGGTCAGTGCCAGCCTGAAGGCGTTGGTCTCGCGCGCATCGCCGACGTCGAAGCGCACCCCCGAATTGACGCCGAGCGTCGGGCGCTCCTCGAGGTCGATCAGGCGGAAGGCGTAGTCGCCGGTCACCACCTGCGAACCCGAACCGAAGCCCGCGACCGAAATCGTGTAGCTGCCGGCCGCGAGGTCGAAGACGCCGGGCTGGCCGAACCCGTTCCAGCGGTCGGTGTCGGAGAGGGGGCGTGCGCCGGATGGGGTGTAGCTGCCGCCGCGCTCGTCGTTCAGCGACCAGCGGATGTCGCTGCGGTTCGTCAGCGAGTCGAATGCGACCCGGGTCTCGGCGGCGAGCGTGAACGAGTAACGGTCGATCTCGCCGGCGCTGTCGAGGCTGCCGGCGATCGGGATGATGTCCGCCGCCAGCAGCACGCGCGGCTCCAGCGTCTCGAACAGCACGCGGTGCGAGACGCTTTCCTTCAGCAATCGGGCGCGGGCGCGTGACGAGGTCATGCGCATGCCGAGCGCGTCCAGGGCCGCCGACCAGCGCGCCAGCAGGCCCGGCCCGGTCGGGCTCGCCAGCTGTGTCGCGGGCCGCCGCTTGCGGCGGTTTCGCCGGTCGCTCAGCACGGAAAAGCCTTGCCGGCACAGTGACGCGCAAAGTCGCGACGGCCATGCGGCCGCCCGACTTGGCTCCTCCCGTCCATGGTCGCGGCCCGCTGCAAGCCCCGCCCTCCCTCGCGCTTCGCCGGCAGAAAAGACGAGGCGCCGTCAACCCGGCGTGACAGGAAGCGTCAAAATCGATGCCTCGAGGGCATGATGTTCGGAAACTTAACGAAATCTTCAGAAATTTTGAGAATTGGTTAACCATCGCTCGATCCGCCGGATGGCCGCTTGCAGTCCGGCTCGCGCTCCGCGCCACAATGCGGAATTCCGCCTCGTCATCGCCTGCCATGCGTCCGTCTTGCCGCGGTGCGAAATCGGACTAGCTTTGACCTAGGGGCAGCAGACGGGTGCGCATGAGCGACCAGCTCACCAGACAGGCAGGCGATACGGTCATCGCGCAGGAGGATCAGGCCCAGCCGCGCCTTCGGCTGCGCCTGCTCGGCAGCTTCGCCCTCAGCGTCGGCGACGAGCGCTTCGGCGAGTCCCTGATGTCGGCGGCGCGCTCGCGCGCCATGCTGGGTTATCTCGCGATGCAGCCCGGCCAATCGGAGACGCGCGAACGCCTCGCCACCCTGCTCTGGGGCGATTCCGCCGAGACCCAGGCGCGCCAGAGCCTGCGTCAGTGCCTGCTGCGGATGCGGCGCGACCTGACCCTGATCGGCGTCGATCCACTGGTGATAGACCAGCATACGGTTCGGCTCGACCGCGCGCGCGTCAGCTGCGACGCCTGGGACTTCCTGGAGAACGCGCAGTCGGACGACCTCGCCTTGCTCGACGAAGCCGTCGATCTCTACGAGGGCTCGCTGCTCGACGGCATCAACGTCAGCAAGGAGCTGTTCGAGAGCTGGCGGCAGAGCGAGCGCAACCGGCTCCAGCGTACCGCAGCCGATGTGATGCAGCGCTGCAGCAAGCGCCATCTGGAGCTCGGCGACGGCCCGCGTGCCATGGCCGTCTGCGAGCGTCTCATCGCCCTCAACCCGCTCGACGAGGAGCCGCAGCGCCTGATGCTGCGGGTGCTGTTGCGTTTTCAGGGCCGGCACGTCGCGATCAAGCATTCCGAGCTGCTCGTCGCCGCGATCCAGCGCGAGCTCGACTGCCAGCCCGAACCGGAGACGCTGGAGCTGATCGCCGAGATCCAGCACAGCACCGCCTCTCCGCGCGAAAGCCGCTCGCAGCTCGCCAAGGACATGCCCTCGATCGCGGTGCTGCCGTTCCTCAGCCTGACCGAGGAGGCCTCGCAGGAATATTTCGCCGAGGGCATGACCGAGGACATTGCCGCCGCGCTTTCGCGGTTGCGCTGGCTGCTCGTGCTGGCACGCAACACCAGCTTCGTGCGCAAGAACCACACGGTCGACCATCGCCGGGCCGCGGCGGAGCTCGGCGTGCGCTACCTGCTGGAAGGCAGCGTGCGGACATCGGGCCGCCGCCTGCGGATTTCGAGCCAGCTGATCGACGTCGAGACCGGCAAGCACATCTGGGCCGAGAAATACGACCGCCAGCTCGGCGACATCTTCGCGGTGCAGGACGAGATCGCCCAGAACGTCGTCGCCGCGATCGAGCCGCATCTCTATGTCGAGGAGGGCTATCGCGCCGCGCGCCGCGCCCCGGAGAGCATCGACGTCTGGGGTCTGGTCGTGCGCGCGATCGGCCTGATCACCAAGATGGGGCAGCGCCAGAATGGGGAGGCGCGCAAGCTGCTCGAACGCGCCATCGAAATCGATCCGAACTATGCCCGTGCCCATGCGATCCTGGCCTGGGGCGTCTGGTGGGCGACGCATTGCTACTGGATCGAGCGCGACCACGGCCACGGCCAGGCGACGACGCATGCCGAGGACGCCTTGCTGCTCGATCCCAACGAGCCTTGGGCCCGGCTGATGTTCGGCTTCAGCCTGAGCACCGCCGGCCAGCACGAGCGCGCCTTGGCCGAACTCGAGACCTGCCTGACGCTGAATCCGAGCTTCGCGCTCGGCCGGATGATCCATGGCTGGGTTCTGCTGCGCGCCGGGCGCTTCGAGCAGGCACTCGGCGAGACGGCAATGGCGCTGCGCATGAGCCCGACCGACAGCTTCGCCGGGCTCTACAGCGCGACCCACGGCCTCGCGCTGCTGGGCTCGCAGCGCTTCGCCGAGGCGTTGCCGTTCCTGCGTGCCTCGGTCGCCTCCTTCGCCGAGTATTCCGGGCACTACAACACGCTGATCAGCTGCTGCGGCCATCTCGGCCTGCTCGACGAGGCGGCGACCTTCATCGCCCGCCGCAACCAGATCGGTCCGCCGCTGCGGCTTAGCGTGCTGCGCCGCAACCTGGCGCAGTTCGCCCATCGCGCCACCTTCCTCGAAGGGCTCGCCAAGGCCGGCATCCCCGAGTGAGCGATCGCGGCGCGGCCCGCCCGCGTCGGTGCGAGCGCATGGCGGCAATCGGGATTCGCCTCTGCAGCCGGCGTCTTGTATCCCACGGCTGAGAGTGCGCGCTGCGGGGCCGACCGCGTTGAACCTGAAATTCCTCGAAACCTTCGTCTGGGTGGCGCGGCTGCGGAATTTCTCCGTCGCCGCCGACAAGCTTTGCACCACCCAGGCCGCCGTCTCGAACCGGATCGCCACGCTGGAGCGCGAACTCGGCGTGCGTCTGTTCGAGCGCGACCTGCGCACGGTCAGCCTGACGCCGCACGGCCAGCGCGCCTTGCCGCAGGCCGAGGCGATCGTGCGCATGGTCGGCGACCTCGAACGGTCGGTCGCCGACGCCGGCCAGATGCGCGGCACGGTGATGATCGGCGCGATCGACTCGATCGTCTACGCCTGGCTGCCGCGGCTGATCGAGCGGGTCAAGCAGACCTATCCCAACGTCGCGATCGACCTCAACGTCGACACCAGTCTCAACCTCGCGCGCCAGATCCAGGAGGGCCAGATCGATCTCGGCCTGATCATGGGGCCGGTGGTGGCGCCGCATATCCGCAACATCGCACTCTGCGTTTTCGACTGCCTCTGGATCGGCTCGCCTAAGCTCGCGCTGAAGCCGGGCCGGCTGACGATCGCCGACCTGACCGAGTATCCGATCTTCGCCTATTCCAAGGGCTCGCAGCCGCATCAGGCGGTGCTGCGCGCGATCGAGCTCGCGGGCCTCGATGCCGCGACGGTGCGCGTCTTCAACTCCAATTCGCTGGCGACGATCACGCGGCTGATCCGCGACGGCGTCGGCATCGCGGTGCTGCCCCATGTCGTGGTGCAGGAATTCCTCGACAACGGCGAACTGCGCCCCCTCGATGTCGAGGCCAAGCTGCCGCCGCTGCATTTCCACGCCGTCTTCGCCGACGATCCGGGCAATGCCCTGCCGGGCCTGATCGCCGACATGGCGGCGGAGATCGCGGCCGGTCACGCTCCGGCCTGAAACGCCACCGATCCCACCCACAGCCCTCAAGGAGCGCCCCTCGGGATGAGGGCTGTGGGATGGCGACAAGGCTGGGATACGTCATGCTGCCCGCAAATGTGGCAGCTGCTGGCGCTGCCGCTCTCATCAGCAATTCTTGTCGCGCCGGACAAGAATTTCGCGTTTGCCGCCGCTCGCCAGCTTTGGTCTGCTGGCGGGAACGACCAAGGGAGAAGCCCGGTGAAAGTCTCGCTCATCCAGATGAACTCGCAGGACGACAAGGCCGCGAACCTGAAGACGGCCCGCGCCATGGTCGAGAAGGTCGTGGCCGAGGATGCGCCCGACCTGATCGTGCTGCCGGAGTACTACGCTTTCCTCGACGGTAGCCCGGCGGCGATGCGCGACAGCGCCGAGACCTTCCCCAACGGTGAGAGCTACCGGCTGATGTCGGGTCTCGCCGAAAAGCACGGCGTCACGATCCATGCCGGCAGCGTCTGCGAGCGCGACGGCGAGGACTACTTCAACACCACTGTCGTCTTCGGGCCCGACGGCAAGGAGCAGGCCCGCTACCGCAAGATCCATCTCTTCGACGTCGATGCACCGGGCGGCGTCAGCTATCGCGAGTCGAACATGGTCTCGCGCGGCACCGAGGTCGTGACCTACAAGCTGGGCGACGCCACCGTCGGCTGCGCGATCTGCTACGACATCCGCTTCGCCGAGCTGTTCCGCAAGCTGCGCGATGCCGGCGCCGACCTGATCGTGCTGCCGGCTGCCTTTACGCTGATGACCGGCAAGGACCATTGGGAGCTGCTCGCCCGGGCCCGCGCCTGCGAGACGCAGACCTGGTTCCTGGCCACCGGCCAGACCGGGACCCACGCCCAGGGCAAGAACGCCTGCTACGGCCATTCCATGGTGGTGAACCCCTGGGGCCATGTCGTGGCGCAGACGTCCGACGGCGTCGGCACGACCAGCGCCCGGCTCGATTTCGCCTATACCGACAAGGTCCGGGCCGCCGTGCCCGTCGCCAGCCACCACGTCCTGTCCTGAGAAGGCCTGCCCATGTTCATCGTCAATCCCATGCCCGAGCCGATTTCCCCGGAACTCGTCGCCCTGCTCGAAAAATGCGAGGTCGCGACCATCGGCCATGTCCTGCATTCGGGCTTCGTCGACCGAGAGATCAGGGCCGTGCTGCCGGAGAAGCGCGTGGCCGGCACGGCGGTGACGGTCCGGATCCCGCATGCGGATTCGACCGCGCTGCACTACCTGACCAAGCTGGTGCGGCCGGGCGACGTCGTCGTGATCGACCGCTGCGGCGACACCAAGCACGCCTGCTGGGGCGGCGTCATCACCCATTCGATGAAGAATGCCGGCGTCGTCGCCGGCGTGATCGACGGCCCGGCGACCGACTTCTCCGAGATCGTGAAGACGCAGATGCCGATGTGGTGCCGCGGCCCGTCGCCGATCACCACCAAGCTGCTCGGCTCCGAGGGTGCGATCAACGTGCCGGTCAGCGTCGGCGGCCAGACGATCGAGCCGGGCGACGCCGTGCTCTGCGACGAGAGCGGCGTCGTCGTGCTGAAAGTCGCGACCGCCAAGGCCTATGCCGAGAAGGCGATCGAGATGCAGGAGCGCGAGATCGTGCTGCTGGAGCGCCTGCGAAAGGGTGAGAAGCTGCCCGACATCTCGGGCGCGACCGCGATGGTCGAGGCCAAGCTCGCCAAGCCCTGAGGTGACCGAAGTCCTGAGACGACCGGAACGATTTTTGAAAGACGGGCGGAAAACCGCCCGCACCATCCAGCAGAGGGGATAGCCAGATGAAGACGTCGACGACATTCGCACTTGCCGCCGCATTCGCCGCGGGGCTTTCGGCCCAGGCCGCGCAAGCCCAGCAGACCGTGACGCTGATGGCCTATACAGGCCTGTTCCAGGACCGCTACACCCAGGCCGTGATCGAGCCGTTCCAGAAGGCCAATCCGGACATCAAGATCAACTACGTCGCCTCGCCGAGTTCGGCGCAGATGCTCGGCGTGCTGAGGGCGCAGAAGGTTGCGCCGCAGGCCGACGTCGTGATCATGGACGTCTCGGTCGCCAAGGCCGGCACCGACGAGGGCCTCTACGAGACGCTCGACCCGAAGGCGATCCCCTCGATCGCCGATCTTTATCCGAATGCGCGCTTCCCGAACGTCGCCGGCGTCGCCGTGACCTTCGACAATCTGGTGATGATCTACAACACCGACGCGATCAAGACGCCGCCGACCTCGCTGATGGCGCTCGCCGACAAGGCCCAGCAGGGCAAGGTCGTGATCCCCGGCATCCCCGACATCCAGGGCGTGTCGCTCGTCGCGATCCTCGACAAAGTCAATGGCGGCACGGGCACCGCCGGCACCTTCGAGAAGGGCATCGCCGCGATGGCGGCGATCGCGCCCAACGTCCAGACCTGGGAGCCCAAGCCCGAGGTCTATGCTCCGGTCATCAACGGCCAGGCGACGATCGGCGTCGGCTGGAACGCCCGCGCGCAGGTCAATTCGGACACCTCCGGCGGCAAGCTCAAGGCGGTGCTCCCGAGCGAGGGCACGGTCTTCCAGGTCAACATCATCAACCTGGTCAAGGGCGCGCCGCAGAGTGCGGCTGCCCAGAAGTTCATCGAATACGCGTTGTCGAAGCCGGCGCAGAAGGCCTTCACCGAGTCGATGTTCTACGCCCCGACCAACGCCAAGGCCGAGATCGCGGCCAACGCGATCGACCGCACGGCGGTGAAGTCGATGGACAAGGTCGTGCCCGTGGATTGGCTCGAGGTCGCGAAGGTCCGCGACGCGGTCGCCGAGCAGTGGCGCCGCCGCGTCATCCCGCTCAGCCGCTGAGCGACGAAAGCCTGCGGGGCGCGAGCGCGATGCTGCACCAACCCACAGTCCCGGCCGAGGCGCCGGCGCGGATCGCGCCGGCAGCGGAAGGCGGCGAGGCCGGCTATCTCTCGCTGCGCGGGCTGACCAAGCGCTATGGCGGCTTCGCGGCGGTCGATCGCCTCGATCTCGACGTCGCCAGAGGCGAGCTTGTCGCCTTCCTCGGCCCCTCGGGCTGCGGCAAGACGACCTGCCTGAGGATGCTCGCCGGGCTGACCCCGGCGAGCGAGGGTAGCATCCGCGTCGCCGGGCGCGAACTGACCCATGTCCCGACCTTCCAGCGCGACATGGGCGTGGTCTTCCAGAGCTATGCGCTGTTTCCGCATCTGACCGTCGCCCGCAACGTCGCCTTCGGGCTGGAGATGCGGAAGACCCCGCGCGACGAGACCGCCCGGCGCGTCGAGGAGGCGATCGCGATGGTCCGGCTCTCGGGCCGCGAGGGGCGGAAGCCCTCGGAATTGTCCGGCGGCCAGCAGCAGCGCGTCGCGCTCGCCCGCGCTTTGGTGGTGCGGCCCTCGATCCTGCTGCTCGACGAGCCGCTCTCGAACCTCGACGCGAAGCTGCGCGACGAGATGCGCACCGAAATCCGCGACATCCAGCGCAAGCTCGGCATCACCGCGATCTTCGTGACGCACGATCAGAACGAAGCCCTGACCATGTGCGACAAGGTCGCGGTGATGAACCAGGGCCGGCTCGAACAGCTCGGCACGCCGGAGGACCTCTACGAGCGGCCGGCGACCCCTTTCGTCGCCGGCTTCGTCGGCCGCAGCAGCCGGCTCGCCGGCACCGCGGCCGGGCACGAAGTCGAGACCGCGGGCGGCGTCGTGCGCAGCGCTCGCCCGGCGCGCGGACCGGTGACGCTGATGGTGCGCCCGCACCGCATCGCGATCGCCCCCGCCGGCGAAACTGGACCGGCCGCAGCCGGGCAGAACCGCCTGACCGGTCGCGTGCTGCGTGCGATCTATGCCGGCGACCTGCTGCAATATGACGTCGCGATCGGGGCTGAGGTCTTTCCGGTCGAGGTCAGCACCGCCAGCCACGGCGCGCTTCTGCCCGCCGGCGCCGAGGTCGCACTGAGCTGGCTGATCTCCGACACGCTCGTCTTCGAGGGCGCGCCGTGAGCGCCGCTGTCGCGATCGAGCCGGGCGGCCTGCCGAAACCGGGCCTGCCATCGCGCGCGCTGCCGATGGCGGTGCTGCTGCTCGCGCCGATCGCGCTGGTCAACGCCATCGGCTTCATCCTGCCGGTGATGAACCTGTTCCTGATCTCGTTGCGCAAGGGCGAGGCCTCCGGCGCGATCACCGAGATCTGGACCGCGGCGAACTGGATCAATCTCGCAGGTGACGGCTTCTATCTCGAGTTGCTCTGGACCAGCATCAGCACCAGCCTGATGATCACGCTGGCGACGCTGGCCTGCTCCTATCCGATCGCGCTTTATCTGCACCGCTCCAAGGGCACATTGCGCAGCGTGCTTCTGGTGCTGGTGATCTCGCCGCTGCTGACCTCGGCGGTGGTGCGCACCTATGGCTGGATCGCGATCCTCTCCGACAAAGGCATGATCAACGCCGTGCTCGGGGGCCTCGGCCTGCCGGCGCAGCGGCTGATCTTCAACAAGCTCGGCGTCGTCATCGGCCTGACCGAGATCCTGATGCCCTACATGATCCTCGCCTTGCTCGCCGGCTTCGGCAAGCTCGATTCCCGACTGGAGGAGGCCGCCGCGACGCTGGGCGCAAAGCCGCGCCAGGCCTTCCTGCGCGTCGTGCTGCCGCTCTCGCTGCCGGGCGTCGCGCTCGGCTGCCTGCTCTGCTTCGTGCTGGCGATCTCCTCCTTCATCACGCCGAAATTGCTCGGCGGCGGCCGCGTCTTCCTGCTTGCGACCGAGATCTACGATCAGGCGATCGTGACGCTGAACTGGCCGCTCGCCGCGACGCTCTCGATGGTCGTCCTGATCGTCTTCGGCGCCGCGCTGGTGGCCTATGCCCGCATCCTCAAGGCGCTGGACTGAGGGGGCGGCGATGGACGAGAAACCGATCTCCTGGACCCTCACCGTGCTCGCCGCCGCGATGTTCGTGTTTTTGCTGGCGCCGGTCGCGATCGTGGTGCCGATCTCCTTCAGCGGCGACGTCTTCATGTCGTTCCCGCCCTCGTCCTGGAGCACGCGCTGGTACGGCGCGATCTTCGGCAACGCCAAGATGCTGCAGGCCTTCGGCACGAGCCTGTGGCTGGCCGCGCTGGTGACCGTGATCGACCTCGTCATCGCGGTGCCGGCGGCCTTCGCGCTGGCGCGGCGCAAGAGCAGGCTGTCCGAGGCGCTGCTCAGCCTGTTCACCTCGCCCTTGCTTCTGCCGACGATCGTGCTCGGCCTCGCCATGCTGATCGTCTTCGCCCGGATGGGCTGGCTCGGCACCCCGACCGGGCTGATCGTCGCCCATCTCGTGGTGACGCTGCCCTATGCGCTGCGCGTGCTCTACACCGCGCTCGGCACGCTGCCGCTGGCGGTCGAGGAGGCTGCGGCGACGCTCGGCGCCTCGCCGATGACGGTCTTCCGCCGCGTGACCCTGCCGCTGCTGATGCCGGGCATCGTCGCGACAGCGGCGCTCTGCTTCCTCGTCTCCTTCGACGAGGTCGTGATCTCGATCTTCATGACCGGCTCGCGGATTTCGACGCTGCCGGTCGAGATGTACCACCATGTCGAAAGCCGGGCCGACCCGCTGGTCGCGGCCCTCTCGGTCGCCCTGGTGGGATTCACGCTCGCGATCGTCCTCGTCGTCGATCGCAGCCTCGGCCTGGCGCGCACCTTCGTGAAATAGCGCCCGGCCTGCCTGCCGCCATCGGCCGTCCTTCGGGGCGACCACCGAACCCTGTCGCTCCCCCGAGAACCCCGGGCGGACAACGCCGGAGCCTTGCCTTGCCCAACCTTGCCGCGCCGAAACTGGCCTTCTGGCTGACGCAGCCGAGCTTTCCCCATGTCGAGATCGCCCGCGAGGCGGGCTTTGGTGCCGTCGTGCTCGACATCGAGCACGGTTCCTTCAACCTCGACGATCTCGACCGGATCATTCCGTTCTGCCGGGCGCTCGGGCTCTTCGTCTACGCCAAGGTGCTGGGGCCACAGACCGAGCCGATCCAGCAGGCGCTCGATTTCGGAGCGGACGCGGTCGTCATCCCGCATATCGGCAACGCCGCACATGCGGCGCAGGTGACGGCGGCGGCGAAATATCCGCCGCTCGGCAAGCGCAGCTATGCCGGCGGGCGTACCGTCGGCTACGGCCCGGCAAGCGAAAGCTATGGCGCAGACGAGAACAGGCGCACGCGCTGCTTCCCGATGGTGGAATCGGCCGAGGCCCTCGCTGACATCGAGGCGATCCTGGCCCTGCCGACAGTCGACGGCGTCTTCCTCGGCCCGACCGATCTGTCGCTCGACCGTGGCGCCGCTCGCTATGCCTTCAGCGCGAGCGACCGGGCCGATCTGGCCCGCGTCGCGGAAGCCGCCAACGCCGCCGGCAAGCCCTGGATCATCCCGGGCTGGACCGCGCCCGAGCGCGAATTCGCCAAGGCGCATGGCGCTGAGACGATCGTGGTGGGGGCGCAGTTCTACCTGATCCGCGCCGCCTTCCAGAGCCTGATGGACGGACTCAAGGCGGAAGGCCTCGCCTGAATCCGCCTCGCATTCCCCCTGAAACCCACCCCGGCAAGACGATGACGACACCCCAGATCCGCATCGCCGTCGATATCGGCGGCACGTTCACCGACATCGAGATCCTCGACGCCGCCTCCGGCGCGCTGCACCAGATCAAGACGCCGAGCACGCCGGCCGATCCCTCGATCGGCCTGCTGACCGGGATCAAACAGGCCTCGGAGCGCTTCGGCTTCCCGGTCAAGGCGGTGCAGCACCTGCTGCACGGCACGACGATCGCGACCAATGCCGTACTGGAGCGCAAGCTGCCGCTCGGCGCGGTCGTCACCACGGCCGGCTTCGAGGACGTGATGCAGATCGGCCGGCACGGCCGCACCGATGTCTACGCGATCACGCTCGCGCAAGCACCGCCGCTGGTGGCGCGCCGGCTCTGCTTCGGCGTGACCGAGCGCGTCAACGCGGCGGGCGAGATCACGGTCCCGCTCGACGAGGCCGGCGTGCGCCGGATCGCCGGCGAACTGGCCAAGGCGCAAGTGAAATCCGTCGCGATCTGTCTGCTCCACGGTTATGCCAACCCGGCGCATGAACGGCGTATCGGCGCGATCCTGGCCGAGCTGCTGCCGAACGTAGCGATCACGCTCGCCTCCGAGATCTCGCCCGAGATCCGCGAATATGAGCGGATGTCGACGACCGCGCTCAACGCCATGCTGATGCCGATCGTGCAGCGCTACACCGACCGGCTGGCGACCCGCATGGGCGAGGAGCTGCCGCAGGCGCAGGTCTATCTCGTGCAGTCGAATGGCGGCGTCGCCGGTTTGGCCAAGGCCGGCCGCGAGCCGGCGCGGCTCCTGCTCTCGGGGCCGAGCGGCGGCGCCGCGGCGGCGAGGCGGCTATCGGCCGAGCTCTCCGAGCCCAATCTCGTCGCGGTCGACATGGGCGGCACCTCGTTCGACGTCTCGGTCGTGCATCAGGGCGAGGTCGCGATGGTCAACGAAGGCGAGGTCGACGGGCTCCCCGTCCGCCTGCCGATGATCGAGATGCGCACGATCGGGGCCGGCGGCGGCTCGATCGCCTGGGTCGACGATGGCGGACGCCTGCGCATCGGCCCGCATTCGGCCGGCGCCGATCCCGGCCCGGCCTGCTATGGCAAAGGCGGCACCGAACTCACCGTCACCGACGCCAACCTGCTGCTCGGGCGGCTCGATGGCGCGAGCTTCATGGGCGGAGCCATGCCGCTCGACCGGGAGGCTGCGTCGCGCGCGGCGGCGGCGATCGCGGCCAAGCTCAACCTCACGGTCGACCAGGTCGCTGCCGGCGTGATCGACGTGGCGAATTCGGCGCTGGCGACGGCGACGCGGCTCTCGCTGTTCGAGAAGGGCATGGATCCTGAGGATTTCGCGCTGCTGTCGTTCGGCGGCGCCGGCGGCGTCCATGCCTGCGAGGTGGCGGAGGAACTCGGCATCCGCCGTGTCGTCTTCCCGGCCCATGCCTCGACGCTGTCGGCCTGGGGCATCCTCTGGTCCGACATCGCGCATGATCTGAGCGCCACGCGGATCGGCCTGTTCGCCGAGATCGCCCCCTCGCTGGCTGAGACGACTGAGCGCCTCGTCGCCGAGGCACAGGCGTTGCTCGCCGAGGACGGCGTGCCGGACGAGGCTCGGCGCTTCGAATGGGCGGTCGATCTGCGCTATGCCGGCCAGGCCTTCGACCTGCGCGTGCCGCTCGATGGCACCGATTTCTCGGCCGGAGGCGTGGCCAAGGCGACGACGGCCTTCCACGCCTTGCACCGCCAGCGCTTCTCCTATGACGAGCCTTCGGTCGCGGTGGAGATCGTGGCGCTACGGTTGAAGGCGGTCGGCGGGCTCTCCAGGCCGGTGCACGCTCAGGGCCACGCCGGAACGGCATCGGGCGGCGCGCGCAGCCGCATCGTCCACGGCCGGCACGGGCCTGCCGAGACGCCGGTGCGCGACCGCGACGGGCTCAGGCTGGCCGAGCCGCTGGCCGGGCCCGCCATCGTCGAAGAGGCCTACACCTCGCTCTATCTGCCCACCGGCTGGACGGTGCTGCGCCATCCCTCGGGCGCGCTCGTCGCCACACGCGCCACCAGCCATTGAAGGCCTCGAAACCATGACCAACGCCAATCCCGCAATCGACCCGATCCGCCTCGAGGTCATCCGCAACGCGCTCGTCGCGGCGTCGGAGGAGATGAGCATTACGATCTGGCGCACCAGCCGCTCGACCGTGGTGCGCGAGATCCTCGATTTCTCCACCGCCGTCTTCGATGCCGACGGCTACAACATCGCCCAGTCGGCCCGCATCCCGGTGCATCTCAACTCGATGTCGGACTGCCTGCGCACCATTTTGGACCGCTTCATCCCGCTGGAGGCGTGGCAGGACGGCGACGTGATCGTCACCAACGATCCCTATTCCGGCGGCCAGCATCTCTCCGACATCCAGACCTTCCGGCCGGTCTTCGTCGACGGAAGGCGCGTCGCCATCGTCGGCACGCTTTGCCACCATGTCGATGTCGGCGGCGGCGCGGCTGGTAGCTATTTTGCCGGGGCGACCGAGATCTTCCAGGAGGGCATCCGCATCCCTCCGCTCCGGCTGGTCGAGAAGGGCACGCTTAATTCGGGCGTCTTCGAGATGCTGCTGCACAATGTCCGCCAGCCGGACGAGACGCGCGGCGACCTCAACGCCCAGATCGCGGCGCTGGGCATCGGCGAACGCGCCGTCGCGCGGATGGCCGCCAAGTATGGCCCGCAGACGCTCGCCGCCGCGATGGCCGCGATCCTCGACGGCTCGGAGGCGATGATGCGCGCCGCGCTGACGGCGCTGCCGGACGGCGAAGCGTCCTTCGTCGAACTCGTCGACGATGATGGCCAGTCCGACGAGCCGATCCGGCTCGCGGTCAGGATCGCCAAGACCGGTGGGACGATCGCGCTCGATTTCGCCGGCTCCAGTCCGCAGGTCAGCGGCCCGGTCAACAACACCCGCGCCATGACCTGCTCGGCGATCTATTACGCGCTGCTCGCCGCGCTCGGCGGCGACATCCCGGCGAATTCGGGCTGCTACCGGCCAGTCGAGGTGACCTTGCCGGAAGGCAGCGTCGTCGACGCGGTCTTTCCGGCGCCGGTCGCCGGCCGCATGGTGATCAACCACCGCATCGCCATCGCCGTCTTCGGCGCGCTCGCCCAGATCGCGCCGAAACGCATCCCGGCGGCCTATTACGCGATCTCTTACGTCTATGCGCTGCAGACGATCGGCCGACAGGGCAAGGGCCGCGTCTATTTCGACATCGAGGTCGGCGGCTGGGGCGGCCATGCCGGCGGCGACGGCGCGAGCGCCTTGTCCTGCGGCTTGCACAACAACACCAATGCCCCGATCGAGATGGTCGAGGCGAAGTATCCGGTCACCTTCACGCGCTATGGCCTGATTCCGGATTCAGGCGGCGCCGGCCGCTTCCGCGGGGGCCTGGGCCTCGTGCGCGAATGGCGGCTCGATGCCGAGATGGGCCGGCTGGCGGCGCATTTCGAGCGTTTCAAATTCCCGCCGCATGGCATCCGGGGCGGCCAGCCCGGCTCGCTCAGCGCCATGACGATTACCCATCCCGACGGCTCGCGGACGGCCTTGCGCTCGAAAATCTCCGGCATTCCGCTGAGGGCCGGCGATGTCGTCACGGTCGAGACCTCGGGCGGCGGCGGCTATGGCGATCCGCTGACGCGCGACCGCGCCCGGATCGAAGCCGACCTCGCCGACGGGATGATCACGCCGGGCGCGGCGAGCGCGCTCTACGGTTTCCCCCGGAAGACGGAGACGGCGGCATGAGCGCTCTCGCGGCGAAGGATGGCGTGCCTCTGACGCTAGCCGAGGTCGAGGCGCTGACGCGCCGCGCCTTGCGGGCCTGCGGTGTCGATCCGCAGAACGAGGCGCCGGTGACGGCTTCCGTCGTCGCGGCAGAGGCCGAGGGCATCCACAGCCACGGGCTCGCCCGGCTGCCGACCTATTGCGAGCATGCCAAGGTCGGCAAGATCGACGGCAAGGCCAAGCCCGTGCTCGACAGCCCGCGCCCCGGCCTCGTGCGGGTCGACGCCAGGGACGGTTTCGCCCATCCGGCGATCGATTTCGGGCTGCCGGCCTTGGTCGAGGCGGCCAGCGCGCAGGGCATCGCGGCTCTTGCCGTGACCAACTCCTATAATTGCGGCGTCCTCGGCTATCATGTCGGGCGGATCGCGCGCGATGGCCTGCTGGCGCTCGGCTTCGTCAACGCGCCGGCTTCGATCGCGCCGATGGGTGGCACGAGGCCGGTCTTCGGCACCAACCCGATCGCACTCGCCGTGCCGCGCGCCGGGGCCGAGCCCTTGGTGCTCGACCAGTCGTCGAGCGTCGTCGCCAAAAGCGAGATCGTCGTCCATCAGCAGCGCGGCGAGCCGATCCCGCTCGGCTGGGCGCTCGACAAGGAGGGTCAGCCGACGACCGATCCGAAGGCGGCGCTTGCCGGTGGCACGATGGTGCCTGCCGGCGGCTACAAGGGAGCGGGGCTGGCGCTGATCGTCGAGATCTTCGCGGCCTGGCTGACGGGGGCGAACCTCTCGATCGACGCCTCCTCCTTCGCCGACAATCTCGGCGGCTCGCCGCGCACCGGCCAGTTCTTCATCGCGATCGACGCCGGCGCGCTGACCGGGGAGGGCAGTACCGGCCGGCTCGAACGGCTTTTCATGGCGATCGCCGACCAGCCCGGCGCGCGGCTGCCGGGCAGCCGGCGGGCGGATGCCCGGACCAGGACGGCGAGCGGCGGAATCGTCATTCCGCGGACGCTGTTCGACCGGCTCGAGGGCTATGCCCGCGGCTGAACCGGCGCGGCTTGCCGGGACGTCCTAGCATCACGACGACGCGTCGCCCGGCCCATGTTGCAGTGCGGTGCAGGACGGAACGATCTCGTCGGCGGCTGCGATTGTCGGAGAAGACAGTTCTCCCGACGGAGCCTAGATTGGAGCGACAATCCATGATGCGTGACATAGATTGGGTTGCGTAGAAGGAAATTCTCGACGCTCGCCATGAGCGCTGGTCTTCGGCTGCGGTTGCCGCCATGTCTCTCAAGCATGTCCTCGGTGTCGACCACGTCGTGGTCGCGGTGCGCGATCTCGCCCGGTCGGCGCAGGATTGGGCCAGGCTCGGCTTCACCGTCTCGCCGCGCGGATTGCATTCGGCGCTGCTCGGCACCGCCAACCACACCATCATGTTCGCGGACGACTATCTCGAGCTTCTGAGCCCGCTGGTCGAGACCGACCAGAACCGGCCGACCCGCGAATTTCTCACGAGCCGCGAGGGCATCGAGCGCGTCGCCTTCACCACCGACGACGCCGCGGCCGGTGCCGCCGAGATCACGGCGCGCGGCTATCCGGCGCTGGGCCCGGTCCATTTCGGCCGCCCCGTGCCCCTGCCCGGCGGCGGCGAGACCCGCGCCGAGTTCAACGTCTTCCGCTGGCCGCTGAGCGAGCAGCCCGGCGGCACCCGCATCTTCGCCTGCCAGCATCTGACGCGTGTGGCGGTCTGGCTGCCGGAACTGCAACGCCACGCCAACGGTGCTGTCGCGCTTCGCCGCATCGAGATCCTCTCGGGCGATCCGCAAGCCGCGGCAGCGCATCTGTCTCGCCTCGTCGACGAGCCCGTCCGGGCCGGGGACGGGGCCTGGATCGTCTCCTCCGGCGGCGGCCGCGCCGATTTCGTCTTCTATGATGCCGCGTCATTTGCCAGCCGCTATCCCGAGGCTGTTCGCGCCGGTGTCGCGCCGGAAGGTGTCGCCGCCCTCGTCCTGGCGACGCACGATCTCGCGGCGGCGGTCGCTTCTGCGGGCGCCGCGCGCCATGGCGAGGCGGCGAGCGTGCCGGCTGCGCGCGCCTCCGGCGTCGTCCTCAGCTTCGTGCCGGAGTGAGCGGCACGCCCCCTGCATCTGCGTCTTCGACCGCGTCCGCGTTTTCCGCCGAGGTGACCATGATCCTGACCCGCCGCGCCGCCCTCCTGACCTCCGCCGCGATCGCGGCCAATGTCGCCGACCCGTTCAGGGCCTTCGCCCAGGAGACGCCGCGCACGGGCGGCGTCTTCGGCGTCCATTACGGCGCCGAGCAGCGCCAGCTCAATCCGAGCCTGCAGGCCTCGACCGGCGTCTACATCATCGGCGGCAAGATCCAGGAGCCGCTGGTCGATCTCGACGCCGCGGGCCAGCCCGTCGGCGTGCTCGCGGAGAGCTGGGAGGCGGCTCCGGACGGCAAGACCATCACTTTCAGATTGCGCAAGGGCGTGACCTGGCATGACGGCGCGCCTTTCACCGCGGCGGACGTGCAGTTCACCGCCATGGAGATGTGGAAGAAGATCCTGAACTACGGCACCACGCTGCAGCTCTTCCTCACCGCCGTCGACACGCCCGATCCCCACACCGCGGTCTTCCGCTACGAGCGGCCGATGCCGCTGAACCTGCTGCTGCGCGCGCTGCCCGATCTCGGCTACATCTCGCCGCGCCATCTCTACGAGGGCAAGGGCGACATCCGCCAGAATCCGGTCAACCTCGCCCCGGTCGGTACCGGCCCGTTCAAGTTCGTGCAGTACGAGCGCGGCCAGTTCGTCATCGCGGACCGCAATCCGAACTACTGGCGCCCGAACGCGCCGTATCTCGACCGCATCATCTGGCGCGTCATCACCGACCGCTCGGCGGCGGCCGCGCAGATGGAGGCCGGCCAGCTCCACTACAGCCCGTTCTCGGGCCTCACCATCTCCGATGCGGCGCGGCTGTCGAAGGACAAGCGCTTCATCGTCTCGACCAAGGGCAATGAGGGCAATGCCCGCACCAACACGATCGAGTTCAACTTCCGCCGCAAGGAGCTCGCCGACATCCGCGTGCGCCGCGCCATCGCGCATGCGCTCGACATCCCGTTCTTCATCGAGAACTTCCTCGGCGACTTCGCCAAGCGCGGCACCGGGCCGGTCCCTTCAGTCTCGACCGACTTCTATCCGGCCGACAACGGCCCGCAATATCCGTTCGACAAGGCGCTGGCCGCCAGGCTGCTCGACGAGGCCGGCTACAAGGCGGGCACCGGCGGCACGCGCTTCTCGCTCCGGCTGACGCCGGCACCCTGGGGCGAGGATATCTCGCTCTTCGCCACCTTCGTGCAGCAGTCGCTGGCGCAGGTCGGCATCAAGGTCGACATCGTGCGCCTCGACGGCGGCGGATTCCTCAAGAGCGTCTACAACGACTGGGATTTCGACCTCGCCACCGGCTGGCACCAGTACCGCAACGACCCGGCCGTCTCGACCACGGTCTGGTACCGCTCCGGCCAGCCCAAGGGCGCGCCCTGGACCAACCAGTGGGGCTGGGAGGACGCCGGCATCGACAAGATCATCGACGACGCCGCGACCGAGGTCGATCCGGTGAAGCGCAAGGCGCTCTACGGCGAATATGTGCGCAAGGTGAACACGGAGCTGCCGATCTGGACGCCGATCGAGCAGATCTTCGTCACCACGATCAGCGCCAAAGCGCGCAACCATTCCAACACGCCGCGCTGGGGCTCCTCGAGCTGGCACGATCTCTGGCTGGCGGAGTGAACGCGCGCCCTTCTTCTCCTTCCCCCCGCTTGCGGTGGGGAAGGCCGGGATGGGGGGCCGGAAAGCCCGAGCGCCGTCCTTCATCGCGTTGCCGAGCGGCGCTGCCCCCCACCCCAACCCTCCCCACCGCAAGCGGGGGAAGGGCTGACCCATGCGTATCCTGACGCTCGCGGGGCGGCGGCTCGCCGCCTCGCTGCCGACCCTGCTGCTGATCCTGATCGGCGTCTTCCTGCTGCTGCAGTTCGCGCCCGGCGACACGGTCGATGCGATGATGGCGCAGATGGGCGGCGGCGACGCCAGGCTCGCGGCGGAACTGCGCCGCTTCTACGGGCTCGACCTCTCGACCGCCGAGCGGCTCGGCACCTATCTCTGGCGGCTGGTCCGGCTCGATCTCGGCCATTCGGCGATCTACGGCAAGCCCGTCGCCGGCGTCATCGCCGAGCGCCTGCCGGCGACGCTGCTCTTGATGGTCTCGGCGCTCTCCTTCGCCTTCTTCGCCGGCATCGTGCTCGGCGTGCTGGCGGCGCGCCACGTCAACCGCTGGCCCGATACGCTGATCTCGACGCTCGGCCTCGTCTTCTATGCGACGCCGTCCTTCTGGTTCGGGCTGATGGCGATCGTCGTCTTCTCGGTCCGTCTGCAATGGCTGCCGGCCGGCGATTTCCAGGATATCGGCCGGGACCTCACCGGCATCGCCCGCACTCTCGATATCGCCCGCCATCTCGTACTGCCGACGCTGACGCTCGGCCTGATCTATCTTGCGATCTATCTCAGGCTGATGCGCGGCGCGATGCTGGAGGTGCTGAACCTCGATTTCGTCCGCACCGCCCGCTCCAAGGGGCTCGACGAGACCCGCGTCGTCACCCGCCACGTCCTGCGCAACGCGCTGCTGCCGATGGTGACGCTGATCGGCCTGCAGGCCGGCACCATGCTCGGCGGTTCGGTCGTGGTCGAAAGCGTGTTCTCGCTGCCGGGGCTCGGGCGGCTCGCCTATGAATCGGTGATCCAGCGCGATCTCAACACGCTGCTCGGCATCGTCTTCGTCTCGGCGCTGCTCGTCATCGCGGTCAACTTCATCGTCGACCTGCTCTATGCGCGGCTCGATCCGCGCATCGCGCCGGAGAGCTGAGCATGGCCGTCCTGAGGCGCTATCTGCGCAGCCCCGCCGCCGTCATCGGTCTCATGTTGCTGCTGCTCGTCGTTGCGATGGCGGCGAGCGCCGGCACGCTGTTCCCGCGCGATCCCCTGGCGCTGGCCGGCCGGCCACTGCAATGGCCGCTCGCCAATCCGCGCTTCTTCCTCGGCACCGACAATTCCGGCCGCGACATCGCCGCGCAGATCTTCTACGGCGCCCGCATCTCGCTGCTGATCGGCGGTGTCGCGACCTTGATCGCTGTCGCGATCGGCATCGTCGTCGGCGCGCTTGCCGGCTTCTACGGCGGCAAGGTCGACACGCTGCTGATGCGGATCACCGAGGCCTTTCAGACCTTGCCGAACTTCCTGCTGCTGCTCGTGCTCGTCGTCGTCTTCGGCTCGACCCTGACGACGGTCATGATCGCGATCGGCATCGTCTCCTGGCCGGCGCCGGCCCGGCTGACGCGGGCCGAGTTCCTCTCGCTGCGCAACCGCGAATTCGTTCAGGCGGGACGCACGCTCGGCCTGTCCGATCTCAGGCTGATCTTCGGCGAGATCCTGCCCAACGCCCTGCCGCCGGTGATCGTCTATGCCAGCGTGGTGATGGCGGTGGCGATCCTGCTCGAAAGCTCGCTCGCCTTCCTCAAGCTCTCCGACCCCAACGTCGCCTCCTGGGGCAATTTGATCGGGCTCGGCCGCGACGTGCTCAGGGTGCAGTGGTACGTCTCGGCCATCCCAGGCGTCGCGATCCTGCTCACCGTGCTCGGCGTCTCCCTGGTCGGGCAGGGGCTCAACGATGCCCTCAATCCGAGGCTGAAGGGACGATGACCCCGGTCCTGACCCTCGACGGCCTCACCGTCTCGCTGCCGCCGGGCGCCGACCGGCCGCATGCGTTGGCGGACGTCTCGCTCGCGGTGAAGGCCGGCGAGATCGTCTGCGTCGTCGGCGAATCCGGCTCGGGCAAGTCGATGACCGCCAATGCGGTGATGCGGCTGCTGCCGCCCGGCGTCGGCATCGCGCGCGGCCGCATCCTGTTCGAGGGCCGCGACATCGCCGCCGTCGGTGAGGCCGAGATGCGCCGGCTGCGCGGCGCCGGCCTCGCCATGATCTTCCAGGAGCCGATGACGGCGCTGAACCCGCTGCGCACCATCGGCAACCAGATCGGCGAGATGTACCGCATCCACACCGACCTCGACCGGCGCGCCATCGCGGCCCGCGTGCAGGAGCTTCTGGTCGAAGTCCGCATTCCCGATCCGGAACGCGCGGCGAAGGCCTATCCGCACGAGCTCTCCGGCGGGCAGCGCCAGCGCGCCATGATCGCGATGGCGCTGGCGCTCGATCCGAAACTCCTGATCGCCGACGAGCCGACCACGGCGCTCGACGTCACCACCCAAGCGCAGATCCTGACGCTGATCCGCGAATTGCAGGCGCGCAAGGGCACGGCGGTGCTGTTCATCACCCATGATTTCGGCGTCGTCGCCGAGATCGCCGACCGCGTCGTGGTGATGCAGCACGGGCTTGTGGTCGAGCAGGGAACGCCGGCCGAGGTGCTGGGCCGTCCGAGCCATCCCTATACCCGCCAGCTTATCGCCGCCGTGCCGGCGCTGGAGCCGCCGCCGCCACGGCCTTTGTCGGACGAGGCGATCCTGACGGTCGACGACCTCTCCAAGACCTATCGCAGCGGCGGCTTCCTCGGGCGGGGCCGGCGCGTCACGCCGGCGGTCAGGAACGTGACGCTCGCTTTGCCGAAGGGCGCGACGTTCGGCATCGTCGGCGAATCCGGCTCGGGCAAATCGACGCTGGCGCGCTGCATCATCCGCCTGATCGATCCCGATGCCGGCACCGTCCGGCTGCAAGGCCGGGACCTGACGGCGCTGTCTCGGGCCGGGATGCGGGCGCAGAGCCGTCATATCCAGATGGTCTTCCAGGACCCGTTCGGCTCGCTCAATCCGCGCCGCAAGGCCGGCGACCTCGTCGCGCAGGGGCTCGTCGTCGCCGGTATGCCGCGCCGGCAGGCGCTGGAGCGGGCGCGCGAGCTCTTCGGCCTGGTCGGGCTCGATCCTGCCGCGGTCGAGCGCTACCCGCACGAATTCTCCGGCGGCCAGCGCCAGCGCATCGGGCTGGCGCGCGCGCTCGCGCTGGAGCCTGACGTCCTCGTCGCCGACGAGCCGGTCTCGGCGCTCGACGTCTCGGTGCAGGCGCAGGTGCTGGCGCTGCTGGCCGACCTGCGCCGGCGGCTCGGCCTCTCCATCATCTTCATCGCCCACGACCTGCGCGTCGCGGCGCAGGTCTGCGACCTGATCGCGGTGATGAAGGATGGCGAGGTGGTCGAGGCCGGCCCCGTCGCCGAGGTTTTCCGGGAGCGCCGCCATCCCTATACGCGGGCGCTGCTGGCCGCGATCCCGGGGCAGACGGTCGGCTCTCCCGCCGCGGGCGCGCCCGAACCGGCAGGGGCAGGCGGGTGAGGCCGGCGCAGACGCCCGATGCCGAACCGGACGCGCTCGCCCGCCATGACGAGCGGGTCCGGCGCGATCTCGCGCTCATCGGCTTCCCGGCCAAGCCATGGCTGCATCCGCGCGTCACCGTGGACGGCGCGCCGGTGCTCGATGTCGCGATCGTCGGCGCCGGCATGAACGGCATCGCAGCGGCCCAGTCGCTGCTCGGCAAGGGCATCGTCAACATCCGCCTGTTCGACGCCGGGCTGCCTGGGTTCGAAGGCCCGTGGACGACCTATGCCCGGATGGACACGCTGCGCTCGCCCAAGACCCTGACCGGGCCGGCGCTCGGAATCCCGTCGCTGACCTTCGCCGCCTGGTATGCCGCGGGCCATGGCGAGGCGGCCTGGGAGCGGCTCTACAAGATCCCGAACGCGGTCTGGGTCGACTATCTGGCCTGGCTCCAGCGCATCCTCGCCTTGCCGGTGGCGCACGGCACCAGGGTCACCGCAATCCGCCCGCAGAACGGCCTGCTCGCGCTCGATCTCGTTACCGAAGCAGCAGCGAGCACGGTCTTCGCCCGGCGCGTCGTGCTCGCCACGGGCCGCGGCGGGGCGGGCGGCGATCTCTGGCCGGACATCGTCGAGCGGGCCCTGAAGCCCGATCTCGCCGCCCATAGCAACGAGTCGATCGATTTCGCCCGGCTGAAGGGCCGTTCCGTCGCCGTCCTCGGCGGCAGCGCTTCGGCCTGGGACAATGCCGCGACCGCGCTGGAGCAGGGCGCGGGGCGCGTCGAGATGTATCTGCGCCGGCCGCACCTGCCGCAGGTCAACAAGGGCAGGGGCTCGGCGACGCCCGGCTTCTTCCATGGCTGGGGCAGCCTGCCCGATGCCGAGCGCTGGCGGCTCGCGGCCTATCTCGACGACATGCTGGCGCCGCCGCCGCACGAGACGGTGCTGCGCGCGCTGAAGTCCCGGGGGCTCGGCATCCGCTTCCGCCATCGCCTGCTGGCGGCGCGGCGGGCCGGCGGCGATGTCCTGCTCGACCTCGAGACGCCCGAAGGGCCGATCGAGCGTCGCCACGATTTCCTGATCGTGGCGACGGGTTTCGCGATCGACACCGACCGGATCGCCGAACTCGGGCGCCTCGCCCCGCATGTCGCACGCTGGTCGGACCGCTACCGCCCGCCTGCCGAGCTGTCGCGACCGGCCCTGGCCAAGGCGCCTTATCTCGGGCCGGGCTTCGAGCTTCAGCCGCGCACGCCCGGGGCGCCGCCGGAACTCTCGCGCATCCATCTCGTCAACTATGGCGCCCATGTCAGCCACGGCGCCATCGCCAGCGACATCCCGGGTGTCGCCGTCTCAGGTGAACGGCTCGCGCTCGCTCTGACCCAGTCCTTCTTCCGCGAGGACATCGCCGAGGTCCGCCGTGATCTCGAAGCCTTCGACGAGCCGGAACTGAAGGATACGCCCTTCTTCATCGCCTGATCGCCTCGGAACATGCCGCTCCGACACCGGTTGGTCTCAGGGCAACGCAACCGGAAGGCGTCATGAAAACCAGGATAGAGGATCGCAGCGAGGATCAGTCCACCGAAAGGTCGCCCGGCTTCGTCATCGAGACGGGGGAAGACTGCCAGCTCGCCACCGACCGGATCAAGGCGCTGGAGTCGTCGAACCGGGACGAGGCAGCGCAGGATGAGCTCGCCGCACTCGAGGCTGCGCTCGCAGCCTGGCACAAGAAGAAGGCCACGGCCGGCTCGAAGGGATAGAGGCTTGCGCTTCCGGCGCCGGGCTGCCACGCCGGAACGAAACCGGAGGCGACACCCGTGTGGCAACAGACCGAACGTTATCCCGACCCGCGCGTCGAGAGCCTCGACCCGGCCTTCGACCGCTACCGGCTGTTCCACGCCGCGGTGGAGCGCCTCCATACCGGCTGCCGCTGGAGCGAGGGGCCGGTCTGGTTCGGCGATGCGCGCCACCTGCTCTGGAGCGACATCCCCAACGAGCGCATTCTGAAATGGGACGAGGACAGCGGCGCAGTCTCGGTCTTCCGCAAGCCGTCGAACTTCGCCAACGGCAACACCCGCGACGGCTTAGGCCGGCTCGTCACCTGCGAGCATGGCGGGCGCCGCGTCACCCGCACCGAGCCGGACGGCACGATCACCGTCCTCGCCGATCGTTTCGACGGCAAGCGCCTGAATTCGCCCAATGACGTCGTGGTCAAGTCGGACGGCTCGATCTGGTTCAGCGATCCGGTCTTCGGCATCGCCGGGGACTATGAGGGCTACCGCGCCGAGCCGGAACTGCCGCAGAACGTCTACCGCGTCGACGGGCAGACAGGCGCGCTCACCGTCGTCGCCGAGGATGTGCGCGGCCCCAACGGCCTCGCCTTCTCGCCGGACGAAACCATCCTCTATCTGGTCGAATCGCGGGCGACGCCCAACCGCCTGATCGTCGCCTACGACGTCGTCGGCGAGAGCCTGTCCAACCGGCGGGTCCTGATCGACGCCGGACCCGGCGGCTCGCCGGACGGCTTCCGGCTCGATGTCGACGGCAATCTCTGGTGCGGCTGGGGCATGGGCAGCGACACACTCGACGGCGTCATGGTGTTTGCACCGTCGGGCAAGCCGATAGGCCGCATCCGCCTGCCGGAACGCTGCGCCAATCTCTGTTTCGGCGGGCGTCAGCGCAACCGGCTGTTCATGGCGGCGAGCCAGTCGCTCTATGCTCTCTATGTCAACACGCGCGGGGTGGCCGCGCCCTGAGCCGTCACGGCTCCAGCGAATGCGGCAGCAATGAATCGGCCGGCGCCGCGCCGCTCCACAAGGCCTCGAGCTGCGCGACCACGCGCCCGCCGAAATCCTCGTAGGGGATGCGCACCGAGATCAGCCAGGGCGCGATCCAGGCGTTGAGCGGGTTGGCGTCGATGCCGATCAGGCGACAGTCGCGCGGGATCGCGACGCCCTGTTCGGTCGCGAGCCGATAGGCGCCATAAGCCATCATGTCGCTGACGCAGAGCAGGCCGGCCGGCCAGCCGCGCCCGTCGCCTACGAGCAGTTGGGCCGCCGCATAGCCGACTTGGAGATGGGGCAGGCCCGGCGCCGACGCCTTGCGCACCCGCCCCGGCGCGAGGCCCAACATCTCCAGCCGGGCGAGGAAGCCGGCGACACGCTCGGCCGTCGAGGACGAGTTCTGCGCCGGATGGATCACCGCGGGCTCCGTGATGCCGAGCGACGCGAAATGATCGGCCGCCGTCGCTCCGGCGGCGCGGTTGTCGATGCCGACATAGGCGCCGCGGCCCACGGGCGCGCGCCGGCTGACATAGACGATCGGCTCGCCCCGCATCGTCGCCTCGTGCAGCGCCGCGCTCGCCACCGCGCTGACCAGGACGTAGCCCTGCACCTGCTGCGAGCGCATCGCCTGCAGATATTCGTCCTGCAGGTCGGCGCGGTCATGCGTGTCGCACAGGATCATGACATAGCCGGCGGCGCGTAGCGCGGCCTCGGTCGAGACCGCGATCGCCGCCATCGCCGGATTGTCGAGATTGGGCGCGAGCATCGCCACGATCCGGCTCTGGCGCCGCCGCAGCGCCCGACCGACATGGTTTGGCCGGTAGCCGAGCGCGTCGATCGCCGCCCGCACCCGCTCGACGGTCGCGAGCGAGGCCCGCCGCGTCTCGCCATTGGCGATGCGCGAGACGGTCGCGACCGAGACGCCGGCGGCCTTGGCCACCATCGCGAGCGAGACCTGTCTGGCGGATACTTGCCGGTGCATCGCTGCGAATAGCACTCCCATGCGTCGAGCTATTTTACTCGGTGGCCCTTGATGCCTCTCAAAACCGTCGTTGACAAGCTTGGCAAACGTTTGCCAAATGCCCGAAAGGCCGCCGATAGAGCTGCCGTCAAGAGTTTCAGGGAGAGACGCGATGTCTAGGACGACGTGGATGGCGGCCGTCATGGCCGCGGCGGGCCTGCTCGCGGCTCAGGTCGCGCAGGCGCAGACGACCCTGCGCATGGCCTGGTATTCCGACGGCAACGAGGGCGAGGTCCTGACCGACCTGCTCAAGCGCTTCGAGGCGAAGAACCCCGACATCAAGGTCGTCGTCGACCAGGTGCCGTTCAAGGCGATCAGCGAGACGCTGCCGGTCCAGCTCGCCTCCGGGCAGGGGCCGGACATGGCCCGCGTCACCGATCTCGGCGGCATCGCGCGCTATATGCTGGACCTCAGGCCCTATCTGACCAACGCCGGTTACTGGGAGCAGAATTTCGGCCCCTTCCTCGAATGGATGCGGGTCGAGGGCGACACGCAGTCGATCCCCGGCTTCATGACGCAGCTGACCATCACCGGCCCCTTCGTCAACAAGACGCTGTTCGAGCAGGCCGGCATCGCCATGCCCGGCGCCAAGGCGACATGGGACGACTGGGCCAAGGCCGCCAAGGCCGTCGCCGACAAGGTCCAGGCGCCGTTCCCGATCGCGATGGACCGCTCCGGCCACCGCTTCTTCGGCCCGGCGATCTCGCAGGGCGCGAAGATCTTCGACGCCAAGGGCGAGCCGGAGCTGATCGACGACGGCTTCAAGGCGATGGCCAAGACGGTCTATGACTGGCACCGCTCCGGCGTGATGAGCAAGGAGCTCTGGGGCTCGGTCTCGGGCGCGGCCTATCGCGGCGCCAATGACGAGTTCAAGAACGCCCAGGTCGTGATGTACATGTCGGGCTCCTGGCAGATCGCCCAGTTCGACAAGACCATCGGCAACGCCTTCGACTGGGTGGCGGTACCCAATCCCTGCGGCCCCGGCGGCTGCACCGGCATGCCGGGCGGCGCCGGCCTCGTCGCGATCAAGACGACGAAGGAGCCCAAGGCCGTCGCCAAGGTGATGGACTATCTCGCCAGCGAGGACGTCCAGCGCGAGTTCTACAGCCGCACCCTGTTCGTCCCCGGCCATATCGGCCTCGCCGCCAAGGGCGTCGATTATCCGAGCGCGAGCCCGCTGGCCAAGGCCGCGCTCGGCGTCTTCACCCAAGAGGTCAAGGCGATCTCGCCGCTGGCCAACAAGGTCAAGACCTATGTGTACAACCAGCTGCTGTTCAACCCGACGATCAGCCGGCTCGGCCAGGCCGTCTCGGGCGAGATCACGCTCGACGAGGCCTTCAAGCGCATCGATTCCGACGTGAAGCAGCAGATCGCCGAGCGCAAGAAGACCTGAGCGCCGTGACGACCGGGGACCGAGCGACGCCGGCGAGCGGCGGAGGTGTCGTGCGCCTTGCCGCGGCGCCTCTGGCGCTGCTGATGCGTGTGATCGACTGGCCGATGTCGCGGCTGCAAGTGTTGATCGGCGAGCGGCGCATGGCCTATGTCTTCCTTCTGCCGAACCTCGTCTTCTTCGGCGTCTTCGTCTTCGTGCCGCTGTTGATCAACCTCGTTTTCTCGGTCACCGGCGGGGCGGCGCTGTTTCCCTCGGAGCGACCCTATGTCGGCGTCGGGCAATACGCCTATCTCTTCGATTGCGGCTCCTACATCGATCCGGGCTCCTGCCGGGAGGATCATTTCTGGCGCGGCGTCGCCAACACGGCGAAGTTCACCGTCTTTCAGGTCGTCGCCATGGTGCTGTTCTCGCTGGTCACGGCCGTGGTGCTGAACATGAAGATCAGGGCGCGCGGCTTTTTCCGGGCGGTCTATTTCTTCCCCGTGCTGCTCTCGCCGGTCGTGGTGGCGCTGATCTGGAAATGGATCCTCCAGCGCGACGGGCTGATCAATGCCGGGCTGACCTCGCTCGGCGGCCAGAAGATCCTGTTCTTCGTCGATCCCGGCTGGGCGATGTTCTGGGCGGTCTTCGTCTCGATCTGGGCCCATATGGGGTTCTACACGCTGATCCTGCTCGCTGGATTGCAGGCGATCCCCGCCGATCTGTATGAGGCCGCCGAAATGGACGCGACGCCGCGCTGGCGCGTCTTCCGCATGATCACGCTGCCGCTGCTCTGGCCGAACCTGATCGTGGTGATCGTGCTCGCCTTGATCCGCGCCGTGCAGACCTTCGACGAGGTCTTCGTGCTGACGGGGGGAGGGCCCGGCACCGCGACGCTGATGGTGGTGCAGTACATCTACGACACCGCCTTCGCCAATCAGGTCCAGAATTTCGGGCTCGCGGCGGCGGCCTCCGCCGTTCTCGGCGTCGTGCTGTTCGTGTTGACCGTGATCCAGCTCGCGGTGAGCCGGAGGAAGGCGGCATGAGCCGGCTCGCGCAACTGGTCGGCGCGCGCCGCAAGACCGGCCGCTGGCATTGGACCGATGTCGCGGCCTATGCCTATCTCGGGCTCGGCGTCGTGCTGATGTTCGGCCCCGTCGCCTGGCTCGTGCTGTCCTCGTTCAAGACGCAAGCCGCGCTGCTCGAATTCCCGCCCTCGCTGCTGCCACTGTCGCAGAAGGAGGTCGTGGTTCAAGGCCAGCCCCAGCCGCTGCCGCTGTTCGAGGTCGAGATGCCGGACGGCAGCAAGCGCGTGCTGGCGCAGATCCGCCGTGTCGGCATCCAGGCGCAGATGGTCGATCCCGCCAATCCCGCCGAGACGATCCGGGTGCCGATCGACAAGCGCACGCCGCTGCGTGAGTTCAGGCTGGCGACCGCCAATTACACCGAGCCGCTGCAGCAATTCGCCTTCACCCGCTTCCTCGGCAATTCGGTGTTCGTCACGGTGGTCGCGACGCTGATCACGCTCTTGATCAACTCGATGGCGGCCTATGCGCTCTCGATCTACGAATTTCGCGGCAAGAACGCCGCGATGCTCGCGGTCATCGGCACGCTGATGATCCCGATCACCATCATCCTGGTGCCGGTCTATCTCGTCGTGACCAAGCTCGGGCTGGTGAATTCGCTCTGGGCCGTGATCCTGCCGGGTGCGGCGACCCCGACCGGCGTCTTCCTGCTGCGGCAATACATGCTGACGCTGCCGCGCGACCTGATCGAGGCCGCGCGCATGGACAAGGCCTCGGAGTGGCAAATCTACTGGCGCATCGTCATGCCGTTGGCCATGCCGGCGCTCGCCGTGCTGGCGATCTTCTCGGTGATGTGGCGTTGGAACGAGTTCCTCTGGCCGCTCGCCGTCCTGACCAAGACGGAAGTCCACACACTCCAGATCGGCCTCAACGCCTTCCAGGGCGAGTTGCAGACGCAGTGGCACTATTTGCTGGCGATGACCGTGGTGACACTGGCTCCGGTCGCGCTCGTCTTCGTCTTCCTGCAGCGCTTCATCACCACCGGCATCGCCAATACGGGCATGAAATGAGCATGAAAGCTGCATCATGGCCGGCCTGACCCTCGCCGGCGTCCGCAAATCCTTCGGCGCGACGCATGTCATCCATGGCGTCGACCTCGCGGTGGCGGATGGCGAATTCGTCGTCTTCGTCGGTCCGTCGGGTTGCGGGAAATCGACCCTGCTGCGCCTCATCGCCGGGCTGGAGGACGCCTCTGTCGGCACGATTTCGATCGACGGGCAGGACGTCACCGGCCTGCCGGCCTCGGAGCGCGGGCTCGCCATGGTGTTCCAGTCCTATGCGCTCTACCCGCATATGAGCGTCTACCGGAACATGGCCTTCGCGCTGGAGAACATGGGCCTGAAGGCGCCGGAGATCGACGCCAGGGTCCGCCGCGCCGCAACGATGCTGCGCCTCACCGACTATCTCGAACGCAGGCCCAAGGCGCTCTCCGGCGGCCAGCGCCAGCGCGTCGCAATCGGCCGGGCGATCGTGCGCGATCCGAAAATCTTCCTGTTCGACGAGCCGCTGTCGAACCTCGACGCCGAACTGCGCGTCGCGACCCGCAAGGAACTCGCCGCGCTCCATGCCGAGATCGGCGGCACGATGATCTACGTCACCCACGACCAGGTCGAGGCGATGACGCTGGCCGACCGCATCGTGGTGCTGCAGGGCGGCAAGATCGAGCAGATCGGCACGCCGCTCGAGCTCTACAACGCGCCGGCGAACCTCTTCGTCGCCGGCTTCATCGGCTCGCCGCGGATGAACCTGCTGCCGGCGCGCGCGACCGGGGCGGAGGCCGTTCTGGTCGGAGAGGGCGGCCACATCGTCGAGACCGACGCGACCGCGCTGGCCGAGGGAGCGAGCCTGACGCTCGGAATCCGGCCGGAGCACATCGCGCTCGCCGCGCCGGGCGAGACGGGCCTGCCGATCACGATCGACCTCGTCGAGCGGCTGGGCGGCGAGAGCTATCTCTACGGAAGCGCTGCCGGCCTGCCGCAGATCACCGTGAGGCTCGACGGCCAGACCGGCCATGAGCGCGGCGACACGGTCGCGCTCGCCTTCCCGCGAAAGCATCTGCACCTGTTCGACGAGAGCGGGCAGGCGATGCGCCGCACGTGAACCAATCCGGAGCCTGCGACCCATGAAAGCCCTGACGCAAGGCCGCTATCTCGGCCGCGACGGCGAGGCCGCCCTGATCGATCTGGGCGAGGCGGGCATCATGACAGTCCGCATCCTCGAACGCGACATCGGCCGCGTCACGCTCAGGCCCCGCGACGGCTATCGGCTCGATCGCGGCTGGTCGATCGCGCCCGGCGGGCTGGAGCCGCCCTATGAAGGCCGCCCACGCGACGATCTCGCCGGTTTCGCCTGCCCCGAGGCGGGCGTTGTGGAAGCTGATGGCAAGATCATGCTTTCGGGAGCCGGCCTGACGGCCGAGATCACGCTCGCCCCCTTCGGTATCGCCTGGCGTCGCGCCGGCGAGGGAGAGCCTTTTCTGCAGGACCGGCCGACGCAGGCCTATCTCGTTTCGCCACGCACCGGCGCGGTCGCCCACTTCATGGCGCGCGATCCGGCCGAACGGCAATATGGCCTCGGCGACAAGTCAGGCCCGCTCGACCGCACCGGCCGGCGCTTCGCCATCGACGCGGTCGATCCCTGCGGCTTCGACGCCGAGCTTTCCGACCCGCTCTACAAGATGCTGCCCTTCATCCTCGTCGATGGGCCCCACGGCGCCTATGCCGTGTTCTACGACAACCTCGCCACCGGCAGCGTCGATCTCGGCTGCACGCTCGACAATTATCACGGCCTGTTCCGGAGCTGGCGCGGAGACGATGGCGATCTCGACTATTACGTCATGGCCGGCCCCTCGGTGCCGGACGTCGTCCGCCGCTTTTCCTGGCTTACCGGCGGGCAGGCCTTTGCGCCGCGCTGGTCCTTCGGCTTTGCCTGCACCTCGATGGCGATCGCCGATGCGCCCGACGCCGATGCCCGCATCAGCGACTTCATCGCCAAATGCCGCGAGCACGCCATTCCCTGCGACTCGTTCCATTTCGGCTCGGGCTACACCCAGATCGGCCATCGCCGCTACGCCTTCAACTGGAACTACGACAAGTTCCCGAAACCCTCCGCGACGATGCAGCGGCTGAAGGATGCCGGCATGCAGCCGGTGACCAACCTCAAGCCTTGCCTGCTCGACGATCACCCGCGTCTCAAGGAGACGCTCGACGGCGGCCTGCTGGTCAAGGACGGCAAGACCGGCGAACCGGCCGTGGCGCAGTTCTGGGACGGTCTCGGCTTCCACATCGACTTCACCAACCCCGAGGGCCGGGCGTGGTGGTGCGACGGCATCGAGACGGCCCTGCTCGACCATGGCGTCACGACCGTCTGGAACGACAACAACGAATACGAGATCTGGGACGAGGACGCGCTCGCCTATGGCGACGGCCGGCCTTATCGGCAGGCGCTGGCGCGCCCGGCGCAGGCGCTGCTGATGACGAAGCTCTCGGCGGAAGCGCAGGCCGCGCGCGCGCCGGGCAAGCGGCAATACGCGATCACGCGCGGCGGCTGCGCCGGCATCGCCCGCTACGGTCAGACCTGGTCCGGCGACAACGAGACCGCCTGGAAGACGCTGCGCTACAACCTGACACAAGGGCTCAACATGAGCCTGTCGGGCCTGTTCAGCATCGGCCACGACGTCGGCGGCTTCCATGGCCCGACGCCGGGCCCCGAGCTGTTCTGCCGCTTCAACGAGTTCTGCGCGCTCTGGCCGCGCATGGTGATGAACTCCTGGAACGACGACGGCGTCGTCAACCTGCCCTGGATGCACCCGCAAGTGATCCCGCAGGTCCGCGCCGCGATCGGTCTGCGCTATTGGCTGATGCCCTACCTCTACACGCAGATGTGGCGCGCCAGCCGCGATAATGAGCCGGCGGTGCGGCCGTTGTTCTATGATTTTCCCGACGACCAGGGTGTTCGCGATGCCGAGGACGCCTTCATGCTGGGGCCGAACATCCTGGTCGCGCCGGTGCTGGAGGAGGGGGCGACGCAGCGTAGTGTCCGGCTGCCGGCCCATCCGGGCGGCTGGTTCGACTGGCATGACGGCCGGCATTTTCCCGGCGGCGGCGTCGCGACCATCGCGGCCCCGCTCGGCCGCCTGCCGGTCTTCGTCCGCGCCGGCGCGATCGTCCCGGTCGGCGACCCGACGCGGCTCGGCGGCGTCACGGAGCTCCTGGCCTTCGACGCGGCGCAGGGCGCGCGAGGCGAACTCTACGAGGATGATGGCGAGACGATCGGCTGGCGCGATGGCGGAGGCAGCTTCACCAGCTTCGTGATGCGCGACGGCGAACTGTCGTGGCAGACCGAGGGCATGCCCGCCAATCACGACGGCTTGCCGTTGCGCCTGATCGGCTGACCCCCTTTGTCATTCCGGGTTCGCCGCTGCGCGGCACCCGGAATGACAACGATGCGGCCGACGCTCCACGCAGATCACATCGTCGGGCGCTCGCCTTGCCATACCGCGAGCGATGGCGGCAGGTTGCGGGAGAGGGCCTCGCGCCCCGTTCTCGCCCGCCCGTCAGGATGATGCCTTGGCCCACGAACCGCTCTATATCGACTATCTCAACGCGCTCGACGTCGCGGCGCTGAATCTCACCGACGCCGAGATCATCGCCGCCGTCGAGGCGGGGCTCGATGCGCAGGGGCGAAAGGCAACCGAGATCGAGCCGCGCGTCCATCTGATGCCGAAAGCCGGCGCCAACGGCCATTTCAACGTGCTGCGCGGCGCTTTTCGCGCGCCGATCCTGCGTGCCGGCGTCAAGGTCATCGGCGACTATGTCGACAACTACAAGCACGGCCTGCCCTCCGAGATGGGCCTGCTCGTGATGATGGACCCGCTGACCGGCGTGCCCAACGCGATCGTCGACGGCAGCCATCTCACCGACATGCGCACCGGCGCGATCACAGCGATCGGCGCGAAGTATCTCGCGCGCAAGGGCTCGAAGGTGCTCGGCCATGTCGGTGCCCGCGGCACCGCCTATTGGAATGTCCGCCTGCTCGATTCGCTGTTCGATTTCGACGAGATCCGCGTGCATTCGCGCCGGCCCGAGAGCCGCGACGCTTTTGGCGCGAAACTCTCGGCCGACCTCGGCAAGAAGGTCGTCGTGACCGAGGATTGGCAGAGTTGCGTCGAGGGCGCCGACATCGTCGTCGAGGCCTCGCGGCTGAACGAGCCGGCGCCGATGCTGAAGACCGACTGGATCAAGCGAGGGGCCTTCGTCGTGCCCTATGGCACGATGAGCGCGGTCGAGCTGTCGCTAACCGACATCATGAGCAAGCTCGTGGTCGACGACTGGGGCCAGTGCAAGGGCGGCCCGTTCGGGAGCTTGCGGGCCCATGTCGAGGCCGGCAAGCTCTCCGAGCAGACGCTTCACGCCGAGATGGGCGAGATCGTCGCAGGCCTGAAGCCCGGCCGCGAGCGCGACGACGAGACCATCCTGTTCTGGCATCGCGGGCTCTCGCTCTCGGACATCGCGCTCGGGCACTTCATGCTGGAGAAGGCGAAGAGCATGGGCCTCGGCCAGCGGCTGCGCTACGCGTGAGGCTCGTCGCCAACGCCCGGATGTATGCGGTCGACGCGGCGACGGCTGCCGCCTGGTCCGCGCTGTTTTCGCGCATGTCGACGCTGAGCGGCATCGATCTCGAGGTCATCGCCCATGCTGCGCCGGCCCCGCTCGAAGAGTTGTGGCGGCGCAACGATCTCGGCCTCGCCTTCATCTGCGGCTACCCCTTCGCCGGCGGCGGCTTCGCGGTCCGGCCGGTCGCGGCGCCGGTTCCCGCCTCGGGCGATGGCAGGCCGCTCTATGCGACGCATCTGGTGGTCCGGGCCGAGAGCGACATCGCGACCATGGCGGACAGCTTCGGCCGCCGTATCGGCTGGACGGTCGAGCACTCGCAGTCGGGCTTCAACGCCGTCCGGACGCATCTGCTCGACACGCGGCGAGAGCGCGGACTGCTCTATAGCGAGAGCATCGGCCCGCTGGTGACGCCGCGCCGCGTGATCGAGGCGGTGCTGGCCGACCGGATCGATATCGGCCCGCTCGATTCCTATTTCTACGACCTGCTGCTGGCGGCGGAACCCGAGACAGCTTCTCGCCTGCGCATCGTCGCGACGACCGCGCCAAGGCCGATGCCGCTGCTGGTCGCATCGCGAGGTGTCGATGACACGACGGTCATGGCTTTGCGGCAGGCAGTGCTTGCTGCCCGCGACGATCAGGCCACGCGCGAAATCCTTGCGCGTCTACGGCTGTCGGATTTTGCAGCGGTCGAACCGGAGGATTATGACGTGCTGATCCGCGAGGCCAATACGGCCGACGCGGAAGGCTACGCGCAGCCCTGTTGACTGTCTCCATCGTCATTGCGAGCGCAGCGAAGCAATCCAGGGGTCATCGAGCGCTACGTCTCCTGGATTGCTTCGCTGCGCTCGCAATGACGATCAGGGCAGGGCAGTTCCGGCGCTCCGCGCCTTGATCGCCGCGAGCGTGATCTGGCCGAGCGGCTTGCCGTCTTCGCCAACAATCGTCGCGGCTTCGCGGCCCTCTGCGAGCAGCGCCGACAGCACCGAGCGGACCGAAAGCGTTCCGGGCAGTGTAAAGCCGTCGGCCGCGCTTCCCGTCTCTACCGCATCGGCCGCCCTTACCAGCGACAGCCGCCGCAAGGCCCGATCCGCGCCGACGAAATCGGCGACGAAATCATCGGCCGGCGCCGCCAGCAGCCGATCGGGCCTATCGTATTGCACGAGCTTGCCGTCGCGCATGATCGCGACCACATCGCCCATATGAATGGCTTCGTCGATGTCGTGCGTCACCAGGATCACGGTCTTTTTCAGCCGCTTCAGGATGCCGAGGAACTCTTCCTGCAGCCGCCCGCGCACGATCGGGTCGACCGCCCCGAAGGGCTCGTCCATCAGCATCACCGGCGGATCGGCCGCGAGCGCGCGCGCCACGCCGACGCGCTGGCGCTGCCCGCCCGAGAGATGGCGCGGATAGCGCGAGAGGTACTGGGCCGGGTCGAGCCCAACGAGGTCGAGCATCTCTTCGCTGCGCGCCCTGATACGTGCGTCCTCCCAGCCGAGCAGCTTCGGCACGGTCGCGACGTTCTGCGCGATCGTCATGTGCGGGAACAGGCCGATCTGCTGAATGACGTAGCCGATATGGCGGCGCAGCTCGACCGGATCGGCCTTGGTGATGTCCTTGTCGCCGACGATGATGCGGCCGGATGTCGGCTCGATCAGCCGGTTGACCATCCGCATCGTCGTGGTCTTGCCGCAGCCCGACGGGCCGATCAGCACGCAGACGTCACCCTTTTCGACCGTCAGGTCGAGCGCATCGACCGCCGGCCGCGCGACGCCGGGAAAGCGTTTCGTGACGGCCTCGAACCGGATCGTCATGCCGCCCCCATCCGCAATTGCCGCGTCAGCAGCCGCTCCAGCCCGGCGAAGCCGACCTCGACCACGAGCGCCAGCAGCGCCACCGCGACGGCGCCCGCGATCAGCTGCGGGAAGTTGAAGTTCGCCATGCCGGCGGTGATCAGCTCGCCGAGGCCGCCGCCGCCGATGAAGGCGGCGAGTGTCGCCGCCGAGACGATCTGGACGGCGGCCGTGCGGATGCCGGCGAAGATCACCGGCAGCGCCAGCGGGATCTCGATCTTCGTCATCACCTGCATGTCCGAAAAACCCTGGCCGCGCGCCGCCTCGACGATGTCGGCATCGACCTCGGTCAGCCCGGTATAGGTGTTGAGCAGCAGCGCCGGCAGGCCGTAGAGCGCCAGTGCCACCACCGAGGGCAGGAAGCCGGTGCCGAGCAGCGGCAGCATGATCACGAGCAGCGCCAGCGAGGGCACGGTGCGCAGGATGTTGACGATCGCGATCGCCGCATTGGCGAGGCCGCGCCGGCGGGTCAGCGCGAGGCCGAGCGGCAGCGCGATCAGCAAGACGGCTAGGAGCGCGATGCCTGAGAGCCAGAGATGGTTCTGCAGCGCCACGATGAAAATCTTTGGGTTGGCGGCGATCCAGGCGCTCATCAGGCCTGCTCCGCCCGGTTGGCGCGCATCTGGTTCTCGACCCGGCGCAGGCTCTCGTCGCAGAGGATGGCGAGCGCCGAGGTGACGACCGCGCCGGCCACGACCTTTTCGCCGAAATCCTGGGTGATGCCCTGGAAGATGATGTCGCCGAGCCCGCCGGCATTGATGAAGGCGGCCACCGTCGCGACCGAGACCTGCGTGACGACGGTGATGCGGATGCCGGCGATGATGACGGGCAGCGCCAGCGGCAGCTCGATCGCGAAGAGCCGGCGCCACCTCCCGTAGCCCATGCCGTCGGCGGCATCGAGGATGTCGGGCGAAATCTCGCGCAGGCCCGTGGCGGTGTTGCGGATGATGATCAGCAGCGCATAGGCGACGAGCGCGACGATCGCCGGCCAGAACCCCAGGCCGAGATAGGGGATCAGCAGCGCGAAGATCGCCAGCGCCGGCACGGTGTAGAGCGCGCCCGAGACCAGCAGCACGGCGAGCGCGAAGCCCGGGCGCCGCGCCGAGAGCACGCCGAGCGGCAGGCCTAAGGCGAGCGCGATCGCGAGGCCGACGCCGACGAGCTGGATATGCTCCCACAGCGCCAGCAGCAGGCGGTCCCAGTTCTCGAGCGTCCAGGTCACGGCCCGGCTCCATCGCCGGTCGCTATGTCCGCCAGGATCAGCTCACCGGCCTCGATCGCCAGCGCCAGCGCCTCATATTCGCGCCCCATCGGCCGGTCGTCGTCGAGGCGGGCGACATGGCTGCGGACGAAGGCATGTGCGGCCGCCGTGCCGCGTCCGAGCGTGATCGCGCCGCGCAGGTCGACGGCCTCGGCCGCAACGACGAGCTCGATCGTGGCGAGGCGCGTCATACGCTTGGCGATGGCGTGGGTCTTCTCGACCACGGCCGGCGTCATCGGCGCATAATCCTCGACGCCGTCGGCGACCTGGAGCGTCAGCGCGCCGAGCGGCAAGGCGAGATGGCGGATCTGGGCTTCCAGCACTGACGCCGTCTTCTGGCTGGTGGCGAAGCCCGAATGCGAGCCGCCGTGCCGGGTGAGGAAGCGCGGCAGTTCGCTCATCGCAGGCGACATCAGTTTCATGATCCGCGCCGCCGAGGTCGCGGCGAAATGCGAGAGCGCGAGGCCGGCCGCCTCGAAGGTCAGCGCGAGTTCGGTCGTGTCGAAATTGACGCTGGAGAGAATGACGTCGCGTCCGACCAGTACGGCGGGGCTGTCGGGAGCGCTGCCGAGTTCCGCCTCAGCCGCCAGCCGCGCCGCTGCGACGGTGTTGGCGGCGTGGCCTGCAACCGGTGCGAGGCAGCGGAAGGAGAGGGGATCTTGCAGTCGCCGTGCTGTGCTCGGCTTGAGCAGGTCACTGCCGTGAAGCATGCCGCGCAGCCAACCCGTGCCGACGATATGGCTCGGCATCATGCGCAGATGGCTCAGGTCGTAGTCGAGCGGCGAAAGGTTCGCGCGAAAGCCTTCGAGCGAGAGCGCGCCGGCCATGCAGCTGGCATGCAGCGCCTTGTGCATCGCATCGACAGCCAGCGCCGCCAGCCCGACGCTCTGGGCATTGGCGTTGAGCAGCGCGAGGCCGTCCTTGGGGCCGAGAACCGGCAACGCGATGCCGGCCGCCGCCATCGCCTCGCCACCGGGCAGAACCTTGCCGCGAAACTCCGCCTCGCCTTCGCCGACGAGCGGCAGGAAGGCCTGCGCCAGCGGGCTGAGATCAGCTTCGCCGAGGGAGCCGATCCGGCGCACCACCGGATGGACGCCGGCGTTGAGCATGGCTGCGATGGTCTGCGCCAGATCGGGCGAAAGACCCGATGCGCCATGGCAGATCGCGACGAGCCGCGCGGCGAGCATGGCGCGCACCTCATCGGTCGCCATCGCCTCACCGACGCCGACCGCCCGCGCCCTGATGGCGCGGGCTTGGAAGGCCAGGATCGTATCCTCTGCGAGCGGAGTATCGACCGCCGCGCCGAGGCCCGTTGTCAGGCCGTAGACACTGTCGCCGCGTGCGAGTGCCCGCATCACGACAGCGCGTGCGGCTTCGAGGCGCGTTACGACGGACGCATGCAACTCGACGGGAGCGAACGCACGAGCGACGGCGATGATCGCCTCGATCTCGATGGGTTCTCCGCCGAACACGACAGGCGAGTGCGCCGATTCCTCCCGCACTATCGCAACCGCCGCGTTCAGCTCAAAGCCCTTTCGCCTTGAGGAAGTTCGCCGCGACGGTGCGCGGCTCCTTCTTGTCGACCTCGACCTGGCGGTTGAGCTCCTGCATCGTCGGATTGTCGAGCGCGGCGCCGACCTTCTCCAGCACGGCGACGACCTTGGCGTCCTTGGCGATGTCGGGGCGCACCACCGGGCAGAGGAAATAGGGCGGGAACAGCGCCTTGTCGTCGTCGAGCGCGACGAACTTCTCAGCCGCGATCTGCCAGTCGGTCGAGAAGCCGTTGGCGACCTCGATCTGTTTCTGGTTCAGCGCCTCGTAGCGCAGGCGCAGCGCCGCGAACTGCTTGAACTCGGCGAACTGCGCGCCGTAGACCTCCTTGAGGCCCGCGATGCCGTCGCGGCGGTCGACGAATTCGGTGCCGGCGCCGAGCCTCAGCTTGGACGAGGCCTTGCCGAGGTCGCTCAACGTCTTGAGGTTGAACTCCTTGGCGGTTTCGGGGCGCACCACGATCGCATAGCCGTTGTTGATGTTCGACGGCTTCAGCCAGGTCAGGTTGAACTCCTTCTTGTAGAAGGCCTTGACCATGCCGCGGACCTTCTCAGGGTCGGTCTCGGTCACCCCTTGCGCCTTCATCACGGCGTTGAGGCCGGTGCCGGTATACTCCGGATAGAGGTCGATCGCGCCGCTCTTCAGCGCCTCATGGGCAACGAGCGTGCCGCCGAGATTGATCTTGCGCTCGACCTTGAAGCCGGCGTTCTCCAGCGCTGCGGCGTAGAGCTCGGCCACGACGAACTGTTCGGTGAAGTTCTTCGAGCCGATCTTGATGGTCTGCGCGACAGCCGAGGATGCCATGGCGGCGACGACCGCCGCGGCGGCGAGGAATGTTCTGGCGATACGCATCGGGTTGGTCCTTCTCGATCTCGTCACGATAGCAGGCTAGCGGGTGAGGGCGGTCATGCAAGTCTCGGCCCGCACGAAGACCGATACGAGCGGCGGATTGCATCAGTGATGGTCCGGGCCGCGAAGCCGCCTCAGCCCCGCGCATCGCGCTCGCCGGCCCGGATCGGCACCGCGATCCGGTTCTCGACCGGCGAAAGCGGGCAGACCCAGGCCTCTGAATAGGCGCAGGACGGGTAATAGGCGAAATTGAAGTCGAGGATCACGTTCCCGTCAGGCGTCGCGCCGAGATCGGCGCTCTTGATCGTGTCGAGCAGGTAGCGCCCGCCGGCGAAGGTCTCCGAGCCGTTGGTCGCATCACCGAAGGGCAGGAAGACGCCGCCGCCATAGCCCTGGATCCAGTAGAGCGTCAGTTCCTTGCCGAGCCCGTCCGACAGCCCGTCGGTCAGCGCGTAGGGAACGAGCGTCATCACGCCGTCCTTGCCGGCCTCGATCGCGATGGTCTCGCGCCCGGTCGCCGGCGCCAGCCCGACCTCGAACCGCAGCGCCGGGTCGTAGGCGAAGCACGGCACGCCGGGAAACCGGCCGCGTCGCGTCGCCGCGAGCGGCGACTGGGGGTGGCCGCCGAACAGTCGGTCGCGGACGCCGCGCCAGTGCCGCCAGCCGTCTTCCGGCGGCATCGCCCGGACGGCGGCATAAAGATCGGCGACCTGACGGCGCCAGTCGTGCAGGCTCGAAAAACGAGCCAGCGCCGCGGTGGCGTCGTTCCTCGACAAGGTCTCGGGTTGCATCGCAGTCCTCGCGCCATCCCCGGCTTCGCCCGCCGGATCGCCGTCATATCGGCAAGCAACGCGGCCGGGCCCAGCCGGTTGCCGCGACTGTGAGCAAACGTGATGCGGCGCCCAAATCTGGCAGGAATGGCGCAACGCCGCGGGAACAGGGTCAGTCGCCGCGCCGGCGCAAGAGATAGGTGTCCATGATCCAGCCCTTGCGCGAGCGCGCCTCGGCGCGCCGGCGCAGGATTTCGTCCCGCACCTCCGCCAGGGGGCCGCCGATCAGGATCTCGTCTTCCGTGCCGAGATAGGCACCCCAGTAGATCTCCCGGTCCTGCGGCTCGATCCGTGCGAAGGCCTGCTCGCCATCGAGCATGACGATGCTGTCGAGGCTGCTCTGCGGCGCCTCGGCGAGCTTGCGCCCGGTCGTGATCATGACCGGCTCGCCGATCCGGTTCAGCGGGATCTTGTGCCGCGCGGTCAGCGCCTGGACGCTGGTGATCCCGGGGATGACCTCGTGATCGAGCGCGACGCCCATCGCCTTGATCCGCTCGATCAGCCTGAGGGTGCTGTCGTAGAGGCCCGGATCGCCCCAGACCAGCAGCGCACCGCAGCCGTGATCGCCGAGTTCGTCGCGAAACAATGCCGCATAGCGCTCGGCCAGCGCCGCGTGCCAGCGCGCGACGCTGCCGCGATAGCCGTCGCCGGCCTCCTGCCGGACCGGAATCGGCACGGTCACGACACGCTGGTCCGTCCGTTCGACATGGCGGTCGCAGATTTCGCTCCTGAGCCGGCGCAGATCGGATTTGTCTTCGCCCTTGTCGGGGATGAACAGGACATCGGCGCGGTTCAGCGCCTTGATCGCCTGGACGGTGATCTGGTCGGGGTCGCCCGTGCCGATACCGATGATGAGAATGGTGCGCATGGGTGCAGAAATCCGCGCGGATACAGCCGCCGCCGTCCGCATAGCACGCCGGTTCGGGCGATGCCGCCGAAATGCCGAAACCGGTCGGGCAAGGACGCGCCGGCGGCGCGGTTGACTTGTGCTTCCGGCGCAGTGCAGCATCGAGATACAGGGGAAACGAACAAAAAGAACGGCAATGACGGCGTTGATCGGTCGCAGCCATGGCTGACGACATCATTTTGTCGACCAAGGGCCTGGCCAAGGAATTCGGCGGTTTCGCCGCGGTCAACGGCGTCGACCTCGATGTCAGGCGCGGGACGATCCATGCGCTGATCGGCCCGAACGGCGCCGGAAAGACCACCTGCTTCAACCTGTTGACCAAGTTCCTGAGCCCGACGAGGGGCTCGATCGTCTATAACGGCCACGACATCACCCGCGAGAAGCCGGCCGACATCGCCCGCCGCGGCCTCGTCCGCTCGTTCCAGATCTCGGCGGTGTTTCCGCAGCTTTCGGTGCTGACCAATGTCCGTGTTGCGCTGCAGCGCAAGCGCGGCGACTCCTTCGATTTCTGGCGTTCGGAGAAGGTGCTGACGGCCCTCGACGACGAGGCCGGCCGGCTCGTCGACGCGGTCGGTCTGTCGTCCTTCGCCAATTTGGCGGCGGGCGAGCTCTCCTATGGCCGCAAGCGCGCGCTCGAGATCGCGACCACGCTGGCGCTCGATCCCGAAATGATGCTGCTCGACGAGCCGATGGCCGGCATGGGGCGCGAGGATGTCGAGCGGATCGAGGCGCTGATCCGCAAGGTCTCGAAGGACCGCACCATCCTGATGGTCGAGCACAACCTCTCGGTCGTCGCCTCGCTGTCGGACCGCATCACGGTGCTGGCGCGCGGGCAGGTGCTGGCGGAGGGCGACTACGCCGCGGTCTCGAAGGATCCCCGCGTGATCGAGGCCTATATCGGCTCGGGAGTGGGCCATGCTCACTGAGGCGCTGCGCGAGACGGCGGCCGGGACCGCGCCGCTCCTGAAGGTGCGCGGCCTCGAGGCCTGGTATGGCGAGAGCCATGTCCTGCACGGCATCGATTTCGACGTCGCGCCCGGCGAAGTGGTGACGCTGCTCGGCCGCAACGGGGCCGGCAAGACCACGACGCTGAAGTCGATCATGGGCGTGATGGCCAGGCGCAAGGGCTCGGTCGTACTGGAAGGCAAGGAGACGATAGCGCTGCCGTCGCGCGCCATCGCGCGGCTCGGCATCGGCTATGTGCCGGAAGAGCGCGGCATCTACGCCTCGCTCTCGGTCGAGGAGAACCTGCTGCTGCCGCCGCAGGTCAGGGCCGGCGGCCTGAGCCTGCCGCAGATCTTCGATCTCTTCCCCAACATCAAGGAGCGGCTGAAGAGCCAGGGCACCAAGCTGTCCGGCGGCGAGCAGCAGATGCTGGCGATCGGCCGCATCCTGCGCACCGGCGCCCATCTGCTCCTGCTCGACGAGCCGACCGAGGGGCTCGCGCCCGTGATCATCGACCAGATCGGCGCGACCATCCGCAAGCTCAAGCAGGAGGGCTTCACCATCATCCTGGTCGAGCAAAACTTCCGCTTCGCCCAGACCGTCGCCGACCGTCACTATGTCGTCGAGCAGGGCAGGGTGATCGACATGATCCCGAACGCCGAACTCGATGCCAATATCGACAAGCTGCACGGCTATCTCGGAGTTTGACCGAAAACCGCGGCGGGCATCACGGCCCGCGCCAACAAGAAACCACGTCGAACCGACGCAAACCCTCAGGGAGAGAAAACCATGACGCTCAAGACACTGCTTGCGACGACCGCTTTCGCGGCCCTGCTGTCCGCACCCGCTCTGGCACAGCAGATCTCGGTGAAGATCGGCGTGCTCAACGACCGCTCCGGCCTCTATGCCGACCTGACCGGCGAGGGCTCGGCGGTGGCCGCCCGCATGGCGGCCGAGGACTTCAAGGCGGCCGACAAGGGCATCAAGGTCGAGATCGTCTCGGCCGACCACCAGAACAAGCCCGATGTCGGCTCCAACATTGCCCGGCAATGGTACGACAACGACAATGTCGACGTGATCGCCGACGTGCCGACCTCCTCGGTCGCGCTCGCCGTGCACCAGATCACCAAGGACAAGAACAAGATCCACCTCAATTCGGGCGCGGCCTCGTCCGACATCACCGGCAAGGCCTGCACGGCCAACACCGTCCACTGGACCTACGACACTTATGCGCTTGCCAACGGCACCGGCGGCGCGATGGTCAAGGCCGGCGGCGACTCCTGGTACTTCCTCACCGCCGACTACGCCTTCGGTCACGCGCTCGAGCGCGATACCGCCGCGGTCGTCACCAAGAACGGCGGCAAGGTGCTCGGCGCGGTGCGCACGCCCTTCCCGGGCACCGACTTCTCGTCCTTCCTGCTCCAGGCGCAGGCCTCGAAAGCCAAGGTGATCGGGCTCGCCAATGCGGGCGGCGACACCGTCAACTCGATCAAGCAGGCGGGCGAGTTCGGCATCACCCAAGGCGGGCAGAAGCTCGCGGGCCTGCTCGTCTTCGTCTCCGACGTGAACGCGCTCGGCCTGCAGACGGCGCAGGGGCTGGTGCTGACCGAGAGCTTCTACTGGGATCGCGACGACGGCACGCGCGCTTTCTCGCAGCGCTTCGCCAAGGCCCATAACGGCAACATGCCGACGATGGTGCAGGCCGGCGTCTACGCCTCGGTGCTGCATTACCTCAAGGCGGTCGAGGCGGCGAAATCCAAGGATTCCGCCGTGGTGATGGCCAAGATGAAGGAGATGCCGACCGACGATCCGCTGTTCGGCAAGGGCACCATCCGGGAGGACGGCCGCAAGCTGCACCCGATGTATCTCTACGAGGTCAAGAAGCCGTCCGAGTCGAAGGCCAAGTGGGACTACTACAAGCAGATCGCCGTGATCCCCGCCGACCAGGCCTTCCGGCCGCTGTCGGAGAGCGAATGCCCGCTCATCAAGAAGTGAGGTCGGCTTAGCGCCTGCCTTGCGACACCCGCGACGTCATCCCGGGTCAAGCCCGGGATGACGGACGGGTTCGAGCGTCAAAACAAGAACGATCTGAGTCCGTCATGTTCGAGCTTCTCGGTATCCCGCCCCAGGCGCTGTTCGGTCAGGTCCTGCTCGGCCTGATCAACGGCTCGTTCTACGCCATCCTCAGCCTCGGCCTGGCGGTGATCTTCGGCCTGCTCAACATCATCAACTTCACCCATGGCGCGCAGTACATGATGGGCGCCTTCGTCGCCTGGATGTGCCTGAACTATCTCGGGGTGAACTACTGGGCGGCGCTGCTGCTGGCGCCCATCGTCGTTGGCGCGACCGGGATCGCGATCGAGCGGCTGCTGCTCAAGCGCATCGCCCATGTCGACCATCTCTACGGGCTCTTGCTCACATTCGGCCTGGCGCTGATCATCCAGGGGCTGTTCCGCAACCAGTACGGCTCGTCCGGACTGCCCTATGCGATCCCGGCCGAACTGCGCGGCGGCCAGAATCTCGGCTTCATGTTCCTGCCCTATTATCGCGGCTGGGTCGTCGTCGCCTCGCTCGTGGTCTGCCTTTCGACCTGGTTCCTGATCGAGAAGACCAAGCTCGGCGCCTATCTGCGGGCGGCGACCGAAAACCCGACCCTGACCCAGGCCTTTGGCATCAACGTGCCGCTGCTGGTGACGCTGACCTACGGCTTCGGCGTCGGGCTCGCGGCCTTCGCCGGGGTGCTGGCGGCGCCGATCTACTCGGTCAATCCGAACATGGGCGCCGACCTCATCATCGTCGTCTTCGCGGTCGTCGTGATCGGCGGGATGGGCTCGATCCTGGGCGCGATCGTCACCGGCTTCGGGCTCGGCCTGATCGAGGGCCTGACCAAGGTGTTCTATCCGGAAGCCTCCGCGACCGTGATCTTCATCATCATGGTGCTGGTGCTGCTGGTGAAGCCGGCCGGCCTGTTCGGGCGGGCGGCATGATGGCGGCGCAGTGCATGTCAGCGAGGTCCTGAACCATGGCCGATATCTCCATCGAGGCGCCGGCCGGCGGCCTGGCGCTGGCCGAGACCAGCCGGGGTACGGAGCGCCTGCACCGGGCGGTCTTCATCGGCCTCGGCGTGCTGCTCCTGATCGCCCCCTTCGTGGTCTATCCCGTCTTCATCATGAAGGTGCTCTGCTTCGCGCTGTTCGCGCTCGCCTTCAACCTGCTGCTCGGCTATGGCGGCCTGCTCTCCTTCGGCCACGCCGCCTATTTCGGCATGGCGGCCTATGTCTCGGCCTATGCCGCCAAGACCTGGGGTTTCCCCCCGGAAGTGGCGATCCTGTCTGGCATGCTGATCGCGGGCCTGCTCGGGTTCGTCTTCGGGGCGCTCGCCATCCGCAGGCAGGGCATCTATTTCGCCATGATCACGCTCGCGCTGGCGCAGATGGTGTTCTTCTTCTCGCTGCAGACACCGCGCTTCACCGGCGGCGAAGACGGCATCCAGGCGGTGCCGCGCGGGCGGCTGCTCGGGTTCTTCAACCTCGCCGACGACCGGACGCTGTACTGGCTCGTCGCGGCGATCTTCATGGCGGGGCTCCTGCTGATCTACCGCATCATCCATTCGCCCTTCGGCCAGGTCTGCAAGGCGATCCGCGACAACGAGCCCCGCGCCATCTCGCTCGGCTATCGGGTCAACCAGTACAAGCTCGCGGTCTTCGTGCTCTCGGCATCGCTGGCGGGGCTGGCGGGCGCGACCAAGGCGATCGTCTTCCAGCTCGCCTCGCTGACCGACGTGCACTGGTCGATGTCGGGCGAGGTCGTGCTGATGACGCTGGTCGGAGGGCTCGGCACCGTCTTCGGGCCGATCGTCGGCGCGCTCGTCATCGTCTCGATGCAGAACTATCTCGCCGGCTTCGGCTCCTGGGTGCTGGTGATCCAGGGCGTGATCTTCGTGATCTGCGTGCTGCTGTTCCGCGAAGGCATCGTCGGGCTGATCGCCAAGAAGATCGGCCGTCCGCTGTAGCCGCAAGCCCCGTCTTCCGTTGATCTTTGTCGGTCCCGCATTATGCTTTCGCAAAGCTCTTGCGGCGAGACTGCGACGCTGGAAACGAGCTTCGCCTGAACGGGATCCCGCGCGTGCCCTCGCTGACGCTGTCGATACAGAACATGGACCGCCTGCCGGATGGCGGTCCTCTGGAAATTTCCGTCAAGGGGCAGCGCGGCATCGACATCGGGCGCGACCCCTATCTCGACTGGACGCTGCCCGATCCCGGCCGGATCGTCTCCAGCCGGCATTGCGAGGTCCGCTTCCGTGACGGCGCCTACTGGCTGCACGACATCTCGAGCAACGGCACCTTTCTCAACGGCAGCGAACTCAGGATGTCGGGCCCGCACCGGCTGAACGAGGGCGACCGCATCGAGATCGGTCACTACGTCATCGGCACCAGGGTCGAGCTCGACATCGCCCAGGCGGAGCCCGAGGACGTGCCGGCCGCCGGCTTCGCCCGCCCCGAGGCGATGTGGGACAGCGAGGCTTCGGCGCCGCCGATCGCCGCCGCCGAACTCAGGCCCCCCCGGCCCGCGGCCGAGCAGAACGACCTGATGAACTGGTTCGTCGACATTCCGCAGGTCGACGAGGCGCCGCGCTCGCGCGAGCCGGTCTGGGTCGCGCCGCCATCTGCGCCGCCCGCTCCGCCCGCGGCGCCCGTCGCGGTCGAGCCGGTGCCGCCGGAGATCCCGCAGGCGCCCCCGCCCGCCGTACTCGCGCCGGTGCCCGGCTTCGACGCGCTGCCGCCGCTCGTCGCCGACAACCCGCCCTCGACCGACTGGTCGATCCGCCCTTTGCCCGAGGCGCCGGAGCCGACCGCGCCACCGCCCGTCGTGCCCGGCGGCTACATGACGACGCCGCCCACGGCCTTCCTCGCCGAGGTGCCGCGCGCGGCAGTGCCCGAGCCGCCGCCGCCGGTGGTGGCCCGCGCCGCGCCCGCGCCGCTGGCGGGCGGGCCTTCGCTCGCGGCCCTGATGGCGCGCGGTGCCGGCGTCGGCGAGGATGTCTTCGGCCGGCGCTCGCCAGAGGAGACGGCCGAACTCGCCGGCCTCGTCCTGAAGCTGACCTGCGAGAACCTGAAGCAGATGCTCGCCGCCCGCGCCGAGACCAAGGGTCTCGTCCGCAGCACCAACCAGACCATGATCCAGGCGCTGGAGAACAACCCGCTGAAGTTCTCGCCGACCGCCGAGGACGCGCTGCGCACCATGTTCGGGCCGCCGACGGCGAGCTATCTCGATGCCCGCCGCGCCATCGAGGACAGCTTCCGCGACCTGAAATCACACCAGATCAACACCTATGCCGCCATGCAGCAGGCGCTGAAGCTCCTCGTCGAGGATCTCGACCCGGCCGCGATCGAGACCGCGACCGAGAAGGAGGGCGGCATCGGCGGCCTGATGGGCTCGCGCAAGGCCAAGCTCTGGGACCATTTCGTGACGCGCTGGAAGGCCAAGACCGAGCGGCACGACAACGGTCTGGTCGATGCCTTCATGCTATATTTCTCGGAGTGCTACGACCGGCTGGCGAGCAAGCTGCGCTCGTGAGCCCCTGCGCCGCTCAGCGCGACGCGGTCGGATCGACCGTCACCGAAAGCACGCCCTCGCGCGTCCCGGCGCGGTTCTTCAGCGTGACCTTGAAGGTCAGCTCGCCCGCGGTCGCCGGAGCGACGAAAACCGCCTTGCGGCCGTCGGCATTCTCGACCTTGACCTCCGGCCCGCCGGTCTGGCGCCAGCGCACGCTGATCTTGGCGAGACCGTCATAGGTGCTGCGGCTGCCGGTTTCGGCGATCGTCAGAGTGTTGGTCAGGAAGACGCGCTTGCCCGGGGGCACCTTGACGGGCTTGATCGCGTCCAGCCCGAAGGATTGCAGGAAGACGAGCGACTGCACGTCGTCGATCGCGTCTCTGGCGAGAACGACCTCCGGCGTGCCGCCGCCACCCTCGATCAGGGCCGGACCCGTCGCCGCCAGGCCGGGCCGGGCCGGAGCGGGCTGAACGGCGAGGCCCGCGACGATCGCGCCCATGACGAAGCTGCGCATCGCGGTCATTCCACCAGCAAGAACGCGGTGCAGATGTATTTCGTCTGGTTGGCACTGTTGCCCATGCCCTTGACGCCCCACAGCACGCCGGTCTCGCGATCCTTTTCCAGGGAACGCGCGTTGACCGTGTAGACGCCCTGGCGGGCGCTGGTCATCAGCATCTTCCCGCCCGTCGCCGGGTCGAGGATATTGTAGGTGTCGTCGCCGTTCATCGAGACGCACAGGATGAAATGGTCGCCGCCGCTGCCGCCGCTCCAGTCGACATGGAGGATCACCGGTTTGCCCGAAAGCAGATGCACGTCGATATGGACGATCTCCGAGCCGTCCAGCGTCTCGGCGAAACGGCCATAGCCGGCCTTGAGCGTCATGCCCAGCGCCGGGATCGCCTTGTCGAAGATGACGCCCGCACCCTGAAAGGCGCCTGCGGCGCGCAGGATGGTCTGCACGATCGGCGGCGTCAGGTCCTTCGGCTCGATGTCCGCCGGCCAGTGTGTCGTGCGGTGTCCGAGCAATGTCGCCGCCATGCTCAGGCTGGTGACCGCGCAGCCGGATGCGGCGAAGGTCTCTGTCGTGGAGTTGCCGAGCTTCATGTCGAAGGCGCCCTGGCGGAAGCAGGTATAGCCGCCGAAACTGCCGAGCGAGATCGCGGCCGCGCTCTCGACATTGCCGTTCAGGCTGCGCCAGGTGCCACCATTGGGGTCGACGCGCCCGTCGGATCGCTGGCTCGACCAGCCCAGAACGATCATCTGATATTTCTTGATCGCGTCGCCGACACCGGTTTCGCTGCCGTCCACGACGAAGGGTGTCAGCCCGGTCGCGGCGAATTTGGGCTTGTCCTTGAGCGCCTTGTTGAGCAGCTCCTTGATGATCATCACGTCTGCGGCGAGATTGAGCGCGTTCAATCCGACTGATCTGAGAATTCCTCCCATATCACCCTCCCGGTGTTCGTGTTGACGAGATCAGGCGACCTCGTAGGCGAAGCTGTCGTCGACGATGGAAACCTTGGCGCTCTTCACCTCGCTCTTCTCGATCGCCTTGTTGAGGAAGGCGCGCGAGAGCGCGGGCAGGAGCGTGTTGGTGATGATGTTGTCGATCATGCGCCCGCCGGAATCCGGGTCGTTGCAGCGCGAGACGATGTTCTCGACCACCTCGTCGTCGTAGATGAACGCGGCGTTGTGGTTCTCGCGGATGCGCTTGCCGATCCGGTCGAGCTGCAGCCGTACGATCCCGCCCAGCATCTCCGGCGAGAGCGGGTAGTAGGGGATCGTGACGATGCGGCCGATCAGCGCCGGCGGGAAGACGCTGAGCAGCGACGGCCTCAGCGCCGTCGAGAGCGTCTCGGCGTCGGGCTTGCTCGACGGGTCGCGCGCCATGTCCATGATCACGTCGGTCCCGACATTCGAGGTCAGGATGATCAGCGTGTTCTTGAAGTCGATGCGCCGGCCGGTGCCGTCCTCCATCTGGCCTTTGTCGAAGACCTGGAAGAATAGCTCGTGCACGTCCGGGTGCGCTTTCTCGACCTCGTCGAGCAGCACCACCGAATAGGGCTTGCGCCGGACCGCCTCCGTCAGCCTGCCGCCCTCGCCATAGCCGACATAGCCGGGAGGCGCACCCTTCAGCGTCGAGACGGTGTGGGCCTCCTGGAACTCGCTCATGTTGATGGTGATGATGTTCTGCTCGCCGCCATAGAGCGCTTCGGCCAAGGCAAGGGCCGTCTCGGTCTTGCCGACGCCTGACGGCCCGCACAGCATGAACACGCCGATCGGCTTGTTCGGATTGTCGAGCTTGGCGCGGTTGGTCTCGATGCGCTTGGCGATCATCGCCAGCCCATGGCCCTGGCCGACGACGCGCCTGTTCAGCGTCTCGGCGAGGTTGAGGATGGTCTCGATCTCGTCCTTGACCATGCGGCCGACCGGGATGCCGGTCCAGTCGGAGACGATCGCGGCCACCGCCTGCTCGTCGACATGGGCGTAGATCTTGCGCTCGTCGGGATTGAGCGCCTCCAGCGAGGCGTTCTTGTCCTTCAGCGACTGGAAATCGGCCTCGGCCTCCGCGGGCGCGGCTTCCGCGGCCTCGCCGATCGGCGCCGGCTCGGCGCCGTCCGCGGCGGGCTCCGCGCCGGCCTTGGCGGCGGCCGCCTTGGCGATCTTCTCGCGCAGCGCCTTGATCTCGTCGACGATCGCCTTCTCCGACTCCCAGTCGGCTTCGAGCCTGGCGAGCTTTTCCTGTAGCGCCGCCGTCTCGGTCGCGATCTCGCCAAGGCGCTCGGCGGCGTCGGTGCCGATGTCGCGGTCGGTCTCCAGCGCAAGCTTCTCCTTGTCGAGCGCGGTGATCGCGATGCGGGTGTCCTCGATCGAGGCCGGCGTCGTCGTCTGGCTGATCGCGACGCGGGCGCAGGCGGTGTCGAGCAGGCTCACCGCTTTGTCGGGCAGTTGCCGCGCCGGGATGTAGCGATGCGACAGGCTCACCGCCGCGACGATCGCCGCATCCGAGATGCGCACGCCATGGTGCTTCTCCATCGGGCCGAGGATGCCGCGCAGCATGGTGCAGCAGCGCGCCACGTCCGGCTCGTCGATCTGCACCGGCTGGAAGCGCCGGGTCAGCGCCGGGTCCTTCTCGAAATAGAGCCGGTACTCGGCCCAGGTCGTCGCCGCGATCGTGCGCAGCGTGCCGCGCGCCAGCGCGGGCTTGAGCAGGTTGGCCGCGTCGCCCGTGCCGGCCGCGCCGCCGGCGCCGATCAGCGTATGCGCCTCGTCGATGAACAGGATCACTGGCGTCGGCGAGGACTGGACCTCGTCGATCACCGAGCGCAGCCGCTGCTCGAACTCGCCCTTCATCGAGGCGCCGGCCTGCATCAGGCCGATGTCGAGCGAGCAGAGGCGCACGCCCTTGAGGGGTGGGGGCACGTCGCCGGACGCGATCCGCTGGGCGAAACCCTCGACCACGGCGGTCTTGCCGACGCCGGCCTCGCCGGTGAGGATCGGGTTGTTCTGGCGCCGCCGCATCAAGACGTCGATGATCTGGCGGATCTCGTCGTCGCGGCCGGTGATCGGGTCCATCGTGCCCGACGCCGCCTTGGCGGTGAGGTCGATCGAGAAGCGGTCGAGCGCCGTCGAGCCCTTGGCGCCGGGCGCGGTCTCGCCAGCCGGTCCGCTGCTCAGCCCCGAACCGTCCATCGGCCGCAGGCTTTCCTCGTCGGAGGCCGCCCACAGCGTGCGGTGCTCGCTCGCCAGCGTGTCGACCGGGATCTTGCCGAACTCCTTCGAGGCCTCGAACAGGGTGCGCCTGAGCTCGAGCGACTTCAGCGCCGCGACCAGGATGTGGCCCGAGCGGATCTGCGTCTCGCCGAAGAACAGGGTTGCGTAGTGCCAGCCGCGGTCGAGCAGGTCGGTGATCTGGTTCGAGACGCCGGGCATCTCGGTCTCGTTGCGCTTGAAGCCGTTCACCACCGCGCCGATGTCGGCGAGCATGCGGGCCCGGTCGAGCTTGTAGTGGTCGACCGTGATGGCGAGGTCCGACTTGTCGTTCTGCAGCAATTGCTGCAGCCAGTGCGCCAGCTCGACATTGCGATTGCCGGCGCGCTTGGCGCCGCGCAGCGCCTGGATGAAGGCGTCGTAGCCGAGCCGGTTCAGCTTGCCGGTGATGGCCTCGAGACTGATCTCGCTCATGTGTGCCCCTCTGCTTGCCCCGTCGGCATGCGTTTCTTGGTCTTGGTCTTGGCTTTCGGCCGCGCCTGGCCCGGCTGGAAGCGGGCGTCGCAGCGGCGGACCTCCGGCCCGACGTCGCTGCGCGGCGCCAGCCACGAGGTCCAGCCGAGCTGGGCCGAGCGCGAGAGCTGCATCGGCTCGACCTTGGCGGCCGGGATCGAGAGCTCGACATCCCAGGTGATCTCGTGGCCGAGCACGAAGAAGATCGCGTCGTTGAGCGCGATGCAGGCCGCGCCGCTCGGCAGGAAGCGGCGATACTCGGCGAGGTCGGCGGTGTGCAGCCTGACCGTGATCTTGTCCTCGATGCTGAAGACGCCGGCGCCGACCAGCATGTCGACGCCGAGCCTGGCATGCTTGCCGCCGAGCCGCGAGCGGTCCGCCTCCTCGAACTCGATCTTCATGCCGACGAACTCGTCGATCTCGACCGAAAGCCCGAATAGACCCTCGAGGAGGCCGCGCAGCCGCGCCGGCGACTTCGCCTGCGCGCCGAGCAGGCCGGAGAAGGCGAGCTTGGCGGCGTCCGGAGTCGCGTCGAGATCGCGATAGGGCGCGCTGCCGAGCCCGATCCCGGAGCCGACATAGTCGAAGAAGCGGTCCTGCCCGTCATGCTGGGCGATCGGCCGCGCATCGGCCCAGCTCCGGAAGAAGAGCTGCAGGAAGCGGTTGTTGAACAGGTCGAGGAAGCGCGGGAAGGAATCGTTGCCGGCGAGCAGCCAGTTATGGGCTTCCTCGGTGGTGGCATAGGGCAGGGCGCCCTGCGGGCCGAGCAGGCCGAGGAACTTCGCCAGGATACGCATGCGCCCGGCGGCATCGGGTTCCGCCTTGGCCAGCGTCGAGGCCGGAAACTCCATATAGGGGTCCTGGCCGAGCACGATGTAGTCCTCGCGCGTCGAGCTCGAATCGCCGATCCGCGGCTTGCCCGGATTGGCGCGCTCGAAGCGGCGCAGCGTCTCGTAGAAGTCGAAGCGCCAGGGCTCCTCCTGCAATTCGTCGCGGAAGCTCACAGCACCCTCCGCGATCCGGCACGCGGCGGCCAGCGCGCGATCTCGCCGCGCTCGACCGTCCGGATCACCGTCTGGGTGAAGTGGTTGACGCCGGCATATTCGGCGAAGAAGCGGTCGAGGATCGCGCCGAGCATGAAGGCGCCGGAACCCTCGAAGGCCTTCTCGTCCAGCGTCACGGTCACCTCCGTGCCGCGTGCCGCACCGAGCCCGGCGCGGTGGCGGACGCGCCGGATCACCGGCTTGCTGTCGAGCGAGCGGGTGCCGCGGATGCGCCGCTCGGTCGCCGGATCGGCGAGGTCGGCGAACAGCGCCAGCGTCTCGCGCAGCGCCTTGCCGTCCTTGCCGCCGCCGCGTTCGAGCAGGCCGAGATGGTTCAGGCTGAGCAGGTTGATCAGGCGCCAGGTCACCGCGCCGGTATGGGCGGTCTCGCCGCGGCTGCGCAGATAGGAGGCGACCGGCTCGCGCGGCGCGGTCGGCCCGGCAACGCAGACGATGTCGAGCGCCTGGTCGTCCGGCAGCCGGAAATCGGCGCCGCTGGTCCCGACCGGCAGCTGTTCGGCCAGATGCCGGTTGCTGCAGAAGGCGCGGATGCTGAGCTCGACGACCTTGCCGGCGATATCGAGGCCCGGCTTCTCGGTCAGCGAGATGAACATGTCGGTGCCGATATAGTCGGACGCCGCGCCGCGCTGCTTCTCCTCGATCGAGCGGCGCCGCGGCAGCCGGCGGATCGTATAGAACAGGCCGGATTCGTCGCTGTTCTCCAGCGAGGCCGAATAGAGCGGGCGCACCGGCACCTTCTCCTGCCCGCCGGCGAAATGCGCGAAGACCTCGACGATGCGGTGCGGCTCGAATTCGAGATAGCGGCTGCGGTCGGGCACGATGTGGTGCTCGTGCACATTGCTGCGCATGGTGATGCGGTCGGTCGACATCTCGAACAGGTTGACCGCCGGGCTCGTATGCAGCGCGAAGCTGTTGGCGTCGACGATGCTGCCGAGCCGCGGGCTCGCCTCGTCGAACACCAGGATCAGCTCGACCTGCCGGGTCTTCAGCGCCGGAGTCACCGCCTTCAGCCCGTCGAGCGCGAAGCCGAGGAACTTGCGCGGGAACATGAAGTATTCGCGCAGGAGGTCGAAGCCGCGGAAGATGCGCGAATCCTGCGGCATCAGCGCCTCGTCCTCGCGCATGCCGAGCTGGCGGATGCAGTCCTCCGGCAGCGGCAGCGCGACCGGGTCGCCATAGGCGTCGAGATAACGCAGATAGACGCCGATCCGCCGCGCCATGACGTGCTCATAGATCAGGTGCGCATCGGGCTCGGCCCCGGTCAGGTAGACCGGCAGCGAATCGATCTGGGTGCCGGCGAACCAGCATTCGGGCTTGATCTTGGCCTCGGCGTCGGACGGTTCGGCCTGCGGCACCGGTGCGGCGCGGTGGGTCAGGCCGATGCGCAGGCCGGCGAGCGCCCGCCGGTCGATCGGGATACCGAGGCCCTGCAGCGCCGCCGGCGTCGAGAAATACTCCGCGCTGCTGATCTCGAAGGGCCACAGCGTCACATCGGAGGCGAGCCGGTAGCGGCAGGCGACGCGGCGGCCGCGCTGCTGGTAGGTCGCGTCGATATAGCTGCCGCGCTTGATCGTTTTGCCGTCGCGCAGCGCGCCGTCGCCGAAGACCGGCTGGAACCTGGCCAGGATGCAGGACGGGGTCGGCGCGAGATAGTTCGGGACCAGGAGTTCGAGCAGGTTCGAGGTGAATTCGGGGAACTCGTGCTTCAGCTTGAGCTGGACGCGCGCCGCCAGGAACGCGGTGCCTTCGAGCAGGCCGGTCACCATCGGGTCGATGCGGTCGCGCACCAGCCCGCCGAGGCGGTCGGCGATGCCGGGATACTCGTCGCCGAACTCCTTCGCCTGCTGATAGAGCAGGCCGAGCTCGCGATTGTAGAGATCGAGGAACTCGCGATCCATCGGCGTCAGCGCCGCTGCGAGGGCAAGACGACGCCCGCAAATGCGTATGTCGCGGTGATCGCCGGCTGGCTCATACGCTCGTCATACCCGCGCTCGTCACATCCGCCCCAAAGTTACAGCCGGCTCACGGTCACCTTGCCGGAGCCGGCCTGGACCTCGGCGAAGAACTCGACCGGCACGTTGACCGGGTCAGCCACCATGTCGGCACGAACGGTGAAGCGCACCGCGAGCTCATGGGCGCCGACCGACATGTCACGCTCGACATGGAGCGAGTCGCGCACGAGACGCGGCTCGTAGAGCAGCAGCGCATCGCGGATCTCCTCGTCGATGTCGTCGACGCCGGACTCGTCGATCGTGCGGTGCGCGATGTCGGGCAGGCCGTAATTGACGATCGAGCGCCGCGCGTCCTCATGCGGCCCGAAATCGAACGACGATTCCAGGTTCACGGTGTTGAGCAGGATACCGAGATCGCGCGACAGCTCCGAGCGCAGCCGGCTTTCGGAGATCGCCGCCCGGCCGACGGCAACGCGCCCGGACAGCACGCGCTCGCCCGCCTCGTCGCGCAGATCGACGACCTTCTTGGCGTCCTTTGCTTCCGCCGCCGAGCGAAACGCCGACATCAGCGGAATGCGGAGGCTGACGGCCTTCTTGCGGCTCATCGCGATCGGTCTCCGCACGCATCACAAAAGGATGCGCCCCTCGGTCAGGCGCATCCCTGCGGACCAGGCGCCGGCCGGAACAGCCGGCGCCTCCGGGACGATGGATCGGGTCAGGCGGTCTTGCTGGCGGGAATATCGTAGCCGAATTCCGTCTTCTCGCCCTTGCCGCCCTTGTCGGTCTGCGGCGTGTACTCAAGCTTGAACTTGCCGAAGTTCAGCGAGATCGACACGCTCGCTTCCTGGCCGGCGCTGCCGATCTGGACCGAACTGACCAGCACGTTCTCCATCGTCAGCTTGACGAATTCGACCGATGCGTCGCCGCCCGCACGGCGCTGGACCAGTGTGGCCTTGCCGTAGTGGGTGCCCTGGACGCAGCCGCCGAACAGGACCGGAGCCGCCTTGTCCATCGCCATCGTGAAGGACGCGTCCTGGATCGCCGCCTTGCCCTGGCCGCTGCCCTTGCCGCTATGGGTGCTGCCGGTGTTGGCGACGCCCCAGCTCCAGCTCATCAGCTCGAGCTCGTCCTTGTGCGTGTCGTCGACCGACTCGCCCTTGACCTGCTTGGATTCGATTTTGAGGAAGATGTCTGCTGCTGCCATGATTGTGCCCTCCCAGTGAACGATTTGAACGCCAACCGGCTAGTTAGGCGCCGGCTGGATCTTAGCCCCGATCGCCGCGTATACGCTGCTGATCGGCATGAACCATCGAGCCTCGCCGCTCAGGATTTCTGCGGCAGGCGCGAGACCAGGCTCAGGCTGACATCCATGCCTTCGAGCTGGTAATGCGGCCTCAGCATGAACCTGGCCGAGTAATAGCCGGGGTTCTCCTCGTCCGGCCTGACCTGGACGCTCGCCGCCGCGAGCGGCTTGCGCGCCTTGGTCTGCTCGCTCGAGGTCTCCGGCGCCCCGTCGACATACTGGTTGATCCAGTCCTGCAGCCAGATGGTGAGCTGCTGCTCCTCCATCGTCGCGCCGACCTTGTCGCGCACCATGCATTTCAGGTAGTGCGCGAAGCGCGACACCGCGAACATGTAAGGCAGCCGCGAACGCAGGTTCGACGACGCCGTGGCATCGACGTTGTTATCGTATTTCTTCGGCTTGTAGAGCGATTGCGCGCCGATGAAGGCCGCCTTGTCCGAATTCTTGCGGTGGATCAGCGGGATCAGGCCAGACTTCGCCAGTTCCGCCTCGCGCCGGTCGCTGATCGCGATCTCGGTCGGGCATTTCAGGTCGACGCCGCCATCGTCGCTCGGGAAGGTGTGCGTCGGCAGGTTGATGACCTCGCCGCCCGACTGGACGCCGCGAATGCGCGTGCACCAGCCCCATTCCTTGAAGGCGCGGTTGATGTTCACGCCCATCGCATAGGCCGCGTTCATCCAGGCGTAGTTCTGCCCGCCATGGCCGTCGGTATCTTCCTCGAAGCCGAATTCCTCGACCGGGTCCGACTTCGCGCCGTAGGGCAGGCGCGACAGGACGCGCGGCATGCACAGGCCCGCATAGCAGGAATCGTCGGAATCGCGCAGCGAGCGCCAGGCGGCGTAGTCCGGCGTGTCGAAGATCTTGCCGAGGTCGCGCGGATTGGAGAGCTCGTTCCAGGAATCCATGCCCATCAGCGTCGGGCCGGCGGCGGCGAAGAACGGCGCGTGGGCCGAGGCCGCGACCTTGCTGATGTCGCGCAGCAGCTGCACGTCCTGCGGCAGGTGGCTGAAATAGTAGTCGCCGATCAGGCAGCCATAGGGCTCGCCGCCGAGCTGGCCGAATTCGTGTTCGTAGATCTTTTTGAACAGGGGGCTCTGGTCCCATTTCGCGCCGGGATAGAGCTTCAGCGTCTTGGACAGCTCGTTCTTCGAGATGTTCATCACGCGGATCTTGAGCTGGACGTCCGTCTCGGAGTTCATCACGAGATAGTTCAGCCCGCGCCAGGCACTTTCGATCTGCTGGAATTCCGGCGCGTGGATGATGGCGTTGACCTGGGCCGACAGCTTCTTGTCGAGCTGGGCGATCATCTCCTCGATCGTGTCGAGGACGTCGCCCTTGATCAGCGACTGGTCGGCCATCGCCTGCTGGACCAGCGTCGAGACGGCGTTCTCGACCTCGCTTGCCGCGCGTTCGCTGCGCGGCTTGAAGCTCTGCTTCAGCAGGGAGGCGAACTCGTCGACATCGCGAGTCTCGGTCTGTCCGGCCGGGGCGGAGGTTTGCAGTTCGGCAGCCATGATGCTCGTTCCAGAAAGCGAATTGCCAGAAAGCGAATTACCAGCGCCTGTCCGCGCCTTACGACTTGTCGTCTTCCGTCGCGGGCTTGGCTCGTTCGCTCAGCGCCGCCATCATCTGCGGGTCGCTCAGGAGCTCGCGCAGCTTGGCCTCGGCGCCGGCCTTGCCGTCCATGTAGCTCTTCAGATTGGCGAGCTGCTCGCGGGCCTCGAGGAGCTTGGCGACCGCCGGAACCTGGCGGGCGACCGCCGCCGGGCTGAAATCGCTCATGCTGTTGAAGCGCAGGCCGACCTGGAGCTTCTCGCCGGGCGCATCGCCGAGCTTGTTGTCGACCCGGAAGGCGACGCCCGGATTGATCGCCGCCATGCGGTTCTCGAAATTGTCCATGTCGATGTCGAGGAAGCCGCGATCGCCGACGTCGGGCTTTTCCACGCCCGAGAAATTGCCGGACAGGTCCGACATCACGCCCATCACGAACGGAATCTCGATCTTGCGATTCGCATCGTAGGGATCGTCATAGCTGATGTGCACGCGGGGCGCCCGGTTGCGCCGGATGAACTTCTGGCCGCTGTCGGACATTCTTCAACCCCAGCAATGCGTCGTCACGTTTGGAAACAACCGCACTAGATTTCAAAAAGGCCCCTTGGTCAACTGCAAGATCAGTCGTCGTCTAAGTTCCGGAAAGCGCGGTTCGGAAGCATTTCCCTCAAAAGCGACATGAAATCGCGCTCGGCCAGCGCGCGCGCCCGCTCGCACAGCAGCGGTATCGCGCTCGAAGGCTCGCGGACGCGCAGATGGTTGGCGACCTGGACCAGGATCTCGAGCGCCTCGCGCCGGCTTCCGGGCACGGGCGGCGGCTCCTGCTCGTCGTCGCCATCGCCGTCGGCGACCTCGATCAGCGTCGCCAGCCGCTCGATCGGCAGTTCGAAGACGAGCCGGCCGCCGACATGGATCATCGCCTTTTCCGAGTGGTCCGGCACCAGCAGTTGCACGCTCTCGGCCAGGCTCTTGCCGACGAGATGGCGCGCCTGCGCCACGAGCAGCAGCGCCGGGCTCGACGGCTCCCTGCTGCGGAAATACAGCTCCGCGCTGAGCAGCGCGCGCCGGATCGCCGATGGTGCATCGAGCGGCAGCGCGGCGACGGGCGCCGCGTCGCCGCCGGACGGGCCGTCGCCGGCGGCGACCGGGTCGGCGGGCGCGGGCGCCGCGCTCGGGTCGCGTCTGGCGATCACGGCATCGAGCGTGGTGCGCAGCCGCGCGAGCGTCGGCTTCAGCCGTCCGAGCGCCAGGCTGCCCGCGCCGTTCTCCTCGACGCTCGCCTCCATCTCCGCCAGGGCCGCCAATGCCGCGGCCAGATGGTCTCGGTTCTGGATGATGGGCGGCAGCTCGCCGTCGCTGAAAGCCGCTTCGATCATGCCGGAATCGGGCGCGGTCTCGCCTTCGCGCGCCGTCATCTCGCCACTGGCGATCTGCATCATGCGGTAGCTGACGGCGCCCGCCCGCCGGCCGACGGCCAGAGGCACGTGCTGCAGCGGCATGATCACGCTGGTCGTGTCGTCGAGCGATTCGATGACGACGATCCGCAGGCTGAAATCGCCGTCGTCGGCGGCCGGGTGGACAGCCTCCCAACGTGTCTTCATCAAGGCCGCCATGGCGCCCAGCGCTTCGGCGAAGCCGCCGAGTTCGCGGTTCAGGATGCGGAACTTGGCCAGGAGCACGAGGAGGCGCAGATCGCGCGTGCGCTCCAGCAGCGACTCGACCGTCCGGCTCTCCTTGGCGAGGTCGTGCTCGCCGCGGTCGAAGTCGAAGAAGGATTTCTGCGGCAGCAGCCCTTCCGCCCGTGCGACGAAGAGACTGTAATCCGGGTCGTAGGCGAGATCGAGATCCGGCCCGCACGGCGCATCGTCGTCGATCGGCTCGCACAGGGCTGCGGCCAGCTTTCCCGTCATCGTCGGCATCCCCGGAGGCCAGAATGTCGGCGCTGCTTGACATGGGCCGCGCCGCTCATTTCTTGTTCCATGCACGCGACGATCTGACAATCTCGGTCGCAGCGGCAGTCGAGAAGATCGATTTGATTTGTCTTGCCGGCGCGATCCTATATTGGGGTCGCCCTGGGGCATGCAGGTTCAGCGCTAGACCAGCGCGACGGCAGGCTATAGGTTTGCAGCGATAAAAGATCGTCGAAACCGACATACGGGCTGCCATGAGCCGCGAACTGAGTCAGTCCGAGCGTCCTGCCATCCTGGATACGCCGTTCCACGGCGATGAGGAGCTGGTCTTCTCTCGCCTCGATGCGCATGAGGGCATCAGCGAGCTTTACGAATTCCGCATCGAGGCACTGAGCAAGAAGCCCGACCTCGATTTCGACAAGGCGCTGGGCCGGCATTGCCATGTCGAGATCAACGTCGTCGAATACGAGAGCACCACCACAATCACCGCCCGCAAGAAGCGTTACTTCAGCGGGCTGCTCGCCGAAGCGCAATGGCTCGGCATGCAGGAGGACCTCCACCTCTACCGGTTGACGCTGAGGCCCTGGCTCTGGCTGCTCGGTCACAAGGCGACCTGCAAGATCTTCCACAACAAGCCCGTCCACGAGATCATCGACAAGGTGCTCCGCCGGGGTGGACTCGGCGAACTGCGGCTCGATCTCAAATCCTATCCGACGCTCGAATACTGCGTGCAATACCGCGAATCCGATCTCGCCTTCGTCTCGCGGCTGATGGAAGAATACGGCATCTGCTACTATTTCGAGCACGAGGCCGGCAAGCACCGGCTGGTGCTGGCAGACCAGAAATCGTCGCACAAGCCGATCCCGAAGACCGAGACGCTGCCCTATTTCCCGCTGGACAAGAACAACCGCCGCGGCGGCGAGCATGTCTCGCACTGGATGACCGAGCGCCGTTTCCAGACCGGCAAGTTCGTCTTCCGCGACTACGACTACAGCAAGCCCGACGCCGACATGCAGGTCGAGGAGGAGGCCACGGAAGCCTACCAGAACGCCAAGCTCGAGGCTTTCGATTTTCCCGGGCGCTATCGCGAGAAGGGTGACGGCAGCAAGCTGGCCAAGGTCCGCCTCCAGTCCGAGCAGGCGCGCGATCGCCGCCGGCTCGCGTCCGGCGAGGCGGTCACGCTCTATCCGGGTGGCCTGACCACGCTGCAGAATCATCTCGTCGATGCCGAGAACCAGCAATATCTGGTCGTGCGTGCCTCCCACTCCTACAACGGCATGCAGACCTATCGCAGCGGCGCCGGTGCGGGAAAAGGCCAGGAATATTCCGGCCAGTACGAATTCCAGGTGGCCGACCGGCCGTTCCGCCCGCCGCAGATCACGCCGAAGCCGACGATCTTCGGGCCGCAGACCGCCCGCGTCGTGGCCGAGAAGAAGAACAAGGGCGAGGAGATCGACACCGACGACAAGGGCCGCATCCTGGTGAAGTTCCACTGGGACCGCGACGACGATTACTCCTGCCGCGTCCGCGTCGCCCAGCCCTGGGCCGGCACCGGTTGGGGCGGCTCCTTCATCCCGCGCATCGACCAGGAGGTCATCGTCGAGTTTCTTGAGGGCGACATCGACCGGCCGCTCGTCGTCGGCGCAGTCTACAACGGCAAGCATGACATGCCGTTCGGCACCTCGGCGAAGAAGACGATCAACGGCATCAAGTCGGACTCGACCAAGGGTGGCGGCGGTTACAACGAGCTGACCTTCGACGATCTCAAGAAATCGGAGAAGATGGAGATCCGCGCCGAGAAGGATCTGAATTCGCTGATCCGCGATACCGAGACCCGGGACATCGGCGAGAATTTCAGCGCCCACAAGGGGCCCGAATCGCGCAAGATCACGATGAAGCAGGGCGACGACCTGCTCAAGGTCGAGAGCGGCAAGAAGACCGTCGACGTCTCCGGCGACATCCTGATCAAGTCGGGCAGCAAGATCACGCTGGAGGTCGGCGGCAGCACGATCGTGATGGACGGCGGCAGCATCACGCTGAAATCGGTCAACATCAATGTCGAGGCGTCCGGCAACCTCAAGGAAACCGGAACGATGACCGACATCACCGGGTCGGCGGTGCTGACCCTCAAGGGCGGCATGGTGAAGATCAACTGACGCCATGGCAGCCGAACGCTTCCTCACGGCCCGCGACGTGTTCGAGGCCTTTCCGACGGCCGGCGAGGACATCGAGGCGGTTCCCTCCGACCAGGCGCCGCTGGACTTCCTGCTCGGCCTCGTCGGCAGCGGCACGCCGGAGGATGCGATCGGGTTCTGCGCCTATCTTTTGCCCAAGCGCGAAGCGGTGTGGTGGGGCTGTTCCTGCGTGCGCGGTCTCGCCAACGGCCAGCAGCGCAGCGTGGTCGAGGGCAGCCGCGGCTTTCAGGCGGCCGAGATCTGGGTCAAGGATCCGCAGCACGGGCGCCGCATCGAGGCCTTGCGAATCGGCATGGTGGGCCCGCGTGGCGATGCCGGCACCTGGCTCGCGCTCGGCGCCGCCTGGTCGGGCGGCGACATGTCCGGCAATCCGCAGACGCCGGTGCCGGCCCCGCCTTATCTGACCGCCAAGGCGATCAGGGCCGCCGTCCTGATCGCGCTCGCCCGCAGCCCCACGCGCGACCGCCGGACGCATCTGGCGACCTGCATCGACAACGGCGTCAAGCTGTTGCAGCGCCGCGCCGGCTGACGTTGCGGCAGAATCGTGCGGTCGCCGTCAACTCGTCATGATGTGTTTGGACTTTTTTCATCTCCGCAGCGGAACCTGATGACGATTGGCGGATTGGGCCGGATATGTTAATGTCATCCAATGCGAGGCGGAGCAGGACAATGATCATCGATCGCACCATCAGTCTCGGCCTGGCAGCCGGCTTGGCGTTCGGACTGACCACGGCCGTGACATCGGCATCGGCTCAGGACGTCATCGTTCCGGGCAGCTTCGTCGTGGCGGAAATCGCGCCGGAGCCCCAGCCCGTGCTGGCGCCGCTGCCGCCGCAGCGCACGACCGCTCCGGCCCCGCGCATCGCCAGGTCGACGGCCACCCCGGTGCGCAGCACGGCGCCGGTCGAGCGCGTTGCCTATGTCGAACCGCGGCGCAGGGTCGAGGCCAGCCTCTGGCCGATCACCGCCCGCCCCGGCTTCATGTGGATCGGCACGGTTTACTGACCCCGCCGAACCAATCGGATAGACGAGGCCCGGGAGCTGCGATGCAGTTCCCGGGCTTTTTCTTTGCGCGAGCCCGTCGGCGATTCGTGCCCAGTACAATTCCCGCGTTCCCGCCTGGCGGTTCGGCTCGACGTGAGGAGAAGGCCGACGATCGGGGATGCGTTCAGAAGCCGAGGCCGAGGCCCGGTGCGGCGCGTCGCGGCGCCGCGGCTGCCGCCGGGGCAGGGGCGGGCGCTGCCGCGGGAGCGGCTCTTGCGGGGCGGCTTTCGGCCTCGCGCTGGCGTGGCGGCTGCTGGGCCCGCCGCACCGGCTCTTCGCGCTGTGGCCGGCGCACGATCGCCGGAGCCGGGGGCTTGGCCTTGCCCGACTTGCAGATGTCGCCAGACCGCTCGCGCAGGTCGAGCAACTGTTCCGGCGTGATCGCGATCGGCTCGACGGCGACCCCGATCCGGGTCCGGTAGGTCTTGATGGCGTCGCGCGTGCCGTTGTTGAGGTTGCCGTTGACGTTGCCGTCATAGCAGCCGATCCGGGTTAGCTCCTGCTGGGTCTCGAGCGTCAGCGCCTTGGCGTCCGTCGGCACCGGCCGGGCCGGGGCTCTCGGCACCACGGGCGCCAGCAGCCGCGGATCGACCGCGGCCATCTGCGTCGGCGCCTCGCTCGTGGCCTCCGGCGCCGGACCCTGGCCGTCGCCGGTCGCAGGCCTGAGCGGCGTGACGCCTGCGCGGCGCATCGCCTCGGCCTCTTCGGTCAGCCAGCGTGCCTGCGCCTGTTCGAGCGCCAGGCGCTGTCGGTCGGTGAGCTGCGCATCCTCGCTGCCGCGGCGTGTTTCCGCGGCGGCGGCCTCGATCTTCTGCTTCGCCGCCTCGTCGGCCAAGGCAGCGGCCTGACGCGCCGCTTCCTCGTCCTGCGCCGCCCGCGCCCGCTGGGCCTCCGCCTCGCGCTGGGCCTGTTCGGCCTGGAGCGCGGCCTGCTTGCGCGCCTCCTCGGCCGCCTTCGCCTCCGCGATCTTGCGCGCGTCTTCGGCCGCTTTCGCGTCCGCCGCCAGACGCCGCTCTTCGACCGCCTTGGCGGCTGCAGCCTTGCGGGCGTCCTCCGCCGCCTTCGCCTCGGCGACCTTGCGGGCATCCTCGGCGGCCTTCGCCTCGGCGGCGATCCGGCGCTCCTCTGCCGCCTTGGCGGCCGCGACCTTGCGCGCCTCTTCCGCGGCCCGGGCTTCGGCCAGCTTGCGCGCCTCTTCGGCGGCCTTGGCCTCGGACGCGATCCGGCGCTCCTCGGCCAGCCTGGCCGCCTCGGCCTGCTTGCGTGCATCCTCGGCGGCCTTCGCCTCGGCGACCCGGCGAGCCTCCTCTGCCGCCTTCGCTTCGGCGGCTTGCTTCCGGGCTTCCTCGGCGGCGCGCGCTTCGGCGAGCTTGCGCGCATCGTCGGCGGCCTTGGCGTCCGCGGCCTGCTTGCGCGCCTCCTCGGCCGTCCTGGCTTCGGCCTGCCGGCGGGCCTCGTCGGCGGCCCGCGCTTCGGCGAGCTTGCGAGCGTCCTCGGCCGCCTTCGTCTCCGCAGTCTGCCGCCGCGCGTCCTCGGCAGCCTTCGCCTCGGCCTGGCGACGAGCGTCGTCCGCGGCCCTTGTCTCGGCGAGCCGGCGCGCATCGTCGGCCGCCTTGGCTTCGGCCTGCCGCCTGGCGTCCTCGGCGGCCCGCGCTTCGGCGATCTTGCGGGCGTCCTCGGCAGCCCTGGCGTCGGCGACGCGCTTCGCCTCCTCCTGCGCCCGCGCTTCCGCTGCCTTGCGCGCCTCGTCCTCCTGGCGGCGGGTCTCAGCCACGCGCTTGGCCTCTTCGGCCGCTGCCTGGTCCTGCCGGGTGCGCTCGGCGGCGGCGCGGGCCTGCGCTTCGCGCTCCTGCGACTGCCGGGTGCGGGCCTCGTCGGCGGCACGGCGTGCCGCTTCGGCGGCTTGCGCCTCTTCGCTGGCGAGGCGGGACTGGTTCAGGCCGGCGACCTGGGTCTCGCCGCCGCCCTTCGACATCCCCATGCCGAAATAGAGGCCGCCGCCCAGCACGGCGACGGCGCCGAGCCCTGCCGCGACCAGCATTCCCGTCTTGCTGCCGCCGGTCGAGGCCGAGGCGGAGCGCGCCGGCTTGCCGGCTGCTGGCAGCCAGGCCGCGACCTCCGCCATCGTCGCCGGCCGCTTCTCGGGCAAGGGCTGCAGCATCTTCTCGAGCAGCGGCCGGAAACGCGGGTCTATCTTCGACAGGTCGGGCACGACGCGGCGCTTGTCGATGACCTCGACCTGCGAGCCGTTCATGTCGATCGGCCGGCCCTGCAGGCATTCCGCCAGCAGGAGGCCGAGGCTGTAGATGTCCGACTTGCCGGTGACGTCGCCGCCGAACAGGCCGAGCTGCTCGGGCGAGACATAGTTGAACTTGCCGGCGAAGCCGCTGCCGATGATCGTCTGCTCGCCGGCCTTGGTCGAGCGGGCGATGCCGAAATCGAGGATCTTCGCCAGGCTGACGTCGCCGCCGGGCAGGATCACGTTGTCGGGCGCGACGTCGCGATGGATGATGCCGAGCTTGTGCGCCGCGTGCAGGCCGGACGCGATCCGCTGCTGCAGGAACTGGGTGTCCTCGAAGGACAGCGGGCCGCGCACGAGGTGATCCTTGAGCGAGACGCCGTCGACGAACTCCATCGCCAGATAGGCGCGGTTGAGCTGCGGGTCGATCTCGAACAGGTAATAGCGGACGATCGCCTCGTGCTGCAGATCGTCGAGCGAGGAGGCTTCCTTGCGGAAGAGCGCGAGCGCGCTGTCGTTCTCGGCGAGGTCCGAGCGGATCATCTTGATCGCGACGGGCTTGCCGGTGCGGACCGCGAAACCCTTGTAGATCTCGCCCATGCCGCCGGCGGCGATCGGCTGGTCGATGCGATAGATGCCGTTCAGCGTCGTACCGGGCGCGACGCGCGCGCGCGGAATGATGACGGTGGCGCCGTTGTCACTCATGGCGTGCCGGCCCCGCGATCGATCGACGCGACGGTGCCGCCGCGAAGGCGGAGCCATCGCGCAGGCGACATCGTGGCATCGGTTCGACGCATCCCGTCAGGCCTCGTGCCCGTCCGTGTCGGCCCTGGCCGGAGCGGGAGACGGGGCTGCATCCGCCTCTTTTCGCCCGCAGGCCACGACGATCACCGTGACGTTGTCATTCGCACCGCGCGACAGCGTGAGCTCGACCAGATGGTCGCACGCCGCCTGCGGCTCACGCCCCGCGATCCCGGCCAGTATCTCGGAATCGGCGACGTGCCCCGTCAGCCCGTCACTGCATAGCACGAAAACATCGTCTTCTTCCACAATACCTTGAACAAGGTCTAGCTCGGGTAAATCCTCGACGCCGATGGCCCGGGTGATGACGTTGCGGCCGGGCCAGCGCTTCGCCTCCTCCGGGGTGAGCTGGCCGGCATCGACCAGATCCTGTACCTGCGTGTGGTCGCGCGAGATCTGGCCGATCTCGCCGCGCCTGATCCGGTAGGTCCGGCTGTCGCCGGCCCAGCAGCAGGCGAAGAAGCGCTCGTAGATCAGGAGCGAGACCACCGTCGTGCCGAAGGTGCCGAGGCCCTGCTCCTCGCCATGCTGGCGCAGCGCCGCATTGGCCTGCAGCACCCGGTCCTGCACCCGCGCGAGCAGGTCGGCAGGCGAGGCCGGCTGGCCGACCGTGCGCAGCGCCTCGACCACGGTCGAGGAGGCGAGCTTGCCGGCCTGGTAGCCGCCCATCCCGTCGGCGACACACCAGAGCCCGACATCGGGGTGGACGATGAAACTGTCCTCGTTCTCGCTGCGGACCTTGCCGACATGGGTCGCCGCGCCCGTCACCAGATTGAAGCTGGTCTGGCTGCCGAGCGCGCCGGCGAGCATCGCCAGCGGATCGACCGCAGGGCGGATGCCCGGCGGGGGCAGGGTGCGTTCCATCATGGCTCCGCTCCGGCGTCGAGGGCTTCGGTGTCTTCGGCGGCGGGCTCCGCCTCCGCAGCCTGCTTCGGTGGCCCGCTGAGCAGGGCCGCGAAATCATGCGCGTCCGGCACGCCGGGCGAATGCAATGCCAGCGCCGGAACGTTCTCGCCGCCGATCGTCCACCAGTAGGAGCCGGCATGGCGCCGCGCCGCGACATCGGCCAGATCGAGCCGTGACAGCAGAGCCGGGATATCGGGCTCCTCCGTCATGTCCGAGACGCCGACGAGGCGGCTCGCCTTGGGCGCCGTATCCGCGAGCGCCGTCGTTTGCGGCATGTCGAGAGCGGCGAGCGCGGCGAGCGTCGCATCGTAGTCGGCGCCGGGCTCCAGCGTGTCGAGCAGGAAGGTCTCGACCGCGTCGAACCAGGCCTGCTGGTCGTTCTCGATCGGCGGCGGAAAGGCCTGGCCCTCCGGCGGCTGCACGAGGACCGCCAGCGGGAAATAGCGGCCGACCCCGTCGAGCGAAGGCATCAGCGCGCCCATCACCTCGCTGCCGAGATGGCTGCGCCCGAGCCAGAACCGCCAGATCGGCGCATGCAGATAGATCTGGCGCCAGTCGGCGCCGAGCGCCTGCTGGCTCGCCGACAACCCGCCCTGCAGCCATTCCTCCCAGAAGCGCAGCAGCTCGCGCGGCATGCCGACGGCGACGAAATCGCGCTTGGCCGGCAGCTTGCCGAAGAGTGAGCAGCCCATCCCGTCTCAGCCTCCCGGGCATTTGAACTCCCGCAGCGCCGGCAGCGTCAGCGGGTTGCGCAGGGAGGATACATTGATCTGGTAGGAAATCGATTGGCCGCCGACCGAATAGGTCGCGACCAGCGCCTCGCCCTGCCGCGAGACCGAACCGATGTCGAGATAACGGAAGAAGGCCCAGGGCCCGCGCCGCTCCTGTCCGAACACTGGCGGCGTGCTGGATGAGCCGCCGAACAGCCCGGTCGTGGTCGTCTGGCTCGAGATGACGGTGCGCTCCAGCCCGGCCGGACCCGGCCAGACCACCGCCGTCGGCCCGCCGCCGGCCTGCGGCACCACGGCGATGCCGCTGATGTCGAGCTTGATCGTCGGGCTGCCCGCGGCCGTCGTTGCCGGCCGTGGCGTGATCGCCATGGTGAAGGAGGGCAGGTTGCCGCCGGTCGGGAAGAAGGCGTCCTTGATCTCGGCGGCGCGCTGGAAATCCTTCAGCGCGGCGGGCGGCAGCGAGCGCGCCACGCTGATGTTCTGCTTGAAGGCCCATTCCGGCCTTGATGTGTCGACCAGCGCGGTCAGGTTGGTGGTGTAGAACTTGTCGATGATGCCGCCCGGCCCGAACAGCCGGCCGAAATCGGCGAGCGGCGTGTCGCGGTCGCTGCCGCGCGAGAACGGATAGCGGTTGCTCACGATCTGGTTGCAGATGCCGGTGACCTGCGAGCGCAGATCCTGCATCAGCTGCGAGACCGAGGAACCGGTCAGCTCGTTGTCGAAGCTCGTCGCCGCGCCCTGGATCAGGTTGGAGATCGGCTGCGGGATCAGGTTGGCGCTGTTGCGCAGCGTCTGGATCTGCTGCGGCGCGGTCGCGTTGACCTGCGGCGCCATCGCCGGATTGGTCGCGAGCAGCCTGAGGTTCTGGTTGAGTTCGGAGAAGGCGACCAGAACCTGGTCGATCGGCCGGCGCCCCTGCTCGCCCTCGAAAAGCTGGTGGAACGGCTTGAACGCGGCCTCGATCGAGGCGCCGGGCGCCTGTGCGCCGCTGGCGGCGTCGGGCCTCTCCATGGCGCGCAGCGCGATGTCCATGCGCGACAGGGTCGTCGAGGAATTGCCGGTGTTGACGCCGAGCTGCTGCGCCAGGTTCTGCGCCCGCTGCGCCTGCGCCAGGTTGCCGGCGACGGCCTGTGCGGTCTGTGCCGCGGTCTGGCCCGCCGGGGCCGGTCGCTCGCGCGTCAGCTTGGTCTCGTCGCGGACCGATTCGAGCACCTGCCGGAGCGGCGACGTCACCGCCGAAACGGCGCTCAGCGCCGGATATTGCGGCTTGCTGGCGAGCAGGTTGCGGAAGCGCAGGTTGTTGAGCGCCGTCTGCCAGGCGGCGACGAAATCCTTGGTGTAGAGTTCCAGCAGCGTCTTCGGCAGCGTCTCGTACTGGTCGGCCACCGCCGTCTGGTCGCCGGCGGAGCCGAGTACCCAGCGCTCGTCCTCGATCTGCTTGGCGACGCCGCGCAGCCGGCCGATGAAGCCGTCATGGAAGCCATTATAGGTGTAGAAATAGGCGACACGGACGTTTTCGAGCTCGCCGCCGCGCGGCCCCTCGAAGACGAGCTTGGCGTCGGCCCCGCCCTTGGCGGCGGCGGTCCAGTCGGGCTGGCCCTGGGCGGCCCGCGCTTGCACCCGCAGCAGCTGGTAGGCGCGCTCGGCCAGGCTGAGGCGGGCCAGCGTCTTCTGTGCTTCCTCGATCAGCGGCTCGTTCAGCGTCAGCGTGCCGGCACCGCCCGAATCGGGCAGGCGCAGCATGGCGGTCAGGTGCTGCGAGAGCTCCTCGCGCAGGCGGGCGTTGGCGGCGCCGGGATAGAGGTTCTCGGCCCAGTCGCGCCGCATCCAGAGCAGCAGCAGATCCTCGTCGAGCTTCTGGCGGCCGCCCAGGATGAGATAGACCTTGAGCGCCTCGTAGATGAAGTCGGGCCGGGCGCGGTTGGCCTCGAGCAGCTCCTCCATCCGGTAGATCAGCCGCGAGCGCAGCAGCCGCTCCAGCCCGGTCTTGTAAACCGCCTCCGACGAGCTGCCGAGGCGGTCCCACTGGCTCAGGCCGAAGGTCGCCTGGATCGGCGGCGAGACGCTGGTCTGGGCATAGCCCGCCGGCAGTGCCCGCAGGCTGTCGAGCAGCGGCAGGATCTTCTCGAGGTCGCGGTCGGCGACCGTCGGCTCCTGGATGATCGGGGCTGCGGTGGCGACGAAGGTCTTGGTCTGGTCGTTGGTCTCGGCGATCAGGTTGACGTTGCGGCCATAGCTCGTCCACCAGGCCGCCGCGCCGCCGAGCGTGACCAATGCGAGCACGGTATAGGCCACGGCCCTGAGCGCGAAGGCGCGCCGCACCGCCTTGCGGTCGGTCGAGACCCAGGCCGCCTCGCCGATCACCACCTTGGTGATCAGATCGGTCAGGAAGAAGCTCTTGCCGGTGCCGGACAGCGCCTGCGCCGCGCCCTGGCTCGCGCCGAAATTGCGCGCCATCACGCCGATCAGCTGGTCGATCGGCGTGCCCTGCTGCGTGCCCGAAGTGAAATAGAAGCCGCGCAACGTCGCCTTGGAGTGATAGCGCGTCGGCTCGAAGATGCGGTTGAGGAACTCGACGACCGGCGCCTTCACCGCCGCCATCTGGCTCGGGAAGCCGAAGATCTGGACGCGCGCATTCGGCGTCGGCTCTTCCTGCATCCGGTCCGGCAGCTCGGCGTTGAGCCGCTCCAGCAGCGCGTCGAACTCGTCTGGCACCTCGCTGACCATGTTCAGCGTCTTGTCGTCGGTCTGGAAGGTGTGGCCCCAGACCGGCCGGCGCCCCGCCTCGTTCAGGTGCTGGAAATACTCCATGAAGCCGGAGACGAGATCCATCTTGGTGAACAGCGCATAGACCGGGAAATCGACCTTGAGATTGTCGTGCAATTCGGTCAGCCGCGCGCGGATCGCGTCGGAATGGGCGTTGAGCTCGGCCGGCGAGGCGGTCAGCACGTCCTCGATCGAGATCGCCAGCATGACGCCGTTGATCGGCTGGTTGGGCCGGTTCCGCTTGAGCAGGTCGAGGAAGGACAGCCAGCTCTTGCGGTCGGCGCTGGCGTCGGAATCCTGTGTGGTGTAGCGCCCCGCCGTGTCGATCAGCACGGCGTCGTCGGTGAACCACCAGTCGCAATAGCGCGTGCCGCCGACGCCGGCGACGGCCGAGGGCGCGCCGCCCTTGGCGAGCGGGAACTTGAGGCCGGAATTGACCAGCGCCGTGGTCTTGCCCGAGCCCGGCGGGCCGATCAGGATGTACCAGGGCAGTTCGTAGAGATAGGTCGCGCTCGAGCTCGACGACTTCTTCAGGGTCAGCAGCGCGTCGGCCATGCGCTCGCCGAGCACCTCGCCGTCGCCCTCCTCGACCGCCGCATCGGCGAGGCCGGCTTCGAGCGCCGCCGCCTCGCGCTTGCGCTTGACGATCCGCCAGGCGAGCCAGCCCAGCACCGCGAGCGAAACGACCGCGATCACCGCGATCCGCACCCATTCGGACTCGAACGGATACATGCCGGCGAAGCCGATCAGCGGCCCGGCGAACCAGACCAGGGCGCCGAAGGCGGCGAGCCCGATCAGGCTGATGATGATGCGGAGCCAGATTGCGGCATTCATGAGCGCCTCCGAGCGTCAGCGTTCATGCGGGATCTGGACGTCGACGCGGCGGTTGCGCGCGCGCCCCTCCAGCGTCTCGTTGGAGGCGAGCGGCGCCGTGTCGCCCTTGCCGTCCGCGACGATGCGCGTCTTGTCGGTCAGCGTCTCGTTCAGCAGCGCACCGACCGCCTTGGCGCGCTCGACCGACAATTCGTGGTTGTTGGCGAAGCGCACCGTCTTGATCGGCGTGTTGTCGGAATGGCCGGTGACGCGGATCTGCCCCGGCTCCTTGTCGAGCGTCTCGGCGATGCGCTTGGCCAGCGGCTTGAACACGTCGATCACCGTGGCCTTGCCGGGTTCGAACGAGACGAAGCTGCCGACGCGCACGACGATGCCGGTCGGAATCGAATCGACCGCGACCTTCTGCTCGCCGATCTCGGCGGCGAGCGCCGTGCGGATGCGCTCGAGCTGCGTCGTCCGGATCACCGGCGGCGGAGGCGGCTTGACCGGCTGCACCATGCGCCGCTCGATCGAGACGTCGGTCGTCGGGAAGATCCGTCCGACATCGTCGATCACCGCGTCCGTGCCGGTGCCGAGCAGCGAGCGCAGCGTCAGGTAGAGCGCCAGCAGCAGTACGCCGGCGAGGCAGGCCACCGCCCAGAACGGGACCCTGACCCTGGCGACGCGCGCCGCCATGTCCTGGCCCTGCCAGCGCGGCGAGAGCTCGGCATTGACGCGGCTCCGGACCTTGCGCAGCGTCTCGTAGAGATTGCGCTGGATCTGCTGCAGCGTCGCCTGGCCCCCTGCCGAGGTCCGGTGCACGCCCTGGAAGCCGAGCGCGAGGCAGGCGTGCTGCAGCTCCAGCACGTTGTAGTTCAGGATCGGGTCCTGCTTCGCCCGGTCGAGCTCCTCGAAGAATCGCACGCCGCCGGTGCGCTCGCCAAAGAACCGGCTCAGCATGCTGTATTGCGTCCAGAGCTGGCGATCCTGCGCCGGGATGTTCTGGACGATGTCGTCGGCGGTGGCGCAGAGCGTGTACTTGGCCTGCCGGGACTGCTCCTGGCCGACGCCGGCGCCCGAGACGTCGGCGTCGAAGCGCTGGATCGCGTTGGCGACCTGGTCCATCAGCTGCGAGAACGAGGCGAAGGCGAGCGCGACGCGCAGCCGCCCGAGCAGCGACAGGATCGGCCCTGCCGCACTCATGATCGGGTTGGCGTTGGGCGCGGCCGGGATTTCGCGCGGCGCGATCTGCGGGACCGGGCCGGGTTGGACCGGGACGGGCGCGGCCTGCGGCGGCGGGGGAGGCGGTGGCTGATAGGCCGGCGGGGGCGGCGGTTGCGGGACGAAGCCGGGCGCCGGCGCATCCGCCCAGGTGTCCTGCCCGGCATTGGGGTCGCCCGCCGGATAGCTCGGCGGTGCCTGGTAGCCCGAGGCCGGATGATAGGACGGGGGCGGAGCCGGATAGGCCGAGGGCGTGAATGGTCCGGGTGCGGAAGGCTGTTGCGGCGTCGGCGCCGCGGCGGGGCGCCGCCCGCCCGGATTCGGCCGGACGACGGTGCGCTCGCTCGGCGGATAGGCGGGTTCGAACGGATCCTTGGGGTCGCTCATCGCCTGTCTCCGAGAATGGCCCAGAGATCGAGCTGCAGTTCCGGCCAGTCGCCCGAGAAATGCAGGCCGATTGCGTTCGCCGTGCTGAATTCAGGCCAGAGCGGCGAGTTCTTGTCCAGCAGGAAGTAGACATGGTCGGCCACCGCCCTGATCTGCGGCGGCGGCGTCGGGACATGGTTGAGGCCGACGCCTGGCAGATGGGCGTGGACGATGTCGTTCATCTTGGTGTTGGGGCCGATCTTGAACAGATGCGGGAACTGCATCTGGATCTCGAGCAGCGGGCGGCGTGCCGCCACCTCCAGGATGAAATTGGCGTTGCGGAACAGGCTGCGGTCGCGGATCGTCGAGACGAAGGCGTTGGGCGCGCGCTCGATCAGTTCGAGGCGGATCGCGCGGCGGCCGAGGCGTGCGCTCAGGAAATCCTGCAGATCGCGCAGGATCGGCTCGAAGACGAGTTCGAGATTGTCGTGGTCGTATTTCGGATAGCTGCGGGCCCGCCGCTCCTGCGTGGCGAAGGTCGAAAGCTCGCCGACCATCCGCAGGAACTCCTCATAGAGCCGCTCGGGATGGATGTAGCGCGACTGCCGGAAATGCTGCAGCACCGGCAGGTGCCGGTTGAGCAGCTGCAGCACGAAGAAATCGGCGCTCTGCAGGCCGCCGCCGGCGGTCGGATCGGCGGCGTAGCGCGCCAGTTCCTCGAGCTTGGCCTCCATCCAGCCGATGGTGCGGTCGATCCAGCCGTCGATCGCCGGATAGGCGGACGCCGTCAGCACCGGCGGGATGAACTTCTCGTCGAACACGATGGTCTTGTCGCGGACCTCGACGATGCGCGCGATCGGCATCGCGGCATAGCCGGGCTTGGCGGTCTTGCGCAGGTCGAAGCCCATCCGCGGATGGGCGATGTCGATCTCCTCCTCGACGCGCATGGTTGCGGTCGAATCGATCAGCGTCTCGCTCGCGCTGACGAATCGGCTGGCGGTCGCCGCGCCGGCCTCGTCGACTTCGCGGGTGTTGGCGGCCGCGACCGGCATCGAGAGCCAGAGCATCTGCTTGGCGGCGGCGTCCGGCACGTCGATCGGCGTCGGCAGCGGGCTGTTGGCCGGCATGTCGAAAGGCGTGCCGTCCGGCATGATGCCGGACGCCCGGCGCAGGCCGAAGCGGCTCTGCTGGGCGAGGTCGCGGTCGATCTCCAGCGTCGCGAAGCCCCAGGGATAGGGCGTGATGAAGCGCGTGCGCGCATCGACCAGGTTTTCGAGGTAACGGTCGGCCTGCTGCAGATGATGCGGCCTGAGGAACAGCCCTTCCCCCCAGACGACCTTGCTATTCCAAGACATTGTCGCGCTTCCGAGACATCGACTGTTTTCGGCCCGGGGCGGGCAAGAGGAGCGCTTGCGTCTCGTCTGGATCGGCGATGGTCAAGCCGCAGCGCTCACGCATCGTAACGTGCGGAAACATCGCCTCACAAGCTGCAAAGCGGCCGGGCACGGATGTTTCACTTGGCACCGTCGCTTCGGGATCACATTCACGCCGCGGGCGCAGGTGCCGGCGGCGGCAGCGGCACCGTGATCTTGACCCGCCAGGTCCCGGCCTCGTCGGCATGGGCGGCGTAGGTCAGCCGCTCCCAGGCCCGCTTCTCGCGCGCCAGGAAGGCGACGAGCTTGGCGACCTGCGCCCGGATGCCCGCGGTCGGCGAGATCTTGGCGCCGTCGACGTCGGGATTGACGATGGTCACGATCTGCCCGCCGCCATCGACCTTGCGCGGTTCGATCGAGAGCAGGAAGGCATCCCACTCGTCGGGCACGATCTCGAACAGCTCGTCGAGCATGGCGCGGTCGATGGCGGATTGTTCGGGGGGGAGGGTGGAGGTCATGGAAACCTGATCCTTCCAAGCTGTATCGTTATGTCAGCGCGGCGATGAAGTCATCGAAAGTGTCGGCGATCAGCCGCATGAAGTCATAAGACGGATCGTCGTCCTCGTCCTGCTCGTCCCAAGCCCAGTAGTAGACCGCGCCGAGATCGTTGCCGCTGCAGGAGATCACTATGCGATTATCGGAAGACGTCTTGGCGATTGAGACAATATGTGACGGCAGCCACCCGGCAAGCGTCATGCTGTCGAGTTCCTCGATCAGCGTGTCGTCGGCGCCGTCGTCTAGCGGCAGGAACGACGCGACATGTCCCTCAACCTTGCCGTCTTGCGTCTTGAAGCGCGTCCGGCTGGGTTTGCCGCCATTTTGTCCAATCAGGAACGTCACCAGTGGGGCTGGCAGCTCCAGATTTGCGGCTGTCCGCACAGCCTCGAAGTCTGCCGCCGTTAGCTTGCGTCCCATGGCTTTCACGATCACGCATCATCCTCCGGCTGCAGGCGGATCAAGAGTTCGTCGAAGCTAGCCGCGATCGCGACCAGCGCTTGGCGCGTGCCTTCGAACTCATGGTCGAAGAAGGCGATACTCGCCGCTCCCGGCCAGCGTAGATCGAGGCAGAGGAGATTGCCGCCATGATCGCGCGCAATCGGCAGCACCGCTTCAGGCAGGCGTTTAGGTGAGACCATAAAAATGTAGCTCTTAGCTAGATCATATTGGCCGTCATCGCGCGAATCGTCGAGCGAGAAGAAGCGGTCGATCACGGTCTCGTTGTCGATTCCGTCGCTGCCCCGATAGGCTATCACCGGACGATTGGGACGCCCGCCATTGTTCGTTAGCAGGAAAGCGCGGTAGCTCTCGGGCAGTGTCAGTCGGTACGTCATCTCGAAAGAGTCGAGCTGCGTTGCGGCAATCGGTGCGGCCTGTCGGTCGAGGTTCATGGCGAGCCACCGCCGGCGCGAGCGCTGGAGGCGCCTCCCGTATGGGGCGCGCTGGCATGGGCGTCTGTATTGACGAGTTGCATCGTCTTGCCGTCCTGATGGTGATGCCAAGTATAGCCGTCGGGATGCGCGTTCGCCGAATTGCCGAAGCCGGCCTCCTGATTGGCTAGCTTGAAATCGGTCGAGTTCTTGCCTGTCATGTCGATCTGGACTTCTGACTTGCCGCCAGACCCGCTATACTTATGATTGCTGAAGTCCGGATAGCCGTCGCGATATGTTACGTCGACTTTTTTCCCAGTCTTACTTGTGAATGTATAGGTCGTAGAGCCGTCTGGGTTTTCGACCTTCTTGTCGTAGTTTCGCGGCTGTCGCGGCTTGTTCTGCGGCTTCGGCTTCTTCTTCTTTTTCTCGGGCTTTGGCGCTGCGGTAGGTGCGGGCGGCGGTGTGGAAACCGGCGGCTTCGGCTGTGCCGTGACCGGATTCCTCGCCTGATCGATCTTGACCTTCTCCCGCTTCGCCTTCACCGGCCCCTTCAGCCCGCTCGCCCCTCGCGAGATCAGCTTGGCGAAGAGCTTGACCGAGAGCAGGGCGATCGCCGCCGCCAGCAGGTCGGCGGCGAGGTCGAGGTCGGCCTCGGTCTTGGCGTCGAGCGTGAGGCCGAGGAACTTCGCGATGTTCTTGCCCGCGTCGAGTGCCGCGCGCCCGGCGAAGAAGACGCCGACGCCGAGCATCAGCGCGTCGGCGACGTAGCCGAACGGCGTCAGATGGGCGCCGGCCCAGACCGCCAGCACCGCGATGGTGATGCCGATCGAGGTCGGGTCGAGCAGCGCGCGCAGCTCCTCCTTCGCCGCCTCGCTGAGCCGGTCGCTCTCGACCGTCTTTTCGAGAACCAGCATCAGCCGGTCTTCGAGGCTGAGCGCGCCGACGTTGAGGACCGCCGCCTGCGCCGCGATCATCTGACGGCCGCCCGCTTCGGGTGCGGTGCCTTGCGCCGTCGGCGGCGTCTTGCCGCCCATCGTGGCGATCTGCTGCACGATCGGCGAGGTCGCCAGCTTGGCCAGCGACTCGGGTGTCAGGGGCGGGGTGCCGGGCACATGCGCCAATTTCCTGGCGAGTGGCGAACGGGCCAGCGCCGCGACGTCTTCTGTCGTCAGCGACTTCTCTTGGGCAGCGAAGGCCAGCTTCTGGACGAAGGGTGAGCCGGCGAGCTTGGCCAGGGCTTCAGGCGTCATGCCGGAATTCGCGCCGGCCAGCGCCTGGATGGATGGCGAGTTGGCGAGCGCGGTCAGGGCGCCGCCGGAAATGGCCGGCGGACCGGAGCGGGAGAAACCCGGCAACTGCACCCCGATCAGGGCCGATGCGAGCGCAGCGTCTGCGCCGAGCGGCGTCGTCTTTTGTCCGATGCGGGTCGCGACATCGGGCGCGACGACTGCGCGCAGCCTGCCCGAGCCGACGAGCCCGGCGATCACGGCCGCAAGCGCGCCGTCGCCGGTCAGCGAAAGCCGCCTCGTGTCGACACCCCAGGCGGCGAGCGCCCGGCGCAGCTGGATCGGGTCGCCGGGGTCGCGGAGCGCGTCGCGCAGATAGCTGCGCAGATCGGCCTCACCGAGGAGGTCGGCTTTCGGAACGGTTGCCAGCGACAGCCGCGGACCGATCAGAAGAACCTCGTGCCCGCTCCGGATCGCGACGATGTCGTATGCTGATGCCAAGGCCTGACCTGGAGAACTGCCGTCGATATATACTGTCGCAACGCTGGATCGGCACTGTCAATCGCGGCCTGCGTCGCCTGCTGCGATCGCTGCGTTCTGTCATCGGCAGGTGACGGTTGTATTGCGGCAAGCATCGAGGCTGGCCGTGGCGGCCTTTCATGTGTTGATCTGCCACGGTCTTTCCGTTGACTTTCGGGCGCTCCGCGAGAGAATCGCCGCCGCCCCCGGCGAAATGCTTGCAAGGAGCCAGGCCTTGAGTTCCGCCCCCTCCAAACCGCCATCCGCCAAGGAGCGCGTCGCCGCCCGGCACAAGGCGATGCAGGCCGCCGAGGCACGCGCCGCCGCCGAGGAGAAGGCGGCAAAGGCGATGACGCAGCCGCCGGTGCCGCAGGAGGCACCGTCGCAGCCGCGCACCGGCGCGACCACTCCGCCGGTCAAGGGCGTCAAGCTCGGCCAGGGCGCGAAACCGAAGACCCGCCGCGAGCGCTGGACGATGACCGTCGGCCCGGCGACGATCGCGGTCGTGCTCGCGGCCTTCGTCGCGGTTACGGGCTGGGCCGCCGTCGCGACCGGCTTCGTCATCTTCGGCGACAAGCTCTCGGCCCAGCTCGTGGCGCAGCAGAGCGATATGCAGTTCGCCTATGAGCAGAAGCTCGTCGTCTTCCGCACCCAGCTCGACCGATTCGCTCGCCAGGCCCGGCTGCAGCAGGACGGCGTCGAGGGCCGCATCGCCGATCTGATGCTGCGCCAGGCGGCGCTGGAGGCCCGCCAGGCCATGCTGATCGCGCTCGCCGACCAGACGCGCGCGCCCGGCGCCCCGGGCTCCACCCAGTTCGGCGAGGCGGGTGCGGCGCCGACGCGGGCCGCCGCGGTGCAGCGCCCGCCGGCGTCGCGCTTCGTCATCATGGATGCGAGCCACCCGCCGCCCGAGCGCGTCGCCTATCTCGAACAGGCGATCGACCGGGTCGAGAATACGCAGCTCGGCACGCTGAACGGACTGACGCGCCGCTCGCAGGACACGCTGCTCGGCCTGCGCTCGGCCTTCTCCGAGGTCGGGCTCGACGCCGAGAAATTCGTGCCGACCGCCGCACTGGTGCGCGGCCAGGTCGCGACGCTGCTGCCCGAGACCAAGGATTTCGGTGGCGGGCCGTTCGAGAGCAACGTCGCGCTGGTGCGGCGGACGCTCTCGGTGCTCGGCCGCCTGCGCACCGCCGCCAACGCCGTGCCGTTCTACCGGCCGATCGCCGGCAGTGCCGGGCTGATGACGAGTTCCTACGGCACGCGTTCGGACCCCTTCACCGGCGAGGCGCGTTTTCATGCCGGCACCGATTTCCGCTCGCCGGTCGGCGTGCCGGTGCATGCCGGCGGCTCGGGCGTGGTGCAGACCGCCGGCGTCGGCGGCGGCTACGGCAATCTCGTCGTCATCGACCACGGCAACGGCATCACCACGCGCTACGGTCATCTCTCGGTGATCAACGTCACGGTCGGCCAGCCGATCGCGATCGGGACCGTGGTCGGGCTCGTCGGCTCGACCGGCCGCTCGACCGGCCCGCATCTGCACTACGAGACCAGGATCAACGGCGAGCCGAGCGACCCGACCCGCTTTATCAGATCGGGCGAGCGCATCTATCTGACGCAGTGAGAAGCGCCTCCGCGAACGGTCGTCCGCGAAGGCGCTGTCGGTTCAGCCCTTGAGCTTGGTGTTGCACTGGCTCCAGTAGCCGCCGCCCTTCTCGATCCATTTCAGCTCGCCATTGGCGTTGGCGGTCTTGTTGGCGTTGTACTGGTCGGCGCAGGTCTTGAGCCGCGCCTTTCCGGGCGATTCGGCGGAGTATTTCGTTGCAACCGCCTTGGGGAACACGGCGGCCTTGGCCTTGCCGGCTGGAGCCGGTTTGGCCGCAGGCGCAGCGGCCGGCGCCGGATCGGGCACCGCGGCGGCGGCGTCGTTCTCGGAGGCGTCGTCGTCGCCGCACTGGGCCTTGCGGAAATCGTTCCACTTCTGGCCCTTCAGCGTATTCGCCTTCTTCGCGTCCTGATATTTGGCGCTGCATTCCTTCATCGTCAGCGCCGCGGCCGGCGTGACGGAGAAGGAGGCGAGCGCGATGACGGATGCCGACCCGATCAACAAAGTCCTGAACATGGCAGTCTCCTTGGCACGGCCTTCGGCCGGGAGACGATCCAAATCCCAATCTTGCGACAATTCAAGGGCAGCACCGGCCTTAGCCGTCACGCCAGATAGCGCCGCGCCAGATGCGCCTTGAACACGCCGGCGTCGAGCGGCCTGCCGGTCGCCCGCGTCAAGAGTTCGTCGGTCTCGTAAAGGCTGCCCTGGCTGTGGATGTTGGCGCGTAGCCAGGTCACCAGCGGCGCGAAATCGCCGCGGCCGATCGCCGGCAGGATCTCGGGTACGGCGCGGTTCGCCGCCTCGAAGATCTGCGCCGCCGTCATAGCGCCCAGCGTATAGGTCGGGAAATAGCCCCAGCCGCCGCTCGGCCAGTGGATGTCCTGCAGGCAGCCGAGGCGGTCGTCGGGCGGCGTCACGCCGAGCAGGGCGCGCATGCCCTCGTTCCAGGCGCCGGGCAGCTCGGCGAGCGGCATCGCATCGGCGATCAGCGCCTTCTCAAGCCGGTAGCGCAGGATGACATGGGCCGGGTAGGTGACCTCGTCGGCATCGACGCGGATGAAACCGGGCTCGACCCTGGTGTAGCGCCGCCACAGGGCGTTGGCCTCCCAGGCCGGGCCGGAACCGGCGAAGGTCTCGCGCATCAGCGGCGCGGCGAAGCCGAGGAACTCGGCCGAGCGGCAGGCCTGCATCTCGACCAGCAGCGACTGACTCTCGTGCAGGCTCATCCCGCGCGCGGCGCCGACAGGCTGGTGGATGAAACCCTGCGGCCGGCCCTGCTCGTAGAGCGCATGCCCGGTCTCGTGCAGCACGCCCATCAGCGCCTTGGCGAAATCGGCCTCGTCGTAGCGTGTGGTGATGCGGACATCGTCGTCGGCGCCGCCGCAGAACGGATGTGTCGAGACGTCGAGGCGCCCGCGCCGGAAATCGAAGCCCAGCGCCGCCATCATCCTGAGGCCGAGCGCGCGCTGCTTCTCGATCGGGAACGGCCCCTGCGGCTCAGGACCTTGCTGCCGGCGCGCCTGGACCTCGAGCACCTGCGCGAGGAAGCCCGGCAGGAAGCCCGCCAGGTCGTCGAACAGGATGTCGATCGCGGCCGAGCGCCCGCCGGGCTCGTAGTCGTTCAGCAGCGCATCATAGGGCGAGAGTCCGAGCCTTTCGCCTTTGGCGGTGCCGATCTGGCGCTGCAGGTTCAGGACCTCGGCGAGATAGGGCAGGAGCCCGGCGAAATCGGCATCGGCCCGCGCCTGCCGCCAGCGCATCTCGCAAGCCGAGATCGCCTTGCTCGACGCCTCGACCAGATCGGCCGGCAGCGCGGTCGCGACCGTCCAGACCCGCCTGATCTCGCGCAGATTGGCGCGCTCCCATGGTCCCAGCGCCTCGTCGTTCTCCGCTTCGTCCAGCCGGTCGCGCAGCCCGGGCTCGACCATCATGCCGTGGCGCATCACCTCGAGCAGCGCCATGCTGTCGGCGCGCGTCGCGGCGGCGCCCTCCGGCATCATCGCGGCATTGTCCCAGCTCAGGATGCCGATCGCGTTGGAGAGCGCGGCGATACGGCCGAAATGGCCGGCGAGGTCGGAATAGGCGGTCATGAGGGTCGGTGCTTTCGGTCCGGGCGCGCGCGGCCCGTTCAGTCGAGGATGGTGTCGAGGATCTTCTGCAGCGTGTGCAGGCGGTATGGCTTTTTCAGGAGCGCGGTGCGGGGCGCACCCTCGAAACCCTCGACATGGTCGCGCCCGGTGGCGAAGACGACCGCGATCTCCGGCTTGATCGCGCGCAGGCGCTGGGCGAGCTCGCCGCCGGAGATGTCGGGCAGCCCGACATCGGTCAGCAGGATGTCGATCTCGCGCTCGGCACCGATCTCGAGCGCCTTCATGCCGTTCTCGGCCTCGATCGCGAGATGGCCGAGATCCTGGACCATGTCGGCGGTGTCCATGCGGATGATGGCGTCGTCCTCGCAGACCAGGACGCAGAGCTGGGCCTTGCGCGGCTGCGCCTCGGTCGGCCCCGCGTCCAGGGCCTGCCTGTGCTCGTCGCTGCGCGGCCGCGGCGGGTTGGTCGCGACAGAAGGCGTCTTGCCGTCCTGCACCAGCACCTGGCGCAGCTTCCGCGCCAGCGCCTCGCGAGTATAGGGCTTGGAGAGCAGGTTGACGCCCTCGTCGAGCCTGCCGCCATGGACGATCGAGTTCTCGGTGTAGCCGGAGGTGAACAGCACGCTGAGATGCGGCAGGCGCTCCTTGGCCTTGCGCGCCATCTCGGCGCTCTTCAGCGGGCCCGGCATGACGACGTCGGTGAAGAGCAGGTCGATCGGCACGCCGCTCTCGATCACGGCGAGCGCGCTCTGCGCGTCGGGCGCCTTCAGCACGCGGTAGCCGAGCTCGCCCAGCAGCGCGATCACAGTCTCGCGCACGGCGTCGTCGTCCTCGACCACGAGCACAGTTTCGGTGCCGCCGACGACCGGGCCGGTCTCCTGCTCGACCAGCATGTCCTCGGACTGGGTCGAGCGCGGCAGATAGAGCTTGAAGGTCGTGCCCTGTCCGGGCTCGCTGTAGACCTTCACATGGCCGCCCGACTGCTTGACGAAGCCGTAGACCATCGACAGGCCGAGCCCGGTGCCCTTGCCCTGCGGCTTGGTCGAGAAGAACGGCTCGAAGATCTGCTCCTGGATCTCGCGCGTCATGCCCGTTCCGGTGTCGGTCACCGAGATCTGGACATATTGCCCGGGCGCGACGTCGGCATGGGTCTCGGCGTAGGCGTCGTCGATGAAGGCGTTGCCGGCCTCGATCGTCAGGCGGCCTTGGCCGTTCATCGCGTCGCGCGAGTTGATCGCGAGATTGAGCAGAGAGTTCTCGACATTCGTCGGGTCGACCAGCGTGTTCCAGAGCCCGCCGGCGATGATCGTCTCGATCTCGATCGACTCGCCGAGCGTGCGCCGCAGCAGGTCGTCCATGCCGCGGATCAGCCGGCCGACATTGACGACCTTGGGTTCGAGCGCCTGGCGCCGCCCGAAGGCGAGGAGCTGCGCCGCCAGCTTGGAGCCGCGCGAGACGCCGGCCATGGCGTTGTCGACCCGCTTCTCGGCCTTGGCGTTGCCGCTGACCTCGCGGGTCAGGAGCTGGAGATTGCCGCTGATGACCTGCAGCAGGTTGTTGAAATCGTGCGCGACGCCGCCGGTCAGGTTGCCGATCGCCTCCATCTTCTGGCTGTGGCGCAACGCGTCCTGGGTCCGCTCGAGCTCGAACGTGCGCGCCGCGACGCGCTGTTCCAGGGTCGCCGCGAGATCGGAGAGGGCGACCTCGGCCGTCTTCTGGTCGTCGATGTCGGTATTGGTGCCGATCCAGCGCAGGATAGTACCGTCCTCGTCGCGAACCGGCACGGCCCGCGCGATGTGCCAGCGATAGGCGCCGTCGAGGCGGCGCAGGCGGAACTCGGCCTGGTGGACGCTGCCATAGCGAAGCGCGTCTTCCCAGGCGGCGGCGACATGCGGCACGTCGTCGGGATGCATGATGTCCGACCAGTGGTCGCCGTCGAGCATGCCTTCTGTGATGCCGCTGTAGACGTAGACCTGCTCGTTGCACCAGTCGAGCTTGCCGTCGGCGGTCGCGGTCCAGACATGGTTCGGCATCGACTGCGACAGCGTCCGGAAGCGGCTCTCGCTCTCGGTCAGCGCGGCCTCCGCCCGCTTGCGGCCGGTGATGTCGAGGAACAGCACCGAGAAGCGGTTCTCGCCGACGCGGCGCGCCCGCGCCTCGAACCACTTGTCCTTCAAGGCCGGAACCTTGATCTCGTAACGCGCCGGCCGGCCGGTCTCGATCACCGAGGCATAGGTCGCGATCAGCTCCGGCGGCAAATCGGGGATGACTTCGCTGACCGGCCGGCCGATCGCCTGGGCCATGACGATGTCGGTGCGGGCCTCGAAGGCCGGGTTCATCTCGACGAAGCGGAAATCGACCATCGTCCCGGTGGCGTCGCGCACCGCCTCGGCGATGAAGAAGCCCTCCTGCATCTGCTCGAACAGGCTGCGCCAGCGCTCTTCGCTCGCCCGCAGCGCCTGCTCCGCCGCCTTGCGCGCGGTCACGTCGTAGCAGACGCCGACGAAGCGGCGCTCGGTACCGTCGGGCGAGGCGATCGGCTCGCCCTGCCGGGCGATCCAGCGGATCGCGCCCGTCTTGGGATCGCGGTGGCGGAACTCCGAATAGGCGAGGGGATTGGGCGTCCCGAGCCGGCGCGCGCCGAGCTGCTCCTGATCGTCGCTCTCGACCAGGCTCGCCATCAGCGCATCGGTCACGGCCTCGTCGGGGCCGATGCCCCAGAGATGGCGGAAGGCCTCGGACACCTTCAGCGTTCCCGTCTCGGGGAACCATTCGAAGGTGCCGACGCCGCCGGCCGCCTGCGCGACGTGGAGCTGCTGCTGCGCCCGCACCCGCTCGGTGATCTCGATCACGACGGCATAGACGCCATAGGGCCGGTCCGCGTCGTCGAGGATCGGCATGTAGTCGAGGTCAAGCCAGCAATCCTCCATCGTGCCGTGGCGGTTCAAGGTCAGCATCTGTTCGCGCAGCGACAGCACGCCGCCGGACAGGCAGACATCGAGAACCCGGCGGTTGAGATCGGCGGCCTCGGGCCAGCCTTCGAGCACCTTCGCCCCGAGCAGCGACGGGTGGCGCGCGCCGGCGAAACCGGCATAGGCGTCGTTGTAGATCAGGATGCCGTCCGGCCCCCACAGCATCACGATCGGCAACGGTGTGCGCAGCGCCAGGGCGAGCGTCGTGCGCAGCGGCTGCGGCCAGGTCGCGATCGGTCCGAGCGCCGTCATCGACCAGTCGAACCGGGCGATCAGCCCGGCCATTTCGCCGGCTTGGCCCAGGAAGGCGAGGGGATCGGGGCGGTCGCTGGCCGGCATGCGGACTCGGTCGAAAAGGTCGATCGCAGGTGTGGCCGCTCGTTTGGCGCTCGGCAAGCGCTTTTGACATCTTTTTGCCATGGCCCGGGCGTGGCGCGGCCTGGCCCGGCAGGTCGCCGGCTCAGCCCGGCGGCGCTCTTTCGCCCGGCACAGGCCGGGCTTCGCCCAGCGCCAGCGCCAGGATGCGCGCCACATGCAGGGCCTCGCGGCCAGTGCCATCGCGGATCTGGTGGCGGCAGCTCGTACCGTCGGCGACGATCAGATCGTCCGCGCCGGCCTTGCGCACCGCAGGCATCAGCGCAAGCTCGCCCATGGCGAGCGAGACGTCGATCGTCGCCGCGCCATAGCCGAAGGCGCCCGACATGCCGCAGCAGCTCGACTCGATCGGCCGGACCTCGAGGCCGGGCACGGCGCGCAGCGTCGCCTCGACCGCGCCCATCGCATCGAACGCCTTCTGGTGGCAATGGCCGTGCAGATGCGCGATCCGCCCGGCCTGGTCGCGGAAGGGCAGGGCGGTCGCGCCGGATTTGATGTCGGCGGCGAGCAGTTCCTCCAGCAGCAGCGTGGCCTTCGCCAGCGGCTCGACTTCCGCCTTCGGCAGCATGGCTCCGAACTCGTCGCGAAAACTCATCAGGCAGGACGGCTCCAGCCCAACGATGCGCGCGCCCCTGGCGACGAAGGGCGCGAGCGCATCGAGCGTGCGCCTCGCCTCGGCCCTCGCTTCGTCGACGAGCCCCGCTGACAGGAAGGTGCGGCCGCAGCAAAGCGGCCGGCCGCCGTCCTTCGGCTCGACACGATGGAGGCGATAGCCGCCGGCCGCGAGCACATGCTCTGCCGCCTCCAGGTTCTCGCGCTCGAAATAGCGGTTGAAGGTGTCGCCGAAGAGCACGATGTCGCGCCCGTCGCCGAGAACGCCGGAAGGCGCCGCAGCTTCACCCGCCTGCCGCCAGGGCCTGCGCCAGATCGGCAATGAGCGCCGCGCCGAGAAGCCGAGCCAGCGCTCGCTCAGCCGCGCCAGCAGCGGAACCCGGTCGCGCAGGTTCATCAGGACGCCAAGCTTCGCTGCGATCGGCGCATAGCGCGGCAGGAAGGCGATCAGCCGCTCCTTCAGCGGCAGGCCGTGGCGCTGGTGATAGTGGTGCAGGAACTCGATCTTCATCCGCGCCATGTCGACGCCGGTCGGGCAGTCGCGCTTGCAGCCCTTGCAGGAGACGCAGAGGTCGAGCGTCTCCTTCATCTCCGGCGAGGTGAAGGCGTCGGGGCCGAGCTGGCCCGAGATCGCGAGCCTGAGCGTGTTGGCCCGGCCGCGCGTGACATGCTGTTCCTCGCGCGTGGCGCGGAAGGAGGGGCACATCGTCCCGCCCGCCATCTTCCGGCAGGTGCCGTTGTTGTTGCACATCTCGACGGCGCCACCGAACCCGCCCCAGTCCGACCAGTCTAGCGCCGTCTTGGCGGGGATCGGCGTGGCATAACCCGGCGGGAAGCGCATCAGCGCGCGGTCGTCCATGTGATAGGGCCGCACGATCTTGCCCGGATTGAGCCGGTTGTCGGGATCGAAGCCGTCCTTGACCTGCTCGAAGGCGCGCGTCAGCGGCCCACCGAACATCGGCTCGACGAACTCCGAGCGCGAGATGCCGTCGCCGTGCTCGCCCGAAAATGAGCCCTTGAACCGGCGCACCAGCTCGCAGGCTTCCTCCGCGATGCCGCGCATCGCCTTCACCCCGGCCTCGTCCTTCATGTTGAGGATCGGGCGGACATGCAGGCAGCCGACCGAGGCATGCGCATACCAGGTGCCGCGCGTGCCGTGCTTTTCGAACAGCGCGGTCACGGCGTCGGTATAGTCGGCGAGATGTTCGAGCGGGACGGCGCAATCCTCGATGAAGGAGACCGGCTTCCCGTCGCCCTTCATCGACATCATGATGTTGAGGCAGGCCTCGCGCACCTCCCAGACGGGCTTCTGCCGCGCCGGCTCGACCACATCGACGACGGCGTGGCTGAAGCCGTGATCGGCCATGCACTGGTCGAGCCGCTTCAGGTCGTGCTTCAGCGCGCCGTGATCGTCGCCGGCGAATTCGACCAGCAGCAGGCAGTTCGGCTCACCCCGGGTGATATCGGCGAGCGTGCGCACGAAGAGCGGGATGTCGGCGCCGAGCGTCAGCACGTTGTTGTCGACGAGCTCGACCGCGACCGGCCCGAGCGCCACGATATGCCGCGTCGTTTCCATCGCCGAGCGGAAGTCCGGGAAGTGGCAGACGCCCATGACGCGGTGGGCAGGCAGCGTCGAGAGCTTCAGCGTCGCCTCGGTGGTGATCGCGAGCGTTCCCTCCGAACCGACCAGGAGATGCGACAGGTTCGGCCGCGCCGGCAGCAATTCGTCGAGATTGTAGCCGCCGACCCGGCGCTGCACCTTCGGGAAGATCGCCTCGATCTCGGCGCGCTTGTCCTCGGCCAGTGCCAGCATCCGGCCCATCAGCTCGCGGGTCCGCACCGAGGCGTTGTCACCGACCGGCCCGTCGCCGAGCGCGAAGGCCTCGCCGTCATGGAACATCGCCTTCATCGCGACGACGTTGTCGACGGTCTTGCCGTAGCGCAGCGAGCGCGCGCCCGAGGAGTTGTTGCCGGTCATGCCGCCGATGGTGCAGCGGCTCGCGGTCGAGGGCTCGACGGGGAAGAACAGCCCGTCTTTCCTGAGATGCGCGTTCAGGGCCTCCAGCACGAGCCCGGGCGCGACCGAGATCGTCTTCGCCGCCGTATCGTAGTCGCGGATGCCATTGAAGTGCCGGCTCATATCGAGGATCAGCGCGTCGCCGATCGGCTGGCCGTTCTGCGAGGTGCCCCCGCCGCGTGCGATCACCGGAACGCCATGCTCGGCCGCGACGGTCAGCGCGGCGGCGATGTCGGCCTCGCTCTTGGGAAAGACCACGCCCTGCGGCATGATCTGGTAGATCGAGGCGTCGGTGGCGCAGCGCCCGCGCGTAAAGGCATCGAAGCGGACTTCGCCTTCGAGCGCCTGCGCCAGGCGCCGTTCGAGGCCGAGATGGCGCGTGGCGGTTCGCGTGCCGTGCATTTTGGTTGTCGACTCCCGCCCCCGCCGCCACCGTAGCGCGCTCGCCGCATGCGGCAACAGCACTTGGCACGCGCCGCCCGATCGCCGAGACTCCGCCGCAAGCCGACCCGGCCGAGGTCGCGAGCGGAGGAGACGACGATGAGCGTGGGCCAGGGCCGCCATTTCCTGCACATTCCGGGTCCGAGCCCGATCCCCGACCGCATCCTGCGCGCCATCGCGATGCCGATCATCGACCATCGCAGCGCCGAGTTCGCGACGCTCGGCAAGGAGGTGCTGGAGGGCTGCAAGGCGGTGTTCAAGACGACGCAGCCGGTGGTGATCTACCCGTCATCCGGCACCGGCGCCTGGGAAGCCGCGATCGTCAACACGCTCTCGCCCGGCGACACGGTGCTGATGGCCGAGACCGGACATTTCGCCACGCTATGGAAGCAGATCGCGATGCGCTTCGGGATCGAGGTCGACTTCATCCCCGGTGACTGGCGTCGCGGCGTCGATCCCGCCGCGATCGAGGCGAAGCTCACTGGCGACAATGCCCGCAAGATCAAGGCGGTGATGGTCGTCCACAACGAGACCTCGACCGGCGCGACCAGCCGGATCGCCGAGATCCGCCAGGCGATCGACTCAGCCGGCCATCCGGCGCTGTTCATGGTCGATACGATCTCGGGGCTCGCCTCGGCCGATTTTCGCCATGACGAATGGGGTGTCGACATCACCGTCTCCGGCTCGCAGAAGGGGCTGATGCTGCCGCCGGGCCTCGGCTTCAACGCGATCTCCGGGAAGGCTTTTGCCGCCGCCAAGGCCAATCCGACGCCGCGTTCCTATTGGGACTGGCAGGAGATGGTGAAACTCAATGCCGGCGGCTTCTTCCCCTACACGCCGGCGACGAACCTGCTCTACGGGCTGAAGGAGGCGCTCGCGATGCTGCGCGAGGAAGGACTGGAGCAGGTCTTCGCCCGCCACCAGCGCCTCGCGAGCGCCTGCCGCGCCGCGGTCGAGGCTTGGGGGCTCGAGGTGCTGTGCCAGAACCCGGCCGAGCATTCGCCGGTGCTGACCGCGGTGCTGATGCCGCCGAGCCATGACGCCGACCGCTTCCGCAAGATCGCGCTGGAGAAATACAACATCTCGCTCGGCTCAGGGCTCGGAAAAGTCGCTGGCAAGGTCTTCCGCATCGGCCATCTCGGCGAGTGCAACGAGCTCGCCTTGCTCGGCGCGCTGTCGGGTGTCGAAATGGGGCTGGCGGCGGCCGGCGTGCCGCATCGCAGCGGCGGCGTCCAGGCGGCGATGGCCTCCTTCGAGGCGCGCCATGACGGCAACCGGCCGCAAGCGGCCGCCTGAGCGATGGCTGCGGACATAGCCATGTCACATTCGCCGGATTCCGTGCTGCTGTCTGTCGAGGCCGGCCTCGCGACGCTGACGCTCAACCGCCCGGCTGTGCTCAATGCCTTCGACGCAGCGATGGCCGAGGCTTTCGAGCAGCGCATCGAGGAGATCGCGGGCCGCGACGATGTCCGCGCCATTCTGATCAGGGGGCAGGGCAGGGGGTTCTGTGCCGGCGGCGACGTCGCGCAATTCCTCGGCGCCGACCCGGAAGTCGCGATCGAGGCGATCATCCGGCCGCTCCATGCCGGGCTCTTGCGGCTCGACGGGCTGACGCAGCCGTCGCTCGCCTGCCTGCACGGCCCTGTCGCGGGGGCCGGATTCAGCCTCGCGCTCGCCTGCGATCTGGCCATCGCTGCAGACGATGCCAGGTTCACGCTCGCCTATGCCCGCATCGGCGCGACACCCGACGGCTCGGGCACCTATCATCTGCAGCGCGCGGTCGGGATGAAGCGGGCGAAGGAGATCGCGCTCCTGGCCGACACGCTGGACGCCGGCGAGGCACTGCGGCTCGGTCTCGTCAACCGCGTCGTCCCGGCGGCACAGCTGGAGAGCGAGGCCCTGACGTTGGCCCATCGCCTGGCAGCCGGGCCGACGCAGGCCTATGGCCGGATCAAGGCGCTGCTGAATGCCTCCGGTGGCAATACCCTCGCCGCGCAGCTCGAGGCCGAGCGCGAGGCGTTTCGCGTCTCGACCCGCACGGCCGATTTCCGGGAGGGCGTGACGGCCTTCCTCGCCAAGCGACCGGCCCGGTTCGGCGGCAACTGAACGCGATCGCGCGACCTCGCGATCTGGTGATTGTGCACCTGCGAAAACGATCCCGAAATCGCCGCAATCGCCTCCATATCATAAGCGTGCTTATGATATGGAGGCATGCCGGATGCAGCGTCCGCTCAAGCGGGAATTGACCTTTCAGCTCGTCGAGACGGCGCGGCTGTTGCGCACCCATGTCGATCAGCGCGCGCGCCAGCACGGGACGACGCGCGCGCAGTGGGGCGTTCTCGGCCGCCTGCGCCGCCATGAAGGCTTGAACCAGGCGACGCTGGCGGAATGGCTCGATCTGCAGCCGATCTCGCTCGCCCGGCTGATCGACCGGCTGGAGCAGCAGAAGCTGGTCGAGCGCCGGCCCGACCATGCCGACCGCCGCGCCCATCTCCTGCATCTGACGCCGGCCGGCCGGGCGCTCGTCGACAGCCTCGACGCCCTGCGCGGCGAGATCGCCGGCGAACTGCTCGATGGCATCCCGGACGATGCCATCGCGACGACCCTGGCGACGCTCGCGGCCCTGCGCGAGCGCATCCGCCCAGTGCGCGACGAGCGCGTCACCCGCCCCACCGACACCGCCGCCTGAACGGGTTTTCGACCATGAAGCGTTCCACCCTCCTCGTCACAGCGGCCCTCTTCGCCTTCGCGGCCGGCGGCATCTGGTTCGCCACCTCGCGGCACGCGGCCGATCCGGCCGAGCAGGCCCGCCTGGCGAGCGCCGGCCGCGGCGGAGCAGGCATTGCGGTGGCCGTCGTCACTGCCGTCGCCGAGCAGGCCGACATGCCGGTGCGCAAGCGCGCCATCGGCTTCGTCGAGACGCCGGCGACCGTGGTGGTGAAGTCGCGCATCGACAGCCAGATCGTCGATCAGCACGTCGTCGACGGCCAGTTCGTCAAGAAGGGAGACTTGCTCTTCACCCTCGACGATCGCGACATCAGGGCCCAGATCGACAAGGACGAAGCGGCGATCGCGCGCGACGAGGCGACCCACAAGCGCGCCGAGACGGATCTCGCGCGCTATCAGCAGCTTCTGGCAAAAAATGCCGGCACGCAGCAATCGGTCGACCAAGCCACCGCCGACGAGCGCTCGGCAGCCGCCACGATCCTCTCCGACAAAGCGACGCTGGAGGCCGACAAGCTCAAGCTCGGCTACACCAGGATCGCAGCTCCGATCGATGGCCGGATCGGCGCCGTCCAGGTCACGCCCGGCAACCTCGTCTCGGCCAACAGCACCGGCACGGGCCTCGTCACCATCACCCAGATGAAGCCGCTGCGCGTCACCTTCACCCTGCCGGAGCGCGAGCTGCCGGTGCTGCAGGGCGCGCTTGCCTCGGGCAAGCCGGTGCCGGTCACGGCAAAGGTTCCCGACGCCGGCAAGGAGCCGGCCAGGGGCACGCTCAACTTCGTCGATTCCGCCGTCGACATGAGCTCGGGCACGATCACCGCCAAGGCGCTCTTCGGCAATGACGACCTCGCGCTCTGGCCAGGCCAATACGTCGATGTCGAGATCGCCGCCGACACGCTGAACGACGTCACCGTCGTGCCGTCCGTCGCGGTCCAGACCGGGCAGAAGGGCGCTTACGTCTATGTCGTCAAGGCCGATCAGACCGTGGCGCTGCGCCAGGTCAAGGTCGCGCTCGGCGATGGCGACAGGATGGCGCTGAGCGAAGGCGTCAGGCCGGGCGAGCGCGTCGTCACCGACGGGCAACTGCGGCTCAAGGACGGCGCGAAGGTGCGCGAGCGCGATCCCGAGAAGAGCGCGCCGGCCACGCCGCAGCCGACGCCGGTGGCGGAGGGGGCGAAATCATGAGCATCTCCGGATTCTGCATCCGCCATCCGGTCGCGACCATCCTGATGTCGGTGTCGCTCGTGCTGGCGGGCGCCTTCGCCTATCGCTTCCTGCCGGTCGCGGCGCTGCCGCGCGCCGAGTTCCCGGTCGTCAACGTTTCGGCCCAGCTGCCCGGCGCTTCGCCGGACACCATGGCGACCTCGGTTGCGACGCCGCTGATCAAGCAGTTCGCCACCATCGCCGGCATCGATTCGATCGCGACCTCGAATTCTCAAGGCTCGACCTCGATCGCGATCCAGTTCGTGCTGAACCGCAACATCGACGCGGCCGCCGCAGACGTGCAGGCCGCGATCACGCGGGCGCAGAAGCAGCTTCCGCTCGAGATGACGACGCCGCCGAGCTACCGCAAGGTCAATCCGGCCGACGCGCCGATCATCCTGCTCGCCCTGAAGAGCGACGTGATTCCGCTCTCGAAGCTCGACGCCTTCGCCCAACAGGTGATCTCGCCGGCGCTCTCGACCGTCGACGGCGTCGCGCAGGTGCTGATCTTCGGCAGCCAGAAATATGCGGTGCGCATCCAGATCGATCCGGTCGCGCTCGCTGCGCGCGGCATCGGCGTCGACGAATTGCAGGCCGCGATCACCGCGACCAACGCCAACACCCCCGTCGGCACGCTGCAGAACACGCAGCAGCAGCTCACCATCCAGGCGAGGACGCAGCTCGCCGACGCCGCCCAGTTCGCCAACGTCATCATCACCACGCGCAACGGCAAGCCGGTCCGCCTCGGCGACGTCGCCAAGGTGATCGACTCGGTCGAGAACGCCCAGACCTCGAGCGCCTATGACGGCACGCCGGCCGTCGTTCTCGCGGTGCAGCGCCAGCCCGACGCCAACACCGTCGAGGTCGTCGATCGCGTCAAGGCGATGCTGCCGAGCTTCTCCGAGCAATTGCCGGCGGCTGCCGACATCGCCCTGCTCAACGATCGCTCCCGCTCGATCCGCGCCGCGGTCGAGGACGTGCAGTTCACGCTGGCCTTGACCGTCGCGCTCGTGGTGATGGTCATCTTCGTCTTCCTGCGCCGGGTCGCCGCGACCTTCATCCCGGCCATCGCGGTGCCGATCTCGGTCGTCGCGACGCTGGCCGCGATGTATGTCTTCGGTTTCTCGATCGACAACATCTCGCTTCTGGGCCTCACGCTCTCGGTCGGCCTCGTCGTCGACGACGCCATCGTCATGCTGGAGAACATCGTCCGCCACATGGAGGAGGACGGGCTCCCGGCCTATGACGCGGCGCTGAAGGGCGCCGGAGAGATCGGCTTCACCATCGTCTCGATCTCGCTTTCGCTGGTCGCGGTCTTCATTCCCGTCCTGCTGATGGGCGGCGTCATCGGCCGCATCTTCAACGAGTTCGCGGTCGTGGTGACGGTCTCCATCCTAGCCTCGGCCTTCGTCTCGCTGACGCTGACCCCGATGCTGTGCTCGCGCCTGCTCTCGGGCTATGGCGACCATCACGAGGAGAACGCCTTCGGCCGCGTGCTGGAGCGCGGCTTCTCGGCTCTCCTCAACGGCTACGACAAGACGCTGGCTTTTTGCCTGCGGGTGAAGCCGTTGATGCTGCTGACTTTCTTCGCGACCCTCGCGGCCAGCGTCTGGCTGCTCCAGACCTCGCCGAAGGGCTTTTTCCCGCAGGAGGACATCGGCCAGCTCCAGGTCTCGACCGAGGCGCGCCAGGACGTCTCCTTCCCGGCGATGCAGGCCTTGCAGGGGCAGGTCGCCGAGGTCTTCCGCCGTTCGCCCCACGTCGCCCATGTCGCCTCGACCGTCGGCGGCAGCACGGGTGCCGCCTCGGCGCTCAACGCCGGGCGCCTCTTCGTCGAGCTGAAGCCGCAGACGCAGCGGCCGTCCTTGCAGAAGGTGCTGGCGGATCTGCGCCGCGATCTCGCGCAGGTCGCGGGCATCAATGCCTACATGACCCCGGTCCAGAACCTCAACATCGGCGCGCGCTCGTCGAAGAGCCAATACCAGCTCGTCATCCAGGGCCTCGACCAGGGGCTGATGAACGACTGGTCGGTGAAGCTCGCCGACGCGATGTCGCAGGACCGCGCGGTCTTCACCGACGTCACCACCGATCTCCAGAACAGCGCGCTGGAGGCCACGCTCGTCGTCGACCGCGACAAGGCCAACCAGCTCAAGATCGGTTCCGACGTGCTGCGCTCGACGCTGTATTCCGGCTTCGGCGTGCGTCAGGTCTCGACCATCTACACCACCGGCGACAGCTATCAGGTCGTGGTCGAGTTCAATCCCGGTGGCTCCGGCTGGACACCCGACCGGCTCGACCAGATCAGGGTCCGCGCCACCAACGGCACGCTCGTCCCGGTCGGCGCCTTCGCCCGTGTCGAGCGCACGGCCGGCCCGCTGACGGTCAACCAGCTCGGCCAGCTTCCGGCGGTGACGATCTCCTACAACCTGCCGGCCGGCGTGGCGCTCGGCGACAGCGTCAACCGCATCGCCGCGATCAAGGCCGAGATCGCCCTGCCGGCCTCGCTTTCGACCACGCTTGCCGGCACCGCAAAGACCTTCCAGGATTCGCTCGCCAACCAGGGCCTGCTGATCGCCGGCGCGATCCTGACGATCTACATCGTGCTCGGCATCCTCTACGAGAGCTTCATCCACCCGCTGACGATCCTGACCGGGCTGCCCTCGGCTGCGATCGGCGCGCTCGGCGCGCTCAGGCTGTTCGACCTCGACCTCTCGGTCATCGCCATCATCGGGCTCCTGATGCTGATCGGCATCGTCAAGAAGAACGCGATCATGATGATCGACGTGGCGCTGGTGCTGCGCCGCGAGGGCAGGAGCGCGACTGAGGCCATCCACCAGGCCTGCGTCATGCGCTTCCGGCCGATCCTGATGACGACGCTCGCCGCCCTGATGGGCACGCTGCCGATCGCGCTCGGCGCCGGCGCCAGCGCCGAACTGCGCCAGCCGCTCGGCATCGCCGTCGTCGGCGGGCTGATGATCAGCCAGGTGCTGACGCTCTACATCACGCCGGTGCTGTTCATCTACATGGACGGGCTGAGCGAGGGGCTGGGGCGGGTTTTCGCAAGGCGCAAGCCGGGGCAGGGCACGGTCACGACTGCGCAACCGGCGCCGGCCGAGTGACGGCCGGCGCGTCAGGCGCAGCCGCTTTCGGCACGAGCCAGCCGCGATAGCGCACCAGCGGCCCTATCAGCGGCAGGCTCAGCCCGACATCGAAGCCGAAGCGGCCCTCGGCATCGACGAACTCGCGCGAATCCGAGCGCGGCAGCAGGAAGCGGGGCGCCGGCAAGCCGAAGACGGTCGCTGCTGTGATCGGCAGGTCGAGCCCGCCATCGCCCGCAGCGAGGCTGAAGCTGAAGGCGCCCGGCCCGAAACGCTCCTGCAGGCGACCGCCGCGCGACAGCGTCAGATACGATGAAAAACGCCGGCCGGCGAAATTGCGCGTCCAGGTCTCGGAGCCGTCGTCATGGCGCTCGATCGTCACGGTGACCGGGATGGCGCTGCCGGCTTCGGGCAGGCCGACGATCCGGCGCGCCAGCCACGCCAGCGGGTTGCGCCCGGTCTCGACCTCCGCCAGCCCCTGCCAGACGGGCACGGCGTCGCTGTCGTGCAGGCTGCGCAAGACCGTGGGCAGGCCGGCATAGGCGGCGTGGCCGAGCGCACGCGCGGCGAGTGCGGGGCCGCGCGCCGTTGATGTCCGGGCGGTCGTGATCGCATAAGGCGCCATCTCGGCCTCGATCTCGCCGAGCGCCAATGCGCCCGCCGCCGGCCGTGCGCCGGGGGCGATCCGGTCCGCCGTGAGCGCCCGCACCGCCGCGCCCGCCGGCAGCGTCGGCACCTGCGGTCCGTCGCCTCGCTCCGCCAGCAGCGACCAGCGCGCGCTGCGCAACTGGCCGGCCTCGTCGAGCCCCGTCGCTTCGACCAGCATGCCGCCGCGATCGGAGGTCGGCAGCCGCGTCAGCGTCCGCGCCGCGAGCAGATAAGGGATCAGCGGAGCGAGATCCCTGATCCAGCCAGCGCGCCGGAGCCGCGCCAGCATGGCGATGCCGGCCTGTTCGATCCGCGATTCCAGCCCGGCATGAAAGGCGACGCGCGAGCGCACGCGCAGACCCGGTCCCAGCGTCTGCGCATCGACCGTCTCGACGACGGCGGTCCGGCGCGCGCCTAGGCCGGGCATCGCGATCCGCCTGCTCTCGATCCAGGCATCAGCCTCCTGCAACTCGCCCTCGCGCCAGACCGGCACCGGCCGGCCGGCATAGCTCAGGATCGCCGCGATCACCGCTTCGCCGACCTCGCTGCGTCCGCCGGGCGTGATCGCGATGTCGATCGTGTCGATCCGCCGCCAGCCCGCCGTCAGCGCCGCGACGGCAGCGGCCGAGAGCGCCGGCGTCGAGGACGCGCCAGTCAGCGCGACGAGGCCGCGCGCCTTCGCCACGTCGTCCAATGCGGCACCATAGCCGAGGATGTAGTCGCGTGCATCGGCGAGATCGACGACATGGGCGCCGGCCATCAGCGCTGCTCGCGCAAGATCATGGCTCGCGCCTTGGAATGGGCCGGACGCGTCGATCACCAGCCAGGGCGACAGCGCAGCGAGCCGGTCGAGATCATGGCGATGGTCGAAGGCGAGCCCTGAGACGACGGTTCCGCTCGCCGGCGTGATGCCGCGCGCCAGTGCCTGCGCCTCGGCGTCATCGCGCGAGGTCAGTACGAGATCGAGGCCCGGCATCCGAGCGAGATGGGCGGCCAGCCGCCGGCCGAACACGCCGGTCGCACCGACCAGCAGCACGCGTTTCCGGGTCATGTCGTCTCCGGCAGGCTGAAGCGGTGGCGCTGCGTCGGGTCGGGCATCTCGCAGGTGGTCTTTCGGCCGAAGAGCCGGTAGCGGTTGCGCGCGACCCGGTCGTAGAGCCAGTCGCGCCAGGCCCGCGGCAGGATGCGCCCCGCCAGCAACAGTCGCGCCGGCCCGTCGAGGTGGGCGAGCAGCGCCAGCACGCCATCGGACTTCGCCAGCGCGACCCCGTTCTCGACGAAAAGGAAGCTGTCGGGCTCGTCCGGATCGATCCCATGCGCCAGCGCCAGCGCGCGGCCATCTCGAGACTGGATCGCGACAAAACGAATCTCATGGTCGCGCTCGTGCCGCAGCGTGTGATGCACGCCGCCCGAGCAGAGCACGCAGACGCCGTCATAGAGCCAGATCGGGGCAGGGCCGGTCATCCGCGCTCGTCCCGATAGTGCCCCTCCTGGTAGAGCAACTCGCCGAAGAGCCGGTGGGTCAGGCTGAGCGTGAACGCGAAGGTTCCCGGTCCGGTCGCGCGATGACCGACGGTGAGCGCGCCCGGCGAGAGCCAGCCGGGCAAGGCCAGCCTGAGGCGGCCGAGATTGAGCCCATAGCCGGCGCTGCGAAAGACGAGCGCGCCATCCTCGACACCGGGCCGAAGTGCCATGGTGATGCCGAAGCCGATATACTCCTCGAGCCCCGTCGGCCCCGAAAAGCGTTTTGCCGAATGGATGACCTGCGGGAAGCCGATCTTCTTTGCGTAAAGCCGTGTCCAGGTCTGGCCGCCCGTCGCCATGTCCTCGGTCACCGTGACGACACTGGCGACATCGCTGTCGAGGCAGATCGGCAGCGGCGCGCCGATCAGGCGCAGGGCGTGCGACAGCAGGCGGCCGGCCCGGTTCATCCGCACCGTGGCGATGTGCCCGACATAGGTCACGGCTGCGTTGCCGCTGAGCCGTTTCGAGAAGCGGGCGCGGATGTCGGCCGGAAGCGCGTTCCACTGGTGAGCACCGAGCAGCGTCCGGAACCGGAGGTCGGTCAGTTCGACGGGTGTCGCATGTCCGGCCGCGGGCCCGCTCTCGATGTCCTGGCGTGCTTGCGCGCGCATCGTGGTGCACTCCGTGGGACGGTGGCCGCCCGTGTCAGCCTTTTCCGCCGGGAAGGTAGGAGGCGATCTTCGCCCCGAGCCTGAGCAGCATGTCGCGCTTGCCCTGCGGGATGGAGAGCATCTGGCCGTACCAGCGGTCGAGCGCGCTGGTGAACTCCAGCATCTCCTTCAGCCGCCGGCGCGCCAAGGGGCTGACCTTCGCGTCCCTTTCGGCCTCCGCCACGCAAGCCTGCAGCGCCGCCAGCGCCGGGTCGATCTCGCGCGCCTTGCGCCCGGCGGCGATGCGCGCCGCGATCTCCCAGACATCGGTCTCGGCCTCGAAATGCTCGCGCCGGTCCTGCCGCATCGGCACGCGTCGGATCAGGTTCCAGGCGAGGAGTTCCTTGAGCGAGTTAGAGACGTTGGAGCGCGCCATGCCGAGGCTGTCGCAGATGTCCTCGGCCGTCAGCGGCCGCTCGGCCAGATAGAGGAAAGCGTGGATCTGGCTGATCGAGCGGTTGACGCCCCATTGTCCGCCGAGCTCGCCCCATTGCAGGATGAACTGCTCCAGCGGCGCCGGGATCGTGTCGGTCTCTTTCGTAATTTCTGTCATAACAGAAATATAAGACAAGACCGCTTGCCGCGCAAGCGCGATGCCGTTGTCGTCAGGCCGTCGGCTTTAGGTAGGGCCGCTTCACGCCCTGCTCGGCGAAGGTCGACCGGTTGCTCTCGCGCCGCTTCTTCACCTCGGCGCGGGCGATGGTGCGTAAGTGCACCTCGTCGGGGCCGTCGATGAAGCGCAGCGCCCGGCCCCAGCTGTAGATGAAGGCGAGGGGAGTGTCGTTCGAGAGCCCGCCGGCGCCGAAGACCTGCATGGCGCGGTCGGCGATCTTCGTCTGCAGCCGGGTCGCCGCGACCTTGATCGCGGAGACCTCGGTGCGTGCGGTCTTGTTGCCGTATCTGTCCATCATCCAGGCGGCGCGCAGGCAGAGCAGGCGGGCCTGGTCGATCTCCATGCGGCCCTCGGCGATCCAATCCTGCACATTGGCGTAGTCGGCGAGGTTGCGGCCGAAGGCCTTCCGCTCCAGCGCGCGCTCGATCATCAGTTCGAGCGCGACCTCGCATTGCCCGATCGAGCGCATGCAATGGTGGATGCGGCCGGGCCCGAGCCGCGCCTGCGCCAGCGCGAAGCCCGCGCCCTCCTCGCCGAGCAGATTGGCGGCCGGGACGCGAACCTGAGCGAAATCGGTTTCGGTGTGGCCTTCCGGCGAATGGTGGTTGAGCAGCGGCAGGTTGCGCATCACCGTGAGGCCGGGCGCATCGATCGGCACGATCACCATCGAATGGCGCTTGTGCGGGTCGGCGTCGGGACGCGGGTCGGAGAGCCCCATCACGATGCAAAATTTGACGTTGGGGTGCAGCGCCCCGGTCGTCCACCATTTCCGGCCGTTGATCACGTAGTCGTCGCCGTCGCGCAGGATCGTGGTCTGCAGGTTGGTCGGATCGGAGGAGGCGACGCCGGGCTCCGTGATGCCGACGCAGGAGCGGATCTCGCCGTTCATGAGCGGCACGAGCCAGCGCTCGCGCTGCTCCGGCGTCGCGAACATGTGCAGGATTTCCATATTGCCGGTGTCGGGAGCGTTGCAGTTGAACACCTCGGACGACCAGTAGAGCCGGCCCATGATCTCGGCGAGCGGCGCATATTCGAGATTCGTCAGCCGCGTGCCGGGCTCGTCGGCCTTGAGTGCGGGGATGAACAGGTTCCACAGGCCCTCGGCCTTCGCCCGCGCTTTGAGCCCGTCGATCAGCGCCATCGGATAGCGCCCGGCCTCGGTCTCGGCGCGGTAGGTCGCATCGGCCGGCTGGACATGGGCGTCCATGAAGTCCTGCAGCCTCGCGCGCAGCCCCTCGACCTTGTCGGAATAGGCGAAATCCATGGCGTTCCTCGTATTGTCTCAGTTTTGTCCGTCGATCACGGCCTGCGCCCTGAGCGCGAAACTCTCGGCCATCGCGCCGACATCGGCGGCGTTCTCGGCCGCCGCATTGCCGGATTTCACACGCGCCGCGATGCCGTCGAGGATGACCGCGAAGCGGAACAGCGAAAAGGCGAGATGGAAGCGCCCCGGACCTTCGTTGCGGCCGGCGGCTGCGATATAGCGCTCCAGATATTCGGCCCGGCTCGGAATGCCGAGCGCCTCGCGGTCGAGCCCGACGATCCCGGCATACATCGCCGGCGTCGAATGCCAGGGCAGGCACGAAAAGGCGACGTCGGACAGGGGATGGCCGAGCGTCGACAGCTCCCAGTCGAGCACCGCGACGATGCGCGGCTCGTCGGCCGCGAACATCAGGTTGCCGAGCCGGAAATCGCCATGGACGATGGTGGTCTCGGCGCTCTCGTCGAGGTTCTCCGTCAGCCAGTCGATGACCCGGTCGATCGCCGGGATCGGCCGCGTCCCGGTCTCGCGCCATTGCCCGCCCCAGCGCTTGAGCTGGCGGGCATAATAGTTGCCGGGCCTGCCGAAATCGGCGAGGCCTGCCGCCTGCCAGTCGAAGCCGTGCAGGGCGGCCAGCGTCCCGGCCATGGTGAGATACATCGCCCGGCGCTCGTCGGGGGCGACGCCGGGCAGGGCGGTGTCGTGGAAGACGCGGCCGTCGAGCCGCTCCATCAGGTAGAACGGTGTGCCGACGACGTCGTCCTGCTCGTGCAGCAGCAGCACCGGGGGCACCGGCACGGCCGAGCCCGCCAGCGCCTTCAGGATGCGGTATTCGCGCTCGACCGCATGGGCCGAGGGCAGGAGCGGGCCGGGCGGCTTCTTGCGCAGGACGAGACGGGTGCCGGCGTCCGGGTAGGACAGGAAGAAGGTCGGGTTGGACTGGCCGCCGCTGATCCGCTCAAGGCTGATCGTCCCACTGGCGCGGCCGGGCAGGGTCCCGCGCAGGAAGGCATCGAGCCGGGCCGGGTCGAACTCAGGGGGAACGGAGGCGGCGCCAGCGGACATGGCCGGCATCATCGTGAGGCGGGGCGCGCCGGTCAACGCGCCGCGGCGATCTCCGCCGCCAGCTTCTCCGCCATCATCACCGTGGTCAGATGCGTGTTGGCGCGCACCACCTCGGGCATGATCGAGGCGTCGATGACGCGCAGACCCGTGCAGCCGATGACCCGGCCGCACGGATCGACGACGGAGCGCGGATCGTCGGGCGCGCCCATCCGGCAGGTGCCGCTGGCATGCTGGGCATCACCGCATTCGGCGTAGAGCCAGTCGTCGAGTTCGGCATCGTTCAGCCTGTCGTTGATCGGCCGGCCGCTCAGCCCGTATTCGACCCGTGAGGCGATCGCCCCGACCGCGTCGGTCGCGGCCAGTTGCTCCAGCCGCCGCACGCCGTCGCGCATGCGCACGAGGTCGCTCTCGTCGGAGAGCATGCGCTCGTCGACCTGCGGATCGATCGCCGGATCGGTCGTCGTGATCGCGACCCGGCCCTGGCTGAAGGCCTGGTAGACCGAGACGGCGAGCCGGCCGATCGTCAGGTCGCCATTGCCGAGCGCGGTGAGGTTGCCGGCGATGACGATCATGTCGTTCTCGCCGGCACCCATCAGGCCGGAGCCGTAGCGCAGGCAGCAATTGGTGTGGCGATGCATCGGCGTGTCGACCACGGTGTTCTCGCGCAGCCTCAGGATGAACGGCATGATGGGGTGGTCGAGCAGGTTCTCGCCGACCGGCAGGTCGGCGACGACCGGAATGTCGAGCGCGGCCAGCAAGGCCTTCGGCCCGATGCCGGAGCGCTGCAGGATCGCGGGCGAATGGATCGCGCCGGCGCTGACGATGACCTCGCGCGTCGCCCGCGGCGAGAAACGCTCGCCTCCGACCATGACCTCGACGCCGTTGGCATGGGGCCGGTTGCCCTCGAAGGTCAGCGCCCGGACCAGCGCGTTGCCGACGATCGTCAGGTTCGCCCGTCCGCGCGCCGGTTCGAGATAGCCGTCATTGGTCGAGACGCGGATGCCGGCCCGGCTGTTGATCGCATAGGGCGAGGCGCCGGTGCCGGTCGGCGCGTTGTGATCGTCGCACCAGCCATAGCCGAGCGACAGCGAGGCCGCCTTCAGGGCGAGGTCGACGCGGCCCCAGTTCGCCTCCGGCGCGCGATAGACCGGGATCGGACCTGAGTCGCCATGCCAGGGCTCGTGGCCGAAATTCACGTCGGTCTCGAGCCGGTTGAAGAAGGGCAGGACCTCGTTCCAGCCCCAGCCGGCGCAGCCTTGCGCCGCCCAGCGCTCGAAATCGTCCGGTACGCCGCGGATCGCGATCTGCCCGTTGATGGTGGAGGAGCCGCCCACAGTGCGTCCGCGCCAGAGCAGCTTCGGCGCCTGCCGCTCGGTCCGGCGCGCCAGGAGTTGCGGCCAGCGATAGTCGTCGTCGCCGATCGCCCGCATCGGGTTGGGAATCTTGATGTGGTCGGGCGTCTCGGCCGAGCGGAAATCGCGGCCGGCTTCGAGCAGCAGCACGCGGTGGGCCGGGTTTTCGCTCAGGCGGGCTGCGAGCACGGCGCCGGCGGAACCCGCGCCGATGATGATGGTGTCGTAGTCGGAGGCGATCATGGCGGACCCGTGCTCAGCAAGGATCGGACCAGCCTCTCACGCCGCGTCGAGCCCATACAGCGAATGCAGCGTCCGGACCGCGAGCTCCGTATAGGCCGCCTCGATCAGCACCGAGAACTTGATCTCCGAGGTCGTGATCGCGCGGATGTTGATGCCCTTCTCGGCCAGCGCCCGGAAGGCGCGCGCCGCGACGCCGGCATGCGAGCGCATGCCGACGCCGATCGCCGAGATCTTCACGACGTCGGTCGCGCCCTGCAGCGACTGGTAGGCGATGTCGGCGTGCCGGCTCTCCAGCAGGGTCCTGGCGCGCTCGTAATCGGCGGTCGGCACGGTGAAGGTGATGTCGGTCGTCGCCTGGTCGTCGGAGACGACCTGGATGATCATGTCGACATTGATGTTGGCGTCGGCGAGCGGGCCGAAGATCGCCGCGGCGACGCCGGGCTTGTCGGCGACGCGCCGGAGCGTGATCTGGGCTTCGTCGCGCGAGAAGGCGATGCCGGTGACGATCTGCTGTTCCACGATGTCGTCCTCGTCGCAGATGAGGGTGCCAGGTTTCGGATTGTCCGGGTCGTCGAAGGAGGAGCGCACATAGGTCGGCACGCGCTGGACCATGGCGATCTCGACCGAGCGCACCTGCAGCACCTTGGAGCCGAGCGAGGCCATCTCCAGCATCTCCTCGAAGGAGACCCGATCCATGCGCCGCGCCTTCGGCACGATGCGCGGATCGGTGGTGTAGACGCCATCGACGTCGGTGTAGATGTCGCAGCGATCGGCCTTGAGGCCGGCGGCGAGCGCGACCGCGCTGGTATCCGACCCGCCGCGGCCGAGCGTGACGATGCGGTTGCTGTCGCGATGCACGCCCTGGAAGCCGGAGCAGACCGCGATCTCGCGGTCGCGGTCGAAGCCGGCGACGATGCCGGCCGGCTCGACGCTCTCGATCCGCGACGAGCCGTGCGCGTCCGAGCCGTAGAGCGGGATCTGCCAGCCCTGCCAGGAGCGCGCCGGCAGGCCCATTTTCTTCAGCACGATCGCCATCAGGCCCGAGGTGACCTGTTCGCCGGAGGCGACGACGGTGTCGTATTCGGCCTGGTCGTAGAGCGGCGAGGCTTCCTTGCACCAGCCGACCAGCTCGTTGGTCTTGCCGGACATCGCCGAAACCACGACCGCGACCTCGTTGCCGGCGTCGAATTCGCGTTTGACGTGGCGGGCGGCGTTCCGGATGCGCTCGACGGTGGCGACGGAGGTGCCGCCGAATTTCATAACAAGACGGGCCATCGGATCGGCTTCTGGGCTCTCGCTCGACGCTCCGGGTCTGAGCCCGGACGATTGGTCGCCCTTGCAAGCGGCGAAGGGCGGGTGTCAATGACGGCCAGGGGCCGGGCTGTCAATGCGCCGCGGCGGCCGCACGCGTGAGGGAGAGACAAAGCCATGTCCGCGACCGCGCCACGCGACGGCTCGACCATCGATCCCGCCGAGGTCGCCCGCTTCGACGCGCTGGCGAAGAGCTGGTGGGATCCGAAGGGCCCGATGGCCGTCCTGCACAGGTTCAATCCGGTGCGGCTCGGTTTCATCCGCGACCTCGCCTGCGCCCGCTTCGGCCGCGATCCGAGGGCCCTCGATTCGCTGGCCGGCCTGACGCTGGTCGATATCGGCTGCGGCGGCGGCGTGCTCTGCGAGCCGCTGGCGCGGCTGGGCGCCGGGGTCATGGGGCTCGACCCCGCCGGCGAGAACGTCGCCGTGGCCCGCGCCCATGCCGACAAGACCGGGCTTGCGATCGACTATCGCCAGGAGACGATCGAGACGGTGGTCGCTGCCGGCGCGCGCTTCGACATCGTGCTCGCCATGGAGGTGGTCGAGCATGTCGCCGATGTCGAGGCCTTCGTTGCGGCCTGCTGCGCGGCGGTGAAGCCCGGCGGTTTGCTGGTGATGGCGACGCTGAACCGGACGTTGAAATCCTGGGCGCTCGCCATCGTCGGAGCGGAATATGTCCTGCGCTGGCTGCCGCGCGGCACCCATGACTGGAACCGCTTCGTCACGCCGGACGAACTCGGGGACGCGATCGAGGCCGGCGGCCTCGAACTGGGGGAGCGCACCGGCGTCGTCTACAATCCGCTGACCGACCGCTGGTCGGCCGCTCGCGACATGGACGTCAACTACATGCTGGCCGCGGGCCGGCCGGCCTGACGGCACACTACAAGAAGCGTCGTGAGACGGCGCTGCCGATCAGCAGAACCATGCCGGAGACCCCGCCGGCGATCGCCGAGGCCAACTGGGGGTGGATGGTGACGCTGTAGCCGAGCTTTCGCCACAGCAGCACGCCGCCGACGGCGCCTGCCAGCACGATCGCGCTGTTCAGGATGATGCCAAAGCCGCCGTCGCGCAGCGCCATGTCGGCCATCCAACCGAGCACCAGGGCCGCGAGCGCGATGACGCCGAGCAGGATCAGCATTTGGCCGGTTCCCATGTCGGGGATGCCGAGCATCAACAGCAGTGTGCGCATCGATCGATCCCCCCTGGCGATTCGATGATAGCATGCCTGCCGGTTCCGGTGAGGCCGTCGGGCCGTGGTCCCGCCGGGCGGAGACCTCTGTTTTGCGCTGCAATATAATTCCTTAGGGGGATGGCGCAGCGCAGCATGGCGTTGCATCATCGCCCGACTAGACTGAACGAAACCGCCGAGCGCGCGTCGCAAGCCGCCGGCGAGCGAGAACCGGGGAGAGACACGATGTCGAAGCCGCAGGCCAAGCCGGCGCTGAAGGACCTCTATGAACTCGGCGAATTGCCGCCGCTCGGCCATGTCCCGGCGACGATGTACGCCTGGGCGATCCGCCGCGAGCGCCACGGCCCGCCGCAGGACTCGTTTCAGGTCGAGGTCGTGCCGACCTGGGCGATCGGCGAGGAGGAGGTGCTGCTGCTCGTGATGGCCGGCGGCGTCAACTACAACGGCATCTGGGCGGGGCTGGGCCAGCCGATCTCGCCGTTCGACGTCCATAAGGGCCAGCTCCACATCGCCGGCTCGGACGCGTCCGGCATCGTCTGGGCGGTCGGCTCCAAGGTGAAGCGCTGGAAGGTCGGCGACGAGGTCATCGTCCACTGCAACCAGGACGACGGCGACGACGAGGAGTGCAATGGCGGCGACCCGATGTTCTCGTCATCCCAGCGCATCTGGGGCTACGAGACCGGGGACGGCTCCTTTGCGCAGTTCTGCCGCGTGCAGTCGCGCCAGCTCATGCCCAAGCCGAAGCACCTGACCTGGGAAGAGGCCGCCTGCTACACGCTGACGCTGGCGACCGCCTACCGCATGCTCTTCGGCCACGCTCCCCACACCATCAAGCCCGGCGACAACGTCCTGATCTGGGGTGCTTCGGGAGGCCTCGGCGTCTTCGGCGTGCAGCTCTGCGCGGCGTCCGGCGCCAATGCCATCGGCGTGATCTCGGACGAGACCAAGCGCGACTACGTGCTGGGGCTCGGCGCCAAGGGCGTGATCAACCGCAAGGACTTCGCCTGCTGGGGCCAGATGCCCACCGTCAATTCCCCGGAATACGATTCCTGGGTGAAGGAGGCGCGCAAGTTCGGCAAGGCGATCTGGGACATCACCGGCAAGAAGGACGTCGACATCGTCTTCGAGCATCCGGGCGAGGCGACCTTCCCGGTCTCCTGCCTCGTCGCCAGGCGCGGCGGCATGGTGGTGTTCTGCGCCGGCACCTCGGGCTTCAACATCACCTTCGACGCGCGCTATGTCTGGATGCGGCAGAAGCGCGTCCAGGGCTCGCATTTCGCCCATCTCAAGCAGGCCAGCGCCGCCAACCAGTTCGTCATCGACCGCCGCGTCGACCCTTGCATGTCCGAGGTCTTTCCGTGGGACAAGATCCCGCTTGCCCACCACAAGATGTGGAAGAACGAGCACGCGCCGGGGAACATGTCGGTGCTCGTCTATGCCCCGCGCACCGGCTTGCGGACCTATGAGGACGTGGTCGAGGCGCTGGCGGGGTGATCGGTCGCCGGCATGCGGGCTTGCGCGGAGCGACCATAACACTTAAACAATCGGTAAAGTGATTTTGCCGAGGCCGTCATGTCGCTCGTTCTCTACGCCCACCCGTTCTCCTCCTACAGCCAGAAGGTGCTGATCGCGCTCTACGAGAACGACACCCCCTTCACCTACCGCGTGCTCGGGCCGGACGAGCCCGAGGCCGGTGCCGAATTTGCGGCGCTCTCGCCGTTGAAGCGCTTCCCCGTGCTGGTCGACGACGGCGCGACGGTGCTCGAATCGAGCGTGATCGTCGAGCATCTCGGCCTGCATCATCCCGGCCCGGTCGCGCTCGTGCCGGCCGACCCGAAGGCTGCACTCGCGGTTCGCACGCTCGATCGACTCTTCGACAACCATGTGATGACGCCGATGCAGGCGATCGTCTTCGACCATCTCCGGCAGCCGCAGGATCGCGATCCCCACGGCGTCGCCCTGGCCCGCGAGAAGCTGGACGACGCCTATCGCTGGCTCGACGGCGCCATCGCCGGGCGCGAATGGGCCTGCGGCGACGCGTTCACGCTGGCCGATTGCGCCGCGGCCCCGGCGCTGTTCTATGCCGACTGGGTCCACGAGATCGATACCGCGTTTCCCCTGGCGCGGGCCTATCGGGAGCGGCTGCTGACGCGGCCGTCCTTCGCCCGGGCGGTCGAGGAGGCGCGTCCCTACCGGCCGCTGTTTCCGCCCGGAGCACCCGCGCGCGACTGATCGCGACAGCAGCATGCAAGCCCCGCGGACATGGCGGCCGGGCGTTCCCGCTCTGTCGGTCGAGCAGGTTGACGGCTAAAGCAGCGGCTCGAACAGGCGAACCATGCTGTCCTCCCCGCTTTTCCTGCGCTCGATCCCGGCGATCTTCACCTTGCTCTGGTCGTCGGGCTGGATCGTGGCCGGATATTCGGCGCTCTATGCCGATCCGCTGACCTTCCTGCTGGTTCGCTACGGCGCGGCCTGCCTGGTCATCACGACGCTGGCCCTTGCCCTGCGCGTGCCCTGGCCCGGCACGCCGCGCGCGATCGTCGATTGCATCGTCACCGGCATCCTCTTGAACGCCGTCTATCTCGGCGGCGTCTGGTGGGCGGTCCGGCACGGCCTGCCCGCGGGCATCTCCGGCCTGATCGCCGGCCTGCAGCCGATCCTGACGGCGCTGCTGGCGCCGGCGCTGGTCGGTGAGCGGATTTCGGCCCTGCGCTGGGCCGGCATCGTCTGCGGCTTCCTCGGTATCGCATTGGTTCTGGAGCCCAAGCTCGCCGGCGTCGCGCCTGCCGCGCTCTGGGGCGTGCTGGTCCCGGTCGTGGTCAACGTCGTTGGCATGTTCGCCGTCACCTTCGGCTCGTTCTACCAGAAGGCCCGCATCGTCACCGGCGACCTGCGCACGATCACGGCGCTGCAATACGCCGCCGCCTCCGTCGTCACGCTGCCCTTCGCCTGGGCGCTCGAGCCGATGCGGATCGAGTGGAACCTGACCATGGTCCTGGTGCTGGCGTGGTCGGTGCTGGCCTTGTCGATCGGCGGTGTCGGGCTCTATCTCTTCATGCTCCGGCGTGGCGAGGTCTCGCGGGTCTCGACCTTTCTCTACCTCGTGCCCGCGCTCGTCGCGGTCGAGGCCTGGCTCCTGTTCGGCGAGACGCTGACGCCGCTCCAACTCGTCGGCATGGCGGTCACGATCCTCGGCGTCGCGCTCGCCAGCCGCAAGTGACCGCCTGATCCGAAAGACGGCTTTTCGTCCCGAGGCGGTTCGGCGTATGCTGCGTCGCAACAAAGGGAGAAAAACCATGAGCGCCAACGCCGCCGTGAAGCCGCAGACGCCGAGCACCGCCGTCGACCTGATCGCTGCTGCGCTGCCCGGCTTCGAGACGCTGCTCGAACAGGCGGTCGCGGCCGTTCGCCAGAAGGTCCTGGTCGACGGCAAGATCTCCTCGGCGAAGCTCGAGGCCGAGCAGCATGCCGCCCACGGCCTGTCCTGGCTCGCGACCTATGTCATGGCGCTGCGCGAGATGAGGGCCTATGGCGAGCGCTTGCAGGCGCAGGATCGCTACGGCGCGACCGAGGACTACGCGCTCAAGGTCGGCGCCGGCGAATACGCCGCCCAGATTTTCGGCGGTATCCCGATGTCCCAGGGCGAGATCGTGCGCCTGCCCGCGCTCGGCCTGTCCGCCAAGGCCATCGCGGCCGCCCGCAGCGATGCGGCCGAGGCGTTGATCGGCGAGGGCAACACGCCGGAGAACCGCGCCCGTCTCGTTTCGCTGTTCAGCCAGGACCACGGCCTGATCAGCGTCGGCGACCCCGGTCTCGACGAGACCCTTGAAGCGATCCGCTCGGAGATGCGCCGCTTCTGCGCCGCCGAGGTGACGCCCCACGCGCATGAATGGCACCTCGGAAACGACTACATCCCGATGCCGGTGGTCGAGAAGATGGCCGAGCTCGGCGTCTTCGGCCTGACCATCCCGGAGGAATTCGGCGGCATGGGCCTGACCAAGGTCTCGATGTGCGTCGTCTCCGAAGAGCTCTCGCGCGGTTATATCGGCGTCGGCTCGCTCGGTACCCGCTCCGAGATCGCGGCCGAACTCATCCTCTGCGGCGGCACGGCGGAGCAGAAGGAAAAGTGGCTGCCGAAGCTCGCTGCCGGCGAGGTTCTGCCGACCGCCGTCTTCACCGAGCCCAACACCGGCTCCGATCTCGCAAGCCTGCGCACCAGGGCGACCAGGGACGGCGACGTCTGGAAGGTCCACGGCAACAAGACCTGGATCACCCATCCGGTCCGCGCCGACATCATGACCCTGCTGGTGCGCACCGATCCGGATGCCGCCGGCTATCGCGGCCTCTCCATGCTGATCGCCGAGAAGCCGCGCGGCAGCGACGAGGACCCGTTCCCGGTCGCCGGCCTCAGCGGCGGCGAGATCGAGGTGCTCGGCTATCGCGGCATGAAGGAATACGAGCTCGCCTTCGACGGTTTCGAGGTCAAGGCCGAGAACCTGCTCGGCGGCGTCGAGGGCCAGGGCTTCAAGCAGCTGATGCAGACCTTCGAGGCGGCCCGCATCCAGACCGCGGCGCGTGCCGTCGGCGTCGCCCAATCGGCTTTCGATCTTGGCCTGAAATACGCGCAGGACCGCATCCAATTCGGCAAGCAGCTGATCGCCTTCCCGCGCGTCGCCGACAAGCTGGCGATGATGGCGGCTGAAATCCTGATCGCGCGCCAGCTCACCTATTTCGCCGCCCGCGAGAAGGATGCCGAGCGTCGCTGCGACCTCGAGGCCGGCATGGCCAAGCTGCTCGGCGCCCGCGTCGCCTGGGCGGCGGCCGACAACGCGCTGCAGATCCATGGCGGCAACGGTTTTGCGCTGGAGTACCCGATCAGCCGCGTCCTCTGCGACGCTCGCATCCTCAACATCTTTGAGGGCGCGGCGGAAATCCAGGCGCAGGTCATCGCGCGGCGGCTGGTGGAGGGGTGAGCGCAGAGCCTCATTCAGGCTTGTAGGTCCCGTTATCCAGACCTTCGAGAGCCATCTCTGCGTCTGCCGAATAGGGAAGCCATCGGGTAGCCATAACCGCTTCGAACGCTCTGCGCGCCCGCGAGCGATCGATAGTCAGCGTCGCATGAGCAGCCATGTTGACGACGTGCAGATTGCGACTTGTAAGATACCTTAGAAGGACTCGTCGCTGATCTCCCGGACGCGACCGAAGTTCTCTGGTTACTGCATCCATGTTTTTGTATTGTATCCTGTATCCCGCGATCTCGCTCAGCTCTCCATGCTCGTACATGGCAACGCAGACGCGCTCGAACTCAGCGGCGAGATCGTCCGTTGCCCAGCCGGAATAGTCTGGCTTCTTCATTTCAGCACCTCGAACAGTCTAAGAGCATGGAGGCCGACGTTGGTGCGCTCTTCCCAGCTCTTGCCGCGCAGATGCTCACGAGGCGACTTGCCGCCGAAGCGGGGATTTGGCTTCTGGTACCAAGCCGTGATCTCGCGATGCTTGTAGATCGGCACACTGACCACATTGTTTCGACCGTCAATCATGGACGATGGAAATCGTTCAGCTCTTGCAGGCCCTTGCTCGACGATATGGTGCCGGTGATATCCCGGCCTCGCTGTGTGCGCGCCATCGATCAGTTCTTGCAGCGTCTTCGGTGGGTCGCGATAGGAGCGGATCGAGTGCTGCTCCTCGCGAAGCCACACGGCCCGCTCGATCGCGGCAAGCGCGGCCACGACGGCCAGCACGCGACGTGAGATGAACCGAGCAAGCCATCGAGCGACATCCTTTGCGATTCGGAGGACCGAGCCCTTGCCTGGCGGCGGCTCTTCGGGGATCGTCGGCGGCTCTTCGAGGGAAGGTCCGCCATTGTGGCCGATGCCGCTTGCCGGCGAGACGATGATCGGTGGCAAAAGGATCGGGTCGTTTTCGGTCCCTGTTCCGCTTGCGCGAGCCCATTGTCCGCCCTCCGGACTGCCGGCCGGAATGCGCGGCTGATCGGGGTCGAACTCCTTGCGCAGCACCTCGCCAAGCCTGTCCAGCGCAGCGATCATTCGGTCGCCGGCGAGCTTGGTCATGAGGGCGCTGCGGCGCGCGCGGGCGGCACGCATCGCGTCGAGCAGTCGATAGTGAGAAGAAGATTGCATCCGGCGCTGGTCTCCGCGGCGGATGCGGAGACTAGGCGCGATTTTCGGACCGGGGATAAGTCCGGCGTGTCAGAGTGGCGATGAAGTTGGCGCGCTCGGGCGTCGGCTCGCCGACGTCACCTTGTCGCCTGCGCCAGCTTGTCCCGTTCCGGCGCTCCCGGCAGACTGCTGACCAGCGCGCCGCAGATCACCAGCAGCCCCGGCAGCAGCATTTCCGCCATCGGCGCCTGGCCCAGCGCCAGGAACGCGGCGAGCGTGATCAGCGGCACGCGCAGCACGTCGGCGGCGCAGAGCTGGAGCGGGGAGCCGTGGCGCGAGGCGTTGGCGAGAGCCGCCTGGGTCATGAAGCCGCCGACGACGAGCGCCAGCGTCGCGGCGGCGATCAGCGCGATCTGCAGGGGCTGGAGACCGGCGATGTCGGGGCGGGGGCCGCCGAGCCATTCGGCCGGCACGAAGGCGGCGAGCGCGAGATAGAGCGGCAACTGGATCAGGTGCATCAGCAGGATGATGGTCAGGGTGCTGCGCCGCGCGGCGAGCTTCGCCAGCAGGATGTTGGTGCTGGTCAGCGCCGCGACGGCGCCGAGCGGCACCAGCAGGCCATAGCCGACGTCGGAATCGAACGGGCCGAGCAGCAGCGCCATGCCGGCGGCGACCATCGCCAGCCCGAAGGCGGGCACCTTCTCCGGCAGGCGCCGGCTGACGGCATAGACGATCAGCGCTGCGAAGAGCGGCCCGCTGAACTCGATCGTCGTCACCAGCGCCAGCGGCAGGCTCGCCACGCTCCAGATCAGGGCGAGCGAGCCCGCCATGTGGAGCAGGCTGCGCGCCACGTCGTCGCGCAGCCGGACATCGGCGAGCAGCGGCTTGTCCGGCGGGTTGAGCAGCAGCAGCACGACCGCGATCACGAGGCTGCCGCAGGAGCGCAGGATCGCGATCTCGATGATCGTGAACGAGGCCGACAGCGTCCTGATCGAGAGCGCGATCGCGACATAGGCCGCGAGATACGCGCTCATCCAGCCGGCGAAGGCCGCAAGGTTCCGGTCTGGCCGGTCCATGGGATGCCTTTCAGCATGCGTTCGAGGATCGCCATCCGCATCGGCACCGAGAGCTGGACCTGGCGGAAATAGCCTGCGTTCGGAAGGCTGTCGCATGACGGGTCGAGTTCGGAGAAGCGGGGCATCGGGTTGATGATCAGCGTGTCGGAGCGCGCATCGCGGATCTTCTGTGCGGTGATGGTGAAGGGTTCGGTTTCCTTCTCCTTGTCGATGGCGGCGTTGCCGAGCGTGGCATGGGCGAACTTGCTCATGTCCTGCATCTGGATGTTGAGCACGTCGTGGTCGAGCGTCTCGCGCACGTCGTGGACGACCGAGATCTGGCTGCCGAGATTGGCGAGCGTGATCATCGCCTCGCGCATCACCGGGTTGATCGCGGCGTCGCGGAGGACGCACAGGGTGAAGCGCTTCGGCGGCGACAGCCGCAGCATCTTGACGAAGGAGACCGCGAAGCGCGCGCGGGTGTCGCTCGACAGGGCGATGCTCAGCGTCTCGGGCTCGCCGCGCATCTGCCGGATCGCGAACAGGTCGATCAGCGCCTGGGAGGGGTGCTCGTCGGCGCCGTTGCCGGCGTTGATCACCGGAAGGTAGCTCAGCCGCGCCACGCGGTAGGGCATCTCCTCCTCGGCCGAGCGTACCACCAGGAGGTCGCTGTAGAGCTCGACGGTGCGGATATGGTCCTCGATCGATTCGCCCGTGCTGGTGCCGAGCCGGCTGCGGTCGGTGTCGTAGGCGTCGAGCGACTGGTGGCCGAGCTTGGCGGCCGCCGCCTGGAAGCCGAGCCGCGTGCGCGTGCTGCGCTGGTCGAAGAGCTGGGCGATCACCTTCGGTCGCCGACGCGGCGCCCATTCGTCGGCGAATTCGCCGTCCTCCTCCTCGCGCAGGAAGCGCTCGGCACGCGCGAAGACGTCGTCGAGGTCGAAGCGCGAGACCGAGTCCGCACTCAGGAGATCCTTGCCGCTGGGATAGTTCGGCCGCTGCATCAGGTTCCCCGGATCGCTCAGGTCGAAAATGAGACGATCACGCAACCTTAACGTAACGGTCGTTCGATTTCTTCGTTCCTGTCGCGCCGCGCGGCGGCCGTGTCCGGCCGGTCGGCACGCGGTTGCCGATGATCGGCAGCAGCGCGTCGAAGCTCACCGGCCGCGAGAAGATATAGCCCTGAATGCCGTGGACCGCGTATTTGCCGATCGTTTCGAGCTGCTCCTGGGTCTCGATGCCTTCGACGATCAGCCTGAGCTTGAGATCGTGGGCGAGCTGGGTGATCGCGTTCATCAGGTATTCCGCCTTGCGCGACGAGCCGATCTCGCGGCTGAAGGCCTGGTCGATCTTGATCGTGTCGATCGGCAGATGGGCCAGGTAGCTCAGCGAGGAATAGCCCGTGCCGAAATCGTCGAGCGCGATGCGCACGCCGAGCCCGCGCAGCGCGACCAGCCGCCCGACGACATGGTCGGCATCGTCGATCAGCGTCGTCTCGGTGATCTCGAGCGTCAGCCGGTGCGGTTCGAGGCCGGTCATGCGCAGCACCGCCTCGACGATCGCGACGAGATCGTGGTCGCGCTCGAACTGCCGGGCCGAGACGTTGACGCTGATGCCGACGCTGCGCGGCCAGGACAGCGCCGCCCTTGCCGCCTCCTCCAGCGCCCAGGCGCCGAGCACCTTGATCAGCCCGGTCCGCTCGGCCAGCGGGATGAAGGTCGCCGGGCTGACGGTGCCGCGCTTGGGATGGTGCCAGCGCATCAGCGCCTCGACCAGCGTCGCCGTGCCGGAGCGGGGATTGTAGATCGGCTGGTAGTGCAGCTCGAACTGGCCGGCGCGGATCGCGTCGCGCATCTCCGCCTCGATGGCGAGGTTCTCCTCGTGTTCGAGGCTGATCTGCGGCGTGTAGAGCACGAAGCGGTTCCGGCCGTCGAGCTTGGCGCGGTAGAGCGCGATGTCGACGCATTTCAGCGCTTCGTCGATGGTCTCGCCGCAACCGGCCGGCGCGATCCCCATGCTGGCAGTCGCGGTGATGTGGCGGCCGTTCACGAAGCGCTGGCGGCCGAGCAGCATGATCAGCCGCCCGGCCAGCGCGCAGGCCTCGTTGCCGTCGCGGGCGGTCGCGACCATGAACTCGTCGCCGCCGGTGCGCGCCGCGATGTCTCCCGGCTCCAGGCCCTGGCTGAGAGTCTCGCTGAAGGATTGCAGCAGCGCGTCGCCGACGTCGTGGCCGAAGGTGTCGTTGATCGTCTTGAAGCGGTCGATGTCGATCGAGATCAGCGTCAGCCGGGTTCCGGAGCCCTCGGCGGCGCGTATGGCGCGCATGAAGCCGCGGCGGTTGTAGAGATTGGTGATCGTGTCGTTGATCGCCAGATGCTCGAGCTCCTGCATCGTGCGCAGCCGCGCGACGAAGATCTGGTGGATGACGCTGGCGCTGGAGAAGGTCAGCACCGTGGTCAGCGCGACCGACAGGCCGATGACGAGATAGGCCGGGTCCAGCGTCGAGGCGAGCGCCAGCGCGAACGGCGTCGCGGCGAGCAGGACCTGCACGCGCGTGATCACCGGACGCGAGGTGTTGCGGCCCGAGATGCCGGCGAGATAGCCGATGGTCTGGGCGACCGCGAGCACGACGACCGGCTCGTAGGTGTAGCGCAGCACGGCATAGGCGCCGAAGGCCGCGACGAGCGCGGCCGTCGACCAGGCGCCGGCCATGGCCAGCATTTCGAGCCGCGCGATCAGGCCGGCCGTTGCCGTAGCCAGGTTCGTCGCCTGATAGACGCGGTGGGAGGCGAGCCGGAACAAACCGATCGCGATCATGCCCGCGGCCATGCCGTGGAAGACGGGATCCTGGCCGGTCAGGAATGCCGCGGCGACGAGGACGGCCGTGACCGTGACCGTTCCGATCAGGATCGTGCCGGGGGTGGCGTAGAGCGCCGCCACCAGTTCCGACTTCATCGATTGCTCGTCTTGGCGGAACGTGACCGTCATGATTGTCCCGGAAAGCCATGCAGTACGAAATGCGCAACCGCAGTCCGCATTTTTCCTAAAGAGTCATTAAGGAAAGGTGTGCTTTTGCGGCCCGCCGTCAGCGGCTGCATTAGGCATGAAGGCCTATCCCGTTGGTGGGCACCGGCGTGGCGCCGTCAGGGGAACGCGGTGCCTTGCGATCGGTTCAGCGGGCAAGGCCCGGCAGGATCGCGGCCGGATCGATCGCCGTCCCCATCGCCAGATAGCCGGTGCGGTTCGGATGCAGCTTGTCGCCGGGGCCGCCGCTGGTCGACTCCGGCACGAAGGCGGCTTTCAGCCCGCCCGTCGCCGGGTCGAGCGTCACCGCGTCGAAATCGACCACGGCGTCGAATGCGCCCGGGCTGCGGATGAAGGCGTTCAGCGCCTTTCGCTTTTCGTCCTGTTCGGGAAAGCCGTGGGCGGCGCTCGTGCTGCCGAGCGCGGTCGCGACGGTGGCGCCGACGACGCGGATGCCACGCGCCCGGAGCCGGGCGACGCCGTCGCGCATCGCGGCTTGCACGGCCTCTGCGCTGGCGTTGCCGTTCTTGCTGAAGTCGTTGATGCCTTCGAGCCAGATCAGCGTCGTCACGCCCGACAGCGAGAGCACGTCGCGTTCGAGCCGCTGACCCGAGGCAGGGCCACCCGGAAACGGCTTGGCCGGCCCGTATTCCGCCGGTCCCGCGATCTGGTTGCCGCCGATGCCGGCATTGATGACCGCGACGCGGTTGGCGCCGAAGGCCTGGGACAGCCGCCGCGCCAGCACGTCGGGCCAGCGATCGTCGCCGTTCATCGTCGAGGCGGTGCCGTCGGTGATCGAATCGCCGAAGCCGATGACGACCGGCGTCGCGGCTGGAGCCTGCATGTCGAGCGCATCGACGAAGAACCAGGAGGCGGTGGCATAAGGGTAGCTCGCCTCGCCATCCTCCTTGCCCCTGGCGCCGGTGCGCGGCGAACCGACATAGGAGGTCTGCAGCGCCTTGGCGTGCCAGGTCATCGGGCCGCTCTCGCCGACGACATGCAGCGAGACCGCGAGCTTGCGGCCCTCCAGCAGCGGCGAGGCCGGATCGGCGACGAAGGCGAGCTCGACTGGGTCGCTCCAGGCCGAGGCGCCGGGCTCGAGCGTCAGCGTGGCCTTGCCGGCGAAGGTCACCGGCCGGTTGGTTCCGGGCACGAGTGCGGCCGAACCGAGCTGCAGGCCGAGATGGACGTCGTCGAAGCTGACCGGCCTGGTCCCGAAAGCATTGCTCAGCCGGATGCGCGCCTGCCGGCCCCACAGGCTCGGCCGCAGGATCAGGCGAAAGCTCTGGTCGACGGCGCCGATGGCGGGGTCGGGAAAGGCGAAGCGCTGGTCGGGTTGCGCGGAGGGATTGCCGACCGGGTAGGGGCCCTGCACGGAGGCGGCCCAGACCGTCTTCCAGGCCGAGGCCCCGGACTGCGCCAGGGCGGCGCCGGTGAAACTCGATAGCAGCGTCATGATGATGAAAGCGGTCCGCAGCATGTGGTCCTCCCGTTTTTTGGCGAGGATGATGGCTCGCACGGGTGGTCGCAAGTCCGGCGGCCGTCCTCAGCCCGTCAGCCGCCACTTCGCGAAGCCTTCGCCGCCGTCGCCCACAGGCTCCGCCTTGAGCACGGCCGGGAGCTTGCCGGCCGCCGCCGGCGAGGTGACGAACGTCACGTTGACGTTCGCGGGCAAGGGCGCGAGCGCCCAGTTGCCGTCGGCCTCGGGCTGGATCGTCTTCCTGGCGAGGATGTAGCGCACCACGACGTCGCGGTTGAGATCGGGCGCCTCGAACACGACGGTCGTCTTCGTGCCGGGGAAGTTGCCGCCGCCCGAAGCCCGGTAATTGTTGGTGACGACGAGGAACTGCGCGGCGGGATCGACCGGCTTGCCGGCGAAGGCGAGATCGACGATGCGGTGCGCCTCGGGCGCGACGAGTTTGCCGTCATTGTCGTAGCGCGAGGCCTGCGTGACGTCGATCCGGTAGCTCACCCCGTCGATCACGTCGAAATTGAAGGCCGGGAAGCCCTGGTTGATCAGCGGCTGCTCCTCGGTCTTCGCCGGGTCGATCCGGTTGAAGATGCCGGCCGAGCGCTCCAGCCATTCCTTGACCTGCGCTCCGGTCACCCGGACGATCTGCACCGTGTTCGGATAGAGGTAGATGTCGGCGACGTTCTTCAGCGCCAGCGGCCCGGCCGGGATGTCGGTGTAGAAGCTCGGACCCGCGCGGCCGCCGGACTTGAACGGAGCGGCCGCCGACAGGATCGGCAGGGCCTTCAATGGCGTCTGCGCCATCAGCGGTCTGGCATAGGCGAGCTGCGCCTCGTTGACGATCTGGATCGAGGGATCGTCCGCGACCAGCGCGAAATAGCTGGTGATCGGCGAGGCGGTGGCGCCGACCGGCTCGCGCATATAGGTCAGCGTCGCCTCGTGGTCGGCTCTCACGCTGGCCAGCACCGCCGGCTCCGCGGCGGCCTTCGGCACGATCCTGCGATCGGCGGTGCGCTCATAGATCGGCTTCGGCTCGACCTTGAAGCCGGCGATGCGCCAGCGCTCGCCGCGCTTCTCCAGATCGAGGTCGACGATGCCGAGATGCGAGCCCCAGAAGCCGGGCTGGCAGGCCGGCTTGCCGTTGAGCGTCCCTTTGACGTTGTCGACGCCGGCGATCCCGTCGAAGGCCTTGGCGCCAGGGAAGACGAGATGCTGGTGACCTGTCAGGATCACGTCGATACCGTCGAGCTTCGAAAGATGCAGCGCTGCGTTTTCCTCCATGCCGCGACGCTCGCCGCCGGCGATGCCGGAGTGGCAGAGCGCCACCACGATGTCGGGCGCGGCCTCCAGCAGGCCGGGCAGATGTTTGTGGGCGGCATCGACGATGTCGGAGGCGACGAGCCGGCCTTCGAGATTGGCCTTGTCCCATTGCATGATCTGCGGCGGCACGAAGCCGATCACGCCGATCTTGACGACATGCTTGTTGCCGGTCTCGTCCTCGAAGCTCTGCTCGAACAGTCGCCAGGGATCGACCAGCGGATAGCCGCCGATCTTCTCGACATTGGCGCAGACCATGGGGAATTCGGCCTTGCCGAGGCCGGAATCGAGGAAGTCGAGCCCGTAGTTGAATTCGTGGTTTCCGAGCGTGCCGCAAACGTAAGGCAGTGTGTTCATCGCCGCCAGCATCGGGTGGGTATCGCCGGCCTTCAGCCCCTTCTTGTAGGCGATGTAGTCGCCGAGCGAGGAACCCTGCAGGAAGTCGCCATTGTCGAAGAGCAGGCTGTTCTTGACCTCGGCCTGAGCCGCCTTGATCAGGCTCGCCGTCTTGGCGAGGCCGACCGTGTCGTCGGCGGCGTCGCGGAAATAGTCGTAAGGCACGATGTTGACGTGCAGGTCGCTGGTCTCCAGCAGGCGGAGCTTCAGCCGCGCGGGCGCCTGCGCCTCGGCGAGCGAGGGCAAGGTGGACAGCGCGGCGACGGCGGCCCCGGCCTTCAACGTGTCACGTCGGCTCAATCGGATATTGCGTGACATGGCGGGGCTCCTGATCGCGTCGGGCGCGACGGGAGGCTAGCATTGCGGCGATGGCGTGACACGCCCAAAGCCGGAGACGACGATGATCCTGATCGGCCAATACGATTCTCCTTTCGTCCGCCGCATCGGCATCGCGCTCACGCTCTACGGACTGCCCTTCGAGCACCGGCGCTGGTCGGTCTTCGGCGAGGCCGACAAGGTGCGGGCGCTGAACCCGCTGACCCGCGTGCCGACGCTGGTGCTCGACGATGGCGAGGTGCTGGTCGACAGCCCGAGCATGATCGACTTCATCGACAGCCTGGTGCCCGAGGACAAGGCCCTGTTCCCGCGCCGCGAGCCGGCTCGCCGTCGTGCGCTCAAGGTTGCCGCGCTCGCCACCGGCCTCGCCGACAAGGCGGTCAGCCTGTTTTACGAACTGCGCTTGCACGAGCAGATCTCGGAAACCTGGGCGGGCCGCTGCCGCGAGCAGATCGCCGCGACGCTTGCCGTGCTCGAAAGCGATCGCGCCGCCCGTCCGAGCCCCTACTGGTTCGGCGAAAGCATCGGCCATGCCGACATCGCCGTCGCCGTCGCGTTGCGCTTCCTGGGTGAAGTCCATCCCGGCGTGATGGATGCGCAGGCCTGTCCGGCTCTCGCCGCCCATTGCGCGCGGCTGGAAGCGCTGCCGGTCTTCCGCGAGATCGCCCAGCCCTTCGCCGCACCGGCGTGACGCGGCTCAGCCGGCGCGGCTGGTGCCTTCCATGCGCAGCCGCCCGTCCGCGCCTTCGGTCCAGGCCCGGATCGCGCCGTCGGGCAGGCGCCTGGCCTTGACCAGCAAGGGCGCGCCTGCCGTCAGCGGCGCGACGCCGCGATAGTCGAGCGCGATCGGCTCGCCCGGCGCCAGCGTCGCGATGATGTTGAGCATCAGCGTCGCCTGGATCGGCCCATGCACGACGAGGCCGTCATAGCCTTCCTCCTCGGTGACATAGGGCAGGTCGTAATGGATGCGGTGGCTGTTGAAGGTGATCGCCGAATAGCGGAACAGGAAGACCGCGCTCGAGCCGACCTCCCAGGTCAGGTCGGCGGGCTCGGGCGTCGCGGGCGCCGGTGCGACCATTGGCGCCGCGCCGGGTGCAGCCGCCTCACGATAGACGATGTCGTGGCGCTCGCGCAGCGCTACGCCACGCTCGGTGACGATCTCGTGCTCGACGGCGACGAAGCAGAGCGGGCCGCTGCGGCCGTCCTTCGCCGTCACGTCGCGTACGGTCGAGCGGCGCGTGACTTTGTCGCCCTCGCGCAGCGGCTGATGCGTCTCGATCCGGCCGCCGGCCCACATCCGGCGTGGCAGCGGCACCGGCGGCAGGAAACCGTCGCCCTTGGCCGGATGTCCGTCGGCGCCGATCGCATTCATCGCGGCGATGCGCGGGGCAAGGCACCAGTGCAGCGCCAGTGGCGCCTCGCCGGCCGGGCCGGGCGCGAGATGGGGGGCGAAGGTGGCCTCGAAACTTGCGATCAGCCGTGGGGTGACGAGGTCGGAGGCCTCTTCCGTGCGGCCGATCCAACTGCGGAGGTGGTCGATGTCCATGCTAGTATGAGCGCGGCATGCCGAGCACATGCTCGGCCAAGTAAGACAGGATCAAATTCGTCGAGATCGGCGCGACCTGATACAGCCGCGTCTCCCTGAACTTCCGCTCGATGTCGTATTCCTCGGCGAAGCCAAAGCCGCCATGCGTCTGGATGCAGGCGTTCGCCGCCTCGAAAGAAGCGTCCGCCGCCAGCATCTTGGCCATGTTCGCCTCGGCGCCGGCATTCTCGCCGGCTTCGTAGAGCCTGACCGCCTCGCGTACCATCAGTTCGGCGGCACGCATGTTCGCATAGGCCTTGGCGATCGGGAACTGGATGCCCTGGTTCTGGCCGATCGGGCGGCCGAAGACCTGGCGTTCCTTCGCATAGGCCGACGCCTTCTCGACGAACCATTTCGCGTCGCCGACGCATTCGGCCGCGATCAGGATGCGTTCGGCGTTCATGCCCGAGAGGATATAGCGAAACCCCTTGCCCTCCTCGCCGACGAGGTTCTCCGCCGGCACCCTGACATTATCGAAGAAGACCTCGGTGGTGGCGTGGTTCATCATCGTGCGGATCGGCCGGATGGTCAGGCCGGCCTTCAGCGCCTCGCGCATGTCGAGGATGAAGACCGACAAGCCCTCGGTGCGCTTGGCGACCTGCTCGCGCGGCGTGGTGCGGGCGAGCAGCAGCATGAGATCGGACTGCGCCGCCCGGCTCGTCCAGATCTTCTGGCCGTTGACGACGTAGTGGTCGCCCTCGCGCCGCGCGGTCGTCCTCAGCGCCGTCGTGTCGGTGCCGCTGGTCGGCTCGGTGACGCCGAAGGCCTGCATCCTGAGCTCGCCCGAGGCGATCTTCGGCAAATAGCGCTGCTTCTGGTCGGCCGTGCCGTGCCGAAGCACCGTGCCCATGACGTACATCTGGGCGTGGCAGGCGGCGCCGTTGCAGCCTTGGCGCTGGATTTCCTCCATGATCGCGGCCGCCGCCGAGAGCGGCAGGCCGGCGCCGCCGAACTCCTCCGGGATCAGCGCCGAGAGGAAGCCGCTCTCGGTCAGCGCCGAGACGAATTCGGCCGGATAGGCCATCTCGCGGTCGAGCTTGCGCCAGTACTCGCCCGGAAAACCGGCACAGAGTTTTGCGACGGCGTCGCGGATCTCGGAGTGGTCGGAAGCGTGCTGCATGTCGTCTTGTCGGTTCGGGTGAAGGGTCAGGCTTTGCTGGCGAATTCGGCCCGCAACGCTTCGTCGTGCTGGCCGAGCGCCGGCACCGGCCGCATCCGCGCGCGCTGGCCGTCGACGATCGCAGGCGGCGCCATGACCTCGACCGGGCCGTTCTGCGTCGGCACGGGCAGGGCGGTCGCGGCCGGGTGCGTGATCAGGTCGCCGACGCTGGAGACCGTGCCATAGGCGATCGCATGGCGGTCGAGCGCGGCGGCGACCTCGGCGAAGGCGCGCCCGCCCAGGATCGCCTGGACCTCTGCATCGAGCGCTCTTCTTTCGCGCACCCGCAGCACGTTGCTGGCGTAGCGCGGGTTCGTCGCCAAAGCCTCGCTGCCCAACACCTCGCGGGCGAGAATCCGCCATTCGCGCTCGCTCTGGATCGAGATCAGGATGTTGCCGTCGGCGGTCGCGAAGACGCCGTAGGGCGCGATCGAGGGGTGGGCGAGGCCGAGCCGCGGCGGCTCGATGCCGCCATAGCGCCGCGTCAGATAGGGCACGTTCATCAGGTCGCCGAGCGTGTCGAACAGCGAGAGCGCGATCGCCGAGCCCTCGCCCGTCTTCGCCCGCCGCAGCAGCGCCTCGAGGATCGCGGCATAGGCCGCCTGTCCGGTGGCGATGTCGGCGATCGAGACGCCGATGCGTGACGGCCCGGAATCCTCGGTGCCTGTGATGGCGGAGAGACCGGACTCCGCCTGCACCAACAGGTCGTAGGCCTTGCGGGTGTATTGCGGCGTGCCGGGCGCGTAACCGGAGATGTCGCAGGTGATCAGCCGCGGATAGCGTTCGCGCAGCTCGGCTGCGCCCAGGCCCAGCCGCGCCGTCGCACCGGGCGCGAGATTCTGGATAAAGACGTCGGCCTGCGCCAGCATGGCCTCGACCATGGCGCGGTCGTCCGGCTGCTTGAGATCGACCCGGCAGGATTCCTTGCCGCGATTGAGCCAGACGAAATAGGACGACAGGCCCCTGGCGTACTCGTCGTAGCCGCGCGCGAAATCGCCCTCCGCCCGCTCGAGCTTGATGACGCGGGCGCCGGCATCGGCGAGCTTGCAGGTCGCGGTCGGTACCGCCACCGCCTGCTCCAGCGCGACCACCAATATCCCTTCCAGAGCGTCCGCCATCGCCGCGCCGACCAAGCCTTGTCCTATGGGCGCAACAGGCGGCTGCCCCGCGCCGAGGTCAAATACCGTTTTCCGATGGGCACCATAGCGGAAAACCGATCGGGCGCGGGCGCTCCATAGGGATTCGCTATGGCCTTCATCGCTTTATCCTACTTGCCGCGACCATGTGGCCATGCACCCCTTCGCCTCAGGGCGGCGCGCCGGCAAGAGCGCGCTCCGGAGGAATTGCGACAAGGGAGAGAGAGATGTTGAGATCGACACTGGCTGCCGTGCTCGTCGCGGCCGCAGGCCTGCTGGCTCAGCCAGCGGGCGCGCAGGAGAAGCCCAAGGAACTGGTGGTCGGCATCGCCACCTTCCTGTCCGGGCCGGCCTCGGTCTTCGGCGTGCCGGGCAAGGCCGCCGCCGATCTGTTCTTCGAGGAGATCAACGCCAAGGGCGGCATTCTCGGCGTGCCGGTGAAGCCGGTCTATGTCGACGAGGGCGCCGGCACCAACCAGCTGATCTCCGAATACCGCCGCGTCGTGCAGGACCAGGGCGCGCAGGTGATGTTCGGAGCGATCTCGTCAGGCTCCTGCAACGCGCTCGCCCCCGTCGCCGAGGACCTCAAGGTCGTCAACGTGATGTGGGATTGCGGCACGCAGACCATCTTCGAAGAGGGCAAGTGGAAGTATTCGGTCCGCACGCAAGGCCATGCCGGCGCCGAGATGATGGCGACCTTGCTCTACCTGATGAAGACCAAGCCTGACTTCAAGACGGTCGCCGTCGTGAACCAGGACTATGCCTGGGGCCGTGAATCCTGGGCCCTGCTGCAGGCCGGCCTCAAGGCGCTGAAGCCCGACGTCAAGGTCGTGGCCGAGCTCTTCCCGAAATTCGGCGCACCCGATTTCTCGACCGAGATCACGCGGCTCTCGGCGCTGCGGCCGGACGTCGTGATCTCGACCTCCTGGGGCGGCGATCTCGACACCTTCGTCCAGCAGGCGGCAGCGCGCGGGCTGCTGCGCCAGTCGACCTTCGTCCTGCCGCTGGCGGAAAGCTCGCTGGAGCGGCTCGGCAACGTCCTGCCCGAGGGTGTCATCGTCGGCTCGCGCGGCGACCACTATTTCCTGCATCCGAAATACAAGGACACGCCCGAGATGCAGGCCTTCGTGAAGGCCTACAAGGCGAAGACCAACGTCTACCCGATCTATCCGACCTTCCACATGAACCAGGCCGTGACCGGGCTGGTGAAGGCCTATGAGAAGGCCGGTGCGGCGGCCGGCGGGAAATGGCCGAGCAAGGAGCAGGTCATCGCCGCCTTCGAGGGGCTGGAATTCAAGTCGCTGACCGGCACGATCACGATCCGCTCCGATCATCAGGGGCTCGAGGACCAGATGCTCGGCACCACCAGGCGCGTGCCGGAATACCCCTTCGCGGTCTACGACAAGATGGCGCTTTATCCCGGCAAGCTGGTGACGACGCCGGTCGGCGAGAAGTCGCTCGACTGGTTCGCCAAGGTCAAGCCCGAGATGATCGACGACAAGTCGATCGAGACCTTCGACTACAGGAAGTGAGCGCATCGCCCTGACACGACCCACCGCCGTCATCCCGGGGGTGCCCGCAGGGCGTCCCGGGATCCATCACAGGGCAAAGTCGCCATTCTGGGATGGATCCCGGCGCTCCGCTTCGCTTCGGCCAGGATGACGACGGCGTTTCACGTGACAGGACGCAAAGCGAAGCCTGAATGCCACCGGAAATGCTCCTCCTCGCCGCGCTCGACGGCCTTGCCTATGGCTCGCTGATCTTCCTGGTCGCGGTCGGGCTGTCGCTGATCTTCGGCGTTCTCGGCGTCGTCAACGTCGCGCATGGCTCGTTCTACGCCATCGGCGCCTATGTCGCGGCCTCCGCCGTGCTGGCCGCCGCCGGCATGGGCCTGCCGGTCTGGGTCTCGTTCCCGCTCTTCCTGCTCTCGGCCGTGCTCGTCGGCGTCGTCGTCGGCGGCGCGATGGAGGCGCTGCTGCTGCGGCGCATCTACGGCAAGGAAGAGGTGCTGCAGCTGATCGTCACCTTCGCCGTCTTCATGATCCTGGAGGATGCGCAGAAGGTCGTCTTCGGCGTGCGCCCGCTCTTCGCCAACGCGCCGATGAACTGGCTTGGCACGGTCGAGGTCTTCGGCATCTTCTACACGACATACCAGCTCATCCTGATCCCGGCCGTCGCGCTCGGCGTTCTGGTCGGCTTGCGTGTCTTCCTGCGCCGCACCAGCTTCGGCCGGTCCGTGGTCGCGGTGACGCAGGATCGCGAGGCCGCCCAGGCGATGGGCATCGACGCGACCTGGGTCTATCTCGTCACCTTCGTCATCGGCGCCTCGCTGGCGGCGCTCGGCGGCGCGCTCGCCTCCGCTACCACATCGCTCACGCCCGGCATCGGCGCCGGCACGCTCGTGCTCTCCTTCGCCGTCGCCGCCACCGCCGGCCTCGGCCGCATCGAGGGCGCGGCGGTAGCGGCGCTGATGATCGGGCTCGGCCGTTCGGCGGCGGTCTATTTCGCGCCGGAATTCGACGTGCTGATCCCCTATCTGATCATGGTCGCGGTGCTGCTGGTGAAGCCGGAAGGCCTGTTCACCACCGTCCAGACGAGGAAGGTGTGATGGCGCGCCAGTATCTCGTCGGCGCCGGCCTGCTCGCGGCGCTGATCGCCTTCCCGCTGCTCTCGCCCTGGTCGACCGTGATCCTGACGGTCGCGCTCTGCGAGGGGCTGGCGGCGCTCGGCATCATGGTGCTGCTCAGGGCGGGGCAGGTCTCCTTCGGCCACGGCCTGTTCTTCTCCTTCTCGGCCTATGTCGTCGCCTTCATGGCGGCGGCGAAATTCGGCCACGAGGTGCTGCTGCTGGTGCCGATCGCGACGGCGGCGTCGGGGCTCGTCGCGGCCATCGTCGGCCTGTTCATGGTGCGCTACCGCGCGATCTTCTTCGGCATGCTCAACCTCGCCATCTCGATGGTGTTCTTCTCGCTGCTGGAAAAACTGTTCTCGATCACCGGCGGCGCCGACGGCAAGCGTGTGCCGCGCCCGACGCTGGCCGGGCTGACGCTGGAGCGCGAGAGCTTCGAGTTCTGGATGTTCTACATCACGCTGGCGCTCTCGGTGGTCGCGGCGCTGCTGGTGGCGCGCTACCTCGTCTCGCCCGGCGGCAAGGCGCTGGAGGCGATCAAGTCGAACGAGACGCGGCTCGAATATCTCGGCGTGTCGAGCCGAAAAGTGCTCTACGGCGCCTATCTGACCTCCGGCCTGCTGGCGGGCCTCGGCGGGGCGATCATCGCGCTGGTCTCCGGCCATGTCACGCCGGAGCTGGCCTATTGGGTGCGCTCGGGCGAGTTCGTCTTCATCGCGATCCTGGGCGGGATCGGCGGCGTCGCCGGGCCCTTTTTGGGCGCGCTGATGTTCCAGATCATCCGCGGCTATGCGGCGGTCTATGCGCCCGAGACCTGGCATGCTGTGCTCGGCGTCATGCTGCTGGTGATCATCTTCTTCGCGCCGAGCGGGCTTTACGGGCTGATCATCGGCAAGAAGCGTGCGGAGCAGCCGGCCGAGCAGCGTGCGGGAGCCGCGTCATGAGCGGCGATCTCATTCTGGAGGCCAAGGACCTCGAATTGCGCTTCGGCGGCGTTCAAGCGGCGGCGGGCGCGAGCCTCAAGGTCCGCGCCAACGAGCGCATCGCCATTATTGGCCCCAATGGCGCAGGGAAGACCACCTTCATCAATCTCTGCACCGGCTATATCAAGCCGCAATCGGGCCGCGTGATCTTCGCCGGGCAGGATGTGACCGCCCTGTCCTCGCGCGCCATCACCCGGCTCGGCATCGGCCGCTCCTTCCAGATCCCGCAGCTCTTCGCCGAAAACACGGTGATCGAGAACCTCTTGCTGGCGCTGAGCGCGCGCGAAGGCACTTGGTCGCCCTTCCTCAAGCTGGAGAAACACCCGAAGATCGACGAGATGTGGGCGCTGCTCGACATCGTCGGGCTGAAGCAGAGCGGCCACCGCCTCGTCCGCGAGCTCCCGGAGGGCATGCGCAAGCTGATCGACATCGCGGTCGCGCTCGCGCTCAAGCCCAAGCTGATCTTCATGGACGAGCCGACCTCGGGCGTCTCCAGCCATGAGAAGTTCCAGGTCATGGACACGCTGACCCGGGCGCTCGACGCGCGCGCCACCACCGCGATCTTCGTCGAGCACGACATGGACGTGGTCGCCCGCTATGCCGGCCGCGTCGCCGTCTGGTCGGGCGGGAGGATCGCGCTGGAGGGTACGCCGGACGAGATCCTGAACCATCCGGAGGTCCGCGAGACCGTCATCGGGGTGGGGGTCTAGGCCATGCTGGAGATCAGGGGACTGTCCGCCCGGATCGAGACCGTGCAGGTGCTGCGCCGGGTCGATTTTTCGCTGGCTGAGGGCGCAACCGTCGCGCTGATCGGCCGCAACGGCGCCGGCAAGACCAGTCTCCTGCGCGCCATCATGGGCTTCATGACGGTGACCGAAGGCGCTATCGCCTTCGACGGCAAGCCGCTGTCGGGGATCAAGCCGCATGACCGGCCCCGGCTCGGCATCGGCTATGCGCCCGAGGACCGGCGCCTGTTCTCGACCTTCACGATCGAGGAGAACATCCGCCTGCCGGCGGAGGTGATGAAGCTGCCTGCAGCCGAGATCGCGCGGCGGCTGGAGGGCATCTACGCCGTGCTGCCGGAGCTCGCCGATCTGCGCCATCGCGGCGCGGCAGGGCTCTCGGGCGGGCAGGGCAAGATGGCGGCGCTGGCGCGGGCCTTGATGGTCGGCACGCGCGTGATCCTGCTCGACGAGCCGTTTCAGGGACTGGCGCCTGTGCTGGCGCAGCGTTATGCCGCCGCCCTGCGGCGCTTGCGCGACAGCCATCCGGACATCGCCTTGCTGATCACCGAATCCAACCCCAGCTTGCTGCGCAACTTCGCCGAGCGCGCCTACGCGATCGAGCGCGGCGAGGTCACGGAAGTCGAAGGCGGGCTGGCGGCGAGTTCGCTCGAAGCCGCGGGTCTGCATTGAGACGATATTCAGGAAACGGACGAGCGTCATGAATCAGCATTTCATCAACGGCCGCTATGTCGCGGCGCAGACGGGCGAAACCATCGCCAAGCTCGCGCCCGCGACCGGCCAGGAGTTCGCCCGCATCGCCTGCGGCAACGCCGCCGACATCGACGCGGCGGTGAACGCTGCGCATGCCGCCTTCGCGGGCGCCTGGGGCAGGCTGACGGCGGCCGAGCGCGGCCGGCTGATCCTGAAGCTCTCGCTCAAGGTGCAGGATCATCACGAGGAGCTGGCGAAGCTGGAGGCGCGAGACACCGGCAAGCCGATGGCACAGGCCCGCGCCGACATGGACGCCACCGCTCGCTATTTCGAGTTCTATGGCGGCGCCGCCGACAAGGTCCACGGCCACGTCATCCCGTTCCTGAACGGCTACCATGTCAGCGTCGTGCACGAGCCCCACGGCGTCACTGGCCACATCCTGCCCTGGAACTACCCGGCGCAGATGTTCGGCCGCTCGCTCACCGCCTCGCTCGCCATGGGCAATGCGGTCGTGCTGAAGCCTGCCGAGGACGCCTGCGCCACCGCCTTCCGCCTGGCGGAGCTCGCGAGCGAGGTCGGCTTCCCCGACGGCGCGATCAACATCGTCGCCGGGCGCGGGCACGAGGCCGGTGCGGCACTCTCCTCCCATCCCGGCATCGGCTTCATGTCCTTCACCGGCTCGCCCGAGGTCGGCAAGATGGTGCAGCATGCCTGCGCCGATCACCTCATCCCCTGCACGCTGGAGCTCGGCGGCAAGTCGCCCCAGATCGTCTTCGACGATGCCGATTTCGACGCGGCCGTGCCGATCGTCTGCAAGGCGATCGTCCAGAACACCGGCCAGACCTGCTCGGCCGGCAGCCGCGTGCTCGTGCAGAAGCACGTCTACGACGATTTCATGGGCGCGGTCGCGACCGAGTTCTCCAAGCTCCGGGCCGGCACGCCGGAGATGGATCTCGATTGCGGCCCGGTGATCAACGCCAGGCAGCGTGGTCGCGTCCAGAGCTTCGTCGACCAGGCGCGCGAGGCCGGCATTCCGGTCATCGCCCAAGGCCAGATCGCCCAAGGCGTGCCCAATGGCGGCTTCTACGTCCAGCCGACCCTGTTCGGCCCGGTGCCGCGCGGCAACCGGCTGGAGCAGGAGGAGGTGTTCGGCCCGGTGCTCGCAGCCTTCCCGTTCGAGGATGAGGAGGACGCGATCCGCACGGCGAATTCGACCGACTACGGCCTCGTCGCCGCGGTCTGGACCAAGGATGGCGGCCGCCAGCAGCGGGTCTCCAAGCGCGTCCGCGCCGGTCAGGTCTTCATCAACGGCTACGGCGCCGGCGGCGGTATCGAGCTGCCCTTCGGCGGCACCGGCAAGAGCGGGCACGGCCGCGAGAAGGGCTTCATCGCGCTGGAGGAGTTCGCGGTGACCAAGACGATCGTGCACAAGCACGGATAGAGTGCTGTCATTCCGGGGCTTCGCGCAGCGAAGAACCCGGAACCCACGACCGGGTGAGCGCTGATGAGCGCAGCCGAGCCATCGTACCCGGTCGTGGGTTCCGGGTTCGCGGCTTTGCCGCGCCCCGGAATGACAAGCCGTCACATCTGGATGATGTGGCGGATCGTGCGCCCTTCGTGCAGGGCGTCGAACCCCTCGTTGATGCCATCCAGCCCGCTGGAGCTGGTCCAGAGCTTGTCGACCGGCAGCCGGCCGCGCTGGTAGAGATCGACGAAACGGGGGATGTCCCGCACCGGGATGCAGGAGCCGACATAGGAGCCCTTCAGCGTCCGCTCCTCGCCGACGAGCCTGACCGGCGCCAGCGAGAGCGTGTGCGTGGGGTTGGCGAGGCCGGCGGTCGTGGTGGTGCCGCCGCGCCGGGTGATCTGGTAGGCGAGGTCGAGCGCCTTGACCGAGCCTGCCATCTCCAGCCCGTGATCGACGCCGCCCTTGGTCGCGGCGCGGATCGCCTCGATCACACCCGCGTCGCCCGCATTGAACGTATCGGTCGCGCCGAGATCGCGCGCGATTGAAAGCTTCTCATCGGACAGATCGACGGCGATCACCCGCGAGGCGCCGCAGGCTACGGCGCCCAGCAAGGCGCTCAGGCCGACGCCGCCGAGTCCGACGACCGCGACCGTCTCGCCGGCACGGACCTTCGCCGTGTTCACCGCCGCGCCGACACCGGTCAGCACCGCGCAGCCGAACAGCGCCGCGATCTCATGGGGGATGTCGGCCTCGATCTTCACCAGCGAATGGCGCGAGATCACGGCATGTTCGGCGAAGGCGGAGACGCCGACATGGTGGTGCACCGGCTTTCCGCCGACCGAGAGCCGGCGTCCGCCGCCCAGAAGCTCGCCGACGCCGTTGGCGGCATTGCCCGGCTCACACAGCGCAGGGCGGCCCTCGCTGCAGGGCGAGCAATGCCCGCAGGACGGCACGAACACCATGATGACGCGGTCGCCGGCCTTCAGGTCCTGCACGCCGACGCCGGCCTCGACGACTTCGCCGGCCGCCTCGTGGCCGAGCACCATCGGCACCGGGCGCGGCCGGTTGCCGTCGATCACCGAGAGGTCGGAATGGCAGAGGCCCGCCGCCCGGACCCGCACCAGCACCTCGCCGGGGCCGGGCGGCGCGAGCTCGACCTCCTCGATCGACATCGGCCGGCTTTGCGCATAGGGCGCGGAAACGGGGCTGGCGTTCAGGACGGCGGCGCGGATCTTCACAGGCTTTTCCTCGAGGCTGATCTTTTCAGTTTGCGCTATCGACGCGCGATAGCCTCGACCTGTCAAAGACGAAAACGCGATCAGCCGTATAAGGCCGGCGGATCGCCGTCCTCGCCCAGCGTCGCCGTCCAGATTTCCTCGGTGACGAGGCCGCGCAGGATTTCCCAGGAGAGCTGCCCGATCGCGCGTGCCGCCACCGGCATCGGCCGCTCGGCGGAGTAGGCGAGGTAGACCTTGCGATAGAGCGAGGGCCGTTCGAGCGGCCAGGTCTCGAACAGGCCGGCCTTCTCCTGCGCATTGACCGCCATGCGCGGCAGGATGCTGTAGCCGAGGCCGCGCTCGCAGAGCCGCTTGATCTGGCCGTAGGACTCGATCTCGATCGCCGGCTGCACCGAGGCGCCGACGCTGGCCGCCGCCTCGTCGATCTGGTCGCGCAGGCCATGACCGATGGCGGGCAGGATCAGGTCGAGAGCGGTGGCCTGCGCCATCGAGACCGCCGTGCCGGCAGGGACGCCGACCTGCCTCAGCGCGGGCGGCCCGAACAGGCAGAGTTCCTCGGTCAGGACATGGTGGACGCTCAGGCCCTTGGGATCGGCGCTGGAATAGATCACCGCGAGATCGACCTCGCCGCGCCGCAGCCAGTCGAGCACGAAGCCGCTCATCGCTTCGGCGATGCGGATGCGGACGGTGGGATAGCGCGCCTTGACCGCCTCGATCAGCGGCACGCTGAACTGCTCGCTGACCGTGCCGGGCAGGCCGATCCTGACCTCGCCACTGGGCGCCGCCGCCTCGCCGCGGACGCTGTCGCGCAGCTCCGCGAACTCGGCCAGGATGCGTCGTGCGCGCTCCAGCAGGCGCTCGCCGGCCTCCGTCGGCTGCACGCCGCGCGTGCCGCGATGCAGTAGGGCGACGCCGAGATCGTCCTCCATGTGGCGCAGATGCTGGCTCAGCGCCGGCTGCGCCACGCGCAGCTTCGTCGCCGCCTTCGAGAACGAGCCCTGCTCGACGATCGCCGTGAAGTAACGGAGCTGGCGCAGGTCCATCGCTGTCTGACATCCCCCGGCCAAAACCGTCAGACATGGCCGCCGGCCGCTCCTTGGTAACGCTCCGACCGCGCGAAGGCCAGCACGCCGATGCGATCCGTCCGCCTTGCCGAAGCGCAGCATCGCGGCTGATTTTCCATTGTTTTCAAATGCGTGACCGCATCTCCTGAATCAGTTTCATCAAGCCTTGCGATCCAGCTTTCGCTTATGGCCGATAGAGCGAACCGGTATTGGCCGGGCTTTTCGTCGGGGTGCATCCTCCGGTTGAGGCGAGGGCTCGACGACAGGCCGCAGCAGATGGCCGCCCTGCCTGACCAGACCGGCGCCGAACGCCGGACCCGTCCCAGGAGGAAACGCCATGTCTCACGATCCGATCGTCCATCCGTCCGCAAGCCGCCGCGGCTTCATCGGTGGGGCCGCCGCGCTTGCCGCCTTGCCGCTGGCTCCGGCGCTGGCCAAGGCCCCGCTCAGCAACACCCAGTCGGGCTATTTCTACCGCTTCATGCTTGGCACGGCCGAGGTCACGGTCGTATCGGACGGGCCGCTGCCGCTCGGCGATCCCGGCGCGAGCTTCCTCGGCGTGCCCAAGGAGACCGTCTACGGCATGCTGGAGAACAACTTCCTCGCCAGGGACAACGTCGTCCTCGAACAGAATGTGCCGATCGTGAATTTCGGCGACCGGCTGGTGATGTTCGACACCGGCATGGGCTTCTCGAAGGCCTTCGGACCGACCACCGGCCGCCTGCTGAAGAGCATGGAGGAGGCCGGCATCAAGCCCGCCGATATCGACGCGATCGTCATCAGCCATGCCCATATCGACCATATCGGCGGCATCTCGTCGGCCGAGGGCAAGCCGCTCTTCCCCAATGCGCAGATCTATATCAGCCAAATCGACCATGATTTCTGGCTCGACGACGCGCGGCTCGGCACGCCGTTCAAGGCCTTCGGCGACCATGCCCGCGCCAACCTCCGGCCGGTCAAGGACCGCATCGTCTTCTTCAAGGACGGCCAGGAGTTCCTGCCCGGCATCCAGGCGATCGCGGCACCGGGCCATTCCCCCGGCCACCACATCTTCAAGGTCGCCTCGGCCGGAAAGTCCTTCGCCTTCCTCGGCGACCTGACCCACCACGCCATCCTGCTGACCGAGAAGCCCCGGCTCGAATTCGCCTATGATTTCGATCCCAAGCAGGCGGTCGAATCGCGCGTGAAACTCCTGACCATGCTGGCGCAGGAGAAGACGCCGGTGATGTCCTACCACTTCGCCTGGCCGGGCTTCGGCAACCTCGCCAGGGCCGGCGACGGCTTCCGCTACTATCCGGCGCCGATGCAGATGCTGCGGGGGTAGTCAGTCCCGCAGGGGGCGCGGCACCGTCACGGGCCGCGCCTCGCGCGCCTGCGCCGCGAGCCGGACCGGCGCGTTGACCGCGCCGAAGCCGGAATAGCCGCCGCGCCGCTCGACGATCTCGAAGAAGAAGCGCTGCGCGAAGACATGGGTGTAGACCTGCAGGAACTCGGTCTCGCCGTCGCGGTCGTAGAGGATGTGGTGCTCACGGAGCTTGTCGATCAGCTCGGGGTCGAGCCCGTGCCGGGCTTCGAGGTCATCGTAGTAGTTCTCGGGGATGTCGAGAAAGGAGAGGCCGGCCTCGCGCATCGCGGTCACCGCAGCGAAGATGTCGGGCGCCGCGAAGGCGATGTGCTGCACGCCCGAGCCGAAATGCTCCGAGACGAAGCGCGACGACAGGGTGCGCTGCGCCTGCGAGCCGTTGAGGACGAAGCGCAGGCGTCCGTCGGCGCTGACGATGGGACGGCTCTCGACCAGCCCGGCCGGATCGGCGACGGCCGTCTGCGGGATGCGCTCGAGATGGAACAGCGAGGTGTAGAACAGCAGCCAGGACAGCATCTCCTCATAGTCCATCGACTGCGAGATGTGGTCGACGCTCTGCAGCAGCGGCGCGGCAGGCGCGGGCCCGGCTTTGGTCGCGATGAACTCCCGCTCCCAGACATGGCCGAATTCGCCCTGCTCTTGCGTGAAATAGATCAGCGAGCCACCGACGCCGCGAATGGCCGGGATGTGCATTTCGCCCGGCGCGACGGGCTGCTCGAAGGCCGCGATCTTCAGCGCCCGTGCCCGCTCCATGGTCTGCGGCACGTCGCCGACCTCGAGCCCGATCGCGCAGACGCCGGGGCCGTGCATGATCGCGTGCGACTGGGCGAAGCCGTCCTTCTCGGTGTTGAGGACGAGGTTGATCCCGCCCTGGCTCCAGCGTGTCACGGCCTTGCTCAGATGCGCCCCGGTCTCGCGGAAGCCCAGCGCCGAGAACAGGGCTGCGAGATCGGCCGCGGTGTCCTCGTCGAGCGCGAATTCGATGAATGCCACGCCCTGCACATCGGCGCGCGGCGGCAGCGAGGGCCGGGCCTGGTCGGCGAGCGCGATCAGCGAGCGCATGCCGTCGGTGGCGAGCCGGCGCGCCGAACCCGCCCGGAACTGGTCGTTGAAGATCTCGTGCGAGAGCGGGCCGGCATAGCCCGTCGCCTCGACTGCCCTGACGAAATCGGCGACGGGCAGATCGCCCTGGCCGGGAAAGCAGCGGAAATGCCGGCTCCAGCTCAGCACGTCCATGTCGAGCTTCGGCGCGTCTGCAAGCTGGACCAGGAAGATGCGGTCGCCGGGGATCGAGGCGATCGGCTCGACCGGCGAGCGGCGCGCGAAGGTGTGGAAGGAATCGAGGATCAGCCCGATCCGTTCATGCCCCGCCCGGCGCACGATCTCCCAGGCGTCGCGATAGTCGTTGACATGCCGGCCCCAGGCCAACGCCTCGTAGCCGACGCGCACGCCCGCCTTCGCCGCGAGCTCGCCGAGCTCGCGCAGGTCGGCCGCCGCCCGGTCGATGCCGCCGAGCGATTGCGGCGAGACGTTCGAGCAGATCAGCATCAGGTCGGTGCCGAGCTCGTTCATGATCGCGAATTTGCGCTCGGCCCGGGCGAAGGTGCGCGACCGCAGCGGCTCGGGCATGCCCTCGAAATCGCGAAAGGGCTGGAAGGCGCAGATTTTCAGGCCGAGATCGGCGATCATCCGGCCGACATCGCGCGGGCTGCCGTCGAAGGTCAGGAAATCGTTCTCGAAGACCTCGACCGCGTCGTAGCCGGCGGACGCGATCGCGGTGAGCTTTTCTGCGAGGTCGCCGCTGAGCGAGACGGTGGCGATCGAGGTCTGGTTCATGCGGCTGCGGCCTTTGCCTGGGTATCGACGCGGACGAGGCCGCCATGGCGCGCAGCTTCGGCCACTGCCTCGACCACGGCAAGGGTGCGGGTGGCGTCGGCCGCGTCGGTGATCGGCGTCTCCTCGCCGCGGATCACCGCGCAGAAATGGCGCAACTGCTCGGCCAGCGGCTCGACCGGCGAGACGGCGAGGCTCTCACGCCGCAGCGGCTCCCACCAACCCTGTCGTCCCTCGTAGCGCCAGAGCTCAAGCTTCGGCAAGGACAACGAACCTTCGCTGCCGGCGATCAGGTAGCAATCGCCGCTGCGCTGCGGATAGGCCTTGTTCTCGCCCGATGAGAGCTCCCAGCTCCAGGGTGCGGGCGTCGCGTCGGAGACGGTGGCGGTGCCGAGCGCCCCATTGGCGAAACGGAAGCTCAGCGCCGCCGTGTCCTCGACCGGAAAGCCGCGCGTCGCGCTCGAGGTCAGCGCCTGCACGGCGTCGATCTCGCCGCAGATGAAACGCAGATTGTCGATGTCGTGGATCAGGTTGATCAGCACCGGCCCGCCGCCCGCCTCGCGCCGCCAGGCGACCTCGAAATAGTCGTCCGGCTTGCGGATCAGGAACAGCGCGGTGACCGCGACGAGACGGCCGATACCGCCGTCGCGCACCAGTTTCCGTGCCGCCTTGACGATCGGGTTGTGGCGGCGGTGATGGCCTGCGAGCACGGGCAGGCCGGTGCGGGCCTGAACCTCGATCAGCCGTTGCGCGGCGGCGACGCTCTCGGCCAGCGGCTTCTCGACCAGCACCGGCACGCCGGCTTCGAGGCAGTCGATCGCGTTTCCCACATGCAGAGCGTTCGGCGTGGCGATGATCGCGCCGTCAGGCGTCAGCGCCGCCAGCATGTCGCGCGGAGAGGGGAACCAGGGCAGGCCGCGCTCGGCGGCGAGCGCCCTGGCCGCCTCGGTCGGATCGCAGATCGCGGCGCAGGCGCAATCGGGCGATGCGTCGAGACGCGCGAGATGCGCGCGGCCGATCAGGCCCGCGCCGATCAGGGCGATGGCGAGGGGGGCTGTCACGCCGCTTCCGTCAGTGCGCCGCCGAGGAAGAGTTGCGCCACGCGCGGATCGTGCAGGATCTCCTGCGCCGGCCCCTGCATCCGGGTCTGGCCGAGTTCGAGCACGAGGCCCTCGTCGGAGATCTCCAGCGCCGAGCGGGCGTTCTGCTCGACCATCAGGATCGTGACGCCCTTGGCGCGCAGCTCCATCAGGATCCCGAACGTCTCCTGCACCAGCATCGGCGACAGCCCGATCGAGGGCTCGTCGATCAGCACGAGTTTTGGATCGAGCAGCAGCCCGCGCACGATCTCGAGCTGTTTCTGCTGGCCGCCCGAAAGGGTCGAGGCCTGCACGTCGGCTTTGGCCCTAAGCGCCGGGAAGCGGTCGAGCGCCGCCTCCAGCCGCTTCGGCATGTCGGTGATGTGGCTGCCGGCCGCGACCGCGCCGAGCTCAATATTGTGGCGCACCGAGAGCTCGGGGAAGATGTTGCGGCCCTGCGGTACATAGCAGATGCCGGCCTCCAGCAGCTTGCGCTGCGACCAATTGGTGATGTCGGCGCCTTCCAGCCGGATATGGCCCTCGCGCACCTTGAGCAGGCCGAAGATCGCCTTGAACACGGTCGATTTGCCGGCGCCGTTGGGGCCGATCACGGTGGTGATCGCGGCGCGCGGCACCTTGAAGGTCGTGCCGTTGAGGATGGTCATGGCGCCGTAGCCGCCGACCACGCCGTCGAGTTCGAGGATGGGGGTGGTCATGACGGCCTCCTCAATGCCCGAGATAGGCTTCGATGACGGCCGGGTTCGCCCTGACCTCGGCTGGCGTGCCCTGCGCCAGGACCTTACCCTCGGCCAGCACGATCACCCGCGAGCACAGGCTCATCACGAAATCCATGTTGTGCTCGATCACGACGAAGGTCGCGCCCTGTTCCTCGTTGATGGCGCGCAGCCGTTCCTTCAGGTCGCCCAGCATGGTCAGGTTCACCCCGCCCGCCGGCTCGTCGAGCAGCACGAGGCGCGGACCGGCCATGAAGGCCATCGCCGCGTCGAGCAGTTTCTGCTGGCCGTAGGACAGCCCGCCGGCCTTGGCGTCGATCAGGTGGCCGAGCTTGAAGAAGGCGATCATCTGGTCGGCCTTGGCCGACAGGCCGGCATCGCGGGCGCCGAAGAAGCGCGACAGCATCGTGCCCTCGTGCTCCTGCCCGGCGAGGATCAGGTTCTCGCGCACGGTCAGCTCGGGGAAGACCTGGAGCAGCTGGAAGGTGCGGCTGACGCCGCGCCGGTTGAGCTCGGAAGGGCGCAGATTGGTGACGTCCTGCCCATCGAGCTTGACGCTGCCCTCGGTCGGCTCGAGCTGGCCGAGGATGCAGTTGAACAGGGTCGACTTGCCGCAGCCGTTCGGGCCGATGATGCCGAGGATCTCGCCCTCCTCGACCGAGAAGGAGACGCCGTTGACGGCCTTGATGCCACCGAAGGCCTTGTGGAGATTGCTGACTTCCAGAACCTGTCCCATCAGCGCGTCGCCTTCTTGCCGGTGAGCCTGGCCCAGCCACGCTCGAACAGCCCGCTCACGCCCTGCGGGCAGGCGATCAGCAGCAGCATCACGATCGCCGCGAAGATGATCAGGTAGAGCGAGCCGGCGAAGCGCAGCCATTCCGGCAGCACGACGCCGAGCAGCGCGCCGATGAACGGGCCGAGCAGATAGCCCGAGCCGCCGGCCACCACCATCAGCAGCAGGAAGAAACTCTGCGACAGCGAGAACGGCGAGGGGTCGATGAACTCGACCAGCGGCGCGTAGAGCGCGCCCGCGAACCCCGCATAGGCGGAGCCGATCGCGAAGGCGAGCAGCGTGTAGAGGCGGGTGTCGATGCCGAGGCTCGCGGCCCGGATCGGGTTTTCGCGCAAGGCGGTGAAGGCGCGGCCCCAGGGGCTGCGGATCATCCACCACAGCACGACGGCGAGGATGAAGGTGACCGCGACGACGAAGCGGTGGAATTCGAGCGCGCCGAACAGCCTGATGCCGAAGAACTCCGGCCGCTTGATGTTCGAGATGCCGAAGACCCCGCCGGTCAGCCATTGTTCGTTGCGGAAGATCAGCCAGATCAGCGTCGAGAAGGCGAGCGTGACGAAGGCGAGATAATGCGCCTTGACCCTAAGCGCCGGGAAGCCGAGCACCAGCCCGACGGCGAAGGATAACAGCCCCGACACGGCGAAGGCGGCGTACCAGGAGACGCCGTATTTCGTCGTCAGGATCGCGGTGGTGTAGGCGCCGATGCCCATGAAGGCGGCCTGCGCCAGCGATTTCAGGCCGGCATAGCCGAGCGTCAGGTTCAGCCCCATCACGGCGACGCTCATGACCAGCCACAGCGACAGCACATAGGTGCCGTAGCGGCCCATCCCGGTCGGCGCGAACCAGAGGATCGCCGCGCCGAGTACGAGCGTGGCGAGGATGCCGTCGACCTTGCCGCCGAGCGCCGGCAGCTTGGCGAGGCGGGCGGGCTCGGGCAGCGAGCCGTGGCTTGCCGGCGCGGTCATACGCGGCGCTCCTCTTTGCGGCCCATCAGGCCTTCCGGCTTGACGAGGATGATGACGACGAGGAGCACGAGCGGCACGGCCAGCCGGTACTGCGTCGAGACATAGGCCGCCGCGAGCGAGTCGACGATGCCGACGACGAGCCCGCCGACCAGCGCGCCGCGGACCTGGTTGAAGCCGCCGACGATCGCCGCGATGAAGGCGAAGAGGCCGATCACCTCGCCGTTCGAGAACTTCGCCAGATAGATCGGCGAGATCAGCACCGAGGCGACGACCGCGAGCGCCGCATTGATCGCGAAGGTGAGCAGTACCATGCGTTCGACGGGGATGCCGAGGATGCGCGCGACGGTCGGGTTCTGAGCCGTCGCCTGCATCTGCCGGCCGAGCCGCGTGCCGGCGACGAACCATTGCAGCAGGAAGATCACCGCGAAGGCCACCGCGATGATGGCGAGATGCTGCAGCGAGATCGCGGCGCCGAAGACCTGGATCGTCTGCGTCGGCACGAACGACGGGAAGGTCTGCGCCTCGGCCGAGAAGCCGTCCTTGGCGCCTTCCTTCATGATGATCGACAGCGCCATGGTGGCGATGGCGAGCGGCAGCACGCCGTGCCGGATCATCGGATCGACCACCGCGAGCTTGAAGCCGACGCCGAAGATCAGGATGAAGGCGGCGATCCCGATCAGGGCGCCGAGCCAGACCGGGGCGCCGAGGAGCTTGATCGCGAGCAGCACGAGGATCGCCGGCAGCATGACGAACTCGCCCTGGGCGAAGTTGATCGTCTGCGAGGTCTGCCAGACCAGCGTGAAGCCGATCGCGGCCAGCGCATAGATCGCGCCCGTGGCGATGCCGGCGATGAGATAGGCGATGAATTCGGCCATGGCGGGTCTCGCTCGGTTGTGGAGCGTCGTTGAATTGTTTCGACCGTCTCCGAGAGCGCCCCTCGTCATTGCGAGGAGCGTAGCGACGAAGCAACCCAGGGGGACGTGGAGCGCTGCCGCTCCTGGGTTGCTTCGCTTCGCTCGCAATGACGGCTATGCGTCCGGGCCCTTACGGCTTGATCTTCGGCAGCGTCGCCGTGATCACCTGCTTGCCGTCCTTGACCTCGGCCAGGAAGCTCTCGCGGTCGAGGTCGCCATTCGCCTCGATCGTGGTGTCCATCAGGATGCCGGGCTCGTCCGAAGCCTTGATGGTCGCGCCGCGTAGAGTGTCGGCGAGGCCCTTCTTGTCGAACTTCTTCTGCTTTTCGGTCGCCCACTTCACCATGTAGACGGCCATGTAGCCCTTCAGGCCGTTATGGTCGGAGGCGTAGTTGAACTTGGCCTGGAACTTCTTGCCGAACTCCTGGAAGGCCGGCACCGGCGCGTCGATCGACAGGCCGACATGGCCCTTGACGCCGTTGGCGGCATCGCCCGCGAGCGAGATCACCTTGGCGCCGAGCAGCGTCGTCTCGCCGACCATCGGCTTGGTCACGCCCTGCTGCTTGGCGGCGGTCAGGAAGCGCGCGCTCTCCTCCTCGTTCAGATAGACGAAGACGGCGTCGGCATTGGCGTTCTTGACCTTGATCGCGTCGGCCGCGAAATCGGCCTGGCCCTGCTCGGTCGCGACGTCGGCTGCGACCTTGATGCCGGCCTTCTGCAACTCGGGCAGGATCGCGTCGCGGCCGCCCTTGCCGAAATCGTTGTTGACCCAGACGACCGCGACGGAGCCGGCCTTGACCGTGTCCTTCAGGTATTTCGCGATCTTGGGCATCGCCGCCGTCTGGCTGAGCGAGGTGCGGAAGATGTATTTGTTGCCTTGCATGGTGAAGCCGGCGGCCTCGCCGCCGACGATCTGGGCGATCTCGGCCCGCTCGGCGATCTGCATCGAGGCGGCGATCGGGCCTGAGAAGACCGGGCCGAGCACGGCATAGGTGCCCTCGTCGATGGCCCGCTGCACCGCGGCCCGCGTGTTTCCCGGATTGGTCTGCGTGTCGTAGTGGACGATCTCGATTGGCTTGCCGAGGATGCCGCCCTTGGCGTTGATGTCGGCGACGGCGAGATCGACGCCGTTCTTGAAGTTGGTGCCGGCGGTGGCGCCGGCGCCCGACAATTCGAGCACGCCGACGAGCTTGACCTTGTCCTGCGCCGAAGCGGGCCAGGCCATGCCTGCGGCGAGCGCGGCTGCGATGATCCAATGCGACTTCATCTGCGTCTCCTCCAGAGATCGGGTTGGTCTTGTCTTGCGCCCGGCTGTCCCGGGTCGTCGAAAGCCTTCAGGCGGCGTGGTCGATGGCCTCATGCGCGGCCAGCGCCGCATCGAAGCCGGCGGCGACCGCCGCATAGGATGCGGGCTTGCCGGTGAACAGCGCAAATCCGTCGACCGCCTGATGGATCGAGAGTTCGCGGCCGGTCATGATCGTCGCGCCGGCGGCCTGCGCATCCTTGAGCAGCGGCGTCCAGAGCGGGTGATAGACCGCGTCCGCGATCCAGTGCGACGCGCGCAGCAGATGTCGCGGCACCGGCGTGTCGCGGTTCGGCAGCATGCCGATCGGCGTACCGTTGACGATGCCGGCCGCGCCCGCGACCGCCTCCTCGACCGTGGCCGCGATCGCGACCTCGGCGCGGCCTGCGAGCTGCGTCGCCAGCGCCTGGCACTTGGCCCGGTCGACGTCGAAGAGGTTGAGCCTGGTCACGCCGCAGGAAGCGAGCGCGAAGCCGATCGCCTTGCCGACGCCCCCAGTGCCGATGATCGCGACCGCCGCCTCGCCGTCGGCGCGCTTCATGGCGCGATAGGCGGTGGCGAAGCCGGTGGCGTCGGTGTTGTGGCCGGTCAGCCTGCCGTCGCGGGCCACGACCGTGTTGACCGCGCCCATGGCGGCGGCCTCGGCCGAGAGCCCGTCGAGCAGCGGGATCACCGCCTCCTTGTAGGGATACGTCACGTTGACGCCGGAAAAGCCGAGCCGGCGCACCCCGTCGAGGATGGCGGCGAGGTCGTCGCGTCCGGCGCCCGCGACCTCGATCAGATGGTAGTGCAGCTCGATACCGGCCGCGCGGGCGGCCGCCTCGTGCATCGCCGGCGCGGCCGAATGCGCGATCGGCGAGCCGATCAGGCCGAGAAGCACCCGCTTCGTCCGGTTGGCGCTGGGAAAAGCCGACATGTCCATCCCTCGATCGGTTCGCCCGTCATGGTCGCGGGCGTTGCCGAAGCTCACTTAGGCCGAACTCGGCCCCTAACGCGATAACCAATCCATCGCAATAACCTAACCTGATGTTATTTTGTGCCGGGGCACTGCGGCGAGGCGCGAGCGTGGCGTCACCACCGCGTTCATCTCCTCGCGCAGCAGGGCGACGAAGGTCTCGGCGTAGTGCGACGGCGCCTTGTCGTTCTTGATCGCGACATAGGTCTGGAACTGCGTCGGCTCCGTGATCGGGACGGCGACGATGCCCTGCATCGAGCCATGCGCCACGGTGAATTGGTCGATGATCGCGATGCCGAGGCCCGCCCGGACCAGCGAGCACACCGTCGTGCCGAAGCGCGCCTTGATGATCAGGTCGTAGGTCAGCCCTTGCTGCCGGAAGATCTCCGCCATCACCCGGCCATAGGGGTCGTTCGGATCGATACCGATCAGCGGATGGCGGACGATCTCGGCGGCGGGGATGCTCTGCCGGACGGCGAGTTCGTGCCCGTCCGGCACGATGCAGAACAGCTCGCCCATCGCCAGCGGCATGAAATCGATGCCGGGATGGTCGAGCTTGTAGCTCATCGCCGCGATCTCGCCCTTGCCGAGCAGCAGATAGTCGAGCGCCTCCTCGATCTTCAGGATGTTGATGTCGAGCCTGAGATCGGGATGCTTGCGCCTGAGCTTCTCGATCGCGCGCGGAACCATGACGTGGCAGATGCTCGGCACCGAGCCGATCCGGAGCTCGATGCCGCCGCCGCGCTCGATCCGGGCGAGGGTGTAGTGCAGGTCGTCGACCTTCTTGTAGACGCCGTTGATCTGCTCGAAGATGTCGTTGGCCTCGGGCGTCGGCACGTAGCGGCCATGGCGGCGCTCGAACAGCTTGAGCTTCAGGCCGCGCTCGGTGTGCTTCATCAGCCGGCTGATGCCGGGCGCCGAGACGTTGAGCAGTTTTGCCGCGCCCGAGATCGTGCCGCTGATCATGATGGCGCGGATCACCTCGATCTGGCGCAAGGTCAGCATGCTCGGCGTGTCCCCCTGACGGCGTTCTTTTGCTGGCAGCCGACGCGAGGCGGGCTAGGCTGTCAAGCCGGTGGCGGCGAGCGGCCGCGCCGCATGGAGCCGAATATGACTGCGCAAGATGCCTTCCCCGCCGCGCTGGAGCGGTTGCGAGCCGCGCTCGCCGATGTCGCCAATGGCGACATCGCGGCGATCAAGGCGCTCTATTCGCACAGCGGCGACGCGACGAGCTTCTACGGCTGGGGCGGCTACGAGAAGGGCTGGGAGGCGGTCTCGAAGCGCTGGGACTGGGCCGGCGAGCAGTTCAAGGGCGGCACCGTCGAGCACCACAACGTCACGACGGTGATCGGCACCGATCTCGCCTACACCACCGACATCGAGACCTTCAGGGTCAGGATGGCGGGCATGGATGCGCCGACCCAATGGTCGAACCGCGTCACCCACATCTTCCGCTTCGAGGAGGGCGGCTGGCGCCTGATCCATCGCCACGCCAACCGGCTGGAAGACCAGTTCGCTCCCGCAACCAGGCTGACGAGCCGATAGCTGCGCTGCGACGTCGCGCATCCAGCATCGCATGACGCCTCGATTGTCGCGTTCGCGGTCATCGACCGTCGTTGCTATCGACGACGACTTGTCATTACGATGAAGCACGCCACCCGCGACAAGGCTATGTTCCGGGGCAACACGCTGCGAAGGAGGTTTCCATGCCGCTTCGAGGTCGCGTCGGGCGGCATGCCAGCACCGGCGCCCAGTGTCAGAACTGGAAAGGCGACCAGGAGGCCGTGGTCGGGCTCCTGAACAAGATTTCGGTCGCCGATGGCGGCGCCGGCGGCAGTCTCGGCGGCCGGATCATCGCGGGGCTGGCGAGCGACGCGCTGTACCAGGCCATCCTCGGCTTCGAGAAGCGTTACACGCCGGCGCGGCAGACGGGCTTCGTCGAACCCGGCGGAACGCTGTTGACGCAGATGGAGGGCCTCGCTACGCGTCCGACGCCTGCGCCTCCGAGACAGCCCAACAAATGGGATGGCTTGACCACCGCCTCGGTGAAAAAATCCCTGAACGCCGGCCTCGACGACGACATGGCACTGAGCCATGCCGAGGTCGTCAACATCATCCGCGCGACTCTCAGCGACGGCATCATCACGCAAAACGAAGTCAACGACCTCGCGACGATCCTCGCGGTCGCGCGCAGCCTGCAGCCGCGTTCCAGGCAGATGCTGCAGACGCTCGTCGACACGGTCCGCAAGACGGCTTCGGGCAAGGGTCCGTATCGGATCACGTCGGATCGCCAGACCTACGCCGCCGGGATCATCTGCGATTTCCTGGAGCGCTCGGGATCGGCCCGGTTTCCGCAACTGGATCGTTACGAGGTCGGCGTCGGCCTCCTGATGCGGATCGCCAACCCGAGCCTGATCAAGCAGGATCAGGCGAGCCTGTGCGGACCGGCGGCGTTGCTGTTCAGCGAGGCGGCCGACAGTCCCGCCGCCTATGCCAAGTTCGCGATCGACCTCTACGAGAAGGGCAAGGCGAAGCTCAACCGTCTCGAGATCGAGCCGGGCGAGGACGTTCGGCGCTACCGTCCGCACGCGACGATGGATCACGTCGACTGGCTGACCCTGGCGAGCCTGCGGGACTCGGAGAACTGGCTCCTCGACTACGACAATGCCGACAAGGAGTTTGCCGGCATCACCTTGCCGGGGGAATTGGCCGACTGGTTTCGGCGCGCCGGTTACTCCAAGGTCGAGCAGGATGCCAATCTCGTCGACAGCATGGGCGTTGGTGAGATCAACGACGCCAATCGGCTGTTCGCCGACAACTATCGGGTCTGCCTCTTCATCGGCACGAACATCCTGTACCCGAACAAACTGACCCAGCATTCGACGACCGCGGAGCACTGGGCCGTCCAGCGCAAGAAAATCGACGTCGCCGGCGGCAATGTCAGTTTCCAGGTTTTCACCTGGGGCGAAGGCGAATACGCTGTCCCGCCTGCGGGAAAAACGTTGGCGCTCGGCGATTTTCTGGGAAATTTCTACGGTTATGTCGCCGGCAAGCCGTGACCCGGCAGCAGCCGCCGCCGACGACCCGCACTGACCTCACAGCACGTCGGTGACGCGCAGCCTGGTCGCGTCCATGTGCCGGCCGATCACCTCGGCCAGCGCCGCGGCATCGCGCTTCAGTAGCGCCACGACCATCTCCTCGTGCTCGGCCACGGCGCCGGCCCATTTCTCCGGGCTCTCGTTGCCGATGAAGCGCAGCCGCTTGATCCGGGCCTGCAGCGTCTCGTGCATCTCCATCAGCACGGCGTTGCCGGAGGCCGCGACGATGGCGCTGTGGATCGCCTGGTTGAGCTTGAAATATTCGAGCCGGTTCTTGGTCGCATAGAGCGTCATCATCCGCTGGTGCAGCGACTGGATTGCCTGGATCGTCGCGTCGCTCGCCTGCTCGCAGGCGATGCGGCCGCCGAGCTGCTCCAGCGATTTCAGCACCTGCAGGATCTGGGCGAGGTCTCCGGCCGAGAACTTGCGCACGACGGCGCCCTTGGCCGGCAGAATCTCGACGAGGCCCTCGCTCGCCAGCGTCTTGATCGCCTCGCGCAGCGGCGTGCGCGAGACGCCGAGCTGCGCCCCGACCACGCCTTCGTTGATGCGCTGGCCAGGCTGCAGCAGGCCTTCGATGATCATGTCGCGAAGGCGCTCCAGCACCTCCTCGTGCAGGGTCCGGCGCGTGATCCTGGGATACTCGGCCACCGCTTCGCTCATGCTCACGTCATCACTCCTGTGCCGGTATCGTTACGGCACGCGGCCGGTGCGCTGTCAAACTGGAGCCGCCGGCCGGCGCGAACAGGGCATCCTGGCGCAGGCGCGCAGCCAGCAATCCCGAATCGGGCGCGATCGCGACATCGCCGAGCCGGATCGCGTCGCCGGCCTTCACCGGCCGCACCAGCGTGCGGTCGGCGGCGAGGTAGAACGGGGCAGGGCGGTCCTCGGCCAGCGCCGCGGCAGGGCGCACCTCGGCGCCGACCCCGTCGATGCTGTGGTGGTGGCCGCCCATGGTCAGAACGGTGCCGGCGGCGAGATCGCGCCCGGCGACCGCGACGAGGTCCTGGCGCGGGCGATAGTCCTCGCCATAGCCGGAGCGACCGAGCCCCGCGGTGTCGAGAATGCTGGTCGCCACCTCGACGCCCAGCAGGTGCCGCGGCAGATAGAGCATCGCGGTCCTGGCCGAGCGGCTCACCACATGGCCCTTGCCGGCGAGCATGTCCCAGGTCTCGGCGTTCTCGCAGGCGACGACGATGAAGACGCCGCCGGCGAAGCTCGCCTCCTCGGCGAGCCGCAGATGGTGGAAGACGTCGATCCGCCTTTTGCCGGCGAGCAGCCCGCCCTGCGGCCCCTGCGAGAACAGGTCGGCGAGTTCCGGAATCCGCGCCGGCGGCGCATGAAAACCTGGAGCGTCCGCGACCAGGTCGGTCGCGTTGGCGACGAGCGTCATCTCGCACAGATCGGGCACCGCCCGCAGCGGGAAGGCGCCGCCCAGGATATGGGCGCGTTCGGCCGCCACCGTGACTGGCGGCCGCGAACCGGGCAGCCAATGCTCGCGCAGGTCTGGCAGCAGCCTGGTGACGCCGTTGCAGGTGACCGAGCCGGTCGCCGCGTCGAGGACGAAATCGTACTCGCTCGACTTTCCGGCCGCGATCAGGTCGAGCCCCAGCACCTCGGCCCAGGTCACGAGGCCGATCAGCAGACTCGGCTGGTCGCCGTCGACGGGCGTCACCAGCACGCCCTTTTCACGGGCGATCCGCGCCAGGCCCGGACCGACGACGCTGTCGGCCTCCTTCGAGACGAGCGCGACATGCTTGCCGGCCTCGATCGCCATCAGGGCGTAGCGTGTCGCGCCTTCCGGCGAGCCGGTCGCCTCGACCAGCAGCGCGAAGGGCAGGTCGATCACCGTCTCCAGCCGCGCGGCCGCGATGCACTGCCCGGCCGCCCAGGCGGCCCGCGCCTCCGCCGCCGTGTCGCAGAGAGCGATCTCGCGGGCCGCGAATCCGGCGGCCGCGAAGGCGCGCGCCGCCGCCTCGGCCGTCATGTCGACGGCGATGCGGGCATTGACCAGCGGAATCCGGCGCGCCTGCGCCAGATAGCTTCGGCCGAAGCCGCCGCTGCCGACGAGGCAGGTCTCGACCGGCGCGGTGATGCCCGCGTAGTGCGCATGGAAATTCATCGCTCTCGCCTCCCTGACGCGGCGCTGTCATCGGCGTTTCGCCGGCTCGCGCCTTGGGGTCTGTCCTAGCTCAACTCGGTTATGCTGCATACAGCATACTTGTCGATGCGATGTCGCCGTGCTAGCGAAGCGCGCAACAAGACAATACGGGAGGATACGCCATGGACAGCCACGCGACAGGTTCGCTGCCGGTGATCGCCGTCGCCATGGGCGATCCGTCGGGCATCAGCCCCGAGCTCACCGCCCGCATCCTGGCCGAGTCCGACCTGCGTCACGCCGCCCGCTACGTCGTCTTCGGCGACAAGCGCCTGCTCGATCTGGGCAGCTCCGACGCCGGGCTCGATCCCGATGTCCGCGTAGTTCGCGACGGCGAGGCGATCCCGGCCGGCTCCGACAAGCCTGTCTTCGTCGATCTCGCCAATCATGATCCGGCCGCGCTCGAGCGCGGCAAGGCGACGCTCGCCGGCGGAACCGCCGCGACCGAAAATTTCCGCCGCGCCTTGCGCTTCGCCAGCGAAGGCAAGGCCGATGCGGTGGTCTTCACCCCCTTCAACAAGGCGGCGATGCGCTTCGCCTATCCCGGCTACGACGACGAGATCCGCTTCGTGCGCGATGCGATCGGCTTCGACGGGCCGGCGAGCGAGTTCAACATCCTCGACAAGCTCTGGAACGCCCGCGTCACCTCGCATATCCCGCTCTCGGAGGTCGCGCAGAGCATCACCCAGGAGCGCATCCTCAAGGCCCTGACTCTGGCCGACGCCAATCTGCGCGCCGCCGGCTTCAGCCCCCCGCGCATCGCGGTCGCCGGCATCAATCCCCATGCCGGCGACGGCGGCAATTTCGGCCGCGACGAGATCGAGACGATCGAGCCGGCGGTGAAGGCGGCCAAGGCCAGGGGCTTCACGGTCGAGGGGCCGTTCCCCTCCGACACCGTGTTCCTGCGCGCGAAGAACGGCGATTTCGATGCGGTCCTGACGATGTATCACGACCAGGGCCAGATCGCGATGAAGCTGATCGGTTTCGACCGCGGCGTCACCCTGATCGGCGGCTTCCCTTTCCCGATCTGCACGCCCGCCCACGGCACCGCCTACGAGATCGCCGGCAAGGGCATCGCCAATCTCGGGGCGACGCGCGCTGCGCTGTCGCTCGCCATCAAGATGGCGCAGGATGGCAAGGCGAGGGCGAGCGCCGCAGCCTGACGCAGCCGGAAATAAACGAGGGCCGCCGATAAGAGCGGCCTGGAACAACGATCACAGGGAGATGTGAGATGAAGAGCTTCTATTTGTCGGCCGCTCTGGCCGGAACCTTCGCATTGGCCGGGATGGGCGTGGCCCAGGCCTGGGAGCCGACCAAGCCGATCGAGTTCGTGGTGACGTCCGGCGCCGGTGGCGGCACCGATAATTTCGCCCGCGTCGTCCAGTCGATCATCACCAAATACAAGTTCACCGAGCAGCCGATCGTCGTCGTCAACAAGGGCGGCGGCTCCGGCGCCGAGGGCTATGTCTATGGCAAGGGCGCCAAGGGCGACCCCAACCGCGTCATCTTCGGCACCAACAACGCCTATCTGCTGCCCTATGTCGCCAAGCTCGGCTACAAGTTCTCCGACCTGACCCCGGTCGCCTCGCTGGCGCTCGACGAGTTCCTGCTCTGGGTCAACGGCGAGTCTCCCTACAAGGACGCCAAAGGCTATCTCGAGGCCGTCAAGGCGAAGCCGATGGGCTTCAAGATGGGCGGCAGCCAGTCGAAGGACACCGACCAGACCCTGACTTCGATGATCCAGGAAACGGCCGGCGTGAAATGGATCTACGTGCCGTTCCAGGGCGGGGCGGCGGCGGCGGTGCAGCTCGCCGGCGGCCACATCGATTCCAACGTCAACAATCCCAACGAGAACATCGGCCAGTGGAAGGCCGGCCAGGTCAGGCCGCTCTGCGTCTTCTCGCCGGTGCGCCTGCCCAAGAGCGAGCCGGTCTTCGAGGGCAAGGGCTGGGGCGACATCCCGACCTGCAAGGAGGCCGGCCTGCCGCTGGAGACCTTCCAGATGCCACGCACCGTCTGGCTGCCGTCGGACGTGCCGGCCGACGCCGTGACCTATTACGAGGGCATCCTGGAGAAGGTCACCAAGACGCCGGAATGGCAGGACTTCATCGTCCGCACGGCGCAGACCGCCCGCTTCCTGAAGGGCAAGGAACTCGCCGATTTCGTCGCCAAGGACGACGCCGCCAGCAAGAAGGTCTTCGAGGCCGAAGGCTGGGTCGCGAAGTAGGGTCGTTTCAATACTCCGTCATTGCGAGCGCAGCGAAGCAATCCAGGGGACATGGAGCTCTGCCGCTCCTGGATTGCTTCGTCGCTCACGCTCCTCGCAATGACGGGTACGGCCGCCTTCAGGTCATGACCGCGCTAGCAAGCAGGACACCCACCGCATGATCACCCGCTTCTGGGCCGAGATCGCGACGGCGCTGGCAACGCTCGCCTTCGGGCTCGTCATCGTTAAGGGCGCGCTCGAATTCGGCATCGGCTGGGATTCCTCGGGTCCGCAGCCGGGCGCCTTCCCGTTCTACATCGGCGCTCTGGTGGCGCTGGCGAGCGGCGGCACGCTGGTCCAGACGCTCGGCCGCAGGCTCGCCGGCAGCGCGACGCTCGCCGAAGATTTCCTCGACGGCGAGCGGGCGAAGCGCGTCGCCTCCTTCCTGCTGCCGCTGGTCGCCTTCGTCTTGCTCAGCGTCACGCTCGGCATGTATGTCGCGACGATCCTCTATCTCGTCTTCACCATGCGCTTCCAGGGCGGCTATGGCTGGCTGCGGACGCTGGCGACGGCTTTCGTCACGGCCGGCTTCTTCTATCTCTCGCTCGAGAAATTCTTCCAGATCGCCCTGCTCAAGGGGCCGGTCGAGCGGCTTCTCGGCCTCTAGGTCGGCGCGACGGGAACGGGGCCGAACGCATGGACAACATCGCCAACCTGATGCACGGCTTCTCGGTCGCGCTGACCACGCATCATCTGCTGCTGATGATGGCGGGCGTGCTGCTCGGCGTGCTCGTCGGCGTGCTGCCGGGGCTGGGCGCGCCCAACGGCGTCTCGCTGCTGCTGCCGCTGACCTTTTCGATGGATCCGGTCTCGGCGATCATCCTCTTGACCTCGCTCTACTGGGGCGCGCTCTTCGGCGGCTCGACCACCTCGATCCTGTTCAACATCCCGGGCGAACCCTCCTCGGTCGCGACCACCTTCGACGGCCACCCGATGGCCAAGCAGGGCAGGGCGACGGAAGCCTTGTCCTTCGCCTTCCTCTCGGCCGGTTTCGGCGCGCTCGCCGGCGTCATCCTGATCACGGCGCTTTCCGGCTGGGTCGCGAAATTCGCGCTGAAATTCTCCTCACCCGAATATTTTGCGGTCTATTTCATGACCTTCGCCAGCTTCATCGGGCTCGGCGGTTCGTCGCCGCTGAAGACCGTGGTCTCGATGGGCATCGGCTTCACGCTGGCGGCGGTCGGCATGGATTCGGTCTCCGGCAATGTCCGCCTGACCTATGATTTCGACGTGCTGCTCGCCGGCGTCTCCTTCCTGATCGCGGTCATCGGCCTGTTCGGCATCGGCGAACTGCTGCTGACGATGGAGGAGGGGCTGAAATTCGAGGGCGTCGCCGCCAAGGTGCGCATCGGCGACGTGCTGCGGACGGCGGTGAAGCTGCCGCGCTACTGGCTCGCATTGCTGCGCTCCAGCCTGATCGGCATCTGGATGGGCATCACGCCGGGCGGCCCGACGGCGGCCTCCTTCATGAGCTACGCCATGGCCAAGCGCTCCTCGCGCGACCCGGCCAAATTCGGCAAGGGCGAGCCGGAAGGGGTGATAGCGCCCGAAACCGCCGACCACGCCGCCGGCTCCGCCGCGATGCTGCCGATGCTGGCGCTCGGCATTCCGGGCTCGGCGACGGCCGCCGTGATGATGGGCGGCCTGATGATCTGGGGCCTCAATCCCGGCCCGACTTTGTTCACCGACCGCCCCGACTTCGTCTGGGGCCTGATCGCCTCGATGTATCTCGGCAACGTCGTCGCGGTCGTCGTCGTGCTGGCGACGGTGCCGCTCTTCGCCTCGATCCTGCGCATCCCCTTCTCGATCATCGGGCCGATCATCGTGGTGATCTGCTTCATCGGCGCCTATACCGCCGCCAGCAAGGAGTTCGACATCTGGCTGGCGCTCGCCTTCGGGCTCATCGGCTACGTCTTCAAGAAGCTCGACTATCCGATCGCGCCCCTGGTGCTGGCGATGGTGATCGGCGACAAGGCCGAGGACGCCTTCCGCCAGTCGATGATCTTCTCTCAAGGCTCGCTCAGGATCTTCTGGTCGAACCCGCTGGTCACGACCCTGATGGCGATCGGCCTCGTCCTGCTGCTGATGCCGCTGATCGGAGGCGTGACGCGCCGTCTGCGCGGCCGCTCCGCGGCAGGCTCTGTTTGAATCGCCTGCCAACCTTCACTGCCGCCAAACGAGACCCCTGCCATGACTGAACCCTACACGGGAATCCTCCCGATCGCGCCGACGATCTTCCACGAGAATGGCGACCTCGACCTCGACGGCAACAGGCGCGTCATGGATCTGATGGTCGATCAGGGCGTCGACGGCATCTGCATCCTGGCGAACTTCTCCGAGCAGTTCCTGCTCACCGACGCCGAGCGCGAGCAGGTGATGCATCTGTCGCTGGAGCAGGTCGCCGGCCGGATTCCGGTCATCGTCACGACCTCGCATTTCTCGACGCGGATCGCGGCGCAACGCGCCAAAGCCGCGGCAGATGCCGGGGCGAAGATGCTGATGATGATGCCGCCCTATCACGGCGCGCTGCTCAAGGCCGACGAGCAGGGCATGATCGAGCACTTCAAGGCGGTCGCCGACGCCTGCGGCATTCCGATCATCCTGCAGGACGCGCCGCTTTCGGGCGTGACGCTGACCGTGCCCTTCATGGTCAGGCTGGCGAAGGAAGTGCCGCTCGTCCGATATTTCAAGATCGAGGTGCCGGGTACGGCGAACAAGCTGCGCGCGCTGATCGAGGCCGGCGGCTCGGCCGTTGCCGGCCCCTTCGATGGCGAGGAGGCGATCACGCTGATGGCCGATCTCGACGCCGGCGCCACCGGCACGATGACGAGCGCGATGATCCCCGACCTGATCAAGCCGATCCTGACCGCGCATGCCGCCGGCGACCGGGCCAAGGCGTCCGCGCTCTACCGCGACGTGCTGCCGATCATCAATTTCGAGAACCGCCAATGCGGCCTGCGCTCGGCCAAGGCGGTAATGAAGGAAGGTGGCGTGATCAGGTCGGAAGCCGTGCGCCATCCGCTGACGCCGCTGCATCCCGAGACCCGAGAGGGCCTGATCGAGCTGGCGCGGGAGCTGAACCCGCTGGCGTTGAGGTGGGGCAGGTAGGCGCCTCCGTCATGCTCGCCCTTGTGGCGAGCATCCACGTCTTGAACACGACATTCGCCAGCGAAGGCGTGGATGGTCGGGACAAGCCCGACCATGACGGAAAGGGCTCGCGGCCGTGCTCGGCCGCGCCTGGCCGACGTCAATACGACCCGATCCCGCCGGACGGCGGCGGCAGGTTGCCGCGCCGGCCCTTGGTCAGCGCATCCGGCGAGACGCGCAGGGCGTCACAGAGCCAGGTCAGGTAGGCCAGCAGCAGATCCGCGACGACACGCATCGATTGCCTCCATCGGTTACGGACGTGACCGTAGCATGGGCGCGGGCCGCGTCGCTTCGGGATTTTCCGTAGCGTCGGCGCTACCGGCCGCGACGCCGTGGTCATCGCCTTCCGGCTCGACAAGGCGGCTGCGACGGACACGGGGCCTTGGCAAGGGCTCGCGCCTCCGCGCAGGATAGGGCCGCTCATCAAGACGCCGACAGGAAAGAACGCCGATGCCGACCGCCAACCAGACCTTGCGCGATGCGCTGATCGCCGCCCGCCGCGACAGGGCGCTGATCGAGATGGCCGCACAGCCCGTGCCGGCGTCCTTAGCCGAGGGCCTCGCGATCCAGCGCGAGATCGCAGGCGTCCTCGGCCATGACGTCGCCGGCTGGAAGGTCGCGATCGCCGAGGATGGCTCGCCGATCGCCGGCATCATGCCCGGCCCCTATCTCGCGCCGGGCGAGGTCTATGAGGGCGCGATCGGCGCCGAGCTCAGGGTCGAGATCGAGCTCGCCCTGCGCCTGGCGAAGGACGTTCCCGTGCGGCCGGGCCAGCCCTATTCGCGGGCGGAACTGCTCGGCCATTGCGACAAGGCGTGGCTCGGCATCGAGATCGTCGAGAGCCGGCTCGCCAACTGGCAGGGCGTGCCGATGCCGCTCTGGCTCGCCGATGCGATGGGCCATGGCGGCTATCTGATCGGACCCGAGATCGCGCTCCAGACGCTCGACGACATCGAGGGCCTGGGGTGCTTCATCGCGCTCAACGGCGTCACGATCTACGACAAGCCGGCACTGCATGCGAACGGCGATCCGATGGCGCCCTTCCTCGCCTGGGCCAATCGCAAGGACGAGGCGCTGGGGTCGCTGCGCGCCGGTCAGATCGTCACCACCGGCAGCCTCTGCGGCGGCGTGCTCTCGCCCGGCAAGGGCGAGGTCGCAACCAGACTGAATCCGCTCGGGATAGTATCTCTGACGCTGCGTTAGGTCTAAGGCGGGCGGCGCGATGGAAGAGCGAAGATGATCCGAATATGTCCGACCATGTTAGGAACACAGTTCGGACTTAATCGTTGGCGTGCTGGTGGGGTGGCGTCGGAGGGCGGATGCGGTTGAGGCGGTGGGCGACCCGCGGCGTGGCGGGCGGAGGCATTTGCGCTTTCGCAGCGCTGCTTGGCGGACAATCCGCGCCGGCCGAGGCCTTCGATCTGTCCTCGCTCGACGTCTTCGGCCTGTTCGGCTCGAAGGAGCAGCCGCCGGCCGTGAGCGCGACGGCGCTCCCCTATCAGTTCTCCTTCGATCTCGGCGATGCGTCGGATGCCAAGGCCCTGACGCGCACGCTGCAGGATGCGTCGCTGCTCCATCGCCTGCGCCAGGACGCGCCGCCCGATGGAGAGACGCTGGCGCGGCGCATGGCGGCCGATCTCAACCCTCTCGTCGATGCGCTCTGGTCGCAGGGCTATTTCAACGCGGAATTGTCGATCGCGGTCGACGGCGTCGCGTTGCGGCCGGGGCAGGAGCCGGGCGCGGCGCTGGTCCGGGCCGCCGAGTCGCACCGCAACCGCGAGCCGGTGCCGATCGTGGTCCGGGCCCAGCCAGGCCCGGTCTTCGGCCTGCGCAACGTCGAAGTCGTCGAGCGCGGGCAGGGCGCCGGCGGCGCGATCGCCAATCCGGCGAAAGTCTCGCGACTCAAGCCCGGCGATCCGGCGACCTCGGCCGCGCTCAGGGCGGCACAGGCCGCTTTCGTCGATCATCTGCGCAACCAGTCGCGCCCGCTCGCCAAGGTCGTCGAACTCCGTCCCGTGGTCGACCACGCGACGCGGACGATGGACGTCACCTATGTCGTCGAGCCCGGCCCCTGGGCCGGGCTCAGTGAGGTCTCGATCGGCAAGACCGACGAAATCCCGCCCGCCGTGGTGCGCTCCTTCATCTATCTCGAGCCGGGCGATCCCTATTCGCCGAAGGCGCTCGCCGACACCCGCAAGTCGATCGCGACGGTGCCTGCCGTCGGCTCGGTGCGCATCCGCGAGGCCGAGGCGCTCGACGCTGCCGGCAACCTGCCGATCTTCGTCGAGGTCACCGAGCGGCCGAAGCGCCTGATCGGCTTTTCCGCCCGCTATTCGACGATCGACGGGCCGGCGGTCAGGACCTATTGGGAGCACCGCAACCTGTTCGGCGGGGCCGAGCGGCTGCGGCTCGAGGGCGACATCTTCCTGGCGCCGCGCATCGACGGAACCAAGATCACCAAGTTCGAGGATTTCGAGCGCTCGGACCTCGGCGGCCGCTTCGCCTTCAGCTTCCTCAAGCCGGCGCTTTGGGGCACGCGCTATGACTGGCTGCTCGACGGAACAGCGGCGCGCGAGCGCGTCGGCACCAACCGCTACGGCGGCTACACCGCCCGCTACGCCAACGTCACCACCGCGATCCGCCGGCGCTTCAGCGACACCTTCTCGGTCCAGGCGGGCATCGAGGTCGAGCGCGGCCAGACCAGCGACGTGCTCGGCCAGGTCGACTACACGCTGGTCGGCATTCCGCTCTCGGTGAAATACGATTCGACCGACAGCCTGCTCGATCCGACGCGCGGCATCCGAGCGACGGCGTCCGTCACGCCCTATCCGAGCTTCCTCGGCTCGACCGTCAACATCGTCCAGTCGAAGGCGGCCGTCTCCGGCTACTACGCCTTCGACGAGGATGCCCGCTATGTGCTGGCCGGTCGCATCGGGCTGGGCTCGATCGCCGGCGAAAGCCTCGCCGACATCCCGGCGACGCGGCGCTTCTATGCCGGCGGCGGCGGCTCGGTCCGCGGCTACGCCTATCGGACGCTCTCGCCGCTCGGCCCGCTCAACCGGCTCACCGGCGGGCGCAGCCTGTTCGAGGGCTCGGTCGAGGCCCGCATCAAGGTCACCGATACGATCGGCATCGTGCCGTTCTTCGACGCCGGCATGGCCTTCTCGTCGAGCCTGCCGAACTTCAAGGAACAGCTGCAATACGCCGCCGGCCTCGGCCTGCGCTACTATACGCCGATCGGTCCGATCCGGCTCGATGTCGCCGCGCCGCTGAACCCGCGCAAGGGCGACAAGCCGGTCGCGGTCTATATCAGCATCGGGCAGGCCTTTTGATGCGGCGCCTCCTCACTCTGCCGCGCCTGGCGCTGTCGGCTCTCGTGCTACTGGCGGGCCTGCTCGCCTCGGCGCATTTCGGCGGCTTCGCCCAGAACGCCCAGAGCGATCGCGGCATCGTCGCCGACCTGATTTCGAAGGCGCTGTCCAGCAATACCAGCCAGGTCTCGATCGGCGCGGTCGACGGCGCGCTCTCCTCCGACGTCACCATCCGCGACATCGTCATCTCCGATCGCGATGGCCCCTGGCTGCGGCTCGATCGGGCGCGGCTGGTCTGGACGCGCACCGCGCTGCTGCTGCGCCGGCTCGAGGTCAACCGGCTCGAGATCGGCAGGCTCGAGATCCTGCGCAAACCGGCGCCGCAGCCGGCGGCCGTCGCCGCCAACACGGATCCGATCCTGCCCGAACTGCCGCTCAAGGTCGTCGTCACCGCCTTCCAGCTCGGCGAACTCTCCCTCGGCGCGCCTGTGGTCGGTGCGCCGGCGCGTCTCGGCGCCAACGGCTCGGCGACATTGGGGCCGCCGGCCGAAGGGCTCGATCTCAGGCTCGACGCCCGGCGGCTCGACCGCGCCGGCGAGTTCACCGTCAGGCTCGGCTTCGTGCCGCAGACGACCCGCCTTCAGGTCACGGCCAAGGTCGACGAACCGGAAGGCGGGCTGATCGCGACGCTCGCCGATCTGCCGGGCCGCCCGCCGGTCAAGCTCGACATCGCCGGCGACGGGCCGCTCGACACCTTCCGCTCGAACCTGACCTTCAGCGCCGGCCCGACGATCGGGGCTCAGGGCTCGGCGACGCTGTCGCGCGCGGGGGCGCAGCGCGATCTCGCTCTGGCGCTCGACGCTCGCATCGAAGGCCTGATGCCGTCGCCCGTCGCGCCCGTCTTCGCCGGCTCGACGCGGCTCGATGGCGCGGTCGGCATCCGCGACGATGGCGGTGTCGATGTCCGCAATCTCGCGCTCGTCTCGGCGCTGGCGCGGCTCGACATCCTCGGCCGCTACGGCGCCGACAAGACGATCGACATGCGCGTCACCGCCGCGTCCCGGCCGAATGCCGGCGGCAAGACCGTGACCAGCGGCACCGAGATCGGCAAGCTCGCCTTCGAGGCGACGATCCGCGGACAGGCCGCCGGGCCCGCCATCGTCGCGACGCTCGACGCCGAGGATGCGAAACTGCCCGATGCCGCGCTCGGCAAGCTCGGCATGCGTTTCACCGCGACGCCGAGCGGCGCCCTGGCCGAGCCCGGAACGAAGGTGGCGCTCGTCGCCGATGGCGAGGCGACCGGGCTGGTCCTGGCCGATCCGAAGCTCGCGAAAGTCGTGGGAGACCGCGTCGTCTTCACCCTGCGCGGCACCGGCAATGACGATTCGACCGCCGATTTCGAGACGCTGCGGCTCGCCCTGTCCGGAATCAGCCTCGACTACAAGGGCAAGCTCGGCCAGGCCCGCATCCTCGGCCAGGCCAAGGCGAGCCTGCCGGATTTGTCCCGGCTGAGCGCGCTCGCCGGGCGACCGCTCGCCGGCGACGCCGAACTCAGCGCCGATCTCGACGCGACGCCGAAGACGCAAGCCTATGGTGCGACGCTGGACGGGCGCATCGACCGGCTCGCGACCGGCGATGCCGTGCTCGACCGCCTGCTCGCCGGCAAGTTGACGCTGACGGGCCAGATCCGCGCGCTCGCCTCCGACGTGACCGTCACCGGCCTGCGCCTCGCCGGCCAGCATGCCGCGGTCACCGCCGAGGGCGGCGTCGGGCCGGAGCGCTCCGACCTGCGCGTCGCGCTCGCCTTGCCCGATCTGAAGCGCGCCGATCCGCGTCTGTCGGGCCGGAGCGATGCGACGCTGCGGCTGACCGGTCCGCTGGCGAAGCTCGACGCCACCGCGCAGGTCACAGTGGCCAACGCCACGGCGCTCGCCCGTCCAATCCCGCGCCTCGCCATCGATGCGACGATCCGCGACCTGCAGGGCACGCTCGACACCGATCTCACGCTCAACGGCGAGATCGATTCCAAGCCGGCGACGGGACGGATCAGACTGGCGCGCGCCGCCGACGATGGCTGGAACCTCTCGGGCCTCGACCTCGCCATCGGCTCGGTGCGGCTGAACGGTGCCGTCACGCTCGATCCCGCGAGCCGCGCTGCCGGCCGTCTGACGCTGGCCGCCCGCAATCTCGACGATCTCTCGGCGCTGGCGCTGGCAAAGCTCGGCGGCCAACTCGACGCCGACATCGCGCTCGCGGTGACCGAGGGGCGCCAGAACCTCAGCCTCGCGGCGCGCGGCGCAAGACTGGCAGGCCCGTCCGTCGCGATCGACAGGCTCGATGCCAGCGCCGCCGCGCGCGACGTCTTCGGCAAGCCGCAGCTCGACGCCAACCTCGCGATCGACCGCGCGGTCTTCTCCGGCGAGCCAGTGAGCGCGATCCGCTTCGATTCGAAGGGCTTGCCCGAAGCGAGCGCCTTCACGCTGAGCGCGTCCGCGCGCGGCTTCGCACTGAACGGGGCCGGCCGCCTCGTCCCGGCCGAGCCGCTGCGGCTCGAACTCGCGAGCTTCGAGGCCCGCCGCGACGGCCGGCGCATCGCGCTCGGACAGCCGGCGACGCTGAGTTTCCCCGCTGGCGGCGTCGAGATCGCCGGCCTCGCCATCGCGGTCGATTCAGGCCGGATCACCGTCGATGGCCGCGCCGGCGACAGGCTCGATCTGCGTGTCGCGGCGCGTGACGTGCCGCTTTCGGCCGCGCGCATCGCCGTGCCGACGCTCGATATCGCCGGGACGCTCAACGCCGAGGCCCAGATTCGGGGCCGGCCCGATGCGCTCGACGGGCCGTGGAATCTGCGCATCGCCCGCCTGGCGACGCCGGAAACCCGGCAGGCCGGCCTGCCGCCGATCGAGATCGCCGCGCAGGGACAGCTCAAGGGCGCCGCCACCAGCGTCGATGCCAGGCTCGACGCCGGCCGCCTCGCCGGCCTGACGGTGCGCGGGACGGCGCCGCTCGGCGCGAAAGGCGCGCTCGACCTCTCGGCACAGGGCCGCCTCGACGCCGCCATCGCCAACCCCCTGATCGCGGCACAGGGCCAGCGCGTCACCGGGGCCGTCGCGCTCGATCTGCGTGCCGGCGGCAGTGCCGCCGCGCCGCGCCTGAGCGGCAGCGCCACCCTCGGCAACGGCAGCTTCACCGACGCGCTCCAGGGCATTCGCCTCACCGGCATGGAGGCCCGCCTCGCCGCCACCGGCGAAAACCTCGCGATCGAACGCTTTTCCGCCCGTGCCGCCAATGGCGGAACCTTGTCGGCGAGCGGACAGGTCCGGCTCGATCCGGCGGCGGGTTTCCCGGGCACCATCAAGCTCCAGGGCAGCCGGGCACAGCTGCTCTCCAACGGAATCGCGACCGCCGTTGCCGATCTGGCGCTCGATCTTTCCGGTCCGCTCGCGCAGCGTCCGCGCATCGGTGGCCGCATCGACGTGGTCTCGCTCGATGTCGCCGTGCCGGACCGGCTGCCGGCCTCGCTCAGGCCGGTCGATGGCATCCGCCATGTCCGGCCGACCGGCACGGCCGCCGCCCGCCTCGCGGCCGAGAAGAAGGCGCAGCCGAAGGGCAGGCGCGGCGGCCGCCCGGCTCCCGCTTTCGACGCGGCGCTGGCGCTCGTCGTCTCGGCGCCGAACCGCGTCTTCATCCGTGGGCGCGGTATCGATGCCGAACTCGGCGGCGAAATCCGCGTCGGCGGCAGCCTTGCCGCGCCCGCGATCGACGGCGGCTTCGACCTGCGCCGCGGCCGGCTCAGCGTGCTGAGCCAGCGCCTCGATTTCAGCAAGGGGCGGCTGAGCTTCACCGGCGGCACCGTCCCCGAGCTCGATTTCGTCGCCGAGACGCGCGCCGCCGACGTCACGGCGAAAATCCTGATCACCGGTCCGGCCGATCAGCCGGCCTTCGCCTTCACCTCTCAGCCCGAACTGCCGCAGGACGAGGTGCTGTCGCGCATCCTGTTCGCCCGCGCCTCGGGCTCGCTCTCGGCCTTCCAGGCGCTGCAGCTGGCGCAGACCGCGGCGCAGTTCGCCGGCGGCGGCGGCGACGATTCGTTCGAGCGCCTGCGCAAATCGCTCGGCGTCGACAATCTCGACATCCAGGTCGGCGCGGGCGGCCCGACGATCGGCGCCTCGCGCTATATCGGCGACAACGTCTCGATCGGCGTCAAGGCCGGCGCCAGGCCGCAGGACAGCGGCGTCTCGATCGGGATCGACGTCACCAGGCGCCTCAAGCTGCAGGCGGAGACCGGCGCCGACGGCTCGGCCGCGGTCGGCATCGGCGCCGAATGGGAATACTGAGCCGGCCCGGCAGAAACAGAATCGCCCGGGGAATCACAGCTCTCCCGCACCGGTCCCGACGCCGCGCGAGAAGCGTGATTTCGCGGCATTTCGGGTCGATCCGGGCGGGTGTGGTTAAGGGCCCGTAAATTTCGGCTCTCAAAGCGTGGCACGCCTGCAACACCGGGTTTCAAAGCACCCCCTCGGGCCTTTCGGCGGCGTGATCGTGGTTGATCGGCAATCCGGCATTCGTATGGTGATCCTGCGTCGGGACGTTCCCGGTCGCTGTTTTTCGTCTTCGCCTCTGAATGGTTCAGTGACGCGGGCGAAAGGCCGGGAATAGGTGAGTGCGCTGGTTGGTCTCCTGGGGCCGGTCAACGAAAGCGAGCCGAAGCCCGAGGGTCTCGAAACTCTTTTTGGAGGTTACCAATGAAGCTCGTTAAGAGCCTCCTCCTCGGTTCTGCCGCCGGTATCGCCGCGGTCGCCGGGGCTCAGGCCGCCGATCTTCCCTCGCGGAAGGCCGCTCCGGTCGAATACGTTCGTGTCTGCTCCACCTACGGCGCGGGCTTCTTCTACATCCCGGGTACGGAAACCTGCCTTCGCGTCGGTGGCCGTGTTCGCGCCGAGTACGGCGTCGGCGAGCGCTGGACGCGCGCTCAGGACGGTTACGGCTTCCGCGCTCGTGGTCGTCTGAACGTCGATGCCCGCACGGCGACCGCCTATGGCACGCTGCGCACCTTCGTCCGCTTCGAGATGACCAACTCGAACGGCGTCTATGGCCAGTCGTTCAACGGCACCGGCCTGCATGCCGGCGCGGCTCGCGGCGGCGCTGCCAGCCAGGGCGACGGCCCGACCGCCAACGGCCAGTCGAACTTCCAGCTCGACAAGGCGTTCATCCAGTTCGGCCCGATCACGGCCGGTCGTGCGCAGTCGTTCTTCGACTTCTACGCCGACGACCTGAACTACGGCGTCATCCGCGGTTCGGACCTCGCCGGTAACCTGATCGCCTACACGGCGACCTTCGGTTCGGGCATCTCGGCGACGATCTCGCTCGAGGATCGCTCGGAGCGTGAGCAGGTCGGCGCGATCACCACCAACATCGCCGGCGTCGGCACGGCCGTCCTCGGCGGCCAGACGATCCCGGACGTCGTCGGTAACATCAACGTCACGCAGGGCTGGGGCTCCGCTCAGCTGTCGGGTGCGCTCATCCAGCGCAACACGACTGGCCCGATCGGCTCCTTCGTCGGTGGTTCGAACCTGTCGAACGACGACCAGTACGGCTTCGCCGTCCAGGGTGGCGTCAAGATCAACCTGCCGATGCTCGCCGCTGGCGACTATCTCTGGTTGCAGGCTGCGTACTCGCAGGGTGGTATCTCCTACCTCGGCTACGGCGGCGCTTCGACGCAGTCGACCTGGGCTGCTCCGAGCCGCATCGGCCGCATCACCGTCGCCAACTCCGACGTTGCGCTCGACGCTCTCGGCAAGGCTCACCTGACCAAGGGCTATGCCCTGACCGCGGGTCTGCTGCACTACTGGACCCCGACCATCCGTCAGGGCGTCTATGGTTCGTACTCCAAGCTCGACTACAGCTCGGCTGTCTCGAACCTGGATCCGAGCGAAATCCGCGCCGGCACCAACCTGATCTGGTCGCCCGTCGCTGGTCTCGACATCGGCGTCGAGGTCCTCTACGCCCGCGTCGAAGCGCGCCGTCGTATCGCCGCCACCGGCGCCGACGTCACGCCGCTCGGCCGCACGGTCAAGTCGGACGACTCCTTCCAGGGCCGTCTGCGCATCCAGCGCGACTTCTGATCGGTTTCCGATCTCAGTCGAGAAGCCCCGGGGAAACCCGGGGCTTTTTTTGTTTGATCGCGTGGCTTGCTCGGCCCGCTATGCTTGACAGCGGCCTGCCGACAGCGTGATTTCGCAGCGGGTGCGGCGACCCGCGGGCTGGCTCCAGTCCGGTCCGGGCTGTGGGGAATGGGCATGGCGCAACCGCTGCGATGGCTTTGGGGCCTGGCGCCCCTGGCTTTGCTCTGGGCCGTCGGCAATTTTGCCCTCGACGAGGGAATTCAACGCGATGTCGGCGAGCGCGCCGTCGCTGGCGCGACGATGGCGGCTGGCGAAACGCCTCCGGCCCGCCCGCTGCTGGTGCGGGTGTCGGGCCGCGACGTCACCGTGGCGGGCGAGGTCGTCTCGGCCGATGGCGCCGCCAAGGCCATGGCGAGGCTTCGCTCGGAGTTCGGCGTCCGCCGCGCCTATGGCGGCCTGACGCAGGTCGTCGCCCAGCGGCCGTATAGCTGGTCGGCGCAGCGCGCGGGCAATATCGTAACCCTCAGCGGCTCCGTGCCGGACGAGCCGACGGCTGCCTCCAATGTCGCGGCCGCCGCGGCGGCGGCTCCCGAGATCAAGGTCGAGGACCGCCAGATCATCGCTTTCGGCGCTCCGCCCGGCTTCGCCGCCATGGCGAAGGCGCTGCTGGCCGAACTCGGCAAGCTCGGCTCGGGCAAGCTCGCGATCGATGACGGCCGCTTCTGCATCGAGGGCCGGGCGGCGACGTCCGAGCAGTTCCTGGCGTTGCGCCAGGCCATGACCGGATTGACCCGGGCCGGCTTCGCTTCGGTCGATTGCAACCTCGAGCCGCCGGTGGTCTCGCCCTATCGCTGGGCGGCCGATCGCGCCGGCGACCGCGTCGTCGTGACCGGCTTCACCCCGTCGGACGAGGTCGGCCGGCAGCTCTCCATCCTGTTGCGCCGCGCGTTTCCAGCGCCGCTGGCGATCGAGGACAGGACCGTGCCGGCTCTCGGCGCACCGGCGGCCTTCCTGGCGAAAGTCACGCGTGCCATCGCCGAGCTCGCCCGCCTGCGCGACGGCAGGGCGGCGATCGAGGGCGATGTCTATGCGATCTCGGGGCAGGGGCCGGAGGCTTATGACGCCTGCCAGGCGCTGCGCCTCCAGATCGCCCAGCTCGACGGGCCCGATTCCGTAGCACAGGCCAACATCGCCTGTCCTCCGGCGCCGCCGCCCCTGCCGCCGATGCCGGCCCTGCCGGACATCCCGCAGCCGATTTTCGTGCCGGCGGATCTGATGCCCCCGACGACAACTCCGGCTCCGGCCGCCGCAGCTGACGTTCCGCCGCCGGCCCCGCAGCCTCCGCCGGTCGCCGCCGCTCCGCCGCCGCCCGTGCTCCTGCGCTGGCAGGCTGAGAAAACGCCGGAAGGCCTTGTTCTGACGGGCCTTGTGCCCGACGATGCCGCGCGCACGGCGACGCTGCAGGCCGTTGCCGAGCTTGCGCGGGCGAGCGCGGTCGACGATCGCATGCTGTCCGAAGCACGGCTGGCGAACCAGCCCGACTTCGCGGCCGTGACGCGGCTGGCGCTCGAACTGCTCGGCACGATGAGCCGCGGCAGCGCGACGCTCGAGGCCTCGTCTCTGGCGCTTTCCGGCGAGGTTTCCGACGAGGGCGGATGGACCGCGCTCCAGGCGCTGCTCGCCCGACGCCCGCTGCCCGAGGGGCTGTCGTTGCGCGTCGACCGGGCGGCGCTCGCGATCAGGCCGTATCGCCTGGCCATCTCGGCCGATCGTTCGGGCGTCGCTCTCGCCGGCTACCTGCCGGACGCGGAGGCGCGCGCGGCCCTTCTGGCTGCCGTCGCGGCGTCGCCCTTCAGCGGCAAGATCGATGACGCGACGGTGCTGCTGCCGAGCGCGCCGCCGGGTTTCGCCGAGGTCGCGCGGGTCGCGCTGGTCAATCTGTTGCGTCTCGACATGGGCTCCGTCGATCTCGGTGGCGACGGCGCCGCGATCCGCGGCCTGACCTGCCGCGAACTGATCAAGGGAGAGGTCGAGACGAGCGTCGCCCAGGCGCGGGCGGCGGGCCTTGCGATCGACGCGGCGATCGGCCTGCGCCAGACCGGCTGCGTCGTCGACCCGCCGAGCACCTGCCAGAACGATCTCGACGCCCTGACCCGGCGCAACACCGTGCTCTTCGGCCAGGGTACCTCGGTCGTCGTGCTCGATGCCACCACCGACCGGGTGATCGGCGAGGCCTTCGACATCCTGAAACAGTGCCCGGCCTCGCGCATCACCATCGAGGGCCACGCCAATCGCGACGGCGAGGCGAGGGGCTTCGACAACCGAGACCTGTCGGCGCGGCGCGCGCTCAGGGTGCGCGACGAACTCGTCAAGCGCGGTGTCGATCCGGGCCAGCTCGCCGTCACGGGCTTCGGCACGGAGCGGCCGCTCGTGCCCCATGGCGCGGCCGAGGCGAAGGCGACCAACCGTCGCGTCCAGTTCACCGTGGCGAAGTAGGGGCCGCCGATGCTGTACCTCGCCTCGCAATTCGCCTGGTTCCTGCTCGCGGCCTTCGCGCTCGGCCTCGTCATGGGCTGGATCGGCCAGGACGGCGACAGGCTCGAACTCTGGAGCCACAAGCTCGCCTATGTCGCCGTGGCCTGGCTGCTCGGCGCCGCCCTGACCTGGACGCAGACGCTGAACGGCGTGCCCGCGCTCTGGGTCGAGACGGCGCTGCTCTTCGTCGCGGTCTATGCCGTGGCTTGTGTCGCCGGAGCCGCACTGAAACTGGCGCTGGAGCCGAAGGCGCTGCTTCAGGGTGCGACCGGTCTCGACGGCCTGCCGACGCTCGATGGGGCTGTGGCGGCACTGGCCGGCGCCGGCCCGGACGCAGCCGCGTCGGCAAGCGAGGCCCTCGGGACGACGAAGCAGGTCGCGGCGCGCGTCGAGGAGGTCAGATCGGTTGTCGATGACGGAAAGACGATCATCAAGGATATCAAGGGTTTGATCGAGCCGATCAAGGACGGCGCCGCTGTCGAGGGCGAAGCCCCGCTCCCCGGCGAGCGTCCCGGCGGTCTCGCCGCCGCCCGTGACGGAGCACCCGACGACCTCAAGCTGATCAAGGGCATCGGCCGGCAGAACGAGGGCCGGCTGCATGGCCTCGGCATCTGGCATTTCGACCAGGTCGCCGCCTGGACCAAAGAGAACGTCGAATGGGTCGGGGGCTATCTCGCCTTTCCGGGGCGGATCGAGCGCGAGGACTGGGTGGGTCAGGCGAAGGCGCTCGCCGGCGGGGCCGAGACGGAGTTCGCCAAGCGTGCGAAGGCCGGCGAGGTCGCCTCCTCGCGCGACGACGGCTCGCGCGGGCAGGGCAATGTCGCGACGGCCCATGACGGCGAATTCGACGGCGAGAAGCCGAAGAACCTCATCCCCGTCGCCCGCGACGGCAAACCGGACGATCTCGCTTTGATCCGGGGCATAGGCCCGGCGATCGCAGCCGATCTCAACCGCCTCGGCATCTGGCATTTCGACCAGATCGCGGCGCTGCGCGAGCCCGAGCTGCGCTATCTCTGCGCCTTCGCCGACGTGCCGGCTGCGACCTCGCGGAACTGGACGGAGGACGCCGACATCCTCGCCCATGGCGGCGAGACCGCGCATTCTCGTTCTGTCAGGCAAAAGCGCCAGGACGGCGAGCGCGAAAGCTGAGAGGCCTCAGGCCGCCTTGCGCTCCGCGCGCTGGATCAGCTTGCCGATGCGCCTGACCATGTCCTTCGGGCCGAGCAGCGGCGCATGCCCCTGGCCCGGCGCGACGAAAATCTGGCAGTCGGGATGGCGCTCCGCCATCTCGACCAGCGTCTTCTCGGCGAGCAGGTCGGAATTCGCCCCCCTGATCGCCAGAACGGGCACCGCGTTCAGTCCGGCGAAATAGCCCCACAACACCGGCAGCGGCGCTTCGAGGTCGAGATCCTCCAGTACCTTCATCAGGTTCGGATCGTAATCCGGCACCAACCGGCCATCGCGCTCGGTCCAGGTCCGGCGCGCCATCATCTCCCATTCGGCCTCGCCAAAGAGCGGGAACTGCTGGTCCGACAGCCGCTTCAGGATCTCGGCACCTTCGGCGAAGCTGCGCGGCAGCGGCAGCTTCCCGACATAACCCCTGATCCTGAGAAGTCCGCGCGCGTCGATCACCGGCCCGATATCGTTCAGCACCGCGCCGCGGATCAGGCCCGGCCGCGCCGCCGCGAGCGCCATGGTCAGGAGGCCGCCGCGCGAGGTCCCGACGAAGACCGCCTGCTCGATGCCGGCACCGGTCAGCACCTGCATCAGGTCGTCGAGTTCGATGCGGATGTCGTAGTTCTTCCAGTCCTTGTCGTAGCCGGAGCGGCCCCGCCCGCGATAATCCAGCGCCAGGACACGGCGCGGCATTACCTCGTCGGTCGCCAGCGCGACGGCGAGCTCATGGAAATCGGCGGCCGTGCGGGCGAAGCCCGGCAGGCAGACGATGGGAAGTGCCGTCGCGGCCAGCGGGCCGTAGTCGCGCGCATGCAGCTTGAGCCCGTCGCGGGCGCTGATGAAGAGCGAGGTGAAGCCGGTGTCGGGAGGCATGGACATTCTCGGGCAGGGACGCTGGCGAACTCGTGCGCCGGGACTGGCCGGCAGACTGGCGCAATGTCCCATGGAGTGGTACAGAGGGTCTAGGAGAGTTGCTCGGTGATCACCGGTTTTCGGGACGAATGGCTGCGCGACTTCTTCGTCGATGATGCCAGATCGAGGCAGATCCCGCCAGACCTCGAGGTCCGCCTCTTCCGGAAGCTGCAAATGCTCGACGATGCGACGACCGATCAGGATTTGCGCGTGCCGCCGAGCAATCATTTCGAGAAGTTGCGCGGCAAGCTCGACGGCCTGCATTCGATCCGCGTCAACCAGCAATGGCGACTGATCTTCTCATGGGATGGTAGCCGCGGCGAAGCCGCCGACGTCTATCTCGACGACCACAGCTATAGATGAGGGACGTCATGCTCACGACGAGACGCAAGCCGGCCGGCATCGGTGAAATCCTGGTCGAGGAGTTCCTCGCGCCGCTCGGCCTGACGCAGGGTGCGCTGGCGCAGGCGATGGGCGTGCCGCGCAAGCACGTCAACGAACTCTGCACCGGCCGCAGGCGGGTGACGGCGCCGACTGCGCTCATCCTCGCGCGAGTCTTCGGCAACAGCGCGGATTTCTGGCTCAACGTCCAGCGCCGGACCGATCTGTGGGAGGCTTTGCACAGTCCGAGCGAAGTGATCCGGATCGAACGTGCCCGCCCTCTGACGCAGGCGGCATAGCGGACGATCTACTCCCGCCGCCCGCCGCGCTTCAAGTCGTGATCGATCAGATAGGCGGTGCGCTGGTTCAGCCGCTGGCGGTAGACCTGCAGGTTCTCCATCACCCGCTGGACGTAGTTGCGCGTCTCGGAGAACGGGATGCGCTCGACCCAGTCGATCGCGTCGACGTCGGGCGAACGCGGGTCGCCATAGGCCTCGATCCATTTCTTCACATTGCCGGAGCCTGCATTATAGGCGGCGAAGGTGAGGATGTAGGAGCCGCGCCAGTCCTTGAGCAGGTCGTTGAGATGGGCCGCGCCCATCTGCGCCGAATAGAGCGCGTCGCGCCCGAGCCGCGCCCAGTCGAACGGCAGGTTCGCGCGCCGCGCCGTCTCGCGCGCCGTCGCCGGCATCATCTGCATCAGCCCGCGCGCCCCGGCATGCGACTCCGCCTTCGGGTCGAAGGCGCTCTCCTGGCGGGCGATGGCGTGGACGATCGCCCGCTCCATCGGGTCGCCCAGCACCGGAAATTCCGGCACGCCGGAAATGGGGAAGGCGGCGCTGTCGAGCGGGAAGCCGCGCTGCAGCGCCTGCTTGCCGAGCGCCAGCAGCGAGCGCGCGTCGGCCTCGCGCTGGGCGATCGCCGCGACCGCCTCCAGCGCCGGCGTCGTGTCGAGTCGCTGGGCGAGGTCGGCGAGCATGGTCAAGGCGAGATCGCGCTCGCCGATCCTGTAGAGCAGCCGCACCGCCTGGTGACCGGGCAGATGCGCCAGCGAAGCCGACGCCGAACGCCTCAGCGGCAGGTCGGGCAGGCCGAGCCGGGCCCGGGCGAGCTGGCCGTAATAGGCGACCGGGTGTTCGGCCGCGCGCTCATAGGCGGCCTGGGCGAGTTCCGTCTTGCCGAGCGCCTCGGCGGCGCGGCCCTCCCAGTAACCGGCGCGCGCCACCGAGATCGGCGTCTCGGCGAGTTTGGCGGCATCGGTGAAATGCGTCAGCGCCGTCGCGGCGTCGTTCTTGAAGCGCAGCGCGACGAAGCCGGCATGCCATTCGGCGTCGATGCGTTCCGCGGTCGTCTCGGCCCCGTGGCCGGCGGCGACCTCGTAGGCACGTCCGGCGTCGCCTGAATCGAGCAGCTTGCGCGCGATCAGCCGGCGCTCGGTCCACCAGTCGTCGCCGCTGCCGAGCAGGGTCGGATCGCGCGGCACGGCGGCGAGCGCCTTCGCCGCCTCGACTGGCTTGTCGGCGCGGCGTGCCTGCTGGGCGAGCAGGAAGGCATAGGAGATGTCGGTCTTCAGCGCGGCCGGGACGGATGCGATGGCGGAGGCCGCCAGCGGTCGCCTAGATGTCGCACTGGCGAGACGGGTTTTGGCCAGCGCCAGATAGTCGCCCGAGACGCGCGCGGCATTGCGCAAGGCGGCCGAGGCGTTCTCCTTGAAGAGGTAGCGCTCGGCCCGCAGCCGATGATCGGCCTTGGTCAGCACGTCGTCGAAAGCCTCGAAAGCGGCCTTCTCCAGAGGCTGGCCGAGATGGTCCTGCCGCCAGACCTGGCGGATCAGGGCCGCCGCTTCCTCGGCCTGCCCTTCCGCCTTCAGCGCCATGGCGAGCGCGACGCGTCCCGCCGGGCTGACCGGGCGCTGGGCGTAGAAGAACGAGCGGATGACGAGCGGCCCCTTCTTTTCGGCGATCAGCGCCTCCTCGGCGCGGCGGCGGAACGGCGTCGTCGCCGGGTAGTTCGGATGGGCCTGCAGGAAGGCGTTGAGCCGCGCGAACGGGATCAGGCTCGCGCCGCTGCGGATCGCGACCCATTCTAGCAAGGCCCGCGCCACCCGGTCGTCGATTGCCGCTGCGATCGCATCGCCCTCGGTGAGTGCGCCGCGCCTGTAGGCGGCGACGGCGGCCTTGACCCGATCGGGATCGACCGCATCGCTCATCTTCAGCTGCGCGTCTGGATAGGGCGGCAGGGCTGCGGTGGTCTCGACGTCCACGGCGAGCCCGCGCGGTTGCTGGGCGCGCATCTCGCCGTCGTCGGCTGCGTGCAGGGGGGCCGCGAGCAGGAACGCCACGGCCGTCAGGCAGGCCAGTCGATTGCAGCCGGGCTTGAAGGCCATCGCGGGCTCCGCAACGAGGATGCGTAGCCAGCGATGGTGGGTCAGCGCGGTTTATGAAGGCTTAACCATGACGCCACGCTTTTTGATGGGTTGCCGGCTTTGCGCGGCCGGGTCGAGAGAGTATGTCTTGCGGCCCTCGATTGGACTTGTTCGCGTCAGGACGTCACCACATGACCAAGCACCCCGCCTTCACCGGCTCGATGCCCGCGCTGGTGACCCCGTTCAAGGGCAGCAAGATCGACGAGGAGGCGCTGCGCGCTCTGGTCGAGTGGCAGATCGAGAGCGGCTCGACCGGGCTCGTGCCGGTCGGCACCACCGGCGAGAGCCCGACGCTCTCCCATGACGAGCACAAGCGCGTCGTCGAGATCGTGATCGCGCAGGCCAGGGGTCGCGTCCCGGTCATCGCCGGCGCCGGTTCCAACAACACCCATGAGGCGATCGACCTCGCCGTCCATGCCGAGAAGGCCGGCGCGGACGCCGTTCTCGTCGTCACGCCCTACTACAACAAGCCGACCCAGGAAGGCCTATACCAGCACTTCAAGGCGGTGAACGATGCGGTCGGCTTGCCCATCATCATCTACAATATCCCGCCGCGTTCGGTCGTCGACATGTCGGTCGAGACCATGGCGAGGCTTTACGAGCTGAAGAACATCGCCGGCGTCAAGGACGCTACCGCCAACCTCGCCCGCGTCTCGCAGCAGCGCCACGCCATGGGCCCGGACTTCATCCAGCTTTCCGGCGAGGACATGACGGCGTTGGCCTACATGGCGGCCGGCGGCCATGGCTGCATCTCGGTCGTCGCCAATGTCGCGCCGCGGCCCTGCGCCGACCTGATGAGCCATGTCCGGCAGGGCGACTATGCCGGCGCTCTCAAGATCCAGGACCGCCTGACGCCGCTCCACGACGCGATCTTCAGGGAGCCCGGGCTCTGTGGCGCCAAGCACGGGCTGAAGCTGCTCGGCCGCGCCGAGGAGGAGATCCGCCTGCCGCTGCTCCCGGTGACGCCGCCGACCGGCAAGGTCATTCGCGACGCGATGGTTTTCGCCGGGCTCCTGAACGCCTAGATAGAGGGTTATCGCGCGCGTCCGGCATCGGGCGGACGCCCGGAGGACGCCATGTACGAGCCGAGCCATTTCAAGGTCGAGGATCGCGCGCAGCTGCACGCGGTCATCCGCCAGCATCCGCTGGCGACGCTGGTGACGGCCGGCGAGGGTGGGCTGATCGCCAATCCCGTGCCTTTCGTCCTGCATGCCGACGAAGGCGAGCAGGGCATTTTGCGTGCCCATCTCGCCCGCCCGAACAAGCAGTGGCAGGCGATCGCCGCCGGCGCCGAGACGCTCGTGATCTTCCAGGGCGTCGAGCGCTACATCACGCCGGCTTGGTATGCCGCCAAGCAGGAGCACGGCAAGGTCGTGCCGACCTGGAACTACGTCACCGTCCAGGTCCGCGGGCCGGCCCGCGCGATCGAGGACGGCGCCTGGCTCCGCGCCCAGCTCGAATCGCTGACGCGCCAGCAGGAGGCCCCTCGCGCAGAGCCTTGGGCCGTGACGGATGCGCCCGAACCTTTCATCGCGGCCCAGACGCGCGGCATCGTCGGAATCGAGATCGAGATCGCCTCGATCCTCGGCAAGTTCAAGCTCAGCCAGAACCGGCAGGAAGCCGACAAGCGCGGCGTTCTCAACGGTTTGAGCGCCGATCCGGAATCCGAATCTCAGGCGATGGCCGCCCTCGTCAGGCAGCACGGGTTCAGTGGCGCGGCATGAGCAAGCCCGATCCGGAGCGCTACAAGCTCGCAGCCGACAACCGCAAGGCGCGCTATAGCTACGCCATCACCGAGACGCTCGAAGCCGGCATCGCGCTGCAGGGCACCGAGATCAAGTCGCTGCGCGGCGGCAAGGCTACGATCGGCGAGAGCTATGCCGGGCCGATGGGCACCGAGCTCTTCCTGTTCAACGCCCATATCCCGGAATATCTCGAGGCCAACCGCTTCAACCACGACGTCCGCCGCCCGCGGAAGCTCCTGCTGCATCGCCGCCAGATCGACAAGCTGATGGGCGCGATCCAGCGCGAGGGCTATACCGTCATTCCGCTGAAGGTCTATTTCAACGACAAGGGCCGCGCCAAGGTCGAGCTCGGCCTCGGCAAGGGCAAGAAGCTGCACGACAAGCGCGAGACCGAGAAGACGCGCGACTGGAACCGCGACAAGGCCCGGATTTTGAAGACGGGCGGGTAGATTCTTCCTTCTCCCCCGAGGGGAGAAGGAAAAACCTTATCCTTCTACCGCCTCGTCGCCCTGGCGGATGCCGTAGCGGCGTTCAAGGCCGGGATTGGCCGGCGTCGCCGGGTTGAGCGGTGCACGGGCGCTTCGCTCCGACGGATCGCGGCCGATCTTCTGCATCAGCTGCGCCAAGTCGAGGAAATCGTCGCATTGCCGGCGCAGGTCGTCGGCCACCATCGGCGGGTTGGTCGAGATCGTCGACACGACCGAGACCTTGACGCCCTTGCGCTGCACCGCCTCGACCAGCGGACGGAAATCGCCGTCGCCCGAGAACAGGTAGATCTGGTCGAGATGCGGCGCGAGCTCGAGCATCTCGATCGCGAGCTCGATGTCCATGTTGCCCTTGACGCGGCGGCGCCCGGTCGCGTCGGTGAACTCCTTCGCCGCCTTGGTGATGACGCGGTAGCCGTTGTAGTCGAGCCAGTCGACCAGCGGCCGGATCGACGAGTATTCCTCGCTCTCGACCAGCGTGGTGAAATAGAACGCCCGGATAAGGTTGCCCCGCCCCTGGAATTCCTTCAGCAGCCGGCGATAGTCCATGTCGAAGCCGAGCTGCTTCGACGTGGCGTAAAGATTGGCCCCATCGATGAAGAGCGCGATGCGCGGGTCGGTGGCCATGGCAATCACTCCAGTTGAAAAGTCGTTGCTCAATCAAAGTCGGCAATGAAGACGGTCTAACAATGTCAAATCACGGACGGATTTCCAGCAACCCAAGGTTAAAGCTGTGGTGTCTCGCCGCAGCCGGCTCACGAATAGGTGTTCAGGCCGAAAGGCCGCGGCTGCCGGGCTTGACCGGCGGGATCGCCGCGAGCTCCGGCGGCAGCGCGTCCGGCGCATAATCGGGCACGTCGAGCGAGAGCAGGCTGACGAGCTTCACGCCGAGATCGGCCCGTCCGGCCGACCGGTCGACGAGGCAGGCGGCTCCGAGCAGCGTGCCGGGCTCGGCTGAAATCGAGGCCAGGCATTCGCGCGAGGACAGGCCGGTGGTGACGATGTCCTCGACCATCACGACACGGGCGCCGGCGGGGATCGTGAAGCCGCGGCGCAGGCGGAACTGGCCGTCCTCGCGTTCGACGAAGATCGCCCTGGCCTTGAGGTGGCGGGCCGTCTCGTAGCCCGGCACGATGCCGCCCACCGCCGGCGAGACGACATAGTCGATCCGGCCGAAGGCGGCCTCGATCTTGGCCGCCAGCGCCTTGCAGACGCGCTCGGTCCGGACCGGGTCCTGAAAGATGAACATCTTTTGCAGGAAGACCGCGCTGCGCCGCCCCGACGACAGGATGAAATGCCCTTCGAGCAGCGCGCCGGCGTCACGGAACTCGGCCAGAACCTCGTCGTCGGTCATTTCGGATGTCTTTCGCAGCGAAACCTGCGCGCGTCTTAGTGCAGGTCACGGAAAGACGAAACCCGTTTCGGATCGAGCCTGTTGACGAGACGCGACGTCGTCTCACGCCACGTATTGCGCGATGCCCCCGCCGAAGGACCAGTCCTCGCGCTTGACCTCGACCAGGTTCACGAAGATGTCGTCGGGCTTCAGACCGGGATCGCGCTGCAGGTTGGCGGCGATTGCGGCATAGAGCTGCTTCTTCTGCGTCACGCCGCGGGTGTTGGCGACGGTCAGCTGCACGATCACAAGCCCGGCGCTGCGCTGGAACCCGAAATAATGCGGATCGAAGATGAACTCGTCGGCGTCGTGCTGGTGGATGACGGCGAAGAGGTCCTTGTCGGGCACCTCGAAGGTGTCGCGCAGCGCCCGGTAGACGCCGTCGACGATGGCTGCGGTCTCGGCGGCCGGGCGGCCACGCCTGAGGGAAATGCGGATCAGCGGCATGATGGGCTCCATCGGTGAGGGCGGATGCGCCTCGACCACGAAGCTAGTCTTGCCAATGACAGCGTAAAACCGTATCAATGAACATATCAGAGATACGGATATATGATCGATGAGCCTTGCCCTCGACATCGACGCCGTCGCAGCCTTCCTCGGCGCGGCCGAGTTCGCAAGCTTCACCCGCGCTGCCCAGGCGCTCGGCACGACGCAGTCTCTGGTCAGCGTCAGGGTGAAGCGCCTTGAGGAGAATCTCGGCCGGCTGCTGCTGCAGCGCCATCCGCGGCTGGTCCGGCTGACTGCTGACGGCGAGCGCTTCCTGCCCGCCGCGCGCGAGTTGATGGCGGCGCATGAGCGGGCGCGGGAGTCCTTCGGCGAGGCGCGCGAGCGCATCGCCATTGGCATCAGCGAGCAGGCGGTCGGCGCCGATGTGCCGGCCATCCTGGCGCGGTTGGCGGCGCATGATCCGCGCTGGCTGATCGATCTCAGGATCGCGGCTTCGGCCGCGCTGGAACAGGAATTCGAGCAGGGCCGGCTCGATGTCGTGGTGTCGCGCCGTTTCGCTGCCGGCCGGACCGGCGAGGTGCTGCGACGCGACGACATCGGCTGGTTTGCGGCACCCGGCCTGACGCGGCACGACGGCGAGCCGGTGCCGCTCGTCAACCTCATGGCGGAATGCGGCCTGCGCCGGCTGGCGACGCAGGCGCTCACCGATGCCTGCATCGCCTGGCGCGAGGCCTTCATCGGCGGCGGCATGGCGGCTGTGCTGGCGGCGGTTCAGGGCGGGCTCGGCGTCTCGGCCCTGGCGACGCGGATCGCGCCGGCGGGCGCGGTCGATGTCGGGCCCGATTGGGGTCTGCCTGCGCTCGGCCGCTCGGAGGTCGTGCTGCGCAGCAACGTCGCGACGCCGCGCGGCAATGCCTTCGTGCGGGAGCTCGCGGCGGCGTTCAGGGCAGGGCGCTGAGCCTCAGCCCTTGGGGAACTCCAGCCCCATCTCGCGGTAGCGCTCGGGATCGTCGCTCCAGTTCTCGCGTACTTTCACGAACAGGAAGAGGTGGACTTTGGCCTCGGCTGCCTCGGCGATGTCGATGCGGGCCTTCTGGCCGATCGCCTTGATCGTCTGGCCGCCTTCGCCGAGCACGATTTTGCGCTGGCCCTCGCGCTCGACATAGATCGTCTGCTCGATCCGGACCGAGCCGTCCGGCCGCTGCTGCCAGCTCTCGGTCTCGACGGTCGAGCGATAAGGCAACTCGTCGTGCAGCCGCTCGAACATCTTTTCGCGGGTGATCTCGGCGGCGAGGAAGCGTAAGGGCGCATCCGAGATCTGGTCCTCCGGATAGAGCCATGGGCCGGGCTTCAGCCTGGTTTCGAGCCAGCCGAGGATGTCCTTGACGCCGTAGCCGGTCAGCGCCGCGACCATGAAGGTCGCCTGGAAATCGGCGCGCGCATTCACCTGCGCGGTGATCTCGAGCAGCCTTTCTTTCGCCACCGTGTCGATCTTGTTCAGGATCAGGAACTTCGGCTGTTTCAGCTCGGCGAGCTTCTCCAGCAGCGCGATGTTTTCCTCGTGGTCGGCCCGGCCGACATCGATCAGCACGCCGATCAGGTCGGCATCGGTCGCACCGCCCCAGGCGCTCGTCACCATGGCGCGGTCGAGCCGGCGCTTGGGCGCGAAGATGCCGGGCGTGTCGACGAAGATGGCCTGCGTCGGGCCGGTGAGCGCGATGCCCCGCACCTGCGTCCGCGTCGTCTGCACCTTGCGCGAGACGATCGAGATTTTGGCGCCGACCAGCTGGTTGAGCAGGGTCGACTTGCCGGCATTGGGCGCGCCGATCAGCGCGACGAAGCCGCAGCGTGTCGCAGGCGTCTCAGCCATCGCCACCCTCCATCGTCTCGCTCCAGATGCCTTCGCGGCGCAGATAGGCTTCCGCCGCCGCCTGCTCGGCCAGACGCTTGGAGCGGCCTTCGGCTTCGGCGTCGGGCAGGCCCGCGATTCGCGCCGCGACCCTGAAGATCGGGGCGTGGTCCGGGCCGGAACGGCCGCGCTCACTATAGGTCGGCGTCGCATGGCCCTGGCCCTGCGCCCATTCCTGCAGCGCCGTCTTGGCGTCGCGCAGCGGTCGCGCGGGTTTCAGGATGCGCTCGCCGAGCGCGCGCTCGACCAGTGCGCGGGCCGCGCCGTAGCCGCCGTCGATGAACACCGCCCCGATGATCGCCTCGCAGGCATCGGCCAGGATCGCCGTGTTCTTGCGGGCGCCGCCCAGGATCTCGCCTTCGCCGAGCCGCATGAACGGCCCGACATCCCAGCCGATCGCGACTTCAGCGCAGGTCTCCTTGCGGACGAGCTCGGCGAGGCGGCGCGAGAGGTCGCCTTCTTCGGCCTGCGGAAAGCGCGCGAACAGCATGTCGGCGATCGACAGGCCGAGCACGCGGTCGCCGAGGAATTCGAGGCGCTGGTAGCTCGCCAGACGAGGCCCGTCGGCGCTCATATGGGTCAGTGCCGTGACCAGCAGTCCGCGGTCGGCGAAGCTGTGGCCGAGCACCGCCTCGAGCCGCGCCAGGTCGGGCGTGTTCCTGCCCGGCGTCTTCCTGTCCGGCGTCTTGCGCGCCGTGTCGGCAGGCTTGATCACTTGATGCCGCTGAACAGGCGGCTCCAGCGCACCGTCCAGGGCCATTCCCAGATGCGCCAGGCCGAGGCGCCCTCGTCGATCGAGAAGAAGATGATCTCGGCCCGGCCGACGAAGTTCTCGAACGGCACGTAGCCGACGCTTCTGTCGCGCGAATCGAGCGAATTGTCGCGGTTGTCGCCCATCATGAAGAAGTGGCCGGCCGGCACGGTGAAGACGACGGTGTTGTCGAAGGTGCCGGTGTCGCCCTCGCGCTCGATGATCTCGTGGCTGACGCCGTTCGGCAGCGTCTCGCGATAGCGGATCACCGGGACGCTGCGGCCCCAGTTGTCGGTGGTGACGTAGTCCGCGATGCGCTCGCGCTTCACCGGCTGATTGTTGATGTGCAGGATGCCGTCGATCATCTGGATGCGGTCGCCGGGCAGGCCGATGACGCGCTTGATGTAGTCGGTCGAATTGTCGCTCGGCAGCTTGAACACGGCGATGTCGCCGCGCTTCGGCTCGGCTGCCCAGACCCGGCCGGAAAACAGCGGCGGGCTGAACGGCGCCGAATGCTTCGAGTAGCCGTAGGTGTATTTCGAGACGAAGAGATAGTCGCCGATCAGCAGCGTCGGGATCAGCGAGCCGGACGGGATGTTGAAGGGCTGGAACAGCAGGGTCCGGATCACCAGCGCGATCAGCAGCGCCTGAACGACGACCTTGACGGTTTCGAAGAGGCCGCCTTCGTCCTTGGCAGCCTTGGCCGGGCTCGGCTTGCTCTTGATCTCGGCGTCGTTGGCCACGCGGGCGCTCCTCACAAGGCTTGCCAGCCTTCGTCGTTCCGATGCGCGGTCTAGCCGACTATCGCGTCGCGGACAACGGTGCCGGCGAACCGGCGGCGCCGCGCTATTGCACCGCCGTACCATGCAGCCGCAGGGCACCGTCGCGGCCGGCACTTTCCGGCGGCCGGCTCTCCGCCCGCAGCCGCGGCAGGGACTGCGGATAGTCGCGCTGCAGGAAGGCGATCAGTTGCTCGCGGACCTCGCAGCGCAGGTCGAATGTCCGCGGCGAGGTGCCGGCACTGACCAGGACGCGGACCTCCATCGTGTTCTGCCGGAAATCCGTCACCTGCACGTTCGCGATCCGCCCGTCCCACAGTTTCGAGCCTCGTGCGATCTCCTCGACCTTGGCGCGCACGACGTCGATCGGCGTCTCGTAGTCAAGATAGAGCATCACCGTGCCGATCAGCGCGGCGTTGTCGCGCGTCCAGTTCTGGAACGGCTTCTCGATGAAATAGGACAAGGGCAGGATCAGCCGGCGCCAGTCCCACAACCGGACCACGACATAGGTCGAGGTGATCTCCTCGACATTGCCCCATTCGCCCTCGACCAGCAGGGCGTCGTCGATGCGGATCGGCTGAGTGACGGCGAGCTGGATGCCGGCGAAGACGTTCTTGAGCAGGGGTTGCAGGGCGAGGCCGGCGACGAGGCCGGCGGCGCCCGCCGAGGCGAGCAGGCTGACGCCGTATTGCCGGACGCCGTCGAAGGTCATCAGCACGGCCGCGACCGCGACGATCACGATCAGGAGATCGCCGATCCGCTGCAGGATGCGCGTCTGGGTGACGTGCTTGCGCGCCAGCAGGTTGTCCTCGGCGTCGAGCTTGAAGCGGCGCATATAGACCGTCGTCCAGATATGCAGTGCCGTGCGCGCGATCCAGCCGACGAGTGCGACGAAACAGACCGTCAGGGCCTGACGGATCGGTGCCGCCTGGCCCTCGCTCAGCGGCGCGATGCCGGCTGCGACGACGAAGGCGAGCGTCACGGCCGCGAACCGCATCGGCCGGCGGTTGCGCGAGACCAGCGAGCGCCAGAACAGGTCCCGTCCCGTGACGAGGCGCGTCAGCCCGGCGAAGACGATGCGGTGGCCGAGCCAGGCGAGGACGAGCCCGGTCGAAAACACGCCGAGGCTGACGAGCCAGGGCGGCAGGATGGTGAGGGGCGCTTCGAGCCACGTCGCGGCCTGGTCCATGGATATCCTTTCGGCGAAAAGCCGGGAGGGTCCATGTTGCAACGCAGCAGAGCGTCTCGGGTTCGGCGAAGCCCGGTCTCAGCGCCACTCGACCCAGCGGCCGTGGAAATCGGCGCGCGCGATCTCGCGCTCTTCGCCGGTCGGCCAGGTGGTCAGGGTCACGGCGGCACTGGCCGGTTGTCCGTCGGACTCCATGCGCAGCCAGGCGAGCGGCGCGCGGCGCGTCGCGCCGGCACCGGCCGCCCGCATCGCGGCGGTGATCCGCGCCTTGGTCGGCTGCGGCAGGTACTGCCACATGATCGTGTGCATCAGCATGCGGGTATGGCCGGGCGTCGCGGCTTCGGCCAGCCGCGCCTCGACCCAGGCGGCGGCATCGGCACGCTCGACCCGCCAGGGCAGCGCCGCAGCGAAGGCGAAGGCCGCCTCGGTGGTCTCGACCCGTTGTCTCTGGTCGGGCCAGATATAGGACAGCACGCGCTCGCGATCGGCGGGAGCGGCCGGATCGAGCGGATTGAGGTCGCAGGCGCGGCGCGTGCCGATCGCCGGCATCGGTCCGATCTCGGGCGCGGCGCCGCGCCATTCGCTGCGGATCGTCACCGCCGCATCGGCCGGACCGCAGGCCAAAGCGCCCAGCTCGTAGCGATAGCGCTCGAAGCCGAGATTCAGGCCGGCGCTGGCGCCGATCTCGATCAGGTCGAGCGGCAGGCCGAACGCGCGCGCGACGATCGACGCGCCGCCGAGCAGCGCCGAACTGCGACGGACCTCGTTGGTCTGCGGGGCACTGTCGAGATAGTCGTGCAGGACGTCGTCATAGCGGGTGATCGCGCCGGCGAGCGCACGCCACAGAGCCTCGCGATCGAGCGGATTGGGGGGGTAGGCCGCCGTGAGTCCCACATCCCGCCCGCTGCGCGCGAGCGCGTTGAAGGCGCCGGCCGCCCGCAGGGCCAGCGCATCGGCGCGCGCATCGCCCGGCCAGCCGAGGACGCGCGCGCCGAACCGGCCGCTACCATCGAGTCGCTCGCCGAGGAGCTCGCAGACCGATGCGGTGAAGTCGGAGCCCATGCGCCGGCAGCCGCCGGCCTGGCCGGCGAAGTCCTGCCGTGCCAGCGCTTCCGCTTCGGTCATCGTCGCCATCTCCTCAGTTCGCGCGGATCGGCCGCGCCTCGATCACCACGAAGGCCTGTGCCAGCGGCGGATCGTCGGTCAGCGAGACGTGGATCACGGCCTCGTGGCCGGCCGGCGTCATCGCCGCCAGCCGCGCCGCCGCGCCGCCCGTGAGCCTGAGCGTCGGCCGCCCACCGGGCAGGTTGACCACCTCCATGTCGCGCCAGAACACGCCGGCGCGCATGCCGGTGCCGAGCGCCTTGGAACAGGCCTCCTTGGCGGCGAAGCGGCGCGCATAGGACGCTGCCCGCGACGCCCTGCGGTCCGACTTCGCCCGCTCGCCCTCGGTGAAGACGCGCTGCGTGAAGCGCTCGCCGAAGCGCTCGAGCGACTTCTCGATGCGGGTGATGTCGCAGAGATCGGAACCGATACCGAGGATCATGGCGTGTCGTCAGGCGACGGCCTTGAGATCGAAGCCGGCATGGATCACGTCGTAAGGAACCACGACCTTGTTGTCTTCCGTCCGCTCGACGATGCCCCAGTCGATCATCGCCGCGACATCGTCATGCACGCGCCGGATGTCGCGGCCGAGCGCACGGGCGAGCCCGCGGACGCTGGTCGGCCCGATCGCCTGAAGCCGTTCGATCAACTCCCAGCGCTTGGGTGTGATGACGGAAAAGAGTTGTGCGGGTGAGCTGAAGGTCAATGTCGCAACGGGATCCTGCTTATCGGGTGCCTGCCAGGCCGACAGGAAGTTGCGCTCCATCTCCTGCAGCCGTTCCTCGACGCCGAGCTCTGTTTCGATGCGAATGACCGCGCGTTTCATCGCGTTATCCTCTTTCTGACTTCGGCGAGGAAATCCGTGATCAGCCTGTCAGGCGAAACAAATGCATAGGGAATCTCGACATCGTCGAGATGGCAGTGATCGCCTTTGCCTCGCTCGTTGTCGTAGCCGACGATGCGGCGGCCATCTCGTCCATAGAACATGCGGTACTTATAGAGATGGTCACTTCCCGGAACCGGGTTCGGAAGCTCCCAAATGACGATCTCGATGATGGAGCCGTCCGGAAATCTCGACTTGTCGTAATAGACGCGACTCGCCTTCATGTTGTCATTTATGTCATCGGCGGTGGCGCGCTGTCAAACCGCCGTCGGCACCGCGCGCCCCTCGTCCATCGCCTGCCGCATGGCCGCCAGCGCCTGCGGCAGGCCGATGAAGATTGCCTCTCCGACGAGGAAATGGCCGATGTTGAACTCTACGAACTCCGGCACGGCGGCGAGCGTCCGCGCCGTGCCGTAGTCGAGCCCATGCCCGGCATGGACCTCCAGTCCGAGCGAGGCGGCCAGCGCCGCGCCGGTCGCCAGGCGGCGGAATTCGCGCTTAGCCTTCTCGGCATGGCCGTCGACGACGGCATGGCACCAGGTGCCGGTATGGAGCTCGACGACCGGCGCCCCGAGCCTGGCCGCCATCGCGATCGGCGCCTCGTCGGCCTCGATGAACAGCGAGACCCGGCAGCCGGCCTTGCGCAGGCGCTCGATCTGTGGGGCGAGTGCATTGTGCTGGCCGACGACGTCGAGCCCGCCCTCGGTCGTGCGTTCCTCGCGCTTTTCCGGGACAAGGCAGGCGGCGTGCGGCGTCAGGCGCTCGGCGAGGGCGACCATCTCGTCGGTCGCCGCCATCTCGAAATTCAGCGGCTTGGTCAGTTCCGCCATCAGCCGCTCGACATCGGCGTCGCGGATATGGCGGCGGTCCTCGCGCAGATGCGCCGTGATCCCGTCCGCGCCCGCCGCGACCGCGAGATGTGCCGCCCGCACCGGGTCGGGCAGAGCGCCGCCGCGCGCATTGCGCACCGTCGCGACGTGATCGATGTTCACTCCCAGCCGCAGCCGCTTCATATCCGTCGTCCCCAGCCTCAGCCGCCGTCGTGAATAGCCCCGCGCTTGGCCCGCCTCAAGGCAAGGAATGTGATCGTCGCGGCCACCGGCGCTGATGGGTTCGCCGGTGTTGCCGCGATTGCGGGGGGAGCCGTTGCGGCTTTGCTAACCACATGGCCAATGCTTCGCCGGTTGCTCTGCGCCATGAAGGCAATCGTAACGCGTGCTCCCTAGGCTCCCTGGATCGACGGGTTCAGCGGGACGGGCGCGTGCAGCTTTCGGTCAAATCGTCGGCGTTCGAGAACGATGTCCAGTCGGATCGCCGCGATCCGGCCCAGTCGCCCGAGCGGATGCTCGGACGGGTCGTCTCCTGCGACGGCTCGCGCGCGGTGATCGCCAGCACGGCCTCGGCCGGCGGCCGGGTCTCCGCCGACAGCTGGACCATCGGCCGTATGGTCTCGATCAATCTCGGCACCACCCGCGTCGTCGCGCTGGTCTACGAGATCGCCGCCGTGGCCTCGGTCTGGAACGAGGCCGGCGAGAACCCGATGCACGTCAAGGTCGAGCTTCTGGGCGAGGTCAGCGAACCCGACGGCGAGCCGCCGCGCTTCCGCAGCGGCATCTCGGTCTATCCGCCGATCGGGGCGATGGCGCACCGCATCCGCAGCGGTGACCTTGCTCTGGTGCACGATCTCGGCCGCCGCTCCGGCGTCGCCGTCGGCCATCTCACCCAGGATGCCGCGGTCGAGGCCACGGTTTGCGTCGGCGACATGCTGTCGCGCCACTTCGCCATCCTCGGCACGACCGGCGTCGGCAAGTCGAGTGCCGTCTCGCTGCTGCTGCGCCGCGCGGTCGCCGTCAGGCCGCGGCTGCGCGTGCTGATCCTCGACCCCCACAACGAATATGCCAACGCTTTTCCCGACAAGGCGCTGACGATCGACGGCGACAGCCTCGACCTGCCGTTCTGGATGTTCAAGCTCGAGGAGTTCGGCGATGCCGTCTTCCGCGGCCGGCCGGCCTTCGACGACGAGCCCGACATCCTTCGCGAGGTGATCGCGGCCGCCCGCGCCCGCTATCGTGCGCCGAGCCGCGCCGATCTCGCGCGCGACCTCGGCTCGACCCTGCTCAAGCGCCCGCTCGATCTCGGCGCGTCGCGGGAGGACGCCGAGCCGCCCGGCAGCAGCATCGACGTTCCGACGCCCTACCGGATCAAGGACCTCTTCACCGCCATCGACGAGCTGATCGGCCTGCACGAGCAGCGCTGGTCGCGCGCCTCGCTGCGCTCGCTGCGGGTGCGGCTGGAATCGCTGCATGCCGATCCGCGCTATCGCTTCATGTTCGCCCGCGCCAACATGTTCGAGAGCATGACGCCGATCATGAGCCAGATCTTCCGCGTGCCGCATCACGGCATGCCGATCTGCGCCTTCCAGCTCGCCGGCCTGCCGTCCGAGGTCGTCAACGCTGTCGCCTCGGTGCTGTCGCGGCTCGCCTTTGACCTCGCCGTGGCGAGCCAGGGCGCCTATGAGGTGCTCGTCGTCTGCGAGGAAGCGCATCGCTATGTCCCCGCCGATGCCGGCATGGGCTTCGCCCCGACGCGCCAGGCCATTGCCCGGATCGCCAAGGAGGGCCGCAAATACGGCTGCTATCTAGGCGTGGTGACGCAGCGTCCGGGCGAGCTCGACGCGACGATCCTGTCGCAATGCTCGACGATCTTCGCGATGCGGCTCGCCAACGAGCGCGACCAGCAGATCATCCGCTCGGCCATCGCCGACGCTTCGGCGAGCACGATCAGCTTCCTGTCCTCGATCGGCAACCGCGAGGCGATCGCCTTCGGCGAGGGCGTCGCGACCACGATGCGGCTGCGCTTCGCCGAACTGCAACCGCACGAACTGCCTTCGATGGCCGGCGCCCATGCGCCCGAGGCGTCGGGCCGCGGCGAGCCGAGCCTCGACGACATGGTCCGGCGCATGCGCGGCTGAGCATGCTCGGCGAACCGGCGCGGGCTTGCGAAAATCTTGCATCGCGCCGGCATTGCCTGTAAGGCCGGCTCAACCATTTCCCTGCATCGCCAAGATCGGAAGGAGCCGCGCATGGCTCGCGTCACTGTTGAGGACTGCATCGACAAGGTCGACAACCGCTTCGAGCTCGTGCTGCTCGCCAGCCATCGCGCGCGGATGATCCAGTCGGGCTCGTCGATCCTGGTTCCCCGCGACAACGACAAGAATCCGGTCGTCGCGCTGCGCGAGATCGCCGACGAGAAGCTCAAGCCCGAGGATCTCAAGGAAGAGCTGATCCACTCGCTGCAGAAGCATGTCGAGGTCGACGAGCCGGAGCCCGAGACAGTGCCGCTGCTGACCTCCTCGGCTCCCAGCGCCGCCACGCCCGATTCGGAGGTGCAGTTCGACCGCATGAGCGAAGAGGATCTGCTGCGCGGTCTCGACGGGCTGGTGCCGCCGACCGAGAGCGCCGACGACGAGGACTGATCCTCTCGAAATTTCTTCACGCTGTTTGCTAAAGCCCGGCCCTGCCGGGCTTTTTCATGCCCGCATTCCGGAAATCGCCTTGCCGCCCGCCGAGCCCCGGCCGATATTGGATCATTCAGGACAAGGTTGGCGTGCAAGACGCGCGTGATAGAGGGCCCGCATGGGCATGATGCGGCAATACGAGCTCGTTGACCGGGTCAGGAGCTATAATCCGAATACCGACGAGGACCTGCTCAACCGGGCCTATGTCTATGCCATGCGCGCGCACGGCACGCAGAAGCGCGCCTCTGGCGACCCGTTCTTCGCGCATCCGCTCGAGGTCGCGGCGCTCCTGACCGACCTCAAGCTCGACGACGCCACGATCGTCGCAGCCGTCCTGCACGACACGGTCGAGGACACCGCCGCGACGCTCGAAGAGATCGAGACCATGTTCGGCGCCGAGATCCGCCGGCTGGTCGACGGCCTGACCAAGATCAAGAAGCTCGACCTCGTCTCCAAGAAGGCGGCGCAGGGCGAGAATTTCCGCAAGCTCCTGCTCGCCATCGTCGACGATGTCCGCGTGTTGCTGGTCAAGCTCGCCGACCGGCTGCACAACATGCGCACGCTGCATTTCGTCGCCCCCGAGAAGCGCCTGCGCATCGCCGAGGAGACCGCCGAGATCTACGCCCCGCTCGCCGGCCGCATGGGCATGCAGGAGCTGCGTGAGGAGCTGGAGGAACTCGCCTTCCGCCACATCAAGCCCGAGGCCCACGCCACGGTCACCAAGCGGCTGGAGGAGGTGACCGAGCGCGAGGGCAAGGTCATCGGCGTCGTCGAGAAGGACCTCAAGGAGAAGCTCGCGGCGCGCGGCATCAAGGCCGACGTCTCGGGGCGGCGCAAGCGGCCCTATTCGATCTGGAAGAAGATGGAGCGCAAATCGGTCTCCTTCGAGCAGCTCTCGGACATCTTCGGCTTCCGCGTCATCGTCGCCGAGCCGGAGGATTGCTACCGCGTTCTCGGCATCGTCCATATGACCTGGCCGATGGTGCCCGGCCGCTACAAGGACTACATCTCGACCCCCAAGCAGAACGACTACCGCTCGATCCATACGACCGTGGTCGGCCCCGGCCACAGCCGCGTCGAACTGCAGATCCGCACCGACACTATGGACCGCATCGCCGAGTTCGGCATCGCGGCGCATGCTCACTACAAGGACGGCCGCGCCGCCGAACTTGGGCAATATGCCGACGAGAGCCGCGCCTATCAGTGGCTGCGCCGCACCGTCGACCTGCTGGCCGAGGGCGACAGCCCCGAGGAATTCCTCGAGCACACGAAGCTCGAACTCTTCCACGACCAGGTCTTCTGCTTCACGCCGAAGGGCCGCCTGATCGCGCTGCCGCGCGGCGCGACGCCGATCGACTTCGCCTATGCCGTCCACACCGATGTCGGCAACAGCGCCGTCGGCGCCAAGATCAACGGCCGCATCGCGCCGCTCCTGACCGAGCTGCAGAACGGCGACGAGGTCGAGATCACCCGCGCCGAGGGGCAGGCGCCGCCCGCCGCCTGGGAATCGCTCGTCGTTACCGGCAAGGCCCGCGCCGCCATCCGCCGCGCCACCCGCGCCGCCGTTCGCAAGCAATATGCCGGTCTCGGCCGCCAGATTCTGGAGCGCGCCTTCACCCGCAGCGACCGGCCCCTGAACGACGAGAAGCTCAAGGCCGCGCTGAAGCGTCTCGCCCGCAGCACGGTCGACGACGTGCTGGCGGCTGTCGGGCGCGGCGAGATGTATTCCGGCGACGTCGTCAAGGCGGTCTATCCCGATCTCGAGCCGGAGAAGCGGGTTGCCGCCGAACCCAAGCCCGCCGCCCCGAACGCCGGAAAGGGCTGGTTCGAGCTCAGCAAGAACGAGAACTTGAAGTTCAAGCTGCCGGGCGAGGCGCCGGGCCAGGACGCGATTCCGATCCGGGGCCTCGGCGGCGATCTGCCGGTGCGCTTCGCGCCCGATGGCGGTGCCGTGCCGGGCGACCGCATCGTCGGCATCCTGACGCCGGGCGAGGGCGTGACGATCTACCCGATCCAGTCCTCGGCGCTCGCCGCCTTCGACAACGAACCGGAGCGCTGGCTCGACGTGCGCTGGGATCTCGAAGACAAGGTCGCCCAGCGCTTTCCGGCCCGGATCAGGCTGAACTCGATCAACGAGCCGGGCTCGCTCGCCCAGATCACCACGACGATCGCCGAGCACGACGGCAACATCGACGCGGTCTCGATGGTGAGGCCGAACCCCGACTTCACCGATGTGACGATCGACCTGACCGTCTGGGACCTGAAGCATCTCAGCGCGATCATCAGCGAGTTGCGCGAGAAGCGGGTGATCAGCCGGGTCGAGCGGATGGTGGGCTGAGCGGCGTAGCAGCTAAGGCAATCGATCCCGGCAGATGTCGAGGCGCCGAACTCGAACGACGAGATCCGCCGCCCACGCCGTGCCGTCCCGGCGCAGCAGCGTCACGGCCGGAACCTCGCCCGTCCTCTGCAACGACGCGCGGTCGATCTCGCGCAGGTCGAGCACCAGCGAACCGAGGCCGTCATCGCCGGGCAGCGTCGTCGTCGGCAGGCTCAGGCCGAAGGGGCGACGCAGCGTGTAGTCGAGCGCCACCGCATGGACGCTCGCCTCCACCGGATGGAGGACCGCGAGCCTGGCGTCGCCGAGGCGATCCCTGATCGCCGGCGCGATCTGGCGGAGTGCCGCGATGTCCGGATAGCGGCAATCGATGCGCCAATGCGACGCCGTCGCCGACACGGCCAGCATCGGCGCTCCGAGTGCTGCCACGGCCGCCGCGACCTGCAGCGGTCGCGCGCCGGCCGGGAGGCGGGCGGGAGCCCCGCGCCACGCCGCGGCCGCGGCCTCCGCCATGACGAGCAGCAGCAATGGCCCGAGCTGCGCGCCGTAGCGCCAGGCGGAGCCGGCGCCTGCGATCTCCTCGGGCGAGAAGAAGGCGATGTAGGACCAGACCAGGAAGCCGCCCCAGGTCACGAGCAAGGCCATGGCAATCGACGCCAGTTGCCTGAACGACGGGCTGGCACGGCGCCAGCCGGCGACGATCGCGGCGACGGCCAGCAACCCGAATGCGACGGTTCCGAAACCGGCGGCCGGGTTGTTCATAAGCCGATCCGACAGGAGAACGCGGAACAGGATCGCCGGCGCGCCCCAGTCCCACTGGTCCGGAGTGCGCGGGACGAGCCGCGGCGGTATGGCGGCACCGAGCATGTAGAGCCGCCACAGCGCCAGCGTCACGCCGCTGGCGAGCAGCAGGACGAGGAGCGGCCGCCAGCCCTTCCGTCCGACCAGCAGCAGGCCGGCCGCCAGCCCGGCGACGAGCACGATATTGGTCTCGCGCAGCAGGATCAGCAGCGATGCCGTCATGGCCGCCGGCCAGAGCCAGGTCGCGCCTGCGTCCCCGAGGCTGCGCCAGAAGGCGAAGACGCAGGCGACCAGCACGAAGGCGGTCGGCATGTCGGCATAGGAGGTCAGCGCGATGCGTGGATCGAAGAACGGGCTGGCCACGGTCATCGCGGCCGCGCCGAGCGGAGCGGCGATCCAGACGCTCGCCCGGTCAAGGAAGGGCCGCGCCAGCAGCAGGCCGGTCGCCGCGCCGAGCAGCACGGCGAAGGTCTTCGAGACGATCTCGAAACCGCCGGGCACGAAAGCGCCGACGAGATAGCCCAGCAGCGGCAAGGCCGGCGGATAGCTCGGTGCGACGCTCCAGACATTGGGGCTCGCCGCCGTCGGGAAGGCGTCGTTGAAGACGAGATAGCGCGTGTTCGGCAGCCACTGCACGAACTCGTCATAGACCGTCGGCGGCAGGGCCGCTGCGAGGACGACGAGCGGCGCCAAAGCGAGCCAGGCGAGGCCGAGCGGCAGCAACGGCAGGTCGCGTCGCCACAGCATGAGCGTCAGGCCGCCCAAACCGCCGAACGCCAGGACGGCTCTGAGCCAGGCGATCGGCCACCCGGCGATGGCGCAGAAAACGGCGAGGATAGCGAGGGCCCACCAGCCCGCGAGAAGGAGATAGAGCGCCCGCGCCGGCCCCCCGCCGGGCGCCAGCCGCAACGGCGCGCAGGCGAGGGCCCCCAGTCCGATCAGCGACAGCGAAAAAACGACAATCCCGAGCGGCGCGAGCATGACGCCTCGCTAGCGCAACATCGGCGGCCGCGCTACCGCGGCCGAACTCGCCCGCGGGCGCGAAGGCGCTAGAAACGTGCCGGCACTTGCCGCTAACTGCGCCTATGGAATGGACCGACGAGGGCACGATCATCGGCGCGCGCCGGCATGGCGAAAGTTCCGTGATCCTGGAGGTGATGACCGCCGGCCATGGCCGCCATCTCGGACTGGTGCGCGGCGGCCGCTCGTCGAAGGCTCGAGCCTCGCTCCAGCCAGGCAACGCGGTCTCCGTGACCTGGCGGGCCCGGCTCGACGAGCATCTCGGCGAGTACAAGGTCGAACTGCAGCAGTCGCATGCCGCGAGGCTGATCGCCGCCCCGGTCGCGCTCTACGGTCTCGGCACGGTCGCGGCGCTGCTCAGGCTGCTGCCGGAGCGCGATCCGCATCCCGGCCTGCACGAGGCCCTGACCGTGCTCGTCGCCCATCTCGACGAGCCCGATCTCGCGCCGGCGCTGATCGTGCGCTTCGAGGTCGCGATGCTGGGCGAGCTCGGCTTTGGGCTCGACCTCGCGCGCTGTGCCGTCACCGGCGCGATGGAGGAGCTGAGCCATGTCTCGCCGAAATCCGGCAAGGCGGTGAGCCGCGGCGCGGCCGAGCCCTATCGCGACCGGCTCCTGGCACTGCCGGGTTTTCTCTGGGAAGGGCAGGGCGGGCGCCGTCCGACCGCAGCCGACATCGCCGCGGGCTTCGCCCTGACCGGTTTCTTCCTGCGCCGCCATCTCTGGGAGCCGCGCGGGCTGGCGGAGCCGCCCGAGCGAGCCAGGCTGATGGAGCTCGCAGCGAAAATCCACTGATTTCTTGCCGTTTGCGCCACCGCCGGCTTGGCTGTGCTTGCGCCGCGCCGGCATGGTCGTGCCAAGTGATTCGGGGCCGTCGCGCCCGATATCGTCGAGGATTTCGAGAAGCATGGGCAAGCCCGTCGATCCGCCGCCGGAGGAGGAATCCGAGCGCATCGATCTGAAGTCGGCGTTGGAGGAGCGCTATCTCGCCTATGCGCTCTCCACGATCATGCACCGCGCCTTGCCGGATGCGCGCGACGGGCTGAAGCCGGTCCATCGCCGCATCCTGCACGCGATGCGGTTGCTGCGGCTGAACCCCGACGTCATGCACCGGAAATGCGCAAAAATCGTCGGCGACGTCATCGGCAGCTTCCACCCGCATGGCGACCAGTCGGTCTATGACGCGCTGGTGCGCCTCGCCCAGGATTTCGCCCAGCGCTATCCGCTGATCGACGGGCAGGGCAATTTCGGCAACATCGACGGCGACAACGCCGCGGCCTATCGCTACACCGAGGCGCGGATGACCGAGGTCGCGCGCCTCCTGCTCGACGGGCTCGAAGAGGATGCGGTCGATTTCCGGCCGACCTACAACGGCGAGGACGAGGAGCCGATCGTGCTCCCCGCCGCCTTCCCGAACCTGCTCGCCAACGGTTCGCAGGGCATCGCCGTCGGCATGGCGACCTCGATCCCGCCGCACAATGCCGCCGAACTCTGCGACGCGGCGCTCTATCTGATCCAGCACCCGGACACCTCGTCCGAGCAGCTCATGACCTTCGTGCCGGGGCCGGATTTTCCGACCGGCGGCATCATCGTCGAGAGCCGCGCGTCGATGGCCGAGACCTATCGCACCGGCCGCGGCGCCTTCCGCACCCGGGCGCGCTGGCATGTCGAGGACCAGGGCAGGGGCACCTGGTTCGTCGTCGTCACCGAAATCCCCTACGGCGTCCAGAAAGGCCGGCTGATCGAGAAGATCGCCGAGCTCCTGGCCGAGCGGAAATTGCCCCTCGTCGCCGACCTGCGCGACGAATCGGCCGAGGACATCCGCGTCGTCATCGAGCCGCGCGCCCGCAACGTCGACGCCGGCCTGATGATGGAATCGCTCTTCCGGTTGTCGGAACTCGAAGCGCGCATCCCGATGAACATGAACGTGCTGACCGGCGGGCTGGTGCCGCGCGTGCTCGGCCTGAACGAGGCGTTGCGGGCCTGGCTCGAGCATCGCCGCGAGGTCCTGCTGCGGCGCTCGCGCTTCAGGCTCGGGCAGATCGAGAAGCGGCTGGAGATCCTGCGCGGCCTGCTGATCGTCTATCTCGACCTCGATCGCGTCATAAAGATCATCCGCGAGGATGACGAGCCCAAGACCGAGCTGATGCGCGTCTTCGACCTGACCGAGATCCAGGCCAACGCCATCCTCGACACGAGGCTGCGCGCCCTGCGCAAGCTCGAGGAGATGCAGCTCAAGACCGAGCTCGCCGAACTGGAGCAGGAGAAGGGCCAGATCGAGGGCCTGCTCGCCTCCAACGCGACGCAATGGAAGCTGATCGCCCACGACATCCGCGAGGTGAAGAAGCTGTTCGGGCCGGAGACCGCGATCGGCAAGCGCCGCACCTCCTTCGCCGACATGCCCGACACCGCCGAGATCGACCTGACCCAGGCCATGGTCGAGCGCGAGCCGGTGACCGTCGTGATCTCGAAGAAGGGCTGGATCCGCGCCCTGAAGGGCCATGTCCAGGACCGCTCGACCCTGACCTTCAAGGGCGACGACGCGCTGCAGACCGCCTTCTTCACCGAGACGACCGCAAAGGTTTTGGTGCTGGCCTCGAACGGCAAGGTCTTCACGCTGGAGGCGTCGAAGCTGCCGGGCGGGCGCGGCTTCGGCGATCCGATCCGGCTGATGATCGAGCTGGAGGAGACGGCCGAGATCGTCGCGGCCTTCCCCTACAAGCCCGGCCAGAAGCTGCTGATGGTGACGAGCGACGGCCGCGGCTTCATCACCCCGACTGACGACGTCGTCGCCAACACCCGAAAAGGTCGCCAGGTGCTGAACGTCGACGCCCCGGCCGTCGCGTTGCTGGCGGCTCCGGCCGAGGGCGACCATGTCGCGATCATCGGCGAGAACCGCAAGCTGATCTGCTTCCCGATCTCCGAGATCGCCGAGATGGCGCGCGGCAAGGGCGTGCGCCTGCAGCGCTACAAGGACGGTGGCGTCTCCGACGCAAAGACCTTCAGGCTCGCCGACGGCCTGACCTGGCTCGACACCTCCGGCCGGACCTGGACGGTCGCGCCGGGCGAACTCACCGAATGGCTCGGCCATCGCGGCGAGGCCGGCCGACTGCCGCCAAAGGGCTTCCCGAAGAACAACCGGTTCGGTGGGTGAATCCGGGACGTCTTGGTGTCGCCGTCATGGTCGGGCTTGTCCCGACCATCCACGTCTTCTGTCGTCGAGCTCTATGATCAGGACGTGGATGCTCGCCACAAGGGCGAGCATGACGGGCAGGATAGCCGAAGCGATATCAAACGGTTGCCCGCAGACGCGGAATCATCCCCGCAACCGCTTGAATCAAATCCTCACCGGATCGCCTGGCCGACCAACCCTACTTCCAGTCCGAGCGTCAGGTTGTTCGTCACCGCCCATTCGACGCCGGCGCGCGCCTCGGGCCTGACCGCGATGTCGGAGCGTGAGAACGGCGCCGACCAGTTGGTCGCGCCGAAACGCAGCGTCTCGTTCGCCGCCGACATGCCGACCTTGGTGTAGAGCAGCACGTCCGGCGTCGCGAGCACGCCGGCCTTGATCTGGAAGGCGCCGGCGAAGTCGCGCGTCAGGCTGGCATTGCCGAAGCCAGGCGTGCCGTAGCCGCCGATCGCCGGCGCATATTCGAGCGCGCCGACGACGCCGTAGACGAAATTGCCCTCGCGCTTCATCGTGCCGGCCTCGAGCCCGAAGGTCGGGCCGGCCGAGGAGCCGAAGCGCTTCGAGCTGGTCACCTGGAAGCCGCTGGAGATGCGGGCGTAGTTGCCCTCCCATTTGACGCCGCCGGGCTGGAGCGTTGGCTCCGACCAGGCGAAGGAGGGCACCGAGGCGAAGCCGGTGAAGGGCAGCAGCGCCTGCGCCCGCGCGCCACCGCTCGCCAGGAGCGCCGCGCCGCAGGCGGCGCCGATCAGCATCATTCTCACGGTCGAGCCATCCTTGCGCCGACGATCTCATCCAAGGCTAGCAGATGGACGGGCGATTGTCGCGGTATTGTGGCGCGGCTCAGTTCAGCTTGGTCTTCACCTTCAGGAACCGCAGTGTCCGGTCGGCGGTGGCCGGGTCGAGCTTCGCATAGTCGCGCAGCGCATCCTCGAGATCGGCGGCGGAGAACATCAGCCGCCGTCCACGCAGGTTGAGGATCGCCCGGAAGGCCGGCCCGCTCACCTCCAGCGACTTGCAGACGACCGCGATGCCGCTGACGTCGCGCTGCATCAGCACGCGCAGTCCCTGCTCGGCGGTGATCTCGGCGACCTGCGCCAGCACCTGCGCGACGTGATAGGCGCGGTCCTCCTCGGCTAGCATGATCAGCACGTCGTCGAGCTCGCGCAGCCCGGCGGCGAGGTCGGCGAGCAGGAGCTTGACCTCGAGGCGCTGCTGGCGGGCCTGGCGGGCCAGCGATTGCGAGGCGTCGGCAGTAGTACCCTGCACCGAGAACTGCTCGACGATGCGCAGCACGCGCTGCGCCCGGTGCGGCGAGAGGTCGGAGCGGCGCTGCAGCGCGCCCGCGATCTCGGCGTCGTCGCCGCCGCGCTGGAGCAGGCGGTCGAAGCCGTTGTCGGAGAACGAAGCGCCCTCGTTGGCGCTGACGGTATGGAGCACGTCGCGGTCGCCGCGCTCGACCAGGATATCGGTCAGGCCCTCGGACAGCTTGGCGCGCTCGGCGATGGCGACGAGATGGCGCTGCGACTGGCTGAGCGCGATCGCGGCGAGGTCGGTGTCGCTCAGGACCGGCGAAAGCTTCAGCACGAGACGCGCCACGTCGGCGTCGGCGTCACCGGCGAGCGTCAGCGCCACGGCATGCGGCAATGTCGGCGTGGCGGCGACCTGGCCGGCATAGTCCATGCGGTCCGCGCCGGTGAGATGCGGCAGCGACTGGGTGGCGATCTCGCCGTAATGCGCCTTTGCGACGTCGCTCGGATCCTGATCGAGAAGGAAGAGATCGGTCACCGCATTGAGCAGTTGCCGACGCGCATCCGACGACATGTCGGCCGGCATCCGGGTCAAGGAACGCAACATCGAAACCCCCGCTAGGCGTAATGGCGGAACGATGCGCGCGAAGCACTTGCCGCAATCTTAAGTCGCACGAAGAATTGTGCCGCGGGCCCGAAAATTTGTGGGCAATGCTGCTTCGATACTTCGATTATTGCTTCCATAGAGTGTATAAATATTAGTACACACTCTGAAGTTGCATAATGCCGAGGCGTCTCAACCGGTCGGCAGACAGGCCGGACCTAGCGGCTCGAAGCTCTTGTAGGTCAGGATGAACTCCTGATGGCCGAGCTCCTCGGACTTGGTCCGCCCGCCCTGGCCGAGCGAGACCACGAGATCCCGGATTTCCGTGCCGACGTCGTCGAGCCCGGCACGGCCTTCGAGAATGCGCCCGGCATCGACGTCCATGTCGTCGGACATCCTGCGGTAGGTCTCGGGATTGGCGCAGATCTTCACCACCGGCGACAGGGCGGACCCCACGACCGAGCCCCGACCGGTGACGAACAGCACGCAATGCGCCCCGCAGGCGATCAGTTCGGCGATCTCGGCATTGTCGTTGATGTTGGGAAAGCCGAAGCGGACCTCGCCGTCGGGCACCACGTCGAGCAGATACAGTCCGCCGCGCGGCGGCACGTCGCCGGGCTTGAGCAGGCCCGAGATCGGCGAGGCGCCGGATTTCGCATAGGCGCCCATCGACTTCTCCTCGATCGTCGACAGGCCGCCCTCGGCATTGCCGGCCGCGAAGGAGCCGTAGCCGAGCGTCGCGTAGTAGCGCGCCGCCTTGGCGACGGATTGTTCGAGGATCGCGCCGAGTTCCGGCGTCACCGCGCGCGCCGCCATGATGTGCTCGCAGCCGATCAGCTCGCCGGTCTCCTCGAAGATGCAGGCGGCGCCCTCGGCGATCAGTTGGTCGAAGGCGCGCCCCGCGGCCGGATTGCCGGTGATGCCCGACGTGCCGTCCGAGCCGCCGCAGACCGTGCCGACGATCAGTTCGGAGACCGCCATCGGCACGGTCTCCTGCTGGTCGAGGTCGATCCGCCGCTCCTCGATCCAGCGCCGGCCTTCCGCGATCGAGGCGCGCGTGCCGCCGGTGCCCTGGATCACGATGGTCTTCACCGGGCGCTGCGAGGCCCGCACGACCCGCTCCAGCGCATATTTGTTGAAGCTCTCGCAGCCGAGCGAGACCAAGAGCACCGCGCCGACATTGGGATGGGTGCAGAGTCGCTCCAGCATGCGCTGGGCATAGTCGTTGGGATAGCAGCCGGGAAAGCCGATGACGTGCACGCCGTCCTCGCGCCAGGGCAGGGCGATCTCGCGGGCGACGTGATGGGCGCATTCGACGAGATAGGCGACGGCGATCGTATTGCGGATGCCCTTGCGCCCGTCGGCGCGGAGATAGCCCTGCATCGCGCTCATCAGGCGGCTCCCGCCTTGTTGTCGTGCCCGAGCTTGCGCTCGTCCTCGAGATGGTAGGTCGGCGTGTAGTCGCTGCGCATGTTGTGGACATGGACATGGGCGCCGGCCGGGATCGCCACCGTCGCGACGCCGATCGGCGCACCGTATTTCAGGATCGTCTCTCCGGCCGCGATGGGCCGCCGCGCCACCTTGTGGGCGAGCGCGATGTCGCGGTCGAGCCCGGCTGTGCCCGCTCCGGTCTCGACCGCTTCGCCGGCCGCCAGCCGCATCCGCGCCACCAGCACGTTGTCGCGCTCGTCCAGCAGGATCAGGCGCGGGTCGTGTCCCATCAGAACTTGCCGAACTGCAGATACGCAGCCTGCGGGTCGGTGCCGGCGAGGATCGCGGTGCGGACCTTGTTCTCCGCCGAGATCGCGATCTCGGCCTTGTCGAGCACCTCCTCGATCACCTCGACCGGAATCCGCACGATGCCGTCGCGGTCGGCCAGGATGTAGTCGCCCGGCCTGATCCAGACCTCGCCGATCTTGATCGGCTCGTCGACCGCCTTGGGCAGCCAGACGCCGACGATGTCGCGCGGCGTATAGGCCTTGAAATAGGCCTGGAAGCCCATCTCGATCATGAATTCGGTGTCGCGCGAGAGCCCGTCGATGACGCAGCCGCGCACGCCCTTGTTCTTCAGCGTCTCGGCCGAGAGCTCGCCCATCAGCGCGACCTCCTCGGTGTTGGGCTGGCAGACCCAGACATGGCCGGGCTTGGCGGCCGAGAGCAGGCCGGTCCAGCCGAGAAGCGTCTCATGCGCGTCGAAATCGCCGGTCTTGCCTTCGACGGTGAAGGCGGGGCCGGCGATCTTCACGCCCGGCATCAGCGGGCGGAGCGCCGGGGGAAGCGTGAATTCGGTCAGGCCCATCGCCCGCATCACGTCGTGGATGATGCCGGTGTAGCAGCGCTCGAGCCGCTCGGTCAGGATGTCGCTCATCGGTCCTCCGCCGGGCCTCTCGATACGGAGCGATGCTCAGCCGGGGCCGTTGCGGCGAGACTGACCGGATGGCCGTCCGGTCACAAGCGCGTTTTTCGCGCGGCGCGGATGCGTTTCAATCGGTTTATGCGGCAGGTTTTGGAAGAGGCGGCCCGCTCTTCCGTCGAGTTCAACCGACCCGTTCCCAGCCCTGCGGCATCAACCGCTCCTGCGGCTGGAAGCGCGCCTTGTAGGCCATCTTCGGCGAACCTTCGACCCAGTAGCCGAGATAGACATAGGCGAGGCCGAGCCTGCGGGCCCGCTCGATATGGTCGAGCACCATGAAGGTGCCGAGGGAGCGTGCGTCCAGCGACGGGTCGAACACCGAATAGACCATCGAGAGTCCGTCGCCCAGCGTGTCGGTCAGCGCCATCGCGAAGAGATCGCCCTGGCCCTTTCCGGTGAAGCCGGAATCGGGTCCGCGCCGGCGATACTCGACCAGCGTCGTCTCGACATGGCTGTCCTCGATCATCATCGCGAAATCGAGCGCCGACATCGTCGCCATGCCGCCTTGCGGATGGCGCTCGTCGAGATAGGAGCGGAACAGCGCATAATGCTCGGATTTCGGCTGCGGCGGTAGTGCCTGGCCGATCAGGTCGGAATTGTGGCTCATCACCTTGCGGAAGCTGCGCGACGGCCGGAAGTCCTCGACGCAGACGCGCACCGAGACGCAAGATCTGCAGGTCTCGCAGGCCGGCCGGTAGGCGATGCTCTGCGAGCGCCGGAAGCCACCCTGGCTCAGCACGTCGTTGAGGTCGCGTGCGCGGGCACCGACCAGATGCGTGAAAACCTTCCGCTCCTCGCGCCCCGGCAGATAGGGGCACGTGGTCGGCGAGGTCAGGTAGAATTGCGGGGCATCCCGCAACGGCTTCGTCACATCTGCAACCTTCGCGGAGGGCGACGCAGGCGACGATATCCGAAGCCTTCGGGCGCAGGGAAGCGCAACTTGCGCGCCGGCTAGAATTTCGGCGGGGCGATCTCGAACAGGTCGGCCGGCGGCGCCATCTCCTTGAGGCGCCGCGCCGTCTCGGCTTCGGACTGCACCGGCAAGGCGGCGGCTCCGGGCCGGGAGCCGAGATGCGCGAGGGCCGGAAAGGCCATGACCACGGCTACGGTCAGGATCTGCGCGACGATGAATGGCGCGAGCCTGCGCACGACGGCGTGCAGCGGCGCGCGCCGCGACGAGTTCGCCTGCGTCATGGTCACGGCATAGCCGAGCGGCGGCAGGAGGAAGCTCGCCTGCAGCACGAGCAGCGTCAGAACCGCGACCCAGGTCGCATCCTCGACGCGCATCAGCACCGGCGGCAGCACGATCGGCACCAGCACGAAGATGATCTCGAAGGCGTCGAGCACGAAGGCCGCGGCGAAGATGATGCCGAGCCCGGCCGCGAGGATGCCGATCTCGCCGCCCGGCACCGCCTCCATCCAGGTCGCGACGAGTTTGTCGCTGCCGAGCACGCGGAAGACGAGGGTGAAGCTCGTCGCCGCGATCAGGAGCGCCATCAGCGCACCGGTCATGGCGATGGTGTCGTCGAGGACCAGCCGCAGCCGCGCCCCGTCGAGCTGGCGGCTGGCGAGCCCGGCGCAGAGCAGCCCGACCGCGCCCATCGCGGCCGCCTCGACCGCATAGAAATAGCCGATCGCGACGCCGGCGAGCAGCGCACCGATGAAGCCGATCGTGACGAGCGCGAGCGCAGCTTCGCGCCACGACAGGGCTGGCCGGCCCGACGATGGCGGGGCTTGCCGGCGGCCCCGGACCAGCGCGATGGCGATGCAGGCGATCAGGAACAGCCCCGCCGGCAGCAGCGCGCCGCGAAACACGTCCTGCGTGTTGACGATCCGCGCCGCCCGACCGGTCGCGTTGAGCGCGATCGTGTGGGCCGAAAGCATCGCATCGCCGAGCAGGATCAGAACGAGCGAGGGCGGCACCAGCACGCCGAGCGTGCTCGACACCGCGATCAGCGCGGCGGAATCGGCGGGCGCCACGCCCTGCTCGGCCAGTGCCGGCTCGATCGCCCGGGTCAGCGCGACGGCGTTGGCGCTGACCGAACCGTTCATCGGGCCGAGGACGGCGCCGAGCGCCAGCCCCGCCGGTTGCGCGCCGCGGCCGCCGCCGAACAACGCGAGCGCAGCACGGAACAGGAGCTGCGCCAGCGGCAGCCGGTTCAGGAGCGCGCCCATGAAGACGAAGAGCGGCAGCGCCTGCAGCAGATCGGATTCGAGCAGGCCGACGAGCCGACTCGGCAAGGCGAGGAAGATCGCGGGCGAGACGGCGTCGAGAGCAGCGGCGAGGCCGGCCCCGGCCGCGGCCATGCCGATCAGGACGCCCCAGACGGGCAGTCCGGTCAGCACGGCGCCGAGCGCGACGCCGGCCAGCATGCCGAGCCCGAGCCACTGTGTCATGGCGCGTTCGTCGCGGCAGGCTTGCGCAGGAGGTCGGCGAGGGCCTGGGCGAAAACCAGCGATGCCAGCAGGAACCCGGCGGTCCTGATCAGGAAGTAGCCGGGATTGCTCGTGTCGGGAAAGGCCTCGAGCTGACCGAGGCTGCTGCGCAGCGCCGGCCAGCCCGTCAGGATCAGGAACAGCGACCAGGGCAGGAGTGCGAGGAAGCAGAGTGCGCGGTGCAGCAGAAGGCGCGTGCCCGCGCTCAGGCGCTGCGCGACCGCGTCGGTCGCGAGATGGCTGCCGGCCCGCGTCGCTGCCGTCACCGCGACTGCGACATAGAGCGCGAAAAGCACCTGGCCGAGGTCGTTGGCCTCCCGTGACCACGCCTTGACCAGATCGCGCAGTGGCCATTGCAGGAAGAGTGCGGCGACGAGCGGCAGGGCGAGTCAGCGCGCAGAATTTGCGACCGCCGCATTGAAGCGGTCGATCGCGCCGACGATGTGTTGCATGCGGATACGAGAGCCCCAGCCGCGTCGCAGTCAGCAGAGCATGCCCGTCTGCGTTGGGGAAGCCGCCTGCGGGCGGCCGTATCGGCTCAGGCCCTGACGACGACGAGGCCCGTCAGGATGTCGTGGCCGAGGCGCCGGTCGCTGCGCACGAGCCCGCAGGCGATGTCGAGCAGCCAGAGGCCGACCGTGCCGGCCGCGACGTAAAACAGCAGCGCGTGGACCGCGGCCGCCAGCGCGTCCGGTCGGCCGCCATCGGCGGTCTCGACCCGCAAACCCGCCATCCGCATGCCCCAGGTCGCCTGCCTGCGTCCGCCGATCGTGATCGCAGCATAGACGAACGCGGTCGCGGCGACGGCCGGGAACAGCAGCCAGCCGAGGCCGAGCGTCAGCACACCGAGCACGCTGATGCCGAGCACGAGCAGCCAGCTCAACACGAAGACGACGACGATGTCGCCGATCCAGGCGAAGATGCGCGCGCCCAGCACGCCGCTGACATCCTGCACCGGATGCGGATCGAGCGCCGTGATCGGGGGGCGGCCGTAGCGGGTGTCGCTCATCGAAGTCGTGGTCCTTTCGCTGCGCCGGAAGGAGAGGGCGCACGGGACAGAATGTTTGATCAGCGCCCCTGTTCCGCAAGGCCCCGTGGCAAAATCCGGCGCGGCGCGAAGCCGTTGTCGCGCAGAGCCGCCTCGATCGCCTGCGAATGGGCGCCGCCACGCGTCTCGACGGTGACGTCGAGCGAGACGCCCTTGGCCGGCACGTCGAGGAAGAGCCGGCCATGGCTGACCTCGAGGATGTTGGCACCCTGTGCCCCGAGCAGGCTCGCGACCCTGCCGAGCAGGCCCGGCCGATCGCTGGTGGTGAGCCTGAAGCCGACGATCCGGTCCTCGCGCTCCAGTTCGCGCACCATGATCGCGGCGAGCAGGCGGGTGTCGATGTTGCCGCCGCAGAGCACGAGCCCGACCTTGCGTCCGTGATAGCGCCCGGGCTCCTTCAGCATGGCGGCGAGGCCGGCAGCGCCCGCGCCCTCGGCCAAGGTGTGCTGCAGGCAGGCATAGGCGTTGACGGCGCGCTCGATCAGATCCTCGCCGACCAGCACGATGTCGGAAACGAGGCTGGAGACGATCGGCAGCGTCTGCACGCCGACGGTCTTGACCGCGATGCCCTCGGCCAGGGTCGCGCCGCCGATCGCCATGTCTTCCGCGTTAACCGCGTTGAAGAAGGACGGATAGAGCGCGGCCTCGACGCCGATCAGTTCGATCTCGGGCTTCAGCGCTTTGGCCGCGACCGCGTTGCCGGCCATCAGCCCGCCGCCGCCGAGCGGGATCAGCAGCACGTCGAGATCGGGCTCGTCGTCGAGCATTTCGCGCGCGATCGTGCCCTGGCCGGCCATGATCGCCGGGTCGTCATAGGGGTGGACCAGCACGAGGCCCTCGGCCTGCGCGAGTTCGCGCGCCTTGCCGGCCGATTCGTAGAGCGTCTCGCCGTGCAGGACGACGCGCGCGCCATGGGCGCGCGTGTTCTCGACTTTCACCAGTGGCGTCGTCTCCGGCATCACGATCGTCGCCGGGATGCCGAAGCGGCGGGCATGGTAGGCGACGGCCTGGGCGTGGTTGCCGGCCGACATCGCGATGACGCCGCGCCCGGCCTCGTCCTCGTCGAGCGCCAGCAGCTTGTTGACCGCGCCGCGCTCCTTGAACGAGGCTGTCGCCTGCATGTTCTCGTGCTTGACCAGCACGGTCGCGCCGGTGAGTTCGGAGAGGCGCGGCGCCGGGACCAGCGGCGTGCGCAGGACGTGGCCCTCGATGCGGGCCGCCGCCGCCTCGATGTCCTGCGGCGTGATCGCGAAGGGCTCGCTCATCTCGACACGTCCATCCCGGCCATCCCCCGTGTTCAGACCTGTCGCGGCGCCAGCGCGCCATCGCCGAAAAAGCCGCCCGGCCGCAGGATCAGCGTGGCGGCGAGCAGCGTATAGACGGCGATGTCGCGCTGTTCGAGCGGCATCGTCGCCGACCACAGCACTTCGAAGCCCGCGATGCAAAGCCCGCCCAGCGCCGCCCCCGAAACCGAGCCGATGCCGCCGAGGATCGCCGCGACCAGTGCCTTCAGGCCGAGCGTGAAGCCGCCGGCGAAGCCCATGCCGCCATAGATCGCGGTGACGATGACGCCGGCCATGCCGCAGGCGGCGCAGGCCAGGATCAGGGCCTTGTCGTGCACCGCGCGCGGATCGACGCCGAACAGCGCCGCGGTCGCCGCGTCGTCGGAGACCGCCCGCCAGGCCCGGCCATAGGCGGACATGCGGATCAGCAGCACGAGCCCGAGCGCGCTGCCGAGCCCGATCGCGGCCAGCGCGAGGCCGAGCGGCGTCACGGTGACGATGAAGCTGCCGGCTCGTGCCAGCGCCCAGGGCTCGTTGAAGACCGGCGGCAGCCAGCGCAGGTCGGGCCCTTGCACCAGCCGCAGATACTCCGACAGCGCGATCGCCAGCCCGATCGTCGCGATCAGCACCTGCTGGCCGTTCGCTCGTCGCATGCTGCCGAGCACGAAGCGCCCCATGGCGAAGCCGTGGAACGCCGCGACCGCGATTGCCACCGCGAAGGCGACGACCAGTCCCGAGGCCGGCGTCGATACGGCGAGCGAGAGGATCAGCGCGACGCCGACGACCGAGGCGAGCGCGCCGAGCGCGGCGAATTCGCCGAAGCACAGGATGATCCGTCCGGTCAGCCCGTAGATCAGCGCATAGGCCGAAGCGAGCAGCGCATAGATCGCCGCCGAGGGCAGGGCGGCCAGACCCTGCTGCAGGCCATAGGCGAGGCCGGGCGGCAGGCGCGGCAGATCGGCGCCGACGACGGCGCCGGGGTCGACCGGCGGCTCGGCCCGGTCATCGAGATAGAAGCGTCGCAGCAGGTAGAAGCTCGCATCGCTCATCGGCCGCCCATCCGAGGCGATGCCGATCAGGGCGCCGCGTTGCAGGCCCTGGCCCTCGCCGGCGAACAGGCAGTCGATGCTGCGCTGCCGGACGGCCATGCCCGGCATCTCGACGCGGTAGAGGATGCGCAAGGCACCCGCCCTCGCGCCGCTGGTCACGCCGTCGATCGTCAGCTCGGCGCCCGGCGGGTTGAGCGGCGGGATCGCCTGCCGGCAGAGCCGCTGCTGGTCGGTGTCGAAGCTCTCGCCGCAGGAGGCGAGCGCGAGCAGCAGCAGAATCGCGAGGAGAGGGCGCATTCGCGACGACGCTAGCGTGCGGGAGGAGGCGGTGTCATCCCGTGCGCGCTGCGGCGCGCAGTGCTGCTGCGCAGACACGGGACCGCGTAAGGAGCGCGCGACACGTCTTGATGGCGGTCCCGCATCTGCGGCGCATCACTGCGTGCTGCGTCGCGTGCGGGATGGCGCGCGTCAGCCGGCCGCCTTCAGCTTCTCCGCCACGCGCGGCGCGAAATAGGTCAGCACGCCGTCGGCGCCGGCGCGCTTGAAGGCGATCAGGCTCTCGACCATGGCCTTGTCGCCGTCGAGCCAGCCGTTCTGTGCCGCGGCGGTGATCATCGCGTATTCGCCGGAGACCTGGTAGGCGAAGGTCGGCACCCGGAAATGCTGCTTCACCTTGGCGACGACGTCGAGATAGGGCAGGCCGGGCTTGATCATCACCATGTCGGCACCCTCCTCGAGATCGAGCGCGACCTCGGCCAGCGCCTCGTCCGAATTGCACGGGTCCATCTGGTAGGTGCGCTTGTCGCCGACCAGCGTCGCATTGGTGCCGATCGCGTCGCGGAAGGGGCCGTAATAGGCCGAGGCGTATTTGGCGGCATAGGCCATGATCTGGACCTCGTCATGGCCGGCCGCATCGAGCGCGGTCCGGATCGCGCCGACGCGCCCGTCCATCATGTCGGAGGGCGCGATCACGTCGGCGCCGGCCTCGGCGAGCGCCAGTGCCTGCTGCGTCAGGATGCGCACGCTGGCGTCGTTGAGGACGCGCTCGCCCTGCATCACGCCGTCATGGCCGTGCGAGGTGTAGGGGTCGAGCGCCGCGTCGCAGATGATGCCGATCTGCGGCACCGCCGCCTTGATCGCGCGCACGGCGCGGCACATCAGGTTGCGCGAATTCAGGGCTTCCGAGCCGGTGGCGTCGCGCAGCGCCTTGTCGATGAAGGGGAAGGGCGCGATCGCCGGGATGCCGAGCTCGGCCGCCTGTGCCGCGCGATGCACCGCCTCGTCGATGTTCAGCCGGTCGACGCCGGGCATCCAGGCGACGGGGGTGCTGCGCGTCTGCGAGTCGACGAGGAAGATCGGCCAGATCAGGTCGTCGGTGGTCAGCCGGTTCTCGCGCACCAGCCGGCGCGACCATTCGGCCTTGCGGTTGCGCCGCATCCGGCGGGTCAGGCCGAGCGTGTCCCCCTGCTCGACCAGCACCTCGCCCTGCCGGGCCTGCGGGTTGGGGAAAGGCCGAACCACCCGAGATGCCATGCCAGTCCCTCCGCCCGCGTTTGCCCGGTTATCGTGCCGGGCTGGTCGTTTCTATCACATGAGAACACTTCCAAAACCGGGTCAATGGTCGCAACTGGCGCCGCATGCCCGGCATGCCCGCGCGTTGACAACGATGCCGGGCTCGGCCCAGAAGCGCCCTCCCGGTTGGAAAGGACGTGCCCGCCGATGGCGCAGGACGCCGAGATCATCTGCGAGGTGCGCGGCGCCGCCGGCATGGTCGTGCTCGATCGCCCGCAGGCGCTGAACGCGCTCAGCTTCGGCATGGTCCGCGAACTCGCCCGCGCACTCGACGCCTGGGAGCATGATCCGGCCGTCACCCGCGTCGTCGTGACGAGCACCGGCGAGAAGGCCTTTTGCGCCGGCGGCGACATCCGCCAGCTCCACGATCTCGGCCGCGAGGGGCGCCAGGACGAGATGCTCGCGTTCTGGGGCGAGGAGTACGTCCTCAACGCCCGGATCAAGACCTATCCGAAACCCTATGTCGCGCTGGTCGACGGCATCGTCATGGGCGGCGGCGTCGGCATCTCGCTGCATGGCAGCCACCGCGTCGCCGGCGAGCGCTATCTCTTCGCCATGCCCGAGGTCGGCATCGGCTTCTTCCCCGATGTCGGCGCGACCCATGCGCTGCCGCGCCTGCCGGGCGCTGCCGGCATCTATCTCGCGCTCACCGGCGACAGGGTCGGCGCCGCCGACGCGCTCGCCCTCGGGCTCGCGACCCATGCCGTGCCGAGCGCCCGCATGGCCGAACTCGCGGACGCACTGTGCGGACGAGGCGGCCTCGACGACATCCTCGCCGGCTTCGTGCATGATCCCGGTCCGGCGAGGCTCGCCGGAGCGCGCGCGACGATCGCGGATTGCTTCGGCCAGCCCGACCTGCCGGCGATCCGGCATGCGATCGCAAAACGCGCCGCCGCCGGCGACGCCTTCGCGATGAAGCTGCAGCAGACGCTCGCCGGAAAATCGCCGACCAGCGTCGCCATCGCCTTCGAGCAGATGTGCCGCGGCGCCACGCTCGATTTCGCCGAGGCGATGAGGACGGAATTCCGCATCGTCTCGCGCATCGCTCATGGGCATGATTTCTATGAGGGCGTCCGCGCCGTGGTGATCGACAAGGATCACGCGCCGAAATGGCGGCCGGCGGTGCCGGAAGAGGTCACGGCCGAGGCGGTCGCGGCCTATTTCGCGCCGCTCGGCGCGGCCGAACTCCCGCTGGAGGTTTGACCCTTGGGCTTCGGCGGAGACAGCGAACCGCTGCTGCGGCCGGCCTCCGGGGCCGCCGCCGACGGGCCGCAGGCCAAGACGCGCTGGCGCCTCGTCCTGGTCTGGCTGCTGCGCATCCTCTCGGTCGTCTGGCTCGCCAAGGGGCTGCTGGCCTGGAGCGTGATCTTTGGGCTCGGCGACCAGGTCCAGCCGCCCTTCGAGGGCCGGCTCCTCAGCTTCCAGGCGATCATCGTCTATTTCGCGGTGATCGATCTCGTCGCCGCCGTGGGCCTGTGGCTGACCTCGACTTGGGGCGGCGTGCTCTGGCTGCTGGCGACGATCAGCCAGCTGCTGCTCGGCCTGTTCTTCCCGCGCCTGCTGCCGATGACGCCGGTTCTGATCGGCGGTTACGTCACGCTGATGCTGGCCTATTTCGTCGCGACCTGGCTCGCCGAGAACGAGCAGGGCTGAGCGCCCGCGACCATCACGCTCCGCCGCGCGGCGGTAACAGACGCTTCAGCTTAAGCGTTTCTGACTTCACTTGGCATTCACCGAATTGGCTAAATCTCTGATTCATCCTGATATTTAAACTCGTTTTCATCCGGCCCGCCTATGGTGTTTCTCAGAAGCGGACCGGGAGACAAATCCCGGCCGATATCCAACAGGCGGGATATACCATGAAAGCGAGCGTAAAGACTGCGGCTCCGGCCGCGGCGGAGGATGTTCAACTCAAGGTGAAGCCTCTTTACCTTGAGTCTCTCACCTTGGTCGAGCGGCTGCATCGCCGCCTGCTCGACGTCATCAAGGACGAGTTCGAGCGGCGCGGCCGCGACGACGTCAACAGCGTCCAGGCGCTGCTGCTCTACAACATCGGCGATGCCGAGCTCAGCGCCTCTGAACTGCGGACGCGCGGCTATTATCTCGGCTCGAACGTCTCCTACAACGTCAAGAAGCTGGTCGAGCTCGGCTATCTCCACCATGCCCGCTCGCGCATCGACCGGCGCTCGGTCCGTATCAGCCTGACCGAGAAGGGCGCCGAGGTGCACAATCTCGTGAAGGGCGTGTACGACAAGCATGTCCGCACGGTCGAGCAGATCGGCGGCATCGCCTCGGACGATTTCGAGCGGATGAACAACGCCCTGCTGCGCCTGGAGCGCTTCTGGACCGACCAGATCCGCTACAAGCTCTGAGAACGGCGTTCCGAGCCGGCTTTCGGCCGGTTCGATCCCTGAAAGCGGCTTCCGCGCGACGCGCGGGGGCCGCTTCATGCGTGCCACTGTGGCGCCGATGCCACGCCTCTGGCACATTGTTGCCGGCTGTTGCCATGCATGCGGCGTATGCCGGCTCCTGCCCTAAAATCGCCCCGCTCATCACGAGACGTTAACTGTGCTATTGCAGCGTCGCGCGCAGATGTTTTCGCATCCGGCGGCGTCGTCGCCTGCCCGCACGCGGCATGAGCCGGATCGGCGCGATTGAAGACGAGGATATGATGTCGAGGATGAGCCTGACCCGCCGCGAGACCATGCTCGCGCTGCTTTCGGGAGCCGCGAGCGCGGCGAGCCTGCCGGCCTTCGCCCAGCAGGCGGAATGGCGCCAGAACTACGATGCCGGCGCCCGCAACGCCGTCGCCCGCTCGCACACGCCGATGCTCTCGCCGGAATCGCTCGCCGCCACCGAACAGGCGATCGCGGCCTATCGCGATCTCGCCACCCGCGGCGGCTGGCCGATGGTGCAACTGCCCGAGCGCATGTCGGTCGGCACCAAGGGGCCGGGCGTCGTCGCGCTGCGCCAGCGCCTGATCGTCACCGGCGATCTCGACGCCAATGCCGGCAACAGCTCGGTCTACGATTCCTATGTCGAGGCGGGCGTGCGCGCTTTCCAGGCCCGCATGGGCCTCTCGACCACGGGCGCGATCAACCGCGCCACCGTCGCCGCGCTCAACGTGCCGATCGACCGGCGCATCCGCCAGCTCGAGACCAATGTCGTGCGCCTGCGCTCCTGGTCGGGCAACCTCGGCGGCCGCTATGTCGTCGCCAACATCCCGGCCGCCGCCGTCGAGACCGTCGAGAACGGCGTCGTCGCGACCCGCCACGCCGCCGGCGTCGGCAAGATCGACCGGCAGTCGCCGCTGCTCTCGACCAAGATCCCCGAGGTCAATTTCAACCCGACCTGGACCGTGCCGGCCTCGATCATCCGCAAGGATCTGATCCCGAAGATGCAGAAGGAGCCGACCTACCTGACCGAGAACCGGATCAGGATCATCGGCCCCAATGGCGAGATCGCGCCCTCGCAGGTCAACTGGCGCTCCGACGAGGCGACCCGCTACACCTTCCGTCAGGATCCGGGCGGCGATTTCAACTCGCTCGGCGTGGTGCGCATCAACATCCCGAGCCCGCATGGCGTCTACATGCACGACACCCCGGCCAAGGGCATCTTCGGCGACGATTTCCGCTTCGTCTCGTCCGGCTGCATGCGTGTCCAGAACGTCAAGGACTACGTCGCCTGGCTGCTCAAGGAGACCCCCGGCTGGGACCGCGCCCGCATCGACCAGGTCATCGCTTCGGGCGAGCGCATCAACGCCCGCATCTCGACGCCGGTGCCTTGCTACTGGGTCTACGTCACCGCCTGGGCGACGCCCGACGGCGGCGTGCAGTTCCGCGACGACATCTACAACAAGGATGGCCTCGGGCCCGCGCCGGTTGCGGCGTTGCAGGGCGAGCAGGATATTTGAGGGGTCGGGTCGTTCGGCCGCTGTCAACGAACCCGCTGGGCAACCGGCGGGTTTTTTGTTTTGCTTGCTGCTCGAAGAGTGGCGGGTGGATAGCGCGTCGCGCCACAATCAGACATTGGGCCGCTGCCCGGAAGCGGAAGTCCGAGTTGATTTGCAATGCCCGCTGCCGGGCGACCTGCCTCGCTAGTAGCGGATCAGCGGCTAGTTCTCGCCGCTATCGGTCGCATGTGCCGGCTCGTGACGCCGCCCGCGAGGTCGCCGGTTTTCACTGGGCTAACCATCAAATCAGCTCAGCCTGGGTGGTCCGAAATGGAGCTTCTGCTGTCAGTGCCGTTGATGGCCTCAAACAAGGCCTTCGAGGACCTTCCAAGCGCGTTGGTAGGTTGGCCCGGCATTCCCGACCGCCGTACGCCAATCCTCGCTTGATAGGGTGCTCAGAGCAGCCCGCATCTTCCCCAAGCCTCCGTCAACCTTCCGGGACTTCAGGTAGTCGGCAAGGGGCTGAGCCGCACTGCGGGGAACACCCAGAAGGCGCAGGTCGATCGCCATGTCTGAGTTGACGCCGTAGAAGATGCGCGACGGCAGATTCCGGAACCGCTTCTTTTCCTCGTCACTCATTCCTTCAAGCGCGTCGCCGACAGTCAGGCTTTGGATGGCCGACAGCCCCCAAGAGACAGTTGATGTCAGCCGGCCGAAGACAAGTTTGCACGCCTTGGAAATGGCTGCAGTAAAGTCGGTGCTGTCTTCGTCCGAAAAGTGCTGGGCCGCGAGGTCGGATAGCGTTGCTCCCTGAACCCAATCCTTCACGATGCGAGCCAACTTGTCGCCGTCGCCCCGAGACCCGCCTGTAACTTCGATCAGTTCCTGTCGGAGCTCAGGAATCCGAAACAGCACGCCAAAGGTGCGCTGGAGGGTGGTGTCATTATCCGTGAAGAGTGTATCAGGATTCCAGGAGTCAGCTCTAATGCCGGCGTCGCGGATACCGGCCAACGCGCGGCTGACGCTCTCCCACGAGAAGCCGGTGCTGTCGACAAAGGCCAAGGGTTTGCCTCGGATGATTCCGGCATATTCCTGAACCGCCGCGACCAACTGGGTGGCTGCTGCTTGGTTCTGCTGGCGCAGTTTCTGAAAGCCAAAACTGCCGCGCAGCACCTGCTCAATCTGCGCAGCAAATTGAGCGTGGTCGCCGACCTGACGATACGAATGCGCCAGATACTGCAGGAACGCCGACCACTCTTTCATGTAGTATAGCGCTTGGAGTTCAAGACGAGGCCCGTTCGCCAACGCCTGCGTCACCATGTCGATGAGTGTTGAGTTCAGGTATGAAACGTTCTGTTGGACATAGTCGGTGAGCAGGGCAGCCTTCGCATCATTGGTAGCGGCAAGAGCGATGATGCCTGTGCCGGACTGATCAGCTCGTCCGGCACGGCCGGCAAGATTCCAGAAGTCCTCGGGCGGCATATTCTCGCCGTAAGGGTACTGGTGCGACTGCATCACGACGCCAGTCACCGGGAAGTTGACGCCTTGGGCGATCGTCGTGGTTGCGACGAGCGTGTCGAGCTCGCCCTTTTCCATGAGCCACTCCATCAGAACGCGGGTGTCATCCGACAACCCGGAGTGGTGGACGCCGATCCGCTTGCGGAGGAGATCGATCAACTCGAAATCCGAACCGAACTCTTCGGCAATGAAGTCGGCGACAAAATCAATGTCTTGGGTTTCGCGCGCGCCGAGGTTCAGATCGCGCTCTGCCGCTTTATCGAGAAGCTTCGGGTCGTTCGCCAGGGATCGGGCAATTGGCCAGGTATTTGGGACGGTGCCCGCGACCACGATGATCGGGCCACGCCGGTTCAAACAGGTAGCAGCTACCGCGGCGACATTCGATTGGCTGTTCCTGACCTGCGACCATGTCAGGCCAAGCTCACGGCCGTCACAAAGAGCCACCGATCGCTCGATATCGATAGTCGCCCGCGACGTGTGAACCGTCTTCAGATTGAGCTGAAAATCCCCTCGCCCGGCAGCTTGGGCGGGCTGTGCGATAGCGATGGCTCGGTCGTTGGGTCGCCAGTCGAACTGCACGGAGACATCGGCGAAGCTGTCTGGGGAAAGCCATCTCGCGACCTCGTTTCCGTTCTGGATGAACGGTGTCAGCAAGAGGAACTGAGAGTCTCGGCATTCCCGGTTGATAGTGGCCAGCAGCAGTTCCAGCTTCAGACCCCTGGCACCGCTGGAAAGGTTATGCGCCTCATCGACAACCACTAGCGTCAGAGGCCGACCGATCTTCGCTTCCCACCCGCCCCGAAGCATCAGGTCGATCTTTTCCGGCGTTCCAACGAGGATGCGGAAGGCTGACTTCGGATCTTCATCGGCAAGCATCTCGGCCTCCACGCCGTCGATATCGAGCGCAGGGCTGACGCGTTCGACGACGACGCCAAGAGGCGCGAAATCTCGCCGCAGGCGAGCGCATATCTGGTTCACGAGGGCCCGCGTGGGGGCGACATAGGCCACCCATCCCTGCTCAGCCTCGAACTGGTTTAATGCCTGCAGCATGCGGAACTGCGCGATGAACGTCTTTCCGCCCGAAGTCGGGAGGCTGACGACGATCGAGCGCGCTCCTGACGTCATCAGTCCCCGATCGCGCAGAGTAATCCGCTGCGGAGGGAGCATCTCGAAAATCGGACGCTCGCGAGCCCGATCGACGAGGTTCTGGACAAAGCGCCCGATGCGGCCACCTGCACCGCGAGTCACTGTCCAGATGCTATTCGCAACCATCCGCTTGGCAGTGGCGGCCAGCAACCGAACGGTAGCATGCATGGTAACAAGTTCGGCTCGCTCGCAGGCAACAACGCTCCGGTCAAACTGCGAGTCCAGTTGCTCGCGGACATCGAAGCCACCAGCAACCGAGCCATGTGTCGAATAGGTCGCCAGGATCTCTGCGGCTTTAGACAGGTGATAAGCCGCGATAAGGCGCCACGCTTCGAGCCGTGGGTGATCTGCTGCCTTGAGGAAGTCCGCTTCCGCAGACTTTTGGGACTCTCGCAAGCTGACCACCTCCGCCAGGAGAAGATCGAGATCGGCCCAACCGTCTTTGCGCATCAATAACAGCCAGAGGCGGTAGACGGAGCCGCGGACCTGGGTGCTCCAGTCAGCTTCGGCGCCGGGCTTTTCAGGCAGAGTTACCGCTCGGAGGTATCGCGCGACGTCGGGCGTCCTGTCGCCCAGGATTCCGTAGCAGGCGGTATGGAGGCGATGCAGGGTTTCGCCTTCAACGTCTTCGGGCGTGTCCGTGGCCCTCAATGTCTCGAAAGCTAGCTCGGCCGCCGCGCGCAACTCGTCAGCGGGTTCAGGCTCCCCGAGGAGATCGATCGCCGCCAATGCGTAGGCATTAGTCGTAAACGCATAATCGTCGGTCTGCGCTCCGGGCTGGAGACCGAGATCGGAGAGGAGATGCTCGCCCACTGCAAGCGCAGCCTCTTTCCGCTTCTCAGCGCCGATTGCCTCGATGATCCAGCTGGTCATGGCGCGGGTGCCGACACAACGCTGACCCACTCAGAAATCGGACGAGGCGTATACCAGGCGTCGAGCCGCACGACGGGCTGCGCTGGACCACTGCCGAATTTCTCGCCGCGCGTCCGCAGGTCATCGGGATGCGCCGCCGTATCACGCAGCAGCACACCCACCACCGCGAAGTCAGTGCCTTTGGACGCCAGGAATCGGGCAGCGGCCGTGATGTAGCGCGGACGGAATTCGGTCGACTGGCAGCGAGCGTTGAGCCACTTGAGCAGGTCGAACTGGCTTTTCTTATTCGTCACGAGAGTGTCGATCTGATGCGCCAGCCCCGATCGTCCATTCATGACGCCGGGCGGATTGTCAGCGTGCGAGGACGTTTTCACCTCGCCGAAGAGGAATATCGTTTCGTCTCCGTCTCCATAAAAGCCGACGATATCCGCCCCTGGCAATGAGGCCTTCCGCATCTTTTTGTCGCGGTTTTCGTTCCAGGGCCACGTCGCACCGAGCTCGTCCTGAAGGAGGCATTCGGCCATGGCCTCACCAATTTCCCAGTCTAAGGGTGGGTCCGTATCATTAAGCAATGATTCGAGTGTGTCTGTCGCCATCTGGGTGGTCGCGAGGGCTTGAAGGTCTTGCGTGAAATCCGTCTCGAAGGCCGTGTCGTTGACGCGATCCTTCACCGGGCCGCGCAGATAGACGTCGAACTCGGCGACGCTGCCGATTGACATACCGCGCCAACATTGGCTCACCCCAAGCGCCGGATACGCTTGGCTGATCGTCAAAGTGAGCGGCATCGTCCCCCCTGTCGCGCTCTTATTCTCGCTATATATTTTTGAAAGTCACAACACACGGTTGAAGAGAGAGAAATATGGGGACGGCGCTTCCTTTGGAACTCGGGGGAATGAGATTCGCGAAGAAGGGGGACGCCCTCAAATTTCTTCAAGCCATGCTCCAGCGCTACTCACCCGGTGAACGGGTTTCGGAAGACGATGCCGTGATCCTGCGCGATGCGCTTCTTCGGCACCCGGATGCGGCCGAGAAGGTCGGAAGAGGTATTGATCACTTCGTCGTCCGCAGCGCCGAGTACAGGACACAGTGCTTCTGGGCTGTCAGGACCGATGGCACGACTGACCGATTTTCGTACCGAAGCTGCGTCTGAGAGGCGTCGCACGACTGGGAGATCGGATGCTATCCCTCTGGGCCGCGCCATTGCTTGATTCCGCCAGCCATCAACACGGGTCAGCGCCATCTCCGACCCCATCTCAAAGCCGCCAACTAGAATCCCTGAATGCAGACGTTCCAGACGTCAACTAAGGGCCAGCAGCAGAAACGGCGTTTCCCACCCCTTCACCATCCCCCCCACCCATGATACGGACCCCGCGACCTCAGCCGGCCCCGCCACCGGCCGCCGAATCGTCAGGAGCCCGCCATGACGCAAGCCGCTGCTGCCACGCACCTCTCGAACTCCTTCTTCGCCGCCGGTCTCGCTGATGCCGATCCCGAGATCGCCCGCGCCATCGAGCTCGAACTCGGTCGCCAGCGCGACGAGATCGAGCTGATCGCGTCGGAGAACATCGTTTCGCGCGCCGTGCTGGAGGCGCAAGGCTCGGTGATGACCAACAAATATGCCGAGGGCTATCCCGGTCGGCGCTATTACGGCGGCTGCCAGTTCGTCGACATCGCCGAAAAGCTCGCGATCGAGCGCGCCTGCCGGCTCTTCGGCTGCTCCTTCGCCAACGTCCAGCCGAACTCCGGCAGCCAAGCCAATCAGGGCGTGTTCATGGCCCTGATGCAGCCGGGCGACACCTTCATGGGGCTCGATCTCGCGGCGGGCGGGCATCTCACCCATGGCGCGCCGGTCAACCAGTCCGGCAAATGGTTCAACGTCGTCTCCTACGGCGTCTGCGTCACCGACCAGATGATCGACTACGACGCGCTGGAGCGGCTCGCGCTCGAGCACAAGCCCAAGGTCATCGTGGCGGGCGGCTCGGCCTATGCCCGGCACTGGGATTTCGCCCGCTTCCGCGAGGTCGCCGACAAGGTCGGGGCCTATTTCATGGTCGACATCGCCCATTTCGCCGGGCTCGTCGCCGGCGGTGCGCATCCCTCGCCCTTCCCGCATGCCCATGTCGTCACCACCACGACGCACAAGACCCTGCGCGGCCCGCGTGGCGGCATGATCCTGACCAATGACGAGGCCATCGCCAAGAAGGTCAATTCGGCGATTTTTCCGGGCATCCAGGGCGGGCCGCTGATGCACGTCATCGCCGCCAAGGCGGTGTCGTTCCAGGAGGCGCTGGCGCCCGAGTTCAAGATCTATGCCCGCGCCGTGGTCGAGAACGCCAGGGCGCTGGCCGAGACGTTGAAGACCAAGGGCTTCGACCTCGTCACCGGCGGCACCGACAACCACTTGATGCTGGTCGATCTGCGCTCGAAGAAGCTGACCGGCAAGGCGGCCGAGGCTGCGCTCGGCCGCGCCCACATCACCTGCAACAAGAACGGCATCCCGTTCGACCCCGAGAAGCCGATGACGACCTCCGGCATCCGCCTCGGCACCCCGGCGGCGACCTCGCGCGGCTTCGGCGTGGCGGAGTTCAAGAAGGTCGGCGAGCTGATCGCCGAGGTGCTCGACGGGCTCGCCACGAACGGCGAGGCCGGCAACGGCGGGGTCGAGGCGGCGGTGGCCGGCAAGGTCAAGGAGCTTACCGGGCGGTTCCCGATCTATTGAGGGGCGCCTGGCATGCCGGACGCTTGAAGGCGCTGCCCTACGGGGTTACATACATGGCGGCAGAGGAGGCCGCCATGGGCAGGACAGCCGTCACGATGCGTGAACTGCAAAAAATGTCGGCTGCGACCATCAAGGCGCTGCCGCACGCCGTGCCTATCAAGAGCGGGGGCGAAACGGTGGGGCTGATTTCTCCCCTGCCGAAGCCCGACCCCGAGAGCATGAAGAGGATCCTCGATCGGATCGAGGCCGACTATGCCAAGCTCGATCCGGAGACGCAGCAATGGCTGCAGCGCTTTCTCGATGAGCGCGAGGCTTGGTAAGCGGTCGTCCTGCGCCATCGGCCAGCCTGGTCGTCGATGCCAATATCGTCCTCGGCATCGTGCTGGGCGTGCGGGGCCGCAGGACATGGGACGAGGTGAGCAGCCGTCGCCGGCTGATCATGCCGGTCGAAGCGGTGACCGAGGTGATGACCGTGGCTTCGCATATGCTTGATCGCTCGCCGAGAGCGCTGATCCGGGCCGCGGCATTGATCGAGCTGATCGCCGTCCCGACCGCCGATCGCTACGAGGCCGCGATCGATCGCGCGGCCGATGTGCTGCGACTCGCGCCCCCGTCCCGCAACGGCAGCGAGAAAGACGCCCATATCCTCGCGCTCGCCTGGACCTACGACGCCGACATCTGGTCTCACGATCGCGATTTCGCCGGCACCGGCTGGCCGTCCTGGTCGAGCGCCAATCTCGCTGTCGCGCTGAGCGAGGAGGCTGCCGCCTCCGCTGGCGAAACCTCCTGAAAGCCGCCCCATGCGCTGTCCCTATTGCGGCTCCCTCGACACGCAGGTGAAGGATTCCCGCCCCACGGACGACCACGCCTCGATCCGCCGGCGCCGCGTCTGTCCGGATTGCGGCGGCCGCTTCACCACCTTCGAGCGGGTGCAGCTGCGCGAGCTCGTCGTGGTCAAGCGCTCGGGCCGGCGCACGCCCTTCGACCGCGACAAGCTGCAGACCTCGATCGAGGTCGCGCTGCGCAAGCGGCCGGTCGCGCCGGAGCGGATCGAGCGCATGGTCAACGGCATCGTCCGCCAGCTCGAGAGCGCGGGAGAGGGCGAGATCGCGAGCTCGGTGGTCGGCGAACTGGTGATGGAGGGGCTGAAGTCGCTCGACGACGTCGCCTATGTCCGCTTCGCCTCGGTCTATCGCAATTTCCGCGAGGCCCGCGATTTCGAGGAGATTCTGGGCCAGCTCGGGGCGAGCGACGAGGACGGCGCCAGTGCGCCGCCGCCCATCCGTGACGATGACTGAGCAGGCGGCGCTCGACCGCGCCTTCATGCGCCAGGCGCTGGCGTTCGGCGCGCGCGGGCAGGGCACGACCTGGCCGAACCCCTGCGTCGGCGCGCTCGTCACCCAGGACACCGCCGACGGGCCGGTCGTGGTCGCGCGCGGCCACACCCAGCCCGGCGGGAGGCCGCATGGCGAGGCCGACGCCTTCGACCGCGCCGGCGAGAACGCCGCGGCCGGCGGCACGCTCTACGTCACGCTCGAACCCTGCTCGCACCGGACGATCCGCGCCGCCACGCCTTGCGTCGAGCGCACGATCCTTGCCGGCGTCAGGCGCGTGGTCGCGGCGATGGCCGATCCCAACCCGCTGTTCCGCGGCCTCGGCTTCGCGCTGCTGCGCACGGCCGGCCTCGCGGTCACCACCGGCGTGCTGGAGGATCAGGCGCAGGCCGCCCATCGTGGCCATGTCCTGCGGGTGACGCGAGGGCGGCCGATGGTCACCTTCAAGGTCGCCCGCACGGCGGATGGCTACGCCGGCGGGGCAGGGGGGACGCGCCTCGCGGTCTCCTGCCCGGCGGCCTCGGCCTTCGTCCATCTCCAGCGCGCCCATCACGACGCGATCATGCTCGGCATCGGTTCTGTGCTGGCCGACGACCCGCTGCTCACCGTGCGATTGCCCGGCATGGCCGCGCGTTCGCCGGTGAGGATCATCCTGGATTCGCATCTGCGCTTGCCCTTGACCTCGCAGCTCGTGCGCACGGCGGCCGAGGTGCCGGTCTGGGTTATCGCGGCCGAGACGGCGCCCGTCGCCGCCGAGCACGCGCTGGTCGCGGCCGGGGTCGAGGTCATGCGCGTCGCGGCCCGGCCGGATGGCCATCTCGATCTCACTGATGCGCTGCGCCTGCTCGGCACGCGCGGCCTGACCCGCATCTTCTCGGAGGGCGGCCCGACGATTGGCGAAAAGCTCGCGCAGGCCGGCCTCGCCGATGAGATCATCGTCTCGACCTCGCCGAAACCGCTGGGGCAGCCCGGCGTCGTTGCGGTGCGTCCGGGCCTTGCGGCGCTGCTCGCCGATGGCGATGTCTACGCGCTGACCGAGAGCGGCCTGATCGGCCATGACCGCTTCGAGCATTTCACGAGGGTTTCCTGATGTTCACCGGCATCGTCACCGCCATCGGCACGGTCGTGGAGGCGGAGTCCAAGGGGCCGAGCCTGAAGCGGCTCGCCATCGCCTGCCCCTATGACGCTGCCGGCATCGAGATCGGCGCCTCGATCGCCTGCGCCGGCGTCTGCCTGACCGTGACCGCGCTGCGGCCGCGCAGCGACGGCGAGGCCGGTTGCGTCTTCCAGGTCGAGGCGGCGGCCGAGACGCTGGCAAAGACTCTGGTCGGGGACTGGGCTCCCGGCACGCCGGTCAATCTCGAACGCTCGCTCAAGGTCGGCGACGAACTCGGCGGCCATCTCGTCACCGGCCATGTCGACGGCGTCGCCACGATCGATGCGATCGAGCCGATTCTCCCCGATCCGGACCAGCCCTGGGGCGCGACCGCCCGCTTCCACATCCGCGCGCCGGCGACGCTAGCTCGCTTCATCGCGGCCAAGGGCTCGATCTGCCTCGACGGCACCTCGCTCACCGTCAACACGGTCGAAGGCGAGGTCTTCACCGTGCTGCTGATCCCGCATTCCTTCAGCGTCACCACCTGGGGGCAGCGCAAGCAGGGCGATCCGATCCATCTCGAGGTCGATCTGATGGCGCGCTATGCCGCGCGGCTTGCGGAGGCGCGCGGGCAGGGGTAACCAGCGCCCTCAACCCAGCAAGGACAAGAACCATGGCCGGACCCCGGCAAACTTCGGCCGACAGGGCCGCAAATCCGCCTGCGCCGCTCGACGGCGCCCGCGTCCTCGTCGTCGAGGCACGCTTCTACGACACTCTCGCCGATGAACTGCTCGAAGGTGCGCTCGCCGTGCTCGACAAGGCGGAATGCCGCGTCGACGTCGTCACCGTACCCGGCGCGCTCGAAATCCCCTCCGCGATCGTCATCGGCCTGCGCGCTGCCGACGAGGCGGTCGATCCTTACGAGGCGGTTATCGCGCTCGGCACCGTCATCCGCGGCGAGACCGGCCACTACGACATCGTCGCCGGCGAAAGCTCGCGCGCCTTGATGGACCTTTCGGTCGCTTTCGCACTGCCGCTCGGCAACGGCATCCTGACGGTCGAAAACGAGGCGCAGGCCTGGGCGAGGGCGAACCGCTCCGAGATGGACAAGGGCGGCGGGGCGGCCGAGGCGGCGCTCGCCGTTCTGCGGTACAAGCGTTCGCTGGCGGAGCCGTCCAAATGAGCCGGCCCGAATCGAACCGGGCCGAGATGCGCCGCGGCGCACGGCTTTCGGTCGTGCAGGCGCTCTACGAGATGGAGATCGGCGGGCGCGGCGTGGTCGAGGCCATGGCCGAGTTCGAGGCCTTCTGGATCGGCAAGGAGGTCGAGGACATCGAGCTTCCCAAAGCCGAGATCGCCTTCTTCCGCGACCTTCTCGGCGGTGTCGTGCGCGAGCAGCGCCTGGTCGACCGTTCGGTCGACGAGCTTCTGGCCAAGGGCTGGCCGCTGAAGCGGGTCGAGGCGGTGGTGCGGGCGATCTTCCGCGCCGGCGCCTATGAGCTCGCCTTCCGCAAGGACGTGCCGGCGCGTGCCGTGATCTCCGAATATGTCGCGGTGGCGCGGGCCTTCTACGAGGGCGAGGAGATCGGCATGGTCAACGCCGTGCTCGACCGCATGGCCCGCGACTTCCGCGCCGACGAATTCGACGCGCCGGCGGCGTGAAGGCCGAGACGATGCAGGTCACGTGCTGGTGCCGCTGCCGGATTCCCTCCCCCCGCTTGCGGTGGGGAGGGGGGTCGGGTGGGGCCCCCAGCCCTCCCCACCGCAAGCGGGGGGAGGGGGTTCGGTTGGTGCCCACAATGAGCCGCCCCGGCGAATTCGAGCTCATCGCCCGTCACTTCGCGCCGATCGCGGGACCGGGCGGTCTCGGCCTGATCGACGATGCCGGGCTCATTCGGCCCGCGCGCGGCTACGAGATCGTCGTCACGGCCGACGCGCTCGTCGCCGGCGTGCATTTCTTCGCAGACGACCCGCCGGCCTCGATCGCGCGCAAGGCGCTGGCCGTGAATCTCTCCGACCTCGCCGCCAAGGGCGCGAAACCCGAGGGCTTCGTGCTTTCGCTGGTGTTGCCGAAAGGCTGGCGGGAAGACTGGCTCGCCGACTTCGCGCAGGGGCTCGCCGGCATCGCGCGGGAGAGCGGCTGCCTTCTCATCGGTGGCGACACCGTCTCGACGCCAGGACCCCTGACGCTGTCGATCACCGCTTTCGGCAGCGTCCCGGCCGGGCGCATGGTCCTGCGCTCGGGCGCGCGGTCCGGCGATGTGGTGCTCGTATCCGGAACGATCGGCGACGGCGCGCTCGGGCTGAAGGTCCACGGGCCGTCCAAGCCGGCCTGGGTCGAGGCGCTCGCCATGGACCATCGCACCCATCTCGCCGACCGCTATCTCCACCCGCGTCCGCGTCTGGCGCTGGCCGGTGCGTTGCAGGCCCATGCCTCGGCCGCGATGGACATCTCGGACGGGCTCGTCGGCGATCTCGCGAAACTGCTCGCCGCCTCGCAGGTCGGTTCCGAGATCGATCTCGACGTGGTCCCGCTGTCGCCTGCGGCCAGCGCGGCGATCATGGCCGATCCCGCGCTTGCGGAACTGGCGTGGACCGGCGGAGACGACTACGAAATTCTCTGCACCGCGTCGGAAAGGGAATATCCTGCTCTGGCCGCGGCGGCGGAATCGGCAGGCGTGTCGCTCGTCGCGATCGGACGGATCACGTCCGAGGCCGGAGTGGCGATCTATCGCGAAGCGGGCAGGGTGCGGCAGTTCGCGCGCGGCTCCTTCGCTCATTTTTGAAGGCGGCCGACCAAGCGCCGCCTCGTCGAGGGCAGGGCGTCCGATGAACCAGCATTTTTCCGCAAGCGACGGCGACGCGCTCGCCAAGCGCAACGCGCTCATCCTCGCCTGCGCCCAGGCGCTCGGCGGCGCCAGCCCCTCGATCGTGATCTCGCTCGGTGGCATCGTCGGCTCGGGCCTCGTCGCGGACCAGACCTTCGCCACCGTGCCGGTCAGCCTGATGCAGCTCGGCATCGCCGCCGGCGTCATTCCGGCCGCGATGATCATGCGCCGGCTCGGCCGGCGCGGCGGCTATCTGATCGGCGCGCTGATCGGGGCGACGGCCTCGAGCATCGCCGCTGCCGGCACCGGGATGCGGCTGTTCTGGCTGTTCTGCCTCGGCACCTTCCTGTGCGGACTCTACGGCGCCTTCGTGCAGAGCTACCGTTTCGCCGCCGCCGACACCGCGACGGATGCGTTCAGGCCGCGCGCGATCTCCTGGGTGATGATCGGGGGCATCGCGGCCGGCGTCATCGGCCCGCAATCGGTTTACTGGACGCGCGACCTGACACCTGCCGCACCCTTCGCCGCGAGTTTTCTGGCGCAGGGCTGCTTGGCTCTCATCGCCATGCTGGTCGTGATGCGCCTGCGCGCGCCGCCGGTCGCCGTCGTGAAATCGGGCGGTGGCCGGCCATTGCCCGAGATCATGCGCCAGCCGAAATTCGTCGCGTCGGTCATCGCCGCGCTCGTCACCTACGGCCTGATGAGCTTCGTCATGACGGCGGCTCCGCTCGCCATGGTCGGCTGCGGCCATTCGGTCGGCGATGCGGCGCTCGGCATCCAGTGGCATGTGCTGGCGATGTTCGGGCCGAGCTTCTTCACCGGACGGCTGATCGCCCGCTTCGGCAAGGAAACGATCACCGCGACCGGCCTGTTGCTGACCGCGGCTGCCGCTATCGTCGGCCTCACGGGGCTCAGCGTCGCGCATTTCTGGATCGCGCTCGTCCTGCTCGGCATCGGCTGGAATTTCGGCTTCATCGGCGCGACCTCGCTGGTCACCGACTGCTACCGGCCGGAGGAGCGGGTCAAGGTCCAGGCGGCCAACGATTTTCTGGTATTCGGCTCGGTCGCGATCGCCTCGTTCTCCTCGGGCGGCCTGCTTCATGCCGGCGGCTGGGACAGCGTCAACTGGCTCGTCTTCCCGCCGGTCGCGGTGGCGCTCGCGCTGGTCGCCTGGCAAGCCTCGCAGAAGCGGGCGCTGCCGGCCTGATCCTTGCTGAGCCTTTCGTCCGAACAGGAAGACCATCATGCGTCCGCACCAGCTTCCGCAATTCGCCGACCGGCCCGCCGTCGGCGCGATCGGCCACAACCGCGGCGTGGTCCGGCGCAACTATGCCTTCATGCCGCCCGAGGGCGTGCTGGTCAGCCGGCTGCCGCAGTTCGACCAGACGATCGCGCGAATCCTCGCCGCGCCCGTGCTCGGGGCGCATTTTGCGCAGTACGTGCTGGAGATCGCGCCGGGCGGCGGCATGCGCGAACCTGTCCGCGAGGACGGCATCCAGCACTTCTACTACGGCCTGTCGGGGCAGGCGCAGTTCGCGATGGCAGGCGATCCGGCGAAACCGTTCGGTGCCGGCGCTTTCGCCTATGTCCCGCCCGGCACGGCCTTCGCTCTGACCAATCCAGGACCGGAGCCCGTCCGGGTGCTGGCCCTGCGCAAGCGCTACGAACCGGCGTCCGGCCTGGCGCTGCCCACGCCGATCCTGTCGCATCGCGACGCCGTGCCGGTGACCAACCATACCGGCATGCAGGGGCGCGGCTTCCAGTTCCTGCTGCCCTATGGCGACATGCGCCATGACTTCGAGATGAACCTGATGTGGTTCAAGCCGGGCGCGTATTTCCCCGATGTCGAGACGCATGTCATGGAGCACGGGCTCTACATGCTGGAGGGGCAGGGGCTCTATTTTCTCGACGGCGAATGGCACGAGATCTGGGCCGGGGATTTCATCTGGATGGGCGGCTACTGCCCGCAGCAATTCTACCCGACCGGCTTCGACGACGCCTGCTATCTGCTCTACAAGAACGTCAATCGCGATATCGCGCTGTAGGGCCTGCCGGCGCCGGATTTGCGCCGGGGCGATCACCGGATTGTCGCATTCGGAAAAGTCCGATCGTCGGGTTTGCGATTTTGTCGGAAACTTGGCACAAAGCCGGCCGACACTGGCAAGACCCATGCGGGGCCTGAGTCCTTCAGCCCCGCATTTTCGTGAGTCGGTCGTCCAAGAAGTCCAAGGGAGAGAGCAAAATCTCTCCGCGTCGAACGCTCAAGGTCGGGAAACCAATGTCAGCTCTGCTCCTCATCATCCTCCTCAGTGCGCTGTCGATCGCATATGGCGTCTGGGCCTATGCGGACGTCATGAAGCGTGACGCCGGCAACCAGCGCATGCAGGAGATTTCCGCAGCGGTCGCGGAGGGGGCGCAGGCCTATCTCAAGCGGCAATACATCACCATCGCGATCGTCGGCGTCGTGCTCTTCCTGGCGCTCGCCTGGCTGCTCGGCAAATGGGTCGCCATCGGCTTCCTGATCGGCGCGGTGCTCTCCGGCGTCGCCGGCTTCATCGGCATGAACGTCTCGGTGCGCGCCAATGTCCGCACCGCCCAGGCCGCGATGCAATCGCTGGGCGACGGGCTCGACGTCGCCTTCAAGGCGGGCGCGGTCACCGGCATGCTGGTCGCCGGCCTCGCGCTGCTTGGCGTCGCGGTCTATTACGGCGTGCTGACCTCGCTGCTCGGCTTCACCCCGTCGAGCCGCACCGTGATCGATTCGCTGGTCGCGCTCGGCTTCGGTGCCTCGCTGATCTCGATCTTCGCCCGTCTCGGCGGCGGCATCTTCACCAAGGGCGCCGATGTCGGCGCCGACCTCGTCGGCAAGGTCGAGGCCGGGATCCCCGAGGACGATCCGCGCAACCCCGCCACCATCGCCGACAATGTCGGCGACAATGTCGGTGACTGCGCCGGCATGGCGGCCGACCTGTTCGAGACCTATGCGGTGACGCTGGTGGCGACGATGGTGCTGGCCGCGATCTTCTTCACCGGCACGCCCGCGCTCAAGGTGATGATGCTCTACCCGATGGCAATCGGCGCGGCCTGCATCGTGACCTCGATCATCGGCACCTTCTTCGTCAAGCTCGGCGCCAACCAGTCGATCATGGGCGCGCTCTACAAGGGCTTCATCGCAGCCGGCGTGCTGTCGGTCGGCGCGATCGCCGCGGTGACCTATGCGATGTTCCGCAGCTTCGGCGAGGTCTTCACCACCGTTCAGGGCGTGACCTTCACCTCCGGCGGTCTCTTCGCCTGCGCGCTGGTCGGCCTCGCGGTCACGCTGCTGATCGTCGTGATCACCGAATACTACACCGGCACCGGCAAGCGCCCGGTCGTCTCGATCGCCCAGGCATCGGTCACCGGCCACGGCACCAACGTCATCCAGGGCCTGGCGGTCTCGCTCGAATCCACCGCGCTGCCGACGATCGTCATCATCGCCGGCATCATCGTCGCCTATAGCTTCGCCGGCCTGTTCGGCATCGCCATCGCCACCACCGCCATGCTGGCGCTGGCTGGCGTCGTCGTCGCGCTCGACGCCTTTGGCCCGGTCACCGACAATGCCGGTGGCATCGCCGAGATGGCCGGTCTGCCCAAGGAGGTCCGCCACTCCACCGACGCGCTCGACGCGGTCGGCAACACCACCAAGGCGATCACCAAAGGCTATGCGATCGGCTCGGCCGGCCTCGGCGCGCTCGTGCTCTTCGCAGCCTACACCTCGGACCTGAACTTCTTCATCGCCGAGGCCAACAAGGCCGGCGCAACGACGTTCCAGTACTTCAAGGGCGTCGTCGTCGATTTCTCGCTGTCGAACCCCTATGTCGTCGTCGGCCTGCTGCTCGGCGGCCTGATCCCCTTCCTCTTCGCCGGCATGGGCATGACCGCGGTCGGCCGCGCCGCCGGCTCGGTCGTCGAGGAGGTTCGCCTGCAGTTCAAGCAGAAGCCCGGCATCATGGACGGCACCGAGCGGCCCGATTACGGCCGCGCCGTCGACATGCTGACGCGGGCCGCGATCAAGGAGATGATCGTGCCCTCGCTCCTGCCCGTGCTGGCGCCGATCGTGACCTATGTCGCGATCAACGCCATCGCCGGCAAGAACCAGGCTTTCGCGGCCGTCGGCGCCATGCTGATGGGCGTCATCGTCACCGGCATCTTCGTCGCGATCTCGATGACCTCGGGCGGCGGCGCCTGGGACAACGCCAAGAAGTCCTTCGAGGACGGTTTCGTCGACAAGGACGGCGTGCGCCACCTGAAGGGCTCGGAGGCGCACAAGGCCTCCGTCACCGGCGACACCGTCGGCGACCCCTACAAGGACACCGCCGGCCCGGCCGTGAACCCGGCGATCAAGATCACCAACATCATCGCGCTGCTGCTGCTGGCGATCCTGGCGCACGCCTGAGCGGGCTCGCGGCCGTCGCAGACCCTGGCCCCGCGGAGCGATCCGCGGGGTTTTGCGTTTTGCTGCAACCGCTTGGCGGAAAGGCCTGAATCGATCTCTGCAGCGCTTGAATCGGCATGGGAAGCTACGGCCGATCCCGTAGCGTTCCGCGCAGCCTGAACGTCGCTTTGCTGTCATAGCTTCTCCGGTCCAACGGAGAGAGCGATGACGACACCAGCCACGACCACGCGTGAGGACGGATCGGGCCGACTTGCCGACCTTGCCTTGCTGCTGGTGCTCGCCGTTCTCTGGGGCGGCTCCTATACCTTCATCAAGATCGGCATCGAGACGATACCGCCGGTTTCGCTGATCGCGGCGCGCACGCTGATCGCAGGAGCGGCCCTGCTGATCGTGATCCGCCTGCGCGGCCTTCATCTGCCGCGCGACGCAAGGAACTGGCGGCTTTTCATGGGCCAGGCCTGTCTGAACAGCGTCATGCCCTTCACGCTGATCGCCTGGGCCGAGCGCAGCGTCGATGCGGGCCTCGCGACCATCCTCAGCTCGACCAGCCCGATCTTCGTCGTGCTGTTGTCGACCCTGCTCGTCAGAAGCGAGCGCCTGCGCGGGCTGAAGCTTGCCGGCATCGCGGCCGGTCTGGCCGGGACGATCCTGATCGTCGGTGTGCAGGCGATGTCGGGATTCGGGGAGCACCTCGTCGCGCAGCTCGCGCTCGTCGCGGCCAGTCTGTGCTATGGCGGGGCGGCACTGTTCGGGCGCAACTTCAAGGGTCTCGATCCGATCATGCCGGCGGCGGGATCGCTGATCTGCGGCGCCGTGGTCCTGGTTCCGCTCGGTCTCGCCATCGACCGCCCCTGGACGTTGTCGCCGTCGGCGGAATCGATCCAGGCGCTGATTGCGCTGTCGCTGGTCTCGACCGCTCTCGCCTTCATCATCTATTTCCGGCTGATCGCCCGGCTGGGCTCGGTCGCGACGACCTCTGTGGCCTATCTGCGCGTTCCCACCGGCGTCGCGATCGGCATCGTCTTTCTGGGCGAGAGGCTGAGCGTCACGGCCTGGGCCGGGCTCGGCCTCGTGGTCGTCGGCGTCGTCGCGATGACCCTGCCCGAGCGCAGGGCCGGGTAGCCGACGCGGCGTTCACGAAAGACAAAACCCGCGACGCGAGCCGCGGGTTTTTGGCGTGAGGAGGAAGCGATTACGCCCCGAACGGCGTGAACTTGGTGACGCCGCGGAAGAGGTTGCGCAGGAAGCTCTGCTCTTCGCCGCCGGTCGGCGTGCTGCGGCTGATGAAGTCGAAGATCACGCCGTCTTTCAGCCCATAATTGGCGATGCGCTCGACCTTGAAGCCCTTGTTGAAATAGACGACCAGCACGTTCTGGTCGACGACGGCGAGGTCCTGGAACTGGAAGGTCCGCTTCACCCGCTGGCTGATGTAATAGAAGGTCCGGTTGCCGACGGTCGAGGTCGTTGAGGGCGTTCCGAGCGTGGTCAGCACCGCCTGCACGTCCATGCCGGGCTTCACCTGCGCGATCAGCCCGTCATCCATGACGAAGCCGCGCGTGTATTCCTCGTTCAAGCCCGCCGAGGTCGGCAGCATGAAGCCGCCGGCATCTGGCCCGCAGCCGGCCAGCGCCAGCGAGGAGGTCGCGAGGAGGCCGAAGACGGCACTGCGGCGGGAAAGCGTGGTCATACCGGTCACAAGGTCCGTGGCCATCGAGACGGAGCGAGAGGCGCTCCGCCGCTTGTCAAATGGGGCAGGCTTGGCGTAACGCCCGAGAATGGCTTTGGCAAGGCAAGGGCGCTCCCCCGGGCGGCGCATATGATCCTGGGATTGTTCGGACGGCGCCAGCGGCGCCTGGCTCCGGTCGAGGCGCTGTTCGGCCGGCTGGCTGAAGCCTCGCGCCGGCCGGCACTCTATCTCGCGGGCGGTATCCCCGACGAGTTCGAAGGCCGTTTCGAATCGCTGACCCTGCATGTCTTCCTGGTGCTGCGGCGGCTCCATGCGCTGCCGGCGCCGGCGGCGGACCTGGCGCAGGATCTGGTCGACGCCTGCTTCGCCTATCTCGAACTCGGCCTGCGCAATGGCGGCGTCAGCGACATCGCCGTACCCAAGCGCATGAAGAAGATCGCGCAGATGTTCTATGGCCGCGTCCAGGCCTACGAGACGGCGCTGGCCGCCGGCGACGCCGCCGGGCTGGTGGCGGCGCTGCAGCGCAATGCCGGGGCGGGCGAGGGTGCGGACCGGCTCGCTGGCTATGCGAAGCGCGCCGAGCTGCGCCTCGGTCGTTTCGATCTCGCCGGGATCATGGGTGAGGCCGTGCTCTTCCCGGACTTCGAGGAGGGCGGCGATGACCGGTGAAGCAAGAGCGGGCGGCTTCGGCCACCCTGTCCGCGTCGAGACGATCCGGCAGCGCGGCTCCGACGTGATCGTCGCGCCCGACGAGAGACAGCGGCACGCCATCGCCGCCGCGCTCGACATCGCCTCGCTGGAACGGCTCGAGGGCCGCTATGTCCTGTCGCGCAACGGCGACGAGGTCAGGCTCGACGGCCGGATCGTCGCGGCGCTGCACCAGCTCTGCGTCGTCACGCTCGATCCGTTCCCGGTGACGCTCGACGTGCCGGTGAGCCTCGGCTTCGCGCCGGCGGCCGATGCGCCGTCGTCCCGGCAGAGCGACAGCGGCGACGAGATCGACATCGAGTTCGCGCTCGACGGGGACGACCCGCCCGAGCCGATCGTCGATGGCGTCATCGATCTGGGCGCCATGACGGTCGAATTCCTGTCGCTGGCGCTCGATCCCTATCCGCGCAAGCCCGGCGCGAGCTTCGACCGGCCGGCGCCCGCCGATGCGACGGAATCGCCCTTCGCCGCGCTTGCCAAGCTGAAACGCGACGAATGAGCCGGATTCCGGCGCGGACTGGCGCTTGCGGCGGCGGTGCAAGTCGCTATTGTCCGGCCCGCATCGCGCCGCCCCGCGAAGAATGGCGGCCGCTCCCGGGATCCACCAGCACCTCATGACACGACCGGTTACAATCGCGCTCGATGCGATGGGCGGAGATCACGGCCCGTCCGTGGTCGTCCCCGGAGCGGCGCTGACGCTGGAGCGTCGCCCCGATGCCCGCTTCGTCATGTTCGGCGACCAGGCGCAGGTTCTGCCGCTGCTCGACGCCCATCCGAAGCTCAAGGCGGTCACCACCTTCCACCACACCGAAGTCTCGGTGAAGATGGACGACAAGCCGAGCCAGGCCCTGCGCTATGGCCGCTACAAATCGTCGATGTGGCGCGCCATCGACGCGACCAAGACCGGAGAGGCCGACGTCACGGTCTCGGCCGGCAACACCGGCGCGCTGATGGCGATGTCGAAATTCTGCCTGAAGTCTATGCCGCAGGTCGACCGGCCGGCGATCGCGGCGTTGTGGCCGACCGTGCGCGGCGAGAGCGTCGTGCTCGACGTCGGCGCGACGATCGGCGCCGACGCACGCCATCTCGTCGATCTCGCGGTGATGGGCGCGGCGATGGCGCGCGTCGTCTTCGACCTCGACCGGCCGACCGTCGGTCTGCTCAATGTCGGCGTCGAGGAGATCAAGGGCGTCGAGGCGGTCAAGGAGGCCGGCCGCATCCTGCGCGAGAGCGATCTGCCGCATCTGAGCTATCATGGTTTCGTCGAGGGTGACGATCTCGGCAAGGGCACGGTCGACGTCGTCGTCACCGAAGGCTTCACCGGCAACATCGCGCTGAAGACGGCCGAGGGCACGGCGCGCCAGATCGGCGAATATCTGCGCGCCGCGATGAGCCGCTCGCTGATGGCCAAGGTCGGTTATCTCTTCGCGCGTGGCGCCTTTGCGGCGCTGAAGGACAAGATGGACCCGCGCAAGGTCAATGGCGGCGTCTTTCTCGGGCTCGAGGGCATCGTCATCAAGAGCCATGGCGGCACCGATGCCGAGGGCTTCGCCAGCGCGACCGAACTCGGCTACGAGATGGCCCGCGAGGACCTGATGGCCAAGGTCCGCGAGATGGTCGCGGCGACGGCGCCCGCCGAGGCGGCGGTCGAGCCGGCGCCGGTCGCCCAGTAGGGAAGCGAAGTCTTGTCGATCCAGCGTTCCATCGTCTGCGGCTGCGGTTCCTATCTGCCCGAGCGCATCGTCACCAATGCCGAGCTCGCCGCTCGGATCGACACCAGCGACGAGTGGATCGTCCAGCGCACCGGCATCCGCCAGCGCCATGTCGCGGCCGATGACGAGCCGACCTCGACGCTCGGGCTGAAGGCGGCGCAGGCCGCGCTCGCCGATGCGGGCATGGACGCCTCCGAGATCGACCTGATCATCGTCGCGACGGCGACGCCCGACCACACCTTCCCGGCGACGGCGACGCAGATCCAGGCGGCGCTCGGCGTAAGTCAGGGCGCGGCCTTCGATCTCCAGGCCGTCTGCTCGGGCTTCGTCTTCGCGCTCGCGACGGCCGACAAATTCATCGCCAGCGGCGCGGCGAAGGCGGCGCTCGTGATCGGCGCCGAGACCTTCTCGCGCATCCTCGACTGGGAGGACCGCGCCACCTGCGTGCTCTTCGGCGACGGCGCCGGCGCGGTCGTGCTCAAGGCGGGCGAGGGGGCTGGCACGCTCGCCGATCGCGGCGTTCTGGCGACGCATATCCGCTCCGACGGCCGCTATCGCGACAAGCTCTATGTCGATGGCGGCGCCGGCTCGACCAAAACGGTCGGCTTCCTGCGCATGGAGGGCAAGGAGGTCTTCCGGCACGCCGTCGTCAATCTCGCCGACACGGTGCGCCACACCTTCGCCGAGACCGGCCTCTCCGGCGCCGACATCGACTGGTTCGTGCCGCATCAGGCCAATCGCCGCATCATCGACGCCACCGCCGACAAGCTCGGCATCGGCAAGGACCAGGTCGTCGTGACGGTCGACCGGCATGGCAACACCTCGGCTGCCTCGATCCCGCTGGCGCTGGCGGAGGCCCATCGCGACGGCCGGATCAAGCCCGGCCAGCTCGTTCTGATCGAGGCGATGGGCGGCGGCTTCACCTGGGGCTCGGCGCTGATCCGCTGGTAGCGGTTCCGTCATAAATTCTTTTGATTTCGCAGTATTTTCGCCCGGTTCTTAGCGAGCTGGCGAGGTTCTCGCGAAGTTCGGCCGTTCGAGGATTGACCCCGGACGGCGGGGCGCCTAGCGTCCGGCATCCGTAACGGCGAAGGGTGGGTCGCGAGCCGGCCCGCTGAGATAACGCCTTGGAGGCTATGAATGGCGGGGCAAACGGTCACTCGTGCCGATCTGTGCGAGGCGGTCTACCAGAAGATCGGATTGTCGCGGACGGAATCGTCGAAGCTCGTCGAGGCGGTGCTCGACGAGATCTGCGATGCGGTCGCGCGCGGCGAGAATGTGAAATTGTCCTCGTTCGGATCCTTCGTCGTGAGAGACAAAGGCGAGCGAATCGGGCGTAATCCGAAAACCGGCGTCGAGGTTCCGATCGAGCCGCGTCGCGTGATGGTGTTCAAGCCGTCCAACGTCATGAAGGCCCGCATCAACGGGCAGGCGGGCGAGGGCGAGGACGACTGAGCCCGACGAAGCGAGCCGAGTGACGTCGGTCAAGTGACCTGAGCCGAGAGACGTGAGCGAAGTGACGTGAGCCTGGAGTTCCACACCGGCGATCCCGAGGCCGAATTGGACACCAAGAGCCCTGATGCCTTCCGCACCATCAGCGAGGTCGCCGAAGACCTCGACATCCCTCAGCATGTCCTGCGCTTCTGGGAGACCCGCTTCGCCCAGATCAAGCCGCTGAAGCGCGGCGGCGGCCGGCGCTATTACCGGCCCGACGACGTCGCCCTGCTGAAAGGCATCCGCCGCCTGCTCTACGGCGAGGGCTACACCATCAAGGGCCTGCAGCGCATCCTGAAGGAACAGGGTCCGCGTCACGTCCAGGCGATCGGCCGCGGCGCGCCGGTCGGGCCGGCACCCGGCGATCCGGCCGCTGCCGCGCCGCGCCCGGCGCCGATCCAGGTCACGGCGATGCCGGCCGGCATGGCTCCCGCCGACCACCCGCCGGTCGCGCAAGGTCCGGCGATCATGCGAGCCCCCCAGCCCGAGGGCCTCGACGACCTGACCCTGCTCTCGGCGGTGCTGTCGGAACTCGGCGAATGCCAGCGGCTGCTGCGCGGCGCGCTGCAGCCGCAAGCCGTGCTCGACGGCGTCTGAGATCGGCGGCATGCCGGCGGCAACTGCTGGTCATGCTCCCGCAGCAGCTTGTTGGCAGGGGTCCGGCTGACTAGCTCCGGCGCTGGGGACGACCCCGGTGGATTCGCCATATCGCAGGCGTGGACGACCTCGCCCCTTTCTCATCGAAGGAGCGCCGTCATGGCCTGGTTCTATCTCTTCGTCGCCGGATTGCTCGAGGTCGGCTGGGCGATCGGCCTGAAATATACCCACGGCTTCACCCGGCTGGTCCCGACCGCGCTGACGATCGCGAGCATGGTCGTCAGCCTCGGCCTGCTCGGCCTCGCCCTGAAGCAGCTCCCGGTCGGCACGGCCTACGCGGTCTGGACCGGCATCGGCACGATCGGCACCGCGACGCTCGGCATCCTCCTGCTGGGCGAGCCCGCCGGCGCCCTGCGACTGGCCTGCATCGGCCTGATCGTCGCCGGCATCGTCGGGCTGAAACTGATCTCGTAGATCGGGGTCGCCCCAGGTGGCCGGGCCTTGCGGTCGCGACGATGCGCAGGTTCCGGGACATGCCTGCGTCCCTCAACGCTCGGCGACGCGGGCTCAGCGCCGCCGGAACGCCTCTGGCCAGTAGCCGCCCTTCTCCAGCGCCACGACCAGCACGATCACCGCCAGCGTGACCGCGACCGTCATCAGCTTGGCGTTCCAGGGCGTGCCGCGTCCGATCAGCCAGACCAGCGTCAGCCCGATCACGAGGGGAACGATCATCTCCATCCGGCAAGCCTAGCCGATCCGCCAGCAAGACGCATCCCGCCTCGTGCCAGCTCCGATTTGCCGTAAGGCGGTGTCAAGCAGGATTGCCGGGATCGCCCGGCGGCACTTTCGGCGATTTGCGGCTGCGGCTGCGGCCACGCGCCCAGTAGCCGGCGAGCGCCAGGCCCGGCGGGATCGCCACGAGCAGAATCCAGCCGATCAAGCCGATATCAGACATCGCGACGTTCATCCGAGCGTGGCCGAGGGCGGCGTGGTGCCCTCGATCAGCGGCTTGAGCCGGCCGAGTTCGCCCGCCAGGAAATCGAGGAACAGCCGCACCCGTGGCGAGTGGCGCAGGTCCGAATGCGTCAGCAGCCACAGATCGGAGGCGAAGGCGGGATCGGGCGGCGCCAGCCTCGTCAGACCCGGCCGCCGGTCGGCGATGAAGCAGGGCAGGATGCCGATGCCGATCCCGGCCTCGACCGCCTCCGTCAGCCCCAGCACCGTATCGACGCGATAGACGATGCGCTCGGGCGCGACCCGCTCGCGCAGATGATGCACGACCCGGAGGCGGTCGAGCCGTTCGCCGAGCGAGACCCAGGTCGAGGCCGACAAGGCCTCCGGATCGACGGGCCCGTCTGCGGCGAAATCCTGAGCCCGCCCGTAGAGCGCCCAGGCGATCCGGGCGGCGCGCCGGCCGATCAGCGTGTCGGGCGGCTGGTCGGTCGCCCTGATCGCGACGTCGGCATCGCGCTTCGACAGATTCAGGGCCTGGTTGCTCAGGATCAGGTCGAGCCGGATATCCGGGCATTGCCGCAGGAAAGCGGCGAAGAGCGGCGTCAGCAGGTCGACCAGCAGCGTGTCGTTGGTGGTCACCCGCAATTCGCCGGCCGGCTTGATCTCGGCGCCGGCGACGCGCCGCACGAAGCCGGTGATGTCGTCGTCGACCCGCCCGGCGAGCTGGATCATCTCCTCGCCGGCCGGCGTCGCGACATAGCCGCTGCGATGGCGCTCGAACAGCCGCAGGCCGAGAGCCGCCTCGATCTGGCCGAGGCGGCGGAACACGGTCGAATGGTTGAGGCCGAGCGCGGTCGCGGCGGCCGGCAGCGCACGCTGGTCGGCGACGGCCTTGACCAGGCGGAAATCGTCCCAGGCCAGGCCCTTGGGCATGGGCGGCTTCTGCATCGTCATCGCGGCATTGTCGGGCATGGCCTCGCCGCCAGCAAGGCGGAAGGCCATGCCGGCGGCGAGCGACGAGACGTGGATTTCAGGATCACGCCGCCGAAAGCTCGGCTCGCACCGGCAGGGCCTGCTTGAGAGCGAAGGCGCCGTCGCCGATCAGGGCATGCGCGACCGCGGTCAGCGCCAGGAAGGCCGGATACTCCCAGCCGCCATTGGGCGCATTGAAGACCCAGCCATTCGGCGCGTGGATCGCGAGCGCGCCGAGCAGGATCGGCAGCAGCGCGAGCGAGACCTGCCGGCCGTAGAACCCGGCCAGGATGGCGAGGCCACCGAGGAGTTCGGCCAGCATGATCGGCCAGGCCAGGATGGTCGGCAGGCCGACCTGCCCCAGGAACCCGGTGAAACCGGCCGGGGTGAAGACGACGAGCTTGAGATAGGCATGGGCGATGAACATCAGGCCGAGCGCGACGCGAAGGCCGAGCGCGCCATAGGGGGCGAAGCGGTTGTCGATCATGGGGCAGTCTCCGATGGGACCGGACTGGTCTCTGCCCTGACGATCCAGCTGATCGCTGCGCAATTCAAATTGTGATTCATCAAGGGATACATTGCAGAGGCGCAATCTCACGAGTCTTCACTTTTCGGCATGTCGCTCCGATCTCGTGCTCGAAGCGGGTCGCTTTCGCGATCCCAACCGGAGGATTTCTCCCATGCAGGTCAACGGCATCCACCACGTCACCGCGATTTCGGGCCCCGCCCGGCGCAATCTCGACTTCTATAGTCGCGTGCTCGGATTGCGGCTGGTCAAGAGGACGGTGAATTTCGACGATCCCGGCACCTGGCATCTCTATTTCGGCGACGCCGCCGGCTCGCCGGGCTCGATCCTGACCTTCTTCCCCTGGGATCACGCCGCGCCCGGCCGGCTCGGCATCGGCGAGACTCAGGAGACGATGCTGCGGGTGCCGGCGGGCTCGATCGGCTACTGGGCCCACCGCTTCGTCGCCGCCGGCGTCGCGCATGAGGCGCCGTCGAAGCGCTTTGGCGAGACGGTGCTGGCCTTCCGCGATCCGGACGGCATGCGGCTGTCGCTCGTCGGGCTGTCCGGCATCGAGGCCGAGCCGGCCTGGGACGGCGGCGAGGTTCCGGTCGAGGCCGCCATCCGCGGCGTCCACGGCGTCAGCCTGCTGCTCGCCGAGGCGGCGGCGACCGCCGCGATCCTCGACGACGTCCTCGGCTTCCGCGAGGTCGGCCGCGAGGACAGCCTGATCCGTCATCGCGCCGAGGGAGCTGCCTTCGGTTCGATCGTCGACCTGCGCGTCGCCGGCGGCTTCCTGCCGGCGCGCCAGGGCGCAGGCTCGGTGCATCACATCGCCTTCCGTGCCGCCGACGACGCGGCGCAGGCCGCGATGGTCGAGCGCCTCGCACAGAACCACGGCATCCGGGCGACGGAACAGCGCGACCGCAACTATTTCCGTTCGGTCTATTTCCGCGAGCCCGGCCACGTCCTGTTCGAGATCGCGACCGATGCGCCGGGCTTCGCCGTCGACGAGCCGGCGGTGAGCCTCGGCCAGGCGCTGAAGCTGCCGGCCGGGCTCGAGGCGCAGCGCGCCCGCATCGAGGCCGTGCTGCCGGCGCTCGCCTGAGCCAAAAACCCTCCCGGCCCGTCCCGGGCCGGGAGGGCTGGTCCTCCAACCGAAGGAGTTCGTCATGGACGCCCTGCCGCGCCCCGACTTCATCCACCGTTTCGAGCCGGGTACCGATGCCGGCCGCGCGCCGCTCCTGCTGCTGCACGGCACCGGCGGCGACGAGAACGATCTGCTCGCGCTCGGCCGCATGGTCGCGCCCTGTGCGAGCCTGCTCTCGCCGCGCGGGCAGGTTCTGGAAGGCACGATGCCGCGCTTCTTCAGGCGGCTGCGCGAAGGCGTGTTCGACGAGGAGGATCTCGTCCGGCGCACCCACGAACTCGGCGATTTCGTCGCGGCGATGCGTGTGCGCCACGGCCTTGCGGCTCCGGTCGCGCTCGGCTTCTCCAACGGCGCCAACATCGCCGCGAGCCTGCTGCTGCTCCGGCCGGACGTGCTGGCCGGCGCGGCCTTGCTGCGGGCGATGCCGCCCTTCGCCGAGCCACCGGCCGCGCTGCTCGCCGGCAAGCCCGTGCTGATGCTGTCGGGCGCGCTCGATCCGATCGTGCCCGAAGCCGTTTCGGCCGGACTCGAGGCGACGCTGAGCGCCGCCGGCGCCACGGTCGAGCACCGAGTGCTGCCGGCCGGCCACGGCCTGTCCCAGGCCGATGTCTCGTTCTTACGCGTTTGGCTTGACGGCCTCTGATCCGCCGCGGCGGGCTCAGCTCTTGGCGGCGGCCTTCGACTTCGTCGCCTTCGCCGGCGGGGCGGGCGGCTCGGCTGCCTGCTTCGCCAGCCGCTGTGCCCGCAGCGCGTCGATCTTCTTGCGCGCCGCAGCCTCCTCGGCGGCGATGCGGCCGCTCGACTTCTGCTTCTCGCGCGGAGCCTCCTGGACGTTGTTGACGTCGTGCCAGGCCCTCGATCCTCGATCGCCCCCTGCCATCATGGTCTCCCTCATCGTCGCAGCGTTTCCCGACGAGGAGCTTACGCGCGAAAAATCTGGCCGACGAGCCCGAAAGACGGGCCCGGAGCATCGGCCCGAAAGGTGGAGTGCGGCTTTCGGAAAAGCCGATGCGAAATCAAAGAGCGAGATCATCGCACCGAGTACGATATTCGGTCTGATGAGCCGGCGTTCAGTCCAGCAGCGGCAGCAGGGCCGAGATCGCCAGCGCCAGGATGACGGCGACGCGCAGGAGGATGTCGCGCTGCCGCGACGGCCGGGTTTCGAGGGAACGCGACAAGGCCTGCATCGAAGCTACTCCCGCTACGCGAACCTGCTGACGTTGCGACAGAAGCGGGCAGCCCGCAAGCGCCGGCAGCATTTTTTCGGCTGGAGGCCGCCTGTGGATAAGCCGGCGCGGATCAGTCGGCCGGAGCCTGGCCTTCGCCCCATTCGATCAGCCCGTAGCAGGGCGTGGCGCTGCCGAGATCGGTGATGCAGGTCAGTTCGCGCGTCGTGCCGCGCTCGAGCACGAGGCCGCGATAGCGCCCGTCCGACCCCTTGGCCCAGACCGGGACGGCGGCGACCATGCAGCCGGGCGAGCTGGTCAGGGCCAGCACGTTCTCGGTTCGGCCGAAGCCGAGATCGCGCCGATCCTGCCGCGCCAGCACGACGCAGCGGCGGCCCTCCGCATCGCTCGCCGGGACGCGGTATTCGGGCAGGCGCGTCGCGACCGGCGCCAGGCGCCGCCTCGGATCGCGCGGCGGATCGATCACCAGCGGCTCGTCATAGGGCCGGAAGCCGCCGATGATGCTCATGTCGTAGCCCGGCCCGAGCGCGATCGGCAGGTCCGGCAGTCCCGAAAGCCCCTGCGACGGCCGCAGCAGATCCTGCCGCAGTACGGTGCGAGCCTGCGGCGGCGGCGGCCGGTAGGGCCAGCTGCACTGGGCGGCCCAGGCCTGCGCCTCGTGGCAGCGCACCGAGGAGGCGCCGACCCGGAAGCCAGTCGCGACGCCGCCATCCGGATTGGTGCGGCAGAGCTGGACCAGTTCGTCGAAACCGGTCCGCTCGTACTGGATCGAACAGGCGACCGGGTTGTAGCCGGACAGCTGCGCCAAGGCCGGCCCGCAGCAGGCCGACAGCATGACGTTCAGGACAAGCGACCGGGCAAGCATGACGAATCCGGGCCAACCAGCATCGCCGGGATCATGAGCCCGGCGGCGGCGCCAGGCAATGCCGTATGGTCACCTCGCCGGCGCGGACGCTCGCGGGGCACGGCCATCGCGCATCGGCGTCGGTCGTCCCGACTGCAGGCGTTTGACCGCGACGACGTCCTCGAGGGTCTGGATCGCGGCCGGCAGGGAGCGCGAGGCCTGCCAGCCGCCCTCGTTGAGCGGATCCCGGCCGGCCTTGGCCTCCTGGCAGGGCTTGCGGACGAGTTGCGGCGACGGCCAGCGGGTCGTCTCCTCGGCGATCTGCTTGATTCGATCGGCCGAGGCGGAGGTGGCGACGATCCTGGCCCGGTTTGCGGAGCGCCAGCCGAGTCAGTTCACGATCGAGGACGATGCCTCGCCGCGAGTGGCCCTCCTTGGGCGTTTCATCGCTGAAATTGACTCCGGTCTCGCTTCGGCGGGGCCGGGTCCTTTGCTTTGCTCAGACTATGGGCTCGTCGACAGCAGCTGAGGAACGTTTACCGTGGCCCAATCTCGAAAGAGCTCACCGACCAGTCGGCTTCCCAATTGCGAATAGTGGTGTGCCTCGTCACGGAACAGGGGTAGGCCATCCCGCATGAGAGAGCATTTTTGAGCGTCGCAGAAGGCGTCGTTCTGATCGAATATCAGCACCTTCGGGTTGCTGGCTATGATCTGATCGGTCAGCTTCGAAAATTCTTGCTTTATCGCTGCTCTACGCTCTGCCGAGATTTCGCAGTCCCTTGCCGCGGATTTGAATGGCCGGGCCAAGCAACCGCGGATGTCGTAGTCGAGCGTCAAGTGCGGAACGAACAGGATCACCTGTATTCCCTGGCTTTCAATGATATCGATCCTGCGACGGAGCGCGGAGACGTATGGCTCGCGCGGGGCACCCCTCAGGCTGTCGAAGATGACCGCGCGCAGCGTCCCAGATTGCCGGATGATGTTGTTGATCAGCGTCTGCTGGTGAAGCTGGCGCGCTCCAAAACATGGATCGGCGGCAGGCTCCGGATTTGGCATCAAGCGCTCGTCCGGCTCGCATGTTCCGATTGACAAGACGCTGTTGTGTGACAGCCCCGGTGCTTGCGCGATACCGGGATAAAGATGGTTTGCGTAACTGTTGCCGAGAAGCAAGATATTGGGTGGAGCGTCCTTACTCGCCGCGCAGAACCAAACCGTATAGGTTTTCGCTTCCTCGAAGGGATAACGCTTCAAGCATGTGTCGTTCGACGTGTATGTCCAAAGAGGCCCCTCGATGAGCGCCTTCTTTTGTTGGGCCTGCAACATGATGGCACGGCTCGGAACGCCGTCATTCCTGTAGATATAGAGCCCGAAGCTACCAACCGCGACCATGCCAACCAGGAGCATACCGAATGTTGCGTTGTAGTTTAGCGAGCTCCGGATTGGCGTTTCGACAAGACGGTATGTCAGCCATCCGAGGAAGAGCGAGGCAACGATGAACAGTACGCTGGTCAGGGCGTTGGGCTCTACGCCCTCGATGATCCGATACATCGAAAAAAGCGGCCAGTGCCACAGATAGACTGGATAGCTGATCAACCCCAACCAGACCGGCGGCCTCAATGACAGAAGGTATTTATTGGTCAAAGCCAGAGGGCCCGCCCCTATGATCAACGCAGCCCCGACGCACGGAAAAAGCGCACGCCAGCCTGGAAATCCTGGCCCGGCTTCGATGAATGTCGCTCCGAATACGATCAACGCTAGGCCGAGCGCGCTGCTCACTTCGGCTATCGGTGATTGTTGGGGGGCGCTAAGAAACCTGTTCAACGACTTCGATTTCATCGCCGTCGCCAGAAACGCACCAAGCATCAGTTCCCAGAATCGAGGTAGTGGTGAGTAAAAAGCAGCGACGACGTCAATTTGCGTCAAGCGGAGATTATACCAGAACGACGCAAACCCGACACATACAATGACTGCAGTGACAGGAACGCGGGCACGGAAAGAGAGCCACAGCAAAATGGGCCAGAGGATGTAAAACTGTTCTTCTACGCCCAGCGACCAAAGATGCAGCAACGGTTTGGTGATTGCCGAGTTGTCGAAGTATCCCGCCTCACTCCAAAGAAGCAGGTTGGAGACAAAGCCTGCTCCGCCGGCTACGTGCCTCCCCAGCTGTTGATTCTCGTCGGCAAACAACACAAACCAGCCTATAGCCGTGCAAGTGACCAAAACGAGGATCAGCGCCGGGAAAATTCGGCGCACGCGGCGCCGGTAAAAATCGAATAGGCTGAAATCTCCGTGGCCAATGTGATGAAGAATGTTGGATGATATCAGAAAGCCGGAGATGACAAAAAAGATGTCGACGCCGGTAAAGCCTCCGCTCAAGGCGTGAGGAAAAGCATGATACACAAGCACCAACGAGACGGCGAGCGCCCTCAAGCCATCGATGTCAGGGCGGTATGCGCTTTGTGCGTTTAGGCTGTCCTGATATCCCCGCCGGACACTAAGCGCGTGCAAACTCATGACAATTCCAGCTGCTGAGCTACAGAGATTTTCTATGACCTCTACACAAGACGCCGGAGCGAGGGAAGGTCGACGGGCGTTCTCAAGCGGCCACGGTCGCCTGCCTGACTCAGCGGCTTTGTTGCTTCGTCGCTGTCAAGCGCGGCGTCGGGGAATAGGGTGCGTGTGATTGTCCGTCCTCGTCTTTCCCCGCTCATGACGCGCGAGCCTCGGCGGAAGGGCGCCGCAGAACGGCCAGAGAACATCCGGCGGGGACTTTGACGGGGAGCTTTGCGCGCTTATCCGCGATTCCGCGGTGTTCGGCGCGCGAGCCGTCATGCCCGAGTTTGGCCCGGGCATCGGCAATGCATTGATATTGTTGGATTTTATGGTCGGAGCGAGAGGATTCGAACCTCCGACCCCTTGTCCCCCAGACAAGTGCGCTAACCGGGCTGCGCTACGCTCCGACGGCTCGGCTTATAGTGGCGGGTTTCCGCCGATGCAATCGGCTTTGCGCCGGTCCGTCCCACCGCGGTCGTCGCATCCGCCGACGCTCCGAAACGGCACAGCTGCAACCTCCCGCCGTTAACCCTCGATTAAGTCATCGATTGCGGCGGCCGGTGCGCTCCAGCATGGTCGCGGTCGGGACGGGGGTCCTCAGGCGGAGAAGACCATGTCCTTGGCGACTGCCACGGCCGGTCGGCGCGAGCCGGCGGCCTCGTCTCCAACCCGGCCGCGCGGCTCGATCGAGAGCTTCTTCCGCGGCCTCGATCCCGCCTGGCACGCACACTGGGCCTGGGAGCACTACGAGCCGACGATCCTGGCGCTCGCCGACCAGTTCGGCTTGCACCGCGTCTGCGAGATCGGCGGCGGTCGCGATCCCTTGTTCACGGCCGAACAGGCGCACCGGCACGGGCTCGACCTCACCGTCAACGACATCGATGCCGGTGAGCTCGCCTTGACGCCGAAGGGCCTGAAGACGGCCCGCTTCGACATCGCCGGCGATCTGTCGGAGCCCGACGTCTCGCGCGGCGGTTACGACCTGATGGTCTCGCGCATGGTCTTCGAGCACATCCACGACGTCGAGCGCGCCTGGACCAACATCCACGCGCTGCTGGCGCCGGGCGGCGTCGCGCTCGCCTTCTTCCCGACGCTCTGGGCGCCGGTCTTCGCGCTCAACCACGTCCTGCCGGAGAAGGCCTCGCGCGCCATCGTGCATGCGCTCTATCCGGCGCGGCGCGACGGCGGCGGCGACCCGAAGTTTCCGGCCCTCTACGACTGGTGCCGCGGCAGCGGCACGACGCTCCTGCCGATGCTGAACCGCGCCGGCTTCCGCGATGCCCATGTCCAGCCCTTCTGGGGCCATGACTACTTCAAGCGCATGCCGGGCCTGCGCGAGCTCGACCATGGCCTGAACCGGCTGGCTGCCCGGGTGAACTGGACCTTCGTGACGACGCACGCCTATGTCGTCGTGCGCAAGGAGCCCGGCTGAGCGGTGTCGCCATTGTCGCCGCGGCGGTGGCGCTGCGGCCCGAGTACGGCAAGGCCCCAGACCAGCCCGATCAGCAGATACATGTGCCGCCAGTGGTCGGTGTCGATCTGGACGCCCTGCAGGATCGTGATGAACAGCGCCGACCACAGCACGATCGCATGGTTCTGCAGCGGCCCGCGCATGAAGACGAGACGCCAGCCGGCATAGCAGGTCGCCGCCGTCAGCCCGAGCCAGGCGAAGCCGCCGAGCCAGCCATAGGAGGCGAAGGCGTTGATGTAGACGTTGTGCGGGTCTTCCGGGAAGAACCAGCGGAAGCGCAGCGGCCCGAAGCCGTTCGGCAGCTCGAGCAGCAGCGGGATCGAGCGGAGCTGGTTGCCGAAACGGCCGGTAACGCCCTGGTCGTAGCTCTGGTCGAGCGAGGCGCGCAGCTGGAAGATGTCGCGGATGTTGTCGAAGGAGAGCGCGACGAGCAGCGCCGCCACCATCGCCAGCACGGCGCCGGCGGTCAGCACGACGATGCGCGCCCGGGCGGCGATGGTCGACGAGGTCAGGAAGGTCAGCACGATCATCATCAGCCCGGCACCGACGAGGTTCGCCCAGGCGCCGCGCGAGAACGACAGGAAGACCGCGAAAAGCGGCACGCTCATCAGGGCGAGGCCGCGCAGCAGGCCGATCCGGCCGATCAGCACGAACTGCAGCACGAACAGGATCGGCACCACCAGGAAGGGCCCGAGCACGTTGGGATCCTTGAAGGTGCCGGATGCGCGCCCGCTCAGCGTCAGCAGGCCGGCAAGACCGCCGACATCGAAATAGCCGAGGATGCCGGCGAGCCCGGCGCACCAGGCCGAGAACAGATAGCCGCGCCGCAGCGTCTCGAGGCGCCCGAGCGCGTCGTCGCTCATGATCGCGGCGAAGAAGATCGCCGTGATCATCAGGTAGACCGAGACTGCGGTGAAGCGCACCGAGGCGGCATCGTCCATCACCGGCACCAGCGAGAACACGCCGCCGATGTTGTAGAGCAGCAGCAGCGCCAGCATCGGGATCAGCTTCTGCGAGACGCGCACGCCCGTCAGCGCGAAGACGAGGACCGCGGCGAGGAAGACAACCTCATAGGGCGACGGCTCGATCAGTGCGAAGCCCGACGAGGCCGCCAGCATCCAGAGCGTGCCGCGCTTGATCGCGGCATAGGAGATCCGCAGGCCGTGGCGCCGGCCTTCGCTCCCGCCATGGCTGTCGGCGAGCGCACTCAATAGGCGTTCTCGGTCTTGGTCATCAGCGAGAGCGGCGTCTTGACCAGGATGTAGAGGTCGAGGATCACCGACCAGTTCTCGATGTAGTAGAGGTCGTGCTCGACGCGGCGCTGGATCTTGTCCTCGGTGTCGGTCTCGCCGCGCCAGCCATTGACCTGGGCCCAGCCGGTGATGCCGGGCTTGACCTTGTGGCGGGCGAAATAGCCGTCGACGACCTGCTCGTAGGCGCGGTTCGAGGCGGTGGCGTGGATCGCGTGCGGGCGCGGGCCGACCAGCGAGAGATTGCCCTTCAGGATCACGTTGAAGAGCTGCGGCAGCTCGTCGATCGAGGTCCTGCGGATGAAACGGCCGACGCGGGTGACGCGCGGATCGTCCTTGGTGACCTGCCTGGCGGCCTTGTAGTCGCTCATCTCGTGATAGAGCGAGCGGAACTTGAAGACCTCGATCAGCTCGTTGTTGAAGCCGTAGCGCTTCTGCCGGAACAGCACCGGCCCCTTCGAATCGAGCTTGATCGCGATCGCGGTCGCGATCATCAGCGGCGAGAGCGCGATCAGCGCCAGCGTGCCGACGATCTTGTCGAAGACGAACTTGACGACGACGTCCCAGTCCGCGATCGGCCGGTCGAACACGTCGAGCACCGGCACGGCGCCAATATAGGAATAGGAGCGCGGCCGGAACCTGAGCTTCGACATATGGGCCGAGAGTCGGATGTCGATCGGCAGCACCCAGAGCTTGCGCAGCATGGTGAGCAGGCGCGCCTCGGCCGAGATCGGCAGCGTGAAGATCACGAGGTCGAGCTTGGTGCGGCGTGCGAACTCGACGAGATCGTCGATCGTGCCGAGCTTGGGATAACCTGCGACGAGGTCGGGCGAGCGGTCGTCATTGCGATCGTCGAAGACGCCGCAGACGCGAAGCCCGGTGTCGCGCTGGGCTTCGAGCGCCCGGATCAGCGCCTCGCCGGCCTCGCCGCCGCCGACGATCGCGGTGCGCCGTTCGAGCCGGCCCGAGCGCGTCAGGGCGCGCACGCCGAGCGTGACGCAGAGTCGCTCAGTGAGCAGCGCGCCGAGCCCCCCGGCATAGGTTGCGGCGAGCCAGACGCGCGAAACCTGGTCGCCGATCTTGAGGAAGAAGAAGGCCGCGAGCGCGATCAGGAAGAGCACGGTCCAACCCAGCGTCAGCCGCACCGCCATGGTGACGAAATGGCGCAGCGCGCCGATATGGTAGAGCTGCAGCGCCTGGAAGCTGACGAGCGCGCCGATCGCGAGCGCCGGCACGGTGATCTGATAGGGCAGGGCGCTCTCGGCGACGCCGCGGACGTAGAGCCAGTAGACCAGGCCGCCGACACCGACGATCGCGAGCACGTCGAACAGCCTGGCGAAACCCTCGATCATCACCGGCGACAAAGTGGGCTTGACCGGCATCGCCGCGATCCGCTCGGCCAGCGGATGGAAGGCCCGCGTCGTCCGGTTCGCCGGGCCTGCCGCCATGTCCGCGGTCGCGGAGGCCGCGGCATCGACCTTGATCAGGTCGCGTACGTCGAAAGCACCCATCGCAGCCATCCTCGGTCCGGTTCGGCACCGGACTCTGTCGATCAGGACGAAGGCACTAGCGCAAAAAGCTCACGGAACGCTTAACCCGTCGCGTCGCTGTTTCACGGCTTGCCGTCGCACATGTGGCCGCGCCGCCGGCCGCGTCGTTGGAAGCCGTTTTTTCCGATGGCCGATCAGTGGGTTAGCCACAGAATAGCGAGATCAAACTCCCAATGATTCCAGCCATATTACGACGTCGAATGCCGGTAGTGAGTTGACGATAAGCAGAAAATCTGCCATCTACAGTGGTGATGAGTGTCTGAGAAGCAAATCTCTGTTGATGTCGGCGCGGTTCTCGGAACTGCATTGCCGAATATCGCGAGCTCCGGCGATCAACGATCGCATAAATTTTTGCTCCTGACCCATTCTCTGATTTGCGATTGATCGCCGGCTTTCGTTTCCGCATGGGAACGGCCCGGCTCCCGTGTGCCTCATGTCTTTCCATTGGTTCATCCTTCTCGCGGCGATCGCCGTCGAGATCGTCGCCACGGCCGCCCTGAAATCGGTCGTCTCGGCACCCTTGCTCGTCGCTGTCCTGCCTCTGGCCCTGATCGGTCTCTCCTTCGCGCTGATGAGCGTGGCTCTGCGCGTCATCCCGATGGCCGTCGCCTATGCGGTCTGGGAGGGGCTCGGCATCGTCGGCATCGCCCTGATCGGCCATCTGCTCTTCGGCGAGCAGCTTTCGCCGGCGCGGCTCGCCGCCCTGTCCACGATCATTGCCGGCATCGTGCTGATCGAGCGCGGCATCGGCCCGGCCCGGCCCGGCAAGAGCAGGAGGCTCGCGTGATCCCGCAGGGTCTGGCGTTCGGCTGGCTCGCGCTCGCCGTCCTGCTCGAAGTCGCCGGCAACGTCCTGCTCAAGCTCTCGGACGGCATGTCGCGCCGCCTGATCGGCGGGGTCGGCCTTGCCATGGTCGTCGGCGCTTTCGCCGCGCTCGCCCAGGCGGTGCGCGGCATGGACGTCTCGGTCGCCTATGCCGTCTGGGGCGGCGTCGGGCTCGTGCTGACCGCGATCATCGGAATGCTCGCCTTCGGCCAGCGCGTCGGGCCGGCAGGCTGGGCCGGCATCGCACTGGTGCTGGCCGGCGTCGGCGCGCTGAAGCTGCTGTAGCGTCTCAGGCTCCGCGCCGTGCTGCGAGCGCGTCGCGATAGGCCGCGATCGCGCCGTCGATCATGGCGTTCAGGCAGAAGTTTTCTCGCACATGCGCGGCGAGATCTGCGGCCTCTGCCTGCCGTTCGGCATCGGGAGTGGCGAGCGTCGCCTTGATCGCGCCGGCCAGGACGACCGGGTCGTTGGCCGGGATCAGCCGCTGCCGATGCCGCGGCCCGTAGATCTCGTTGATGCCGCCGACATCGGTCGAGATCAGCGGCTGCGCCGCGGCCGCGGCCTCCAGTACGACATAGGGCAGCGATTCGGCCCGCGACGGCACCACCATGACATGCGCCTTCGACAGCGCCCGCCGGATCGGCCCCGGCGGCTCGAAGACGCATTGCCCGGCGATGTCGCGCGAGACCGTCATCTCGCGCAGTGCCGCCTCGTCCGGTCCGGAGCCGACGATCAGGATGCGCGGCGTCAGCCCGTCATTCGCCTTGAGCCGGGCCAGCGCCTCGATCAGCGTGTCGATGCCCTTGGCCGAGCGCAATTCGCCGAGATAGACGAGGTCGAACTCCGCCCGCGCGTGATCGATCGGCTCGAACTCCGCCTCCGAGATGCCGTTCAGGACGATGCGGTGGTCGCTGCGCGGCATGTGCCCGACATGGGCCTCGAAGCGTCCCGCGATGAAGCGGCTTTCGAACAGGAACATGTCGGTGGCGCGCTCCAGCAGCCGCTCCACCGCCATGTAGATGCGGTGTTCGCTGCTGCCGGGCTTGTAGTTGAAGCTGCCGCCATGCGGCGTATAGGCCGTGGCGTAGCTCCGCCCGGGGCTGGCGAGCGCCGGCAGGCGGGCATAGACGCCGCCTTTCGAGCCATGCGCATGGACGATGTCGGGGTCGACGCGCCGGCGCAGGGCCGCGGCGGCGATCTGCGCCTTGGCGTCGGTCAGGCTCGGATAGCGCGACATCGGCACGCGCGTGATGCCGAGCGTGAGCTTGTCCGAGAGTTCGGCGAAGACCTCGTCGGCGCGGGTGCCCCCGGTCGTCGAATCGCAGAAGATGCCGACATGGTGGCCGCGCTCGACCTGGCCGCGCGCGAGATCGAGGACATGCCGGAACAGCCCGCCGAGCGGGGCCCGGAAGACATGCAGGATGCGCAGCCTGGGCTCGGTGTCGGCGGTCATGGCGAGACGTCCGCGGGCGTCAGAACCAGCGTTCCCGGATCACGATCGTGTCGCCCGGCTGGACCGGATAGGTGATCGGCACGGTCGCCGTGACGACGCGCCCGTCGACGGTGCGGGTCAGCTCCGCCGAGGCGCGCTGGCCGCGTGGCGTGAAGCCGCCGGCGATCGCCACCGCCGTCTGTACGGTCATGTTGTTCACATAGGGGAACTGGCCGGAATTGGTGACTTCGCCGAGCACGAAGAACGGCCGATAGGTGTCGACCTCGACCGAGACCTTCGGCTCGCGCAGGAAGCCGCCGCGTAGCTTGCCCTCGATCGCCCGTTCAAGCTGCTGGGTAGTGCGGCCCTGCGCGTCGATCGAATCGATCAGCGGCATCGAGATGCGGCCGGCGCCGTCGACGGCATAGATGTTCGAGAGATTGTCCTGGCCGAAGACGATGATCCGCAGCCGGTCGCCACTGGCGAGCCGATACGGCCCGCTCGGCTGCGAGACCGCGTAATCGGCCTCGACATAGCGCGGCGCGCAGGCGCTCGCCGCCATCGCTGCGGCCAAGGCGAGGGGGAGGAAGCGGAGACTCATCACTGGCACATCCATACGGAAGGTTGCGCCAAGGGTTAGGCCGCCATGGTTAACAATCCGTGAGGTCGCCGCGCTTTGCGTGCCCTGTTCGCGCCGCGGCTGTCCCGGGCGACGTCATGCAACCGGGAGGCGGATTAACCCGCCACTAACCTTAATGCGGTTTCCTCTGCGTCGCGCCTGTCCGGGGTGCGACAGTTCTGCGTGAATGGACACCGAGATGACCGCTCAGACCGACAGCCAGATGCGGGATGCAGGCGAGGGGCGTGGCGAGATGCTCGACCTCGCGGCGCTCTGGGCCGCGATCCGGCGGCGCAAGCTCTGGATCATCGGCCCGACGCTCGCCGCACTCGGCATCTCCTTCGTCGCGGTCAACCTGATTCCGGCCCGTTACACCGGCGAGGCGCGGCTGCTGCTGGAGAACCGCGACTCGTTCTACACCCGCCCCGGCCAGGGTGCGGGCGAGGGCTCGGCCCAGCAGTTCGATCCCGAGGCGGTGCAGAGCCAGGTCCAGGTCATCATGTCGCGCGATCTCGCCCGCGAGGCGATCAAGCGCATCGGCCTCGTCGGCAATTCCGAATTCGATTCGGGCGCGGGCGCGCTCAACGCCCTGAAGAAGATCGGCGTGCTGGTCGGCCTCGGCGCCCATCCGGCCGACCGCTCGCCGGAAGAGCGCGTGCTGGAGAAATACTACGACCGGCTCCTGGTCTATCCGGTCGGCCGCTCGCGCATCGTCTCGGTCGAGTTCACCTCGCGCGATCCCGAGCTTGCCGCCAAGGGCGCCAACATCATCGCCTCGACCTATCTGGAGACGCAGGAAGCGGCCAAGCAGGACACGGCCCGCAGCGCCTCGTCCTGGCTCTCGACCACGATCGAGCCGCTGCGCAAGCGCCTCGCCGAGGCCGAGGCCAAGGTCGAGGAGTTCCGCTCCCGCAACGGCCTCCTCGTCGGCGCGAACAACACCACGATCACTGCCCAGCAGCTCGGCGATCTCTCGACCCAGCTCTCCGATGCGCGCCGCCAGCAGGCCGAGGCCCAGGCCAAGGCCGGGCTGATCCGCGACGCGATCAAGCAGGGCCGCACCTTCGAGATCCCCGATGTCGCCAACAATGAGCTGGTGCGCCGACTGATCGAGCAGCGCGTCAATCTGCGCGCCCAGATCGCGCTCGAATCGCGAAACCTCCTCTCCGAGCATCCGCGCATCAAGGAGCTCAACGCCCAGCTCGCCGACCTCGAGGGCCAGCTCCGTGCCGCCGCCGAGCGCGCCGTCCGCACGCTGGAGAACGAGGCCAAGATCGCCAGCCAGCGCATCGAGAGCTTCACCGCCGCGCTCGACGGCCAGAAGAAGAACGTCTCGACCGCCAATGACAGCGAGGTCCAGCTGCGCGCCCTGGAGCGCGAGGCCAGGACGCTGCGCGAGCAGCTCGAGCAGTACATGGTGCGCTACCGCGAAGCCGTCGCTCGCGACACGCAGAACGCCACGCCCGCCGACGCCCGCATCATCTCCCGCGCTATCGAGCCGACCGAGCCGTCGTTCCCGAAGAAGCTGCCGACCATGCTGGTCGCGACGCTGGCGACCTTCATGGTCGCGCTGGCGGCGATCGTCTCGCGCGAACTGCTGAACGGGCAGGCGCCTGCGCCTGCCGGCCCGGCGCGCCGTGCCCCGGGCTGGGTCGATCGCAGCGCCGCCGACCCCGAGACCACCCGCCCGTCGCCGCGCAACGAACGCGTCGCCGGCCTGCTCACCCATGCCGGGCGCGTCGGTCAGATCACGCTCGATCCCGCCCGTCCGGAGGAGACGCTGGCCGACATCGCCGAACGCGTCCACGAGCCGGCCCGCGGCATGGCACCGATGGTGCTGGTGCTCGATGGCGGCGGCGCCGGGGCGGCGACCGCGCGCGATCTCGCCGAACTCCTGTCGCGGCGCTGCCGCTGCGTCCTGGTCGATCTGTCGAGCGATGGCGGTGCCCGCCAGCCCGGCTTCTCCGAGCTGCTCGCCGGCGAGGCGCTGTTCTCCGACATCATCATGCGCGCCGAAGGCTCGCGGCTGCATCGCATCGGTCCGGGCCGGGCCGGGCGCGACGCCGTGCTCGCGGCGCCCGATCTGGTCGAGGTCGCGCTCGACGCGCTCTGCGAAACCTATGACTGGGTCTTGGTCTCGGCCGCCTCGAACGACGACACCGCCGTCCTCTCGCCGATCATGCACCGCGCCCAGGGCGCGCTGGTGATGGCCGGGCAGGCCAGCAACGGCCATGCGGTCGAGGCCGCCTATCGCCTCGACGAGATGGGCCGGGCGCCGGTCTCGCTCGTGCTCGACCAGCCCGCCGGGCTCGGCGTCGCCATGCCGCGCCAGCGCGACGAGGAGCCGGCCTGAGGGCGGTTCGTCGTCTTGACGACCTCTTTTCGTTGTACATCGTCGTAAGTGCGCGGCTAGGCTGTCGAGCCGACGCGGTCATTGTGCATGTCTCCCTCGACCCGCTTTCCCATCCCGAAGCCGTCTTTTCTCGATGGATTGGAAGCTATGGGCTTCGTGCGCGGATCGCGCCGTTGGCGTGACGTATCCGGGCGACGGCTGTATACTTGGGATGCGCTACACGGCGAGATCGAGGTGTTCGATGCCAGAGGCTACCATCTCGGCGCACTCGATGCCGTGAGCGGCGTGCTCATCAAGAAGGCGAAGGCAGGGAGACGGATCGATGTCTAGCATGACGCCCGACTTCATCGGAGCATGCATTAGTGGCAAGGCATCGCCCGACGAGATCGATCGCTATGTCGAGGCTTGGCATCGCGATCCGGCTGGCACCGAGCTGAACGACTTTCTCGGTATGACCGATGAGGAATACGGCCTCTGGGTTTCCGAACCCGACGCTTTGACGAGAATTATCGTTGCGCGACGCCGCGGCACGTCGCTCTTCGACGCTGTGGCGTAGCTCGCAGGTGGTAGCCGATTGATCACAGCGTCGGGCGCGGTCACTCCTCGCCGGCGCTGCGGTTGCGTCGCAGCAGACCCGTCGCGCGCTGGGCGAGTTTCAGCAGCAGCGGCGAACTCTTGATCCGGCGTTTGGCGGCGCGCTTGGCCTTCGCGACCAGTGCGAGGCCGCGGCCCTTCGCCGTCAGCGGCAGGAATGAGTCGACGAGCTCGTCCTTGTCGTCGCAGATCGTCGTCTTGTAGCGCGCCTCGCCGACACCGAGGTCGAAGACCGTGACGCCCTCCTGGCATTTGTGCTTGATCAGGTCGACCAGCAGGATCTCGCCCGGGCTGGTCTTGGCGATCTCCCCGGTCATGTCGAAGGCGGTCGCCATGCCGGAGAAGCGCGTGCCTTGTACGGCGCCGACATAGGTCGCGACCGAGCGGCCTTCGACGTCGAGCGAGTAGAGTTCGAGAGCAGGCACGGCCCCGTCCCGCATTCTGGCGCCCTGCGCGATGAAGGCGCGCACGGCCGGATCGGCGAACGGGTCGGGCACGCCCATCATTTTGAACCGCGCCGCCTTCTGCGTCAGGAAGGCATCGAGGATGCGCGCCGCTTCCGCCTCGTCGCGCGCCCGCACCAGCCTGGCCTCGCCGAAGCTGGCGAAGCGGTTGCGCTTGTTCTTGAGCTTCTTGTGGGCGTGGCTGCTCATCGAGCGGCGCAGCGTCCCGGCGCAATCGCCTGTTACCAGCGCGAGCTTGTAGGCGGCGCTCGGGCTCGGTCCCGCGGCCAGCGCCGCCAGCGGATTGGCCTGCCCCTGCCAGAGCGTCGGCTGGTTGACGAAGACGAAGGCATCGAGGCCGCCGATCGCGACGGCGACCTCGCGCAGCAGCGCGTCGGTCGCGGCCTCGTCGAGGCTCGCGGCGAAGGCCGGCGCGAACAGGCCCATATGGTAGTTGGCGTGCTTGCCGCCGATGAACTCGGCGAAGCGGCAGCCATTGCGCCGCGTGATCACCAGCGGCAGCAGCGCTGCGGGTTCCCCGCCGGCATCGCGGATCAGGGCGTAGCGCAGGACCATGCCGTGCGCCTCGCCGACCGTGCCGGCGAAGGCCTCGACCCAAGGCCGCGACTGATAGGGCGTCACCAGCGCATGCCGCTCCAGCGCGTCCCATTCGGCCGCGATGGCGGCGATCTCGGTCACGACCGCGACATCGCGCCAGGGTCGCGCGACCGGGCGGGCATGATTGCGGTCGAGCGGCAGGGCCGAAGGGCGTTCGGCGAGGGCGGACATGCGCAAAACCCCTTGCGGATGAAGCGATGGCGGCAGCCTTAACCCGCCATTGTGAACAGACCTGTCACGATGCGAAGGCTTGGCCGGAGACTTCGGCGAACAGCGTGAACGAGCGGTTGCCGCGGATCGGACGAATGAGCCTTCGCCACCAAGCCTTCTCCGCCGTGTTCGAGGCGATCGCGCTCAGCCGCGCCGACCGCTGGGGCAGGGGGCTGGCGCAGGGCGCCGGCGTCATCCTGACGCTGCACCATGTCCGCCCGGCGCCTGCCGCGGGCTTCCGGCCCAACGGAATCCTCGAGATCACGCCGGACTTCCTCGATACGGCGCTCGGCCTGATCCGGGGCGAGGGCTACGACCTCGTTTCGCTCGACGAGGCGCTTGCACGGTTGGCGAGCCCGGAGCCGCAGCGCTTCTTCGTGGCGCTGACCTTCGACGACGGCTATCGCGACAATGTCGAGCATGCCTGGCCGGTGCTGGCGAAGCATGGCGCGCCCTGGACGATGTTCGTCACGCCGGGCTTCGCCGACCGCACGGCCAGGCTCTGGTGGCTCGAAATGGAGGAGGCGATCCGCGTGCTGCCGCGACTCGCGTTCGCATTGCCGGACGGTGCGTTCTCGGCGCGAACCGGCAGCAATGCCGAAAAGCAGGCGGCGTTCGATGCGCTCTACTGGCGTCTGCGAAAGCAGCCGGAAGCGATTCTGCTGTCAGTGATTTCCGATCTCGCCGCGCAGGCCGGCATCGACCCGGTGGCGCTGGTCGAGCGCGAATGCCTGCCCTGGGAGACGCTGCGCGCGCTCTCCGGTGCGCCCGGCGTCACCATCGGCGCGCACACGCTCACCCACCCGATGCTGGCGAAGCATCCAGTCGACTTTGCCCGAGGCGAGATCGTCGAGAGCAAGGCGCGGCTGGAGGCCGAGCTGGAGATGCCGATCCGCCACTTCGCCTATCCGGTCGGCGATCCGACCTCGGCCGGCCCGCGCGAATTCGAGATGGCACGAACGGCCGGGTTCGCCAGCGCCGTGACGACGCGGCCCGGACATCTGTTTCCCGAGCACGCGCAACACCTGCACGCTCTGCCAAGGGTTTCGCTCAACGGGCTGCACCAGAGCGAGGCGGCAGTGAGAGGGCTGATGTCGGGGCTGCCGTTCCTGTTGTGGAACCGGGGGTGGCGACTTAACGTCGCCTAAACAGTTCGTGACAGCCGTCATGAAGTGAAGGGCGATACGATGACGATCGGGCTGCTCAATCAAGCGCTGGCGCTCGGAATTCTGTTCGAATCGGGCATTCTCATCAGCCGTCACAGCAACATTCAACGGCTGATCGGCTTCTTCGTCTTGGCAGTCTATTTTTCAGTTTGCATCCTGATCTACACCCACCATCACGAAAGTGCTTTCTATATCCTCGCGATGTCCTCGTCGTTCATCGTGTGGGGCTTGTTGTTCGACCTCAAACGAACATGGGCACTTTGGCTCGCTGCAGCGAACGCGGCCGCAAACTACGGCCTGACCGCAATCAATCCTTCCTTTCCATCCACCTGATCAGCGGCAGCAGCGGCAGCACCCAGGCGAGGCCGAGCGCGATATAGGCGATCGTCTGCACCAGCTTCGGGGCTTCGGTGATCCGCCCCTGCGCCAGCGCCATGGCGACGAGCGCGTAGACGCAGACGAAGGCGAAGATCGTGACCGTGCCGATCAGCTTGCGGTGGCTCTGGGTCATGGCGGGGTCCGTCGGGCTGCGGCAATGCGGGCGTTGTCGGGGTTTTCGCGCGGGTCTATCTGTCACCGGCGCCGGCGCTTGTGAAGCACCGCCCTTGCGACCGAAGGTCCCGCCGCCCGTGACGATCGCCCTCGACCAGCCCCTGACGGCCGCGACCGACCCCAATCATCGCGGCATCCGCCGCTGGCTCTGGCTCGTCGCCCTGCTCGTCTTCGTCATGGTGATCGTCGGCGGCGCGACGCGGCTGACGGGCTCCGGCCTCTCGATCACCGAGTGGAAACCGATCAGCGGTGCGCTGCCGCCGCTCTCGGCCGAGGCCTGGGCGAGCGAATTCGCGAAATACCGCGAGAGCCCGCAATACCGGCTGCTCAACGCCGGCATGAGCCTGGGCGAGTTCCAGTTCATCTACTGGTGGGAATGGGGCCATCGCCAGCTCGGCCGCTTCATCGGGCTGGTCTATCTCGCCGGCTTTCTCGTGGTGCTGCTGCGGCGCTCGCTGCCCTGGCGCCAGACGCTGATCCTGTTCGGCATGGGCCTGCTGCTCGCTCTGCAGGGCGCGATCGGCTGGATCATGGTGGCGTCCGGGCTGCAGCCCGGCATGGTCGCGGTCGCGCCGGTCAAGCTGACGCTGCACCTCACCTTCGCCGGCCTGTTCTTCGCCTCGGTCGTCGCCTTCGCCGTCGCGCTGACGCCGCCGCGCCGGATCGAGCCGATCCGGGGCAGGGGCGCGGCGTGGGCGCTGATGCTCCTGACCTTCGGCCAGATCGCGCTCGGCGGCCTCGTCGCGGGCTCGAAGGCCGGATTCACCTTCAACACCTGGCCGCTGATGGACGGCGCGCTGGTTCCGGACGCGGGCCTGCTGCTGGCGAAGAGGCCTCTCTGGGAGAACTTCGTCGACAATGTCGCTCTGGTGCAGTTCAACCACCGCATCGGCGCTTATATTCTGCTGGCGCTGGCGCTGTGGCACGCTTTCGCGCTGCGCCGCGCCGCGCCGGGCTCTGGCGGCGCCAAACGCGCCGCCGCCATCGCCGGGCTGATGCTCGGCCAGTCCGCGCTCGGCATCGTGACGCTGCTTCTGGTCGTGCCGCTCTGGACGGGGCTGGCGCATCAGGCCCTCGCCTTCACCGTGCTGGCGATGAGCGTGGTGCATGTGACGCGCAGCCAGGTCGGCAAGGCGCTTGCTTGAGGGTTGCGTGCCGCCGGCCGGGCCGGCGGCACGGGAGGCTCAGGTGACGCGCATCATCACGTTCTGCGGTGCTCACTCGGGCGAATGGCGCGTGACCGGCAATCGCGCGATCATCGGCGAGGGGCTGCCGGACGCTCCGTCGCTGCGCGTCACCGACGCCGGCGAGGGCGCGGACAGCGATATCTGGCGGCTGCGCGGCGCGATCAGCAACGCGCGTTATGCGACACGCGCGGAAGTGACGACATTGCAGCGCACTCAGCCGCCGCTGGCGCGTTCCGAGGCGATGTGCGCCGTCCTGATCCCGATCCGCAAATCTCAGGCTTGGTGGGATCTGGCGCAGGACGAGCGCCGCGCGATCTTCGAGGAGACCTCGGGGCATACCCGCATCGGGCTCGACTATCTGCCGGCCGTGGCGCGCCGGCTTCATCACGGCCGCGATCTCGGCGAGCCGTTCGACTTCCTGACCTGGTTCGAATTCGCGGCCGGGCACGAGGCGGAGTTCGACGACCTCACCGCGCGGCTGCGGGCCACGCGGGAGTGGGACTATGTCGAGCGCGAGGTCGAGCTGCGCCTGGTGCGTCAGCCGAGCGCCTGATCCAGATCCGCGATCAGGTCTTCGACGTCCTCGAGCCCGATCGAGAGCCTGACCACCTCCGGCCCGGCGCCGGACGCCGTCTTCTGCGCGTCGCTGAGCTGGCGATGCGTGGTCGAGGCCGGATGGATCACCAGCGAGCGGGTGTCGCCGATATTGGCGAGATGCGAGAACAGCTTGAGGTTCGTCACCAGCCTGACGCCGGCGTCGTAGCCGCCTTTCAACCCGAAGGTGAAGACCGCGCCGGCGCCCTTCGGGGTGTAGCGCTGGGCCAGCACATGGTATTTGTTGTCGGGCAGCCCGGCATAGCTCACCCAGTCGACGGCCGGATGTCCCGCCAGGTGCTTCGCCACCGTGAGCGTCGACTCGCAATGGCGCTGCATGCGCAAGGGCAGCGTCTCGATGCCGGTGAGCAGCAGGAAGGCGTTGAAGGGCGAAAGCGCCGGGCCCATGTCGCGCAGGCCGAGCACGCGACAGGCGATCGCGAAGGCGAAGTTCCCGAAGGTCTCGCCCAGCACCATGCCGTTGTATTCCGGCCGGGGCTTCGACAGCATCGGGTAGCGCTCGTCGCCGACCCAGTTGAACGAGCCGCCGTCGACGATCAGCCCGCCGATCGAGTTGCCGTGCCCGCCGAGGAACTTCGTCGCCGAATGCACGACGATGTCGGCGCCGTGCTCGAAGGGGCGGATCAGATAGGGGCTCGCCATCGTGTTGTCGACGATCAGCGGGATGTTGTGCTTCTTGGCGATCGCGCTGATCCCGGCGATGTCGACGATGACGCCGCCCGGATTGGCGATGGATTCGATGAAGATCGCCTTGGTCTTTGGCGTCACCGCCGCGGCGAAGGCGTCGAGGTCGTCGGAATCGGCCCAGATCACGTTCCAGCCGAAGTTCTTGTAGGAATGGTTGAACTGGTTGATCGAGCCGCCATAGAGCTTCCTGGCGGCGACGAACTCGTCGCCCGGCTGCAGCAGCGCGTGGAAGGTCAGGAATTCGGCCGCGTGCCCCGACGCGACGGCGAGCGCCGCCGTGCCGCCTTCGAGCGCCGCGACGCGCTCCTCCAGCACGGCGTTGGTCGGGTTGCCGATGCGGGTGTAGATGTTGCCGAAGGCCTGCAGCCCAAACAGCGAGGCAGCATGATCGACGTCGTCGAAGACGAAGGAGGTCGTCTGGTAGATCGGCGTCGCGCGCGCGCCGGTCGCGGCATCGGGCGCTGCACCGGCATGGATCGCGAGCGTGTTGAAACCGGGGCCCCGGTCGGTCATGGCGTGCTCCCTGAGACGTGTTCGGCAATCGGCCAGTTGCGTTCGTTTTAAAGAACGCTTGCGATGGCGTCAATTCGATCCGGGCAGGTCGTTCGATCGGAGCCTCGGTCGCCGCGGCCGATGAAAGTCAGTTTTTGTCCTTCTGGACGCCGAGCATGAGCAGGATGCCGAGCTTGAACGTCGCGTAGTTCGTATCCGCGAGCTTGCGCGTGTCGGCGGAGCTCGACAGCGTGTAGGTCCCGGAGCCGGACGAGGCGAAACCCGATGTCCAGAACGGCGAGATCCCGATATCGGCGCCGGCGATCGCCGTGATCGTTCGCGTGACCTCCGCCGTCCTGAACTGCTTGTCGTCCTTTGTCCGGACGGGGCCGATGTCGATCCGCAGGATCTTGCCGGGCTGTCTCGACTGCAGGAGCGCGGCGACCTGCTGTTCGCGTTGACGGAGCATCTCGCCCGTCACTGCGGCGGAGGGCTGCCTCGCCAGGCTGACAGTCGACCCCGGCCCGCAGGCGGCGACCTGGCACTGGTAGAAGACCGTTCCGGTGCCGGCGACCCGCCGCGACCAGCCTTCGATGGCGAAGCCGTCGCCGTTCGGATCGAGGTTGATGGAGAGGTTGCGCGCGACTGCCGTCGTGGCCGCGCCGACAAGCGCCAGGGACAGGAAGGCAGCGAGAGACAATCGCAGGATCGCAGGCATGGTGTCCGTTCTGGAGTCGGCAGGGCAGCATGAAGGGGCGCGACGACCCTTAGTTGTATTGCCGCTCAGGCGCTATCAGACGAAGGGCGATTTCCGGCCTGATCGAGGGCGACATGTTCGGGCCGGATGCCGAGCCCGACGATGCGCGCCGGAATCCGCCGGAGGATCGGCAGCCAGTCGAACAGCCGGAGCAACAGGGGCGGGCCGAGCGGGGCGTCGCTCTCCCGGCGGGCCAGGAGCGGCGAGATGATCCGTTCTTGCGCGAGCACCTGAATGCGCTGCGTCACCCGCGTCGGGAACTCGCGGCGTGCCTGCACGGCGGCGAGATCGGCGTCGGCCAGGCGTTTTTCGCACAGCGGCGCGGCGAGGCGGTTGGCGGCCGCGACGGCGTCCTGAACCGCGAGATTGACGCCGATGCCGCCGATCGGCGACATCGCATGCGCCGCGTCGCCGATGCAGAGCAGCCCAGGCCGCCACCACCGCTCGAGCCGGTCGACCGCGACCGTCAGCAGCTTGACGTCGTCCCAGCTCGCGATCGTCTCCATCCGGTCGGCGAACCACGGCGCGAGCGCGACGATCGTCTCGCGGAAGGCCGGCAGCCCGGCTGCGCGCAGATCGTCCAGCTTGCCCTTTGGAATGACGAAGGCGCTCTGCCAGTAGTCGCCGCGGTCGAGCGTCACCAGCAGCCGCCCGTTCGCGACCTGGCCGCCGGTCTGGCCGGGGTCGGTCTCCTTGCGCGGCAGCCGGAACCAGAGCACGTCCATCGGCGCGCCGATGTCGATGCTCCTGAGACCCGAGGCAGCGCGGATATCGGAACGGCGCCCGTCGGCCGCGACGACGAGATCGGCCCGGATCGTGAGCGGCTCGCCCTCAGCCGTGCCCGTCAGGCCGACGACCTTGCCGCCCTGCTCGATCAGCGCCTCCGCCCTGGCGTTCATCATCAGGCTGAAGCGGGGCTGCCCGCGGCCGCGATCGGCCAGGAAATCGAGAAAATCCCATTGCGGCATCAAGGCGATATAGGGCGCGACCACCGGCAGATGGCTGAAGTCGACGAACTGGATCGTCTCCTCGCCGAAGCGGATGGAAAGATCGCGGGTCTTGCTGTGGGGCAGCGTCAGGAACGCGTCGAGCAGGCCGAGTTCGTGCATGATCTGCAGCGTCGAGGGATGGATCGTGTCGCCGCGGAAATCGCGCAGGAAATCGGCGTGCTTCTCCATGACGACGACATCGACGCCGGCGCGCGCCAGCAGGAAACCGAGCATCATGCCGGCGGGGCCGCCGCCGGCGATGGCGCAGGTTGTGGAGAGTTCGCGCATGCGCTTCCTCCTTACGTTATCGCGCGCGCAGCGAGGCAATTCAGGTGAGCGGAGCGCCCTGCCGGCCCTGGATTGCGTCGTCGCTCACGCTCCCCGCAATGACGGTTTCACGTCCCCGGCCGATGAATCGTCAGCTTCTGAAAGCCCTTGCCGGCGAGCACTGGCTTCTTCGACGACAGGATGCGCGAATTGATGCCCTGCCAGCCGATCTCGCCCGAGAGCCGGCCGTATTCGATCTTGGGGCAGCGGTTCATGATCACGGTCAGACCCTTCGCCTCGGCGCGCGCGGCTGCTTCGTCGTTGCGCACCGAAAGCTGCATCCAGATCACCTTCGGCAGCGGATCGAGCGCCAGCGCTTCGTCGGTGATCGGGCCGGCGGCCTCCGAATTGCGGAAGATCTCGACCATGTCGATCGGGCCGGGAATCTCCTTCAGCGCGCCGTAGACCGTCTTGCCGAGCAGCACCTGCCCGGCGAGCCCAGGATTGACCGGGATCACGTCGTAGCCGCGATCGATCAGGTATTTTGTCACGATCCAGCTCGGCCGGGCCTCGTTGTTCGAGGCGCCGACGAGCGCGATGCGCTTCACCGATTTGAGGATGTCGCGGATGAGCGTGTCGGGATAGGAATCATGGTTCATGGCTCCGAGGATTGCCACACCGGCGCTCGCTTTTCCATGAACGCGCCGATGCCTTCTTCCGCGTCGCGCGCGAGCATGTTCTCGACCATCACCGCAGAGGCGTGGTCATAGGCGGCGGCGATCCCCATCTCGCGCTGCTCGTAGAAGGCGCGCTTCCCGATCCGGATCGTCGCCGGCGCTTTCGAGGCGATGACGTCTGCGAGCCGCATCGCCTCCGCCAGTGCCTCGCCAGTCGGCACGACGCGGTTGACCAGCCCCATCCGGGCGGCTTCGTCGGCCGGCACCATCTCGCCGAGCAGCAGCATCTCCATCGCGTGCTTGGCGGAGAGGTTGCGCGCGAGCGCCACCATCGGCGTCGAGCAGAACAGGCCGATATGGACCCCGGGCGTGCAGAATTTCGCCTCCGCGCCGGCCACGGCGAGATCGCAGCTCGCGACCAGCTGGCAGCCGGCGGCGGTCGCCGTGCCTTCCACCGCCGCGATCACCGGCTGGGGCAGGGCCACGATCTGCTGCATCACGCCCGAGCAGCGTCCGAGGATGTCGGTGAAATAGGCCCGCCCGCGATCAGGATCGGCCCGGCGCGCGCTCATTTCCTTGAGGTCGTGCCCGGCGCAGAAGACCGGGCCGCTGGACGACAGGATCACCGCCTTCACCGCCCGGTCGGCCGCGATCGCCGCGAGCGTCTCCCCGAGCGCCGCCAGCGCCGCCTCGCTCAGCGGATTGCGCGCCTGCGGCCGGTTCAGCGTCAGGGTGGCGACACCGTCGCGGTCCGCGCGCAGCAGCACGGGCGCGGCGTCGAGCTTGGCATGGGCATTCATGATCGGGCCTTTCGCGACGGCCTCTATTGTCGGAGCGCGGGCGCCGTGCTGCAAGGGTGTCGCATGCCCGACCGGGAGCGAGTTTCCGCACCATGACCACCCGCATGACCGTATCCGAGATCGAGGCCTATCTCGACGAGGTCTTCCCGCAGCTGCACCATGGCGGCCGGACCTATTTCGTCGAGGAGGTCGGGCCGATGACGGCCCGCATGCGCTGCGACTACCACGAGCGCCATCTGCGCCCGGGCGGCACCGTCTCCGGCCCGACCATGATGGCGCTGGCCGATCTCGCGCTCTATGTCGCGGTCCTCGCGCAGATCGGCCCGGTCGGGCTCGCGGTGACGACCAATCTGAGCTTCAACTTCCTGCGCAAGCCCGGACAGGCGGCGCTGATCGCCGAGGCGAGACTGCTGAAGCTCGGCAAGCGGCTGGCGGTCGGCGAGGTTTCGCTGGTCTCGCAGGGGCAGGACGAGATGGTCTGCCATGCGACCGGGACCTATTCGATCCCGGCGGAGCGGTAAGGGCGCGCAACCCCTGTCATTCCGGGGCTTCGCGCAGCGAAGAACCCGGAACCCACGGTTGGGCGAGCGCTGGCGACCGGGTTGGCGAACGTTTCGCCCGGTCGTGGGTTCCGGGTTCACGCCTGCGGCGTGACCCGGAATGACAAAAAGGGAGCTACTTCTGTGGAATCGGCTCCAGCCCGGTCTTCTTGATCGTCGGCGCGGCCTCGGGTCCGCCGAGGCAGGCGATCAGCGTCTTCGCCGCGTCGGGATTCTTCGAGCCCGCCGCGAGACCGGCGGAGAAGATCGTCACGCGCTGGACCTCTTCGGGCAGCGTGCCGACGAAATCGAGCCCCTCGATCGGCACGAGCTCGCTGACCTGCTGGAAGCCGAGCTCGGCATCGCCGCGCGCCACCACCGTGCCGACGCGCTCGGAGAAGATCTTCTTCGATTTCGCCATCACCGCCCCGCTCGGATCAAGCTTGGGGAAGAGCTCCTCGGAGAGATAGGTGCCGCTGGCGCTGGCGGAATAGGCGATCGATTTCGCCTCCAGCAGCGTCTTCTTCAGCGCCGCGACCGTCGAGATGTCGGGCTTCGGCGCGCCGGCCTTGACCGAGAGTCCGATCGCCGAGCGGGCGAGGTCGACCCGCGTGCCCGCCATGCCCTTGCCGTCCGTGACCAGCTTGTCGAACGCGTCGGCGGCGAGGATGACGATGTCGGCCGGCTCGCCGCGGGCGAGACGGTTCGGAATGGCGTCGGGGGCCGCGCCCATCGAGGCGCCATAGGCGCTGACGACCTTCCGGCCGAGCTTGATCTCGCAAGCCCCGACGAGGTCCTTGTAGGCGGCGGTGAAGCCGCCCGAGCTCATCACATGGATGTCGGCGAAGGCCGGCGGCGCCAAAAGCAGCGCGGCCGCGAGCGCGGACAGGGCAGGGCGATGGTGTTTTTGCATCATGGCGTTTCCTCCTGCCTCATGCTGACCGATACGCGGTCGCGCAGGCAAGGTCGCATTGCGGTATCCAGATACCTCTTTTCTCATCCATCTCAAATAATTGCGTTTTTCGGCGAATGAGCGTCGATGGTGCGCTTGACAGGGCGGGGCCTGCCCCCTATCCACCCGCTCACATCGCCGCCGGTCCTGCCGGCGGCTTGTCGTTTCTCATGAAGCTCGAAAGGCGCCTGCGATGAAGACCATCTCGCTCAAGCCCGCCGATGTCGACAAGAAGTGGGTTGTGATCGACGCCTCCGGGCTCGTCGTCGGCCGTCTCGCCTCCCTGGTGGCGATGCGCCTGCGCGGCAAGCACAAGGCGGCCTACACCCCCCATGTCGACTGCGGCGACAACATCATCGTCATCAATGCCGACAAGGTCGTCCTGACCGGCCGCAAGCGCGACCAGAAGGTCTACTACCACCACACCGGCTATGCCGGCGGCATCAAGGAGCGCTCCGCCAAGTTCATCCTCGAGGGCCGCTTCCCGGAGCGGATCGTCGAGAAGGCGGTCGAGCGCATGCTGCCCCGCGGCCCGCTGTTCCGCCAGATCCTCGGCAATCTGCGCGTCTACAAGGGCGGCGAGCATCCCCATGCCGCCCAGTCGCCGGAGGCGCTCGACGTCGCCGTGCTCAACCGCAAGAATGCGAGGGTCTGACCATGGCTGAAGTCCTCCAGTCTCTCGCCCAGCTCGGCGAGGCCGCCAAGCCCGCGCAGGCCGACGCGCCGGTCCACGTCAAGAAGGTCGACGCCCAGGGCCGCGCCTATGCCACCGGCAAGCGCAAGAACGCCATCGCCCGCGTCTGGATCAAGCCGGGCACCGGCAAGATCACCGTCAACACCCGCGACCAGACGGTCTATTTCGCCCGTCCGGTGCTGCGCATGGTGCTGCAGCAGCCGCTGATCCTGGTCGACCGCCTGACCCAGTACGACGTCGTCGTCTCGGTCAAGGGCGGCGGTCTCTCCGGCCAGGCCGGCGCGGTCCGCCACGGCATCTCCAAGGCGCTGACCTTCTACGAGCCGGAGCTGCGCAGCCCGCTCAAGAAGGAAGGCTTCCTGACCCGCGATTCGCGCGTCGTCGAGCGCAAGAAGTTCGGCAAGGCCAAGGCCCGCCGCAGCTTCCAGTTCTCGAAGCGCTGATCGTTTCCAGACGGTCCGATATGTGGAAAGGGCGGCTCGCGAGAGCCGCTCTTTTCGTTTCTACTGGCCTCCCTCGGCCCTCATCCTTCGAGACGCAAGCTCCGCTTGCTCCTCAGGATGGGGGCCCGGGCGAACGCCTGTCAGCCAAGGAGTCTGCCCATGCCCGCCCCGTCCTCCTCGTCACCGGTGGCAGCCCGTAGTATCGGCGCAGCGACCCGTCATAAACGCATGCTGTGCCGGAGGAGTGTGGTCCAGCATTCACAGATTCCGTCAACTTTCCAAAATGACCTGCGTCCGTTGCGCCAAGGTCGCTCTAGCGTTGTTGGGAGGGTCCGGGCCGTCTTGCCCAGGGCGGCCGACGCGAGGCTTGTCTCAAGGTAGCATTGGAATCGTGCATTCGCGTCCATGTGGGGTGAACGTGGAGGGGCGACAGTGGAGAATGCGAAGGTGTTCACGCCGTTCGCAGGCGGCCAATCACCTGATATGGAGGCCTGGAAAACATCTCCGGGCAAGCGAGTACTCTGAATGCGTGCCAGATCGATCCCGATAACAAGAGTGTTATTTTTCGCTGTATACTTTTGCGGAGCAATCGGAAAATCAGAAGCATACGATGTGCCACAGCCACAATGTATGGACGTTCAAAGATATTTTACAAAAATATATAGTGAATATGAAAGATTTATTGCAAAATACCAGAATGAAGATATCGACTATCTCAGATCGTTAAAATTTATGCAACCTCACGATAATTTTTATTTATGGAAGACGAATAGATGGTCAACGGGAATTTATGGACGATCGACTATAGTTCTGCCTCAAGTTCCATGTAATGGAAAATGCAAAGGCTATGCTGTTACCAACAGAGGTGGCAACAAGGAGGTCGTAAAATTTATCTATTTTGACGGTGTTGTCATCGATCCTCGGACTTTCTCAACGGGCAGTCGAAAGAGCGAATCTATCGTCTTTCTGGCGGAAGATGAATTGTCGCTGGTTTATCTATTTGATTCCCTTAAACGTTCGCCGCTGCGAGGTGAAACTAAACGCCACGATTATGTGCCCGAGAGAGCCTTGTATGAAATGCGCGATAGAACTCGCCAAAAGAGAGATCCTCGGATTGACGGAATACGCGCATGCCTGACCGGATTAAATCGAAAAAATCAAACTTGAGAATACGGCCACTTACCGGGAATATCGTTGGAAACCAGCGGCCAAGAGAACGGTATCAATACCACTATTGAATCAGTATAGTCAAAATATATTTCTGCCGGACAAGAAGCGATAAGCTGGAGAATGCCATGTTCCGCCCTGTTCTTCTCGTCACCGGCGGCAGCCGCGGCATCGGCGCTGCGACCTGCATCATGGCGGCCAAGCGCGGCTACGACGTCGCGGTCAACTATCAGGCCAACGCCGAAGCCGCCGCGACCGTCGTCGCGTCCTGCGAGGCCGCAGGCGCGAAGGCGGTCGCGCTTCAGGGCGACATGGCAAGCGCGACCGACATCATTCGCGTCTTCGCCGAGGCGAAGGCGGCGCTCGGCCCGCTGACCCATGTCGTCAACAATGCCGGCATCACCGGCCCGGCGAGCACGCTGGCCGAGGCCGACACGCAGGTGATCCGCCACTGCATCGACGTCAACGTCACCGGCGCGATCCTGGTCGCTCGCGAGGCGACGCGTGCGTTGCTCGCGAACGGCGAGGCGAAGAACCGCGCGATCGTCAACATCTCGTCGATCGCCGCCGGCATCGGCTCGGCCGACGAGTTCGTCTGGTACGCGGCGTCGAAAGGCGCGATCGATTCCTTCACGCTCGGCCTCGCCCGCGAGCTCGCGCCCTCGGGCATCCGCGTCAACGCCGTCTCGCCCGGCATGACCGAGACCGAAATCCACGCCTTGTCCTCGGGCGAGCCCGGCCGCGTCGCCCGCATCGCGCCGACGATCCCGCTCAGGCGTGCGGCCCAGCCCGAGGAGATCGCAGAGGTCGTGCTGTTCGCGCTGTCGGAAGCCGCATCCTACGTCGTCGGCTCGATCCTGCGCGTCGGCGGCGGGCGGTAGGCACGGCCGGCACAAACGACAGATTCGGCTGCCTGTTCGGCCGATCCGGACTGTCGCCGGCCCGGCGCCGTGCTAAATCCGGGCTGCCCAACCGCCCCCGGACAACCATGCGCGTGCTCCTCGTCCTGATCGCCTTCGGCATGATCGCCGTGCCGGCCCTGCTCGCGCTCTCGCGCGGCGACCGCCCGCGCGGTCGCCGCATCGTCGATGCGCTGGTGATCTTTCTCACCCCGGCGATCGCGCTCGGGCTGATCCATGGCGTGCCCGAGCTCGACGGCCGGGCGCTGCAAAACCCCGTCGCCTGGACGACGCTCCGGCTCGTCCTCTCCGGCCTCGCGCTGATCCTGCCCTGGTGCCTCTATGTCTGGGTTTCCGGGCGCCGCTGACTCCAACCTGACGAAGACCATGACCGAACCCGCCGATACCCCGACGATCGACCACGCCTTCACCGGCGACAGGCGCGGGCCCGCTCATGACCCGACCTATGCCGGCGCGCTCTCCTTCATGCGCCGCCGCTACTCGAAGGAGGTGGCGGGCTGCGATCTCGTGATCTGGGGCGTGCCCTTCGACCTCGCGGTCTCGAACCGGCCGGGCACGCGTTTCGGCCCACAGGCGCTGCGCCGGGTCAGCGCGATCTTCGACGGCGATGCGCAGTATCCCTCGCGCATCGACCCGTTCGAGGTGCTCTCGGCGGTCGATTACGGCGACTGCCTGCTGCCGCGCAGCGACCTTCAGGGCTGTGCGAAGGCGATCGAGGAGGGGGCGGCGAAGATCATCGCCGGCGGCGCCCATCTCGTCACGCTCGGCGGCGACCATTTCATCACCCTGCCGCTGCTGCGCGCCCATGTCGCGCGCCATGGCAGGCTGGCGCTCGTCCAGTTCGACGCGCATCAGGACACCTGGGACGACGGCGTCGGCGCGATCAGCCACGGCACCTTCGTGCTGGAGGCCGTGCGCGAGGGACTGATCGACGTCGAACGCTCGATCCAGATCGGCATCCGCACCGTCGCCCCGCGCGACTGCGGCATCGCGGTCATCGACGGCTACGAGGTGCAGTCGCTTGGCGTCGAGGGCGTCGTCGCGCGGATCAGGGAGCGGGTGGGGCAGGGCCCGGCCTATCTCAGCTTCGATATCGACGGCATCGATCCGGCCTTCGCGCCCGGCACCGGGACGCCGGTCGCCGGCGGCCTGACCTCGGCGCAGGCGCTGCGCATGGTCTGGGGCATCCGCGAGCTCGATTTCCGCGGCATGGACATCGTCGAGGTCTCGCCGCCCTACGATCACGCCGACGCGACCGCGATTGCCGGCGCGGCGGTGGCGCAGCACTACATCCAGGCGCTGGCGTTGAAGAAGGCGGGTTGAATCGGGATGTGAGGTGATGGACTCGGCTTCGTAACCGACATCGCTAATTATCTAAGATCCAACAGAAATCACCGGCGCGGGGAACCCTCTCCTGTAGGGAGAGGGCAGGGTGAGGGGTCGGCCCTCTGACGCCGTAGCCGTGCCCTTACCGCAGCGGCGGTTAGGTTTGCGTTCGACTGGTTCAAGGGCCTACACCTCACCCCTGCCCCTCTCCTTACAGGAGAGGGGTTCCCCGCGACTGACGATGAGGTCGCGCGCCCAATTGACAGCGCGCCCCCGCTCCATCATATCCACCTCCATGACCACGTTCCCGACCCGACGTCGCCCGTTCCCGGCCGCCTCCGCGCGACCGCGATGACGCTCGGCTGACTGTCCGAACGCCCGCGACCGCGCCACGAGCGCGGTTTTTTTATGCCTGAAGCCGGCCAAGCTTTTTTCGATCTCCACCAGACGCCTCGCGAGGGTCCGATGAGCCAGAACCTGAAATCCATCTTCATCGACGGTGAGGCCGGCACCACCGGCCTCGGCATCCGCGACCGGCTCGCCGCCGTGCCGGAGGTCGTGGTCCGGAGCATCGACGCCGACAAGCGCAAGGACCCGGCCGCCCGCAAGGCGATGATGGCTGGTGTCGATCTCGTCGTGCTCTGCCTGCCCGACGATGCCGCGAAGGAATCGGTCGCGCTCGCCGACGAGCTCGGCGCGGACGCGCCCAAGATCGTCGATGCCTCGACGGCCCATCGCGTCGCGCCGGGCTGGGTCTATGGCTTCGCCGAGCTGGCGCCGGGCCATGCCCAGACGATCGCCAACTCCAACCGCATCACCAATCCGGGCTGCTATCCGACCGGCGCGATCGCGCTGCTGCGGCCGCTGGTCGATGCCGGGCTGGTCGCGCAGGACCAGCCGATCACAGTCAATGCGGTCTCCGGCTATTCCGGCGGCGGCAAGAGCATGATCGAGGCCCATGAGACCGGCGCGGCCCCGGCTTTCGAGCTCTACGGCCTCGCCCTGAAGCACAAGCATCTGCCCGAGCTTCAGGACTATGCCCGGCTGACGCGGCGGCCGATCTTCGTGCCCTCGGTCGGCAATTTCCGGCAGGGCATGCTGATCTCGGTGCCGCTGCATCTCGACACGTTGCCGGGGAAGCCCAGGCTCGCCGACCTCGAGGCGGCGCTGGCCGAACATTATGCCGGCTCGTCCTATGTCTCGGTGCTGCCGGCCGCGGCCGACGGCAAGCTCGAGCCCGAAGCCCTCAACGAGACCAACAGGCTCGAGCTGCGGGTCTTCGGCAGCGACGCGCTCGGCCAGGCCGTGCTCGTCGCCAGGCTCGACAATCTCGGCAAGGGCGCGTCCGGCGCTGCGGTCCAGAACATCCGGCTGATGCTTGGCCTGCCGGAAGGTTGAACCGGCGTTCACGAAAACGTGAGCGGCAGCGCGTCTTTCGAGGGCGAATTCGCCTCAGGATTGTGGCGTAACTCGTTGATGTACCGACTCGCGGGGGCGGAATCGGACTTGAGCCGCTTGGGTTACGACGAAGCGGAGCTGATCGACCGCATTTATGAAGCGGCGATCGTTCCAGATGGGTGGCCTGACGTGCTGCGCCGGACGGCGCGGCTCGCGCACTGCCGCGAGGCGCTGTTCGGCACGATCTTCCAGGACGAGGCCCGGCTGATCGCCTCGTCGCCGAGCTTCGGCGCCGCCTATGACGACATCCTCGCGCGCATTCCGATCCCGGTGAACCAGCGCGCCCAGCGTCTGATGGCGAGCCGCCATGCCGGCTTCATCACCGATATGGACGTCTTCAGCGAGGCCGAGATCGCCAGCGAGCCACTCTATCAGGAGCTGCTGATCCCGGCCGGATACGGATCGGGCGTCGCGACGTCGATCGCGGCGCCGAGCGGGGACGTCATCGTCGTCCATTGCGAGCGCAGCCGGGCTCAGGGTACGGTCGATGCCGAGGCGATCGCGGCGCTCGACCGGCTTCGTCCGCATTTCGCCCGGGCCGGGCTGCTGGCGCGGCGGCTCGGGCTTGAAAAGGCCCAGGCCGCAGCGCAGGCTCTCGAACTGATGGGCCTGCCCGGCGCGGTGCTCGGCGACGGCGGCCGCATCCTCGGCGTCAACGGATTGCTGAGCGAGCTGATGCCGCAGGTCTTCCGCGACACGCCGGTCCGCATCGCCATGGCCGACGGCAATGCCGACCGCATGCTGGCGACCGCGATCGCCGCGCTGGCGCATGACCCGCACGATGCCGCGGTCCGTTCGATCCCGGTTCCGGCCGCCGAGGGCCGTCCGCCGATCATCGTGCATCTGTCCCCGGTCAAGGGGCGGGCGCGCGATGTCTTCGCGCGCGCCGCGGCCGTGCTGGTGGCGACGCCAGTCGTGCCGCATCGCGTTCCCGGCAGTGACGTCATCGCCGGCCTGTTCGATCTGACCCCGTCCGAGGCCAAGCTCGCCGCGATGGTCGCCGCCGGCCATCCGCCGCGCGTCGCGGCGCAGCGCCTGGGCGTGACCGAGGGCACCGCCCGCACCACGCTGAAGCGTGTGCTCGCCAAGACCGGCGCCCGCCGGCAGTCCGATCTGGTCGGGATGCTGCAGGGCGCCAGCCCGCGCTGAGGCCGCGCCGCGTCGGGCGCTCCTGCCTCCCAAATGGGAGGCGCGGGAATGGATACGATTTGAAACATTCGCAACTGCAGGCGGTCGTCACTCCGGCCGCCGTCGGCCCAGCTCCCTGGCAGAGGGGAGTCGATGCCGGTTTTTTCTCGACGCCGTCATGACCGGGTCAAGCGGTCGTGACGGCGCTTTTTTTCGGGTCCGGCCCGTTTCGCGCAGCCCGGCTCAGCCCTTGTAGGCGACGAAGTTCTGCTGCTGCGTTCCCAGCCCCTCGATGCCGAGGCTGACGACCTCGCCGCCCTTCAGGAAGCGCGGCGGCTTGAAGCCGAGGCCGACGCCGGGCGGTGTGCCGGTGGTGATGACGTCGCCCGGATCGAGCCGCATGAACTGGCTGATATAGTGGACGAGATAGGCCGCCCCGAAGATCATCGTCTTGGTCGAGCCGTTCTGGACGCGCTCGCCATCGACTTCGAGCCACATGGCGAGGTTCTGCACATCGGCGATCTCGTCGGTCGTCACCAGCCAGGGGCCGAGCGGGCCGAAGGTCGGGCAGCCCTTGCCCTTGGCCCATTGCCCGCCGCGCTCGGTCTGGAATTCGCGCTCCGAGACGTCGTTGCAGACGCAGAAGCCGGCGATCGCGGCCATCGCCTTGTCTTCCGGAATATAGGAGCCGCCGTCGCCGATGACGATCGCGAGTTCGACCTCCCAATCGGTCTTGACCGAGTTCTTCGGGATCGTGACCTCGTCATTGGGGCCGACGATGCAGTTCGGCGCCTTGTTGAACAGGATCGGCTCGGCCGGGATCGCCGCGCCCGTCTCGGCGGCGTGGTCGGCGAAGTTCAGGCCGACGGCGATGAAATTGCGCACGTCGCCGACGCAGGCGCCGATCCGCGGCGAGCCGGAAACCAGCGGCAGTGATTCGGGATCGAGCGCCTTGACCTTGGCGAGCGAGGCCGAGGTCAGCGCCTTGCCGGCGAGATCAGGCAGGACGGCCGAGAGATCGCGGAGGCCGCCCTTGGCGTCGAGCAGGCCCGGCTTCTCCTGGCCGAATGCACCGTAACGCAGCAATTTCATGTCGTTTCCCCCAATTCAATCGATCCAGTTTCGGGCCGGCACCTGAGCGGATGCGGGCCGCCATGGCAAGTCCGCGCCGGCGCATGGCGCGGCTGCGTCGCCCGCCTCGCCGGATTGTTGCGCGAATGCAACGTTGCCCGGCAAACCAGACTGCCTGCGGACTGGGCGCGGCTGCCGCTTCCTTGCGCGATTTTGCCGAAATCGACGATAGTTCTTATATAAACTATCATTTTTCCGACCGGCCTGCCGAAACCGTGCCGATAATGCGCGTTTTTCGGCTGTTTTCGGCCTTCACCATGGGGAAGCCGGCCGGGCCGCGGCATTTTTTAGACGGTTGCGGCGGGATTGCGGCGAAACCGGGCTCACGGCATGGTCTCTCCAACCGGAGCGTTTCGACTCCGCCGACAACCGATCTCTAAAGGGATGGATCGATGAAGAGCTTCGCTCGTTTCGCCGCCGCTGCCACCGTCTCGACGGCCGCTCTTCTCGCCGCCGGAGCCGCCTCGGCCGGTTCGTTCGCGATCCGCAGCGGGCAGGGCGCAGAAGGCCTCGGCATGGCCTATGCCGGCGCGGCCTCGGGCGGCATCGGCCTCTCGTCGATGGCCTGGAACCCGGCGACCATCACCATGTTCCCCGGCCGCAACAGCAACTGGAACGCCACCTATATCGGCGCCAACGCTTCCTACGAGCCGACCACGCAGACGCTGGTGCGCCTGCCGAACGGCGCCCTCGCGCCGAACACTCTGGCCGGCGGCAGCCCGCTCGGCACAGGCAACATCGGCGGCGACGGCGCCTTCGTGCCGGCTTCCTATTCCGCCTGGCAACTCACCGACCGGCTCTGGATCGGCGTGACCTCGACCGCGCCGTTCGGTCTGCGCTCGAAAGCGGAGAACACCTACAATGCCGCGCAGACCTATGGCCGCTCGGCCAAGGTCCGCACCATCAACATCGCCCCGACCATCGGCTATCAGGTCAATGACTGGCTCGCCGTCGGCGCCGCTGTGCAGGGCCAGTACATCAAGACCAACCTGAAGTCGGCGACGGGCATCCTGCCGACCTCGGGCAACACGATCCTCGACGGCGATTCGATCGATTTCGGCTACCGCGTCGGTCTGACCCTGACCCCGACCAAGAACACCACGATCGGTATCGCCTACCGCTCCTCGATCCGCCAGACGCTGGAGGGCGATCTCAGCGTTCCCGGCGCGATCGTCCCGATCAAGGCCAATCTGAACCTGCCCGACTCGGTCGTCGCCGGCGTCTCGCACCAGATCAACGAGCAGTGGCAGGTCCATCTCGGCGTCGAGTGGACCAACTGGAGCCGCTTCCGCAACATCCCGATCGTCAGCCAGCTCAACGGCCTGCCGGTCACCAGCCTGAACTTCCAGTACGACGACAGCTGGTATTTCGCCGGCGGCGTCGAGTACAAGTGGAACCGCGACCTGACCCTGCGCGCCGGTGTCGGCTACGAGCTCTCGCCGGTCAACGACACCAACCGCACGGTGTTCATCTCCGACAACGACCGGCTCTGGCTCTCGACCGGTCTCAGCTACCAGCTCAGCGAGAAGCTGAAGCTCGACCTCGGCTACACCTATATCCACGTCAACAAGGCGAGCGTGAGCTATCTCGGCACGCACCCGCAGCAGAACGCCAACGTGCTCTACGCCGCCGAGGCGAAGCCCTACATCCACATCGTCTCGGCCGGCCTGACCTATCGCTGGGACAACCCCGCCGAGACCATCCCGGTCCGCCCGGTGGTGCGCAAGAACTGAGCGGACCTGACGGTTCGCAGACGGAAAAGCCGGCCTTCGGGCCGGCTTTTTTGTTTGGTCGGGGGAGCGGTTCAGGATGTCCGATCGGGGCAGCGGGCAAATCATGCGAAACAAGCTGCGAAAACGGATCGTCTTCGGACTGATCGCGGGACTGACTGTTCCCGCCGGCTTTTTCGCATACTCGCTGGATGGCTATGTCGGTGTGACGCTGATCGTTGTCGTTGCCGGCATGTTCGTTCTCGGCAATATCGATACGGCTGCCCGCTGAAGTCGCAATCGGTCGAACCTCAGCCTGGCCTCAAGCTTTCACCCGCACATAGCTCCCCGGCGCATCCTCGATCGCCTTCAGCTTGCCCGCGCCCGGCTCGCGCGCCTTCACGCGCGTCGGTGCCTGTTGCTCGATCCAGGCGAACCAGTGCGGCCACCACGAGCCCGGATGCTCGGTGGCCTTCGCCATCCAGTCCTCGTAGCGGCCCTTGGCCGCCTCGCCGGTCCAGTACTGGTACTTCACCTTGGCCGGCGGGTTGACCACGCCGGCGATGTGGCCGGAGCCGGCGACGACATAGTCGACCGGGCCGCCGAAGCATTGCGAGCCGATGAAGACCGATTGCGCCGGAGCGATGTGGTCCTCGCGTGCCGCGAGATTGTAGATCGGGATCGTCACCTGCTTCAGGTCGAGTGCCTTGCCGGCGATCGTCATCTCGCCCCTGGAGAGCTTGTTCTCCAGATAGCAGTTGCGCAGGTAGAAGGAGTGGTTCGCCGCCGGCATCCGGGTCGAATCCGAGTTCCAGTAGAGCAGGTCGAACGGCGTCGGCGCCTTGCCCTTGAGGTAGTTGTTGACCGCGTAGGACCAGATCAGGTCGTTGGGCCTGAGCATGTTGAAGGCGCCGGCCATGCGCGCGCCGTCGAGATAGCCGCGGGCCGCCATCTGATCCTCGATTGAGCGGATCTGTTCCTCGTCGACGAAGACCGAGAGCTCGCCGGCCTTCGAGAAATCGACCTGGGTGGTGAAGAAGGTCGCGCTGCCGATGCGCTTGTCCCCGGTCGCGGCCATATAGGCCAGCGTCACGCCGAGCAGGGTGCCGCCGACGCAATAGCCGATCGCGGTGACGGTCTTTTCGCCGGTCGCCTGCTCGATCGCGTCGAGGGCCGCAAAGATGCCCTCGCGCATGTAGCTTTCGAAATCCTTGGCGGCGTGGCGTTCGTCCGGGTTGACCCAGGAGATGCAGAACACGGTCAGCCCCTGGCCGACGCACCAGCGGATGAAGCTCTTCTCGGCGTTGAGGTCGAGGATGTAGAACTTGTTGATCCAGGGCGGCACGATCAGGAGCGGGCGCTTCAGCACGTCCGGCGTCGCGGGCGCATACTGGATCAGCTCGATGATCTCGTTGCGGAAGATCACCTTGCCGGGCGTGGTCGCGATGTTGCGGCCGACCTCGAAGGCGCCGGCATCCGACTGCCTGATCTTGAGCTCGCCGCCGCCGGCCTCGATGTCCTCGGCCAGCATCTTCATGCCCCGCACCAGGTTCTCGCCGTTCTGCGCCAGCGTCTCGCGCAGCAGTTCGGGGTTGGTCGCGACGAAGTTGGAGGGCGAGAGCGCGCCCGCGATCTGCTTGACGTAGAAGCGCGCCTTTTCGCGGGTATGCGGATCGAGGTCGTCGGCGCCGTCGACCATCGATTCGGCCCAGCGCGAGCCGATCAGATAGGCCTGCTTGACGAAGTCGAACATCGGATGGGCCGACCAGTCCGGGTCGGAAAAGCGGGCGTCGCGCTTGTCGGGCGTGGCGACGGGCGCGGCCTCCTCGCCGCCGGCGCGCTTCAGCGTGTTGCTCCACAGGCTGAGGAAATCGGTGGTGAGAGAGGCCTGCGCCTCCATGATCTTGCGCGGGTCGGCGATCCAGCGCTCGGCGACGCGGCCGAGCGTCTTGACCATCTCGCTCGCCTCGTCGGCCTGTCCGCTCTTGGCCTCGCCGCGCTCGATCGGCTTGAGATAGGCGGCGGCGACCTTGCCGTATTCCTCGACGAGTCGGCCCATATTCTGGGTCACCTGATCGAAATCGGGAGCGAGCGATTCGGGCGCGTCGGCGGAACCGTCGTTCTTGCGCGGCGTTTCGCCCGTCGGCCGACCCATCGTCGTCTCCCCTTCAGTCTTTTCCGGAGTTCGATGGATGAACCCCATTTTGGTCCCATTAAGGACGTAGCCGCTAAGGTTGACAAACAAAATCCTTGCCCGCACCGGAAGCATCGATGCCCTGGACCGCGCCCGCCATGACCATGCCTGCCGTCATCCGACATTCCCGAAGCCTCGCGCTTGGCGCGCTGGCGCTCGCGCTGGCCGCCTGCGCCGGCGACGGGCCGGTCAAGGGCGTGGCGGAGATCGCCGGCATCGCCACGACGCCGCAGGACCCGAAGGATTTCGTCACCGCGAGCCGCCCGGTCGATCCGGAATATGTGCCGATCAGCCGGACCGTCGCCGGGACGCCGCTCTGCGACGGCGATACGCCGCCGGCACCCTATGTCGCGAGCGGCAACGCTGCCCGCTTTGAAAAGCCCACCAGCGATCGCAAACCGGGCCAGGCCTGCAAGCCGCGCGCCGCATTCAAGCAGATCGAGGCTGAACTCGAGGCCAAGCGGGTCTCGACCGATGCCGCCGGCGTCCAGGCCAAGGCGCTGGGCCAGGTGCTGCCACCGCCGAAGCCGGCCGAAATCCCGCCGACGAACTGAGATTGTCCGCCGTCGATCACCGCGCGTGATTGATTCTTGCGCATTTTTCGCTCCCAAGACGAAAGATGCGGTGCTAAGCACCCGTCACGCAACGAAATGAATCGCAGCACGCCGAGGGCGGGATGCGAGGGACCTTTTCCGCCATGGCCGATTTCCACCGCATCCGGCGCCTGCCGCCCTACGTCTTCGAGCAGGTCAACAAGATCAAGGCGGCCGAGCGCGCCAAAGGCGTCGACATCATCGATCTCGGCATGGGCAATCCCGACCTGCCGGCGCCCAGGCACGTCATCGAGAAGCTGGTCGAGACCGCCGGCAAGCCGCGTACCGACCGCTATTCCGCCTCCAAGGGCATCGGCGGCCTGCGCCGGGCCCAGGCGAATTATTACGAGCGCCGCTTCGGCGTGAAGCTCAATCCCGAGACGCAGGTCGTCGCGACGCTCGGCTCGAAGGAGGGCTTCGCCAATATGGCGCAGGCCATCACCGGGCCGGGCGATGTCGTGCTGGTGCCCAATCCGAGCTACCCGATCCACGCCTTCGGCTTTCTGATGGCCGGCGGCGTCATCCGCTCGGTTCCCGCCGAGCCGACGCCGGCGCTGTTCCCCGCTCTGGAACGGGCGATGATCCATTCGGTGCCGAAGCCGATCGCGCTCGTCACCTGCTACCCGGCCAATCCGACGGCCTACGTCGCCTCGCTCGATTTCTACCGCGACCTCGTCGCCTTCGCGAAGAAGCACGAGCTCATCCTGCTGTCGGACCTCGCCTATGCCGAGGTCTATTTCGACGAGAACGATCCGCCGCCGTCGATGCTGCAGGTGCCGGGCGCGATCGATGTCTGCGTCGAGTTCACCTCGATGTCGAAGACCTTTTCGATGGCGGGCTGGCGCATGGGCTTCGCCGTCGGCAACGAGAAGCTGCTGGCGGCGCTGGCACGGGTGAAGTCCTATCTCGACTATGGTGCCTACACGCCGATCCAGGTCGCGGCGGCAGCGGCCCTGAACGGTCCCGACGACTGCATCCGCGAGATGCGCGAGACTTACAGGCGCCGCCGCGACGCGCTGGTCGAGAGCTTCGGCAAGTCGGGCTGGGAGTTTCCGGCGCCGTCGGCCTCGATGTTCGCCTGGGTCGCGATCCCGGAGAAATTCCGCCATCTCGGCTCGCTGGAATTCTCCAAGCTCCTGATCGAGAAGGCCGAGGTCGCGGTCGCGCCCGGCATCGGCTTCGGCGAGCACGGCGACGAATTCGTCCGCATCGCCATCGTCGAGAACGAGCAGCGTATCCGCCAGGCGGCCCGCAACATCGGCCGCTTCCTCAAGACCGCCGACCAGACCCTGCACAACGTCATCCAGATGCCGAAGGCGGGGTAGGGTCACCCACCCTCGGTCCTCATCCTGAGGAGCCGCGGAAGCGGCATCTCGAAGGATGGTCCAGGAGGCTCCCGAGACCGCCGGAGCATCCTTCGAGACGCGCCGGCGGCGCTCCTCAGGATGAGGGTTGATAGGACTGGACCGCGCCCGCGAAACATGGGAACTCGGGACCACGGACACCGCCCGTCCGGCTCGGGGCTCGAAGGCGCGACATGCTTGGCAAAGGCCGTCTGATCGGCATCTTCTTCGCCGTCTTCGCGCTCGTCTGCCTCGCCGTCACCTATGACTATTCGCGCGGCCGGACGACGTCGACGTCGTCGCCGCTGGTCTCCGACGTGCTGGCCGCCACCACCGCCCGCGATTGCGGCCGCGACGCGACCGAGATCGTCCAGCGCTACATTCCCGTCGGCACCGATCAGGCGCAGGCCGAGCAGGTTCTGCAGACCGTCGCGATCGAGCCGCCGAAGCCCTGGTTCTGGAAGCCTTCGGTCGAGAATTCGACGAGCCGCGACGGCGATTCCCTCGATGCGCTGCGCACTATCAAGATCACCGCCTTCGGCAACAACCTGCTGCGCATCCATCTGAGCTTCGCGGAGCGCAAGGTGAAGCGCGTCGCCGCCGAGGTCGTCTGCCGCTTCGAGTGACGACCGCTCAGGCCGAGGCCGGCTTCAGCAGCATCGCCATGCCGATCGAGGCCGGCGCCGTCGGCCTGAAACCGAACTGCGCGTAGAGCCGGTGCGCCTCGCCATCGGCGATCAGGCTGACATAGGCGCCGGGCAGGGCACGCGCCTGAAGATGCTCGACCAGCGCGCCGACGATCAGCTTGCCGAGGCCGCGCCCCTGATGGCCGGGATCGACCGCGATATCGACGATCTGGAAGAACAGCGCGCCGTCTCCGACGATCCGGCCCATGCCGACGGCGAGACCCTCGCAGCGCACGACCACGGCATGCACCGAATTCGGCAGGCCGGCCTGCGCTGCTTCCTCGCTCTTGGGGCTCAATCCGGCAGCGACGCGCAGGCGACGATAGTCCGCTACGGACGGGATCTCGGATGCGATCTCATAGGCTTGCTGCAAGACACGATCTCCGCGGCATCGGCGCCGGTCGATCGGGAGACGGGCCTGCCGCCGGCGGCATCAGCATAGGCGATTCGTCGCGGCGCGCCGTTGACTCGTGCACGACCGCATGCGACCCCGCGCCTCATGACGCTCTCCACCGCCCAGACCGCCTCGACCCCGCTCCGGATCGGCCTCGCCGGGCTCGGCACGGTCGGCGCCTCGGTCCTGCGCATCCTGCGCCGCCAGGAGAATGCGCTCGCCGCCCGCTGCGGCCGCGCGGTCCGCGTCACCGCCGTTTCGGCGCGCGACCGCACCCGCGACCGCGGCATCGACCTCTCCGGCCTGACCTGGTTCGACGATCCGGTCGCTCTGGCGGCCTCGCCCGAGATCGATTGCCTGGTGGAACTCGTCGGCGGTTCGGACGGAGCGGCGAAGGCAGCCGTCGAGACCGCGCTCGCGGCCGGCAAATCGGTCGTCACCGCCAACAAGGCGCTGCTCGCCCATCACGGCCTGGCACTGGCGGAGCTCGCCGAGGCGAAAGGCGCCGCGCTGGCCTTCGAGGCCTCTTCGGCCGGCGGAATCCCGGTGGTCAAGACGCTGCGCGAGGCGCTCGCCGGCAACAACGTCACGCGGCTCTACGGCATCCTGAACGGCACCTGCAACTATATCCTCTCGCGCATGGAGCTCGAGGGACTGACCTTCGAGGCTTGCCTGAAGGACGCGCAGCGCCTGGGCTATGCCGAGGCCGATCCGACCTTCGATGTCGAGGGCTTCGACACCGCCCACAAGCTCGCCATCCTGACCAGCCTCGCCTTCGGCACGAGGATCGACGCCGAGGCGATTCATGTCGAAGGCATTTCCTCGATCGCACCGCTCGACCTGAAGATGGCCGACGAGCTCGGCTACCGGATCAAGCTGCTGGGCGTCGCCGAGCGCACCAGGACCGGCATCGAGCAGCGCGTCCACCCGACCATGGTGCCGAAATCCTCGGCGATCGCGCAGGTGATGGGCGTCACCAACGCCGTCACCGTCGATGCCGATGCCGTTCGCGAGATCACGCTGGTCGGCCCCGGCGCCGGCGGCGACCCGACGGCGTCGGCCGTCGTCGCCGACATCGCCGACGTCGCGCGCGGTACGGCCGGATTGCCCTTCGGCGTGCCGCTCGCCCGTCTCGAGGTCGCCGCCCGCGCGCCGATGCAGCGCCATGAGGGCGGCTACTACATCCGCCTCGCGGTCGCCGACCGGCCGGGTGCCGCCGCGGCGATTGCGACCCGGATGGCGGAAGCCGACATCTCGCTAGAAAGCATCGTACAGCGCCGTTCCGAGGCTGCCGCGGCGCGTGACCCGGCCGGCCGCTCCGGCGCGCCGGTTCCGGTGGTGCTTATCACCTATGCCACCAGCGAGGCCGCGATCCGCGCCGCGCTGGAAAAGGTCTCGGCCGACGGCCATATCGCCGAGCCGCCGCAAGTCATCAGGATAGAGCGGGAATAGGCGACGGCTGTTCGGCAGCGGGGAACCGGACTGCCGACCGCCCGTTGCCGATCGCTCACAGGGAGACGTTCATGTCCGAAGACCTCCGCATTTCCCCGAACCAGATCATCGAGCGCTATCTCTCGATGGAGCTGGTCCGCGTCACCGAGCGCGCGGCGGTCTCGGCGGCTCGCCTGCGCGGCCACGGCAACGAGAAGGCGGCCGACCAGGCGGCGGTCGACGCGATGCGCCGCGAACTCAACCGCCTGCCGATCGACGGCGAGATCGTCATCGGCGAGGGCGAGCGCGACGAGGCGCCGATGCTGTTCATCGGCGAGAAGGTCGGCACCCGCCAGGGTCCCAAAGTCCATATCGCGGTCGATCCGCTCGAGGGCACGACGCTCTGCGCCAAGGACATGCCCGATTCGATCGCCGTGATGGCGATGGCCGAGGCCGGCAAGCTTCTCAACGCCCCTGACGTCTACATGAACAAGATCGCGGTCGGCCCGGGCTATGCCCATGGCGTCGTCGATCTCGACGCCTCGCCGACCGACAACATCCATGCGTTGGCCAAGGCCAAGGGCTGCAAGCCCCATGAGATCTCGACGCTGATCATGGACCGCCCGCGCCATGCCAAACTGATCGAGGAGGTCCGCAAGACCGGCTGCTCGATCCGCCTGATCACCGATGGCGACGTCGCCGGCGTGATCTACTGCACCGAGCCGGAGAAGACCGGCATCGACCTTTATCTCGGTATCGGCGGCGCGCCCGAAGGCGTTCTGGCGGCAGCCGCGCTGCGCTGCGTCGGCGGCCAGATGCAGGGTCGCCTGATCCTCGACACCGAGGAGAAGCGCAAGCGCGCCCACGGCATGGGCGTCACCGACCCGGACAAGAAATACGACATGTCGGAGATGGCCTCGGGCGACGTCATCGTCTGCGCCACCGGCGTCACCGATGGCGGCATGCTGTCGGGCGTCAAGTTCAAGAAAAACGTCATCCTGACCGAGACGATCGTCTACCGCTCGATCACCGGCACCACCCGTCGCATCTTTGGCGAGCACCGCCAGTTCGAGAAATTCAAGCTGGATTGAACGGGCGGCTCACGCCACCGCCCGCGCCGCCGCCCGCCCGGCGACGCGGCCGGAGAAGATGCAGCCGCCGAGGAAGCTGCCCTCCAGCGCCCTGTAGCCGTGCAGGCCGCCGCCGCCGAAGCCGGCGGCCTCGCCCGCCGCATAGAGGCCGGCGATTGGCTCGCCGCCCGCCGCCAGCACCCGCGCCGACAAGTCGGTCTCCAGCCCGCCGAGTGATTTTCGCGTCAGGATGTTGAGCCTGACCGCGATCAGTGGGCCGTGGGCCGGATCGAGGACGCGGTGCGGGCTCGCCGTGCGGATCAGCCGGTCGCCGAGATAGGCCCGCGCGCCGCGGATCGCGCCGACCTGCGCGTCCTTGCCGAACGGGTTGTCGATCTGGCCGTCGCGCGCCTCGATCTGGGCGCGCAGATGCGCCTCGTCGATCGGCGCGTCCGGCGTCAGCGCGTTCATCCGTGCGACCAGCGCGGAGAAATCGCTCTCGACGATGAAGTCCTCGCCCTTGTCCATGAAGGCCTGGACCGGCGCCGGCACGCCGGCGGTCGCGCGTTCGAGCACCTTGCGCCAGCTCTTGCCGGTCAGGTCCGGATTCTGCTCGGAGCCGGAGAGCGCGAACTCCTTGGCGATGATGCTGCGGTTCAGCACGAACCAGGAATGCGCGAAGCCGGTCTTCATGATGTGGTCGAGCGTCGCCAGCGTGTCGAAGCCGGGAAAGCATGGCGCCGGCAGCCGCCGCCCGCGCGCGTCGAACCAGAGCGGCGAGGGGCCGGGCAGGATGCGGATGGCGTGGCGCGGCCAGATCGGCGCCCAGTTGGCGATGCCCTCGACATAGTGCCACATCCGGTCGCCGTTGATGACGCGCGCCCCGCTGGCCTCGGCGACGCCGAGCATCAGCCCGTCGACATGGGCCGGCACGCCGGACAGGAGCCGCTCCGGTGCCCGGCCGAGCCGCGCCGGCCAGTTGCGCCGGACGAGGTCGTGATTGCCGCCGATACCGCCGGAGGTGACGATCACCGCCTGCGCCGTCAGCGAAAATGAGCCGGCGACCGCACGAGAACTCGGCGCGCCGCGTTCGACATCGCTGTCCGCGAGGATCTCGCCCTCGACCCCGTCGATGCTGCCGGCGCTGCGGCTCAGGCCCGTGACGCGATGGCGGAACCTGAACTCGACCAGCCCCTTTGCCCGCGCCTCCCGGACCCGGCGCAGGAAGGGCTCCAGCACACCCGGCCCCGTGCCCCAGGTGACGTGGAAGCGCGGCACCGAATTGCCGTGCCCGGTCGCGAGCCCGCCGCCGCGCTCGGCCCAGCCGACGACCGGAAACCAGCGCATGCCCTGCGCATGCAGCCAGGCGCGCTTCTCGCCCGCCGCGAAATCGAGATAGGCCTGCGCCCACAATCGCGGCCAGTGGTCTTCCGGCCGATCGAACCCGGCCGAGCCGAGCCAGTCCTGCGTTGCCAGCGAAAGCGAATCGCGGATGCGCAGCCGCCGCTGCTCCGGCGAAGCGATCAGGAACAGTCCGCCGAACGACCAGAAGGCCTGCCCGCCGAGCGACTGTTCCGGCTCCTGGTCGAGCAGGACGACCTTGCGGCCGGAATCGGCCAGTTCGGCTGCGGCGACGAGCCCGGCGAGGCCGGCGCCGACGATGATGACGTCCGCCGCATGCGGCATCTGACTGGAGCTCCGACGGTTTACATATCAACAGTATCGCGTCGCAGGCCATCGGCAAGCGCCATGGCCGGTTCGGGCGCCATGTCCGGTTGACGAACGCGGCCGCCTGCGCGACGCCGGACAGATGAGTCTCCCGACCCAGCGCAGCTTTCTCGGCGTGTCCCGCTCCGCGCTCGGCCGACCGTGGCGCGATCGTCTCGATGCCGCCGGGCTCGGCCGCGCCGAGACGCTGGCGCAGGTCGAGGGCGTGCCCGATATCCTCGCCCGGGTGCTTGCCGCGCGCGGGGTCGAGGCCGCCGAGGTCCAGCGCTTCCTCGAGCCGAAGCTGCGCGACGCCTTGCCCGATCCGTCCGTCCTGACCGGCATGGCCGCGGCTGCCCTGCGGCTCGCCCATGCGGCGAGAACGGGCGAGCGCGTCGCGATCTTCGGCGACTACGACGTCGACGGTGCCTGTTCGGCGGCGCTTCTGTCCGAGTTCCTGACGGCGGCCGGCGCGCGAGCGCGCATTCACATCCCCGACAGGCTGATCGAGGGCTATGGTCCCAATGCCGAGGCGATCGCCATGCTGGCGGGCGAGGGCGCGAGCCTGCTCGTCACGGTCGATTGCGGCACGACCAGCCACGAGCCGTTGGCGGAGGCGCGGCGGCTCGGCCTCGACATCGTGGTGCTCGACCATCACCAGGCGCCGCCGCTGCTTCCCGAGGTCGAGGCGCTGGTCAATCCGAACCGGCAGGACGATCTCTCGGGCCTCGGCCATCTCTGTGCAGCGGGCGTGGTCTTCCTGGCGCTGGTCGCGACCAGCCGCGAGCTGCGCCGGCATGGGCACTGGACGGCACGGGGCGGCGAGCCCGACCTGCTGGCGGCGCTCGATCTCGTGGCGCTGGCGACCGTCGCCGACGTCGTGCCGCTGACCGGCCTCAACCGCGCCTTCGTCCGTCAGGGCATCGCGATGATGCGCGGGCGCTCGCGGCCGGGGCTCGCCGCCCTGCTCGACATTGCCGGTCTCGACGGGCCGGTTCAGCCCTGGCATCTCGGTTTCCTGGTCGGGCCCCGGATCAATGCCGGCGGGCGCATCGGCGATGCCGGCCTCGGCGCGAGGCTGCTGCTGACGCCGGACGAGACCGAGGCGAAGGCGATCGCGGCCGAGCTCAACCGGCTGAACCAAGAGCGCCAGGAGATCGAGCGCCAGGCGGTCGAGGAGGCCTATGCCGTCGCCGACCATGCGCTGATGCGCGAGCCGGGGCTCGCCGTGCTGCTCGCCGGCTCGGCGGAATGGCATCCCGGCATCGTCGGCCTCGTCGCGGCGCGGCTGAAGGAGCGCTTCCGCCGGCCGGCCTTCGCGCTGGCGCTGAACGGGCAGGGCGGGGCGACGGGCTCGGGACGCTCCGTCACCGGGGTCGATCTCGGCCGGGCGGTGCGGGCGGCGGTCGAGGCCGGGCTCGCGCTCAAGGGCGGCGGCCACGCCATGGCGGCGGGCGTCACACTGGCGCCGGGCCAGGACCTGACCTTCCACGCCTTCCTGGCCGAGCGTCTCGCCCCGGAGGTCGCCGCGGCGAGCGAGTCCTCGGCCCTGCTGGTCGATGCCGCGCTCAGCGCCGGCGGCGCGACGCCGCGCCTCCTCGCCGAGCTCGACAGGGCAGGGCCCTATGGCGCCGGCAGCCCCGAGCCGGTCTTCGTCTTTCCGGGCCACCGCCTGCAGGAGGCGGTCGAGATCGGCGCCGGCGGCCATGTCCGGATCAAGCTCAGGAGCGGTGACGGCGTGACGATCGGCGGCGTCGCCTTCCGCGCGGCGCAGGAACCGCTCGGGCGCGCCCTGCTCGCGGCGCGCGGCGAGAGCGTCCACCTCGCCGCGACGCTGACGCTCAACCGCTGGGGCGGGCGCGAGACCGCCGAGCTTCGCATCCTCGACATGGCGCGCGCCGTCTGACGATCTGCGGACGGTGCCGGCGCGGAATTGCCGGGGAAACGGCTTGCGGCGCGGCTGAGCTGCCACTATACCTCGCCCCGCTTCGCAGGGGCCGCCAGCCGGTCCCGAAGCCCGCGACCTTCGTCTATCGGTTAGGACACCAGCCTTTCACGCTGGGGAGACGGGTTCGACTCCCGTAGGTCGCGCCATTCATGTGGCCAAGTTCCGCACGACTGTCTTCGATCGTTCCGGTCCACCAGTCGCCGCAGCAACGCCGTTTTGCGAATGCTGATCGAACTCCGACGCGCTCGGCAGCGCCAGCCGGAATCCTTCAGCCTAGCCCTTCCTGACGAACTCCCGCACGATCGCGGCGAAATCCTCGGCATTGGCCGAGAGCGGCTCGCCGCGCCGGCGGATGATGCCGTAGGGCTCGAGCGGGTTGTCGAGCCTGAACGGCAGCCGGACCAGTTCGCCGCGCTCGATCGCCTCGCTGACGATCGTGTGCGGCAGGACCGAGATCATGCCGGCGCGACGCACCAGCTGCAGCGTCGCGAAGATCGAGGTGGTCTCGACCAGATTGTCGAGCGAGGGCAGGCCGGCCTCGGCGAAGGCGCGGTCGATGACCTGGCGCATCGGGCTGGTCTGCTGCTGCAGCACCCAGGGGTAGGCCTCCATCTCGGCGAGCGAGACTTGGCGACGGCCGGCGAGCGGATGGTCGGCCGCGGCGAAGGCCCAGAGATTTTCGATCGAGAGCGGCTCGACGTCGAAGATCGCGTGATGGCGCGTCTCGGTCAGGCGGCCGATGACGAGGTCGATCTCGCTTTTCTCCAGCCCTCGCAGCAATTCGTCGCTGGTCGTGGCCGAGAGCCTGATCGTCATCAGCGGCCGGCGGCGCTTCAATTCGGCGATCGCGGCCGGCAGGATGTCGGGCGCCGTCGCCATCACCGCGCCGATCGAGAGCGCGCCATAGCCGCCGCGCTTGAGGTTGCTCAGGCCGCGCAGGAAGCGCTCCTGGTCGACCAGCAGCTGGTCGGCATAGGCGATGACGAAGGCGCCGATCTCGGTCGGCGTGAGCCCACGCGGCTGCCGCTCGAAGATCCGCACGGCGAGCATGTCCTCGACATCCTGCAGCATCTTGCTGACGGCCGGCTGCGTCACGTTCATCTCCTCGGCCGCCCGGTGCAGTGTGCCGACGCGCGCCACGGTCGAGACCAGAGAGAGGTGGCGGATGCGCAGGCGCGACAGCAGGTGACGCGGCAGCGAGGCGACGAAGCTCATGGTGCTGTTCTCCAGCGATAACTTTCTGGAACCGATACTGTCCAAAATTTCATTATTTGCTTATCGCAGACGGCGCTAGCGTCAGCGTCACGACAAGGCTGCGGTCAGGCGATCCTCGACGATCGACCCCTTGGCACGCAGGGCCTGTCAGGAGGACGCCGGAGGCCGCCAAACAGCGACATCCCACGTCTCGATCGATGAGCGAGGCCACCGGGCTCCTGCCGGCGGCCGATGAGGGATTGTCTTCGCGTGAACCGCCTCGATTTGACCAACCGTATCGCCGTCATCACCGGCGGCGCCCGCGGCATCGGCTATGCCGCCGCCGAGCGCATGCTCCAGTCGGGCGCCGGCGTCGCGCTCTGGGACATCGACGCCAAGCGGCTGGATGAGGCCGCCGCGAAGTTGAAGAGCCTCGGCCCGGTCTCGACCTCCGTGGTCGAGCTCACCGACGAGGCCTCGGTCGCGAAGGCTTGCGCCGACGCGATCGCCCATCACGGCAAGGTCGACATCCTGGTCAACAATGCCGGCATCACCGGCGGCAACGGCAAGCTCTGGGAGCTCGACCCCGAGACCTGGCGGCGCGTCGTCAACGTCAATCTGGTCGGGCCCTACCTGACCTGCCGGGCGCTGGTTCCGCACATGATCGCGAATGCTTACGGCCGGATCGTCAACATCGCCTCGATCGCCGGCAAGGAGGGCAACCCCAACGCCTCGCATTATTCGGCCTCGAAGGCCGGGCTGATCGGCCTGACCAAGTCGCTCGCCAAGGAGGTCGCGCAGACCGGGGTTCTGGTGAACTGCATCACGCCGGCCGCGGCCAAGACCGAGATTTTCGACCAGATGAAGCAGGAGCATATCGACTTCATGCTCTCGAAGATCCCGATGAACCGCTTCCTCGCGGTCGAGGAGGCCGCAGCCATGATCGGCTGGCTCGCCTCCGAGGATTGCGCCTTCTCGACCGGCGCGGTCTTCGACATCTCCGGCGGTCGGGCGGTCTACTGAGATGGCGATGCCGACGATCAGGCATGTCCGCGCCTTCACCGTCCGCGGCGGCGGGGCGGATTATCACGACCAGAAGGGCGGACACTGGATCGACGGACAGATCGCGACGCCGATGTCGCGCTATCCGGAATACCGGCAGACGCGCTCCTCCTTCGGCCTCAACGTGCTCGGCACGCTCGTCATCGAGATCGAGGCTGATGACGGCACCATCGGCTTCGCCGTGACGACCGCCGGCGAGATCGGCGCCTTCATCGTCGAAAAGCACCTCGCCCGCTTCATCGAGGGCCGCAAGGTCACCGAGATCGAGGCGATCTGGGACCAGATGTACTTCGCCACGCAATATTACGGCCGCAAGGGCGTGGTGGTAAACACGATCTCGGGCGTCGATCTCGCGCTCTGGGACCTGCTCGCCAAGGTGCGGGGCGAACCGGTCTGCGCCCTGATCGGCGGGCCGGTCCGGGACGAACTCGTCTTCTACGCCACCGGCCCCCGGCCCGACCTCGCCAAGGGCCTCGGCTTCATCGGCGGCAAGATGCCGCTGAAGCACGGCCCGGCCGAGCGCGACGAAGGCCTGAAGGCCAATATCGAAGCGCTCGCCGCGATGCGCGAAAAAGTCGGGCCGGATTTCTGGCTGATGCTGGACTGCTGGATGGCGCTCGATCTCGATTATGCCACGCGGCTCGCCCATGCGGGCGCCGAGCACGGCCTGAAGTGGATCGAGGAGGCGCTCTCGCCCGATGACTACTGGGGCTATGCCGCGCTGAAGAAGGCCGTGCCGCCCGGCATGCTGGTCACCACCGGAGAGCACGAGGCGACGCGCTGGGGATTTCGCATTCTGCTGGAGATGGGCTGCTGCGACATCATCCAGCCCGATGTCGGCTGGTGCGGCGGGTTGACCGAGCTGTTGAAGATCACGGCGCTCGCCGACGCCCATGGCGTGATGACGATCCCGCACGGCTCCAGCGTCTACAGCTATCATTTCGTCGCGACGCGCCAGAACAGCCCCTTCGCCGAGTTCCTGATGATGGCGCCGGAGGCCGACCGCGTCGTGCCGATGTTCTATCCGCTCCTGCTCGACGAGCCGCTGCCGGAGAACGGCCGGATCAGGACGTCGGCGCTCGACAGGCCGGGCTTCGGCGTTAGGCTCAATCCGGAGTGCGAACTCCACCGCCCCTATCCGCGAGATTGATCGCGATGACGGGAGGCGCGCCATGCAGGATCTGAAAGGCAAGGTCGTCCTGGTGACCGGCGCCTCCTCGGGTATCGGGGCGGCGGTGGCGCGCGCCTTCGCCGGGCAGGGCAGCCATGTCGCGGTGCATTTCCGCTCGCAGCGCGCGACGGCGGCGGAGGTCGCGGCCTTTGCCCGGTCTCAGGGCTGCGAGGCCGAGATTTTTCAGGCCGACGTCTCGACAACCGCCGAGACCGACCGGCTCTCCGCCGAGGTTCTGGCCCGCTTCGGCCATGTCGACATCCTGGTCAACAATGCCGGCGGCTTCGTCAGGCGCACCAAGCTGGCCGAGGCCGATGACGCGCTGATCGACGAGGTCTTCCAGCTCAACGCCCGCTCTATGCTGGGGCTGACGCGGGCCTTGCTGCCTTCGATGCGTGGCCGCCCCGGCGCGAACGTGATCAACATGACCTCGCAGGCGGCGCGCACTGGAGCCAGCCCGGGCGCCGGTCTCTACGCGGCGACGAAGGCCTATGTCTCGACCTTCACCCGCGCGCTGGCGAAGGAGCTCGCCCGCGACGGCATTCGGGTCAACGCAGTGGCGCCCGGCGTGATCGATACGCCGATCCATGACGGGTACACCTCGCCGGAGCTGCTGAAGCAGCTCGAGGCCGGCATCCCGATGGGCCGGCTGGGCACGGCGGAGGAATGCACTGGGGCCGTGCTGTTCCTCGCGAGCGAACACCTCGCCAGCTACGTCACCGGCCAGATCATCGAGGTGAATGGCGGCAGCGTGATGCCGTGACTTGATCATGCCTGCCGGCCGAGAACGGCCGATCAACGACAAAACCTGCCAGGGAGGGCAACCATCATGACGACGAAACTCACGATCGACCGCCGCAACCTCGTCGCCGGCGGCGCGGCAGCGCTGACCACGCTCGCGACGCCCGGCCTCGTCCGGGCCCAGAGCAAGCGCACCATCCGGCTGGCGCATCACCTGCCGATCCAGTCCGAGCAGCACGCCGCGGCCGAGAACTTCGCCAAGAAGGTCGCCGAGGCGTCGAAAGGCGCGATCACCATCCAGGTCCTGCCGGCCGCGCAGATGGGCGGCCAGCGCGAGATCATCGAATCGGTCTCGATCGGCACGCTCGACATGGGCTTCGGCGAGTCGGGGCTCTACGCCAATTACGTGCCGGAGTTCGGCGTCGTCGCGCTGCCATATCTCTATCGCGACTTCGACCACTGGAAGAAGGCGGTCGATGGCGAGGTCGGTTCCTCCCTCGCCGAGAGCCTGGAGAAGAAGGCCGGCCTGAAGATCGTCAATTGGATGGTGACCGGTTACCGCTACAGCTATCTGCGCACCAAGCCGATCACCCAGCCGGCCGACTTCAAGGGCATGAAGATCCGCCTGCCCGAAGCGCCGGTCTTCGTGAAGACCTTCGCCACGCTAGGCGCGATCCCGACGCCGATTCCGGCGCCCGAGATGTATGCCGCGCTTCAGACCGGCGTCGTCGACGCGATGGAGGGCACGGCCGAGGTCGCCTACACCTTCAAGATCTACGACGTGACGAAATATCTCTCGATGACCCGTCACATCCTGCTCGACGGCTCCTTCGCGATCAGCAGCTCGCTCTTCGGCAAGCTGACCAAGCCGGAGCAGGACCTGATCCTGAAGGCGGCGCAGGAGGCGGCCGTCGAGCAGCGCGCCCAGCATTTCGAGCGCGAGCGGGCTTCGCTCGCGAAACTCACCGGCGAAGGCAAGATGCAGCTCAACGAGCCCAATCTGAAGCCGTTCTCCGAGGCGCTCGCCAAGCTGCAGGACGAGTTCGCCGCCGCGTCCAAAGGCACCGACGTTCTCGCCGCCATCCGCAAGCTGTGATGGCGGGCTTCAGGCCTCTCGTCGGCGGGCTCGTCGCCGTCATCAAGGTCGTCGCGGCGGGCTGCTTCGCCGCGATGATCCTGTTGACGCTGGTGCAGGTGATCAACCGCTATGCGCTCGGCCTGCCGATGTTCTGGACCGAGGAACTGATCGTGCTGCTCCTGGTCTGGTCGATGCTGCTCGGGTTGCCGGTGCAGCTCTGGAGCCATGAGGAGATCGTCGTCGACGTCATGCCGACGCCCGATCCGCGGGCGCAAGCTGTCAAGGACGGCGCCAACCTCGTCTGCTCGGTGACGTTCTGCGCGGTCCTGGCCTGGGCCGGCTACACTTTCATGCTGCGCGGGCTGAATGTGACCTCGCCGGCGCTCGGCCTGTCGCGGCTCTGGTTCTTCCTGCCCATCCCCGTTTCGGCGGCCTTGTCCGTCGTCGTGCTCGTCGTCCGGCCGAGGGGCCAGAGCGTCGGAGGCTTCGACTGATGCTGTGGACCCTCGTCCTCTCGCTGATGGTGTTCATCGCCATCGGCATGCCGATCGCCTTCTCGATGGGGCTGGCGGCCGTCGCCGCGCTCCTGATCGACGGCTCGGTGCCGCTGATCGTGCTGCCGCAGAAGATGTATTCCTCGCTCGATTCCTTCCCGCTGCTGGCGATCCCGCTCTTCATCCTGGCCGGTTCGGTGATGAATGTCGGCGGCATCACTAGCAGCCTGATCGGGCTGGCGCGCGCGCTCGTCGGGCATCTGCGCGGCGGGCTCGGCCACGTCACCATCGTCACCAACGTGCTGTTCTCGACCATTTCGGGATCGGCCGCGGCGTCGGCCGCCGCCGTCGGCTCGATGCTGATCCCGGAGATGAAGAAGGACGGCTACCGGCCGGAGGACGCCGCCGTGATCAACGCTGCGGGTGCGATCCTCGGACCGGTGATCCCGCCCAGCGTCGTCATGGTGATCTATGGCGCGATGACAGGGCTCTCGATCGGCACGCTGCTGCTCGCCGGCATCGGGCCCGGCATCCTGATCGCGCTGATCATGATGGTCGCGGTCTGGGTCATGGCCGGCCGCAGCGTGCTCAAGACCTATCCGCGCGCGACGCTCGCCCAGATCGCCCGCGCCTCGCGCGACGCCGTGCCGGCGCTGGTGATGCCGGCGATCATCGTCGGCGGCATCATGTCCGGCCTGTTTACGGCGACGGAGGCCGGCGTCATCGCGGTGGCCTATGGCGTCGCCTATGCGCTGCTGACCCGGCGCAGCACCGTCCGGCAGCTTTTGGATCAGGTCACCGAGGCGACGATCGTCTCGTCCAGCATCATGATCATCTTGGGCGGGGCGGCCCTGTTCGGCTGGATCGTGGCGCGCGAGGGCGTTCCGGTGATGATCGCCGACTGGCTGCAGGCGATGACGAGCCAGCCCTGGATCGTGATGGTGCTGATCCTCGCCGTGCTGCTCGTCGTCGGCATCTTCATCGAGCCGATTCCCGCGATGGTGATGCTGGTGCCGGTGCTGCAGCCGATCGCCGAGGCCTACGGCTTCAACGCCTACCACTTCGCCATGGTCGTGGTCTTCGGCGTGCTCTTGGGCTCGCTGACGCCGCCGGTCGCGGTGCTGGTGCTGATCACCTGCAAGATCGCCAAGGTCGACGTCAACAAGGCCAATGGCCCGCTCATCCCGATGTTCCTGCTGATGGTGGTGGCGCTCTTCATCATCGCCTTCGTGCCCTGGATTTCCCTGATCGCGCCGAAGCTGCTGGGGTGACCGCGGCCGGGGGCTTATGCCGCCCGTGCATCGACCCAGCCGTCGAGCAGGTTGAGTCCGAGCAGGAACTCGGAGGTGAAATGCCGGCGCACGACCGGTTCGGTCCGGATTCCGCCGGCGAGCCAGGCGCTGTCCTCACGCCGTGCCGCCACCGCCTCGGCATGCGTCACCGCCTTGAACCGGACGCTCGTTCCCGGCCGCGCCTGCGCCAGCCGGCCGAGGTCGGGACCGATGATCGTCGCGATCTTGGGATAGCCGCCGGTCGACTGCCGGTCTGCCATCAGGACGATCGGCTGGCCGTCGCCCGGCACCTGGACCGCGCCCATGGCGATGCCGTCCGAGACGATGTCGTGGCCCTGGCGATGCGACAGGCGCGGGCCCTCGAGGAAGCAGGCCATGCGGTCGCCGCGCGCCGAGATCGTCCAGGGGCCGGCGAGGAACCGGTCGATCTCCTCCTGCGCGAAATAATCGGCCTGCGGCCCCGGCATCACGCGGATCACATCCGCCGGACGTTCGAGCCGGTCGGCGAGGATGAGGCCGGTTTCGATCGTGCCGCCCGCGTGCTCCCCGACCGGGAGCCGGTCGCCGGCGCGCAGGGCGCGTCCCTCGAAGCCGCCGATCCCGGTGCGGGTGTGGCTCGCGGCCGAGCCGAGCACCGTCGCGACGGCGAGGCCGCCGCCGACCGCGAGATAGGTCCACGAGCCACCGGGGCCGGCGCGCAGCCGCAGTTTGGCTCCGGGCTCGATCGTCGCCGTCATGGCGGGGGGCAGGGCCTGCCCGTCGAGCGTGATCGCGAAGGCGCCGCCTGCGACCGCGACGGTGATCGCGGCGCCCTCCGCCGTGACCTCGATGCCGCCGAGCGAGACCTCGATCGCCGCCGCGCTCGCCGGGTTGCCGAGGGCGAGATTGGCGACAGCATGGGCGAGGGGGTCCATCGGGCCGGCGCCGGTCACGCCGTAGCGCAGATAGCCGTGCCGGCCGCTATCCTGGATCGTGGCGCCGGGGCCGGCGGAGAGGATGTTCAGCATCGGCGCGCTCATGGCGCGGCGCTCCGCGCCACGATCTCGCCTGTCCCGGCGCGCTGTTCCAGCGCGGCGAAGGTCGCCGCATCGATCGCCTCGAAACGCAAGGCGTCGCCCGGTTCCAGCAGGAAGGCGCGTTGGCGCTCCGGCGCATAGAGCCGCTCCGGCGTGCGCCCGACGACATACCAGCCGGTCGGCATGGCGAAGGTCGCGATCGCGCTCAGGCCGCCGCCGACGACGACAGCGCGCGCCGCATGGGGCGGCCGCGGCTTGGCGCGGCGCGGCACCGCGATGTCGTCGAAAAGCCCGCCGAGATAGGCGAAGCCCGGCGCGAAGCCGTACATGTAGACGCGATAGGTCGCCGCGAGATGGCTCGTCATCGCCGCCTCGGGCGAGACTCCAGCGATGGCGGCCATCTCGGCGAGATCCTCGCCGTGAGGCGGCTCGTAGCAGCACGGAACGGTCCACAGGCGCGCCGCGCCGCGGCCGGTCGCGGGCAGAGCGAGCCGCTCGCCGACGAGCGCGACCAATTTGTCACGGTCGATCGCCAGCGGGTCGTAGTGGATCATCAGCGAGCGATAGGTCGGCACGAGCTCGCGCAGGCCCGCGGGCGGGTCGGCACCGAGAGCGGCGTCGAGCGCGAGCACCCTGTCGTTGATCGCCGGATCGACCGTGCGGCCGAACTCGACGACCAGCGCCGCCTCGCCGGCGTCGAGGAAGCGTGGTGCGGTGTTGTCGGTGTCGGCGGAATTCATCTTTGGATCGTAGCGCAGGCTGCGGCGGGAGCGGAACCGGGGTAGCCCGTCAGATGCCGAGATAGGCCTTCCTCACATCGGGATTGTCGCGGATGTCCGCTGCACTCCCGGAGAGCACCATTCTCCCCGTCTGGAGGACATAGCCGCGATCGGCGATGTCGAGGCTCTCGGCCAGGCGTTGCTCGACCAGGAGGATGGTGACGCCGGCCTTGCGGATCGCCAGCACGGCTTCGAAGATCTCGTCGACGAGTTTCGGCATGATGCCCTGCGAGGGCTCGTCGAGCATCAGGAGGCGCGGCCGCGTCATCAGGGCGCGGCTGATCGCGAGCATCTGCTGCTCGCCGCCCGACAGCGTCGCGGCGCGCTGCGGCAGGCGCTCCTTCAGGCGCGGGAACAGGGCGAAGACCTGTTCGATCGGCGCCTCGCGGTCGGCCTTGCCGCGGTGCAGATAGCTGCCGAGGCGCAGATTGTCGGCGACCGAGAGGCGCGGGAAGAGCCGCTTGTTCTCCGGCACATAGGCGATGCCGCGCGCGGTGATGAGATGGCCGGGCAGGCCGTCGATCCGGTTGCCGTCGAAGCCGACCGAGCCCGAGCGCGGACGTTCCATGCCGGCGATCGATTTCAGCAGGGTCGACTTGCCGGCACCATTGGCGCCCGCGACGACGACAATCTCGCCCTCCGCGACCGAGAGCGAGATGTCGGAGATGGCGATCAGGCCCTGATAGGCCGTGCTCAGCGACTGGACCTCAAGCAGCACGGTGACGCTCCCCGAGATAGGCGCCGATGACGGCCTCGTTGCGGACGATGTCGGCGGGCTTGCCCTCGGCCAGGACCTTGCCGAGATGCAGCACCACCGCCCGGTCGACCAGCGGCATGACGATCTCCATGACGTGCTCGACCATGATGACGGTGACGCCGCGGTCGCGGATGGTGCGGATCAGCTCGACCCCGAGGCGCGCCTCGCTCGGCGTCAGGCCGGTCATGACCTCGTCGAGCAGCAGCAACTTCGGGCCCGAGGTGAGGGCGCGGGCGACCTCGAGCCGGCGCTTTTCCGGCGGCGTCAGTTCGCTCGCCGGCGTATCGGCGCGGTGCAGCAGGCTGGCGAAGTCGAGCGTCTCGGCCGCGGCCCGCCGCGCGCCGGCGCTGAAGCGATGCCTGACGAAAGCGCCGACCATGACGTTCTCGATCACGCTCATCGAGTCGAAGGAGCGCGGCACCTGGAAGGTGCGGGCGATGCCGCGTCGGCAGCGCTCCGGCGCCGACAGCCGGGTGATCGGCGCGCCCTCGAAGACGATCTGGCCCTCCGTCGGCAGGAAGGCGCCGGCGACCAGATTGAACAGCGTCGATTTGCCGGCGCCGTTCGGCCCGATCAGGCCGAGGATCTCGCCCCGCCGCACGCCGAGCGAGACGTCGGAATTGGCGACGAGCCCGCCGAAGCGCTGGGTGACATTGCGGACGTCGAGGATGGTGTCGTCGCTCATGCCGAGGCCTCCGCTGCCGAAGGTCGCGCCGGCGCCGCCGGGCGCCTGCGCCGGAACAGGCTGAGCAGGCCCTCGGGCTTGACCAGCGCGACCACCATGACGAGGCCGCCATAGATGATGAGATCGATGCCGGAGCCCGAACCGCCGAGATAGGAGCGCGTGATCTCGGTCAGCGGGATCAGGATCGCGGCACCGACGAAGGGCCCCCACAGCGTGCCGATGCCGCCGAGCACCGCAGGCAGGGCGAAGAGCAGCGAGAAGCGGAAGCTCATCACGCTCTCGGGGTCGATATAGGCCAGGAACGCCGCATAGAAGCTGCCGCCGACCGCGGTGAAGAAGGCCGAGACGGCGGCTGCCGCCATCTTCGAGTGGAAGACCTCGACGCCGAGGCTCTGCGCCGCCTCCGGGTTGTCCTTGACCGCGCGCCACCAGTAACCCCAGCGCGAATCCTCGATCAGGAAGGTGACGAACCAGGTCACGACCAGCAGGCCGAGCGCGAAATGCACGTACGGCACCTTGTCGCGGGCGAACTGCAGTGTCCACCAGCTGTCCGGCCCGAACGGCCACTGGATGCCGAGCGCGCCGCCGACGAAGTCCCAGTTGTGGACGAGCAGCAGCCCGATCTCGGCGATGACGATGGTCGCGATCGAGAAGTAGTGCCCGCCGAGACGGAAGCAGGGATAGCCCAGCGCCAGCGCGACCAGCGCCGACAGCACGCCGCCGACAAGCATCCCGCCCCAGGGCACGATGCCGTAGTTCACGAACAGCACCGAGGTCGCATAGGCGCCGATGCCGAAATAGAGCGCGTGGCCGAGCGAGACCTGGCCGCAATAGCCGCCGAGGATGTTCCAGCTCTGCGACAGCGCGGCATAGAGCAGGGTCAGGATCAGGACGTTGAGCAGGTAGACGTCCTTGATCACGAGCGGCAGCGCCGCGACGGCCGCGAAGACGAGGGCGGCCACGATCAGCTGGTTGGTTCGCCGGTTTCCGGCGCGGCCGGCATCGGGCCGGGCGAGGGGGATCGTGCTCATCGTCAAAGCTTTCCGAACAGGCCGCTCGGGCGCACGAAGACGACGCCGAGATAGAGCGCGTAGATGCCGATCGACTTCATCGCCGGCGGCAGCAGCGCCGCGGTCAGCGCCTCGACGACGCCGACGATGACGCCGGCGACCAACGCGCCGAAGACGCTGCCGAAGCCGCCGAGAGCGACCGTGACATAGGCGATCAGCGCGAAGGTGCCGCCGACATGGGGGTGGATGTAGTAGAAGATCGCGAGCACCGCCCCGGCGATGCCGACCAGTGCCGCGCCTAAGCCCCAGCCGAGCGCGAAGACCCGGTTTCGGTCGATGCCGACCAGCGCGACCGCGCCCTGGTCCTCGCGCGTCGCCTCCAGCGCCTTGCCGAAATCGGTGCGCGACATCAGCAGGTAGAGTCCGCCGAAAGTCGCGATCGAGACGAGGCCGCCGAAGATCTGCGGCCAGGGCATGAAGACCCCGCCGAGTTCCAGCGTCTTGCCGCCGAGCCAGGAGGCCGGAACGCTGCGATAGTCCGGCGTCAGCAGGTACTGCGCCAGGCCCTGCAGCAGCGTCGCGAGCCCGAATGTCGCGAAGATCTGGACCATGCCCTGGTTGGTCTTCGCCCGCATGGCGTAGCGCACCACGCCGAGATAGACCGTCGCGCCGACGCCGAACATCAGCGCGACCACGAGCGGCATCAACACGACCGGGTCGAGCGTCGAGACCAGCACGAGCCCGAAGGTCGCGTACATCGCCATCATCAGGAACTCGCCATGGGCGAAGTTCACCACGTCCATCAGGCCGAAGATCAGCGAGAGGCCGACTGCGATCAGGGCGTAGATCAACCCCATGAGCAGGCCGCTCGCAAGCACCTGAGCCAGTGCCTGCGCCGTCATGTCGGATATCCTTGTGCCGTTCGGGGCGTCAGCCGTTCATCGGCCAGACCGCCTCGGCGATCGCGACCTCGGTCGGGAAGATCGTGACGAACTTGCCCTTGACGTATTGCAGCAGCACCGGGCTCGCGTCCTGGTTCTGGCCGTCGGCGTCGAACTTCACCCGCTTCCACGGCATGATCGTGCTGGCGCCGGGGATGTCGAGTCCGGCGAGCGCCGCCTGAATCTTGGCGCCATCGGTCGAGCCGGCACGGTTGATCGCCTCGGCCAGGATCACGAGGCCCATCAGCTGGCGCGAGGTGTTGTCGTTGAGGTCGCGGCTGGAGCGCGCCTTGAACATCGCGTTGACGGTGCCGACGAAAGGTCGCTTGGCGGCGAGGTCGAGCGAGAAGCTGCCGCGCGTGATCGCGCCCTCGAGCTTGTCGCCGACCTGGTCGTAGACGGTCTGCTCGGAGAAGCCGGCGGCCTGGGCGACGAGGTTCTTCGGCTTGTAGCCGAGCTCCGCCATGGTCTTCATCAGCAGGATGGCGTCGGTGGTGTAGGTCGAGGGCAGCAGCACGTCGGCATCGGCCGCCTTGAGCTGCTGGACCTCGGCGGTCAGCGAGGGCGAGTTCGAGCGGTACTTGATGTTGGTCATCTTGTAGCCGCGCTCGGTCGCGAGCTTGCGCTGCACGTTCGAGGAATCGGTGCCGAAGATCGTATCCTCGAAGAAGATCGCGACGGAATCGATCGACTTGCCCTTCTTCTTCTGCGCGTCGAAGAAATCGAACATCGCGGCCGAGAACATCTCGTCCTGCGCAGCCGGCCGGAAGAAGAACTTCATGCCGCGCTTCTGCAGGCTCGGCGACGAGGAATCGGCGCACAGGAACGGCACGCCGTAGCGCTCTGTGACGGCGCTCACCGTCGCCGAGACCGAGGAGTGGTAGCAGCCGATGATCGCGGCGACCTTGTCTTGCGTGATCAGGCGCTCGGCCTCGGCGCGGCCCTTCTGCGGGTCGGCCTGGTGGTCGGCGAAGACGAGGCGGATCTTCGCGCCGCCGAGCGCCGGCAGGCCGGCGGTCCGGGCCGCGATCAGGTCGATGTCGTGCTTGTTGTTGATCAGGTCGACGGCGGTCTCGAAGGCGTGGCGGGCGTCGATGCCGACCTGCGCGTTCGAGCCCGACATTGGGTAGATCACGCCGATCACGATCTCGGCCGGCGCCTGGGCGCGCACCGGCGCGACACCGAGGCCGACGGCGCAAAGCGACAGCACAGAAGCGCTGCCGAGCAGCATGGTCCTGCGATTCATGTTGTAACCCCTCTGTTGATGGCGGGCTCTGATGGCCCGTTGACGGATGCGGCAGGCGTGCCGCGGCGATTCAGATCACGGCGAACTCGCGGTTGCGCCGGTCGGTGGCGAGCATGCAGCCCGGCGCATGGGTGATGGCGAAGGACGGCCGCGCCTCGGCGATCACGGATTGCGGGGTGACGCCGCAGGCCCAGAACACCGGGATCTCGTCGGCGAGGACCTCGTTGGGGTCGCCATAGTCGGGCCGGGAGATGTCGCGGATGCCGATCTGCTCGGGCAGGCCGATATGGACCGGCGCGCCGTGCACGGCGGGAAAGCGCGAGGTGATCTGGATGGCGCGGATCGCCTGGGCCGGCCGCAAGGGCCGCATCGACACCACCATCGGCCCGGAGAACACGCCGGCCGGCGTGCAGGGCACGTTCGTGCGGAACATCGGCACGCGGGTGCCGCGCTCGACATGGCGCAGCGGCAGGCCTTCCTCCAGCAGCGCCTCCTCGAAGGAGAGCGAGCAGCCGATGACGAAGGCGACGAGATCGTCGCGCCACCAGCCCGTCACGTCGTCGGTCTCGGCGACGATCTCGCCATCCTTCCAGACCCGGTAGCGCGGCAGGTCGGTACGCAGGTCGAGGTCCGCGGCCAGTCCGGGAACCGTCGGGTCGCCGACCTCGGAGACACCGATCACCGGGCAGGGCCGGGGATTGGCCTGGCAGAAACGCAGGAAGTCGTTGGCGAGGTCCTTCGGCAGCACCGCGAGATTGCCTTGGACGTGGCCGGGCGCCATGCCGGAGGTCGCGGCGGTGATCGCCCCGCTGCGGCAGGCCAGGCGCACGCCGAGCCCGGTCGAGAGGTCGGGCGGATCGAGCGTATCCCTGCGGCGAAGCTGCGGTGCGGCCATGAGCGTCCTGCCCGTTGCGGATGCGGGCCAATCTCCGGCATCGCGACGGGCGAAGTCCAATCGTGAGTCGGGATCGCTCCGCATAAGCGCCGCTTATGCATCGGGTGCCGCAGCGGCGGCGGCCTGCGGCTATTCGATCGTGCCCCAGGCGATCTTCTGCGCCAGTTCGGCCATCGGCGCGGCGAGCCCGCCGGCCAGCGCCATCGGATAGCTCGCCGTGAAATTATGCGACGGCAGCTCGAGCACGGTCCTGACGATCCGCAGGCGGCCGGAGGCGATCTCGTCGCCCGCCACCACGGCCGGGATGACGCAGAGCCCGATCCGGTCGATCGTCATCTGGATCATCGTCGTCAGCGAGGAATTTCCGAAGATGCGCGGCAACGGCGCGTTCGGGCTCGCCAGCACCTCGCGCAGATAGGGGTAGGGCGAGGTCACCTTCGGATAGGTGATGATCGGGAAGCGTCGGATCGCCGCGATGTCGAGCGGCTCCTCGCCGACGTCGAGATCGGGCGAGGCGATGAACTGTAGGGGGAAGGACGCCAGCGGATGGTTCGAGATCTGCGGGTCGTCGATCGGCCCGAGCAGGAAGGCGAGGTCGAGTTCGCCCTTGGTCAAGAGCTCGCGCATCGTCGGCGAGACGTCGATGGTGAGATCGATCACGACATGGGGATAGATCGCGTGCGCCCGCTCCATGAAGCGGCCGAGCCAGAGCCTGGCGACCGTCTCGGAGACGCCGAGCCGCAGGGTTCCGGTCATCGCCGAGGGCGAGGCCATCTCGGACAGCATCTCGGTGCGCAGCCGCAGGAAGCGCTCGGCATAGTCGGCGAGGACGCGGCCCTTCTGCGTCAGGGTGATCGCGCGCGCGCTGCGATCGAAGACGCGCACGCCGAGCTCGGCCTCCAGCGCGGCGATCCGCTGCGAGACCGCCGGCTGCGTCGTGTTCATCTGCTCGGCCGCCTTGCTGAAGCTGTTCAGCCGCGCGATCCAGTGAAACAGTTCCAGGCTGCGGAAATCCATCGGCCACGCCCCTCCGGCGCACAGCCTATATGAGCGGCCGGTGCCGCTGCTACCCGGCACGGCCGGCATGCGGCCTTTCGTCAGGCGTTGCGGCGCTGCCGGAGGTGCTCGGCCGTGTCCACTGCCGCGATGCGGCGAAGGTAGTCGGCCTTGCTCGGCTGCATGTGATCGACGCAGAGCTGGGCGAAGGCCCAGGCGTCGCGGCCCTGCAGAAGCTCGATCATCAGGTCGTGCTGGCTGATCGAGAGCCGCAGGCCGTCGGCATCGGCCAGGTTCTTGGCGCGCATGGTCAGCGTCAGGTCCATGTAGTCCTGCAGCGTCCGGACCAGATACGGATTGCCGCAGGCGGCGAAGAGCGCGATGTGGAAGGCGTCGTTGGCGTCGTGGACACGGCGCAGATCGCCCTCTGCGGCGCATCTGCGGTAGGTGTCCTGGAGCCGGCGCAGTTCGGCGATCAGCGCGGGCGGGGCCGGCAGCTCGACCATCAGCGCGGCTTGCCGCGTCAGCATCTCGCGCACGTCGTATATCTGCCGGGCCTCCTCCTGCGTGTGGCTCCTGACGGTCGCGCCGATGTTCTTCTCGCGCCGGACGATGCCGCGCCGTTCCATCTCGACCAGCGCCTGCCGGATGAAATGGCGCGAGGCGGCGTAGCGCGCCATCAGCATGTCCTCGGTCAGGCGTGTGCCGGGCGCCAGCCGCCCGAAGATGATGTCCTCCTCCAGGAGCGCGATGACCGTCTCGACATCGTCGCGGCGGAGATGGGTGATCGTCTCGTCGTGATCGAGCATCAGCGGGCCTCCTGCCGGCCGGCGAGACGATAGCACTCCTCGACCAGCGCCAGCGTCTGCAGATTGTCGTCCGGCGCGGTCTCGAAGGGCAGGCCATCGGCGAGGCGCGCGACGAAATGGCCGATCGTGGCGTCGTAGGAGCCCTGATAGATCGCGGCCGGATCGAAGTCGCGCCGGCGCGGCGAAGAGCCCGCAAGGCTCAGGCTCCCGCCGTCCAGCGTCAGCGCGCCCTTCGGCCCGAGGATGTCGAGCCGGTCGATCGCGCCGGCCGGATGGCCGTGCCCGGCGAGCGTCGCGAAGATCTGGATCGCGAGCCCGTCCCGGCCGGCGAGCTGGACGATCGCGGTGTCCTCGCCGGCGATCTCGGGGCAGATGCGCTGCATCCTGCAGGCGACGACCTTGAGCGGACCGAGCAGCATCCGCAGCGCATCGAGATGGTGGATCAGGATCTCGGCGACGAGCATGCGCCGCTCGTGCCGGATGAAGGGCTGTCGTTCCAGCGCGGGATAGTGCCCGTCCGCATCGGGCAGTGTGCCGCTGGTGACCAGCGAGAGCCGTGCCGCGAAGGGCATGCTGACGGCGTCTTCCGCCAGCCAGGCGGCCGCCTCGCGATAGGACGCGCGGAAGCGCCAGTTCTCGTGCACCATCAGGCGGATCGACGGATCGATCGCGGCGACGAGGTCGCGCGCCTCGGCGAGCGTCGGCGCGAGCGGCTTCTGGCAGAGGATGGCGAGGCCGTGCCCGGCGGCGAGCCGGACCAGCTCGGCATGGACGGCGCGCGGCGCGGCGATGTCGACGGCGTCGAGCATCTCCGCCGCCAGCATCGCCTCGGCGCTGGCATAGCCCGCGGGAATCCCGAACTCGCGCATTCGCGCAGCGCGCGCCTCCGCCGAGGGATCGGCGATCGCGACGATTTCGGCCTGGCCCGCTAGCGCCGCCCAGCCGCGCAGGTGGTATTGCGTGACCCAGCCCGCCCCGATCAGTCCGACGCGGAGCTTGCCGGTCACTGCATGATCCCGGCCACGCGCATCGGCGTGGCGCTGCCCGTCGCCGCGTCGGCGGCGATGGCCTGCCCGGACGCCTTGTCGAAGAGATAGGCGGCGGAAGCCGGGAAGTGCAGCTCGACGCTTTCGCCGACGCGGGCGGTGACGTCGCGGGGCAGGCGCGCCGTGCATTCGACGCCGGCCTCGGTCTCGACCGCGAGCAGGGTCTCGGCGCCGAGCGGCTCGACCGCGAAGACGCGCCCGCGGATCGAGCCGCCGCCGGCCCCCGCCGCGGCCGGATCGAGATGCAGGTCTTCGGCCCGCACGCCCAGGATCGCCTCGCGCCCGGCGAGATTGCGCAGCGTCGGCTCCCGCCAGCGCGAGAGCGGCGCCGCGACCGCCGCATTCCCGACGCGGGCGCCGTCTTCGGCGACGGGCAGCGTGAACAGGTTCATCGGCGGCGCGCCGAGGAAGCGCGCGACGAAGATGTCGGCCGGCTGCCAGTAGACCTCGAGCGGTGCGCCGATCTGGACGACCTTGCCGCCGTTCATCACGCAGATGCGGGTGCCCATCGTCATCGCCTCGACCTGGTCGTGGGTGACGTAGATCATCGTCGAGGCCAGGCGGTGATGCTGGCGGATCAGTTCGTTGCGGGTGTTGACGCGCAGCGCCGCATCGAGATTGGAGAGCGGCTCGTCGAACAGGAAGACCATCGGCTCGCGCACCATCGCCCGGCCGAGCGCGACGCGCTGGCGCTGCCCGCCGGAGAGCGCATGCGGCTTGCGGTCGAGCAGTTGCGAGAGGCCGAGAATCTGCGCCGCCTCCGTGACGCGCCGCTCGATCTCGGTCCGCTCGACGCGCCGCCGTCTCAGGCCGAAGGCGAGGTTGTCGGCGACGGTCATGTGCGGATAGAGCGCATAGGACTGGAACACCATGGCGATGTCGCGGTCCTTCGCCGGCACGTCGTTGACAACGCGCCCGTCGATCGAGAGCGTGCCCGACGAGATGTCCTCCAGCCCCGCGATCATGCGCAAGGTCGTCGACTTGCCGCAGCCGGAGGGGCCGAGCAGCACCATGAATTCGCCGTCGGCGATGGTGATGTCGACATTGTCGACCGCCACCGGGCCGGAGCCGCCATAGCGTTTGCTGATCGAGTCGAGCCGGACGACCGCCATGTCGCTTCTTGAACCTCTACTTGACCGCGCCCGCGGTCATGCCGCGGATGAGCTTTTCGGAGAAGAAGGCATAGGCCACGATCACCGGGATGACCGAGATCATCACGCCGGCCGCGATCATGCCGATGTCCTGGAAATGGTCGCCCATGAAGGCGCGGATGCCGATCGGCAGCGTGCGCTTCTCGGGATCGGTGATCAGCACCACCGCGAAGAGGAACTCGTTCCAGAGCTGGATGAAGTTCAGGATCAGCGTCGTCGCGATCGCCGGCATGCCGATCGGCAGGACGATGCGCCGGAAGATCTCGACATCGCCATAGCCGTCCATCTTGGCGGCGTCGAACAGGTCTTGCGGGATGCGGGCGAAGAAGCCCTCCAGCAGGTAGACCGTCAGAGGCAGCTGCAGCGAGATGTAGACCAGCGTCAGCCCGATCAGGCTGTTGTAGAGATTGTAGTCGACCAGGATCTGGTAGAGCGAGATCAGCGTGATCTGCGGCGGGAAAATGATCGACGAGAACAGGATGAAGTAGATCGCCCGGTTGCCCCGGAACCGGTAGCGGGCCAGCGCGTGCGCGGCGGCTGCGCCGACCAGCGTCACCACCGCGACGGCGGTGACCACGACGATCGCCGAATTCCAGAAATAGCCGGCGAAGTTCGAATCGACCCACGCGACGCGGAATTGTTCCCAGCGGAACGGATTGGGCCAGGCGTAGTGGTCGGCCGAGATCTCGCCGGTATTGCGCACCGACATGGTGGCGAGCCAGAGGAACGGTCCGAGCGTGTAGACCGTATAGGCGCCGATCACGAGGGCGAGCGCGCCGCGGCCGAACAGGCGGGGCATCGGGTTGGCGGGCTGCACGCTCAATACTCCAGCCGGTCCTTGGACTTGAACAGCGTGTTCAGCAGGATCACCGCGGCGCAGACGACGCCGAACCAGACCGTCGCGATCGCCGAGGGGTAGCCGAGATCGAAGGTGTTCCAGTTGAAGGCGCGCTTGTAGACATAGGTCGAGACCGTCTCGGTCGCCCAGAGCGGGCCGCCGCCAGTCATGATCCAGACCAGGTCGAAGACCTTCATCTTGCCGATGAAGGCGAGCACATAGAGGTTTAGCAGCGTCGGCTTCAGCATCGGCACGATGATGTGGGCGAGCTTGGCGCCCCAGCCGCAATTGTCGAGTTCGGCCGCTTCCAGCACCTCCGACGGCAGCGAGTGGATCGCCGCCAGGCACACGACCATGTTGAAGCCGGCCCATTTCCAGGCATGCGTCACCATCACCGAGGCGAGCGCGAAATTCGGGTCGCCGAGCCAGGAGCGCGCCCATGAGCCGAGGCCGAGCGCGCGCAGCGCCTCGTTCACCACGCCCCAGTCGTAGTTGTAGATCCACATCCACAGGATCGCGACGACGACATAGGAGAGCAGCACCGGCGTGAACCAGGCGATGCGCAGGAAGCGGGCGAAGGGCACGCCGGCATAGAGCGCCAGTGCCAGCAGGAGCCCGGTCGAGACGTCGAGGATCGGGGCGACGAACGACCAGATGAAGGTGTTGCGCACCGCGACCCAGAAGGTCTCGTCCTGCAGCAGCGCCTTGTAGTTGTCGAGCCCGACCGGAATGCGCTCCAGCCCCTCGATCGTGAAGAAGCTGTCATAGATCGTGCGGAAGGCGGGATAGGCGGTCAGCCCGACATAGATCGCGAGCGCCGGCACGAGGAAGACCAGCAGGACCGGGACACTCGCCCGCCGCGGGTCGGAAAAGCTGCGGGCGAGCGGCGCGCTCGTCGAACGCGCCGCCGCCTGGACATCCGTGCCGGCCATCTCCGCCATCGGCCTTGCGTCACTTCTTCAGGCAGGCTGCGTCCATCTTGTCGGCCGCATCGGCGACGCTGATGAGACCTGCCGGAAACGCGTTGTTCATCACCTGGGTGAAGGTCTCGGCGCATTTGGCGCGGTAGTGGAACAGCGGCGTGCCGAAGAAGTAGTCGACCCCCTGGTTGCGGGTCGTCAGCTCCTTGAAATAGGCCTCGCGCGGCGACTTGATCTTGGCCGGGTCGGATTTCAGCCCGGTCTGCAGCGAGACCTGCTCCATCCATTTGGTGCCGTTCTCGACGGTCGCCATCGATTTCAGCAGCGCGCCGGCGCAATCCTTGTTCTTGCTCTTCGAATAGATCACGTAGCTGCCGGCGACCGCGAGCGTCTTGCAGGTCGGACAGGCGCCCTTGTCCATGGCCGGGTACTGCATGATGCCGAGCGGGAAATCGGCCGGCATGCCGCCGCTCTCCGGCGGGGCGAAGGCGCGGCCGGTGAACCAGCTCGGATCGGGGAAGGTCAGCGCGCCCGGCTTCTGGTAGAAATAATAGTGCGACTCGCCGAGCTTCAGCGTGGCGAAGCTCTTCGGATAGGCGCCGGCGTCGACCAGCTCCTTGACCCAACCCATCACCTCGGCGACGCGCGGATCCTTGTAGGAGAGCTCGCCCTCCATCAGCTTGCCGTAATCGGCCTTGCCGAGCTTGCGCAGCAAGGCCTCATAGGTCAGCAGCGCGCCGGGGAAGGGCCGGTCGCCGACGCCCTGCGACACCGGGGTGATGCCGGCGGCGGCACCCTTCCTGACCAGATCAAGGAAGGCTCCTTGAGTCAGCTGCGCCGAAGCCGGGACATCGACGCCGACCTTCTTGACCAAATCCTTGTTGTAGTAGAGCTCGACCGTATAGGCCTCGACGGGCACGCCGTAGACCTTGCCCTTGGAGGTCCAGGCGGGTTTGGCCCAGTCCTCCAGACCCTTCAGGTCGATGAAGCCGTCGAGCGGCTCCAAAAAGCCGCCGGCGAGGAACTCCGGCTGGTCCGGCTCCATGTAGAAGATGTCGGGTGCCTGGCCGGTCCGCACGGCCGATTTGGCCTGAGTGTAGATGTCGGCCTTGGGGATGAAGCTGAGCTTCACCGAGCAGGCCTTGTTGGTCTCCTCGAACTCCTTCACCCGGGCCGAGACCCAGTCCTTCTTGGCCGGCTCGTCGGGCCAGTTCGACCACATCGTGATCTGTGTCTGCGCCTGCGCGCCACCCGCCAGGGCGGTCGCGAACAGGGCGGCGGTCAGGCATGTCCTCGCATTCATCGACGATCCCTCCGGAATGTTCTTTTATTGACCGCGAGATAGGCAGTGGCGGCAGACATTGTCAATAACATTGAATCAAGTCCACTATAATCCGGATCATGATCTACATAAAAGTCTCATTTGACCGGATATTATTGACAATACGAGGCTGCGCCCGCTAGCTCTGCACCGAGCCGGCGGCGACCGGCGGGGGAGGGACGACATGACCAGAGGGCTGCGCAAGGGCCTGACCAGCTATGGCGATGCGGGCTTCTCGCTGTTCCTGCGCAAGGCCTTCATCAAGGCCATGGGCTATTCCGACGACGCGCTCGACCGGCCGATCGTCGGCATCACCAACACCTACAGCGACTACAACCCCTGCCATGGCAATGCGCCGCAGCTGATCGAGGCGGCCAAGCGCGGCGTCATGCTGGCCGGCGCGATGCCGATGGTGTTCCCGACCATCTCGATCCATGAGAGCTTCGCCCACCCGACCTCGATGTTCCTGCGCAATCTCATGGCGATGGACACCGAGGAGATGATCCGGGCCCAGCCGATGGATGCCGTCATCGTCATAGGCGGCTGCGACAAGACCCTGCCGGCGCAGATCATGGCGGCGGCCAGCGTCGACCTGCCGACCGTGGTGATCCCGGTCGGGCCCATGGTGGTCGGCCACCACAAGGGCGAGGTGCTCGGCGCCTGCACCGATTGCCGCAGGCTCTGGGGCGCGCATCGCGCCGGCGAGATCGACGCCGCCGAGATCGAGGTCGTCAACGGCCGGCTCGCACCCTCGGTCGGCACCTGCATGGTGATGGGTACGGCCTCGACCATGGCCTGCATCACCGAGACGATGGGGCTGTCGCTGCCGATGAGCGCGACGATCCCCGCACCCCATGCCGAGCGCATCCGCCTCGCCGAGCTGAGCGGCAAGCGCGCCGCCGAACTCGCCGTCTCCGGCGCGCCGAAACCGAGCGAGCTGATGACGCCGGCCGCCTTCCGCAACGCGCAGGTCGTGATGCAGGCGATCGGCGGCTCGACCAACGGCCTGATCCATCTTACCGCCATGGCCAACCGCGTCGGAATAGCGATCGATCTCGAAGCCTTCGACAAGGTCGGCCGCGAGGTGCCCGTCCTGATCGACCTGAAGCCCTCCGGCGATCACTACATGGAGCATTTCCACCATGCCGGCGGTCTGCCCAAGCTGCTGCGCGAGCTCGGCGACCTGATCGACCTCGACGCCAAGACGGTCACCGGCGGCACGCTGCGCGACGTCGTCGCCGCGGCCGAGGAGGTGCCGGGCCAGACCGTGATCCGCACCGCCGCGACCGCGATCAAGCCGGTCGGTGCCATGGCGGTGCTGCGCGGCAACCTCGCGCCGCGCGGCGCGCTGATCAAGCATTCGGCGGCGACGCCGCGGCTGCTCGTCCATGAGGGCCGGGCGGTGGTGTTCGACTCGGTCGCCGACATGGCCGCGCGCATCGACGATCCCGATCTCGACGTCACCGCCGACGATATCCTGGTGCTGCGCAATGCCGGCCCGAAAGGCGCGCCGGGCATGCCGGAAGCCGGCTATCTGCCGATTCCGAAGAAGCTCGGGCGCCAGGGCGTCAAGGACATGGTCCGCATCTCGGACGCGAGGATGAGCGGCACCGCCTTCGGCACCATCGTGCTGCACGTCACGCCGGAATCGGCGGCCGGCGGCCCGCTCGCTCTGGTGCGCAGCGGCGACCGGATCAGGCTCGACGTCCCCGCCCGCCGCATCGACCTGCTCGTCGACGAGGCCGAGCTTGCGGCTCGCGCCGCCGCACTGCCGGCGCCAGTGCGGCCGGACTGGGCGGCGCGCGGCTATGCCCGCCTGTTCCATGACAGCGTCATGCAGGCCGACGAGGGCTGCGACTTCGACTTCATGCTGCCGCCGCGGCCGTGAGCCCGGGAGGCGCGCGACCGCAAGGCAGAAGCAGTCCGGCTGCGCGCTGATGATGCGCAGCCTGACGGCCATTGTCCTTGTCGTTTCGCTGCCGGCATGGTTTTTCGATCGTCGAATCGATCGGTGACGAGAGCCGATCGCAACGACAACGGCGCGCCGGCAGGCGGGGCCCTTACGGACTGAAGCCTTGAGCCCCGACGACCGAGACACTGCCGCGCCCTATGACCTCGCCGTCATCGGCGGCGGCATCAACGGCTGCGGCATCGCCCGCGACGCCGCCGGCCGCGGCGCCTCCGTCGTGCTGTTCGAGAAGGACGACCTCGCCAGCGCGACCTCGTCGGCCTCGACCAAGCTGATCCATGGCGGCTTGCGCTATCTCGAGCACTACGAGTTCAGGCTGGTGCGCGAGGCGCTGATGGAGCGCGAGGTGCTCTGGCGGCTGGCGCCGCACATCGTCTGGCCGCTGCGCTTCGTGCTGCCGCATCATGCCGGCCTGCGCCCCGCCTGGCTGCTGCGCCTCGGCCTCTTCCTCTACGACCATATCGGCGGGCGCAGGCTGCTGCCGCCGACCCGCACGCTCGATCTCAGGACCGACCCCGCCGGCGAGCCGCTCAAGGGCGAGGATGCGACGGCCTTCGAATATTCCGACTGCTGGGTCGAGGATTCGCGCCTCGTAGCGCTGAATGCCGCCGATGCCGCGATCCGCGGCGCCGCGATCCACACGCGCACCAAGGTCGTCTCGGCCGATCGGAGCGAAGGCCTCTGGCATGTCGTTGCGGAGGGCGAGACCGGCCCGGTTGTGGTCACGGCGAAGGCGCTGGTCAACGCCGCCGGCCCCTGGGTCGGCGAGGTGCTCGGCGGCGTCGTCCGCTCGAACACGAAGGCCGCGGTGCGCATGGTCCAGGGCAGCCACATCGTCGTGCCGAAGCTCTACGGCCACGACCAATGCTACATCTTCCAGAACGCCGACGGCCGGATCATCTTCGCCATCCCCTATGAGCGCGACTTCACCCTGATCGGCACGACCGACCGCGACTATCGCGGCGATCCCGGCGAGGCGAGGGCGACGGACGAGGAGATCGCCTATCTCTGCGCGGCCGCGAGCGAGTATTTCCGCGCGGCCGTGACGCCAGGCCAGGTGGTCTGGACCTATTCCGGCGTGCGCCCGCTCTACGACGACGGTGCCAGCAAGGCGCAGGAAGCGACGCGCGACTATGTCCTGACGCTCGATGCGCCGCAGGGCCAGGCGCCGCTGCTCTCGGTCTTCGGCGGCAAGATCACGACCTACCGCCGGCTCGCCGAATCGGCGCTGGAGAAACTCGGCCCGCATGCGCCCTGGGCGGCGCGCAGCCGCTGGACCGCGACCGGCACGCTGCCCGGCGGAGATTTTCCGGTCCGCGGTTTCGAGGCGCTGGTGTCCGACCTCGCATCGTCCCGCGCCTGGCTGCCGCGGGCGATGGCGACGCGGCTGGTGCGTGCCTATGGCACCAATGCGCGCGAGGTTCTGGGGTCCGCCACATCGCTGGCCGATCTCGGCCGGCACTTCGGCGCCGATCTCTACGAGGCCGAGATCGCCTATCTGATGCGGGCCGAATGGGCCAAGCGCGGCGCCGACGCGCTCTGGCGCCGCAGCAAGCTCGGCCTGCGCTTGAGCGCCGCCGAGCGCGAGGCACTCGACGCGTTCATGCTGTCGCGGCGTGCCGTCGGCTCGGCATAGGCCGGTCGCTGAGAGGCCTCTGCGAACTCCTCTCAGACCAGCAATGCGCCGATCGCGATGGTGATCAGCGTCAGCGGTGCGCCGATCCTGAAATAGGCCCAGAAGCCGATCTCGATGCCGTCCTGCGCGGCGCGCTGTGCCACGATCAGGTTCGCGACCGAGCCGAGCAGGGTGAAATTGCCGGCGAGCGTCGAGGCCATGGCGACGACGAGCCAGGCGCGCTGCGGCTCGGCCAGCGGCTGGACGAAGGGTTTCAGCACCAGCACCGCCGGCACGTTGCTGACGAGGTTCGAGAGCGCGGCGGTGACACCGCTCAGCACCCAGACATTGTCGAGATGCAGGCGGCCGGCGCCATTCACGACCTCGCGCGTCAGCACCGCATGTTCGAGCCCGGCCACGACGACGAAGAGCCCGGCGAACATCAGGAGCAGCTGGCCGTCGATCTCGGCATAGACCTTGGCCGGCTTGATCCGGCGCGTCAGCAGCAGCAGCGCGCCGACGACGATCGCGACCTTGGCGACGGGCTGCCCGAGGAAGAACAGCACCAGCATCGCAAGCGTGGCGAGGCTCGCCTTCGCCACGAGCCAGCCATGGTAGTGCGAGGCGAGGATCGTCTCGGGCAGGCGCTCCTTCGTCAGGAACTCGCGCGGGTTGAGCAGGACCATCAGGACGATCGTGATCAGCAGGCCGATCGCCGCGATCGGCGCCAGCGCAGCCGCGAAGCTGCCATAGGGGATTTGCGACAGGGTGCCGATGATCATGTTCTGCGGATTGCCGGTGATCGTCGCGGTCGAGCCGACATTCGACGACAGCGCGACTGCGATCAGATAGGGCACCGGATCGCGCTTCAGCGCGCGGGCGAGCGCGATCACGATCGGTGCCATCACCAGGCAGATCGCGTCGTTGACCAGGAAGGCCGAGAGCACGCCGGTCGTGACCACGATCGCTCCGAGCAGCACGGCCGGATGATGCGCCCGCCGCGCGCTCCAGCCGGTGACGAGCCGGAAGAAGCCGGAGAGCCTGAGACAGGCGACGACGATCATCATGCCGAGCAGCAGCGTGATCGTGTCGAGGTCGATCGCCCTGTAGGCCTCTTCGAGCGAGAGCACGCCGCAGCCGACCATCAGCGCCGCCCCGATCAGCGCCGCGCCCGTCCGGTCGACCCTGAGGCCGGGCAGCCGGCCGATGGCGATCGCGACATAGGTCGCGACGAAGATGGCGACGGCGAGGATGCGCGTCGTCTCGGGCGCGAAGGCGAAGCCCGGCATCAGGCGGTCGCGGCCGCTGCGGTTTGTGACGGCGGCGCCGAAACGTCGTCGGTCGGCGGCGCGTAGTCCTGCGTTTCCGGCATCATGGCGAGGTAGAGCGCGAAGCCGGCGCCCGCGATGGCGGCCAGCGTGAGGAAGGCGGCCGAATAGCTCGCCGAGACGATGATGACGCCGGCGAGCGTCGCCGACAAGGCTGCACCCAGCCCCTGCAGCGTCGCGACCGCGCCTTGAGCGACATTGTAGCGGCCGGTGCCGCGCGTCAGGTCGGCGACGACGACCGGGAACAGCGCGCCGAAGATGCCGGCGCCGACCCCGTCGAGCGCCTGCACCGCAACCAGCCAGAACGGGTTGTCGGAGACGACATAGAGCACGCCGCGCAGCGCAAGCACGCCGAAGGCGATCAGGAAGATCGGCTTGCGGCCCCATTTGTCGACCTGCGCGCCGACCATCAGCGCCATCGGCACCATCACGCATTGCGCCGCGACGATGCAGATCGCGATCAGCGAGGTCGCCTGCTCCTTGCCGACGGTCTTGGTCAGCAATTGCCCGACGGAGGGCAGCATCGCGGCATTGGAGAGATGGAACACGGCGCAAAGCAGGGCGAACAGCATCAGGTGACGGTTCTGGAGCAGCGTCTTCGCACCCGATGGTTTCTCGACGTGGTCGGCCTCGTGCGCGAGGCCGCGCGCCAGTTCGTCGTCGATCTCGCGCTTCGGCACCAGGAGCATCGCCCCGATCGAGAGGGCTGCCAGAACCGCCATCAGCCAGAACACCACGATCGGCCCGAACAGATAGGCCGTGGCGCCGGCGATCGCGGCCGAGGCGGCATTGCCGAGATGGTTGAAGGCCTCGTTCCGGCCGATCCGCCTGGCGAACAGTTTCGGCCCGACGATGCCGAGCGTGATCGCGGCCAGTGCTGGCGGGAAGATTGCCCCGGCGATGCCCGCGATCGATTGCGTCGCGGCGACGACATAGAAATTGCCGACGAAGGGGAGGGCGAGGCAGGACAGCGTCACCGCCAGCGCCCCGGCGATGACGATCGCCGGTTTCTGGTTGGTCCGGTCGATCAGCGCGCCGGCGGGCGTCTGCGCGACGAGGCCGACGATGCCGGCGATCGTCATGACGAGGCCCGTGGTCGCTTCGTTCCAGCCCTGGTCGGGGCCCCTGACCGCGATCAGGTAGATGGCGAGATACGGGCCGAGCCCGTCGCGGACATCGGCCAGGAAGAAATTGAGCGCGTCGAGGCCGAACAGCGCGCGCTTCGACGGGCCGCCTCGCGCCTCCGGGGACATCGTGGGCGATCCCGGGAGCGGCGGCATCGGCACATCCTCGCGCGGCGGTCGAGCTTCGGATATCCGCGGCCCGGGTCAACGGCCGCGTGCCGGTTCGGTTCCGACCGCTCGCATGATTCCCGCAATTGCCGGCCTCAGCCGAACATGTCGGCGGTGATCGCCTCGTACCAGGCGAGGTTCTCGGCCTGCGTCGCCTTGCGCAGCTCGTCGCTTTCGCCGGGCTTCGAGACGAAGCTCTCGGTTGCGGCGATCCGGCCGTCCTTCGGCTCGTAGACGCCGCCGACCTTGATCGCGTCGTCGGCGTCGACCAGCGACCAGCAGGTGTTGACGTAGCGCGCCGGGAAGGTCCGCGCGCCGGTGAGCTCGCCGCGGATCGTCATGGCCGCGACCTTGGCCTGGTTGTTGGCGGCGAAGGCCGATTTCGGCATGTCGCCGGCAATCGCCGCGTCGCCCAGCACGAAGACCGCCTGATCGACGGCCGAGCGCATCGAGGCCGCGTCGATCGCGCAATAGCCGCCGGCCGGCGCGAGCCCGGCCGAACGCGCGATCTCGCCTGCCATCTGCGCCGGGATGACGTTGACGAAGGCACAGTTCTCATAGGTCTCGAAGCCGGTGACCACCGTGCCGCGCGCCGGGTCGACCGATTTGATCCCGTCATGGACCTTCGGACCGAGCCATTCGATCATTCCGGGATAGCGCTTTTCCCAATCGGCCTGGAAGGCGGCCTGTTTCGAGAAGCTGTCCTTCGGATCGAGGATCAGGATCCTGGCCTTGGCGCGTCCCAGCGCATGGGCGAACATCGAGGCGCGCTCATAGGGGCCGGGCGGGCAGCGATAGGGGTTCGGCGGCGCGATCATCACGATCGTCGCGCCATCGGGCACGGCGTCGAGGCGCTGGCGGATCAGCTGCGTCTGGCGGCCGGGCTTCCAGCCATGCGGCATCGTCTCCTCGCTGCCTTGCGACCAGCCCGGCACCGAATCGTATTTCAGGTCGATGCCGGGCGCGACGACGAGGCGGTCATAGGGCAGGCGCTGCCCGCCGGCGAGCACGACCTCCTTGCGGTCGCGGTCGATCGCGGCGGCACGGTCGCGGGCGAGGGCGATGCCGTGGCTTTCCGCCAGCCTGTCGTAGCGATGCAGCAGCGCCTCGTAGCTCTTGAAGCCACCGATATAGAGATTGGAGTGGAAGCAGCTCTGATAAACCTCCTTCTCCTCGACCAGCGTCACGGCGAGCGCGCCGGCCCCGTCGCGGGCGAGGTATCTTGCCGCCGTCGCGCCGCCGGCGCCGCCGCCGATGACGACGACGCGCGGCTTCGCCTGGCCGAGTGCCGCGGGCGCGGCGAGGCCGAGCGTGCCCGTCGCGGCAAGCCCCGTGAGGATCGAACGGCGGTCGGGATGCATGGCGAAACCTCCGCCTTCGCTTATGCGCCGTCCTGGCCGCGGGAACATGGCGCCGGCGACCGATCTCACGGCGTTGTGTTCGGCCGGGTCAGTCCGCCGGCTTCAGCCCGGCATAGTGGCTCGCCAGCGCCGCGATCTCGTCGGTCGCGAGCCGGCCCGCGATGGCCTGCATCGCCGGATTGGCGCGGGTCCGGTCCCGGTAGGCGCCCATCAGCGCGACGAACTGGTCTTCGGGCATGCCGGCCAGCGCCGGGATGCCGCCAGGCCGCGAGGCTCCGGCCTGATGGCAGGCGGTGCAGGTGGCGGCGAGATAGGCGCCGAGCTCGCGATCGGCCGCGAGCGCAGGCGATAAGGGGGTCACGCAAAGGAGGACGAAAGCCAGACCCGGAGCAAGCCGGCAGCGGCCGGCTATGCGCAAGGCCGGAGCGAGGGTGGCGAGCCGGGGGGTTGGGCGCGTCGGGTTCATCGGATCGTCGCCGTTTTCGCACGACCGCACCAGTGCGGTCGAGAGGCCGGGCCGGTACTCGCGCCAGACGAAAAGGGCTCGGACGCTCTCGCATCCAAGCCCTTGAAACTGCTGGCTCCCGGAGCAGGATTCGAACCTGCGACCAATCGATTAACAGTCGATTGCTCTACCGCTGAGCTATCCGGGAACGGTGAGGGGCGTATAGCGATGCCTCCGCCGCGGCGCAACCCTTTTGCGACGCCGCGCGGGCAGGGCATGCGGATGTCGCAAAGCCGTCGCCTGATCGTGCCGCGCGGCTTGCGGCGCGCCGGGCTTATGGCTATACGGCCAGCCATCGGGACGCCGCGCCGGGCGCGGCCTGTCGGTGGCCTCGTGGCGGAGTGGTTACGCAGAGGACTGCAAATCCTTGCACCCCGGTTCGATTCCGGGCGAGGCCTCCATCCCGATCTTTCCACATTCATTCGATGCCGTGCCGCGGCGCGCTGGCTGACGCTGCGACGCGACGGCACGCGCATCCTGTATGTGAAAAGGCGCTTCTGCCGGCCCGACGCCGACAGAACGTCCAAGACAACCCCGACATCGTCGGTCTTGCTCCCGCCACCCCGGGCGACGCATGTTCGGAGCGTGCCGAGTGATCGATCCGGAAGGCCTTGTCTCGTGAGTGAACCCTGTGATCTCGGCGCCGTCGAAGCGCGCGCGCTGATCGGTGCCAAGAAGCTCTCCGCCCGCGAACTGCTCGAAAGCTGCATCCGCCGGATCGATGCGGTCGATCCCGCCGTCAACGCCATGGTCGCGCGCGACGACGAGCGGGCCCGCAAGGCGGCGGCCGCGGCCGACGAGGCGACGGCCGGCGGCGAGACGCTCGGCCCGTTGCACGGCCTGCCGATCGGCGTGAAGGATCTGGAGAATACCGCCGGCCTGCGCACCACCTATGGCAGCCCGCTCTTCGCCGATTTCGTTCCCGACGAGGACCAGCTCATCGTCGCGAAAGTCCGCGAGGCGGGCGCGATCGTGCTCGGCAAGACCAACACGCCGGAATGGGGCGCCGGCGCCAACACCCGCAACGCCGTCTATGGCGCGACCGGCAACCCGTTCGATCCGACGAGGAGCGCCGCCGGCTCGTCGGGCGGCTCGGGCGTCGTGCTGGCGACCGGCATGGTGCCGCTCGCCACCGGCTCCGATACGGGCGGCTCGCTGCGCAATCCCGCCGCCTACAATGGCATCGTCGGCTTCCGGCCCTCGCCCGGTCTGGTGCCGAGCGACAAGCGCCCGCTCGGCTGGAGCGCGCTCTCGGTGCTCGGCCCGATGGCCCGTAACGTGCCGGACCTGTGCCTGCTGCTCTCGACCATGGTCGGCGACGAGGCCTGCGATCCGCTTGCGACCACGATCCATGGCCGGCAGGTGCGCCGGCCGGAGGATTTCGCCCGGCCGCAACCGATCGACCTCTCTTCGCTCAAGGTCGCGGTCACGCCCGATTTCGGCTTCGCGCCGACCGAGCGCCACATCCGCGAGGTCTTCGCCGAGAAGGTCGGCGCCTTCGCCGCGCTCTTCGCCGGCGTCGAGGAGACGACGCCGGACTGCACCGGCGCCGACGAGACCTTCGAGGTGCTGCGCGCCGTCGCCTTCCTGGCCAGCGCCCATGAGCGCGTCCGCGACACGCCTCACCTCGTCGGCCCGAACGTGCGCGCCAATGTCGAGGAGGGGCTGCGCTATGGCGCGCTCGACATCACCCGCGCGCTGAAGCAGCAGACAGTGCTCTATAAGAACTGGCAGCGCTTCTTCGCGCGATACGACGTCATCCTGTCGCCGGCGGTGACGCTGAGCCCCAGGCCCTGGTCGGAGCTTTACCCCGCCGAGATCGACGGCACGCCGACGCGGACCTACTTTCACTGGCTCAGCCTCGCCTATGCGGTCACCAATGTCGGCCATCCGGCGATCTCGCTGCCGGTCGGGCGCGACCGGAACGGCATGCCCTTCGGCCTGCAGATCGTCGGCCCGCGCGGCGGCGACGCCAAGGTTCTGGCGGTCGCCGCGGCGCTGGAAGCCGCGCTCGCCGGCGATCCGCTGACCGCGCGCCCGCTGCCCGACATCGCGAAGCTGGCGGCGGCGCCGCCTTTGCGCGATGCTCCGGGTTTCCTCGGTTTCGACTGAGCCTGACCGACACCAGCAAGAGGGGACAGATCGATGAAACGGCGCACATTTCTCAAGGGCGCGACAGCGCTTGCCGCGACCTCGGGCCTGTCGGCGCTGCCGGCACAGGCCCAGAGCGCGACCGTCCTGAAATTCGCCCCGCAGGCCAATCTGACCGCGCTCGACCCGGTCTGGACCACCGCGACCGTCACCAGCAATCACGGCTACTATGTTTACGATACGCTCTATGGCTACGATCTCGGCGGCAAGCCGCAGCCGCAGATGGCCGAGAGCCACGCCATCTCCGCCGACGGCAAGGCTTGGACGATCACGCTGCGCGAGGGACTGGTCTTCCATGACGGTGCGCCGGTCAGGCCGGCCGACTGCATCCAGAGCCTGAAGCGCTGGTGCCAGCGCGACCCGTTCGGCCAGCTTCTGGCCAGGGTGGTCGAGGACATGGCGGCGCAGGGCGAGCGCGCCTTCCAGATCAGGCTGACGCGGCCCTTCCCGATGATGCTCGAAGTCTTCTCCAAGGCGGATTCGCCGCTCTTCATCATGCCCGAGCGTCTGGCCCTGACCGATTCAGCCAAGCAGATCACCGAGGTGGTCGGCTCCGGCCCCTATCGCTTCATTCCGGCTGAATACGTTTCCGGCAGCAAGGTCGCCTATGAGAAGTTCGATGCCTACAAGCCGCGCTCCGAGCCGGCGAGCCGCAATGCCGGCGGCAAGATCGCCAATTTCAAGCGCATCGAATGGCAGATCCTGCCCGATCCCGCGACGGCCGCGAATGCCCTGATCAAGGGCGAGATCGACTGGTGGGAGCGCCCGCTCAGCGACCTGCAGCCGATGCTGGCCAAGAGCCCCGACATCGTCCGCGAGGTCACCGACGAGGCCGGCCGCGCCGCGATCATGCGGCTGAACCATCTCCAGCCGCCGTTCAACAATCCGAAGGTCCGGGCGGCCGTGCGCATGGCGGTCAACCAGGAGGACTACATGCGCGCCGCCCAGGGCGACGACACCGCCAACTGGCAGACCAGTCGCAATCTGTGGTGGCGCGGCACGACCTACTACGACGGCGAGCAGGAAGACCTGATGCCGCAAAACCTCGCCAAGGCGAAAGCGGCCCTGAAGGAGTCCGGCTACAAGGGCGAGAAGGTCCTGATCATCAACCCGACCGACTTCCCCGACATCGGTCCGCTCGGCGACGTCACCTTCGAGCTGTTGAAGGACCTCGGCATGAACGTCGAGATGGCGGCGAGCGACTGGGGCACGGTGGTCCAGCGCCGCAGCAGCCGCGAGCCGGTCGAGAAGGGCGGCTGGAGCATCTTCCACACCACGGGCTCGACCGGCGGCTGGAGCAATCCGGCGCTGTCCTATCTCGTGCGCGGGCAGGGCACCAAGGGCTGGTTCGGCTGGTATGAGAGCGCGAAGGCCGAGGAGCTGGCGGAAGAGTGGCTTTACGCGCCCGACGAGGCCGGCCAGAAGAAGGCCGCCGCCGCGCTCGGCCGGCTCGCGCTCGAGGACTGCGCGGCGATACCGCTCGGCCGTTTCGTCATCCGCACCGCCTATCGTAAGAGCCTCTCCGGCATGCTGAAAGGCTCCTCGCCCTATCCCTGGGGGCTGAAGCGGGCCTAGAGCGTGCGGGGTTTTCGCGGAACCACCTCGTCATCCCGGGCAAGCCGCGCAGCGGCGCGGACCCGGGATCCATCGTAGGGCTCAGGCCCTCTACGATGGATCCCGGGTCGAGCTTCGCTCGCCCAGGATGACGGTGTGGTTCCGAGTAAAAACAGCATGCTCTAAGGCCGGGTTGAAGCGGCCAGGTGTGAATCAATCCGGCAAGAATTTGCCGCAAGCGCTTGACGAAGAACGGTATCTTGCGCGCCGCGAACTGCGTCGAGATTGCTTGTGTCGCACGGAAACACCGCGTCATCCCGGGTCGGCGCTTCGCTTGCCCGGGATGACGCATGCTCCCGAACCGACTGAGGACGCGTCACAGGAATTTCGTCACTGCCTTGAACTCGGCGAGCAACGCCCGCGAGTCTGAGGGGATGTGGCCGGCGGCCTCTTCCAGGCAATGGTCGATATGCTCCTGGATCAGGATCTTGCGGGCATTGGCGATAGCGCTTTCGACCGCCTGGAGCTGCTGGGCGATCTCCAGGCAGGAGCGCACGTCGGTCACCATCGCGATGGTCGAGCGCAGATGGCCTTCCGCCCGCCTGAGCCGGGTGATGATCTCGGGATGACGCTGGTGATGGATATGCTCATGCGCTTCGACCGGCATTTTCCGCTATCCTCCCTGGGAGGATGAGGCTAGCCTCGATCGATCGGGATTAGAAGCCTCGCCGAGGAGTGGAAGCGTGCTGCAACGGCTGGAGACGGTGGTCGATGCGCCGCATGGGCTCGCGCTCCAGCGGCTGCCGGACCATGCCGATGCCCGCCATGCCGAGGCACGCGCCTTCTGCCTCGCGACCATCGTTGAGACCTACGGTATCGGCTATCGCGCCGACTGGCATGCCGACCTCGATGCCCTGGCCCGCGGCGGCGACACCTCCTGGTATGGCCGCGGCCAGCGCGGCGCCTTCTGGATTCTCGCCGACGACACCGGCGCGGCCGTCGCCACCGCCGGCCTTTACCGCCTCGGGCTGAAGCCCGCCCTGGTGTCGGCCTTCGCCGCCCGTTACCGGGATCCGGACTGCGTCGCGCAGCTCGGCCGCGTCTACATCCGCCGCGACTGGCGCGGCCGCCGGATCGGCCGCTGGCTCGATGCGCTGGTGGCCGCCGAGGCCGCGCGGCTGGGCTACGAGACCCTCTATCTGCACGCCGATGCCGGGGCCGAGGCCACGCTCGGTTTCTGGCGCGGCCGCGGCTATGAGGAGATCGCGCGGTTCGGCGAGAGCGTGCATTTCGACAGGACCCTGTCGAGCGGAATCTGACCGGGCCGGCGCCGGCACCAGTCCGCGCGCCGCCCCCGAGGTCGGGAAGCGAGGTTCGGACGTCGTCATCCTCGGCCGTCGGCCTTAAGGGCGGGCACGGCGATGCGGCGTCCGGCCGGACTGACGGTTCAAGCCCATGACATCCTTCGCGGAGCTGCTCCAGCAAGGCGCCTCGAACGCCTGGTTCTTCATTCCGAGCGCGATCCTGCTCGGCGCGCTGCACGGCCTCGAACCCGGCCATTCCAAGACGATGATGGCGGCTTTCATCGTCGCGGTCCGCGGTACTGTTTCCCAGGCGGTCCTGCTCGGCCTCGCCGCGACGGTCTCGCACACGGCGGTCGTCTGGGGCGTCGCGCTCGCCGGCCTCTACCTGTTCCAGGGCGTCGAGGCGGGGGCGAGCGAGCCCTATTTCCAGCTCGTCTCGGCCGCGATCATCATCGCCATCGCCGCCTGGATGTTCGGGCAGACCTGGCGGGAGCGCCACCGTCACGCGCATCACCACGACGCGCATCACGGCCATGCGCATCATCATGCGCACGACCACGCCGGCCATCATCACGACCACGGCGATCACGATCACCACCACGCGCCCGTCGAACACTCCACGCACGACGCCCTCGATGCTCATGCGCGCTCGCATGCCGAGGAGATCGGCCGGCGCTTCTCCGGCCGCCCCGTCACGACCTGGCAGATCGTGCTGTTCGGGCTGACCGGCGGGCTCATTCCCTGCCCGGCGGCGATCACGGTGCTGCTGCTCTGCATCCAGCTCAAGGCGTTCTCGCTCGGCGCCGCGCTGGTGCTGTGCTTCTCGATCGGGCTCGCGCTGACGCTGGTCGCGGTCGGTGTCGTCGCCGCGATCGGCGTGCGCCAGGCGACGAGCCGGATGAGCTGGCTCGGCGAGGTCGCGGGCAGGGCGCCTTATGCCTCCAGCCTGCTGATCGTGCTGGTCGGGCTCTATACCGGCTACCAGGGCTGGACCACACTGCGGCACGGCCATTCGCATGCCGCCCCGGCCGCACCGACGCAGATGATGCCGAAAGCCGGCTGACGGCCTCCGCGTCAGGCCTCGGCCTTGCCGCTCGCCTCGTCGTCCCTGAAGAAGCCGAGCAGGCGCAGCGCGTTCAACGTGACGAGCACGGTCGCGCCGGTATCGGCCAGGATCGCGAGCCAGAGCCCGGTCGTGCCGGTGATCGTCGTCACCAGGAAGACGAGCTTCAGCCCGAGCGCGATCGCGATGTTCTGGCGGATATTCGCCATCGTGCCGCGCGCCAGCCGGATCAGCCGCGCGACGTCGCCGACGCGGCTCTTCAGCAGCGCCGCGTCGGCCGCCTCCAGCGCGACGTCGGTGCCCGAGCCCATGGCGATGCCGACATGCGCCGCAGCCAGCGCCGGCGCGTCGTTGATGCCGTCGCCGACCATCGCGACGCGGCCCGTCGCCGCCAGCGTCCGCACCGCATCGACCTTGCCTTCGGGCAGCATCTCGGCCTCGACCGCGATGCCGAGCTGGCCGCCGATCGCGGCGGCCGTGCGGGCATTGTCGCCGGTCAGCATGACGCTGCGCACGCCCATGGCCGACAGTTCGGCGATCGCCGCGCGCGCATCCGGCCGCGGTTCGTCGCGCAGCGCGATCAGCCCGGCGACCTCCGTACCGGCGAGCACGACGACGATGGTCTTGCCCTGGCCTTCGAGTCCGGCGATTCCGTCGAGCATCGCCGGCGAGAGCGTGGCCCGGCCTGCGGCGAAGCGTGCGGCGCCGACGAAGACGGCCGTCGTGCCGACGACGCCCTCCATGCCCTTGCCCGGCACGGCCCGGACCTCTTTCGCGGGGCGCATCGGGGCGCGGTCGTCGGCCGCGCGCTCGGCGATCGCCTGGGCCAGCGGATGGCTCGATTCGCGCTCGACCGCCGCGGCGAGCCCGAGCAGCGCGCGGGCGTCGCCGACCGCCGGCACGACGTCGGTGACGATCGGCCGGCCCCAGGTCAGCGTCCCGGTCTTGTCGAAGGCGACGCACGTCGTCCGCGCCAGCGCCTCGACGACGGCACCGCCCTTGACCAAGAGCCCGCGGCGGGCCGCCATCGACAGGCTGGACGCGATCGCCGCCGGCACCGAGATGACCAGTGCGCAGGGGCAGCCGATCAGCAGCAGCGACAGGCCGCGATAGATCCAGACGGTCCAGTCGCCGCCCGCCAGCAGCGGCGGCGCGACCGCGACCAGTACGGACAGGCCGACGATCGCGGGCATGTAGACCCGCGAGAACCGGTCGATGAAGCGCTCGGTCGGCGCCTTGGCGTCCTGCGCCTCCTCGACCAGCGTGACGATGCGCGCGATCGTGTTGTCCTGCGCCGCCTTCTCGACCCGGACCCTGAGCGCCGCCTCGAGATTGATCGAGCCGGCGTAGATCGCCGCACCCGGCTCCTTGCCCTTGGGCACGGATTCGCCGGTGATCGGCGATTCGTCGACGCCCGACAGCCCGTCGATCACCGTTCCGTCGGCCGGCACGCGGTCGCCGGGGCGGACCAGCACGATCTGTCCGATGCGGAGCGAGTCGGCCGGAACCTCGCGCAGCGCGCCGCGCTCGTCGAGCCAGGCGGTCTTCGGCACCAGCGCGGCCAGCGCCCGGATGCCGGAGCGCGCCTTCTCGGCCGCGACGCCCTCCAGCACCTCGCCGACCGCGAACAGGAAGACGACGACCGCAGCCTCCTCGGCCGCGCCGATGAAGAGCGCGCCGGTCGCGGCGATGGTCATCAGCATCTCGATGGTGAAGGGCGCGCCCGCCAGCGCGGCCATCGCCGCGCGCCTGGCGATCGGCGCCGCCGCCAGCATCGTCGCCGCGATGAAGATCCAGGCTGAGGCCGCAGGCAGGACGAGGCCGGCGAGCCAGGCCGCACCGAGCAGCAGCCCGGCCAGCATCGCGATGCGGCCCTTTGCACCCTGCCACCAGACTTTCGGCTCGTCGGCCGCGGCTCTGGCCGGCGCCGCGCCGGCTGCCGGCGTCAGCAGCGTCGGGGCGTAACCGAGGCTCGCGATCCGGGCGTCGATCGTCGCGGGCGTCGTCTCGCCTGACGCAAGCCGCAGCGACAGGGTCTCGGTCGCGACCGAAACGCGCAATTCCTCGACGCCGGGCAACCGCTCCAGCGCGGTCCTGATCGTGCCGGCGCAACTGCCGCAATCCATGCCGCCGACCTTCCAGGACAGGGTTTGCGAGGGCAGGTCCGGTTTCAGGGTTTCGGCGGCGGACGACATGAGGTTCTCCCGATCGACGGCGCGACCTTAATTCCTCTAGCGACTAGAGCATCAAGGGCCGAAATCGTGCGGGACGAAGTTTTTTGCCTGCGCCGCCGTTCCGCCCGCTGACGGTACTCGCCAGTCATGTCGCGAGGTCGCGGAACAATTGGCGCGCCAGTTCAGCCCGTATTTTATGCTCTGTTGGCCGATTCACTGCAGCGTCTCGCAGGCGGGAGCGAGAAGCCTCCGGAAATATCGCGGCGCTTTGCATCCGCTGATGCCGCTCGCTAGTATTCGCTCATGACTGTTCCAAACGAGGACAGGGCGAACCAGTCCAGGGATTGCTTCTCATGTTGAGAGGGACCGAACATATTCAGATCTGGGAAATCATATCGTCTCCGGCCGGGCATGCTGCACTGCAATACGCTGCCGAGAACGGCAGCCCGCCGCTCGAATCTCTGATCGGATTGATCGAGGAATGGTGGGGCCCTTGGCTCGACGACGATCGCGACGAGCATGTCGGGCAGCTGCACCGCATGGTCTCGCGCCTCATGGTCGCGGATGGCTGGGAGGAGGCCGGCCTGCGGCCGATCCGCCATGGCCGCGTCGTCACCGAGGCGATGAGCTATCGCAAGGCGGTCTGCGGCACGCTGCAATAGGGCCCGCAGCGGAGGCCGGCCGCGTTCAGGCGAAGACGGCTGCGCCGTCGTCGACCAGCCGGTGGATCATGCCGATCTGGCGATCGAGGCAGGCGTCGCGCTCGAAGCTCCGCAGCACCGTCTCGCGGGCGTTCGTGCGCATTTGAGCGAACATGTCGGGCCTGTCGAGCGCCGCGAGAACGCGCTGCGCCAGCGCCGCCTCGTCGAAGAAGGGCGCGGTCAGCCCGTTGACGCCGTCGCTGACGACCTCCTGCACCGGCGCCGTCGCCGAGGCGACGATCAGGCTCTGGCAGGCCATCGCCTCGAGCAGCGACCAGGACAGCACGAACGGCACGGTCAGATAGACATGCGCGGCCGAGACCTGGAAGAGCCGGACCAGTTGCTCATGCGCCAGCCACGGGATATGCGTCACGCGGCCGCCAAGCCCGGTCTCCGCGATCATCGCCTCGCGCCAGCTGCGGCCGTCGCCGCGCGGCCTGCCATAGCCCGGGCCGTCGCCGCCGACGGCGACGAAGACGGCATCCGGCCGCCTCCGCGCGACATGGGCCGCCATCCGCATGAACTGCGGATAGCCGCGATAGGGATCGAGATCGCGCGCGGCATAGGTCACGACCGGGTCGCCCGGGCGCAGGACCGTGCCGTCCGGAAGCACGAAGACGGCCCCCGGATCGGGCCGGCAGCGCCGCGTGTCGATGCCGTCATGGCAGATCTCGATGCGCGGCCGCAGCGCCTCGGGATATTGCCGTCGCTGCCAGCGCGTCGGCGTATAGGCGGCGTCGAGCCCCTCCAGCGTCACCAGCTGGGCGGCGTTGCGCATGCGCACGCGCCGGCGTTCGGCCTCGTCGATCGGCGCCCCGGCGCCGAAATCGAGGTCCGATCCGCTACCCTGGTAGAAATACTCGCAATAGCCGATAGCCGGCACGTCGGGCAGGGCGTCCTTGGCGAAGAGCAGCCCGCCCCAGCCGACATGGCCGAGGATCGCGTCTGGCGGATCGGACTGGCGCAGCCGCGCGAGTTCCGCGGCCACAGCCTCGCCGGTCCGGACATGGTATTCGGTCGCGGCCAGCGTCGCGCTCGCCGTCGCCGCCGCCCCGGTCGAATAGAGGATCTGCCGCAGGCCGGCCTGCGCCTGCTCGGCCCGCTCGGTGATCAGGGTGACCTCGGCGCCCTCAGTCAGCAGGCGCCCGATCAGATGAGCGAACTGGCCAGATCCTGAGCGGTGAACCAGTACGACGTGCATGACGCGACGACGACCCCTCCATAGCGCAAGGAATCGCTCCACCACTGTTCCAGTCGGCGCAGCGTATCGTGAGTGGTCTGAAACTCGCTCTCGATGTTGAGATCCGGTCCCGGCCCGAACTGGCTGGTCTCGTCGAGCAGCTTCAACCGCTCGCACAGCAGCTGGCCCTTTGGCGCGAGCGAGATGCGGGCGAGCCGCCGGTCACGCGGCGAGGCGCCGCGATCGAGATAGCCGCTCTCGACCAGCTGCTTGAGATTGTAGGAGGCGTTCGACCCGGCATAGTGGCCGCGGTCGAGCAGGTCGCGCACCGCGATCTCGCCCGGCCCGATCGTCAGCAGCACCATCACCTGCGACGGCGAGATGTCGTCGACGCCGAGCTTGGCGAGCTCGAGCCTGAGATAATCGAGGAAGCGCCGGCTGACCCGTTCGATCAGCCGCGCCAGATCGAGCTGCGAGACCGGGATGCGGGCGCCGCTGGGCTCGATCTCCTCGCGCATGGCCGGTTCCCGGCGCGGTCCGTTGAAGATGCTGCCTATGAAATGCTCGCCGCTTTGCAGTTTTGAATGCATTCGCCCTCCGCCTGATTTCGAATTGGGCATTCCGCCTCTGAAAATACCCTTTGGACGCCAAATAGCCTATACGCAAAGCACATGCCACACAGGATCTCACAAATATAAGATTTTATCAAACCGAAGATAGTCATGAACTGTTTCAAAATTCAAAATATCTCGGATTTTCGCCTTAATTTTACGTGCTTACGAATAAATATGGTCATCTATGCTGTCATAATAAGGTCAAGACTCGCGTGACAATGCTGTTTGTTGTATCGACTATCTAAGGCGTCCAGCGCCCCCGTCGTCAATCGGCCGCGGTGATTTTCTCCGGAGATGCGAATGAAGGCTGCGAGCCCGGCGTCCGACGTCCTGATCCGGGACCTGCAGCGCTCTTTCGTCGGCGGCCTGTCCTATGCCGCCTTCCTCAGTTTCTGCGTCAACATCCTGCTGCTGACCGTGCCGCTGTTCATGCTGCAGGTCCAGGACCGGGTCATCGTCAGCCGCAGCTTCGACACGCTGACCATGCTGCTCGTGATCGCGGCCGGCGCGCTCGCGCTTTACGGCACGGTCGAATTCATCCGCTCGCTGACCTTCCAGACCATGGCGAGCATTTTCGCGCGGCGGCTCAATCTGCCGGCGCTTCAGGCCGCGGTCACGACCTCGCTCGAGCAGGGTTCGGCCCAGGCGACGCAGGCGATCCGCGACCTCAACGACATCCGCTATTTCATCGCCAGCTCCGCGATCGCGACGCCGCTGGAAGCCGCCTGGTCGCCGATCTTCCTCGCGGTGCTGTTCGCCTTCCACCCGATCTACGGGCTCGTCGGCGTCATCTCCCTGATCATCCTGCTGGTGCTCGGCGTGCTCTCCGACGTGCTGACGCGGCGGGTGCTGAAGGAAGCCAATGAGGAGGGCGTCGCCAGCATCAACGAGGTCGGCGCCAGCCTGCGCCATGCCGAGACGATCGAGGCCATGGGCATGCTGCCGGCACTGGCGAAGCGCTGGCGCGGCCAGCAGCTGGCGATGATCGAGCATCTCGATCTCGGCACCAGGCGCGGCAAGTTCATCGCCGCGCTGACGCGCTCGTCGCGCATGACGATGCAGCTCGCGATCTACGCCACCGGCGCCGTGCTGATCATCCGCAACGAGGTCACCGTCGGAACGCTGATGGCGGCGAGCATCCTGCTCGGCCGCCTGCTCGCGCCGTTCGATTCGATGATCTCCGACTGGCGCCAATGGGTGCTGGCCGCCGCCGCCTGGAAGCGCGTGCGCGATCTCTTGCAGTCGCGTGCCTCGCAGCGCCAGAGCGTGCCGACGCCGGCGACGCAGGGCGATCTCGTGATCGACCGCGTCGTCTTCGCGCCGCAGGGCGCCGAGCAGACGGTGATCAAGAGCGTCTCCTTCGGCCTGTCGCCGGGCGAGGTGCTCGGCATCGTCGGCCCGTCGGGCGCCGGCAAGTCGACGCTGGCGCGGCTCCTCGTCGGCGTGCTCAAGCCCAATGTCGGCGGCGTCTATCTCGACGGGCACAACGTCTATCTCTGGGAGCGCGGCTCCTTCGGCGACATGGTCGGCTACCTGCCGCAATCGGTCTCGCTGCTGAACGGCACCATCGCCGAGAACATCGCGCGCATGCGCCGGCCCGATCCGCACGCGATCCTGGAGGCGGCGCGCATCGCCGGCGTCCACGAGCTGATCGGCCGCATGCCGCTCGGCTACGACACCAACGTCGCCGACGGCGACTTCAAGCTCTCCGGCGGCCAGCGCCAGCGCATCGGCCTGGCGCGCGCGCTCTACGGCTCGCCTCGCCTGATCGTGCTCGACGAGCCCAACGCCAATCTCGATGCCGAGGGCGAGCAGAGCCTGATCCGTGCCGTCAACGCGGCGCGCGAGAGCGGCGCCATCGTGGTGCTGATCGCGCACCGGCCGTCGGTGATGCAGGTCGTCGACAAGATCCTGGTGCTGCGCGAGGGCCGGATCAGCCAGTTCGGCCCGCGCTCGGCCATCGCCGGCATGATCACGCCCGGCGGCCTGGTCGAGATCGAGCCGGCCAAAGAAGCGGTCAGGGAAGCCGGCAGGGCAGGGCCGGCCCCGATCCGCGAGGTGGCGCGATGAGCGGCCTGCCCCTGATCAATCGCCCGCAGCGTGAACTCGCGACGACCCCGGCCGAGCCGGAGGACGACGAGCGCGTGCCGTCGCTGCGCAACCTGATGCTGGCCGGCATCGCCGCGATCGGCGTCGGCTTCGGCGGCTTCGGGGCCTGGGCGGTCAGCGCCAGCCTCGACAATGCCGCGGTCGCCACCGGCACGGTCATCGTCGACAGCAAGCGCAAGACGGTCAGCCATCTCGAAGGCGGCATCCTGAAGAGCCTGGTCAAGCTGGAGGGCGAGCGGGTCGTCAAGGACGAGCCTTTGCTGCGTCTGGAGGATGCGCGCGCGCGGGCGGAGCTTCAGCAGCTCCTCGGCAAGCGCATCGGCCTCGAGGCCAAGCTCGCCCGGCTCAGGGCCGAACAGGGCGACGCCGCGGAGGTCGTCTTTCCGGATGGCATCGACCGCGATCCGAGCCCGATCGCCCGCGAGGTGGTGGCGGCGGAGCGCGCGCTCTTCAGATCGCGGGCGCAGGTCTATGACGGCAAGGTCCGCATCCAGCAGCGCGTGATCGAGCAGCATCAGGCCGAGGCCGAGGCGCTGCAGGCGCAGATCGAGGCGACGCGCATCCAACGCACGCTGATCGATGCCGAGACCAAGATGGTCGCCGAGCTCTACGACAAGCGCTACGCCAAGCGCACCCAGCTCGTCGATCTCCAGACCCGGCAGAGCGAATTGACCGGGCGCGGCGGCGAGATCGCGGCGCGCAAGGCCAAGGCCGAGCAGGCGGTCGCCGGCGCCAATCTCGAAATCCTCTCGATCGGCCTCGAACGCCAGAACGAGATCGCCAAGGACCTGCAGGATTCGCAGCTCATGCTGTCGGAGGTGGTCGAGCGCATCGTCCAGGCCAAGGACGTGCTGCGCCGCCTCGTCGTGGTCGCGCCGCAGGAGGGCATCGTCGCCAATATCAGGATGCGGACCGCCGGCAGCGTCATCGCCGCCGGCGAGGCGATCCTCGACATCGTGCCGGAGAACGAGCCGCTGATCGTCGAGGCCAAGGTCGATCCGCGCGACATCGACGCCGTCCACATGGGTGCCGAGACGCGCATCCGGTTGACCGCCTTCAACACGCGGCTGCTGCCGCCGCTGCTGGCCAAGGTGACCTATGTCGCCGCGGACCAGCTCGTCGACGAGAAGACGGGCGTCGCCTACTTCATCGTCCGCGCCCAGATCCTGCCGGAGAGCCTGACCGAGAGAAAAATCGCGCTCCATGCCGGCATGGCGGCGGAGGTGCTGATCGTCAACGGCTCGCGCCGTGCGATCGACTATCTGCTGGCGCCGTTCAAGGACAGCTTCAACCGCGCCTTCCGCGAGGACTGAAAAAACGTTTCTGATCAATAGTTTGTGCCGATATGGCCGGCATGTCCGAATGAACTTGAAGCAACATAGTCGGAGATATATTTCGAATATGGAAGTTGTTAAGCGCCTATATTGAAGTCTTATCTTCTGATAATAAGATTAAATTCTGTTACATCGCAAAATAGTCACAATAAAACGCTTGCTGCACTGCATATATTGGCTAAGGTTCACGGGTCGAGCGACGGCGCAGCGATCTGCCCGCCGTCGGAACGGCGCCGGTTTCCAGCATCTCCGCGGTCCCGTTCCGTGGTCCTGGCGGCGCTTTCAGATCGCCGAGGAGGTGACATGGCCACGATCGAAGGAAGTGCATTCGACGATTTTCTGATTGGCAGCCGGTTCAGTGACGTCATTCACGCCGGCGCCGGGGACGACATCGTGCATGGCGGAGACCAGGTCGATTCCCTGTTCGGCGAACAGGGCGACGATCTGCTCTACGGCGACGGCGGCAACGATTTCGTATCGGGCGGCACGGGCGACGACATCCTGTTCGGCGGCCTCGGTGACGACGTGCTGTCGGGCGACGACGGCAACGACTTCATCTTCGGCGGCGAGGGCAACGACATCCTGACCGGCGGCCTGGGCAACGACATCCTGCGCGGCAATGCCGGCGACGACGTGCTTCAGGGCGGCGCCGGCGACGACATCCTGCAGGGCGGCACGGGCGACGACATCCTCCAGGGTGGCGCCGGCGACGACGTCCTCCAGGGCGGCGATGGCAGCGACGTGCTGGTCGGCGGTGCCGGCGACGACGTCCTCCAGGGCGGTGCCGGCGACGACCTGCTGTTCGGCGGTGCCGGCGACGACGTCATGTCGGGCGGCGGCGGCAGCGACGTCTTCGTCTTCAACGGCGGCGGCGGCAACGACCTCGTGCTCGATTTCGAGGCCGGCTCCGACATCCTGCAGATCGCCTCCGACATCAACGGCACGGGCGTGGTCTCGGCCGACGACGTGGCGGCGCGCGCCACGACGGTCGGCGGCAACGCCGTCATCGATCTCGGCAACGGCGACACGCTGACGCTGGTCGGCGTGACGGCGGAAGACATCCAGAGCGACCCGAACTCCTACTTCTCGGTCGCCTGACGCGCCTGGCGACGCCGGCCGCGACCGGCCGGCGTCGCTTTCCCGATCAGTCGGATGCCGCTTCATGCTCACGCTCGCGCCCGCGCCCGTCGCGGACACCGCATCGACCCATCTCGACCTGTTCCGGCTCGGCGGCTCGGTCTTCCTGCTGTGCTGGACGCTCGACGCGCCGTCCGCCGCGGGCCGGCCGGCGATCACGCTGGCGAGCCGGGGGCGGCGCCTGCCCTCGGCCTCGGTGACGCTGCAATTGGCCGATGGCCGCGAGCGCATGGCGGTCGCGTTCCGCTATGGCGGGCATGACGGCGTCGTCGCGAATCTCAGCCATCGCCATGCCGCCGACGCGGTCACGGCGGGCTTCGATCCGGCGGTGATCCACGCCATGGCCGAGCCGGCCGAGATCCTGCGCGACCTCGCGCCGAAATCGCGCCTGGCCCTGGCCAATGCGCTGGTCGGCGCCTGGCCGACGCTGTTCGGCCTGACCACGACGACGGCCTATCTCTCCTTCCTCCGGCAGTTCCTGCTCGCCCTGTCGCCGAAGCCGGTTCCGGCCGTCCCGGTCGCCACGCTGGTCGAGGGCAAGGTGCTGCTGGAGACGGTGCTGCCCGGCGCGCATGGCACGGTCCGCGCCGCCCATCGCATCGACGGTGCCGGCCTGAGCCGTCTGGCCTGCCGCCCGCGGCTCGGCCCGCCCGATCGCGCCGGCCGCCGCCAGCTCCATCTCGTCGTCGACGACGCGCCGGTGCGCGGCTCCGCCGTCCTCGTGCTGCAGACCGAATCCGGGCTCGTCGTCCGCGCGCTGCAGGCGCGCCAGCCGACGCCCTCGCTCGGCCGCTGGTGGGCGAGCAAGGCGAGCGCCCGCGACGGCTTGCGCAACTGGCTGGTCGAGCAGCTCGCCGGGCTCTCCGAACAGGGTCGCCAGCTCGCGATCGAGATGCAGCGGCGGCTGCCGCTCGCGGTGCAGAACGTCCGCCGCAACGACGACCTGCCTTCGGCCGAGCTCGATCTGGCGCTCTGCAACGAGGCCGGCCTGCTGCTCGGCGGCTGGTATCGCGACCCCGACAATCTGCTGGAGCAAGTGCTGCTCCACCGCAGCGACGCCGCGCCCCTGTCGATCCTCGGTCAGATCGAGCGGTTCCCGGCCATGCTCGCCGTCGGCAGCGGCCCCGAAAAGCGGCCGGCGACCGGCTTTGCCGGCCTCGTCCCGGGCTTTGCCGCGGGCGCGCCCGTGCTGCAGCCGCGCTGCGAGCTGCGGCTGAAATCCGGCACCTCGCTCTTCCTGCGTCCGCCGGTCCAGCCGGCCGATGTCGCCACGATCCGGGCGCGCGCGCTCGCCGCCATCCCGCCGCAGCATCTCACCGCGACGATGCTGGAGCGCACGCTCGCGCCGGTGCTGGCCGCCTGCCAAGGCGAGCTGCGCGACAGCTTGCCCGAGCCTGCCGTGAAGACGTTGGGCCAACCCTTGCCGTGCCCGCTGGTCTCGGTCGTGGTGCCGCTCTACCGGGTCTACGAGTTCCTGCGCGTGCAGGTCGCGGCCTTCGCCGGGGACGGCTGGTTCGCCGCCAATGCCGAGCTGATCTATGTGCTCGACTCGCCCGAGCACGAAGCCGAGGTCGCCCATCTGCTCGGCGGCCTGCATCTCGCCTACGGCCTGCCGCTGCGGCTGGCGGTGATGGGGCGCAATGGCGGTTTCTCCGCCGCCTGCAATGCCGGCGCGCGCCTCGCGCGCGGCGAGACGCTGGCGCTGGTCAATTCTGACGTCATTCCGGCCGGCGAGGGCTGGCTGCCGGCCCTGATCCGCCGGCTCGACCGGCGCGGCCGCATCGGCGCGGTCGGCCCCAAGCTGCTCTACGACGACGGCTCGCTCCAGCATGCCGGGCTGTTTTTTCAGCGCGACACCAGGGGCGTCTGGCTGAACCACCATTATTTCAAGGGCATGCCGGGCGGCTACGGCCCGGCCAATGTCGAGCGCCCGGTGCCGGGCGTCACCGGCGCCTGCATCCTGCTGAGCCGGAGCCTGTTCCTGGAGATCGGCGGCTTCGACGACGGCTATGTCATCGGCGACTACGAGGACAGCGACCTCTGCCTCAAGATCCGGCGTGCCGGCCTCGGCATTCTCTATGTGCCCGGCGTCGCGCTCTACCATCTCGAACGCCAGTCGATCTCGAAGAGCGCCGACTACACCCGCGGCGTCGCCTCGCAGCACAATGCCTGGCTCCAGACCCGGCGCTGGGACGTCCATATCGAGCGGCTGATGGCCGAGATGGATTCTGCCGGGCTGACGCCCCCGGTCCGCGAACCCGAGATCCTTCCCCGTGCCAACCTCCGGAGGGCGACCGCTGCATGACGGCGACCTTGGCTTTGCGACAGACCGTATCCGCGCCTGCACCGGCCCCGGACATCTCCGGCCCGGAGCTCGACTGGCTGATGGCCGCGGTCCAGCGCAACCGCTTCCTGCCGCACCCCCCGGCCGACGGCATCTTCGTCGGTGACGGCGACTATCGCGCCATCGGGGCGGAGTTCCTCGGCCATTTCGTCAGGCTCGGCCGGCTCGCGCCGCATGAGCGCGTCTTCGACGTCGGCTGCGGCATCGGCCGGATGGCGATCCCGCTCACCCAGTATCTCGATCCCGAGCGCGGCAGCTATGACGGCGTCGATCCGGTGATGGACGGCATCCTCTGGTGCGCGCAGGAGATCACGCCGGCCTATCCGCGGTTCCGCTTCCAGCGGCTCGACATCGCCCATCCGCTCTACAACCCGCAAGGGTCGCTGCCGGGCACCGAGGTCAGGTTCGGCTTTCCCGACGGCAGCTTCGATTTCGTCACCATGGTCTCGGTCGCGACGCATCTGCCGCCGGACGAGATCGCGGTCTATGTCGCGGAGGCCGCGCGCCTGCTGGCGCCGGGTGGCCGGCTCTTCCTCACCGCCTTCGCCATCGACGGGCGCGCCACCGGCCAGGAACGGCTGCGCTTCAAGCGCTGGCGCGAGGGCCCCGGCTGGTACGCCATCGAGGAGGCGCCGCTGGCCGCCGCGGGGATCGAGGCCGGCTTCCTGCTCGAAGCGGCTGCGGATGCCGGGCTCAGGGTCGAGGCGCTGAGCCCCGGCCACTGGCGCGGCATCAGCGCGGCGCATTACCAGGACCTGCTGCTGGCGGTGAAGCCGGAGCGCGGCCGATGACGCGCCGCATCCTCGTCGTCGCCCACAACCATCCCGACCTGCATCCGGGCGGGACCGAGATCTTCGCGCATGATCTCGCCGGCGCCTATCGCGGGCAGGGCTGCGAGGTGCTGTTCCTCGGCGCGACCAACGCGATCCATCGCCAGCCGCATCCCGGCACCGCCCTGCAGGCGACCGGCGAGGACGGCGACATCCTGCTCTGGAGCGGCCATTTCGACCGCTTCCACCTCAGCCAGATCGATCATTACGGCACCTTGCAGGATCTCGCGACGCTGCTGCGCGAATTCCGGCCCGACGTGATCCACATCCACCATCTCGTGCTGATCGGGGCCGAGTTCCTGACGCTGGCGCGCCGGCTGCTGCCCGATGCCGCGATCGTCATGACGCTGCACGACTACTACCCGATCTGCCACCATGACGGGCTGATGCTGCGGCCGACCGACCGGCAGCGCTGCAACGGCGCCTCGCCCGCCGCCTGCCATGGCTGCTTCCCCGAGATCGGCTCGGACCGCTTCCTGCTGCGCGAGCGCTTTCTCAAGACGCATCTGGCGGCGGTCGACGCCTTCGTCTCGCCGAGCCGCTTCCTCGCCAGGCGCTATCGCGACTGGGGCCTGCCGGCCGAGCGGATCGAGGTCATCGCCAATGCCAGGCCGGCGCGCGAGCCGGCGCCGCATCGCGAGACGGAGGGGCGTCGCGCCGTCTTCGGCTATTTCGGCAACCTCAACCCATGGAAGGGCGTGCTGCCGCTGATCCAGGCGGCACGCGCTCTGAAGACGTCTGGCGTCGACTTCGAATTGCGCATCCACGGCGGCGCGCCGTTCCAGGCCGAGGCCTTCACCACGGCGCTCGCCCAGGCGCTGGCGCAGGCCGGCACCGTGGTGACCGCCTGCGGTCCCTATGCCCGCGAGGAGGTGCCCGCGCTGATGGCGGCCGTCGACTGGGCCGTGGTGCCGTCGGTCTGGTGGGAGAACGCCCCGCTCGTCATCCAGGAGGCGTTCCAGCATCGCCGGCCGGTGATCGCGAGCGGCATCGGCGGCATGGCCGAAATGGTCCACGACGGCATCGATGGCCTCCATGTCCGGCCGGGCGACGTCGCCGATCTCGCCCGCACCCTGCGCCGCGCCTGCGAGGAAGAGGGGCTCTGGCAGCGCCTCGTCGACGGCATCCGGCCGCAGCCGTCGCTGGCCGATTGCGCGGCCACGCATCTCGCTCTGTTCGAGCGGCTCAGGCTCGCGGTGGCGGCATGACGAGCGCATCGAACCAGGACGATATCCGCCTGCCCAACGTCACGCCGGCACGGCTGAACGGGCGTGTCGACGCGCTCGACGGCAACCGGCTGCATGGCTGGATCTGGGACGAGGCCCGCCCCGAGGAAAGGCTGATCGTCAGGCTGCTGCAGGATGGCAAGGCGATCCTCGAGGTCACCGCCGACCAGAGCCGCATCGACCTGCGCCGCAACGGCATCGGCGACGGCCGGCACGCGTTCTCAATGGAGCTCGAAGATGCCGTGGCCGACGCGCGGGGCGAACTCGCCGTCGTCGGCGTATCGCCGAGCACCGGCGTCTCGCTGGAACTGCGCCTGCCGCCGCGGGCCGAACTCGCGGCCGAGGCCGCGATCGCCGTGCCGCTGGCGCGCTTCTTCGACCGCGTCGAGGCGCTGATCGCGCTCAACCGGCGCCAGCAGCTCGCACAGAAGGAACTCGGCGAAAAGCTCGACGCCATCGCCGCGCGGCTCGACGACGGCCGCGCTCCGGCCGCAAAGCCCGAGGCCGCGGCGAAGCAGGAGAGCGAGATCGCGCAGCGCCTCGCCGAGCTCGACGTCTTCCAGCTGCGGTTCGATTCGACGCTGCGCGGCTTCGACGAACGCCTGCTCGCGATCCGCAAGGAGGCGCGCAACCCGCTGCGGCAGGTCACCGTCATCCTCGGTTTCCTCTCCGGGCTCGCGGCGGTTTTGTCCTTCGCCACGCTCGCCGCGACGCTGATCGACAGGTGACGCCATGGCCCAGATCACGATGAGCCCGGTCAGGACGAGTCAGGTGGCGGCGGGTCAGCTTTCGGCGGGTCATGCCTCCGCGCCCGGTCAGGTCGTGGCCGCTCATGCCGCGGTCGCTCATGCCGTCCTGCCCGAGACGGTCCGGGCCGGCCCGGCGCCGACCGTGCCGTGGACGCCGCTCGGCGAGAACGCCATCCTCGTGATGAGCGCCTGCGACGCGCTGCCGGCCAAGGTGCCGGTCGCGGTCGACGGCAGCCCGCGCAGCAAGGTCGAGACCATGGCGCTGACCTGGCGCCGGCCGCAGGCCGAGCCGGCGGCGGGCGTCGGCTTCTTGTGCCTCGCCCCGGCGCCGCCGGTCGAGCGACCGGGGGCGGGCGCGATCCTGATCGGACGCCCCGGCCGGCCGCTTCGGCTCAATCTGGCGCCGAAGCCGCTGCCGCTGCAGAGCTTCCTGTCGGGTCTGGCGGAGGAGGCCGGGCAGGCCTTCCCGACCGTGGTCGACGGCCTGCTCGAAGTGCTGCTCGCCGGCAAGAGCAATCCACGGCGCCTGCGCGCCGTCGGCATGCTGCTGCAGTCGGTCGCCAAGCCCGGCGGCTTCGTCGAGGTGATGGGCGCCTTCGACGAGGGCATCTTCCTGCAGGGCTGGACCTCGAACTTCGCGGCCGGCCGCACCGCGATGCTGATCGCCCATGGCGGGCTCTCGCCGGCGGCGCTCGAGGCCGCGACCTTCGAGCGCGACGATCTCGGCGACGGCGCGCGCGGCTTCTTCGGCCTGCTCGAGGATGTCCCGGTCCGCCATCCCGGCGAGATCGAGCGGCTGTTCTTCCGCGGCAATGACGGCTGGCGCGCGCTCGAAGTCTATGAGCGCCACGTCCTGCTCGAACCGATCACGGTGCCGGGGCATCTGCGCGACGGCCTGAAGCGCGGCACGGCGCCCCAGGCGACGGCCGACAAGCTCCAGCGCGCCTCGCAGCGCTTCGACGGCCGCGACACCGTCGCTTTGCTTGACCAGCCGGTGCGCGCCGGCATCGACGACGCGACGATCATCGAGAGCGCCGGCGTGCTGGTCATCGGCTGGCTGTTCGATCCCGAGCGCAAGGTCACCGCCGCGACGCTGCGCTCCGGCTCGCAGGCCTGCGCCGTCGACCGGCACTGGACGCGCGTCGCCAGGCCCGACGTCACCACCGCCTTCATGGAGGATCCGCGCTTCGGGCCGGCGCTGGCGAGCCGCCGCAACAGCCACGGCTTCATCGTCTTCGCGCCGAAGCTGATCCCCGAGCCCGGCCAGCCGCTCTATCTCGAATTCGAGGTCGAGGGCTCCGGGCCGGCCTTCCTGCCGCTGGAGCCGGGCAGGGGGCAGGCCCGCCGCGCGCTGGAGCGCATCTTCGGCCTGCTCGACGCGCGCTCCTCGACGGCGAGCGCCGTGGTCGAGCGCCAGGTCTCGCCGGCCCTGCAGGCGGCCGAGATCGCGCCGCCGCGCGTCGTCGAGACCGTCGATATCGGCGATGTCGACGCGGAAGCGCAGCTCGGCCTGGTGATCGGCCTCGACCATCGCCAGCGCGAGGTCTCCAGCCTGTTCGCGCTGCTGGCGATCGACCCGGAGATTCGCCGGGTGCCGATCGTGCTGGCGGCGCCCGGCGAAAGCGTCGATCGCATCGGCGCCGAGGCGCGCCGCCTCGCGCGCTTCTATGGGCTCGCGGTCAGGCTCGTCGTGGTCGAGGGCGTCGAGGACGCCTGCGATGCGATCGAAGCCGGGGTCCGGGCCTGCCGCTTCCAGACCGTAGGCCTGCTGTCGGGTGCCGCGCAGATCCGGATGCCGGGCTGGCTCGGGCGGCTGGAGCGCGCCTATCGCGGCCGCGGCGGGCACTGCGTTGCCAGCCCGACGCTGCTGTTCGAGGACAATTCGATCCGCTGGGCTGGCGCCTGGCTCGAAGGCGAGGGGCCTGCGCGCCGCATCGCCAACCGCTTCGTCGGCTATCCGCTGGAATCGATCGGCAGCCTCGGGCCGATGGAGGTCGCCGCCGGCGCGACCGAATGCTGCGTGATGTCGCGCGCCGCCTTCATCGAGGTCGGCGGCTTCGCGCGCAACTATTTCACGCCCAGTGAGAAAGGGCTCGATCTCTGTCTGAAGCTCAGGATGGCCGGGGCGCCCTCGCTCTGGGTCCCGGATGTCGAGGTCTATGTCGTCGATGACGGCGAGACGGCGCGGCCGCATGCCGGCGCACTCGCCCAGCTCGCCGACCGGACCTCGTTCGACCGCCGCTGGGCGCTCGCCATCTCGAACATGAAGGGCTGACGATGCGGGTTCTCGTCATATCCCACGGCCATCCGTCGTTCTCGCTCGGCGGCGCCGAGATCGCCTCATACAACCTGCACAAGGGTTTGCGCGCCTGCGCCGATGTCGAGACCAACTATCTCGCACGCGTCGGCGCGCCGACGCCGCGCCATGCCGGTACGGCGCTGATGAGCCTGCGCCAGCTCGGTGGGGAATTGCTCTATTACGCAGAGGATTACGACCATTTCCTCATCTCGAACCGGGCGACCGACGAGATCGAGCGCGACTTCGTCCGGGTGCTGCGTGACCTGAAGCCGGACGTCGTCCACTTCCATCACTTCATCGGGCTCGGGCTCGAATGCCTGTTCGCGGTGCGCGACACGCTGCCGGACGCGGTGATCGTCGTGACCTTCCACGAATATCTCGGCATCTGCCACCATCACGGCCAGATGGTGAAGACCGGTGCCTTCAAGCTCTGCTACCGGGCCTCGCCGAGCGACTGCAACGCCTGCTTCCCCGAGATCGCGCCGGCCCGCTTCCTGGCGCGCGAGACCTTCATCAAGGGCCTGCTCGGCCTCGCCGACCATTTCATCTCGCCGAGCCGCTTCCTGGCCGAGCGCTACCAGGCCTGGGGGTTAGAGGCCGAGCGCTTCACGGTGATCGAGAACGGCATCGACGTCGCCGCGCCCGCCCCGCCGCGCCCCTTGCCGGAGCCGACGGCCCGGCGCGGCCGCTTCGCCTATTTCGGCCAGCTCACGCCCTACAAGGGCGCCGACGTGCTGATCGACGCGGTGACCCGCATCCCCGACTCGGTCTGGGGCGAGGACGCGGTCCTGATGGTCTATGGCGGCAATCTCGAACGCCAGCCGCAGGCCTATCAGGACAAGTTCGCGGCGCTGGTCGAGAGCGCTGGCCGGCGCGTGCGCTTCTGCGGCGCCTTCCAGAACCACGAGATGCCGAACCTGATGCGCTCGGTCGACTGGGTGGTGATGCCTTCGGTGTGGTGGGAAAACTCGCCGATCGTGATCCAGGAGGCCTTCTTCCACGGCCGGCCGATCCTCGCCAGCAATCTCGGCGGCATGGCCGAGAAGATCACCGACGAGGTCGACGGCCTGCATTTCCGCGCCGGCAGCCCGGAAGACCTGGTCGACTGCATGGTCCGGGCGCTGAACGAGCCAGATCTCTGGTCGCGGCTGCGGGCCGGCATCACGCCGCCGCTCGGCCATCTCGACTGCGCGGCCAGCCACGCCGCGCTCTATCGCCGCCTCATCGAAGCACGGGGAACGCCGATGCCAGCCGACCGGACAGCGACGCCGCTCAGCGCCTGAGCGCCGGCGGCCAGACAACAAGGGAGAGCCAGATCATGACCCGCATCCTCGTCATCAGCCCCTCCGGGGAGGTCTACGACCACGACAATGTGCGCTGGTACAACCACCGCAACCTCGCCGGCCACATCAACCACTACCACAACATCGGCGACGCCTTCGTCTTCGATTCCTCGCTCAAGCTGCTCTCCTTCGAGAAGCTCGACGAGCTGCCGATCGCCTTCTTCGATCCGGCGCAGATCGACCGGCTGAACGCGGAATACGACTACGTCTTCTTGCGCGGCTCCAACTACATCCACGCCAACATGAACTGGAGCCGCACCGCCGACGTGCTGCGCAAGCTCAAGATCCCGGTCATCGCCTTCGGCATCGGGGCGCAGGCGCCGGTCAGCGGCAAGCTCGAACTCAGCGAGGATACCAAGACGGTGCTGCGGCTGATCGCCGATTCCACCGCCTCGCTCGGCGTGCGCGGCGCCTATTCGGCCGAGGTGCTGAACGAACTCGGCATCAGGAACGTCCGCGTCATCGGCTGCCCGACGGCGTTCCGCGCCAACAAGCCCGATCTCGCGATCACGCTGCCGCCGCTCGACCAGGTCAGGACCGCGGGCGTGACGCTGCGCCGCGAGGTCTCCAAGACCTATGCCCGCGACATCAAGCGTTATCTGACCTTCCACCGCGACCTGGTGAAGGCCATGGCCGGGCGCTTCGAGGTCATGCTGATGGCCCAGGGCGAGGTCGAGGAGAAGAAGCTCGCCCTCGGCTCGGCCGAGCAGAAGGAGGAGGCGATCGCTTCCCTGCGCCAGAACGCTTGGGCCAACGAATGGTATCTCGACGACGAGATGGAGCGTCTCTACCGCAGCCGGATGTTCTATTCGGACGTGGTTGCCGACTACGAGCAGCTCGTGCGCAAGCTCGATCTCGTCCTCGGTTACCGGCTGCACGGCAACCTGATGGCGCTCGCCAACGGCACGCCGTCGATCTACTTCACCTATGACAGCCGCACCGTCGAGTTCGCCGACACCTTCAAGATCCCGAGCGTCGACGTCTTCGCCGGCGGCGAGTTCCGGCTGGAGGACTACTGGCAGCAGCCGCTTTTCGACCGTTTCAACGCGGCTTACGCCAAGGTCTACGCGGCGATGCGTGACTTCCTGGCCGAGAACAAGGTCGCCAACAAGATGATCGGCCGCGCCGTCGCCGAGCCGGCCATGGCGGTGCCCGAGCCGCAGCGCAGGGTCGCATGAGCGGGCTCGTCACCGGCGCGGCCCGACGCTGGCTGGCGGCGCTGCTGCTGGCAGTGCCGGCCGCCGCCGCCGCGCAGGCGCCGTCCTACCGCGTCGAGATCGTGCCCGGCGCGCAGGAGGAGACGGTCTATTCCTGGTCGCGCCAGCGCTGCGAGGAATGGCACATCCCCGATGCGCCGCTGCGCGCCTTCCGCAACGATCGTGGCGAGATCGTCGCCTTCGCCAGCCATCATCGCAACCGCCCGCTGCTCGGGCCGCGGCTCGACGCGATCGCGACCTCCTGCGCCATTTCCTTCGAGGCCAAGAACAGCCCCGATCCGAGCGAGTTCAGCGACATGAGCTGGATCGCCGCGACCTGGACCGGCAATGGCCGCGACGTCTACGCGCTGATGCACGACGAATACCACGCCGACCGCCATCCTGGCGCCTGCCGCTTCAGGGACGGCATGGCCTGCTGGTACAATGTCGTCACCGCGGCGCGCTCGCGCGACGGGGGCCTGCGCTTCACCTCGGATGAGCCGCCGACCCTGGTCGCGGCACCGGCCTTCCGCCAGGATGTCGGGCAGGGCAAGCATCGCGGCTTCTTCAACCCGTCCAACATCGTCGAGAAGGATGGCGCCTGGTACGCGCTGATCGCGACCACCGGCGGCGAGGGCCAGAAGGGCGGCGTCTGCCTCTACCGCACGACGCAGATCGAGGACCCGCATGCCTGGCGCGCCTTCGACGGGACCGATTTCACCATCCGCGCGGTCGATCCCTATCGCGAGGATCTCGCCAGGGCGAAGCCCTGCCAGCCGCTGAAGGTGCTGCCGACCAGCGTCGGCTCGCTCACCCGCCACGAGGCGAGCGGCCGCTGGCTGGCGATCTTCCATCTCGGCCCGGACCCGGCGCAGGGCGTCGTCGGCGGGCGCGTCGCCTATAGCTGGTCGAGCGACCTGATGCGCTGGTCGCCGCTGCAGACGCTGACGACCCATCCGACGATGTGGAGCAGGGATTGCGGCGACCGGACGCGCTACGCCTATGGCGCGATCGCCGATCCCGCTTCGACCTCCCGCAACTTCGAGACCACCGGCGACGAGGCCTTTCTGTTCATGACGAAGATGCGCGTCGCCGACTGCAAGCTCGGCCCGCAGCGCGATCTCGTCCGGATCAGGGTGCGGATCGTCAAGGAGGCGCCATGAACGCTCCCGTCCTCAACCTCCAGGCGGTCACGGCGGCCGAGCCCGGCATCCGGATCAAGCGCGCCACGACGAACGAGATCGTCGTCGCGCTCGCGCGCCGGCCCGACGGGACCTGGCCTGCGCTGTCGCTGCGGCTCGACGGAAACGACTACGCCACGATCCACCCGGCCGCGCTCCTGACCGGCGATGCGGCGAGCGCCGAACTCGCGATCCCGCTGCCGCGTCTGCCGGAGGGCCGGCCGCGCGCGATTTCGGTCGCGGATGCTGAGACCGGCGCGCTCGCGCCGGGCTCGGGCCTGCGCCCGATCGCGACCGAGGCCAAGCTGCGCGCGCTGGTGATCTACCCGGCCGGCGAGGTCTACGAGCACGACAAGGTGCGCTGGTACCGCGCGCCGATGGAGAAGCTGCTCTCCGACTATTTCAACATCGGCGACATGATCGTCTACGATTCGACGATGAAGCTCCTGCGCTTCGCGCATCTGGAGCCGATGAAGATCATCAGCCCGACCGATGCCGACATCGCGCGTTACGCCGCCGAGTTCGACTACGTCTTCGTGCGCGGCTCCAACTTCATCCACGAGAAGATGGAGTGGTACCGCGCCGTCGAGGTGCTGGAGAAGGTCAAGCTGCCGGTCTACGCCATCGGCGTCGGCGCGCAGGCGAGCCGGAACCGCGCGATCGAACTCTCGGAGGGCTCGAAGCGCTTCTGGTCGATCGTCGCCGATCGCTGCGCCTCGATCGGCGTGCGCGGCGCCTTCAGCGCCGAGACCCTGCGCGGCAACGGCATCCGCAACGTCGAGGTCGTCGGCTGCCCCTCGATCTTCCGCACCCGCGACCGAGACCTGAAGATCCGCGTGCCGGACCAGCGCGACATCCGCAAGGTCGCCTTCAGCCTGCGCCGCGAGGCCGACCGGAGCTACACGGCAGACCCGGCAGCCTATCTCGCCAACCAGAAGGCCGCGCTGCTCAAGGTCGACGCCCAGAGCGAGATGGTGATGTCCTCTCATGGCGAGCAGGAGGAGAAGGCCTTCTTCCTCCGCGACGAGGCGTCCAAGCAGAAGGCCGTCGCCGAATTCGTCCGCACCGGCTGGTGGGACGGGCCGGACGACACCGCGATGCGCCGCATCTACGAGAAGCAGCTCTTCTCCTTCTTCGACGTCGAGCATTACGACGATTTCGCCAGGGGGCTCGACCTCGCCGTCGGCTACCGTGTCCACGGCGTGCTGCCGGCGGTAGCGCACGGCGTGCCCGGCGTCCTCGTCGCCTACGACACCCGCAGCCAGGAACTGGCCGAGACGCTGAAGATCCCGGTCGTGCCGGAGGTCGCTCTCGCCGAGGGCGGCTGGCGCGCCGTCTATCAGGAGGCCGCGCTCAACGGCCTCGCGAAATCCTATGCCCACTCCTACGACCGCATGAGGGACTTCCTTGACGACAATGGCATTCCCCATCGGATGTGACGCGGCGGGCCGGACGCCATGAAGAAGATCGCCGTCGTGACGATGCAGTACAACGAGGCCTTCTACGTCTCGCGCTGGATCGACTACTATGCCCGCCTCGTTGGCCGCGAGAACCTCTATGTCGTCGATCACGACAGCGACGCGGAGGTGCGCGAGGCGCTGACCGGCGTCAGCGTGGTGCGCTATCCGCGCTCGGCGCTGGACGACCAGGAGCGCGCCCGCTTCGTCTCGAAACTCGTCAATGCGCTGCTCGAACTCTACGAGACGGTGATCTACACCGATTGCGACGAGTTCATCAGCCACGATCCGCGCCGCTTCGCGAGCTTCGACGCCTGGCTCGACGCCAGCGACTTCGAGCATTCGACCTGCATCGGCTTCAACGTCATGACCATGCTGGAGGAGGAGAATGCCGTCCTGCTCGAAGGCGAGGTGCTGGCGCAGCGCCGCCATGTCCGCTTCGTCTCGCCGATGTGCAAGACCTTGGTGGTGCGCAAGCCGATCCGCTGGGGCGGTGGCTTCCACCACGCCAACCAGCCGCCGCGCTTCCACGGCGCCTATCTCTTCCACCTGAAATACGCCGATCTCGGCGAGCGCATGCGCCGCCAGGCCCTGACGCGCGGGCTCGACTTCGCCCAGGCCGATCAGGGCCACCATCAGCGCAGCAGCGATCTCGACCTGATGAACGTCTACCGCGCCTTCGCCGCCCTCGAACGCCGGGACTGGGACGACGGCACGGTCGACGGCTATTGCGGCCGCTATCTCGAACGGGTGACGCCGTCGCAGCGGGGCGGGGAGGTCGGCACGATGTATGTCTCGCCGCTCGACATCGCCGCCGGCGAGGCGCTGCGCCTGCCCGAGAGCTTCCGCCATCTGTTTTGAACGAGATCGCGGCCGGCTGAGCCCGTCGTGCCGCCTCCGACGTCATTCGCAAGAAGGAGCAAGGCGATGAGGATCGAATACGATGCCGGCACCGCGCTTTCGACCATGCGTGGCAACCCGGTCCGTGGCTGGACCTCGGGCAAGCCCGGACAGATGGCGAAGGACCGCCTCACCACCGGCGATTTCCTGCGCATCGAGCACAAGCCGAAATTCACCATCGATCCGTCCTGGCCGATCTTCACCATGGGCTCCTGCTTCGCGCGCGGCGTCGAGAACGTGCTGATCGCGCGCGGCCTGCCGCTGCTGCTCGACGGCCATGGCGCGCCGGCCGAGGATTTCGAGACCTGGAGCGAGACCACGCGCCGGGGCGGCGGCGCGGCCGCCGGCGAGCTCAGCCGCGGCGCGCTCAACAAATACTCCGTCCGCTCGATGAACCACGAGATCAGGTGCGTGCTGCTGGACGAGCGCTACCCGGACGAGGGGTTGGTCGAGCTCGCGCCGGAGCAGTGGTTCGATCCCCATGCCAGCGGCCTGCGCCTGCTCGACCGGGAGCGCGCGTTGGCCAACCGCCGGCGCCTCTCGGCCGCGACCGCTCGCATCAAGGACGCCCGCATCTGCTTCTTGACGCTCGGGCTGACCGAGACCTGGCTCGACCGGGAGACCGGGCTGGCGATGAACGTCCATCCGGGGCCGGCCTGGCTGGCGCGGATGCCGGAGCGCTTCCGCTTCGTCGACTACGGCTATGAGGCGACGCTGGCCGACATGCTGGAGATCATCGAACTGGTTCGGGCGCACTGTCATCCGCAGATGCGCTTCATCGTCACCGTCTCGCCGGTGCCGCTGGGGGCGACCTTCAAGGACGCCGACGTCATCGTCGCCAACAGCGCCTCGAAATCGCTGCTGCGCGCCGTCGCCGAGGAGCTCTACCGGCGCTTCGATTTGGTCGACTACTTCCCGAGCTACGAGATCGTGCTGAACTCGCCGCGCGCGCTCGCCTTCGAGGACGACCGGCTCCATGTCGCCCGCGACATGGTCGCCGCCGTGATGGCGACCTTCGAGCGCTGCTATCTCGGGGAGGCGGCCGCATCGCGCGCCGCCTGAGCGACGATGCCAGAGCCGATCGCGAGCGCCGGATCGGCGTGCGGGGAGCATCTCGTCGAAATCTGCAGGTCGCGAAGACGTTTCCGGCCAGCCGTCCGCGATGGGGAGGGATGGCTGGGGGACTAGGATTCGAACCTAGACAACCAGAGTCAGAGTCTGGGGTCCTACCGTTAGACGATCCCCCAACGGCCAGTGGCGCCGGTCTTGCCGGGCTCGCGTTGGTCAGGCGCGGTCTACTCAAACACCGCCGCCATGGCAAGCGAAGAATGCACGCCGCGGCGCGGGCGGTCGCCGGCAAAGAAAAAGGGCCGCGCCGAAACGCAGCCCAAGTCTAGGGAGGAAACGCCCAAGGAGGGCGACGCAGCATCTCTGCTGCGATGCAAAAGAGATAGGCCTGCCGGCGCGACATCTCAAGGGACCGCAAGCGGAAATGGCGGGCTTGTCTGTCGCTTTTTTGTGCATGCTGCTTTGATATGCAGCGCCGAGCCTCGCAGTGCCCGCCGACAGGCCCGATGGGTGCAGAAGCGGAAGCCGTTGCGGCGTCGGCGGAGCGCGAATAAGGCTCCGGCGGCACCGAATCGGCAACAAAAGGGCCGGAGAAGCGCTGCGCCGCTCGCTGCCGATACTGCCGCATTTTAGGCGTTGACAAGCGTTTTGGGCCTCTTCAAATTCATAGGTATACAAATGAATTTCGCGGCTGACGCTGCGGCGTCCGTATGCGACATCTGTCAACGCGCCCGGGGGCTCCTGCCGCCGGGCCAGACACGGGGAACTGCGATGACGATCGACCGTCGGTCACTTCTTGCCGGGGCTTCTGCCGGTGCTGCCGTGCTCGCCGCCCCGGGGCTGCTGCGGGCGCAGGGTGCCGGGCCGATCAAGGTCGGCGAGATCAACAGCTACACCGCCCAACCGGCCTTCCTGAAGCCCTATCGCCAGGGCTGGGAACTGGCGCTGGAGCAGATCAACGCCGGCGGCGGCGTGCTCGGCCGCAAGATCGAGACCGTGTTCCGCGACGATGGCGGCAAGCCGGAGGACGCGGTCCGCCATGCCGGCGACCTGATCAATGCCGAGAAGGTCGATCTGCTCTCGGGCGGCTTCCTCTCAAATGTCGGCCTCGCCATCGCCGACTTCGCCGCCCAGAACAAGCGCCTCTACGTCGCCTCCGAGCCGCTCTCGGACGCGGTCGTCTGGGCCAAGGGCAACCGCTACACCTTCCGCCTGCGGCCCTCGACCTACATGCAGGCAGCGATGCTGGTCGAGGAGGCCGCCAAGCTCCCGGCCAAGAAATGGGCCGTCGTCGCGCCGAACTACGAATACGGCCAGTCGGCGGTGAAGTGGTTCAAGGAGCTTCTGGCCAAGGCCAAGCCCGGCGTCGAGTTCGTCGCCGAGCAGTTCCCGGCGCTCGGCCGCATCGATGCGGGCGCGACCGTCCAGGCGCTCGAGGCCGCCAAGCCCGACGCGATCTTCAACGTCACCTTCGGCGCCGATCTCTCGAACTTCGTCCGCCAGGGCAACACCCGCGGGCTCTTCGAGGGTAGGGTGGTCGTCTCGATGCTGACCGGCGAGCCGGAATATCTCGATCCGCTCGGAGCCGAGGCTCCCGTCGGCTGGATCGTCACCGGCTATCCGCAGGCCGAGATCAAGACGCCGGAACATGTGAAGTTCCGCGACGCCTATATGAAGAAGTTCAGCGATTATCCGCGTCTCGGCTCGGTGGTCGGCTTCGACACGATGAACTCGATCGCCGCCGCGCTGACCAAGGCCGGCTCGACCGATACCGAGAAGCTGGTCGATGCGCTGAAAGGCCTGAAGTTCCCCTCGGCCTTCGGTGCTGCTGAGTACCGCGCCGTCGACCACCAGTCGACGCTCGGCGCCTATGTCGGCAAGACCGCGCTCAAGGACGGCAAGGGCGTGATGGTCGACTGGCGTTATGCCGACGGCGCGAAATACCTGCCGGGCGACGACGTCGTGAAGACGCTGCGCCCCGGCGGCTGAGAGCCTGTCATTCCGGGACATCGCGCAGCGATGGACCCGGAACCCATGACTGGGTTGGACGGAGCTTTTCGACCTTGTGTGTATGTTCGAGCCCGGTCGTGGGTTCCGGGTTCGGCCTGTCGGCCGCCCCGGAATGACGATGGGGTGCGCCCGCCGGTCATGAGAAACTGTGCCGCATGTTCGACCTCATCCTCACCCAGACGCTGAACGGTCTTGCCTCGGCCTCGTCGCTGTTCCTGGTCGCGTCCGGGCTGTCGATCATCTTCGGCGTCACCCGGATCGTGAACTTCGCCCATGGCTCGCTCTACATGCTGGGCGCGTATATCGCCTGGACGCTGGTCACGCGCTTCGGTGCGGCCGATGCGGTGGGCTTCTGGGGCGGCGTCGCGCTCGCGGCGCTGCTGGTCGGCCTGATCGGCATCGTCGTTGAGGTCCTGATCCTGCGCCGGATCTACCAGGCGCCGGAGCTGTTCCAGCTGCTCGCGACCTTCGGCGTCGTGCTGATGCTGCAGGATCTGACGCTGGCAACCTGGGGTGCCGAGGACAAGCTCGGGCCGCGCGCGCCGGGCTTCAGGAGCTTCGTCATCCTGTTCGGCAATCGCTTCCCGACCTATGAGCTCTTCCTGATCGCGGTCGGGCCCATCGTCCTCTTGATCCTCTGGCTGCTGTTCCAGAAGACGCGCTGGGGCGTGCTGGTCCGGGCGGCGACGCAGGATCGCGAGATGGTCGGCGCGCTCGGCGTCAACCAGCGCCTGCTCTTCACCTCGGTGTTCTTCTTCGGCTCGGTGCTGGCCGGCCTCGGCGGGGCGCTTCAGCTGCCGCGCGAGGCGGTCAACCTGCACATGGACCTGTCGATGATCTCGGAGGCCTTCGTGGTCGTGGTCGTCGGGGGCCTGGGTTCCGTCACCGGCGCCTATCTCGCCGCCGTGCTGATCGGCGTGCTGCACGCCTTCGGCATCCTGATCTTCCCCAAGATCACCCTCGTCCTCGTCTTCCTGGTCATGGCGGTCGTGCTCGTGGTCAAGCCCTATGGCCTGATGGGCAGGCGCCCGGTCGGCCACGCCCGCGGCCACGGCCCGGCCGAGCCGCTGGTGCTGCCGGCCGACGGCACGACCAAGATCGTCGGCCTCGTCGCGCTCGTGCTGCTCGCGCTCGCGCCGCTGGTCGCGCCCGACCACATCGTGCTGACGCTGACCGAACTCGTCATCTTCGCGCTCTTCGCCGCCTCCCTGCATTTCATGATGGGGCCGGGCGGCATGGCCTCCTTCGGCCACGCCGCCTATTTCGGGCTGGGCGCCTATGGCGCGGCGCTCGCGGTGAAATGGCTGGGGGCGCCGATGGAGCCGGCGCTGATCTTGGCGCCCTTCCTCGCCGGCATCGCCGGCGTCGTCTTCGGCTGGTTTTGTGTGCGACTCTCGGGCGTCTATCTCGCCATGCTGACGCTCGCCTTCGCGCAGATCGCCTGGGCCACGGCCTTCCAGTGGGTCGAGCTCACCGGCGGCGACAACGGCATCCTCGGCGTCTGGCCCGCGGCCTGGGCCACCGGCAAGGCGGCCTATTATTACCTGACGCTCGCCATCTGCACGGCCTCGGTGCTGGCGCTGCGACTGACGATCTTCTCGCCGTTGGGCTACGCCTTGCGCGCCGCGCGCGACAACCCGCTGCGGGCCGAGGCGATCGGGCTCGACGTGATGCGCATCCAGTGGGTCGCCTTCGTCGTCGCGGCCTTCGCGGCCGGCATCGCCGGCGCGCTCTTCGCCTTCTTCAAGGGCTCGGTCTTCCCGACCTATATGGCGATCCCGCGCTCGGTCGATGCGCTGCTGATGGTCCTGCTCGGCGGCGTCCAGACCGTGTCCGGTCCGGTCGTCGGCGCCTTCGCCTATGCCGGCCTCTCCGAGCAGCTGATGAAGGCGACGATGTACTGGCGCTTCGGCCTCGGCCTCTCGATCGTGCTGCTCGTGGTGCTGTTCCCGCGCGGGCTGGTCGGGGCCTCGCTGCTGCTGCGCGAGCGCTGGGGCAGAGAAAACATGGGCGAGGGTGGCGACGGCACCGCGCCGGCCCGCCTCGCCTTGGAGAGCGGCCGATGAGCGCCGCGGCCGAACTGCGTCACGGCGGCCTCTCGCCGTCGAATGCGCCCATCCTCGTGGTGCGCGACCTGCAGAAATCCTTCGGCGGGGTGCGCGCAGTCGACGGCGTCTCCTTCTCGGTCCAGGCCGGCACCATGCTGGCGCTGATCGGCCCCAACGGCGCCGGCAAGACGACCTGCTTCAACATGCTGAACGGCCAGCTCAGGCCGGATGGCGGCGAGGTCGTGCTGGCGGGCAAGGCGATCACCGGCATGCGGCCGCGCGACGTCTGGCGCATGGGCGTCGGCCGGACCTTCCAGATCACCGCGACCTTCACCTCGATGACGGTGCGCGAGAACGTCCAGATGGCGCTGATCTCGCACGAGGGCGGTATCTGGAGCCCGTTCGGACGCGCCCGCGACAGGCATCGCGAGGCCGCCGACGCGCTGCTCGCCCAGGTCGGCATGGCCGGGCAGGCGGAGCGCGCCTGCGGCGTGCTGGCCTATGGCGATCTGAAGCGCGTCGAGCTCGCGGTCGCGCTCGCCAACCGGCCTAAGCTCTTGCTGATGGACGAGCCGACTGCCGGCATGGCCCCGCGCGAGCGCATCGAGCTGATGGCGCTGACGGCCGGGATCGCGGCGGAGCGAGGCATCGCCGTGCTCTTCACCGAGCACGACATGGATGTCGTCTTCACCCATTCCGACAGTGTCATCGTGCTCGATCGCGGCCGGCTGATCTCGCATGGCACGGCCGAGGAGGTGCGGCACGATCCCAATGTCCGCGCCGTCTATCTCGGCTCTGGCGCGACCTCGGGAGGACATTGAGATGCCCTCGATGCTCGAGATCGTCGGCCTCGACGCCTATTACGGCCGCGCCCATATCCTGCAGGGCCTTGGCTTCGTCATGGACCGCGGCGAGGTGCTGGCCCTGATGGGGCGCAACGGCGCCGGCAAGTCGACGACGATGAAAGCAGTCATGGGGCTGGTGCCGCCGGCTGGCGGGTCGATCGCCTTCGAGGGCGAGCTCGTCGGCGGGCTAGAACCCTTCGAGATCGCCCGCCGCGGCATCGGCTACGTGCCGGAGGACCGGCGCGTCTTCTCCGAGCTCACGGTGATGGAGAACCTTTCCGTCGGCCAGCGCCCGCCGCGCACTGGGGCGCCGCACTGGACACCGGAGCGGCTCTTCGCGCTCTTCCCCAATCTCGGGCGCATGCGCGACCGGCCGGGCGGGGCGATGTCGGGCGGCGAGCAGCAGATGCTGACGATCGCACGCACGCTGATGGGCAATCCGAGCCTCGTCCTGCTCGACGAGCCGTCCGAGGGCCTGGCGCCGGTGATCGTCGAGGAGATGGCCAGGACGATCCTGGCGCTGAAGGCGGAGGGCCTCTCGGTGCTGATCTCCGAGCAGAATCTGCACTTCGCCGGCAACGTCGCCGACCGTGCCGCGATCATCGAAAAGGGCATGATCCGCTTCACCGGCACGATGGACGAGCTGAAGGCGAACGAGGCGGTCAGGACGCAGTATCTGTCGGTGTGATCCGTCATTGCGAGCGTAGCGAAGCAATCCAAGGAGCGGCAGTGCTCCACGTCTTTCTGGATTGCTTCGCTACGCTCGCAATGACGCCTGGGACGCCCCGCCGACGCTGCGCCATTCCTCCGCCAGCGCCAGTAGCGCGCCTTCGATCAGGCCATCTCGCAGCAGCGTCCCGGCTGCGGCGACACCGTTCGCCAGCGCAGCGGCGGTCGTTTCCGGTGCGAGCGGCCCGACCTCGACCGTCACCGGCAAGTCGCCGAGGTCGCTGTCAGGGTCGAGGTCCCGCGCCGGGCGCCGCCGGATCGCCGCATCCCGTCCATTCGTCGCATTGGCGATGATCGTCGCTGCCGCATCGGCCTCCGCCGCCGAGCGCGCCAGCACCGTCACCGCATCGGCGATGCCGAGCGAGAAGGAGCGGCCGCGCCAGCCGCTGGTCGCGATGCCGCGCACCCGGCTCGCCGCCTCGATCCGCAGGAAGCCCTCCGGCCGCGCCCGCGCCAGCGACGGCACCACGCCGATGTCGAGCGGATGGTCGGGCGTGACATGCACCGCGATGTCGCCGCCATTGTTGACATAGGCGCGCTCGAGCCGGGGCGCCGCCACCAGCATCGCGGCCATCACCGTGTCCGCCACGGCTCCCGCGACCGCCGCCATCGGCGTGATGTAGCTGGTTCGAAAGGCCCAGCAGGCGCGCGCCATCCGTCTCGCCGTTTCGCCCGCCAGCGAGGGTGGCTGATAGGAGAGGGGTTGGCGCAGCGTCGCGAGTTCGCCGGCGAGTTCGGCCAGCAGGCCGTCGAACGCGTCTTCGGCGGCGGCATAGGCCAGTTCGATCTCGCCGGCGGTCCCGAAGGCGGCGATGACGAGATCGCTCGGTCCCTCGTTGAGATGCAGACGGTTGCCCGGCAGGCGCGCGGCGCGATGCGCGCTCACATCGTGTCGCGCCGCAGCGGCCACGGATTCTCCGCCATCGCCGCCTCGATCCGGGCCTGCCCGCCATAGGATCGCAGCACCTCTTCCATCGGCACGATCTCCTCGGCGTGGCCGCCGGAGGCGAGATAGAGCTCGCGCGACAGGGTGAACTCGATCGGCGCGACGAGCGCCGGCGTCGGCACATAGCCGAAGGCGTTCTTCGGCAGCTTCAGCACGTCGACCATCACGGTGATGCCGCCGCCCGGCCAGACATAAACCGGCGCGCCGCCCATCGTGACGCGCGTCGTGCCGGCCTGGACCGAGCGCGTCAGCAGCACCGGGTTCTCGGTGACGCCGGCGCGAAGCGAGCCGCCGGCGCCGGCCATGAAAGTGACGGTGCAGAGCGAGGGCTCGCAATTCTCGCCGATGCGCTCCACCACCTGACGCACGGGCGCGGGCATCTCGGCTTCGACCGGCAGCAGATTCTCGTCGAGCACGAAGAAGGCAGCGTCCTCGCCGGTGGTCGAGGTCATCAGCAGGCGCATGCCCGGCCAGGCCAGCTTCTCGTCGATCTTCTGGATGATCTGGAGCGGTTCGGTGATGTCGGTGCCGCCCCAGCCCATGCCGGGCTCGGCGACTTGGAAATAGCGCCCCGGCGTGGATTTGCGGCCGCGCACGCGGATGCCGGCCGGCCTCATGTCGAGCACGCGCCCGGCCTGGTGCTCGGTCAGCACGCCGGTGATGTGGTCGTCGACCACGATGACCTCGTCGACATGGTCGCGCCATTGCTGCGCGAAAATGCCGATCGTCGCCGAGCCGCAGCCGACGCGCATGCGCTGCTCCGGCTTGCCGTCGACGATCGGCGGCTGCCCCGCCTGCACGATCACGCCATGGCCGCCGTCGATGGTGAGCTCGACCGCCTCGCCATTGGCGAGCTTCAGCATCGTCTCGCAGGTGGTGTTGCCCTCCTTCTTCGAGCCGCCGGTGAGATGGCGCACCCCGCCGAGCGAGAGCATCTGCGAGCCGTATTCGGCCGTCGTGACATGGCCGACCTGCTCGCCATTGGCACGGATCGCCGCGGTTTCCGGGCCGAGGTGCCGGTCGGTGTCGATCTTCACCTTGACGCCGCAATAGGAGAAGATGCCCTCGGTCACGACCGTGACGGTGTCGACGCCGTCATGCTGCGAGGAGACGATGAAGGGCGCCGGCTTGTAGTCGGGATAGGTCGTGCCCGAGCCGATGCCGGTGACGAAGGCGCGGTTGGCGGGTAGGGCGTTGCCGTCCCAATCCTCAGCATTCTCGGCGAAGGGCACGACATGGCCGCCGCCCTCGACGGCTTCCGCCAGCAGCACGACCGGGTCGGTCCGCACCAGGAGGCCGTTGTCGTTGGCGTAGCGCGAGCAGGCGCCGGAGCGGCCGGGCCTGATCCGGCACAGCACCGGGCAGGCGTCGCAGCGGATGATGCCGTCCTCGCCCTCGGCCGCACCGAATTTGCGCGAGCGCTCGGCCAGCGCCGCATCCTGGGCCGGCATCGGATTGAGCTCGTTCATGGCCGCTGCTCCTTCGCCCGCAGCAACTCCCATAGGCGATGCGGCAGCACCGGCACCTGGCGCGGCGTCACGCCGGTGGCGTGACGGATCGCGCCGAGGATCGCCGGCGCGGTCGGCACCAGCGCCGGCTCGCCGATGCCCTTGGCGCCTGAGGGGCCGAGCGGCTCGCCGTCCTCGACCAGGATGATCTCGATCGGCGGAACGTCACCCGCCGTCGGAATCAAATAGTCGTGCAGGTTCTCGGTCCGACCCGGCAGATACTCCTCCATGAGCGCGAGTCCCAGCCCCTGGGCGATGCCGCCATGGATCTGGCCCTCGACCAGCATCGGGTTGATCGCCTTTCCGACGTCGTGTGCCGCGACGATCCGGCTGAGCTTCACCGTGCCGAGATCGAGATCGACGTCGAGCGAGGCGATCTGCGCCGCGAAGCCGTAGGTGGCGTAGGGAATGCCCTGGCCCTTCTCGTCGAGCGGCACGGTCGGCGGGTCGAAGCAGCCGATGCCCTCCAGCACCGTGCCGTCCTCGCGCGCCGGCAGGCCGGCGAGGTCGATGCGGGCGGTGACGCCGTTCTCGGTGACCAGCACGCCTGCGCCGTCGAGCGCGAGCGTCGCCTCAGGCCCGGCATTGGTCAGCCGCAGGATCTCGTTTCGCAGCGCCGCGCCCGCCTTCTCCGAGGCCTTGCCGGAGACGAAGGTCTGGCGCGAGGCCGAGGTCTTGCCGGCGTCGAAGGTCCTGAAGGTGTCGCCGATCACCAGCGCGAAGGCCTCGACCGGAAGTCCAAGCGCATCGGCCGCGATCTGGGTCAGCACCGTGGTAGAGCCCTGGCCGATATCGACCGCGCCGTTCCAGAAGGTGAGCGCGCCCTTGGCGTCGAGCGTGATCCGCATAGTCGAGGGGTTCGACATGCCGGTGTTGCCGATGCCGTACCACATGCAGCCGACGCCGACGCCGCGTCGCGTCCGGCCTTCCGCAGCATTGAACGCCGCAGCGTCCGCCAGCAGCGCCCGCCAATGCGGCTCGAGCTTCTCCAGGCACTCGGCGAGGCCGGCGCTGGCCTGCAGCACCTGGCCGGTCGGCGTGGCGTCGCCGGCGCGGATCGCGTTGATGAGGCGGAACTGCAGCCGGTCGATGCCGGTCGCCTCGGCGAGATCGTCGAACAGGGTCTCCTGCGCGATCGCCGCCTGCGGCACGCCGAAGCCGCGGAAGGCGCCCGATGGCGGCCCGTTGGTGTAGACCGCACGCGAGCGGTTGCGCACGTTCGGCACCTTGTAGGGGCCCGTCGCATGCACCGGCACGCGCCCTGCCACCGTCGGGCCCCAGGAGGAATAGGCGCCGGTGTCGAAATCGCCGTCCATGGCGAAGGCGACGAGCCTGCCCTCCGCATCGCAGGCTGCTCTGGCGGTGATCGCGGAGGGGTGGCGCTTCGTCGAGGAGACCATCGATTCGATCCGCCCGAAGACGCAGGCGACGGGCCGCTCCAGCACCCAGGCCGCGACCGCCAGCATCGGCTGCAGCGAGACGTCGAGCTTGCCGCCGAACCCGCCGCCGCAGGCCGAGGGGATGATCCGGACATCCTCGAGCCTGAGCCCGAGCACGCGGGCAACCTCGTCGCGGTCCATATAGGGCGCCTGCGTGCAGGCGAAGACCTCGATCGTCTCGCCGACGCGCCGTGCGTAGCCGGCTTCGGGTTCGATATAGGCATGCTCGACGAAGCCGGTCCGGAAGCTGCCGCCGGCGACATGGGCCGCACCGGCGAAGCCAGCTTCGACATCGCCGCATTCGACGTTCCCGCGCGTCAGCACGTTGTCCGGTGCGAACTCATGCAGCGCGAAGGCGGTGTCCGCGAGCGCGGCCTCCGGCCCGATCATCGGCGGCAGCACCTCCCAGGCGATCGGGAACTCCTCCAGCCGCACGGCCTCCACCGCCGCCTTCTCGCCGACGATGGCGAGGACGCATTCGCCGCGATAGCGCGTCTCGCCCGTCGAGAAGACCGGCTGGTCCTTGAGATGGGGGTAGATGCCGAAGGAGTTCTCGCCCGGCACGTCGGCAGGCGTGAAGACCTTCACCAGCCCGGGGCGGCCTGCAACGAAAGCGTCGAGATCGCCGAGCGTGAAGCGCGCGCGCGGATGCGGCGAGCGCAGTGCGCGCAGCCAGAGCGCGCCGTGCGGGACCCTGTCGGCGCCGTAGATTTCGCTGCCGTCGACCTTGGGCTCGCCGTCGAGGCGGGCAATGCGGGCGCCGATCGCGGCCGACGCGGCGACAGGCGAGGGCGCCTCCTCGTCGAGATAGCGATGCGCCGCCCGCACCGCCTCGACGATCTTGATGTAGCCGGTGCACCGGCAGAGCACGCCGCCGAGCGCGTCCAGCACCTGCGCCTCGCCGGGGGCCGGATCGCGGCGCAGCAGGTCGAAGCCGGCCATCAGCATGCCCGGCGTGCAGATGCCGCATTGCGCCGCGCCATGGGCATGGAAGGCGCGTTGCAGGGCGCGGCCGAGCGGCTCGCAGGCCAGGCCCTCGACGCTGATCACCTCGCTGCCGCCGAGCTGCCCGACCGGTACGAGGCAGGCGCAGGCCTGCGCCCCATCGACCAGCACGGTGCAGGCGCCGCAATCGCCGGCATCGCAGCCGACCTTGGTTCCGGTGGCACCGAGCCCCGAGCGCAACGCCTCGGACAGGCGGGTGTCGGCCGCGTCGTCGAGCACGATTTCGGCGCCGTTCAGTCTGAACCCGATGCCGGATGCCGCCGCCGGCAAGGCGAGGGCGGAGCGATCATGAACGTTCACGCGGCGTCCTCCAGCTTCGGGGCGAAGAGTTCGCCGAGCGCGCGGCGAACCAGCGTCAGCGCGGCATCCCGGCGATAGGCAGCGCTGGCGCGGACGTCGTCGATCGGCGACAACGCGGCGAGGTCGTCGGCCGAGACCGTGTCCGCCAGCGCAGAGGTCGGCGTCTGCCCAAGCAGGCGTGTTTCGAGGCCACCCAGCCGCTGCGGTGCGGCCGAACAGGCACCGACCGCGATCCGTGCCGCCGCGATCCGGCCCTGCCTGTCGAGCGCCAGATTGACGGCGACGGAGGCGATCGAGATCACGAGATAGCTGCGTGCACCGAGCTTGAGGAAGGTCGAGCGCATCGTCACGGGCTGCGCCGGCAGATGCAATGCCAGCATGATCTCGTCGGCGGCGAGTGCGGTCCTGCGGTTGCCCATGACGAAAGCCGAGAGCGGCAGCCGCCGGCTCCCTCCGACGCTGGCGAGTTCGATCTCGGCGTCGAGCGCCAGCAGCGGCGGCACGCCATCGGCGGCCGGCGAGGCGTTGCAGAGATTGCCGCCGAGCGTGGCGCGGTTCTGGATCTGGGCGCCGCCGACCTGCCGGCTCGCTTGCCTGAGCGCGTCGTAAGCCGGCGGCAGACCGGTCTGCGCGATCGCGCTCCATGTCGTGGTCGCGCCGATGCGGGTGCCGTTCGCGCCATACGCGATGCCGCGCAGATCGGCGACGCCGCTCAGATCGAGCACATTCTGTGGCCGGCCGGCGAACCAGGCCGCCTGCTGGGTGCGAACCGGATAGATGTCGGTGCCGCCGGCGAGGATCGTCAGTCCCGCGCCATGCTCGGCCTTGAGCGCGAGCGCCTCGTCGAGGCTGCGCGGTCGAAAATATCGGGTCGTCGCCTCGCTCATCCCGCCACCTCAGCCATGGTCCGGTGCCAGCACGACCTTGAGGCCGTCGAGCTCCGGAGAAAACAGGATCTGGCAGGCGAGCCGCGAGTTCGGCCTGACGTCGAAGGCCTCGTCGAGCCGCTCGACCTCTTCCTCCAGCGGCGGGTGCAGCCGGCCGACCCAGTCCTGCGCGACATAGACATGGCAGGTCGCGCAGGCACAGGCGCCGCCGCACTCGGCCTTGATCGGCAGGCCCCAGTCGCGGATGATCTCCATCAGTCGCCAGCCTTCGAGCGCTTCGAGCTCGCGCTCCTCGCCGTCGCGGTCGGTGACGTGGACGTGCATCACGCGACCCCGAGTTTCTTCTGCAGTGACGTCGAGGACGTGGTGTACTGGAAGGTGAGGCGCTTCTCGGGATAAACGTAGCGGTGGATCTTCTGGGCGGCGAGCGCGGCCTCGTGGAAGCCGGAGAGGATGAGCTTGAGCTTGCCCGGATAGGTGTTGATGTCGCCGATGGCGAAGATGCCGGGGGTGGAGGTCTCGAACTTCTCGGTGTCGGCCGGGATCAGGTTCTCGGCCAGGTTCAGGCCCCAGTCGGCGATCGGGCCGAGCTTCATCGTCAGCCCGAAGAAGGGCAGCAGGCTGTCGCAGGGCACCTCGAAGGTCTCTCCGGCCGTGTCGCGGCAGATCGCGGCCGCGAGCTTGCCGTCATCGCCCTTCAGGCCGGTGACCTGGCCGAGCACCATCCGCATCCTGCCGTCGGCGACCAGCGCCCGCATCTGCTCGACCGAATGCGGTGCGGCGCGAAAATCGTCGCGGCGGTGCATCAGCGTCACGCTGCTGGCGATCGGCTGCAGGTTCAGCGTCCAGTCCAGCGCCGAATCGCCGCCGCCGACGATCAGGATGTCGCGGCCGCGAAACGCCTCCATCTTGCGCACGGCGTAGTGCACGCCGGTGCCTTCGCCGGGCTTGCCCTCATAGCCTTCGATGCCGGGGATCGGCGGCTTCTTCGGCTGGAACGAGCCGCCGCCGGCGGCGACGACGACGCATTTGGTCTCGAACACGGTGCCGGCATCGGTCACGACACGGAAGCGCGGGGCCTCGGCCGTTCCGACCGGCTCGAGCGCCTCGATCATCTGGTTGAGGTGGAAGGTCGGCCCGAACGGCTTGATCTGCTCGACGAGGTTGTCGACCAGGCCCTGGCCGGTGACGATCGGAAAGCCCGGAATGTCGTAGATCGGCTTCTCCGGATAGAGCTCGGCGCATTGCCCGCCGACCTTGGGCAGGATGTCGACCAGATGCGCCCTGATGTCGAGCAGCCCGAGCTCGAACACCGCAAACAACCCGCACGGACCCGCACCCACGATCAAGACATCCGTGGTGATGCTGTTGTCGTTGCTCATCCGACGACTCCCGGTTCGGGTCATGCCCGCAGGCACCGGTGACGGTGTCTGCATCTCCTCCAATTATTGTTAGTATACAAACAAATTTGCGCAAGCAAATTTTGCAGGCAGCGCTGCCTAATCGAGGCGCGCCAGCAGCGCCAGCAGCCGGTCCGATTCCTCGCGGGACAACGGCGACAGCGTCGCGGCGGTGATCGCCTTCGCCTTCTCGATCAGGCCGGGAACGGCCGCCCGGCCGGCTTCGCTCAGCCGCACCAGCACGCGGCGCTGGTCGTCGGGATCGGGCAGGCGCTCGACCAGCCGGCGCTCTTCCAGCCGCGCGATCACGCCCTTGATCGTGGCCGGGTCCATCGCCGTCATCCGGCCAAGCAGATTCTGCGAAATCGCCTCGCCGGCGCTGAGTTTGACCAGAGCGGCGAACTGCGTCGGCGTCGGGCCCTCATCACCCATGATGCGCTGGAAGATCGCGATATGGCGCTGCTGGGCCCGCCGCATCAGGAAGCCGACCTGTTCGTCGAGCATGTAATCGCCGGGGCTTGCGACGGGGCTGGCGCCCTTGCGGGTTCGAGCGGACGGGCGCTTCGCCTCGACCTTGTCGTCCAGCACGGCCGCCATTTCGTCTCCCCGCATCGTCAGGCACTCACGCGCCTAAGCGCCTTGCCTCTTGCCAAGCATCCCCTGGCCTGTCCATGATTGTTATTACACATTCAATCGCCGCCTGTCTCGCAGGCATTGCTTCGGCGGCGTCCCAAAGCGGAGAACGACATGGCAGTCGAGGCGGCGTCCGGCCCGGCCAAAGGCAAGCTCGTGATCCGCAATCTCGGCCTCGTGCTGTCTGGCGATCTGAACCAGCCGATCCTCGACGCCGACACCATCGTCGCGGTCGATGGCCGCATCAGCGCCATCGGCCGGGCCAAGGATCTCGACTGCGAGAAGCCCGACCAGATCATCGACGCGCAGGGCTCGCCTGTCGCGCCCGGCCTGATCGACAGCCATTGCCATCCGGTCTTCGGCGACTGGACGCCGCGGCAGGGCCAGATGGGCTGGATCGATTCCTGCGTGAACGGCGGCGTCACCACCTTCGTCTCGGCCGGCGAGGTGCATCTGCCCGGCCGCCCGAAGGATCCTGTCGGGGTCAAGGCGCTCGCCATAACGGCCCAGCGCACCTTCGCCAATTTCCGGCCGACGGGCGCGAAAATCCACGCCGGCGCGCCGATCGCCGAGACCAGCATGGTCGAGGAGGACTATGCCGAGATGGCGCGCGCCGGCGTCAAGATGATCGGCGAGATCGGGCTCGGCACCGTCAACACCGGCCCCGAGGCGAAGAAGCATGTCGACTGGGCGCGAAAGTACGGGCTGGAGACGATCATCCACACCGGCGGCCCGTCGATCGCGGGCTCCAGCCTGATCAGCGAGGACATCGTGCTGGAGGCCCAGCCCGACGTGATCAGCCACATCAATGGCGGCCACACCTCGATCCGCTTCTCCGGCATCTGCCGGCTTTGCGAGCAGGCGAGGGGGGCGATCGAGATCGTCCACAACGGCAACGAGCGCGCCGCTCTGGAAGCCGTGAAGACCGCGGCCGAGCTCAACCTGACCTACAAGGTGATCCTCGGCACCGATGCGCCGGCGGGCTCGGGCGTGCAGCCGCTCGGCATCCTCAGGATGATCGCCTTCCTGTCGAGCCTCGGTGGCGTGCCGCCGGAGGTCGCCTTCTGCATGGCGACCGGCAACACGGCGCGTGTGCGCAAGCTCGACGCCGGCTTCATCGCCGTCGGCAAGCCGGCCGATCTCGTCTTTCTCGACAGGCCGCAGCATTCGGCCGGCGCGCATCTGCTCGACGCGGTCCAGCTTGGCGACATCCCCGGCATCGGCATGGTGATGATCGACGGGATCGTCCGCACCGGCCGCTCGCGCAACACGCCGCCCTCGCACACCGCACCCGTCATCGTCGGGCATTGAGGCCATCATGAGCGACCTCATCGACATCCGCCGCGTCCAGACCTCGGTCGAGGAGATCTTCCACGAGTTCGGGCCGCTGCCCGGCCGCACCGAGCGCATCGCCTGCGTCTGCGCCGTGCTGACCAACCCCTATGCCGGCCGCTACGAACCCGACATCCTGCCGATGATGGAGGCGTTGAAGGGCGCCGGCCTCGACATGGCGACGCGCTGCCTGACCGCGCTCGGCGGCGATCCGAAGACCGTCGAGGGCTACGGCAAGGGCGCGATCGTCGGCTCGGCCGGCGAGCTTGAGCATGGCGCGCTCTGGCATGTGCCGGGCGGCTACGCCATGCGCGAGATCCTCGGCAACGCCAAGGCGATCGTGCCCTCGACCAAGAAGGTCGCCGGACCCGGCGCCCGCATCGACATCCCCGTCACCCACATCAACGCCTGCTATGTCCGCAGCCATTTCGGCGCGGTCGAGATCGGCGTGCCGGGCTCGCCCCAGGCCGACGAACTGGTCTTCGTCTTGGTAATGACGACCGGCGCTCGCATCCATGAGCGCGTCGGGGGTTTGCGCGCCGACCAGATCAGCGCCTGGGACGGGCAGCGGTGAAGCAAATTCCACTCACGCCGGCCGAGCGAGTCGCGGGGAACCCTCTCCCGGAGGGAGAGGGTAGGGTGAGGGGTCGGCCCTTCGACACCGTGGCCGTGACCTCACCGCAGCCGCCGTCAGGTTTTCGCCTCGCTGGTCCAACGGCCGACCCCTCACCCCTGCCCCTCTCCCTCCGGGAGAGGGGTTCCCCGCGCATGTCCACCAGCGCCGGAGCCCTTTGATCATGCCCGCAAACATCCGCAAGATTCTCACCCAAGTCGATGAAACCCATGTCGAATCCGGCAAGGCCGTCGCCCCGCCGACGCGCCGCGCCGTCGCCGTCGCGGTCATCGCCAACCCCTTTGCCGGCCGCTATCAGGACGACCTCTCGGAACTCACCGAGATCGGCGTCGAGCTTGGCGACCTGCTGACGAAGCGCTGCCTGGCGGCCTTGGGAATCGCGCCTGAGAGCGCGGAAAGCTTCGGCAAGGCGGCGATCGTCGGCGAGGGCGGCGAGCTCGAGCACGCCGCCGCGATCCTGCATCCCAAGATGGGCACGCCGGTGCGTGCCGCGCTCGGCAAGGGGCCGGCGCTGATCCCCTCGGCCAAGAAGCGCGGCGGCTTGGGTACACCGATCGATGTGCCGCTCGGCCACAAGGACGCGGCCTTCGTGCGCTCGCATTTCGATGCCGTCGAGGTCCGGGTCACCGACGCGCCGCGCGCCGGCGAAATCCTGGTCGCGATCGCGATCACCGATTCCGGCCGGCCGCTGCCGCGTATCGGCGGGCTGACCAAGGATCAGATCAAGGGCGAGGACGGCCTGCGCTGACAGTCGCCGCTGGCCGAAGCCGGGCGGTCCAGGCGCAATTGCCTATTGAATGGGCATTGTGCGCGGTCGAACGTCGGAGCAACCTGAACGTGATCCGCCGCCGCGGTTGATCTCCGCCCGAATAAGCCTTTCGTCGTAGGCCATCGAACATGGCACGGCGGTTGCTGACGCGGGGTGACCGGCACGGAATCCGGACGGCGAAATCAGGAAGACGGGGAAACCACCATGTCCGCATCCATGCCCATCCGAGCCCTGCTGCTGGCGCTCGGGCTCTCGACTACGCTGGCGACGGGCGCACTCGCGCAGGAAAAGGTGCTGCGGATCGGCATGACCGCCGCCGACATTCCGCGCACCCATGGCCAGCCCGACCAGGGTTTCGAGGGCAACCGTTTCACCGGCATCCCGATGTATGACGCGCTGACCCATTGGGACCTGTCCTCGATCGACAAGGCGAGCGTGGTCATCCCGGGCCTCGCCACCGAATGGGCGGTAGATGCGACCGACAAGACCAAATGGACCTTCAAGCTGCGCCCTGGCGTGAAATTCCAGGACGGTTCGGCCTTCGACGCCGCGGCCGTGGTCTGGAACGTCGAGAAGGTGCTGAACAAGGAGGCGGCGCATTTCGCCCCCGACCAGATCGGCGTCACCGTGTCGCGCATGCCGACGCTGAAATCGGCCAAGGCGGTCGATCCGATGACGGTCGAGCTCGTCACCTCCGAGCCCGACGCCTTCCTGCCGATCAACCTGACCAACCTGTTCATGGCCTCGCCGGCGCATTGGGCGGCCAAGCTCGCCGCCGTCCCGGCCTCGGTGACCGACCCGGCCGAGCGCGCCAAGCAGGCCTGGACCGCCTTCGCCGGCGATCCGTCGGGCACCGGCCCGTTCAAGGGCGTCAAGCTCTCGCCGCGCGAGCGCTTCGAGATGGTCGCCAACAAGGCCTATTGGGATCCCAAGCGCGTGCCGAAGGTCGATCGCGTCGTGCTCGTCCCGCTGCCCGAGGCCAATGCCCGCACCGCGGCGCTGCTGTCGGGTCAGGTCGACTGGATCGAGTCGCCCTCGCCGGACGCCGTGCCGCAGATCAAGCAGCGCGGCTTCACCGTCTACACCAACGCCCAGCCGCATGTCTGGCCCTGGCAGCTCTCCTTCGCCGAGGGCTCGGTCTGGCTCGACAAGAAGGTGCGCCACGCCGCCAATCTCTGCGTCAACCGCGAGGAGCTGAAGACGCTGCTCGGCGGGCTGATGGAGATCCCGAAGGGCACCGTGCCGCCCGGTCATCCCTGGTGGGGCAATCCGAGCTTCGACATCAAGTATGATCCCGCCGCCGCCAAGAAGCTGATGACCGAGGCCGGTTTCTCGGCGTCGAAGCCGGCGAAGGTCAAGGTGCTGACGTCTGCCTCCGGCTCGGGCCAGATGCAGCCGCTGCCGATGAACGAGTTCATGCAGCAGGCGCTGAAGGAGTGCTTCTTCGACGTCGCGCTCGAGGTCGGCGAGTGGAACGCCGTCTTCACCAACTGGCGCGAGGGCGCCAAGAGCCCGAACGCACGCGGCGCCAACGCCACCAACGTCACCTTCGCGGCGATGGACCCGTTCTTCGCCATGGTGCGCTTCACCTCGACCAAGACCTTCCCGCCGGTGTCGAACAACTGGGGCTATTTCGGCAGCGACGAGTTCGACAAGCTGATCGCCGATGCGCGCACCTCCTTCGAGGGCACGGCCCGCGACGCGGCGCTGGCCAAGCTGCATGCCCGCATCGTCGAGGAGGCGCCCTTCGTCTGGGTGGCGCACGATGTCGGGCCTCGTGCCATGAGCGCGAAGGTCAAGGGCGTGGTCCAGCCGAAGAGCTGGTTCATCGACCTCGCGCCGATGTCGATGGAGTGAGCGCTCCGTCATTGCGAGGAGCGAAGCGACGAAGCAACCCAGGGGCGGCAGCACGCTACGTCTCCCTGGGTTGCTTCGCTTCGCTCGCAATGACGGCAGCGCGCTGGCACATCCCTTGCTGAGCCTTCTGGAAATCCTCCAATCCGGAAAAGCCCGATGATCCGCAGCGTTCTTGCCTTCGCCATTGCCGCCGGCGTTTCGCTCGGTGCCGTCGCCGCCCAGGCGCAGGGCACGCTGCGCATCGGCATGACCGCCTCCGACATTCCACTCACCACCGGCCAGACCGACCAGGGCGGTGAGGGCATGCGCTTCATGGGCTATACGGTCTATGACGGGCTGATCAACTGGGATCTGAGCAGCGCGACCAAGGCCTCCGATCTGGTGCCGGGCCTCGCCACGAGCTGGGCGGTCGACGCCACCGACAAGACGAAATGGAGCTTCGTCCTGCGTGAGGGCGTGAAGTTCCACGATGGCTCGGAGTTCACCGCCGACGCGGTGGTCTGGAATCTCGACAAGCTGCTGAAGACCGACGTGCCGCAATTCGACCAGCGCCAGGCGGCGCAAGGCCGTTCGCGCATTCCGGCGGTCGCGAGCTACAAGGTCCTCGACAAGTACAAGGTCGAGATCGTCACCAAGACGCCCGACGCGACGCTGCCTTACCAGATCGCCTGGATCATGATGTCGTCCCCGGCGCAGTGGGAGAAGCTCGGCAAGAGCTGGGAGGCCTTCGCGAAAACGCCGTCGGGCACCGGCCCCTGGCAGCTCACCGCCTTCCAGCCGCGCGAGCGCGCCGAGCTCTCGCCCTATCCGGGCTACTGGGACAAGGCGCGCGTGCCCAAGCTCGAAAAACTCGTGCTGCTGCCGCTGCCGGAGGCCAATGCCCGCGCCGCGGCGCTCAGGGCGGGGCAGGTCGACTGGATCGAGGCGCCGTCGCCGGACCTGATCCCGTCGCTGAAGGGCGCCGGCTTCCAGATCGTCACCAACGCCTATCCGCACAACTGGACCTGGCATCTCTCGCGGGCCGAGGGTTCGCCCTGGAACGACATCCGCGTGCGCAAGGCAGCCAATCTCGCCGTGGACCGCGAGGGGCTGAAAGAGTTGCTCGGCGGGCTGATGATCCCGGCGCAAGGATTCTATCCGCCCGGCCACCAGTGGTTCGGCAATCCCAAGTTCAAGCTCAAGCTCGATCAGGCCGAGGCCAAGAAGCTGCTCGCCGAGGCCGGCTTCTCGCCTGCCAAGCCGCTGACGACGAAGATCTTGATTGCGCCCTCGGGGTCCGGCCAGATGCAGCCGCTGCCGATGAACGAGTTCGTGCAGCAGAACCTCGCCGAGGTCGGCATCAAGGTCGATTTCGAGGTCGTCGAGTGGAACACGCTGATCAACATCTGGCGCGCCGGTGCCAACCACGAATCCTCGCGCAAGGCGACGGGGATGAACTACACCTATTTCATCCAGGATCCCTTCACCGGGCTGATCCGTCATCTCCAGTGCAACCTCCAGCCGCCGGCCGGCACCAATTGGGGCATGTATTGCGATCCGGAGATGGACAAGCTCTTCGAGCAGGTTCGCAACACCTTCGATGCCGCGGCGCAGACCAAGGTGCTGCAGACGATCCACGAGAAATATGTCGACGAGGCGCTGTTCCTGATGGTGACGCACGACGTCAACCCGCGCGCGCTTTCGCCCAAGGTGAAGGGCTTCGTCCAGGCGCAGAACTGGTTCCAGGACTTTTCGCCGATCACGATGACGAAGTGAGGGGCTTGGGCGTGGCAACCACCATTGTCATTCCGGGGCGCGGCAAAGCCGCGAACCCGGAACCCACGACCGGGTGGCACAGTCCGTCATGGTCGGGCTTGTCCCGACCATCCACGTCTTCGGTCGTCGAGCCCTACGTCCAAGACGTGGATGCTCGCCACAAGGGCGAGCACGACGGCTCGGTCTCGCTCCGTCGTGGGTTCCGGGTTCATCGCTTCGCGATGCCCCGGAATGACAGGCGGGGCCTCGCATGCTGAGCTACCTCGCCAAGCGCATCCTCTACGTCCTGCCGGTGGCGCTCGGCGTCAGCGTCTTCTGCTTCCTGCTCGTCCATATCGCGCCGGGCGATCCGCTGACCTCGGTCCTGCCGCCCGACGCCTCGCAGGCGATGCAGGACGAGCTGCGCCGCATCTACGGCTTCGACCGGCCGCTTCCCGTCCAGTTCGGGCTCTGGCTCTGGAAGGCGGTGCAGGGCGATCTCGGCACCTCGATCGCCACCGGCCGCCCGGTCGCAGGCGAAGTCTGGCGCGCCGTCGGCAACACGCTGCTGATCGCCTTGCTGGCGACGGTGATCGGCTTCCTGCTCGGCTCCTTCTTCGGCTTCGTCGCCGGCTATTTCCGCGGCTCGATCCTCGACAAGCTCGCCTCCATGCTGGCCGTGCTCGGCGTCTCGGTGCCGCATTACTGGCTCGGCATGGTGATGGTCATCGTGTTCTCGGTGCAACTCGGCTGGCTGCCGCCGGGCGGGGCGGGGCCGGGCGGTTCGGCCGCCTGGAAATGGGACTGGGAGCATGTCAGCTACATGATCCTGCCCGCCATAACGATGTCGGTGATCCCGATGGGTATCATCGCCCGCACCGTGCGGGCGCTGGTCGCCGACATCCTGAACCAGGAATTCGTCCCGGCGCTCAGGGCCAAGGGGCTGATGGATTTCGGCGTCTTCCGCCATGTCGTCAAGAACGCCGCGCCGACCGCGCTCGCGGTGATGGGCCTGCAGCTCGGCTACCTGCTCGGCGGCTCGATCCTGATCGAGACGGTGTTCTCCTGGCCCGGCACCGGCTTCCTGCTCGGGAACGCCATCTTCCAGCGCGACCTGCCGCTGCTGCAGGGCACGATCCTGGTGCTGGCGATGTTCTTCGTCACGCTGAACGTGCTCGTCGACATCGTCCAGGGCCTGCTCGATCCGCGCGTGAGGAGGCGCTGATGGCCGCGGTCACCGACGCCGTCGCGCCCGCGACGGTCCCGCCGCTGGCGAAATCGCCGGGTTACTGGTCGGGCGTCTGGCGGCGCTTCAAGCGAGACAAGGTCGCCGTCGGCGCAGGCTGCGTCGTGCTGGCCATCATCCTGATGGCGGTCTTCGCCGATTACATCGCCCCGGCCGACCCGACGCGCTCCTCGATGCTGAGGCGCCTGCGGCCGATCGGCACGCCGGGCTATCCGCTCGGCGCCGACGAGCTCGGTCGCGACATGCTCTCGCGGCTGATCTTCGGGGCCAGGCTCTCGCTGTTCATGGGCGTGGTGCCGGTCTTCATCGCCTTCGTCTTCGGCTCGGTGATCGGCATCGCCGCCGGTTTCTTCGGCGGCAGGTTCAACACCGTGACGATGCGCACGGTCGACATCTTCTATGCCTTCCCCTCGGTGCTGCTGGCGATCGCGCTGTCGGGGGCGCTCGGCGCCGGCATCTTCAATTCGCTGCTCTCGCTGACCATCGTCTTCATCCCGCCGATCGCGCGCATCGCCGAGAGCGTGACGACGCAGGTCCGCTCGATGGACTATGTCGAGGCGGCGCGCGCCTCGGGCGCCGGCTCCGGCACGATCATCCGCGTCCATGTCCTCGGCAACGTGCTCGGCCCGATCTTCGTCTATGCGACGAGCCTGATCTCGGTCTCGATGATCCTGGCCTCGGGCCTCTCCTTCCTCGGCCTCGGCACCAAGCCGCCGACGCCGGAATGGGGGCTGATGCTGAACACGCTGCGCACCGCGATCTATGTCCAGCCCTGGGTCGCGGCCCTGCCAGGGGTGGCGATCTTCATCACCTCGATCTCGTTCAACCTGCTCTCGGACGGCCTGCGCTCGGCCATGGATGTGAAAGGCTGATCATGGCGCAGGAAAGCCACCTCACGACCACACCCGATCGCGGCGGAGCCGGCACGCCTCTGCTGGAAGCGCGCAGCCTGACCAAGCATTTCCCGCTCGGCGGCGGCGCCGTCGTGCGCGCGGTCGACGGCGTCGATTTCACGGTGCTGAAGGGTGAGACGCTCGGCGTCGTCGGCGAGTCCGGCTGCGGCAAGTCGACCACGGCACGCGTCGTCATGCAGCTGATCCCGCAGGACAAGGGCGAGATGCTGTTCGACGGCGAGGCGGTCGGCAGCATCACGCTGAGCCTGAAGGAGTATCGTCGCCAGGCCCAGATGGTCTTCCAGGACAGCTACGCCTCGCTCAACCCGCGCCTGACGATCGAGGATTCGATCGCCTTCGGCCCGACCGTTCACGGCGTCAGCAAGGCGGCGGCGATCCTGCGCGCCCGCGACCTGCTCCAGCGCGTCGGGCTCGATCCGGCCCGCTTCGCCGCGCGCTACCCGCATGAGCTCTCCGGCGGCCAGCGCCAGCGCGTCAACATCGCGCGAGCGCTCGCTTTGGGCCCGCGCCTCGTCATTCTCGACGAGGCGGTCTCGGCGCTCGACAAATCGGTCGAGGCGCAGGTGCTCAACCTGCTGGCCGATCTGCGCGAGGAATTCGGCCTGACCTACATCTTCATCTCGCACGACCTCAACGTCGTCCGCTTCATCAGCGACCGCGTGATGGTGATGTATCTCGGCGAGGTGGTCGAGATCGGCCCGGTCGACGAGCTCTACGACGATCCGCGCCACCCCTACACCAGGGCGCTGCTCTCGGCGATGCCGTCGATGGACCCGGACAACCGGACGATGGAAGCCCCGCTCGCGGGCGACCCGCCGAACCCGATCAACCCGCCCGAGGGCTGCCGCTTCCATCCGCGCTGCCCGCAGGCGCAGACGGTCTGTGCCAAGGTCAAGCCGGCGCTGGTCCAGGCCGGGACGGGCGCGCGGCTCGCCGCCTGCCATATGGAGATCGCCGGCTCGGGCCACAGCCGCGCGCCCGTATTGGAGGCCGCCGCGTGACGAAACCGCTCGTCGTCCTCGACAATGTCACGGTACGCTTTCGCGGCGCCCAGACCGTCCATGCCGTCAACGGCGTCTCGTTGACGCTGGAGCCCGGCAAGGTGCTCGGCATCCTCGGCGAATCCGGTTCGGGCAAGAGCGTCACGCTGAAGACGCTGCTCAGGCTGCTGCCGGAGAGCCGCACCGATATCGGCGGGACGGTCGAGGTCGACGGCCGCGACGTGCTGGCGCTGAATCCCCAGGAACTCTCGGCCTATCGCGGCGCCGTCACCTCGATGATCTTCCAGGACCCGGCTCTGGCGCTCGATCCGGTCTACACCGTCGGCGAGCAGATCGCCGAGGCGATCATCCGGCACGAGAAGATCGGTAAGAAGGCCGCCATGGCGCGCGCGCTCGAGCTGCTCGAACTCGTCCGCATCCCGTCGCCCGAGCGGCGTCTCAAGGCCTATCCGCACGAGATGTCGGGCGGCATGCGCCAGCGCGCCATGATCGCGCTCGCGCTCGCGGCGCGGCCGAAGCTGCTGCTCGCCGACGAGCCGACGACGGCGCTCGACGCGACCGTGCAGATCCAGATTCTGCTGCTCTTGCGCCAGCTCCAGCGCGACATGGGCATGGGCATGCTCTTCGTCACCCATGACATCGGGGTCGCGGTCGAGGTCTCCGACCGGCTCGCGGTGATGTATGCCGGCCAGATCGTCGAGACGGGTACGGTCCGCGAGCTGATCAGCGATCCGCAACACCCCTATACGCGTGGCCTGCTCGCGGCGAACCTGCACGGCGCGAGGAAGGGCGAGCGGCTGGAGGCGATCCCGGGCGCCCCGCCGGCCCTGAACGAGCCGCCGAATTCCTGCTCCTTCGCGCCGCGCTGCCGGCATGCGCAGGAGCGCTGCCGCGCCGCGCTGCCGCCGGTGGTCGCGCTCGGGGAGGGCAGGGTGGTGCGTTGCATCCTGCCCGAGCAGGCGGAGGTGGCGGCTTAAGCCACCGCCAGTCGCTTCGCCGCGCGATCCCCCAGGCTGCCGAAATTCGTCAGGCTGATCAGGTGCGCATAGATCGGCGCGAGATAGCCCTTGCGCTTCAGCTCCAGCAGCGCGTCGTCCGGCAATTCGTTCAGCCGCTCCTCGCTGACGGCCGCGAAGCCGGAGAAGCTCGAGCTCATCCCGTTCGGCGAGCGGATGTCGACCGTGATCGTCTGGAGCAGGTCGAGCGCCTTGAGTTCGGCGGTGAAGGCGGCGGTCGCCCGCGCCGCGTCGCTGTATTCCCCGACGAAGGTCACGATCCGCTGCAGGGCTTCGGCCGGCTCGCCCGCCTCGGTGAACAGCCGCTCGCCCTCCTCATCCTGCAGGCCGGTGAAGCCGCCATCGACGCAGATGACGTGCTGCTGCTCGGAAACCTCGCCGCCGATGAACGGGTAGCGCCTGAGATAGGCCGGGATATGCAGGCCGTTCCAGCGGCCATCGGCCTCGATGAAGTCGGATTCGCTGCTGCGCATGCCCACCATGAACAATGGCGAGATGCCGGTCGGCTCTTCCAGGAACAGGATCGGCATGTCGCGGCAGCCGAGCGGGAACTCGGCCATCAGCGCCGGCAGGACATGGCTGCCGGCGGCGAAGGCGTAAGGCTTTTCGCTCGGCTTCAATCTGCTCTCGCGGTTGGTGTTGCGGTCGAGCACGGCGATGCTGGAATAGAAGAGGGGCAGAGGGGCCATGTCGTGTCCTGATGGCGTTGGGGGCGCTGAGCACGCCTGGGAATCAGATGCTCTTGCGCAGGGTGAGCTTGAAATAGAGTTCGACGTCGCGTTGCGTGGCCGAGACCCGCTCCAGCGGCCGGGCGATGCCGCCCTCGAGTGCGGCCCAGTCGAACGGGCGCCAGATCAGCCCGGCGCCGACCGACGTCGCCCGCGTGCTGGCCGGCGAGGTCGCGTAGGTGATGCCGTGGTCGAGGAAGACGAAGGCCTCGAACTGCTTCAGCGGCTCGGGCAGGAGGTAGTGCAGCTCGGCCTGGCCGTAGAAGCCGGAATTGCCGAAGGCCGCGCCGATCGGGTACCCGCGCAACGTCGTCGGCCCGCCGATCTGGAAGATCTGGTCGCCGGGAAGCTGGGTCTCGCCGGTATATTGCCAGGCGCCGACGAGCGAGCCGTAGATGTCGTCGGTGACACGGACGATCGAGGCGGTGTTGCCCGACCAGACCGCGTAGTTGCCCTTCGCCAGCGAAAGCTTGTCCTCGCGGTCGATGAAGGCGATCTGACCGGTCGAGGAATGCGAGATGCCGGGCAGCGCCAGCGTCAGCGCGAGACCCGCCGCGCTGCGGGTATAGCTGCTTTCGGAGGTCGCGATGTCGAGCTGCTTGCTGCGGCTGGAACCCGTGCCATAGCTGCCGGTCGCCTGCAGCAGGATCGCGTCGGTGGCGAAGATCGGCTGCGACAGCGTCACGCTCGCGCTTTCCGAAATGCCTTCCGGGCGCAGCTCGCGGATCGATCCGTTGACGATGTGATAGGCCGAGCGGGTGAAGCTGACGCCGAGCCGCGTGCCCCAGGGCGTGACCGGAATCGCATAGCTGCCGCTGCCGAGGATGCTGCCGCGCGAGCGCGAGCCGTAGAGGATCAGCCGGTCGTCGATCCCGAGCAGGTTGTGGTGCTTCAGGAAGAGGACGCCCTGATAGCGCCCGGTCGAGAGCACGCCCTGATTGTCGAAGGAGATCTGGGCCAGGTTGCGCAGTGGCTCGGTGGTGGCGAGTTCGAGGTCGGTCAGGCCGAATTCGCCGCCCGCGCTCAGTTGAGCCCTGATCTGCAACTCGTTGACGCGGTTGAAGATCGAGACCGCGCGGTTGAGCGCCGGCGCATCGACGACCTCGCCCGGCGTCGCCGGCACCTGCGACAGCGGATACCACGGCCAGGTCTGGATCGCCCCGCTGACGCGAACCTTGCCGACGCGGCCCTCGACCAGCCGGACCTTGAGCACGCCGTCGTCGAGCTTCTGCGGCGGCAGCACGGCGCTGGCCGTGACCTGCCCCTTCGCGGCGTAGAGGTCGTTGACTTCCTGCACCAGCTTGCCGATCTCCGAGAGATCGACCTTGCGGCCGACATAGCGGGCGCGGATCGCGTCGAGTTCGGCCGGGCCGAGAAAGGCCGAGCTGCCGAACTCGACCTGCTTCAGCAGCACGGTGGTGCCGCCGGCCGGGAATTCGAGCTTCGGCGCCGGCGGCGGCGCGACGACGCCGGGTCCGCGCTGCCGCTGCGGCGCGGTCTGGCGCTCGATGTCGAGCCGCTGGCGCTCGGCCTCGGTCTCGATCGTGCGCGGCGCGATCTGGGCCAGTGCCGGTCCGCCCAGGCCGGATAGCGTCAGGAGCGCGGCGCAAACGGCTTTCAGGCCGGCGACGCGCCGGCCTGCGGCCTTCTCGGATTGGATCAAGGCTGCCCCTCGGCGCCGTCGAGATTGACCAGAGGCTCGGCATTGCCGCGCCCGCCGATGCTGGCCGTCGTCTCCGGATCGGCGCTGCGCCAGCGCCCGTCGGAGCCGAGCACGAAGCCGCGCGCGATCTCGCCGAAGCTGAGCCCGGTCGGCAGCACCACGCCGAGCCGTTCCATGTCGCGCGAGAGCGAGCCGCCGGACGAGTCGACGATGTCGGAATCGAAGCCGACGATGAAGGCGTTCGTCACCAATTGCCGGCCGGCCACGTCGATGAAGAAGCTCCGGTCCCTCTGGTAGAGCTGGACGTCGTAGCCGGTCACCGGCGCGATGCTGCGGTTGTTGGCGAACACCGTCATGATCGGCGTCGTCAGCGTCAGCGCGCCTGGAACGAAGGCGTCGGTGATCCTGAACAGGTTCGATGTCGTCGTCACCGTCCCGTCGACCGTCTCGAAGCGGCCGATGCGGAAGCTCGGCGCATCGATCGCGAGCCGGGTCGTGGTGGCGGTGCGCTCGCGCAGGCCGCCGATGTCGAGTGCCAGCGGCACGCCCGAGCCGCCGCCGAGCTGGACGATGTCGGCCGCGATGCTGGTGCCGAGGATGGTGATCCGGTCGCCTGCGCCGAAGCGGCCGAGCCGGACGTCGTCCGGCGCCTGGGCCAGCGTGCTGCGCGCCGCACCGAGATCGATCGCGATCGAGCCGAGGCCGCTGCGGCCGGCCTGGAGCGACAGCGTGTCGGTCGCGACGATCCGCTCGCCGGCGATCGCGCTGTCGCTGGTCAGCGTGGCCGAGCGCCCGGCATCGATCTCGATGAAGCGGATCGTCTGGGCCTGCGCGCCGAGATCGCGCCCGGTGCGCACGCCGCCGATGCGGACGTCGCCGCCGGCCGAGACCAGCGTCAGGTCGCGTCCGGAGCTCGCCTGCTGGACGTCAAGGCCCCGCGCGCCGGCGAGGCTGCCGTCGCGGCCATTGGTCAGCGTGCCGATGCCGAGCGTCGACAGGAAGGAGGCGAGCGTCACGTCCGTGCCGCTCTTGACGCTGCCGAGCGTGACCTCGCCTGGAGCCTGGACCATGACCGCGCCCGCACCATCGATCGAATCGGCCCGGACCGGACCACTCTGCGACACGATGCTGATGCTCCCGGAGCGCGTCAACGCGCCGAGGATCGTAATCGCGCCCCGTCCACTGACCGATGCGGCCTGGGCGGCCGTCAGCGTCCTCACGCCGATGGTGTCGCCGGTCAGCTGAGCCCGCCCGCCACTGGTCAACGACGTGACCTGCAGGGCACCGGCAGCTTCGATGATGGCGTTGCCGCCCGAGGAGAGCAGCTGGGCGTCGATGCCACCGCCCGTCCGCAAGGCCAGCGCCGCGCCGGCATCGACGCTGTAGGCGTTGATGCCGGTAGCGGCGGAGAGCTCCACGGCCTCGCCGGCGGACAGCATCGTCAGCGTCACGCCGGCATTGCTCGAGGCGATCGTCACGGCCCCGGCGCCGGCGAGCGTCGTCAGCCGGACGGAACCGGCAGCCGAAATCTCGGCCTTGCCGCCGCTGGTCCCATCGCGCAGGTCGAAGCCGCCCGCCGACACGCGCGCGATGAGATCGCGGCCCGTCTGAAGGCGATTGATGTCGACATCGCCGACGGCGTTCAGCCTGGCCGAGCCGGTCGTGGCGAGGGTGAGCCCGCTCAGTCCGGCGCCGCTCGCCGCCGTCAGATCGCCGGTGACGGTCGCAGTGCCGAGGGTTTGCAGGCCGCCGGAGGTCAGCGTCGCGTCGACACCCGTCGTCAACGTCGCCAGCGTGATCGAGCCGGCCGCCGTGAAGGTCGCAGCCCCGGTCGTCACGATCGCGTTGGCGGAGATGTCGGCACCGGTCGAGGTCACCGAAAGGTCTCCGGTGATGGCTGCGCTGGAGAGCTCTATCGCGCCCGACGCCGACAACGCCGATGTCGCGCCGGCGCCGAGACCATTGATACGCAGTGTGCCGCCGCTCGTCGCCGTCGTCGCGCCGCCGGAGTTCACGGCGCTCGTGACCGAGATCCCCAAGTTCGCAGCAAGCGTCACCGCGCCGGCGCTTTCGACGAAGGCGGCGTTGATGAGCGAGCCGGTCGATACGATCGAGAGATCGCCGGCCGTGGTCGCGGCGTTGGTCAGCGTGATCGGGCCGGTGGCCCAAAGCGCCGAGGTCGCGCCGGCATTCATGGTGCCGATGTCGAGTGCGCCGCCATGGGCCGTCGCGGTGGTGGCACCGCCCGAGGTCGAGGAGGTGGTGACCGAGACGCTCGTGGCCGCCGTCAGGCTCACCCAGCCCGGCGCATCGATCGAGGTCGCGGAGACGCTGCCGCCGGTGGAGGTCAGCGAGATGTCGCCGGCGCTCGTGGCCACTGCTCCGAGCACCAGCGCGCCGAAGGAGGACAGGGTCAGCGAGCCGCCGCCGCTCAGCCCGACGATCGAGATTCCACCCGAGGTGGCCGTCACCGAAACGGCGCCACCCGAGATCAGCGAGGTCGTGACCGAGACGCTCGTCGCGGCCGTCAGCGTCGCGGCGCCGGCCGTCGCGATCGTCGCCGCGCTGATGCCGGCCCCGGTCGAAGTGACCGAGAGATCGCCGGCCGTGGTCGTCGCATCGCCGAGCGTGACCGCGCCGGAGGCCGACAGCGTCGAGGAGGCGCCGGCGCGCAGCGTCGTGATGCCGAGCGTGCCGCCCGTCGTCGTCGCGGTGGTGGCGCCACCCGAGGTCAGCGAGGTCGTGACCGAGATCGCGCCGGCAGCGGTCAGCGTGGTGGCGCCTGCCGTGTCGATCGTCGCCGCCGTAATTCCGGCGCCGGTCGAGGTGACGTACAAGGCACCTGCCGTCGTCGTCGCGCCACCGAGCGTGACCGCGCCGGAGGCCGACAAGGTCGAAGTCGCGCCGGCGCGCAGCGTCGTGATGCCGAGCGTGCCGCCCGTCGTCGTCGCGGTGGTGGCGCCACCCGAGATCAGCGAGGTCGTGACCGAGATCGCGCCGGCAGCGGTGAGAGTCGCGGCGCCGGCGGTCTCGATCGTCGTGGCCGTGATGCCGGCACCGGTCGAGGTGACCGACAGGGCGCCGGCCGTCGTCGTCGCGCCACCGAGCGTGACCGCGCCGGAGGCCGACAAGGTCGAAGTCGCGCCTGCGTGCAGCGTCGTGATGCCGAGCGTGCTGGCGGTCGTCGTCGCGGTGGTGGCGCCGCCGGAGATCAGCGAGGTCAGGACCGAGATTGGCCCGGCAGCCGTCAGCGACGCGGCACCGGCCGTCTCGATCGTCGTGGCGGTGATGCCGGCGCCGGTCGAAGTGACGGACAGGTCGCCTGCCGTTGTCGTCGCGCTACCGAGCGTGACCGCGCCGGAGGCCGACAAGGTCGAAGTCGCGCCTGCGTGCAGCGTCGTGATGCCGAGCGTGCCGGCGGTCGTCGTCGCGGTGGTGGCGCCGCCGGAGATCAGCGAGGTCGTGACCGAGACCGGCCCGGCGGCGGCGAGAGTCGCGGCGCCGGCGGTCTCGATCGTCGTCGCCGTGATGCCGGCGCCGGTCGAGGTGACCGAGAGGTCGCCGGCGGTCGTCGTCGCGCCGCCCAGCGTGACCGTACCGGAGGCCGACAAGGTCGAAGTCGCGCCGGCGCGCAGCGTCGTGATGCCGAGTGTGCCGCCCGTCGTCGTGGCGCTCGCCGCACCGCCTGCGATCAGCGAGGTCGTGACCGAAACGTTGGTCGCTGCCGTCAGCGTGGCGCCGCCGGAGGAGGCGAGGGTGCCGGCAGAGATGGCGCCGGCCGAGGATGTCGCGACGAGCGCCCCGCCCTGCGTCGATGCGCTGCCGAGCGTCACTCCGTTTCGGCCTGCGAATGTCGCCCCGGTGCCGGATGTCGCGCTGGTGAGGTTGAGCGCTCCGTTCGTCGACGAGACGGAGGTCGCGCTGCCGCTTGTCAGCGTCGTGACGCCGATCGCACCGGCTGCGGTGAGCTGCGCCTGCGCCGCCGCATGCAGCGTCGTCGCGCCGATGCCGGCCTGGGTCGAGGTCAGCACGAGGTTGCCCGAGGTCGTCGTCGCGCTCGTCACCGCCAGCGCCTGATCGGCGGTCAGCGTCGCCGTGCCGCCGGCGCTCAGCGTGCCGATCGTCAGCGTGGCCGCGGTCGAGATGGCGCTCGCGGTGGTGCCGGCGGTCAACGTGTCGATCGTCAGCGCGGCGGCGCTCGTCACACCGACCGCGCCGGCATCGGCGACGACCGAGGTGATGCGCGACGCGCTCGCCGCCCGGAGATTGACGCCGCCGAGCAGGCTGCGCGCCGAGAGCGTCGGCGCGTCATAGCTGACGGCCAGCGCGGTCGTGCCGATCCCGTTGCCGGCGTTGAGCGAGATCACGCCGCCGGCCTGCGTCGCGGCGAGGTTGACGATCGCGTCGCCATTGCCGGTGATCGCGCCGGCGGCACTGAGAGCGATCGAGGCCGTGCCCTGCGGCGCGACGAGCGTGCTGCTGATGCTGCCCACGACGAGGTCGGTGGCCGAGCCGAGCGTGATCCGGCCGGCCGCCGTCACCGTGGCGCCCGCCGCCATCGTGATCGAGCCGGCGGTCGCGCCGATGGTGCCGGTGTTCGCGGCGAGGCTGCGCAGTACGCGCAGTTCCGCGTCGGCGGCGAGGGACAGGCTGTTGGCCGCCGTCAGCGCGCCGATCCGCATCGCGACGGCCGTCTGCGTCGGCAAGGTCGGCGTCGAGATCCAGCCCGAACCGCCGATCTGGCCGGAGATCTCGCCATCGTCTGCGGACTGCACCGCAAACGGCGTGGCCTGGCTGCCGACATTGGCCGAGGCGTTGAGCTGCACCGACTGGGCCGAGACCGCGACGCCGGGCAGATAGCTCGTGATCGAACCGGCATTGGCGCGGATCGAGGCCGTGCCCTGGGCGAAGATGCGGCCGATCTGGGCATCGCCGGTCGGCTTGACGAGATAGGCGTCGCCGGCGCCGGCCGAGGCCGAAACCAGCCGGCCGCCGATCTGGTAGGTGAGCGGGGTCGCTGCCGAGCCGATGCTGCCGCCGGCCGCCGACAGGGTCAGGTCGCCGCCGGTCTCGATCTGGACTGCGTTCAGCGGTGTCGTGCTGCCGGATGCGGTGGCGACGGTGATCGCCTGCGGTGCCTGCAGATTGACCGCGCCGGTCGCGGTGACGCGGCCGAGATTGAGCGAGCCGCCGCCGGCCTGCGCGCCCGTCGTCGCCTGCACATAGATGTCGCCTTGCGCCGAGGCCGAGAACCTGCCGGTCGCGCTGATGAAGAGCGGCGCGGTCTGGGCGATGTCGACCGAGGTCAGGGTGACGCCGTTCGGTACGCTGCCGAGGCTCGCCACGTTGACGCGCTGGCCGCTGCCATTGGTGCCGACGAGCTTGACCGAGCCCGGCGTCGTCGCGACCGCGAGCGCCTGCAGCTCCGCCGTGGAGAGCGTGCCGTTGCGGATGGCGTCGAGCGAGACCGAGACGTCGGGCGCGAGCGAGCCGATGCTGCCGCCGATGTTGAGCGTCACGTCGCGGCCGACGACGATCGCCGTGCCGTTGCCGACCACGCCGGAGGCCGGCTGCAAGGCCGCCTGGTCGATCGCGGCGACGAGCTGGCCTGTCTGCCAGACCGAATTGGCCGTGATGCTGGAGGTGAGGCCCGGCCGGGCGTCGGCGCCGTCGGTGTCGAAGCGCGTGCCGACCTGACTGCTCCAGTTGCTGCCATAGGCGGAGCTGAACACGGCGGTGTAGCTGGTGTAGCGACCGGCGGCGTAGGTTTGCACCTCGGCCTGCGTCGCCGTCCTGCCGAGCGCCGCATCGGCTGCGGCCTGGTAGAGCGAGGTCGCGCCCTGGTTCAGCGTGAAGGCGCCGTTCGCGACGGTGCCGCTGCGGATGAGCGCGTTGTAGAGCGAATAGGTGTCGTTGACGTTGCGCTCGAAGGTGGTGACGCCGAGCTGCGCGATCGTGTTGCTGGTGGCGAGGCCCGGCGTCGCATCCTGCGCGGTGACGCTGAAGCTGTAATTCGTCTGCAGCGAACCGGCCTGGAAGCGGGCCTGGCTGCTCCAGCCGGTGCCATAGGCGGAGCTGAAAACCCCGGCATAGGTGGTGTAGCGATCGGCGGCGTAGGCAAGCACCTCGGTTTCGCTGGCGGTCCGGCCGAGAGCGGCGTTGGCCGCCGGCTGGAAGGACGCGATCGCGCTCTGGTTCAGGGTAAAGACGCCGTTCGTCACGCTGCCGTTGACGATCAGTGCGCTGTAGAGGCTGTAGGTGTCGGTGACGTTGCGCTCGAACGTCGTCACGCCGAGCTGGCGGACGGTGGCGCTCGCGGCGAGCCCCGGCGCGGCGTTCGCCGCACCGACGCTGAAGCTGTAGCCGTTCTCGAGCGACGCCGTCTGGAAGCGCGACTGGGTGCTCCAGCCCGCGCCATAGGCGGAATTGAACACGTTCGCGTAGTTGGCATAACGGTCCGCGGCATAGGCGCGGACCTGATCGGCGCTCGCGGTTCCGCCATAGGCGGCGTTGGCGAGCGCCTGGTAGAGCGGGATCGCCGCGTCGCTGAGCCGGAAGACGCCGTTCGTCACCGTGCCGTTGCGGATCAGCGACGTGTAGAGCACATAGGTGTCGTTCACGTTGCGCTCGAACGCCGTGACGCTCGCCTGTGCGGCGGCGTCTGCGCCGTCGGCCTGGGTCAGCTTCAGTTTGGTCGAGATCGTCGAGAGCTGTTCGGCCGAGAGCGACTGCGCCGCCGTCTGGGCGCTGGCCGATTTGAGCGTGCCGCTGACGACATCGACACGGACATTGCCGCCCGTGCTGGCGATCTGGCCGACGCGCAGGTTCCCCGACAGCTGACGGATGCCGATGTCGCCCTGTGCCGCGATGTTGACCACGCCGCCGGTCTGGCTGCCGTTCGCCAGTGTCGTCGCCATGGCCTGGATGCGCAGCGGCGTCGTGGTCGAGCCGACTGCGCCGGTGTCGCTCTTGATCGAGATGTTGTTGCCGAGCGCGTGGGTGTAGTTCGGATCGGCCCAGCTCGCGACCTCGAGCCCGCCGGTGGCGCGCAGGTTGATGTCGCCGTAGCGGCCCGAGCCCGCGTCGAGATCGGCGTTGAGACGCCAGATCTTGGCGTCGGAATCGAGGTTCAGGTAGATGCCGCCGGCGCCTGAATAGGCCGCGATCGCAGCGCCCGCGGTCAGCGTCGCCCGGATCGGCGCATCCGCCGATCCGACCGAATCGCGCCCGACGATGGTCAGGTGGTTCGACAGGATCGAGACGTTCGGCGCTTGCGTGAAGCTGCCGGCATTGGCGCTGATCTTGGTCTCGCCGCTCGGATTGACGATGTTGCCCTGCTGGCGGATCGCGGCGTTGGAGGTGATGCCGACCGAACCCGCTGCATTGCCGGCGAAGCTGATGCCGAAGTCGTAATCGGCCCGCACCGAGGCCGTGACCTGGAGCCAGGCGTCGAAGACGTGATTGTAGTTCCAGTAGGTGTTGGCGGTCGAACCGCTGTTCCCGACGAAATCGCGGTCGCAATGGCTGATGGCTTGGCCGTTGCAGTTGCCATAGGTCTGCTGCGCGTTGGAGACCTGCGATACGCCACCCTGCAACGTCTGATAGAAGACCGGGTTGCTGATGTAGTAGTATTCGTTGTGGGTGACCCGGCCCTGTGGCGAGGTCGTTTGATTCCACCAGTCGGGACCCGAGGAGTTGCCGTCGCCCCAGAGCCCCGTCGCCGGCCCCGCCACATAGACCCAGGGATTGTTGGCCGTGCCCGACGAGTAGCGCCATGTCCCCTGGGCGTTGGGATTGCCGCTGACCAGGCCATCCTTGTAGACCATCAACTGCTGCGTCCACTCGTAACGCGTGCCGTCCTTGACGTCGTAGCTGGTCTCGGTTCCCGCGATGAAGCGGACCGGCGTGGTCGCGTTCGCTCCGCTCAGGATCGGCTGCGCGCCGTTGCTCGTCCTGTACTCGGCGATCCCGGAGCCCGGCGTATAGGCGTAGACGGTCGTGTTCGACGCCGTTGGCTTCAGCCGGTCGACGATCGTGATCTTGCTGACGGCGGCATTCGCTCCGGCCGCCGTGCCGGTGTTGACCCGGTTGGTGATCAGTTCGATGCCGGAGTTGTTGACGATGTCGACCTTGCCGAACCCGCCATTGATCTTGATCCTGCCGAGCGCGTTGGTGCTGATGATCTGGCCGTCGAGCAGCACGGAACCGCCACCGGACGAGGCGTTGACGTCGCTGATGGTGAGCTGGTTGGTGCGGATATCGTAGGTGACGGGAATCAGCTTGTCGCCGCTGTTGACGACGCGATAGGTGTTGGCCGCGGTGCCGTAGTTCTGAATGCGCGCGTCGTTGGTGAGGTCGATCGTCGGCGAACCATAGCCGTAATAGTTGTAGTTGAACGTTGCAAACGCGATGGACTGATACAGATTCTGGTCCAGATACACCGACTGGTTGGTGACGCGCCCGGCCTCGATCGAGGCGTTGATGTTGATCGTCGTCGCCTTGATCGCGACCTGCGCGCCGTAGATCTTGACGCCGCCACCCTGCGCCTGCGCGCTGTTGCTCTCGCGATATGTCGGCACCTGCGGGATCGTGACGAAGTCGATGCCGTTGCCGAAAGCGTAGCGGTTGAACGTCGTACCCTGATAGGTGTAGCCGTTCGCGCCGCAATTGTAGCCCGTCGAACCGTAGCCGATGCAGTTGCCGTAGAAGATCGTGCTGACGCGCTGTCCGGGATTCCCGCCATCCTCGATGCGATGGTAGAGGTTGTAGTTCAGGTTTGAATAGGAACCGAAATACAGCGTGTTGGCGATGGCGTTGACGGTATCGACGATCGAAAAGCTCTGCGAGGACTGGCCGGGCGTCGCACCGGGATAGGTGATCGCGTTGCCCCATTCGGCCTCCGGCGCGGCGCCGGCGTTGTACAGGCCGTTGGCGCCGTTGGACGCGACCGCGACCGCGCCGTTGGGCACCGTGACGTTGAACTGCAGCGCGTCGATGCGATTGCCCGAGAAGCCGAACGACCCTTGCGTGTTGTTGATCGAGACCAGGCCGCCGAGATTGGTGACGTCGTCGCCGATCAGCAGCGCCGGCCCGTAGCCGCCGATGTCGTCGCGCGTATAGGCGTTGTTGATGATGATGCTGGCGGTGCCGTTGGCGTTGACCGCGTTCTGCGTCAGCCCGCTGCGGCCCTGCGCCGCGCCGGTGAACAGGATATCGCCGGTCGAGAGATCGGGGATATAGGCCCCGCCGTCGAGGATCAGATAGGCGGCGCTGTTGTTCTTGACCGAGATGGTCGGTCCGCCATTGGCGGTCAGCGAGCCGTTGCCCTGGATCGTATCGCCGTTGACGTAGACGTTGCCGCCGGCCGCGTAGAGCTGGCTGATGCGGTAGGCCCAGACGGCGCCCGGCGCGATGCCGCCGACCAGCGTGTCCGCAACCGCCGTGTCCGGCAGGGTGCCGGTATAGGTGGTGTAGTTGTCGCGGACATACTGGGTCGCATTGAAGAACTCGTTGAAGGTCACCGTGACGGGTGCGCCGCCCGCCTTGACGTAGACGGTCGGCCGTTCGTTCAGCCCGCAGATCGAGAGCCCGCCCGTGCCGCAGCCGATGATGATGTCCTGCTCGCGGAACACGCCGCCGACGGCGCGTCCGTTCATCACCACGGTCGACGTCGCCAATGAGCCCGGCGATTCGTCGCGCTGCGTCACGGGGATGAGGAAGAGCTGGAAGCCGTGGCCGGCGCCGTCGGCATTGGGGGTGACGGTGCCGTTATAGGCGCCGAGCGTGACGTTCTGGGCGCTGAGCAGCGCGGCGCCGGTGTTGATGACGAGCCGTGCATGGTTCTGCAGGTCGGTCGAGGCGTCGGCATCGGGGATCGCGATCAGGCCGCGGACATAGCCGATCGCGGTTGCGTCGCCGAAGATGGCGGTCGTGGCGATGCCCGAGGCGTCGCGCCCGGCGGTGACGTTGACGTTGTCGAGGCCGACCAGCGTGCTGTTGGTGCCGATCGTGATGGTCTGGTGGGTGATGACATCGGTGTCGGCCTCGGCCGTGCCGACGGCGGCGACGCCATAGGTCGTCACCAGCGCGCTCGTCTTCACCATCGCCGTCGTATAGGTGCCGACGTTGATCGTGCCCGACGAGGTCAGACTGTTGCTCGCTCCGAGCGTGACCTCGTTGTCGACATTGGCGCGATACTGCGAGGTCACGCCGGCGCCCTGGATCAGGCCGCCGGTGGTCAGCGTCACGACATCGTCGGCGCTGAGTTCCGTGATCGCCTGGATCGAGATCGGCCCGGGCGCCGAGACCGCGTTGCTGCCGCTGGTGAAGCTCGCGGTGTCGCCGATCAGCACCTTCGCCGTGCCGTCGATGTCGATGGTTGACTTGGCGCCGACGCCGTTGACGCCGCCGCCGGCGCCGGCCGTGATGGTGTCGCCGAGACTGGCTTGCGTGAAGACGTTGCGGGCCTCGATGCCGATGCCCTGAACGCAGGTGGTGACGTAGCAGCGGGCCGTCCCGTTGCCGATGGCGACGAAGACCGCGTTGGCGCCGATCTGGACCAGCACGTCTGAATCCGCATCGTGCTTGGCGATCGAGGCGCTGGCGCCGACCGCGGCGGCCTGGCCGCTGTCGATCGTCATGCCGTAGATGTCGCTGTGCTTGGCCGCGATCGTGATCTGGTTGGTGCCGATGCTGACGCTCGAGCCGATCGTCGCCTGCGTCGTCGCATTGTCGGAGGTCGAGGCCGTCGCGCCGGAGCCGGCGAAGGTGCCGCCGCTGCCGGACACCACGCGGGCGATCCCGGTGTCGCTGCCGGTGGCCTTCAGCGTGAAGCTGCCGCTGCTGTTTCCGGCCATCAGGACGCTGTCGCCGACCGTCGCCAAGGTCGTGGTCGTGGCGTCGGCCTGGGCGTTGACGGTACCGACCGCCGCGACGCCGCCGGCCGTGATGCCGATGCCGCGTGCGCGCTGGACGGTGGTGTTGCTGGCGGTGATCGAGACGGTGCCGTTCGGCAGCCGGACATAGTTGCCGACCGACGCCGTCACCGAGGCGGTGGTGGCGGCCCGTGAATCGGTCCCGATCGCGCTGTAGTAGATCGAGCCCGAGCCCGCCGTCGCCCAGGCGGCCGACGAGGAGCCACCGCGGGTGAAGTTGCCGGTCAGGTCCGGCCTGCCGCTGATGTCGGTCGCGGCGGTGCCGAAGATCGACCCCGTCGCCGAGACGATGAGGGAGCCTGCGGTGAACTGCGAGGTCGGCAGGCTGGCATTGCCGTAGATCGCGGCGAGCACCGTCGGCGCGGCGTTCGCCTGCGCTTTCGCCGCACCGACGCCGAGACCGCCGGCGACGGCGACGCCGAGCGAGGACGCCTTCGCATCCGGGCTCGCCGTGGCGGTGACGTTGATCGCGCCGGTGCCGACATTGGCGCGGGCGCCGGCCCCGATCGAGGCCTCGACGCGCGAGGTGTCGCTGGCACGGGCATCCGAGCCGGCGCCCGCGACCAGGATGCCGCCCGCGCCGGCGATCGCCGAGGCATAGGCCGCGCCGGTGCTCGTCGCGGCGACGGCGAGGCTGCCGCCGGTGAGCTGCGAGCCGGCGGCATAATTCGCCGTCACGCTGCTGTCGGCCGCGCTCTTCGCCAGCGAGACACCGAGCGCGAGGCCGCCCGCGGCGGCGGCACCGACCGCGTCCGACCGGCTGGTCGCGGTGTTGCTGGCGCTGACGCTGCTCGCGCCGGTGACGGTCAGCGTGCCGCCGAGCTTGGCGGTGATCGTGTTGGTGACGCTGCCGTCGGCGACGGCCGCCCCGGCGGCGGCGGCTCCGCTGCCGGCGCCGGCGCTGGATTTGATGTAGGCGGCCGATTTCGCCGCCCCTTGCGAATCCGTGCCGTCGGCCGAGGTCGCGCTGACCGTGATCGAGCCCGTCGTTACCGTGGCCTGGTCGAGCTTGGCCGAGACCGCGTCGCCGATCGTCGTATAGGCGGTCGCCGCGCCAACGCCGACGCCGCCGACGCCGAGGCCCGTCGCCATGTTCGTCGTCGAGGTCGTCGACAGCGAGGTGACCGAGACCGAGCCGCTGGCGATCGTCCCGCCGGTGATGCTGGCGCCGGTCTGCGAGTTCGGGCTGTCGAGCAGGGCCGTCGCGCTCACCGCCTGCGGCGTGGTGATGCGGCTGCGATGGCCGGTGAAGAAGCTGTACTGGTTGGCGGCGTAGTCGCGCACCTGCTGGTCGCTGGCGGTCGTCGCCGAGCCGCGCGAGACCAGCGGGATCGCGGCGAAGGCCGCGGCGCGATAGGTGTCGAGATAGCTGACGCCCAGCACGAAGACGCCGCCGGTGACGTTGCCGCGCCCGATCAGGGCCTGGTAGGCTGCGTCGGCGGCGCTGCGGACCTGGTCGTCGGTCGGGGTCGGCACGTCGGTGGTGACGGCCTGGCTGCGATAAGCGTTGACGCCGCCATCGCTCAGCAGATAGCCGACGCGGCCGCCGTTCAGGGCGGTATAGCGTCCGCTCGCATAGTTCTGGACCTGCGTGTCGGTCGGGTTCGTAACGCCGAGCGCGGTCGCAGCGGTCGCGCGCAGCGCCGTGACACCGGCCGAAGACAGCGAGTAGGCGCCGTTCGTCACCGTGCCGTTGCCGAGCAGCGTGTTGAACTCGGTTTCGGCCGCGTCGCGGAGTTCCGTCTCGGTCAGCGAATTCGCCGCCGCGCCGCGATAGCTCCGGTAGGCCGAAAGCCCGCTGGTCGAGAGCACGAGGTCGGTCGAGCCGCTGGTCAGCTGGTTGACGCGCGAGAGCGTGCCGTTGCCGCCGGAATTGATCTCGTTTTGCGCCTCCGTCGGCGCGCTGGTGCCGACCGAGATCACGCCGACCGACGCGCCGAGCCCGGCCGAGGAGCCGATGCCGATCGTCGTGGTCATCGCATCGACGACGCGCTTCGAGGTCGCCTGGACGCTGAGCGCGCCGGTCGAGCTCAGGACGAGGCCGCTGACCTCGGCGAGCACGCGGCTGTCGAGGCTCGCGATGTTGGTCGAGGAGCCGAGGCCGAACCCGCCGCTGGCGGCCCCGGCGCCGGCCTTCGGCGTGATCGTCGAGGTCTCGGTCGCCGTCACGCTGACGCCGGCCGTGACGCCCGCGCCGGTGCGGTGGACGACGTTCGCGCCATAGAGCCCGGCCCGGGTCTCGTTCTCGACGTCGATGAAGACGACCATGCCGGCGATGCCGACGCCGCCGCCGGCGACGCCACCGGCGGCGAGCCCGGTGAAGTCGTTGTCGCTGTTGGCGAGGATGCCGAGCCCGCCATTGAGCCTGAAGCTCGTGACACCCGCGCCGCCGCCGATCGTGGCGAGCGTGGTATTGGCGCTGTTGGCGACGACGAAGGCGCCGCCGAGCGCGACCGCGCCGCCGACGCCGACGGCCGCGCGGGCATAGAAGCCGTTGCGGCTGTCGGCCGAGACCGAGACGCTGCCGGCGGTGACGAGGCCCTGGTCGATGCTGGCGGTCGTCACCGCGTCGAAGCTGTTGACGACGCCGGCCGCAGCCCCGCCGCCGATGCCGACGGCGAAGCCGACGACGGTGCCGGACGCCGACTGGCTCGCCGCCGCCGAGACGTCGACGAAGCCGACGCCGGCCCCGGTGAAGCCCGGCGTCGTGGTGCCCGTGGTCGAATTCGTTAGCTTCGCCTGGGTGGTGCGGTTCATCACCGTCTTGGCGTCGGCGCCTGCGGCTGCGGCGCCGCCGACCGAACCGACCGTGATGAAGGTCGCAGCATAGGAATGGCTCGCGGCGTTGACCGCGATGTTGCTGGCGTCGGCGCCGTTCAGCCTGGTGTCGATCAGGCTGCCGTCGATCGAGGCCGTCGTGGTGCCGCCGAGTGCGTTGCGGATCGGCACGATCGCGACCGCCGCGCTGGCGGGGAAGATCGCAACGCCGCCGGTGACGGCGTTGGCGAGGATGCGCTGCTGCGAAGTCGCGACGACGCTGAGGCCGTGATTGGAGCGCGCCGTCATCGCCAGCGATGGCTGGGCGGCCGAGGGGCCATTGGCGGTCGTCAGGTCGAAATTGCCGGCGAGCCTGCCGGCATTGTAGGACAGGCCCGAATTCGCCGTGGTCGCATAGGCATCGACCGAACTGGTTTCGCTGATCGCGGCCGTGGTCGAGCCGCCGATCGTGTTGTTGACGACGGAGAGGCCGCCCGCGACGCTGGGCGCCAGCACCGTGACGCCGAGCGCGCCGGCCGAGACGGTGATCGCGTCGGAATTGGTCGCGATCAGCCCGACATCATCGAGCGCCAGCACGTCGGCGCGCTTGATCGTGGCGGCGACGTCGGTCGCGATCGTGTTGTTGGCGATCGAGCCGGCGAGGCCGACATTGCGCGAGATCGCGACGCCGACCGCGACGGTCGAGATCGTCGCCTGCGAGCCTGCCTTGACGAGGATGTCGTTCTCGGCGCGCAGCCTCACGTCCTCGACCTGCGCCGAAACCTGGTTGGCGATGTCCGAATCGACGATCGAGAGACCCAGTGCGGCGGCGCCGATGCCGATGCCGAGCGAACCCGCACTGCCGCGGATCGTCGAGGTCGCGCTCGCATCGATGACGATGCCGCCGCCGCCGACGCGGCCGCCGACGCCGCTGATGCGCGCGGTGACGACGTTGTCGATCGACTGGAAAACGGTCGAGGCGACGCCGGCGAACTGGCCGCTGGCGACGCCGAGGCCGACCGCGACGCCGGTGATCGTCGAATTGTCCTGCGCCTTTACGGTGATCAGTCCGTTCGTCGTCACGTTGACGCCGTCGATCGTCGCGATGTGCGACTGGGCGATCCGGTTCTTCAGCAGCGAGACGCCGGCATTGTTCTTGCCGACCTGCACCGCGCCCGCCACCGCCACGATCGAGGCGCCGACGGGGTTGGAGGCGCCTGCGTCATTGGTCACCGAACCGCTGAAGTCGATCTGACCGATATCGCTGGCCGCAGTGCGCCCGGCGATGATCGCGTCGAGATCGCTGTTGCGGCTGCCGTCGGCCAGCACCACGAGGTCGTCGGTCAGGCGGATCTCCGGGATCGCGCCGCTGCCGCGGAGAATCTGGGCGCGGGTCGTCGGGTCGATCTCGTTGATCACGAAGGCGCCGGCGAAGCCGGTCGAGTCGGCGCCGGCTCCGCCCGAAGCGGCGCCAGAGGAGATGCGGCTCGAGTTCTGGGCGGTCACCCTGAACGGGTCGTTGTAGTTGCGGATGTCCGAGCCGCTGACAATGGCGCTGACGGCGTCCTGGCCGGTCGGGTCGGTGATCGAGGTGTAGCTCAGCGCCGCGCTTAAGCCCGCCTGCGCGCCGGCATAGGCCGCGCCGCCGCCGATGCCGATATCGGTGGTCTGGTAGGCGCCGACCCAGAACGACTTCTGGACGGTCATGCTTTCAGCGGCCCGGATCGTCGAATCGATCACCGAGGCCGAGACGCGGTTGGTGACGATGCCGATCGCGGCCGAGACGGCCGCGGCGCCGCTGTTGGGCCTGGCTGCGGCGATGCTGACGCCGACCACGGTCGCCCGCCCGCCGGAGATCGCCAGCACCTTGCTTTCATAGGCGTCGGTCAGGGTCGAATTGCTGATCCGCGCATCGGTGCTGTTGTCGAACATGCCGATCGCGACGGCGCCGGCCAGCGCGCCGCTGAGCGGGCTCGAATTGCCGGCGAGGTTGAGCGCGGCCGAACCGGCGGCGACCTCCATGATCGTCGAGTTCAGCGCCGTGACGGTCGGCGTGAGCCCCTCGCTGACGTTTGGCGTGACGCCCGCCCCGACCTGCTGGGTCAGGACCGCCCCGTCGATCCAGGCCGAGGTGCCGAGCGTCGTCGTCGCGACGGCGGCGCTGCCGGCCGCGCTCAGACTGAAGCCCTTGCCGGCGGCGGCCTGTGCTGCGTTCTCGCCCTGGACGGCGGCGGCGATGCCTTTGGCGAAGTTCAGCTTGCTGGCGTTCGGGTCGGAGATCGCGGCCGCGATCGAGGCGGCGGTGAGCCGGCCCCAGGTCGTCGCCTCGACGTCGATCGTGCCGGTCGCGATCGAGCCGCGCGCATAGCCGCTGCCGAGCCGCCCGTTCGAGAGGTCGTCGGAGTTGTCGCCGACATAGGCCCGCGTCACCGTCGCCGGGTCCAGCACCGCGACGGAGACGCCGATGCCGTTCGAGCCGCTATAGGCGACCGCGCCGGTCAGCGAGAACACCGAGAGGTACTGGTCCGCCGTCACCTTGACCGACGAGGCGGTGATGATCGCCGTGTTGCTGATCGAGGCATAGGTGTGGTTGTCGATGCCGACCAGCGACACGATGCCGTTGGCCGCAACGGCGCCTGCCGCCTTGCCTGAGGTCGGCGCGATCACGAACATCTTGTCCGAGGTCGCCGCCTTCACGAGCAGATCGTCCGCGCTGATCGTGACGCCTTCGCCGATCGCCGCGACGGTCGTGCTCGAGCGGCCGACATCCGCGAGCGATCCGCCGACGGCGGAGCCGCCGCCGCCGCTCGTCCCGGTGAGCGAGAACAGGCCGGAATTGCCGGCCATGTCGATGCTGTGGGTCGTGGTGTCGGCGACGACCGTGACGCCGTTCGACCATGTCCGGCTGTCGCCGGTCGTGAAGCCGGTCGTCCAGTCGCCCAGCGAGCCGGACTGCCTGAGGGTCGCGCCGGGGCCGACATAGGCGGCGGTGTTGTTGCCGACCCGGTAATAGTTCACCGAGCCGGCAAGCCCGAGCTCCGTGGAATCCGAGGTCGCGTTGGCGTAGCTCGTCAGGATGTTGCTGACGATGCCGAAGGAGCCGTTGATGTGCGACAGCGTCTCGCCGAGCCCGGCCCAGTTGGTCCAGGTGTTGGAGATCGGCATGTCGGTCGTCGCGCCGACGCCGATATGAGACGCGTCGACGGTCACGCCGGCGCCGATCGAGGCGTTCGATGTGTGCTTGAAATCGCCGTAGAGCACGCCGGCCGAGACTGCGATCGTCGCGCTCGGATTGGCCGCCGTCGGGTTCTTGCTCTCCGAGTTCAGGCTCGAGTCGGCGTTGATGCGCACCGCGAAGTCGTAGACCTTGCTGACCACCGCGACGTCGCCGGCATAGATGGTCGGTGCGGTCGTCGTCCCCGGATTGGCGGCGATCGAGGCGTTCGCCGAAAGGTCGCTCTGGGCATAGGTGAAGGAGCTGCCGAACTTGCCGAGCGCCGAGCCGCCGCTCGTCAGCGAACCGAACAGGCCGTCGATGGCGCCGGCGATCCCCAGCTTGTCGAGGATAAAGTTGGTGCCGACCGTCACCGACGACGACGTCGCGTTCTTGATCGTGTTGTTCTGCGACTCGATCAGCAGGTTGCCGGCCCGGCTCGTGCTGGAGCCGATCGAGGTGCCGAGCCGCGCTTCGGCTGAGCTCTTCACGTCTGAATAGGCGAAGGCGATGCCGGCGACGCCGCCCGAGGCCGCCACGGCGGTCGCGCCGGTCGAGAACGAGTTCTGGTTGATCGCCGAGATCTTGACGACGCTGCCGGTGCCGACCGTGACGCTCGCTCCGGAATTGACGATCGCCTTCGTCGTGATGTCGGCGGTGCCGACCGCGATCGCTGCGTCGAAGCGCGTCTGGCCGCCGGAAACCGCGATGGCGGTGGCCGCCATGGTGGCGTTGTTATAGGAGGCGAGCGTCAGGTTGCCGCCGACGTCGACGCTCGCGCCGCTCTCGATCTCGGTGGTGATGGTGCCCTTGATCTCGGCGAGCGTGATCGCGGCCGCCAGCGGTGAGATGCCGGTCAGCGTGATCGCCGGGAGCGAGGTCTCCTGCTTGCCGTCGGCGGTCACGGTCAGGCCGCCGGTCGCCTTGACCGTCGCATTACCCTGGATGGTGACGCGGCTCTCGATCGTGCTGGCGACATAGCCGCCGTTCAGCCCTGTCAGCAGCGCCTGCGCCGTCAGGCCGATGAACTGCGCCATGTTGGCCGACGGGTTGATGAAGGACGAGATGCCGGTCGCGTCGGCGATGAACTTGACGTCCTTGCCCGAGACCATGCCGTTGACGAGGATGATCGCCTCGGCGCGGGCATTGCCGGAGTTCTGCGTCGTCGAGGCCGTCGAGGTCAGCGTGATGTCGCCGGCCTGCCAGCTCGTTCCGCCGGCATTGACCACGTCGGCGCGCAGCTGGCCGAGCACCGTGATCTTGGGCGCCGTCAGCGTGATCGCACCGGAACTTCCGGTCGAGGCGTTGGTCGCCGAAAGGTCGCCATTGGCGCGGTTGAACCGGCGGGTGTCGACCGAGCCGCCGGCCGCGATCGTGATGCTGTTGTCCGCCGTCAGGTTCACATCGGCGCCGTTGACGCTGATGTTGGCCGAGCTGATCACGAGATCCTGCGGATCGATCAGGAAGACGCCGTTCTTGCCGTTCCTGGTGGCGAGATCGACGTCGATCGCGTCGATCGTGACGGTCTTCTTGGCGCTGAGCTCGAGGAAGCCGCCATCGCCGGTCAGCCCGCCCTTGCCGGCGAAGAAAGCGCCGGACTCGACGTCGAGGTTGGTGCCGGCGAAGACCTTGATCTCGCCGCCCTTGCCGGCGACGGTCTGCGCCGCGCTGACGTCGAAACGCGCGCCGCGGGCGATCGCGATCCCGGCGTCGGAGGTGACCGAGATTTTGCCGCCGTCGCCGGTGTTGACGGCGGCGCTGCCGGTGGCGGCGCTGGCGAGTTTGGCCGAGGGCGCCGCGCCGGTGGCGCTGAGCTTTGCCGTCTCGGTGATCGTCGTGCCCTTGCCCGAGCGCACCATGATCGTGCCGGCCGAGCGGCGCGCCGTCGCGTTGGCGCTGAGCGAGCCGGAGATGCGGGCCGTGCCGGCGGCCACGATCTCGATGCCGCCGCCGCGGCGTGCGACCATCGCGCCGCCATGGCGCAAGCCGCTGGTGTTGACGCTCTGCGAGAAGGCCGTCTGGTGCCGGCGGCGCTGCTCGCCGATATCGACCGGCGCGGCATTGGCGGTGATCTGCCCGGCGACGCTGACCGAATTGCCGTGCAGGGTCACGCCCCGCTTCGCATTGATCCGGCCCTCGATCGAAATCGCGCCGTCGGGCGAGATCGGGACGTCGTTGGCCCGCAGCCTCGCCGCGAGCGTCTCGTTGATCGTACCATTCGGCGCGATGACCTGGTCGAGGAATTCGCGCGTCGGCGTGTTGACGGTCAGCCGGCCGGTGTTGATGACGCCGCTCGGCCCGACCGTGAAGCCAGCCGAATCCGAGAAGTAGATGTGCCCGCCGATATTGCCGTTCTTGTAGGAATTCAGGATGCCGTTCACGACCACCGGGCCGTTGCGGACGATGTTGACCAGCGCGCCGGTGTTCTGCGGCAGGTGCATGTTGACCGTGGTGCCGGCCGACTGCTCGAAGCGCGAGAACGAATTGTAGCCGGCGCCGCCCGAAACCGTCTGCGTGGTGATCGTGGTGGTCGCGCCGCTCACCGCGACGTTCGTCTGGGTGCGCCCGTCCGGCGTGATCACGTTCTGGGCGAAGGCCGGGGCGTTCCACAGCACGAGCGCCATCGCCTGGCCGACGAGGCAACGCTGTCGCAGGCTGCCGAGCACCGCGCCGGGGCGGCGGGCGCGCCGCTGGCTGCCCGGATCGAACACGGCCGGCATGGCCGGACGGCGCGTCGCCTGGCGCGGCTGGAGGGCAGGGGGCCTGCGGCGGGACTTGCGCAAAATCGGCAACCTCGGGTCTCGGCCGGGCTGGCCGAATCTCCGCCACAACCCCCGGTCCGCGCCACCAGGAGCAGGCGAAGCCGTTGCGCAGGCTTCGATCACGACCGGGCAGGCACCTTCCGCAGGGAGAAGGCTGGCAGTTCCTTAGCAGAGCCCTTGCCGGCGCGTGCGAGCCGCGAGCGAATGCCATGCGAACCAATGTTCACAATTTGCCCAATTTCGCGCCATGGTAGTGGTAACCTGTCATTTACCTTAATGCGGCGGCGTTCGATCTGTCGGCCTATGCCGTTCGGCCGGTCTCCGGTCGAGTCGGCGCAGGGCGTCCGCGCACGCCGACGATGCGGACAGTGCTGTTTCGCGGCGGCTCGTCAGGCGCTATCAGCATGCCTTCGGAACAGGGTGCCGCGGGCACCACCGACTGCTGGAGCATGACATGGATCTCGGTCTTCACGACAAGCGCGCCCTCGTGCTCGGCGCCAGCCGCGGGCTCGGCGCGGCGATCGCCCGCAACCTCGCGACGGAGGGCGCCACGGTCCTCGCCGCCGCCCGCAACGGTGCTGCGATCGAGGCCTGGGCGGCGCAATGCCCGCCGGAGGTGCGCGCCCGCATCACGGTCGTGAAGCTCGATCTCGCCGATCTCGCTTCCGTCGATGCGCTGCTGGCCGAGGTCGCCGCCAAGGGCGTCGATATCCTGATCGGCAATTCGGGCGGCCCGCCGCCGGCCGAGGCGCGCGAGGCCAAGCGCGGCGACTGGCTCACCCATTTCGAGGCGATGGCCGCCAATCTCTTCCACATCGCGCAGGGCCTGCTGCCCGGCATGGCGGCACGCGGCTTCGGCCGCATCGTCACCATCGCCTCGTCTGGCGTCGAGCAGCCGATCCCGCGGCTGGCGCTGTCCAACGGCATCCGCTCGGCCGTGATCGGCTGGTCGAAGACGCTCGCCGCGGAGGTCGCGGCTCAAGGGATCACCGTCAACGTCGTGCTGCCCGGCCGCATCCACACCGAGCGCGTCGACCAGCTCGACAAGGCCGCCGCCGACCGCAGCGGGACGACGCCGGAGGAGACTGCCAAGGCCTCGCGCGCCACGATCCCCGCCGGTCGCTACGGCACGGCGCAGGAATTCGCCGACGTCGTGACCTTCCTCGCCAGCACCCGGGCGAGCTACGTCACCGGCGCGAAAATCCGGATCGACGGCGGCGCCACGCGCGGGATTTGAACAAGACGTCATTGCGAGCGCAGCGAAGCAACCCAGGGAGCGTAGAGCACTGCCGTTCCTTGGGTTGCTTCGTCGCTTGCGGTCCTCGCAATACGGGCGGCGGCCGAAACGTTCTTCTCCATTGGAAGTGAAATAAGAAAAACCACGCTACCCGGCGTGAATTGATCGGTCATGCCTTCGGGAATAAATGAAGCGTTCGATTTACCGAACTGCTTTCGACCGACGACATGTTCCCGTCCGCGTCCGATCAGAGAGTGTCCGAGCGCTCTCCAGCCGAAGCCGAGCTACCCCTTTCGCTCGCCGATCGGGCAGCAGTGCTCGACGCTGCGTTCGCCGGAGCGGACGCGCTCGATCGTCTTCGAGAGGTCGTCGCCGCCGCGACCGGCCCGGTCGTCTTCACCACCAGCCTCGGCCTCGAGGACCAAGTCCTGACGCATCTGATCGCGCAAACGGGCCTGCCGATCCGCCTTGTCACGCTCGATACCGGCCGGCTGTTTCCCGAAAGCTATGCGCTCTGGGCCGAGACGGAGGCGCGCTACGGCCTGCGCATCGCGCCGTTCTATCCCCGCCATGACGCGGTCGAGCATCTCGTCGCGACCCATGGCATCAACGGCTTCTATGCCTCGCGCGAGGCGCGCAAGGCCTGCTGCGACATCCGCAAGGTCGAGCCGCTCGCCCGGGCGCTGGCCGGCGCCGAAATTTGGCTGACCGGCCTGCGCGCAGACCAGTCGGCCGCGCGCGGCGAGGTCCGCTTCGCCGAGGCCGACGCGGCGCGGGGCCTGATCAAGGCCAATCCGCTGCTCGACTGGACGCGTGACGAGACGCTCGCCTTCGCGGAGGCCGAAAGAATTCCACTCAACCCCCTGCACGGAAAGGGTTTCGTCTCGATCGGCTGCCAGCCCTGCACCCGGCAGATCGCGCCGGGCGAACCCGAACGCGCCGGGCGCTGGTGGTGGGAGGACGATGCCGCCAAAGAGTGCGGCCTGCATGTCGGAGCAGACGGCCGGCTGCAGCGAAACAAGCCGGTTGCCGAGGCCCGCGCATGATCCAGCTCAGCCATCTCCAGAAACTGGAAGCGGAAGCGATCTTCATCATCCGCGAGGTCGTCGCGACCTGCGACAAGCCGGTGCTGCTCTATTCGATCGGCAAGGATTCCGCCGTCCTGCTGCATCTGGCTCTGAAGGCGTTCTATCCCGCCAGGCCGCCGTTCCCGTTGCTCCATGTCGATACGACCTGGAAGTTCCGCGAGATGATCGCCTTCCGCGACGAGACCGCGGCGCGGCTCGGGCTCGACCTGATCGTCCACATCAATCAGGAGGGCGTGAAGGCCGGCATCTCGCCCTTCGCCTCCGGCTCGCGCGTCCATACCGACGTGATGAAGACGCAAGCGCTGAAGCAGGCGCTCGATCTCCACAAGTTCGATGCGGCCTTCGGTGGCGCGCGCCGCGACGAGGAGAAGAGCCGGGCCAAGGAGCGCGTCTTCTCGCTGCGCTCGGCCGAGCATCGCTGGGATCCGCGCAACCAGCGGCCGGAGCCCTGGCAGCTCTTCAACACGCGCAAGGCCAGGGCCGAGAGCTTCCGCGTCTTCCCGCTCTCGAACTGGACCGAGCGCGACGTCTGGGACTACATCGCCCTGGAGAACATCCCCGTCGTGCCGCTCTATTTCGCCGCAGCCCGTCCGGTCGTCCGGCGCGACGGCGCCTGGATCATGCGCGACGACGAGCGCATGGAGCTCAAGCCCGGCGAGGTCGTCGAGACCCGCATGGTGCGCTTCCGCACGCTCGGCTGCTACCCGCTGACCGGCGCCGTCGAGAGCGAGGCGGCCAATCTGACCGACATCATCGCCGAGATGCGCGCGTCCCGCTCATCGGAAAGGCAAGGCCGCGTCATCGACCATGACGGCACCGGCTCGATGGAGCAGAAAAAGCAGGAAGGCTATTTCTGATGCGGGCCCAGCTGCCATGACCGCGCTCGTCAAGGACCGGCGCCTCAAGCCCTCCGTCGCGGCCACCCCAGCCAACGACAGCAGCAGCGCCGGCGACGCCGGCCAGCCCTCGCTGCTGCGCTTCATCACCTGCGGCTCGGTCGACGACGGCAAGTCGACACTGATCGGCCGGATGCTCTACGAGGCCGGTGCCGTCCTCGACGACCAGCTCGAGACGCTCGACGCCGACTCGCGGAAATTCGGCACGCAAGGATCGCAGCCGGATTTCGCGCTCCTGGTCGACGGGCTGTCGGCCGAGCGCGAACAGGGCATCACCATCGACGTCGCCTATCGCTATTTCGCCACCGAGCGCCGCAGCTTCATCGTCGCCGATACTCCCGGCCACGAGCAGTATACCCGCAACATGGCGACCGGCGCCTCGACCGCCGACCTCGCCATCATCCTGATCGATGCGCGGAAAGGCCTGCTGCCGCAGACGCGGCGGCACTCCTTCATCGTCTCGCTGGTCGGCGTCCGCCATGTCGTGGTCGCGGTCAACAAGATGGATCTCGTCGGCCATGACGAGGCCGTCTTTCGGCAGATCGCCGACGATTATCGCGTCGCGACCCGGAGCCTCGGCTTCGCCTCGATCGCCTTCGTGCCGGTTTCGGCCCGCGACGGCGACAATGTCCTGCGCCCCTCGGCCGCGACGCCCTGGTATGACGGGCCGGCGCTGCTGCCGCTGCTGGAGGAGATCGCGGTTCCGCCACCGCGCGACGGGTACGACGGCTTCGTGTTGCCGGTGCAATGGGTCAACCGGCCCGATCTCGATTTCCGCGGCTATGCCGGCACCGTCGCCACCGGGCGTGCCCGCATCGGCGACGCCGTCACCGTGCTTCCCGCCGGCCGCGTCAGCCGGATCGCCGGCGTGATCGGGGCGAAGGGCGCCGCGAAGCAGGTCGCGACCGGCCAGGTCGCGACGCTTACGCTCACCGACGAGGTCGATATCGCGCGAGGGGACGTCATCGTCGCCGGCGACGCCCCGCCGCCTGTCCTGCGCGAGCTCCCGGCTCGTCTGCTCTGGACCAGCGAGCGGGCGCTGGTCGCCGACGGCCAGTTCCTGCTCAAGCTCGCGACCCAGAGCGCCGTCGCGACGCTCGCCACCCTGCATCACGCCATCGATATCGAAAGCCTCGAACCGGCGCCGGCCCGGAGCCTGACGATGAACGCCATCGGCCGCGTCACGCTGCGGCTCGACCGGCCGCTGGTCGCGTTGCCCTATGCCCGGAGCCACGAGCTCGGCGGCTTCATCCTGATCGACCGGATCAGCAACGAGACCGTCGCCTTCGGCTTCGTCGAGACGGATGCGCGTCGTTCAGCAGCGGCGCGCGACGAAGCCGGTGGCGCGGCCCGGCTGCAGCGCGAACTGCTGCGCATCGTCGGCCGCAGCGGCACGCCCGATCGCCGGCGCTGGCTCGAAGGCGTGAGCTGGCGGCTGGCGAGCACGGCGGGACTGTTTGCGGCGGCTCTGGCGCTGACTGGCCGACCGGGGCTATCGGCCGCGCTCTCGCTCGGCGACATCGCGCTGCGCCCGCTGTTCAGGCACCTGCACCGGCAGCTCTGGCAGAAGCCGCCGCGCGGCCAGCTCCAGGACGGCGCGGGCATCTGATCTAAAGGTTGTCCGAAACGCCGGAACGGCTTCTGCCGGCCGGCGTCGCTCTTGCGTGCAGACCCAGGATCAGGCGGCCTGGGAATAGCCGCTGGCGGACCAGCCCTGACCGCCGAGCTGCGCGGCGCTGCCATAGGCCTGCGAGGCGCCGAAGGACGCACCGAACGGCGGCGGGCCGCGGTCCTGCGCCGCCTTCTGGAAGGCCTTCTGCTCGTCCTTGCCGACCGAGCCGTCGGAGTTGGAATCGAGCGCCTCGAACAGCTTGCTCAGCATGTCGTTCGACACGCTGCCGCCGGTCTTGTCGCTGCCGTCGGCCGAGAACGCCTTCAGGAACTCGTTCAGGTCGATGCCGCCGCTGGAATCGGCGTCGATCTGGCCGAAGACGTCGTCCTCGTCACTGCCCGTGCTGTCGCTGGCCTGCTGCGTGCCGTCGCCGGATTGCAGGCCGAACAGGAAGGACTGCAGCTGCTGCCGCGCCGTCTCGGCCTTGCTCTTGAAGGCGTCCGACTCCTCCTTGCTGAGCGAGCCGCTGCCGTCGGTATCGATCGACTTGAACAGCTCCTCGCTCTTGGCGCTGTCGGCGCCCTTGGGCGCGCCGCTCTTGAACTCGTCGAGGCTCAGGCTTCCGTTGCTGTCGCCGTCGAGCTTCTCGAAGCTCGGCGGTTTGCTGGTGGGCGGGCGGAACCCGCCGACACTCCCGATACTGGACATGGGATGTCTCCGTTGCTGGGGCGCCACCACATGGTGGCGTTCCTCAGCCTGGAGTCGGTCCGATGCCAAAGCGCTAAGACCGGTCGGAGCCAGCCGGGATTTTGGTTTCGCCGCGTTGCGCCACCGCCCCACGGAAACAGGACGAAACACAATCGCGTGGCGCTCAGCCGGCGATCACCGCCGTCGCCTCGATCTCGAGCAGCGCTTCGGGCTCGACCAGCGCCGCGACGGCGACGACCGCCATCGCCGGAAAATGCCGGCCCATCGCCGCGCGATAGACCGGGCCCATCTCCTTCAGGCTGGCGCGATAGGCGGCGATGTCGGTGACGTACCAGGTCAGCCGGACGATGTCCTCGACGCGGCCGCCGCCAGCCTCGACCACCGCCTTGATGTTGGCGAGCGTCTGCCCGAGCTGCGGCAGGAAGCCTTTCGCGAAGACGCCCTGCTCATCCCAGCCGACGAGCCCGCCGGTGAAGAGCACGCGGCCTTCCGCGACCATGCCGTTGGCATAGCCGCGCGGCACCGGCCAGCCTTGGGGCAGGATCGCGCGGGAGAGGGTGTCGTCTGGCATGGCGTCGTCTCGCTTGTCGCCGCTCGGGCGTGTCGTCGGGAAGTCAGGCCTCGGCCCGCGCGATCTCGCGTAGCGCGAAACGCTGCAGCTTGCCGGTCGCCGTCTTCGGCAGGGCCTCGACGAAGGCGATAGCGCGCGGATATTTGTAGGGTGCGATGCCGGCCTTGACGTGGTCCTGCAACGCCTTGACCAGCGCCGCGTCGCCGCTCGCGCCGTCGCGCAGCACGACATAGGCCTTCACGATCTGCCCGCGCTCAGGGCAGGGCGCCCCGACCACGCCGCATTCGGCGACCGCCGGATGCGTCAGCAGGCAGGTCTCGACCTCGGGCCCCGCGATATTGTAGCCGGCCGAGATGATCATGTCGTCGGAGCGGGCCTGGTACCAGAAATAGCCGTCTGAATCGCGCAGATAGGTGTCGCCGGTGATGTTCCAGCCGTCGAGGACATATTTGGCCTGGCGCGCATCGGCGAGGTAGCGGCAGCCGGTCGGGCCGCGCACGGCGAGTCGCCCCGGCGTGCCGTCCGGCACCTCGCTTCCGTCTTCGTCGACGATCTTGGCTTCGTAGCCCGGCACCGGCAGCCCGGTCGAGCCCGGCCTGATCGCCTCGCGCGGGGCGCCGATGAAGATGTGCAGCATCTCGGTCGCGCCGATCCCGTCCATCAGCGGCAACCCGGTTCGCGCTTGCCAGGCGTCGAAGGTCGGCTTCGGCAGCGCCTCGCCGGCGGAGACGCAGATGCGCAATGAGGAAATGTCGCGCCCCTCCAGCCTGTCCAGCATCGCCCGATAGGCTGTCGGCGCGGTGAAGACGACGCTGGCCTTGTGGGTTTCGATCGCGTCGATCAGCTCGGCCGGCCCGGCTTTCTCGGGCAGGACCATCGCCGCGCCGATCCGCATCGGGAACAGCACGAGCCCGCCGAGGCCGAAGGTGAAGGCGAGCGGCGGCGAGCCGACGAAGCGGTCGTCGGGATCGGCCTTCAGCACGCGCGCGCCATAGCAGTCGCAGATCGCGAGGACGTCGCGCTGGAAATGCATCGTGCCCTTGGGCTCGCCGGTGGTGCCGGAGGTGAAGCCGATCAGGCTGACGTCGTCGCTCGCCGTGTCGGCGGCGTCGAAATGCTGGTAGCCCGGCTGGCGCATCAAGGAGTCGAGGCTCTCCGCGCCGTCGTCGCCCCAGCTCACGATGCGGCTGAGTTCGGGCGCCTGCGACTGCGCCGCCGCGAGATCGGCGACGAGCCGGTGGTCGCACAGCGCCAGCGCGATCCTCGCCTTGCGGATCGGGTAGACGAGTTCGCCGGCGCGCAGCATCGGCATGGTCGCGACCACGACGCCGCCGGCCTTGAGCACGGCGAGATAGGCCGCCACCATCATCGGCGTGTTGGCGGCGCGCAGCAGCACGCGGTTGCCAGCGACGAGGCCGAGATCGCGCGTCAGCACGTTGGCGATGCGGTTCACTCTCTCGGCGAGGTCGGCATAGCTCCATTCCAGCGCAGGCGCGACGATCGCGACGCGTCCGCCGCGCCCCTCCGCGACATGCCGGTCGAGCAGCTCCGAGACGACGTTCAGCCGCTCGGGATAGGCGAGCCCGGCCTCGACGACCCTGAGGTCGGGCCAGCTTTCGCGTGGCGGCAGGTTCTCGCGGGAAAACCCGTCGACATGGCCGGAGCGCAGGAAATCCGTCATCGTCAGCCTCCGCCGGGTCCGGCCTGCGATTTCAGCAGGTCGCGCGCGATCACGACCTTCTGCACCTCGCTGGCGCCCTCATAGATGCGCAAAGCCCTGATTTCCCGGTACAATTCCTCCACCTTGACGCCCTTGGTGACGCCGAGCCCGCCGAAGATCTGGACGGCCCGGTCGATCACGCGCTGGGCGTTCTCCGTCGCGACGAGCTTCGCCAGCGCCGCTTCGCGGGTGACGCGCGCCGCGCCCTGGTCCTTGGTCCAGGCGGCGCGGTAGACCAGCAAAGCCGCTGCATCGACTTCGGCTGCGCTGTCGGCGATCGCGGCCTGCGACAATTGCAGGTCGCCGAGCGTGCCGCCGAAGAGTTTTCGCCCATTGGCGTGCGAGACCGTCTCGTGCAGCGCCCGCCGCGCGAAGCCGAGCGCGGCCGCGCCGACCGTCGAGCGGAAGATGTCGAGCGTCGCCATCGCGACCTTGAAGCCGTCGCCGGGCCCGCCGATGCGGTTCTCGACGGGGATGCGGCAGGCCTCGAAGCGCAGGGTCGCCAGCGGGTGCGGCGCGATCACGTCGATGCGCTCGGTGACGCTGAAGCCCGGCGTGTCGGCCTCGACCAGATAGGCCGAGAGGCCGCGGGCGCCGTGAGCCTCGCCGGAGCGGGCGAAGACGACATAGTGGTCGGCGATGCCGCCATTCGAGATCCAGGTCTTTTCGCCGTCGATGCGGACATGGGCGTTGCCGTCCGGCACGGCCGTCGTCGCCATCGCTGCGACGTCGGAGCCCGCCTCCTTCTCCGACAGGGCGAAGGCGGCGATGCGCCTGCCGTCGCGCACACCGGGCAGGATGCGCGTCTTCATCGTCTCGGAGCCGGCGATTGTGATCGAGCCGGTGCCGAGCCCTTGCATGGCGAAGGCGAAATCGGCGAGCCCGTCGCGGCTGCCGAGGATGTCGCGGGCGAGGCAGAGCGTGCGGACGTCGAGCGCCTCGGTCAGCCCGCCATGGGCCGCCGGCACGACCGCCTTGAGAAAGCCGGCTTCGCCGAGAGCTTTGACGCGGGCGCGGCAGGCCTCGTCGACTTCCGTATGCGGCAGGCCGGGCAGGGTCGCATCGGCCCAGTCCGAAAGCTCGGCGGCGAAGCGGCGATGACGCTCCTCGAAAAACGGCCAGCCGAGCGTGTCGCCGAGAATGCCGAGCCCCAATGCAGCAGCGCCCGCCATCTCAATTGCCCTCGAAGACCGGCTTCTGCTTGGCGGCGAAGGCATGATAGGCGCGGGCGAAGTCCTCGGTCTGCATGCACAGCGCCTGCGCCACGGCCTCGGCCTCGATCGCGCTCTCGACCGACATCGCCCATTCCATTTCGAGCATGCGCTTGGTCATGGCGTTGGCGAAGGTCGGGCCGTCGCCGAGCTCGGTGGCGAGCGCCTGCGCCTCGGCCAGCACGGCATCGGGCGCACAGAGCCGGTTGAGGAAGCCCCAGCGCTCGGCCTCGTCGCCGCGCAGGATGCGGCCGGTGTAGAGCAGCTCGGCGGCGCGGCCCTGGCCGACGATGCGCGGCAGCATCGCGCAGGCACCCATGTCGCAGCCGGCGAGCCCGACGCGGTTGAACAGGAAGGCGATCTTGGTCGATGCCGTGCCGAAGCGCAGGTCGGACGCCATCGCCATGATCGCGCCGGCTCCGGCGCAGATGCCGTCGATCGCCGCGATCACCGGCTGCGGGCAGGCCCGCATCGCCTTGACCAGGTCGCCGGTCATCCGGGTGAACTGCAGCAGCTCCTTGGTCTCCATCGCGACCAGCGGGCCGATGATCTCGAAGACGTCGCCACCCGACGAGAAATTGCCGCCGGCGCCGGTGAGCACGATCGCCTTGACGGTCTCCTCCTTCTGCGCGGCGAGAAAGAAATCCGTGAGTTCGCCGTAGCTTGCGAAGGTCAGCGGATTCTTCTTCTCAGGCCGGTTCAGCGTCACCGTCGCGACCTTGCCGGCGACCGAAAGCTGGAAGTGCTGCGGCACGAAGCCGGCGAGCGGCAGCGTCGTGGCGTTGGCGAGGCTCATCGCGTCTCTCCCTTGGCGTCGCCACTCATTTGCGCGCGCTGCGCGATCGCCGCATGGAGCGAGGTCTTGGTCCGCCCGAGCAGCCGGAAGAGCTGGGCGATCTCGACATGGTCGAGTCCGGCGAAGAGCTCGGCGATCCAGCCCTCGTGCCGCTCGGCCATCGCCCGGAACGCCTTGCGTCCAGCTGCCGTCAACGTCAGCACCTGCACGCGCCGGTCCTGCGCCGCGGCGCGCTTGTCGACGAGCCCGTCGGCGAGGAGGCCTGCGACCACCGCGGTGACGTTGCCGTTCGAGACCATCAGCCGCTGCGAGACCTCGCCGACCGTCATGCCGGTGGTCGACTTGTCGAGCTGCGCCATCAGGTCGAAGCGCGGCAGCGTCGTCTTGAACTCTTCGCGCAGCCGGTTGCGGATCTCGGTCTCGATCAGGGTCGAGCAGGTCAAGAGCCGGAGCCAGAGCCGGAGCTCGTCCTTGTGGTCGCCGGGGCGTTCGCTGGCCTTGGTCTCGCGGTCGAGCACGAGGCCGGGGGAGGGCGTTTCCATGCCTAGAACTCCCCGCCATTGATCATCAGCGATTGCCCGGTGACGGAGCGGCTCGCCGGACCGCAGAGATAGAGCACGGCATCGGCGACCTCTTCGGGCGCGATCAGCCGGCCCTGCGGATTGTCCTTGACGAACTGCGCCAGCGCATCGGTCTCCGATAGTCCGGTCTTGGCCGTGACCGCGGCGATGCCGCCGGCGACCATGTCGGTGTCGGTATAGCCGGGGCAGATCGCGTTGACGGTGATGCCCGCGCGTGCCGTCTCCAGCGCGAGCGAGCGCACCAGCCCGATCACCGCATGCTTGGCGGCCGCATAGGCCGACACATAGGCATAGCCGCGATGCCCCGCCGTCGATGCGATCGCGATCAGCCGGCCATCGCGGCGCTCCAGCATGCCGGGCAGCGCGGCGTGGAAGGTGTTGACCGTGCCGATCAGATTGATCTCGGTCATGCGCCGGAAGCGCTCGGCGTCGCTGCGCGCGAACGGCCCGGTCTCGACCGCGCCGGCATTGGCGACGACGATGTCGAAGGGCTGGCTGCCGGCCAGCCCGGCGACCGCGGCCAGCGTCGCCCTCTCGTCGGTGATGTCGCAACTGGCGCAGGCATCGGCCTCGCCGGCCGCGATCGTCGCTTGCAGAGCCTTGGCGTCCCGGCCGATGATGCTGACGCGCGCGCCACGGTTTTTGAGCGCGGCCGCGATCGCGCGGCCGATGCCGCGTCCGCCGCCCGTCACCAGCGCATGCCGTCCCGCCAGACTCATGTTAGCCGAACCTCCTGCTCGGCACACAATATATTTTAGGTCTAAAGGAATTTGCAAGCGTGCTGAAGCAGCCGGACACACGACGCCGAATGCACAAGGAAATGCTTTTTCTGCATCGGTTAAACGCAGTCGCACCGAACGATCGCCGTGCTCTTGCACGAACCGGCAACGACCCACTTGAGATAAAATTATTTCAGACCTAAAATAATTTTGTCGGAGCAGGCGGAGGTCGGAATGCGCATCGCGGTCGTCGGCGGCGGACCCGCCGGACTCTATTTCGCGCTCCTGATGAAGCGCGACTGGCCGGCACTCGCCGTCGACGTGTTCGAGCGCAACCGCGCCGACGACACCTTCGGCTTCGGCGTCGTCTTTTCCGACCAGACGCTCGACACCTTCAAGGCCGCCGATGCGGCGAGCTATGCCGCGATCCGAGACAATTTCGCATACTGGGACGATATCGAGATCCATTTCAAGGACAGCGTTCATCGCGTCTCCGGCAACGGCTTCTGCGGCTGCTCGCGCCGCTCGCTGCTGATGCTGGTTCAGGACCGCGCCCGCGAACTCGGCGTGAAGCTGCATTTCAGCGAGGAGGCGGCCGACATCGAGGTGCTGAAGCGCGACTACGACCTCGTCGTCGCCGCCGACGGCATCAACAGCCGCATCCGCGAGGGCTGGCGTGAGCGCTTCCAGCCCGAAACCGACCTGCGCCCCAACATCTTCACCTGGATGGGCTCGACCCGCCCCTTCGACGCCTTCACCTTCTTCTTCAAGCAGACGCAGCACGGCGTCTTCATCGCCCATTGCTACCAATACGAGGCCGGCCGCTCGACCTGGGTGCTGGAGACCGATCCCGAAACTTTTGCGAAAGCCGGTCTCGACAAACTCGACGAGGCCCAGTCGGCCGCTTTCCTCGAAGGCGTCTTCGCCGAGGAGCTCCAGGGCCACAGGCTCGTCACCAACCGCTCGCTCTGGCGCAACTTCCCGATGATCCGCTGCCGCCACTGGGTCGCGGAGAACGTCGTGCTGATCGGCGACGCCAAGGCGACGGCGCATTTCTCGATCGGCTCCGGCACCAAGCTCGCCATGGAGGATGCGATCGCCCTTCACAAGGCGATGGGGCAGGCGAAGCTTAACGTCGGCGAGGGTCTGGCGCTGTTCGAGCGCACGCGCCGCGAGGAGGTCGAGAAGACCCAGCACGCGGCCGATGTCTCGCTGGTCTGGTTCGAGCAGCTGCGCCGCTTCTGGGATTTCGACCCCTTACGCTTCGCCTTCGGCCTGATGACCCGCTCCAAGGCGATCACCTACGACAATCTGGCGCTGCGCGCGCCGGAGATGGTCGCCGCGGTCGATACGATGGTCGCGGCCGAACTCGGCCCGCTCGCGAAGACGCGAAAGGACGGTTCGCCCGTGCCGCCGGCCTTCCAGCCGATCAAGCTGCGCGAGATGCAAGTCGAGAACCGCATGGTGCTCTCGCCGATGTGCCAGTATTCGGCTGAAGCCGGCGTGCCCGGCGACTGGCACCTGATGCATTACGGTTCGCGCGCCATCGGCGGGCCGGGCCTGATCTTCACCGAAATGACCTGCGTCGCCGCCGATGCCCGTATCACGCCGGGTTGCGCCGGACTCTATACCGACGAGCAGGAAGCCGCCTGGACGCGCATCGTCGATTTCGTCCACGCCCATTCGGCGGCAAAACTCTGCCTCCAGCTCGGCCATGCCGGCCGCAAGGGCGCGACCAAGCTGATGTGGGACGGCATGGACCGCCCGCTCGCGGAGGGCGCCTGGCCGGTGATCTCGGCCTCGGCCATCCCCTATTATCCCGAGAGCCAGGTTCCGCGCGAGATGAGCCGCGCCGACATGGACCGGGTCACGGCCGAGTTCGTCCAGGCGGCCGAGCGCGGCGAGCGGGCCGGCTTCGACATGCTCGAACTCCATTGCGCCCATGGCTACCTGCTGGCGAGCTTCCTCTCGCCGCTGACCAACCAGCGCGCGGACGACTATGGCGGCTCGGTCGGGAACCGGCTGCGCTACCCGCTCGAGGTCTTCCGGGCGCTGCGCGAGACCTGGCCCCGCGAAAAGCCGATGTCGGTGCGCATTTCCGCCACCGACTGGAAGGCCGGCGGCCTTTCGGCCGAGGATTCGGTCGCCATCGCCGAGGCCTTCGCCGCCGAGGGCTGCGATCTCGTCGACGTGTCGACCGGCCAGACCGTGCGCGACGGCCGGCCGATCTATGGCCGCATGTTCCAGACCCCGTTCTCCGACCGCATCCGCAACGAGGCCCGCGTCGCCACCATGTGCGTCGGCAACATCACCTCGGCCGATCAGGTCAACACCATCGTCGCCTCGGGCCGGGCCGATCTCGTCGCGCTCGGCCGGCCCCATCTCGCCGACCCGTCCTTCGTGCTGCGTGCGGCGGCCTGGTACGGCGTCGACATCGCCCAGCCGGTGCAATACGGGCCGGGCCAGGACCAGCTTATGCGCAACACCCCGCGCGAGCGCCAGGACCTGGAGGAGCTCAAGCTCAAGGCCAAGCCCGGCCGGCACGCGCTCGGAACATCCGCCTGACGCGGCGGTTGCCTCTCGGACACCGCCGACGAGGAACCCAGCCGATGCTCCGCTACCCCAACCTGATCGGTGCCGCCCTGTTCGGCGTCGCCATCGCGACGACCGCGCTCGGCCAGGCGCCCGCGACCCCGCCGCCATCGCCCCCGGCCTCGGCCCCGCACGACGCCGGCGTCGGCCCGCAGACGACGCATCCGGCCCAGGTCGACAAGGGCCAGAACATGATCCTGCCCTCGGCCGGCAGCTCCGGCCCCTCGGCCGCGCCGACCATGGTCTTTGATTGCAAGGCGAAACCGGAAGACTGCACCACGCCGGCGACGCCGGCCGACAAGACAACAGGCCCCGCGATCTCCGCCCCGCCGGCCAAGGCGCCCTGAGCGGGCCGCCGCGACATTGCAGGATTGCAAGCGGCCGATGGATCGCCAGGGCGATGCAGAGGCCGTCCTGCAACGCTATCTGAGCGGGCGAAACGGCGGCGAACCCGGCCGCGGAACGCAAGCGAGGCGCCCATGCAGCTCACCGGCATCCACCACGTCACAGCGATCTCGGCCGATGCGCCGGGCAACCGCCGCTTCTATGTCGAGACGCTCGGCATGCGCCTGGTCAAGAAGACGGTGAACCAGGACGACACCTCGGCCTATCATTTGTTCTATGCTGACGGCGCCGGCTCGCCGGGATCGGACCTGACCTTCTTCGACTGGCCGGCCGCTCCGGCGCGCCGTGGCACCAACTCAATCGTCCGCACCTCCCTGCGTGTCGCCGGCGAGGCCTCGCTGCTCTGGTGGCGCGAGCGGCTGGACGGCGCCGGCATCGCCTCGACCCCGATCCGGCTGGTCAACGGCCGCCCCGCGATCGATTTCGAGGATCCGGAAGGCCAGCGCCTGACCCTGCTGGCGGATGGCGGCGACATCCCCTTCGTCGTCTGGGAGAAGAGCCCGGTCCCGGCCGAACACCAGATCCGCGGCCTGGGCCCCGTCACCATCTCGGTGCAAAAACTCGACCGGACCGAGACCGTGCTGACCCGCCTGCTCGGACTGGAGCGGACTCACAGCTACACCGACGCTGGCCACGCCACGGGCGACATCCATGTCTTCCGCATCGGCGCCGGCGGCCCGGCGGCCGAGCTGCATGTTGCGGTCGAGCCCGAGGCGCCGCAGGGTCGCGAGGGCGCCGGCGGCGTACACCATCTCGCGCTGCGCACGCCGACCTTCGCCGATTACGACGCCTGGGCGCAGCGGCTGCAGGCCGCCGGCTATCCCAATAGCGGGCCGATCGACCGCTTCTATTTCCGCTCGCTCTATCTGCGCGAGCCGAACGGCATCCTGATCGAGATTGCCACCGACGAGCCGGGTTTTGCCGCCGACGAGCCGGCCGCGACGATGGGCGAAAAACTCGCTCTGCCGCCCTTCCTCGAGCCGCGCCGGGCGCAGATCGAGGCCGGGCTGAAGCCGCTCTGACGGCGGATCGCCGGGCGCCGGCCAGGCAAAGACCCCGCCGCGCGGCGGCGCGGCGGTGACGACAGGGGCTGGCGGAGCGCCGCGAGGCGCGATGGGATCGGGCCGCTTCGTTGAGCCGGAAGCGGCGCGGAGGGATTATGCCACCCTCCGCACGCCCCGTGGCGCTCCGCCTTCGGCGATTTTGGGCTTCGGTCCCGCGCTTATCGGGCCTTTGGCCATCCCCCGCCGCGAGCCCTTTCGACGCCAGTTCCCCTCAGCGGGTTGTCGCGCCTAGTCGGGCATGGGACGAGGGCGTGATGCCGCGGGCCGTTCCAGCGAAGCTCCTCGCGCAGGGACCGTAGTATCCCCAGGGCGGGTTTCCGAGGCCTCCCGGGAGTGGATCGTAACTCCACTCGCAGGCGCCGACCCTCACCCAGCCTCTGGCATACCTCCGGACGGCCGCCCCGTTTGGGTGATGGGCGAGGGCAGGATAGGGCGGGCGAGAAGGGGCGGGGATACGTTTTCGCGGGAATAGCGACGCCGATTCTCCTTCTCCCCCGATGCCCGGATGGGAGAAGGTGGCCCGGAGGGCCGGATGAGGGCCTGCCGTTGCAGCAAGAGGGCGCAACGGCTCCGTCGCGCCTCTTGCAATCAGTGGCGGTCCCTCACCCCTGCCCCTCTCCCATCCGGGAGAGGGGTTCCCCGCGCGCTTCATCACTCCCTGAAAGTAGTCGTCCCGCTCGGAGCCGTCGAACCGGCCGCTCCTCATGCAGCACGCCTTGAAACCTGCGCCCGGAGCCGCAGACGCAGAGATCGTTGCGGCCGAGCTTTTCGTGGAGTTCGACATCGCCATGGACGATGCGAACGCCGCGCTTCACGCGGGTCTCGGACGGATAGGATTTGCGACGCTTGCTTGTGATTTCAAAATGAGGAGAGGTTGGCGAGGTCGGGGGTGCGACGGGTCATGGCAGCCTCCATCGGGTTTTACGGGGGCGGGCTTCTAGCGCAGGAAGAGCGCCCTCGGCAAGGCAGGCGGGCGAGAGAGCTCCGACGTTTCGTTTCCTTCCGCCGAATAGGAAGAAATGGCGCGGAGCACTTAATAATGACGAAATAAAATCACGGAGCAAAAGTTACATAGTGTTCGTCCGATAAACTAAGAGCGTGAAGCTTTCTGAGAACCGATGTTGCTGTCGGCGAGATTGACGGATTGCTTAACGCTGAGCATAGCATCAGAAATTTTGAATGACTTATTAAATTTGGGAGGCTATTATTTGGTGCTTTGAGAAATTTAGCTATTGCTGTGTACGCCGAAATTTCGCTGGAAAGGCGTTCATGAAAATCAAGAACCGATCTGGCTTCCGCGGCCGATTCCGTGTAGATTATATTTGTCAATTTTTTTACTTGTGCGGCGGGCAGACGGGCGTACATCGAGCCAACCAATCGACTCAATGGCTCGTGCGAAACCCAAATCGGGACCGACTCTTCAACGAGCCGCATTATATCAACCGGTTTGCCAAATTTGGAGAGAAGCCACAGCCGTGCAAATAGTAGCCAAGGGTCGGTGGGTTCAATAGATTCAATAATTTTATCTATAATATTATCGACGGGTAGCGAGCGCTTTATCCTCATATTGACTATGCATGTTGCTATCTGAATGTACGTGATTTGATCAACGATATGTTTATCCCTTATATAATGAAGTATGATTTCGGCTTTTTTCAATGCGAATCCAGTACTTTGCCACCATATCAAAATATTTTGGCGAACATCGGGGTACTCATATATAATTTTTTTGAAGCATTCATCACTTATTTCTATATTAAATTCTTTCGAAATGTTTATAAGCCTCTTGAGTATTTTTGATCCACTACCATCTAAAAACGAACCGCGTTGTAACCCACGTTCGATGGCGCATTTGAACCATTTCTTTTCCTTAAGGACGGCAGACGGCAGGATGGCGCGGTTTGAGATAAGATCATACACGGACGATATTATTCGATTCTCCCTAATCCTAAAATGCTTGACGGCTTCTTCCGATTTTAATATTTTCGTTTTGCCGGAATTCAATCTTATCTGTCGCGTCTGAAGCGCAAGGTCGAGATCCCGGAGGGCCCTTTTTGCCGCCGGATAACTATCGACCCCCATGTCGATATCATCCATGTATCTGGCATACTCAACGCGAAATGAATTGGAAACGAGTTCGTCAATTTCAAACAAAAAGCTATGAGCGAGTAGTCGGGGGGCGTCGAGGTTCATTTGAGGCAATCCGATTGCCACGCGCGGCATATAATCTGGCTGCCAAAGCATATGCGATAGCGCATGAATCATTAAATCTAAAGACTGTTCTTTTACATTGATTAAACCAGAAATCGTATTCCTTAGATGATCGTGGCCAATGCTATCGTAATAATTTGATATATCGGTAACCACAATAAAATTCTTACGGTCTGTGAAACCAAGTATTTCTTTCTGAAAATCTAACCAAGCCTGCACTGGACCATATTCATTGACGTGCCCCTTTATTGCAGTAGAAAAGCGTTGATCGTTCGGCGCATAAAAGGCATTGCTGGTCGGGGCATGTTTGCGAAGTTCGTCCCATATCGCATCAGACAATGTCTGGAGAACTAGTGCGTCTCTAACACTTGGAATAACAATTTGGCGACAAAGACCCTTAGATTTCTCCACCAAGACTCTAATTGGCGTCTTAGGTACATAAGCTCCGCTCATTAACTGAGATTCAAGCGCTTCAGTCAACGCATCCAGAGAAATATGGCTGTCCAAATGCTCAAGAGCGTCCGGGATAGGCTGCGTCCGCATGGCATCGCGGACTTTCTCTCTCCACCTAGATCGTAGCCGCGCGGCGTTGATAACAGCCTTTAATTCTTTGCTTTTAATTGCGAATTTCGGCGAACGCATATATCGCAGCCCTCTTTTAAGCTGCAATATTAAAGTTTGCTACTCAGGTCAAATCAAGTCAGAGTTGCATGGCTGAAGTTCGTTTCAGGATGAAACTACTCAATCACTCCGCCGCCACCCTTGACACCCCCTTCGCCCCCTTGATCGGCCGCCGCGCCAGCACCTCGCGCAAAAACCGCGCGGTGTGCCCCTTGCCGACCCGCACGATCTCCTCCGGCGTACCCTCCGCCACGACCTCGCCGCCGCCGTCGCCGCCCTCCGGCCCCATGTCGATCACCCAGTCGGCGGTCTTCACCACTTCGAGGTTGTGCTCGATCACCACCACCGAATTGCCCTGGTCGACCAGTTCGTGCAGCACCTCCATCAGTTTCGCAACATCGTGGAAATGCAGGCCGGTGGTCGGCTCGTCGAGGATGTAGAGCGTGCGGCCGGTGGCGCGCTTGGAGAGCTCCTTGGAGAGCTTCACGCGCTGGGCTTCGCCGCCTGACAGGGTCGTGGCTTGCTGGCCGACCTTGACGTAGTCGAGGCCGACGCGGGCTAGCGTCTCCATCTTGTCGCGGATCGAGGGCACCGCCTTGAACAGCGCCTTGCCCTCCTCGACCGACATGTCGAGCACGTCGGCGATCGATTTGTCGCGGTATTTCACCTCGAGCGTCTCGCGGTCGTAGCGCTTGCCCTTGCAGACGTCGCAGGTGACGTAGACGTCGGGCAGGAAGTGCATCTCGATCTTGATGACGCCGTCACCCTGGCAGGCCTCGCAGCGGCCGCCTTTCACGTTGAAGCTGAACCTGCCTGGACCGTAGCCGCGTGCCTTGGCCTCGGGGAGCCCTGAAAACCATTCGCGGATCGGGGTGAAGGCGCCGGTATAGGTCGCCGGGTTGGAGCGCGGCGTGCGGCCGATCGGCGACTGGTCGATGTCGATGACCTTGTCGAGATGCTCGATGCCCTCGATGCGCTCATGCGGGGCCGGATGGTCGATCGCGCCGTTGAGCTTACGCGCCACCGCCTTGTAGAGCGTGTCGATCACCAGCGTCGACTTGCCGCCGCCAGAGACGCCGGTGATGCAGGTGAACAGCCCGAGCGGAATCTCGACCGTGACGTCCTTGAGGTTGTTGCCGCGCGCGCCGACGATCTTGAGCGAGCGGCCCTTCTGGGTCTTGCGGCGCTTGGCGGGGACGGCGACCGACATCTCGCCGGTGAGGTATTTGCCGGTCAGCGAGTTCGGATCGTTCAGGATGTCCTGCGGCGTGCCCTTGGCGACGATCTCGCCGCCATGGATGCCGGCGCCGGGACCGACATCGACCACATAGTCGGCGGTGAGGATCGCGTCCTCGTCATGCTCGACCACGATCACGGTGTTGCCGAGGTCTCTGAGGCGGCGCAGCGTGCCGAGCAGGCGCTCGTTGTCGCGCTGGTGCAGGCCGATCGAGGGCTCGTCCAGCACATAGAGCACGCCGGTGAGGCCGGAGCCGATCTGGCTGGCGAGACGAATGCGCTGGCTCTCGCCGCCCGACAGCGTGCCCGAGGCGCGGGCCAGCGTCAGGTATTCCAGTCCGACATCGAGCAGGAAGGTGAGCCGGTCGCGGATCTCCTTGAGGATGCGTGGGGCGATCTCGTTCTGCTTGGCCGACAGGCGCGAGGGCAGGGCGCTGACCCAGGCGAGCGCGTCCTTGACCGAAAGTTTCGAGACCTCGCCGATGTGGCGATGGTCGATCTTGACCGCCAGCGCCTCCGGCTTCAGGCGGAAGCCGTTGCAGGCCTTGCACGGCGTCTCCGACATGAAGCGGCCGATCTCCTCGCGGGCCCAGTCGCTCTCGGTCTCCTTCCAGCGCCGCTCCATATTGGTGATGACGCCCTCGAAGGGCTTCTTCACCTCGTACGCCCGCAGGCCGTCATTATAGGCCATGCGCACGGCTTCCGTGCCGGTGCCGAACAGCACCGCGTCGCGGAATGTCTGCGGCAGCTCGGACCAGGGCTTGACCATCGAGACGCCGAAATGACGCGAGAGCGCCTCCAGCGTCTGGCCGTAATAGGGCGAAGTCGACTTGGCCCAGGGCGCGATCGCGCCCTTCTTCAGCGAGAGCGACGAATCCGGCACGATCATGTCCGGATCGATGCGCATCTCGTGGCCGAGGCCGTCGCAGGCCGGGCAGGCGCCGAACGGGTTGTTGAACGAGAACAGCCGGGGCTCGATCTCGGGGATGGTGAAGCCCGAGACAGGGCAGGCGAATTTCGAGGAGAAGGTGACGCGGCGGGCCGAGCCGTCCTCCTCCTTCTCGTCGGCGTATTCGAACACGGCGATGCCGTCGGCGAGTTCCAGCGCCTGTTCGAGCGAATCCGCTAGGCGCGCGCCGAGATCGGGGCGGATCACGATGCGATCGACCACCACGTCGATGTCGTGCTTGAACTTCTTGTCGAGCGCCGGCGCATCGGGGATCTCGACGAATTCGCCATTGACCTTGACGCGCTGGAAGCCGCGCTTCAGCCACTCCGCCATCTCCTTGCGGAACTCGCCCTTGCGGCCGCGCACCACCGGCGCCAGCAGGTAGCCGCGGGTCTTCTCCGGCAGCTCGGTCAGCCGGTCGACCATCACCTGCACGGTCTGGCTCTCGATCGGCAGGCCGGTCGCGGGCGAATAGGGGATGCCGGCACGGGCCCAGAGCAGGCGCATATAGTCGTGGATCTCGGTGACGGTGCCGACGGTCGAGCGCGGGTTCTTCGAGGTCGTCTTCTGCTCGATCGAGATCGCCGGCGAGAGCCCGTCGATCTGGTCGACATCCGGCTTGCTCATCATCTCGAGGAACTGGCGGGCATAGGCCGAGAGGCTCTCGACATAGCGGCGCTGCCCCTCCGCATAGATCGTGTCGAAGGCCAGCGAGGATTTGCCCGAGCCCGACAGCCCGGTGAAGACGACGAGCTTGTCGCGCGGGATCGCCAGATCGACATTCTTGAGATTGTGCTCGCGCGCGCCGCGCACGCTGATGACGCGCGAATCGATCCGGCGCGGCGCATCGAACAGGTTTTCCAGCGCCGCGGCCTGGTCGGCGAGCGAGGATTTGCCAGCGGCGGAGGACTTGCGGGCCATCGGGGCGTCCATGCGGAATGAGGCGTAGAGATAGGGCAAAAGCCGGGCCATGCCAGCCCGAAAGCCGGCCGACGGCCATGCTTATCACGCGCAAACCCGGGCTGCCGGCGGCGTGCTGACAGGACATGGCAGGAGCGCGCTGCACCGGGCCGGGACGGAGACCTGCGAACATTGCGATGCATGCAGCATACGACGACAGGTATTCGATCGTATTGCTCGGCGTCCTTGAATGTTTGCCTTGCAAAGCCGGCGATAAACCGGATTGATGGCATCAAAGAGGGCCTGCAGGGGTGGGCGATGCCTGGACGCCACTTCGATACGGGGCGGGACGCGCTCGATTTCATCGATGGCTTGAGCCGGCTCGACACGGCGGGCGCGGTCGTCGGCGCCTTGCGCGACAAGCTGGCGAGCTACGGCTTCCACGCCTTCCTGATCACCGGCCTGCCCGAGATCGGCGACCGGATCGATCCGCTGGTGATGATCAATGGCTGGCCGGCCGGCTGGTTCGACCTCTATGTCCGGCAATCCTTCTCCGACCACGACCCGATCGTCGCCCATTGCAAGCGCTCGGTCGACCCCTTCGCCTGGGCCGACGTCTATGACGACGAGGCGGCGACGGCGCGCCAGCGCGAGGTGATGCAGCGGGCGCGCGACTTCACCATGATCGAGGGCTTTTGCGTACCGATCCACAACGAGGACGGCTTCCAGGCCGTCGTCACCATGGCCGGCGACCGGCCGGACCTGTCGCCGCGCTCGCGCTCGGCGATCCACCTGATGTCGATCTACGCGCACAGCAAGGCCTCGAGCCATTGCATCGCGGAGCGGGACCGGCATGTGCTGACGACGCGTGAGCGCGAGGTCCTGACCTGGCTGGCGATCGGCCGGACGACCGACGGCGTCGCCGAGCGCCTCGGCATCAGCGCCGGCACGGTCGAGGCGCATTACGAGAACGCCGCCCGCAAGCTCGGCGTCCGCGGCCGGGTGCGCACGCTGATCGAGGCGCATCGCCGGGGCGAGATCAGGCTGTAGAGCACCGCGACCTCCAGCGAAGCTGCCGTCGGTCGTCGATCAGCCGAAGCTTGTCACAGGCGACCGCGGCGTGTCCCCGCACCGAGCGATGGCGGCGATACACCCGCTCGCCTCGCTTGAACGCGATTTTGTGAAGACCGGCCATCCGCCCCGAGCTTCGCGAAGTCAGCGGTGCAAGCACCTGAATATGCGTCGAAAACGTGCTCCGACGCCATTGCCGTTTCATATGCACACGACATTCGCGTCGTCGATGCGCCTTTGCCGGCCTGCAATCCGCCGTTCTATAAGTAGGGTGCTGGCTGCGCGCTGCCTATGCCGCGTCGCGAGGCGCGAGCATGCAGCCATGGACCAGGTTGCAAAGCATGAAGGAGAAGCCGCGTTGAGCTACGATCCGTCAACCCGCCGTGCCTTCCTCGCCGCCGGCTCGGTCTTCGCCGGCACGACGCTGCTGACCGGAGCCCCCGGCATGCTGCTGCCGGCCCGTGCGCAAAGCGTTGCTGCAACACCGACGATGAGCGGTGGCGCGAACAACTACATTCCCGGCGCCCCAATCGTCAGTCGCATTGGCGGCGGCGGGTTCTGGATGAGGGGCACGGTGAGGCGCGCAGGTGATGGCGCGCCGCTTTCGGGCGTACGCATCCAGATCTGGGCGCACACCACGGAGGGACGCGAGGAGGATCGACGCAGCCATGGCGCGACACTCACCGGCCCGGATGGCGCATTCCGCCTGGAAATGCCGCAGATCATACCGGCCTTCGGCCAGGCGCACGGCCATCTGGCCTATGAAGGGGATGGCTTCAAGACCGTCTTCCTCCGACCCGTGATGGCCAGCTCGCGCGACACCAGCCTGAGCGCTCATTTCGTGTTGCAGCCGGCCTGAGCGGTTTGACGTCTGCTCGGGGTGCTTTGGTCTGGACGGCACTTGCCATTGCGGTAGTGGTGCCGGTCGTCCTGGCGGCGATGAGCCCCCTGATCGCCTGGCGTGACGGCGTCTATGTCGCATCCGGCTTTGCGGGGATGCTCGCGCTGGCGCTGCTGCTGTTTCAGCCTTTGCTGGCGGGCGGGTATCTGCCCGGCCTGCAGGCGCGGCGCGGTCGCAGGGCCCATCGCTGGCTCGGCGTCGCATTGGTCGCGTCGATCGTGCTCCATGTCGGTGGGCTATGGCTGACGAGCGCCCCTGATGTGATCGATGCGCTGCTGTTCGTGTCGCCCACGCCGTTTTCAGCCTGGGGCGTTGCCGCCATGTGGGCGGCCTTCGCCGCGGCGACGCTGGCGGCGGCCAAGACCCGCATGCGCATCCCGCCGAAGACCTGGCGCATCGGCCACACGGCACTCGCGGTCGTGATCGTGGTCGGCAGCGTCGTCCATGCGCTCCTGGTCGAGGGGACGATGGAACCTTTGTCGAAGGCCGCGTTCTGCGCTGTCGTGCTGCTGGCGGCTGCCAGGATGGTCTATGATCTGCGCGTCCTGATCTTGCTCTCGCGCGCTCGGCGGTCCGCGAACCGCACCTAGTCGCGCGGCGGGAGGTTCAGTCCTCGCCACGCTTGAAAGCGAACGATCAGATCGTTTCCTCTGCGCAGCGGGGATACGCCTTGTGCGGCGATCGCCGTCGCCTCGCTTCGGACATCGATCATGACGGCCTCGGCACTGCGCAGTCGCCTCGACGAATTCAGACCTGTCGGCACCCTCGGGTCTCGCTGAACTGCGGACTCCGAGGTAACCGGGGCGCCTTGTCGTCAGCGAAAGACGTTCGCGGGCAGCGGCGGCTCCGCATTGAGCAGCGTGATCGTCACCCGTCGGTTCGGCGCGAGGTAGGGGTTGTCGGGAAAGACCGGCTCGGTGTCGGCGCGTCCCACCACGGAGAGGAAGTTGTCGCCGGGGAGCCCGGCACCCGACAGGATCTCGCGCACGGCGAGCGCGCGCCCGGTGGTGAGGCTCCAGGGTTCGACGGCTCCCACCGAACCCGGGCGCGCGGCGGCCGTATGGCCGGTGACACGCAGGCGGTTGGGCAGACGGCGCAGGGTGGGCGCGAGCGCCTGCAGGACGAGACGGGTGCGTTCGTTGGGCTCGACCGAGCCCTCGCGGAACATGGCGCGGCCGTCCTGGTCCATCAGCGAAACGTCCACCCCGTCCTTGGTCTGCTCGATCAGGATGTTGCGCGACAGCTCGGCAATGTCGGGCATCTTCTGGAGCGCCTGCCGGAGGCTGGCCATGGCACTGTGGTTGGCCTGCTCGCTGGCGGCCGGGCGGTTGACCTCGCGTTCGCTGGCGCGGCTCGCATTGGTCCGGCGCGCTCCTCCCTCCTGCCCGGGGGTGCGCATCGCCGCGTCGTGGGGCGCCGACGACTTGCTGCCCGACGTGTCCAGGGCGGTGCCCCACAGCATGCCGCCGGCGCCGCTGGTCGTCGGGCTCAAAGCCGCCGGCGCGAAGTATTCCGCCAGGCCGATCTTCTGCTCCTGCGTCGTCATGCTGATCAGCCACATCAGCAGAAAGAACGCCATCATGGCGGTCACGAAGTCCGCGTAAGCGATCTTCCAGGCTCCGCCATGGTGCCCATGAGCGGCCTTCTTGACCTTCTTGATGATGATCGGCTGGATCGGCTTGGTCATCGCGTCCCTCAGGGAGATGGGATCAGATCTAGGCGGGCAGGTTGGCGGTTGCCGCTTCCACTTCGCTGAAGGTCGGACGGACGTCGCTCATCAGGGCCTTGCGGGCGAATTCCACCGCCATCACCGGCGACTGGCCGCTGATATGGGCGAGAAGTCCTGCCTTGAGCGACAAGAAGTACTTGGATTCGGCCTCGAAAGTGCCCTTGAGCGACTGCGCCATCGGCCCGAAGAAGCCGTAGGCGACGAAGACGCCGAAGAAGGTGCCGACGAGCGCGCCGCCGATCAGATGTCCCAGCACCTCCGGCGGCTCCTTGATCGCCCCCATCGTCTTGATCACGCCGAGCACGGCGGCGACGATGCCGAGTGCCGGCGTTCCGTCGGCGAGCGACTGCATCGCCGAAACGAGACGCTCCTGCTCCTGGTGATGCGTCTCCAGCTCCTCGTCCATGAGCGCGTCGATCTCGTGGACGTTGTTGGCGCCCAACGAAAACATCCGCATGTAGTCGCAGACGAATTCGACGGCGTGGTGGTTCGCCGCAAAGGTCGGAAAGGCGTTGAACAGCGTCGACTCGGTCGGATTTTCAATATGCTGCTCGACTGCGAGCAGGCCCTTCTTCTGAACGAGCTTGTACAAGGAATACTGCATTCCGAGCAGTTCGACATAGCATTCCTGCTTGTACTTGGTGCCCTTCAGGAGCGTGCCGAACATGGCGGGCACGGCCTTGAGCACCGGCGCGCTGTTGCCGATGATGAAGGCACCGATCGCCGCGCCGAGGATGATGACGAACTCGAACGGCTGCCACAGGACCTCGAGGTGGCCGCCCATCGCCGCATAGCTGCCGAGCACGCAGACGAAGACGATGATTGTGCCGACGATCAGCCGCATGCCTTGCCACCCTTGCGCCGCGGCAGATACAGCCCGCGCGAAGCCACCTCTGGTCCAACAGATTACCGAACGAGGTTAAGGGCGAGTTTAGAGCCCCGGGGTCGCAAGGTTGTGAGCGTCGTCCTCCGGCAACGGCTTCTAGGCCCGGGGCGGCAGAGAAGGCCGGTAAATCGGCCTGCAATGAGCCTTCCGCCGGCCCGTTGAGGGGCGTGCGTCAGGGGACGGTTTCCCGAGATCATCGACGCTGCGCCGCTTTGCCGCAGCGCGACGAGGCCGAGAATGATGCGGGTCTGGACGATCGGCCGGATCCGGCGGGCGCATTGCGTCCGGAGCCTCTCGATCCGGGAGATCGCACACCGCGTGACCATCGTCGACGGGCTGCCGCCGTTCGAGCAGGATACCTAAGCTATGCAGCGGGATATGCGTTGAGCTTGCCGACAGGCCGGGCACTATCCCACGGGCTCAGCGCCAATCACGGCCACGTTGGCGAACGATGCGTTTGTCTTCATCCGACATGCCTGCGATGGACGGAATACGCAGCACCTGACCAGGCTTCATCTTGTTCTGGTTTGAAAATTCCGCAGATTTGTTGAAATCGAAAATGATCGGCCAGAGCAATAGTTCGCCATACCATTTTTTCGATATGTTCGAGAGCCAGTCCTGCTCTCTTATCGTATTTCCAACGGTATGGGTTCCGATGATCGAAACCTCTTCCTTTGCCGCATGGGGCGAGGTCGTCACCACCTTGAACGTGCTGTCTCCACGCCGCTCCATGACGTACCCATTGGGCCAAGCCGTGATGTAGTTGCCTTCATACCGTGCGTCCTTGTCGGGGAACTGGCTCTCAAATCCGGCAGAAACACGGACATCCCACAGTTTTGCCAAGGTCAGACAAAGCGAACGTCCTTTCGCTCCCCGGCCGGTGTGACAGCCATGCAATTGAACCGTGGCGTTCAGACCAAAGCGATCCGTCAACGTGGCCAATCTCTCGACCTGATTGAGACGAACGCCGCCTAGAAACATGATGCAGCACGCCGGGTCTCGGGCGATATCCTGTTTCGATCCTCCGAAACCTCCGGCTACATTCTGCTCGCCGTCAGTTCCGTGGCCAAAAACCCGCAGGAGGTCGATCTGACCCGGCCGGGAGTGAGATCGGATGCTGTCGACCCAGTGCATGATGCTCCACGTCGAGATCGCGTGCGGGTAGATGCCCAGCGCATTCCGCAGGAAGCCATTGTCCCGGTCTTGATCCGGCAACAGCGCATGAGCGACCGTATCAATGGTTTTTCCCATTTTCCGACACCGGTTTTGCGATCTTACCTTGCGGCAATTTGTCTACGCGGGCGGGTCCATGTCGAATCATTTTTGCGACGGCATGCCCGCCCCCGGACAGCCGTCAGATCGATCGGCGCGGTCGAATATGGGCTCGTATTGCGAGGGAACCTGCCGTGAAAGCGGGAATGCGTCCGCACTTCCGCTTTTCGGCGAGGCGCCGATGTCATCAACGGGTGCAACGCGGCGCCTGAACGCCCATCGGCGGATGGCGACATGCTTCGGAAGGCCGGCTGCGTTCACTCCGGCCCCTCGTGACGACGTCGGGCATCTCCTGAGACCGGAGTGAGTCCTGAAACCTCACTCCCTCCCGGAATTCCGGGATACACCCGCCTCGCGCGCCGACGGAAGCTTCTCCCGAGAAAAACAGGGGAGGATGCGATGATCCACGTCGTCGACCGCGACAACCGGCATCTCTACGCCAAGGAGATCGAGGAGCATTTCCGCATACGCCACCGCATCTATGTCGAGGAGCGGCGCTGGATGGCGCTGGAGCGGCCGGATGGTCGCGAGGTCGACCAGTTCGATACCGAGGATGCGGTCTATCTGCTGGCGATCGAGCGCGGCAAGGTCGTCGGCGGCACCCGGCTGGTGCCGACGCTCGGGCCGCATCTGATGGCCGACGTCTTCCCGTTTCTCGCCAATGTCCGCGGCATCCAGCGCGGCCCCGACACCATGGAGTGGACCCGCATCTTCGTCGTGCCCGAACATCGCGGCCGCGACAGCAAGATCCTGCACACCGTGCTCGCCGGCATGTTCGAATACTGCCTGCGCAACGAGATCTCGACGATCACCGTGGTGATGGAGACCTGGTGGCTGCCGCGCTTCCTCGAACTCGGCTGGGAGGTCAAGCCGCTCGGCCTGCCGGCGGTGATCGAGGGCATGAACTGCGTCGGCACCATGATCACGGTCGACGAGGCGGCCTATCGCCGGACGCTGGCCTTCAAGGGCGTGACCGGGCCGGTCATCGTCGAGGCCGGTCTCGGTGCTCCGGCGCCGGTCGGGGAGGGCGACTTCCATGTCTCGTAGAACCCAGGGCGACCTGCACGAGGCCCTGCGCACCCTCGACGGCCATCTGACGGCGCTTGGCCCAGTTGACCTGCGCCAGGCGGTGGCCAATCTCGATCTGCCCGATCATCTCTGGCTCGCGGTCGAGGCGATCTGCCTGCCCGAAGAGCAGCAGGATTCGCTCGTGCAGGCGCTGTTGCGCTTCGATCCGCTCGACGTCGTCGAGTTCGCCGACGGCTCCGTGCTGCTGCGCCCGGCCGGCCGAAAGCGCCAGGACAGCGAGATCACCGTGATGCCCGCGCCGATGCCGGAGCGCAATCACGAGGCGTTCATGCGCCCGCCGTTCAGGCCTGCTCCGGAACGTCGGAAAGCGCTTCGACCAGGTCGATGACGCGGCGCCGGACCCGGGCGTTGGTGATCCGCACGAACGCCTTGGTCAGCTGCACGCCTTCGCTGGTCGCCAGGAAATCCGAGACATAGGCGCTCGACACCGAATCGGAGAAGCCGCCGCCCGGCGTGTCGCCGACCGGGGCGCCGTCGAAGAAGAAGCCGACGGGGACGTCGAGGATGCCGGCGATCTGCTGGAGCCGGCTCGCGCTGATCCGGTTCGAGCCCTTCTCGTATTTCTGGACCTGCTGGAAGGTGACGCCGAGCGCCTCGCCGAGCTTCTCCTGGCTGACGCCGGCGAGCATCCGGCGCATCCGGACGCGCGCGCCGACATGGCGGTCGATCGGGTTGGGGATCTTGGTCACCATGTCCGGTTACGCCGCTCGCTCCGCCTCGCGCGCCATCATGCATGTCGCGCGCCGCGGCGCCAGTCGCGCCGGCGCCGGGTCGGGATGCGGTCGCGCGCTCAGCCAGCCAATGCCAAAGCGGGCGTCGCCGTCGCCGTGCCGAGATGGGCGATCGCCGCCGTGACGCCGCCGCTGCCATGGGCGATGCCGCGGGCCTGCAGCGCCATCTCGACGGCGCTGAGCGCGCCCAGCACCATCGGGGCGTTGACATGGCCCATATGGGCGATGCGGAAGGCCTTGCCGGAGAGCTCGCCGATGGCGACGCCGAGCGTGACGCCGCAGATGTCGCGGGCATAGTCGGTGATCGCGGCGGCATCCGCGCCCTGCACCAGGATCGGCGTCACCGAGGGGGCGCGATGGGCCGGCTCGGGCACGTTGAAGCTCAGGGTGCGGCCTTCCGCCCAGCGGGCGACGGCGGCATGCGTCGCCCCGGCGAGCAGGGCATGGCGCGTCCAGACCGCCTCCAGCCCTTCGTCCAGGATCATGTCGAGCGCGGCGCGCAGGCCGAACATCAGATGCTCCGGCGCCGTGCCGCAATGCTTCATATAGGCCAGCGTGTTCATCCGCGACGACCAGTCCCAGTAGAGCGTGCGCATCGTCGCGGTCTGGTGGGCCGCGAGCGCCTTGGCGTTGGCGGCGACGAAGGCGAGGCCGGGCGAGGTCATCAGGCCCTTCTGCGAGGCCGACATCGCGACATCGACGCCCCAGCCGTCCATCTCGAAGGGCATGCAGCCGACCGAGGCGACGCCGTCGACCATCAGCAGGGCCGGGTGGCCGGCGGCGTCGAGCGCCCTGCGGACCGCCGGCACGTCGTTGACGACGCCGGACGCGGTGTCGATCTGCACCATCAGCACGGCCTTGATCGCGTGCCCGGCATCGGCCCGCAGCCGCGCGTCGACCGCGCCGGCGTCGATCGCCGCGCGCCAGGAGCCCGGCAGCACCTCGACATCGGCGCCCATGAACTTCGCCATCTCGCCCCAGCCGATTGCGAAGCGTCCGCTTGCCAGCACCAGCACCTTGTCGCCGCGCGACAGCACGTTGGTCAGCGCCGCCTCCCAGCCGCCGTGGCCGTTGGCGGAATAGATGAAGGTCTCGCCCTTGGTCCGGAAGATGCGCTTCAGGTCGGTGAGCAGCGATTCGGTCAGGCCGACGATGGTGCGCGAGCTCAGCTCCTCGGCCGGCCGCATCATCGCCTGCAGGACGCGGTCGGGAATATTGGTCGGGCCCGGCGTCGCCAGGAAAGCCCGGCCGTTGGCGATCGTCATCGTGACATCCTCCTCGAGTTCGCCGGATTCGGCGCAGCCGCGATCACAAAGCGATGGCCATAGAACAGGATGCAAGAAAGGTGAAACCTGTGTTTGTGCGGGACTCGCCATAGATTTGTGATGGAACGCCGCCCGAGGAGCATGCGCATGGACGCCCGTCTCGCCTACAGGTCGATGGCCTACAACAACGCCTGGGCGAACCACCGCCTGCTGACCTCCTGCGCCGGGCTGTCGCAGGAGGCCTTCGTCGCAGCCCGGACCGGCTTCTTCCCGAGCCTGCGGGCGACGCTGAACCACATCCTGGTGATCGACTGGTTCTATGTCGACGCCATGGAGGGCGGCACGCTCGGCCCGGCCGCCTGGGACGACCGCGAGCCCCGCGCGACGGTGGCGAGCCTGCACGAGGCGCAAGGCGAGGTCGACCGGCGCCTGATCGCGGTGGTCGAGCGGCTGGACGAGGCCGGCCTGTCCGGCATCGTCAGCGTGCATCGCCGCGGGCGCATCCAGCGCGAGCGCATGGACCGGCTGCTGCTGCACCTGTTCCAGCACCAGACCCACCACCGCGGCCAGGCCCATGCGATGCTGAGCGGCACGACGGTGCCGCCGCCGCAGCTCGACGAGTTCTTCTCGGCCGGCGAGGCGCCGCTGCGCGCGGCGGAATTCGCCGAACTCGGCTTCGCGGAGGAGGCGATCTGGAATGCCTGACCCGGATCGACGAGGGGAATCCGGCTCGCCGGGAGCGGGCGCCGGCGGATCGGCAGACGGCATGAAACGGGTCGAGCGGCCGGGCTCGGATCGCGAAAGACCTCGACGGCGACGGTAAGGCAAGATGTCGGTATTCAGCACGATCCCTGCCGATATCCGGCGCAGCGCCTGCGCCTTTCACGAGGCCGGCCATATCGTGGTCGGATGGCAGAACCGGCGCTACATCAGCCATGCCTGGCTGCGGCCGCCTCACGGCTTCTCGGGAGAGGTCTGCTTCGAGCCCTATCTGCGTGGCTTTCACGCCGACAGCCCGGCCGATCTGCGGCGCGCCGAGATCGAGATCACGATCCTCTCGGCCGGCCATTGCGGCGAGATGATCTACTGGAACGAGGGCGAGGGGCTGAGATGGTATCCGGGCGCGATCTCGTCCCATGAGGACGATCTCCAGCAGATGACGCCCTATATCGCGCTGCTGCGACCGCCCGACGAGGCCGCCCTGCAGGCGCGCTGCGCCGCGGCCGCCGCCGCGATCCTCTACCGGCCGTCGCTGCGCGCGGCCCATGCCGCCATCGCGCGGCGTTTGCGCGATGGACGCCGCATCGATCGCGACGAGGTCGAGGAGATCATGGCGCGCGAAACGACGGGATAGACGCGTCTAGAGCGTGCTGAGTTTTCTCGGAACCACTCCGTCATTCTGGACAAGCGGCGAAGCTGTGCCGCTCCGGGATCCATCATAGGGCTCTGTCGGCGCTCTATGATGGATCCCGGGGCAAGCCCGGGATGACGCAGTGGTTCCGTGCAAAATCAGCATGCTCTAGCGCCAGCTGGATCGGTTGCTGCAGTCCATGAAGGCCATGTGGGCGGCCCTGTTCTTGCGGCTGATCCGCCACGCCGTGCGCCCGGGATTGCGGGGATCGCGGTAGACCTCTCCGCCGTTCTGGAGGGCGCAGCTGCAGCCTTGCCGGTCCTTCATCCGCCAGCAGGCCGGATGGATTCCGGCCGACTGGGCCGGCCCGGCCGCGAGGAGCAGGAGCCCGACGATCGCCGCCGGTCCGAGTGCGAGAGGATATTGCATGTCGCCGTCCATCCTGGTTCGACACCGTCGCGCTCGTAGGTCGCGTTCGGCGCGAGGCCGCGATGCATCCTATGATTGCAGGCTCGGGCTTCGCAATGCTGCGTCCGCGGCCCGGTCGGCGGAATCGAAAACCGGGGACAAATCCGAATCGGACACTTGAACAAAACAGGAACATCATTGATAGTGCCGTCACGGGCCGGTAGGGTCCGGCTCCGGTCGTCGGCCGGTGTCGAAGTGCGCAGGAAATGGAGCCGGTCATGGCTGGAAGCGTCAACAAGGTGATTCTCGTCGGCAATCTCGGGCGCGATCCCGAGGTGCGGCGGCTCGGCTCGGGCGAGCCCGTGGTCAATCTGCGGATCGCCACCTCGGAAACCTGGCGCGACAAGCAGTCGGGCGAGAAGAAGGAGCGCACCGAGTGGCACTCCGTCGTCATCTTCAACGAGAACCTCGCCAAGGTCGCCGAGCAATATCTCAAGAAGGGCTCGAAGATCTACGTCGAGGGCCAGCTCCAGACCCGCAAATGGCAGGACCAGTCCGGCGTCGAGAAATACACCACCGAAATCGTGCTGCAGCGCTTCCGCGGCGAACTGACCATCCTCGACAGCCGCGGCCAGGGCGGCTCGGACGAATATGGCGAGGGCGGCGGTGCGATGGAGGACCGCTCGGGCGGCGGTTCCTTCGGGCGCTCCTCGCCGATGGGCGGCGGCAATGGCGGCGGTTCGCGCCAGCCGGCGATGGCGGGCGGCGGCCGCTCGTCGTCGAGCCATCTCGACGACGACATCCCGTTCTAGGCGGAACCTCCCGCTGTCATTCCGGGGCCCGGCGCAGCCGGGAACCCGGAACCCATGACAGGGTGAGCGCTTCGAACGCGTGGATCATCGCTCGCCCTGTCGCGGGTTTTGGGTTCTTCGCTGCGCGAAGCTGCGGAATGACAAAGGGCAGCCGGTTCAGCCCGCAGCCGCGCGCTCCAGCGTGGCGATGTCGATCTTGGTCATCTGCATCATCGCCGTCATGACGCGCCCGGCTTTCGCTGGGTCCGGGTCCATGTTGAGTTCGAGCAGGCGGTCGGGCGTGACCTGCCAGGACAGGCCGTATCTGTCCTTGAGCCAGCCGCACTGGCTGTGCTGGCCGCCTTCGCCGAGCCTCTCCCAGAAATAGTCGACCTCGTCTTGCGTGTCGCAATGGATCAGCAGCGAGATCGCCTCGCTGAACTTGAAATGCGGCCCGCCGTTCAGCGCCATGATCTGCAGGCCGTCGAGCTCGAAGGAGGCGCAGAGCACGCTGCCCTTCGGGCCGGGACCGGCATCGCCGCAGCGCATCACCGGGCCGGCTTTCGCATCCTTGAACACCGAGAGATAGAAGGCGATCGCCTCCTCGGCCTGGTCGTCGAACCACAGGAACGGGGTGATCTTCGATACCTTGGGCATGCCCATCCTCCATCGTCGCGGCCGCCAATCGGTCAGGCGGCCCATATTGCTTAACTTTTTGGTTAAGTAATGACCGCGCCGATGTCAAGGTGGGCAGCGTCGCGACGGGCTCGGCTCGGTCATGCGATGGCAGCGGGTCGGACGAGGCGCCAGGGCAGTTCCGCGTCTCTCCGAATTGCGGAACTGCTCCAGATCATGCCGAGTTTTTCCCGGAAACACCCCGTCATCCCGGACAAGCGGCGAAGCCGCGCCGCTCCGGGATCCATCATAGGGCTCTGTTGGCGCTTTATGATGGATCCCGGGGCAAGCCCGGGATGACGGGGTGTTCCCATGCGAAATCAGCGTGCTCGAGCTCTTTTGATCTGTCGCATTGTCTTCACGCGAACCGGTGTTCACTTCGCTCGAAAACGCTCCCGGTCCTTGCCCGCGCCGTCTTTCTTGGCGAAGCTCGCGCCATGACAACCAACGATCCCTCCGTCGCCGCGCTCTCCGTCTGGGTCGCGCTCGAAAGCCCGACCCATCACGCGCCGGGCGTCAACGGAATGATGGACCTCGTCGCGAAGGAGGTCGAAGCCTTGCCGATCGCGGTCGAGCGCGTGCCGGGCCGCGACGGCCTCGGCGATGCGCTCATCCTGCGCGCCGGCCTCGACAATGGCGAGCCGGGCATCGCGCTGATGTCGCATCTCGACACCGTCCACCCGGTCGGCACCAGCGCCAGCGATCTCGCCGTCCGGGTCGAAGGCGATAGGCTCTACGGACCTGGCGTCTGCGACATGAAGGGCGGCGCCTGGCTGGCGCTCCAGGCCTTCAAGGAGGTCGCGGTCGCGGGCTCGGCCAGACGGCCGATGACCTTCCTGTTCACGCCGGACGAGGAGATCGGCTCGCCGACCACGCGCGGCCTGATCGAGACGATCGGCAGGGCCTCGGCCGCCGTGCTGGTGACGGAGCCTGCCCGCGACGGCGGCCGCATCGTCACGGCGCGCAAGGGCGTCGGCCGCTTCGAGGTCAGGCTCGAGGGCCGGCCTTCGCATTCCGGCTCGCGCCATGCCGATGGCCGCAGCGCCATCCGCGAGGCGGCGCACCAGATCCTCGCGATCGAGGCCATGACCGACTATGCCCGCGGCATCACCACTTCGGTCGCGCTGGTCGGCGGCGGCACGGCGGCCAACGTCATCCCGCAGCATGCCTGGTTCAGCGTCGATCTCCGCGTCACCAGCCTCGCCGACGGCGTGATGATGGAGAACCGCATCCTGGGCCTGACCGCGCGCGATCCCGACGTGACGATCAAGGTCGGCGGCGGCATGAACCGGCCGCCCTACGAGAAATCGGTCGCGGTCGCCGGCCTGTTCGAGACGGCGCGCGCGATCGCGGCCGGGATCGGCTTCGACCTCCAGGACGTGCCGATGACCGGCGGCGGCTCCGACGGCAACTTCACCGCGGCGCTGGGCATCCCGACGCTTGACGGCCTCGGCATCGACGGCGGCGGCGCCCACACCTTGCAGGAATACGGCGTGATCTCGTCGATCGCGCCGCGGCGGGCACTGATCAAGGGGCTGCTGGAGACGGTTTGAGGCGTAGGGCGCGTTCCTTCTCCCCTCGGGGGAGAAGGTGGGCCGGCGAAGCCGGGTCGGATGAGGGAAGACCGGGCGAGCGTCATGGACTTGGCGACCATGCGTCGGCGCGGCCCTCATCCGTCAGCGCTTCGCGCCGCCACCTTCTCCCCCGAGGGGAGAAGGAAAGCGCGCCCTACGCCTCGGTCTCGCCGCCGCCCTCCGGCGCCTCCGCCTCGCCCTCCTCACCCTCGCCATCGTCGCCGATGCACTCGACCGAGACGACCTTCTCGCCGTCTGCGGTGTTGAACACTGTGACGCCTTGCGTCGAGCGGCCGGCGATGCGGATGCGGTTGTTCCCGCCGGCGTCGACCGGCACGCGGATGACCTGCCCGCCATCGGTGACGAGCATGAGCTGGTCTGAGTCGACAGCCGGGAAGGAGGCGATCAGCCGGCCGTTGCGCTCGTTGACGACCATGGCGACGATGCCCTTGCCGCCGCGCCCGGTGACCCGGTACTCGAAGGACGAGGTGCGCTTGCCATAGCCCTTCTCCGACACCGTCAGGATGAACTGCTCGGCCGCGCCCATCTCGGCATATTTCTCCTGGCCGAGCTCGATGTCGGCGGCGCCATCCTCGGCGTCCGCCGCGGCAGCCGGCTCGATGGTCTCGTCCGTCTCCCCGTTCAGCGCCTTGCGGGCGGCGGCGGCGCGCTTGAGATAGGCGGCGCGTTCGTCCGGCGTCGCGTCGAGATGGTGCAGGATCGCCAGCGAGATCACCTCGTCGTCCTTGGCGAGGTTGATGCCGCGCACGCCGGTCGAATCGCGGCCCTTGAAGACGCGCACCTCTGGCACGGCGAAGCGGATGCACTGGCCCTCGGCCGTGGTCAGCAACACGTCGTCATGCTCGGAGCATATCTGCACGTCGACGATCGAATCGCCCTCGTCGAGCTTCATCGCGATCTTGCCGGCGCGGTTGACGTTGACGAAGTCGGACAGCTTGTTGCGGCGGACATTGCCGGTCTTCGTCGCGAACATCACGTCGAGCCGGTCCCAGTCCTCCTCGTTCTCCGGCAGCGGCATCACCGTGGTGATGCGCTCCTGCGGATCGAGCGGCAGCATGTTGTTGAGGAATTTTCCGCGCGCGTTCGGCGCCGCCAGCGGCAGCCGCCAGACCTTCTCCTTGTAGGCCTGGCCGAGCGAGGAGAAGAAGATGATCGGCGTATGCGTGTTGGCGACGAAGAGCCGCGTGACGAAATCCTCGTCGCGGGTCGACATGCCGGAGCGGCCCTTGCCGCCGCGCCGCTGCGCCCGGTAGGTCGAGAGCGGCACGCGCTTGATGTAGCCGGCATGCGACACGGTCACGACCATGTCCTCGCGCGCGATCAGGTCTTCGTCGTCGAGATCGGCATCCCAGTCCTCGATCGTGGTCCGGCGCGGCGTCGCGAAGGCCGCCTTGATCTCGGCGAGCTCGGTCTTGACGATCGCCTGGATGCGGACGCGCGAGCGCAGGATGTCGAGATAGTCGGCGATCTCCTTGGCGAGCTTCTCGAGTTCCTCGCCGATCTCGTCGCGGCCGAGTGCGGTCAGGCGGGCGAGGCGCAGCTCCAGGATCGCCTTGGCCTGCGCGTCCGACAGGCGATAGGTGCCGTCGGGGTTGATCGGGTGGCGCGGATCGTCGACCAGCGCGATCAGCGGCGCGATATCGTCGGCCGGCCAGTCGCGCGCCAACAGCGCCTCCTGCGCGGCCGCCGGCGTCGGCGCGGTCCGGATCAGCCGGATGACCTCGTCGATATTGGCGACCGCCGTGGCGAGGCCGCAGAGCACATGCGCCCGCTCGCGCGCCTTGTTCAGCAGATAGCGCGTGCGCCGGGACACCACCTCCTCGCGGAACTCGACGAAGGCGGCGATGAAGTCGCGCAGGTTCAGTACTTCCGGCCGCCCGCCGGTCAGGGCGACCATGTTGGCGCCGAACGAGGTCTGCAGCTGGGTGAAGCGGTAGAGCTGGTTCAGCACCACGTCGGCGATGGCGTCGCGCTTCAGCTCGATGACGACGCGCACGCCCTCGCGGCTGGATTCGTCGCGCAGGTCGGAGATGCCCTCGATCCGCTTCTCGCGCACCATCTCGGCGATCTTCTCGACCATCGAGGCCTTGTTCACCTGATAGGGAACCTCGGTGACGATGATCGCCTCGCGCTCCTTGCGCAGCTCCTCGATATGGCTTTTCGAGCGCATCACTATCGAGCCGCGCCCGGTGGTGTAGGCGAGCCGGATGCCGCTGCGGCCCATGATCGAGGCGCCGGTCGGGAAATCGGGGCCGGGCACGATCTCGATCAGGTCCTCGATCGTGATCTCGGGATTGTCGATCAGCGCGACGCAGGCGTCGATCACCTCGCCGAGATTATGCGGCGGGATGTTGGTCGCCATCCCGACCGCGATGCCGCCGGCGCCGTTGACGAGCAGGTTCGGAAAGCGCGCCGGCAGCACGGTCGGCTCGGAGCGGCTGTCGTCGTAGTTCGACTGGAAATTGACCGTGTCGCGGTCGAGATCATCGAGCAGCGGCATCGCGACCTTGGCGAGCCGGCTCTCGGTGTAGCGCATCGCCGCCGGCGGATCGCCGTCCATCGAGCCGAAATTGCCCTGGCCGTCGATCAGCTCGACACTCATCGAGAAGGGCTGCGCCATGCGCACCAGCGCGTCGTAGATCGCCTGGTCGCCATGCGGGTGGTATTGGCCCATCACGGCGCCGACGATGTTGGCCGACTTGACGTATTTCTTGTCCGGTGTCTGGCCGTTCTCCCACATCGAGTACAGGATGCGCCGGTGCACGGGCTTCAGGCCGTCGCGGACGTCGGGCAGAGCACGGCTCACGATCACGCTCATGGCGTAGTCGAGATAGCTCTTCTTCATCTCGTCGGTGATCGCGATCGGCTTGATGTCGCCGCCGAACTGCGGCTCGTCCGGGCGCTTGTCGTCGTTGTCTTCGCTCAAGGGAAAATGTCCCGATTCCGGTGATTTTTCAGGCCTCTGGCTATATGATTCCGGGTGGGGAAGCCAGTCTCGCAAACGCCTTTTCGGTGGAAAATAAACTGATGAATATCAAGGGCTTATCAAGCGAGGCGGAATCGTTCCGCAAAGCCTGCCGCAATGCGGCCTCGATTGCCGATCGCTCTGGCGGCGCAGCCCCGCTCGTGCCTTATTGCCAGCCATGAATCTCGACTTCCTCACCTCCGCCCTCGTCACCCTTCTGGTGACGCTCGATCCGCCGGGGCTGGCGCCGATCTTCCTGTCGCTGACGCGGGGGATGACGGCGGGCGAGCGCCGGCAGGTCGCGATCCGGGCCTGCATCATCGCCTTCGGCATCATGGCCTTCTTCGGCGTGGCGGGCGATGTCGTGCTGAAGGCGCTCGGCGTCTCGCTGCCGGCCTTCCGCATCGCCGGCGGGCTCTTGCTGTTCTGGATCGCTTTCGAGATGGTGTTCGAGCGCAGGAACGAGCGCAAGGCGCAGACGGCCGAGACCGCGATCACCCAGGATCACATCCGCAACGTCGCCGCCTTCCCGCTGGCGATCCCGCTGATGGCGGGGCCGGGCGCGCTGACGGCGATGATGCTGCTGGCGGGGAGGGCGGAGGGCAACCTCGTGCTGCTCTCCTCGCTCGCCGCGATCAGCGCGCTCGTCATCCTGTCCTGCCTCGTCGTCTTCCTGCTGGCGGTGCCGATGGCGCGCCTGCTCGGCGTCACCGGCAATGTCGTGCTGACCCGTCTGCTCGGCGTGATCCTGGCGGCGCTGGCAGTGCAGTTCGTGATCGACGGTGTCAGGGCGGCGGTGACGGCTGTATAGGCCGCTAGATCCTCTGCAGGATCGCTTCCCGCTCGGCGCGCGAGGTCGCCATGCGGCGTCTGGCCTCGGCCAGAATGGCGGGTGCGGCCTCGGCCGGCGTGCCGGACCGGAAAGGGGGCGCCGGGGCATATTCCAGCGCGAGCTGGATTGTTTCTGCCTCGGCCTGGCCGGCCAGCGCCGCTATGACGGTCAGGCCGAAATCGATGCCCGAGGTGATGCCGCCGGCGGTGATCAGGTTGCCGTCCTGCACGACGCGCTCGGCGACCGGGACGGCGCCGAAATGGCTCAGGAAATCATGCGCGTTCCAGTGGGTGGTCGCACGCCTGCCGGTGAGCAGGCCGGCCGCACCCAGGACCAGCGAGCCCGTGCAGACGGACGTCAGATAGCGCAACTGCGGCGCCTGTCTGCGCAGGAAAGCCAGCACCGCCTCGTCGGTCAGCAATGCGTTGACGCCGCCTCCACCCGGGACGCAGAGCACGTCGAGGGCAGGACAATCCTCCAGCGTCGCCGTCGGCGTCAGCGGAAGCCCCGTCGCGGACTGCACGGGGTCCAGGGTCTTCCAGACCAGATCGACGCGCGCCCCCGGCAGTGAGGCGAAGACTTCGTAGGGGCCCGTCAGATCGAGTTGCTGGACAGCTGGAAAGACGAGAAGGCCGAACCGAAACGACATGGTGATCTCCTGATTGACAGGAGAACCCTAGCCGCGCAGCCTCTGGCCGTTCTGTCAAACAACCCTCGTTTCATGCCAAAACCGATGCGTCATATCGAACTCCTCGCCTTTCCCAGAGCGCAGGTTCTCGACATCACCGGGCCGCTGCAGGTCTTCGCGACCGCCAACGACCTCGCGGCGGTCGCGGGAACCCGCCCGCCTTATGCGACGAAGCTCGTCGCCGCCGGGCAGAGCGTGACGACATCGGCGGGGCTCGTCCTGGCAACGCAGGCGCTGTCTGGCCAGCAGGAGCCTGTCGATACGCTGATCGTTGCCGGCGGCTACGGCATCAACGCCGCGTGCGACGACGCCGGCCTGGTCGCGTGGCTGCGCGAGCGTGCGAGCGCGGCACGACGCGTCGCGTCGGTATGCAGCGGCGCTTTCCTGCTCGCCACGGCCGGGTTGCTCGACGGCAAGCGCGCCGTGACCCATTGGGCGCGCTGCCCGGAGTTCGCCGCGCGCTTCCCGGCGGTGCGGCTCGATCCGGACCCGATTTTCATCCGGGATGGTGCTGTCTGGAGTTCGGCCGGCGTCACGGCGGGAATCGATCTCGCGCTCGCGCTGGTCGAGGCCGATCTCGGCCGCGCGACGGCGCTCCAAGTGGCGCGCCAGCTCGTCGTCTTCCTCAAGCGCCCCGGCGGGCAGTCGCAATTCAGCACCATGCTGGCGCTTCAGGCCAATGACGAGCGCTTCGACGAGCTGCACGCCTGGATCGTCGAAAATCTCCGCGGGAATCTGTCGCTCGAAACGCTGGCGGCGCAGGCGAAGATGAGCCTGCGCAGTTTCGCGCGGCACTATCGCGCGGCGACGGGCCGGACGCCGGCCCGGGCAGTCGAGGACATCCGGATCGAGACCGCCCGACATCTGCTCGACCAGAAGCACCCGGTCGCTCGTGTCGCCGGCCGCTGCGGCTTCGGCTCGGAGGAGACGCTGCGGCGCGCATTCCTGCGACGTCTCGGGACGACGCCGCAGGCCTATCGCGAACGGTTCGCCTGATGGAACCGCCAGACGTGCCGCGCCCTGGGTCTGAAACGACAAGGCCGGGGCGTCGAGCCCCGGCCGATTCCGCGATGACGACGCGGTGCGATCACCGGCGCGGCCGGGCTTGCGCCGATGGCTCTCAGAACTCCTCCCAGCCTGCGTCGCCGCCGCGGCTGTTGGCGACCTTGCGAGGGGCAGGCGCTGTCGGCTGAGCGACCATGGCATGGGCGAGCTTGCGCAACTCGCGCGCTTGCCGGGCGGGCGCGTCCTTGCCTGACTGATGGCGCGGTGCGGCCGCCGGACCTTGGCCGTCGCCGGTCTGGAACACCGAGACGAGGCCCTGCAGCTCGGTGATGCGATCGGCGAGCGAGCCGGCGCTCGCGGCGCTCTGTTCCGCCAATGCGGCATTGGCCTGCGTCATCTCGTCGAGATGCGCCACCGCCTGGCTCATCTCGTCGATGCCGTTGGCCTGCTCCGCCGCCGCCGACGAGATGTCGCCGATGGTCGAGGATACGCGCCGCGAGGCCTCCAGTATGCGTTCGAGCGCGTCGCCGGCCTGGCGCACCAGCCTGACGCCTTCCGTGACCTCGCCGTTCGAGGACGAGATCAGCGTCGAGATGTCCTTGGCGGCCTCGCCGGAGCGCTGGGCGAGCGTGCGGACCTCCGAGGCGACGACGGCGAAGCCCTTGCCGGCGTCGCCGGCGCGGGCGGCTTCCACCGCCGCGTTCAGCGCCAGCAGGTTGGTCTGGAAGGCGATGTCGTCGATCACCCGGATGATGTCGGAGATCTTCTGCGAGGCGCTTTCGATGCGCGCCATCGCCTCGACGGCCTGGCCCGCGATCGTACCGCCGGTCTCGGCGGCGCTCATCGCTTCGCCGGCCGTCTGGGTCGCCTGCTTCGAGGCCTGTGCCGACGCCTTGACCGAGGCCGCGAGCTCTTCGGTCGTCGCCGCCGTCTCTTCGAGCGAGGAGGCTTGCTCCTCCGTGCGCTTCGACAGGTCGCTGGCGCCCGAATTGATCTCGCGCGCCGCCAGGCCGACCTCGTCGGAGGTCGCCTTGATCGTCCGCATCGTCGAGGACAGCCGCGCGACAGTGTCGTTGATCGCGCCCTTCAGATCGGCGAATCGGCCGCGATAGGCGGTGGCGACGGTCTGCGTCAGGTCGCCGCCGGCGATCGCGTGCAGTGCCGCCGAGAACTCGCTCGTCGCCGAGTCGACCACGGCGTTGATCTCGTTGATGCCGGCGACCAGCTGCTGCATCTGCGCATCCGCCTGCTCGATCTGGAGGCGGGCCGAGAAGTCGCCGGAAGCCGCGGCCGCGACGACCTCGCCGATGTCGCTGACGATACGGGCCATCGATTCCGCCCGTTCCAGCCGGGCCGCAGCCTCCGCTTTCTCCTGCTCCTCGAGCGCCCGGACCCGCTGCAGATTGCCTTGGAAGACCTTCAAAGCGTTCGCCATTTCGCCGACCTCGTCCTTGCGCTCGGCATGGGGCACGGCGGGCTGCAGATCGCCCTCGGCGAAGCGGGTCATGATCCCGGTCAGCTGACGCAGCGGGCTGATCGCCTTCAGCGACCACCAGATGATCCCGACCCCGACGAGCAGGGCGAAGCCGCAGAGTACCAAGGTGACCAGCGTGAAGCTCTGCGCCACGCTGCGCACGTCTCGCCCCATGGCCTGGTTCTTGGCCTCTTCGAGATCGATGAACTGGTTGATCCTCGCCAGCCACTCGGTGAACAGCGGCTTCGCCTGCGTCATCAGCAAGGTCTTCGCCTGATCCGCGTCGCCGGCGCGCTGGAGCTCGATCACCTTGGTGATCAGCGGCATCGTCTTGGCCTCGGTCTCCTTGATGCTCGCGAGGATGCGCTGCTCGTCGGCATTGCTGCCGGAGCCGGCCGCATAGAGCGCATCGAGAGCGACCGCCGACTTGCGGTAGTTCTCGGCAAGCTTGGCGATGTCGTCGACATTGGCCTGCAGTTCGGCCTTTCCGCCGAGGCTGACGTCGCGCAGGCTGATCGCCCGGTCGTGCACGCTGCCGCGGAAATTGATGGCGTAGCGCTGCTTGACCGAGTTCACATCGTTGATCGTCGTCAGTCCGTCGTTGATCGTTGCGACCCGGTCGATGCTGATCACGGCCAGTCCGATCAGCATGGCGAGCACAATGCCGAATCCGATCGTCAGGCGCTGGCCGATCCGGAGTGTCTTCACGATTTTCATGGGGCTGTTCTTTCGTCGGACGAAAGCCGCGGGGCGGGAACAGCATTGTGATTCTTGGTAAATTTTTCCTAAAAAGGCAGGGCACACGCTGCACGAAGTCCAGCACATTTTACGAAAAGATAGTATTAATTACGAAGAAATGCGTCGGAAATGCGCGTTTTAGTTGTGATTCCGGCGCATCTCGGCCAGACTATTTCAAATCTTTCCCGACGACTTGGCTCGACCGTACGGCAACGCCAGTCATCCGCCGAATTGGTCTCGTGGCAGTTGCGTCAGGCGTGCAGCGCGAGATCGGCTCGAGCCGTCGGCGGCATCCGGCGCGGCTCGGATCAGCGCGCCGGATGCCGATCGGCGGCTTGCGCCGCTATTTCTCCAGGAAGGCCCGGATCGCGCCCTCGGCCTGCTTCATCGAGATGACGCCGTCGAGATGGCCGCGCGTACCGGTGATCTCGGCGCGGGTGACGTTGACGCCGGCCTTCTTCAGCGCGTCGGAGGTGCGCTCGATCGCGTCGGGCGGGAAGACGAGGTCCTTCGGCTGGTTGATCAGCAGGACCGGTGCCTTGATCTTGCCGGCCGCGTCCGCGAGCGAGGTGCCGCCGGCGGCATAGGTCTGGTTGGCCTTGACCAGATAGAGGAAGTGGTTGGCGTCGGAGACCTTTGCGCGCGCCTCGCCGGCATTGTCGAGAATGCTCTGGACCTGGAAGCGGTTGGCCAGCGTCTTGCCGGGCTCCTCCTCGGCCTTGGCCGGCTTGCGGCCGAAGGTGCCGTTGGTCCAGTCGCCATGGTTGGCCTGCAGCGTCACCACAGCGAGCGCCTTGGCGAGCCCGGCATTGGGCGGGGTCTTGCCGTAATAGTCGCCCTTGTTCCAGTTGGCGTCGACCAGGATCGGCGCCGCCCAGACGTCGAGCCAGGCGATCAGCTGCGCGTCGGCCTCGGCCGCGCCGATCACCGGCATCGCCTTGGCGACCATCTCCGGATAGCTCGCCGCCCATTCATAGGTCTGCAGCGCCCCCATCGAGGGACCGGCGACCAGAGCGAGCCTGCGGATACCGAGGCTCTCGACCAGCGCCTTCTGGACGTTGACGAAGTCGCCGACGGTGACGACCGGGAAGTCGAGCCCGTAGGGCTTGCCGGTGTCGGGATTGGTCGAGGCCGGGCCGGTGGTCGTCGTCTTCGGGTCGCCGGTGTTGAGGTTGACCAGCGTGTCCGAGGACAGGACGAAATATTTGTTGGTGTCGATCGCCTTGCCGGGGCCGATGATCGCGTCCCAGTAGCCCGGCGCGGCGTCGGCGGCGGCGTATTTGCCGGCGGCGTGCGAGTTGCCGGAAAAGAAGTGGCAGATCAGGATGGCGTTGGATTTGTCGGCGTTGAGCGTGCCGTAGCTCTCCCAGCCGACCTTGACGTTCTTCAGGGTCCGGCCGCCCTGCGTGGTGTAGCTCGGCAGCTCGAACACCTTCTTCTCGGTGATCAGCTCCTGCGCCTGCGCCGTGCCCGTCATCATCAGCCCTGCGGCGCAGAGCGCGCCCGCCACCCAGTGTCTCATCATGTCGTCTGCTCCCAAGCAGGCCTGTGATCGGCCGTTGCCGGCATGAGAGCGGAATTGGCCGGCGTTGGAAAGCCGCAAAAAGCGGCGCCGGCCTCAGCGCAGCAATTGCGTGGGGAAGGCGGTCGCACCGCGGCCGAGCGCCTCGCTGTCGAGCTCCAGCGCCGGCCCGTCGAACGGGCCGCGCCAGGTGAAGGGCACGCGCAGCGGGCCGGCCGCGGGCGCCAGCAGCACGCCGAGATCGAGCCAGCGCGTCGGCAGCGAGGCCTCGCCCGCGAGCGTCAGCCGGTAGGTCGGGCCCGTCATCTGGCCGTCAGTGACCAGGGCGACACCGTTGACGACGCTGAGATTGACCGAGGCCGCGTCGAAGGCCGTCTTGCCCTGGCGCCAGTCGCGCAGGACGAGGCCGGGATTGCGGTCGAGCCGGCGCAATAGCTCGGCGAAGGCGAAGCCGCCGAGCTCGCCCTGCCGCGCCGAGGCCGTGACCTTGCCGCCGAGCGAGGCGACGATCTCGTCATAGGAGGTGCCGAGGCCGTCGAGCGCGAACTGGCCGCTCGCCGTGCCGGTCAGGCGCGCGAGGTCGGGCAGGTCGGCTGCCGCCTTGCCGAGGCCGATGCGGTCGAACCCCGCCTGCAGCTTGACGTCGATGCCACCGGGCGCGGCGAGCGCGAGCAGCCGGCCCTTGGCGCTGCCGCCATAGGCGCTGGCGCGCAGCAGCCCGGCTTCGAAGCGCCCCTTCTTGACCAGGAGATAGGTCGCGACGTCGTCGAGCCGGACGCCGTTCAGCTTCGCCGCCTCGACCGAGATCCGCAGGTCGACGTCCTCGTTGGTCCAGGCGTCGAAATCGATCGGGCCCGGCACCGATGGCGAGGCGCCGAGCCGGCCATAGAGCCGCCCGAGATCGAGCGTCGCGCCCGCGAGCGTGCCGGACAGGGCTGGGCGCCCGCCACTCTCGGACAGCTTCACCGCGCCCTCCAGCACGTCGCCGTCAAGGTTGACGCTGGCATTGCTGAGTGAGACCTCGCCCGGTCTCGCCTGTGCCTCGGCCGAGAGCTTCAATGCGCCGAGCGCGGAGGCCAGCCGCGGGCTCTCGCCGATCCAGCCGAGCAGTTCCTGCGCGTTCCGGGTCTGGACGGTCAGGCGCCCGTTGACCACGGGCTCGGTCGCGCCGCTGCGCCAGCCGTCGAACTGAAGGCCGAGCGGGGCGGCACTGAGGTTCAGCGTCAGCCTCGCCCGTTCGCCGGCGACCGGCCATTGCGCCGCGATCTCCGTGGTGACGCCGCGCCAGACCGCGCTGCCCGCCAGCACGACCGGATCGTCGGCGTCGCGCGGCTCGATCGTCAGGTTGACGTCGCGCAGGATCGTGCGGATCGCGCCCTGGTCGCGCATGAACAGCGACCCGCCCGCGACGATGATGCGGCTGTCGGTCCTGAAACGCTGGCGCATGGCGGGCGACGGGTCGAGCCAGTCCGACAGCGCCGGCTCCGCCGCCGGCATGGCGAGGTCGAGCTGCGGCGCGATCAGGTCGATACGGTCGAAATCGAGCCGGCCGGCCAGGAGCGGCAGGAGCCGGGCGCGGGCCCTGACGCGCGAGGCCGTGCCGCTCAGCAAACCATCCGGCTGGCGGAACGCGACCTGCGAAAGCGACACGCGCGGCAACGGCAGCAGGGCGATCTCGGCGCGCTGCAGGCCGGTGATCGACAGGCCGGTTTCGCGCTCGACCGCCGCGACGAGGCGCTGTTCGAGCTGCCCGACCGCGATGCTCCAGGACTGCAGTCCGAGCAAGGCGAGCGCGATCACGAGGCAATAGGCGATGATCGAGGCGCGTCTGGTCATGGGCCTTCGTAGCTGGGCCTGCGTGGCTGGGGCCTTCGTATCCGGGCCTTGGTCTCCCGGTCCCGATATTCCGGGGCCGCGAGGTCGCGAGCCGTGTCGCAACGGCCCGAATCCGGTCCGCAGCCGGCTTCGGGCCCGGAACGGTTTAGGCCGATGGGCCGGGCTTGTCGAGGCGCGCCAGCGCGATCGCCGGGTAGAGGCCGGCCAGGACGATCAGCAGCGCCGCCAGCGCGCCGTCCTCGAAACTGCCCCGCGAGGCGTGCCCGTAGACGATGGTCGCCAGCGTCTCGAGGTTGAGCGGGCGCAGCAGCAGCGTCGCCGGCAGCTCCTTCAGGCAGTCGACGAAGACGAGCAGGGCAGCCGCCGCCACGGCCGGGCGCAGCAGCGGCCAGTGCACCCGCCGCAGCAGCTCCGGCGAGCGCGCGCCGAACACCCGGGCTGCCTCGTCGATCCGCGGCGACGCCCGCGCGAAACCGCTCTCGGCTCCGGCGATGGCGATCGAGAGGAAGCGCACGACATAGGCGATGACGAGCGCAGCGCCCGACCCGATCAGGATCAGGCCGGGATTCAGGCCGAGCCAGGCGCGGGCCGCGTCGGCGAGCGCATTGTCGATCGCGGCGATCGGGACCAGCAGGCCGAGCGCCAGAACGGTGCCGGGCAGCGCATAGCCGAGCGAGGCGAGGCGCCCGGCCGGCTTGAGCCAGCGCTCGCGGCCGAGCCGGCCGGCGGCGGCGATGCACAGGCCGATCCCGACGGCGAGGCCCGACGCGATCGCTGCCAGAAGAAGGGCGTTGGCGAGATTGCCGAGCAGAGCGCGGTCGAACTGGACGAGGAGATCGCGCGAGATCACCTGGCCGAACAGGAAGCCGACCGGCAATACCGCGCCGAAGACGAGCGGCAGGGCACAGACGGCGACGGCACCGAGCGCGGCCGGACCCGACAATCGGCTCCGCCCGGCCGGACGCGGCTGGCGCACCGGCAGGGCGTAGCGGCGCTGGCCGCGCAGCTTCGCCTCGGCGACGATCAGCACCACGACGATCAGCAGCATGACGCAGGCGATCTGCGCCGCGCCGGCCAGCGAACCGCGGTTAAGCCAGGTCGTGTAGATCGACAGCGTCAGCGTCCTGACGCCGAGATATTCGCTGGCACCGATATCGTTCAGCGTCTCGAGCAGGACGAGCGTCAGGCCGGCCGCCAGGGCCGGGCGCGCCATCGGCAGGCCGATGCGCCAGAACAGCGCCCGCCGCGAGGCGCCGAGCGTGCGCGCCGCCTCGACCATCGCCGCGCCCTGCAGGCCGAACAGCGCCCGGACCGTCAAGTAGACGTATGGGTAGAGCACGATGGCGAGCACCAGGATCGCGCCCGGCAGGTTGCGCGGATCGGGAAACCAGTAGTCGCGCAGCGAGCGCCAGCCGGTCACGGCCCGCAGGGCGGTCTGGAACGGGCCGCCGAAGCCGAGCAGTTCCACATAGACATAAGCCGTGATGTAGGTCGGGATCGCCAGCGGCAGCACCAGAAGCCATTCGAACTGGCGCCGGCCGGGAAACTCGTACTGCGTGACGGTCCAGGCCGTCGCGACGCCGAGCGCGCCGGCAGCGAGCCCGACGCCCGCCAGCAGCAGCAGCGTGTCGCCGAGCGCGCGCGGAATGACGTTGGCGGCGAGATGCGGCCAGATCTCGGCCGCCTGCGGCGAGAACGCCGTCAGCATGAGTGCCACGACCGGCGCCGCGACCAGCGCGGCCCCGGCGAGGGCGGCATAGGCGAGACGCGTCGACGGCCGCCACCGGGGTGACGGCCGTCGCGATGTGGAGCCCGGGAGGCTCAGGCTCAATTGTCGAAGCCGACCTTGTCGACGAGATCGGCCGCGGCCTTGCGGTTCTTGGCGACGTCGCCGAGCGGGATCTTGTCCGGCGTGATCGTGCCGAGCAGCTTGACCGCGGCGCTCTCCTTGACGTCGGCGTTCACGGGGAACTCGAAATTGCCGTCGCCGTAGAGTTCCTGCGCCTTCGGCGTCAGCATGTACTCGATCAGCTTGACGGCGTTGTCCTTGTTCGGCGCGTTCTTCGCGATCGCCGCGGCCGAGACATTCACATGCGTGCCGCCATTGGCGAAGCTCGTCTTCAGCGGCTTGATCGCGTCGAACCAGCCCTTCTGCTCGTTCTTCGCCTGGCTCATCAGGCCGATATAATAGGTGTTGATCACCGCGATGTCGCAGAGGCCGGACTGGATGTCGCGCGCCACCTCGCGGTCGCCGCCGCCGGGCTTGCGCGCGGCGTTGGCCTTGACCGCCTTCAGCCAGGTCTCGGTCTTCTCGGGCCCGTGATGGGCGAGATAGGCGGCGAACAGCGCGTTGTTGTAGGGGTGCTGGCCGGCGCGGATGCAGAACTTGCCCTTCCATTTCGGATCGGCGAGGTCCTCATAGGTGATCGCGTCCTGCTTTACCCGCTCCTTCGAGACGACGACGACGCGGGCGCGCTTGGTCAGGGTGATCCAGTTGTCCTGCGGGCCGCGCAGCTGCGCCGGCACGATCTTGTCGACCGCCGCCGACTTCACCGGCTGCGTGATGCCGGCATCCATCGCCGCGTTGATCTCGCCGACATCGACGACGAGCATCACGTCGGCCGGGCTGTTGGCGCCCTCGGCCTTGATCCGCTCCTGCAGCCCGTCCTTGAGGAAGACCGCGTTGACCTTGACGCCGGTGCTCTCGGTGAAGGCCTTCAGCACCGGGTTGAGCAGGCCGGGTTCGCGGGTGGTGTAGAGATTGACGCTGTCGGCCAGAGCCGGGCCGGCGAAGAGGCAGGTCGTCAGCGCCAGCGCCTGGAGGTGGTGTCGTCCGGTCATGTCCGCTCCGTCGGTTCGAGGCGCCGGGTGCTCGATCGAGGCAAGGCTCGATACTCCGGGCGCGCGTTCAGCGGAGCGATAGAGCCCCGCAGCCGGGGCGTCAATTCGATAGTCCTTTTAAATCAACGTGTTATAGAATTCTGAGCGTAGATTGGATTTACACGAATTCCAATAAATGAGCCATCCCCCGGAAAGCGTTCGGCATTTTCCGGGGAATGGGGTCTTTCAGACTTTAGTCGTAGGCCGCTCGCCTCGCCCTATTTCGCTGCGCTGGCGATCGGAATGACGCGGACCGGCCCGCGCACGCCGGGCTCGATCGGCCCGCGCAGCACGAAGGCGTCGCTGGCGAGGTTGTCGTCATGCAGGCTCGCCTCGCGCAGCCGCATCTGGCGGCGCAGGATGGTGGCCTGCGCCTCCATGCGCGAGATGCCGACGCGCTCGTCGATCTGCTGGCGCTGGCCCTTGCTGAGCTCGGCCGAGCTGCGGAAATCGCGGAAGTCGCGGGCGCTGTAGGGATACTGCGCCGAGCCCGAGAAGGTCCGCACCTTGCCGTCGAGGACGACGCTGTCGCCCGGCCGCAGCGTGAAGTCGCGCAGCAGCGAGACGCGGCGCTCGCCGGCCTTGACGATGGCCGGGCGGCAGGCCGGGTCGGCCGAATTCTGGTAGCTGTAGGCGACGGGAAGGGCGCCGTAGCGCTTGCCGTCGGCAGCCTGGGCATCGTCGATGGTGTCGGCGCCGGCGGCGACCTTGAAGACCTTGACCGGGATGCCCGGGTTCATCGCCTGGCAGAGCGCCTCGTGCGATTTCATGTCGGAACCGGAGCGCAGATAGCCGAGCGGCGCCTGGAAGCCGTCGCAGAGCCGCACGCAGATGGTGCGCGCGACATCGGCCGCGCCCGAGACCGTATCGAGATTGACCGCGGCGACCCTGGGCCTGGCAGCCTTGCGCGGCTGCGCGGCCGGATCGGCGAATGCGTCGCGCGGCTTGAACGGGTTGAGCTCGACCGTGGGGTGGGGGATGCGGCCGTCGTCGCGCGTCCGGAACAGCGGCATCTGCCAGGTCCGGGCCGGAGGCGCGTAGGCGACGGGCTGCGTCGAGGCGTAATAGGCCTGCTGCGGCGCCTGCCGGACACGCCGGTTGGCGCCTTCCTGGAGCAGGAATTCGCGCACGCCTGCATCGTCGCCGGCCTGGACGAGAGAAACCGTGGTGATCGCGCCGCCGGCGCCGAGCGCCAGGCCGACCGCAGTCAGGGCCGCAAGCCGCGCCGGCCGGCTCGCCCGCATAGAGCGGGGCGCCTGCGCCTCCGTCGGAAAGGAGGTCTCGTCGCCGGCCGAAGCCAGCGAATTGTCTTCACGGACACGCAACATCGCGCCGACTCCACTAACGCTTGTTCACCCGTCCGCCGCCGATCTGGCTTAGTTCACTTTTTATTAAGATTCAACGCGTCTGCACCCGGCAGCACAGAAAAAGGGCGCGATGCTTAACGCACGCGCCCTTACGTCAGCTCGATGTCGGACCGGGCCCGCGATCTGCCTCGCGTCGCCCTCAAAGCTCCGGCTTGTGCACCGCCTGCGGCACGGCGACCGGAATGCCCGAGATCATCGGATCGGGTTCCTCGCGGCGGTTGCGCCCCGACAGCCAGGCATCGACCTTGTCGAGGTAGAAGTAGACGACAGGCGTGATGTAGAGCGTCAGCAATTGCGAGACGATCAGGCCGCCGACCACCGCGATGCCAAGCGGCTGGCGCAATTCGGCGCCGGCGCCGTGGCCGAGCGCGATCGGCAGCACGCCGAAGATCGCCGCGAAGCTCGTCATCATGATCGGCCGGAAGCGGACGAGGGCGGCCTCGCGGATCGCCGAGAGCGCGTCGTCGCCCATCTTGCGGCGTTCGATCGCGAAATCGACCATCATGATCGCGTTCTTCTTGACGATGCCGACCAGCATCAGGATGCCGATGATCGCGATGACCGAGAGGTCGAGGCTGAAATACTCCAGCGCGAGCAGGGCGCCGAGGCCGGCCGAGGGCAAGCCGGACAGGATCGTGATCGGGTGGATGAAGCTTTCGTAGAGGATGCCGAGGATGATGTAGATCACCAGGATCGCGGCGAAGATCAGCAGGCCCTGGCCCTTCAGCGCGTCCTGGAAGAGCTGGGCCGAGCCGGCGAAGCTGGTCACGATCGTCGCCGGCAGGTTGACGTCGCGTTCGGCGGCGCGGATCGCGTTGACTGCCTCGCCGAGCGAGATGCCGGGCGCGGTGTTGAACGAGATCGTCACCGCCGGCTGCTGGGCGATGCGGTTGACCGCCAGCGGCCCGACGCTCGGCTTGATCGTCGCGACCGATTCGAGCGGCACGTTGAGCCCGTTCGCCGCCTTGAGCTGCAGCCGTGAGAGCACGCCCGGATCCTGCTGGAAGACCCGGTCGGCCTCCATGATGACCTGGTAGTCGGTCGCGGGCGTGAAGATCGTCGCGATCTGGCGCGAGCCGAAGGCGTTGCCGAGCGCCTGCCGGATCTGCTCGGACGAGATCCCGAGGCTGGCGGCGCGCTCGCGGTCGATGTCGATCGAGAGCTGCGGGTTGCGCAGCTGCAGGTCGATATTGGCGTCGCGCAACTGCGGGAGTTGCGCCAGCTTCTGCTGCATCTGCGGCGCATAGGTGAAGAGCTGGTTCAGGTCCGGCCCCTGCAGCGAATAGAGATATTGCGCCCGCGAGGAACGGCCGGCGTTGAGGTTGATGTTCTGGACCTGCTGGAACACCGCGGTGATGCCGGGGACTTCCGCCGTGGCGCGGCGCAGGCGGCCGATCACCACCTCCGCCTTGTCGCGCTGCTCCTTCGGCTTCAGCGAGATGAACATGAAGCCGTTGCTGGTGGCGTTGAAGCCGCCGATGTTGGAGTTGAGGTAGTCGACGGCGGGATCGGCCTTGACGATCGCCGCGACGCGCTGCTGGCGCGCCGCCATCGCCTCGAAGGAGGTGTCCGGCGGCCCCTCCGTCGAGGCGCGCAGCAGGCCGGTGTCCTCGGTCGGGAAGAAGCCCTTCGGCACCGAGATATACATCTGCGCCGAGATGTAGACCGTCGCCAGCGTGAAGATCAGCATCAGGATGCGCGCCTTCAGCACCCAGTCGAGCGTCACGCGATAGGCGGTCAGCATTCCCTGGAAGCCGGCCTCGAACACCCGCTCGACGATGTTGGGCTTCTTGTGATGGTCGTGCGCCTTGAGGAAGCGGGCGCACAGCATCGGCGTCAGCGTCAGCGAGACGAAACCCGAGACGATGATCGAGGCCGCGATCGTGCCCGCGAACTCGGCGAAGACCTTGCCGACGACGCCGCCCATGAAGAAGACAGGGATGAACACGGCGACGAGCGAGATCGTGATCGAGAGGATGGTGAAGCCGATCTCGCGCGAGCCGTCGAGCGCCGCCTGGAACGGCTTCTTGCCCATCTCGATATGCCGGATGATGTTCTCTAGCATGACGATGGCGTCGTCGACGACGAAGCCGACCGCCAGCGTCAGCGCCAGGAGCGAGATGTTGTCGAGCGAATAGCCGAGCGCGTGCATGATCGCGAAGGTGCCGACCAGCGAGATCGGCAAGGCGAGCGTCGGGATCACCGTCGCCGCCAGGCTTTTCAGGAACAGGAAGATCACCATCACGACGAGGCAGATCGCGACGACGAGCGAGAACTCGACGTCCTCGACTGCCTCACGGATCGGGATCGAGCGGTCGTTCAGCGCGTGCAGCTCGATCGCGGCCGGAAGCTGCGCCCGGTAGTTCTCGAGCCTTGCCTTGATGCTGTCGACGACGTCGACCGTATTGGCGTCGGACTGGCGGTAGACGGCGAGCAGGATCGAGCGCTGGCCGTTGTACCAGCTCGCGGTCTGGTCGTTCTCGACCGAGTCGTAGACGGTGGCGAGGTCTTCGAGCCGGATCGGCACGCCGTTCTTCTGGGCGACGATCAGGTTGCCGTATTCGGCTGCGCGCTCCATCTGGCCGGTGGCGCCGAGTGTCAGGCGCTGGTTCTCGCCGTTCAGCGTGCCGACGGGCGAGTTCGAATTGGCGGCGGCGATGGCGGTGCGGACGTCGGACAGCGCGAGACCGCGCGACGAGACCGCGTCTGGGTTGATCTTCACCCGGACGGCGTATTTCTGGGCGCCGAAGATGTTGACCTGGGCGACGCCGTTGAGCTGCGAGATCTGCTGCTGCAGCACGTTCTCGCCGAATTCGTGCACCTCATAGAGCGGCTTGGTCGCCGAGGTCAGCACCATGAACAGGATCGGCGTGTCGGCCGGATTGACCTTGCGGAAGCTCGGCGGCGTCGGCAGTTCCGGCGGCAGGCGCCGCGCGGTCGCGGACAGCGCCGCCTGCACGTCGAGCGCAGCGCCGTCGATGTTGCGGTTGAGGTCGAATTGCAGCGTGATCGAGGTCGAGCCCTGCTGCGAGACCGAGGACATCGAGGTGATGCCCGAGATCGAGGCGAATTCGCGCTCCAGCGGCGCGGCGATGGAGGAGGCCATCGTCTCGGGGCTGGCGCCCGGCATGCGCGCCGAGACGTTGATCGTCGGAAAGTCGACGCGCGGCAGGGCGGCGACGGGGAGCTGCTTGAAGGCGAACAGACCGAAGATCAAGAAGGTCGCCATCAGCAGCGTCGTCATCACCGGACGACGGATACAGGCCTCAGGCAGGTTCATCAGCCCTGGCTCCCGCGCTGAGAGGTCTGGTTGGCGGACGGGGCCTGCTGGCCGCCGCGATTGCGCTCGATCGTGCGCGTGCCCTCGCTGAGCAGGAGCGCCCCGTCGACGACGACCGCCTCGTCACCCTTGAGGCCGGAGGCGAGGACGATCCGCCCGTCGACCGTGCGCTCGACCACGACGTTGCGCGATTTCGCGACGCCGTCCTCGACGATGAAGACGAAGGTGCCGTTCTGGCCGTTCTGAACGGCCTCGCGCGGCACGGTCAGCGCGTTCGGCTCGACCCGCAGCGTCACCCGGACCTGGCAGAGCGCGCCCGGCCAGAGCGCCTCGCCGGCGTTCTCGAACAGCGCGCGCAGCTGGATCGTGCCGGTCGTCGCGTCGACGAGGTTGTCGATCACCGCGATCTTGCCCTCGACGCCCTTGGGAGCGCCCTGCTGGGTCGCCAGCACGCTGGCGCTGCTGTCGCCCAGGGCGGTCTTGATGTCGCTCAGGTAGCGCTGCGGCAGGGAGAAGCCGACATAGATCGGGTCGATCTGGTTGATCGTGGCGAGCGCGCCGGAATTGTCGCCGGTCTTGGCGATGTTGCCTTCCTTCAGCATGGCGACGCCCATGCGTCCGTTCACCGGCGCGGTGATGGTGTAATAGGTCAGCTGGACCTTGAGCCCGTCGACCACCGCCTCGCCGGCGCGGATCGAGGCGCGCAAGGTCGCCGCCGCGGCACGCGCCGTCTCCAGCCGCTGGTCGGTGGCGAATTCGCGCTTGGCGAGTTCCTCGGCGCGGCGCAGATCGGCCTCGGCCGAGACCAGCGACGCCTTGTCGCGCACGACGTTCGCCTCGGCCTGGCGCAATTGCGTCTCGAGCTGGCGCGAATCGAGGCGGAAGAGCAGGTCGCCCTTCTTGACGGTGTCGCCGTCCTTGAAGCCGACCTCCATGATCTGGCTCTCGACCCGCGAGCGCACTGTCACCGCCGAAAGCGTCTGCACCGTCCCGATCGCGTCGAGCCGGACCGGCATCGGCCGCCGGTCGGCCTTGGCGGTGACGATCGTCACCGGCGGGCGCTGCGGTTGCGTCGGGCGCTGCGCGGCCTGCACGGGCTTGGCGTCCGCATAGGGCGGGATCAGCTTGCCGTAGGGAATCTTGTCGAGCGGGGCAGGGACGGGGCGCCCGGAATAATGCATGTAGCCGCCTGCGCCGACGACGCCGACGACGGCCAGAACTGCGACGCGCCCGAAAGTCAAAATCGCCATGTCGAACCTTGCGCCAGAGGGAGGACCCGCCTCTGAACCTCGTTTTCGAGCGGTCGTCCCTAAACCGCGCCTGCCGCAAGCATTTAGCATGCCGAGCCGCAGTTGCCGGCGCAACTGCGAAACACGGTTTATCGGTCGATGTAGCGAGGATGTGACATGCGTCGCGGCGACATATGACGACTGCCGGCGTCGCCCCTGGCGTGTATCGGTCAGACCACCACGATGACGACGTGCAGCCACATCGCGAACAGGATCAGGCAGCCGAGCCCGAAGACGCCGGCGCGCTGCTTCACGTTGTTGGAGCCGGTGTGGATCAGGGTGTGGACCACGCGCGTCGCGACGAAGGCCCAGGCGAGGCCGGCCATGAGATAAGTCGCGGCCGCGACCTCCATCGCCAGCATCAGGATGCCGAAGAACAGGACCGGCATCTCGAACTGGTTCGCGAAATTCGCTGCCGCGAGACGCGCCCGCTCCGGGTAGCGCTCGGTCGAGACGGCGACGTCGGCGAGCCGGACCTCCTTGGCGGCGAAGGCGGCCTGGCGGCGCACGAACAGGATGCCGAGCACCACGAAGACCCAGAAGATCATCGCCAGCGCCGGATAGACCAGCTTCAACGTCATACCCGACCCCTCGGCGCCTCGTTCCGCGCGACTAGCGCACGGACGCATCGCGCGTTCAAGAGCGCGTCGGGTAGTTCGGGCTCTCGCGCACGATCGTCACGTCGTGGACGTGGCTCTCGCGCAGGCCGGCGCTGGTGATGCGGATGAAGCGCGCCTTGCTCTGGTAGTCGGCGAGATCCTTGCCGCCGACATAGCCCATCGCGGCGCGCAGGCCCCCGGCGAGCTGGTGCAGCACGCTGGACACCGGGCCCTTGTAGGCGACCTGGCCCTCGATGCCTTCCGGCACGAGCTTGAGCGCGTCCTTGATATCCTGCTGGAAGTAGCGGTCGGCGGAGCCGCGCGCCATCGCGCCGACCGAACCCATGCCGCGATAGGATTTGTAGGAGCGGCCCTGGTAGAGGAAGGTCTCGCCCGGCGTCTCGTCGGTGCCGGCGAGCAGCGAGCCGACCATGGCGCAGGAGGCGCCGGCGGCGAGCGCCTTGGCGAGGTCGCCGGAATACTTGATGCCGCCATCGGCGATCACCGGGATGCCGGTCTTCTGCGCGGCGCTGGCCGCATCCATCACCGCGGTGAGCTGCGGCACGCCGACGCCGGCGACGATGCGGGTGGTGCAGATCGAACCCGGCCCGATGCCGACCTTGATCGCGTCGGCGCCGGCGTCGATCAGCGCCTGCGCGCCGCCGGCGGTCGCGACGTTGCCCGCGATGACCTGGACGGCGTTGGAGAGCTTCTTCACCCGCGTCACCGCCTCCAGCACCTTGGCCGAGTGGCCGTGCGCGGTGTCGACCACGATGATGTCGACGCCGGCGTCGATCAGGAGTTCGGAACGCTCATAGCCGAGGTCGCCGGTGGTGGTCGCCGCCGCGACCAGGAGCCGGCCATGCGAATCCTTCGCCGCCGTGGGATGGGCGACCTGCTTCTCCATGTCCTTGACCGTGATCAGGCCGATGCAGCGATAGTGGTCGTCGACGACGAGCAGCTTCTCGATGCGGAACTGGTGCAGCAGGCGGCGCGCCTCGTCCTGATCGACGCCCTCGCGCACCGTGATCAGCCGGTCCTTGGTCATCAGCTCCGACACCGGCTGCTGCGGATTGGCGGCGAAGCGGACGTCGCGATTGGTCAGGATGCCGACGAGCTTGCCCTTGTGGCCTTGCGGCCCGCGCTCGACCACCGGGATGCCCGAGATCGCGTTGGCCTTCATGATCGAGAGCGCATCGCCCAGCGTCTCGTCGGGGAAGATCGTGATCGGGTTGGCGATCATGCCCGATTCGAATTTCTTGACGAGGCGAACCTGCGCCGCCTGCTGGTCGGCCTCGAGATTGCGGTGGATCACGCCGAGGCCGCCGGCCTGCGCCATCGCGATCGCCATGCGCGCTTCGGTCACCGTGTCCATCGCCGAGGCGATGATCGGCAGATTGAGCGAGATCGTCTTGGTGAGCCTGGTCGCGATGTCGACATCGGCCGGCATCACCTCGGACGGGCCGGGTTCGAGCAGCACGTCGTCGAAGGTCAGCCCGTCGCGAATGAGGCCGTCGAGGAGGTTCGCCATCGTCAACTCCGATGCCGGATAGGCCGGCGTTTGCGGGTCGGGCGATCAGCGCCCGTCACCGAGTTGACGAGGCCCGTTAGCATGCGTGTGACGGGGCCGCTAGGGCCGGCACGGAATTTTTCGCAGGGCCTGACGCATTGCATCAATGCAGGGACGGACAGGCATTCGCCCCGCCCGTCATGACGCCGGAGCAACCCCGATCACCGCCGTGTCCCGCATCTGCGGCCTCGTCAGCGCCGGGAGAGAGGATTATGGCTTGGCCCGCCGCCCCCGTCCGAAGGCCCAGCCACTTTGCAGCGCGCCAAACTCCTTCCGCTGATCGTCGCCTGCGCGCTGTTCATGGAGAACACCGATTCGACGGTGATCGCGACCTCGCTGCCGGTGATCGCCCAGTCGCTCGGCGAGGATCCGATCGCGCTGAAGCTCGCGCTGACCTCCTATCTCGTCAGCCTCGCCGTCTTCATTCCGATCTCCGGCTGGATGGCCGACAGGTTCGGCGCCCGCACCATCTTCCGCGCCGCGCTCGGCGTCTTCATGGCGGGCTCGGTGCTGTGCGCATTGTCGAACTCGCTCGGCGCCTTCGTCGGCGCGCGCTTCGTCCAGGGCATGGGCGGAGCCATGATGGTGCCGGTCGGCAGGCTCGTCATCCTGCGCAGCGTCGAGAAATCGCAGCTCGTCTCGGCGCTCGCCTATCTGACCGTGCCGGCGCTGGTCGGCCCCGTCGTCGGCCCGCCGCTCGGCGGTTTCATCACCACCTATTTCGACTGGCGCTGGATCTTCTTCATCAACATCCCGATCGGGCTCGCCGGGATCGTGCTGGCGAGCCTGTTCTTCGAGGACATCCGCGAGGAGGATGTCGCGCCGCTCGACATCCGCGGCTTCCTGCTTTCGTCCTTCGGCTTCGCCAGCCTGATGCTCGGCCTCGCCACCGGCGGGCGCCATCTCGTCCCCGAAGTCGTCTCCTATGGCTGCGTCGCCGCCGGGATCGTCGCGCTGGTCGCCTATTGGCGCCATGCCCGCGGCCTGGCCTATCCGGTGCTGAACCTGTCGCTGCTGCGCATCCCGACTTTCCGCATCGGCGTGATCGGCGGCTCGGTCTTCCGCACCGGCATCGGCGCGATCCCGTTCCTGTTGCCGCTGCTGCTGCAGCTCGGTTTCGGGCTCGACGCGCTGCAATCGGGCCTGATCACCTTCGCCTCCGCCGCCGGCGCGCTGATCATGAAGACGCTCGCGCGCACCATCCTGGCCCGCTACGGCTTCCGCAACGTGCTCGCCTTCAACGCGCTGGTCGGCTCGGCCTTCCTCGCGGCGTCGGGCTTGTTCACGCCCGCGACCCCGCACGCCGTGATGCTGGCGGTACTGCTCGTCGGCGGCTGCTTCCGCTCGCTGCAGTTCACCGGCATCAACGCGCTGAGCTATGCCGACATCTCCAACCGCGACATGTCGAGCGCGACCTCGCTCGCCAGCGTCGGCCAGCAATTGTCGCTCAGCCTCGGCGTCACCATCGGCGCCTTCGCGCTGGAGAGCGCCAACGCCTTCAACGGCGGCAAGGCGCTGGGCGCGGGCGATTTCTGGCCGGCCTTCGTCCTGGTCGGACTGGTCTCGGCCTCGTCCGTGTTCTGGATGATGCGGCTCGCCCCCGATGCCGGCGCCGAGGTCTCGGGCCACGCCCCGCTCAGCGCCCGCAAGGCGACGGCAGAGGCGATCGCGGATCAGAAGCCGCTGGAGTGAAGCGCGCCGGCTTGATTCGACACCATAATGGTGTCAGATTGCTGCCGTGGAAAAGCGTCGTCCGAGCTATGATCTCAGTGCGATCAAGCGGGCGATCGGAACATCGCAATCGCTCTCGATCACGGTGGCCGCCTTCCGCGACGCCGTGGCGCTTGGGTTCGATCGTGAGGGCGTAGCTGAAACGATCATGACGATAGAAAAAGCGATGTTTCGCAAGTCGATGACCACCTTTGCCGATCATCGCGTCTGGCAAGATGTCTATCATGTGCCAGTCGGGAATTTGAGGCTCTACGTCAAATTCCAGAATGCCACCGTCAGCGAGTTCAAGGTCATGTCGTTCAAGGAGCTTTGAGATGGATCACAGACACGATCTTCCCGAAACGATGTTTTCTCCCGAGACGGGCGAATGGCTCCGACGCGACGTGCGGCCCTTTGTGGTCAGCTACAAAGGCGAAAGCATCACAGTCGACCTGCCTGGATACTACGCAGACGGCCACAATGAGGGCGTTTTGGTCGGCGACGACATGGCTGCGGCCGACGAGGCTCTACGCCAGATCAAACAGAAGCTCGCCGCAGCCCCACCGCCGGAGGAAATCCGTCGTATTCGGGCCAAGCTGAAGCTCTCCCAGCGCGAGGCCGGTCAGCTCCTCAAAGTCGGCGAGAACGCCTTCGACAAATACGAGCGCGGGCTGATAGAGCCCAGCGGGCCGACGATCCAGTTGATCAGACTGCTCGATCGTCATCCGGAACTGGTGGATGAGTTGCGCTGATTTGCTGTTGCTTTGGCTTGGGTAGCGGGCAGACTGCCAGCAACCAGAAAACAACTCCGCCGAAAACTCCGGACAGGAAAATAGGAGTCAGTACGCGGGGGCTGGTGGTGATCAGGGCCCATGGCAAGGTTGCTGTAAGGCCGGCGATCAAACAGATCGTGGCAAGCTTTGGTTTTACGCGGCCTTTCAGGAGAAAATATATCGGTAGCGCGACGACTATCGTCACCGGGTATGCGCCAATCTTGGCGATAAAGATTACGGTCCCAAAAAACCTCTCGCTCACAGTACTGTCATAGAGGGCATAAACAGCACTGGCCAGAAGAGGAGCGAGTACAAAACCAAAAACGATCCTAAAAAGGCGAGGCTTGGGTATGCCGTCCATCTTACCGGCCCTGACAATAGCGCTGCTTCGTAAATCCAGCATCGACCGAGGCATTTATTCGCTAGCCTGTGTCGCGGTTGAAATCCGCCTGAACCCCGTCGCCAGCACGTAGAGCTCCGAGGAATCCGAGCGGCTCGCCGCCGGCTTGACGTTGCGCACGGTCGTGAAGTCGCGTTTGAGCTCCGCCAGCAATTCCGCGCTGTCGCCGCCCTGGAACAGCTTCGCCAGGAAGAAGCCGCCCGGCGCCAGGATGCCGTTGGCGAACTCCAGCGCCGCTTCGGCCAGCGCGATGATCTTGAGATGGTCGGTCTTCTTGTGGCCGGTGGTGTTGGCGGCCATGTCCGACATCACGCCGTCGGCCTTGCCGCCGAGCCTGTCGGTGAGCAGGGCAGGGGCATCGTCGGTCATGAAATCCATCTCGATCAGCTCGACGCTGGGGATCGGATCGACCGGCAGCAGGTCGATGCCGACGATCCGGCCCTTGCCCTTGTCGAGCCCGATCCGCGTCGCCGCGATCTGGCACCAGCCGCCCGGCGCGCAGCCGAGGTCGATCAGCTTCTGGCCGCTCTTCAGGAATTTGTAGCGGTCGTCCATCTCCTCGAGCTTGAAGGCCGCCCGCGAGCGGTAGCCGCGTTCGCGGGCCCGCTTGACGTAGGGGTCGTTGAGCTGGCGCTCGAGCCAGAGCTGCGAGGAGTGCTTGAGCTTCCCGGCCTTCCTGATCTTGACGCGCAGGTCGCGCGCGCCGGCCGGCTTGCCCGCCGCGCCCTGCTTGCCCGGCGTTCTGCCGCCACCCGATTGTCCGGCGCTCATTCTGCTGCGATCGTCCCTGTCGGCTTCACGACGGCCGGCGCCGCCACCACGCCCGATCCTCGTGCATCATCCTGAGCAGCATGCCCTCGCGCAGGCCGCGATCGGCGATGCGGACCCGGTCGCTCGGAAAGGCGCGGCGGATCGCCTCGAAGATCGCGCAGCCCGCCAGCACGAGATCGGCGCGCTCGCGGCCGATGCAGGCATTGGCCGCCCGCTGCGCATAGTCCATCGCGATGAGCTGGTCGATGACGGTCAGCACGTCGGCCTGCCGCATCCACAGCCCGTCGACCATGCGCCGGTCGTAGCGCGGCAGGCCGAGATGGATGCCGGCGACCGTCGTCACCGTGCCGGACGTGCCGAGCAGGTGGAAGCTGCGGGCCCCGCGAGCCCCGGCCGCGCGCTTGGCGAAGGGCGCGAGGATCTCGGCGCAATCCGCGACCATGCGCTCGAACAGCTCGCGCCCGACATCGACGCCGCCATAGCGCTCGGCGACGGTGACGACGCCGACCGGCAGCGAGGCCCATTCGCGGATGCGCGCGGCGGGGTCGCGCGCCTCGTTGCGCCCACCCATCCAGATGATCTCGGTCGAGCCGCCGCCGATGTCGAAGACGATCACGCCCTCGGCCTGCGGGTCGGCCAGCGCGGCGCAGCCGGAGACCGCGAGCGAGGCTTCGGTGCGCTGATCGACGATCTCGAGGTCGAGCTCGGCCTCCGACGAGACGCGGGCGACGAACTCGGCGCCGTTGCTGGCGGCGCGGCAGGCTTCAGTGGTGACGAGGCGAGCGCGGGTGACGCCGCGCTGCGCCATCTTCACGCGGCAGATCTTCAGGGCCTCGACGGCACGGTCCATCGCCGGTTCGGCCAGCCGCCCGGTCGCGCCCAGCCCCTCGCCGAGGCGGACTATGCGGGAGAAGGCATCGACGACCCGAAAGCCGTGCTGGGCCGGGCGGGCGATCAGCAGGCGGCAGTTGTTGGTGCCGAGATCGAGCGCGGCATAGGTCGCGCAGGGCGTGCGCTGCGACGGTGTCGGTTCAACGAAAACGGCGGGCTTCGTGAAAACGACATGGCCCGCCGCTGCGCCGACCGCGGATGCTTCGGCGTGACGCGTCTGCGGAGACGCCACGGGCGTGGCGTCTGGCTGCTGCCGGTCCTCGACCGCCACCGTTTCCAATCCCAAGGCCGCTCTCAGCCATAATCTGACCGCCAGCGGGGGCCGGGCATCGCGCCCGGCCGCTTGCTTCGACCGCGAGCGTAACAACAGCCGCGGGGCGGTGCCAAGCGGAACCTTTGCCGGGATGCCTGCCGGACCGACGGGTTGCCTGCGCCGGCGGCTTTCGGCAAGTCTGCGGGCAGGCCGCTAGAGTCGGATGATTTCAGGTCGTTTCGACCTGAAATCCGAATCCGCCTCTACACCAAAAAGTTAGAGCATGATGTCGTCCGAAAACCGGTTCCCACTTTTCGGCATCATGCTCTAGCAAGCCGGCCGCTTCAGGGACGAAAGACCAGGGCATGGCCGGCGCACGCCACATCCTCGCGATCGATCAGGGCACGACCTCCTCGCGCGCCATCGTCTTCGACGACGGTTTGCGCCCGCTCGCCAGCGCGCAGCGCGAGTTCGCGCAGCATTTCCCGGCCTCTGGTTGGGTCGAGCACGAGCCCGAGGATCTGTGGGACACGGTGCTGGCGACCTGCCGCGAGGCGCTGGCCAAGGCCTCGCTCTCGGCTGCCGAGATCGCCGCGATCGGCATCACCAACCAGCGCGAGACGACGCTGGTCTGGGACCGCAGGACCGGCAAGGCGATCCACCGCGCCATCGTCTGGCAGGACCGGCGCACGGCCGATTCCTGCGCGGCTCTGGTCGCGGCCGGCCACGAGGCGCTGGTCTCGGCCCGGACCGGCCTGCGCATCGATCCCTATTTCTCCGGCACCAAGATCGCCTGGCTGCTCGACAACGTGCCGGGCGCGCGCCGCCGCGCCGAGGCCGGCGAGCTCGCCTTCGGTACGGTCGATTGCTTCCTGCTGTGGCGGCTGACCGGCGGCAAGGTCCATGCGACCGACGCGACCAACGCCGCCCGCACCATGCTCTTCGACATCGGCCGCGGCGTCTGGGACGATGAGCTGCTGCGCATCCTCGACATCCCCTCGGCGATCCTGCCCGAGGTCCGGGATTGCGCGACCTCGTTCGGCGAGACGGCGCCGGAGCTCTTCGGCGCGCCGATCCCGATCCGCGGCATCGCCGGCGACCAGCAGGCGGCGACGGTCGGCCAGGCCTGCTTCTCGCCCGGCATGGTCAAGTCGACCTATGGCACCGGTTGCTTCGCGCTGCTCAACACCGGGGCGACGCAGGTCGCCTCGCAGCATCGTCTGCTCTCGACCATCGCCTATCAGCTCGACGGAAGGCGCACCTATGCGCTGGAAGGCTCGATCTTCATCGCGGGAGCCGCCGTGCAATGGCTGCGCGACGGGCTCGGCCTGATCGAGAAGGCCGACGAGACCGGTCCGCTCGCCGAGGCCGCCGACCCGGCGCAGGAGGTCTATCTCGTGCCGGCATTCGTCGGTCTCGGCGCGCCGCACTGGGATGCGAAGGCGCGCGGCGCGATCTTCGGCCTGACCCGCAGCAGCGGCCCGCGCGAATTCGCCCGCGCCGCGCTAGAGAGCGTCTGCTACCAGACGCTCGACCTGATCGAGGCGATGCGGGCCGACTGGCCCGCTGCCGCGGATGGCACCGGCGTCCTGCGCGTCGACGGCGGCATGGTCGCCTCCGACTGGACGATGCAGCGCCTCGCCGACCTGCTCGGGCTGCCGATCGACCGGCCCTCGGTGCTGGAGACGACGGCTCTGGGCGCGGCCTATCTCGCCGGGCTCGACGCCGGTCTCATGCCCGAGCCCGACCGCTTCGCCGATCTCTGGCGGCTGGAGCGCCGATTCGCGCCGGCTATGGCGGGCAGCGAGCGCGAGCGCCGGATCGCCGGCTGGCGCGACGCCGTAACGCGGACGGTCTCGACGGGCTAGGGAGGGCATCCCCGATCGGCGCGTATCGACCGATCGAATTTGGCTGATCTCAAATCTTCTTTTACCAAAGGTCGTTAGGCGTGAACTCATGCCGATCGGACAACGACCCCTCCCGCCTTCTCGCGCCACGACGCGGGCAGACAAGGCAAGCCTCTGGCTGATGGGGACAATGGCGGCGCTGATCGTCGTCGCCCTCGAGCTGTCTCCTCGCGGCGAGGATGGCGCTGTCGCTGTCGTCTTTCCACCCTGGCTGGCGGCCGGCGAAGCGCTCGCCGCTGCCGTCGCGCCGGGCGCCAGGATCATAGGCACGGGCCGTTTCGGCTTCATCGTGATCGTTTCTCCCGACATGCCCGACTATGCGTCGCGGGTGCGGGCGCGCGGCGCCTGGTTTAGCATCGATGCGGCGGCTTTCGTCGGCTGCCTCGCCAAGTCGCCGGTCGCGGCATGACCGGCAGCCGTCTCGACGCCCTCCGACAGGTCATCGCGCGCGTCCTGCTCGGACTCGTCATCGTCCATGTTCCCGTGCTGGCGCTGCTCGGCGGGCTCGTGGACGCGCGGGATCTGCTGTCGATGCTGTCGGCCGCCGCGGGTCTGGCCGCGATCCCGCTCGTCCTCTTCCTGATCGGCCGGCCCGTCAGCGTCGTCGCGGCTGCGGTCTCGATCGCGCTGGTCGGCCAGGCGATGCTGCTGGTCCTCCTGTTCAGCGGGCATCCCTGGCAGGTCGAGATGCACTTCTATTTCTTCGCAGTGCTGGCGATGGTCGCCGGTTTCTGCGACATCCGCATCCTCCTCGGCTCGGCCGGCGCCGTCGCGGTGCACCATCTCGTCCTGAACGGTCTCCTGCCCGACGCGCTGTTCTCGGGCGGGGCCAATCTCGGCCGCGTCGCCGTTCACGCCGTGGTGGTGGTCATCGAAACCGCGATGCTGATCGTGATCGCGCGCGTGCTGGCGGCGAGCTTCGACGAGGCCGAGCGCGCCGACCAGGTGGCGCGCCAGTCCGTCGTCCGGCTCGAGGCGGCCGGACGGGAGATGACGGCCCAGTTCGTCTCGACGCGCGACCGGGCCGACCGGCTCGACAACTCGCTGGCCACGTTCAAGAGCGGGATCGCGAGCCGGCTCGGCCGGTTGGGCGATGCCTCGTCGAGCCTCGAGGGCACCGCCGAGACCCTGTCGCGGGCGGCGCTGCGGACCACGAGCCAGACCGGCTCGGCCTCCGTCTCGGCCGAGGCCGCCAATCGCAAGGTCGAGAGCGTCGCGGTTCTCGGCCAGGAATTCCGCGAGACGATCTCCGAGATCGGGGCCCATGCCGCGCGGTCCGCCTCGATGGGCGCGCAGGCCGTCGCCGAGGCCGAGGCGACGACGATCACGATCGACGAGCTGGAGGCGGTGTCGCAGCAGATCGGCGAGGTCACCGCGATCATCGCCGGCATCGCGGCCCAGACGAACTTGCTCGCGCTCAACGCCACGATCGAGGCCGCCCGCGCTGGCGAGCACGGCCGCGGCTTCGCCGTCGTCGCCTCGGAGGTCAAGGACCTGTCGGCACAGACAACGAAGGCGGTCGCGACGATCGGCACGATGGTCGAGACGATCAGGGCGTCGGCGGCGCGCTCGGCGCTGGCGATGACCTCGGTGGTTGGCTCGATCACCAGCCTGAACGACGCCGCCGGGCAGATCGCCGCCGCGGTCGAGGAGCGCATCTACGCCGCCGCGACCATCGCCGACAGCGTCGGGCAGGCCGCCGCTAACGTCAATCAGGTCACGGGCGCGATCGCCGGCATCGAGCAGGTTGCGGCCGAGACCTCGCAGCAGGCCGGGTTGTTGCGCTCCGCCGCGATCGAGATCGCCGAGCAGACCACGGCGATCCGCGACGAGGTCGAGAGCTTCTCCGCCGATCTCGCCGGCACGACGAGGCTTGATGTCGCGCCGACGATGGCCGCCTGAGGCGATTCCTGCTCAGCCCTTCGCCGCGACCGCCGCCGACCAGGGCGAGATCATGTCGCTGATGCCGCTGGCGCCGGCCTCATCCACGACGATCAGGTTCGGGCAGGCGAAGTTGATCGGCAGCACGCCGTGCTCGACCACCGAGACCGGCCCGACGGCCTCCAGCGCATCGAGCACGTCGGCCGGCAGATTGGCGTTGGCGGTGGTCGAATCCGGGCCGGAGACGTCGATGCGGGGCTGATGCGCGGCGCGGTCGACATCCATGCCGAAATCGAGTGTCCAGGCCAGGCTCTGATAAACGGATGCGAGGATGCGCCGCCCACCCGAGGCGCCGCCCGCCAGCCGCGGCCAGCCGCCGTCCTTCGGCGTCACCACCACCGGGCACATGTTGCAGAGCGGGCGGGCGCCCGGCGCGATCGCATTGGCGCTGCCGGGCCGCGGATCGAACCACATCATGCCGTTGTTCATCAGCACGCCCGAGCCCGGTAGAACGACGCGGCTGCCCATGGAGGAGAGCAGGGTGGTGGTCACCGCGATCAGCGTGCCCTCGCCATCGACGACGGTGAGATGGGTCGTGCAGGTGTCGCCGGGCTCCTTCGCCTGGGCGGCGCCGAGGCCCTTTAACCGGCCGTCATAGGCCTTCCGCATCACGGTCGAGAGCTGCGCGAACCAGGCGGCGTCCGGCCCGGCCGCCGCGACGGCTGCGTCCGCCATGCCGGCGACGACGTCGGCCAGCGTCGGCGCCGCGGTCAGGCCGCCGGCAGTGTGGACGAGATGCGTGCCGCGCCAGTCGATTGTCGGCGCGTCGCGGATCACGGCCTTGCAACCCGCGAGGTCGGTCGCGTCGACCACCCCGCCGAGCGCGGCGATGTCGCCGGCGATCAGCTTCGCCGTCTCGCCGGTGTAGAAATCCTGCAGGCCGGCCTCTGCCAGCCGTTCCAGCGTCGCGCCGAGATTGCCGAGCGGCCGGAAGCCCGGCACGCCCTGATAGGGCGGCACCGGCGGCAGCCCGCCCGGCAGATAGATTCGCGCGCTCTCCTCGTAGAGTCGCAGCACGGCGGCCGAGGAGGCGATCTTCAGCGTCGTGTACCAGTCCTGCGCCAGGCCGCGCTTCGCCAGCGCGATCGCGGGCGCCAGCAGGTCCTTCAGCGGCATCGCGGTGCCGAATTCGTCCTTGATTTTCGCATAGCCCGCGACCGAGGACGGCGTGCAGAAGGAGAGCGGCCCGTGGATGTTGACGTCGCCGACCACCTCCGGCCAGGTGAAGAGGTCGTTCTTCATCGCGCCAGTGAGCGGATAATTGGCCGGGTTGGCGCGATGCGGCGCCACTGGCCCGAAATCGACGACCTTGGCCCGTGTCTCGCCCGCCTTCAGCACGACGGCGAAGCCGATGCCGCCGAGCCCGCTGTTCCAGGGCTCGACCGTCGAGAGCGCGAAGCAGGCCGCGACCGCCGCGTCGGCCGCATTGCCGCCGGCCTCCAGGATCGCGGCGCCGGCCTCCGCCGCCTCGCGGTTCTGGGAAACGACGATGCCGTGCCTGCCGGACGCCGAGGGCTTGGTGATCGACCAGTTCTGGGTCCGGTACGGCTTCTGGCGGGCGGTGGGCTTGGCAGTCATGGGCTGGTCCTCGGCGAGAGCGCGGCATTAAGCACGCGGCCGGCGGCCGCGTCGAACGCTGCGGCCGCAAGGTGGCCCCCCGCGCGACGCGCGGGTCGAGCACAGGGTCACGCCCTTGTCATCGGCGGCATTCTTCCTGCAAGGCTGCCGCGACGCGCCGCTCTGCCTGGGGCGGCGGCTCGGTCGACGGGATGACGATGCTTTCGATGACGGCATATGCGGGCCACGAGACATGATGGCGGGCTACGACCTCGCCGTCGTCGGCGCCGGCATCGTCGGGCTCGGGCATGCGCTGGCGGCGGCGCGGCGCGGCAAGCGCGTCGTCGTCATCGACCGCGACGCGCAGGCCAACGGCGCCTCGGTGCGCAATTTCGGCTTCGTCACGGTGACGGGGCAGGGCGCCGGCGATTGCTGGACCCTCGCCCGCCGCGCCCGCGACATCTGGGTCGAGATCGCAGACGCTGCCGGCATCGAGATCCTGCAGCGCGGGCTCGTGCTCGCCGCCCGACTGCCGGAGTCGGAGGCCGTGATCGAGGCTTTCCTGACGACCGAGATGGGTGAGGGCTGCATGCGGCTGACGGCGGCGCAGGCGCGCGCGCACGTGCCCTGCCTGCGGCCGGAGGCGGCGCGCGCCTGCCTCTACAGCACGCAGGATGTCCGGGTGGAATCGCGCCGGGCGCTGCCGCTGCTGGCGCGCTTTCTCGCCGAGCGGCACGGCGTCGATTTCCGCTGGTCGACCAGCGTCGTCGCGGTCGAGGCTCCGCGGCTCGTTACCGCCGATGGCGGCGTGATCCACGCCGAGACCGTGATCATCTGCCCGGGCGACGAGTATACGGCGCTCTTCCCGGAGCGCATCGCTGCCTACGGCGTCACCCGCTGCAAGCTGCAGATGCTGCGCGTGCAGCCGGCCATGCCGGTATCGCTCAGCACGGCGGTGATGTCCGACCTCGGGCTTGGCCGCTATCTCGGCTATGCCGAACTGCCGGAGGCCGAGCCGCTGAAGCGCCGGCTCGATGCCGAGTTGACGGCGCATCGCCAGAACGGCGTCCACCTGATCGTGACGCAATCGGCCGACGGCTCGCTCGTCGTCGGCGACAGCCATCATTATGCGACCACGCCCGACCCCTTCGGCTCCGAGGCGGTCGACCGGCTGATCCTCGACGAGTTCGACGCGGTGCTCGATCTGCCGGGCCGAACCGTGACCGAGCGCTGGATCGGCACCTATGCCTCGGCGCCGGGGCGCTGGCGCTTCACCGACAAGCCGTCCGACGGGGTCAGGATCGTGATCGTGACCTCGGGCTGCGGCGCCTCGACCGCCTTCGGGATCGGCGAGGAAACCATCGACGATCTCTATGGACGGCAGGGGTGATCTTCGCATGAGCAGATTCAAGGCGGTGGTGTTCGACTGGGCCGGCACCATGATCGATTTCGGCTCGTTTGCGCCGATGGGCGCCTTCGTCGAGACCTTCGCCAAGTTCGGCGTCGCGGTGACGATCGCGGATGCACGCAAGCCCATGGGCCTGCCCAAGCGCGCCCATATCGCCGCGATGCTCGGCGAACCGCACATCGCCGCCGCCTGGGCGGCAGCGCAGGGTACCGCGCCCGACGAGGCGGCGATCGACGCGGTCTACAAGCTCTTCGTGCCGCTGAACGAGGAGGTCGTCGGCAACTACTGCACGCTGATCCCGGGCGCGCTCGAAGCGGCCGATTATGTCCGTGCCAAGGGCATGAAGATCGGCTCGACCACCGGCTATACCCGCTCGATCATGGAGCGCGTCCAACCGCTGGCGACCGCGCAGGGCTACACGCCCGACAACCTCGTCTGCGCCGACGACCTGCCGCTCGGCCGCCCGACCGCGATCGGCATGTACAAATGCTTTCTCGACCTGATGGTCCACCCGGCCTCCGCCGTCATCAAGGTCGACGACACCGAGCCCGGCATCGCCGAAGGGGTCGCTGCCGGCTGCGTCACGGTCGGGCTGACGCTGTCGGGCAACGAGGCCGGGCTGACGGTTGACGAGCTGGCGGCGCTGTCGCCGGCCGAGCGAAAGGCGTTGCACGAGCGCGTCGCGACCAAGCTGATCGCGGCGGGCGCCGACCACGTCATCGGCACGGTCGCCGAGCTGCCGGCGCTGATCGAGCGGCTGGAGGGCAGGGGCTGAGCCACCGATGAAGCCCAGCATCCTCCTGGTCACCGCAGACCAGTGGCGCGGCGACTGCCTGTCCGCGCTAGGCCACCCTTGCGTGCGCACGCCCAACATCGATGCGCTGGCGGCCGAAGGCGTGCTGTTCGCGCGGCATTACGCCGGGGCGGCGCCCTGTTCGCCGGCGCGGGCCTCGCTTTATACAGGCCTCTACCAGATGAACCACCGCGTCTGCCGCAACGGCTCGCCGCTCGACGACCGCTTCGACAACCTCGCCCGGATGGCGCGTCGCGCCGGCTACGATCCGACCCTGTTCGGCTACACCGACGTCTCGCTCGATCCGCGGACGCTGGCGCCGGGCGATCCGCATCTGACGACCTATGAGGGCGTGCTGCCGGGCTTTTCGGTGCGCGAGCTGCTGCCCGAGCACGAAAGACCCTGGCTGTCCTGGCTGCGCGCGCGAGGGCATGACGCGCCCGATCGCGGCGTGCATGCGCCGGCAGGAGCCAGCGGCGGTGCTGTCGGCAACGCTCCGCCGCGCTACGGCTGCGACGAGACCCAGACCGCTTATCTGACCGATGCCTTCCTGCGCTGGCATTCCGAACAGGCGGCGCCCTGGTTCGCCCATGTCTCGTTCCTGCGGCCGCATCCGCCCTTCGTCGTGCCGGCGCCTTACAACACGATGTTTGCGGCCGGCGAGGGGCCCGGTTTCGTCCGCGCCGCCGACCGGGAGGCGGAGGCCGCGCTGCATCCCTTCCTCGCCTACCAGCTCGCCCGGAACACGCAAGGCGCCTTCGTCCACGGCGCGAAAGGCCGGGTGAAAGACTGGAGCGCCACCGCGATCGCGACCTTGCGTGCCGTCTATTTCGGCATGATCGCCGAGGTCGATGCCCAGATCGGCCGCATCTTCGCTGCCTTGCGCGCCAGCGGGGACTGGGAGAACACCATCGTCGTGTTCTGCTCCGACCATGGCGAGATGGCGGGCGATCACTGGCTCCTCGGCAAGGGCGGCTTCTTCGAGGCGAGCTATCATATCCCGCTGGTGATCCGCGACCCGGCCCATGCCAAAGGCGCGGGCCGGCAGGTGACGCATTTCACGGCCGCGGCCGACATCATGCCCACGCTGGCCGAGCGGCTCGGGCAGGTGCCGGCGAACCATCAGGACGGCCGCTCGCTGGAAGCCTTCCTGTCCGGCGGCGAGCCCTCCGGCTGGCGCGACGCCGCCTTCTGGGAGTTCGATTTCCGCGACATCGCGACGGGCGTGGCGGAAGCGCATTTCGGCCTGCCGCCGCAGGCCTGCAATCTCGCCGTGCTGCGCGACGAGGCCTTCAAATACGTGCATTTCCCCGGCCTGCCGCCGCTGCTCTTCGATATGGCGGCCGATCCGGGCGAATTGCGCAACCTCGCCGGCGACCCGATACATCTGCCGACCCGTTTGGCCTATGCCGAGCGCCTGCTGAGCTTGCGGGCCCGCCATCTCGACCAGACGCTCGCCTTCACGCAGCTGTCGGAAAGCGGCCCTATCGTCCATCGCGCCGCAGTCTAGGGGCGTGTCCCCGCTGCGGCGCCGATCGTGGCCGCTGCCTGCCCGGCACTGGCTTCGATCTTGCTTGGACGATCGCGAGACAATCCCGTAGCCGGCTCGCCATCAGACCCGGCGCAAGCGGGGTCATCGAGAGCGACGGCCAGGACCAGCAATCGTCAATGCCAGCAGAGGGGATCACCATGACCAAGATCGACGCAAAAGGCTTCTCCCGCCGCGATGCCCTCAAGCTGACGGCCGCCGCCGGCGCAGGCATCGCCATGCCGGCGCTGGTCAGTCCGTCCGTGCTCGCCTCCTCGGGCGAGGTCAACATCATGATGTGGTCGGACTATCTGCCCGAGAGCTTCGTCAAGGCCTTCACGGCGCAGACCGGCATCAAGATCAACTTCACCGGCATCGGCTCGAACGACGACATCCTGAACAAGCTCAAGGCGACCAACGGGCAGGGCTTCGACATCGTCACGCCGACGGTCAACCGCAGCCCGCTCTGGGCCGATCTCGGGCTGCTCCAGCCCTTCGACATGAAGAAGGTCGCGATCGACAAGGTCAATCCGGCGATGGCGCTGGGCGAGAAGCACTGGAACTTCGGCGGCAAGGGCGGCTGCTGGCTGCCGCATCTCTGGGGCACCGAGGGCGTCGCCTGGCGCACCGACAAGTTCACGCCGGCCGGCCCCGCGCCGAGCTATTACGACGTCTGGGACGACGCCAATGCCGGCAAGACGATGTGCCGGGGCTCCTCGATGATGGTGGGCCTCGGGCTCGGCATGGAGCGGCGCGGCGAGCTGGCGCCCGGTTCGATCTGGGCGGCCTATTCCGGCCCGGACAAGATGACGGAAGTCTGGAGCAAGCTGACCGAGATCGCGATCAAGAAGAAGAAGAACATCAAGCTGCTCTGGAACGATGCCGACGCGCAGAAGAACGGTCTGCTCAACGAGGGCGTCATCGTCGGCCAGACCTGGGACGGCCCGCCGATCGCGCTCAAGACCGCCGGCGAGCCGGTGATGTACCGTGCGCCGGTCGAGGGCGCGATGGCCTGGGTCGACGGCCTGGCGCTGCCGGTCGGCGCCAAGAACATCGACCAGGTCTACGCCTTCATCACCGCCTGCTATGACGCGAAACTCGCCGGCGAGGCGATCAAGACCCATGGCTACAACTCGCCGGTGATCGGGGCCGACAAGTTCGGCGGCGACGTCTACGCCAAGAACTTCGCCGACGCCTATCCGGGCGACGCGCTGGCCAAGCTCAACCCCTGGCCGGCCGAGGCGCCCTGGTACGCCAAGGCCCGCTCGGAGTTCGTGAACAAGTTCATGAGCGCCTGAGGCCGTTTCGAGCGCCGGGCCCCCTCTAGGGCCCGGTCATCATCCCCTCAGCCCTCATCCTAAGGAGCCGCGGCACGCGCCGTCTCGAAGGATGCTCCAGAGAGCACTGGAGCATCCTTCGAGACGGCCCTGCGGGCCTCCTCAGGATGAGGGCCGAGGGCGTCGTCAAGAAAGCTTCCGCTCCAGGATCCGCATGACCAGGGACGTCGTCCTCGAACACGTATCGATCCGCTTCGGCTCCTACACCGCCGTCGACAACGCGCATCTTTCGATCAAGGGCGGCGAGTTCTTCTCCTTTCTCGGCCCCTCCGGCTGCGGCAAGACCACGCTCCTGCGCTGCGTCTCCGGCTTCGTGCAGCCGAGCGAGGGCAGGGTGCTGATCGGCGGCAAGGACATGCGCAATGTCGGCCCCAACAAGCGCCCGACGGCGCTGATCTTCCAGAACCTCGCGCTCTTCCCGCTGCTGACGGTGGCCGAGAACATCGCCTTTCCGCTTGAGGTACGCGGCGTCGGCCGGAAGGACCGCCGCAGGCGCGCCGACGAGCTGCTCGATCTGATTGCGCTGCCCGGCACCGGCGACAAGAAGGTGCACGAGCTCTCCGGTGGCCAGCGCCAGCGCGTCGCGATCGCGCGCGCGCTCGCAGCCGAGCCCGACATCCTCCTGCTAGACGAGCCGCTCTCTGCGCTCGACCTGAAACTCCGCCAGCACATGCGCACGGAATTGCGCGAGATCCAGAAGCGAGTCGGCCTGACCTTCATCTACATCACCCACGACCAGGGCGAGGCCCTGACCATGTCGGACCAGGTCGCGGTGATGAATGCCGGCGTGATCGAGCAGGTCGGCGACCCGCAATCGATCTACAACCGGCCGAAGACGCCCTTCGTCGCGAGCTTCGTCGGCGAGACCAACATCATTCCGGGCGAGGTGACGGGGCAGGAGGGGGCGGTCGTGACGCTGGCGACGCCGCTCGGCCCGCTTTCGGGGCAGGCCGGCGGGGGGCGCGACTACAAGCCGGGCACACGCTGCCATCTCTTCGTGCGGCCCGAGCAGCTGGAGGAGGCGCAGGCTGGTCATGCCGGCAACGTCTTCGGCGCGAAGCTGGTCAATCAGGAGTTCGAGGGCAGCATCCGCACGCTCTATTTTTCCGCGAGCGGCGTCGATCTCAGGCTCTACCGGATGAACGCCGGCACGCCCGAGCCGCTGGATGCGGAGGGAACGGTCCGGCTCACCTTCGACCCGGCTCAGGCGACCGTGCTGCCGGCAGACAGCAGCCCGAGCAGTTCACCATGAGGATGATGATTTTACTCGGAACCACCGCGTCATCCTGGGCGAGCGAAGCGCTGCCCGGGATCCATCATGGGGTGCCGGCGTCGCCCGATGATGGATCCCGGAGCTGCGCCGCTGCGCGGCTTGTCCAGGATGACGCGGTGGTTCCCAGCATCGTCATCGGGCTCTGACGCGATGGGAACGCTCCGCCGCTTCGCCAGCGATTTCGCCGGCCGCCACGGCGCCGGTGTCGCGGTCTTCGTCGGCGTGGCCGTGCTGGTCTGGATCGTCGTGCTGATCGTGCTGCCGCAGCTCGCCATGCTCGACGTCTCCTTCCGCCACAACCTGCCGCGCCTCGAGACCGGCGGACCGAGGGACGTCCATACGCTCGACAACTATCGCTATTTCCTGTTCGGCAACGGCCAGTCGCTGAACACGCTCGACATCGGCGTGCTCGGAAAGACGCTCCTCGCGGCGGTGATCGTGACGCTGATCGACATCGCGATCTGCTATCCGGTTGCCTTCATCCTCGCCCATTCCGCCAGCGGCGTCGGGGCGCGGCTGATGGTGGTAGGGCTGATCGTGCCCTTCTGGATCAACGAGATCCTGCGCGCCTTCGCCTTCCGCATCCTGTTCGGCGCGACCGGCGTCTTGAATGGCGTCGGCCTCGCGCTCGGTCTCTGGTCGGCGCCGGTCGACTTCATCCGTGCCGACGTCGCGCTCTATTCGGGCCTCGCCTACGCCAACGTGCTCCTGATGGTGTTTTCGATCTACAACGCCGTCGAGACGCTCGACCGCAATCAGATCGAGGCGGCGCGCGACATGGGCGCGAGCTGGTGGCGCGTGCACTGGCGCGTCGTGCTGCCGATCGCCAAGCCCGGCATCGCGTCCGGCGCGACCATGGTCTTCATGCTGACGGCCGGCGCGCTCGCGGCGCCCCAGATCCTCGGCGGCCCGTCGAACCTCTGGTTCACGCAGCTGATCTACCAATGGTTCAACGATGGCGGCGACTGGCCGCGCGGCTCGGCCTACGCGACGATCCTGCTCGTCACCTGCCTGGTCTTCGTCTTCCTGATGATGCGGGTCTTCCGTGTCTCGATCGGGGCGATCGGCAAATGAAGCGCACCAGCCCATGAACCGGACGATGGGCGCCGGCTGGTTCGCGAGCGGCTATGCGCTGCTGTTCTTCGCCTTCCTGTTCGGGCCGCTCGTCATCATGGTAGTGACGGCGTTCAACTCCTCTCCGTTTCCGCGGGTCGTGCCGTGGGAGTGCTTCACCACCGACTGGTTCGGGGCGCTGATCGGCAACCAGCGGCTGATGGCCGGCCTGTGGACCAGCGCCGGCATCGGCATCGTCGTGGTGGCGCTGGCCGTGCCGTTGGGCCTCGCCGGGGCGCTCGCGCTCTCCGAAATCGGACCGAAGCTCAGGGCCGGGCTCTACGCCGTGCTGATCACGCCGATCCTGATCCCCGGCGTCGTGCTCGGCATCTCGACGATCGTCTTGTGGGGCGGCGTCGCGCGCCTGCTCGGTTTCGGCTACGATTCGATATTCTACAACGGCATCTTCCTGACTCTGCTCGGCCAGGTCTGCTTCATCGCCTCCTATGCGATGCTGATCTTCATCGCGCGGCTGCAACGCTTCGACCCGCTGCTGACCGAGGCCGCGCTCGATCTCGGCGCGACGCCGGGCCAGGCCTTCCGCAAGATCCTGCTGCCGTTCCTGAAGCCCGCGATCGGCTCGGCCGCCTTCATCACCTTCCTGGCTTCGTTCGAGAACTACAACACCACCGTCTTCACCATCCTCTCGGGCAACACCTTCACCACGGCGCTCGCCTCCAAGATCAGGCTCGGGACCGACCCGTCGCTCTCGGCGCTGGCCGTGATCATCATCGCGCTCACCCTGATCGGCGCGATGGTGCAGGAGGCGAAGGTGCGCCGACACGACCTGCTGCGCAGCGGCCGGGCGCAGGCCTCGCGGCTCTACGCCAACCCGGCGACGCGGGCGCTGACCCATCCCGCCGCGATCTTCGCGCTGCTCGTCGCTGTGGCCGGGTTCCTGATCTGGCAGGGCAGCCGGCACGATGCGAGCGTCTGCCGCGCCGCGGTGCAGCAGGAGAAGCAGGCGATCCAGGAGCGTTTCCTGCGCGAGCAGGAGGAGCGCCAGCGCCAGCGCGCGCTCCAGGCTCCCGCCGCGCCCACAGCGCCGGCTGGACCTGGCAACAACCCGTCGCCCTTCGGCGGCGCCTTCAACCCTGGCGGGCTCGCACCGGGCGCACCCGCCGCGCCGACGCCGGCCGCACCGGCCAATCCCTCGCCCTTCGGCGGGGCGTTCAGCCCGGGCGGGCTCGCGCCGAAGAAGGATTGAAAGGCGGCTGTTTCCCCTCAGCCCTCATCCTGAGGAGCGAGCAAGGCTCGCGTCTCGAAGGATGATCCAGGTGTCCCCTGAGGCTTCTGGAGCATCCTTCGAGACGCCGCTGACGCGGCTCCTCAGGATGAGGGCTGAGGGTGCGACGGCCGATGCAGCACTGCAGCCGGCCGCGAAAAGCTCATCCGGCCGTTCTTGAAGCCCATCACCGGTTCGGCGAGGCCGGCGAGCGCCTCGGCCGGCGAGGGGGCATCGAGCACGATCAGGTCGGCCGGGTTGCCGACCGCGATGCCGTAGTCCGGCAGCCGCATCAGCCTCGCGGGCGCATGCGTCACCAGATCGACGCAGCCGGAAAACCCCTCCGGCCCGACCTGCGCCACATTGGCGTAGAGGTTCGCCATCCGCAGGAGCGAGGTGTCGCCGAAGGGGGTGAACGGGTTCTGGACGTTGTTGGTCGCGAGCGAGCAGGTGACGCCGCGCTCGGCCAGCCGATGTGCTGCGGTCATCCCGCGCGGCACGGAATGCGTCGCCTCGCGGCCCATCAGATAGAGATCGGTCGAGGGCAGGACGGTGACGGCGACGCCGGCCTCCGCCAGCCGCAAAGCGACCGCGTCGAACGCCGCCGGCGGCAGCGCCGAGAGCTTCGTGACATGGCCGATCGCGACGCGCCCCTGCCAGCCCTGCGCGATCGTCTGCCGGCAGACCTCGTCGAGCCGCAGCCATGACGCGTCGAGGTCGAAATCGAGATGCAGGTCGAGATCGACGTCGAAGCGCTTGTCCAGCGCAAACAGCCGCGCGATCTGGAGGTCCGGATCGCTGTCGGTATAGGGGCAGCCGCCGAGCAGGTCGGCGCCGTCCTCCAGCGCCTGTTCGAGCAGCTCCTCGGTGCCCGGATCGTTGGTCAGCCCCTCTTGCGGGAAGACGCAGATCGAGAGGTCGAGACCCCAGGCATAGTCGCGCTTCAGCGCCTTGATCGCCGAAAAGGAGCGCAGGCCGGCACGCGGATCGACCTCGACATGGGTCCGCATCCGCGTCGTGCCCTTGGCGATCGCCATCTCGATCACTCTGGCGCCGCGCGCATAGACATCCTCGACAGTGAAGTCGCGCTTCATCGCCGAGACGGCGGCGATCGCATCCTTGAGGCCGCCGCGGATGTGGCCGCAGCGGCCGAGCAGACAGGCCTTGTCGAGATGGACATGGCTATCGACGAAGCCGGGAAGCACGGCGCGGCCGTCCACCACGACCTCCGGCGCATCGGCGACGAGCCGCGGCGCTATCGCGGTGATGCGCCCTTCGCGCACGCCGATATCGACCGGCGCCTCGCCGGCCGCGAGCCGCGCCTGCCGGACAATCAGGTCGAGGGGTCCGCTCACCCGCCGAGCGACATCGTCAGCGGCGGCTTGACCTCGGGCGGCAGCGGCGAGGTGTAGCCCTCCTTGCCGAGGCGCTTCCTGTGGTCGGCCTTGGCGGCTTCCATCAGTGCCGGGTCGGAGAGCACCGCCGCGCCCGTCGCCGCCATCGCCTTGGCGACATGCACCATCGCCTTGTGCGCGGCCGGCTGCTTGCCCTGCGAGACGATCTGCCAGGTGTGGAACGGCGTCCCGATCGCGACCGTCGGCGCATGCGCCTGCACGGTCGGAACCGCCCAGGAGACGTCGCCGACATCGGTCGAGCCGATCGCGGGATTGCGCTTGGCGTCGAGCGGCACGAGGAAATCGGCAAGCGGCGCGCCCGTATCTTCCATGCCGATGGTGCGCCAGATCGAGGCGATCTCCTGCGGCGACAGGGTCTTGCGGATGTCTTCGGCGAAGGCCTTGTCGGCCTCGTCGAAATGCGGCGCCCCCAACTCGTCCATGATGCCGTGCATCGCCTCTTCGAGCGGCGTGTTGGCGAGCAGGTCCGAGACGGCCGAGACGATGCGCATCTCCATTTTCGTTTCCGTCATCAGTGCGGCGCCTTCGGCGATCTTCTTCACCCGCTGCACGAGCTCCAGCATGCCGCGCAGGTCGCGCGCCCGGATCGAGTAGCGCACCCGGGCATGGGCCTGCACGACGTTGGGCGCGATGCCGCCGGTGTCGAGCAGGGCATAGTGCACGCGCGCGTCGCTGGGCATGTGCTCGCGCATGTAGTTGACGCCGACATTCATCAGCTCGACCGCGTCGAGCGCGCTGCGGCCGAGATGGGGCGAGGCGGCGGCATGCGCGGCGCGGCCGGTGAAGACGAAATCGGCCCGGGTGTTGGCCAGGGCGAGGGCCGGAGCGACCTCCCAGAAGCTCGACGGATGCCAGGTAATCGCGACGTCGGCATCCTCGAACGCCCCCGCACGCACCATGAAGGCCTTGGCCGCGCCGCCTTCCTCGGCCGGGCAGCCATAATAGCGCACGCGGCCGGGCAGCTTGTTCTCGGCCAGCCAGTTCTTCATCGCGGTCGCGGCGAGCAGAGCGGCCGAACCGAGCAGGTTGTGGCCGCAGCCATGGCCGTGGCCGCCGGTCTCGATCTCCTTGTGGGTCGCGACGCCGGCCTCCTGCGACAGGCCGGGCAGGGCGTCGTACTCGCCGAGGAAGGCGATGACAGGGCCGCCTTCGCCGGCCTCGCCCATCACCGCGGTCGGGATGTCTGCGATGTTCTCGGTGGTGCGGAAGCCCTGATGCTTCAATTCCGCCAGATGCTCGGCGCAGGAGCGGGCTTCGGTGTAGCAGACCTCGGGCATGCCCCAGACGCGGTCGCTCAGCTCGATCAGCCGCTGCTTGCTGGCATCGACATGCCGCCAGAGATCGTTTCGGTTGTCCATGATCTGTCCGCCTGTGTGTGACGGCGATATATGAGCCGCGCCATGGCCTTGCGTCCAGTTGCCGGACGCATGGCCGATGCCGGCCGTCGCAACGTCATCGCGCCGGCGGGCCGCGTCGTCTTGGATGCTCTTGCCCTAAAGGGAGCGCCGCTACTCGTTCGGCATCCTCTCAGCCCTCATCCTGAGGAGCGCTGTAGGCGCGTCTCGAAGGATGATCCAGCTGTCTCCGGAGCCTCCTGGAGCATCCTTCGAGACGCAAGCCTTGCGGCTTGCTCCTCAGGATGAGGGACGCGGGTCTGAGTTCGGGTATTGCCCCACCCTCAAGGATGCTTGTGGATCGGGTCGACCCAATAGACCGACTCCGGCTTCTCGACCGGATCGACATCGCTGATGTTGACCACCACCGCCTCGTTGTCGGAGCGCACCAGCACGCATTCGAGCGGGTTGGCCGGATCGGCATTGATCTCCTGATGCGGCACATAGGGCGGCACGTAGATGAAGTCGCCCGGGCCGGCCTCGGCGACGAATTCGAGCCGCTCGCCCCAGCGCATCCGAGCCTTGCCGCGCACGACGTAGATCACACTCTCCAGCGCGCCGTGATGGTGCACGCCGGTCTTGGCGTTGGGCTCGATCGAGACGGTGCCGGCCCAGATCTTCTGGGCGCCGACGCGGGCATGGTTGATCGCCGCCTGCCGGAACATGCCGGGCGTCTGCGCGGTGTTCGGGTCGAGCCTGTCGCCGGTGATGACGCGGACGCCGTCATGCTTCCAGCGCGGCTCGTCGTGCGGATGATCGTGATCGTGCCCGGACATTGCCTCAGCCCTTCTTCGCCGGGCCGGTCGCGATCGGCCGCTCGCTCGCGCCCCACTCCGACCAGGAGCCGTCATAGAGCGCGCGCGGGGGCTTGCCGATCGTCTCCAGCGCCGTCGAGAGGATCGCGGCGGTGACGCCGGAGCCGCAGCTCGTGATCAGCGGCCGGTCGAGATCGACGCCGGCCTCATGGAAGGCGGCGGCGATCGCGGCGCCGTCCTTCAACCGGCCGTTCTGCGTCACCGTGGGAACCGGTACGTTGAGCGCGCCCGGCATATGGCCGGAGCGCACGCCGGGGCGCGGTTCGGGCGCCTCGCCGCGGAAGCGGTCGGCCGGCCGCGCATCCACGACCTGGAGCCCGCCGCCGGCCAGCGCCTTTTCGACGTCGCCGGCATCGGCGACGGCCGAATGATCGAGCCGGGCGGTGAAGCTTCGCGGCGCCCGCGCCTTCGGCGGCCCGTCCTCGATCGGCCGCCCTTCCGCTTCCCAGGCCGGGAAGCCGCCGTCGAGGATGACCACGTCCTTGGCGCCGAAGGTTCGGAAGGTCCAGCGCACGCGCGGCGCCGAGAACAGGCCCATGCCGTCATAGACGACGATGCGCATGCCGTCACTGACGCCCATCGCGCCGACGGCGGCGGCGAAGACCTCGGGCCGCGGCAGCATGTGCGGCAGGTCGGAACCCGTGTCCTTGACCGCGTCGATGTCGAAATGCACCGCGCCGGGGATGCGCCGCGCGGCGAACTCCGCATGCGGATCGCGGTTGTGCGCCGGCAGGTACCATGAGCCGTCGACCACCACGATGTCGGGGGCGTTCAGGCGCTGGGCGAGCCATTCGGTCGAGACGAAGACGCTGTCGAAGGACATGATCGGCATTTCCTCGAAATTTGGGAATCGCTGCTCTGCGGCGGCTCGTCAGGCGAGCGCGATGCGCACGCGCCGGTTCTGTTTGCCCTTTTTCTCGATATCCGTGACCGCGACAAGGCCGATCTCGGCGGTGTTGCGGACATGGGTGCCGCCGCAGGGCTGCAGGTCGATGTCGCCGATCGCGACCAGCCGGACCCGGCCGGAGCCACGCGGCGGCGCAACCCGCATCGTCTTCACCAGGCCCGGATTGGCGTCGAGCTCTGCGTCGCTGATCCAGCGCGTCGTCACCTCGGCCTCGCGGGCGACCAAAGCGTTGAGCGTCTCCGCGATCTCCGCCTTGTCGAGCCCGCCTTCGGGGATGTCGAAATCGAGCCGGCCGTCGCCGTCGCCGATCGAGCCGCCGGTGACAGGGTAGGGCAGCACGACGCTGAGCAGGTGCAGGGCGGTGTGGATGCGCATGCGCTTCAGGCGCCTGTCCCAGTCGAGCCGGGCGGTGACCGCGTCGCCGGCCTTCGGCGTCGTTTGGCCCTCCAGCGGGACATGCAGGATCCGGCTCTTGTCCTCGGGGTCGTAGATCGCCATGCCGATCGCGATCTCGCCGCCATCGGCGAGCACGAGCACGCCGGCATCGCCCGGCTGGCCGCCGCCGGTGGCGTAGAACACCGTGCGGTCGAGCACGATGCCGCCGCGCTCGTTCACCGCCACGACGGTCGCGGTCGCCTGCGTCAGATAAGCGTCGTCGCGGAACAGGAGTTCGGTCGGCATCGTGAAAATCCGGTCGTCGGTGCGCCGGCTCGGCGCGGGGCGGCGGAGACTGCACCGATTGCGCGTTCGGCGCCACCGTCCAGAGCCGACGGGCCGGTCGCGTCGCCGAAAATTCGCCTCGCGCAAAAGTGATCCGCCGCCCGCACCCGCGCGTAGGTTTGTCGCCGGCAACCGAAACCGGCAGGGACAGGGGCTTGGAACGACGTTGACGGTACATCACCGCGACATCTCGCAGGATCGGTCGATCGACGCATTGCTGGCGAGCTATGCCGCCGGCGTGCTGAACCCGCCGCTGCATGCGCTCGTCGGCTCGCATCTCGCGATTTCCCCAGTGAACCGCGCCTTCGTGGCAGCGCTCGAGGAGATGGCGGGTGCGTCCGCGCTGGCCGAAGCGCAGCAGGGGCTCGCCGGCCGCGAGGCGATGCTCGCGCGCATCCTGGCCGATGAAGGCGCCGGGGCGTCGCGTCCGGAGCCGGTCGCCGACCCGGTGCTCCCGGCGCCGCTCGCGCGCCTCGTCGGCCCGTCGGACGGGCTGCGCTGGCGCTTCAGGCTGCCCGGCGTCAAGGAATACCGCGTTGCCGCGACCGATGGCGGCGAGGCGGTGCTCTATTGGGTCAAGGCCGGCCGCGCCCTGCCGCAGCACACCCACGAGGGCGACGAGGTCACGCTCCTGCTCAAGGGCGGCTTCACCGATCCGCTCGGGCATTATCGCCGCGGCGACATCGCGATCGGCGATGCCGAGCTCGATCACACGCCGGTCGCCGACGGCGACGAGGACTGCATCTGCTTTGCCGTCACCGACGCGCCGCTGCGCCTGACCGGACCGGTGATGCGGCTGCTGCGCAAGGTCTTCCAGAGCTGACCGGTCGAGCCTAGATAGGCTGCGCCCTGCCGCGATCATCCGGAGTGTCCATGTCATTGCCGCGCATGCAGCCGAGCGACGGCGTCGCCTGGGTCACGGGCGCGAGTTCCGGCATCGGCGAAGCGGTCGCGCTCGAACTCGCCAGCCGGGGCTGGACCGTGGCGATCACGGCGCGGCGGCTCGAGCAGCTCGAGGCCATCGCCCGCCGGGCCGAGGGCCTGGCCGGCCGCATCGTCGCCCATGCCGGCGACGTCACCGACGCCGGCTCGATGCGCGAGGTCGTCGAGGGCATCGAGAGCGTGCACGGGCCGATCGCGCTCGCCTTCCTCAATGCCGGCGTCGCACCCTATACCCGCGCCGGCGCGCTCGACGTCGAGGCTTTCGAGAAGGCCTTCGCCGTCAACACGCTCGGCGCAGCCAAGGGCCTTGCCGCCGTCCTCGCGCCGATGCAGGCGCGGGGTCGCGGCCAGATCGCCGTCAACGCCTCGACCGCCGGCTATGGCGGCCTGCCGAAGGCTGCCGCCTACGGTGCGTCGAAGGCCGCGGCGATCCATCTGTGCGAGGCGCTGAAATTCGACTGCGACAGGCTCGGCATCCGTTTGCAGGTGGTCAATCCGGGCTTCGTCGATACGCCGCTGACGCGCAAGAACGACTTTTCGATGCCGTTCCTGATCTCGATGGCGGAGGCCGCGCGGCGCACCGTCGACGGCTTCGAGCGCGGCGGCTTCGAGATCACCTATCCGCGCCGCCTCTCCTGGATCATCAAGGCGGTGAACCTGTTGCCGTATCCGGCCTATTTCTGGCTGGTCGCAAAGGCGACGGGCTGGGACAAGCGGGCGGATTGAAAACCGCCATGGCGGGCGTCCGATCGCCGCGCGCTTTCCGGGCTTAATCGCCCGTTAAACGATTCAGCGGCGATATCTCTGAGAAATCCGACATTTCTCAGCGCGCGAGCTCTGCCGGCATGCGGCTCGATTCCCGTAAGATCCAGATCCCGACCGTGGACGAGATCGAGCCGCGGCTGCGGATCTACGGGATCGACGACGCCTGCCGCAGCCTGGTCCGGCAGCTCGCCCCGGATGTCGCGCGGATCATCGAGGCGGTGATCACGCACAACATCGCCATCACCAAGGAACACCTCAAATCGAGCCGCCCGACGCTCGACAGCCATGGCGAGGCTCTGACAAGGGCGGTCGTCTCGCATTTCAACGTACTGTTCCAGGCGCGCTTCGACGAGGCCTATCTCGCCTCGCTCGAAGGCCTGCTCAGGGTCGAGTTCGATTCGATGATCGGCGCGCGGGCGCGACTGCAGGTCGGGCAGCAGCTCGTGCGGCCGTTGCTGGAGGCGCGGGCACGGCGGCGCTGGTTCGCCGGCGGCCGGGTCCGGCCAATCGACGCCGACAGGCTCATGCGCGTGCTCTATTTCGACCTCGTCTGCGCGATCGCGGTCGAGCAGCACGAGACGCGGCGTGCCGTGGTCGAGCGGCACCGTTCGCTCGACAGCGCGCTCGCTGCCTTCCAGACCCGGACCGACAGCCTCGGCGAGACCTTCGAGGGCAGTGCGCGCGAGCTGATCTCCTCCGCACGCGAGATGCTCGACAAGGCGCAGGCTACCCTGACCCAATCGACGCAGGCCGCGGCGGCCTCGGCCCGGGTGCATCGCCTCGCCGTGGAAAGCGCCGACAGCACCGGGCAGATGCACGACATCACCAGCGACATGGGACAGCGGCTGGCCGGTGCGGCGGACGCCACCGCGACGAGTGTCGCGCACGCCTCGGGGATCAAGGAGTCGATGGGCGACCTCGCCGGCGTGATCGACCAGGTCGGCTCGATCGTCGCCGTGATCCAGCAGATCGCCAACCAGACCAACCTGCTCGCGCTCAACGCCACGATCGAGGCCGCCCGCGCCGGCGATGCCGGGCGGGGATTTGCCGTCGTCGCCCACGAGGTCAAGGCGCTCGCGGCCCAGACCGGCGTCGCGACCCAGGCGATAGCCGGTCAGATCGCCAAGATCGAGACGGCGACGCGACGCTGCGCCGACAGCGTCGATGCCATCACCGAGAGTGTCCAGACCATCGCGCAGCTCAATCACGAGGCTGTCCAGGTCTTCGACGCGCAGTTCGGTCTCGCCGCCCGGATCTCCGAGGCGGCCGCGCTGATCTCGGCGCAATCCTCGGATGTCGTCAGCGGCGCGCAGCGCTCGAGCCTCGCTATGACCGAGACGATCGCGGCGATCGACACCGTCGACCTCACCGCGCAGGGGCTGGCGCGCAACGCCGACACGCTGCGCGTCCTGGTCGAGGACCTCGGGACGACGATCGCGGCGGCCTGAGCTACTGGCCACGCCCGGCGATCCGCGCCGCGACATCCGACATCGCATCCCGATCGAGCGGGAAATTCCAGATCAGCGCGATCGCACCGAGCTTCAGCAGGCTCGGCAGCCCGGCATAGAGCAGGCCAAGCATGACCAGACCACCGGACGTCTTCACGCCGGCGGCGGGGTCGAAGCCGGCCGCGCCCAGCATAGGAAAAGCGAGGCCGACCGCGCCGGCGAAGGCGAGCTTGGTCGCCAGCGCCCACAGGCCGAGATAGAGCCCGGCGCGCTCGGATCCGGTCCGGGCTGTGTCGATGTCGATGACGTCGGCCTGGATCGAGGCCGGCAGCACGACGTCGGCACCGAGCGCCAGGCCCGTCAGCACGCAGACGATGCCGAAGGCGAAGACATCGCCTTCGCGCAGGAAGACCGCGCCGGCAAAGCAGATCACCGCGAGGATCATGCCCCAGGCCCAGGCGCGATGCTTCGAGGTTCTGCCGGCGAGCCAGAGCCAGAACGGCACGCCGATGACGCCGCAGAGGAAATACAGCACGAGCAACGGCCCGGCCGAATCACGGCTGCCGAGGCGCTCGGCGACGAAGAACAGGAACAGTGTCGCCGGCAGCCCGTTGGCGAAGCTGTTGATGAAGAAGGCCGCGAGCAGCCGGCGGAACGGACGGTTCTGCAGGATGCCGTCGAGCCCCTCGCGCCAGAGCAGCGACGCCTGCGAGCGCTCGACCGGCTCGGGCGTGCGCCAGACCGCGACGCCGGCGAAGACCGGCAGCCCGAAGCCGATCAGCAAAGCGAGCGCCGCCAGGCCCGCCCGCGCATCGCCGCCCCGGCTCTGGACGAGCGCCGGGATCACCAGCGCCAGCAGCGTGCCGACCACCGTCGCGCTTTCGCGGAAGGCGACGACACGGGTGCGGCCGGCATAGGAGCGCGAGAGTTCCGCGCCCCAGGCGCCATAGGGCACCTGCGCCGCCGTCCATGCGAGCGAGAGCAGACCTGCCCAGAGCAGGAGATAGGCCGCGCTGGCCGTCGCCGGCGGCACCAGCACGAACCAGGCGGCGAGCGCGACGAGCGGCGCGGAAGCCGCGACCCAGAGCCGCCTTCGCCCGAACGCCGGCCTGTAGCGGTCGGCGAGCCAGCCGGCGAGGGGATCGCTGACCGCGTCGAGCAGCCGCACCAGCAGCAGGACGTAGCCGACGGTCGCGATCGGCAGGCCGATGTCGCGGGCGTAGAACTCCGGCACCATGACGTAGAAGGGCAGGCTCAGTGCCGCCAGCGGCAGGGCGGGCAGCGCATAGGCCAGCAGCACCGGCCAGCGCTGTTCCCGGGACGGTGTCGCGCTCACGCGGGCTTCGCGAAAACCATCTGGCGGACGTCGATGTTGCCGGTGCGGAATCCCGCCTCGCAATAGGCGAGGTAGTATTCCCACATCCGCCGGAAGCGCTCGTCGAAGCCCATCGGGATAAGCTGCGGCCAGGCGGCGCGGAAGCGGTCGCGCCAGCTCGCCAGCGTCGCCGCATAATCGAGCCCGAAGGCGTGCTCATGGGTCAGCGGCACGCCGAACTTTGCGCCCAGCGTCTTCATGATCGTAGGCGTCGGCAGCATGCCGCCCGGGAAGATATAGGCCCGGATGAAATCGAGCTCGCGCCGGTAGACCTTGAAGCTCTCGTCCCGGATGGTGATGACCTGCAGGCCGGCCGTGCCGCCGGGCCTGAGCCGGTCGCGCAGCTGCTCGAAATAGGCCGGCCAGAACGCCTCGCCCACGGCCTCGAACATCTCGATCGAGGCGATGCGATCATAGGTGCCCTTTTCGTCGCGATAGTCCTGCAGCTTGAAGGTGACGCGGTCGGAGAGGCCGGCATCGGCGATGCGCTTCTGGGCGAAGTCGAACTGCTCCTGGCTGATCGTCAGGCCGGTGACCCGGCAACCGATCTCGCGGGCGGCGTATTCGGCGAAGCCGCCCCAGCCGCAGCCGATCTCCAGCACATGGTCGCCGGCCTTGATCCCGGTCTGCTCGGCCAGCGCCTGGTATTTGCGGTTCTGCGCCGTGGCGAGGTCGGTCTCGCCGGGCGAGAACAAGGCCGAGGAATAGGTCATCGTCCTGTCGAGCCAGGCGCCATAGAAGCGGTTGCCGAGGTCGTAATGGGCGTGGATATTCTTGCGCGCCTGCGCCTTGGTGTTGCGGCGGCGGAAGTGCTGGAACATCTGCCAGAGCCGGACCAGCGGCTTGCCGGCGAGCAAAGTCTGGATCACCGGGTAGTTCGCCGCGAAGAGCTCGAGGAACTTCGCGAGGTCGGGCGTGTCCCATTCGCGGCGCAGATAGGCCTCGGCGATGCCGATGTCGCCGCTGTCGGAAAGCCGCGCCGCGAAGCCGAAATCATGCACGACGAGCTCGGCCTGCGGCCCGGCTTCACTGCCCTGGAACAGCAGCTTGCGGCCGTCGGGCAGCGTCACCGTCAGCGCGCCGCGCTGGAGCCGCGCCGCAAGCTTCAGGGCCTGGCGCGTCGCGAAGGAGAGGTTTTGCGACAGCTCGCCGACATTGGCGGGCGTCACGACGATGCTGCTTTCGGCGATGGTCGGGGATATCGTGGTCATGACGTTCATCGATGGGTGCCGATCGGTTGGTCGCAAGCGGGCAGGGGCCTGTGTTGCGTCCAGGCGGCGGGTGGTTCGGGGCGGTCGGCATAGCTGGTGGCGCCCGGCGGGGCGGGGCGGGCGCGCAGGCCGACGCCCTTGAGCCAGAGCTTCAAGGCTTCCCAGTGGATGCCGGCGACGACCTTCAGCGTCATAAACGGGATCGCGAGGCACTGCGCCAGCAGGCCGGACGTCGTCAGGTCCTCGCGGGTGCCGGCGAAGCTCGCGGCCAGGATCGGCCCCTCCGCATCGGTCTCGAGGATACGCACGCGGACCGCGTCGCCCGGCGGAAGCAGCCGGAAGTGATAGCGCAGCGCCATGTCGAGGAAGGGCGAGACGTAGAACAGCTTCGCGCGGCTCTGGCGCAGGCCCGCCTCGCTAAGTTCGCCCGCAGCGACCGGCGCGACATAGGTGTGCATCTCGCCGAAGGTGTTGCGGACCTCGTAGATCACCGCCGCCAGGGCATCGTCGGCGTCGTAGCAGAAATAGACCGAGATCGGGTTGAAGACGAAGCCGAGGATGCGCGGATAGCACAGCAGCAGCACGCGGCCCCCGCTGATGTCGACCCCGGCCGGGCGCAGCAGCCGCTCGACATGGCTTCGCAGCGGCGTCTTGCCGTCGCCATGGTCGCTTTCGCGGAAGCCGGCGAGGTTGAAGCGCCGGCCGATGCTGAACAGGCGGCTGGCGCGACCGGCCTCCGTCAGCCGGTCGAGGTCGATCAGCAGGTTGAAGACCTTGTAGCTGAAGCGATGCGGCTTCGGCTTCATCCGGGCATGCATCACCGTGCCCGGCACCAGCGAGACGGCACTCGCGGGCGGCGGAAAGATCGGCTGAAGCTGCGGTCCGGGCGTCATTCCGCGGCCTCCGCCAGCGGCGCTGCCGGCTGCCGCCACGGCACCGAGGCGCCCAGCGCTTCCGCGGCCGTGAGCCCGGATTTCAGCCCGTCCTCGTGGAAGCCGTGGCCGGTCCAGGCGCCGGCGAACCAGATCCGGTCGCGGCCCTGAATGCCGGCGAGCTTTGCCTGCGCCGCCAGCGCGGCCCGGTCGTATTGCGGATGGCTGTAGCTGAAGCGGCCGAAGACGAGATCCGCCCGTGGCGGCGTCCGCGGGTTCAGCGTCACGAAGACCGGCATCCGCTTGTCGAAACCCTGCAGCGCGTTCATCCAGTAGGTCAGCGTCAGCTCGTCGCCGCCGCCATCGTCCATCAGAACGTTCCAGGCCGACCAGGCCGCCTTGCGCCGCGGCATCAACGCCGGATCGCGATGCAGCCAGACGTCGTTCGGGCGGTAGCCGACCCCGCCCAGCACCGCGGCTTCCAGCGGCGAGGCGTCGCTCAGCATCGCCAGCGCCTGGTCGGAATGGGCCGCGAGCACGATCTGGTCGAAGCGGTCGCTCGCGCCGCTTGCATCGGTCACGGTGACGCCGGTCGCGTCGCGCGCGATCGCGACCACCGCGGTGCCGAGCCTCAACCCGGCGCGGAACGGCGCGACCAGCTTCTCGACATAGGAGCGGCTGCCGCCGGTGACGCTGCGCCAGGTCGGGCGGTCCCAGTGCAGCAGGCGGTGGTTCTCGCAGAAGGCGATGAAGCTCGCGGCCGGGAAGCCGAGCAGCTGCGCCGGCGGCATCGACCAGATCGCCGCACCCATCGGCACGAGGTAGTCGTCGCGGAAACCGGCCGAATAGCCGTCCCTGATCAGGTATTCGCCGATCGTCAGCCCGCCGAGCCGGTTGCCGTGATGGTCGGCGATCGCCTGCCGGTTGAAGCGGAACATCTCGCGCAGCATGCGGTAATGCGCCAGCGAGACGATGTTGCGCCGCCGGGCGAACAGCCCGTCCAGCATTGCCTGCGTCCGTCCGGCCCATTCCCTCTGCCCGCCCTTGGCGGAGACCGAGAAGCCCATGTCCGAGGCCTGCGTCGCCACCCCGAGATGCGCAAACAGCGCGGTCAGATTGGGATAGTTCAGCTCGTTGTAGACGATGAATCCGGTGTCGACCGAAAGCGTCGTGCCGTCATAGTCGATGTCGACGGTCGCAGAATGTCCGCCCGCCCGCATGTCGCGCTCGTAGACGACGATCTCGTGCGGCGATCCGCTGGCCAGGGCCCACGCGGCCGAATTGCCGGCGATGCCCGAACCGATGACGGCGATACGCATGCTGGGGGATGTCCTTCGCGCCCGATGACCTCAGTCAAAGTGCTTACGCGTCGGAAATCAAACTGGTTTCAACGAGGCGAGTGCCGCAAGCGCCCGTTCGCGCCCGGCGTCGAGGGCGACGATCGGCCTGGGGTAGTCCTTGCCGAGCACGATGCCGGCGTCGCGCAGCGCGGGCGCCGCGACGGACCAGGGTTCGTGAATGGTCTCGTCGGGCAGTTTCGCGAGTTCCGGCAGCCATTTGCGGACATAGTCGCCCGCGGCGTCGAACTTCCGGCCCTGCGTGACGGGATTGAAGATGCGGTAATAGGGCGCAGCGTCCGCCCCCGAGCCTGCGACCCATTGCCAGCTCGCGGCATTGTTGGCCGGATCGGCATCGACGAGCGTGTCCCAGAACCAGGCCTCGCCCTCGCGCCAGTCGAGCAGCAGGTGCTTGATCAGGAAGGAGGCGACGACCATGCGCACGCGGTTGTGCATCCAGCCGGTCGTCCAGAGCTCGCGCAATCCGGCGTCGACGATCGGGTAGCCGGTCAGGCCCCGCTGCCACGCTTTCAGCGCCGTCTCGTCGCTGCGCCAGGGAAAGGCGTCGAAGCGGCGGTTGAAGTTCTGCGTCGCCAGCTCCGGATTGTAGAACAGCAGGTGATAGGAGAATTCGCGCCAGCCGACCTCGGACAGGAATTTCTCGGCATCCGCCGCGCTGCCCGCCGCCTCGCCGGCGGCGACGGCCGCATGGGTTGCGTGCCAGATCTGGCGCGGGCCGATCTCGCCGAAGCGCAGATGCGGCGAGAGCCGCGAGGTCGAGACATAGTCCGGGCGATTGCGGCCCTCGCCATAGCCGTCGAGCGCGCCCGACAGAAAATCGTCGAGCCTTGTCTTCGCGCCCGCCTCGCCCGGCGTCCAGGCCGCGCGCATGCCGCCGGCCCAGTCCGGCTTGGTCGGCTCGAGTGCGAGGTCGGCCAGCGTCAGGCGGCCTTTCGTCACGCTTGCCGGAAGTGGCGCGGGCTCGATCCGGCGCGGCGCCGGCTTCGACGCCGCCGGCTCGCCTTTGGCCCGGGCAGCGCGCCAATAGGGCGTGAACACCTTCATCGGCTCGCCGACCTTGCTCTCGACCTCCCAGGGTTCGTTGAGGAGATGGCCGTTGCAGCTCGTCACGCTGACCCCCGCCGCGGTCAGTTTCGCCTTCAGCGCCGTGTCGAGGGCGATGGTCTCGGCCTCGTAGCGCCGGTTCCAGGTCACGAGCCCGATCTTCGCCTCGGCGACGACGCGCGGCAGGAGCGCGGCCGGGTCGCCGCGAATCAGCACGAGGTCGCCACCCTTCTTCCTGATGTCCGCCTCGAGCGCCGTGAGCGAGCGCGACAGCCACCAGAGTGCCGCGCCGCCGAGCGGGCGCCGGTCGCCGCCTTCGTCGAGGATGTAGAGGCAGAGCGTCGGGCCATGGGCGAGAGCGGCCGCCAGGGCCGGATTGTCGGCGAGCCGCAGATCGTCGCGGAACCAGTGCAGGGCGGCGGCTGTCATGAGGCTCCTGTCCCGGGATCGATCGGCGTCGGGCGCGATGCCGTGCAGTTAGGGCAGGGCGCCGCGTCCGGCCAGCGGTTGTCAGCGCCGGCGTCGCGGCTGCATCATGAGGCGAGGGTCGAATCGCGTGGAGCGCGGATGCGGACGGTCATTCGGTCAGTCTTGCCGGCGGCGCTGCTCTGCTGCCTCGCCGAGGGCGCGCGCGCCGGGCTGATCACCATGTCCTGCGCCTATGTCGACGGCACGCCGGCGCCGGGCAGTCGCGACGTCTTCATCAACCAGATCATCGTCAACACCGACCGGCCGATGATCACGCTGCGCGTCGCCCAGACCATCGGCACGACGGCGCCGCTCGAATGGGTCTTCGACACCGAGAACGGCAATGCGCTCACCGTGCTCGAACTGCGCGACGGCGGCTTCTCGGCCTCTGGCGTGCGGGCCGGCAGCGCCACCTCCTTCGTCTACGCCAAGCAGTCCGGCGTGCTGATCTGGAGCTATGCCTCGCGCTTCGGCGGCGAGGCCTACCGCTTCACCTGCAAGCCGTGATCCGGCGCGGTGGCGCGGCCCCGCACCATCTTGCCTTTTTCGAGCCGCTCCAACACAAGCAGGGCAGGCGGCCGGTGCGGCGCTGTCGGCGCCCGCCTGCCTGACGGAGAGCCTTTGCCATGGACAGCTTCGCCGACCTGCGTCGCATGATGGTCGACTGCCAGTTGCGCACCTATGACGTGACCGATCGCGTCGTGCTGGCGGCGGCAGATGCGGTGCCACGCGAGGCTTTCCTGCCCGAATCACTCGCCCACAAGGCCTATCTCGACCAGTCCGTGGCTCTGCCCGGCACGACCCGGGCGCTGATGACCCCGATGGTGGTCGCCCGGATGATCCAGACGCTCGCGGTCCAGCCCGGCGAGACCGCGCTCGAATATGGCGGCGGCAGCGGCTACGGCGCGGCGCTGCTGGCGCATATGGGCGCCCGCGCCACGCTCTGGGAGACAGACGAGGCCGCCCGCGCCATGGCGCTCGCGGCCGGGGTCGCCGTCACCGGGACGGCGCCGGCTGCCGGCAGCTGCGACGTTGTCCTCGTCGCAGGGGCCTGCGCCGCCCCGCCCGAATCGCTGTTTCCGCTCCTCGCCGATGGCGGTCGCCTGATCGTGGCGGAGGGCTCGGGCCGCGCCGGGCGCGTGAAGCTCTATCTCCGCTCGGGCGAGACCGTGGCCGGCCGGCCGGTGTTCGACGCGGCGATACCGCCGCTCGACGAGTTCAAACCGGCTCCAGCCTTCGTGTTTTAACCTGTGTGTCGCATTTTTGCGGCAGTGCGGCATCGAAAGCGGCGAGCGGCGGACTGCGGCGTTGGCGTCGCGAGATGCAACGGCTATGTGTTGTGCTCGAATAGCCGAGGCTGGGGCGATGCCTGGGCGCGACAGCAGTCCGCACATGAGGCGTCCGGTGACACGACTTGAGTTTGAACGGAAGACGGGTTCGATCGGCGTCGCGGCGCTTCTGGCCGCCGGATTGCTCGCCGGAACGGCCGGCGCGGTCTCGGCGCAGACGATGGAGGCGGCGCTTTCGCGCGCCTATTCCGCCAACCCGACATTGAATGCCCAGCGCGCCTCGCTGCGCGCCACCAACGAGAGCGTGCCGCAGGCGCTGTCCGGCTACCGGCCGAAGATCACGGCCTCCGCCGACATCGGCGCCAGCATCACCGAATCCGACATTCCGGCCTTCGCCACCTCGGTGCAGCGGCACCAGACATCGGTTTCGCGCCTCGGCCCGCGCGGCGGCGGCCTTCAGGTCGACCAGAACATCTTCGACAGCGGCAAGACCCGCAGCTCGGTCAGCCAGGCCGAATCGCAGGTGCTCGGCGCCCGCGCCACGCTGCGCAACTCCGAGCAGAACGTCCTGCTCGACGCCGCCACCTCCTATATGAACGTGCTGCGCGACACCGCGATCCTCAGCCTCAACCGCAACAACGTCGAGGTTTTGGAAGAGCAGCTGCGCCAGACACGCGACCGCTTCCAGGTCGGCGAGGTGACGCGCACCGACGTCGCGCAGGCGGAAGCCCGCCTCTCCTCGGCGCAGTCGCAGGCGATCCTGGCCGAATCGAACCTCAAGACCTCGATCGCGCGCTTCCGTCAGAACGTCGGCACCGAGCCGAAGCAGCTCGCGCCCGGCCGCCCGGTCGAGAACCTGCTGGCGAAATCCCTGCCGGCTGCGCTCGACCAGGCGCTCTCGGGCCATCCCTCGATCATCGCGGCCTTGCACGGCGTCGATGCGGCGGAGCTGCAGGTCAAGGTCACCGAGGCCGATCTCTATCCGGTCTTCGGCGTGCGCGGCACGGTGCAGCAGCGCTACGATTCGACCTATAGCGGCGACAACCGCACCAGCGCGAGCGTGGTCGGGACGCTGACGGTGCCGATCTACGAGGGCGGCCAGGTCTATTCCCGCACGCGCCAGGCCAAGGAGACGGCCGGCCAGCGCCGCATCGAGGTCGACACCCAGCGCGACACGGTGCGCGCGGCGGTCGTCTCCGCCTGGGGCGGGCTCGAAGCCGCCAAGGCGCAGATCATCGCGGCGCAGGCGCAGGTCCAGGCCGCCGAGACCGCGCTCGCCGGCGTGCGCGAGGAGGCCAAGGTCGGCCAGCGCACCACGCTCGACGTGCTCAACGCCCAGCAGGAGCTGGTCAGCGCGCGGTCCAGCCTGGTGACGGCACAGCGCGACCGCGTCGTCGCCTCCTATTCGGTGCTCTCCGCCTCCGGGCGCCTCTCGGCCGACACGCTGAAGCTCAAGGCCGAGCCCTATGACGCGCGCAGGCACTACGACCAGGTCAAGGGCCTGCTCTGGGGCACGCAGACGCCGGACGGGCGCTGATCGCGCCGCCGTCGCGGGCGGTTTTCGCGCAACAGGTCGGATTTCTCCTGTGGGCGAGCGGGCAGCCGCCTTGTGCGGGTCGGCCGCCGTGAAATACTCGGGCGAGGTGCAGCGTTGATTCTGTCGGCGCACCCGGTGTCGAGTGGTCGAAATCAGAGATGAGCGCGCAAGCCAAGCCCAGCGAACCGTCGATGGAGGAGATTCTCGCCTCCATCCGGCGGATCATTTCGGATGACGAGGTCAAGCCCGCCGAGGCGGAGCAGCCCGCTGGCGCACCCATCGCTCCTGCCGACGAGATGGGCTCGCTGCTGGCCGGCGCAGCCGCGGTCGTCGGACCGCCGCCCACCCCGGAACCGGCGCCCGAGCCCGAACCGGAGCCCGAGGACGACATACTCGACCTCGGCGCCGAGGCGCAGGCCATAGCGGTGCCGGAGGCCGAGCCGCAGGCCGACGACCTCGACTTCCTCGAGGCGTCAGAACCGGTCGCGGCTGTCCCGGCACCTGAACCCATCCTGGCGCCCGAGCCCATTCCGGAGCCGGTGCGCATGGCGGCGCCACTCCAGGCGAGCGCGCCGCCGCCGGCCTTCGACATGGCGCAGCTGCTTTCCGATCAGGCGAGCCATTCCGTCGGCAGCGCCTTCGGGCAGCTCGCCCACACCGTGCTCTCGAACAATGCGCGCACGCTCGAGGATCTGGTCAAGGACATGCTCAAGCCGATGCTGAAGAGCTGGCTCGACGACAACCTGCCGGTGATGGTCGAGCGTCTCGTCCGCGCCGAGATCGAGCGGGTGGCCCGCGGCGGCCGTTCCTGACGCCGGCATGATCCGGACATGAAAAGACCCGCCGGGCGATCTGCCCGGCGGGTCTTTTCATTGCCGGCCTTCAGCGCGCGGCGCGTCGGCGCGCAGGCACTGGCCGTTGCAGATGCTCGAAGGCGCCCTCGTCGCGCAGCTTCTTGTAGGCGAGGCCGGCGAGCGTCAGCGCAGCAGCCGGCGCACCCAGCCGGGACACCAGCATGGCGATGCCGACCGCGACGGGACGCGAATAGCGGCCGGATGCCGCCTCGGTGGCGAACCAGGCGCCGAGTGCGTGGACGAAGAGGCTCATCGGTCGCGTTCCTTCGTTTCGGGCCCGGCCGTCACAGCGCGACCTTGCGGTTCTCGCCGAGCTCGGGCTTGGCACCGGTCAGCGCGGCTGCGGCCATCTTGACGCTCGTCACGATCTTGCCGGGGCTGTCCCAGAACTCGGCCATGCTCGGGCGAACCCGGAGGACGCGGATGTTCGGATCGTCCTTGCCCTCCCAGAACGCCTTGTTGCTCGCATCCCAGAGCTCGTCGACCTTGCGCCGGTCGTCGAGCACGTTCGCCGTGCCGGTCACCGAGACGTAGCGCATGCCGCTGTTGTCGGCGAAGGCGAGGCAGACATTGTCGTTGATCTCGATCTCGTCATCCTTGTGATGGCGCTTGTCGGTGAGGAAATAGATCGCGTCCTCGTCGCGCTCGCCATGGGCGTGCATCGGGCGGGCACGCAGCTCGTCGCCCTGGCCGTCATGGGTCACGAGCATCGCGAACTTGATGTCGTCGATCATCTCCCAGACGCGGTCCTGGTCGCTGTGATGGGTCATTGTCGAAGCTCCTCTCGAAAGCCCTTGCCGGTTGTCAGGCTCAACCGACGGGGGCCGCCCTGGTTCCACCACCTAGGGAACGCAGCGCGGGCTCGCGCGTATCTGTGGAGAGTGGCGTCGAGCCGTCTTCCGCCGCCCACACACAGCGAGGACAAGCTTATGAAGAAGCCCATAGCCAAGAGCGCGACCAAGACTGCCGCGAAGTCGGCGGCCACCGCCAGGATCGTCAAGTCGAGCAAGGTCGATCTCGCTTCCAACACCAAGAGCCAGATCGCCGGGCTCCTGAACGAGCGCCTGGCCGACGGTATCGACCTCGCGCTCGTCACCAAGCAGGCGCACTGGAACCTGAAGGGCCCGGGCTTCATCGGCATCCACCTGATGCTCGACGGCTTCCGCAGCGAGCTCGACGAGCATGTCGACACCGTCGCCGAGCGCATTGCCCAGCTCGGCGGCATCGCATTCGGCACGACCCAGACGACCGCCGCGACCTCGTCGCTGAAACCCTATCCGACCGGGATCGTCTCGGTGCAGGACCATCTCCAGGCGCTGATCGAGCGCTATGCCGATACCGCCAATCTCGTGCGCGAGGCGATCGACCTGAGCGACGAGGCCGGCGACGCCGACACCGCCGATCTGCTCACCGCCTATTCGCGCATGCTCGACAAGTCGCTCTGGTTCCTGCAGTCGAACCTGGCGCAATGATAGAACTTGGCGCAGCGACGGGAGCCGCCCTGCACTGTCAGGCGTTGACGCGGAGGGCCTGCTTGGGCTCTTAAGTCACCGACCTTTCTGGCCTTGAAATTTTCCGGCCGGGGCACGCCCCCGGCCGTTTTGCGTTCGAGCGAAGCGATGATGGACAAGACATTCGAACCGGCCGCCGTCGAGGCGCGCGTCAGCGCCGCCTGGGAGAAGGCCGAGGCCTTCAAGGCCGGGCGCGGCGCGAAGCCCGGCGCAGAACCCTATTGCATCGTGATCCCGCCGCCGAACGTCACCGGCTCGCTGCATATGGGCCACGCGCTCAACAACACGCTGCAGGATGCGCTCTGCCGCTTCGAGCGCCTGCGTGGCAAGGACGTGCTCTGGCAGCCCGGCACCGACCATGCCGGCATCGCGACGCAGATGGTCGTCGAGCGCAAGCTCGCCGCCGAGCGCAACATCTCGCGCCGCGACATGAGCCGCGAGGACTTCCTCAAGGAGGTCTGGGCCTGGAAAGAGGAATCCGGCGGGACGATCGTCAACCAGCTCAAGCGGCTGGGAGCCTCCTGCGACTGGTCGCGCGAGCGCTTCACCATGGACGAAGGGCTTTCCGCCGCCGTCCTGAAAGTCTTCGTCGCCCTGCACAAGCAGGGGCTGATCTATCGCGCCAAGCGGCTGGTCAACTGGGACCCGAAGTTCCAGACCGCGATCTCCGATCTCGAGGTCGTCCAGGTCGAAAAGACCGGCTCGTTCAAATGGACGCGCGGCGGCGAGGAGGCCTTCGAGCCGGCCAAGCTGGACAAGGCGCTCAACCGCGATCCGGGCGGGCATCTCTACTACTTCAACTACCCGCTCGAAGGCGCGGCCTACGATGCCGACGATGCTGCGACCTATATCCAGGTCGCGACGACGCGGCCGGAGACGATGCTGGGCGACACCGGCGTCGCCGTGCATCCGGACAACGAAAAGCTGGGGCACCTGATCGGGAAGAACGTCGTCCTGCCGCTGGTCGGGCGCGTCATCCCGATCGTCGGCGACGACTATGCCGACCCCGAGAAGGGCACCGGCGCGGTCAAGATCACCCCGGCGCACGACTTCAACGATTTCGAGGTCGGCAAGCGGCAGAAGCTCGCTGTCGTCAACATGCTCGACGGCGAGGCGCGCATCCTGCTCGCCGACAATGCCGATTTCCTCGCGGGCTCGTCGCCGGACGACGAGACCATGGCGCTGCACGGGCTCGACCGCTTCGTTGCGCGTAAGCGCGTCGTCGCGCTGATGGCCGAGCGCGGCTATCTCGCGAAGATCGAGCCGAACACCAACACCGTCCCGCATGGCGACCGCTCGGACGTCGTGATCGAGCCCTGGCTGACCGACCAATGGTATGTCAACGTCAAGCCGCTGGCCGAGCGCGCGCTGGCCGCGGTCAAGGACGGGCGCACCAAGATCACGCCCGAGAGCTGGAACAAGGTCTATTTCGACTGGCTCGAGAACATCGAGCCCTGGTGCGTCTCGCGTCAGCTCTGGTGGGGCCACCAGATCCCGGCCTGGTACGGGCCGGACGGCGAGGTCTTCGTCGCCGAGTCGGAGGCCGCCGCGCAGGCGCAGGCCGTCGGTCATTATGGCGGGACCGTCGAACTCACCCGCGACGAGGACGTCCTCGACACCTGGTTCTCCTCGGCGCTCTGGCCGTTCTCGACGCTGGGCTGGCCCGACGAGACGGCCGAGCTCAAGCGCTACTACCCGACCGCGACGCTGGTCACCGCCTTCGACATCATCTTCTTCTGGGTCGCCCGGATGATGATGATGGGCCTCAACTTCATGGACGAGGTGCCGTTCAGGGACGTCTACATCCACGCCATCGTTCGCGACGAGAAGGGCGCGAAGATGTCGAAGTCGAAGGGCAACGTCATCGACCCTCTGGTCCTGATCGACCAGTACGGCGCCGACGCGCTGCGCTTCACGCTGGCCGCGATGGCGGCGCAGGGGCGCGACATCAAGCTCTCGCCCGCGCGCGTCGAGGGTTACCGCAACTTCGCGACGAAGATTTGGAACGCGGCCCGCTTCGCCGAGCTGAACGGCTGCGCCCGTATCGCGGATTTCGACCCGGCGTCGGTGAAGCAGCCGCTCAACCGCTGGATCCTGAGCGAGGCGGCGCGTGCGGCAGACGAGATCGCCGCCGGCATCCCGAGCTTCAAATTCAACGAGGCGGCGGGCGCGGCCTATCGCTTCGTCTGGAACCAGTTCTGCGACTGGTATCTCGAACTCGCCAAGCCGGTGCTGCAAGGCGAGGGCGTCGATCCGGCGCAGAAGGCAGAGACGCAAGCGACGATCGCGCATGTCATCGACCTGATCTGCCAGCTGCTGCACCCGTTCATGCCGTTCCTGACCGAGGAGCTTTGGGCCCAGAAGGCGGGCGAGGGCGCTCCGCGCCAGATCGTCGAGGGGGACGCCGCGCTCGTCTGCCTGACGCGCTGGCCGGACCTCGCCGGCCTGAAGGATGCGGCGGCCGAAGCCGAGATCGGCTTCGTCGTCGACCTGATCTCCGACATCCGCTCGGTCCGTTCCGAGATCAACGTGCCCGCCGGCACGCAATCCTCGCTCGTGCTGGTGAAGGCCTCAGTCACGACCCGCGCCGCCGTCGAGGCCTGGGCGCCGATGATCCAGCGCCTTGCCCGCGTCTCGGAGATCGCCTTTGCGGAGGCCGCGCCGCCCCAGTCCGCCCAGATCATCGTGCGCGGCGAGGTCGCGGCGCTGCCGCTCGCCGGCATCATCGACCTCGATGTCGAGCGGGCCCGGCTGACGAAGGAGGAGGCCAAGCTCGACCAGGACATTGCCGTGGTCGACAAGAAGCTCGGCAATCCCGACTTCATGGCCCGCGCGCCGGAGGAGATCGTCGAGGAGAACCGTGAGCGCCGCGCCGCCGCCGAGGCGCGCAAGGCCAGGATCGCCGAGGCGCTGGCGCGGCTGTCATAGCTCTTCGACAATCCGTCCATTGTGAGCCCTCATCCTGAGGAGCGAGCAAAGCTCGCGTCTCGAAGGATGCTCCAGAGGTCTCGGAGCTTGCTGGAGCATCCTTCGAGACGGCTCTGCGGGCCTCCTCAGGATGAGGGCTGAGAAAGATGCCTCCTTCGTTTCGACCGTCATAGGCTTGTGGCGAGACGGCCGGTACTCTGGCCGCGGGTTGGCAGGGAAAATGCCCATGTTCCGCCGCGACGCCTTCGGCCGCTTCGATCCCGACGATTTCGTCACGGCCGCCGGCACGCCGTCGCGACGCCTGCTGCTGAAAGGGCTCGCGGCGTCCGGCCTGCTGCTCGCGAGCGGGCAGGCGATCGCGCAGCGGCTCTGGACCAATCCGGTCTTCAAGGCCGACCCGTTCTCGCTCGGCGTCGCCTGCGGCGATCCGGCGCCGGACGGCTTCGTGATCTGGACGAAGCTCGCGCCCGAGCCGCTGGCCGAGCATGGCGGCATGCCGATGCGCACGCTCGAAGTCGGCTGGGAGGTCGCAACCGACGAGGGCTTCGCGCAGATCGTCCAGCGCGGCACGGCGTTGGCGTGGCCCGAACTCGGCCATGCCGTCCATGTCGAGGTCGGCGGACTGGAGCCGGAGCGGCCCTATCACTATCGCTTCGCCGCAGGCGGCGTCCGCAGCCCCGCCGGCCGCGGCCGGACTTTTCCGCGGCCCGATGCGTCGGTCGGCCGCATGACTTTCGGCGTGCTCGGCTGCCAGCGCTATGAGGACGGCTTCTTCACCGCCTTCCGCCACGCGGCGGCGGAGAATTTCGACTTCGTCTTCCACTATGGCGACTACATCTACGAATACCGCACGATCCGCCCCGGCGACCGGCAACTGCCCGTCGCCCGCGTGATGCCGGGCGAGCCGGACGAGATCTATGCGCTCTCGGATTATCGGCGCCGTTACGCGCTCTACAAGCTCGATCCCGATCTCCAGGCCGCCCATGCCGCGGCGCCGTGGCTGGTCTCCTTCGACGACCACGAGGTCGACAACAACTGGGCCGGTTTCGTCTCCGAGGAGCGCGGCGTGCCGCCGGAGATCTTCGCGCTGCGCCGGGCGGCCGCCTTCCAGGCCTGGTACGAGCACATGCCGCTGCGCCGCGCCGCCATCCCGAGCGGGCCGGCGATCCAGGCCTATCGCCGCTTCCGCTATGGCGACCTCGCCGACATCGCGGTGCTCGACACCCGCCAGTTCCGCTCGGTCCAGGCCTGCGGCGACGGCTGGCAGAGCCATTGCAGCGAGGCGCTGGCGCCGGAACGCACCATGCTGGGCGGCGCGCAGGAAGCCTGGCTGGCCGAGGGCTTCCGTGGCCCTCGCGCGCTCTGGACCGTGCTGGCGCAGCAGGTGATGGTGATGCGGGTCGATCGCGAACCCGACCCCGGCGCGACCAGCGTCCATATGGACAAATGGGATGGTGCACCCGCCGCGCGCCGGCGCCTGTTCGACAATCTTGCCGAAGCGCGCGTCGCCAACGCCGTGGTGCTGACAGGCGATATCCACCAGAACTGGGCCGGCGAGCTCAAGGCCGATTTCGACGAACCCGCCTCGAAGACCGTCGGCGTCGAGTTCGTCGCGACCTCGATCACCTCGGGCGGCGACGGCGAGCCGATGACCAATGGCGGCCGCACCCGGCTGAAGAAGAATCCGCATCTGCGCTATTTCAACAACCAGCGCGGCTACATGCGCCACACCGTCACGAAACAGCGCTGGCAGGCCGACTATCGCGTGCTCGACCGGGTCACCGCCGCCGGCGCCCCGGTCGCGACGGCCGCGAGCTTCGTCGTCGAGCCGGGCAAGCCCGGACTGAGCCCCGCGTGAGCGTGCTGCCCGGGCGGCGTCATGAATCCGTCCCGAAATTGACTTTCACGTAAGACAACTCTGGCAAAGTTTCAGAAATCGTCTTAGATGCGCCGCGCGCAATGCAGGCATGCGCGTATCCAAGAGCAAGAACCCAGGATCGGTTGACCAGCCATCATGCTCAAGCGCGCTTACGACTGGTGCGTCTCTTACGCGTCCCACCCCGGTGCCCCCTGGCTCCTGTTCGCGATCACCTTCGTCGAAAGCTCGGTCAGCCCGCTGCCGCCGATTCCGCTGCTGCTGCCGATGTGCATCGCCAGGCCCGACCGCGCCTGGTTCTATGCTGGCGTCTGCTCGCTCGGCGCGGTGATGGGCGGCTATCTCGGCTATGCCATCGGCGCCTTGCTCTACGATTCACTCGGTTCCTGGCTGATCGCGATCTACGGCCTGCAGGACAAGGCCGCCCATCTGATCGCGACCTCGAAGGATTTCTGGTTCTGGGTGCTGGTCACCAAGGGCCTGACGCCGATCCCGTTCAAGATCGTCACCATCATGTCGGGCTTCCTGCATTTCGACATCTGGAAGTTCACGGTCGGGATGGTGGTCTCGCGCGTCACCTTCTTCATGATGATCGCGGTGGCGCTGCGCTTCTATGGCGACGACATTCGCATCTTCATCGAGAAGCATCTGCCGATGACGGCACTGGCGCTGGTCGTCGTGATCGTCGGCGGCTTCTTCGTTCTGCCGATGGTGCTCTGACAAAAACTTGCGGCTGCGCGGAACTTTTTGTGGTTTCGCCGCAACAGTGTCCGGACATCCTATCGCGAGCGCCAGCCGTGACGCCGATTGCCGCGAAGCCGCCACAAAGCGGCATCAGCAGACATGGCCGATAACTAACTGAGATATAGACGAATTGAACGTGACTGGTGACGGTCCGCAGAGACCTGTCGCGTAAACCGTAAGACGAAAGCGGCGGGTGCGTTCGCTTTCATTGGCGGGGCACATCTGCCACGCTTTTGGTTCCGGGTGGGACGAGAACACGAAGACGATGGACGCGCGTGTGTTCGACAAGTCGAGGCTGCCGAGCCGCCATGTGAGCGTCGGCCCTACGCGCGCGCCGCATCGCTCGTATTACTACGCCATGGGCATGACCGCAGGTCAGATTTCCCAGCCCTTCGTCGGTGTCGCCTCCTGCTGGAACGAAGCCGCGCCCTGCAACATCTCGCTGATGCGCCAGGCCCAGGCCGTGAAGAAGGGCGTCGCCTCCGCCAGCGGCACGCCGCGCGAGTTCTGCACCATCACCGTGACCGACGGCATCGCCATGGGTCACCAGGGCATGAAGTCCTCGCTCGCCTCGCGCGAGGTCATCGCCGACTCGGTCGAGCTGACCATGCGCGGGCATTGTTACGACGCACTTGTCGGCCTCGCCGGCTGCGACAAGTCGCTGCCGGGCATGATGATGGCGATGGTGCGCCTCAACGTGCCGGCGATCTTCATCTATGGCGGCTCGATCCTGCCCGGCACCTTTCGCGGCCAGCAGGTCACCGTGCAGGACATGTTCGAGGCGGTCGGCAAGCATTCGGTCGGCGCGATGTCGGACGAGGATCTCGCCGAGATCGAGCAGGTCGCCTGTCCCTCGGCCGGTGCCTGCGGCGCGCAGTTCACCGCCAACACCATGGCGACGGTCGCCGAGGCGATCGGGCTCGCGCTGCCCTATAGCTGCGGTGCGCCGGCGCCTTACGACGTCCGCGACACCTTCTGCTATGCCGCCGGCGAGATGGTGATGGAGCTGATCGCGCGCAACATCCGGCCGCGCGACATCGTCACCCTGAAGGCGCTGGAGAACGCCGCGACCGTGGTCGCGGCCTCCGGCGGCTCGACCAATGCGGCGCTGCACCTGCCGGCGATCGCGCATGAATGCGGCATCGATTTCGATCTCTTCGCGGTGGCCGAGATCTTCAGGAAGACACCCTACATCGCCGATCTGAAGCCGGGCGGAAAATACGTCGCCAAGGACATGTTCGAGGTCGGCGGCATCCCGCTCCTGATGAAGACGCTGCTCGACCATGGCTATCTCCATGGCGACTGCCTGACCGTGACCGGCCGCACCATCGCCGAGAACCTGTCGACGGTGAAATGGAACGACCATCAGGACGTGATCTATCCGGCGAATAAGCCGATCACGCCGACCGGCGGCGTCGTCGGGCTCTCCGGCAATCTCGCTCCCGAGGGCGCGATCGTGAAGGTCGCCGGCATGGCGCAGGAGAAGCTCGTCTTCGCCGGCCCGGCCCGCTGCTTCGACTGCGAGGAGGACGCCTTCGCCTGTGTCGCCGCGCGCGGCTATGTCGAGGGCGAGGTGCTGGTGATCCGCTATGAGGGGCCCAAGGGCGGCCCCGGCATGCGCGAGATGCTCTCGACCACCGCCGCGCTTTACGGGCAGGGCATGGGCGACAAGGTCGCGCTCATCACCGATGGGCGTTTTTCGGGCGCGACGCGTGGTTTCTGCGTCGGCCATGTCGGGCCGGAAGCGGCGGTCGGTGGGCCGATCGCGCTGATCCGCGACGGCGACGTGATCGAGCTCGACGCGATCACAGGAAAGCTCGCAGTCCGCCTTTCTGATGCCGAACTTGAGGAGCGTCGTAAGGCCTGGACACCGCGCGGGACCGACTACAACTCCGGCGCGCTGTGGAAATACGCTCAGACGGTCGGCTCTGCGAAGGATGGGGCCGTCACCCATCCCGGAGGCGCGGCCGAGACCCATTGCTATGCGGATATCTAGCTCGACCATCGCAGCGACGATCCTCGTCCTGGGCGGCCTCTCGGCGGCCCGGGCGCAGGAGACGGTCGAGGTGCGGCCGCTGCTGCCGCCCAAGCCGATTCCCGGCGTGATGCTGCCCGAGGCCAATCTGGCTGCGCCGGCGCCCGGCATGCGCGCACTCGCGCCGTCGCCGAACGCGCCGGCCGCGCACACCGCGCTGCCGCTCGCGCCGTTCAGCAACACCCGCGAGGCGATCCGGGCCTGGATGCGCGATTCGAGCGCCGGCGACCAGGTCGGCGCGGTCCGCGCGCTCGAATACGCCGCCTCCCAGGGCCATCTCACCGCGCAGTTCAAGCTCGGCCGGATGTATGCCGGCGGCGAAGGCGTGCCCGCCAACGATCTCAAGGCGTTCGAGTATTTCTCGAAGATCGCGGACGAGAATGCCGACGCGGCGCCCGGCACCGCCGATGGCCGCATCGTCGCCGGAGCCTTCGTCGCGCTCGGCAGCTATTTCGCCGACGGCATCAAGAACAGCTACGTCAAGCCGAATGCCGACCGCGCCTTCGACATGTTCCACTATGCCGCCTCCTATTTCGGCGACCCCGACGGCCAGTACAATCTCGCCCGGCTCTATATGAGCGGACAGGGCACCGGCCGCGATCCGCGCCAGGCGGCGCGCTGGATGAAGCTCGCGGCCGAGAAGGGCCATGCTCCGGCCCGCGCCGTCTTCGGCGACATGCTGATCCGCGGCGGCGACGGCGTGCCGCGCCAGCCGGCGCTCGGCCTGATGTGGCTGTCGCTGGCGCGTGACGGTGCCGACCCCGCCCGCGAGGCCTGGATCGTCGAGCGCTACGACTCGGCCTTTGCGGCCGCCTCGTCGTCCGACCGCACGGCGGCGCTCTCGCTCGCCGAGCGCCAGCAGGGTGCCGGCCGCGGCGGCCAGCGCTGAGCCGCAAGCCCGCCTGCATCCGCCATCCCCGCCACCGCGTAACCGGCGCAGTCCCGTCAGGAGCCTGCCGCCATGCGCGATCCCGTGTCCTTCAGCTTCATGGCGGCCGCCGCCGCGCTCGTCGCCCTGACCGTCGCGGCGCAGGACAATTTCGGCGGCTGGGCGCCGCTCAAGGACCCGTTCCCGAGCACGGGAGGCGGCGGCATCATGATCCACGACTACGACCCCGTGGTCGCGAACGGCAAATGCACCACGAATTTCCGCGCGATCGAGCCGAACGGCACGGTCTACCGCAACGCCATCGTCTTCGACGCGGTCGAGACGCAAGGCGGCGTCCTCTGCACCAACGGCAAATGGCGCTCGCTGGAGAACGACGCGACCGGCACGACGCCGTTCCGCGTGTTCATCAAGGACGGCGTCAAGCGCGGCTCGGGCGACTGAGCGGGGTCGCCGGCGGCCGGCGAAATATCGACGCTGCACAAGACTTGACGCCCCGGGCGCACAGCAGCAATCTATGCTGCACTTGCGTAATGTCGTGCATCGCGACGATGCCAACCCGGAACATCTCATGACGATTGTCAGATTGCTTGGCCTGACCGGGCTTCTCGCCGTTGCGACGGGCGCCGATCTGTCCGCCCAGACGCGCGAGGTCGCCGGCCTGTATCAATGCCTCGGCGGTCGCTGCGCCGAGAAGCCCGTCGCGACCCCGATGATCCGTTCCTATGGCGACAGCCTGGAGTGCTCGAACGAGAGGGCCGAGGGTCTCTCGCTCGGCCAGATCGTCGGCAGGGGCGGAACCGTCACCATTCGCTGCTTCGGCCAGTCCGGCCGGCTGAGCCCGAGCGGACGGCTGCAATGGGAGGACGGGATCGTCTGGCAGCGCATCCCGTGCAGCGCCGCCGATCCGCGCTCCTGGGCCGACAAGGCGACGGCGCCGCGGCCGGGTTGCGCCGGGTCGTAGGGCGGCTCTCTATCGCAGCCGACCGTCGATCACGGGTCGGACACAGCGGAATTCGACAGATTGGGTTGAATACCATACTCGGTTTCGCGATGGTGATCATCGCCTCATAGCGAAAGCAGCGGGCTCATCTGTATGTTTGGACCTCATCAGGCTTTCTTTTTGAAATGCATTCTCGTGGTCTTTACTTTCATGAAGCTCCGAGACGCTTGGACTGCCAATCATAATATCTGGCTCATCCTGCACTTGATATCGATTTATGTAATATACAGGATGTGGATTGCCATAGAACGCAATCGGATCGATGGCATCAAGTCAGGCCGCCCTTAGCTCCACCATCACCGGCACATGGTCGGACGGCTTCTCCCAGCCGCGGACATGCTTGACGATCTGCACGCCGGCGAGCCGGTCGGCCGCCTGGGGCGAGAGCAGCAGGTGGTCGATGCGGATGCCGTTGTTCCGCTGCCAGGCGCCGGCCTGATAGTCCCAGAAAGTGTAGAGGCCGGGCGCGTCGGTCGAGGCGCGCAGGGCCTCGGTCAGCCCGAGGCCGACGAGCTCGCGGAAGGCGGCGCGGGTCTGTGGCAGAAACAGCGCATCATGCACCCAGGCGGCGGGCTCGCGCGCGTCTGCCGGCTCGGGGATGACGTTGTAGTCGCCCGCCAGCACCAGCGGCTCCTCCTGTTCCAGCAGCATCCTGGCATGGGCGGTCAGCCGCTTCATCCAGCCGAGCTTGTAGGGATATTTCTCGGTGTTGGGCGGGTTGCCGTTGGGCAGGTAGATCGAGGCGAGCCGGACCACGCCGGTGCCGAGCGGCAGCACGCCTTCGAGATAGCGCGCCTGCTCGTCGGCGTCGTCGCCCGGCAGGCCGCGGCGGACATCCTCGAGCTTGCTGCGCGACAGGATCGCGACGCCGTTGAAGGTCTTCTGGCCATGGGTCTCGACCTGCCAGCCGGCCGCCTCGATCTCGGCGCGCGGGAAATCGCCGTCGACGCATTTGAGCTCCTGCAGGCAGAGCGCGTCCGGCTCCTCCTGCTTCAGCACGTCGAGGAGATGGCCGAGCCGCTGGCGGACCGAATTGACGTTCCAGGTGGCGATGCGCAAGGCCCTAGCTCCCGACTTTGAAGAGGCGCAGGATAAGCGGCACCAGCGCCGCCGTGACAAGTCCGTTCAGGCCCATGGCGATGCCGGCGAAGGTGCCGGCGACCGCATTCACCTGGAAGGCGCGCGCCGTGCCGATGCCGTGCGCGGCGAGCCCGGCGGCGAAACCGCGCGCCCGCCAGTCCGTGAACCGGAACAGCACCATCAGCGGCGTTACGATGATCGCGCCGAGGATGCCGGTCGCGATGACGAGCGTCGCGGTCAGCGAGGGCTCGCCGCCGATCTCGCGGGAGATGCCCATCGCGATCGCGGCGGTGACCGATTTCGGCGCCAGCGCCGCGAGCACGGGGTAGGGCGCCCCGAAGGCAGCGGCGATGCCGACCGCGCTGACCACGGCGGTCGTGGCGCCGGCGAAGAGCGCCGCCAGGATCGGCAGTGCCGCTCTCCTGACCACCGGCCAGTGCCGGTGCAACGGCACGGCGAGCGCGACCGTCGCCGGGCCGAGCAGGAAATGCACGAACTGCGCGCCCTGGAAATAGGTCTCGAACGGCGTCCGTGTCGCGGTCAGGATCGCGGCGATCAGCGCGACCGCGATCAGCACCGGATTGGCGAGCGGGTGCCGGCCGCACAAGGCCGAAAGCCGGTCGGCCAGCACATAGGCGATCAGCGTGACGCTGAGCCAGAGCAGCGGATCGGTGGCCAGATAGACCCAAAGCGTCTCGACGCGGGCGAGGTCGATCGGCGTCATGCGCCGCTCTCGGGATCGGGCCGGCTGCCGACAAGGGCCGCGACCCTGACGAAGACGAAGGCTGTGACGAGCAGCGTCAGCGCCGTCGAGACGACCAGCGCCGCGATCAGGCTCGGGCCATGCGCCAGCATGGTCCCGGCATGGCGCACGATGCCGGCGCCGGCCGGCACGAACAGCAGCGAGAGATGGGCCAGCAGCACGCCCGCGACCGCGCCGAGCGGCAGGGTGTCGATCGCGGCGGCGTCCGGCCGCCGCCAGGACCGCAGCTGCAGGCCGAGGAAGAGCAGCGCCATTCCGAGTACGGGGCCGGGCACCGGCAGGCCCAGCAGCCGGGCCAGGACCTCGCCGGCGAGCTGGCAGGCGAGAAGAAGCGTCAGGCTGGCGATCATGGGCGCTCCCAAGGCGGCGCGGCGAGGCACGATCCTAAAGCTTTTTCGAGCGAAGTGGACACCGGTTCGCGTGAAGAAAATGCGACAAATCAAACAGCTAGAGCAGTGCCGCGATTCGGAGAAACGCGGCACTGCTCTAGCGCTTCGAAGACTGGCGCAGACAAGGGGAGAACAGCCATGCCCCCATGAAAAAACCTCCCCGCGAGACCGCGGGGAGGTTCTGGACGATCGCCGGTCAGGCGATGTCAGGAATGCGTGCCGTCAGGGGCAGGCGCGCACGACGCCGCCGGCGCCGATATAGGTCCCGGTCTCGGGGTCGTAGCTGCGGAAGCGGCGCGAGCAATAGGCCACCGCATCCGTGTCGGCCGGGCCGTAGCCGCCATAGACCGGCGCGGCATAGACCGGGGCCGGCTCGACATAGGTCGGCTGCGCCGCGAGCGCGCCGGCCGCGAGCGCGCCAATCGCGCCGGCCGCGATACCGGCGCCGATCGCAGCGCCGCGTCCGCCGCGATAATAGCCACCGCGATAACCGTAGCGCGGGCCGCCGCGATAGCCATAGCGCGGTCCGTAGCGGCGATACTGAACGTCCTGGACGAGCGCTTTGCCGCTATCGGCGAGCGCGAGCGCAGGCCCGCTCGTTGCGGTCATCGGCGCGGCCGAGGCCGGCGCGGCGAGCAGCGTGACGCCGAGCAGGGCGGTCGTGATGGTCAAGGTCTTGATCATGATGAAACTCCTTTCCTCTCCAACGTGAGAGGAACCGTCGCCGTTCCTCCGATTGTAGCCGATCCTATCCGCGGAGATGCCGTCGCGGAAGAGGCGACTTCCGTCACCATGATGTCGTGATGAATCGGGCAGCTTCACGGCGTCGGATGCGAAAAGCGCTTGCGCCATGGCGAATTACTTCCCATCTGCGGCATGCTGCTGCACTGCGGCATGAATTCTCCAGCCAAAACCGGATACGAGCGCATGACGCCTTCGCCAGACGCCAGCCCCGCCTCCCTGAAAATCCTGCCGGCCATCGTCTTCGGCTCGCGCTGGCTGCAGGTGCCGCTCTATCTCGGGCTGATCGTGGCGCAATGCGTCTACGTCTTCCTGTTCCTCAAGGAGCTCTGGCACCTCGTCACCCACGCCTTCGATTTCAGCGAGCAGCAGATCATGCTGGTCGTGCTCGGGCTGATCGACGTGGTGATGATCTCGAACCTGCTGATCATGGTCATCGTCGGCGGCTACGAGACCTTCGTCTCGCGCCTCAAGCTCGAGAACCATCCCGACCAGCCGGAATGGCTCAGCCACGTCAATGCCAGCGTGCTCAAGATCAAGCTCGCCATGGCGATCATCGGCATCTCGTCGATCCACCTGCTCAGGACCTTCATCGAGGCCGGAAACATCGGCATCGCCGGCCGCACGGCGAGCTATACCGAGACCGGCGTGATCCTGCAGACGGTGATCCACACGGTCTTCATCCTCTCGGCGATCGGCATCGCCTGGGTCGATCGCATGACGCTGCCGACCGGCAAGGGGCACTGACGGCGCTTTAGGCCCGCAAGCCTCGCGGCATCCCGGCCGTTCGCGGCGCCGCCAGTCCCGGCGCGGTCTCCAGCCCGAGCGTCGGCAGCGCCAGCGTGCGCTGGCCCCTGAAGTCGACATGGGCGACGAGCAGGCCGCGCTCCTCGATATAGCCGAGCAGCCGGCGCGCCCGGCTCGGCGAATGGCTGCCATAGACGGCCGCGAGCTCGGCGTCGCCGGGCGCGGGAGCCCGCTCGATCGCGGTCCTGGCGATGAACAGGAAGAGGCCCTGCAGATCCTCGGGCAGGGCGACCGAGGCCTCGACGGCGCGCTGCCAGCCATCGGATTCGCGCACGTCGTCGCTTGCGCCCGCCCGCGCGACGGCGAGCCGGCGACGGAACTCGTCGAGGCTCAGGCCCTGCCGGCCGAGCCGGCGCATCCGGCAGCGCACCGTGAAGTCCTGGTAGAGCACCGCGACCTGCCGGGTGCGGGTCTCCGGATCGGCCATGAGTTCGCGCAGGATCTCGGCCATCGCCGCCTCGCGCTCGGCCGGATCGATCGCGGGATCGGGCTCCGGCTCGGGCGCGGCGGCCGGGCGATGGTTCTCGATCTGCCGCATGACGTCGCTAGTGCTCGGGCGCGGACGCGGCGCGGCCTGGCGCGGCGGCCAGACGCTCGCCGGAGCCTCGCCGGCGCCGGCGGTGAAGATCAGTTTCCCGGCCTCCTCTTGCCCTTGTTCGGGCAGTGGCATCAGGCCGGGCGCGCCGCCGCGATCGACCGAGGTCGCCGGGCCGATGCGCAGGGGCAGGGGCTTCTTCGACAGCGCCGGCCCCAGCGCCACGAACTGGCCGCGTTCGAGATCGCGGAACATCTCGGCCTGCCTGCGGTCCATGCCGAGCAGGTCGGCGGCGCGCGCCATGTCGATGTCGAGGAAAGTGCGCCCCATCAGGAAGTTCGAGGCCTCGGCCGCGACGTTCTTGGCGAGCTTGGCGAGGCGCTGCGTCGCGATCACCCCGGCGAGCCCGCGCTTGCGGCCCCGGCACATCAGGTTGGTCATGGCGCCGAGCGAGAGCCGGCGCGCCTCGTCGGACGCCTCGCCCGCCATCACCGGCGCGAAGAGCTGCGCCTCGTCGACGACGATCAGCATCGGGAACCAGAGTGAGCGATCGACGTCGAACAGGCCGCCGAGAAAGGCCGCCGTCGCCCGCAGCTGCTCGTCGGCCTCGAGGTTTTCGAGATTGAGCACGACCGAGACGCGGTGCTGGCGCACCCTGAGCGCGACGCGCTGCAATTCGGCCTCGCCGCATTGGGCATCGACCACGACATGGCCGAACTGGTCGGCGAGCGAGACGAAATCGCCCTCCGGGTCGATCACTGCCTGCTGCACCAGGGGTGCGCTCTGTTCGAGGAGCCGCCGCAGCAGATGCGACTTGCCGGACCCGGAATTGCCCTGGACCAGAAGCCGCGTCGCCAGCAATTCGGCGAGATCGAGCCAGGCCGGTTCGCCGCCCCGCGCGGTCCCCATCTCGATGGCGCTCGTCATGCCTGGAATCGTGCCGCCCTGTGTCCGTTGGTCCAGCCGCCGCTTCTAGCACGGGACTGAGACGTTCGAGTCCCTCGCGAGGCTCTGAATCCACAGCCCATGCAGGCAGGCCGGCCGATCACTAGGTCGAATGGCCTAAGCCATTGGAAAGTGGCCATATTTAAGGCTTCCTTCACGGAATGAGCGCGATTCTCGGCAGGCGACATTCTCTCCGGGACTCATTCGTCATGGTTGTTTCGTTTTCCGCCCGCGCGCCGAGGCGCGCCTTGCCGCGCCGGTTGCTGCGGATTTTCGCCTGCTGCGCGCTTGCCTCCGGCTTGTTTGCCGTGCCGGCCACGGCGCAAAGCCTCCTGACGGGGCAGAACATCGGCATGGTCGGCGGGGCCGCCGGCGGCGCGCTGCTCGGCAACAAGATGGCCGGCAAGAAGAACAAGACGCTGGGCACGGTCGCCGGCGCCGTCGGCGGCGGCGTGCTCGGCGGCGTCGCCGGCAACATGTACGACAACAGCGGCAAGACATCGGGCGCCAATACATCGGGCGCCAATACATCGGGCGGCAGGCAGTCCGCCTCGGCCCGGCGCGACCCGCAGACGACCGGCAGCATCGGCGGCGGCTCGTCGCTGCTCAGCGGCCAGAACGTCGGCATCGTCGCCGGCGCGGTCGGCGGCGGCGTGCTCGGCAACAAGCTCGGCGGCAAGAAGCACAAGACGCTCGGCACGGTCGGCGGCGTGGTCGGTGGCGGTCTCGTCGGCGGCGCGGTCGGGACGATGTTCGACAACAAGCGCTGACGCGTCAGCGCGGGCAGCGCATCGCTCGCTCTTCCTGCTGCAACGCCGCGATCGTGCGGCGCTGGCTCGCCGAGAGCGGCACGTCCTCGACATTGTCGTACTGGCAGCCGGCATTGCCGAAAGCGGCGATGCCGCGCTGCGTGCGGAAGCAGTATCCTTGGGCCTTGTAGATCTCGTTGCGGGCGTACCAGAGATCCTGGCAGGTCTCGGCGGCGGCGGGTGCCGCGGCAGCGAGCCATCCGACCAAGAGCGCTCCGAGACCGGCAACCAGCATCCGCATCGTCATCTCCTTCGGTCGCGCTTCACTGCTCTGCCTCGGACAGTGAGCGACGCTTGACCGCGACGCAAGCTGCCGGCTCAGCCGGCAGCCGTGCTCTTGGACTTCGCAGCGGATTTGGCCTTCGCAGCAGGCTTGGCCCTGGCTTTCGAGCCGGCCTTGGCGGCCGCCTTCGGCTTGGCGGCGCCGTTCGCCTTCGCCTTGCCCGGCCCCTTGATGCCGCTCGCTTCCGCCTTGGCGTTGACCAGCTCGACCGCCTGTTCGAGCGTGATCGCCTCCTGCGTCAGCGCTTTGGGCAGGGTCGCGTTGACCTTGCCCCAGTTGACGTAGGGCCCGTATTTGCCGGCGCGGACCACGAGCTTGCCGCCGGTCGGATGCTCGCCGAGATCGCGGCCGGGCATCGCCGCCCCGCCGCCGAACCGTCGGCCGCCACCGCCGCTCTCCTTGGCGACGATCAGGTCGATGGCGCGGTTGCCGCCGAGCTCCAGGATGTCGTCGCCGCGGTCGATGTTGGCGTAGGTCTTGCCGTGCTGGACGTAAGGCCCGTAACGGCCGATGCCGACCAGGATCGGCTCACCGCTCTCCGGGTGCCGCGCCACCTCGCGCGGCAGCGACAGCAGGGCCAGCGCCTTCTCCAGATCGACGGTGCCGGGGCTCATGCCCTTGGGCAGGCTGGAGCGTTTGGGTTTCTCGCCGTCGCCGAGCTGGATGTAAGGCCCGAAGCGGCCATCGCGGATCGTGACGTCCTGATCGGTCGCCGGATCCTTGCCGAGGATGCGCACGCCCGGCGCGCCGGTGCCGCCCTCAGTCGTCGCCTCGCCATCGGCCGCCGAGACGGAGAGGGGCCTCGTGTAGCGGCATTCCGGATAGTTCGAGCAGCCGACGAAGGCGCCGAACTTGCCGAGCTTGAGCGAGAGCGTGCCGGTGCCGCAGACCTGGCAGGCGCGCGGATCGCCGCCGTCCTCGCGGGCCGGAAACACATGCGGGCCGAGCACGCCGTTCAGCGCCTCCAGCACCTCGCCGACGCGCAGCTCCTTGGTTCCGCCGATCGCGGCGGTGAACTCGTCCCAGAACTCGCGCAGCAGCGCCTTCCAGTCGATCTCGGCGTTCGAGACGCGGTCGAGCTTCTCCTCGAGATTGGCGGTGAAGTCGAATTCGACATAGCGCTTGAAGAAGCTTTCCAGGAACGCCGTCACCAGCATTCCCTTGTCCTCGGGGACGAGGCGCTTCTTCTCGATGCGGACATATTCGCGGTCGCGCAGGGTCGAGAGCGTCGCGGCATAGGTCGAGGGCCGGCCGATGCCGAGCTCCTCCATGCGCTTGACCAGGCTGGCTTCCGAATAGCGCGGCGGCGGCTCGGTGAAGTGCTGGTCGGCGGCGATCGCGCGCTTTTCGAGCGGATCGCCCTGCTTCATCGCCGGCAGCTTCTTCGAATCCTCGTCTTCCTCGTCGTCGCGGCTTTCCTGGTAGAGCGTCAGGAAGCCGTCGAAGAGCACGACCTGACCGGTGGCGCGCAGCTCCAGATTGCGGCCGGCGACCTCGGCGGCGATATCGACCGTGGTGCGCTCCAGCGAGGCCGATTCCATCTGGCTCGCGATGGTGCGCTTCCAGATCAGCTCGTAGAGGCGTGCCTGCTCGGGCTCGAGATGGCGCGCGACCATGGCAGGCAGCCGGCCGAGATCGGTCGGGCGGATGGCTTCGTGAGCCTCCTGCGCGTTCTTGGCCTTGACCGTGTATTTGCGCGGGACGCCCGGCACGTAACGGTCGCCGAACTCCTTGCCGATGACGCGCCGCGCGGCGGCGATCGCCGAGCCGTCCATATCGACGCCGTCGGTGCGCATATAGGTGATCAGACCGACGGTCTCGCCACCGATGTCGACGCCCTCGTAGAGCCGCTGCGCCAGCTGCATGGTGCGCGCCGGTGCGAGGCCGAGCTTACGCGAGGCTTCCTGCTGCAGGGTCGAGGTCTGGAAGGGCGGGTAGGGATGGCGCTTGACCGGCTTGGCCTCGACCTCGGCCACGCTGAAAGCGGCCGTGTCGAGCGCCGCCTTGAACGCGTGCGCCTGCTCGCCCGTGCCGATGTCGAGCCGCGTGATCTTCTTGCCATCCGCGCCGGTCAGGCGCGCCTCGAAGACGCCGCCGGCCTTCGTCGCCAGCGTCGCCAGCAGCGACCAGTATTCCCGTGCCCGAAAGGCCTCGATCTCGCGCTCGCGGTCGCAGACGATGCGCAGCGCCACCGACTGGACCCGGCCGGCCGAGCGCGCGCCCGGCAATTTGCGCCAGAGCACCGGCGAGAGCGTGAAGCCGACCAGATAGTCCAGCGCCCGGCGCGCCAGATAGGCGTCGACCAGCGCCTGGTCGACCTGGCGCGGATTGGCGAGCGCGGCCTGGACCGCATCCTTGGTCACGGCGTTGAAGGTGACGCGCTCGACCGGGATGCCCTTCAGCGCGCGCTTGGCGTTGAGCGCCTCCAGCACATGCCAGGAGATCGCCTCGCCCTCGCGGTCGGGGTCGGTCGCCAGGATCAGCTTGTCGGCGCCCTTCACGGCGCGCGCGATCTCGGCGACCTGTTTGGCGCCGCGGCCCTCGATCTCCCATTTCATCGCAAAATCGTGCTCGGGCTCGACCGAGCCGTCCTTGGCCGGCAGGTCGCGGATATGCCCGAAGGAGGCGATGACCTCGTAGTCGGAGCCGAGATATTTGTTGATCGTCTTGGCCTTGGCCGGCGACTCGACGACGAGGAGCTTCATGGCGGCTTCGATTTCTGTCTCTGGCGGAAAGCGGCTGAACCCGTCGCGGCAAGCACATCGCGTGCCCGGTTCGAGAAGCCGGGGCACGGTGCGAGGTGATAGCGGCTAGGGGGCGGCCGGGAAAGTGGGGAAGCTCGGCCGACATGTCAATTGGCGCGGCTGTGGCAGGGATGTCGCCGGTCGCCGGCACACCGGGGTCGCTTTGTCCACATCGCGACCCATGCGAGAGCCCGACACGGCCGGGACCCGCCTTGCGCGCGCCACGACTCGGGCCTACAGACCCCTCTTCAAATGACAACGCCAGCGCCGCTCTATCCGCATCGCCACCTCCTCGGGATCGAGGGGTTGACGCATCTGGATATCGAGGCGCTGCTCGACCGCGCCGACGATTACGTCTCGCTGTCCCGCCAGGTCGAGAAGAAGACCTCGACGTTGCGCGGACGCACACAGATCAACCTGTTCTTCGAGCCCTCGACCCGGACGCAGGCCTCCTTCGAGCTCGCGGGAAAACGCCTCGGCGCCGACGTCATGAACATGGCGGTCGCCTCGTCCTCGGTGAAGAAGGGCGAGACCCTGATCGACACCGCCGCGACCCTGAACGCGATGCGGCCCGACATTCTCGTCGTGCGCCATCATGCCGCCGGCGCGGTCGCGCTGCTGGCACGTAAGGTCGACTGCTCGGTGGTGAACGCCGGCGACGGCGCCCATGAGCATCCGACCCAGGCGCTGCTCGACGCGCTGACCATCCGCCGCAACAAGGGCAGGATCGCCGGGCTGACCATCGCGATCTGCGGCGACATCGTCCATTCCCGCGTCGCCCGCTCGAACATCATCCTGCTCTCCGCGCTCGGCGCCCGCATCCGGCTGATCGCGCCCTCGACGCTGCTGCCGACCGGCATCGAGCGCATGGGCGTCGATGTCTTCACCGACATGAAGAAGGGGCTCGAAGGCGCTGATATCGTGATGATGCTGCGTCTGCAGCTTGAGCGCATGAACGGTGCCTTCGTGCCCTCGCCAAAAGAATATTTCCGCTATTTCGGGCTCGATCGCGACAAGCTGGCCCTGGCGCAAGCCGATGCGCTGGTGATGCATCCGGGGCCGATGAACCGCGGCGTCGAGATTTCGTCCGAGGTCGCCGACGGGGCGCAGTCGCTGATCCGCGAGCAGGTCGAGATGGGCGTCGCCGTGCGCATGGCGGTGCTCGACGCGCTCGCCCAGCATCTGCCCAATGGCTGAGCGCCATGGATATCGTCCTCGCGCTGCTGCTGAGGCTGATGCGACGGGCGCGTTTCGTCTTTGTCGCGCTGTATCTCGTGGTCTCTGCCGGCTTCCTCTACGCCGATCCCAAGGCCGGCTGGACCTGGTTCATCGTCGTCGCCGGCGCGCTGCTCTGCCTGCTGTTCTGGGGGCTGGTTGCGTTTTGGGTGCGTTTCTTCACGCAGAAGCAAGGCCGTGACGGCGCGGATGGGAGCGGACATGAATGACCGGGCCGACGGCGAGCAGTCGCTGATCCCGAAACAGGTCGAGATGGGCGTCGCCTTAAACATGGCTTTGCTCGATGCGCTCTCGCGGCGCTTGAGGAATGGCTGATGCCCGAATTCGCTTTGTACAATCCGATAGGGCTTGTGGCATGCATAGTTTTTTGGATGATTATGCTTCCATTATTTTGGTTTACGTGGATTATATTGCTCATCAGTTTGATCATTGGAATATTGAACTATAGTTTTTACACCGTAGTTTTTCCATCCATATTTGTATTATTTATTTACATATTTTATCTCTATGACGGGGGAGTGAAAAATGATCTTACAAGTATTAATATTGCATATTTTATTTTGCAAATGATAATAGGATCTTTTTGTATAGCCATACCTGCGGCAGCCTATAATTTTACATCCTGGTTTGCTGGCAAAAAGATTGGAAATCTTCTTCGCCGGAAAAGGGGATTCCGATGAGCGCATTTAAGCAAACCGTTCTCATCAATGCTCGTTTGATCGACGCGGTCGCCCATCGAGACGAGCGCGGTTGTGTATTGGTCAGGGATGGGCTGATTGCCGATGTCGTCTGGGGGCAGGGCGCTCCTGACGCCCCAGAAGGCGCTTCCATCATTGATGCCAAGGGCCTCGTGCTGGCGCCCGGCCTCGTCGATCTGCGCGCCTTCCTCGGCGAGCCCGGCGCCGAATTCCGTGAGACGCTCGGCACCGGATCGCAGGCTGCCGCTGCCGGCGGCGTCACCACCGTGGTCTGCCGGCCGGACACCGATCCGCCGATCGACGATCCGGCGATCATCGACTTCATCAAGCGCCGCGCCCGCGACAAGGCGATCGTCAACGTGCTGCCCTCGGCGGCCCTGACCAAGGGCATTTTGGGCAAGGAGATCACCGAGTTCGGCCTGCTGATCGAGGCCGGCGCGGTCGCCTTCGGCGATGGCGCGAGCGCGCTGCGCAACCCGCAGGTGATGCGTCGCGCCATGATCTACGGCCGCGATTTCGACGCGCTGATCATGAACCATGTCGAGGATCCGGAGCTGCGCGGCTCGGGCGTCATGAACGAGGGCGAGTTCGCCAGCCGCAAGGGCATGCCGGGCATACCCGTCGAGGCCGAGACGGTGATGCTCGAGCGCGACATCCGTCTCGCGAAGGCGAGCGGCGGCCGCTACCACGCCGCGATGATCTCCTGCGCCGAATCGGTCGAGCTCGTGCGGCGGGCGAAGCAGGCCGGGGTCAGGATCAGCTGCGGCGTCTCGATCAACAACCTGACGCTCAACGAGAACGACGTTGGCGAATACCGCACCTTCTGCAAGGTCTCGCCGCCGCTGCGCCACGAGCAGGACCGGCTGGCGATGATCGCGGGCCTCACCGAAGGCGTGATCGACGTCGTCGTCTCCGATCATGATCCGCAGGACGTCGAGACCAAGCGCCAGCCCTTCGCCGAGGCCGCCGACGGCGCGCTCGGCATCGAGACGCTGCTGCCGGCCGCCCTGCGTCTGGTCCATGCCGAGCAGATCGCGCTGCCACAGCTCCTGGCGGCGCTGTCGAGCCGGCCCGCTGCGTTGCTAGGCCTGCCGTGCGGGCGGCTTGCGACCGGTGCGCCGGCCGATCTGATCCTGCTCGACCCCGACGCGCCGCACGTCGTCGACAAGCGCACCCTGAAGTCCCGGGCGAAGAACTCTCCCTTCGACGAGGCGCGCCTGCAGGGGCTGGTCAGGACGACCATCGTCGGGGGCGAGGTGGTCTATGATGCGCAGCCGCGCTAAGCTTCCGTACGGGGACGCGAACGGGGGCTGAATGCTCGATATCCTGCGTATGGGCCTGTCCTGGCCGGCCGTCGTCGCGGCGCTCGCCATCGGCTATCTGCTGGGCTCGATCCCGTTCGGCATCGTGCTGACGCGGCTGTCGGGCGGCCCGGATCTGCGCAGCATCGGCTCGGGCAATATCGGTGCGACCAACGTCCTGCGCACCGGCGACAAGAAGCTCGCGGCGCTCACGCTCGCCGGCGACATGCTGAAAGGTACCGTTGCGGTCATCGTCGCCGCTTGGCTGCTCGGTGGCAGGCCGGCGGCGCTCGTCGCCGGCGTCGGTGCCTTTCTCGGCCATCTCTTCCCGGTCTGGCTCGGCTTCAGGGGCGGCAAGGGCGTCGCGACCTATATCGGCATCCTGATCGGGCTGAAGGCCTCGGTCGCGCTGATCTTCGCCGCGATCTGGATCAGCGTCGCCTATCTCACGCGCTATTCGTCGCTGTCGGCGCTCGTCGCCAGCGTCCTCGTCCCGCTGCTGATCCTGTTCTGGCTCGGCGATGCCGCGATGGCGGCGGCGATGGCCATGCTCAGCCTGCTGCTCTGGTTCATGCATCGCGAGAACATCGCGCGGCTGATCGCCGGCCGCGAGGGCAAGATCGCGCAGAAGGACTGACGTCGCGATGGCCGGCATCGTCCTCAGCGATCGCCAGCGCCTCGACTGGCTCAGGCTGATCCGCAGCGAGGGCGTCGGCCCGCGCACCTTCCAGTCGCTGCTGAACCGCTGCGGCAGCGCCGCCGATGCGTTGCAGGCGTTGCCCGAGATCGCGCGCGAGGCCGGCCGCGCCATCCGCATCTGTCGCGTCGACGAGGCTGAACGCGAGATCGCCGGCCTCGGTCGGCTCGGCGCGCGTCTCGTCGCCCTCGGTGAGGCGGCGTATCCGGCGCCTTTGCGCGCAATCGATTCGGCGCCGCCGCTGCTCGCCGTGCTCGGCGATGCGACCGTGCTCTCGCGGCCTTGCGTCGCGATCGTCGGTTCGCGCAACGCCTCTGCGGCGGGGCTGAAGTTCACGGCGCAGCTGGCGCGCGATCTCGGCGAAGCGGGTTTCGTCGTCACCTCGGGCCTGGCGCGCGGCATCGACACGGCGGCGCATGAGGCGAGCCTCTCCGGTGGCACGATCGCCGTCATGGCCGGCGGTCTCGACGAGGTCTATCCGCCGCAGAACGACGGCCTGCTGCGCCGCCTCGTCGGCAGCGGGGCCGCGGTCAGCGAGATGCCGCTCGGCTGGGCGCCGCGCGGTCGCGATTTCCCGCGCCGCAACCGGCTGGTGTCGGGGCTGTCGCTCGGCGTCGTCGTGGTCGAGGCGGCGCGCAAATCCGGCTCGCTGATCACGGCGCGCTTCGCCAACGAGCAGGGCCGGCAGGTCTTCGCGGTCCCGGGCTCGCCGCTCGATCCGCGGGCCGAAGGGGGCAATCATTTGATCCGCGAGGGCGCCACGCTCTGTGCAGAAGCCGCTCATGTCGTCGAGGCGCTGATGCCTCTGGTCCGGACCGGCTTCGACGGCCTGTCCTCGAACGCCGTGATGCGCGAGCCTGGTGGCGAACCTCCGTCCGAGCCGCTCTGGGACGAGCTCGATTTGCCTGGCATCGCCGGCGCGCCACTGGTCGCGCAGCGGGGGCTGGACGAGCCACCTGCTCCGGGTGGCGAAGACGCGACGGCGCTGCTCCTGCGCCTGATCGGGCAGGCGCCGGTCGCGCCCGACGATCTCGTGCGCGCCAGCGGCCGCCCGGCACGCGAGGTCACGCGCATCCTGCTCGATCTGGAAATGGCGGGTTCGGTGCTGCGCCATCCGGGCGGGCTGCTGAGCCGGGCGGTGCGCTAGGTCGTAGACTCATAAGCCCGGAGCCACAGCCGCATTGAGGCGAGTTGGACCATGGCGAGAAAGTTGGCGGCGAGCTTATCGTAGCGGGTGGCGACGCGTCGGAAGTGCTTCAGCTTGGAGAAGAAGCGCTCGATCAGGTTGCGCTCGCGATAGAGGCGCTTGCTGAAGCACGGCTTCCACTTGCGATTGCTCTTCGGCGGGATGTTAGGCGTGGCGCCGTGGTGCTGAATCAGCTCGCGGATGCGGTCGGCGTCGTAAGCCTCGTCCGCCAGCACGATGGTGCGCGGGCCGAGGTGATCGAGCAGCGTGTCGGCGATCTGACCGTCATGCGTCTGCCCGGCGGTCAGGCCAAGCCGGATCGGGAGGCCCTGCGCGTCGACGACGACATGGATCTTGGTCGTGAGTCCCCCTCGGCTGCGACCGAGACAATGATCTGCACCCCCTTTTTTGCCGTCGCGGCCTGCTGGTGGGCGCGAACGGAGGTGCTGTCGATCATCTGGATGTCGCCGTGGTGCGCGGCGGTGATGACGTCCATCAGCCGGTCCCACACGCCCGCCTTTCGCCATCGCACGAAGCGATTGTAGCAGGTGGTGCGCGGGCCATAGCGTTCGGGCAGGTCGCGCCATGGTGCTCCCGACCGCAGCACCCAAAAAATGCCGTTCAGCACACGCCGATCATCGACGCGCGGCACGCCTCGCGGCTTGTTGGGCAGCAGCTGCTCGATCACACGCCACTCAAAGTCGGTCAGGTCATATCGGCTCATGCTCGACGCTGAATCACGATCCGGTAAGCGACGAAAGCTCTTTCGACTGATAGAATCGCTGAACTTCATTCATGGCGGGAAGCATGTTCGACTTCGACCACTGGTGTTCATGGGTGGAAGCTCAATGTCGCGAAGCGACGACGGGGCAGGTTGTCCTCGACTACAAGCGTGGGCAGCCGTCACCAAAACAGGGCGCGACAGTCGCCTTCAAGACGGATCGAAAGCTCATGCAGCTTGGCTTCTGGGAAACGGGCGAGGCCGACTTCTATGGCATCGACCTGCCTACCGGTGCCGACATCGTCGGCTTCAATGGGCGCATTTTGGACGATCGCTCGTTCGAGCAAACCTTTCGCGAATGCCTCTCCGCAGCGGCATAGCGCTGCGGCCTGGCTTTATGGGTTCACGACCTAGGACGCGCTAATCTCGCGGTTCCGCCGGCGTTCCGGCTTCAGCGCGCCGCCCGATGGCGTTGCAATTCGCCATCGGCGATGCCGCGGCTCGCTTCGAGCGTCGCCGAGACGGTCGCCAGATCGGCCGCCCGCGCCATGGTCGCCAATTCGTCCAGCAGCATGGCGATGTAGCGCGTCACCTCGCATTGCAGCTGGCAGCGCTGGGCCAGCATGTCGGCGGCGGTCGGCGCGAGATCGGCCACCCGCGGCCTGTCGGCCGAAACGGCCGGTTGAGCTGCCGGTTCGCTCGGGAAGGCAGGTTTGAGGATCATCGGCGGCTCCTGTCACTTGTCCCGAAAATGCAACCAAGAGTTGAAAGATTCGTTTCCGGACGCCAGCCCAGTCAGCTTCCCGTATCGCGTCCGTGGGCGCGCGCCTCGACCTGCAGCGAGGCTTCGACGCGGGCCATTTCGAGGAAATAGGCCAGCGTGTCGAGTTCGGCGGTCCGCGCCATCGCCCGCAGCTCGGAACTCAGATTCTCGACATAGAGCGCAACTTCGAGTTGCAGTCGCACGAGGTCCCCGCCGCCGCGTGACAACGAGCCCGCCCGGGCCGGCAGCCGCTCCGGCATCGCCGGCTCGGACCTGGCCGTAACCTTGGCGGAGACTGGTCTTCGCGAGATCATCGAAAGGGCCTCGGATGCCGGGGACGGGAATCGGACGTAAACCGCCTGCTCCCATATAGAGCATCTGCCAAAATTTACAATCAATGCGTGTATTCCGCCATGCGCGCAATCCGGGCCGTCGCACCTTCGCGCGCGCCGATGCCTCAGGCCAGAAACAGCACCGCGATCGGCAGTGTCACCATGGCCAGCAGCGTCTGCATCGTCGTGATCTCGGCCATCAGCGGCGCATCGCCGCCAAGGTCGCGCGCCAGAAAATAGGCCGCGGTCGCGGTCGGCACCGCCGAGGCGACGACCGTCATGGCGAGTGCCGGCCCGGTCAGGCCGAACTGCCGCGCCAGGGTCCAGGCGATCAGCGGCATCAGCACGAGCTTGACGGTGATCGCCAGCGCATGCGCGAGGCGCGGGCGGGCGAGGCGGCGCAGATCGAGCCCGGCGCCGACCACGAGCAGGCCGACACCGAGCGCGGCCTGGCCGAGGATGTCGGCATAGGTCGCGAGCGCGACCGGCAGCATGAACTGCAGCTGGTTCAGCAGGAGCCCGAGCGCCGACGACCAGATGAAGGGATTGAGCGCGATCGAGCGCAGCGTCTCGGCCGGGCCCATCGGCCTGCCAGAGGCGAAGCGGGCGAGGACGAGCACGCACATGATGTTGAGCAGCGGGATCATCGCCGCGATGGCGATCGCCATCATCGTCGCACCGTCGCGGCCGAGCAGCCCGGCGGCGAGCGCGAGCGCGACGAAGGTGTTCCAGCGCACCGAGCCCTGGAAGATCGAGGTGAAGGCCGGCCCACCTATGCCCAGGCGCGCCAGCAGCGGCCGGGCGAGCAGCAGCAGGCCCGCGACGATCAGGATGGCGAGGATCAGGCTCGCGCCCATCGCCAGCACCGGCAGCCGGCTGAGATCGGCCGTCGCCAGCGTATGGACGACGACGGCGGGGAACAGCACCTGATAGGTCAGCCGCTCGACGCCGCCCCAATGCGCGACCGACACCATTCCGGCGGCCTTCAATCCCCATCCGGTCGCGATGACCAGGAACACGGCGACGAGGCTGTTGATCATCGCGGTCATCGGAAGGTCCGGAAAGGCGAGGGCCGGCACGCGTGGAACAAGCGGGCCGGTGAGGCGGTTGATCCGCCGAGAACGTCGGAAGGTCGGCCACGCCGTCCTGTCATGGCGATCCGGCCGCGACAAGCGCGGCGTTGGTGAGCGGCCCTGCATCGGCCGCAATGCCGCCGCGATTGGTTCAGGCCTCGTTCAACCCCGCCCGGGCATCGTCACGATGCTGGGCTTCATACCTCAGGAGACGCATCATGGCTTCCAAGAGGACTGTTCTGATCGCCGGCGCCACCGCGCTCGGCATGGCTGCGGCGGCCCTGGCGACGCCGGTGCTCGCGGCCCCGGCCGTCAAGCTCGACCAGCAGCGGCTGGACGCGGCCTCGGCCGACTACAGCTATTATCGCGGACGCGGCTGGCGCGGCAATCGCGGCGCGGCCGTTGCCGCCGGCGTCGGTCTCGGCGTGCTCGGCGCAGCTGCCCTGGCTGCAAGCCAGCCCGCCTATTCGGACTCCTACTATGCCGATGACGGCTACGCCTATTACGGCCCGCGCCGTCCTGTCTATTACGAGCCGGCGCCGGTCTATGAGGAGCCGGTCTACGCTCCGGCGCCGCGGACCTATTACTACAACAGCGGCCCGGATCCGCGTTATCGTTCGCGCAACGGCACGACCGATCCGGCCCGCGGCGGGCGCTGAATTCCGGAGCTGTCGCCATCGTGTTTTGGCGGCAGCCTGCGGATGAGGTAGCTCTCTGGCGGCAATTGGTGGTCGCGGATCGATTCGTTAGCGACCGCCCAACATGACGGCCCTGTCCGACCTTTTCCTGGTCGGGCGGGGCTTTTCAACGACAACGCTGCGGCCAGGCGAAACGGGGGGAGCCATGTCGATACGACGAAACGGAATTCTGGCAGGGACGATCGTCCTGCTCGGCCTCGCCGGAATCGGCCCGGCGACGGCGCAGTATCGCGGCTACGACCCGGATTATGCGCCGCGCGAGCGTTACGATCGCCGCTACGACGATCGCCGCTATGACGACCGGCGCGGCGGCTATGACCGCGGCTATCGCGGCGACGATCGGCGCGGCTATGGCGGAGGCGGTTACGATCAACGCGCTGCCCCCGGCCCGGCGCCCGGCCGGCGCGGCGATCCGATGGCCGGCATGAGCCTCGACGAGCGCAAGCAGGCGATCAGGAATCATCGCGACGCGCAGAAGAAGGCGATCAAGCGCGGCTACGTCATCCCCTGAAGCCTTTGCCCTGAAGCCTTTGCCCTGACGGCTTGGCCGCTCAGGGCGGCTCGCCGGCCGCGTCGCGCTCGAGTCGGCCGAGCCGGTCGAGCGCGCCCTGCAGGATGTAGGCCGCCGCCATCTTGTCGACGACTTCGGCACGCCTGGCGCGCGAGGCGTCGGCGTCGAGCAGGGTTCGCGTCACGGCGAGCGTCGACATGCGCTCGTCCCAAAACACGACCGGCAGATCGGTCAGGCCCGACAGATTGCGCACGAAGGCCCGGGTCGACTGGACGCGCGGCCCCTCGCTGCCGTCCATGTTCAGCGGCAGGCCGATGACCAGCCCTGCGACGGCGTGCTGCGCCGCGAGCTTGAGCAGGGCCGCGGCATCCTGCGTGAACTTCACTCGCCGGATCGTCTCCAGCGGCGTCGCGATGCGGCGCTCGAGGTCCGAGAGCGCCAGGCCGATCGTCTTGGTGCCGAGGTCGAGCCCGAGCAGCCTCGCATGGTCGGGCAAGGCGAGGAAGCTGTCGAGCGGCACGAGTCGGCTTGTCATTGCCGCGCGATAGCATGCCCCGGCGCGCCGGGCGAACGGCTAGAGCATTTTCGAGCGAAGTGGACACCGGTTCGCGTGAAGAAAATGCGATAAATCAAACACCTAGAGCAATTCCGCGATTCGGAGAACCGCGGAATTTCTCTAGCGCGCCCCGTCAGTTGACGGTCTGCTGCGTCACGCCGGCGGCCTTGAGCGAGGCGGCCCATTTCTCGATCTCGGCGGCGAAGCGGGCGGCATGGGCCGCACGGGTCCATTCGGCTGCCGGGAACGCACTGGTACCGACCGATTTGAAGCGCTCAAGCACGGTCGCGTCCTTGAGGGCGGCCTGCACGGCGCCGTTCAGCTTGTCGAGGACGGCGCCCGGCGTGCCTTTGGGCGCATAGAGCCCGTGCCAGATCGTCATTTCGAGATCGGTGCCGGCCTCCCGTGCCGTCGGCGTGTCCGGCAGGACCGACAGCCGCTCCGCCGAGGTCACGGCATAGGCGCGGATCTTGTCGCCCTGGATCTGCGGCACGGCCGTGGTCGACTGGTCGCAGAGCACGTCGACCTGGCCGGAGACGAGATCGTTCATCGCCGGGCCGGTGCCGCGATAGGCGACCTGGGTGAACTTCGCCCCGAGCGCCTGCGACAACAGCACGGCGCAGAGATGCGCGTTCGAGCCGATGCCGGCATGGGCGATGGTCAGCTTGTCGGCCTGCGTCCTGGCGAAGGGAAAGAACGATCTGGCATCGACCGGCGGCAAGGCGAGCTTGCCCGCCAGCACCATCGGGCCGGTGTTGATCAGGCCGATCGGGGCAAAGGCGGTCTTCGTATCGTAGCTCAGATTGTTGTAGAGCGAGGGCGCCGCCGCGAGCGCGAGATGGTGAATCAGCAGCGTGTAACCGTCCGGGTCGGCGGCGGCGAGCCGTCGGGCGCCTGCCGTGCCGCCGGCGCCGGCGACGTTTTCGACGATGACCTGCTGGTCGAGCGTGCGGCTCATATGGTCGCCGACCAGACGCGCCACGACGTCGCTCGGACCGCCCGCCGCGAAGGGCACGATCAGCGCGATCGGCTTCGTCGGGAAGCCCTGGGCCGAAGCCGGAGCGGCGAAACCGAGACAGATCGCAGCGATGGCGGCCGATGCGCCGCGTCTCGTCAGAAGTGATGGCATGTGTGTCCTCCGGATGTTGGCGGACCGCTCTGCGGCGGCTTGATGGGAAGGTTGATGCGCCTCAGCGCAGATCGGACAGGTAGTGTGCCTCCTCGGTCAGGCACAGGCTGACACGTCGCTCGACCGGCGTTCCGTCGAGCGACAATGCCAGGCGATCGATCAGCAGGGCAGGGCTGCCGGGCGCGACGCCGAGCGCCGTGGCCTGCCCGGCGTCCAGCGCCACGGCTTTCAGCCGCTCGCGCGCGCTGGCGATGGTGACGCCATACCGGGCCGCGAACAGGCTGTAGAGATTGTTGGGGATCGGGCCCTCGGCGAGGCCGGCGAAGAGCCGACCCGGCAGGCTGAGCGTTTCCAGGATGATCGGACGGGTGTCGAGCGCCCGCAGGCGGCGGATGCGGATCACGGCTTCGCCGCGATCGAGCGCAAGCGCCTCGCTTTCTTCCGCATCGGCAGCAGCTGTCTCGACGCCGAGCACGGTGCTGTCGGGAAAGCGTCGCTCGCCGTCGTCCGGCACCAGCTTGAAGAACTGGAACAGGATGCGGCGCTCGTCATGCTCGGCGACGAAGGTGCCGCGCCCCTGTCGGCGCACCAGCAGGTTCTCGGCCGCGAGTTCGTCCAGCGCCTTGCGCACCGTGCCCTGGCTGACGCCGATTTCGGCGGCGAGCTGCCCTTCGCTCGGCAGGTTCGCGCCCGGCGCCCAGACGCCGTCGACCAGCCGGCGCACGAACATCGCCTTGACCTGCTGGTAGAGCGGCCGGAAGCCCAGCACCTCGACCAGTTCGGCGGGCTGAGGCGCCGCGTTTTCGAGCTTGTGCGCAGTCATATGTCTTATATAAGACTGTTTCGATGTCTGGTCGAGCCCCGATTTCATGAGGCTGTCCGAACCGGCGATATGAAGGAGACCGCGATGAGCAAGCCCCATTTGCTGGTGCACGAAAAGAAGGACACGGTCGGCGTCGTCGTGGTCGAGGGCCTCAAGGCCGGGACCGACATGCTCGGCGTCGTCACCCACGACAATTCGGATTTCCGGCTGACCTCGAAGATGGACATCCCGATCGGCCACAAGGTCGCGCTCAAGGACATCAGGAAGGGCGACACGATCTGGAAATACGGCCAGGACATCGGCAAGGCCGTCGCCGATGTGAAGCAGGGCGAGCACCTGCACGTCCACAACGCCAAGACCAAGCGCTGGTGACGAATTCAAGTGGCGGTTGAAGCTGCCGCGGCAACCGATTCCCATGATTCGCAAACCGGCTCCCTGATCGGGTCGAGCCAAAGACAGACCGGAGGACACGCCATGTCGATCGTCGCCAATTTCGATCTCGTGAAGGGCAGGCTCGGCCGCATCAAGGGCCGCAAGATCGAGGCGCCGGAGTTCAAGGCGCCGATGGTGCGCCGTCCGACCGGGCGCAGCCTCGATTCATTCCAGGGCTGGCGCCGCGAGAACGGCCGCGTCGGCGTGCGCAACCACGTCCTGCTCTTGCCGCTCGACGATCTCTCCAATGCGGCGTGCGAGGCCGTCGCCAACAACATCAAGGGCACGCTGGCGATCCCACACGCCTATGGCCGGCTGCAGTTCGGCGAGGATCTCGAAATCCATTTCCGCACGCTGATCGGCACCGGCTCAAACCCGAACGTCGCCGCGGTCGTGGTCATCGGCATCGAGGATGGCTGGACCAAGCGCGTCGTCGACGGCATCGCCAAGACCGGCAAGCCGGTGGTCGGCTTCGGCATCGAGGGCCATGGCGATATCGCCACCATCGCCAAGGCCTCCTATGTCGCCAAGGAGTTCGTGCAGTGGTCGACCGAGCTGGCCCGCGAGAAATGCGGCATCGAGGAGCTCTGGGTCTCGACCAAATGCGGTGAATCCGACACGACCACGGGCCTGTCGTCATGCCCGACGGTCGGCAACATGTACGACAAATGGATCCCGCGCGGCGTCTACGGCGTCTTCGGCGAGACCTCCGAGATCACCGGTGCCGAGCACCTCTGCAAGGCGCGCGCGGCGACGCCGGAAGTCGGCGAGCGCTGGTACAAGATGTGGAAGGCCTATCAGGACGACGTGATCGAGGCCCACAAGACCGACGATCTCTCGGATTCGCAGCCGACCAAGGGCAACATCGCCGGCGGCCTGACCACGATCGAGGAGAAGGCGCTCGGCAATCTCGAGAAGATCGGCCGCGAGTGCAAGTTCATCGACATCCTGGAGCCCGCCGAAGCGCCCTCCAAGGGGCCGGGGCTCTACTATATGGACACCTCCTCGGCCGCGGCCGAATGCGTCACGCTGATGGCGGCGGGCGGCTATGTCGTGCACACCTTCCCGACCGGGCAGGGCAACGTCATCGGCAACCCGATCGTCCCGGTGATCAAGATCACCGGCAACCCCAAGACGATGCGGACGATGCCGGAGCATATCGACGTCGACGTCTCCGGCATCCTGCGCCGCGACATGACGATCCCGCAGGCGGGCGATGCGCTGATCCAGAACATCGTGCGCACCGCGAATGGCCGCCTCACGGCAGCGGAGGCACTCGGCCATCGCGAGTTCTCGATGACCAAGCTATACCGCAGCGCCTGAGGCTTTGGCGCGAGAGAGGGAAACGGCGATGTTCCGGCCGGTGGGCATGAGGCGGGTGACGGCGGCGGCGTTCGCCTCGGCCGTCCTTGCGCTGTCCGTCGGCGCCGCCGCGGCCCAGTCTCCGCCCTGCCGCTCGTTCCAGTTCAAGATGAGCGGCGCCGCCGGCCAGAGCTGCGAGCATCTGATGCCGTTGTCCTGGGACACGCGGCGCGGCGAGCGCGGCCTCCATGAGCGGGCCTATCTCACCCGCGAGCCGGCCCATGGCCAGGTCACCTTCACGGTCGACCGGCCCGGCAACCGCCTGATCGTGCGCTATCGGCCGAACGGCAAGGAGCCGGTGACCGACAGCTTCGTCTTCGACCGCTGCGGCCGCAGCTCCTCCGGCGAGGGCTGCATCAGCGTGAAGATCGCGGTCGATCTGTCGGACCAGGGCGCCAGGCAATCGGCCGAGGCCTGCGTGCCGTCGCCGTTCCAGCTCCAGCCCGGCCGCGAGGTTCCGGTCGAGCTCAAGGGCGCACGCGGCGGCACCTGCCTGATCCGGCTGTTCCTCGCCAACACGCCGCTGAAGATCGACATCGAGACGCCGCCGCAATCCGGCCGCGCTTGGCTGCGCGGGCCGCGCGTGCTCTATCGCGGCGGACTTTTCGGCGGGCAGGACCGGTTCCGCGTCCGCGTTTGCGCCCGGGACGGATCCGAGCGCTGCACGATCCTCAACGTGGCCGTATCGCTGTCATGACCTCCTGCCGCTTCGACCGACCCGCATGACCTCGGCCGGCTCCAGCCTGCGTGCGCATGCCGCCTGGCCGCTCGTGCCGGGCATCGCGCTATCGCTCGTCGTCGCGGCGGTCTCGGTGCTGGCCGAGCCCTGGCTCAAAGCCGCCGCCGGCGGCCGCGTCGGCATCCCTGCCATCGTGATCGCGCTGGTGATCGGCATGGTGCTGCATCCCGTCGCCAACACGCCGACCTTCGAGGCCGGGCTGACCTTCTGCGTCAAGAAGCTGCTGCGCTGGGCGATCGGGCTGCTCGGCCTGCGCGTTGCGCTCGGCGACATCATCGCGCTCGGCTGGGGCACGGCGCTGCTCGTGCTCGCCAGCATGGCGGTGACCGTGCTGGCGGGATTCGGCCTCGCCCGCTTGCTCGGGCGCGAACGCGGCACCGGCGCACTCGCCGGCGTCGCGACCGCCGTCTGCGGCGCTTCGGCCGCGCTCGCGACGGCGACGGTGGTGCCCGACTATCGCGGCAAGGCGGCCGACGTCGCCTTCACCGTCATCGCCATGAACGCCTTCGCGACGCTGGCGATGCTGGCCTATCCGCTGCTCTGCACCTGGCTTGGCTTCTCCGAGATGCAGACCGGCATCATGCTCGGCGCCACCATCCACGACGTCGCGCAGGTCGTCGGCGCCGGCCAGTCGGTCTCCGACGAGGCCGCCAACGCCGCGATCATCGTCAAGCTGTTCCGGGTCTTCATGCTGCTGCCCTGCGTGCTGCTGGTCGGCTGGTGGCTGCTGCGCGATGGCGCCGCCGGCGAGCATGCGAAGGTCCCGGTGCCGGTCTTCGCCATCGTCTTCCTGTGCCTATGCGTCCTGAACAGTGTCCTCTCGACGCAAGGCGCGCTGACCGCGCTCTATCTGCCGATCCGCGATGCCTTGCTCGAAGCCTCGCGCTGGGGTCTGCTGGTCGCCATCGCCGCGCTCGGAATCGGCACCTCGATGGCGGCGATGGCGCGGCTCGGCTGGCGCCATCTCGTGCTGGTGACCGGCACGAGCCTCGTCATCCTCGGCGTCGTCACGGCGGGGCTCGCCGCTCTGCGCTGACTCGTCATCCCCTGGAGAGCCATGACCGACATCGTCATCACCGAATTCATGGACGAGGCGGCGGTGGCGTCGCTGCGTGCCCGCTATGCCGTGCATCACGACCCCGAGCTCTTCGGAAAGCCTGCCGAACTGGCGGCGTTGGTCGCGTCCTGCCCGGCGCTGATCGTGCGCAACCAGACCCAGGTCCGCGGCGATGTCCTGGCCGCGGCGAAGGCGCTGAAGGTGATCGGCCGCCTCGGCGTCGGCCTCGACAACATCGACATGGCGGCCTGCGCGGCGCGCGAGATCAAGGTCTTCCCGGCGACGGGCGCGAACAGTCTGTCCGTCGTCGAGTATGTGATCGGCACCGCGATGACGCTGCTGCGCGGCGCCTATTTCGCCAATGCCGCGATGCTCGCCGGCGAATTCCCCAAGACGCAGCTGATCGGCCGCGAGATCGCCGGCAAGCGCATGGGCCTGGTCGGCTTCGGCGCGATCGCCCGTGACGTCGCCAATCATGCCCGGCTGCTCGGCATGACGGTCGCGGCCTTCGACCCTTACGTGCCTGCCGACGATCCGGCCTGGTCGCAGGCCGAGCGTCTCGAGCTCGACGGCGTGCTCTCGACCTCCGACGTAATCAGCCTGCATCTGCCGCTGACGCCGGAGACCACGGGACTGATCGGAAAGGGCGCCTTCGCGCTGATGAAGCCGGACGCGATCCTGGTCAACGCCGCACGCGGCGGCGTGATGGATGAGGACGCGCTGGTCGCGGCACTGAAGGGCGGCAAGCTCGGCGGGGCGGCGATTGACGTCTTCGCGCAGGAGCCGCTCCGCGACGACGGCAAGCGCTTCGCGGGCACGCCGAACCTGATCCTGACGCCGCATATCGCCGGCAACACGGTCGAATCCAACGGCCGTGTCTCCGGGCTCGTCGCCGAGCGGATCATGGCGGCGCTGGAGGGGCGGACGTGACGCGGCTCGCGCTCGCCGCGGCCGAGGCGCGGATCGCGGCCCTGTTCGCAGAGTCCGGCGCCTCGCCGGCAAACGCGGCCTCGGTCGCCTGGGCCCTGGTGATGGCCGAGGCCGACGGGCTGAAGGGCCACGGCCTGTCGCGCGTCCCGACCTATCTCGCCATGCTGCGGGCCGGCAAGATCGACGGTGCGGTCGTCCCGATCGCGAGCCGGCCGAAACCCTCCGTGCTCGCCATCGACGCCCGTCACGGTTTCGCCTATCCGGCGATCGATCTCGCCGTCGCCGAGCTGCCGGAGATCGCGCGGGTGCAAGGCGTCGCGATCGCACCAATCCGCCGCTCGAGCCATTGCGGCGCGGCGGGCCTCCATGTCGAGCGGCTGGCGCAGCAGGGCGTTGTAGCGCTGCTCTTCGCCAACACGCCGGCGGCGATCGCGCCCTGGGGCGGGGCGAAGCCGGTCTTCGGTACCAACCCGATCGCCTTCGCCGCGCCGCTGCCCGGCCGCGACCCGCTTGTCATCGACATGGCGCTGTCCAAGGTCGCGCGCGGGCCGATCGTTGCGGCGAAGCAGAAGGGCGAGAGCATCCCCGAGGGCTGGGCGCTGGACGCCGCCGGCAAGACGACGACGGATGCCGCCGCCGCGCTGGCCGGGACTATGGTCCCGCTCGGCGACGCCAAGGGCGCGACATTGGCGCTGATGGTCGAGATCCTGGCGGCCTCGCTGGTCGGCGCGCATTTCGCCTTCGAGGCCTCGTCCTTTCTCGACGACAGGGGCGGCCCGCCCGACACCGGCCAGCTCGTCATGGCGATCGACCCCGCCGGCATGGGCGGGCATTGGTTCGCCGAGCGCATGCGGCTCTTGGCACACGCCGTCGAGGACCAGGACGGGACGAGGCTGCCCGGCGTCAGGCGCCTGACTCTGCGTGCGAAGGCGAGAGCGGAAGGTATTGAGGTTCCAGACGAACTGCTTGCGGACTAGGACATGTTTCATTGTGATGGCATCGCGCCGTCATTCCGGGGCATCGCGCAGCGATGACCCGGTACCCACGACCGGGTCCGCCATTCAGACGGCCCCGGGACGCGCTCGCCCGGTCATGGGTTCCGGGTTCGACCCTTCGGGCCGCCCCGGAATGACAGTCCGCTCCATCTAAAAACAACGCGCTCAGACGAAATCGAACGCATCGACATCGACCAGCCCCTTGTCGGTGATCTTCAGATGCGGGATCACCGGCAGCGTCAGGAAGGCGACCTGCAGGAAGGGCTCGGCCAGCACGACGCCGAGCGCCCTGGCCGCGCCGCGCAGCTCTTCCAGCGCGTAATGCACCGCCTCGAAGGGCTGGTCGCTCATCAGCCCGGCGATCGGTAGCGCCAGCTCCGCGGTGACCGCGCCGTCGTCGGCCACAGTGAAACCGCCGCCGATCTCGATCAGCCGGTTGGCGGCCGCCGCCATCGAGGCCGCATCGACGCCGACGATGCAGAGATTGTGGCTGTCATGGCCGACCGAGGAGGCGATCGCGCCGCTTCTCATGCCGAAACCATGGACGAAGCCTGTCGCGATGCCGCCGGTCCTGCCATGACGTTCGATGACCGTGACCTTGACCGCGTCCTGCGCGAGGTCGGGCAAGGCTTCGCCGTCGCGTGAGGGCAGGCGCAGCGACAACCGCTCGGTGATGATCCGGCCGGGGACCACGCCGATCACCGGCGTCTCGCCCTCGCGCGCCTTGGCCCTGAAATCGTCCGGCGTCAGTGGCCGGCTCCTGACGCTGCCGAGGCCGACCGGCGCCACCGCCTTGCGACTCTTGAACAGCTTGTCCTCGACCAGCCTGCCGCCCGCGAAGACCTGCGCGACGGAACAGGCGGCGAGGTCCTCGACCAGCACGATGTCGGCGCGCTTGCCGGGCCCGATGAAGCCGCGGTCGAACAGGCCGAAATTCCGCGCCGCCGACAGCGTTGCGACGCGATAGGTTGCCAGCATGTCGGCGCCTGCGGCGATCGCGGTGCGGATCATGTAGTCGAGATGGCCCTCTTCGGCGATGTCGAGCGGGTTGCGGTCGTCGGTGCAGAAGGCGAGGAAGGGCGCGGCATCGCGCGAGATCAGCGGGATCAGCGCCTGCAGGTCCTTCGAGACCGAGCCCTCGCGGATCAGGATCGCCATGCCTTTGCCGAGTTTCTCGCGGGCTTCGTCCGCTGTCGTCGTCTCATGGTCGGTGCGGATGCCCGCAGCGAGATAGCCGTTGAGGTCCATGCCGCGCACCAGCGGCGCGTGCCCGTCGATGTGCCGTTGCGAGAAGGCCGAGAGCTTGGCGAGGCATCCCGGATCGCGGCCGAGCAGGCCCGGAAAATTCATGAACTCAGCGAGGCCGATCACCTTGGAATGGTCCATCAGCGCGACGAGGTCGGCCGCCTCCAGCCTCGCGCCATTGGTTTCGAGATGCGTCGCCGGCACGCAGCTCGAAAGCTGCACGCGCAGATCCATCCGCATCCGCTCGGCGCAGGCGAGGAAATAGCGGATGCCCTCGGCTCCGAGCACGTTCGCGATCTCGTGCGGGTCGCAGATCGCGGTGGTAACGCCGTGCGGCAGCACGCAGCGCTCGAATTCGAGCGGCGTCACCAGCGAGGATTCGATGTGGAGATGGGTGTCGATGAAGCCCGGCACCGCGATCAGCCCGGCGGCGTCGAACTCGGTCTTGGCCCGATAGGAGGCATGCGTTCCGACGATGGTGTCGCCGCAGAGCGCGATGTCGGTTTCGGTCAGCTCGCCGGTGACGAGGTCGTAGAGCCGCGCGCCGCGGATGACGAGGTCGGCCGGCTCCTCGCCGCGCCCCTGCGAAATCCGGCGGGCGAGGGTGGTGGCGGAGACCTTCGGCGTGGCCATGGCTGATTCCATCGATGCGAGGGCAGGAGCCTGCACGGCGTGCCATGGCTTGTCGACTTGGCCCCGGCGCCGCGCCCGGCCACGACGCCGAACCGGTTGCGGGTGAGCGCTCCGGACCGTATAGCCTCGGCAGCAACGGCGCAGCGCGCCGCCCCGTTCAGGAGCCCGCCATGTCGGTCGATCTCGCCACCGTGAAACGCGTCGCGCATCTCGCGCGCATCGCCGTGCCGGAGGCCGATCTGCCCAAGCTGCAAGGCGAGCTCAACGCCATCCTCGGCTTCGTCGAGCAGCTCGACGAGGTCGATGTCGCCGGCGTCGAGCCGATGACCTCGGTCACGCCGATGGCGATGACGCAGCGCGCGGACGTCGTGAACGACGGCGAGATCGCCGCCCGCATCGTCGCCAACGCGCCGGCGTCGGAGGACAACTACTTCATGGTGCCGAAGGTGATCGAATAGGCGCGCCGCCCGTTGCGCTCGCCGTCATTGCGAGCGTAGCGAAGCAATCCAGAGTCGTAGCGCTCGACGTCTTCCTGGATTGCTTCGTCGCTTCGCTTCTCGCAATGACGGGTAGGATGAGCCCGTCCAGACAGCTTCCCGGATTTCAATCGTGACCGATCTCACCCGCCTGACGCTGACAGAGGCCCGCGACGGCCTCAAGGCCAAGCGCTTTTCCGCGACCGAACTGACCAGGGCGCACATTGCCGCGATCGAACGGGCACGCGCGCTCAATGCCTATGTGCTGGAAACGCCCGAGCACGCGCTGAAACAGGCGGCCGCCTCGGACGAGAAGCTCGCCAAGGGCGAGGCCGGCCCGCTCGAAGGCCTGCCGCTCGGCATCAAGGATCTGTTCGCGACCAACGGCGTGCGCACCACCGCCTGTTCGAACATCCTCGGCAATTTCGTGCCGTCCTATGAATCGACCGTGTCGAGCCAGCTCTGGCGCGACGGTGCGGTGATGCTCGGCAAGCTCAACAACGACGAATTCGCGATGGGCTCGTCGAACGAGACCTCGGCCTTCGGCCCGGTCGTCAATCCGTGGCGTCGCAAGGGCTCCAATGTCGGCTCCGGCAGCGGTGGTACGGTTGAGGGCACTCACCTCGTGCCCGGCGGCTCGTCGGGCGGTTCGGCCTCTGCCGTCGCCGCCGATCTCTGCCTCGCCGCGACCGCGACCGACACCGGCGGCTCGATCCGCCAGCCGGCCGCCTTCACCGGCACGGTCGGGATCAAACCGACCTATGGCCGCTGCTCGCGCTGGGGCATCGTCGCCTTCGCCTCGTCGCTCGACCAGGCCGGGCCGATCGGCAAGTCCGTGCGCGATTGCGCCGTGATGCTGCGCTCGATGGCCGGACACGACCCCAAGGACACGACCTCGGTCGATGCGGCGGTGCCCGATTACGAGAAGGCCGTCGGCCGCTCGGTCAAGGGCATGAAGATCGGCATCCCGAAGGAATACCGGCTCGACGGCCTCAACGCCGAGATCGCGGCGCTCTGGCAGCAGGGCATCGACTGGCTGAAGGCAGCAGGCGCCGAGATCGTCGAGATCTCGCTGCCGCATACGAAATACGCGCTGCCGGCCTATTACATCGTCGCCCCCGCCGAGGCCTCGTCCAACCTCGCCCGCTATGACGGTGTGCGCTACGGCCTGCGCGAGCCCGGCCGCGACATCGTCGAGATGTACGAGAAGACCCGCGCCGCCGGCTTCGGCGCCGAGGTCAGGCGCCGCATCATGATCGGCACCTATGTGCTCTCGGCCGGCTATTACGACGCCTATTACCTCAAAGCCCAGAAAGTCCGCACCCTGATCAAGCGCGACTTCGAGACGGTGTATGCCGCCGGCATCGACGCAGTTCTCACGCCGGCGACGCCGTCCGCGGCCTTCGGCATCGGCGAGAAAGGCTCGGCCGATCCGGTCGAGATGTATCTCAACGACGTCTTCACGGTGACGGTGAACATGGCCGGCCTGCCGGGAATCGCGGTGCCGGCGGGGCTTGATGCGCAGGGGCTGCCGCTCGGCCTGCAGCTGATCGGAAAGCCCTTCGACGAGGAGACGCTGTTTTCGCTCGGCGCGGTGATCGAGGATGCGGGAGGGCGCTTCCCCGTGGCCGAGCGCTGGTGGGGTTGAGCCTCCGGCTCAATCTCCACCGCCACCTCCGCAGCCCCCGCCGCCGCCATCTCCGCCGCCGCTGTCGCCTCCGCCGCCATCGCTGCCGCTGTCGGAACTGCTGCTGTCGCTGAATCCGTCGGTCGAGCCGTCAAAGGACGAACTCGAGAAGTCGCCGCCGCATTGCGAGCCGGCGTCGCCCTTGCGTCGGAGCTGGGCGCAGTCGGGGTAGTAGCGATAGCCGCCCGGGATGTTCAGCTTGACGTCGAGCGCGAACAGCAGCGGCAGCCGCGAGGGTTTGGCGGGGTTGATGCCGTCCTCGCGGCAGCATTGCAGCCAGACACGGCGCAGGCCCGTGTTGTCCTTCTTCGCGCCCTCGGCCAGCACGACCGCTGGCGTATGGTGCAGGAAGCCGCCGAAGGCCTTGTCGCAGAAGTCCTGATAGGCGCGGGTGTAGAGGATGAATTCGTGCCAGAGGTCGTCGGCGACCTGTGAGGGCATGGCGACATAGCGCAGCCCGCCATTGAGATAGGCCAGGAAGAACTGGCGCAGTCCCTGCGCGACCAGCGCCGTCTCCTTGCGGGTGAAGCCGGTGTGATGCGCGGCGAGCTTGTCGAGCAGCCCCGGTGGCCAGGCATAGCTGCGGATGTATTCCGCCCGCTTCAGCCGGCGCCAGGCCGGCACGACCGCCGCCCCGGCGATCAGAACGCTGACCAGCGCGATGCCCAGGATCGCCGTCAACCACCCCAGCATGCGATGCGGTCCCTTCCGCGGCGCTTCGGCGCCACGGAAGGGATCAGATCACGAGTGCGCGGCCGGCGCATCCCCTTGCGGCGCGGTGCCGGGCTTCTTCTTCTCGAACAGCCCGGCGAGCCAGCGCACCACGACATAGAACACCGGCGTGAAGATCAGGCCGAACAGCGTCACGCCGATCATGCCCGAGAACACCGCGACGCCGAGCACCTGGCGCATCTCGGCGCCGGCGCCGATCGAGATCGTCAGCGGCAGCACGCCGAGGATGAAGGCGAGCGAGGTCATCAGGATCGGCCGCAGCCGGGTCTTGGCCGCGGCGATCGCGGCCTCGCGCCGGCTCATGCCCTCGTCCTCGGCCTGCTTGGCGAATTCGACGATCAGGATCGCGTTCTTCGCGGCGAGGCCGACGAGGACGACGAGGCCGATGTCGACCAGCACGTTGCGGTCGAAACCCTTGTAGCCGACGCCGATCATCGCCGCGAGAATGCACATCGGCACGATCAGGATGACTGCGAGCGGCAGCGTCCAGCTTTCGTAGAGGGCCGAGAGCAGCAGGAAGACGAAGACCACGGCGAGGCCGAAGGCGATGATCGCGGTGTTGCCGGCTAGCTTCTCCTGCAGCGCGATCTCGGTCCATTCGAAGCCGAATCCGGCCGGCAGCACGCGCTGCGCGATGCCCTCGACCGCCGCGATGCCCTGGCCGGTCGAATAGCCGCGCGCCATCGAGAGCTGCACCTCGGCCGCCGGGTAGAGGTTGTAGCGCGGCACGCGATAGGCGCCGGTCGTGTCGGCGAAGGTCGCGACGGAGCCGATCGGCACCATCTCGCCGTCGGCGTTGCGGGTCTTCAGCGCCGCGACATCGCGGATGTCGAGCCGGTACGGGTTGTCGGCCTGTGCGGTCACCCGGAAGGTGCGGCCGAGGATGTTGAAGTCGTTGACATAGGCCGAGCCCATATAGACCGAGAGCGTCTCGAAGACGCGGGTCACCGGCACGCCGAGCATTTCGGCCTTGGTCCGGTCGATATCGGCGAAGATCTGCGGCGTCTTGGTCGAGAACAGCGTGAAGGGCTGCTGGATGCCGGGTGTCTGGCCGGCCGTCCCGGCGACCGCCCAGGTCGCGCCTTCGAGCGCGGCGAGCCCGCGCCCGCCCTTGTCCTGGACATAGCCCTTGAGGCCGCCGCCGCTGCCGATGCCGGGGACGGCCGGCGGCTCGATCACGAGCGCAAAGGCCTCGCCGATCTGGAAGAGCTGGCCGCGCAGATCGTTCAGGATGCCCTGCGTGGTCAGGCCGGCTTTGGCCCGCTCCCTGAAGTCGCTGAGCGTGACGAAGGCGACGCCGGCATTGGGCGCCAGCGTGAAGGTCGCGCCGTCGAGGCCGGCGAAGGCGACCGCATGGGCGACGCCGGGCCGCGACAGCAGCATCTCGGTCGCCTTGCGGATCACAGCATCGGTGCGCGGCAGCGAGGAGCCGGCCGGCAGCTGGAAGACGGCGATGAAATAGCCGCGGTCGAGCTGCGGCACGAGGCCGGTCGGGATCGCGGTGAGGCGTTGACCGGCGACCGCGATCAACGCGGCATAGACTAGCAGCATTACGACGCCGATGCGGATCAGGCGCGAGGTCGCGGCGCCGTAGCCGCGCGAGAGCCAGTCGAAGCCCTTGTTGAAGTATTTGAAGAACCAGCGCAGCGGCGCGCCCAGCGCCGCGAAGAAGCCCGTCGGCTTCTCGTGGCTGTGCGGCTTGAGCAGGATCGCCGAGAGCGCCGGCGACAGCGTCAGCGAGACGAAGCAGGAGATCAGGGTCGAGGCCGCGATCGTCACCGCGAACTGCTGGTAGAAGGTGCCCTGCAGGCCGGTGATGAAGGCGGTCGGGATGAACACGGCGCAGAGCACGAGCGCGATCGCGAGCAGGGCGCCGCCGACCTCGTCCATGGTCTTGTGCGCGGCCTCCTTGGCGCTCATGCCCTGGGCCAGATAGCGCTCGACGTTCTCGACCACGACGATCGCGTCGTCGACGACGATGCCGATCGCCAGCACGAGCGCGAGCAGCGAGATCGTGTTGAAGGAGATGCCGACCGCGCTCATGATCAGGAAGGTGCCGACCAGCGAGACCGGGATCGCGATGATCGGGATGATCGCGGCGCGCCAGGTCTGCAGGAACAGGATCACCACGATCACGACGAGCACGATCGCCTCGAGCAGCGTCTGCACCACGGCCGAGACGGATTCGCCGATGAACTCGGTCGGGTTGTAGACGATGGTGTGCTCGACGCCGGCCGGGAAGTCCTTCGACAGATCCTGCATCGTCTTGATCAGGGCGGCCGAGGCCGCCAGCGCGTTCGAGCCGGGGCGCTGGAAGACGCCGATCGCGACGGCCTCCTTGTTGTCGAGATAGGAGTTCGAGAGATAATCCTGCGCGCCGAGTTCGACCCGGGCGATGTCGCGGACGCGGATCGTGCCGCCATCCGCGTCGGCCCGGACGACGATGTTGTAGAACTCCTCGATGCTGGTCAGGCGCCCCTGCGTGTTGACCGAGAGCTGGAAGGCGCTGTCGGATTTCGCCGGCGGCTGGTTGATGGCACCGGCCGCGACCTGGATGTTGGCGGCCCGGATCGCGGCGACGACGTCGCCGGCGGTCAGGTTGCGCGCCGCGACCTTGGCCGGATCGAGCCAGACCCGCATCGAATAGTCGCGTGCGCCGAAGACTTGGACGTTGCCGACGCCCTCGACGCGGGTCAGCACGTCCTTGACGTTCAGCGTCGTGTAGTTCGAGACGTATTGCTGGTCGCGCGAGCCGTCCGGCGACAGCATGTGGATGACCATCAGGAAGTCGGGCGAGGCCTTGCGAACCTGCAGGCCGAGCGTGCGCACGTCCTGCGGCAGGCGCGGTTCCGCCGCCGAGACGCGGTTCTGCACCAGGACCTGCGCCTGGTCGACGTCGGTGCCGGCCTTGAACACGACGCTGATCGTGACGCGCCCGTCGCCGGTCGACTGCGACGAGATGTAGAGCATGTCGTCGACGCCGTTGACCTCCTGCTCGATCGGGGCCGCCACGGTATTGGCGACGACCTCGGCCGAGGCGCCGGGATAGGTCGCGGTGATTGTGACGGTCGGCGGCGCGATCTCGGGATATTCGGCGATCGGCAGGCCGCGCTGGGCGATGGCTCCGGCGATCGTCAGCAGCACCGAGAGAACGGTGGCGAAGATCGGCCGGTCGATGAAGAAATGGGCGAAGCGGAACATGGTCTCGTCCTGGCCGGGAGGGCAGGGCGGACGGCAGGGCCGTCCGCGTCGTTATGTCGGTGGGACGGCGGCCGCGCCGTCAGTTGGTCGTTGCGACCTTGATCTCGCCCGGCTGTGGCGTGACGGTCGCGCCGGGGCGCACCATCGGGTTGGCGATGCCGTTGACGATGACTTTGTCGTCCTTGGTCAGGCCGGAGGCGATGACGCGCAGGCCGTCGCTGATCTGGCCGAGCGTGACCGGCTTCGGCACGACCTTGTTGTCGGGCCCGACCGTCAGCACGATCTTGCTGGCCTGGTCGGAGACGATCACCGCGTCCGGCACGAGCAGGGCATCGACCTCGCCGCCGAACAGCCGCAGCCGACCGAAGGTCCCGGGCGTCAGGAACTGGTCCTTGTTCTCGAAGACGGCGCGGCCGCGGATCGTGCCCGAACGCGCGTTCAGCGTGTTGTCGACAAAGTCCATGCGGCCCTGTCGTTTCCACTCGCGCTCGTCGGAGAGCCGCACCTGCGTCGGCGTGCCGGCCTCGCGCGAGGAGACCCGCTCCTTCGAGGCCGCCAGCCGCGAATAGCGGATATAGTCGGCCTCCGAGGCGTCGAAGGTGAAGTAGATCGGGTCGACCGCGACGATCGTGGTCAGCAGTGTCGCGCCCGACTGGCCGCCGGCGATCAGGTTGCCGGGATCGACGCGGCGGTTCGAGATGCGGCCCGCCAGCGGGCTGCGCACCTGCGTCCATTCGAGATTGAGCTCGGCCGTCTTGAGATTGGCCTCGGCGGCCTGCTGCGTGCCGATGGCGCTGTTCAGGTTGGCCCGGCGCTGGTCGATGTCGCGGGCCGTGATGGTGCGGTTCTGGGTCAGGCCCTCGGCGCGCTCGACCTCGTTCTGGGCGAGCTCCACCTGAGCCTTAGCGCGGGCGAGGTCGGCGCGGGCGACGTCGGCCGAGAGCTTGTAGGGCCGCTGGTCGATGGTGAAGAGCAGGTCGCCCTTCTTGACCAGGTCGCCATCCTTGAAATGCAGCGAGTCGAGGAAGCCGGAGACGCGCGCGCGCACCTCGACCTGTTCACTCGCCTCGAAACGCCCGGTATACTCGTCCCAGTTGGTGACGCGCTTGGCCAGCGGCGCCGAGACCTGCACCGGCGGCGCGGGCGGCGCGCCCTGGGCGAGCGCGGAGACGGCGAAAGTCGTCGCGACCGAGAGAGCGACGAGCCCTAGACCCGTTGCGCGGCGGTGTGACATGGACGGACTCCGGATGGTTCGACCGGCGCAACCAGCTTGGGTTTCCGGATTTTGCAGGAAGAAGGGGATGGGGCTGACGATTGTCAAGATCGTTCACTCGACACTGAGGCGATTGCGCCGCAAAAGTGCAACATTGCCGCCACAACCTGACAGGAGCGCGACGACCGCATTCCATGGCGGATGTCTCGTCGCCTGCAAGCGTCTTGCCGCATGCGCCTCGAAATCGTAACCCCTTCCGACATCACAGGATCTGGAACACCCGTCATGAATGCGCATGTCCGTCCCGCCGACCCGAAGAAGCTGATCAAGGGCGCGACCGGCGACTGGGAAGTGGTGATCGGCATGGAGATCCATGCCCAGGTGACCTCCAATGCCAAGCTCTTTTCCGGCGCCGCCACGGCCTTCGGCGCTGAGCCGAACGCTCATGTCAGCCTCGTCGATGCGGCGATGCCGGGCATGCTGCCGGTCATCAATGCCGAATGCGTGCGCCAGGCCGTCCGCACCGGTCTCGGCCTCAACGCGCAGATCAACAACCGCTCGGTCTTCGACCGGAAGAACTACTTCTATCCCGATCTGCCCCAGGGTTACCAGATCAGCCAGTACAAGAGCCCGATCGTCGGCGAGGGCGAGATCGTCGTCGACCTGTCGCCGACCGAGCAGATCAGCGTCGGCATCGAGCGGCTGCATCTCGAGCAGGACGCCGGCAAGTCGATCCACGACCAGCACCCGACGATGTCCTTCGTCGACCTCAACCGCTCGGGCGTGGCGCTGATGGAGATCGTCTCCAAGCCCGATCTGCGCTCGGCCGACGAGGCGCGCGCCTATGTCTCGAAACTGCGCACCATCCTGCGCTATCTCGGCACCTGCGACGGCGACATGGAGAAGGGCAACCTGCGCGCCGACGTCAACGTCTCGGTCCGCAAGCCGGGTGGCGAACTCGGCACGCGCTGCGAGATCAAGAACGTCAACTCGATCCGCTTCATCGGCCAGGCGGTCGATGTCGAGGCGCGCCGCCAGATCGGCATCATCGAGGATGGCGGCAAGATCGACCAGGAGACGCGTCTCTACGACCCCGGTAGGGCTGAGACCCGCTCGATGCGCTCGAAGGAAGAGGCGCACGACTACCGCTATTTCCCCGATCCCGACCTCTTGCCACTCGAATTCGACGACGCCTTCGTCGCGGAGCTGAAGGCGCATCTGCCGGAACTGCCCGACGCCAAGAAGGCACGCTTCATCGCCGCATACGGGCTTTCGCCCTACGACGCCTCGGTGCTGGTCGCCGAGCGCGAGCAGGCCGACTATTTCGAGGCGGTCGCGAAGGGCCGCGATGGCAAGGCGGCCGCCAACTGGGTGATCAACGAACTCTTCGGCCGCCTCAACAAGGAGGGCGGCGACGTCACGACCTCGCCGGTCTCGGCAGCCCAGCTCGGCGGACTGGTCGATCTGATCGGCGAGGGCACGATCTCCGGCAAGATCGCCAAGGACCTGTTCGAGATCCTCTGGGCCGAAGGAGGCGACCCGCGCCAGATCGTCGAGGCCCGCGGCATGAAGCAGGTCACCGATACGGGGGCGATCGAGAAGGCGGTCGACGAGATCATCGCGGCCAATCCCGACAAGGTCGAGCAGGTCAAGGCCAAGCCGACCATGCTCGGCTGGTTCGTCGGCCAGGCGATGAAGGCCTCGGGCGGCAAGGCCAACCCGCAGGCGCTGAACGAAATCCTGAAGGCGAAGCTGGGCATTTAGAGTCAGGTATGATGTCGTCCGAAAACCGGTTCCCACTGTTCGGCATCATGCTTCCGTGACGCCCGAAGGTCTCATCATCCGCGATGCCGAGACCGCCGATCTGCCGGCGGTCCGCGCACTCCTGGTCGAGACCTGGCACGCGACCTATGACGGCATCTATGGCTGGCGCCGCGTCGCCGAGATCACCAATGCCTGGCACTCGCTGGAGAATCTCGGCCAGCAGCTCGGCCGCGAGAGCGGCGCCTTCCTGGTCGGCGTCGTCGGCGCGGAGATGGTCGCGACCTCGTCGGCGAGGCTGGAGCGCGACCGTGCCGTCCTGCTGACGCGGCTCTACGTCCTGCAGCAATATCAGGGCGTCGGCATTGGCCGCACCCTGCTGCAGGTCACGCTCGCCTGCTTCCCGCAGGCGCCGGTGGCGCGCCTCGAGGTCGAGAGCCAGAACGAGCCGGCGATCGCCTTCTACGAGCGCATGGGCTTCTTCCTGCAGCGGCAGGCGAGGTTCGACGGCCGCGAGGACACGCCGAACACGCTGATGATGGCCAAGCGGCTGTTCGCGGAGTGAAGGCTTGTGACGTGATACCATTTGGGGAGCGGCAGTTTCTGCTTAATTTTTGGCCCGTCTCCGGCTTCCTGGAGCAATTCGATCCTGAAAACTACTATTCTTCCACCTGCGAGATTTTCCTCTCTGACGGCCATGCCAGCCACCACAATTGCGTCGTTCTACGCAGCAGAAAGCGCAATTTTGCGAACATGCTGGTGGACCACGTTTATATCCTCGTGAAAGCCGAGTTCTCCGCCGCAACCCTTTATGCTGCGACCTATCAAATGACACATGTCGGCAGGAAAATTAGCGAGGCTGAGGCGCTAGCTTGGAAGAGCGAGATACAAACGCGGAATGCGGACGAGGGCGCGACGAATGACTGACTCGTGCTTCGAGCCGTTCGCTGGTCAGCGATGGCGAGCAAGACGAGGATTTTTTGGAGACGACCTTGACCAGTGACGCGATCCAGATCCGCCCTGCTCGGCGCGAGGACGTTCCGCGCGTCGTCAGCCTGATCATGTTCGGCGCGGCGCGCGACGCGAAGACGCCTGACCAGATCGCGATCGAGGCCGGCCATCCCGCTTATGGCGAAGCCTTCGCCGAGATCGCGAAGAGCCCGCACAACCTGCTCTTCGTCGCCGAGCAGGACGGCGTCGTGGTCGGCACCTACCAGCTCAGCCTGCTTCCGGGTCTCGCGGCGCGGGGCCGCCTGCGCGGCAAGGTCGAGAGCGTCCACGTCGCGCCGGAGTGCCGTGGGCAGGGCATCGGCAGCGTGATGATGCGCCATGCGATCGCGACCGCGAAGGCGAAGGGCGTCGGCCTGCTCGAACTGACCTCCGACAAGGCCCGCACCGACGCGCATCGCTTCTATGTCGCGCTCGGCTTCGCCCAGAGCCATGAGGGCTTCAAGCTCGCGCTCGACGGCTGACGCACGCGCCTTCACGACATGGCGAGGCGGCCTGCGACGCAAGGCTCCGCCCTTCCGGGTCGGTCGCGGGCGGCCTACATCTGCGCGCACCGCCTCCAAGCGACAGGACGAGACCATGCCCGCGAGCCAGACCAAGCCGATCGATCTGTATTATTGGCCGACGCCGAACGGCTGGAAGATCACGATCTTCTTCGAGGAAGCCGGCATCCCCTACACCGTGATCCCGGTCAACATCGGCAAGGGCGAGCAGTTCAAGCCGGAATTCCTGGCGATCTCGCCGAACAACCGCATGCCGGCGATCGTCGATCCCGAGGGGCCGGACGGCAAGCCGATCTCGGTCTTCGAATCCGGCGCGATCCTGCAGTATCTGGGCCGGAAGTTCGGTGCGTTCTATCCTGCCGACGAGCGCGGCCGCGTCGCGGTCGACGAGTGGTTGTTCTGGCAGATGGGTGGTTTCGGCCCCATGCTCGGCCAGACGCATCATTTCCGGCTCTACGCGCCCGAGCAGGTGCCCTATGCGATCGAGCGCTACACCAACGAGTCGAACCGGCTCTACGGCGTGCTCAACAAGCGTCTCGAAGGGCGCGACTACATCTGCGGCGACTACTCGATCGCTGACATGGCCTGCATCGGCTGGGCCCGCGGCTGGGAGCGCCAGGGCCAGGACATCGCGCAGTTCCCCAATGTCGCGCGCTGGCTCGACACGATGAACGCCCGCCCCGCCGTCCAGCGCGGCCTCAAGGTCGCCGAGGAACTGCGCGGCGGCGGCATCCGCACGCCGGAGGAGAAGGCGATCCTGTTCGGACAGAAGGCGCGCTGACGCCTGCCGTCTTGAACGTCATGCTCGGCCTCGTGCCGGGCATCCACGCCTTGAGCGCCGCTCTCGCCGAACGAAAACGTGGATGGTCGGGACATGCCCGACCATGACGGGGAGGGCACGCCTCAGTTCGACCGCGCCCATTTCACCGAGCGGCAGATCAGCCCGCCGAGCACGCAGCCCGAGGTGGTCAGCGTGTCGCCCGACAGCGTCATCGTGCCGGAATAAGTCTTGCCGTCTTCCGGGTTGAAGGCGTTTCCGCTCCATTTCCCGGCGCCGCTCGGCTTCATGTCGTAGAAGATGCGCTGGCCGAGCTTGGCCGGGCCTTCCGCGTCCTTGAGCCAGGCGATGGTGCCGCAGACGGCGTCGCCGCACTTCGCGAAGCGCACTTTCGAGGCGCCGCTGTCGCGCAGCCAGGTTCCGGTGACGTCCTGTGCGCTCGCAGGCAGGGCGAGGCCGGTCACCGCGGCCGCGATGCCGGCCAGCACGAGTGATCGCATCGTCATGTCGGTCCTCCCTTGGTCGACCACGCTATGACTGCATGGTTCAGATGTGAACCATATCGCAGCCGCGCCGCTGCTCCAAGAGGCAAGGTTGCATGGTTGATGGCGCCAAATCCGGGCAAGGGTGAATCCTTCGTCAACCGTACACCGCATGACCTTGCGACAGCCCTTTGTAAAACAACGCTTTTTCGGCTCGAAAGACTGAATCCTTCCTTGCTTTAACCGCTCCGATACGACTCGTTGAGCTTCGATTCATCGCGATTTTTAGCGGCCTCTTTAAGCCCCGCGGCCAACTCTCGACCTCACAGACCGGGGCCTTTGGACGGGTGGCCGGTCAACGAGACAAAGGGTGGTTGTCATGGCACGCATGGAAATGAGCGCGATCCCGGCCTCGCTGGCGATCCCGATGGAGGCCTCGGCCGAGGCCTATTACGAGCTCGGCCTGATGTATGCGGCCGGCCGGCACCAGCCGGTCGATTTGGTCGCGGCGCAGAAATGGTTCAACGTCGCGCTTGCCAAGGGCTGCGGCCGCGCCGCCGAGCATCGCCGGGAACTGGCGCAGGAAATGAGCCGCGACGAGCTCGCTCTGGCGCTGCGCGAGGCGCGCAGCTTCCTGACCCGTCACTGACGCGGTCGGCCGGCCGTCACCGAGCCTTGTGAGGCGGGAAGTGCGTCGCTATAAGCCGCGCACATTCCAGTTCCCAAGGATCGACACATGGCCGCCCAGCGCACCTTCTCCATTCTCAAGCCCGACGCGACCAAGCGCAATCTCACCGGCGCGGTCAACGCGGTCATCGAGAAGGCCGGCCTGCGCATCGTCGCGCAGAAGCGCATCCAGATGACCAAGGGCCAGGCCGAGACCTTCTACGCGGTCCATTCGGCGCGGCCCTTCTTCGGCGAGCTCGTCGAGTTCATGACCTCCGGCCCGGTCGTGGTGCAGGTCCTCGAGGGCGAGAACGCGATCGCCGCCTATCGCGACGTCATGGGCGCGACCAACCCGGCCAATGCCGCCGAGGGGACGATCCGCAAGCTCTTCGCCCAGTCCGTCGGCGAGAACACCGTGCACGGCTCGGACGCGCCCGAGACCGCGGCGATCGAGATCGCGCAGTTCTTCGCCGGCAACGAGATCGTCGGCTGAGCCTTTCAGACCCGCACCGTCATCCTGGGCGACCGCAGGTCGTCCCGGGATCCATCATGGGGCTGGACGTCGCTCCACGATGGATCCCGGATCTGCGCGGCTTCGCCGCTTGTCCAGGATGACGCGGAGGGCCCGAGCGACATCAATCAGCTTTGAGGCGGTCCGAACGGCCCGCCTTTTCCATATCAACCTGGCCGGTGCTCGTGGGCGCAATGGCCGTGATCGGCGAGCGATTCGATCACGCGGCAATCGGCGACACGGCCGTGCCGGCATTCGCCGATCATCCGCATCAGCTCGCCACGCAGCGACTGCAACTGCGTGATCCGGCGCTCGACCTCGCCGAGATGGCGCGCCGCGATGCTGTCGGCGCCGGCGCAGGAGGCTTGCGGGTCGGCCGTCATCGCCAGCAATTCGCGGATGTCGTCGACCGGGAAGCCGAGGTCGCGGGCATGACGGATGAAGCGCAGGCGCTGCAGATGCGGTTCGCCGTAGGAACGCCGGTTGCTCGCGGTCCTGACCGGCGCGGGCAGGAGCCCGATCTCCTCGTAGAAGCGGATCGTCGGCACCTTGACCCCGGTCGCCTCCGACAGGGCTCCGATCGGCATCTGTTCCATGAGCGCCATATCCTCCAGTCGCTGGAGGATATAGCGCCGATCGGCCGCCCGATGAAGAGCGGCATACCTTGCCCCCGTCAGAACCCGAGATCGAAGGCGTAGCTCGCCGAGATGCCGAGCGTGATCGAGTCGCGCGAGCCGAAGGTCTTGACGATCGGTGCCTTGGCCGCGTCGCCTACGAGGTGCTTGTACTCGATATAGGTCGTGGTCGAGAACCGTTCGGTCCAGTTGTAGGTCGCCTGCGCGATGGCGCCGTAGGAATGCACGCCGGCATTGAAGCGCTGCAGCAGGCCGCCCGTGCCGGCCGCGCCCGGATAGGCGCCGAAATAGGTCCGCAGATAATCGGCCCCCGCGATGCTCATGCGCGGGCCGGCGCCGAACGACCACTGGCCGACGCGGGCGATCGCATCGAGCTTCAGCTCGGCGACGAGCCCGTCATGAGCGACGAAGCCGCGGCGCAGGTCGACGCGGGCGCGCAGCCAGGAGGCCGGGTAGAATTCCGCGAAGCCGCCGGCCTCGAAGCCGAACTTCGTGTTCGGCACCGCGATCAAAGCGGGGTTGGTGCTGGCCTTGCGTTCCCAGAGCAGGTTGCCGGAGAAGCCGATGCGCCAGCCCTTGCCGGAGAAGAAGCCGATCGAGAGCGCGTCGTCCTCGGCGACCCACCAGGTGCTCTTGACGCCCTTGCCGAGCGAAACGATCGGCCGCGGCCGGAAGACGTAGTCGTTCGAACCGACATAGTCCGGCTGGTAGCGCAGGCCGGCGCCCAGCGTCAGGTTCCAGTTCTGGGCCGATTGCGGCGAGGTGAGGGTGGTGTAGTCGCTCGATTGCGCGGCGGCCCGCTCGGTCGAGGACAGTACGAGGCAGGCCAGCAGGCCCGCGAGGAACGCAACGCAACGCATCGTTCGGCAACTCCGGCGCGACGGCGCCATCCAGACTCGATGCCCGCAATGTGATCGATTAGGCTTAACCGCGAGTTGACGCCGCCGGCATTGACCGCGGCGTGCCGTCGCGGCACCACTGATGGCGCAAGGATCCGCCATGAACCACCAGCCGCGCATCGCCCATCTGCCTTCGGTCTGCCCGCATGATTGCCCGTCCGCCTGCGCGCTGGAGGTCGAGGTCGTCGACGGCCGCAGCATCGGCCGGGTTCGCGGCTCGAAGCGCCAGAGCTACACCGACGGCGTGATCTGCGCCAAGGTCGCGCGCTATTCCGAGCGCATCCATCATCCCGACCGGCTGCTGCATCCGCTCCGCCGCACCGGGCCGAAAGGCTCGGGCTCGTTCGAGCCCATCTCCTGGGACGAGGCGCTGGACGAGATCGCCAAGCGCTTCCTCGCGATCGAGGCCGAGTACGGCGCGGAGGCCGTCTGGCCCTATTACTATGCCGGCACGATGGGCCTCGTGATGCGCGACGGCATCAACCGCCTGCGCCACGCCAAGCGCTATTCCGGCCAGTATTCGACGATCTGCACCACCATGGCCTGGACCGGTTTCATCGCCGGCACGGGGCGGCTCGCCGGGCCCGATCCGCGCGAGATGGCGAAGTCCGACTGCGTCGTGATCTGGGGCACCAACGCCGTGCACACCCAGGTCAACGTGATGCATCACGCGATCAAGGCACGGAAGACCCGCGGCGCCAAGATCGTCGCGATCGACATCTACCGCAACGCCACGCTCGACCAGGCCGATCTCGCACTGGTCCTGCGGCCCGGCACCGACGCCGCGCTCGCCTGCGCCGTCATGCACATCCTCTTCCGCGACGGCCATGCCGACCGCGACTATCTCGCCCGCCACACCGACGCGCCGGGCGAACTCGAGGAGCATCTGGAGACCCGCACGCCGGAATGGGCAGCCGCCATCACCGGGCTCTCGGTCGCCGAGATCGAGGAGTTCGCGGCTCTGGTCGGCACGCGCAAGAAGAGTTTCTTCCGCCTCGGCTACGGCTTCGCCCGACAGCGCAACGGCGTCGTCTCGATGCATGCGGCGCTCTCCGTGCCGACCGTGACAGGCGCATGGCAATACGAGGGCGGCGGCGCCTTCCATTCGAACAGCGGCATCTACAAATGGCGCAAGAGCCTGATCGAGGGTCTCGACGCCGCCGACCGCAGCGTGCGCCAGCTCGACCAGTCGCAGATCGGTCGCGTGCTGACCGGCGATGCCGAGGCACTGCGTCACAAGGGCCCGGTCAAGGCGCTGTTCATCCAGAACACCAACCCGGTCTCGGTCGCGCCCGAGCAGGAGCTGGTCAAGCGGGGCTTTTCCCGCGACGACCTCTTCACCGTCGTCCATGAGCAGTTCATGACCGAGACGGCGGCGATGGCCGACATCGTCCTGCCCGCGACCCAGTTCATGGAGCATGACGACATCTATCAGGGCGGCGGCCACCAGCACATCATGTGGGGCGGCAAGCTCGTCGAGCCACCGGGCGAGTGCCGCTCCAATCACGACGTGATCTGCGCCCTTGCCGCGCGGCTCGGCGCCGAGCATCGCGGCTTCGCGATGACGCCGCGCGAGATCGTCGACTGGACTCTGCAGGAAAGCGGGCGCGGCACGCTGGACGAGCTGATCGCCAATGATTTCCACGACGTGCAGCCGGATTTTGCCACCGCGCATTATCTCGATGGCTTCGGTTATCGCGACAGGAAATTCCGTTTCAAGCCGGACTGGCCGAAGGTGCCCAACGCCAATGACGGGCCGGTCGGCCCCTGGGCGCAGATGCCGGCTCTGCCCGACTACTGGAACGTGCTGGAGAGCCCGGACGACGAGCACCCGTTCCGCCTCGCCACCAGCCCGGCGCGCAGCTTCCTGAACTCGACCTTCAACGAGACGCCGGGCTCGGTGAAGAAGGAGGGGCGTCCGACGCTGATGCTGCATCCGGGCGACGCCAGTCGCCTGGGGATCGCGGCCGACGACGAGGTCGTCATCGGCAATCGCCGCGGCAGCGTCCATCTCCATGCCGTGCTGTTCGAGGGCGTGGTCCCGGGCGTCGCCATCGCCGAGTCGATCTGGCCCAACTCCGCCCACAAGCATGGTCGGGGGATCAACACGCTGACCGGTGCCGACGCCGTCGCGCCGTTCGGCGGCGCTGCGTTCCACGACAACAAGGTCTGGGTCCGCCGGGCCTGACCGGACTTCGCGAAAGCCAGCCTTGACCGGGGACATGATGCCTCACCCCGGCTCGCGGCTCTTGATTTTCGGCAGGCGCTGTGAACCATCGCGGCTGCGCGGGCGCAGCATGAATCATGCATCCTCAGGCCCGTTCCGACAGGGCGTTTGCGACATGATGATGCGGCGGATGGGTGCGGTCGTTCTGGCCGGTGGTTTCTTCGTGCTGACGGGCATGGCCGCGCTGGCGGCCGGCAGCACGGCCTCGTTGCCGCCGCCGGACCCGACGGCGAAGAACCTGACGCCCTACATGATCCAGCTGCGCGCCTTCGACGCCTGCCTGCACACGCAGTCGCAGCTCCTGCAGACGACCCGCGAGGCCGTGCACACCCCGTGCAGCTGCTACGCCAAGGGCACGGTCACCGCGATGACCAAGGACGAGCTCCAGGCCTTCCGCGACACCGGCTATTTCAACGATTCGGCCCGCGAGAAGGGCTTGCGCTTCGTCGACCAGTGCAAGCTCAAGCGGCCGATCTGACCGCGACGAACTCCGGAAAGAAGCGCGCCAGGATCCTGTCCGTATAGGCGGTCAGGCTGGCGTGCTCGCCGATCGCGCCGCGCACCTGCGAGGTGAAGAGCGGGCAAAGACCTGCGATCATGAAGGCGCCCAGCGTCGCGTCGGCGCCGACCGGCTCATCGCCGCCGAGCCAGGGCCTGTCACCGAGGATCGCCGCGACCGACGACAGGGCGCGTCGCGCCAGTGCGATCTGCTCGTCCTCGCTGTGCAGGCCGATGCCGTGGCCGGTGAGGTTGCGCCTGATCTTGCGCTTGACCATGGCGACGATGAGAGGCCGCAGCGGCGCCGGCACCGCCTTGAAGAATTTCGCCGGCCCACGCGCGAAATTGGCGTCGTCGGTCCAGCGCTCCCGGACCACGATCCAGTAGAGCTGTTCCTCCAGCATCTTCTCGAGCGCCCAGAGCACACCGCGTTCGCGCTCCGGCAGTCCCTTGTCGAAATCGACCCCGTGCCTCGTCTCAAGATGAAAGCGGATGAAGCTCGAATCCGGGACGGCGACGCCGTCGTCGACGATCAGCGGCAGCTTGCCCTTCGGCGCCTTCTGCAGATTGCCGATGGCGCGCTCGAACGGCAGGCCCGAGAGCTGGAGCAGGATGTCGACCTTCATGCAGAAAGGGCTCGGATCGGGCAGGCCGAAGGCTGGCCCGAAGCGGTGGAACACGATCATGCTGCCTGTCTCCCGGCGTGGTCGGTGGCGGTCGTTCTGCTGCCATGCTACTGACATGACCCGTCAGCAGGCCTGGGCCATGCTGGCGCCGCTGGTCATGGCTTGGGACGCAACGAGATGCAACGCGCCGAACGACTCCTCGACCTGATCCAGGGCCTGCGCCGGCGCCGGCGGCCGGTCACGGCCGATACGCTCGCAGCCGAGCTCGACGTCTCGGTGCGCACCGTCTATCGCGACATCGCGGCACTCGCCCGCCAGGGCGTGCCGGTGCGCGGCGAGGCCGGCATCGGCTATGTCCTCGATGCCGGTTTCGACATGCCGCCGCTGATGCTCTCGCCCGACGAGATCGAGGCCGTGCTCGTCGGCATGCGCTGGCTCTCCGAGCGGGCCGACCCGGTGCTGGCGCGCGCGGCGGAGGATGTCGTCAGCAAGGTCGCGGCCGTTCTGCCGCAGCATTTGCGGCCGATCCTCATCGACGGCGCGCTGTTCGCCCCGGTCTACGGCTCCGACAAGCCGATCGACCAGGTCGATGTCGCGGCGGTCCGCGCCTCGATCCGCCAGGGCCGCAAGCTGCAATTGCAGTATCGCGACGAGGCCGGCCGCGAATCGCAGCGCATGGTCTGGCCGATCGGCATGACCTTCCACGACCGCGTCCGCATCGTCATCGCCTGGTGCGAGCTGAGGCAGGCCTTCCGGCATTTCCGCACCGACCGGATCACCGACCTGCTGGTGCGCGAGGAGCGCTATCCCGCCCGCCGCGCCGAGCTGCTCAAGCGCTGGCAGGTGGAGGAGGAGGAATCGCGCGCCCGCTACGAGGCCGATCGCGAGGCCTATGGCCGGACCAGGGACCCGTCGACCAGCGCGGCCCGGCCCGAGGCGAGCGCCGCCAGCGCCTGCGGATAAAGCAGGTGCTCCTGCACGAGGACGCGCCGTGCCAGCGTCTCCTCGTCGTCGCCCGGTAGCACCGGCACCTTGGCCTGGGCGATGACGGGGCCGGCGTCGAGCTCGGGCACGACGAAATGCACGCTGCAGCCATGCTCCGGCACGCCGGCCTCCAGGGCCTGGCGATGCGTATGCGTGCCCTTGAACAGCGGCAGCAGCGAGGGATGGACGTTGATCATCCGGCCCTCCCAGCGCCGCACGAACCACGGCGTCATGATCCGCATGAAGCCGGCGAGCGCGATCAGCTCGATCTGCTCGACGCGCAGCACCTCGTCCATCGCCCGCTCAAAGGCCTCGCGGTCCTTGTTGAAGGCGCGATGATCGACGACCGCCGTGGCGATGCCCATCTCGCGCGCCCGCTCCAGCCCGCCGGCGTCGGGCTTGTTCGATAGAACGAGCGCAATCTCGGCCGGGAAATCCGGCGCCTGCGCGGCTTGCGCCAGCGTAACCATGTTGGAGCCGCGCCCCGAGATCAGGACCGCGGTTCGCCTGCGCGTGGCGCTCACAGCGAAAGCTTGCCGCGATAGGCGACCTGCTCGGCTCCGGCCTCGACCGGCACGATCTCGCCGAGCCGGACCGGCACCTCGCCGGCGGCCGTCAGCGCGGCCTCGACCTCGGCCGCCTTGGCTGCGTCCGCCGCCACGATCATGCCGATGCCACAGTTGAAGGTGCGCAGCATCTCGCGCTCGGCGACGCCGCCGATGCGGGCGAGCCAGCCGAACACTGGCGGCACTGGGATCGCGGCGAGATCGAGCGCGACGCCGAAACCCTTCGGCAGCACGCGCGGAATGTTGTCGGGGAAGCCGCCGCCGGTGATGTGGGCGAGGGCTTTGATGCCGTCGGTCGCCTTCAGCGCGGCGAGCAGCGGCTTCACATAGATCCGCGTCGGGACCAGCAGCGCTTCGGCAAGGCTCGTGCCCGGCGCAAACGGCGCGGGCGCATCCCAGCCGAGCCCGCTCAGCGCGACGATCCGGCGCACCAGCGAATAGCCGTTCGAGTGCACGCCGGAGGAGGGCAGGCCGAAGACGACGTCGCCCGGCTCGAGATCGGCCCGTGGCAGCAGCGTGCCGCGCTCGGCTGCGCCGACCGCGAAGCCGGCGAGATCGTAGTCCTTCTCGGCATACATGCCGGGCATTTCGGCGGTCTCGCCGCCGATCAGCGCGCAGCCGGCCTGGCGGCAGCCCTCGGCGATGCCGCGCACGATCTCGACGCCGACCTGCGGGTCGAGCTTGCCGGTGGCGTAGTAGTCGAGGAAGAGCAGCGGCTCGGCGCCCTGCACGACGAGGTCGTTGACGCACATCGCGACGAGATCGATCCCGATCGTGGAGTGCAGCCCGCTCTCGATCGCGATCTTGACCTTGGTGCCGACACCGTCATTGGCCGCGACCAGGATCGGGTCGCTGAACCCGGCGGCCTTGAGGTCGAACAGCCCGCCGAAGCCGCCGATCTCTGCATCGGCGCCCGGCCGCCGCGTCGCCCGCACCAGCGGCTTGATCGCGTCGACCATGGCGTTGCCGGCGTCGATATCGACGCCCGCCTGCGCATAGGTCAGTCCGTTTGCGCCGGGTTTGGTCATTGCGAGGCCTTCTGCTTCAAGTCAGGCGAGCGATAGGGAACCGGACAGGCCGATGCAAGCGGGCAGGGCGCATTCGCGCTTGCCGATCCACCGATCGCCGGCCTAGCGTGAAGCGACATGCTGAGACACCGCGCGTCATGACGTTGCCGAACCTCATCACCATCGGCCGGCTCGTGCTGGTGCCGCTGGTGATCGTGATGATCGTCAACCAGCGCTGGCAGGCCGCCTTTGTCATCTTCGTCGTCGCCGGCATCTCGGACGCGATCGACGGCTTCCTCGCCAAGAACTTCGGCATGGCGAGCGAACTCGGTGCCTATCTCGATCCGATCGCCGACAAGGCGCTGATCGTCTCGATCTACATCACGCTGGCGATCGTCGGCGCCGTGCCGTCCTGGCTGGTGATCCTGGTGGTGGCGCGCGACATCATGATCGTCTCGGCGGTGATCCTGTCCTGGCTGATGGCCAATCCGGTGGTGATCGCGCCCTTCATCGTGAGCAAGCTTAACACCGCGGCCCAGCTCGTCTTTGCCGCTCTGGTCTTGGGCTCTGGGGCCTTCGGCATCGATGCGGGACGGGCGATCGAGGTCGGCCAGCTCGTCGTCGCCGTGTTGACGGTCGGCTCGATGACCGCCTATCTCGCCTATTGGCTGCGGCATATGGCGGCCTGAGCCGGGCGACTGCCGCTCCCCTTGGAACCACCGGCGCCGCTGCCCATTTCCGGATGGCGGCGCCCCGCGCGCGACGAGACCCGACCCGATGACCTTGCAGCGCCAAATCGGCTTCTGGCTCGTTTCCCTCGTCGTGTTCGTGCTGCTCCTGGTGCTGCTGCGCGACATTCTGCTGCCCTTCGTCGCGGCGCTGGCGCTGGCTTATCTGCTCGATCCGCTGGCCGACCGGCTGGAGCGCGCCGGGATGAGCCGGCTGGCGGCGACCATCGTCATCCTCGTCGTCTTCCTGCTGGTCTTCGTGCTGGCGCTCGTGCTGCTCGCGCCGCTGCTCGGCCAGCAACTCACCGGGCTGGTCCAGAGGCTGCCCGCCGACGCCGCCAAGCTGCAGGCGCTGGTGATGGAGCGCGGCGCGCCCTGGCTGGAGAAGCTCGGCGGCGCGAAGCTCGCGACGGACGCCCAGAGCTCGCTCGGCAACCTCGTCGGCGAGGGCACGAAATGGGCCGGCAGCGTGCTGCAATCGCTCTGGACCGGCGGCACCGCGATCATCGGCGTGTTCTCGCTCCTCGTGCTGACGCCGGTGATCACCTTCTACCTGCTGGTCGACTGGGACCGCATGGTCGCGACCGTCGATGGCTGGCTGCCGCTCGACCACCGCGATACGATCCGCCAGCTGCTGCACGAGATGGACGTCTCCATCGCCGGTTTCCTGCGCGGCCAGGCGCTCGTCTGCCTGCTGCTCGGCGGATTCTACGCGATCGGCCTCAGCCTGCTCGGCGTAAATTTCGGCGCGCTGATCGGCATCATCTCAGGCTTCCTGTCGTTCATCCCCTATGTCGGCTCGCTGACCGGGCTCGTGCTCTCGGTCGGCGTCGCGATCGTGCAGTTCTGGCCGGACTGGACCTGGCCGCTGGCGACGCTCGGGGTCTTCGCGGCGGGGCAGTTTCTCGAAGGCAACATCTTCCAGCCCAAATTCGTCGGCGATTCGATCGGCGTCCACCCGGTCTGGCTGATGTTCGCGCTGCTCGCCTTCGGCACACTGTTCGGCTTCGTCGGGCTCCTTCTGGCTGTGCCGCTCGCGGCGGTGATCGGCGTGCTCTGCCGCTTTGCGCTCAGGCAGTATCTCGCCAGCAACATCTATCACGGCGGCGACGCGACCCGGGCGGCGGAGGTCCGGGCCCGCCTGACGACCGACGCATGAGCGAGCCGCCGGTCCGCCCGCGCCAGCTCGCCTTCGACCTGCCGCTCGACAGCCGCCACGGCGTCGAGGATTTCCTGGTCGGTCCGTCGAACGAGGCGGCCTACGGGCTGATCGAGGCCTGGCCGACCTGGCCGGAGGCCTGGCTCAGGCTGGTCGGGCCGGAGGGCGCCGGCAAGACGCATCTGGCGGCGATCTGGGCCAAGTTCGCCCATGCCTGGACGGTCGCGGCCAAAGACGTCTCGGATGCGGCCGTCCCGCATCTGATCTCCGGCGGCGCGCTGGTCGTCGAAGACTGCGATGCCGGCAGCCTCGACGAGCCGGCGCTGTTCCACCTGATGAACGCGATGAAGGCGAAAGGCGGCCATCTCCTGCTGACCGCGCGGGCCGAGCCCGATCGCTGGGGCATCCAGGTGCCGGACCTGCTCTCGCGCCTGCGGCTGGCACCGCAGGCGACGATCTCGGCTCCGGACGACGCGCTGCTGCGGGCGCTGCTGGTCAAGCTCTTCGTCGACCGGCAGCTCGTCGTCGATGCCGGCATCATCGAGGCGCTGGCGCTCAGGATGGAGCGGTCCTTCGCGGCGGCGCGCCGGCTCGTCGATGCGCTCGACCGGCTTTCGCTCGAGCGCGGCCGCCGTGTCACCCGCATCCTCGCCGGCGAGGTGCTGGCGGAGCTCTTTCCCGACGAGTGATCAGCCGCGGCTGGGCTGCGTCACCGGCTGGGCCACGAGGCGGGCATGCATCGCCTCGGTCAGGAGGTCGTGGGCGCGGGCCACGATGGCGTCGAGCGAGGGCGTGCGGGCGAACATCGCCGCCGCCGTCTCGGTCAGTTCCTCGCGGCTCGGCAGCACCGGCAACGCCGGCAGGGTCGGCATATGCAGCTGGGCGAGCGCGTCATGCGCCTGCTGCTGCATCTCGGCCAGGCGGTCGCCGGCCCGGTGCTGCAGGTCGGCCAGCGCGGCGCGCAGATCCGCCACCGTCATCGTCGGCAGATGCAGGTCGGACAGGCTCGGCGTCGCGGCATAGGCTTCCCAGAACGCGGTCATCGCGCGCTCCAATGGCACGGACGCAGCCAGCCGCTCGGCCGAGCGCTCGATCACGCGCGGCGGCAGCGCCTGCGAGCGCGCCACGACCGCGTCCGGCGGCGCCTTCAGATCCCAGACCAGCCCGAGCTTCGAGAGGCCGAGGATGATGTAGTAGGTCGGGTCCCACTGCCACCAGCGGAACCCTTGGCGGACGCTGTACTGGTAGGCGTGGTGGTTGTTGTGCCAGCCTTCGCCCATGGTGATGATCGCCAGCCACCAGTTGTTGCGGCTCTCGTCGCCGGTGACATAGTCCTTGTCGCCATGCACATGGGCGAGCGAGTTGATGCAGAAGGTGGCGTGGTAGACCGCGACGGTCGACCAGAAGAAGCCGACGAACAGACCGGCCCAGCCATCGATCGCGAAGCAGGCGAAGGCCAGCAGGATCGCGGGCGCGACGTCGAGGCGGTGCAACCAGACGAGCTCGCGGAACTTCGTCAGGTCGGGGATCGTCGATGCGTCGAAGCGGTCGTGGTTCTTCGCGAAGATCCAGCCGACATGCGAATAAGCGAAGGAGGTCAGTACCGGCGAATGCACGTCGTGCTCGGTATCGGCGAAACGATGATGGTGCCGGTGCTTCGACGCCCACCAGAGCACGCTCTTCTGCGCCGTCGACTGCGCCAGCATGGCGAGCAGGAACTGCCCGAGCCGGCTCGTCTTGTAGGAGCGGTGCGAGAAATAACGGTGATAGCCGGCCGTGACCGCGAACATCCGCAGCCAGTACAGCGCGATCGCCAGCACGACCGAGGTCAGAGTCACCCCGCTCCAGATCGCCCCGAAGCAGGCGAGATGCGCCAGGACGAAGGGGATCGCCGATGGGTAGACGATGTCGCCTTCGTCATGCGGGGTCGCTTGGTCGGTCAAGAAAGCCTCTGTCGTCGCGAGTGCGAATGCGGGTCGCGACGAGTCGCGACCCAATCGTTCACATATGCACGATTTCAGCGGGGCCGTCATGCGGCGAATGCCCTCAGCGCGGCGTTTCCGGTAAGAATCGCCGGACGCCGCCGAAGGCGAGCCGGAGCATCAGCGCGCCGAGCAGGGCGGCGATGAACGGCCAGTAGAAGACATCGAGCACCGCCCTCTTGCCGAAGGCGACGACGAAGCTCAGCCAGATGTACCAGACGCCGAACAGATGCAGCCGGCGCCAGGCCACGGCGCCGATCAGCTTCGCGGTCCGGTCGAACGAGGTCGCGGCCATCGCGGCGATGACGAGATAGGCGCTGCCGCCGGCGAGCAGCATGCCGGAGCCGCCGATGTCCGCGAACAGCCTCGGATCGCTGACGGCGAGCGCGGCCAGCGCCAGCGCATGCAGGAGGTGAGAGACGGCGAAGCTGAGGCCGAGCTGGCGCCGGTTCCGCAACTGCCAGCGCGTCCATGGATTGGCGCAGGCGCGCGCACAGGCCGAGGCCGTGAAGGCGAGCAGGAACAGGACGAGCGAAGTCCGTGCCGTCACGCGGATCGCCAGGCGGATGCCGTCGCTGCCTTCGGCCGCCTTCAGCGCGACCAGCGTCGTGAGGCAGAGCACGAGCGTCAGCGTCGCCAGCAGCGGCCAGCCTTCGAGCCACGATGAGGGCGCCGTGCCGCTGCGATCCTGTCCGGTTGCCATGATGCGTGTCCTCCGAAAATGTAATCGGCGATTACATCTGCTGCGGGGCTTTGGGCAATGAGATGTTGACGGTGATTACATAATCGTGATGGCGATGCGTCGGCGGGCTCTCGCTCCGTCCGAAATTGAGCTAGGGTCCGGCCGATGAGCACTGCCGAGCCGAGACGCGCGCGGGACGAGGCGGCCGAACCGGCGCCGGCCTATCACCACGGCAATCTGCGCGAGGTCCTCGTCGCGCGGGCGCTCGCGCTCGCGGCCGAGGGCGGCATCGAGGCGGTCAGCATCCGGGAGGTCGCGCGCCGCGCCGGCGTCTCGCCGGCGGCGCCGTTCCGGCATTTCTCCGACAAGCAGATGCTGATGACCGCGGTCGCGGAGGAGGCGATGTCGCGCTTCCGGGCCGAAATCGGCGCGGTGCTCGCGCGCGAGCCGAGCCCGGACCCGATCCGGCGCCTGCGCGCCATCGGCCGGGCCTTCCTCGACTGGGCCCGCCGCAACCCGACGCATTTCGAGATCATCTCGTCGCGACGGTCGATCGATTTCGACGGTTCGGCCGTCCTGCGGCCGGCGAATGCCGAGATCCAGGCCCGGGTCGCGGCCCTGCTCCAGGAGGCGGCCGGGCAGGGGCGGCTTCGCGTCGACGACCCGCAGCTCATCCAGATCGCGGCGCGAGCACTGGTCTATGGCTTGTCGCGCATGCTGATCGACGGCCATTTCCCGGCCTGGGACGTCGCGGAGGCGGATGTCGAGGCGGTCATGGCCAAGGCTCTCGACCTCTTCCTCTCCGGCTTGCTGAAAGACGCCTCGTCAGCCGGCGACGCCATCGGTGGCACATGATCCGGCGTTTTCGGGGCGTGGCGTCATCGAACCGTCATGCTGGGATGGCTTCAAGGCGGCAAGGGAGACCGGCGTGTCGACGGCAGCGAGCGGAACGAAGGCCAGGCGCATGAATGTGGAGCCAACGGAACTGAAGACGGCGGAGGCCGCGCCGGTCGAGACGGCGGAGCCGATCCGGCAGTTGCCGTCGCGGTTCGTGAATCGCGAACTGTCCTGGCTGCAGTTCAACCGCCGGGTCATGGAGGAGGCCTCGAACCGCCACCATCCGCTGCTGGAGCAGCTCCGCTTCCTGTCGATCTCGGCGAATAATCTCGACGAGTTCTTCATGGTCCGCGTCTCCGGCCTGCGCGAGCAGCTCAAGGCCGGCGTGGTGACGAAGAGCCAGGATGGGCTGACGCCGGCCGAGCAGCTCAGGGCGCTCGGCACGGCCGTGATGGCGCTGACCGACGACCAGCAGGCGCGCTGGGTCGAATTGCAGCGCGACCTCGCCGGCAACCGCATCCACATCATCGATCCGAAATCGGTCGGCAAGCAGGACAAGGTCTGGCTGGAGGACTACTTCCTCCATTACGTCTTCCCGGTGCTGACGCCGCTCGCGATCGATCCGGCGCACCCGTTCCCCTTCATCCCCAATCTCGGCTTCACCATCGCGCTCGCGCTGGAGCGCAAGAGCGACGGCCGCCAGCTCGACGCGCTGATCCGCGTGCCGATCAAGATCGACCGCTTCATCGAGCTGCCCGACCTCGCCCGCGACGGCATCCACCGCTTCATCACGCTGGAGGATGCGGTCTCGCTGTTCATCGCCAAGCTCTTCCCCGGCTACGAGGTCAAGGGCACCGGCTCCTTCCGCATCATCCGCGACTCCGACCTCGACATCGAGGAGGAGGCCGAGGATCTGGTGCGGGTCTTCGAGACCATGCTGAAGCAGCGCCGCCTCGGCGTGGTGATCCGGCTCGAGATCAGCCACGGCATGCCGGCCCATCTGCGCAAGCTGATCGTGCGCGAGCTCAGGGTCGACGAGGACGAGGTCGTCGAGATCGACGGCATGATCGGCCTGAACGAGCTCTCGCAGCTCGTCGGCGTCGACCGGCCGGACCTGAAGTTCAAGCCCTACAACGCCCGCTTCCCCGAGCGCATCCGCGAGCATGGCGGCGACTGCTTCGCCGCGATCCGCCAGAAGGACCTGATCGTCCACCACCCCTATGAGAGCTTCGACGTCGTCGTCCAGTTCCTGCAGCAGGCGGCGCGCGACCCGAGCGTCGTCGCGATCAAGCAGACGCTCTACCGCACCTCGGCCAACTCCCCGATCGTCAAGGCGCTGACGGAGGCGGCCGAGGCCGGCAAGTCGGTCACCGCGCTCGTCGAGCTCAAGGCCCGCTTCGACGAGGAGGCCAATATCCGCTGGGCCAAGGAGATGGAGCGCGCCGGCGTCCAGGTCGTCTACGGCTTCATCGAGCTCAAGACCCACGCCAAATTGTCGCTGGTCGTGCGCCGCGAGGCCAGCCAGCTCGTCAGCTACTGCCATATCGCGACCGGCAACTACCATCCGATCACGGCGCGCATCTACACCGACGTCTCCTTCTTCACCGCCGATCCGGTGATGTCGCAGGACGTGGCGCGGGTCTTCAACTTCATCACCGGCTATGCCGAGCCGGCCGAGCTCGAGAAGATGGCGGTCTCGCCCGTCGGCCTGAAGCAGCGCCTGCTCGCCGACATCGCCGAAGAGGCCGCCCATGCCAAGGCCGGCCGCAAGGGCGCGATCTGGGGCAAGTGCAACTCGCTGGTCGATCCCGAGATCATCGATGCGCTCTATGACGCCAGCCAGGCCGGCGTCGAGGTCGATTTCGTGGTGCGCGGCATCTGCTGCCTGCGGCCGGGCGTGCCCGGCCTGTCGGAGAACATCAGGGTCAAGTCGATCATCGGCCGCTTCCTCGAGCACACCCGGATCTACGCCTTTGGGGCGGGCGAGGGGCTGCCCTCGGCCAAGGCGAAGCTCTACATCTCCTCGGCCGACCTGATGCCGCGCAACCTCGATCGCAGGGTCGAGGCGCTGACGCCGATCCTCAACGCGACGGTCCACCAGCAGCTGCTCGAGCAGATCATGCTGGCGAACTTCATCGACAACGAACAGAGCTGGACGATCTTGCCGGATGGCGGCTCAGCCCGCATTGTCCCGGCCGAAGGCGACGAGTCGTTCAACGCCCACAAATATTTCATGACCAATCCGAGCCTGTCCGGACGTGGCAAATCCCTCTCCAATTCCAGCCCGCGCAGCCTTTCCCGGCGGGCCCGAAAGAAGGCCTGAGTCGCTGACCGCCTCCGGTCGGCTGGCACTGCGCGACTCGATCGCGATCATCGACATCGGGTCCAACTCGGTCCGGCTCGTGGTCTACGAGATGCTGGCGCGCGCGCCGGCGCAGGTCTTCAACGAGAAGGAGATGGCCGGCCTCGGCCGCGGCGTCGCCACGACCGGCCGTCTCTCGGACGACGCCATCGCCAAGGCGCTGGCGGCGCTCACGCGCTTCCGCCTCCTGTGCGAGGCGATGCATGTCGGCGAGATCCGCGTCATCGCGACGGCCGCCGCGCGCGAGGCCGCCAACGGGCCGGAATTCCTCAGCCGGGCCGAGAACGCCGTCGGCCAGCCAATCGAGCTGATCTCCGGCGGACGGGAAGCCTTCCTCTCGGGCCTCGGCGTGATCTCGGGCTTCGCCGATCCGTCCGGCGTCGTCGGCGACATGGGCGGCGGCTCGCTCGAACTCGCGGCGGTCGAGGATCACCGCGTCGGCGAGGGCATCAGCCTGCCGCTCGGCGGTCTTGCCCTGATGGATCGCTCCAAGGGTTCGCTCAAGACGGCCGAGAAGATCATCCGCGACGAGCTCGACCATCACCCGCAGCTCGCGGCGATGCGCGGCAAGGACTTCTTCGCGGTCGGCGGCACCTGGCGCGCGCTCGCGACCCTGCACCAGCGCCAGGCCGGCTATCCGCTCAGCGTCATGCACGGCTACACCGTGCCATCGCGCGACGTCGCCGATTTCGCGAAACTGGTCGAGCGGGCGGATGCGTCGGTGCTCGACGCGATCGAGGCGGTCTCCTCGGCGCGGCGCCCGCTCCTGGCCTATGGCGCGCTGCTGCTCGACCAGATCATCAGGCGGGGCCGGCCGCGCGCCGTGGTGATCTCGGCCAGCGGCGTCCGCGAGGGCCTGCTGCTCGATCTCCTGCCCGAGAGCGAGCGCAAGGTCGATCCGCTGCTGCGCGGCGCCGAGGACTACAACCAGCTGCGCGCGCGCGACCCCCGCCATGCCGCCGACCTGATCGCCTGGACGCGCCGCCTCGTCGCCAGCGCCGGCCTGCCCGAGGACGAGGCAAGCCTGCGCCTGGAGGATGCCGCCTGCCTGCTGTCGGACATCGGCTGGCGCGCCCATCCCGACTATCGCGGCGAGCAGAGCCTCAACGTCATCGCCCATGCCGCCTTCAGTGGCGTCGACCATGCCGGGCGCGCCTTCTTGGCCCTGACCGTCTTCCATCGCTATGCCGGCGCCAAGAGCGACAGCCCGATGGCCGACGGCATGCGCCGGCTGCTGACGCCGCGGCTGCTGGAGCGGGTCCATCTGCTCGCAGGCGCCTTCCGCGTCGCCTACCTGCTCTCGGCCGGCATGTCCGGCATCCTGCCGCACACCGCGGTCGCCTGCGTCGACCGCAGGCTGGTGCTCAGGCTGAACGGCGAGCTGCAGGGGCTCGCCAGCGAGCGGGTCGCCGGCCGCCTGAAGCAGCTCGCAAAGCTGCTCGGCCGCGAGCCGGAGATCAGCCTGGCCTGACGGTGGCTCAGCCGACGACGACGCGCCCGCGCGTGATCCGCAGGGCCAGCTCGCCGCTCTTCAGCGCCAACGCCTTCTCGCCGAAGACGTCGCGGCGCCACCCCCTCAGGGCCGGGATGTCGGCCTCGTCGCTGCCCGCGATCTCTTCGAGGTCGTCGGTCGAGGCGATGATCTTGGGCGCGACGCGCTCGGCCTCGGCGACCGCCTTGAGCAGCACCTTGAGCAGGTCGAGCACGGCGCCGTTGCCGCCGCGACCGCGCTCGCGTTCGAGGCGGGGCAGGGCCTTCGGATCGAGCGCGAGGCCGCGCTCCACCGCCGCCAGCACCTCAGCCCCGGAGCGCGAGCGCTCGAAGCCGTTCGGCACCGAGCGCAGCTCCGCCAGCGCCTCGACCGAACGCGGTCCGCGCTGGACGATGTCCATCAGCGCGTCGTCCTTGAGCACGCGCTGGCGCGGCACGTCGCGGGTCTGGGCCTCGCGCTCGCGCCAGGCGGCCAGCTCGATCAGCGTGCCGAGTTCGCGCGGCTTGCGGATGCGGCCCTTGAGCCGGAGCCAGGCGTTCTCAGGCTTGACCTCGTAGGTGCCGGGCGAGTTCAGCACCGCCATTTCCTCGGCGACCCAGGCCTCGCGGCCGCTCGCCTCGAGATCGGCCTTGAGCGCGAGATAGATCGCGCGCAGATGCGTCACGTCGGCCTCGGCATAGGTCAGCTGCGCCTCGTTCAGCGGCCGGCGCGACCAGTCGGTGAAGCGCGACGACTTGTCGATCCGGGCCTTGGCGAGGTCGTTGGCGAGCTGCTCGTAGCCGACCGAGTCGCCATAGCCGCAGACCATGGCCGCGACCTGCGTGTCGAACAGCGGTGTCGGCAGCATCCGGCCGAGCATCCAGACGATTTCGAGGTCCTGCCGCGCGGCATGGAAGACCTTGACCACGGCCTCGTTCGCCATCAGCCCGAAGAACGGCATCAGGTCGAGTTCCGGCGAGAGCGGATCGACCAGAACGGCCTCGTCGGGCGAGGCGAGCTGGATCAGGCAGAGCTTGGGATAATAGGTCGTCTCCCGCAGGAACTCGGTGTCGACGGTGACGAAAGGATGCCGGGCGAGGCGGTCGCAGGCGTCGGCCAGCGCGGCGGTGGTCGTGATCAGGCTCATGAGCGGGGCTCATAGCAGACTGGGCATCGCCATGTCGCGGCCGTTCTTGACAATCCGGCCTCCTGCATGTGCTAAACCGCGAAACGTTCGGGCCGGCTTGCGCCGGCCCGCCATGCATTGCCGAAAGAGCGAGTCTCGTGACCCTCCACCGCTACCGTTCCCACACCTGCGGCGCGCTGCGCGAGAGCGACATCGGCAAGGCCGCGCGCCTCTCCGGCTGGTGCCACCGCATCCGCGACCATGGCGGCGTGCTCTTCATCGACCTGCGCGACCATTACGGCATGACCCAGGTCGTGATCGATCCGGATTCGCCGGCCTTCTCCGACGCCGAGACGCTGCGCTCGGAATGGGTCGTGCGCATCGACGGCAAGGTCAAGTCGCGCCTCGCCGGGACCGAGAACGCCAATTTGCCGACCGGCGCGGTCGAGGTCTTCGCGACCGGCATCGAGGTTCTCGGACCCTCGGCCGAGTTGCCGCTGCCGGTCTTCGGCGATCTCGAATACCCGGAAGATACGCGGCTGAAATACCGTTTCCTCGACCTGCGCCGCGAGAAGCTGCACGGCAACATCATGCTGCGCGGCAAGGTGATCGATTCGATCCGCACCCGCATGAAGCAGTCCGGCTTCAACGAATTCCAGACGCCGATCCTGACGGCGTCCTCGCCCGAGGGCGCGCGCGACTTCCTCGTGCCGAGCCGCCTGCACCCCGGAAAATTCTACGCGTTGCCGCAGGCGCCGCAGCAGTACAAGCAGCTTCTGATGATGGCGGGCTTCGACCGCTACTTCCAGATCGCGCCCTGCTTCCGCGACGAGGATCCGCGCGCCGACCGGCTGCCCGGCGAGTTCTACCAGCTCGACGTCGAGATGAGCTTCGTCGAGCAGGAGGACGTCTTCGCCACGATGGAGCCGGTCATCGCCGGCGTCTTCGAGGAATTCGGCGGCGGCAAGTCGGTCACCAAGGGCTGGCCGCGCATCCCCTATGCCGAGTCGATCCGCAAATACGGCTCCGACAAGCCGGACCTGCGCAACCCGCTGGTGATGCAGGACGTTTCCGAGCACTTTCGCGGCTCCGGCTTCAAGGTCTTCGCCCGCATCCTGGAGGATGCCAAGAACCGCGTCTGGGCGATTCCCGCGCCGGGCGGCGGCAGCCGCGCCTTCTGCGACCGGATGAACTCATGGGCTCAAGGCGAGGGCCAGCCGGGCCTCGGCTATCTGATGGTCAAGGAGGACGGCGAAGGGCAGGGGCCGATCGCCAACAACATCGGGCCGGAACGCGTCGCTGCGATCGTCGCCCAGATGGGCCTGAAGGGCGGCGACGCCTGCTTCTTCGCCGCCGGCAACCCGGACAAGTTCTACAAGTTCGCGGGTTCGGCCCGCAACAAGGTCGGCTCCGAGCTCGGGCTGATCGACGAGAACGCCTATGCCTTCGCCTGGATCGTCGATTTCCCGATGTACGAATATGACGAGGACGAGAAGCGGCTCGATTTCTCGCACAATCCGTTCTCGATGCCGCAGGGCGGGCTGGACTCGCTGAAGAACGACGATCCGCTGTCGATCAAGGCGTTCCAGTACGACATCGCCTGCAACGGCTACGAACTCGCCTCCGGCGGCATCCGCAACCACCGCCCCGAGGCGATGGTGAAGGCCTTCGAGCTCGCCGGCTACAGCGAGGAGACGGTGATCGAGCGTTTCGGCGGCATGTACCGTGCCTTCCAGTACGGCGCGCCGCCCCATGGCGGCATGGCGGCCGGCATCGACCGTATCGTCATGCTGCTGGCGGGCGCGACCAATCTGCGCGAGGTCGCGCTGTTCCCGATGAACCAGCAGGCGGTCGACCTCCTGATGGGCGCGCCGTCCGAGGCCTCGCCGAAACAGCTGCGCGAGGCGCATCTGCGCATCAATGCGCCGGACAAGCAGGGCTGACCGCGATGCCGCTCCCGCTTCCCGCGCGGCCGCTCGCGCTCGCCTGCCTGATCGCCCTGTCGCTCGGGTCCTGCGTCGCCGGCCCGGCCAACCCGGTCGCGGGCCGCGCGGCCGTCTTCGCCACGACCGTCTCGCGCGCCATCGCCTGCCGCGCCGGCTATCCGCGCGCTTCGACGCTGGAGCGCTTCATCGCCGCCGAGAAGGCGAAGGGCGCCAGCGACGAGCAGCTCGCCTCGGCGCGCTCGACCTATGTCACGGTCTCGGAGGCCGAGACCATCAACCAGTCGATCCGGCCGCAGGCCTGCGGAGCCGAGGAGCGTGCCACCCTGCGCGAGACGATGGCGCGCATCCGTGCCGGCAGCTTCGACGGCCTCTGACGCCGGCGCCCGCATGCCGCTCCGCCTCAGACCCTGGCTCGCGGCGCTGCCGCTCTGCGGGCTCGCCGCCTGCACGACGCTCGCGCCGGCGCCCGGCACGCCGGAATTCGCCGCCGCCCAGGTCTCGCGCGGCTATGATTGCGGCCTGCGGGTCGACCGCGCCCGCGTGCTCGCCCGGCTGCCGGCCGACCAGCGCCCGCGCTTCCTCTCGGCGGGCGGCGGCTATGCGGTGAAATCCTACAAGGCGCCGCGCCGCTGCGAGGCCGGCGAGCGCGCCAGGGTCCAGAGCGAGCTCTCGACCCTGGCCAGGCGCTGATTTCGCTTGCCTCACCGGCTCGATCGCGGCGAAAAGGCGGCCATGTCGCCTGGAGACGCCGTCACCGCCGTCGTGGTCAGCCATGACAGTGCGCAGGTCCTGCCGGCCTGTCTCGCGGCGCTCGCGGCCGAGGGCGTGGCCGCGATCGTCGTCGACAATGCGAGCGGCGATGCCTCGCGCGCGATCGCGGTCGAGCACGGGGCCACGCTGCTCGCCAACGCGGCGAACGAAGGCTATGGCCGCGCCAACAACCGCGGCATCGCGGCCTGCACCACGCCCTATGCGCTGATCGTCAATCCCGATCTCGAGCTGGGGCAGGGGGCGGCCTCGGCCCTGCTGGCTGCCGCCGAACGCTATCCCGAAGCCGGATTGCTTGCCCCGCGCATCGTCGAACCGTCGGGCCGGATCTTCCTGCAGCCGCGCTCGCTGCTCTCGCCGCCGCATCTCAATGCATCGGCGATCACGGTGCCGGAGGGCGACGCCTGCCTGCCCTTCCTGTCCGGCGCCTGCCTGCTGGTCCGCCGCGAAGCTTTCCTGGCGCTGGGCGGCTTCGATCCGAACATCTTCCTGTTCTACGAGGACGACGATCTCTGCCGCCGAATGCGTGATGCCGGCCATGCCCTGATCCACGTCCATGGGGCACAGGCGAGGCATGGCCGCGGCCGTTCGAGCGAGCCGAGCCTCGCCCGGCGTTTCGTCGCGCGCTGGCATCTGGCCTGGTCGGAGGCCTATGTCGCGCGGAAATACGGACTGCCCGGACCCGGACCGGGCGCGATCATCAAAAACGCTGCGAAAGCAACAGGATATGCGGCGATCCTAAATCGCCCGAAGGCCGCGGCCCATGCCGGCTCGGTCGCCGGCGCGCTGGGCTGGCGCCGTGGCCGAACCGCGCTCGGCCGCCAGGGCCTGGAGACCGTGCCATGACCGGCCTGCGCGGTGTGACGGTCGCCGGCGCCATGGCGGGCCCGCACAACAATTTCGGTCTGCTGCGCCTGGCTCTCGCCCTGGCGGTGGTCGTGTCGCATGCCTTCAGCGTCGCGACCGGCCGCGTCGACGACGAGCCCTTGGCCATGTCGACCGGCTTCACGCTCGGCGAGCATGCGGTCAACGGCTTCTTCGCGATCTCGGGCTTCCTCGTCACGATGAGTTATGTCCAGCGCGGCTGGCGCGATTATCTGGTCGCGCGGCTGCTCAGGATCGCGCCTGGGCTCGTCGCGGCGACGCTCGTCGTCTCGCTGCTGCTCGGCGCGGCGATGACCCGGCTGGAGCTTTCGGCCTATCTCGCCGATCCGCAGCTCTGGCGCTTCGTCACCGGCACGCTGACCACCTTCAAGAGCGCGGCCGCGCTGCCCGGCGTCTTCGGGCAGAACCCGCTGCCCTTTCCGATGGGCACCGTCTGGACGCTGAAATACGAAAGCCTGTGCTATCTCGGCGTGTTCGTCGCCGGCATCGCCGGGCTGCTCGCCCACCGGCGCCTGGCGCTCGTCCTGTGGCTCGCTCTGGTCTGTGCCGTCCTCGCGCGCGAAGTGCTTGTTCCGAACGGCAGCAAGGGCGTCGAGACGGCGCTGCGCCTGCCGCTGATCTTCCTGACCGGCGGGCTGATCCAGCTCTGGCGCGAGCGCGTGCCGCTGTCGCTGGCCGGGCTCGTGCTCTGCATCGTCCTGACCGCGGCATGCGCCGGCACGCCGCTCTACAAGGCGGTGCTCTACCTGACGACGGCCTGGGGCGTGCTCGTGCTGGCGCTGCACCCGGCCCTGACCGGCCGCCTGCCGGAGCCGCGCGCCGATCTCTCCTACGGCGTCTATCTCTATGGCTGGCCGGTCCAGCAGATGCTCTACGCGCTGCTGCCGACGCTGGGTGCCGGCGTCCTGCTCGGGCCGGCGCTCGCTCTGACGGTCCTCGCCGCCGCGCTGTCCTGGTACGGCGTCGAGATGCCGGCGCTCGCTCTCAAGCGTCGGCTGCTGCGGCGAAGCTGACATCGCCCGACATCAGCAGCGGGATCATCCGCCGGATCTCCGCTTCGGGCCGGTCCCACCAGCGCGACGCCAGAAGCGCGGCGATCCTCTCCTCCGGAAAGCGCAGCCGCACCAGCCGCGCCGGATTTCCGGCGACGATCGCGTAGGGCGGCACGTCCTTCGTCACGACCGCCCGCGCCGCGACGACCGCGCCATGGCCGAGCGTGACGCCTGACATCACCATGCATTGCGAGCCGAGCCAGACGTCGTGGCCGATCAGCACGTCGCCGCGGCTCGTGTCGCTGCCTGCGATGCCCGCGGCCTCGGGCCAGAGGCCGGGCAAAGCGGGGAACGGATAGGTCGTCGCCCAGTCGGTGCGGTGATTGCCGCCGAGCAGAATCTCGACGCCGTCGGCGATCGAGCCGAAGCGGCCGATCCGAAGGCGCCGGCCGCTTTCGGGGAACCGGACCTTGGGCCGGCCATAGGTATAGGCCCCGACCGCGATCTGGCCGGGGCAGCGGGCGATCAGATGCGCCAGATGCAGCCTGGTCTGGTTGTGCGGGTTGATTCGCCGCGCCAGCAGTCCGCGCGCAGCCGGCGGCAGGCCGGCCCACCAGGCCATGAGCCCGGTCGGCCGCCAGTCCTCGTCCTCCGGCGCGAGCGCGCCGGCCGCCTCACTCGGCATTGGCCTTGATGTCGATCTTGTCGAAGATCTCGGTCGGGTCGGTCAGGGTGATGACGTCGGCGAGGCCGAGGCCGCCGCCGGATTTCGCCGTCGCGGAGACCGTCAGCGTGCCGGGCTTGGCGATGAAGCGCGAGATCGCCGCCGTCAGCGCCTTGGCGCCGTCGGAGGGGCCGAGGATCGCGGCGAGGCCGAGATTGGCCATCATGGCATATTGCTGGCGCATCTCCTCGGGCTTGCGCTTGGCCTTGCGGGCCTCGTTCTCGAGCAGCTTCTCGAACAGGCCGAGATTCTGCAGCTTCGCCTCGACGCTGCGCGCCGTCGCGCCGAGTGCCGCGACCTGGGCGAGCGCGAGGTCGCTGGCGAACAGGTCCTTGCTGACATTGCCGAGCGTGCCCTTCGCATCGAGGCGCGCCATGCCGGCCCCGCCGAGCGAGAGCGCGTTGATCGCGAGCTCGCTCCTGGCGGCGTTCCAGGCGAGATCGAGCTTCGTCGACAGGTCGAGATTGCGATAGCCCATCGCCAGCAGATCGCGCGCGGAGGGGTTGCCCGGCGTCTCGACCACCGGGACGAGCAGGTTGTCGATCGTCAGCGAGAGCGCGGTCGGAATGCCGTTGAGCTGTTCGCCGGATTTCAGCTCGAACACGCCGATGCCGATCTTCATCGGCGCAGGCGCGGGCTGGCCGCGCCTGGCCTCCTGCGGCGCGTCGATCGCGATGCCCGAAAACCGGATCGTCCCGATCGTCGGGATGAAGCGGCGGAAATCGATGCTGTCGAAATCGGTGCTCGGATTGGCCAGCTCCTGCTTCAGCGCCGCGATGATCGGGGCGAAGGAGAAGCCCGAATAGCTGATCAGGCCGAATTCGCCCTTGGCCCCGCCGCCGGCGAAGGACATGCCCTCGATCGCGAAGCCGGACTTGCCGGGCGCATCCTCGCCGAACGCGATCCGCTTGATGCGCATGTCGACCATCTCGGCCTTGGCGCCGGGCGCCGGCTTCGCGTCGGGCTTGGGCGGCGCGGCCATCGTCATGACCAAATCGCGCGCCTCGCCGCTGCCATAGGCAACGTTCTCGAAGATCGACAGCATGGCGAGGCCGAGCTTGCGCTCTTCCTCTGTCTTGAGGCCGGGCGGCTTGGTGCCGGGCTCGCGCGCCGCCTTCTCGGCCGCCTGCGACATCAGCATCAGCCGGGTGAAGACCTCGCCCAGCGGCTCGTCGCCGACCTTGGCCGCGAAGCCCCGCGCGACGGTCTTGCCGAGCGACATCTTGCCGAGCGGTCCGAGGTCGAAGGAATAGCCGTCGAGTTCGTAGCGCCCGATGATCGGCAGCATCGGCTCGGTCGTGCCGGGCTGGGCCTTCTCGGTGATGACGCGGGCGAGCTGCTTCAGGTCGAAGGCCTCGAAGCTCGTCTTCAGGAAATCGCCGCGGATCGTCTGCGCCGCGCCGGCGCCGACGGCCTTGGTCGCCGAGGAGAGCGCCCCGCCCGGCGTCGGAGCCGTGGCGGTATCGGTCGGCAGATTCGCCGATGCCGAGCCGCCGGCCGCCTCGCCGCGGCCGATCTTGCCGTCGCGGATGTCGCTCAAGCGGACGGTGCGATAGATCGTGACCTGCTTTTGCGGCCCGATCGTCTGCTCCATCCGCAGCTCCGGCGCGGTGATCTCGGCGGCGTTGAGCTTGCCGATTCGCGACTGGGCGCTTTCGCCTGATGCCGTGTTGAACAAGGCGACGAAGGCCTCGCGCTCCAGCGTCGAGCCCTTGACCTCGACCTTTGGGGCGGACAGCACGACCGCGCCGAAATCGAGCTTCAGGTTGTCGAGCTGGAAATCGGCGGCGGTGGCCGGTCCGAATCCGCAGAGGAGCGCGGCGGCGACGAGCGCATGGCGAAGGCGGCCTGACCGGCGAAGGGCGGAATCCATCGTGGTTTCTCCTCTTGGGTGGCGCGACCCTGCCGCAACATGGCGGCGAAGGGAAGCGGGCTTGCCGGCCGCGCTGCGCGAAAAGCTTGACCCGATGCCGCCGATCGATCCTAGCTGCCGGAAATCCGCCATCCCGACGAGACAGGATGGCATGCCGTTGCCGGAGCCGCCTTCGATGCGCAGCCTGTCCCTCTTGACCGCCTTTTTCGCCTGGGCCCTGCTGGCGCTGGCTCCTTCGGCTCCGGCGCAGGCGCAGGCGGCGGGGCTAGAGCCGCTCGTCATCGTCAGCGCCGGCGGGCGCCATTCGTTCCAGGTCGAGGTGATGCGCACGCCCGACCAGCGCGCCAGGGGCCTGATGCACCGCAACTACCTGCCGGCCGACCGCGGCATGCTGTTCGACTTCCAGCGCAGCGAACCGGTGGCGATGTGGATGGAGAACACCTTCATCCCGCTCGACATGCTCTTCATCCGCGCCGACGGCACGGTGGCGCGCATCGCCGAGCGTACCGAGCCGCTCTCGCGCCGCACGATCCCTTCCGGCGAGGCGGTGCTCTCGGTGCTCGAGATCAACGGCGGCACGGCGGAAAAGCTCGGCATCAAGGCCGGCGACAAGGTCGAGCACGCTCTGTTCAGGCGCTGACCGGCGCGCCGGTCAGGCACGCAGCAGCCGGTACTTCCGGTGCTCCATGCAGGCGTTGACCACCAGAACATAGTCCTCGAGCGCCCGCGCGCCGGTCTCGGCCGCATTGCCTGCGGTATTGGCACCGACCGACTGCACGGCATTGGCGGCACCCGCGAGCATATGCGCCTGCCTGAACCCCGGCACCGGGATGTAGCTGGCCAGCGTGCCGGCGACCTGGATCGCCGCGCCGGTGGCCTGCTGCTGCGCGGCGCGGCGGGCGGCGGCCTCCTGCGGCGCAGCCTGGGCCCGGCACTCGAGCAGGTCCTTCTTCAACTTCGCCAGATTGACCCGATTGGTGTCGACCAGCGGCTCGTAGAGCGGGGCGACGGTATCCTCCTCGGCGGGCAATGCCCGCGCCGGTGACGATGCGAGCGCCGCTGTTGACGGCGGTGGAAGTGTGGTTTCAGCCGTCTGCGTAGTCTGGTTGCAGGCGGATAGAGCAACGCCGAGCGCTGCCGCAATGACGATCTTCATACTCTACGCTCCCCAACGCCGCATATTTGCGGTCGCGTCAGCGAAGAACCACGAAAGACGATGCCTTGCAAGTCTAACTGACGGAATAGCGAGGTTACCTTTGCGGCATCGCAAGATCATCGCTACCCGATGCGACGCTCCGCGGTGCGGAACTTTCGGTTTCCAAAGCAGGCGCGCGATGCTATCCCGATCCGCGTCGCCGGGCCTCGTCGGGCCTCGTGCGGCGTGTCTGCGGGTGTTCCGATGCACTTGCTGGCCGGCGGGGTATAGCGCAGCCCGGTAGCGCATCTGCTTTGGGAGCAGAGGGTCCCAGGTTCGAATCCTGGTGCCCCGACCATTTTCGACGGGCCGGCGGCGCTTCCCGCCGGCAGGCGCAACATCAGGTGACGGCCGAGCTGGACCATGACCGCACGCATCTACCGCCCGACCCGCACCGCCATGCAATCCGGCACGGCCAAGACCGAGCGCTGGCTGCTCGAATACGAGCCCGAGCGGCCGCGCGAGATCGAGCCGCTGATGGGCTGGACCTCGTCGGGGGACATGAAGTCGCAGCTCAGGCTCTGGTTCGACAGCGAGGCCGAGGCCGTCGCCTATGCCACGCGCAACGGCATCGCCTACCGCGTCGAGCAGCCGCACGAGGCCAAACGCCGCGCGATGGCCTATGCCGACAATTTCAAGTACAGCCGCGTCGGCCAGTGGACGCATTGAGATCGGCGCCATCGCCGCATGAGCATCCGAGACGGCGGGCGTGACCGCCCCCGACGGGCCCGTAGCTCAGATGGATAGAGCAGCAGCCTTCTAAGCTGCTGGTCGCTGGTTCGAATCCAGCCGGGCTCGCCAATTTTCGAATTTCTCGTCGCCATCAAGTGCCGAATGAGTCTGGCAGTTGATCGTCGGGGGAACAGCGGCCGCTCTAGTTTCCGCTTCGTCTGTTGCGATGGTCGGTGCGTGGTACACGCCCGAATGCAGCGGCGGGCCTTTCGACCGCGCCGTTGGCTCGGACGTTACAGGCCGGAGACGACTCCGGCTGGATGTCGGCGACCGTATGCGTCCTCGAGCCGCGCTTGCTGACGATCCCGATTCGCGCTTCGCCATCGATCAAGGATGACGAAAAATCCGCGATCTCGCCGTTCTTGAAGGTGACCCGGATGACCTTTCCCCATGCGATTTCCCATCGTGCAGATTGATATCGGCCGCCGATCGTTTTCGCCTCGTAGCGACCATCCGCGTGAAACAGGTAGATACCCCCCGATTTCGCGATGACGCAGCGACCCCCGACCGTCTCGTCGCTTAAATTCATGAAGCGCGTCTGAGCGTTTACGCTCGCGGGCAGACAGAGTAATGCCACGGAAATCGAGAGACGTATCATAGTTCTCCGGGCAGCTTGCGAATTGGCGATGAGGTCGCACGTCAGGTTAGATCGCATAAAACCGTGGCAAATCAAGCGAGAGATTATCCGAGTCATTACTTTGCTCGTATTATCGTCCGACAACCAGCATCTCGGGAGTCGCCGAATGGTGCGGCGTCAATCGCCGCGTCCGACTTTCAGCAACTGCCTAACCGCGACAAGCCGATCGACCGCCCATCGCCAGACGCCGCGCAGCAGGCCATAGGCGAAGAACAGCCCGAAGCTCGGCAGCGCCACCACCAGCGGCACCGTCACGAGGCCCATGGCGCAGCCACCGGAATCGCCGGCGCCGCATTTCGGGTCGAAGATCATCGCGGCGAAGACCAGTGCGATGGCGGCAAGCGGCCCGAGCAGCAGCCCCCAAAGACCGCAGCGCAATGCACCGAACAGGATTTTCGCCATAACCGCCTCCACGCGCGAGGCTAGCCGGCTCGCGCGGCGCTGTCATCGCGGCTTGCTCCGGCGTCCTCGGCGGCGTAAACCGCGCCGGCCGCCCACTGCGGGCCGGCGCCGCCTTGTTCAGGCCCGAAAGGGGCGACATGGAGCGGCCGTGCCGGCGATGCTCCCGCATTCGCGCGGCATTAAGCCCAGCCGGCCCACGGCCAGTCACGAGCGCGACCAGCCGGTCGCAAGGGACGACATGGTTTCGCTCACCCCCGCGATCGATCGCCTGACCGGCTTCGCCACCGCAAGCCATCTCCGCGCCTGCGTGCTGCTGCTCGCCTTGTCGCTCGCGGCGTTCCTGCCGGGCTTCGCCACATTGCAGCCGCTCGATCGCGACGAGCCGCGTTTCGCCCAGGCCAGCAAGCAGATGCTGGAGAGCGGCGACTTCGTCGACATCCGCTTCCAGGCCGAGGCGCGCCACAAGAAGCCGGTCGGCATCTACTGGCTCCAGAGCGCGGCCGTGACGGCCGGCGAGACGTTCGGCGTGCCGCGGGCGCGCACGCAGATCTGGCTCTATCGCATCCCCTCGCTGATCGGCGCGCTCTCGGCGGTGCTGCTGAGCTACTGGGCGCTGCTCGCCTTCCTCAGCCGACGCTATGCGCTGCTCGGCGCCGCGATCATGGCGGTGTGCGTGCTGCTCGGCGTCGAGGCGCGCATCGCCAAGACCGATGCGGTGCTCACCGCCTGCGCCATCGCCACCATGGGCGCGCTGGCGCGGACCTGGCTCGACTGGACACGCTCGCTCGCCTTCGTGCCGCGCCGCTCGAACTGGCTGGTGTTCTGGGGCGCGACCGCGCTCGGCCTGCTGATCAAGGGACCGATCGTGCCGATGATCTGGGGCTTGGCGGTCCTCGTGCTGAGCGCGAGCCAGAGGAGCTTCCGCTGGCTCAAACCCTTGCGCTTCGGCTCCGGCCTGCTGCTCTGCCTGATCGTGGTCGCGCCCTGGTTCGTCGCGATCGCGCTGAAGACCGGCGGCTCGTTCTTCGCGGAGAGCGTCGGCAACGACATGCTCGGCAAGGTCGCCGAGGGCCAGGAGAAGCACTGGGGGCCACCCGGCCTCTATCTCCTGCTGTTCTTCGGCACCTACTGGCCGGCGGCGGCTTTCGCGGCGATGGCGATCCCCTTCGCCTGGGTCCGCCGCCGCGAACCGCAGATCCTGTTCCTGCTGGCCTGGATCGTGCCGACCTGGCTCGTCTTCGAGGCGGTGCCGACCAAGCTGCCGCATTATGTGCTGCCGCTCTATCCCGCGATCACGGCGCTGCTCCTGCTCGCGGTCCTGAACGGCGGCATCGACCGCCTGCGCCGCGGCTCGGTCGCCACCGCGCTGCTGGTCGTGCTCGTGCCGGCGGCGCTCGTCGGCGTCATCCTCTACGGCAACTGGACGCTCGACCGGACCTTGCCCTATCTGGCGCTGCCCTGGCTGCTGGCGACGCTGGTCGCCTCCGGCTTCGTCGTCGCCGCCTTCCGCCGCGGCGAGGTCGAGGGCGCGCTCTGGCGCAGCCTGATCGCGAGCCTGCTGCTCGGCGCCGGCGTCTACGGCTTCGCCGTCGAGAGCCTGCGCTCGCTCAGGCTGTCGCCGCGGCTGGCCGAGACGGTCGCGTCTGCCGGCTGCGCCGATCCCAAGGTGATCACCGCCGGCTATCGCGAGCCGAGCCTCGTCTTCCTGACCGGAACCGATCTCGCCATGGCTCCCGACGGTGCCGCCGCCGCCGCCTTCCTCGCCGGACCCGGCTGCCGCGTCGCCTTCGTCGAGAGCCGGATGTCGCCGGACTTCCAGGCCGCTCTCGCGAGGACCGGCACCGCGCCGCGCCTCCTGACCACGCTGAACGGCTTCAACCTGAACGGCGGCCGCCGGCTCGCCATCGCCGTCTTCGTGAAATCCTGAACGCCAAGAAGGCGCTTGCTACATGAACAGCGCTTGCCCCCTTGCGCGGCTTGACGCAGTTTGCGCGCCGCTTCACCGGAACCCGTGATTTTGAGCGAGACCCAGCCCCAACAGCCGCTTCTCAGCGTCGTCGTGCCGGTGCGCAACGAGGTCGGCAACATCGCCCCGCTGCTCGCCGACATCGAGGCCGCCTGCGCCGTCCTCGGCGCCTTCGAGGTGGTCTATGTCGACGACGGATCGAGCGACGGCACGGCCGCGGCGCTGATCGCGCTCGCGGCGACGAAGCCCTGGCTGCGGATCGTCACCCACGCGCAGTCCTGCGGCCAGAGCGCCGCGGTCCGCACCGGCGTGCGCCACGCCCGTGCGGACATCGTCGCGACGCTCGACGGCGACGGCCAGAACGACCCGGCCTTCATCCCGTCGATGCTGGCGGCGCTGCGGCAGGGTGGGGCGGCGGCAGGCCTCGTCCAGGGCCAGCGCGTCGGCCGCAAGGACACCCGCTTCAAGAAGCTGCAGTCGCGGATCGCCAACGGCGTGCGCGGGAAGATCCTGAAGGACAGCACCCGCGACACCGGCTGCGGCCTGAAATGCTTCCGCCGCGAGGCCTATCTCGCGCTGCCCTATTTCGACGCGCTGCACCGTTTCATGCCGGCGCTTGTCGTGCGCGAGGGCTACGAGGTGCTGCATGTCGAGGTGCGCGACCGGCCGCGCCTGACCGGCGTCTCGAATTACGGCTTCTTCGACCGGCTTTGGGTCGGCATCCTCGACCTCGCCGGCGTCTGGTGGCTGATCCGCCGGCGCAAGCGCGTCCCGACCGTCGTGCAGTCCGAGATCTTGCGAGAGGCACGCCCATGATCATCTCGATCGGCCATGCCATCTCCGACTACATCTACGACGTCTTCGTGCTGAAGTTCGACTTCTGGCTCGCCTTCGGCATCGTCGCGCAGCTGCTCTTCACCGCCCGCTTCCTGGTGCAGTGGCTGGTCAGCGAGCGGGAAGGGCAGTCGGTGATGCCGCTGTCGTTCTGGTATTTCTCGATGGCCGGCGGCGCGATGACGCTGGTCTACGGCATCGTCAGGCGCGAGCCGATCATCATCATGGGCCAGGCGCTGGCGGTGATCATCTATGTCCGCAACCTGATGCTGATCTTCCGCAACCGCGCCCGGGCCAAAGCCGGGCGCGACTGAGACGAAGGTCACGCCGCCGCCCGCAGCCTTGCGAAGCCGGCGTCGAGATCGTCCTTGAGGTCGTCGAGATCCTCGAGCCCGATATGGAGGCGGATCGTCGGCCCATCGTGCTTCGGCGTCGTCGCTGTGCGATAGGGCCGGCAGTCGAAGGGCAGGGCCAGGCTCTCATAGCCGCCCCAGGACGCGCCCATGCCGAACAGGGTCAGCCCGTCCAGCATCGCGCCGACCGCCTTGATCGCGACCGGCTTCAGCTCGATCGCGAAGAGCGACGAGCAGCCGGTGAAGTCGCGCCTCCAGAGCGCGTGGCCGGGATCGGACGGCAGGCCCGGATGCATCACCCGCGCGACTTCGGGCCGCGCCTCGAGCCAGCGCGCCATCTCCAGCCCCGCCGGCATCTGTTCCTTCAGGCGCACATGCATGGTGCGGATGCCGCGCAAGGTCAGGAACGCGTCCTCCGGAGCGATGATCACGCCGAGCGTCTTGCGGGTGTCCTCGATCAGCTTGAAGAGCTCGGGCGTGCGCGCAGAGACGGTGCCGATCAGCACGTCGGAATGGCCGGCATAGTATTTCGTCCCGGCCTGCACGGAGATGTCGACGCCGGCCTTGTGGCTGTCGAAGAACAGCGGCGTCGCCCAGGTGTTGTCCATCAGGACGAGCACGTCGCGGCCATGGGCGGCCGCGACGATCGCCGGAATGTCCTGCATCTCGAAGGTCTGCGAGCCCGGTGCCTCGGTCCAGACCGCCCTGGTGTTGGGCTTGAACAGCGCGGCGATGTCGGCACCGGCCGCGGGATCGTAGTAGGTCACCTCGATACCGAGCCGCGGCAGCATCGTGTCGCAGAAATTGCGGGTCGGGCGGTAGACGCTGTCGGTCACCAGAAGGTGATCGCCGGCGGAGAGGATCGCCAGAAGCGGCAGCGTGCAGGCGAGCAGCCCCGAGGAGCAGACGACGACGCCGGCACCGCCCTCCATCGCGTTCAGCGCGGCGATCAGCGCGTCGATCGTCGGATTGCCCTGCGTGCCGTAGCTGTAGCGGGCCTTGCGGGCGAGGAAATCCTCCATGTTCGGGTAGATCACCGTCGAGCCGCGCACGATCGCCGGATTGACGAAGCCGTAGCTGTCGGCCGGGTCGCGGCCGGCGAGGACGAGGCGGGTCTTCTCGCGCAGGCGCGCGAAATCGGGCTGGGACAGCTTCTTCATGGCGATCGCGTGGCGGCTTTCTGGTTCGGGCCCGGCTTGACCGGCCGGGGAAACTCGCATGGGATAAGGACATGGAAAAGGGGCGCGCCGGGGCAGGGAGCGTTGCTTGACGCTCATGTCCCGGTCTGGCAATCGACGTGCGCGACGCCGCCTGATTTCTGTGCAATCTGAGCGGGCAGAGCACCGCCGGCATCCAAACCGGTCACGATCCGCAAGGCCATGTGCCATGCGGGCGACCTCAACGGGAGAGATAGCGATGAAGACATTCCTCACGGCCGCGATCGCGGGACTGGGTCTTGCCGCCGCCGCGACGGTGGCGTCGGCCCAGGCGCCCTCGACGCTGGCCCAGATCAAGCAGCGCGGGACCCTCAATTGCGGCTCGAACACCGGCCTCGCCGGCTTCGGCGTGCCGGATGCCCAGGGCAACTGGGTCGGGCTCGACGTCGACTATTGCCGCGCGGTGGCGGCGGCGATCTTCAACGACCCGACCAAGGTCAAGTTCATCCCGCTTTCGGCCAAGGACCGCTTCACCGCGCTGCAGTCGGGCGAGGTCGATCTCCTGGTCCGCAACTCGACCTGGACGATGACCCGCGACGCTTCGCTCGGCATCGTGTTCACCGGCGTCAACTACTATGACGGCCAGGGCTTCATGGTCCGCAAGAAGCTCGGCGTGAAGTCGGCCAAGGAGCTGAACGGCGCCTCGGTCTGCACCCAGCAGGGCACCACGACCGAGCTCAACCTCGCCGACTATTTCCGCGCCAACAACATGAAGTACGAGGTCGTCGCCTTCGCCTCCTCGGACGAGACGATCAAGGCCTATGACGCCGGCCGCTGCGACGCCTTCACCACCGACGCCTCGGGCCTCTATGCCGAGCGCCTGAAGCTGACCGCGCCGGACGATCACATGGTGCTGCCCGAGATCATCTCGAAGGAGCCGCTCGGCCCCTCCGTGCGCAACAACGACGCGCAATGGTACGCGGTGGTGAAGTGGGTCGGCTACGCCATGGTCAACGCCGAGGAGCTCGGCGTGACCAAGGCCAATGTCGACGAGCAGCTCAAGTCGACCAACCCGGAGGTCAAGCGCCTGCTCGGGACGGAAGGCAAGTTCGGCGAGACGGTCGGCCTGACCGCCGACTGGGTCGCCCGCATCGTCAAGCATGTCGGCAATTACGGCGAGAGCTTCGAGAAGAACGTCGGGCAGGGCTCGCTGCTGAAGATCCAGCGCGGCCAGAACGCGCTCTGGACCAAGGGCGGCCTGCAATACGCCCCGCCGATCCGCTGAGATCCCAGCCGATCCGTCGATTTTGAGGAAGGTGGCCGCGCCATGCGGCGCCCTTCGCACAAGAAGGGTCTGCGCGACGAAACGACAAGGGGCTTGCCAAGCGGGCACGCTTGGTCTGAGACTTGCTATGCGATCGAGAACGGGAGGAACCCGTTCCGCCACAGGGGAAACACCATGAACAAGCTCATCGCTGCGGCAGTCGTCGCAGCTGCAACAACCGTCTGCGTCGGCGGCGCGCAGGCCCAGACCGGCACGCTCGCCCAGGTCAAGAACCGCGGAATCCTGCATTGCGGCTCCGGCACCGGCCTCGCCGGCTTCGGCATTCCGGACGCGCAGGGCAACTGGACCGGTCTCGACGTCGATCTCTGCCGCGCCGTCGCGGCGGCGATCTTCAACGACCCGATGAAGGTCAAGTTCATCCCGCTCTCGGCCAAGGATCGCTTCACCTCGCTGCAATCGGGCGAGGTCGACCTGCTCTCGCGCACCACGACGTGGACCTTGTCGCGCGACACCTCGCTCGGGCTCAACTTCGCCGGCGTCAATTACTATGACGGGCAGGGCTTCCTGGTCCGCAAGAAGCTCGGCGTCGATTCCGCGCTGAAGCTCGCCGGCGGCTCGATCTGCACCCAGCAGGGCACCACGACCGAGCTCAACCTCGCCGACTATTTCCGCGCCAACAAGATGAAGTACGAGGTCGTCGCCTTCGCCAGCAACACCGAGACGGTCAAGGCCTACGAATCCGGACGCTGCGACGCCTTCACCACCGACGCGTCCGGCCTCTATGCCGAGCGCCTCAACCTGACGACCCCGGCCGACCACATCGTACTGCCCGAGATCATCTCGAAGGAGCCGCTCGGCCCGGTCGTGCGCCATGGCGACGACCAGTGGCTCGACATCGTCAAATGGGCCCACAACGCCATGCTGAACGCCGAGGAACTCGGCATCACCAAGGCAAATGTCGACGACATGCTGAAATCCGACAATCCCGAGATCCGGCGCTTCATCGGCACGGAGGGCAAGTTCGGCGAGCCGATGGGCCTGACCAACGACTGGGCCTACCGCATCATCAAGCATGTCGGCAATTACGGCGAGGTCTTCGAGAAGAACGTCGGCCAGGGCTCGCTGCTGAAGATCGCCCGCGGCCAGAACGCGCTCTGGACCAAGGGCGGCCTGCAATACGCCCCGCCGATCCGCTGAGACCCCGATCGTCCCGGACCGGCCGCGCTTGGTCCGGGACTTGCTAACGCTTCGGATGCGGGCGTCGGCCCGCGTCCGAAACAGGGGAACGGCATGAAAAAAACCACCATTGCCAGCGCCGTCGCAGCGGCGATCATCGCCGCTGCCGCGCAGACCGCCGTCGCGCAGACGAGCACGCTCGCCAAGGTCAAGGAGCGCGGCATCGTCAGTTGCGGCACCAGCCAGGGCACGCCCGGCTTCTCGTTCCCCGATGCCCAGGGCAAATGGGTCGGCTTCGACGTCGACATGTGCCGCGCCGTCGCGGCCGCGATCTTCAACGACCCGATGAAGGTCAAGTTCGTGCCGCTGGCGTCGAAGGATCGCTTCACGGCGCTGCAATCGGGCGAGATCGACATGCTGTCGCAGACCACGACCTGGACGCTGTCGCGCGACACCTCGCTCGGGCTGAACTTCGCCGGCGTGAACTTCTATGACGGCCAGGGCTTCATGGTCCGCAAGAAGCTCGGCGTCGATTCCGCGCTGAAGCTCGCCGGTGCCTCGGTCTGCGTCGCACAGGGCACCACGACCGAACTGAACCTCGCGGACTTCTTCCGCGTCCACAAGATGAAGTACGAGGTCGTCGCCTTCGTCTCGGCCGACGAGACGATCAAGGCCTACGAATCCGGTCGCTGCGACGTCTACACCAACGATTCCTCCAGCCTCTACGCCAACCGCCTCAAGCTCGCGGTCCCGGCCGACAACATCGTGCTGCCCGAGATCATCTCGAAGGAGCCGCTCGGCCCGGTCGTGCGCCATGGCGACGACCAGTGGCTCGACATCGTCAAATGGACCCACAACGCGATGCTGAACGCCGAGGAGCTCGGCATCACCGGCGCCAACGTCGACGGGATGCTGAAATCGGAGAATCCCGAGATCCGGCGTTTCGTCGGGGTCGAGGGCAAATTCGGCGAAGCGATGGGGCTGACCAATGATTGGGCATATCGTATCGTGAAGCTCGTCGGGAACTACGGCGAGACCTTCGAGCGCAATGTCGGCTCGGGTTCGCCGCTCAACATCGCGCGGGGTCAGAACGCCCTGTGGACCAAGGGAGGGCTGCAATACGCGCCGCCGATCCGCTGAGCGCGGAGGGCTGACGGGCAGACCAGCGACAGGGCCGGCGGCGCCGAGAGCCGCCAGCCGACAAGCCAACGAACAAAACGAAAAAAGGGCGTAAACAGGTGTCGACCATTCCGACCGAGAGCGTGCAGCCGGGCAAGGCCTCGCTGCTCTATGATCCGAAGATCAGGGGCTATGCCTATCAGATCGCGCTGCTCGCGATCGTCGGCTTCCTGATCTATTCCGCCGCGTCCAACGCCATCATCAACCTGCGTGCGCAGAAGATCGCCTCGGGCTTCGGCTTCTGGCACAACGCCGCCGGTTTCGACGTCAACCAGAAGCTGATCCCGTTCTCGGCCTCGGGCTCGACCTATGGCGAGGCCTTCTATGTCGGCCTGCTGAATACCTTGCTGGTCGCCTCGATCGGGATCGTGCTCTCGACCTTCCTCGGCTTCTTCGTCGGCGTCGCCAGGCTCTCGAGCAACTGGGTGCTGTCGAAGCTCGCGATGGTCTATGTCGAGGTCATCCGCAACCTGCCGCTGCTGCTGCAGCTGTTCTTCTGGTACAATGCGGTGCTGAAGCCGCTGCCCAATCCGCGCCAGTCGATCGAGCTGCCCTTCGGCTCGCTCCTGAACAATCGCGGGCTCTACATTCCCGATCCGCATCTCGACGCGGGCGGCAGCCTGATCGTCTGGACCTTCCTGATCGGCCTCGTCGCCTCGCTCGCCTTCCGCTGGTGGGCGCAGAAGCAACAGATGGCGACCGGCAAGCAATATCCGATCGGCTGGGTCGCGCTCGGCCTGATCGTGGTGCTGCCCTTCTTCGTCTATCTGATCACCGGCCGGCCGGTGTCCTTCGTCTATCCCGAGCTCGCCGGCTTCAACCTGCGCGGCGGCATTCAGATCTTCCCCGAATTCGTCGCGCTGCTGCTGGGGCTCACGACCTACACGGCGGGCTTCATCGCCGAAGTGGTGCGCGCCGGCATCCTCGCGGTCTCCAAGGGTCAGACCGAGGCTGCGAACGCTCTGGGATTGCGCGCCGGGCCGACGCTGAAGCTCGTGGTCATCCCGCAGGCGATGCGGGTCATCATCCCGCCGCTCACCTCGAACTACCTCAACCTGACCAAGAACTCCTCGCTGGCGGTCGCGATCGGCTATCCCGATCTCGTCCAGGTCTTCACCGGCACGGTGCTGAACCAGACCGGTCAGGCGGTCGAGGTCGTCGCCATCACCATGGCGGTCTATCTGACGATCTCGCTGGTGACCTCCCTGTTCATGAACATCTACAACAAGCGCATGGCGCTGGTTGAGCGGTGAGGGCCTGGCGATGACCGACGCAACCACCGAAAACGCCAAATACGCCTTCGTCCGGCGTGAGACCCTGGCCCAGGAAACCCCGCCGCTATCCGTCGCGGGGCCGGTCGCCTGGATCCGCAACAACCTGTTCTCCTCGCCGCTGAACGGCTTCCTGACGCTGCTCTGCATCTATGTGGTCGTGACCTCGGTGCCGGAGCTGGTGAAGTTCTACTTCGTCGATGCGGTCTGGTCCGGGACCAACCGCGACGCCTGCCTCGCCGACAAGGTCGGCCGCCCGGTCGGCGCCTGCTGGGCCTATATCGCCGACCGTTTCCAGTACTTCATCTACGGCTCGTATCCGGTGACGCAGCGCTGGCGGGTCAACATCGTCTTCGCGCTGTTCGGCTTCGGCGTGCTCTGGCTGCTCTGGGACCGGATGCCGCTGAAGAAGGTCGGCTTCTTCTTCTTCTTCGTCATGCTGCCGATCAGCGCCTATGTCCTGCTCGTCGGCGGCGCCAATGCGGAGTGGTTCCTGCGCGTCCTGCTGCTCCTAACCCTCGGCCTGGCGGTGCTCTATGCGGTGCTGTCCTTCGTGCCGGGCTTGGCGAAGTTCTGGATTGGCGAGGCCTTCCTCGCGGTCGAGGAGGCGCTGCCGCCGTGGAAGCGGTTCTACCGCGTCAAGCGGCTGATCCTGCTCTCGCTCGTCGTCTTCGGGGCGATCTCGATCATCGTCGATGCCGCCGGCCTGCCGCGCGTCGATACCGGCCTCTGGGGCGGCATGATGGTGACCTTCCTGATCGCGGCGGTCGGCATCGTCTTCTCGCTGCCGCTCGGCGTCGTGCTGGCGCTCGGCCGCCGCTCGCGGCTGCCGATCATCCAGTTCCTCTCGGTGGTGTTCATCGAGTTCGTCCGCGGCGTGCCGCTGATCACCGTGCTGTTCATGGCCAACACCATGCTGCCGCTGTTCGTGCCGCAGGAGTATTCGCCGGACCGCCTGCTGCGCCCGCTCGTCGGCGTCGCGCTCTTCGCTGCCGCATACATGGCGGAGGTCATCCGCGGCGGCCTGCAGGCGATCCCGAAGGGCCAGTACGAGGGCGCGATGTCGCTCGGCCTCGGTTACTGGCAGATGATGCGGCTGATCATCCTGCCGCAGGCGCTGCGGATCGTGATTCCGGGTATCGTCAACACCTTCATCGGGCTGTTCAAGGATACGACGCTGGTCACCATCGTCGGCATCTTCGACTTCCTGCGGACCATCGAAGCCACCCTGGTCGACCCGACCTGGGCGACACCGACCACCCGCGCGACCGGCTATGCCTTCGCCGCGGTTTTCTACTTCCTGTGCTGCTGGGGCATGTCGCGCTACTCGATCGCGGTCGAGAGGCGTCTGGCCGCCGGCCAACGACGTTGAGAGGGACGACAACCATGGCCATGGCAGACACCAATTCCCGCCCGGCGGCGCTGAAGCCGACCTCGCTGAACACCCCGACCGCGGTCGAGATGATCGGCGTCAACAAATGGTACGGCGAGTTCCACGTCCTGCGCGACATCAACCTGAAGGTCGAGCGCGGCGAGAAGCTCGTCATCTGCGGGCCCTCGGGCTCGGGCAAGTCGACGATGATCCGCTGCATCAACCGGCTGGAAGAGCACCAGAAGGGCAACATCATCGTCGACGGGACGGAGCTGACCAACGACTTGAAGAAGATCGACGAGATCCGCCGCGACGTCGGCATGGTGTTCCAGCATTTCAACCTGTTCCCGCATCTGACCATCCTCGACAACCTGACGCTCGCCCCGATCTGGGTGCGCAAGATGCCGAAGAAGGACGCCGAGGAGATCGCGATGCACTATCTGCGTCGCGTCAAGATCCCGGAGCAGGCCAACAAGTATCCGGGCCAGCTCTCGGGCGGCCAGCAGCAGCGCGTCGCCATCGCCCGCTCGCTCTGCATGAGCCCCAAGATCATGCTGTTCGACGAGCCGACCTCGGCGCTCGACCCGGAAATGGTCAAGGAGGTGCTCGACACCATGGTCTCGCTCGCCGACGAGGGCATGACCATGCTCTGCGTCACCCACGAAATGGGCTTCGCCCGTCAGGTCGCCGACCGCGTCATCTTCATGGATGCCGGCCAGATAGTCGAGATGAACGAGCCCAACGCCTTCTTCAAGAACCCGCAGCACGAGCGCACCAAGCTTTTCCTCAGCCAGATTCTGCACTGATCTCGGCAGCACTGTCCGCATCGCGGATCGCGGCGCATCGGAGCCTCCGATGCGCCGCTTTTGCTGGTACGTCGCGCCGGCTCATCGCGGAGACGCTTCGTCACCTGACTTGAGCGGAGCGGCGCGCCCGGGAACCTTTCCGCCGCGGCGCCGTTGTCCTCCCAACCTGGAGGACAGTTCATGAAACGCATTCTGACCACCGTGATCGCCACCACGCTTCTCGCCGGCAGCGCCTATGCGCAGTCTATCCAGATCGGGCCCGGTGGCGTCGAAGTCGATCCCCGCTCGCCGCGCGACCGCGCGATCGAGCGTGATATCCGCCGCGACGAGCGGGCCCGCGAGCGAGACCGCTACGAGCGCCGCCAGGATTGGCGCGCCGAGCGCGATTGCCGCACGGTCGTGACCCGCGAGGAGACCCCGCGTGGCACCGTCCGTCGCGAGACGCGCGTCTGCGACTGATCGATCGCGGAATACGGAATGAAAAAGGCCCGCCCGGCTTCTGCCGGGCGGGCCTTTTCGCGTGCGGGTCTCGGCCGACGTCGGCGTCAGCGGCGCGGCGGATTCTCGAGCGTCGACTTGGCGTCGAGGCGCTTGGCCGGCGGCGGCGTCAGGTCCTGCTGCTGGGTGGCGCAGGCACCGAGTGCCAGGCAGACGATGCCGGCGAGCGAAAGGCGGACGAGGCGGGTCATTGGCGCATTCCGTAAGGGAGAGACAGACACCCGTTCATCCGACGAATGGACCGGCGGCGTCAAGCGCCGCCGCGCAACCCGCTCAGAACGTCCGGTTCTCCATCCGGATGGTCGCGTCGGGGGAACTCGCCGAAGGTTTCAGCGCCGGCGCAGACGGGTTGGCGCTCGGCGCCGTTGCGGATATGGACGAATGCGCCGCCTGGGCGGACGACAAGGCATTGTCGACCTCCATGCATCCGCCGAGCGTCGCCAAGGCAAGTGCCGCGAAAGAAAAGCCGATGAGACGGGTCATGATCGCACCCTGATCTGAAGTCGCAAATCGTCGCCCTTGCCGAGCGGCCTATGCCCCATTCGCGTCGAGATTGTGTCGGCTCTCCGGCACGGAACGGACACATGACTCCTGCCGCCCGCATCAGCGCCGCCATCGAGGTGCTCGACGATCTGATCCAGCGCCGCCGCCCCGCCGCGGACGCGCTCAAGGACTGGGGCCTGTCGCGCCGCTTCGCCGGCTCGAAGGACCGCGCCGCGATCGCCTCGCTGGTCTACGACGCGTTGCGCCGTCGTGCCTCCTCGGCCTGGGCGATGGGGTCCGAGGCGCCGCGCGCCCTCGTGCTGGGCATGCTGGCGCGGCTGCGCGGGCAGAGTGCCGAGGAGATCGCCGGGCTCTGTTCCGGCGAGAACCATGCTCCTGCGCCGCTCGAAGCCGAGGAGCACGCCCGCCTCGCGGCGTTCTCGCTCGACGGCGCGCCGGACTGGGTTCGCGCGGATGTCCCGGACTGGCTCTGGCCGGCCTTTTCGGCGGGCCTCGGCGCCGATGCCGTCGGCGAGGGACAGGCGCTGGCCGGCCGTGCGCCGATCGACATCCGCACCAATCGCCTCAGGACCGATCGCGACGCGCTTACCGCCGAACTCGCACATCTCACGCCCGAACCCGGCGTCTGGTCGCCGGATGCGCTGCGCTTCCATCCGGGCCACGACGGGCGCGGGCCCTCGCTGCAGACCGAACCCACCTTCTTCGCCGGTGGCTTCGAGATCCAGGACGAGGGCTCGCAACTCGTCACCCTGCTCGCAGGCGCACGACCGGGCGAGACGGTGGTCGATCTCTGCGCCGGCGCCGGCGGCAAGACGCTGGCGCTCGCCGCCATGATGCGGAACGAGGGTCGGCTGTTCGCGACCGATCTCGACAGCCGCCGCCTGGCGCCGCTGCACGAACGGCTGGCGCGCTCCGGAGCGGCCAATGTCGAGATCCGCATCCCGCGCTCGCGCGGCCACGAGCCGCTCGCCGACATCGCGGGCCAGGCCGATCTCGTCCTGGTCGATGCGCCCTGCACGGGATCGGGCACCTGGCGGCGGAACCCCGACGCGAAATGGCGCGTGCGCCCGGGCGCGCTCGCCGAACGCATCAGGGACCAGGCCGAGGTGCTGGCCCGTGCAGCCAGGCTGGTCGGGCCGGGCGGCCGCATCGCCTATGTCACCTGCTCGGTGCTCGCGGAGGAAAACGATGGTGCGGTCGAGGCGTTCCTGGCGCGCATGCCCGGCTTCGGCGTAATCCCCTCCACGGCGCTGTTTTCGCCGGCGGAGAGCGATTTCAGCCTGCTGGCGCGCTTCGCGACGCGCCACGGCGTGCAACTCTCGCCGCGACGGACGGGAACGGACGGGTTTTATCTGGCGGTTCTGTGCTATGGTCGATCCGGTTGACCGAGGAGGCAACGGGCATGGTGAAGCTGGTCATCGACGACCTTGACGAGGAGTTGCTGAACCGTCTGGAGCGGCAAGCTCAGGCTCGCTCCCAGACGGTTGCCGAATTGGCGCGCGATCTTCTTGGCCGTGCAATGCCGGCGCGCTCCGAAGTTTCGACCGAACTGGCCCGTATCAGAGCGATGATTCCACCCGGAGACCAGGAAGACAGTGTCGCAATCATCCGTCGCCTTCGAGATGGTTGAAGCGGCCATTCTCGACGCCAATGTTCTGGCTAAACTGGTCGTACAAGAGCATGACTCAGAGATCGCAAGGCGCGTTTTCGATGTAGAAGAGCTGATATTCTATGCGCCTTCGCACGCGCTCGCCGAGGTTTTTGAGGTTGTCTGCCGGCAAACTAAAGATAACCATGAGCGGCTACAGCAGTTGCGGCAGGCGCTCCTGTGGCTTCCAGGATCGGTCGTGATCGTTCCGATTGAGACGCTGCTGGAAAAAGCCGTGGAACTGGCTCTCGAATTCAAGGCCAGCATCTACGATAGCCTGTATGTGGCTCTGTCGGTCGAGCGTGAAATACCGCTTGTGACGGCGGACGAGAAACTGGCAAAGAAATTTGCTTCGAGCAGGTCAGCCGAGCGCATTATTCTGCTGGCGAACGCCAGCCACTGGATCGAAGCCACGTTCCCCGACTCTGGAGTTGAATGACGGCAGTCTTGGCGCTACTGCCTCGCCATGACTCAACCTCACGACTCCATCCTCATCATCGACTTCGGCAGCCAGGTCACGCAGCTGATCGCGCGACGCATCCGCGAGATCGGCGTCTATTGCGAGATCGCGCCGTTCCAGTCGGCCTCCGAGGCCTTCCAGCGGCTTAAGCCCAAGGGCGTGATCTTCTCGGGCGGCCCCGCTTCTGTGCCGGATGAAGGCTCGCCGCGCGCGCCCGAGGCCGTGTTCTCCTCCGGCCTGCCGCTGCTCGGCATCTGCTACGGCCAGCAGACCATGGCCCAGCAGCTCGGCGGTCGCGTCGAGAGCGGCCACGCGGCCGAATTCGGCCGCGCCGACGTGTCGATCGTCACGCCGTCGGCGCTGTTCGAGGGCATCTGGGAGGAGGGCGGCCGCTATCCGGTCTGGATGAGCCATGGTGACCGCGTCACCCAGCTGCCGGCCGGCTTCTCGGTCAAGGCGACCTCGGAGAACGCGCCCTATGCGGTGGCGAGCGACGAGGACAGGCGCTTCTATTCGACCATGTTCCACCCCGAGGTCGTGCATACGCCCGACGGCGGCAAGCTGCTGCGCAACTTCGTCGTGAGCATCTGCGGCTGCGCGCCGGACTGGAGCATGGCGGCCTATCGCGCCGAGATGCAGAAGAAGATCAAGGACCAGGTCGGGACCGGCCGCGTCATCTGCGGGCTGTCTGGCGGCGTCGACTCGGCGGTCGCGGCCGTGCTGATCCACGAGGCGATCGGCGACCAGCTCACCTGCGTCTTCGTCGATCACGGCCTGATGCGGATGAACGAGGCCGAGGAGGTCGTCCGCCTGTTCCGCGACCATTACAACATCCCGCTGGTTCATGTTGAGGCGGAAGAGCTTTTCCTCTCCGAACTCGCCAAATGCGGCGCCGACCCGGAGGCCAAGCGCAAGACCATCGGCCGGCTCTTCATCGACGTCTTCGACGCCGAAGCCCACAAGCTCGGCGGCGCGGATTTCCTGGCTCAGGGCACGCTCTACCCCGACGTGATCGAGAGCGTCTCGTTCTCGGGCGGCCCCTCGGTGACGATCAAGTCGCACCACAATGTCGGTGGCCTGCCCGAGCGCATGAAGATGAAGCTGGTCGAGCCGCTGCGCGAGTTGTTCAAGGACGAGGTCCGCGTGCTCGGTCGCGAGCTCGGCCTGCCGGACGCCTTCGTCGGCCGCCACCCATTCCCGGGGCCGGGCCTCGCCATCCGCTGCCCCGGCGAGATCACGAGAGAGAAGCTCGACATCCTGCGCAAGGCCGATGCGATCTATCTCGACGAGATCAGGAAGGCCGGTCTCTACGACGTGATCTGGCAGGCCTTCGCCGTGCTCCTGCCGGTGCGAACCGTTGGCGTGATGGGCGACTACCGCACCTACGACCATGTCTGCGCGCTGCGCGCCGTGACCTCGGTCGATGGCATGACGGCGGATTTCTACCCCTACGACATGGCCTTCCTCGGCCGCACCGCGACCCGCATCATCAACGAGGTCAAGGGCATCAACCGCGTGGTCTACGACGTGACGTCGAAGCCGCCGGGCACGATCGAGTGGGAGTGAGGTCGGCCGACGGCGATGCAGATGCGTCGATTGAGAACAAAATAAGAACATATTCGCTGCTCACCCTGACGACCTCTGATCAGTCGCCGTGTTGTCAGCGAGGCGTGCCATGTTGGATCTGTTCCGTTCGACCGGGTCCTTCGCGCCTGCCCCCGTCACGCACAAGCTGTTCTTTGCACTTCGCCCGGAGATTGCGGCTGCGAGCACGATCGCCAGTTTCGCACGCCGCCTTTGCCGCGATCAGCGGCTCTCGGCCGAGCCGTTGGCGCCGGTGCGGTTGCACGTCACGCTGCAACCTCTGATCGCATGCGAAACCATTCCGCCGCGCCTTCTGCGGCAGGCCGGCGAGGCAGCCGCATCCGTGAGCGTTCGGCCGTTCCGGGTCGCTTTCGATCGCGTCTCAAATTTCGGGCGCGACGCGATCGTCCTGCTCGGGCACGATGGAACGCCCGGCCTGATGCGCTTGCACGAGCAGCTCGTCCAGGCGCTCGCCGCGGCCGGTCTCGATCCGGGCCGGAATGCCCGGTTCAATCCGCATGTCACCTTGGCCTACTCCGTGACGAAGGTCGCCGAGCACGTCATCGATCCGATCGCATGGACGGTGAACGATTTCGTCCTGATCGACAGCCATGTCGGCGAGACGCGGCACGAGCTCGCGGGACGCTGGCGCCTGACGGGCTGAGACGTCCTTGCGCCGGGACGCCGCTGTGCCCTCGGCGATTGTCTTGCTCGCGGGGAAAGCGATCACCTATGGAGGGATAGGATAGTCCGCCAGATGCCGATCTCGATGGAAGTGAGCAGACAAGATGCGCGTCGCGATCGTTGGAGCGGGCTCGGTTGGAGGTGTCGTCGCCTGGTTCATGACCAAGGCGGGGCAGGCGCCGGTCATCGTCGCGCGCGAGGCGACGGCGGCGCTGCTGCGCAGCGAAGGGCTGACGCTGAAGTCGCCATCCGGCGACGAAACGATCGCTGTCGCAGCGAGCGCCGACCCCGCCGCCCTCGGTCCGCAGGATCTCGTCATCGTCGGCTTCAAGGCCCATGACTGGACGGGCGGCCTGCCCGTGGTTGCGCCGCTGGTCGGGCCCGAGACCATCGTGCTGCCGATGCTGAACGGCATTCCCTGGTGGTATCTCGAAGGGTTGGGAGCCCGCTTCGGCGAGCGCAGGCTCGCTTCGGTCGATGGCGACGGGGCGATCGACGCGGCGGTTCCGGCGCGGCAAATCCTCGGCTGCGTCGTCTATATCGGTGCCAACCGGCCGGCCGCCAATGTCGTCGCCTGGAACGGCCGCAAGCGGCTTGTGATCGGCGAGCCGCTGGCGCCGCAGGACGACAGGCTGGCCGAAGTCGTCTCCTTCCTGAAGGCTGGCGGCGTCGATGCCGAGGCCAGCGCCGACATCCGCCACGAGGTCTGGAACAAGCTGCTCGGCAATGCCGCCTTCAATCCGCTCTCGGCCGTGACGGGAGCGACGGTCGACAGGATCGTCGGCGATCCGGCGGTGCGCGAGATCGCCAAGGGCATGATGGGCGAATGCGTCGCGGTGGCGAGGTCGCTCGGCGTCGAGGGCCTGCCCGATCTCGACAGGCGGCTGGAGCTGCCGCCGACGCTCATCGGCGTCAAGACCTCGATGCTGCAGGACATGGAAGCCGGCCGGCCGCTCGAACTCGGCGCCATCGTCGGGGCCGTGACCGAACTCGGGCGCCGCACCGGCGTGCCGACGCCGCTGCTCGACTGCGTCGGGGCGCTCGCCGCGAATGCCTGGCGCCAGCGCTGGGGCGGCTGACGGCGGCGTGTCTATTTCGGCGGCATGATGCCGTGCCGGGCGAGGAGCGTGCGCAGCTTGTCGACCGGTAGCGCTTCCAGCACCCGGCCCTCTGCGCCGCGCATCGTCGTCGCCTGCAGCATGGCGTTGTAGATCGCCTCCTCGGTCGCTTCCATCGCAGCCTGGAACAGCGGCGTGGTCTGGTCGTTCGGCACGTCGTCGATCGCAGCCCTGGCCTGCCGGCGCGCCGGCGTCCGGCGCACGGATTCGGCCGTCGAAAAGGCGAGCGCATAGTCACCCGAGCCGTTGGCCATCGGCGATCCCGTCACCGCGATGCCGTTGAAGGCGCGCCGCGCCAGCCGCGTCAGGTTGCGGTCGGAGAGCGGTGCGTCGGTCGCGATGATCACCATGATCGAGCCGTCGGCGCGGTAGCGGTCCTCGATGTCCTTGAGCAGGTACTGGCCCAGCGCCTTGCCGACGGGCACGCCGCCCATCGCGAGGATGCCGCCGTAATTGGTCTGGACGAGCACGCCGAGCGTGTATCCGCCCAGGCTCTTCGGCAGGATGCGCGAACTCGTGCCGATGCCGCCCTTCCAGCCGAAGGCGTGGGTGCCGGTGCCGGCCCCGACATTGCCCTCGGCGACGCGGCCGGGCGCGGCCTGTTCGATCGCGCGCCGGACGTCGTCCTTGCTCACGCGCCGTTTCCGGATCGCGTTGAGGAAGCCGCCGTCATTGGTCTCGCCGACGACGGCGTTGACCGAGCGGACGGTCTCGTTGCCCTTCTGCTCCAGCGTCCATTCGACCAGCCCGGCGATGCCTTCCGCTACCGAGAGCGTGTTGGTCAGCACCACCGGCGTCTCGATCTCGCCGAGCTCGACGATCTGCGACGAGCCGGCGAACTTGCCGAAGGCGTTCCCGAAGGCGATGCCGGCCGGCAGCTTGTCCTGGAAGACGTTGCCGCCATGCGGGATGATCGCGGTGACGCCGGTGCGAATATCGTCGCCCTCGACCAGCGTGACATGGCCGATCCTGACGCCCGCGACGTCGGTGATCGCGTTCAGCGGCCCGGGCCGCAGGACGCCGGGCGCAAGCCCGAGATCGCGCGCCCGGGGCTTGGCCTCCTGCGCCGCGCTCATCGGCGCGAAGGCCAGCGGCAGGACGAGCGCGAGCGCTGCGGCTGCAAATCGTGTCGCATGTCGAACAGCATGGGCTCCCATGGTCGCCCCGTTCCCCTGACCAGTCTGTCGGTCAGGCTAGGGATGGGCCGGCAGACCGTCCAATGCAAAGAACGCATCGGGCCGTCGCCGCGCTCGGGCCCGCTCATGCCGCGGCGAAGGCGGCGTTGATGATCGCCTGCGCTTCCTGCTGGATGTCGCGCAGATGCGTCTCGTCGCGGAAGCTTTCGGCGTAGATCTTGTAGACCTCCTCGGTGCCGGAGGGCCGGGCGCAGAACCAGCCTTCGGTGGTCGAGACCTTGACGCCGCCGATCGCGGCGCCATTGCCGGGTGCGTCGCTCTGGATCGCGGTGATAGGCTGTCCGGCGAGGCTGCCGGCGGTGATCTGCCTGGCCGAGAGCGTTTTCAGCACGGCCTTTTGCACCGGCGTCGCCGCCGCGTCGATGCGTGCGTAGTGCGGCTCGCCGAGTTCTGTCGTCAGGTCGGCGTAGAGCGCGCCCGGGTCCTTGCCGGACGCTGCCGTGATCTCGGCTGCGAGCAGTCCGAGGATCAGGCCGTCCTTGTCTGTGGTCCAGCTCGTCCCGTCCAGCCGCAGGAAGGAGGCGCCGGCGCTCTCTTCGCCGCCGAAGCCGAGCCCGCCACCGGAAAGTCCGTCGACGAACCATTTGAACCCGACCGGAACCTCGACCAGCCGGCGCCCGAGCCTGGCCGCGACGCGATCGATGATCGCGCTCGAAACGATGGTCTTGCCGATGCCGGCAGCTTCAGGCCAGCCGGGCCGGTGCCCGAACAGATAGGAGATCGCCGTCGCGAGATAGTGGTTCGGGTTCATCAGCCCGCTGCTGCGGGTGACGATGCCGTGCCGGTCGGCGTCGGTGTCGTTGGCGAAGGCGACGTCGAAGCGCTCGCGCATGCCGATCAGGCTCGTCATCGCATAGGGCGAGGAGCAGTCCATCCGGATCTTGCCGTCCCAGTCGGCGGTCATAAAGCCGAAGGTCGGGTCGAGCGCCGTATCGACGATCGTGGCAGCGATGCCGTAGCGCTCGATGATCGGGGCGTAGTAGTCGAGCCCGGCGCCCCCCAGCGGATCGATGCCGATGGTCACGCCGGACGAGCGGATCAGCGCCATGTCGACGACCGAGGCGAGCTCGCCGACATAGGCGTCGATATAGTCGTGCCGCCGGACATACGCCGAGGTCAGCGCACTCGCGTAGGGCGTGCGCAGGACGCCCGCGAGCTTCGCCGCGATCAGCTCGTTGGCCTTGCGCTCGATCCAGCCGGTCGCGTCGGTGTCGGCCGGGCCGCCATGGGGCGGGTTGTATTTGAAGCCGCCATCGGCCGGCGGGTTGTGCGACGGCGAGATCACCACGCCGTCGGCGAGGCCGCGCTCCCGGCCGCGGTTGTGGCCGATGATGGCGTGCGAGATCACCGGCGTCGGCGTGAAGCGCAGATGCTCGTCGACCATCGTCGTGACGCCGTTGGCGGCGAAGACCTCGATCGCCGTCTCGAAGGCCGGCCGCGACAGGGCATGCGTGTCGATGCCGAGGAAGAGCGGTCCGTCGACGCCCTGCTGCTGGCGGTAGAGGCAGATCGCCTGGGAGATCGCGAGGATATGCGCCTCGTTGAACGAGAGCAGGAAGGACGAGCCGCGATGGCCCGAGGTGCCGAAGGCGACGCGCTGCGAGGCTTCCGCCGGATCGGGTTTGTCGAAATAGGCGCTCGTCAGCCTGGCGACGTCGACGAGTTGGTCTGCGGGAAGGCGCTTGCCTGCGAGGGGATTGACGGTGGCGGTCATCGAAAGCTCCTGGCCGCGCGGAGGCGCAAACGTTGGCGTGATGGTTTTGCGACGGTGCGGCGGCGATTGCAAAGGCTCAGGACGGCGCGCCCGGGCGATCCAGCAAAGCCCCGACCTTTTCGCGCAGGAAGGCGCGGTCGGCCGGGATCAGGATCGGATTGCCGGCGCGATGCCCGAAGATCGAGGGGATCGGCGCAAGCTCGACCGATCGTGCATTGACCAGCAGCGGCAGCTCGTCCTCGTTGTCGCGCGGCTGGAAATAGCTGTCGGTCCGGCCGGGCATCAGCAGGATGTCGGCGCGGATCGCGGCCAGCGCCTTCGCCAGGTCGCCGCCGAATTGCGGCGCCCTGCTGATGTCGCCGTTCTGCCAGGTCCATATCTGTGCGAGCAGGTCGTTGGCGTCGCGCCGGGCGAAGGCGCCGTCCCAGGATCGGGACAGGAAGTCCTCCAGCGACGAGAAGCCGAGCGTGCGCCAGGCCTCGTCGCGATAGAAGCCATGCGACATCGCCCAGCCGGCATAGACGCGGCCCATCGCCTTGAAGCCTTTTGTGGGCGGCGCGGTGAAGCGGCCATCCTCGAAGGCCGGATCGGCGGTGAGCGCCGCCTTCACGCCTTCGAGGAAGACATGGTTGAACGGCGCGCAGCGGGCGCTGCCGCAGACGATCGCCGCACGCTCGACAATTTCGGGATGCAGCGCCGCCCAATGATAGGCCTGCATGCCGCCCATCGACCAGCCATAGACCAGCGCGATCCGCTCGATTCCGAAGCGCTCGACGAGGAGGCGCCGCTGCATCGCGACGGCGTCGTGATAGCTGATCGGGGGCAGGGCGTCGGAATTCGACGGCGATGACGACAGCCCGTTGCCGAACAGGTTCGGGATGACGATGAAATAGCGCGTGGGGTCGAGGATGCCGTCGGGGCCGATCAGCCACTCCGTGTCGTAATGCTGCGCGCTGAACGAGGTCGGGTAGACGACGACGTTGTCCCTGGCGGCGTTGAGACGGCCATAGGTCTTGTAGGCGAGCTTCAGCGACGGGACCACAACGCCCGATGAGAGCACGACGTCGCGGCCTTCGAACATCTCGTAATCGACGGTTTGCGTCACGGCCCCGGCCCCGGTCTCGTCGCTCGACCCGATCCCTCATAGCGGCGAAACCCGCATCGTGCCATGCGCCGGACATGCCCGGTGACGCGCGGGGCGGCGGCTGTCTATAGTCGTCGCCGGACGCGGGCTGCGGGCCCGCGCCCATCCCTCGCCCGGCCTGCGGCCGTCGACAGGGAAACGCCTTGCTTCGTCATGATCTGCAATCCCTGAGGCTCTTCGTCGCGCTTTGCGAGTTGCGCAGCCTGAGCCGCGCCGCGGCGCGGATGAACCTCGCGGTCTCGGCCGCGAGCCGCCGCCTGCGCCTGCTGGAGCAGGAGGTCGGGGCGACGCTGATGAAGCGCCTGCCGCACGGCATCGAGCCGACCCATGCCGGCGTGACGATGCTGCGCTATGCCGAGGCCGTGCTGCGGCTGGCCGACCAGCTCATCGCCAATCTCGACGAGCATCGCTCCGGCGTGCGCGGCCGGGTCCGCGTCTTCGCCTCGAGCTCGGCGCTGGTCCAGCGGCTAGCGCAGGACCTCGCCGATTTCATGCGCGACAACCCGCAGATCAAGGTCGATCTCGAGGAGCGGCCGAGCGTCGAGACGATCGAGGCGCTGACGCGCGGGCAGGCCGATCTCGGCATCGTCGTGCGCGGGCATGCGGCTGCCGGGCTCGCCTGCGTGCCCTATGCGCGCGACCGGTTGGCGCTCGCGGTGTTTCCCGGCCACCGGCTCCACGACCGCGAAACCGTGCGCTTTCGCGACATCCTCGACGAGGAGTTCGTGGCGCTCGACGCCGGTACCGCCGTCCACCGGCTCCTCGTCGAGAAGGCGCGCGAACAGGGCGCCGTGCTGCGGCTGCGGGTCCAGGTCCGCAGCTTCGAGGTGATGTGCCAGATGGTCCGCGAAGGGCTTGGCATCGGCATCCTGCCCGAAGCGGCACTGCGCCCGCTTGCCGAGGCTCTCGGGCTGCGGCTGATCCGGATCGACGAGGACTGGGCCCGTCGCGACATCGACGTCTGCGTGCCGGCGCAGGCCGAACTGGCCCCGCCGACGGAGCGCCTTCTCGCAACCCTGCAGGCCATCGGCCACCGGCTGGACTGATTTCGCGGAACAAGAAAACAGTCTTGCCGCATTTCTCATTCCGCAAAGACGAAAAGCAGCGCAGTCTGACGTGAGAGGGGTCACCGCTTGATGCTTGCCGAACGTGCCGAGCCGACGATCGAGCCTGCCGCCGCGCTGGAAACGGCCGGCGCTGCGTTGCGGTGCCTGGTCGCGACCGAGCGTCCGGTTCGTCGTCCCGGTCCGGTCGCTGGATCGAGCTACGTCGCCAAGGACATGTTCGACATGCCCGGCCGCGCTCCGACGCTCGGGCTTCCGCGATCGGACGCGCCGATCCCGGTTCGCAAGGCCGCGCTGCTCGACCGGCTCGACGGCGCCGGCGCGATACGGCTCGGCTTCAGCGAGATGACGGCGCTCGCCTGCGAGCCATCGGGCAGCAATCCGCGACGCGGTCGCCCGCTCAACCCGTGGAACCCCGACAGGATCTGTGGCGGCTCGTCCTCGGGCTCGGCCGTTGCCGTCGCTGCGGGGCTCGTCGACTTCGCCATTGGTTCAGATACGGCGGGCTCGCTCAGGATCCCGGCGCAATGCTGCGGCGTCAGCGCCTGGAAACCGACGCCGGGCCTGCTGCCCACGGGTGGCGCGATGCGGCTCGCCCCGTCGCTCGACGCGCTCGGCGTCCTGGCGCGCGACACCGCGAACTTGCGCCGCGTCGCCGCGCTTTTCGCGCCGCCCCGGAAAGTTGCCCCGGCAGGACGCATCGGAGTGGCGAGCGACCTGATCGCGCAGGCGTCCTCGCTGGTGGCGCGCGCCTGCACGGACTTGCAGGGGGCACTCGCACGACAGGGCATGACATTCACGGTCGCTCCGCTCGGCGATCTCCTCGCAAGTTGCGACCGGGCGGTGCTCGACTTGCTGCAGGGCGAGACATCGGTCGAGCATGGCTGGCGGCTCGACACGGACGGCCTCGATGCAGGGCTCGTCGCGAGGCTGCGCAAGGGGGTCGCGATCTCGCCCGAGCGCGTCCGGGAGGCGCGCGACAGGCTCGGCGCCATCGCTGGCAGCCTCTCGCTCTTCCAGGATTGCGACGCCGTGCTGCTGCCGGTGATGGCGCAGCCGACGCCCGCGGTCGCGGCTTGCGAGCCGGGCTCGCCCGGCTTCTCGGCGCGTACGCTCTACGGCCTCTCGGCCTGGACCCGTTTCGTCAACGGGCTCGGACTGCCGGCCGTCGCGCTGCCCTGCGGCTTCGACGACGACGGCATGCCGGTCGCAGCCCAGCTCGTCGGCCCGCCGGGCAGCGACCTCGCTCTGCTCGATCTCGCCGTCGCGCTCCAGGCCGCGACGGACTGGCATCGGCGCGAGCCGGCCGCGCTGGCGGCGATCCTGGAGGCCGCGCGATGAGCCGCCCCGAGCCATCCTCCGCCCTGTCGCACCTGCGCGTGCTCGACCTGACCCGCGTCCGGGCCGGGCCGACCTGCTGCCGCGTGCTCGCCGATTTCGGCGCCGACGTCATCAAGATCGAGCCGCCGGACGGCGTCGATCCGAACGAGGGCATGTCGGGCGCGCGCAACGGCTACGACATGCAGAACCTGCATCGCAACAAGCGCTCGCTGACGCTGAATCTGAAGACGCCGCAGGGGCACGCCGTCTTCATGCGGCTGGTCGAGAGCGCCGATATCGTCGTCGAGAACTACAGGCCGGACGTCAAGGAGCGGCTCGGCATCGGCTATGACGATTTGCGCGCCGTCAATCCGCGCATCATCCTGGCCTCGGTCTCCGGCTTCGGCCAGAGCGGCCCCTATCGCGAGCGCGCCGGCTTCGACCAGATCGCCCAGGGCATGGGCGGGCTGATGTGGGTGACCGGGCTGCCGGGGCAGGGGCCGGTCCGGACGGGCGCGGCCGTCGCCGATTCGTTTGCCGGCATCTATGCCGCGACCGGCATCATGGTCGCGCTGACCGAGCGCGAGCGCTCGGGCGAGGGGCAGTGGGTCCACACCTCGCTGCTGGAGGCCCAGATCGCGCTTTGCGACTTCCAGGCGGCGCGCTTCCTCGTCGACGGCGTCAACCCCGGGCAGGCCGGCAACGACCATCCCTATTCGACGCCGATGGGCGTGCTCGCCACCGCCGACGGCTACATCAACATCGGCGTCGGCGGCGAGGGGCAGTGGCGCAGCTTCTGCATCGCGATCGGCCGGCCGGACCTCGCCGACCATCCCGACTACGCGACCCAAACCGACCGGCTGCGCAATCGCCCGGCGCTGATGGGCCTGGTGGCGCAGATCTTCGCCGCCGCGACCTCGGCGTACTGGCTCGAACGGCTCGAGGCGCACAGCGTCCCGGCCGGGCCGATCTACCGGATGAACGAGGTCTTCGACGATCCGCAGGTCCGCCATCTCGGCATCGCCCAGCCGGTGACCCATGCCGAGCGCGGCGAGATCCGCCTCGTCGGCCAGCCGGTGACGCTGTCGCGCACGCCGGCGGCGCTCGCGACCGCGATGCCCGACAAGGGCGCGCATTCCGACGATATCTTGGCAGATGTCGGCTATTCCGCCGCCGACATCGCTCGGCTGCGCCAGCAGAAGGCGATCTGATGGCCGATCCCGTCGCGAGCATCCACTATGACAGCAGCAGTGGCATCGCCCGGCTCGTGCTCGGCCAGCCGGCGAAGCTGAATGCGATGACCTACGAGATGTGGACGACCCTGCCCGGGCTCGTCGCGCGTGCCGAGGCCGATCACGAGGTCCGCGTCATCGTCGTCGAAGGCGAGGGCGGGCGCGCCTTCTGCGCCGGCGCCGACATCTCGCAATTCGGCGCGATCCGCGACGGCGCCTCCGCAACCGTCGCCTACGACCAGGCCTATCTCGCCGGCTGCGCGGCGCTCGCCGGGGCCGCCAAGCCGACGGTCGCCCTGATCCGCGGCATCTGCTTCGGCGGCGGCTTCGGGCTCGCGATGAGCTGCGATCTTCGTCTCGCGCGCTCTGACAGTCGCTTCCGCGTGCCCGCGGCGCGTCTCGGCCTCGGCTATGCCTATGACGGCATCGCCGCACTCGTGACGAAGCTCGGCTTCGGTCCGGCTGCCGACCTTCTGCTGAGCGCCCGCATCGTCGGCGGCGACGAGGCCTTGCGGATGGGCATCGTCAACCTGCTCTGGGACGAGGCCGAGTTCGAGAAGCGGGCCGAGGCCTATCTCGCCGGCATCGCGACCAACGCGCCGCTGACGCTGCGCGCCCTGAAGCGGGCGCTGGTCGAACTGGCGCGGCCCGAGAGCGAGCGCGACGTCGCGGCGGTCGATGCGGCCGTCGCCGCCTGTTTCGGCAGCAGCGACTACAAGGAGGGCCAACTGGCCTTCAAGGACAAGCGGGATCCCGTCTTCACCGGCGAGTAACCGTCAGGGGATTGGCATCGAAACTGCGGGGACGAGCCCCGCTTATGTGGAGGTCGTAAGATGAAGCGTCGGATGTTCTGCGGCGGTCTCGCCGCCCTCGGTCTCGCAATCGCTGCGCCTGTGCTGGCGCAGGCGCCGCTCAACCCGCCGGTGCAACTCACAGTCGGCTACCAGAAGGTCGGCCATCTCGCCCCGATCACGCTGATCGAGGAGGATCTGAAGAAGCAGGGCGTCGAGATCAAGCTGGTCGAGTTCGCCCGCTATGCCGACGCGCGCACCGCGCTGCTGGCAGGCTCGCTCGACGTTGCCTCGGTCGGCCCGGCCGATCTCGCCATCGCGCTCGCCAACGGCTCGACCGGCATGGTCGGCATCATGGGCGTCGGCGCTTCGCCGAAATACGTCATCGCCGGCAAGGGCAAGACGTTCGAGACCTGGAACGACATCAAGGGCAAGAAGATCGCGATCGCGCCGGGTTCGGCGGTCTGGTTCCAGTTCGCCGCGACGCTGATCGAGAAGGGCATCCCCTACAACTCCTTCAGCGCGATCAACATCCAGGGCGGCGGCGCCAACTTCAACCAGGCGCTGGAGAAGGGCGAGGTCGACGCGATCGTCACCTGGGAGCCGTTCGAGTCGATTCCCGTCATGAAGGGCTACGGCTCCTTCGCCAAGAACCTCGACTATTCGACTTCGAAAGCGGTCGGCGCCGAGCTCGGCATGCTGGCGGCGTCCAAGACGGCGGCGACGGCCAAGCGCGAGGCGGTGCAGCGCGTCGTCACCGCCTATGTCAAGAAGATGAAGGAGCTCGAGGCCTCGCGCGCCGCCTTCGGCTCCGCCATCGCCAAGCTCACCGGGCTGGACGAGGCCGTCTCGGCCGAGATCGCCAAGGTGATCAATCTCGGGCCCGTTATCACGCCGGCGCAGATCAAGGCGCAGGCGAAAGCCTTCAACGAGCTCGGCGTGATCCCGAAGGACGTCTCCGGCGAGATCGAGCAGTATTGGGATGCGAGCTTCCTGGAGACGGCGGCGAAGAGCTGATCACTTTCATTCCACATCGTCATGGTCGGGCTTGTCCCGACCATCCACGTCTTCCAGCGTCGAGCGCTACGGCGAAGACGTGGATGCTCGGCACAAGGCCGAGCATGACGGTTAGGGTCAGGATAGGCCGAACGGCCTGAAACGAGAGCCCATGACCGTCACTACGGCCGAAACCACACCGACCGCAGCGCCCGCCAGCGACGCCGCGCGCCTCCTCTCCGCGCGCCTGCGCCGTGCTGCCGCCGCCCTCGTCCTGCCGCTCGCCGCGATCGTCCTCTGGCAGCTCGCGGGCAAGGACGGCGCTGTCGCCGGCGGGGCGCTGCCGACGCCGGACCGGGTCTGGGCGGCATGGAAGATCTGGGCCTTCGGCACGCCGACAGGGATGAGCCTGTCCCCTTACGTCGGCACCTGGGCCGAGAGCCTGCTGTTCTCGGCAGGGCGCGTCGCCAAGGGTTTCGCGCTGGCGATCGTCGTCGGCGTGCCTCTCGGCATCCTGATCGGCTGGTCGAAGCTGGCGCAGGCGATGGTCGATCCGACGATCCAGTGGCTGCGTCCCGTGCCGATCACCGCCTGGCTGCCGATCTCGATCGCGATCTTCGGCATCGCCGATTTCGGTGCGGTCTTCCTGATCACCATCGGTGCCTTCTACCCGATCGTGATCAACACCACGCAAGGCGCGCGCGACATCGAGCGCAACTGGATCCGTGCCGCGCAGATGCTCGGTGCCGGCCGCCTCGACATCCTGCGCCGGATCGTGCTGCCGGGCGCCTTGCCTTCGATCTTCACCGGGCTTCGCATCGGGCTCGGCATAGGCTGGACGGCGGTGATCGTCTCCGAGATGGTCGCTGTGAAGTCCGGCCTCGGCTATGTGCTGTGGGACGCCTACTATGTCGGCAGGATGGACATCGTCATCGCCGACATGGTCTCGATCGGCCTCGTCGGCTTCCTCTCGGACTGGCTGATCGTCAGGCTCGAGCTGTGGGTGCTGAAATGGCGCCGGCTCCAGAGCTTCAACTCATGACGGACCCAATCCCGTCATTGCGAGGAGGCGAGGCCGACGAAGCAATCCAGGGGCGGCTGTGCTCTACGTCTTCCTGGATTGCTTCGCTGCGCTCGCAATGACGAGGACGACGATGGGCACGATCTCCTTCGATGCGGTCTCGAAGACCTATGGCGGCGCCGGCGGCGTCCGCGCGCTCGACAATGTCGACTTCCGGATCGGGGAGGGCGAGTTCGTGGCGCTGCTCGGCCCGTCCGGCTGCGGCAAGTCGACCCTGCTCAACCTGCTCGCCGGTTTCGAACCCCTGAGCGAGGGCACGCTCACCTTCGACGGCAAGACGATCGGCAAGCCCGGGCCCGAGCGCGGCGTCGTTTTTCAGGAGGCGGCGCTGCTGCCCTGGCTCAGCGTCTGGGAGAACGTCGTCTTCGGGCCGAAGGTGCAGGGCTGGCCCGCGGCGCGCTACGAGCCGAAGGCCCGCGAGATCCTCGAACTGGTCGGGCTCGCCAACTTCCGCGATGCGCTGCCGGTCCAGCTCTCCGGCGGCATGCGCCAGCGCGTCGGCATCGCGCGCGTGCTGGTGATGGAGCCGCGCGCGCTGCTGATGGACGAGCCCTTCGGAGCGCTCGACGCGCAGACGCGGCTTTCGATGCAGCAATTGCTGCTCGAGGTCTGGCAGCGCCAGACGACGACCGTGCTCTTCGTCACCCACGACATCGACGAGGCGATCCTGCTCGCCGACCGGGTCTGCGTGATGACGGCCCGGCCCGGCCGCATCACCCGCGACATCCCGATCACGCTGCCGCGCCCGCGCTCGCTCGAGTCCCTCACCAGCGACGACTTCACCCGCTTCAAGGCCATGATCATGGCGGAGATGCGCCCCGGCCATCATTGAGGTGCCATGATGGCCAACCCCCGCATCCCCTATCGCCTCGGTTCCGAGCGCCCGAAGCTGCCGCCGCTGGGCGGCAAGCGCATCCTCGTCCACCTCGTCGTCAACGTCGAGCACTGGCAATTCGACCAGCCGATGCCGCGCACCATCATCACGCCGCCGCATGGCCGCGAGACCGTGCCGGACGTGCCGAATTTCTCCTGGGCCGACTACGGCATGCGCGCCGGCCTGCCGCGCATCCTGAAGCTCTTCGCCGAGCGAGGCCTGCCGGCCTCGGCCAGCTTCAACGCCGGCGTGATCGAGGCCTATCCGCAGGCCGCAGAGGCGATGCTCGAGGCGGGCTGGGAATTCATCGGCCACGGCATCCACCAGAAGGCGATCAACCATGCCGAGGGTGGCGAGGAGGCGCTGATCAAGGGCGCGATCGACCGTATCCGCGCCTTCACCGGCAAGCCCGTGCGCGGCTGGCTCTCGCCCGGCCTGCGCGAAACGGTCGACACGCCCGAACTCCTGAAGCGCAACGGCATCGACTATGTCTGCGACTGGTGCGTCGACGACCTGCCGAGCTGGATGACGACGCGTCATGGCCCGCTGATGGCGATGCCCTACAACCTCGAGATCAACGATTCGATCACCTACGCCGTCGAGCGCCACGCCACCGGCGAGATGGCGAACAGGCTTCGCCATACGCTGCGCCTGTTCGAGCAGGAGAGCCGCGACGATGTCCGCATCCTCGCGCTCGGCTTGCACCCGCATCTGATCGCGGTGCCGCACCGCATCCATGAGCTCGTCGCGATGCTCGATGCGCTGCAGGCGAGCGAGACGGTCGGCTTCGTCACCGGCAGCGCGATCTGCGACTGGTATGCCGCGGCCGAGCCATCGCCCGCCTGACGATTTTGCCGCGAGCCGAAACCGGTTTACCCATGGCGCGTTCACTCCCGGTCACGGAGACGACGCAATGACCGGCGAGGGTGCGGCGCAAGCCTGGAACCGGCGGCGGTGAGGAGGAAACCATGATGCGGATCATGCCTGGACCGGCAGGCCATCGTGCCGGCTGCGACGATGCCGGAAGGACGCGCTCATGAGGCGCCCGCTCGTGATGGCCGGCATGTTCGGCCTTTCGCTCGCCGCCTCGGCCTGCGTGCCGACGGCGCGCGAACGCGTCGTCCTGGTCGATCCAGGGCCGGCTCCCGTCCAGGGCACCGCCAAGCGCATCCTGAACGACGGCACCGGCAGGCTCGTGCTTCCCGACGGGACGCGCGTGGCGGTCGATGCCACCGGCGGCTTCGTGCTGCCGAACGGCGACTATGTCCGGCGCGACCGCGCGGGCGCGCTCAACCTGCCGAACGGCGCGCGCTGCGTGCCGGACGGGCGCGGCGGTTACGCCTGCCCCTGAGGCGCGCCGGCGCGGCTCCTATTTCTTCTCGACGTTCCAGAACAGCATCACCGGCGCGCTCAGCACGCCGGTGATTCCGGCGCGGCGCGCGAAAGGCTGATCGAACTGGCCCAGCACGCGATAGGGCTGCACCTCTGCGAGCCGCCGGTGCAGTGCCTCCGTCGCGAGCTTGCGGCTGGCATCGTCCGGCGCGTCGACGACGGCGCCGCGCAGCTTTTCGGCTTCGGCGTCGCAGGGCCAGCCCGACCAGGCTTTTTCGCAGGCCATGTTGGTGCCGATATTGGTCAGCGGCGACTGCATGGTCGCGCCCGAGGCCGTGGTCACGAACAGGTTCCAGCCGCCCTGGCTGACCGGGCCGCGATTCTGCTGCCGCGTCGTCACCGTGCCCCAGTCGGAGAATTGCAGGTCGATGGTGAAGCCGACCTTGCGCAGCGCGTCGGCCGCGACCTCGGCCATCCGCCCGATCGGGGCGATGTCCATGCTCGAGCTGAGCACGAGCCTCTCGCCCTTGTAGCCGCTCTCCGCCAGAAGCTGCCTCGCCTTGGCGAGGTCGGGCTTCGCGAAGATCTCGGCGCCGGCTTCGGTACCGTTCGGGCCGCCGCAGATGAAATAGGAGTTGCAGCGCTTCCACCAGCGCTCGTCGCCATAGCCGCCGGCCAGCGCATCGGCCTGGTCGGTTGCATAGGCGAGGGCGAGCCGCGCCTTGGGGTTGTCGAAGGGCGGGTGCAGCTGGTTCGGCCGCAGCATCGCCTGGTTGGCTAGGTTCGACAAGCGCTCGACCTTGACCTCGGCATTGCGGCTGATCACCGGGACGAGGTCCTGGCTCGGTTGCTCCCAGATGTCGATCTCGCCGGTCTGCAACGCCGCGGCGGCGGTCGCGGGGTCGGGCATGATCAGCCATTCGACGCGGTCGACCTTGACGACGCGCCCGCCCGAGAGCCCGTCGGCAGGCTCGCTGCGCGGGACGTAGTCCGGGTTGCGGTCGTAGACCACCTTGGCGCCGCTGCGCCATTCGGCCCGGTTGAACCGAAAAGGCCCACTGCCGATCGTCTCGGTGATCGGCTTCATCGGGTCGCTCATGGCGTCGCTCTCGCGCATGATCGCCGGGATCTGGCCGACAGCCGAGCCGAGCGCGAACGGCACCAGTGCCATCGGCCGCTTCAGGCGCAGCACGAAGCTCTTGTCGTCGATGGCTTCCATCCGGTCGGTGTATTCGGCGAGCTTGCCGCCGATCGTGTCGCGCGCCATCCAGCGCTTCAGCGAGGCGATGACGTCGCGCGTCGTCACCGGCTGGCCGTCATGGAATTTGAGGCCCGGCCGCAGGGTGAAGCTCCAGGCGAGGCCGTCGGCCGAGGTCGAGAAGCTCTCGACCATCTGCGGCTTCGGGTTGAGGCCGGCGTCCCAGGCGAACAGCGTCTCGTAGATCATCAGCCCGTGCATGCGGGTGATCACGATCGAGGCCGCCACGGGGTCGAGTGTCTTCAGGTCGGCATGCGGCGCCACCCGCAGCACGCGCGCCGGTGAGGCTTGCGCCCAGGCGGGCAGGGGAGCAGCCAGTATCGCCGCGGCGGCAAGGCTGAGCGCGGCGTATCGTGGCAGGGTCATCATCGGTCTCCTTCCCGGATGCGATCGAACTGCATGATGCGGCAGCGATGGCTCGCCAGCCTGAGCGAATCGTCGCCGTCGAGCACGAGGCAAGGCCGATGCCGCCAGGGGCCATGGCCGAGATCGGCGAGCGCGCGGCCGCCGGGCAGGGCGGTCAGGACGGTCTCGATCCCCGCCTCGCCGAGCCAGGGCATCAGCGCGCGGCCGTCGTCGAAGACTTCGATCTCGCAGCCGAAGACGAGCTCGCGCCAACGGCCGGCGAGGCGGCGGTCGAGCGGCGTGCCGGCGGGAACCCGCAGCAGTCGCCGCCGGACCCCGCCGATCTCGCCGTCGAGCGTATCGGCATCGATCTGCTTCAGGCGGATGTCGAGATAGGCCGGCAGGCTGTGCAGGCCGCCGGCGCCATCGTCGACGAGGCGCTCGAAGCCGCCCATGAAGCTGATCGCGTCCGGCGCGAGTTCCGCCCAGAACGGCCCGGCCTCGGCCGCGAACAATCCCGTCATAGCCCGCGCCGGCGGCTTCGGCAGCGGCGTTCCGGTCAGCGCCGCGATCACGCGCAGCGCCGGCCAGAGCGCGTCCTCCTCGCGATTGGTCAGCACGACGACGCCGGCGCCGAGCTCCGGCGCCATCAGCAGATGGTTGCGGTAGCCCGGCAGCGAGCCGCCATGGCCGACGAGCGCGATGTCACCGAGCCGGCTGCAGACGAGGCCGAGCCGGTAGACGCTGGCGCTGCCGTCGGCAAAGGCGCGCGGCGCGGTCAGCCGCTCCAGCATGCCGCCGAGCGAGCCGCGGCCGCTCATCAGTGCCGAGGCCCAGCCGGCCAGCGCCGCGGCGCTGCCCGCGATCCCGCCCGATCCCGAGAAGTGGAAGCCGTAACGCCCGCGCCGCCAGCCGGCGCCGTCGTGCCAGTAGCCGGTTGTGAGCCCCGGGACGATCTCGGTCTCGTCCTGCGGGAACCGGATCGGCAGGGCCAGCTCGGCCATCAGCCCGTCGACGGTTCGGGCATGGTCGATGCCGAGCCGGCGCTCCAGTGCGAGCTGCGCCAGCCGCCAGCCGGTGTTGGAATAGGCCATCTCCCGGCCGGGCTCGCCGTTCAGGCCGGCAAGCCTCCTCGCCGCCGCAAAGATCTCGCCGGAGCTCAGGCTCGCGGTATAGGGGATGCCGCGCTGCCAGAACGCCTCCATCATGTCCGGCAGCGCCCCGGTCATGTCGAGCGCGCGCCCCAGCGGCACGGCGGCGATCGGCGGCGGCAGGCCGTCGAGCAGATCGCCCAGCGGCGCGTCGAGCGGGATCTGCGCCTGGAGCAGCAGCACGGCCAGGATGTGCTTGCTGATCGAGGCGAGGCGGTTCGGCGTGTCCGCCGAGAACGCGACGCCGTGCTCGATCGAGGCCAGGCCGCCGCTCGCCGCGGCGCGTGGGCCCTGTCCGTCGAACAGCACGATGGCGCCGCCGGGCCCGGCCTCGCGCCGCCATCCGGCGGCGATGACGTCGGCCTCCTCGGCGGCACTGGCCCAATCCGGCATCGACATCCCGCTCGCTCGGTCGGCCCCGTCGCCTGCGGCGTCCGGGTGGCCCGTCCCGGAGTGTCGGCAAATGGCCCGCAGGGCGCAATGGCCCAGCCATGCGCCGGGATCAGCCCCGAGCACCGCCCGGTCGCGGCAAAGATGGACGGCGGGCTCGAGCTGGATATCGAGCGCCCGCTGCGGCGCGGGGAAAATCCCTCGTTGCCGATCGCCGGGGGATCGGCTATCCACCACTCACGGATTGCGCCCGTAGCTCAGCTGGATAGAGCGTTGCCCTCCGAAGGCAAAGGTCACACGTTCGAATCGTGTCGGGCGCGCCACTTAAATAATTGAAATATCTACTGTTTTTTAGAATCTCTGCCGATCGCGCCTCGGGATGCTCGGCTCGAATAGCCACCGAATAGCCACCGCGAGCAAAGTCGACCAACATATTCGAGTTGGTCATGCGTGGAAGCGTTCAGCTGGCTTGTCTCATTTGGCGCAACACCTCGGCGGCGATGGCGGCGGGGTCAGGCGACGCCGCCGCAGGCCGCCCCTCGCGCAGCGTCCGCAGAATGTCGCCCTGCTCGTGCCGGTCTATCTGGCCGTAGGCGTTGAACGTCATCATCGGGCTCGCGTGCCCGAAATTCTGGCTCCAGGCCTTCCACTCCTTTCCGTTCTGACAAAGCTCCTCCCCGAGCCGCGCGAGCGCATGTCGGATCGAATGCGGATGGAAGTACGGCAGGCCGGCGGCGGTGAAGGCTTCGCGGAAGATGGCGCGAATGGGCTGCGGATTGCTCCATCCCTCGCGCGAGAACCCATCGGCGACGAAGCGGTGGTCAGGCCCGCAGACGATCCGCGTCTTCGGGAAGAGCGGATCGTCCGGCGTCCATCCGTGATCCCGCACGAGGCAGGCAACCCAACTCTCGACGACGGCGATTACGTCGTCGCCAACCGGAAAGAAGAAGGTTTCGATGCTCTTTGACGCCTTCGTCCGCACCTCGCGAGGGTCTTGCCAGATGCGCCCGCCGGCGAGGTCTACATGCTTCAGGCGCAGCGAGGCGAGCGCGTCGCCTCTCGCACCCGTCGCCAGCGCCACGGCGATAACGGCGCGGTCGCGCCTTTCCAGCGGCGTACCCGGCGGCATGTTGGCAATCACGGCGCGGACCTGAGCGACGGTCGGGCCTATCACCGGCCGCTGCATGCGCGCGACCGCCGCGTCCTTCCGAGATAGGCTGAAATACTCCGCATCGGCATACCGGACTCGCTGCCGGTATCCCGGCTGATCCGCCGTCCAAAGGACGAAGGCCTTCAGTGCGCCGAGCATATGGCTCCGCGTCGTCACTGAGAGCGGCTTACCGGTCCGCTCGTTCTGTTGGGCCGCTAAATGCTCGACGAAGGCGGACGCCTGCTCGATATGAAAGAGCGCGAAATCCTTGCGGCGCACGAATTCCTCGAACCGGTCGATCGCCGCGAGTGCGGCGTCGACCGACGGCTCGCTGAAGCGTTTGGCGCGCCGAAGATAAAGTTCATATCGGCGCTTCAGCCGCTCGTTCTTGCCGTTGAGTTTCATCGGGTGTGCTCCGTGGCGGGAAAGTCACAAACTGAGAAGGGGGCGGGCCCTTCCATTAGGGTGACTTCCGGAGAGCCGGGCTGGAGGTCGAGCGAGCCGCGCACGAGGGGAAGCTGGTCGCGCGCGACTCGGCGGAACATCATCCGGTCGCAGTCGGGGCAGATACCGGCGAGCGTCCCGGCCGTGGCCGTGTCGGAGAGATAGTCGGCCATCCCGCCGGCCGGCCGCTTTGGCGCGCGGCACGGCAGGCAATAGAGGCGCCCGGGACCACAGGGTTGTCGGCTCGACGCCCGCCTTCGGTTTAGAAAGGTGACCACCACGTCGCCCCGGAATAGCAACGGCCGGCTTTCGTCGACCGGCTCTAGGCCTTCGCGCCGCCATGCGCGGATGCTGTTCACATGGACGTCGAGACGGTGCGCCAATTCCTCGACGGTGTAGGTTCGCAGACCCTTCAGCCGGCGGGCGTTGGGATGCTTCTTGCCCACGGAGTCACGCGACCCCGCCGCTGGCATCCGAGGTCGAGCGCTGCGGTGCGCCGATCCGCGCCTGCGCCCACGCGTCGAGGTCGGCAGGCGCATAGATCGGCGTCCGCCCCGCCTTGCGATAGAGCGGGCCGCCGCCGATGACCGCGAGCTTCGCCAGCGTTGCACGGGCGCAGGGCACGCCCCAACGCTCCTTGACGTATCGGGCCGCCTCCTCGCGGCGAAGGAAGAACGCAGTTGGCGCCTGCGTGGTATCGCGAACATTCATGTTCAATTTCCCTCGTTTCCGGGGCATGCCCCGAGTGCTACGAAGGAAGCTATGATTTGGCGGCGATGCCCGAAAAACCCGCCCGAAATGCTCCCGATATTCTAATTTCGGGAGGTTGCATGGGGCCGGAATGCTGACAGCAGCCGATTCCTAATCGTTTTGGGCGTGGGCTGCGGAAAATCAGGATGGGAAGTTCGTAACCAGGACGCCAGTTTATCAGCCTCTTTTGCCTTTGACGGTTCGGTTAGCCCTAAGTTGCACCGCCGACGAAATTCAGCTTCGACCAGATGCATAGCCGATGGCCTTCCCGGTGCTCCCGACCGATAGCTCGGTTGGTCAGAGTCAAGCTGCTCGCCGCCATCCAGTTTGAAGGGCCACTTTTTCGCGACATCCGATCGCAACACCATCAGTCGCGACCACTTCATGCCCCGACGTTTTTCCAGACTGTCGTCGAACCCTTCGAGCCAGTGCCGCTCGTCGGTGTAAGCATAGGATTGAAGATACATTTCATCACCGAGGATCAGCTCGATCGGCGTATCGATGAACGGATAGGAAACCCTAAGGCCGGCGAACTGATAGCCTGGTACCGGCTCTCGCGTACCATCGCGACATCCAATGACTTTCACCTCGTCTGAAGAGATGCGGGCAAGCAGCTCACCGTAGGCTCCTTTCCATCGATCGATAACGGCTGGATCGAAATCGATCGCGCCACCCTCCGTCGCAATCTATTGCGCGGCACAGAAGAGCGGCATGAAGCCCGGCCCATCTGGCCTTACCAAATTCGGTAGCCCCATTCGCGGTGTGGCAGGTGGATGAACGCCCCAAAGGCCGCGGACCCCGCGCATCGGCACGGTGATGTCCCGATAGCGGACCGCCCCGATGCCAATTGGAGCTCGAACGCGTAGCACATCGTGATGGTCGATTTCGCCGAATCTCAGATCCTGAAGACGCAAAGCGTCGATCGTCTCCCGCTTCCCACTGGCCAATTCGATACCCGAAGCTTCAAAACAGGAGCCGCGCAAGGCCTGCCAGAGGGCGTCAATGGCTTCCGCGATAGACATAGGAGAGGGCGGGTTCAGAGGCAGCGGTTCGTTGAGCTTCTCCGCCATTTGCAAGCGCCTCAAATTGACGGGCGCAAAGTGGAACAGATCAAAGCCCGAGCGACCCGGCGACTTGAGCTGGTCGCTGTAGAGCCAATGCACGCATTCCAGGCGGTAAGCAGGCCAGTTTTCTCGAACTGCCTCAGCCGTCCGGTACGCAATCCACGCGACGGCCATCGGCAAGGTCCAGAACTGCTCCTTCATGGGATCGTAAAGCAGAGGATCTGGTCGATATTCGATGGCCTTCAGCCCCAGTAGTGCGGCCTGTTTTTCCGCCTCTTCCGGCGTCAACTGCCCCGATACGACTTGGGCGATCAAACCATCCCGCTACCCGTGCTCTTTTCCCATTGGCAACGCTCCAGATTTCTATCACTGCATCATACGAACGGCACCTAGCTAACCGCCGACTCGGGAAATCGAGTGAGATCAAAAATGACACAATCCACCGCAGCCTCAATGCACGGAATTCGGGACAATCATTCGAGAGGCTGCGTTGCCGATTTCCTGAGACTGCGGGTGTCCGAAGGAAGCGCGCTTTCGATCGTGTCTGCGTATTTCACTATCCATGCGTATCAGGCACTGAAGGCGAATCTGGACGGCGTACAGCGGCTCCGCTTCCTGTTTGGCGAACCTCGCTTCATTGGCTCGCTGGACCCCGAGAAGACCGAGCGGAAGCGATTTGCAATTGAGGACGACGGCCTGGAACTCGCAAACCGCCTACATCAAAGGCAGGTCGCGTCCGATTGCGCACGCTGGCTGGACGAGAAGGTCGATATCCGTTCAGTTCTCGACGCGAACTTCGTGCACGGGAAAATGTATCACGTCGATGATGGCCGGCGCGAGCACGCGATCGTTGGGAGTTCAAATTTCACACGCCGTGGTCTGGGCATATCGAGTACGCCGAATATCGAGCTTAACCTGATCGTCGACAGCGACCGGGATCGCACGGACCTAAAGGCATGGTTCGATGCAATTTGGGATGACGAGAACCTCGTATCGGACGTCAAGGACGAGGTTTTACGCTATCTCGAGCAGCTCTACGTCAACCATGCCCCAGAGTTCATCTATTTCAAGACACTTTATCACGTCTTCGAACGCTTCATCTCAGGACAGGACGCCGACGCGGCTCTTTTTGAGCAGTCCGCGATCATCGACACCGAAATTTGGAAAGCGTTGTTCGATTTCCAGAAAGACGGCGTGAAGGGAGCGATCCACAAGATCAACGCACACAATGGCTGCATTCTCGCCGATAGCGTGGGACTTGGAAAAACCTATTCTGCACTAGCAGTCATCAAATACTTTGAGCTTCGTAATCATAGGGTATTGGTTCTATGCCCAAAAAAGCTGCGCGATAACTGGACGGTCTTCCTTGCGCAGAATAACAGCGACCTGAATCCCTTTCTGAAGGATCGTTTTAGCTATACGGTGCTCTCGCATACTGATCTGTCGCGCGAGTCCGGGAAGGTTGACGGGATCGATCTGGCGACGATCAATTGGAGCAATTTCGATCTGATCGTGATCGATGAATCACACAACTTTAGAAACAACACCAAGGGCAAGCGCGACGAAGACGGAAATATCGTTCGGAAGAGCCGTTACGAGCGGTTGATGGACGATGTAATCAAGAAAGGCGTCAAGACCAAGATCCTCTTGTTGTCAGCGACGCCGGTCAACAACGACCTCGGCGATCTGCGCAATCAGATCTATTTTGTCACCGAAGGCAGGGACGCCGCCTTCGCACCTGACCTGGCGATCCACAGCATCAAGGACACGCTTGCGTCGGCGCAAAAGACGTTCATGGAATGGGCGCGTCGCAGCGGAGAGCGCGATGCAAGTGATTTAATGGACCGGCTTCCAGCTTCGTTTTTTACACTTCTCGACGAGCTGACAATTGCTCGATCCCGGAACCACATCAAAAAGTACTATCGCGCCTCGCTCGAAAAGATCGGGCATTTTCCCAAACGCAGGAAGCCTGCGTCGATATTCTCAGAGATAGACCTCAAGGGCCGGTTTCTGTCCTATGACCGGCTGAACGATGAAATCTCCAAATACGAACTGTCGCTATTCAACCCCTCGCGCTACGTGCTGCCAGCCTATGCGGCTCCGTACGAGGAACGCAAGATCGCGAACTTCTCACAAGCCAATCGCGAGAAGTTTCTGATTAGCATGATTAAGGTCAACTTCCTGAAACGGCTAGAAAGTTCTGTCCACGCTTTCGCGATTACGATGGAGAGGACCGTTTCGAAGATTGAATCCCTCGAAAATCGGCTCCGCGAATACAAGCTCCACGCGAAAGCTGCCGAAGATGCGCTTCAGCCGGATCTGTTTGCTGCTGAAGACGAGGATGACGACGACCTCAGCCAGGCGTTCCAAGTGGGCTCGAAGCTCAAGTTCGAAATGGCGCACCTCGATATCGATCGGTGGCTGAAGGACCTAGCAACCGATAAGCAACAGCTTTCGCTGCTTTCCGACGCCGCTCAAGCCGTCAACCCGACGCGCGACGCCAAGCTTGCGAAGCTCAAGGAATTGATCGAGCAGAAGGTCCGGCACCCGGATCGCAACAATCAGGGCGAGGAAAACCGCAAGGTGATCGTGTTCTGCGCGTTCGCTGACACGGCGGCCTATCTTTATGAGGCGCTGGAACCTTGGGCGCGGAAGACGTTGGGGCTTCACATCGCGCTTGTGTCCGGCGGCTCGAAGCCGAACCGGACGACCTTCGGCAAGGCCGACTTCTCGCAGATCCTTACCAACTTCTCGCCGCGAGCCAAACAGCGCGCGAAGATCAAGTCGATACCGCAAGACGATGAAATCGATATCATGATCGCCACGGACTGTATTTCTGAGGGCCAGAACCTCCAGGATTGCGACTATCTCATCAACTATGACATCCACTGGAACCCGGTTCGGATCATCCAGCGCTTTGGTCGCATCGACCGTATCGGCAGCCTCAACCACGAAATTCAGCTCGTGAACTTCTGGCCGACGCCTGATCTCAACAAATACATCAATCTGAAAAATCGCGTTGAAGCGCGCATGGCGCTCGTTGATATCGCTGCGACCAACGAAGACAACATCCTGAACGCCAAGGATATCGAGGAACTCGTCCAAAACGATCTTCGATATCGCGACAAGCAATTGCTGCGGTTGAAGGATGAGGTGCTCGATCTCGAAGACTTCAACGAAACGGTCGCGCTCAACGAATTCACGCTCGACGATTTTCGGGCAGAACTGCTGGGCTTCATCGAGGCAAACCGTGAGCGCCTGGAAGACGCACCGCTCGGGCTCTATGCGGTCGTGCCGCCCCATGCCGAGCACGTATCAATCCAGCCAGGCACGATCTACTGCCTCAAGCAGCGTGTGCCGTCGGTAGGCGCCGAAACGGTCAACCCTTTGCAGCCCTATTTCCTGGTCTACGTCCGCGAAACAGGAGAGGTGCGCTACAATTTCACCGCGCCCAAGCAGGTGCTGGAAATCTTCCGCGCGCTTTGCCAGGGCAAGACCGAACCTTATGCCAAGCTGTGCGAACTGTTCGACGCGCAGACCGATGATGGCAAGAATATGCAGCGTTACAGCGCGCTTCTGGATTCGGCGATCAGCGCGATCGCCTCGCAGTCGGATAAGAAGAACCTCGGCAACCTCTTTGGCGGTCGCGGTGGCAAGCTGGTTGACGATACCAAGCTGCCGAAGACGGCGACCGATTTCGATCTCGTCACGTGGCTGGTCATCATGAAACCCGAGGAAACCGGCAATGAGTGATGTCCGGTCGAAGGTTCAGGCGGCGCTGAAGGCGTTGGCGAGTCAGAACACGAAGATGGCCGCGACCCAACTGTTCGGCGCGCTGGGTTATGCCAGCCGTAAAACGGTCGATCTTGATGGCGTCCCGTCGTCCTTCCTTAAGTTCGTCGACCGCGATGGCAGGCTGGCGACCAAGCGCGAAGCGCAGATTGAAAAGTGGCGGCGGGTCGATTTCCTGTTCCAGCTCACCAACGATGAAATCCCGATCCTAGCCCAGGGTAACTCGGACCTCTTCGCGGGCCAGCAGGATTATCGCACCTCGATCATTGAATCCTTCGTCTTCCTCGCCATCGAACTGGCAGATGAAGAATGGAGCCGCGGCGCGCTTGCCGGCATCACGCGCGAGGTCAATCGGCTCTTTCCGATGCCGGCCGTCATCCTGTTCAAGCATGGCGCATCGGCTTCGCTTGCCGTCATCGACCGTCGCCCGAACAAGAAGGACGGCTCGCGCGATGTCGTCGAGAAGCGCATCTCGATCGTCAAGGACATCAACCTCGCGTCGCCGCACCGCGCGCAAGTCGATATCCTTTGCGGCATCGCTCTAGAAAACGCGACCGTACGCGGACGCGGCAAACCGACCAACTTTCGTGACCTCTATGATTGTTGGATTGAGGCGCTGTCGGCGCAGACGCTGAACACGCGCTTCTATCGCGAGCTGGCCAACTGGTTTTTCTGGTCGACGAAGATTGTCGAGTTTCCGGCTGCCGTCCGGGCGCGCGAGAATGAGACAACCGACAAGGCGAAAAAAGAAGCTTTCGAGGCGCAGAACCAGATCGCTGTCATCCGGCTGCTTACCCGGCTGATCTTCGTCTGGTTCATCAAGGAAAAGGGCCTTGTACCCGAGGCACTGTTCGATGCGGCCGAATTGAAGGCGCTATTGAACGAGGAGCCCGCCAGCCGGCGCGACAGCAGCACCTATTACAAGGCCGTGCTGCAAAACCTGTTCTTTGCCACGCTCAACACCGAGATGAGCGAAGATCGCAAATGGCGCACCAAGGGCGGCGCCGGTGGGCTGGACGGGCAATATCTCATCCACACGGTCTATCGCTTCCGCGACGCCTTCCGTGATCCCGACAAGGCCCTTGGTCTGTTCAAGCAGGTGCCATTCCTCAATGGCGGCCTGTTCGAATGCCTGGATCGCGAGGTCTCCGCCCGCGATCTGGAACGAAATCCGGACCTGAAGAAGCGCCTCGTCAAGGAAGGCTCACGCGATGTCATCCGCATTGATGGCTTTTCCGAGCGGGCCGACAACCCGCTTAAAGTTCCGAACAAGATTTTCTTCGCCAGCAAGGAGAAGGTAGATCTCAGCGTTGAATACGACTCAAATTCGAAATCTGCCGAAGATGTCGACGGCCTGATCGAACTCTTCTCCCGTTACAAATTCACGGTGGAGGAGAACACGCCGATCGAGGAAGAGGTGGCCCTCGATCCCGAATTGCTGGGCAAGGTGTTCGAGAACCTGCTCGCCAGCTACAACGCCGACACCCGCACCACGGCGCGCAAAAAGTCCGGCTCGTTCTACACCCCGCGCGAGGTGGTCGACTACATGGTCGATGAAGCGCTGGTCGCCTATTTCGAGCGGTGGCTGGTTGCGAAACCCGCGGCGCCCACGCCGGGCAAGCCGCGCCAGCATGCGCTAGACATGGCGATGCCGGGCGAGTTCGATCTCACCGTCAACCAGCAGCCCAACGGCGCTAAGGCCCCGGCTGCAAGCGATCTCGGGCCGCGCCTGCGCAATCTCCTGTCCTACAAGGAGAGCGGCAATCATTTCTCGAATGCCGAGACAGATCAGCTGATAGCTGCCATCGACAACCTGAAGGTGCTGGACCCCGCCTGCGGCTCTGGCGCCTTCCCTATGGGCCTTTTGCAGAAGCTGATCCACGTGCTGCACCGGCTGGACCCGGACAATGCGCGCTGGCGCGCTCAGCTTGAGCGACCCTATCGTGAGCGGATCAGGCATGCGGCATCGCTGGACCCCGACCGACGCGAAGCGGAACTGGAAGATGCAGATGCGGCACTGAAGAAACTCGACCGAGATTTCTCGGACGCCAACAAGCCGGACTACGCCCGCAAGCTCTACCTCATCGACAAGTGCCTGTTCGGCGTCGATATCCAGCCCATCGCGGTGCAGATCGCCAAGCTGCGCTTCTTTATCTCGCTTGTGGTGAGCCAGAAGATCGACCGCAGCGAGCCAAATGCCAATATCACGGCGTTGCCGAACCTTGAGACCAAGCTTGTCGCCGCCAACAGCCTGATCCCCATCGAACGCAAGGCGCAGCGCAGCTTCGACGACCACCTCGTAAAGGCGAAGGAGAAAGAAATCGGCGCCATGAATGCGCGCTATTTCTCCGCCCGCACCATGAAAACCAAACGTGCCAGGCGCGAGGATATCGCTCGGCTGCGCGATGAGCTCAGCGCATTGCTGAAAAATGATTTCGGCATTTCGCATGACGATGCGCAAAAAATGGTGTCGTGGGATCCGTTCGATCAGAACGACTTTGCGCGTTTCTTTGATCCCGAATGGATGTTCGCGCTTCCAAGTCCTGAGACAGCCAGCACCGACAAGGACCAATATCGCGTCGGCCCATTTGATCTCGTCATAGGCAACCCGCCCTATGTGCGGCAGGAGGCGATCAAGGATCAGAAACCCGCGCTCGAAAAGCACTATGGCGGCAAGGACAAAAAGGGCAATCCGCTCGGCGCCTATGCCGGCACGGCAGACCTGTTCGTCTATTTTATCCAGCGCGGCATCGAGCTGCTCAACCCCGGCGGGGCTTTCGCCTACATCACCTCGAACAAATGGTATCGCGCCAAGTATGGCACGAACCTGCGCGGCTGGCTGAACCGGCAGACGCAGTTGCGCCGGATCGTCGATTTCGGCGATGCCGAGGTGTTCGACGCCATCGCCTATCCCACCATCATCATTGCCACGCGGCGCGACGCGCAGGTGCAGCAGCCGGGTGAGCGGGATTCTTTGCGCGTGCTGAACTGGCCGCAGGACCTTACCCGCGACGATATCCCCGGCTTCTCGAAGCTGATGGATGAGATCGGCTTCGACATGCCGCAGAAAACTTTAGATGTAGGCGGTTGGCAACTTGAACCGCACGCTACACGAGGCTTGCTTGAACGCATCCGCACCGCGGGCATGCCGCTAGGCCGATATGTCGAAGGTCGTCTCCACTACGGCATCAAAACAGGCTTCAACGATGCATTTGTAATCGACGAACAAAAGCGGTTGGAACTGATCGATCGCGATCCAGCATCGGCGGATGTCATAAGGCCTTTCTTGAGGGGACGAGACATCAAACGGTGGCGAGTCGAGTCCCAGAAGCTGTGGTTGATATTCATTCCCTGGCATTTTCCGTTGCACGAAAATCCGAAGGTGTCCGGTGCCTCGACCGAGGCCGAGAACACATTTTCGGAATTTTATCCTGCTATTTATGAGCATCTGAAAGCGTTCCAAACAGATCTGCAAAAAAGAGATAAGACTGAAACTGGGATCAAATACGAGTGGTACGCGCTTGCGCGTTATAGAGAATACTGGCGTGAATTACTGAAACCAAAGATATTATTTCCTGCTATCGAAGACGAAGCAAATTACGCGGCAGATGCATCGGGTTTTTTCGGAAACGACAAGACCAATTTCATTATCTCAGAAAATTGGAGGTATCTCCTTGCCATTCTGAATTCGACAACGCTCTGGTGGTTCTCAAAGCAGACATTTCCGAGCAAGCAAGGTGGTTACTTCGAATTCAAGCCGATGGTCGTCGAGAACTTGCCAGTTCCAGCGGTCTCGCCACCACAAGCAGATCTGTTCAGTGCGACGGTAAACCCGCTCGTGTTGGGCCCAACTGATACGCGCCTCGAACAGCTCCTCAATGGCTTCGTCTATGAACTGTTCTTCAAGGACGATCTCCACGCCCGCGGCCTGACGCTGTTCGACGAAGCAGAACGCGCCGGCCTCGGCAAGCTCGCCGGCCTTGAAGGAGCGGCACTGGTGAAGGCGGCACAGGAATTCGCAGATCGCGTCTTCCAGCCCTCGCACCCCCTCTATGGCATGCTGTTTGACCTTCAGGCGCTCGATGTCGTCCGCATCATCGAGGGCAAAGAATGACGGACGCTGCTCTCGCCCCGCCACCAGCCGCCGCAGCGCCGCCTGCGCCAAATCAATTGCGCATCAACACGCTTTCGCTTTGCGATTTTCGGGCGTTCCCGAACCCGGTCACATTCGATTTGGACGCGAAAAACCTGCTTGTTTATGGCGAGAACGGCGCTGGTAAGTCGTCAGTCTTCGAGGCGCTTCGGCACTTCTTCACGCTGCGGCCGCCACAGATCGCGACGGTCAAGAACATCTTTTCGGATCGGCCGGACACCGATTTCAAAGTCGAGGTGACGTTCAATGACGGCACCCAGGCTGTGCCTTGGTCAAAGGCCAGACACCCAACGCGGGCGCCAACGGATGCCAGGGTTACAGAGGCAGCGTTGCGCCGATCATGCCTCGATTATCGGGCGCTGCTCGACACCAACTATATTCACGGCTCGAAGCGCCCCAATCTTTTCGATATCTCTGTTTCCGCGCTTCTCGCTGACTTCCCCGTTGCGGCCGAGGGCGGTATCCCGAAAACGATCGGCCAACTCTGGGCCGAGGTCGAGCAGGCAAAGCCCTGGAACTACAACTACTCACTTGAGCCAGTTCAGAAGGCATGCGTCGCGTTCAACGAGGGCTTCCGCCTTGCTCTAGAAGCGCTTCATCCGCAGCTCGTTGCACTCATTCAGGCGATGCTTGGAGCAGCGATCGAGGTGAAGCCATTTCAGTTCGGTGGCGTGACCTATCAGCATGAGTGGTGGAAGCGGGACCGAATTCTCAAGGGCTTGGAGCTGTTCCCGGAAATCGCGTTCAATGGCAAAGACCTGCCAACGCCACAGACATTTCTAAACGAAGCCCGCCTTTCCGCCTTCGCGCTCGCGATGTATCTCGGCGGGCGGCTCTCCTGCGTGCCAACCGGCGGCGATCGCCTGAAGTTGCTTGTCCTCGACGATGTCCTGATCGGCCTCGATCACGATAACCGCATTCCCGTGCTGCGCGTGCTCCAACAACACTTTGCCGATTGGCAGATTGTCGTTCTGACGCATGACCGGGTCTGGTTCGATATGGCCCGCCAGTTCCACGACGGCTCCAACTCGTGGACCTGGGCGGAAATCTATGCCGATGGCGATGGTGGGCGCGCGACCCCGTCGATCAAAAAGCCAAACGGCGACATTGTGGTCGCCGCACTGGATGAATGCGCCGCCCAACTGGCAGCGAATTCAATCCCGTCGGCCGCAACATCGGCACGGCGAGCGTTCGAATGGGCGCTCAAGCGCTTCTGCGACAGGCGCCGGGTGCAGGTCGCCTTCTCGATGAACCCGAAGGACAACGATTCCGAGGTCCTGATGAATGCAATCACCGCGTGGGCGGGACCGGTTGGCACCAATCGCGCCGCTCGGCTGAACCCGATTCTTGCAGATTTGCGCTTGTATCGAGCAGGCGTTCTGAACCCGCAGACCCACGCCAATGCGCCAAATCCGTCGCGGCAAGAGGTTGAAGGGGCTGTGACCGCAATCCGCAATCTAGAAGCGGCGCGAACCGATAACTCCATCACCTAATCCGAGGACCGCCCATGTCCGACATCAAACTCTTTCGCATCGGCCAGGGCGGCGTCTCCGGGCTTTCCGGCACGACCGACACCATCGAGAGATCCTTGCAGACGCTGTTCGAGCGGAACCTCGAAGCGCTGCTCGGCGTCCGCTTCATCGCCTCCGAATTCAACACCACCCATGGCGGGCGCATCGACACGCTGGGGCTCGACGAGAACGGCTGCCCGGTGATTCTCGAATACAAGCGCTCAATCAACGAGAACGTCATCAACCAGGGCCTGTTCTACCTCGACTGGCTGATGGACCACCGCAAGGATTTCCAGTGGTTGGTTCTCGAAAAGCTCGGCAAGAAGGATGCGGAGGCCGTCGATTGGTCCGCGCCGCGTCTGATCTGCATCGCCGGCGACTTCAACCGCTATGACGACCATGCGGTGAAGCAGATCCAGCGCAACATCGAACTGATCCGCTATCGTCGCTTTGGCGACGATCTCCTCATGCTCGATCTGGTGGCGGCGACGGCGGTGAAGGCGGCGCCGATCGACACTAAGCCTTCGGGAGCTACAGAGCCTGGCGGGGGCTCGGGCCGCTACAAGACCATCGGCACAGTGATCGAGGAACTCGATCCCGGCATGCATGACCGCTACGAGGCGCTGCGCGCCTATCTGCTGGCGCTGGGCGACGACGTGCAGGAAACGACACTGCGCTTCTACATAGCTTTCAAACGCATTAAGAATTTCGCCTGCGTGGAATTCAGGCCGACGACCGGGCGGATCAACGTCTTCGTCAAGGTCGATCCCGCGTCCATGACGTTCGAACCCGGCTTCACGCGCGATGTCTCCAACGTCGGCCATTTCGGCACCGGCGACCTGGAGATCACGCTCTCGAAGCCCGAAGATCTCGAAAAAGCGCTGCCGCTGATCAAGCGCAGCTATGAAGCGTCGTGATGGATATCGTCAAGTTTGAATGCGAGGATTTAGAATGACCCGCCATACGATTGAAGCGAGCGAAAAGCCGATCCTCGACATTTTCTGCGACAAGTATCTTTTCCGCATCCCGTCCTATCAACGACCATATGCCTGGACGACGGAACAGACGAGCGAACTCCTCGACGACGTTACCACCGCCTGCGGCGAAACGGGTGACGTTCTCAATGCTAGCCCCTATTTCCTCGGCAGCATCGTGCTTATCAAGAACCCGCAGAGGCCGGAAGCCGACGTCGTCGATGGCCAGCAAAGGCTGACGACGCTCACTATCCTGCTCAGCGTGTTGCGGGACCTGTCTGAACAGTCCTTTGCGGACGACATAGATGAGTACGTCTGCATCCGCGGTCGCGTATCCAAAGGAACAAAAGACCTGTTCCTGCTTACGCTTCGGGAGCGCGATGCGCAGTTCTTTAGCGATACAATCCAAGCCAAGGGCAAGACGGAACATCTGCCGAAAGCCGAAGCACTGCGTGATGCTCGCGCGCGACTTGTTGAAAACGCCCAGTTCCTGCGCGCAAAATTGGCCGACTGGTCGGCAGAAAAGCGCGAGCGGCTTACAAAATACCTCACGCAGAGATGTTATCTCGTCGTAGTTGCGACCTCCGACCAGGAGTCAGCGTTCCGTATTTTCTCAGTTCTAAATTCGCGCGGCCTTGATCTTTCCCCCGCAGACATTTTGAAGGCGGAAATCATCGGCGCGCTGCCGGTCGACAAGCAGGATAACTACACCGCACGATGGGAGGATTTGGAAGACGAGCTTGGGCGGGCGCGGTTTGCCGAATTGTTCGGCCATATCCGCATGATCCACCGCAAGCAAAAGATGCAGGGAACGCTGATCGCCGAATTCCGCGAGTTCGTTCCAGCCCGCAACGACCCAGCGAAGTTCATCGAGAACGAACTGTCGCCCTATGCCGAAGCTTTTGAAGAAATCACAGACAGGGCGTTCTCGAGCTACAAGAGCGCTGACGAAATCAACCGTCAACTCGCGCATCTTGCCCGGCTGGACAATTTCGACTGGCAGCCGCCAGCCATTGAATTTATCGCGCGCCGCCGTGATGATCCTGACTTCATTCTGCGCTTTCTCTCCGACCTCGAACGGCTCGCCTATGGGCTGTTTCTGATGCGAAGCGACCCTTCAGATCGTATCCGGCGCTATGGAAAACTGCTTGGCTCAATCCAGGCCGGAGAAGAGCTTTTCTCCGACGCGTCACCGCTGCAACTTGACGACGCTGAGAAGAAAGGCGTTCGCAAGACGCTCCATGGGGACATCTACACAATCACCCGCATTCGCTTGCCACTGCTGCTTCGGCTGGATGAACTGCTTTCTGGCGGGAGCGCCGTTTACAATTCTCCGATCATCAGCGTTGAGCACGTTCTTCCGCAGAACCCTGCTGCCGGCAGCCACTGGCTGATTGACTTCCCTTTGGAAGTCGACCGTGAGCAGTGGGTTCACAAGCTGGCAAACCTCGTTTTGCTGACACGCCGGAAAAACTCGCAAGCAGGCAACCTAGACTTTGCTGAAAAGAAGACGAAGTATTTCTCGACCAAAGCTGGCATCGCCAACTTCGCGCTGACCAGCGGCGTTAACGCAGATAGCACCTGGACGCTGGACACTTTAAAGCGTCGCCAGGCTGAGCTGATCGGCGCGATCGAGAAGCTCTGGCGGCTGGTGTAGAAGCGCGATGCCCGCCTTCGCCCGATACATCGGCATCGACTATTCGGGGACCCAGGCGCCCACCGCCAGCCTTAAAGGCTTGCGGGTCTATATGGGCGCGGTCGCCGCACCGCCGGCAGAGGTGCCGCCGCCACTGTCCGCCAAGAAGTATTGGACGCGGCGCGGAATCGCGGAGTGGCTGGTGGAACGGCTTGCCGAAGATGTGCCGACGCTGGTGGGCATCGATCACGGCTTCTCCTTCCCGCTAAGCTACTTCGAGGTTCATGGGCTGTTGTCGGATTGGCCGCGCTTCCTCGACGATTTCCAACGGCACTGGCCGACGGATGAGGATTACATCTATGTCGAGTTCGTCCGTGACGGCATCGCCGGCAACGGCGCGGCCCGCATGGGCAACGCCCGCTGGCGACGCCTGACCGAGGAGCGAGCGGGCGGCGCGAAATCGGTCTTTCACTTTGACGTGCAGGGATCGGTGGCGAAATCCACCCATGCCGGCATCCCCTGGCTGCGCTTCATCCGCCAGCGCCTCGGCGAGCGCGTGCACTTCTGGCCGTTCGATCGCTGGGACGTTACGGCTGGCCGGTCGATCATCGCTGAGGTCTATCCGGCGCTGTGGTCGCGCGGCTTCGCCAGCGAGGGCCGAACCGGCGACCAACACGACGCCTACAGCATCGCCGTCTGGCTTTCGCGCGCCGCTCGCGACGATTCGCTCCAAACCCTCTTTCGTCCTGAGTTGTCGTCCGCCGAGCGCGCACAGGGGCAGGTCGAAGGCTGGATATTGGGCGTGTCTGGTGACGCCGGCAACCAGCCCATCAACTTGAGGAAAGGCCGCCGGGAAGCGACCCAGGCCCGATCGCAGCCGAAGACGACCCGACCCGGATAAGTAAACCGCAACGGGCAGATGGTGCTTCAGCGGACGGAGGAACGCGGCAACGACCACAACCAGTTTGTGTACAGAATGCGCTGTCAGATCTGCGCGCACGAGTATAGCGCAAACGGATCGGATATCTGGCACAGACGCTGCCCGGTGTGTGGCGGTGGCGCTCCTGGTCTGGCCTGCTGATAGCGAGACCGCATTCTCAGATGACAGGCTGCCTTCGCCGACATTCACCTCTTGAGCGCCACCACCTTGGGCTGTGCGCGCCCTTCCGCATCGAGCGCCGCAGCGATCGTTGACCCGATCGCATTCGCAGCCCTCCGCATGGGGTCGGCGTCGAAGTGGCTGTAGCGGTTGGTCGTCTTGACGTCCGCATGGCCAAGCAGACGTCCGACGATGGTGAGCCCCATCCCGGCAGCCGCGCCATGGCTGGCGAAGGTGTGCCGCAGGTCGTGAATGCGGAGCCCGTCGAGACCGGCCGCCCGCGTGACAAGCGCCCATGGTCGCTTCAGGTCGCTGCGCGGCTTGTCCAACCTTTCGCCGGCGATCACGAAGGGGCAGCCTTCGATACGGACGAGTCCCGCGATCACTTCCAACGCCGGAGCGGCGAGCACGACCGTCTTCGCCCCGGTCTTGGAGTCGGCGAGGTTCAGAAGACCTCGCTCCATATCGACATGCCGCCATTCGAGGTCGAGAATTTCCCGCAGGCGGCAGCCGGTCAGGATCAGCAGCCGGATGGCCGCCGCCGCATGCGGGCCGATCACCGAGCGCCGGTTCGCGTCGCTCTTGGGCAGGTGCTTAGCGCCGGGTTTGTCCATCGCCGCGTTCCACGGTAGCCCGACTGTCTCCGCCTCGCGCAGCGCCGCGCCGAGGCGGCCAAGCTCCGCGATGGCGAGGAAGCGCGCGCCGGCCTTGTCGGCGTATTTAGCGACGCCGTGGGTTGGATTGTCGGCACGCATGCCGAGCCGGACGCCGTAGCTGAATATGCCGCCGAGCAGGCGCACGGTGCGCGTCGCCGTGCCTCTGCCGCCCGTGACGATGGCGCGGCCATGCTTGCCCGTCTTGACGTCGATCGCGGTCTTGCCGTCGGCGACGTCGCGCAGGAAGCGCTCGATGTCGGCGCGCCTGACGTCGCGGACCTTCTTCGCGCCGAGCAGCGGCTTGATATGGCGCGCGATCCGGCCGCGATCCGTGATCAGGGTCGAGGCCTTCTTCGGCGCGCCCCGGCGGCTGATCACGTTCCCCTTCTCCGCTTCCGCCAGATAGAGGTCGCAGAGTTCGGCGACGGTCTTCGCCGCCTTGGCCTCCGCCTTCAGCGCCGCCGGGTCCGCGCCGCCGAGCACGGTCGCGAGCTTCGTTCTGGCGAGGTCGCGCGCTTGCTCGGGAGCGAGCGTGCCGACCTTGCCCAGGGTCAGCCGCTTCTTGCCTGTCGAGCGCCCGCCCGCGCCCGGCCGATACTCGACGATCCACGTCATCGTCCCGGACGGCTCGACCTTCAGCCCGAAGCCCTTCAGTTCGGCGTCATACCAGAACGCCCGCTTGCCCGTCGGCTCGATGCCGTCCACGACGCGCTTCGTGAGTTTGATCGTCGGCATGTCCCCTCCCAATCGGCTCTAACGTGGCTATTCGAATAGCCACCCAATAGCCACCGGTCGGAGATTACCGGCCATTCCCGGCGACGGCAAGAAATCAAGATTCAATTATTTCAATGAGTTCGGTTCGTCCAGAAACCGCTGGCAACCCGAAAAAACTTATAGCCCTAGCCCTCCGAAGGCAAAGGTCACACGTTCGAATCGTGTCGGGCGCGCCATTCGCCAGAGTCGCAGCAGCGGCGAGGCGTGGCGGCTGGACGCGGCATCCGCGTAATCTTCTCGACCGCATCACCGTCTGACCCGCCCAGTAACCCGTGGCTGGAACCAGTGGCAGTCGCCATTGCGCCTGTTTACGATTTACGCGTTACGGCTTTGCCGCTTTTCCGGCATTCGAATTCGGGGGCAGCAGCAACCCGAGCGGCGCGAGGGGTCCGAGCGGGATCAACTCGAACGTCATCATCTTCTCGCGGCCGAGCGGTAGGGCCTCAAGCAGGTTATGGACCTCGCGGGGATCGCTGGAGTTGAACACGAACACGACGCCAGGCTGATCCTTGCGAACGAACCACTGATCCAGCCGCCCCTGAAGATACAGCGCGACCGTTTCGCGAACCTCGCGCGGCATGACGGTGCGGATCGCCTCTGGCGTCCATTTGTCGGTCACACGGCCGATGGCGATCACCTTGGTGATCGGCACGACCGGCAGACCCGGCGGCGGCCCCGCCGGGGTGGCGGTCTGCGCAGATGCGGGCGAGGCTGCCGCCAGCGAGGCGGCGATCACCGCGCCGACGAAGTCGCGCGTGCCGCTCATGCCGCTTCTCCCAGCGCAAAGCGGTTCTCTTGCTCGCCGCGAAGCAGTCGTGCCCGCTCGGCCCGCCACGCCGGATTGTTCATCGCGGACATTGCATCCGCCGGCGCGTCCAATCCGAGCTTCCGGTCAAACTGATCGAGATTGTAGCCGGGCACCATCGGCGTCCGCAGGAAGTCGAGCACCGCTTTGGTATCGGCCGCGACGCTGCGCTTGGCCTCCGGCAGCGCTGCATAACGGCGTGCGATCGCCTCGAACCTCTCTGGCGCTTGGCCGGTCACGGTCAATACGTCGTCGAACGGCAGCCCAAAAGCGAACGCGCCTTCGCGATGGTCCCGCACCCAGTAACGGAATCCGCTCAGTTCCTCGGCCGACACACCCCGCATCCGGGCGGCCTTCAGGAACAGCCACATCGGCATCTCGACGCGGCGGACGGTGCGGCGAAGTACGCGTGACAGGATCGCCGCCATGTCGGCGGTCGAGAGCAGCTCGGGTCCGGTCGGGCAGTAGCGCCGACCGGCGTGGGCGGCCGGATCGATCAGGGCGGCAACCGAAACAGCAGCGATGTCCTCTGTCGACGGCGGCGCGTTATGGCTGTCGCCGGTCAGTGACGGCAAGACACCCAGATGCGCGGCGAAGCCGATCAGCCGCAGATAATTGTCGGCGAAGAATGGCGGTGCGATGATCGTCAGCCCGGCCTCCAATTTGGCAAAAACCTGCTCCATGTCCCAAAGCTGTCGCGTCAGCCACGCAGGATGGACCGGGCTTGCTAGCCATTGGCTGAGCGCCACGACCGACTCGATCCCGACCTCCCGCGCTGCGCCTGCAAACACCGTCGCCGCGTCGAGCATCGATGGGTGGAATGGCGGAAGATAATAAGCCCGCGCGGCTCCTTTCAGCGCGGCGCGCATCGAAGTGGGGTCCAGCGGATCGGCAACGACCGTCTCCGCTCCGATCGCCTCCAGCGCGCGGCCACGCGCATCGTCGCTGCGGATCACGGCCCGCACGGGCAGACCACTCTTGCGCAATAGCGACACCACCGCCCCGCCGGTCTTGCCGGTCGCGCCCGTTACGACAAACTTCACATCCGCCATAGTCGCCTCCAGCGATCCCATATAGATGATGATTGACATCTATATAGATGATAGCCATAATCTATCTTGTCAAGGCTATTTCGGAGCGTTCGGTGGGTCGAGTGTCACGCGAAGAGAAGGATCGCAGCCGCAGCCGCATCGTGACGAGCGCGGCCCGGCTGTTTCGCGAGCGAGGCATCGAAGGCGCGAGCGTCAACGATGTGATGAAGGACGCGGCGCTGACGCATGGCGGCTTCTACCGGCACTTCGCCAACAAGGATGCGCTGGTCGATGGCGCGCTCGACGCGGCCTTTCGCGAGATCGTCGCGCCGTTGGAGGCGGATCTGGGGAAGCAGCCGCCGGAGACCGTCGGGCGGCGGTTCAGGGCGTTTTATCTGTCCGACGATCATTTGGCGAACCCGGGTATCGGCTGCCCGGCAGCCGCGCTCTCCACCGACATCGCGCGCGCGCCCGACGCGACCAAGCGCCGTTTTACGGCGGGGTTGCGGGCGATGCTATCAGCACTCGCCGCGACCAAGCCAGGCGACGATGCGGCGCGCCAAGCCGCCGCTGCACGCGAGCTGGCGATGATGGTAGGGGCAGTGGTCATCGCTCGGGCGAGCGATCCCGCATTGGCGACTACCATGCTGAATGCCTGCCGGGATGCCGACTAGCAATCGGCACGTCGAGCCCCGGCTGCGAGATGAGCGAACTGGCCGCTCGCTGCCGACGGCGGCTTTACATCGGCAAGCAGCCTGAACTGGGCGGTTCGTCGATTGCGGCGTCAACTGCGGCGTCCGCCCGCGACGGCAAGCGTCACCCCGGATTAACCATCGTGTCCGAACATCCCGTTTTGGCGGGCGAATCGTCGTCGCATGACGCTATATCTTCGTGATCCGCGAGCGATGCTGGCCCGATGACCGATCTGATCGAAAAGATCCTGGACAAGATCTCCGGTGCCAATCTTCTGGCAACCGGTCTTCTGTTGTTGACCGCGCTCGGCAGCGCTCTGATCGCCTATTGTCGCACCGTCGACCGCAAGAGCTGGCGCGAATTCTTCGATTTCGCCTTTCCCAACGAGATCATCACCCATCCGTCGGCCAAGGCCGACCTGCTGTTCTGGGTGACGAAGAAAGCGCTGATGCCGCTTCTGATGCTGCCGGCCGGTGTCACCTTCGTCGTCGCGGTCGGCTATGCGACCAACCGGCTGCTGTCGGCGCTCTTCCAGGTCACGCCGCCGCTGATCGAGGGGCCGGCCGGCCCGCTGACCGTCGTCGTCTTCACGGCGACGATGCTGCTCGCCTACGACATCTCCTATTATCTCTATCATGTCGCGCAGCATCGCTTCCCGGTGCTGTGGGAGCTGCACAAGGTGCATCATTCCGCCGAGGTCATGGTCGGCATCACCAAGGACCGGGTGCATCCGCTCGACGAACTGATGAACCGGGCCTGGGACGGCGTCATCCCCGGCATCTGTTTCGGCATCTGGTCGCTGGTCTCGCTCAACCTGGTCGAGCTCACTGTCTTCGGGGTCAACGTCTATGTGATGCGCAACATCCTGATGATGGACTTCGTCAGGCACACCCATTTCAAGATCTCGTTCGGGCCGCTGAACAACGTCGTGCTCTGCCCGCATTGGCACCAGCTCCACCACAGCACCGACCCGCGGCACTACGACAAGAATTTCGGCCTCTTGTTCTCGTTCTGGGACCGGCTCTTCGGCACGCTCTGCGTTCCGAAACCCGACGAGGACTTCAAGTTCGGCCTGATCGAGCGCAACGCCGCCGACTATCAGTCGCTGTCGGGGCTCTATCTGCTGCCGCTCAAGCGGATGTGGCGGCAGATCGCGCGCCTGCCGCGCCGGACCGAGCCCGAGGCCACGCCACCCTCCGAAGTTGCGAAGCCGTGAACGCGCATGTGCCCATCGCCGCGCCGCCGGCCACGATGATCGAGATCGTCACCGATCCGGAGCGGCTCTACGAGATCGGCCCGGTCTGGGACGATCTCTGGCGCCGCGCTGGGGGCCTCGTCTTCCAGAGCCATGGCTGGATCGCCGCCTGGTGGCGGACTGCGCCCGATCGCGAGCGGCGCGGGCTCGTCATCGGTCTCGGCTGGCGCGGCGACGTGCTGGAGGCGGTGCTGCCACTGGCGACCACGCAGCGCAGCGGCCTGCGCGTGCTCGAATGGGCGGCGAAGGACCATAGCGATTTCGGCGACGTCCTGGTCGCGCCCGACTGCCCGCCTGAGGCCTTGCGCGCCCTCTGGCGGCGCGTGCTGGCCTCGCCCGGCTTCGACATCGTCTATCTGAACCGGCTTCTGCCGGCGGCGGCGGTCCGGCCGCTGCTCGATGTCGAGGGAGCTGTCCGCCTGCGGCCGAATCGCCGCAGCGAGACGAACTTCCGCGTCGGCGGGATCTGGCCGCAGGGCGGCGACTGGTTCGAGGCGCAATCGAAGAAGACCCGCCAGAACTACAGGCGCGGCCGCAAGGCGATGGAGGAGGCCGGCGAGACGCGGTTCCGGCTGATGGCGCCGGACGAGCCGCTGGCGCCGGTGCTGGAGCGCGTCGCGGCGCTGAAACGCAAATGGCTCGCCCGGCACGGCCGCGAATCGGACCTGTTCGACGAGGGCGCTCCGGCCTTGGCGGCGCTGGTCCAGGTGCTCGCCGATCTCGGCCTGCTGCATGTCTTCGTGCTGGAATGCGCCGGGACCGTCGTCGCGGTCTCGATCAACTTCGTCCAGCGCGACAGCATGATGGCCTTCGTCACCACCTATGATCCGGATTTCGAGCGCGCCTCGCCGGGGATGGTGCTGATGATGGACTACATCCAGTGGTCGATCGACCGCGGGCTCGGCACGGTCGATTTCCTCTGCGGCGGCGAGGATTTCAAGCGCCGCTTCGCGACGGACGCGCTGACGCTCGCTTCGGTGACCGGCAGCCGGACGCTGCGCGGCAGGCTGGCGTTGCTGGCCGATGACGCCCGGCACGCGCTCGAAAGCTGGCGCGCCCGGCGGGTGGCGAAACCGGCCGATCCCGCGCCTGAGAAGACCTCGAGCTAGCGGCGAACCGGCGGCCGCGTCAGAACAGCCGCTTGCGCGCCCGCGCCGAGCCGTCGATGAATTCGAAGCCGCCGGCACTGTTCAGGCTGTGCAGCCTGTTGCCTGGCCAGAGCGGTCCCGACGTCAGGATCGTCTCGACCCGCTGATCGAAGCCCTCGTCGTCGAGCCGCGTCACCCTCGCGATCGCAAGCGCCCGGCCGTAGCCGCGCCGGCAGTCCTGAACGGGGCGAAACAGCGCGCCGTCGCGGAGAACCATGGCGCCGGCGGGGCGCGCCGAGGCGATGTCGATCAGCACGGGGTTGCGCCGATGCGCCGTCCACGGACCGCGAAAATCCGGCGCCGACCAGAGATGCAACGCATCGGAATAGGCGCCACCGTCGCGCACCGTGGCGAACAGCCACCAGCGGCCGGCATGCTCGATCAGGGTCGCATCGCTGGCGGTGACGCCGTCGATCAGCGTCGCCTCCCTGACCCAGCCGCCGGGAAACGCCGTGGCGCGGAACAGGTCGACCCGGCCGGCGCTGCAGCTTTCCGGGATCATCCAGACCTCGCCGTCGCGGGCGAAGACGAAGGGGTAGGAGAGGTGGCCGTCCTGCTCCAGCGCCGGCTCCGGCCGGCCGAGCGGCCCGTCCGGGCCGAACTCGACCGCCGAAATGATCCCTTTGCCGGTGGCATGCGGGAAATCCTCGACGAACAGCGTCAGCCGCTCGCGGTGCAGGATGGGGAACGGGTCGGCATAGAAGCGGCTGCCATCGTCGGGCAGTTCGTGCCAGCCGCCGTCGGGATGCCGGCGCAGGTCGTAGAGATCCGGCCCGTCGAGCCGGCGCCAGCCGATGCGCCAATGCGGCGAGTTGAAGACCTTGCGATAGACGCTGCCGACCGCCGCACCGGCGCGCTCGCGGGCCAGCACACGCGCCAGGCTGGCCACGCGCGGCCGTGCCGACGAATACCCGTTCGGAAGATCGGGCAGGTGTGTGGCACCGCCCTGCAAGGCGGCGACGACCAGTGTGACGACCCGGTCGAGCACATCGGCGAGCGCCGCCTTGATGTCGTCGCCGCGATCGGTGCCGATCCGGCCGGCGGCTGCCACGGCCGTGCCCTCCATGATCTCGACCACGGGCGCGCGGCTCGCCGTCAACGCGTCGATCAGCGCCATCTCGCCCGGTCTCCCGTCGAAGAGCAACTGCCAGTGGCGCGCTTCGCCCTCCGCCGCCTCGTTTCCGAGGTCGAGGACGAGGTCGGGCTTCGGCTCGTTTCCGGTCCAGCCATGGAAGGCCGAGGCCGGTAGCGGCGCGAAGGCGCCGTCGCGGTCGAGGCCATGAAGCCGCGCCGCGGCGCGGGGTGCGGGCCCTGACAGCGCCAGCGTCGGCTGAACCCCCGGAATGGCGCCGAGCCGTTCGAGCAGCGTGAGATGCCACCGGCGTGCAGGCGCCGCGCCGATGCGAAGAACGAGTTTCATGTCCTGGTCCGGCGCGTTCGGGCACGCGAAGGTTCCGACGTATCCGATTGTTTCACGACGCCATTTCGATTTGGTTAGCTCGCCGTCCGACGTCCGCACGGGCGCGACGATGGCGGGTCAGTTGTTAAGGACTCGGTGGCATGGTCGCGACTGGAATCGGCGTGCCTTGCCGCGCGCCCGGAGCTGCATGGTCGAAGAGCGAAGATGACGAGCCTCGTTACCAGCGCGCGCCGGCAGGCCGCGCCGGCCGGCGCCGGCGGGATGGACGTCCCTCGTCGTGCGGATGGCGCAGTCGAGCTCTCCGAACTCTGGCGCATTCTCTGGCACCGGCGGCTGATGATCCTCGCCACCGCCGCGGCATTGACCTTGGCGACACTCGCCTACGGACTGCTGACCCCGTCGCTCTACACGGCCTCGGCGCAGATCCTGATCGATCCCCGCGACCGCAACGTCGTTAGCAACGACGTCAATCCGAGCTCGATCTCGCCGGATGGCGGCATCGCCCAGGTCGAGAGCCAGGCGAGCGTGGTCCAGTCGACCGGCGTCCTGATGCGCGCCATCCGCGCGATCGATCTGACGCGGGATTCCGAGTTCAACGGTCGCGGCTTGCTCTCGGGCCTGCTCGACCTGTTCGGCAGCCGCTCGGCGCCGGTAGCCGGCTCGCTGACCCCTGAAGAGGCGCGCGCGCTCACCACCCTGCGCCGCAAGATGTCGGTGCGGCGGGCCGACAAGGTCCTCGTCGTCGACGTGGTCGTGACGACGCAGGAAGCGGAGAAATCGGCCCGTATCGCCAACGCCATCGCCGATTCCTATCTCGCCGACCAGGCCGAGGCCCGCAGCCAGGGCGCCCGCGAAGCCTCGACCGCGCTGACGGCGCGGCTGGCCGAGCAGCGCCGCCGCGTCGAGGCGGCGGAGAACGCCGTCGAGCGCTACCGGGCTGAGAACAACCTCGTCGCATCGTCGGGGCGCTTGATCACCGATCAGCAGCTCGGCGAGATCAGCAACCAGCTCTCGGCCGCCCAGGCCCGGACGGCGGCGCTGAAGGCGCAGGTCGAACAGATCTCCCAGCAGCGCCGCAACGGCACGCTCGCCGGCAGCTCGTCGGAGGCCATGCAGTCGACCGTGATCGCGAAGCTGCGCGAGCAGGAGGCGACGCTGATCCAGCGCGAGGCCGACCTGCAGAGCCAGCTCGGGCCGCGCCACCCCTCGATCGCCGCGGCGCGCAGCCAGATCGTCAACATCCGCCAGCTGATCACGACCGAGATCCAGCGCGTCGAGCAGTCGGTCCGGGCCGATTACGACCGCGCGCTCGGCAACGAGAAATTGCTGACGGCGAAGCTCGAAGCCCTGACCAGGCAGACGCAAGGGTCGGACCAGGCCTCGGTGCGCCTGCGCGACCTGCAGCGCGACCTCGAGGCGGCGCGCTCGGTCTATGCGAATTTCCTGCTCCGCTCGCAGGAGACGCGCGAGCAGGCGAGCCTCGACACCACCAACGCCCGCATCATCAGCCGCGCCCAGCCGCCGCAGCAGCGGAGCTGGCCGCCGCTTGTGCTGCTGCTGGCCGGGGCGGGCAGCCTCGGTCTCGGGCTCGGCGCCGGCATCGCGCTGATCCGCGAATACGCAACGCCGAACCTGCTCTCGGTCGCGCAGGCTGAAGCCGTGATCGGCGCGCCGGTGATCGGCGTGCTGCGTCCCGACCGGCCGCAGCGCGGCAAGCGCCGCTCGGTCGCCGGTCCGCAGCCGGTGCCCGAGGCCGATGCGCATGCCGAGGGCGTCGCCGGCCTCGCCTTGCTGCGCCTGTTCGAGCAGCCCGATGTCGCGCTGACGGCGGCGCGCAGCATCCTGCTGGTCTCGACCGATTCCGACGCGGCCGAGCGGCTGCGGATGGCGCTGCTCTTCGCCGACGCAGCGGCCAATCGCGGCGACCGCGTCCTCCTGATCGACGCCGATGTCGAACAGCAGGAGGACAACGGCGCGGCGGGGCTGCTCGACGTGCTGCGCGGCGAATGCGGCTTCGATGCCGCGATCCATTTCGGCTCGAGCCGCGACGTCGCGCTGATGCCGAAGGGGCGGCAGAAGGCGCAGCCACAGAAGCTCAACGGCCGCGCCTTCGCGACCCGCATGCTCGCCGAGGCGAGCCGGCATTTCGACATCGTCGTGATGGATGGCGGCGTCCTGACCCAGAACGTCAAGATCGCGCCGCTGATCGCGACCGCCGAGCAGATCGTGCTGGTGACGCGGCTCTTCGGCACGCGCCAGAGCGAGATCGCCGGCGTGGTCGAGGCGGCGCGGATCATGGGGCGGGCGGTGACCGCGACCGTCTTGGTCGATCCGCAGGGACGTGCCTGATGAGCGCGGCGGCCTTCGAGGCCGGCGCTCGATCGTCGCCGCGTCCGCGCTGGGCCCGGATCGGGCCCGTCACCCGGTCCGGCGTCTGGCTGGCGGTGCTGGTGCTGTTCTGCGTCTCGGGCGGGATGCTCTGGCTCGTCGGCTACAATTATGACGGCCTGACCGGAAGCGCCGCGACCAAGGTCCACCCCTCGACCTACCTCATCGTCCTGACCTTCGCCTGGAGCCTGCTGTCCAGCGGCGATCCGGTCAGCCGAACGCTGCATCTCGCCAACCGGCGGCCCGCGACCCTGCTGATGCTCGCCGTCAGCTTCGGCGTCATCGTCGTGACCATGCTGCGCGACGGCGCCGGCTTCGGCGGCCTCGTCGACACCTATGTCGCGGCCTGCCTGCTCGTGCTGCTGCTCGCCGACGCCGACGAGCCGACACTGCGCCGGCTCGAGACGATACTGCACCTCGCCATGGCCGCCAACGCCGTGCTCGCGCTCGGCGAGTTCGTCGGCCAGGTGCGGCTGTTCCCGTACCGGTTCGACGGCGCGGCGTTCCTGACCGATACCCGATCCGCCGGCCTGCACGGCCACCCGCTCGCCAATGCGATGGTCACGGCCTGCTATCTGATCGCGCTGCTGAACGGCTCGCGCTGGCTGCCGGCCATGATGCGCCTGACGATGATCGGCCTGCAGAGCGCGGCGCTGGTCGTCTTCGGGGGGCGCACCGCGGTGCTCGTGGCACTGGCGCTGGGCCTGGCCTATGGCTCCGTCGGACTGCTGCGCGCCTTGAAGCATGGCCGCATCCCGCTGATCGCGGCGGCGGCGGCCTTCATGCTCGCCGCCATGGTGCCGGCCGCGATCGGCGCCCTGGTCGGGCTCGGCTTCTTCGACGACCTGATCGCGCGCTTCGTCTCCGACGGCGGCAGCGCCAACGCTCGCCGCGAGATGTTCGAGCTCCTCGGCATGTTCTCGCTGGGCGACCTGATCGTCGGACCCGACCACGATCTCGTCGAGACGCTGCGCCGGGTCAACGGCCTCGAATGGGGGATCGAGAACCCGATCATCCGGATGACGCTCTACCAGGGCGCTCTCGTCATGCTCGTGGTGATGCTCGCCTTCGGACTGTTCATGCACGAGCTGATCCGCGTCACGAACCCGGGCCTCTGGCTGCCGATGATCGTCTGGATCATCCTGCTGAACGGCGCCGAGAGCATCGCCAGCAAGACGACGCTGCCGGCGAAATTCGCCGTCATCGCGCTATGCATGTACCGGCCGGAGAAGCCGGGCGGTCCTAAGGTCACGGCACCATCGTCAGGCCGAGCGCCCTGACGATGGCCGGATCGAGCGCCCGCGTCGCGTCGTCCATCAGGCCCATGCCGTCGAAGGCGTTCCAGAACGCCCAGGGAAAGCCGAAAGCTTCGGCGCTGCGCCGGACATCCTCGACATAGCGCGCCCGGTCGCCGGCGCCGGCGGCGACATAGCGTTGGTCGGAGCGGAGCGCGCCGAACTCGCCCATCAGGATGCGCCCCGGCGCGATGCCCTCGCGCTCGGCCCAGGTCCTGACCCGGCCGAAATAGCCGTCGACGAAGCGCCGGTCGGGCTGCGCCTCGAAATAGACCATCAGCACGCGCACCGTCTCGTCATAGGCCGCGCGCCTGGCCGCCTCCGAACGGCCGACGTCCTGCGCCATCCGCGACCTGACCGCGGCCAAAGTCTGCGCCAATGTGCCCCGCGAGGCCGGCCAGGGCACGGCGTTGAGCGCCCGGTAGACCGGTTCGGTCATCCACGGCGCGCCCTGATGGCTGAACAGATAGGGCTCGTAGAAATGGAAGGTGAAGAGCAGCGGCTCGAACGCCGAGAGCGTCGCCGGCGCCAATCCTTCGAGCCCCGGGATCATGCTGCCGCAGGCGCCCGTCGCGACGAGAGTGAGCGACGGCGCCGCGCGCCTCGCCGCAGCCAGCAGCCCGTGCTGCATCGTCGCCCACTCGGCCGCCGTGCAGGCCTGCAGCGGCTCGTTGACCGGCTCCAAAGCGAGACGGGATACCTCCATCATCGACAGCCTTGTCGCGAATTCCACGACGAGGTCGCGATAGGCCGGAAAGGCCGGCGCATTCGCTCCCGACAGCATCCGCGCCGGGTTCCAGTGATGCGTCGCGCCGTTGGCATGGAGATTGACCACGACGGCGAGGTCCTGCTCCAGGGCCAGCGCGACGGCGGCAGCGACCTGCTCGACCAGCGCCCTGCGCAGGGGAGGAGAGGCGGCGAGGAACGGGCCGGGATCGACCGGCAGCCGGGCGAAGTCGAAGCCGCAGCGCCGCAGCTTGGCGAGATCGGCGGCGGTCGGGACCGGGCGGTCGGCCTGGAAGGGCGGCCAGTCATAGTCGGTTCGGGGCGCCGGAAACTCGCGCGTCAGCGAGAACCAGGGCCAGAGGTTGATGCCGCGGCGCAGCGTGAGCGGTGTCGCTGCGCGGGCCGGCGCGTGTTCGCGGCCAATCATCGCCGCGCCGGCGGCTCCGGCGAGGAACGCCCGCCGCGCCAGCCTCATCCGGCGCCCTGACCGGCCGGAGCGGCTGCGAAAGGCGGCTCGCATGCGAGCAAGGCGAGCGCTTCCGCCTCGTACTGCTCGAGGATCGCCTGCCAGTCGAATTGCGCCCGGGCTCGCGCGTGGGCCGCCCGGCCGAGCCGCTGCGCCAGCCCGTCATCGGCGCTCAGGGCGCTGATCGCGGCATCGCAGCCCTCCGCGTCGGCAAAGAACAGGCCGGCGTCGCCCGCCGTCCAGCGATTATAGGGGTTGTCGTGGGCGATCACGGGATTGCCGGCCCAGAGCGCCTCGACCAGCGAGGGATTGGTGCCGCCGACGGTGTGGCCGTGCATATAGCCGCGGGCATGGAAGCGCAGCGCCTGCACCGTCTGCGGCTCGTAGATCGCGCCCGGAAACAGCACCTCCGGCCCCGCCGCCGCCCGGATCTCGCGGTGATAGGCCTTCTCCTCGGCGAGGTCGCCGAGCACGACGAGCGTCATGCCGCGCTCGCGGCGCGAAAACGCCTCGACCAGCGTCAGGATCGAATTGTCCGGCTCGATCCGCGCGATCGAGATCAGGTAGCGGCCGGGCTCGAGCCCAAGCGCCCGAACGGGTGCTTCGGGAGCGGCGCTGACCGGCACGCCGCCATAGGGGATCATCGCGGTCGCCGAGCGCGGCCGGCGCGTCGCCAGATGGTCGGCGATGATCGGATGGTCGGCGACCAGGCGATGCGAGGTCCAGGCCGCGATCCACTCGTTGACCCAGAACCAGGCCCGGATCGGCGGCGACCATTTCGGCCGGCGCCATTCGATGCCGTCCATGTTCGTCAGCATCTTCCGGCCAGCGAGCCTGAGATAGGGCAGGAAGACCGCGCTGTTGTAGCCGAGGACGAGGCTCAGCGCCGGCCGCCGGGCGGCATCGCGGACGCTGTGCCAGTCGAATTCCAGCGTCGCGCGCGGCCCGCGCGAGGCGACCTGCGTGTGGATCAGTTCGATGCCGCGCCATGTCTCGCTGCGGAAACGCTGCGTGATCGCGGGCACCTCGTCCTGGCAATAGACCCCGACCCGCCAGCCGCGCCCGGCGAGGAACAGCGCGAGATTCTCGGCGAAGGTCTCGAAGCCGCCATGAGCGGCAGGGATGCCGCGGGTTCCCAGAATCAGCAGCGAGGCGGGTTGGGCAGCCATGAATGTCCTGCTGGCGGGCCGATAGGCGATAAAACGCGGCAAGTTTTAAGAAAACATTGAATCGTGGCGCAATACTCTGCGCGCATCCAGATGCGTCTGCACGGCGTAGTTGTGGATTGTCGCAGCCACTGCCGATGCGCGCAAGCGCCGGCTTCGATCGGACTAGATACGTGCCGCTTCGCCTCGCCTGCGTGCATCAGGGCTACGAGCTCTACGGCTCGGATCGCAGCTTCGTCGAAAGCGTCGCGGCCCTGCGCAACGCCTGGCCGGAGGCCGAGATCGAGGTCGTCCTGCCGCGGGCCGGCCCGATTGTGACCCTGCTGGAGCCCATCGCCAGCCGCGTCACCTTCGAGCCGCTCTGGGTGCTGCGGCGAAAGGCGCTGCCGCGGCTCCTGCTGACCGGCGCGTGGACCCTGCCGCTCGCCGTGCTGCGCGCGGTCCGCCGACTGCGGCGCTGCGACCTCGTCTACGTCAACACCTCGGTCATCGTCGACCATGTCCTGGCGGCGCGTGTCCGCCCGGGCCGGACGATCCAGCACATCCACGAAATTCCGGAAGGTGCGACGCGCCGGGCCCTGCGCGCGCTGGCGCTCTGGGGCGGCGCCCGCCTGATCTTCAACTCGCAGGCGACGCGGCAGGCCTTCGCCCCGCCGGACGCGACGAAGAGCGACGTCATCTACAACGGCGTCGCGGCGCCGGCCGACTGGGCACCGACCGGCTATGACGGCGACCGGCCGCTGAGCGTGCTGATGCTCGGCCGGATCAACCGGATTAAGGGGCAGGAGGTGCTGCTGTCGGCGCTCGCGGCGCTGCCGGCCGGAATCCGCGACCGGCTCGAGGTCCGCATCGTCGGCAGCGCCTTCGAGGACCCGGGTCTCGAACAGGCCCTGCACCGCGCGGTTGGCGAACTCGGCCTCGCCGATCGTGTCGCGGTCGAGCCTTTCCGCGACGATCCGGCGCCGCTCTATCGCTGGGCCGACGTGGTCGCCGTGCCGTCGCGCCGGCCGGAATCGCTTGGCCGCGTCGCGATCGAGGCGATGGCCTTCGGGCGCCCGCCGCTCGCCTCGGCGATCGGCGGCCTTCAGGAGGTCGTGGTCGAGCGCGTCACCGGGCGCCTGCTGCCGCCGGGCGATGCCGGGGCGCTGGCCGAGGCGCTGCGCGAGATCGTCGAGAACCCCGCGAGCCTGCAGCCGCTCGCCCGGGCCGGGCGCGAGCGCTACGAGGCGCTGTTCAGCGAAGCCGCGGTGGCGACCGCCATAGCCGGCGTCGTGGCCGGGATGCTGGCTGAACGGGGCGTGGATCCGCGATGAACCTCGCTGCCCTGCGCCGGGTTCTCGGCCGTCTCGTCGTCATGATCGGCGGCGAGGCGATGCAGAGCGCCTTCCATCTCGGGCTGAACCTCGCCTTGCTGCATGCGGTCTCGGCGCATGACTACGGCATCTTCGCGCTGGTCATGGTCATCGGCGGGATCGGCCTGACCTATATCCGCTCGCTGACCGCGCTTCCGGCCAGCGTCGCCATCACCCAGAGTCGCCGGCCCGGTGCCGCCAACGCCTATGAGATAAGCTTCGGCGCCGCGGCGACGCTGCTCTCGCTGCTGTTCGCCGCAGGCGTCGCGATCGTGCTGAACGCCTGGCTCGACGAAGGCATCCTGCCCGGCGGTGCCTTCATCGGCCTATGGGCGATGCGCAGCCATCTGCGGACCGTCTTCTTCGCACGCGACCGCCAGGGGATCGTCAGCCTCAGCGACATCGCCTTCACCGCGAGTGGGGCGGCCGGCGCCGTCCTCGTCCTCGTCGCCGGCGACCACATCCTGCGCTACACCTTCCTCGTGCTGGCCTGCGCCAACGGGCTCGGCGTCGCGGTGCTGCTCGGCCTCGCGAGACGGCCGGTGCGCATCGCTGCCGGCCTCCACCTCTGGCGCCGCTACCGCAAGCTCTGGCGCGACCTGAAATGGTCGCTGCTCAGCGTCTCGATCACCAACCTGCAGGGACAGGGCATGGCGCTGCTCGTGGCCGCCATCGCCGGACCGGCGGCCTATGCGCCGATCGCGGCTGCGCTGGTGCTGTTCGTGCCGCTGCGCATCGTCTCGACCGCCTTCGCCAACATGATGCACCCCGAAATGTCGCGGCTGCTGCAACGCTTCGACGTGGCGCGGATCGGGCGGCTCTTCCGGCTCTGGCCGGGCGCGCTGGCGCTCGCGGCGATGGGCTACGGGCTCGCGGCCATCGTGATCCTGCCGCGAATCCAGCCCGAAACCCTGGCACAGGCGCATTTCTACCGGACCGCCTTCGTCGCCTGGCTGACCTGCAGCATCCCGATGCTCTACGTCCTGCCTCGGGTCTGGCTGGAGATCAGGCTGGACTATCGCTCGATCGCGCTGCTGTCGGCGCTGGCGGCGGTCGTCGGCCTCGCGCTCGTGCTGGTGATCCTGTTCACCACCGACCCGTCCTGGGCATTGATCGGTAGCGCCGTCTCGGAACTGATCGTGCTTCTCGGTTCCTGGGCCATCGTCCTGCGTCGCCACCGGGCGATACGGGGGCGACCGACTGGCGGCGCGGCAAACGGCTGATACGCATCCGCAGCGCCCGGCGCTGGCGAAGGCGCGCGCTTTCGGCTAACCCTCGCCGGACCCGACATTCCGCCCCGCGACCTGCCGCCATCCGGCCGATGCGCGCTTGCGAAGGCCGCCAGCTTGAGAATCATTGCCGTCCTCGCCGCCTGGTCGATCGCGGCCGCCATCGTCGCCTCGACGCTCCTGCCGATGGCGTTCCGCCCGCATCTGGCGACGCTCGACCCCGACATCGAACGCTTCGGCGCCTATTTCGTCCTGACGCTGGTCTTCATGCTAGCCTATCCGGACAAACGCCGCCTCGTCGCCATGGCCTTGGTGCTGCTCGCGATCGGGCTGGAGCTGGCCCAGCTCGCAGCGCCCGGGCGGCACGGGACCGGGCAGGACGCCGTCGTCAAGCTTCTCGGCGTCGGCCTTGCCGCGGCGATCTCCTGGCTGGTGGCGCGGTCGTCGCGCCGCGTCCGATAGTCCGATATTGCGAGGGGTTTCGATGATGGTCACGATCTACGGCATCAAGAACTGCGACACGATGAAGAAGGCGCGCGCCTGGCTCGATGGCCACGGCGTCGCCCATGCCTTCCACGACTACAAGGCGAGCGGCGTCGACCGGGCGAGGCTGGCCGGCTGGGTCGCCGAGTTCGGTTGGGAAACCGTGCTGAACCGCGCCGGCACGACCTTCCGCGCGCTGCCCGACGCCGCGAAGGCCGGCCTCGACGCCGACAGGGTGATCGCGCTGATGCTGGCCCAGCCTTCGCTGATCAAGCGTCCGGTGCTCGATCTCGGCCCGCGCCGCATCATTGGCTTCAAGCCGGAGGCCTATGTGGCGGCGCTGGCGGCGGGCTGAGGCGCGGCCGGCCCTTCCGCATCGCCGCGCGCTGCTTTACTGGGCCGCGCATGACCCAGGACTTCAGCTTCCACCTTCTCGGCCGCGATGGTGCCGCCCGCACGGGCGAGATCAGGATGCCGCGCGGCACGATCCGGACGCCGGCCTTCATGCCGGTCGGCACCGCCGCGACCGTCAAGGGCATGTATCCGGAGCAGGTGAGGGCGCTCGGCGCCGACGTCGTGCTCGGCAACACCTATCATCTGATGCTACGGCCGGGCGCCGAGCGGGTGGCGAAGCTCGGTGGTTTGCACCGGTTCATGAACTGGCCGCACCCGATCCTGACCGATTCCGGCGGTTTCCAGGTGATGTCGCTGGCCAATCTGCGCAAGCTGAACGAGGAGGGCGTCGCTTTCCGCTCACATATCGACGGCTCGAAGCACATGCTGAGCCCGGAGCGCTCGGTCGAGATCCAGAACCTGCTCGGCTCCGACATCGTCATGCAGCTCGACGAATGCGTCTCGCTCCCATGCGAGGACAAGATCGCCGAGAAGGCGATGCGGCTGTCGCTGCGCTGGGCCGAGCGCTGCAAGACGGCCTTCGGAAACCCGGCGGGGAGGGCGCTGTTCGGCATCGTCCAGGGCGGGGCGGTGCCGCATCTGCGGGTCGAGAGCGCCCGCGAGCTCGTCGCCATGGACCTGAAGGGTTATGCGATCGGCGGGCTCGCCGTCGGCGAGCCTCAAGCCGTCATGCTGGCGATGATCGAAACGGTCGAGCCGCATCTGCCGCAGGAGAAGCCGCGCTATCTGATGGGCGTCGGCACGCCCGACGATCTGGTCGAGGCGGTCTCGCGCGGCATCGACATGTTCGACTGCGTGATGCCGACGCGAGCCGGCCGCCACGGCCAGATTTTCACCCGCTTCGGCCGGATGAACCTGAAGAACGCCAAACATGCCGAGGATCCGCGCCCGATCGATCCGCAATCGGCCTGTCAGGCGGCCAATGCTTACGCACGCGCCTATCTGCATCATCTCGTGAAAGCCGACGAGATGCTCGGCAAGATGCTGCTGACCTGGGTCAACCTGGCCTACTACCAGGAGCTGATGGCGGGCCTGCGCGCTGCGATCGCGGCCGGGCGTCTCGCCGATTTCGTCGCCGAGACCAAGGAAGGCTGGGCGCGCGGCGAGCCGGGCTGAACGGTTTCAGTCCGCCGCGTCGCTCGCGCTCCTGTCCTCGCGCGGTTGCGCTGAACGGCGCCACGAGGCGACGAACAGGCCGACGATGATGAGCGCGATGCCGGCGATCTGAAGCCCGCTCGGAATCTCGCCTAGGATCGGCACCGCCAGCAGCGTGCCGATGACCGGGATCGTCGGCGGAAACCGGCCGACCACCGCCGGACCCAGGACCCGCGTCGCCCAGCTCCACAGCCAGAGGCCCACGATCAGGTTGAGGATGCCCTGATTGAAGCCGTGCAGGAGCACGACCCACCAGGGCGCGACGTCGAAGCCACGGAAGAAGAACAGCGCATAGACCGGCAGGTAGACCAGCGACAGCACCGAGACGATCGCGGTCGCCTTCAGCGCATCGACCTTCCAGTGCTGGATCAGCAGCGGATAGCCGCCCCAGATCAGACCGACGCCGATGAAGCAGAGATCGCCGAACATGATCGTCGGGTTGCTGTGGGTCGTGCCGGCGATCGCGAGGCAGGCGAGACCGGCGAGCACCGCGCCGATGCCGAAGACGAGCTGCCGCGTCAGCGCCGCGCCGAACAGCACGACGCCGCCGATCACGCCGATCACGGTGACGAGGCCGGGCCCGATCGTCGCGCCATGCGCCGCCGGCGCGTAGGTCAGGCCGGTCAGCAGCAGGAAGCTCATCGGAAAGCCGCTCATCACGGCGAGCGCCAGGCCGCGTCCCCAGCCGACGCCGCCGCAATCGCGCAGGCCGGCACCGATCAGGCTCGGCAGCAGGATCAGGCCTCCGGTCCCGAAGCGCAGCGCCAGCATGTCGTGCGAGGTCAGCCCGTTGAGGACGGCATGCCGGCTGATGACGAAGTTCGCGCCGAAGATCAGCATCGCGAAGGCCATGCCGACGAAGGCGAGCCACCAGCGCTTGCGCTCGCGCGCCAGGGCCGCAGGCGAGAGGGGCGCGAGCTTGTGCATGGCGTTTGCTACCGCACCGCCGCGCCCGCCGTTAGCGTCCGCCGCGCATGCCGGCCGCGCTTTTGTTTCGGGCGATCCAGAAACATTGCGACACATCTCTTCCCAAAGAATCCGCGGTTCCGCCCTCGGCCCGACCGGGACTCCGATCATCGCTTCGGTCGTCACGGAGAGCTACGCGATGCAGCGTCCCACCTTCCTCATCCGGGCGGCCGGATTTCTCGGCAATGTCGGTAAACAGGCGTCGGTCTCGGTCGTCGCCTCGGCCGCTGCCGCCGCCTGTCTCGCACTGCCGAGCCTGCTGTCGTCGCCGGACCCCGCGCCGGTGCCGGAGCCCGCCGGCTGGCAGGCATCGATCAGGCCCGACGGCAAGATCAGCGAACGCCATCGCAGCGGTGACGAGCCGGTCGCCGTTTCGGCTCACGCACTTCTGACGCCGGCCTCGATTGTCATGCCGATGAGCCTCGCCTGGGCGCTTCCCACCGCGGAGCCGAAGCCGGTCGTCGCCGAGGCCGCGCGAGAAGCGGAACCGGCGCCCGTCCGGGTGGCCCACGCCCCGCCGCCGCGCCGACCCTCGGGACTGGCCGAGAAGCCGCGCCCGGCGCTCGAGGTCGCGCCGCCCTCGGCCGCCCCGCTGCAACTCGTCGGCGCTGTCGCGGACGGCGGCGACCGCTCTGCGCCGCGGCCTCCGGCGGCGATTCTCGGCCGGCCGGTGCCGCGTCCTGTCGGCTACGTCACCGCCGCCGTTTCGGAAGCGGCCGGGATGGTCGGCGCGGCCGGGTCATGGACCGCGGCCCGCGCCGCCTCGCTCGTGCCCGGGCTGTGAGCCCGGCAGGTTTCAGGCGAGGGCCTTGAGTGCGCCGCGCCCGGCATAGACGGCCTGGGCGCCGAGTTCTTCCTCGATGCGCAGCAGCTGGTTGTACTTCGCCGTCCGGTCGGAGCGGGCGAGCGAGCCCGTCTTGATCTGCCCGCAATTGGTCGCGACCGCGAGATCGGCGATGGTCGCGTCCTCGGTCTCGCCCGAGCGATGCGACATCACGGCGGTGTAGCCGGCGCGCTGCGCCATCTCGACGGCGGCCAGCGTCTCGGTCAGCGTGCCGATCTGGTTGACCTTGACCAGGATCGAGTTGCCCGTCTTCGCCTTGATGCCGCGCGACAGGCGTGTGACGTTGGTGACGAAGAGATCGTCGCCGACGAGCTGGCATTTCGAGCCGACGAGGTCGGTCAGCGCCTTCCAGCCTTCCCAGTCGTCCTCCGACATGCCGTCCTCGATCGAGACGATCGGGTAGCTGCCGACCAGCTTGGCGAGGTATTTCGCCTGCGCCTTGGGATCGCGGGTCTTGCGCTCGCCCTCGTAGACGTAAGCCCCGTCCTTGAAGAACTCGGTCGCAGCGCAGTCGAGCGCCAGCGCGACATCCTCGCCGGGCTTGTAGCCGGCGCTCTCGATCGCCTGCATGACGAAATCGAGCGCGGCCTCCGCCGATTTGATGTTCGGTGCGAAGCCGCCCTCGTCACCGACATTGGTGTTGTGGCCGGCGTCGTGAAGCTTCTTCTTCAGGGTGTGGAAAATCTCCGCGCCCATCCGCAGACCCTCGGCGAAGGAGGACGCGCCGATCGGCATCACCATGAATTCCTGGAAATCGATCGGGTTGTCGGCATGCGCGCCGCCATTGACGATGTTCATCATCGGAACGGGGAGGACGCGGGCCGAGGTGCCGCCGACATAGCGGTAGAGCGGCAGGCCGGAGCATTCGGCGGCAGCCTTCGCGACCGCGAGCGAGACGCCCAGGATCGCGTTGGCGCCGAGCTTGCTCTTGTTCGGCGTGCCGTCGAGCTCGATCATCGCGGCGTCGATCGCCGCCTGGTCCTCGGCGTCCATGGCGACGAGCGCCTCGGCGATGGCGACGTTGACGGCCTCGACGGCTTTCTGCACGCCCTTGCCGAGATAGCGGGACTTGTCGCCGTCGCGCAGCTCGACGGCCTCATGCGCGCCGGTCGAGGCGCCGGACGGCACGGCGGCGCGGCTCATCGAGCCGTCCTCGAGCACGACATCGACCTCGACGGTCGGGTTGCCGCGCGAATCGAGGATCTGGCGGCCGATGATGTCGATGATCGCGGTCATGGGAGGCTCCGGAGCGGGCGAGGCGGAAACGATGCCGCGCTTCTAGACAAGCGACGCGCCGACGGGAAGGGGCATGGCTTGACCGCAAGTGATCTATAAATTACGGACGGCCATGTTTCAGGTGAGAGAAACCGAAACCTACCGTCGCTGGGAACGGTCCTTGCGCGATCACAAGGCCCGCGCCGCGATCAGCGCGCGACTTTTTCGGTTGACCAGCGGCTTGTTCGGTGACGCGGCTGCTGTAGGGCAGGGTCTCAGCGAGCTTCGCATTCACCATGGCCCGGGCTATCGCATCTACTTTCAGCGGCGCGGGAACGAGATCGTGCTTTTGCTCTGTGGCGGCGACAAGAGCACGCAGCAGCGGGATATCGCCTTGGCCAGGAAGCTCGCCGATGAATGGAGCGAATGAGATGGCGGACAAGATCCATGATTACGATTTCGCCGACGCTCTGACGTCCGACGAAGCGATCGAGATTTTTCTCAACGATGCATTCGAGACCGGCGATGCCAGCCACATCGCGCGCGCGATCGGTGTCGTGGCTCGCGCAAAAGGTATGACGAAGATCGCGCGCGAGACCGGCTTGGCCCGTGAGCAACTCTATAAATCGCTCAGCGATCATGGAAATCCGACCCTCGAAACGACACTCGCCGTCTTGAAAGCGATCGGTTTCGAGCTGACCGGCAAACGCTGCGCCGCCTGACCAAAACATCGACATGAACCGATCATGACCCTCGACGCCTCGACCCTCCAGCTCGGCCACGCCACCGCGATGCCGGCCTCGCCCGAAGAAGCCCGGCTCGACCGCGTGCCGAACCCGCATGCGGGCACGAGCTATCTCGCCCGCTTCACCTGTCCGGAGTTCACCTCGATCTGCCCGGTCACCGGCCAGCCCGATTTCGGCATCCTGGTGATCGACTACATGCCGGGAGACTGGCTGGTCGAATCGAAGTCGCTGAAGCTCTATCTCGGCGCCTTCCGCAACCACGGCGCCTTCCACGAGGACTGCACCGTCGGCATCGGCAAGCGGCTGGTCGAGCTGCTCGATCCGGTCTGGTTCCGCATCGGCGGCTACTGGTATCCGCGCGGCGGCATCCCGATCGACGTGTTCTGGCAGACGGGCGAGCCGCCGAAGGGGCTTTGGTTGCCGGACCAGGGCGTCGCGCCCTATCGCGGGCGTTGAGCCGTCACGTCCTGCTCCCGGCCAGCGGCAGGATGCGCGGCGTCATCACGCCGAGGAGCCCGATCCCGACCGCGAAGAACAGGATCGCGCCGCTCGTGCCGAGGAGATGCAGCGCCAGCCCCATCGCGACCGGCCCGACCGCATGGCCGAGGAAGAGCGAGCAGGCGAACAGCGCGACGGCCGAGCCGCGCGCGCTCGGCGCGAGCTCGGTCGCCTGGGCCTGGAAGGTGCCGTGCATCAGGAAGAAGCCGAAGCCGTTGAGCACGAAGAAGCCGAGCGCCGTCCACCAGGGCAGGAACGGCAGCGCGAACAGGCAGTAGCCCAGCGCCATCAGGAGCCCGCCGGTCACCGTCATGCGGGCGGGCCCGAGCCGCTCGACCAGGATTCGCGTCATCAGGCCGTAGACGATGCCGCCGAGCCCGGTGCCGGCGATGACGAGGCCGGCGAGCGATGGGCCGATTCCGGCGCGCTCGTTCAGGATCGCGGCGACATAGGGCGGCATGCCGAAGATCAGGCTGCCCTCGACGATCACCAGCCCGTAGATCAGCTTGGTCCGTGGGTTGGCGAAGACGGCGGCGTAGCTCGCGAGCGCACTGCCGAGCCTGAAGGGCGGGCGCCCGACATTCGGCCGCGGCTTCAGAAGGACGAGAACCAGCGCCATCGCGGCGAGCGCGACGAGGCCGGCCATGTCGAACACGCCGCGCCAGCCGATGTACTCGGCGATGACGCCGGAGAAGGCGGCGCCCGACATCTGCCCGACGATCATGATCACGAGGAAGCGCCCGAGCATCACCTGGCGCTCCTGCATCGGCGCCCGGTCGCCGATCGCGGCCATCGCGATCGGGATCACGCCGCCGGCGACGACGCCGCTCGCGGCGCGGACCAGCGTCAGGGTCTCGAAGCTGGGCGAGAACGACGCGGCGACGGAGAGGCCAGCGAGCAAGCCGAGGCAGACCGCGATGGTGCGCAGCTTGCCGAGCGCATCGGCGACCGGGCCGAGAAAGGGCTGTCCCAGCGCATAGGAGAAGGAGAACGCCGTCGCCATCGCCGCCACCTGGGCGATCGAGCGCTGGAACTCGCCGGCCAGCGTCGGCACCAGCGGATCGAGCAGGCGCATCGTGAAGGTCGAGGCGAAGCCGCAGGCGCCGAGAACCAGGATCAGCGTGCGCAGCGACGAGGCCGGCGGTGCCGTCGGGGCGTCAGACATACGCCAGATTATGCTGCGCTGCACGCTTGGCAAGGCGATCGAAGCCTTGCAGCTCTGCGATCAGCGCAGGGAAGTCGGCCAGCGGCACCATGTTGGGACCGTCCGACGGCGCCTTGTCGGGATCGGGGTGGGTCTCGATGAAGACGCCGGCGACGCCGACCGCGACCGCCGCCCGCGCCAGCACCGGCACGAATTCGCGCTGCCCGCCCGAGGATGAACCCTTGCCGCCCGGCTGCTGCACCGAATGCGTCGCGTCGAAGATCACCGGCGCGCCGATCTCAGCCATGATCGGCAGCGCGCGCATGTCGGAGACCAGCGTGTTGTAGCCGAACGAGGCGCCGCGCTCGGTCAGCATGACGTTGGGGTTGCCGCTCTCGGTGATCTTGGCCGCGACGTTGACCATGTCCCAGGGCGCCAGGAACTGGCCCTTCTTGACGTTGACGACACGGCCCGTCTTCGCCGCGGCGACGAGCAGGTCGGTCTGCCGGCACAGGAAGGCCGGAATCTGCAGCACGTCGACCACGCCGGCGACCGGCATGCACTGGCTTGGCTCGTGCACGTCGGTCAGCACCGGCAGGCCGGTGCGGTCGCGGATCTCGGCGAAGACCGGCAGCGCGGCCTCCATTCCCATGCCGCGCTGGCCGCGCGCGCTCGTCCGGTTCGCCTTGTCGAAGGAGGTCTTGAAGACGATGCCGATGCCGAGCTTGTCGCCGATCTCCCGCAGCGCCTGCGCCATCTCCAGCGCATGGTCGCGGCTTTCCATCTGGCAGGGGCCGGCGATCAGCGCCAGCGGCAGGTCGTTGCCGAAGCTGACCGGCCGGCCGAGATCCTCGCCGATGCTGACGATGGCGTTGGCGCTCATGGATGGTTCTCCCGGGCAGTCGATGGGCGGGCTTATGGCGTGAAGCGGAGCGGGGTCAAGCGCGCCCTGAACGGGACGAGGTCGGGGAATGGCATCGCTTACGGGCTGGCGGAGCGGCGACGGGGCCTGTAAATTCATCGGCGACGCACTATCTCGGTGACGGAACGGGGAGCCCGCATGTCAGGCCGGGGACGCGCATGAGCAAGGTTGCGACATCCGGCGAAGGCCGGCCCGTCGCCATGCGCGCAGGCTTGCCGGTGGCGATGGCGAGCCCGCCGCGCCGCTCGGCCCCGCCGAGCGACGGCGGCCGCGACGGCACCGGCACGGCGGTCCTGACCCGCACGCGGACACGCAAGCCCAATCTCTATCGCGTGCTGCTCCTCAACGACGACTACACCCCGATGGAGTTCGTCGTTCACGTCCTCGAGCGCTTCTTCAACAAGGACCGGGCCGAGGCCACGCAGATCATGATGCATGTCCACCAGAACGGCGTCGGCGAGTGTGGCATCTTTACCTATGAGGTCGCCGAAACGAAGGTGACCCTCGTGATGGACCTTGCGCGCAAGCACATGCATCCGCTGCAATGCGTGATGGAGAAGAAGTAGCCTTGGATTCGCTCGCCCTTACGGAAACATCATAGGAGCGCACTCCGTGCCGAGTTTCTCGCGCAGTCTCGAACAGGCGCTTCACCGGGCTCTCGCCCTCGCCAACGAGCGCCACCACGAATACGCCACCCTGGAGCATCTGCTGCTGGCTCTGGTCGACGACCAGGACGCAGCCGCGGTGATGCGCGCCTGCAGCGTCGATCTCGACACGCTCAGGCGCAACCTCGTCGACTATATCGACGCGGAGCTGACCAACCTCGTCACCGACGGCCGCGACGATTCGAAGCCCACCGCCGGTTTCCAGCGCGTGATCCAGCGCGCCGTCATCCATGTCCAGTCCTCGGGCCGCGAGGAGGTCACCGGCGCCAACGTGCTCGTCGCGATGTTCGCCGAACGCGAGAGCCACGCGGCTTACTTCCTGCAGGAGCAGGACATGACCCGCTACGACGCGGTCAACTACATCAGCCACGGCATCGCCAAGCGCCCGGGCGCGAGCGAGACGCGCGCCGTGCGCGGCTCCGAGGAAGAGCCCGAGCAGAGCCGCGACCAGCGCGCGGCCGACCAGAGCGGCGGCGACGCCGACAAGGACAAGAAGAAAAAGGAAAGCGCGCTCGACGCTTACTGCGTGAACCTCAACCGCAAGGCGAGGGACGGGCGGATCGATCCCCTGATCGGCCGCGAGGCCGAGGTCCAGCGCACCATCCAGATCCTGTGCCGCCGGCAGAAGAACAACCCGCTGCTGGTCGGCGATCCCGGCGTCGGCAAGACCGCGATCGCCGAAGGCCTGGCGCTCAAGATCATCCGCGGCGAGGTGCCCGAGGTGCTGGAGGACGCGACCGTCTTCTCGCTCGACATGGGCACGCTGCTCGCCGGCACGCGCTACCGCGGCGATTTCGAGGAACGCCTCAAGCAGGTGATGAAGGAGATCGAGGCCCATCCCAAGGCGATCATGTTCATCGACGAGATCCACACGGTGATCGGCGCGGGCGCGACCTCGGGCGGAGCGATGGACGCCTCGAACCTGCTCAAGCCCGCGCTCGCCTCGGGAGGCCTGCGCTGCATCGGCTCGACCACCTACAAGGAATACCGCCAGTATTTCGAGAAGGACCGGGCGCTGGTCCGGCGCTTCCAGAAGATCGACGTCAACGAGCCCTCGGTGCCCGACACGATCGAGATCCTGAAAGGGCTGAAGCCCTATTTCGAGGAGTTCCACAAGCTCCGCTACACCACCGATGCGATCAAGGCGGCGGTCGAGCTCTCGGCCCGCTACATCCATGACCGCAAGCTGCCCGACAAGGCGATCGACGTCATCGACGAGACCGGCGCCTCGCAGATGCTGGTGCCCGAGAACAAGCGCAAGAAGACGATCGGCGTGAAGGAGATCGAGGCTGCGGTCGCGACGATGGCGCGCATCCCCGCCAAGACCGTCTCGAAGGACGACGCCGAGGTCCTGCGCAACCTCGAGACCATGCTGAAGCGCAGCGTCTATGGCCAGGAGAAGGCGATCGAGGCCTTGTCCTCCTCGATCAAGCTCGCCCGCGCCGGCCTGCGCGACGGCGAGAAGCCGATCGGCTGCTACCTCTTCGCGGGGCCGACCGGCGTCGGCAAGACCGAGGTCGCGCGCCAGCTCGCCTCGTCGCTCGGCGTCGAGCTCGTCCGCTTCGACATGTCGGAATACATGGAGCGCCACACCGTCTCGCGGCTGATCGGCGCGCCGCCGGGCTATGTCGGCTTCGACCAGGGCGGGCTCCTGACCGACCGGATCGACCAGCATCCACATTCCGTGCTGCTGCTCGACGAGATCGAGAAGGCCCATCCCGATCTGTTCAACATCCTGCTGCAGATCATGGATCACGGCAAACTGACCGACAACAACGGCAAGCAGGTCGATTTCCGGAACGTCATCCTGATCATGACCACCAATGCCGGCGCCGCCGACATGGCCCGCAACGCCTATGGCTTCACCCGGACCAAACGCGAGGGCGAGGACACCGAGGCGATCAACAAGCTGTTCGCGCCGGAATTCCGCAACCGGCTCGATTCGGTCGTCTCCTTCGGCCATCTGCCGAAGACGGTGGTGGCGCGCGTCGTCGACAAGTTCGTGCTCCAGCTCGAGGCCCAGCTCGCCGATCGCAACGTCACGATCGAGCTCTCCGACGAGGCGCGCGAATGGCTGGTCGAGAACGGCTATGACGAGGCGATGGGCGCCCGTCCGATGGCGCGGCTGATCCAGTCGACCATCAAGACGCCGCTTGCCGACGAGGTCCTGTTCGGCCGGCTCAAGAACGGCGGCACGGTCAAGGTCGTGGTCGTGCAGAGCGAGACCGGCATCAAGGTGCTCGGCCTCGAATTCCCCGACGGCCCGGTCAAGCCGAAACCCGAGAAGGACGTCGAGGCCGCTGCCGCCAAGCGCAAGCCGCGCGGCAAGTCGGCCTCGGCAGCGTCCGCTCCGGCGGCGCGCAAGTCGCCGCGCGCCGGCAAGCCGCCTGAGCCACCCAAGGCGCGCGGTACGGTGCCGAAGGTGCCGTTGACCAAGGCCTGAGATCGATGTGGTTCAAGCGCAAGGATCAGGCGGTGCTCGCCGAGGCGGCCGAGCCTGCCCCGCAGCCGCGGCGGCAGAGGCTCGGCTGGCTGGAGAAGCGCGACCGCCGCCGCAAGCGGCGCAAGCTGTTCGAGGAAATCCTCGGCTGGATCCTCGTCCCGGCCTTCATCTACGGCATCTACCTCGCCTTCCGGGGCGTCGGCGGCATTCCGAAGGAGCTGGTTGATTTCGGCAACGAGCTGATCGGCATCGTGATGAAGGGCGGCCGCTGACCCTGGCCGGGCGCGGCGCGCCTTTGCAGCCGGCGCAAGCCCGCTCGTTCGACGGCGGATGGCGGCGCGCCGGCCAAACGCGCTAGAAGCGTTCGGGCGGGGCAAGCACCGCGCATGACGGCCGGTCCCGGATGAACTCGACATCATGAGCGTTTCGCCCGAATGGGGCTGGCAGCGCGTCGCGCTCGCCGGCATGCGCGATGCGCTCTCGCTGCCGGCCTGGGTCGTCGGCTTCGGCCTGATCGGGGTCGGCTCGCTGGCGCGCGACGTCGGCTATCCCGTCGAGGTCGCGGTGCTGTCGACGATGCTGGTCTGGGCCGGGCCGTCGCAGGTGATCTTCTTCGCTTCGATCGCGGCCGGCGCGGCCTGGAGCGCGATCGCGATCGCGATCGGCTTCGCCTCGCTGCGCTTCCTGCCGATGACGGTCGCGATCTTGCCGCTGCTGCGCCGCCCCGGCCAGAGCGTCTGGCTGCAGATCCTGCTGTCGCACTATGTCGCCGTGACGGCCTGGACCGAAGGTTTGCGCCGGCTGCCGGCGGTGTCGCCGCCACAGCGCGTCGCCTATTTCCTCGGTTTCGCCAACACCTGCATCGCCGTCTCGTCCATCGGAACCTTCAGCGGCTATTACCTGTTGAGCGCGCTGTCGGTTCCCTTTGCGGCAGGCCTGCTCTGCCTGACGCCGATCTTCTTCCTCGCCTCGCTGACCGCCGGCATCCGCCACCGCGGCGACGTCGCCGCCGTCGCGCTCGGGCTCGCGCTGGCCCCGGTCTGCGACCGGCTGATCGGCGGCGGCTTCGACCTCATCGTCTCCGGCCTGGTCGCCGGGAGCCTGGCCTTTCTGGTCGGGCGCCGGCGGGGCAGTCCGGCATGACCCAGCCGATCGCCTGGCTCGACGGGCCGTTCTGGCCCTATCTCGCGCTGATCCTGTTCGCCGTGCTGCCGACCGAAATCTGGCGCTGGCTGGCCGTCGCGCTGGCGCGCCGCGTCGACACCGATTCGCCCATGCTGGAGTGGGTGAGGGCGGTCGCGACTGCGTTGCTCGCCGGCGTGGTGGCGAAGCTCGTGATCGCGCCGCCGGGCGTCCTGGCTCTGGTCCCGCTTTGGCTGCGCGCCGGAGCCCTCGGCGTGACGCTCGCGATCATGATCGCCGACAGGCGGCGCGTGATGCTCGCGGTCCTGGCCGGCGAGGCGACCTTGATCGCGGGCGCCTGGTGGTCGGTCGCCTGACCCGGAAGTCTGGCTCTCTGATGCCGATGCCATAGGGCGACCCGCTCGATCATCGGCCCGAAAAGTGGAATGCGGCTTTCGGAAAAGTCGATGCGAAATCGAAGAGCTAGATCATCGGACCGAATACGGTGTTCGGTCCGACGATCTAAAGCGCGGCTAGCGCCATCCGGATTTTCTCGGCATGGGCCGCCAGCAGCTCGGGCTTCTCCATCGCGCCGGTATGGGGCTTCATCGCGACGCCGTCGAAGCGCGGAATGACGTGGACATGGAGGTGGAACACCACCTGTCCGCCGGCCGCCTCGTTGAACTGCTGGATGGTGATGCCATCGGTCGCAAAGGCCGCCTTGACCGCCCGCGCCAGCCGCTGGACCGTCAGCGCCACGGCCTGCAGCGCCTCCGGCGGCGCGTCGAGGACGTTGCGGCAGGAGGCTTTCGGGATCACCAGCACATGCCCGTCGGCGCGCGGCATGATGTCCATGATCGCGATCGTGGCGTCGTCCTCGTAGACGGTCTGGGACGGCAGTTCGCCACGCAGGATCTTTGCGAAGACGTTGCTGGAATCGTAGGTCGTCATGGCGAAATCCGGGGCTGCGCGATCAGGTCTCGCCACCCTTGCGGAACGGAGACTCGGCGGCAAGGGCCTCTTGCGCGGCGGCGATATGCCGGCGCTCGCTGGCGAGATGGGCGGCGACGGCGCGCCTCAGACCCGGATCGGCGAGATGATGGGCCGAGCGCGTCAGCACCGGCCGGTAGCCGCGCGCCAGCTTGTGCTCGCCCTGCGCGCCGGCCTCGACCCGCACGAGCTTGTGCGCGATCGCATAGTCGATCGCCTGATGATAGCAGAGCTCGAAATGCAGGAAGGGGTGCTCCTCGATGCAGCCCCAGTTGCGGCCATAGAGCGTATTGGCGCCGCGAAAGTTGATCGCACCCGCGATATGGCGCCCGGCCCGCTTCGCCATCACCAGCACGATGCGCTCGCCCATGGCTTCTCCGACGCGGGAGAAGAAGGCACGGTTGAGATAGGGCCGCCCCCATTTCCGTGCGCCCGTGTCCTGGTAGAAGGCGTGGAAATCGTCCCAGACCCGCTCCGTCAGATCCGACCCCGACAGGACCGCGACCTCGATCCCGGCGGCGAGGGCCTCGCGCCGTTCGCGCTTCAGCGCCTTGCGCTTGCGCGACGCCAGCAGCCCGAGGAAATCGTCATAGCTTTCAAAGCCTTCGTTGCGCCAGTGAAACTGCAGGTCGTGCCGTTCGAGATAACCCGCCGCCAGCAGGGCCGCGAGGTCCGGTTCCTGCGCGAAGGTGACGTGCACCGAGGAGGCCCCGGTCTGGCCACGCAGTGCCTCCAGTCCCGCGATCAGCGCCGCGCGCGCCTCCTCCGCCCGGGATCCGTCCGCGACCAGCAGGCGCGGACCGGCCGCCGGCGTGAACGGCGCCGCGACCTGGAGCTTCGGATAATAGCCGCCGCCGGCCCGCTGATAGGCGTCGGCCCAAGCATGGTCGAAGACGTATTCGCCCTGGCTGTGGCTCTTCAGGAAATTCGGCGCGGCGGCGAGGAGCGCGCCTCCGCCGTCATGGACGAGGAGATAGGCCGGCGACCAGCCGGAGCGCCCGCCGACGCAGCCGCTCTCCTCGAGCGCACGCAGGAAGGCATGCGAGACGAACGGGTTGTCATTGTCGATTTCCGTGCCGGTCGGCGCATTCGCACCAGGAGTCGATCCGCAGGCTGCAGCGAGGGCAGGGTGCAGCGCCCTCGGATTGGCGCAGGCGTTCCAGTCGGCCGCCGGAATCCCGTTGAGCGAGGTCGCGACGCGCACCGTGAGGTCGGTGCGTCGCTCAGTGCTCAAGGCGTGAAGCCCTCGAAGACGATCTGGTCCGCATGCAGCGCCGCCCGTTCGCGATCCGCCGGCGTCTTCACCGTCCAGCTCATCACCGGAAGCCCGAGCGCCGTCCGGCAGAGATAGGGCGCGGCACTCGGCAAGTCAGCCACCCGCCACGACAGAAAATCGGGCCGGCTCTCGCCGAAATGCAAAAGGTTCGCCAGCGCATGCCGCTGTTCGGCCGACAGACCGGCCGCCTCGCCCTCGGAATAGTCGTTCATGGCGACGATGCCGCGCGGAATGCCGGGAGCGAGCGTCCGCAGTGCGGTCACGATCTCGGGATCGAAGGATTTCAGCACGATCGGCAGAGCCGCGCGGGCCGTCACGATTTCGGCGGTGCGCCGCGTGAGCGCGAGGTTGCCGTCGAAGGCGCTCTTGATCTCGATCACCAGCGGGACGCGGCCGGCGATCATCGCGATGAAGGCGTCGAGCCGCGGAATCGCGTCGCCGCCGTGCAGCGCGATCCCGGCGAGCTCATCGGCGCTGCGGCCATCGACCCGGCCTCGCTCGCCCGTCAGGCGGTCGAGCGTGAAATCGTGGAAGACCATCGCCTCGCCGTCGGCGCTGAGCTGGACGTCGCATTCGATGCCGAAGCCGCCGGCGATCGCTGCTTTCGCCGCCGAGATGCTGTTCTCGATCGGCCCGCCGCGCCGGTGCAGGCCGCGATGAGCGATCGGCCGGGCCATCAGCCAGCCGAGGTCGCGGGTCGCCGGAGACGGCATCAGGCGATCTCGAACATCGCCTCGACCTCGACGGCGGCGTCCGCCGGGAGTTCGGCGACGCCGACCGTCGAGCGGGCGTGGCGGCCCTTCTCGCCGAGAACCGCGACCATCAGGTCCGACGCGCCGTTCATGATCGCCGGCAGGGCGGCGAAATGCGGCGTCGCGTTGATGAAGCCGCCGAGCCGGACACAGCGCACGATCCGGTCGAGATCGCCGCCGAGCGCGGCCTTGGCCTGGGCCAGCACGTTGATGGCGCAGAGCCTGGCCGCCTCGAGCCCCGCCTCGTTGAAGATCTCGGCCCCGAGCTTGCCCTTGTGGCTGTCCGACAGCTTGCCGTCCGGCCCGAAGCAGATCTGGCCGGATATCACCAGCAAATTGCCGGTGATGACATAGGAGACATAGTTGGCGACCGGCGAAGCCGGCGTCGGCAGGGTGATGCCGAGTTCGGCGAGTTTCTTGTCGATCGCGCTCATGATGCCGGGTCTCCGAGAGTGGGCCGGCCTTCATGGCGGATGGGGCCTGTCCCGGCAAGCGCGGGGCCATGTCGTGCGGGCAGGGCAGGGCACCGCACCATGTCTCGTTGCGCGATGCCTTGTTTGCGCCATTGCCGCGTTGCACCTAGATTCCGGCAAGCAGCAACGGAACGATCGCCGTCATGAGCAGGACTGGTCTTGGGATTCTCGCCCTCCTCGGTGCGACCGTGCTGGCGGGGCAGCCTGCTTCGGCGCAGCCGCAATCGGCCGGCCGCGTCGTGCTGGCGCCGCATCGCGCCGTGTACGATCTCGCGCTCGATCCGTCGAAGCCGGCCGCCAACGTCGAATCGGCCCGCGGCCGCATCGCCTTCGATTTCACCGGCGATGCCTGCGAGGGCTATGCCCTGTCCTTCCGCCAGGTGACGCAACTCAACAGCAGCGAGAGCGGTCCGCGCACGATCGATGCACGCACGACCAGCTTCGAGGCCGGCGACGGCGGCAATTATCGCTTCAAGACCCAGAGTTCGACAGGAGCGGGCCCCGCCGAGATCGTCGACGGCACCGCCCAGAAATCCGGCGGCGGCTACGAGGTCAAGCTGCGCGCGCCGAAGTCCGAGACGCATCGCGAGAGTGCCGACGCACTCTTCCCCAACGCCCAGATGAAGGCGGTCATCGAGGCGGCCCGCGCCGGCAAGACGACGCTGAGCGTCAGGCTCTATGACGGCGCCAACAGCGGCAAGGAGGTCTACGACACGCTCTCGGTGATCGGGAAGCGGGTCGAGGGCAGGCCCTCCGAGGCACCGCTGCAGCGGGCCGAATTCGAAGCCCTGGCGCGCTGGCCGGTGACGATCTCCTATTTCAAGATCGGCTCCGGCGAGACGACGCCGTCCTACACGATCTCCTTCGAGCTCTACGAGAACGGCGTCACCGGCGCGGTCAGGCTCGACTATGGCAGCTTCGCGCTGCGCGGCACGCTCACGCGTCTGGATCTTCTTCCGGTGCAGGACTGCGCGAAGTAGCCGCCGCGCCGCGCCGCTGCGGCAGGCGCAGGCTCAATCCCTTGCCGATGGCGCCGTCGCCGAAGCGGGCACGCAAGCTGTCGAGCGCGCCTTCCATGGCCTTCAGCCGTGGCGTCGCGATATCGGCGAGATCGCCATGGTCGGCCTGCTCCGGCGCGCTGAAGTCGCTGGCGCCGATGCCGATGAGGCGATAGGCACGCCCGCCGCATTCGCGCTGCAGGAGCTCGCGCCCGGCGGCGAAGAGCCGGCCCGCGAGCTGCGTCGGCTCGGGCAGGCGGCTCGCGCGGGTGACGATCTGGAAATCCGCCGTCTTCAGCTTGAGCGTGATCGTGCGGCCGGCCAGCGCCTGCGCCTTCAACCGCTTCGAGGTCTTCTCGCAGAGCCGCCACAGGATCGGCTCGAGTTCCTCGAACCGGGCGAGGTCGACATCGAGCGTCGTCTCGCTGGAGACGCTCTTGGTCTCGCGCTCGGGGGTCACCTTGCGCTCGTCGATGCCGTTGGCGAGCTTCTTCAGGCGCGGGCCGTCCTTGCCGGCGAGCCGGAACAGCCTCTCGACGGGAGCCTCGCGCAGATCGCCGATCACCCGGAAGCCGTTCTCGGCGAGCTTGGCGGCGCTCGCGGCGCCGATACCGGGAATCAGGCCGACCGGCTTCGCCGACAGGAAGGCGATCGCCTCCCCGCGCCCGATGATCGAGAAGCCGCGCGGCTTGTCCATGTCGGACGCGACCTTGGCCAGGAACTTTGCATAGGACAGCCCGACCGAGATCGAGATGCCGACCTCGCCTTCGACCCGCCGGGCGAAGCGGGCGAGCGTGACGGCGGGGCTAGCATGATGCAGGCGCTCGGTGCCGGCGAGGTCGAGAAAGGCCTCGTCGATCGAGATCGGCTCGACCAGCGGCGTCAGCTCCTGCATCATCCGCCGGACCTGGCGGCCGACCGCGACATATTTCGCCATGTCGGGCTTGATCACGATCGCCTCGGGACAGGCCTTCAGCGCCTTGAACATCGGCATCGCCGAGCGCACGCCGAAGGTCCGCGCGATGTAGCAGGCGGTCGAGACCACGCCGCGCTTGCCGCCGCCGATGATCACGGGCTTGTCGATCAGCCCCGGATCGTCGCGTTTCTCGATCGCGGCATAGAAGGCGTCGCAGTCGATATGGGCGAGGCTCAGGGCATCGCGCTCGGCATGGCGCAGCAGCCGCGGCGAGCCGCAGGCCGGGCAGCGCCGCAGCGCCATCGCCGTCTCGTCATGGTCGAGCAGGCAATCGCGGCAGAGTACGCGGTGCGGTTCTGCGACGTTCATGTCGATTCGAGCGGCGGCGGCCCCGCCAGCCTGTCGCGGGCCGCGATCACCGCCTCGGGACTCAACGACGCATTTCCGGCAAACTCGAGCAGCAGCGAATCGCTTCCGGCGAGATGGTCGAGCACCGCGAGCAGGAATCCGGGCGTATTCGCGGCCGAGCGCAGCGTCGCGGGACCCAGGCCCGTAGCGGCCAGGAAGGGTTCGAGCCGCTCGGGCTCGCCGGCGAGGAAGGCGAGGGCGTGCAGTGCCGTGGCTTCGGCGTCTTCGACGGCTGGCCTGCGCGGCATGGTCATCTCTTTCCTGTCACGAACGGCGTGTCGAGAGCTGTAGGTCGAGGGTTGCGAGTCGCGGATTGGATTTGCGTTTCGTCAACGGCTCGCATGCTAGCGTGATCCTTGAACGAGGCGCGCCGGCTTGAAAAGCGCGGACCGACCGGTCCCGATCTCCGTGACGCAGCCTCAAGGGACGACAGCATGAAGACCGTTCTGATCGTCGAGGACAACGAGCTCAACATGAAGCTCTTCAACGACCTGTTGGAGGCGCATGGCTACGCCACGCTGAAGACGGCCGACGGCATCGAGGCGATCGAGCTCGCGCGCGTCCATCACCCCGACCTGATCCTGATGGACATCCAGCTGCCCGAGGTCTCCGGGCTCGAAGTCACGAAATGGCTGAAGGAGGACGACGCCCTCAAGGGCATCCCGGTCGTCGCCGTCACCGCCTTCGCAATGAAGGGCGACGAGGAGCGCATTCGTGAGGGCGGCTGCGAGGCCTATCTCTCCAAGCCGATCTCGGTCTCGAAATTTCTGGAGACCGTCCGCGCCTATGCCGGCGCCGCCTGAGCCGAAAGCAGATCCATGTCCGCGCGTATCCTGGTCGTCGACGATATCGTCACCAATGTGAAGCTGCTCGAGGCCAAGCTCTCGGCCGAGTATTTCGACGTCGTGACGGCATTGAACGGCATCGAGGCGCTCGCGATCTGCGAACGCGGCGAGGCCGACATCGTCCTGCTCGACGTAATGATGCCGGGGATGGACGGCTTCGAGGTCTGCCGGCGCCTCAAGAACACGCCCACGACCGCCCATATCCCCGTCGTCATTGTGACCGCGCTCGACCAGCCTGGCGATCGCCTGAAGGGTCTCGACGCCGGAGCCGACGACTTCCTGACCAAGCCGCTCGACGACACGGCGCTCTTTGCCCGGGTGCGCAGTCTGGCGCGACTGAAATCGGTCACGGACGAGATGCGCAGCCGTGCGCTGGCCTCGCGCCGCCTCGGCATCGCCGATCCGCTGGCGGCCGCCGCCTCCGAGACCGGTCTCAACGGCCGCATTCTGCTGATCGAGGACCGGCCGAGCGTGGTCGAGCGCCTGCAGACCGCGCTCTCGGCCTTCCATGTCGTCGAGAGCGAGCCCGACCCGCAGCAGGCGATGCTGCGCGCCGCCGAGGGCGACTTCGACAGCGTCCTGATCAGCCTCGACCTTACGTCCTATGACGGCCTCCGGCTGTGCAGCCAGATCCGCTCGCTGGAGCGTACCCGCAACGTCTCCGTGCTGCTGATGGCCGAGGCCGAGGATCGCGCGCGCGTGCTGCGCGGCCTCGAGATCGGCGCGCACGACTTCCTGATCCGCCCGATCGACCGCAACGAACTCCTGGCCAGGGTCAGGACGCAGGTGCGCCGCAAGCGCTTCACCGAAAAGCTGCGCGACAGCGTGCAGTCCTCGATGGAGATGGCGGTGATGGACCAGCTCACCGGTCTGCACAACCGCCGCTTCATGGATTCGCGCATGGGCGTGATGTTCAACGAGTCGGCGATGCGGGCGCGCTCGCTCGCCTTGCTCGTGCTCGACGTCGACCGCTTCAAGCTGGTCAACGACAGCTGGGGCCACGACGCAGGCGACGAGGTCTTGCGCGAATTCGCCGACCGCGTCCGCGCCTGCACCCGCGGCATCGATCTCGTCGCCCGCATGGGCGGCGAGGAGATCGTCGTCGTCCTGCCCGATACGACGCTCGATGCCGCCCGCGCCGTTGCCGAACGCATCCGCGAGCGCGTCGAGGCGGACGCCTTCCAGATCCACAACAACAGCCGGTCGATCACCGTGACGGTCTCGATCGGGGTCGCCAGCCGCCGGGCCGGCGACGGCTCGCCGGCCGAGATGATGAAGCGCGCCGACGAGGCGCTCTACCGGGCCAAGGCGGACGGCCGCAACCGCGTCATCGTCGCCAACGCGGCCTGAACCGGCAGCAGCCGCGTCGGGTAAGGTTTGCCGGTAAGGTTAAGTCCCGACAAAACATGGTGAATCAGGCGTGAAGGATTGATCGGCGCGGTTGTGCCTGCAAGGGTCGTTTCACGGCAGCCATCGCATGTCGATGGCTCGCAGACGCCCCTCGGGTGCTCAGGTCCGCCGCATCTCCTGGGAAACCGGAGGGCTCGGCCGGTCGGTGACGGAATTTCTGGCCTCCTCAGACCCGTCGCCGGCCGGCCACCTCGCGGGCCCCGGCACAGACCTCAGAAATAGCGCGACAGCCAGGTCGGCAGCCCGTATCCGAGCGCCGCGAAGGCCGCGAGCAAGGCCAGCAGCAGCACGATCGCCCTGATCCGGTTGAACGCCGAGCGTGACGAATCCGCTTCCACCAGCAGCCTGAGGAAGGCCCGGAACGGGCCGTGCTGCGGCGGTGTATGCGGGGATTCGCGACCGTCGGTCAGGATCGATCTCCGGCAGATCGTGGGACTGTGTCGAAGTATCGCACCGAACTCGCGCATGGCGCGTGACAAATTCGCCGCACATCGGCCGGAAACAGCCGTTTTCGCCGCCTCCGCAGCCGGCCAACCATGCTGCGTCGCAGCAAATTAATCCTCGTTAACCGAATCGCATGTTAGCCTGACAACGATTCGCATCCCGCGTGTGGTCCGGATGGCGAAGAGACTGGCCTGACATCCTCAAATCTGGAGCGACCCATGCGTATCCTCGCATTGGCGCTCTGCCTCGCGGCATCACCGTGGGGCGGAGGGCTTGTTCACGCGCACAGCTGGTACCCCTATGACTGCTGCAGCGATCGCGATTGCTGGCCCATGGGCCTCGATCGGGACGCCCGCGAGCCCGATCCCAAGATCGTGCCGGGCGGCTACATGACGCATGACGGTGTCTTCGTCGCCGAAAACGCGACCCGCGTCTCCAAGGACGGGCGTTTCCACGTCTGCCGGAGCGGGGGCATGCTGACCGGCGCGGTGATCTCGCCGGCGCAGCGGCCGATCTGCCTGTTCGTACCGAAGCCGTCCTACTAGGACCGCGCACGGACGAGCGGCGCTGAAACGAAAAACCGCCCGGGTCACGGGCGGTTTTCCGAACGGATCAGCGCGGCCAGTCGCCAGCCGGGATCACTTGATCTTGGTTTCCTTGAACTCGACGTGCTTGCGCGCGACGGGATCGTACTTCTTTTTCGACATCTTCTCGGTCATCGTGCGCGAGTTCTTCTTGGTCACGTAGAAGAAACCCGTATCGGCGGTCGAGAGCAGCTTGATCTTGATGGTCACGGCCTTGGCCATGGCGATATTCCTCGAGCCTGGCGGGCCAGCAGGCCCTCATAAAGAAAATGGCCGGGCAGACCCGGCAATTCGTCGGCTGGGGACATGCCGCAACGACCGGGCGAAGTCAAGGAAGAATGGCTCCGCCGCGCCGGTTTTCGACGGGCGCTCCCGCCGCTCCGCGATCCGCTTCAGCTCGGCGGCGTGTCCTTGAAGCTCTGGAGGGCCTGGATGCCCGTCCACCACTCTGCGAAGCCCGGCACGTCCGAGACAGCCGCCAGATCCGGCGTCAGCGAGACGTAGAACACGATCGGCGCGAGATAGAGGTCGGCGAGGCTGAGGTCGCCAGCGATGAAGGGCGAGGCGCCCCTGGTGTTCATCGCGAGCTCGATCACCTTGCGGCCATCGGCGATGCCCTTCTGCCTGGACCCCTCGTTCTGCCCGCCGACGAAATCCGGGAAGAGGTGAAAGGCCGCGACGCCGCCGAGCAGCGCGCCATAGCCGTAGGAATCGATCACGCCGATGACCATGTCCATGCGGGCGCGGTCCTTCGGCGTCGCCGGCACCAGCGACTTGCCGGGCAGGACGTCGTTGAGATAGCGCGCGATCGCCGAGGTCTCGAGGATCGTCATGCCGTCATGGGCGACGACGGGAACCTTGCCGAAGGGATGGCGGGCGAGGTGCTCAGGGCTGTGCGGGTCGCCCGCCAGCACGTTCAGCGGAACCTGCTCGATCTCGCTGACGCCCTTCTCGGCCAGCAGCATCTTGATCGTGCGGACATAGGTGGAGCCGTTGAAGCCCCAGAGCGTGATCTTCGACATGTTCGTCCCATCCTTTCGGAGCACCGGAGAGGAGGGACGACCGCGGGAACGCTACAGCTCCTCGCGGACGAAGCTGCCCCTCTTCTCCCAGAAATAGGGCACCGGCAGGAAAGGTCCAAAGCCCGCCGCGATCCTGGCCTCGACCTCCTTCAGGATCACCTGGGTGATCGTCGGCAGGTCGAGCGCCTGCGCTTCCCGGAAGCCGACCCAGACCAGCTCGACCAGCTCGGAATCGGGGCCGGTCACGCCCTCGACCTTCCCGGCGAGCGCGGCGTGGTCGATCGTGAAGAAGCGGGTGTCGAAGCGCTTGGGTCGTCGCGGCGGCGTCACCGCCCGGGCGACGAAGGTGACCGCGCCGAGATCCGGGAAGATCCCGTGCTTGGCGAAGTCGGTCCAGCTGCCGGGCGGCGGGTTTTCCGGCGCGCCCAGTTCGCTCGATCCGAACAGCAGCCCGGTCTCCTCGAAGGTCTCGCGGATCGCGGCGAGTGCGAGAGCGCGTGCCTTGGCGGGCGAGGGCCGCGTGACGCGCTTCATCAGGCGCTCCTCGCAGATCTGGCCGAGCGCGCCGGTCGCCGCCATGCGGCTGTCCTCGGGATCGATGCGACCGCCCGGAAAGACGAACTTGCCGGGCATGAACTTGTGGCTCGCATGGCGCTTGCCCATCAGCACGCGCGGCACCTTGCCGGCACGGTCGATGATCAGCACGGTCGCGGCATCCTTCGGCCGCAGGTTGAAGGCGACGCGCGCGCGCTCCGCCTTGGTCAGGATGACGGCGTTCTCGTTCATCGGCGCGCCGGAGCCGGCAGCGGCTGACGCTCGGGCCGGTCGGGCTCGCCGCCGAAGCCGTGCATCCGCATCGCCCATTGCAGGCCGACGACACCGCCTTTCACCGGCTGCATCAGAAGCAGCGACAGGACGATCGACAAGGCCGGCCAGATCGCCATGTGCAGCGCCATTGGCCAGTCGGCGTATTTCTCGGCCATCAGCAGCCCGCCGACGACGATGTGGCCGACGATGGTGATGACGATATAGGGCGGCAGGTCGTCGGCACGCTGGTGATGCATTTCCTCGCCGCAGGCTTCGCAGGCGTCGACCGGCTTCAGGAAGGCGCGGAACAGCCGACCCTCGCCGCAATGCGGGCATTTGCCCGTCAGCCCGCGCCCGATCGCGAGACGCCAGTCGCGCTCGGCGGGCTGTCCCATGGATGTGTGAACCTGAACCGACATCAGCGCCTCTTGCCCGGCCTCGACTTGCCGGATTTCGCCTTGCCGGCTCCGGATTTGCCGGATTTCGCCGAGCCCGGCTTGAAAAAGGACGATTTTGCCCGTCCGCGCCCTGGAAGTGGTGGCCTCGAACCACGCCCGCCAGAGCGTCCCGGTGTCACATGCCGGCCTTCCGAGAGCAACTCGAAACGCAGCGCGCCGGCGACCGGCGCCGCCTCGACCAGCTTGACATGGACCCGGTCGCCGAGCCGGAAGCTCTCGCCTGTCCGCTCGCCCGTGAGCGCATGCGCCGCCTCGTCATAGCGGTAGTAGTCGGCGCCCAGCGTCGAGGCCGGCACGAAGCCGTCGGCGCCTGTGCCGTCGAGCTTGACGAAGAGCCCGGCACGATTGACCCCGCCGATGCGCCCGTCGAACGACGCGCCGATCTGGTCGGCGAGGAAATGCGCGATCAGCCGGTCGATGGTCTCGCGCTCGGCGGCCATGGCACGCCGTTCCGCCGCCGAGATCTTCGTCGAGACCTCGCGCAGTTCGGCCAGCGTCGTGCTCCTCGGCAGGCCATCGTCGCCGAAGCGCTGCGCCGAAATCAGCGCGCGATGCACGACGAGGTCGGCATAGCGCCGGATCGGCGAGGTGAAATGCGCGTAGCGGCGCAGGTTCAGGCCGAAATGCCCGTAGTTCTCGGCGACATATTCGGCCTGCGCCTGCGTCCGCAGCACGACCTCGTTGATGAAGGTCTCGTTCTCCGATCCCCTGATCATCGCCAGGATGCGGTTGAAAAGCACCGGCCTGAGCGCGCCGTCCTTAGGCAGCTTGATGCCGATCGAGGCCAGCACTTCGCTTAAGCTCCGCATCTTCTCCAGCGACGGCTCGTCATGGCAGCGATAGATCAGCAGGCTGCCGGCCTTCTCCAGCGTTTCGGCCGCAGCGACATTGGCGAGGATCATGAACTCCTCGATCAGCTTGTGCGCCGCCAGCCGCTCGGGCACGACGACACGATCGACCGACCCGTCGGGCTTGAGGACCAGCTTGCGCTCCGGCAGGTCGAGATCGAGCGGCTGGCGCTGGTCGCGGGCCCGCGAGGCGATGCCATAGGCCGCCCAGAGAGGCATCAGGATCGTCTCGCGGATCGGCGCCGTGATCTCGTCGGGCTTGCCGTCGATCGCTCCTTGAGCCTGCTGATAGGAGAGTTTTGCCGCCGAGCGCATCAGGATGCGGTGGAAGGAGTGGCTCTTCTTCGAACCATCGGCCTTCAGCACCAGCCTGACCGCGAGCGCAGGCCGATCCTCGCCGCCGCGCAGCGAACAGAGATCGTTCGAGATGCGCTCCGGCAGCATCGGCACGACCCGGTCGGGGAAATAGACCGAATTGCCGCGCTCCAGTGCCTCGCGGTCGAGCGCCGAACCGGGGCCCACATAAGCCGCGACGTCGGCGATCGCGACGGTGACGACGTAGCCGCCCTGATTGTCGGGGTCGCTGTCGGGCGCCGCGTGGACGGCGTCGTCATGGTCCTTGGCGTCGGCCGGGTCGATCGTGATCAGCGGCAGATCGCGCCAATCCTCGCGGCCCTGCGTGCCGGCGGGCCGCACGGCCTCGGCCTCGGCGAGCGCGGCCGGCGGAAACTCGTTGCGGATGCCATGCGTGTGGATCGCGATCAGCGAGACCGCGCGCTCCGATTTCAGCGAACCGAGCCGCTCGCGGACATGCGCTTCCGGCGGCCCGAAGCGGCTCTCGCTGCGCAGCGAGACCGAGACCAGGTCGCCGTCCTGCGCCTCGCCCGTGCGGCCTTTCGGGATCAGCGCCTCGCGGCCCTGCGCCTTCTTGTCGACCGGAATCAGCCGGCCGGAGCCGTCGGGCAGGGCGCGGAAGATGCCGAGCACCTGCGCCTTCGCCTTGCCCATGATCTTGAGGACGCGGCCGGAATAGCCGAAGCCGTCGATGCCGCGCAGCCGCGTCAGCTTGAGCAGGGCATGGTCGCCGATTCCGGGTGCGGCGGCCTGGTCGCGTTTGGCCCGGATCGCGCGCGGCCGCTCGATCAGGATTTTCGGCGGCGCACCGTCATTCGCCTCGTTCCATTCGAGCGGCTGGGCGACGAGGTCGCCATCGCGGTCGCGCGTCTTGATCTCGCAGAGCAGGACCGGGGGCAGGGTGCCGCGCTGGTGGGCCGGTCGCTCCTGGGCGTCGCCGGACAGTTCGCCGTCCTCGGCGAGCTCCCTGAGCAGCCGCTTCAGCCAGATCTTGCCGCCGACGTCGAGCCCGAAGGCCTTCGCGATCTCGCGCCGGCCGACCTCGCGGCCGGCGCCGCGCTCGGCCGCGATGAAGTCGAGGATCGCCTCGCGGCTCGGTTCAGGCGCGGGCGCTGGCACGGTCGACGGTTCCGCGGTGCGGGGCAGGGGCAAGGGTAAAGGCAGGGGGCAGGATCACCGGCTCTCTCTGCCATGGCGATCGAGCGGACGCAAAACGAGAAGGGCCGCCCTTTCGGGCGACCCTTCCATTGCCGAACCGCAGCCCCGGTAACCGGGCCTGAAGGTCCAAAAGCTCACGCGGAACACAGCCCCCACAGAGAAGAAGCCCAGGTCCGACCGCTTTGAACCAGCGGTTGATGACAATGAGACACTGGATCACCTCCTTTCAGTTGTTACCGACGAGGCTCAGGCTAGGGCGATTCTTCGCGGCAGGTAAACGCTAAAAAACGCGCTGCCGAAAACCGCTTCGCGCCAGCAAAAGCCGGCAAAGCAGCCGGCACGTGCATGCATGATGAAATTCTGAGCGGAGAAACCGCCTATTTTCCAGGCACGCAAATAACGCGCGCATCATCCTTGCGCTCGAACGATCGCCATCCGCAGGAAATGTCGCCTATCCGCATTCGACGAAAGAGTTTTGCGGGCCGTTTCCGATCGGAGCGGCGTTGGCACGTCGCTTGCCAGAGTCGTCCCCGGGCCGGGGAGGCCTGTCGGCGCCCGTATCGGGCCCGCTCAACAAGATCGTTCGGGGGACATCCGTGAACACCACACGTCGCGTCATTCTCGGCGCCGCACTCGCCGGCGCAACCTTCATGGGGTCTTTCCTGCCCGCGGCCGCGCAGGAGACCATCAAGGTCGGCATCCTGCATTCGCTCTCGGGCACGATGGCGATCTCGGAGACGACCCTCAAGGACGTCATGCTGATGCTCATCGAGGAGCAGAACAAGAAGGGCGGCGTGCTCGGCAAGAAGCTGGAGGCCGTGGTGGTCGATCCGGCCTCGAACTGGCCGCTCTTCGCGGAGAAGGCGCGCGAGTTGATCGCCAAGGACAAGGTCTCGGCCGTGTTCGGCTGCTGGACCTCCGTGTCGCGCAAGTCCGTCCTGCCGGTCTTCAAGGAACTGAACTCGATCCTGTTCTACCCCGTCCAGTACGAGGGCGAGGAGAGCGAGCGCAACGTCTTCTATACCGGCGCCGCCCCGAACCAGCAGGCGATCCCGGCGGTCGACTATCTCGCCAAGGAGGAGAAGGTGCAGCGCTGGGTGCTCGCCGGCACCGACTACGTCTATCCGCGCACGACCAACAAGATCCTCGAGGCCTATCTTCTCGCCAAGGGCGTGAAGAAGGAGGACATCCTGATCAACTACACGCCGTTCGGTCATTCCGACTGGCAGACGATCGTCTCCGACATCAAGAAGTTCGGCACCGCCGGCAAGAAGACCGCCGTGGTCTCGACCATCAACGGCGACGCCAACGTGCCGTTCTACAAGGAGCTCGGCAACCAGGGCATCAAGGCGACCGACATCCCGGTCGTGGCCTTCTCGGTCGGCGAGGAAGAGCTCGCCGGCATCGACACCAAGCCGCTGCTCGGCCATCTCGCCGCCTGGAACTACTTCCAGTCGGTCAAGACGCCGGAGAACGAGGCCTTCATCAAGCAGTGGCAGGCCTACAAGAAGAACCCCAAGGCCGTGACCAACGACCCGATGGAGGCCCATGTCATCGGCTTCGCCATGTGGGTCAAGGCGGTCGAGAAGGCCAAGAGCTTCGATCCCGACAAGGTCATCGACGCGCTGCCCGGCATCGAGGCCCCGAACCTGACCGGCGGCATCTCCAAGATGCTCCCGAACCACCACATCACCAAGCCCGTGCTGATCGGCGAGATCAAGGCCGATGGCCAGTTCGACGTGGTCTCCAAGACCGGTCTCGTCGCCGGCGACGCCTGGTCGAAGGAGCTCGACGGCTCCAAGGACCTGATCGGCGACTGGGTCGAGAAGAAGTGCGGCAACTTCAACGTCAAGACCGGCAAGTGCGGCGGCGCGTAGTCTGATCAGGAGGGGCGGCACGCGATCGCTGCTGCCCCTTTTCTTTCGTCATATCCTCAGCCCTCATCCTGAGGAGCCGCGAAGCGGCGTCTCGAAGGATGCTTCAGGATTCTCCGGCGCGAGCTGGAGCATCCTTCGAGACGCGCTCCTGCGGAGCGCTCCTCAGGACGAGGGCTGAGGTGCTCAAAAGTTCGCCAGACGAAAAGCGATCCATGACCCGCTTGCTACGCATGATTGCTGTCGTCCTAGCGCTGGCTTTCTCAGCCGGAGCAGCCTCCGCCCAATCGGCCGACGAAGCCTTCACGCGCCTCGCCGCCGACAGCTTTTCCGACACCGCGCGCGCCGTCGACATCCTGATCGCGACCGCACATCCCAACGCGGCGCTGATCATCGAGGCACTGGCCGAGGGCCGTCTGCTCGCCGGGGCCGCCGGCGTCACGGTCAGGACGAAAAGCGGCACCTTCATCGACGCGAAGACCGGCCAGCCCCTCGCGGCCGAGCCGGCCGGCTCCGCCGCCGTGCGCCTCAACAACAATCTGCGCCGCGTCGTCCAGGGCGCTCTCGGCGGGCTCGGCCTGCTCAGCCCCGACGTGCCCAAGCGCATCGCCTCGGCCGAGGCCGTGTTCAAGTCGCGCGACGTCTCGGTCCTTCCTGTGATCGAGGCCGCGATCGCCAAGGAGACCGACGCGAGGGCGCGCGCCGCGCTGCGCCAGGCCCAGGCCGCGATCCTGATCGCCAAGAGCGATGCGCCGCCCTTCGACCGCATCGCGGCGATCGACGTCCTGCGCGAGCGCGGCGACCAGGATGCGCTGGCGACCCTGCGCTCGCTGCCGGGCGACGCCTCGCCTGCTCTCAAGGAGGCGCAGGCCAAGGCCGTGACCGCGATCGAGGGCAAGCTCGCTTTGTGGCGTGCCGGCCAGAACCTCTGGTACGGGCTCTCGCTCGGCTCGGTGCTGCTGCTCGCCGCCATCGGGCTCGCCATCACTTTCGGCGTGATGGGCGTGATCAACATGGCCCATGGCGAGATGGTGATGCTCGGCGCCTACACCACCTTCATCGTGCAGGAGATCATCCGCCAGCGCTTTCCCGGATTGTTCGATTATTCGCTGCTGATCGCCGTGCCGATGGCCTTTCTCGTTGCCGGCGCGGTCGGCATCGCGATCGAGCGCGGCGTCATCCGCTTCCTCTATGGCCGCCCGCTGGAAACGCTGCTCGCGACCTGGGGCATCAGCCTGATCCTGCAGCAGGCGGTGCGCACCGCCTTCGGGCCGACCAACCGCGAGGTCGGCGCGCCGAGCTTCATGTCCGGCGCCTTCGAGCTCGGCGGCCTCGCCGTGACCTGGAACCGGCTCTGGATCATCGTCTTCGCGGGCCTCGTCTTCGCCGCGCTGCTGGCGATCCTGAAGCTGACGCCGATCGGCCTGCAGATGCGCGCCGTCACCCAGAACCGGCGCATGGCCGCGGCGATGGGCATCCGCACCGGCCGGGTGGACGCGTTGACCTTCGGGCTAGGCTCCGGCGTCGCGGGCCTGGCTGGCGTGGCGCTCTCGCAGATCGACAATGTCAGCCCCAATCTCGGCCAGAGCTACATCATCGACAGTTTCATGGTCGTGGTCTTCGGTGGCGTCGGCAATCTCTGGGGCACGCTCGTCGGCGCGATGACGCTCGGCGTCGCCAACAAGCTGCTCGAGCCCTATGCCGGCGCGGTGCTCGGCAAGATCGCGCTGCTCGTCTTCATCATCCTGTTCATCCAGAAGCGCCCGCGCGGCCTGTTCGCGCTCAAGGGCAGGGCGGTGGAAGCATGATCGCCCGCTTCCTGCTGCAGAACATGGACACGCGCGGCTATGTCTTCCTCGGCATCGTCGCCGCGATCGCCGTGCTGGTGCCGCTCTCCAACCTGCTGCTGCCGGTCGGCTCGGCCTTCCATGTGCCGACCTCGACCATGTCGCTCTGGGGCAAATATCTCTGCTATGCGCTGCTGGCGATCTCGCTCGACCTGGTCTGGGGCTATTGCGGCATCCTGAGCCTCGGCCACGGCGCCTTCTTCGCGCTCGGCGGTTATGCGATGGGCATGTACCTGATGCGCCAGATCGGTTCGCGCGGCGTCTACGGCAATCCGATCCTGCCCGATTTCATGGTCTTCCTGAACTGGGGCGAGCTGCCCTGGTACTGGTACGGTTTCTCGTCCTTCCCCTTCGCCATGCTGATGGTGCTGCTGGCGCCGGGACTGCTCGCCTTCGTCTTCGGCTGGTTCGCCTTCCGCTCACGCGTCACCGGCGTCTATCTCTCGATCATCACCCAGGCGCTGACCTACGCGCTGCTGCTCGCCTTCTTCCGCAACGACATGGGTTTCGGCGGCAACAACGGCCTGACCGACTTCAAGGACATCGTCGGCTTCAACGTCCAGGCGCAGACGACGCGTGCCGCGCTCTTCGCCATGACCTGCGTCATGCTGGCCGGCGGTTTCCTGATCGCGCGCGGCATCGTCACCTCCAAGCTCGGCAAGGTGGTGATCGCGATCCGCGACGCCGAATCGCGCACCCGCTTCCTCGGTTACCGGGTCGACCGCTTCAAGCTCTTCGTCTTCACCGTCTCGGCCTGCATGGCGGGCGTCGCGGGCGCGCTCTACGTACCGCAGGTCGGCATCATCAATCCGAGCGAGTTCGCTCCCGCCAACTCGATCGAGACCGTGATCTGGGTCGCGATCGGCGGACGCGGCACCCTGGTCGGCGCCGCGCTCGGCGCGGTCGTGGTCAACTGGGCCAAGACCGTCTTCACCTCCGGCTTCATGGCGCCCTACTGGCTGTTCGCGCTCGGCGCCCTCTTCGTCTTCGTCACCATCTTCATGCCGAAGGGCATCCTCGGCACCGCGCAGGAGTGGTGGAACAAGCGGCGCAAGCCCGCCGCGGCCGCTCCGGTCGCCGAACCGGCCCCGGCGGAGTGACGGCGATGAACGCTCCCGTACCCGGCCAGCTCACCTCCTCGCTGCTCTATCTCGACGGCGTCAGCGTCTCCTTCGACGGCTTCAAGGCGATCCGCGGCCTGTCGCTGACGATCGCGCCGGGCGAGATGCGCGCCATCATCGGCCCCAACGGCGCCGGCAAGACCACGATGATGGACATCATCACCGGCAAGACCAAGCCGGATGTCGGCACGGTGATGTTCGGCGGCTCGATCGACCTGACCCGGCTCGACGAAGCGGCGATCGCCAATCTCGGCATCGGCCGCAAGTTTCAAAAGCCCACGGTGTTCGACTTCCACACCATCGAGGACAACATCCTGCTGGCGCTGAAATCGAAGCGCAGCGTCGGCAAGACGCTGTTCTGGAAAACCGAAAGCGCCCAGCAAAAGCGCATCGACGACATCCTCGGCATCATCAAGCTCGGCGACGCGCGGGCGCGTCTCGCCGGCTCGCTCTCGCACGGCCAGAAGCAATGGCTCGAGATCGGCATGCTGCTGGCGCAGGATCCCAAGCTCCTGCTCGTCGACGAGCCGGCCGCCGGCATGACCGACGGCGAGACGGCGGAGACCGCGGTGCTCCTCAAGGAGATCGCGAAGGACCATTCCGTCATCGTGGTCGAGCACGACATGGGCTTCATCCGCGAGCTCGGGGTGAAGGTCACGGTGCTGCACGAGGGCTCGGTGCTCGCCGAGGGCCCGCTCGACCAGGTCAGCGCCAACGAGCGCGTCGTCGAAGTCTATCTGGGGCGGTGATGATGATCCTTGCACCTCGCACTGCCCTATCACCCATCCGCACCGTCATCCTGGACAAGCGGCGCAGCCGCGCAGCTCCGGGATCCATCATCGAGCGCCGTCGGTGCCCGATGATGGATCCCGGCACTCCGCTTCGCTCCGGCCAGGATGACAGCGCGTTTGTTTGCGAAGTCGCGCCCGGGATCGGACCGCTTCCATGCTGACCGTCGAGGCCATCGACCTCCATTACGGCGCCGCCCAGGCGCTCCGGCGCGTCTCGGTCGCGGCCGAGCCCGGCAAGGTCACCTGCGTGATGGGCCGCAACGGCGTCGGGAAGACCACCCTGATGCGCGCCATCGTCGGCCAGCAGCCGATCTCGGGCGGCAAGATCATCTTCGGCGGGCAGGACATCTCGATATTGCGCACCGAGGACCGGGCGCGCGCCGGCATCGGCTTCGTGCCGCAGGGCCGCGAGGTCTTCCCGCTGCTGACGGTCAAGGAAAACCTCGAAACCGGTTTCGCGCCGTTGCCCCGCAAGGAGCGCTACGTCCCGAACGATCTGTTCGATCTGTTCCCCGTGCTCAAGTCCATGCTGGGCCGACGCGGCGGAGACCTCTCGGGTGGCCAGCAGCAGCAGCTTGCGATTGCGCGAGCGCTGGTCACCCGACCCAAATTGCTGGTGCTCGACGAGCCGACGGAGGGCATCCAGCCTTCGATCATCAAGGATATCGGCCGCGCGATCGACTATCTGCGCTCGCGCGGCGACATGGCGATCGTGCTCGTCGAGCAGTATTTCGACTTCGCCCGCGACCTCGCCGACACGATGTTCGTGATGGACCGCGGCGAGGTCGTGCTGTCAGGCCCGATGCAGGACCTCGACGCCAACCAGGTGCAGCGCCTGATTCAGGTGTGAAGCGCCAACCCCTTGACGATCTTGTCGATCTCCTTGCGCTCGGCGTGGAGGGCGAGGCCGACGAGGTCGAGCGCCTCGGTCGGCACTGCGGCGACGGCCGCCCGGTTGTCGATATCGTTGCCGGTGGCGAACAGCGCGCTCGTATAGAGATGCGGCCTGACGCCGCGCTGCTGGGCCCGCTGCAGCACGGCCTTGAGCTCTCCGGCCGAGGCCGCGAAGATCAGGATCGGCTGCCGGATCAGCGGCCCGTAGAAGCGCCCCGACGCATCGGCGTAGTTTTCGCCCCTGAGTTCGGGATAAGCTCCGACCAGACCGCCGGCGAGGAAGCTGGCGACGTTGAGCTTTTGCCAGGTGGCGAGATCCTCGCGCACCGCAATCGTGATCTTGGTGTCGTAACGCATGGGACGGACGTTATCGCCGCCGGCGCCGCCCGGTCTTGAACGATCGTGCGGAGCCTCGAGGGGCGATTGGGTCCGCGCCGGCTCCGGCGCGGACGGTGTCGAACGCATCGAGGCCTTCTTCTGCGGTCACGCCTATGACCCGCACCGTCACGATACCTATGCGCTCGGGCTGACGCTGAGCGGCGTGCAGTGCTTCGACTATCGCGGCAGCCGGCGGGATAGCCTCGCCGGCAATGCCATCGTGCTGCACCCCGACGAGCTGCATGACGGCCGCTCCGGCATCGAGACGGGCTTCCGCTACCGCATGCTCTATCTCGAGCCTCGCCTGTTGCGGCAGGCGCTGGGCGAGCGCGCCCGGACCCTGCCTTTCGTCAGGGCCGCCGTGAGCTCGGATGCGCGGCTCGTTTCCGCCGTCGCCCACGGCCTCGGCTCGCTCGACCGGCCGCTGGAGGAACTGGAGCGGGATGCGGTCGTCGCCGGCATCGCCGATGCGCTGCTGGCGCTGGCGCCGGATGCGCGGCGCGCGATCGGCTTTACCCCGGATTTCGCGGCCGCGGAGCGCGTCCGGCACTGTCTCGACGACGATGACGGCGCGATCACGTCGGCCAGGCTGGAGGTGATCGCCGGTTTCGACCGCTTCGCGCTCGCCCGGCATTTCCGCGCCGCCTTCGGCACGAGCCCCTATCGCTACCTCGTGATGCGCCGGCTCGATCGGGCGCGCATCCTGCTTGGCGGCGAAACCGGCATCGCCGAGATCGCGGCCGAGTGCGGCTTTGCCGATCAGAGCCACCTGACCCGCCAATTCGCCCGCGCCTATGGCCTGCCGCCGGGGCGCTGGCGACGGCTCCGGCGTCGATCGGCTCCGGCGATGCGACGGACGCGCGGCGGGGTCGGCTGAGCCCACGCTTGTCGCGGACGCGGCCAGGATGCAAAAACCGCATGACGAGCGGGGCGGCGGCCGGCCGCCGGCGACGAAGGGTTGGATGCGATGCAGCTTGGAATGATCGGCCTCGGCCGGATGGGTGGCAACATCGTGCGCCGGCTGATGCGGGCCGGTCATGATTGCGTGGTCTATGACCGCGATCCGAAGCCGGGCGCGACGCTCGCTGCCGATGGCGCCGTCGTCGCGGGCGATCTCAAGGACATGGTCGCGAAGCTGAAGGCGCCGCGCGCGATCTGGGTGATGCTGCCGGCCGGCAGGATCACCGAGGCGACGCTCGCGGAACTCGCCGGCCTGCTCGCGCCGGGCGACACGCTGATCGACGGTGGCAACGCCTTCTGGAAGGACGATGTTCGTCGCGGCCGGGAGCTTGCGGCCAAGGGCCTGCACTACATGGATGTCGGCACCTCGGGCGGCGTCCATGGGCTGGAGCGCGGCTATTGCCTGATGATCGGCGGCGACAAGTCAGCCTTCGACGCGCTGGAGCCGATCTTCAAGGTGCTGGCGCCGGGCAAGGGCGAGATCGAGCCGACGAAGCATCGCGAGGGCCGCAATCCGACGAGCGAGCAGGGCTATCTGCATTGCGGCCCGGTCGGTTCCGGCCATTTCGTCAAGATGGTCCATAACGGCATCGAATACGGCATGATGCAGGCTTTCGCCGAGGGCTTCGACCTGCTGCGCAACGCCTCCGCCAAGGAGGGCCTGCCGGCCGATTACGGCTTCGAGTTCGACGTCGCCGAAATATCCGAGGTCTGGCGGCGCGGCTCGGTCGTCACCTCCTGGCTGCTCGATCTCACAGCCGAAGCACTGGCTGCCGACGAAGAGCTGTCGTCCTACACCGGCAACGTCTCCGATTCGGGCGAGGGACGCTGGACGGTCGATGCCGCGGTCGAGACGGCGACGCCGGCCGAGGTGCTGACCTCGGCGCTGTTCGCCCGCTTCCGCTCGCGGGCCGATCACACCTTCGGCGAGAAGGTGCTCTCGGCGATGCGGGCGGGCTTCGGCGGCCATGTCGAGCCCAAGAACGTCGCAAAGACCAAGCAGGGCTGAGCGCGTGGCTGAACAGTCGAAGCAGAGAGCAAAACCCGCCGTCATCGTCGTCATGGGCGTCGCCAGCTCCGGCAAGACCTCGCTCGGCGAGCGCCTGGCCAGGCGCCTCGGCTGGCCGTTCCGCGACGCCGATTCGTTCCATCCGCCGGAGAACGTCGCCAAGATGGCCGGTGGTACGCCGTTGAACGACGAAGACCGCAAGCCCTGGCTGGCGGCGATCGCGGCCTGGATCGACGAGTTGCGCGGCTCCGGCGAGCACGGCATCGTCACCTGCTCGGCCCTGAAGCGGCGTTATCGCGATGTCATCATCGGCGACCGGCCGGATGTCGCGCTGGTCTACCTCAAGGGCTCGCGCGAGACGATCGGCGCGCGCATGGCCGCGCGCCAGCACCATTTCATGCCGCCGGCCCTGCTCGACAGCCAGTTCGCGGCGCTGGAAGAACCCGGCGCGGACGAGAACCCGCTGGTCGTCTCGGTCGAGGACAGCAAGGACGCGATCGAGCGCGAGGTGCTGAGCACCCTGCGGCTCGGCTGAGCGGCGGACCCTGTCATTCCGGGGCGCCGAAGGCGCGAACCCGGAATGGGAGCTCTGCGTCAGCGCCGTCGCATTGGCCAGTCGATCACGCCGGCACAGAACAGCGCCCACCAGATCAGGACCGGCTGGAACGCGAGGCGCGGCCCGTGATACCACCAGCTCGTCGGAAGCGAGGGAATCGCAATGCCTTCGAGCGCGTGCTTGATGTTGGCCGGCAGGACGCAGACCGCATAGAGCGCGAGCCCGATGCCGGCGGCCTTGCGCAGGCGCGGTACCAATAGTCCGGCCGCGCCAAACAGTTCGGCAACGCCGGTGGCGAGAATCACCTCGCGCGGCGCCGGAACCCAACCCGGCATAATCGGCAGGAAGGCGTCGGGCGCCCGCAGATGCACGGTGCCGGCGGCGAGATAGAACGCCGCCATCAGCCAGCGCATCGCGACGCGCCAGTTCACCTTGCGGAGAATCACGTCACGTCACCTCGAACCAGGTCCAGAGCCCGAGATCGAAGCGGTCGAGGATCGTCGAGGAGATCAGCCAGCGGCCTGGATTGTCGGCGATGAAGGCGACATGCAGCCGCTTGCCGTCCGGGATCTGGACCGTGTCGAGGAAATAGGGCTCCCAGCCATCGTCGAGCGGGTGCAACAGCCGCATGACGTGACCATGGACATGGATCGGCTGCAAGAAAGCCGTCCGGTTGTCGATCGCCATCACGATCGGCGCACCGCGCCTGACGCTGAACAGCGGCTTGGCCGCATCGCCGACGCCGCCATTGAGCAACCAGGGTTTTGCGAGATCGAGGCCCGCGAGATCGAGCTTGAGATCGGGGGTGATCTTCGCGCCGCCTTCGATCACGATCGCGGGCCGCACCGCATCCTGCATGCGGACCGCGGCCGGCAGCGCCGGATTGGGCCTGAGCGCGGCCGGCATCGTGGCGGGCGGCTTCCTCCGGCCCTCGGCGACGAGCCTGACCAGCGGCACGCCGGAGCCGATCAGCGCCGTGACGATCGCGGTCTCTCCGACCGTCTCCGGCATGTCGATGATAAGGTCGTAGCGGGTGCCCGGCGCGAAGGGCAGTTGCGCCCGCACCGGCTCGAAGGTGTCGGTCGGCTGCCCGTCGATCGCCACGACATGGGCCTTGGGCCCATCGAAGCGCAGCCGCATCAGCCGGGCGTTGCAGGCATTGGCGAAGCGCAGCCGCACGCGGGCGCCGGGCGCGACCGGGATGCTGCGCGGCGGCGGCCCGCCATTGACGGTCAGCCAGCTTCCCAGCCGCCCGGCGGCGGCGCCTTCCGGTGTGCCGGCGGCGAAAGGCCTGAGCACATGGTCGTCGCCGAGGAGCCAGTCGGCGACGACGACCGGCAGGTCGAGATCGACCGGCAGCGGCTCGCGCTCCTCGACCACGAGCATCCCGGCGGCGCCGCGTCCGGCCGGCTCGGACGAGGCGCCGAGCAGCAGCGGCCGATAGAGGAAGCTGCCCGAATCGGGCGGGGTCAGCCGATACTCGAAACTCTCGCCGGGCAGCACCGGCGGCTGGCTGAAGCCGCCGACACCGTCCATCGCCGCCGCCCCGCGCAAGCCGTGCCAGTGCAGCGACAGCGGCAGGCCGGTCCGGTTCTCGAGCTTGAGGCGCAGCGTCTCGCCGAGCTTGATCCGGAAGGTCGGGCCGGGCGTCGCACCGTCGAGCGTCAGGATCTCGGTCTCGGTCGCCGGCGGCGGCCGCAGCCGCGCCTTGCCGGCTGCAACGACCAGCGTGCGCAGCGCCGGCTCGGGCTCGGCCGATCTGGCGGCCGGGATCGCCTGCGCCAGGCTTTCGCCGGTCGCACCGACGATGGCCGTCGTACCGAGGCCGGCGAGTACGCCACGCCGGCTCGGAGGCCGCGATCGCTCGGCGCTCGATCGGAAGCGGTCTTGACCGGGTTGGCTGTCTCGGCTCATCGGGCAGGCATAATCCACGGCGGCGGCGTCTGGCGAGAGGCATGTCGTCCCACCGGCCGCGCCGTGGACGGCGACGCGCTCCGGCTCGACCTTCGCAGAATCGTCGCATTTTTTTGCTGCATCGGCAGCCCGAAATGCGTATAGCACCGCGGCCCAACGATGGCGGCGCTGCGTTTTGCGGGCGCGGAGCGGTCGTGCCGGCGGGCGTGGCGGAATTGGTAGACGCACTGGTTTTAGGTACCAGCGGCGAAAGTCGTGGGGGTTCGAGTCCCTCCGCCCGCACCATTTGGCGTGCGATCGCATCATGGCTGTCATGGTGCGGGAATCGTTCGTCCAAGGAACTGGATTTCGCGAGCGCGATGGCGGGAACCCGGCGTCGCGCTTTGGATGTTTGAAGACTTAAGAACTGTTGGCGGATCGAAACGATGAACGTGACCGAAACCCTCTCGCAGGGCCTCAAGCGCGAATTCCAGGTGGTGCTGAACGCCACCGATCTGAAGACCCGGCTCGATGACGGTCTGCAGGGCCTGCAGGGCAAGGCGCGGATCAATGGCTTCCGCCCCGGCAAGGTGCCGGTCGGTCATCTGCGCCGGCTCTATGGCCGCTCGGTCATGGCCGACGTGCTGCAGAACGCGGTCAACGAAGCCAACCAGAAGATCGTCGCCGACAACGGCCTGAAGCTCGCCTTCGAGCCGCAGATCAAGTTCCCCGAGAACAAGGACGAGATCGAGGCCGCGATGGAGGCCAAGGGCGATCTCGCCTTCACCGTCGCGCTGGAAGTGCTGCCCAAGATCGAGCTCGCCGATCTCTCCGACGTCGCGCTGAAGAAGCCGGTCGCCGAGGTGCCAGACGCCGATGTCGACGCGGCGCTCGAGCGCATGGGCGCGCAGAACCGCAGCTTCGCCAACAAGGGCGAGAAGGCCAAGGCCGCGACCGGCGACCGCCTGATCATCTCCTTCGTCGGCACGCTCGAGGGCAAGCCCTTCGATGGCGGCACCGGCGAGGGCATCCCGCTCGATCTCGGCGCCGGCCAGTTCATCCCCGGCTTCGAGGACCAGCTCGAAGGCGCCAAGGCCGGCGAGACCCGCACGGTCAAGGTCACCTTCCCGGAGAACTACACCGCCGAGCATCTCGCCGGTAAGCCGGCCGAGTTCGAGGTCACCGTCACCGAGGTCCAGGCGCCCGAGCCGGTCGTGATCGACGAGGAACTCGCCAAGTCCTTCGGCATGGAATCGCTCGATGCGCTGAAGACCGCGATCCGCGAGCAGATCGGCCGCGATTTCGGTGCCCAGTCGCGCCGCAAGCTGAAGAAGAGCCTGCTCGACGCGCTCGACGGCAAATACACCTTCGAGTTGCCGCCGACCCTGGTCGAGCAGGAGTTCGCCTCGGTCTGGAGCCATGTCGAGGTCGACATGAAGGAGGCCAAGAAGTCGTTCGAGGACGAGGGCACGACCGAGGAGGCCGCCAAGGCCGACTACCGCAAGATCGCCGAGCGCCGCGTGCGGCTGGGTCTGGTGCTGGCCGAGATCGGCGAGCAGGCCAAGGTCCAGATCTCCGACGACGAGGTCACCCAGGCGCTGGTCGAGCGTGCCCGCCAGTTCCCCGGTCAGGAGAAGCAGGTCTGGGAGTTCTACCGCAAGAACCCGCAGGCCCTGGCCGAAATCCGCGCCCCGATCTTCGAGGAGAAGGTCGTCGACCATCTGCTGGAGCAGGTGAAGATCGAGGACGAGGCCGTCTCGCGCGAGGCGCTCTACGCCGACGAGGACGGCGAGACGGACGCCGCCGAGGCCAAGCCGAAGAAGGCCGCCAAAAAGGCGAAGAAGGCGGAAGCCAAGGCCGAGGACGCCGGGGCCTGAGGCTTCCGGCAACCTTAACCGCGATATTCGCGCCGCCGTGGTCCGTCCACGGCGGCGTTTCCCTTTTCAGCCGGCTATGGCGTGCTTATGTGGGTGCTCTCCGCGACATCCGCTGATTCTCGATTTCCGCCGAATTGGCGCCTGCCACCCAAGGACGATTTCCATGCTTCGCGATCCGATCGAGACCTACAACAATCTCGTCCCGATGGTGGTCGAGCAGTCGAGCCGCGGCGAGCGCGCCTTCGACATCTATTCCCGCTTGCTGCGCGAGCGCATCATCTTCCTGACCGGCCCGGTCGAGGATTATTCCGCCTCGCTGATCGTGGCGCAGCTCCTGTTCCTCGAGGCCGAGAACCCGAAGAAGGAGATTTCCTTCTACATCAACTCGCCCGGCGGCGTGGTGACCTCGGGCATGTCGATCTACGACACGATGCAGTTTATCCGGTGCCCGGTGACGACGCTCTGCGTCGGCCAGGCCGCCTCGATGGGCTCGCTCCTGCTGACCGCCGGCGCCAAGGACATGCGTTTCGCCCTGCCGAACGCCCGCATCATGGTGCACCAGCCGTCGGGCGGCTTCCAGGGCCAGGTCACCGACATCCTGATCCATGCCCGCGAGGTCGAGAGCCTGAAGCGCCGGCTGAACGAGATCTACGTCAAGCACACCGGCCGCTCCTACGAGGACATCGAGGCGGCTCTGGAGCGCGACAATTTCATGACCGCCGAGGCCGCGCGCGATTTCGGCCTGATCGACAAGGTCATCGACCAGCGCCCCGAGGAAGCGACGCCCTGAGACCTGCGACCAGCCGCCCCGCAGCCTGTGGGTTGGCGCGGGCGGCCGGAGAGGCCATATTGCCATTTGGACCGGCCCTATGTTTGCATGGGGAATCGGGTATGCGGACCGGCGCGTGAAGCGGGTCCGATTGTGGGACGACGCCGGGCCCGGATGTGCCGTAGCGGGGCGTTAACCTAATGATCGTGATCTGCGCGTCTTAATATGACGGAGGGACGACGGGCGCTTCGGCTTCGGGCCGCCGCCCGCGCTGTCCGGGAATGGAGATGGACATGAGTAAGGCCAGCGGCGGCGACTCGAAGAGCACGCTCTACTGCTCCTTCTGCGGCAAGAGCCAGCACGAGGTCCGCAAGCTGATCGCGGGACCGACCGTGTTCATCTGCGACGAATGCGTCGAGCTCTGCATGGACATCATCCGCGAGGAATCGAAATCCGCGCTGGTGAAGTCGAAGGACGGCGTGCCGACGCCGCGCGAGATCCGCAAGGTGCTCGACGACTACGTCATCGGCCAAGACCACGCCAAGAAGGTCCTCTCGGTCGCGGTCCACAACCACTACAAGCGACTCAGCCACGCGACCAAGCACAACGATGTCGAGCTGGCGAAGTCGAACATCCTGCTGATCGGGCCGACCGGCTCGGGCAAGACGCTGCTCGCCCAGACGCTGGCGCGCATCCTTGACGTGCCCTTCACCATGGCCGATGCGACGACGCTGACCGAGGCCGGCTATGTCGGCGAGGATGTCGAGAACATCATCCTCAAGCTGCTCCAGGCCTCGGACTACAATGTCGAGCGGGCCCAGCGCGGCATCGTCTATATCGACGAGATCGACAAGATCAGCCGCAAGTCCGACAACCCCTCGATCACCCGCGACGTCTCGGGCGAGGGCGTCCAGCAGGCCCTGCTCAAGATCATGGAGGGCACCGTCGCCTCCGTGCCGCCGCAGGGCGGGCGTAAGCATCCGCAGCAGGAGTTCCTGCAGGTCGACACCACCAACATCCTGTTCATCTGCGGCGGCGCCTTCGCCGGTCTCGACAAGATCATCTCGGGCCGCGGCAAGGGCACCTCGATCGGCTTCGGGGCGACCGTGAAGGCGCCCGACGAGCGCCGCAGCGGCGCGATCTTCCGCGAGGTCGAGCCCGAGGACCTGCTCAAGTTCGGGCTGATCCCGGAATTCGTCGGTCGCCTGCCGGTGCTGGCGACGCTGGAGGATCTCGACGAGGCCGCGCTCAAGACCATCCTGACCGAGCCGAAGAACGCGCTGGTCAAGCAGTATCAGCGCCTGTTCGAGATGGAGGACACCGAGCTGACCTTCACCGACGAGGCGGTCAGCCTGATCGCCCGCAAGGCGATCGACCGCAAGACCGGCGCCCGCGGCCTGCGCTCGATCATGGAAGGCATCCTGCTCGAGACGATGTACGAGCTGCCGGGGCTGGAAGGCGTCGAGCAGGTCGTGATCGGCCCCGAGGCGGTCGAGAACAAGTCACGCCCGCTCTTCATCTATTCCGAACGCGAGGAGGAGGCGAAATCCGCCTCTGCCTGAGGCTTTTCGCCGACGACTGCACCGAAGACGCGACGCGCGCCGCCCTGGCGCGCGTTTTGCGTTTCGGCCGAGAGAGATGGCGGCGGTTCGGGCCTGCGCCAATCGAGCGCGGGACAGGTTTTCCGCCTCGCTTGAAAGCCGGCGCGGAAGTCTCCACCTTAGCTGCACTCGCGAGAATCGCATGCCTGTCGAGGGTGCGGTCCGCGGGGGCGGACGGGACGTATCGTCGTTCCGATCGCTTCGTCCGACCGCTCCGCCCATTTCGGGGGTCCGCCGGGCGCAACCCCAAAAGGATATGTCATGACTGGCTCGGCGCCCCGCGCTCCCTTCGTTCCCGGCGAGACCGGCCTCTATCCGGTTCTCCCCCTGCGCGACATCGTCGTTTTCCCCCACATGATCGTGCCGCTCTTCGTCGGCCGCGAGAAGTCGATCCGGGCCCTCGAGGAGGTCGTCAAGACCGACGGGCTGATCCTGCTCGCCACCCAGAAGAATGCCGGCGACGACGATCCGGAGACCAGGGACATCTACGAGATCGGTACGCTCGCCCGCGTGCTGCAGCTGCTGAAGCTGCCCGATTCGACCGTCAAGGTGCTGGTCGAGGGCGTCGGCCGGGCCAAGGCCTCGGCCTATCTCGCCGACGACAACTTCTATCAGGCCGAGGCGCTGAGCCTTGCCGAGGAGGAGGGCAAGAAGGTCGAGATCGAGGCGCTCGGCCGCTCTGTCGTCAGCGAGTTCGAGAGCTATGTGAAGCTCAACAAGAAGATCTCGCCCGAGATCGTCGCCGCCGTCTCGCAGATCGACGAGCCCTCGAAGCTCGCCGACACCGTCGCCTCGCATCTGGCGGTCAAGATCGCCGACCGTCAGGCGGTGCTGGAGATCGTCAACGTCGCCCACCGGCTGGAGAAGGTGCTCTCGCTGATGGAGAGCGAGATGTCGGTGCTGCAGGTCGAGAAGCGCATCCGCTCGCGCGTCAAGCGCCAGATGGAGAAGACGCAGCGCGAGTATTATCTCAACGAGCAGATGAAGGCGATCCAGAAGGAGCTCGGCGACGGCGAGGAAGGCCGCGACGAGCTGGCCGAGCTGGAAGAGCGCATCGCCCGCACCAAGCTCTCGAAGGAGGCCCGCGACAAGGCCGTCGCGGAGATGAAGAAGCTGCGCCAGATGTCGCCGATGTCGGCGGAAGCGACCGTCGTGCGCAACTATCTCGACTGGATGCTCGGCATTCCCTGGGGCAAGAAGTCGAAGATCAAGAAGGACCTCGTCGCGGCCCAGGCCGTGCTCGACGACGATCACTTCGGCCTCGACAAGGTCAAAGACCGCATCGTCGAGTATCTCGCCGTGCAGCAGCGCGCCAACCGGCTCGCCGGTCCGATCCTGTGCCTGGTCGGCCCTCCGGGTGTCGGCAAGACCTCGCTCGGCAAGTCGATCGCCAAGGCGACGGGGCGCGAGTTCGTGCGCATGTCGCTCGGCGGCGTGCGTGACGAGGCCGAGATCCGCGGTCATCGCCGCACCTATATCGGCTCGATGCCCGGCAAGATCATCCAGTCGATGAAGAAGGCCAAGACCGCCAATCCCCTCATCCTGCTCGACGAGATCGACAAGATGGGCCAGGACTTCCGCGGCGATCCATCGGCGGCCCTGCTCGAGGTGCTCGATCCCGAGCAGAACGCGACCTTCAACGACCACTACCTCGAGGTCGATTACGACCTGTCGAACGTCATGTTCGTGACCACGGCGAACACGCTGAACATTCCGCCGGCGCTGCTCGACCGCATGGAGGTGATCCGCATCGCCGGCTACACCGAGGACGAGAAGAACGAGATCTCGCGCCGGCACCTGATCCCGAACGCGATCAAGAAGCACGGCCTCGAATCGAAGGAATGGTCGATCGGCGACGACGCGCTGCAGACGCTGATCCGGCGCTACACCCGCGAGGCCGGCGTCCGCAATCTCGAGCGCGAAATCTCCAACACCGTCCGCAAGGGCGTCAAGGACATCGTGCTCGGCAAGAAGAAGAAGGTTGCGGTCACGACCGACCTGCTCGAGGAATATCTCGGCCCGCCGCGCTACCGCTATGGCATGGCCGAGACCGAGGACCAGGTCGGCGTCGTCACCGGTCTGGCCTGGACCGAGGTCGGCGGCGAGCTGCTCACGATCGAAGGCGTCATGATGCCCGGCAAGGGCAAGATGACCGTGACGGGCAACCTCAAGGACGTGATGCGCGAATCGATCTCGGCTGCGGCGTCCTATGTCCGCTCGCGCGCCATCGATTTCGGCATCGAGCCGCCGCTGTTCGACCGGCGCGACATCCACGTCCACGTCCCGGAGGGCGCGACCCCGAAGGACGGGCCCTCGGCCGGCATCGCGATGGCGACCTCGATCGTCTCGATCCTGACCGGCATCCCGACCAACCGCGACGTCGCCATGACCGGCGAGGTCACGCTGCGGGGCAGGGTGCTGCCGATCGGCGGCCTCAAGGAGAAGCTGCTCGCGGCCCTGCGCGGCGGCATCAAGAAGGTGCTGATCCCGGAGGACAACGCCAAGGACCTGGTCGACCTGCCGAAATCGGTGAAGGAGGGCATGGAGATCGTGCCCGTCGCGCGGATGGAGCAGGTGCTGCAGCACGCCCTGACGCGCCAGCCGACGCCGATCGTCTGGGAGGAGGACCTCAAGGCCGTGCCGCCGAAGAGCGGCGACGAGGACGCAGCGGGCCTCGTCGCCCACTGAGCGGTGCACTGCATATCGCCGAAACGCCGGCGCGCGAGCGCCGGCGTTTTGCTGTGAACGAGGCCAGCGCCAAACCATCCCCGGCCCGCGCTTGCCGGGCAGGCCGAGACGCCTTAAACGCCAGCGTCGAGGGCGGTTAGCTCAGTTGGTAGAGCGTCTCCTTTACACGGAGAGGGTCGGCGGTTCGAGCCCGTCACCGCCCACCAGCCTTCGCCTTGCGGCTCAGGCCAAGCCGGAGGCTTGGCGTGGATCGCGATCGGATGGTGAAGGTGCGCCCGTTCTGCGATCCGTAGCTCGCGCCGGATGATGCGGGCTCCGACACGTCCCCGCGCATGACGATCGAATTTCGCCATCTTCCTCCGCCTGTTTCGTCGCCGGACCATGGAGCGGGTTGGAAGTCGCGATGAGACGATTCTGGATTCCGGCGCTGGCCGCCTTGCCGTTCATGGGTCACGCCATCGCGCAATCGACGATGCCGGACGGCTTCTTTTCCGGGCGCCCCGCCTTTTCGCGGCCCGAGCAGGTGGCGCCGAAGACCGCGAGCTGCGACGACATCGCCGGTCAGCTCCCCGATTCGGTTCCGGCCGACACGCGTGTCGATCTGGCGATCGCCGGGCCCGTCAGCCTGGTGCGGACGGACGGCGCGCTCTGGTATGTCGCGGTCTGCGCCGATCCGGGCGTCAGGGTGCTCTGCGTCACCTATAGCGGCAACGATTTGAAGATCGGCGACCGGGCGATCCTGCGCGGCGGCTACAACCGCCAGGATCGCCGCCATGTCCTGCTCGATCCCTGCCTCGCTTCGCCCGATCGCGGCGGGGAATGATGGCCGTTTCGGAATGCGGCGCCGCTCGCCGGCCAATGCCGCGACAGGCGCAAATCCGGTCGGCCCGGCGAATTTGCCGGCCGCCCGCGCTTGACACGTCCGGCCGGTCACCATAATCCCAACCCCGCTGGCGGCCGAGGTCGCCACCGCCCTGCGCGGGCGTAGCTCAGTTGGTTAGAGTGCCGGCCTGTCACGCCGGAGGTCGCGGGTTCGAGCCCCGTCGCCCGCGCCATTTTCCAGATAATCCGTTGGTTTGCTTCCGATGCCCATCGACAGGATGGTCGTTCGAGGAAGCGCCGGCCGCGCGCCCTTTTTCATCGGCGTTTCGGCGCGCGCGACCAACGAGGGGCTTGAGCATCGGCGCCTTCTGGGCTCTTTCGTCATGCCGGCCGGATGGGGTGAACGACCTCGTCGCTCATCGTCCAGCCTCGCCGCCACCGTGCTGGAGCACCGGGTGTCACCATCCAGATCGAGAACGATCATGACGGTCGCCACCGGCTCGACGAGGCCGCGTCGTTCGCACCGGACATGGCCGGAGCGCAGCCTGGCCGGCCTCGTGGCTTTGCTGGAACACCTCGGCGCGGCGATCATGGCGGCGCTTTTCGCGGTCGTGATGCTCGCGGTCCTGCGCCGCTACTGGCTCGGCGGCGGCCTGGTCTGGTCGGACGAGCTGGCGATCTGGCTCAACGTCGCGCTGGTCGCGGTCGGCATGCCGCTCGCCGCGACGAGCGGGCTGGCGATGCGTCTCGACGTGATCGTGCGGCTCCTGCCGGAGCGGGCTCAGGCCGCCGCCGCTGTCTTCGCCGACGCTGTCGCGGTGCATGGCGCGCTCGTGCTGGCGATCGGCGGGGCAGGGGTGGCGCAACTGGTCGGCGGCACCTCGACCGTGCTCGGGCTGCCGGAGAGCCTGCGCTTCGCCGCCTTCGCCACGGGGGGCGCCGCGACCGTGCTGATCGTGCTGTGGCGCGCCGCGCTCGACCGGTCGGCGGTCACAGCGGCGGAATCGCTCGTGCTCGGCATGGCGCTCTACGCCGCGGCTCAGCTCTCGACCGACCTCTTCGTCGGCACGCCGAGCCTGGTCGCCGCGCTGGCCGCTGGCCTGGCGCTGATCCTCGGTGCGCCGCTGCCTTTCGCGCTTATCGCCGGCGTCTCGCTGACCGGCCCCATTGGCGGGCTGCTGCCCGAGCCGGCGATCGTGCAGAACACCGTCTCCGGCGTCTCGAAGTTCCTGCTGCTGGCGATCCCGTTCTTCCTTCTGGCGGGCGAACTTCTGACGTCCGGCGGCCTGGCCGAGCGGCTGGTGCGCTTCGCCGCCGCGCTGGTCGGGCATCTGCGGGCAGGGTTGGCGCAGACGGCGCTGGTCTCGAGCGTGCTGTTCTCGGGCGCGTCCGGCTCCTCGGTGGCGAATGCCGCCTTCGGGGCGAAGGTGATGGCGCCGACGCTGGTGGCGCGCGGCTATCCGCCGGCGCATGCGGCGGCGATCGTGGCTGGCGTCTCCATGCTCGACAACATCATCCCGCCCTCGATCGCCTTCCTGATCCTGGCGACGGCGACGAACCTCTCGGTCGGTTCGCTGCTGGTCGGCGGGCTCGTCGCCGGCGGCGTGCTGGCGCTGGCACTCGCGATCGGGATCCATTTCAGCGTCCGCGAAGTCGTCGATGCCGCGCCGAAAGCGAGCGCGCAGGAGCGGGCCTGGAGCTTCGTCGGAGCCCTGCCGGCGATCGGGCTCGGCGTCGTCGTGGTCGTCGGCATCCGCTTCGGTGTCGTCACCGTCACCGAGGCCTCGGCGCTCGCGGTCGCCTATGCGCTCGTCGTCTGCCTCGCTCTGCGCAGCCTGAATGCCGGATCGGTCTTCGCCGCCCTGCGCAAATCGGCGACGGAGGCGGCCGCGGTCGGCATGCTGATCGGGGCCTCCGCGCCCTTCGCCTTCCTGCTCGCGCTCGACCGGGTCTCCGACCAGATGGCCGGGCTCGTCACCGTCTTCGGCGGCGGACCTTTCGCCGTGATGCTGCTGTCGAACCTCGTGCTGCTGGTCGCCGGCCTCTTCCTCGACATCGGCGCGGCGATCCTGCTGCTGGCGCCGCTGCTGCTGCCGGTCGCGATCGCGGCCGGGCTCGATCCGATCCAGTTCGGTGTCGTCCTCGTGGTCAACCTGATGATCCACGGGCTGACACCGCCGCTCGGCATCCTGGTCTATGTCGTCGCCGGCATCACCCGCGTGCCGGCGGGTGCGGTGTTCCGCGCCGTGCTGCCGCTGCTGGCGAGCCTGCTCGTCGCACTGGCCGTGCTCTGCCTCGGGGCCGCAGCATGGCCCTCGCTTCCGCCATCGTTCAAGGAGCTGTTCTGATGACCCCGACCCGCCGCGCGTTCACCGCCGGCCTGCTGGCCGCACCCGCGCTCCTGTCGGCGCGCCCGGGTCATGCCGCCGGCCGCCCCGTCACGGTCGCCTCGCTCTTCGGCGAGGACAAGCCGGAGACGAAGATATGGCGCCGCATCGCCGAGACGCTCGCTCGCACGGCGCCCGGCCGCTTCGACCTGCGCATCGTCGGCAATGCGGCGTTGGGCGGCGAGAAGGAGGTCGCCGAGGGCATCCGGCTTGGCTCGGTCCAGGCCTCGCTCTCGACCGTCTCGGCGCTGTCGGGCTGGGTGCCCGAGAGCCAGATCCTCGACCTGCCATTCCTGTTCCGCGACCGCGACCATCTCAAGCGCGTCCTGGCCGGCTCGCTCGGCGACGAGCTCAAGGGCAGGTTCGAGGCTCAAGGCTTCGTCGTGCTCGGCTTCATCAACTACGGGGCGCGCCATCTCCTCGCCAAGGAGGCGATCACGACGCCGGCCGGGATCAGGGGCAAGCGCATCCGCGTCATCCAGAGCCCGCTCCACACTGAACTCTGGTCGGGGCTTGGCGCCTTCCCGACGCCGATCCCGATCCCCGAGACCTACAACGCGCTGAAGAGCGGCGTGGTCGATGCGATGGACCTGACCAAATCGGCCTATGTCGGCTTCAGGCTGCATGAAGTCGTGCCGTATCTGATCGAGACCGGGCACATCTGGGCGTCGGGCGTGATCTGTGTCGGTGGCCCGTTCTGGAAGGCGCTGACGAGCGACGACAAGGCGGCGCTGGCGGCTGCCGCCGCCGAGGCGACGGGCTATTTCGACGCGTTGGTCGTCGCCGACGAGGACGCCTCGATGGCGAAGGCGAAGGCCGAAGGCGGCAAGGTGGTCCAGCCGGAAGACCGCCCGTCCTGGGAAGCCGGTGCGCGCAAGGTCTGGCAGAGTTTCGCAGCCAGACTCGGCGGGATCGAGAAGATCGAGGCGGTGGCGAAGACAGCGTAAGCCGGAAAGAGCGCCGCTGCCGCCGCGCGAGACCGGCCCTGTGGCGTCTCCGTGCTCGAGTGCGAAGCCGTGTAGCGACCACGGTCGCCACATCGTGATCCCGTTCCGGCGCTCGCGGGGATCACGATATGCACCTGGTCTTGTCGCGCCTGCTCAGGCGGCTACCTTGGCGACCCCGAGGCCGTCCGGCCTGCCGACCGAAGCGGAGCCGACCATGCGCCTGCGTATCGCCTTGACCATTCTCGCAAGCTGCTGCGCGCTCGCCGGCGCCTCCGCCGCCGAGGTCAGGATCCTGACCGCGGGTGCCTTCAAGCCCGTCGTGCTGGCGTTGCAGCCGGCCTTCGAGCGCGAGAGCGGCCACAAGCTGGTGGTCGACAACGACACCGCCGGCGGCCTGCTGCGGCGGATCGGCGGCGGCGAGGCCTTCGACGTTGCCGTGCTGACACCGGCTGCGGTCAAGGAACTGACCGAGAAGGGCAGGATCGCGCCGGGCTCGGCCGCCAACCTCGCCCGGACCTCCGTCGGCATCGCCGTCAAGGACGGCACGCCGAAACCCGACATCGCGACCGTCGCCGCCTTCAAGGCGACGCTGCTGGCCGCCGGCAAGGTCGCCTATATCGACCCGGCCGCTGGTGGCTCCAGCGGCATCTATTTCGCCAGGCTGCTGGAGACGATGGGCATCGCCGAGCAGATCAAGGCCAAGGCCGTGCTGGTGCCGGGCGGGCTCGTCGCCGAGAAGCTGATCAAGGACGAGGCCGATCTCGCCATCCACCAGATCAGCGAGATCCTGGCCGTGAAGGGCGCGACATTGGTCGGCCCGCTGCCCCGCGAGATCCAGAACTACACGGTCTACACGGGTGGCCTCGCCGCTGCCACGAGCCAGCTCGACGCCGCCAAGGCTCTGCTCGCTTTTCTCGCCGGGGATGCGGCCCGGCGCGTGCTGGCCGAGAAGGGCATGGAGCCGGCGAGCGAGTGAGGCGCGTCCTCACCAGGGCCGGCGCGGTCCGGTGTCGATATGGATCAGCCCGTTCCAGTAGACCTTGTTGCCGCCGACCTCGGGCAGCGAGCGGGCATAGTCCAGCACCACGCGCGGCCTGATCCCCGGCACGCGGAAATCCATCGCCTCGCAGCGCTTGTGATAGGAGCCGCGCCGCGCCCGCCACGGCGGCCGCCAGGTCGAGGTCACCTTCACAGCCCCGAACTTGTCGACGACCTTGCCGAGGATCAGCTTGAGCGATTGCGGCAGGCACACGATCGAGGTGCCCGGATCGGTCGAGATGCCGGGTTTTTCGGGTTTCTCATTCGGGTCGAATTGCGGCTCGGCGCCGGCCTTCTGGCCGGGCGCCAGCTTCGGCCATTCCGGTCCCTCGTCCTCGTCCGGCTCCGAAACCGCGGGCGAGGCCGGCCCGGGCGGCGGCGCGGCGGGCGCGGCCGGCACGACGATCGGCGGCAGGGTCGAACGGGCCGGGAGGTCGAGATCGAACGGCCGGTGCGGTGGGAGGGGCGCACGCGTCGCCACGCCATCCTGTGCCGCAGCGGGACGGACCGGGACGCCGCCCGCGGCCAGCGCCAGGACGAGAAGACCGGCGACGGGCTTCAAGCGCGTGCCGTCGTCGTGGCGGGGGGCGAGGCGACCCGGAACACCGACGTCACAGGGTCCGGCATGGGCGCGTCGTCTCCGGGCGGCACGCCGGCTCTGACCGATTCGATTCGCGACGGGTCGCGTCGGTCCCGCTCCGGGGCTATCGCGCCGGATATGGCGCAAAATCCGGCGGTCGTCGAGCCGGTCTCGCAGCGACACGGCTGGCCAGCGCCGGAACCGGCACGAATTGCGGCAGAGTGGGGCCCGACCTGCGATTGTGCAGCGCGTCAGAGTCTTGCTTCATTCTAATCCAGGGGCTAATCGACTGACAGCGGGCGCCCGTCCGGGCGACCTCGAATGGGAAGGCCAATGCAAGCTCTCCAGGTCCCGTCCCTGTTGAACGATTACCTGCCGCTGGCGATCTTCATCGGCGTCTCGGCGGTGATCGGCCTCGCGCTTCTGGTCGCGCCTTTCGCGGTCGCCTATTCCGCGCCGGACGCCGAGAAGCTCTCTGCCTATGAGTGCGGCTTCAACGCCTTCGACGATGCCCGCATGAAGTTCGACGTGCGCTTCTACCTTGTCGCGATCCTGTTCATCATCTTCGATCTCGAGGTCGCCTTCCTCTTCCCCTGGGCGGTCGCGTTCGGCGGGCTCGGCTGGTATGGTTTCTGGTCGATGATGATCTTCCTGGGCGTGCTCACCGTCGGCTTCGTCTACGAGTGGCGCAAGGGTGCGCTGGAGTGGGACTGACCGTCGCGTCGCGTTCGCGCGCACGACGCATTATCTGATGGTCCGGGCTTCACGAGGGTAACGACATGGCAGTCACAGCGATCGACCGCGGCGATCCGCTCGTCGCGCCGGCCCCGAAGGGCCTGCTCGGGCCGGATGGCCAACCTGCCGGCGCGCGCGACCCGTTCTTCACCGCGATCAACGCCGAACTCGCCGACAAGGGCTTTCTCGTCACCGCGACCGACGACCTGATCAACTGGTCGCGCACCGGCTCGCTGATGTGGATGACCTTCGGTCTCGCCTGCTGCGCCGTCGAGATGATGCAGCTCTCGATGCCGCGCTACGACGTCGAGCGCTTCGGTTTCGCGCCCCGCGCCAGTCCGCGCCAGTCCGACGTGATGATCGTCGCCGGCACGCTGACCAACAAGATGGCGCCGGCTTTGCGCAAGGTCTACGACCAGATGCCGGAGCCGCGCTATGTCATCTCGATGGGCTCCTGCGCCAATGGCGGCGGCTACTACCATTACAGCTATTCGGTGGTGCGCGGCTGCGACCGCATCGTGCCGATCGACATCTACGTGCCGGGCTGCCCGCCGACGGCCGAGGCGCTGCTCTACGGCGTGCTGCTGCTGCAGAAGAAGATCCGCCGCACCGGCACGATCGAGAGGTGAGGGCTGTCATGACCGACCTCGTTGCCCTCGGTGAAGAGATCAAGGCCGCGCTGCCCGGCGCGGTCACCGACGCGGTCGTCGCCTTCGACGAGCTGACCATCCACGCCGAAGCCGCTTCGATCGTCGCGGTATTGCGCACGCTCTATGCCGAGCCGCGCTTCCGCTTCGTCAATTTCACCGACATCGCCGGCGCCGATTATCCCGGCCGAGAGAAGCGCTTCGACGTCGTCTACCACCTGCTCGCGCCGCATCATAACCGGCGCATCCGGGTCAAGGTGCAGACCGACGAGGCGACGCCCGTGCCTTCCGTGATCGATGTCTTCCCGGCCGCGAACTGGTACGAGCGCGAGGCCTACGACTTCTACGGCATCCTGTTCTCGGGGCATCCGGATCTCCGCCGCATCCTCACCGATTACGGCTTCGAGGGTTATCCGCTGCGCAAGGATTTCCCGCTGACCGGTTTCGTCGAGGTCCGCTACGACGACGAGCAGAAGCGTGTCGTCTACGAGCCGGTGAAACTGAACCAGGAGTTCCGCAATTTCGATTTCCTCTCGCCCTGGGAAGGCACCGACTACGTGCTCCCGGGCGACGAGAAGGCGAAGGCGGGCTGAGCGATGGCCGAACTCGCACCCCTGTCCGGCGGCTGCCTGTGCGGAGCGATCCGCTACAACGCCGTCCCGCAAAAGCTGGACATGGACGTCTGCCATTGCGGCATGTGCCGGCGCTGGAGCGGCGGCGTCTTCATGGCCGTGCCGTGCTCGGACGTCGCGATCGAGGATGAGACTGAGCTCGGCGCTTACGTCTCCTCGGACTGGGCCAAACGGCAGTTCTGCAAGACCTGCGGCACGAGCCTGTTCTGGCGCCTGCGCGAAGGCGGCGACCACATCGCGGTGGCATTCCAGAGTTTCGACGACACGAGCAGCTTCGCATTCGTCGCAGAGATCTTCATCGACGAGAAGCCGCCGCTTTACGCCTTTGCCGGCGAGCGCCCGCGCCTGACCGGCGCCGAGGTGATGGCGAAGTTCGCGGCCGCGCAGGAAGGTCTGTCATGACCGAACACAACATCCGCAACTTCTCGATCAATTTCGGGCCGCAGCATCCGGCGGCGCATGGCGTGCTGCGCCTCGTGCTGGAGCTCGACGGCGAGATCGTCGAGCGCGTCGATCCGCATATCGGCCTGCTCCATCGCGGCACCGAAAAGCTGATCGAGGCAAAAACCTACCTGCAGGCGCTGCCCTATTTCGACCGGCTCGACTACGTCGCGCCGATGAACCAGGAGCACGCCTACTCGCTCGCCGTCGAGAAGCTGATGGGCGTGAGCGTGCCGCGCCGCGGCCAGCTCATCCGCGTGCTCTATTCCGAGATCGGCCGCATCCTCTCGCATCTCCTCAACGTCACCACGCAGGCGATGGACGTCGGCGCCTTGACGCCGCCGCTCTGGGGCTTCGAGGAACGCGAAAAGCTGATGATCTTCTACGAGCGGGCCTGCGGCGCGCGCATGCATGCGGCCTATGTCAGGCCGGGCGGCGTCCACCAGGACCTGCCGACCTCGCTGATCCACGACATCGCCGAATGGTGCGACCCGTTCCTCAAGGTCTGCGACGATCTCGAAACCCTGCTGACCGACAACCGCATCTTCAAGCAGCGCAATGTCGACATCGGCGTCGTCGATCTCGAAACCTGCTGGAAATGGGGCTTTTCGGGGGTGATGGTGCGCGGCTCGGGCGCACCCTGGGACCTGCGCAAGTCGCAGCCCTACGAATGCTACGAGGAGATGGTCTTCGATATCCCGATCGGCAAGAACGGCGACTGCTACGACCGCTATCACATCCGCATGGAGGAGATGCGCCAGTCGGCGTCGATCATGAAGCAGTGCTGCGAGAAGCTGCTCGCGGCCGATGGCGGCGGGCCGGTCTCCTCGCTCGATGGCAAGATGGTGCCGCCCAAGCGCGGCGAGATGAAGCGCTCTATGGAAGCGCTGATCCACCATTTCAAGCTCTACACCGAGGGCTACAAGGTGCCCGAGGGCGAGGTCTATGCGGCGGTCGAGGCGCCCAAGGGCGAGTTCGGCGTCTATCTCGTTTCCGACGGCACCAACAGGCCCTATCGCTGCAAGATCAAGGCGCCGGGCTTCGCCCATCTCCAGGCGATGGACTTCATGTGCCGCAAGCACATGCTGGCGGATGTGAGCGCGATCCTGGGCTCGCTCGACATCGTCTTCGGGGAGGTCGATCGGTGAGACAGGCTGCGATGGTCCTGGGCCTGCTCGCCAGCGCTGCCGTCAGCAGCGCGGATGCGCAGTCGCGCCCGACCTATCAGCAGCTGGAAGGTGCAGGTTACCGCTACGTCGCCAAGGATCAGCCCGGCTATGTGAGCTGGTGTTCCTGGATCTACGTGCGCCGTTGTTCCGATCCGGTCTTCAACTGCAGCTGCGGCGGCCAGGATCCAAACTATGGGCGCTGTGCGCCGGCTCAGCCGCGCGCCGCCGCTCATTATCGAAGCTATTGCCAGGGTTGAGAAAAGCGAATGTCCGTCCGTCGTCTCGCCCCCGATCACGTCCAGCCCGCCTCCTTCGCCTTCGATGCGGCGAACGAGAACTGGGCCGATCGCGAGATCGCCAAATATCCGCCGGGCCGCCAGGCCTCGGCCGTGATCCCGCTGCTGTGGAAGGCGCAGGAGCAGCATGACGGCTGGGTGCCGCGCGCCGCGATCGAAGCCGTCGCCAGGAAGCTCGCCATGGCGCCGATGCGCGTTATGGAGATCGCGACCTTCTACACCATGTTCAACCTGCAGCCGGTCGGCGCGCATTTCGTCCAGCTTTGCGGCACGACGCCCTGCGCGCTGCGCGGCGCCGAGGCGCTGAAGCAGGTCTGCGCCGAGGTGATCGGCCCGCAATCGACCGTTTCCGCCGACGGCAAGCTGTCCTGGCTCGAGGTCGAATGCCTCGGCGCCTGCTGCAACGCGCCGATGGTGCAGATCAATTTCGACTATTACGAAGACCTGACGCCGGAGAACTTCCGCAAGCTGCTCGACGATCTGCGCAACGGCCGCCCGACGAAGCCCGGCCCACAGGTCGATCGCTCCTGCTCCGAGCCGCTCGGCGGCGGCGAGACGCTGAAGGACGCCGGCCTCTATGACGGCTCGGTGATCGGCGCCGGCGATTGGCAGAAGCGGATCGGCGAACAACGTAAGGCCGCAGCCGAAGCAGCCGCTGCCAAGGCCGCTTCGGAAGCTGCGGCGAAAGCTGCCGAGGCGACACCTGCCGTCGTCGAGGCCAAGCCCGCGACCGAGACCGCCGCCGCCGGCCGGCCTAAGCCGTCTACGCCGGCTCAGCCATCGAGCGCAGCAAACGACACCCCGGCCGCGCACGGCAAGGTCGATGTCAAAGCTGCGTCTCCGCGCGCCAGGGACGCCGCCGCGCCGGTGGCCGAGGCCAAGCCCGAATTGCTCACGGCCGCGCGCGGCGACGCCCCTGACGACCTCGAACTGATCTGGGGCGTCGGCCCGAAACTTGCGAAGATGCTCAACGAGATGGGGGTCTGGCACTATGACCAGATCGCCTCCTGGAAGGCGGAGGAACTGGCCTGGGTCGATGCGCGGCTGACCGGCTTCAAGGGCCGCGCCACCCGCGACGACTGGATCTCGCAGGCGAAAAAGCTTTCGACAGGCTGGCGGCCGGATTCGGCCCTCGGCGACAAGCCGGTGAAGTGAGGCGACGACCATGCTCGCAGACCGCGACCGCATCTTCACCAATCTCTACGGCCGGCACGATCTCTCGCTGAAGGGCGCGATCGCACGCGGCGCCTGGGACGGCACGAAATTCCTGCTGGAGCAGGGCCGCGACTGGATCATCGACGATATGAAGAAATCCGGCCTGCGCGGGCGCGGCGGTGCCGGCTTCCCGACCGGGCTGAAATGGTCGTTCATGCCCAAGGTCAGCGACGGCAGGCCGAGCTACCTCGTCGTCAATGCCGACGAGTCGGAGCCCGGCACCTGCAAGGATCGCGAGATCATGCGCAACGACCCGCATACGCTGGTCGAAGGCTGCCTGATCGCCTCCTTCGCGATGGGCGCGAACGCGGCCTATATCTACATCCGCGGCGAATACATCCGCGAGCGCGAGGCGTTGCAGCGCGCCGTCGACGAAGCCTATGAGGCGAAGCTCATCGGCAAGGACAACGTCCACGGCTATCCGTTTGATCTCTATGTGCATCACGGCGCCGGCGCCTATATCTGCGGCGAGGAGACGGCGCTGCTCGAAAGCCTCGAGGGCAAGAAGGGCATGCCGCGCCTCAAACCCCCGTTCCCCGCGAATGTGGGCCTCTACGGCTGCCCGACCACGGTCAACAACGTCGAGTCGATCGCGGTCGCGCCGACCATCCTGCGCCGCGGCGCGGCCTGGTTCTCGTCGCTCGGCAACCCCAACAATGTCGGCACGAAACTGTTCTGCGTCTCCGGCCATGTGAACAAGCCGTGCAATGTCGAGGAGGTGATGGGCATCCCCTTCCGCGAGCTGATCGACCGCCATTGCGGCGGCATCCGCGGCGGCTGGGACAATCTGCTCGCGGTCATCCCCGGCGGCTCGTCGGTTAGGATGGTGCCGGCCGAGCAGATCATCGACACGCCGATGGATTTCGACTCGCTGTCGAAGCTCAGATCGGGCCTCGGTACGGCGGCCGTCATCGTCATGGACAAGTCGACCGACATCGTCCGCGCCATCGCCCGCATCAGCTATTTCTACAAGCACGAGAGCTGCGGCCAGTGCACGCCCTGCCGCGAGGGCACCGGCTGGATGTGGCGCGTGCTCTCGCGCATGGCCGAGGGCCGGGCGCAGAAGCGCGAGATCGACATGCTGCTCGACGTCACCAAGCAGATCGAGGGTCACACCATCTGCGCGCTCGGCGACGCCGCCGCCTGGCCGATCCAGGGCCTGATCGCGCATTTCCGCCCCGAGATCGAGAAGCGCATCGACGAGTATGCGGCGAACCCGCATAGCGAGCCGGTGCGGCTGATGGCGGCGGAGTAAGGTCGATGAAGCTGGATTGCGCCAAAGAACGGATCGAGGTCTTCAAGTCGGATTTGTCCGGCTCGGTTTTCGACGACGTCAATTTGTCCGGCAGCAACTTCCACAACATCAACCTGTCCGGCGCCTCGATCGACGACGCCAACATGTCGGGATGGCGGGTCGACAACGCCAACCTGTCGGGCCTTCGCGTCTCGAAGGCTAACCTCGCCGGAGCCTCGTTCCGAGACAGCCGCTATGACGGCATGACGATCGACGGGATCGCAGTGACGGACCTTCTCGCAACCTATCGCGCTGCGCAGGCGAACGCATGACCAAACTCCTCATCGACGGCATCGAGGTCGACGTTCCGGCCGATTACACGGTCCTGCAGGCCTGCGAGGCGGCGGGCGCCGAAGTGCCGCGCTTCTGCTTCCATGAGCGGCTCTCGATCGCCGGCAATTGCCGGATGTGCCTGGTCGAGGTGAAGGGCGGTCCGCCCAAGCCGCAAGCGTCCTGCGCCATCGGCGTGCGCGACCTGCGTCCCGGCCCCAATGGCGAGCCGCCGGTCGTCTCGACGAAGTCGCCGATGGTCAAGAAGGCGCGCGAGGGGGTGATGGAATTCCTCCTGATCAACCACCCGCTCGACTGCCCGATCTGCGACCAGGGCGGCGAATGCGACCTGCAGGACCAGGCCATGGCCTATGGCGTCGACAATTCGCGCTATGCCGAGAACAAGCGCGCGGTCGAGGACAAGTATATCGGCCCGCTGGTGAAGACCTCGATGACGCGCTGCATCCAGTGCACGCGCTGCGTCCGCTTCACCACCGAGGTCGCCGGCGGCACCGATCTCGGCGCGATCGGGCGCGGCGAGGACATGGAGATCACGACCTATCTCGAACAGGCGATGACCTCGGAGCTGCAGGGCAACGTCGTCGATCTCTGCCCGGTCGGGGCGCTGACCTCGAAGCCCTACCAGAACAAGGCGCGGCCCTGGGAGCTGACCAAGACCGAATCGATCGACGTGATGGACGCGGTCGGCTCGGCGATCCGGGTCGATTCCCGCGGCCGCGAGGTGATGCGTATTCTGCCGCGTCTCAACGAGGCGGTGAACGAGGAGTGGATCTCCGACAAGACCCGCCACGTCGTCGACGGCCTGCGCACCCAGCGGCTCGACCGGCCCTATATTCGCAAGGACGGGGCCTTGAAGCCCGCGAGCTGGGCTGAAGCCTTCGCGCTGATCGCCGCCAAGGCGAAGGCGACGACGCCCGCCAGGATCGGCGCGATCGCGGGCGATCTCGCCGCCGTCGAGGAGATGTTCGCGCTGAAGACGCTGATGGCGTCGCTCGGCAGCGCCAATCTCGATTGCCGGCAGGACGGCGCGAAGCTCGACCCCAAGCGCGGCCGCGCCTCTTACCTGCTGAACGCCGGCATCGCCGGGATCGATGACGCGACCTCGCTGCTGATCATCGGCGCCAATCCGCGCCGCGAGGCGCCGATCCTGAACGCCCGCATCCGCAAGCGCTGGTTGCGCGGCGACTTCAAGGTGTCGGTGATCGGCGAGAAGGCCGACCTGACCTACGATTACGATTATCTCGGTGCCGGACCGGAGACGCTGGCCGACTTCGTGAAGAATGCGAAGGCCGACACGGCGAAGCCGATGGTGCTGATCGGGCAGGGCGCTCTCGCCCGCGCCGACGGCGCGGCGATCCTGTCGCTCGCCACCAAGGCGGCCCAAGCGCTTGGCAACGGCGCGGAGGGTTGGAACGGCTTCGGCGTGCTGCACACGGCCGCGTCCCGCGTCGGCGGGCTCGATCTCGGCTTCGCCCCGGGCGAGGGCGGATTGGATGTCGCCGGCATGCTGCAGCCCGGCGCGCTCGACTTGCTGTTCCTGCTCGGCGCCGACGAGATCGAGGTGCCGGCGGGTGCCTTCGTCGTCTATCAGGGCACGCATGGCGACAAGGGCGCGCATCGCGCCGACGTCATCCTGCCGGGTGCCGCCTACACCGAGAAATCGGGCACCTATGTCAACACCGAGGGCAGGGTGCAGATGACCGACCGCGCCACCTTCCCGCCGGGCGACGCCCGCGAGGACTGGGCGATCCTGCGCGCTCTTTCGGGCGGGCTCGGCAAGACCTTGCCATTCGATTCGCTCGCCGGCCTGCGCAAGGCGCTCTACGAGGCGCATCCACATTTCGCCGCGCTCGACGCGCTGCCACAGGCGGACGCCGGCGTGCTCGCGGACCTCGCGAAGCTCGGCGGCAAGACCGACAAGGCGGGCTTCGTCTCGACTGTGACCGATTTCTACCAGACCAACCCGATCGCGCGCGCCTCGGCCGTCATGGCCGAGTGCTCGGCGCTGGCCTCCGGCCGGCACGCGCAGGCGGCGGAGTGAGCCGATGAACTGGGATCTCGTCCTCACGCTCCTGGTCATGCTCGGCAAGAGCGTGCTGATGCTCGTCTGCCTGCTCGTCTTCATCGCCTATATCCTGCTCGCCGACCGCAAGATCTGGGCGGCGGTGCAGCTCCGGCGCGGCCCCAACGTCGTCGGGCCGTTCGGCCTGTTCCAGAGCTTCGCCGACCTGCTGAAATTCGTCTTCAAGGAGCCGATCATCCCGGCCGGCGCCAACAAGGGCGTCTTCCTGCTGGCGCCCTTCATCTCCTGCCTGCTCTCGCTGGCGGCCTGGGCGGTGATCCCGGTGGCGGAGGGCTGGGCGCTGGCCGACATCAATGTCGGCGTGCTCTACATCCTCGCGATCTCCTCGCTCGGCGTCTACGGCGTCATCATGGGCGGCTGGGCCTCGAACTCGAAGTACCCCTTCATGGGGGCGCTGCGCTCGGCCGCGCAGATGGTCTCCTACGAGGTCTCGATCGGCTTCGTCATCATCTGCGTCCTGCTCTGCGTCGGCTCGCTCAACCTCTCGGCCATCGTCGAGGCGCAGAATACGAAGGCCGGCCTGTTCGGCTGGTACTGGCTGCCGCTCTTCCCGATGTTCGTGGTGTTCTTCATTTCGGCGCTGGCCGAGACGAACAGGCCGCCCTTCGACCTGCCTGAGGCGGAATCCGAGCTCGTCGCCGGCTTCATGGTCGAGTACTCGTCGACGCCCTATCTGCTGTTCATGCTCGGCGAATACGTGGCGATCATGACCATGTGCTCGCTGACCGTGATCCTGTTCATGGGCGGCTGGCTGCCGCCTTTCGCCTTCGTGCCCTTCACCTGGGTGCCGGGCGTGATCTGGTTCCTGCTCAAGGTCATCCTGGTCTTCTTCATGTTCGCGATGGTGAAGGCCTTCGTGCCGCGTTACCGCTACGACCAGCTGATGCGGCTGGGCTGGAAGGTCTTCCTGCCGCTCTCGCTCGCCTGCGTCGTGGTCGTGGCGCTGGTGCTGCAGATCACGGGTTGGGGACCGGTTCGGTAGTGGCAGGCTGGGCCGGTCTGATCGGAGCCGTCATCGGGCTCCTGTTGGGCCTGCTGGAATACAAGGTGATCTCCGGCGTCGTCGTCCCGGCGCTGCGCCGGACGAACAACTCGGCGACGGAAGCCGAGCACGCGGATTACGAGCGGCGCATCCGAACCTTGCGGATTGCGCTGCTGGTCATGACGGTCGGCGGCATGCCGATCGCCGGATACTGGATCGGCCGGGCCCTGTCCGGTTGAGAGTTTGGAAGAGGACGAGGACACGATGTCACTCGCGCAAGCCGCCAAGGGCCTGCTGCTGAAGGAGTTCGTCGGCGCATTCGTGCTGTCGATGCGCTATTTCTTCAAGCCGAAGGCGACGCTGAACTATCCCTTCGAGAAGGGCGCGCTCTCACCGCGCTTCCGCGGCGAGCACGCGCTGCGCCGCTATCCCAATGGCGAGGAGCGCTGCATCGCCTGCAAGCTCTGCGAGGCGATCTGCCCGGCGCAGGCGATCACGATCGAGGCCGGCCCGCGCCGCAACGACGGCACGCGCCGCACCACCCGTTACGACATCGACATGACGAAATGCATCTATTGCGGCTTCTGCCAAGAGGCCTGCCCGGTCGACGCCATCGTCGAGGGGCCGAATTTCGAGTTCGCGACCGAGACCCGCGAGGAGCTGTTCTACGACAAGGACCGGCTGCTCGCGAACGGCGCGCGCTGGGAGCGCGAGATCGCGCGCAACATCGCGATGGACGCGCCGTATCGGTGAGATTGCCGGTCCGTCGCGCGGTTGTCCGCTCGAACGGCCCTGACTATAGACGCTCAAAACTGCGCCCGGCCGCACGAGTCGGACGCATCGCAACGAGGGCCGCCTGCGAAGGCGGAAAGGCTGGCTTGAGATGAATGCCGCAGCGGCTTTCTTCTATCTGTTCTCGACAGTCACCGTCGCCTCGGCGTTCATGGTGGTCGCCTCGCGCAACCCCGTGCATTCGGTGCTGTTCCTGATCCTCGTCTTCGTCAATGCGGCCGGCTTGTTCCTGCTGCTTGGCGCCGAGTTCCTGGCGATGCTGCTGATCGTCGTCTATGTCGGCGCGGTCGCGGTGCTGTTCCTGTTCGTGACGATGATGCTCGACGTCGATTTCGCCGAGTTCCGCCAGGGCTTCTTGAACTACTTGCCGATCGGCGCGCTGGTCGGGCTCGTCTTCGCGGTCGAGCTGCTGCTCGTCGTCGGCGCCTGGGTCATCGACCCGCAGATCGTGCGCGCTCCCGTCGCGCCGATCCCGGGCAACCTGACCAACACCGCGGCGCTCGGGCAGGTGCTCTACACCCAGTATGTCTATTACTTCCAGGCGGCCGGCCTCGTGCTGCTGGTCGCCATGATCGGCGCGATCGTGCTGACATTGCGTGATCGCCCGGGCGTCAAGCGCCAGGACATCCCGACCCAGAACGCCCGCACCAAGGCGATGGCGATGGACGTCAAGCAGGTCGCCTCCAAGGCCGGCGTTCCCGAGGAGATGGCGTGATGATCGGTCTCGGACACTATCTCGCGGTCGCCGCGATCCTGTTCACGCTCGGCGTGCTCGGCATCTTCATCAACCGCAAGAACGTCATCGTCATCCTGATGTCGGTCGAGCTCATTCTGCTCTCGGTCAACATCAACTTCGTCGCCTTCTCGAGTTTCCTGAACGACATCGTCGGGCAGGTCTTCGCGCTGCTGGTGCTGACGGTGGCTGCGGCCGAGGCCGCGATCGGCCTCGCCATCCTCGTCGTCTACTTCCGCAACCGCGGCACGATCGCGGTGGAAGACATCAACATGATGAAGGGCTGAGCAGGCCGGCCATGTATCATCTGATCGTCTTTCTTCCCCTGATCGGCTTCCTGATCGCCGGCCTGTTCGGCCGGCTGATCGGCGCGCGCGCGTCCGAGATCGTCACCACCACGCTGCTGATGGTCTCCGCCGTCTTGTCCTGGATCGCCTTCTTCTCGGTCGGCTTCGGCTCCGGTACGACGCGGGTGCAGGTCGCGACCTGGCTCGCCTCGGGGGATCTGCGGGTCGACTGGGCCTTCCGCATCGACACGCTGACCGCGGTGATGCTGATCGTCGTCAACACCGTCTCCTCGCTCGTGCATCTCTATTCGATCGGCTACATGCACGAGGATCCGCACCGGCCGCGCTTCTTCGCCTATCTCTCGCTCTTCACCTTCGCCATGCTGATGCTGGTGACGTCGGACAACCTCGTCCAGATGTTCTTCGGCTGGGAGGGCGTCGGCCTCGCCTCCTATCTGCTGATCGGCTTCTGGTACCAGAAGCCCTCCGCCAATGCGGCCGCGATGAAGGCCTTCATCGTCAACCGTGTCGGCGATTTCGGCTTCGCGCTCGGCATCTTCCTCGTCTTCGTGCTGTTCGGCTCGGTCTCCTTCGACGGCATTTTTCCGCGCGTGGCGGATCTGAACGCCGCGAGCTTCCATTTCCTCGGCCGCGACTGGCACGCGCTGACGCTCGCCGCGCTGCTGCTGTTCATGGGCGCGATGGGCAAGTCGGCACAGTTCCTGCTGCACACCTGGCTGCCCGACGCGATGGAGGGCCCGACCCCGGTCTCGGCGCTGATCCACGCCGCGACCATGGTCACCGCTGGCGTCTTCATGGTGGCGCGCCTGTCGCCGATCTTCGAATACGCCCCGGCCGCGCTCACCGTCGTCGTCGTCATCGGCGCGACCACGGCCTTCTTCGCGGCGACCGTGGGCCTCGTGCAGAACGACATCAAGCGGGTCATCGCCTATTCGACCTGCTCGCAGCTCGGCTACATGTTCGTCGCGCTCGGCGTCGGCGCCTATTCGGCCGGTATCTTCCACCTCTTCACCCACGCCTTCTTCAAGGCGCTGCTGTTCCTTGGCGCGGGCTCGGTCATCCACGCGATGCATCACGAGCAGGATATGCGCAACATGGGCGGCCTGCGGAAGCATATCCCGCTGACGGCGGCCGCCATGACCATCGGCACGCTGGCGCTGACCGGCTTCCCGCTCTTCGCGGGCTATTTCTCCAAGGACGCGATCATCGAGAGCGCCTATGCGGCCCATCACGGCGCCTCGACCGGCTATGCCTTCCCGCTGCTCGTCGTCGCCGCCTGCATGACCTCGTTCTACTCCTGGCGGCTCTACTTCATGACCTTCGAGGGCAAGCCGCGCTGGGGGGGGCATGGTCATGACGCCCACGGCCATGATGCACACGGCCATGACGATCATGCGCACGCCGCGCACGGCCATGACGACCACGCCCATCACGGCCATGGCCACGACCACAAGCCGCATGAGAGCCCGCCCGTGATGCTGATACCGCTCGCCGTGCTCTCGCTCGGCGCGGTGTTCGCCGGGCTCGCCTTCAAGGAGGCCTTCATCGGCCACGACTACGAGCATTTCTGGAAGGCGGCGCTGTTCACGGGCAAGGACAACCACATCCTGCACGCCATGCACGAGGTGCCGAAATGGGTGGTCTGGTCGCCCTTCGCCGCCATGCTGATCGGCTTCGTGCTGGCGCTCTACATGTATGTGCTGCGGCCGGACGTGCCGGGCAAGCTCGCGCAGGCGAACCCGGTCCTCTACAGGTTCCTGCTCAACAAGTGGTATTTCGACGAGATCTACGACTTCCTCTTCGTGAAGCCGTCGATGTGGCTCGGAAAGTTCCTCTGGAAGAAGGGCGACGGCTTCGTCATCGACGGCATGGGACCGGACGGTGTTTCGGCCCGCGTCGTCGACGTTACCAACCGCGTCGTGCGCCTGCAGACCGGCTATCTCTATCACTATGCCTTCGCCATGCTGATGGGCGTCGCCGGCCTGGTGACCTGGTATCTCCTGGCGCGCGGGTGAGATGATGTTCGGCTTCGGTATCCTCACCGGTCTCCTCGTCCTGCCGCTGGTCGGCGCCGCCTTCATCCTGGCGCAGCGCGGCGACGAGGCCGCGGTCAACTCCAATGCCCGCTATGCGGCGCTCGCCGCCACGACCGCGACCTTCGTGCTGTCGCTCGTCGCCTGGGCCCGGTTCGATCCTGCCAATCCGGGCTTCCAGCTGGTCGAGACCCATGGCTGGGTCTCGGATGCGATCAAGTTCAAGCTCGGCGTCGACGGCTTCTCCTTTCCCTTCATCGTGCTGACTGCCTTCCTGATGCCGTTCTGCATCCTGGCGTCATGGGAATCGGTGACGAAGCGGGTGCGCGAATACATGGTCGCGTTCCTGATCCTCGAGACGCTGATGATCGGCGTCTTCGCCGCGCTCGACCTCGTGCTGTTCTATTTGTTCTTCGAGGCCGGCCTGATCCCGATGTTCCTGATCATCGGCATCTGGGGCGGCAAGCGCCGGGTCTATGCCTCGTACAAGTTCTTCCTCTACACGCTGCTCGGCTCGGTCCTGATGCTGCTCGCCCTGATGGCGATGTACTGGAACGCCGGCACCACCGACATCCCGACACTGCTGACGCATAAATTCCCGGCCGGGATGCAGTACTGGATGTGGCTCGCCTTCTTCGCCTCCTTCGCGGTGAAGATGCCGATGTGGCCGGTCCACACCTGGCTGCCCGACGCCCATGTCGAGGCGCCGACGGCCGGCTCCGTCATCCTCGCCGCGATCCTCCTGAAGATGGGCGGCTACGGCTTCATCCGCTTCTCGATCCCGATGTTCCCGGAGGCCTCGCAGTATTTCGCGCCCTTCGTCTTCGCGCTCTCGGTGATCGCGATCGTCTACACCTCGCTCGTCGCGCTGATGCAGGAGGACATCAAGAAGCTGATCGCCTACTCCTCGGTGGCGCATATGGGCTTCGTCACCATGGGGCTGTTCACCCTGACGCCGCAGGGCATCCAGGGCGCGATGTTCCAGATGATGAGCCACGGCCTCGTCTCCGGCGCGCTCTTCCTCTGCGTCGGCGTGGTCTATGACCGCATGCACACCCGCGAGATCGCCGCCTATGGCGGGCTGGTCAACCGGATGCCGGTCTATGCCGTGATCTTCATGGTCTTCACCATGGCCAATGTCGGGCTGCCCGGCACGGCCGGCTTCGTCGGCGAGTTCCTGACGCTGATGGGCGCCTTCAAGGCCAACCCCTGGGTCGCCTTCATCGCGACCTCGGGCGTCATCCTCTCGGCGGCCTACGCGCTCTGGCTTTATCGCCGGGTGATGTTCGGTGAACTGGTCAAGCCCGAGCTCAAGGGCATCATGGACCTGAACCGCCGCGAGATGGCGACGCTGGTCCCGCTCGTGCTGCTGACGATCTGGTACGGCGTGCGGCCGGGAACGATCCTCGACGCCTTCGCCGCGCCGACCGAAGCCCTCATCAAGAACTATCAGGCCGCTCTCGGCGCCGCCAAGACGGCGCTGCTGGTGGTTCAGTAAGGTTGGCCGCGATGACTCTCGTTCCCGCCCTCGGTCCGGCCCTTCCGGAGATCGTCCTCGCCATCGGCGCGATCGGCATGGTGCTGCTCGGCGCGATCCAGGGCGAGCGCGCCGGCCGCCTGCTCGAAGGTACGGCGATCGCGCTCTTCGCGCTGACGCTGGTGCTGGTGCTCTCGGGCGAGGGCAAGGCCGTCACCTTCAACGGCGGCTTCATTGCGGACGCCTTCGCCCGCTTCATGAAGGTGCTGACGCTGCTCGGTGCGGCGGCGGCGATCCTGCTCTCGTCGGACTATCTGCGCCGCGACGGCGCGATGCGCTTCGAATTCCCGATCCTGATCGTGCTCGCCACCATCGGCATGCTGATGATGATCTCGGCCGGCGACCTGATCAGCCTTTACGTCGGTCTGGAGCTGCAATCGCTGGCGCTCTACGTCGTCGCCGCCTTCGACCGCGACAACGCCAAGTCGACCGAGGCCGGGCTGAAATACTTCGTCCTCGGCGCGCTCTCGTCCGGCATGCTGCTCTACGGCTCGTCGCTGGTCTATGGCTTCTCCGGCACGGTGACCTATACCGGCATCGCCGCCTCGATCCATGGCCATGCCGGCCTCGGCCTGATCTTCGGCATCGTCTTCGTCGCCGCCGGCCTCGCCTTCAAGATCTCGGCGGTGCCGTTCCACATGTGGACGCCCGACGTCTACGAGGGCGCGCCGACCCCGGTCGCGGCCTTCTTCGCCTCGGCCCCCAAGATGGCGGCGATGGCGATGATGGTGCGCGTCTTCGTCGGCGCCTTCCCCGGCGCGCTGCACGACTGGCAGCAGATCATCGTCTTCATCTCGATCGCCTCGATGGCACTCGGCGCCTTCGCCGCGATCGGCCAGAGCAACATCAAGCGCCTGCTCGCCTATTCCTCGATCGCCAATATGGGCTACGCACTGGTCGGGCTCGCCGCCGGCACGGTCGCGGGTGTGCAGGGCGTGCTGACCTATATGGCGATCTACCTCGCCACCACGCTCGCCGCCTTCGCCTGCGTCCTGCTGATGTGCCGCGACGGCAAGCCGGTCGAGGATCTGTCGGAGCTCGCCGGCCTGTCGCGGACCAATCCCTGGATGGCCTTCGCGCTGTCGATGATGATGTTCTCGCTCGCCGGCATCCCGCCGCTCGCCGGCTTCTGGGCGAAGTTCTACGTCTTCCTCGCCGCGATCGACGCGAAACTCTACACGCTCGCCGTGGTCGGCGTCGTGACCAGCGTCGTCGGCGCCTATTACTATCTGCGCCTGGTCAAGATCATCTATTTCGACGAGGCCAAGCCCGCCTTCGAAAAGGGCGACGTCGCGGTGCGCGCGGTGATGTTCGTCTCCGCCGGCTTCGTGCTGGTGCTCTCGCTCGTGCCGGCGCCGCTGTTCAACTCGGCGGCTGCGGCGGCGAAGTCGCTGTTTTGATACGCCGTCATTGCGAGCGAAGCGAAGCAACCAGGGGAACGTCGAGCGCTACGTCTCCCTGGGTTGCTTCGTCGCTTCGCTCCTCGCAATGACGACGCGTCGTGCTCTCTGACTCGGCCCGCACCGCCGGCTACCGGCTGATCGTCCGCGATGCCGTCGGCTCGACCATGGAGGAGGCGCGCCGCGCGCTCCATGACGGCGATCCCGGAAAACTCTGGATCGTCGCGCGCGAGCAGACCGCCGGCCGCGGCCGCCATGGCCGCCACTGGGGCTCGCCGCCGGGCAACCTCTATGCCAGCCTGCTGCTGACCGCGCCCTGCGAGCCGCCCTTGGCGCCTCAGCTCGGCTTCGTCGCAGGACTGGCGCTGCACGACGCCGCCGCCAGCGTCACCGGCCTGAACGCGCCGCGCCTCGCGCTGAAATGGCCGAACGACCTGCTGATCGACCGGGCCAAGACGGCGGGCCTGCTGCTCGAAGGCGAGAGCCGGGCAGGGCGGCTCGACGTCGTCATCGGCATCGGCGTCAACATCGCCTCGAAGCCGGACGGCACGCCCTATCCGGCGACCTGCCTCGCCGAACACGGGCCGTCCGCGACGATCGAGACGCTGTTCGGCGCGCTGAGCGACGCCTGGGTCGAGCGTCATCGCATCTGGTCGCGACCCGGAGGCTTCGGCCCAACGCGCGCGGCCTGGCACGAACGCGCCGCCTTCCTTGGCGAGACGATCACGATCAGGCTGCCCGAGGGACCGCTCGGCGGCGTGTTCTCCGGCCTCGACCCGTCCGGCCGGCTCGAACTCGAAACGCCATCCGGCCGCCGGGCGATCGATGCCGGCGATCTCTATTTCGGGAGCACGACACACCCTCAGCCCTCATCCTGAGGAGCGCCGCAGGCGCGTCTCGAAGGATGGTCGAGGAGGCTCCGGAACCATCTGGAACATCCTTCGAGACGCCGCGACTCGGCTTCTCAGGATGAGGGCCGGGAGAATGCCGTTGCGATCGTTGCCCGCTATGGAGACCTGCCGCACGCCATGGTAGGGCTCCCGCTCAATTCCGGCGCCCCGCGCCCACTGCCTCAGTCAGGACCACCCGTGACTCGCTCCCAGGACCAGCTCGTCTTCGTTCCGCTCGGCGGCCTCGGCGAGATCGGCATGAACGCCGCGCTCTACGGCTTCGGCCCCGAAGGACGGCGCAAATGGATCCTGGTCGATTGCGGGTTGTCCTTCGCCGGGCCGGAGGCGCCGGGCATCGACATCATCCTGCCGGACCTGCGCTACATCGTCGAGGAACGGGCGAACCTGCTCGGCATCGTCATCACCCACGCGCATGAGGACCATATCGGCGCGCTCGCGGCGCTCTGGCCGTCCCTGCGCGCCCCGGTCTACTGCACCAAATTCGCCGCCGGCCTCCTGGCGACGCGCCGCCTGTCGGAGCCGGGTGCGCCAAAAGTGCCGATGCATGTCGTCGCGCAGGGCGGGCGCGTCACGCTCGGCCCCTTCGACATCGAATTCGTGCCGGTCGCGCATTCGATTCCGGAATCCTGCGCGCTGGCGATCAGGACGCCGGTCGGCCTCGTCGTCCACACCGGCGACTGGAAGATCGATCCGACCCCCCAGGTCGGCCAGCCGACCGACGAGAAGCGCCTGCGCGAACTCGGCGAGGAAGGCGTGCTCGCGCTGGTCTGCGATTCGACCAACGTCATGCGCGACGGCACCTCGCCGAGCGAGGCCGACGTCGCCGCCAAGCTGAAGGAGCTGGTGCACTCGGCGCCGGGCCGCGTCGCCGTCACCACCTTCGCCTCCAACGTCGCCCGCCTGCGTGCGGTGGCGGAAGCGGCGATGGCCGACCAGCGCGAGGTCGTCGTCGTCGGCCGCGCCATGGACCGGGTCATCGATGTCGCGCGCGAATGCGGCTATCTCGACGGCATCCCGGCCTTCCGCTCGGCCGACACCTATGGCTACCTCCCGCGCGACAAGGTCGTGGCGCTGTTGACCGGCAGCCAGGGCGAGCCCCGGGCGGCGCTCTCGCGCATCGCCTCCGACGACCATCCCGAGATCGCGCTCTCGCCCGGCGACCGTGTGATCTTCTCTTCGCGCACGATTCCAGGCAACGAGAAGGCGGTTGGCAACATCCTGAACGCGCTCGCCCGCGACAATATCGAGATCATCACCGACCGGACGCATCTGGTGCACGTCTCCGGCCATCCCCGCCGCGAGGAGATGGCCAGGCTCTATGGCTGGCTGAGGCCCCAGATCGTGATCCCGGCCCATGGCGAGGATCTGCATCTTTCCGAGCACGCGACCTTCGCCCGCGGCCTTGGCGTCAAGACGGTGGTGCGCGCCGGCAATGGCGACGTCGTCGCGATCGCCGCAGACGGAGCCCGCAAGATCGACGAGGCGCCGCATGGCCGGCTCTATCAGGACGGCAGGCTGCTGGTGAATTCGCTCGAGAAGACGATCCCCGAGCGCCGCAAGCTCTCCTTCGCCGGCGTCGTCTCGGTCGCGGTGGCGATCGACGAGAAAGGCGGCATCGCCGGCGATCCCGAGATCGCCGTCCTCGGCCTGCCGCCGCGCACCCGCGACGGCACCGATTTCGACGAATACGTCGCCGACGCGGTCTCCGAACTGCTCGACGGCATCCCCAAGGCACGCCGGCGCGATCCCGAGGCCCTGCGCAACGCGCTGGAGCGCGGCCTGCGCAGCGCCGTGAACGAGGAGTGGGGCAAGAAGCCGCTGGTGCATGCGCTGGTGATCGAGGTGTAGAACGATGTCAGCCTGTCGTTTCGGGAGCTCTGGATGATCGGACGCCTCAACCACGTCGCCATAGCCGTGAAGGACCTCGCGGCCTCGACCGCGCTCTATCGCGATACGCTGGGCGCGCGCGTCTCGCAGCCGCTGCCGCAGCCCGAGCACGGCGTCACCGTCGTCTTCGTCGAGTTGCCGAACACCAAGATCGAGCTGCTGGAAGCGATGGGCGCGGATTCGCCGATCGCAAAATTCCTCGAACGCAACGCCGATGGCGGCATCCATCACATCTGCTACGAGGTCGACGACATCCTGGCCGCCCGCGACCGGCTGAAGGCGCAGGGTGCCCGCGTGCTGGGCTCGGGCGAGCCGCGCATCGGCGCCCATGGCAAGCCGGTGCTGTTCCTGCACCCCAAGGACTTCTGCGGCACGCTGGTCGAGCTCGAACAGGCCTGAACCATGACTGCAAATCCCATCGACTTCTTCGGCCAGCCGCCGGCCAGCTCGCCGCGCCCCTTCAGCGAAGCGACGCGGGCGGGCGGGCTGATCTTCGTCTCCGGCCATTCGGCGCCGCACGATCCCGAGCGCGGCATCCATCGCGGCGACACACCGGCCGAAGAGGTCCGCAACGCGCTCGCCAAGATCGCGAGCATCCTGGCCAAGGCCGGCAGCAGTCTCGACCGCGTCGTGCAGATGACGATGCTGATCACCGATCCGGCCGACTATGCCGCCTGCAACGCCGAATATGTGAAGCATTTCCCGGGCGGCCTGCCGGCGCGGCACACGGCGCGTTTCGGCGTCCCGACTGAAGCCCGCGTCGCCTTTTCCTGCGTCGCGCTCGCCGGCGAGGCGCAGCCGTGACCGTCGCCGGCGGCCTCGCGGTCTATTTCGTGATCTGGTGGACGGTGCTGTTCGCGGTGCTGCCCTTCGGCGTCCGCAGCCAGGCCGAGGCTGGCGAGGTTACGGACGGCACCGATCCGGGCGCACCGGTCCTGCCCGGTCTGCTCAAGAAGGCGCTGCTCACCTCGGTGATCGCCGGGTTCGTCTTCGCACTGGTCTGGTATGTCTGGGCGAGGTTCGATCTGTAGTCGCGACAGCAACGCCGCAAAAAGAAAAGGCAGGACCGATGTCCTGCCTTCGGAAGTCTGTTTTTACCGCAGCAACGGCACGCATCTCAAAAGCGCGCGACTCGTATACTGGACGGGCGTTTGTTCCTCCCGAGACCTGGTCCGCGGCGCCTCGACAATGCAAAGCGTGCCCAGCGCCGAATTGATTAGCGGATTATGACGGGCCTGTCACCAGTTTGAGCATGCCGCGCCTGATCTTTTTGCAAGTTTCATCTCCACTGCACTTGTGCAGTGCAGCATTGTCCTTTGCCGGGCGATTCGCGCCTTGTTCCAGCCAAAGGATGCCGCTAGGCCGTTTCTCGAGCAGACCGAGCCTCGCTCGCCAGGAGAGATGTCCATGCTTCGCAGTTCCTTCGCCGCCGGTTCCTTCGCCGTGCTCGCTCTCCTCGCATCTCCCGGCATCGCCCAGGTCCAGGCGCCCGATCCGCAGAACACGATCATCCTGGAGACCAAGGACGGCCCGGTGACGATCCGCCTGCGGCCCGACCTCGCGCCCAAGCATGTCGCGCAGATCAAGGCGTTGACCAAGAAGGGCTTCTATGACGGCATCGTCTTCCATCGCGTCATCGACGGCTTCATGGCCCAGACCGGCGATCCGACCGGCACCGGCACCGGCAAGTCCGACCTGCCGAACCTGCCGGCCGAATTCACGCCGACGCCCTACAAGGTCGGCTCGGTCGGCATGGCACGCTCGCAGTCGCCCGATTCGGCGAATTCGCAGTTCTTCATCTGCTTCGAGGGCTGCGGCTCGCTGACCGGCCAGTATACGCTCTTCGGCGAGGTGGTCTCCGGCATGGACGCCGTGCGCAAGATCAAGAAGGGCGCGCCCGGCTCCGGCCAGGTCAGCGGCCCCGACAAGATCGTCAAGATGCGCCTGCAGGCCGACGCGCGGTAAGCGCCGGGCGTCCGGGTCGCTTGGGATGAGACGGATGGTGCCGGTGCTGGTACTGCTCATCCTGGCAAGCGGTGCCGGTGCGGCCTGCGCACAAGCCACCATCGATCTCGGCCTGCCGCCGGCCTCGGGCTCGCAGAATCCGGTTCTGCCGCCGCCGTCCGGCTCGCAATATCCGGTGCTGCCACCGCCGAGCGGCCAGCGTTATGCGCCGGGCGTCGGCGGGCCCTTCGGCGAGGGCAGGGGCGGCGGCTCAGGCCTGCGTCGCGGGGGCGGCGCCGCGACCGGCAGCGGCGAGATCGGCATCGCCGGCTCGCTGTCGCCGTCGACGCCGGCCTTGCCCGGCGTCGAGCTCGATCGCATCGCCGATCTCGCGCCGGCCCTGCGGCGCTGCTGGAACCCGCCGGAGCTCGATGGCCCCGACACGGGCGCGATGGCGACGGTGCGCTTCTCCCTGCGTCGCGACGGCTCGCTCTTCGGCCAGCCGCGCGTCACCTGGGGCACGCGCCGCACCGACCCCGGCCTGCAGGCGCGCTTCACCCAGTCCGTCATCCGCGCCGTGCGCGACTGCACGCCGCTGAGGTTGTCGCCGCGCCTCGGAGCGAGTATCGCGGGCCGACCGTTTTCCGTTCGCTTCCACGGCCGCGCGCCGTCCACAGAAAGGCCGACCTGATGTCGCTCGATCCCGAGAACACCCTCGTCATGGAGACCACCAAGGGCAAGGTGGTGATCAAGCTCCGCCCCGATCTCGCGCCCGGCCATGTCGAGCGCCTGAAGACGCTGTCGCGCCAGGGCTTCTATGACGGCATCGTCTTTCATCGCGTCATCGACGGCTTCATGGCCCAGGTCGGCTGCCCGCACGGCACCGGCACCGGCGGCTCGGAGCTGCCTGACCTGAAGCAGGAGTTCAACGCCGAGCCGCATGTCCGCGGCATCTGCTCAATGGCGCGCTCGTCGAACCCGAACTCGGCCAACAGCCAGTTCTTCATCGTCTTCGAGGACGCCCGCTTCCTCGACAAGCAGTACACCGTCTGGGGCGAGGTCGTCGAAGGCATGGAGAACGTCGACCGGATCAAGCGCGGCGAGCCGGTGCGCGAGCCCGATTCGATCGTCTCGATGAAGGTCATGGCCGACGCGGCCTGACCCGGCAGACGGCCTGATCCAGGATGAATGTCGGGCTCTTCGATTTCGACCTGCCCGAAGACCGCATCGCGCTGAGGCCGGCGAGCCCGCGCGACGCGGCGCGCCTGCTCGTCGTCAGGCCCGACGATCAAAATCCCTTCGAGGATCGCGGCATCCGCGACCTCGTGGATCTGCTGCGGCCGGGCGATGCGCTGGTGCTCAACGACACCCGCGTGATCCCCTCGCGCCTGCGCGGCCGGCGCCATCGCGGCGAGGCTTCGGCAGCGATCGAGATCATGCTGCACAAGCGCGAGGCGGCCGATCGCTGGCTCGCCTTCGCCCGGCCGGCCAAGAAGCTGGCAATCGGCGAGACGATCGTCTTCGGCGAGTCCGGTGCGGGTCGGGTCTGTGAACTTGGCAGGCTCGAGGCCGAGGTGGCCGCGAAAGGCGAGGGCGGAGAAGTCGAGCTGCGCTTCGCTCTATCGGGACCGGCCCTCGACGAGGCGATCGCCCGCCTCGGCGAGCTGCCGCTGCCGCCCTACATCGCCGGCAAGCGCCCGACCGACGGACGCGACGCCGCCGACTACCAGACCATGCATGCGCGGGAGGACGGCGCCGTCGCCGCGCCGACGGCGGGCCTGCATTTCACGCCGGAGCTCGTCGCGGCGCTCGAGGCACGCGGCGTCTCCCGCCATTTCGTCACGCTGCATGTCGGCGCCGGCACTTTCCTGCCGGTCAAGGCTGACGACACCGACGATCACCGCATGCATGCCGAATGGGGCGTTGTCTCGGCTGAGACGGCCGAAGCCCTGAACCGGGTCCATGCCGATGGCGGGCGCCTCATTGCCGTCGGCACGACGTCGCTGCGCCTGCTCGAAAGCGCGGCCGCTGAGGACGGCATGCTTCGACCCTTTTCCGGCGACACCGCGATCTTCATCACGCCCGGCTATCGCTTCCGCGCCGTCGACCTGCTGCTGACGAATTTCCACCTGCCGCGCTCGACGCTGTTCATGCTGGTCTCGGCCTTCAGCGGCCTCGACATCATGAAACGCGCCTATGCCCATGCGATCGCTGAGGAATACCGCTTCTATTCCTATGGCGACGCGAGCTTGCTGCACCGAGGTCCGCCGCCCTGAACGTCATTGCGAGCGCAGCGAAGCAACCCAGAAGGCGTAGAGCACGACCCCCTCGATTGCTTCGCTTACGCTCGCAATGACGGGTACGGCTCGCCATCGCCGGCCGAAAGTGCTAACCGCCTCGCAACAAGGGAATTTCGACGGGCCATGGCCGATATTTTTCGCGAGATCGACGAGGAGGTCCGCCGCGACCAGGCGGCCGCCATCTGGAAAAAGTACGGCGGCGTCTTCATCGCCGTCGCGGTGCTGGCCGTGCTCGGCGTCGCCGGCTGGCAGTATTGGCAGCATCGCGAGAACGAGGCCTCGCAGGCCGTCGGCGCGCGCCTCGAAGCGGCGCTGAAATCCTCGCGCGACGGCGAGGGCAGCCAGGCCGAGACCCTGCTCAAGGACCTGATCGGCAACGCGCCGGCGGGCTACGCTCAGGTGGCGCGCTTCCGCCTCGCCGCCGAGACCGCCAAGCGGGATCCGGCCGCAGGCGCCGCCGCCTTCGAGACGCTGGCCGGCGACGGCACCATCGAGCAGCTCTATCGCGACCTCGCCCGTCTGCGCGCCGGCATGCTGAACGTCGACCTCAAGCCCTATGCCGAGATCAGACAGGCGCTGGAGCCGCTGGCGACGCCGCAGGGCGTCTGGCGCCACTCGGCCCGCGAAATGCTCGGCATCGCCGCGCTGAAGGCGAACCAGTTCGACGAGGCCGGCCGCTGGTTCGACGCCATCGTCACCGACCCGGCCGCGCCGCAGGTGCTGCGCCAGCGGACCGATCTCTATCTCGCTCTGGTTCGGGGCGGCCCGGTCGAGACCAAGAGCTGACACCTGTCATTCCGGGACGTCGCGAAGCGATGGACCCGGAACCCACGACCAGCCGCCGTCGTCCCATGCCGCCGGTCACCCGGTCGCAGGCTCCGGGTCCGGCTTGCCGGCCGCCCCGGAATGACGAAGCGGCCGTGCTGTTGTAATGGAACCAGAATGACCATCGTCGCCATCATCGGCCGGCCCAATGTCGGCAAGTCGACGCTGTTCAACCGGCTCGTCGGCAAGAAGCTCGCGCTGGTCGACGACCGGCCGGGCGTCACGCGCGACCGCCGCGAGGGCGAGGCCGCGCTCGGCCATCTGCGCTTCACCGTGATCGATACGGCGGGGCTGGAGGAGGCCGACCGGGAGTCGCTCGCCGGCCGCATGCGCGCCCAGACCGAGACCGCGATCGCGCAGGCCGACGTCATCCTGTTCATGATCGATTCCCGCCTCGGTCTCACGCCGATGGACCAGCCCTTCGCCGACCTCGTCCGCAAATCCGGCAAGCCGGTGATCCTGCTCGCCAACAAGGCGGAGGGTCGCAAGGGCACGGACGGCATCTTCGAGGCCTATGGGCTGGGGCTCGGCGACCCCGTGCCGTTCTCGGCCGAGCACGGCGAGGGCACCTCCGACCTGCTGGAGGCGCTCGCACCATTCGTCGACGACGAGCCGGAGGAGGATGAAGCCTTCGACGAGAGTTATGGCGACAAGCGCTGGGTCGATGCACCGGCCGCCATCTCCGAGGACGACGAGGACGAGAGCGATCCGGACAAGCCCCTGCGCGTCACCATCATCGGCCGCCCCAATGCCGGCAAGTCGACGCTGGTCAACCGGATGATCGGCGAGGAGCGGCTGCTGACCGGCCCGGAAGCCGGCATCACCCGCGACACCATCTCGGTCGACTACGAATGGCGCGGCCGCAAGGTGAAGCTTTTCGACACCGCCGGCATGCGCAAGCGCGCCCGCATCGAGGAGAAGCTCGAGAAGATGTCGGTGCAGGATGCGCTGCGCGCCATCCGCTTCGCCGAGGTCGTGGTCGTGCTGCTCGATTCGACCATTCCCTTCGAGAAACAGGATTTGACGCTGGTCGACCTGACCGAGCGCGAGGGCCGCTGCGTCGTCATCGGCCTCAACAAATGGGATCTCGTCGCCGACAAGAACGGCCTGCTGGCCGAGCTCAAGGAAAAGGCGAGCCATCTCCTGGCGCAGGTGCGCGGCGTGCCGATCGTGCCGCTTTCGGGGCTGGCGGGCGAGGGCATCGACCGCCTGATGCAGGCGGTCTTCGGTGCCTACGACGTCTGGAACCGCCGCGTCTCGACGGCGCGGATCAACCGCTGGCTCGAAGGCGTCCTGTCGGCGCATCCGCCGCCGGCAGTCGCGGGCCGGCGGATCAAGATCCGCTACATGACGCAGGCCAAGGCGCGCCCTCCGACCTTCGCGCTGTTCGGCAACCAGCTCGATCACCTGCCGGTGTCCTACACGCGCTACCTCGTCAATAATCTGCGCGAGGCCTTCGAGCTGCCGGGCACGCCGATCCGCCTGCACACCCGCGGCGGCGGCAACCCGTTCGACAAGGGGAAGAAGTAGCTTTCAGCTCCACGGCATTGCGAGCTTAGAGCGGCGGCGCTCTACGTCATGTTGATTGCTTCGCTAGAGCATACTGCTTTTACTCGGAACCACGCCGTCATCCTGGGCGAGCGAAGCTCGACCCGGGATCCATCCTAGAGCGCCGCACCCTATGATGGATCCCGGGTCTGCGCCGCTGCGCGGCTTGCCCAGGATGACTAGGTGGTTCCGCGAAAACCCAGGCCGCCCTGGATTGCTTCGCTACGCTCGCAATGACGGTGTGGCTACGCCGGCATTTGCGGGCTCAAGACCTTGCCCTGCGGGAAGTCGAAAATCTTGCCGCTTTCGTTCCAGCCGGCCGATGCCATCTCGACCAGATGCGGTGCCAGCTCTTCCGGCGTCCTCAGCGTCGCCGGGTCCTCGCCCGGCATTGCCTCGGCCCGCATCTTCGTGCGCAGCGGGCCGGGATTGACCAGCATGACCCGGGTCGGCGTCGTCGCGGTCTCGGCCGCATAGGTGCGCGCCATCGCCTCGACGGCGGCCTTCGAGATCGAATAGGGCCCCCAATAGGCGAGGCACTTATGCGCCGCGCCCGAACTCATCAGGATGACGCGGGCCGAGGCGGACGCCTGCAGTGCCGGCTCGACCGATTTCAGCAGCCGCCAGTTCGCGGTGACGTTGGTGTCGAAGACCGTCGCCCACTCCTTCGTCGAGGCATGTGTGAGCGGCGTCAGCGGGCCGAGCATGCCGGCATTGGCCAGCAGCACGTCGAGCCGGCCCCAACGTTCGAGCAGGGCCGGGCCGAGCTTCTCGATCGCCGAAGCATCGGCGAGATCGACCGGCACCAGCGTCGCGCCGTCATGGCCGGCGGCCTTGATCTCGTCGTCGAGCTCTTCCAGCGCGCCGGTGGTGCGGGCGAGCGCGACGACATGGGCGCCGGCCTCGGCAAAGGCGAGCGCGGCGGCGCGCCCGATGCCGCGCGAGGCGCCGGTGACGAGCGCGACGCGCCCAGCGAGAGGCTTGGTCATGGAAGGCCCAGGCTTGTCATGGAGGTCCCGAGCCGGATCAACCCGCTTCCGCCAGCAGCGACATCGTCTGCTTGGCACTCTCGCCGACCACGTCGGTCAGCGAGGTCGGGTAATCGCCGGTGAAGCAGTGGTCGGTGAATTGCGGCCGGAGGTTGTCGCGGCCGGCATGGCCCATGGCGCGATAGAGCCCGTCGACCGAGATGAAGGCGAGCGAATCGGCGCCGACGAACTGGCGCATCTCCTCGAGCGAATGCGTCGCGGCGAGCAGCTTTTCGCGGTCGGGCGTGTCGATGCCGTAATAGTCGGGATGGGTGATCGGCGGCGAGGAGATGCGGAAATGCACCTCCCTGGCGCCGGCCTCGCGCATCATCTTGACGATCTTGAACGAGGTCGTGCCGCGTACGATCGAATCGTCGACCAGGATGATGCTCTTGCCCTCGATCACGCTGCGATTGGCCGAGTGCTTGAGCTTGACGCCGAGCTCGCGGACCTTCTGCGTCGGCTCGATGAAGGTGCGCCCGACATAGTGGTTGCGGATGATGCCGAGCTCGAACGGAATGCCGCTCGCCTGGGCATAGCCCAGCGCCGCCGGCACACCGGAATCCGGCACCGGCACGACGACGTCGGCCGCGACCGGCGCCTCGCCTGCCAGCACCGCGCCCATGCGCTTGCGCCGCTCATAAATGCTCTGGCCCTTCACGATCGAATCCGGCCGGGCGAAATAGATGTACTCGAAGATGCAGGGCCGCTCCGCCATAGGCGGGAAGGGCTTGTGGCTCTCGATGCCGTCCGTCGAGATCACCACGACCTCGCCGTTCTCGATTTCGCGGACGAACTTCGCGCCGATGATGTCGAGCGCACAGGTTTCCGAGGTCAGGATCGGGCAGCCGTCGAGCTCGCCGAGCACCAGCGGCCGGATGCCGAGCGGGTCGCGGGCGCCGATCAGCTTCTTGTTGGTCATGCCGACGAAGGCATAGGCGCCCTCGATCTGGCGGATCGCCTCGACGAAGCGCTCGATGAAGCGGCCCTTGCGGCTGCGGGCCACGAGCTGCAGCAGCACCTCGGTATCGGAGGTCGACTGGTAGATGGCGCCGTCGCGGACGAGATTGCGCCGCAGCGTCAGCCCATTGGTCAGGTTGCCGTTGTGGCAGACCGCGAAGCCGCCGCCATGCAGCTCGGCGAAGAGCGGCTGGACGTTGCGCAGGATGGTCTCGCCTGTGGTCGAGTAGCGGACATGGCCGATCGCCTGCGCGCCCTTCAGCTTCTCGATCACCGAGGCTTCCGAGAAGGCGTCGCCGACGAGGCCGAGGCGGCGCTCGGAATGGAAGCGGGCGCCGTCGAAGGAAACGATGCCGGCCGCCTCCTGGCCGCGATGCTGCAGCGCGTGCAGGCCGAGCGCCGTCAGCGCCGCGGCGTCGGCGTGGCCGAAGATGCCGAAGACGCCGCATTCCTCCCGCAGCCGGTCGGCATGGGGATCGAACGCCTCGTCGGTCGGGTTCGGCAGCGTCATCACGGGCTCCTCGGCTCGGGCACGGGTTTCTACGCGGCAATCATGGACGGGTTTGGGCAGGCGGCCTGGCGGGCGTCGCCGGCGCGGCAGCGGGCGCGCCCGAATCAATCACACGCTGCAGCGCCTGGCGATCGGTGTTGCCGGGCGCCTGCGTGCGCCTCTGGGGGTCGGCGGTCGGGCTCGCCGGCGGCGTGCCAGTCGGCGGCGTCTTGGGCTCCTCGGCCGGCGCCTCGGTCGGCTCGTCCTTTTTCGGCTTCAGCAGGTTCTTGATCGCGTCGGCGTTGATGTCCTGCGGCAGCATGGTCAATAGAGAGCGCCCGGTCTCCTCGAGCAGCGGCTTCGCCCGTGCGTCGCGCGCCCAGACCGGCTGCATCTTCTCCGGCACCAGCGCCGAGAAGAACAGGTAGCCGATCACCGCCAGCAGCAAGCCTCGGCCGGCTCCGAAGACGAAGCCCAAAGTGCGGTCGAGCGCGCCGATGCGCGAATCGAGCACGAAATCGGAAATGCGCGCGGTCACCAGCGAGACCACGATCAGCGTCACCAGGAACAGCGACGCGATCGAGGCGATCAGCGCCACCGTGTCCTGCGGGATGTATTGCCGCGCGATCGGCAGCAGCTGCGGATGGAAGATCCAGGCGACGGCCGCCGCGGCGACCCAGGAGGCGATCGCCAGGACTTCGCGCGTCAGGCCGCGCACGGCCGCAAGCAAAGCCGAGATCAGAACCACGCCGACGACGACGAGATCGAGTATGGTGACAGGCATAGGGGGCCGCTTCGCTTCGCATGGCCGGCAGACCCGGGATATGGGGGCGCCGCATCGATTTTGCTATACGCGTTCGCGCCGCCTACGTCACCCCGAAGCCGGCGTCATTTCCCCGCCCGCCGCGGCGCCCGGGCCGCGATTTCGGCAACGAGTTCCGCGACGTGGCCGAAACGTCGCAGCGTCAGCCCGGCCGCGTCGCCCGTATCGCCACCACCGGCGGGCAAGAGGGCCGATTCGAAGCCCAGTTTGGAAGCCTCGCGCAGCCGCGCCGGCGTGACCGAGACCGGCCGGATTGCCCCCGACAGGGCGATCTCGCCGAAATAGACCCCTTCCGACGGCAGGATCGCGCCGGTCAGCGAGGAGACCAGTGCCGCCGCGACCGCGAGATCGGCCGCAGGCTCGTTGACGCGCAAGCCGCCGGCGACGTTGAGATAGACGTCGTGCTGGCCGAGCTTCAGCCCGCCATGGGTTTCAAGCACGGCGAGCACCATGGCGAGCCGGCTGTTCTCCCAGCCGACGACGGCGCGGCGTGGCGTGCCGAGCGCGGTCGGGGCGACCAGCGCCTGGATCTCGACCAGCACCGGCCGCGTGCCCTCAATGCCGGCGAAGACCGCCGCGCCCGGCGCCGCCTGATCGCGCCCTGCAAGAAAGAGGGCGGACGGGTTCGACACTTCGGACAGACCCTTCCCGGTCATCTCGAAGACGCCGATCTCGTCGGTCGGGCCGAAGCGGTTTTTCTGGGCCCGCAGGATGCGGAAGGCATGCGCGCCTTCGCCCTCGAAGGAGAGCACGGCATCGACCATATGCTCGACCACGCGCGGCCCGGCGATCTGCCCGTCCTTGGTGACGTGGCCGACCAGGATCATGCAGGCGCCGCTGGTCTTGGCATAGCGGATCAGGGCCTGGGCCGAGCCGCGCACCTGCGTCACCGTGCCTGGCGCACTCTCGACCTCGCCCGACCACATCGTCTGGATCGAATCGATCACGACAAGGGCAGGGCGCCCGCCTTGCCCGAGCGTCGCGACGATGTCCTCGACATTGGTCTCGGCGGCGAGATCGACCGGCGCCTCGGCCAGTCCCATGCGCTCGACCCTCAGCCGCACCTGCCCGGTCGATTCCTCGCCCGAGACATAGACGACGCGCTGCCCGGCGAGCGCCAGCGCGGCACAGGCCTGCATCAGCAGCGTCGATTTGCCGATGCCGGGATCACCGCCGATCAGCAGCACCGAGCCCGGCACGAAGCCACCGCCGGTGACGCGGTCGAGCTCGCCGATGCCGGCCCGGATCCGCGGCGCGTCCTGCGTCTCGCCCTTCAGCGTCTCGAGCGCGAAGATCCGGCCACGCGGCTTGCCGCCGGACGCACGCCCGCCGGGGACGGGCGCGGCTTGCGCCTCCTCCGACAGCGACGACCAGGTGCCGCAGGCGTCGCATTTGCCCTGCCAGCGGTGATAGACCGCGCCGCAGGCCTGGCAGACATAGGTGGGGCCGCGTTTGGCCATCAGGCGCTCCCACCTGTCATTCCGGGGCGCGGCAGAGCCGCGAACCCGGAACCCACGACGAGACGCGCCCTTTGCGAAACGCTGCAGGATACGCTCGCCCGGTCGTGGGTTCCGGGTTCTCGCTTCGCGAGCCCCGGAATGACAGGGGAGGATTTCACCTCACAACCCGACATAGCGCCGCGCGTGCCTTCGTCCGAGGCTGGTCAGGATCTCGTAGCCGATCGTCTTCGCGCCCGCGCCGACCGCCTCCAGATCGAGTGGCCCGCCGATCAGCGTCACAGAGGCACCGCGCCTCGCCGCCTCCGCCGGCGCCTCGCTGACGTCGACGATGATCAGGTCCATCGAGACCGAGCCGACGAAGGGACACATCGTTCCGCCGACCAGCGCAGCGCCGCCCGGGGCCGCGTCGGTTCCGCTCGCATTGCGCGGATAGCCGTCCGCATAGCCGAGGCAGATCGTCGCCAGCTTCCGTTTGCCCTTGGCCGTCCAGCGGCCGTTGTAGCCGACCTGGGTTCCAGCCTCGACCTCGCGCAACTGGATGATGCGGGCCTCCAGCCCGATGACGGGCTGCATCGGATTGGGCTTTCCGGGTGTCGGATTGCCGCCATAGAGGGCGTAGCCCGGCCGCGTGAGCTGATAGGACGGGCAGCCGGGCAGGAAATGGCCAGACGAGTTCTTGAGCGAGGCCGGGGTGCCCGGAAACGCCGCGGCGATCTCGGCGAAGGCCGCGATCTGCCGCGCATTGGCCGGGTCGGCCTCGTCCTCGGAGGAGGCGAAATGGCTCATCACCAGCCCGATGCCGGCCCCTGCGACGACGCTGCCGCGCTCGCGCGCCAAATTGAGCCCTTCGCCCGGCCAGAGGCCAAGCCGGTTCATCGCCGTGTCGACATGCAACGCCGCCGGCCGGACTTCTGCGCCGCTCTGACGGAACGAGGCCCAGTCGAGCAGTTCCTCATGCGAGCCCAGCACCGGCGACAATCCATGCTCGGCATAGACGCCGCAGGTTCCCGGCAGCAGGCCGTTGAGGATGTAGATCGTCGCGTCGGCTGCGACCGACCGCGCCCGGATGCCCTCCGACAGATGCGCGACGAAGAAGTTCTTGCAGCCGGCCTTGGCCAGCGCCGTCACCGCCGGCTCGATGCCGAGGCCATAGGCGTTGGCCTTGACGACGGCCCCGGCCTCCGTGCCGGCGCGCCCGCCGAGCGCGCGCCAGTTTGCGACCAGCGCGCCGAGATCGATGGTGAGGACAGCGCCGGCGGTCTCAGCGTCCGGCGAATCGAACGGGCTCATAGGTGGTCCGGCAGGCGCGATTCGTCGGCGCGGTCGGAGAAGCGCGTCACCTCGGCGTCGAACTGCAGGTTGACCGTCCCGGTCGGGCCGTGGCGCTGCTTGCCGATGATCAGTTCGGCCAGCCCATGCGCGAGTTCCATCTCGTTCAGCCAGGTCGCGTGCTCCGGCGTGCCGGCGCGCGGCTCCTTGTTCTTGAGGTAATACTCTTCGCGGTAGACGAACATCACCACGTCGGCGTCCTGCTCGATCGAGCCGGATTCGCGCAGGTCCGACAGCTGCGGGCGCTTGTCGTCGCGGCTCTCGACCTGGCGCGAGAGCTGCGAGAGCGCCACGATCGGCACCGCGAGTTCCTTGGCCAGCGCCTTCAGGCTGGTGGTGATCTCGGTCAGCTCCTGCACCCGGTTCTCGCCCTTCTTGGCCGAGCCGGAAAGGAGCTGGAGATAGTCGATGAACAGGATGTCGAGGCCCTTCTGGCGCTTCAGCCGGCGTGCGCGCGCCATCAGCTGCGCGATCGAGATGCCGCCTGTCTGGTCGATGTAGAGCGGCAGCTTCTCGATCTGGGCGGCGACGTCGGTCAGCCTGGCGAAATCGCCCTCGGTGATGCGGCCCTGCCTGATCTTGTAGGAGGAGATGCCCGACTGCTCGGCGACGATGCGGGTGGCGAGCTGGTCGGACGACATTTCGAGCGAGAAGAAGCCGACGATGCCGCCGTCGACCGACTTGATCGAGCCGTCCTCCTGGCGCTCGCCGCGCCAGGCCTTGGCGATGTTGAAGGCGATGTTGGTGGCGAGCGAGGTCTTGCCCATGGCCGGCCGCCCGGCGAGGATGATCAGGTCGGAATGCTGCAGGCCGCCCATGCGGTGGTCGAGATCGCGCAGGCCGGACGAGATGCCCGAGAGCCCGCCGGCGCGCTGATAGGCGTTTGCCGCCATGTCGATCGCGGTGCGCAGCGCCCCGTCGAATTTCTGGAAGCCGCCCTCGTAGCGGCCCTTCTCGGCGAGCTCGTAGAGCTTGCGCTCGGCCTCCTCGATCTGCTCGCGCGGCGCCATCTCGACCGGCGCGTCGTACGCGACGTTGACGAGGTCCTCCCCGACGCCGATCAGCTGGCGGCGGATCGCCAGGTCGTAGACCGTGCGGCCATAGTCCTGCGCGTTGATGACGGTGGTGGCTTCCGCCGCGAGGCGCGCGAGATATTGCGAAGCGGTGATTCCGCCGAGATCCATCTCGCCGACGAAGGTCTTCAGCGTGATCGGGGTCGCGATCTTGCCGGCCCGGATCAGGCTCGCCATCAGCTCGAAGACGCGCTGGTGGATCGGCTCGAAGAAATGCTCCGGCAGCAGGAAGTCGGAGACGCGGTAGAAGGCGTCGTTGTTGACCAGGATCGCACCCAGCAGCGCCTGCTCAGCCTCGATGTTCTGCGGCTGGACGCGATAGTCCGGCTCGCGTGTGTCGAGACGGGCGATGAGGGCGGTTGCTGTGGCCATGGCTGGCGCGGCGATCTTCGGTTCTGAGGGCCGGGATTCGTTCTACTCTATCACCCTGACGGATTGCGCCAGCATACAGATGGCCGTCCACGGCAGTTCACAGGCAGCCATGGAAAAAGGCGCCATGTTGCCATGGCGCCCTTGACTCGCTTTGCTGGAAAATCGCTCAGCGGTCGTCGTCGCCGGCCTCGGCCAGCGCCGCACCGACCTCCAGCCCGAGATCGTCGAGATCGAGTTCCTCGCGGGCGGTGACGTTCTCGCCGGCGGCCTGGCGCTCGGCCTCTTCCTTCGAGCGGGCGACGTTGACGGTGACGGTCACGGCCACTTCCGGATGCAGCACGACCGGAACCGTGTGCAGGCCCAGCGTCTTGATCGGCGCATTCAGCGTGACCTGGCCGCGCGCGACATGGAAGCCGTCGGCGGTCAGCGCCTCGGCGATGTCGCGGGTCGAGACCGAACCGTAGAGCACGCCCGATTCGCCGGACTGGCGCAGGATGACGACGGAATGGCCGTCCAGCGTCTCGGCGACCTTGTCGGCCTCGGACTTGAGTTCGAGGTTGCGGGTCTCGAGCTCGAGCTTCTGGCTCTCGAAACGCTTCCTGTTCTCGTCGGTGGCGCGCAGCGCCTTGCCGCGGGCGAGCAGGTAGTTGCGGCCGAAGCCGTCGCGGACGCGGACGACTTCGCCCATCTGGCCGAGCTTGGCGACGCGTTCGAGCAGGATCACTTCCATTTTGTCTTCTCCTTCTGGTTTGTCGGGTTCAGGCGTGTGTGGGAGGCGGCGAGCCGGCCCGCCTGCGCAGGCCGAACAGGGTGTCGAGCAGGCCCGCCAGCACGAGCAACGGCGTCAGGACGGCCTGCATGATCAGCAGCGCGACATAGACCGAGACCAGCATCGGCGTGCGCCAGGGCCGGCCGCGCGAGATGTCGTGCAGCATGGCGAGGCCGCTGAACATGAAGGCGGCGAGCAGCGCGCCGAACAGGGCCGCGCCGGCGACGCCGATGAAGCCGCCGAGCCCGAAGACCAGCGCCGCCATGACCAGCAGCAGCAGCGCCTGGCGCGGCAGGGCGGCCGAGGGGATGAACGGCCAGGGCCGCGGCAGCCGCCCCGAGATCGCGACGACCTTGCCGGCGATCCAGAGATTGGCCGTGATCGTGGTGACGAAGGACGCGCCGATCCCGACCGGCACCCAGGGCGCCAGCATCTGCGCGAGTTCGGGCAGCCTGATGCCGTCGGGCAGCGCGACCAGCCGCGCCTTGACCATCTCGCCGAGCAGATTCTCGATCATGCGGGCGATGACGGCGCGATAGGTCTCGTGGTCGGTCGTCATGATCAGTGCGCTGCCGACGCTGACCAGCGCCGCCGTCGCCGCGATCCAGAGCAGCAGCCGGCCGAGCGGATACCACTCGACGGCGGCGTCGCCGCTGCGGGCGAGCAGGGCGAGATAGGCGATCCACCAGGCCGGCAGCGCGATGATGACGGCGAAGCCGAGGCCGGCGGAGAGCGTCAGGCCGATGGCGACGGCAGCGGCGCCGGCTCCGGTCGCGACCAGCCCGGCACGATGGTTCCAGCCGAGCGCGGCGATGAAGATCGGCAGCGGCGCGGCGGAATACAGCAGCGCCGCCAGCGGCGAGCCCGCGAGGACCACCGCAAACAGAAGGGCTGACACGAGCCCGGCGCCGATGCCGACGATGACGATCATATTCCGTCCCGCTGTCCCGCTGCTCGCTGGCCCTTGGCAGGCCCGGCAGGGTGAGAGGCGTTTCGCCTCAACAGACCCGGCGGGTTTTCACCGACGGGCGACCGATTGATTGGAAAGCACGGAACCGGCGGCGACTCAGCGCCGCCGGGAATTCTTCGTCCGCTCAGCGGATGACGTAGGGCAGCAGGCCGAGGAAGCGGGCGCGCTTGATCGCCTGGGCGAGCTCGCGCTGCTTCTTGGCGGAGACCGCCGTGATGCGCGACGGCACGATCTTGCCGCGCTCGGAGATGTAGCGCGAGAGCAGGCGCACATCCTTGTAGTCGATCTTCGGGGCGCCCTCGCCCGAGAACGGGCAGGACTTGCGGCGGCGGAAGAAGGGGCGGCGGGCGCCGGCGGATGCAGTCGACATGGGGATCAGGCCTCCGCGCTGGCGGTTTCGGGAGCGGCTTCGTCGTCACGGCGCGGACGGTCGCGGCGTGGGCCGCGCTCGAAGCGGTCGCCGCCGCGGTCGAAGCGGTCGCTGCGCTCGTCGCGGTCGCGCTTCTGCAGCATCGCCGACTGGCCTTCCTCGAGCTCCTCGACGCGCACGGTCAGGAAGCGCAGGATGTCCTCGTTGATGCGCATCTGGCGCTCCATCTCCGACACCGCGGCCGAGGGCCCGTCGATGTTCAGGAGGGTATAGTGCGCCTTGCGGTTCTTCTTGATGCGGTAGCCGAGGGACTTCACGCCCCAGTACTCGACCTTCCTGATCGCGCCGCCATTGGCCTCGATCACGCCCTTGAACTGTTCGACAAGAGCCTCGACCTGCTGCGCGCTGACATCCTGCCGCGCGAGCAGCACATGCTCGTACAATGCCATATGAAGTGGCCTTTCCGTTTCACCCTGCTTCGCCCGGCGCGGAGCCCTCCGAGCCCTGGAAAGGCCCGACAGGATTTCATCGAAGGCGGAGACACGGGACGACGGCTGACATCCAGCCTGCGGATATCGCGCCCGATCGGGAAGCGAAGACCCGCCGTCCGTTCAGCCTCCGGCCGAACAAGCAGGAGGCAGTCGTTACAGTGTCGGGCTTCGCGATGCAACATGAAATCGCCTGTAAAAGCGTCGTCGGCCAGAGAAATATGGCCTATGCGGCTTGACGCGACCGCGCCGGCAATGTGACAGCGCCGTCGCAATCGAACGGTGGCACGCCGCAGCGGCAGCAAGACCGAGGTTTGGACCAGCGATGACGACCGCCTTCATCTTTCCGGGACAGGGCTCCCAGAGCCTCGGCATGGGCAAGAGCCTGGCCGAAACCTTTCCCGCGGCCCGCGCCGTCTTCGAAGAGGTCGATGCGGCGCTCTCGCAAAAGCTTTCGGCGGTGATGTGGGAGGGGCCTTCCGAGGAACTGACCCTGACAGCCAACGCCCAGCCGGCCCTGATGGCGACGAGCCTGGCCGTCATCCGCGTCCTGGAGACCGAGGCCGGTCTCGACCTCGCCCGCGACGCGGCCTTCGTCGCCGGCCATTCGCTCGGCGAGTATTCGGCGCTGGCCGCCGCGGGCGCGTTTGGCATCGGCGATGCGGCGCGGCTCCTGCGCATCCGCGGCGAGGCGATGCAGAAGGCCGTGCCGGCCGGGCAGGGCGCGATGGCGGCATTGCTGGGCGCCGATCTGGCGCTGGCCCGGTCGATCGCCGCCGAAGCGGCACAGGGCGAGGTCTGCGAGGCCGCTAACGACAATGGCGGCGGTCAGGTCGTGCTGTCGGGCGCGAAGGCCGCGATCGAGCGCGCGATCGCGCTGTCCGCCGGGCACGGCGTCAAGCGCGCCATGTTGCTGCCGGTCTCGGCGCCCTTCCACTGCGCCCTGATGCGGCCGGCGGCCGAGGCGATGAAAGCCGCGCTCGCCGGCGTCGCAATGACGGCGCCGGTCGTTCCGGTGATGGCCAATGTCGGCGCGGCGCCGCTCGGCGACCCCGACGCGATCCGCGCCTCGCTGGTGGCGCAGGTCACCGGCACCGTGCGCTGGCGCGAATGCGTCGAGGCGATGGCCGCCGCCGGCGTCACGGATTTCGTCGAAGCCGGCAGCGGCAAAGTGCTGGCCGGGCTGGTCAAGCGTATCGCGACGGGTGTGACGACGCTGTCGGTCGGCACGGCCGAGGATATCGCAGCTTACAAGACCCGGAACGGGTGAAGACGGCAGAACGCCGAAGGGGACGGAAACGATGTTTGATCTGACGGGCAGGAAGGCGCTGGTCACCGGCGCGACCGGCGGTCTCGGCGGCGAGATCGCGCGATTGCTGCACAGGCAGGGCGCGACCGTCGCCCTGTCGGGTACCCGCGTCGAGGCGCTGGAGGCGCTGGCGGCCGAACTCGGCGAGCGCGTCGTGGTCGCGCCCTGCAACCTCGCCGACCGGGAGTCAGTCGAGGCGCTGGTGCCGGGCGCCGAGGAGAAGCTCGGCGGGCTGGATATCCTCGTCAACAACGCCGGCGTCACCAAGGACAACCTGTTCCTGCGCCTCAAGGACGAGGATTGGGACACGGTGATCGCGGTCAACCTGACCGCCGCCTTCCGGCTCTCGCGCGCGGCAGTGAAATCGATGATGCGCCGCCGCTATGGTCGCATCATCTCGATCGGCTCCGTCGTCGGCACCACCGGCAATCCGGGTCAGGGCAACTACGCCGCTTCGAAGGCCGGGCTTATCGGCATGTCGAAGGCGCTCGCGGCCGAGGTCGCCAGCCGCAACATCACCGTCAACGTCGTGGCGCCGGGCTTCATCGAGTCGCCGATGACGCAGGCGCTGAACGACAAGCAGCGCGAGGGCATCCTCGCCGACGTGCCGATGGGCCGTCTCGGCTCCGGGGCCGATGTCGCCGCCGCCGTCGCCTACCTCGCCAGCGCGGAAGCCGCCTACGTGACGGGCCAGACCCTGCACGTCAACGGCGGAATGACAATGATCTGAGAGGTTTGCTGGCCTTTTTCGATCCGTTTCAGAAAGCCGTCCGCGCTCTCGTCAGCCTTGGGCGGCTGTGTTAAGGAGCCCCTGAGCGCTGCCGTTCTCGCTGCCGGGGGACTTGACGGGAACCCGGTTGTTGCGTTTGTGCAGGCTTCAAGTCCCGGACTGCCGCCACCACATCCGGTGAAGCGGGCGGCGGGGTTCGGTTCCCTATACGCGTCGCGATCCAGCGGTGTGTTTCAAGCTTTGAGGAAGAGACCCATGAGCGATGTCGCCGAGCGCGTGAAGAAGATCGTGGTCGAGCATCTCGGCGTCGAGCCGGAGAAGGTCGTCGACGGCGCCAACTTCATCGAGGACCTGGGTGCGGACAGCCTCGACACCGTCGAGCTCGTGATGGCCTTCGAGGAAGAGTTCGGCGTCGAAATCCCCGACGACGCGGCCGAGACGATCGTCACCGTCGGCGACGCCGTCAAGTTCCTGTCGAAGAGCGCCTGAGCGCGCGCGGCGCGACCAGAACTCCATGGCCTCCGGCACTTCCGCGATGCGGCGCGTCGTCGTCACCGGCCTCGGCATGGTGACGCCGATGGCCTGCGGCGTCGAGCCCACCTGGGCCCGTATCCTCGCCGGCGAAAGCGGCGCGGGCCCGATCACGAGCTTCGACGCCAGCGACCTGCCGGCGCGGATCGCCTGCAACATCCCGCGCGGCGACGGCACCGACGGCACCTTCAATCCCGACGACTGGATGGAGCCGAAGGAGCAGCGCAAGGTCGACGACTTCATCGTCTTCGCCATGGCCGCCGCCACGCAGGCGCTGACCGATGCCGGCTGGAAGCCGGAGAGCGAGGACGACCGGATCGCGACCGGCGTTGCCATCGGCTCGGGAATCGGCGGCCTCGGCGGCATCTATGAGGCCTCTATCCTGCTCAAGGAGCGCGGGCCGCGCCGGCTCTCGCCATTCTTCATCCCCGGGCGGCTGAGCAACCTCGCGGCTGGCTACGTCTCGATCGAGCATGGTCTGAAAGGTCCGAACCACGCCGTGGTGACGGCCTGCTCGACCGGCGCGCATGCGATCGGCGACGCGGCCCGGATGGTCGCGCTCGGCGATGCCGAGGTCATGGTCGCGGGCGGCACCGAATCGGCGATCAACCGGCTCGGCATCGCCGGCTTCTGCGCCTGCCGCGCGCTCTCGACGAATTTCAACGACACGCCCGAAAAAGCCTCGCGCCCCTATGACAAGGATCGCGACGGTTTCGTCATGGGCGAGGGTGCCGGCGTCGTCGTGCTCGAGGAGCTCGGGCACGCCTTGGCGCGCGGCGCGCGCATCTACGCCGAGGTCGTCGGCTACGGCATGTCGGGCGACGCCTACCACATCACCTCGCCGGCCGAGGATGGCGACGGCGCCTATCGCTGCATGCAGGCGGCGCTGAATCGCGCCGGCATCACCGCCGCCGAGCTCGACTACGTCAACGCCCACGGCACCTCGACCCAGGTCGGCGACGAGATCGAGCTGCGCGCGGTCGAGCGGCTGCTGGCGAATGCGCCCAGGCGCCCGGCGATGTCCTCGACGAAGTCGGCGACCGGCCATCTGCTCGGTGCCGCCGGTGCGATCGAGGCGATCTTCTCGATCCTGGCGATCCGCGACCAGGTCGCGCCGCCGACGATCAACCTCGACAACCCGTCGGTCGAGACCGATCTCGACCTCGTGCCGCATGCGGCGAGGACGATGCCGATCGACATCGTGCTGTCGAATTCCTTCGGCTTCGGCGGCACCAATGCCTCGCTGGTGATGCGCCGCTTCATCGCCTGAGCCCGATTGTGGGGACAGCGCGCTTTCGCCATATTATTCGCTAGCATCGCCGGGCAATTGCAGACAGCCTGCCGATCGTAGAGAGCCTCGCCGCTGCCGGCCGCCGCCCCGACACGGGCGGGTCGATCCAGCGACGTTTCCGCAGAGACGAGCCCGATACCCGTGACCCAACCACCCCGCGTCGCCCCCAAGAGCCCCCGCGAGGCGTTGAAGCCGGTCGCGCCGCCGGCGCCGCCACCGAAAGCCCGCCGCCGCCGGCGCAGCCCCTTCATCGCCATGATGAGCGGTCTGTTCACGGCGCTGCTGGTGCTCGCCGGCGTCGTCGGTGCCGGCATCGCCGTCGTCGGCAGCCAGAGCAAGGCGGCAGGCCCGCTCGCCAACGACCGCGTCCTGATCATCCCGAAGGAGAGCGGCCTGACCGAAATCGCCGACCTGCTCCAGCGCGAAGGCCTGATCGATCACCCCTGGGCGTTCCGCATCTCGGCACTTGTCAGCGGCAACTGGACCAAGCTCAAGGCCGGCGAGTACCTGTTCAAGGCCCGCATCAGCCAGCAGGACATCCTCGAGATCATCGCCGACGGCAAGGTCGTCGAGCATTCGATCACCATTCCCGAAGGCCTGACCAGCGAGCAGATCGTCCAGCGCCTGCGCGACAACGACCTTCTCGCCGGCGACATCATCCAGGTGCCGCGCGAGGGCTCGATCCTGCCCGACACCTATCGCATCCCGCGCGGCTTCACGCGCCAGGGCATCATCGACCGGATGAGCCGCGACCAGCGCGCCGTGCTGGCCCGGATCTGGGAGCGCCGCCCCGCCGACCTGCCGATCAAGACCCCGCAGGAACTCGTCACGCTCGCCTCGATCGTCGAGAAGGAGACCGGCCGCGCCGACGAGCGACCGCGCGTTGCCGGCGTCTTCATCAACCGCCTGAACCGCAAGATGAAGCTGCAATCCGATCCGACGATCGTCTACGGCATCGTCGGCGGCAAGGGCACGCTCGGCCGCTCGATCCAGCGCAACGAGATCATGCAATCGACGCCCTACAACACCTATGTCATCGACGGGCTGCCGCCGGGGCCGATCGCCAATCCGGGCCGCGCCGCGATGGAAGCGGTGGTCAACCATTCGCGCACCAAGGACATCTATTTCGTCGCCGACGGGAGCGGCGGCCACGCCTTCGCCGAGACCCTCGAGCAGCACAACCGCAATGTCGGGCGCTGGCGACAGATCGAGGCGGTGCGGCGCGAGCCCGGCAAGCCGCCGGCCGAGACCTCGGTCGACAAGGTCGAGCCGCCGCCGGCCCCCGACACCCGCACCGAGCTTCCGGGCCAGCCTCGGACTGGCACCGAGACCGGCGATGTCGAGACCTTCCCGGTGCCGGGCAACCGTCGCGCCGGCGCCCCGGTCATCCAGCCGGGTGCCGCCGTCCAGGCCGGAGCGGCGGGCGGCCGCGTACGCGCCTTCGACGCCTCCGAGGGCACCCAGCGCGATCCGCTGCTGAACCGGACCTACGACCTGAACTCGCCCAAGCAGGTTCCGCCGCTCCGGCCGTGACATTCGCCGATATCATCGGGCCGGTGTTTTCACCCGGCCAAACCTTGCCCGCCTGACATCGCGTCACTAGGGTCCGCCCGCGAAAACCGCGACGGAGAGACGATCCCCATGGCCATCGACAGCATGACCGGCTTTGCCCGCGTCGCAGGGACGGTCGCCATGCATGCCTGGGCCTGGGAGGTCCGCAGCGTCAACGGCCGTGGCCTCGACATCCGGGTGCGCGTGCCGCCGGGCTTCGACAGCGTCGCCGAGGCCGCCCGCAAGCGCCTGTCGGGCGCCTTCGCCCGCGGCACCCTGCACGTCAACCTCTCGGTGACCAGCGATGCCGGGCCGCCGCGCCCGCGCATCAACGAGCAGGCGCTCGGTGCCCTGATCGACGCCGTCTCGCGCCTGCCCGCCGCTGCTGGCATCGCCCCGCCGAGCTATGACGGATTGCTCGCGATCCGTGGCGTCGTCGAATTCGCCGAGGAGGCGCAGGATGCCCGCGAGGTCGTCGCGGCCGAGGTTCTGCAGGGTCTGGAGGCCGTCGCGGACGGGCTGAAGCAGGCGCGTGCCGGCGAGGGGCGGGCGCTGGAGGCGGTCATTCGCGGCCAGTGCGAGACGATCGCCGCCCTGACCGGCGAGGCCGAGGCGCATCCGGCGCGCAGCGTCGAGGCGATCCGCGAGCGGCTCGCCACCCAGGTCCGCGCCCTGCTCGACGCCGGCCTGCCGCTCGATCCGCAGCGGCTGCACCAGGAGGCCGCGCTGCTCGCGGTCAAGGCCGACATCCGTGAGGAGATCGACCGGTTGAAGGCTCATGTCGTGGCACTGCGAGCCTTGCTCGAGCAGGGCGGCGCGATCGGCCGCAAGCTCGATTTCCTGGCGCAGGAGTTCGGCCGCGAGGCCTCGACGCTCTGCGCCAAGGCGGGCGATGCCGGCTTGTCGCGGATCGGCATGGATCTGCGCGGCACGGTCGACCAGATGCGCGAACAGGTTCAGAACGTGGAGTAAGGGCCGATGGCCGATCTCGTCCGCCCGGCCCGCCGCGGCCTGATCATGATCATGTCCTCGCCCTCGGGCGCAGGCAAATCGACCCTGACGCGCACGCTCTCGAAATCGCCGAGCGAGACCAATCTCGATTTGTCGATCTCGGTGACGACACGGCCGAAGCGCCCCTCCGAGATCGAGGGCGTGCATTATCACTTCATCGGCCGCGACGCCTTCGACGAGATGCGCGAGCGCGACGAGCTGCTCGAATGGGCCGAGGTCCACGGCAACGGCTACGGCACGCCGCGCAAGCCGGTCGAGGCCTCGCTGAAAGCCGGTCGCGACGTCCTGTTCGACATCGACTGGCAGGGCACACAGCAGATCCTGGAGCGGGCCCGCGAGGACGTCGTCACCATCTTCATCCTGCCGCCCTCGATGGCCGAGTTGCGCTCGCGCCTCGTCCGCCGCGCCGAGGACGCGCAGGAGGTCATCGCCAGGCGGCTCGCCAATGCCCGCGACGAGATCGCGCGCTGGACCGTCTACGACTACGTCATCGTCAACGACGATCTCGAAAAGGCGTATGAGGCCGTGCGCTCGATCCTGGCGGCCGAGCGGCTGAAGCGCAGCCGCGCCGTGGGCCTCGGCGCCTTCGTCGAGCGGCTGCTGGGCGAAAAGCTTCCCTGAAGCATGAGGCCGAACCGCGAGGACCGGCGTTCGGACGACATCACGCTTCCACCACGCGACGCAGGCCACCTCAGTTCGGCTGGATGCCCGCCTCGCGGATGAGCTTGGACCAGCGGGCGCTGTCGGCGGCGATCACCGCGGCGAGTTCTGCCGGAGAATTGCCGATCGGCCTCGCGCCCTGCGCCTCCAGCGCCGCCACGACCTCTGGCAGCCGGATCGCCTGAACGACCGCGTCGTTCAGTTGCGCGACGATTCCCTGAGGCGTGCCGGCCGGCGCCATCAGCGCATACCAGGACACCGCCTCGAAGCCCGGCAGCGTCAGCGCCTCCGCGATCGTCGGCAACTCCGGCATCGCCGTGCTGCGCCGGGCGCTGGCGAGGCCGAGCGCCCGCAACTGCCCGCCATCGATCAGCGGCTTGGCGGTCGAAAGCTGCGCGACGATCATGTCGACATCGCCGCGGATGACGTCGGTCAGGGCCGGCGCGACACCGCGATAAGGCACATGGGTCATGGCGAAACCGGCCGAATGCGCCAGCAGCTCCGCCGCGAGATGGGCCAGGCTCCCGGCGCCGGGCGAGGCATAGCTCAGCCGATCCGATCCCGACCGGCCCCGTGCCACCAGATCCTGCACGGACGCGATCCGCGACGAAGCCGCGACCACCAGCACGTTCTCGACGCTGGCGATCTGCGTCACCGGCGCGAAATCCTTGACCGGATCATAGGGCAGGCTGGCGAAGAGCGCGGGATTGACCGCCGCATTGCCGACCGGCATCAGCGCCAGCACATGGCCGTCCGGCTCGGCCTTCGCGACCGCCGCCATGGCGGTGTTGCCTTGCGCCCCCACCCGGTTCTCGACGATGACGGCTTGGCCCCAGCGCTGTGCCAGCCTTTCGGCGACGATCCTCGCGAGAGCGTCCGGCGCACCGCCGGCGGCGAATCCGACCAGAATCCGGACCGGTTTCGTCGGAAAGGCGAGGCCTTGCGCCGCGGCCCCGGTCGCAGCCGAAAATCCCGTCAGCGCGGCGAGGCAGGCGGCTGCGAGCGAAGCGATCCGGAGCATTTGCGGCATCCTCCAAAAACAGCGACCCGAACAGCGGGTGCAAGCGAGAGGCCAGGCGAGCCCCGTCACGGCTCCCCGGACAGGACCTGCGCCAGCCTGACGAAACCGGAGACCGGAACCTCCTCGGCCCGAGCCGTCGGCGCGATGCTCGCCGCCTCCAGAAGCGGCAGCGGATCGGGAGCGATCGCCTTCAGGCTCTGGCGCAGCATCTTGCGGCGCTGGCCGAAGGCGGCCTGGGTGACGCGTTCGAGCAGCCGGCGGTCGCAGGGCTCGGGCTGCGGCCGCGGCAGCAGATGCACGACGGACGAGGTGATCTTCGGCGGTGGCACGAAGGCGTTGCGCGGCACGTCGAACAGGATCTTGGCCTCGCAGCGCCAGCCCGCGAGCACGCCGAGCCGGCCATAATCGGCACGTTCGGCCGGCGTCGCCACGATCCGCTCCGCGACCTCGCGCTGGAACATCAGCGTCAGCGAGCGCCACCAGGGCGGCCACGGCTCGGCGCCGAGCCAGCCGACGAGCAGCGGCGTGCCGACATTATAGGGCAGGTTGGCGACGATCCGCGCCGGCGCACCGGCGAGCCGCGCCGGCACGTCGATCGCAAGCGCGTCGCCCTCGATGACCTCGAGGCGGTCGGGGTAATGCGCCGCGATCTCGGCGAGCGCCGGCAGGCAGCGCGGATCGCGTTCGATCGCGACGACGCGCCCGGCGCCGGCCGCGAGCAGCGCGCGCGTCAGGCCGCCGGGGCCGGGCCCGATCTCGACGATGGTCTCGTCGGGCTGGAGGCCGGATGCCCGCGCGATCCGCGAGGTCAGGTTGAGGTCGAACAGGAAGTTCTGGCCGAGCGCCTTCTGCGCCATCAGCTTGTGCCGCTCGACCAACTCGCGCAGCGGCGGCAGATCGTCGATCCGGCTCATGTGACCGTCGATCGCGCCGCCATCCGGGCCGCCAGCCGCAGCGCCGCGCACAGGCTGTCGGGGCGCGCGACACCTTGGCCTGCGATGTCGAAGGCGGTGCCGTGGTCGGGCGAGGTCCGGATGAAGGGAAGGCCGAGCGTAACGTTGACGCCGTCGTCGAAGGCGATCGTCTTGATCGGGATCAGCGCCTGGTCGTGATACATCGCGAGCGCCGCATCGTAGCCGGCGCGCGCCCGGGCATGGAACATCGTGTCGGCGGGGTAGGGGCCGCGCGCATCGATGCCCAGCGCCTTCAGCCGCGCGATCGCCGGCGCGACGATGGCCTCGTCCTCATGGCCGAGGGCGCCCTGCTCGCCGGCATGCGGGTTGAGCCCGCTGAGCGCCAGCTTGGGTTCGGCGATGCCGAAGCGGGCCGTCAGCTCGCGCGCGACGATCGTCGCAGTCGCGACGATCAGCTCCGAGGTCAGCGCCCCTGGTACGGCGGCGAGCGGGATATGGATCGTCACGGGCACGACCGCGAGCTCGTCGCACCAGAGCATCATCACCGGCAAGGGCGGAGTACCGCCATCGGCGGCGAGATGAGCGAGAAACTCGGTATGGCCGGGATGGCGGAAGCCAGCGGCATAGAGCACCGATTTCGCGATCGGATTGGTCACGACTGCTGCGGCGCGGCCGGCCCGGACCGCCGTCACGGCCTGCGTGATCGAGGCGATCGTGCCGGGCGCGGTCGCGGGATCGGGCACCCCGGGGGTCACGGCGACTGTGTGCCCGTGCTCGATCACGGGCAGGCCGCGATCGAAGACGGTAGACACCTCGTGCCAATCGCAGGTGACCAGCGGGACGTCCAGCATCAGTCGTTTCGCCGTGGCCTGGAGGTGGGCAGGATCGGCGATGCAGGCAAAGGCGGGCAGGGCGCGTTCCTCGCGCCGGGTCCAGGCGATGAGCGCCAGTTCCGGACCGATGCCGGCCGGATCGCCCTGCGTCAGTGCCAGCGGCAGAACGGGCATCATCGGCGCCGCTGGCGGAATCCCGTCGCGCGCCGCGCCGTCACTTGGTGCTGGCGGTGACGCCATCGCCGACGGCCGCACCGTCCAGGTTCTGCGAATAGGTGATCTGGCCGAGCGTCTTGAGCTCGAGCTTGAACATGACGGTCCGCGTGTCCTTGGTCGCGCCCGCCTGGCGATCCGCGTAGCTCTGCGAATAGCTGATGTCGAAGATCGTGCACTCGTCGGTGTAGTTCAGCCCGAACGAGGTCGACGCCGTCTGCAACGGACCCGTGTTCGGATAGATCGGCGCCGTGCCGACGCTGCCCGCAGCGAGATAGGTGGCGAGGCTGTCGCGATAGCGCTCACGATCGAACTTGTACTTGTCGAGATCGAACAGCACGCCGGCACGCAGGCGCCAGTTCTGCACGACCTGGATCGAGCCGTTGAGCGACAGGCCCTCGCGCCGGCGCGGCACGCCGAGCTCCGGCTGCGGCTCGTAGCGGCCATAGCCGACGCTTCCGCTGAGCACGGTATTGGAATAGGTCGCTGCGGCATCGATCCGCTGCATCTCGAGATTGCTCTCGTTGAGCCGCGTCGCGCCGCTCAGGATGAAATTCTTGAAAGGCGAGATCTGCGCCCGCGCGACATAGTCCGAGCGCCGGGTCTCGAGCCCGGAATCGAGGCCGACATTGAGCAGATCGCCGTTCGCATACGAGTTCTTGCCGGCCAACTGGTAGGATTGTCCGAAGAGCGCGTTGGCATAGCCGTCCGTGCCGAAGCGGCCGGTGTAGCGCATGCCGAAATTCGCCCGCGTTCCGCCTTCCAGACGATCGTATCCGGAGAACTTGCCTCTCCACTCGAACAGGTTGCTGTCGTCAAAGACCAGGCTTTGGGAATCCTCGTTGGCGACCCGAAGACTGCTGGCCTCGTTCGGCCGCGCCACGACCTGCGCGATCGGCTCGAGAATATGCGTGCCCCAGCCGGTCTTGGCCACGAAGGGATAGCGGTACATCAGGCCGATCGCCGGCATGGCGCGGCCGAAGACCTCGTTCGAGGTGTCGATGATCGTCGACTGGCCGATATTGGCATAGCCGCTCGTCGACGGGCTTACCGAGAAGATGTCGGCTCGCACCGAGGCATAGGGCGTCCAGACCTGGCCCCAGGAATCGATGATGTTGCGGCGCCACGACACCTCGGCGGTGGCGCGTGCGACATTGCCGGCGATGCCGCGGACGAGGCACTGGTCCTTCTGGTAGACGGCGCAGCCGTCGTACAGCCCCGAGACCAGCGTGGTCCTCTGGTAGGGAATCTGCTGATAGGCGGCCGCGTCGCGCGACAGGTTGGTGACGTTGGCATCGACCGTCACCTCGCCGCCGAGGAAGGACGGCTTGTCGAAGCGCTTGTTGTAGTCGATCACAGGCAGCACGACAGGCTGCTGCTTCTGCCAGTCGCTGGCGGTCAGCGGCTGGAAGTAATAGCCGCGCATGTCGAACCAGGCATTCTCGCTCTGGCCGTTGAGATAGACCGTCGAGATCGATTCCTGCAGGTAGGTCGTGGTGCTGATGCTCTCGTTGAGAATGCGGTAGTTCTTGTAGAACCAGCGATCCGTCGACATGGCGATATTCCAGCCGAAGTTCCAGCGCGGGTTCAGGTAGAACTTGCCGCTGCTCTCGATGGAGCCGCGAAATTCCTTGTCGCCCGCGCCCTGCGGCGATGCCAGGAACGCCGTCTGATCCTGCTGGAAGATGCCGGATGCCCTGATCTTGTAGGAGCCGTTGAGCAGGCGGTGGCGCCACTCGACCTGTCCGAGCAGACCCTGCCGGGTCAGGTAGGTCGGGGTGACGGTCAGGTCGTAGTTCGGCGCGAGGTTGATGAAGTACGGCAGGCCGACACCGTAGCCGAGCGGCCCGGTATTGAGGAATTTCGGCGAGAGGAAGCCCGATTTCCGCTTCACCGTGGAATCCGGGCCGGACATGTACGGCATATAGGCCAGCGGAATGCCGTAAAATTCGAGCCGCGCATCCTCGTAATAGATCGTCTGCTCGGACTTCTTGTGGATGATGCGCGTGGCCCGGACCTGCCAGAGCGGCGGGCGCTCGGGGTTGTCGAGGCAGGGGGCGCAGGCCGTGTAGATGCCCTTGTCGAAGACGAAGGTCTCGCCGTCTGAACGCTCGGCGCGGGGCGCGCTGAAGCGGGTCTTGTCCGGGTTCACCACCCGCAGCGAATCGATGAAGCCGTCGCGGAAATCGTCGGTCAGGTTGAAGCGGTCGCCCGAGATGACGGTCCCGTTCGCCTCGGTGATCCGGGCATTGCCGGTCGCGACGACCCGCTTGGTCTGCCGGTCGTAGACGACCTTGTCGGCCTCGATCGTACGGCCCTGGTAGAGGATCTGGACTTCGCCGACGGCCGAAACCGTATTGTTGTCCTTGTCGTAGACCAGTTCGCGCGCATCGACGACCATGCGCTCGCCGGGTTTGCCGGCCGGAGCCTGCGCGAGCGCAGGGCCGGGCGACAGCAGGAAGGCCAGGCTCGAGGCAAGCGCCGTCGCCGCAGCAAAGCGCGCCATGCCTTTCATGCCCGGGGCCATACTCTCAATCCTAAATTAACCATAGGCACAGTACGCTTAACCGTCTTCCTGATGGAGGAGGGCAAGAGCTCCGAGCATCGTTCCGACGATCGCAGGCAACCATGCCGCGACGACCGGGTTGACGATTCCCGACGATCCTAGCTCCTCCGACAACTGCGTCGCCACATACAGCACGAAGCCGGCTGCTACGCCACCTATCACCAGTCTGGTCACTCCACCAAACCGGAAAAATCTTAAGGAAACGGATGCGGCCACCAGGACCATCGCGATCAGCAGCAGCGGCCGCGCCTTGAGCGACTGGTAACGCAGCTCGTAGCGCGTGGTATCGAGGCCTGCGGCTCTCGTCCGCTCGATCACGGTCGGCATCGACCAGAAGCCGACGGAGTCTGGGGGTGTGAAGCTTTGCCGCACCTGCTCGGGCTCCAGCGTGGTCGCGACGAGATAGCTCTTGTAGCTCTGTGGCTCTTCCATGGCGGAGACGACGCGCGCGTCGGTGAGCTCCCAGTAACCGCGGTTGAGCACCGCCTGGCGGGCGTCGACGCGCTCGCTGAAACCGCCATCGGCGTTGAACAGGAAGATCGCGACCTGCGACAGGCCGTCGCCATCGGGCAGGGCGCCGGCGCCGCGGATGATCGCCTGCCCGTCGATGCTGCGCTGGCGGATCCAGATCTCCTGCTGGCTGATCGTCTGGCCGGTGCGGGCGAAAAGCCGCAGTTCGAGCGCGGTTCCCTGACGCTTCAGCTGCGCCGCCACCGGGTTGTAGATCAGGATCGAGACCAGCCCGAGCAGGCCGGCGACGAGCCCGGCCGGCTGCAGGAACTGCCAGGCCGAGACGCCGACGGAACGGGCGACCACGAGTTCCAACTTCCGGCTCAGCGTCAGCAGCGCGAACATGCCGCCGAACAGCGCCGCGAACGGAAAGATCTGCTCGGCCACGGCCGGCGCCCGGTAGAGCGCGAGCTGCACGATCAGCGGTGTCGTCGCCGCGGGCGAATCGCCGGCGCGCCGCATCAGCTCGACGAAGTCGAGCGTGCCGATCAGGAAGAAGAAGGTGCTGAACACGCCGAGGATGGCGCGCAGGAAGCGCAGCGTCAGATAGCGCCCGAGCGTCGAGGTCAGCAGCATCAGGCGCGCCTGAACCGGGCCATGACCAGGTTGAGCGGCGCCGTCAGCGGCGTCATCAGGCCCGCCAGGATCGGTCGCAGCCGCTCGCCGAACAGGATCACCGAGACCGACAGCACGATCGCGCCCAGCGGCAGGAGATAGAGCAGCCAGACCGCGAAGCTCGAGCGCACGCTCGCCGTCCAGGCCGCATAGGCCGCGATGCGGGTGGCGCTGACGATCAGGATCGCCGACTGGATCGCGATGGCGCGGCCCTGGCGGGTCGTCCGCGCTTCGCCGATGGCGGCGAAAGCGATCAGCATGAAGGCGATCGGGTAGAGCGGCGCCGACAGCCGGTTGTGCAGCTCCGCCCGGAACCGGCCCTCCTGCAGCTGGTAATAGCTCTCGCTCTTGTCCTGGTTCCACAAGGCCCAGGTGGTCCGCTCGCGCGGCTTGTAGACCACCTTGTCGCCGCTGCCCTCGCCGGCGCCGCCGACCGGGTCGCCTGACAGCGCGGAGAGGTTTAGCGCATAGCGCTGGAAAGTGATGATCGAGGTCGTGTCCTGGCGGTTCTCGCGCTGGATCGTGCCGTTCTCCAGCATCAGGAAGTTGTTTCCCTCGACCTCGACGGACCGGCCGCGCTCGGCGACATAGATCGAGGGCTGCTTCGGGTCGCGCCGGTCCTGCATGAAGATGCCGACGAGCGCGTCGCCGACCTTCTCGCGATAGTGGAAGGTGACGCCGGAATCGAGCTGGACGAACTGGCCTTCCTTGACCACGTTGGCGACGAAATCGGCCCGGATCAGCGTGATCAGGTCGCGCAGAACCCGGAAGCCGGCCGGCATCACCGACAGCGTCATCCAGCTGACGATCGCGCAGACCAGCACGGTCAGCACGACGAAGGGCCGGGTCAGCCGGTGCGGCGCGACACCCGCCGCGTTCATCACGATCAGTTCGGAATCGCTGTTGAGGCGGTTGAGCGTGTAGAGCGTCGCCATGAACAGCGCGACCGGCGCGATGCCGGCCACCAACGCCGGCAGCGAGAGCAGCGTGACGGTGAAGAAGATCAGGACCGTCTGGCCCTTGCCGGTGATCAGATCGACCTCGCGCAGCGCCTGCGTCACCCAGATCACGCTGGTCAGCCCGACCAGCAGGACGATGGCCGCGACGGCGGCGATCTTCAGAATGTAGCGATCGAGGCGGAGGAGGAACAAGCGGGGCTTCCGGAATGGGCACGCGGCGGGTGCGCCCTTGGACGGGGCGGCGAACTCACCCTATGGTATAGGCGCAATCATGGCGCAAACGGGAATCGTTTGTGGCCATGCCTGCGCCTGCCTGTCTGGGCGTGTCGCCCGCGCCCCGCACCGACGACGGATCGTCAACGATGGATTGCTCATGTCGCAGCGCTTGAAGCTCGAGGTCAAAGCCCTGAACGCGATCGGCGGGCAGGATCTCGTGATCCTGGTTTCCGACACGCTGACGCCGGCGAAGACGACGGAGGAATGGCTGGGCGAGGGCGCGCGCGGGCTGCTGGCGCGGGCCGCCGTCGCCGAGCGCTTCAAGGGCAAGGCCCTGTCCGGCATGACACTGCTGGCACCCGACGGCGCCGGCTACGAGCGGCTGATCGTGCTCGGCATCGGTCCCGAGGCGGAACGCGGCAAGCTCGATTTCGCCAAGCTCGGCGGCGCCATCGCCGGCCGTCTCGGCCATGGCCGCGCGGCGGACGTCATCGCCGCCTTGCCCGATTCCGAGATCGGCGCGGAACAGGTCGCCGAGATCGCGCTGGGCCTGCGCCTGCGCGCCTATGCCTTCGACCGCTACAAGACCAAGACGAAGGAGAAGGACGAGGCGGAGCCGCTGACGGTGACGCTGCGCGTCGCCGATCCCGCCGCCGTCAAGAAGGCGCTGAAGAGCCGCGAGGCGATCGCCGCCGGCGTCGAGACCGCGCGCGACCTCGTCAACGAACCGCCGAACGTGCTCTTCCCGGAGGAGTTCGCCGACCGGGCCGCGAAGCTGGAGAAGCTCGGCGTCGAAATCGAGATCCTCGACGAGAAGCAGCTGAAGAAGATCGGCATGCGCGCGCTGCTGGGCGTCGGCCAGGGCTCGCGGCGCGAGAGCCGCGTCGTCGTGATGCGCTGGAACGGTGCCAAGGCGAGCGCGCAGCCCGTCGCCTTCATCGGCAAGGGCGTCACCTTCGACACCGGCGGCATCTCGCTGAAGCCCGGCGCCGGCATGGAGGACATGAAGGGCGACATGGCGGGCGCGGCCTGCGTCACCGGGCTGATGCAGGCGCTCGGTCAGCGCAAGGCCAGGGTCAACGCCATCGGCGTGATCGGCCTCGTCGAGAACATGCCGGACGGCAACGCCCAGCGCCCCGGCGACATCGTCACCTCGCTCTCGGGCCAGACGATCGAGATCATCAACACCGATGCCGAGGGCCGCCTCGTCCTCGCCGACGTGCTCTGGTACACGCAGGAGCGCTTCAAGCCGCGCTTCATGATCAATCTGGCGACGCTGACCGGCGCGATCCTGGTCGCTCTGGCGCAGGAGAACGCCGGCCTGTTCTCCAACGACGACGAACTCTCGGACCGGCTGCTGGCGGCAGGCAAGGCGACCGGCGAGACGGTCTGGCGCATGCCGCTCTCGCCGGCCTACGACAAGATGATCGATTCGAAATTCGCCGACATGAAGAACTCGGCAGGGCGCTATGGCGGCTCGATCACCGCCGCGCAGTTCCTGCAGCGCCATGTCAACGACGTACCCTGGGCTCATCTCGACATCGCCGGTACCGGCATGGGCTCGCCCAGCAGCGAGATCAACCGCTCCTGGGGCTCGGGCTGGGGCGTGCGCCTGCTCGACCGGCTGGTGGCGGAGCACTACGAGGGGTGACGCGCGCTTCCCTCCGCCGTCATCCCGAGGAGCGCTCGGGGCTTTTACGATGACGGAAGTTCTGTTCTTCCATCTTCAGTCGCGTCCGCTGGAAAAGGTCCTGCCGACGATCCTCGACCGGGCGCTCTCGCGCGGCCAGAAGGTCGTGGTCGAGGTTTCGAGCGATGAGCGGCTCGCCGCGATCGACGACCATCTCTGGAGCTATTCCGACGAGAGCTTCCTGCCGCACGTCACCGCCGCCGAGGCCGACGCCGCCGCCAATCCGGTCGTGCTGACGACGAAGGCGCATAATCCCAACGCCGCGCAGGTGCGCGTCTGCGCCGAAGGCGTCCGCATTCCCGACGCATTGCAGGACTACGAGCGCGTCGTCCTGATTTTCGATGGTGACGATCCCGACGCGTTGGCAGCGGCCCGCGAGGATTGGAAGACGCTCAAGGCCTCGGGTGGCAACGCCAGCTACTGGCAGCAGGACGACGCCGGCCGCTGGGAGAAGAAAGCGTGAGATTGCCCGTACTGATCGCCTGCGCCGTCTTGCTCGGCGGCTGCTCCGTCGACATCGGCGGCTTCTCCTTCATGTCGGAGAGCCGCGACGGCAGGACGACCGCGACCACCTCGACCGCCTCGCTGCGCGCCTCGACCCAGGAAGCCCGCCTCACCCCAGAGGGCGAATGCGAGGCCGGCGCCTCGCTCGACCCCGCGACCCGGCCGCTGCCGCCAGCGATCGCCGAGGGCATCACCGAATGCGAACTGGTCAAGCTCAAGGGCACGCGGCCGACCGACGTGCTGATCGGCGAGAGCGGCAAGGGCCAGCGCGAGACGCAGGTGCTCTACGCCGAACCCGGCGGACGCGAGCTCTACATGTTCACCGACAACCGCCTGAGCCGGATCGTGAGGCCGGGGCAGGGCTGATTATGCGCCGCGACACGAGACCGTGAGCGGCGGTTGACGCCCATTCTTCCAGGCGGCCAAGTCGGGCTCGCCGCCGCGAGCGGCATGGCTCGGGGGAGTTCTTGAATGCCGTCATCGTCTTTCGCGCAGCGGGGCCTGGTTCTGCTGCTCGGCCTCGGGCTGCTCGCCGCGGCGCCGCGTTCCGGCCTGGCTCAGGCACAGCTCTCGCCGGTCGAGGCCGCCAACAGGGCGCTGGTGCTGGAATTCTGGTCGAAGGTCTTCGATGCGCAGGACTGGACCAAGGCGAAGGACTACATCGCCGAGGACTACATCCAGCACAACCCCAACGTCGCCGGCGGCCTGAAGGGCTTCGACGACTACTTCTCGAAGATCTGGCCCAATCCGAAGCCGGCGACGGCGATCATCGCGACCGAGTTCGTCGCGGTGGTGACGGAGGGCGATCTCGTCCAGCTCGTTATGCGACGGACGAGACCGGAGCCCGGCGACGCGACGAAGACCTATGACAGCTACTGGTTCGACCTGTTCCGGGTGCGCAACGGCAAGATCGTCGAGCATTGGGACCCGGCGCTGAAACCGATCAGGAATTGATCCTGCACGCATCGGTTGCTAGGGTCGGCGAACGCCCTCTGGAGACGTTCGCATGCTCGGCCGCAGCGCAAGCGCAGTGTTCGGCGTCTTCGCTGCATTGCTGGCTACAGGCGCGACAGCGCAGGACGCGACGACCCGCTTCACCAGGGACGATCGCGAAATGAACGCGGCGGTCGCCGAGGCACGCCGCACCCTGCCGCGGTTCTTCGACAGCTACCGTTCTGGCCGGACGGAACGGCACAGCGTCAAGGTCGCGATCCCTGTCGCAGGCACCGACGATCACGAGCACATCTGGATGCGGCTCGATTCCCATGATGGTGAGACGGTGGCCGGCCGGCTGACCAACGAGCCCGAGCGATTGCCCGGGCTGCGCCTCAACTCGCCCTATCGCGCCCGGATCGACGCGATCAGCGACTGGAGCTACTGGGATGGCGGGCTGCGCTACGGCAACTACACGACGCGCGTGATCCTCAAGCACATCCCGGCATCGGAGGCGGACGCGATCCGCAAAACCCTGTCGCCGAAGCCCTGAACGGCTCAGGCGCTCTCCAGCTCCTCGCTCAGCGCCAGCCAGTCCTCCTCGGCCGCGGCCAGCGCTTCGGCGAGCTCGGCGCGCTGGCGCGAGAGCAGCAGCGCCTTGTCGGGATCACGGACGAAGGCCGGACCCAGCGCGCCATCGACCTTCTCGATCAGGCCAGTCAGCTTGGCGATCCGCGCCTCGGCGAGGTTGAGCTTCTGCCGCAGCGGACCTTGTGCGATGCGCCTGTTCGCCGCGTCCTTGCGCTCGTCCGCCTTTGGCTTGGCCTCGCCGGCGGGCTTGTCGCGTTTGGCCGCCTTGGCGGTTCCGAGCACGAGGTCGCGATAATCCTCCATGTCGCCGTCGAAGGTCTTCACCGTGCCGTCGCCGACGAGCCAGAGCCGGTCGGCACAGGATTCGATCAGGAAGCGGTCGTGGCTGACCAGGATGACCGCGCCGGGATAGTCGTTGATCGCCTTGACCAGCGCGGTGCGGCTGTCGATGTCGAGATGGTTGGTCGGCTCGTCGAGGATCAGCAGGTGAGGGCCCCCGAAGGCTGCGAGCCCAAGCATCAGCCGCGCCTTCTCTCCGCCCGAGAGGTTCTTGACTGGCGTCTCGGCCTTCTGCGCCGGGAAGCCGATCTGTGCCGCCTTCGAGCGGACCTTGGCCTCGGGCGCGTCCGGCATCAGCTCGCGCAGATGCGCGACCGGCGTCTCCTCGATCCTGAGCTCGTCGAGCTGGTGCTGGGCGAAATAGGCCGTCTCCAGCTTCGAGGATTTGCGCATCTCGCCGGACAGCGGCAGCAGGCGTCCACCGATCAGCTTGCAGAAGGTCGACTTGCCGTTGCCGTTCGAGCCGAGCAGCGCGATCCGGTCGTCCGGCAGCAAGGTCAGGTTGAGCTTCGACAGCACCTTGCGCTCGCCATAGCCGGCACTGGCGTCGTTGAGCACGATCATCGGCGGCGCCAGCGGGCGCTCCGGTCCTGGCAGGCTGAAGGGCTGGACGTCGCGGTCGACCATCTCCGCGATCGACTCCATCTTCTCCAGCCGCTTGACGCGCGACTGGGCCTGGCGCGCCTTCGAGGCCTTGGCCTTGAAGCGGTCGACGAAGGCCTGGAGATGCTTGCGCTCGGCGTCCTGCTTCTCCTTGGCCTTGGAGAGCTGCATCTGCTTCTCGGCGCGCTGCCTGGCGAAGGAGGTGTAGCCGCCGCGATAGATCGTCAGCTTGCCGCCGTCGAGATGCAGGATGTGATCGACGCAGGTGTCGAGCAGTTCGCGATCGTGGCTGACGACGAGCACGCTGTGCGGATAGCGCTCGAGATAGTCGTAGAGCCAGAGCGTGCCTTCGAGATCGAGATAATTGGTCGGCTCGTCGAGCAGCAGCAGATCGGGTTCGGAGAACAGCACCGCGGCGAGCGCGACACGCATGCGCCAGCCGCCGGAGAAGTCGGAGCAGGGCCGCTGCTGCGCCGCCTCATCGAAGCCGAGCCCGTGCAGCACGGTTGCGGCGCGGGCGGGCGCCGAATGCGCTTCGATGTCGGCGAGCCTGGTGCCGATCTCGGCGATGCGCAGCGGATCGGTCGCGGTCTCTGCCTCGACCATCAGCGCGGCGCGTTCGGTATCGGCCGCGAGCACGACCTCGATCAGCGATTCGGGTCCGCCCGGCGCCTCCTGCGCCACGCCGCCGATACGGCGGCCCTTCGGCAGGCTGATCGCGCCGCCTTCCGGCGAAAGCTCGCCGGTGATGATGTTGAACAGGGTCGTCTTGCCCGTGCCGTTGCGGCCGACGAGCCCGACGCGGGCGCCGTCCGGCAGCGAGGCGCTGGCCTGGTCCAGCAGCAGCCGTTCGCCGAGCCGGTAGGTGATGTCGCTGATCGTGAGCATGCCGGGGGTTTAGGCGGGAAAATGCCGGAATGGCAATCGCAAACGCCGCCACCCGCTCGGGCCCACGCCTCCCGCAACGACACCTGCCACAATATTGCCGCGGCCGCGGCACTACAAGCAGTGACCGAAAGTCAACGATTCGTGGAGACGGGCATGTTCGCACAGTCGCGCTTCTCGGCATCGCGCCGCGTCTCGGCCGCTGCCGTGTTCGTCGCGCTCGTCTCGATCGTCGCCGGCAGTGCCGCCGCGCTGGCCGCGCTCGCGCCGATGCTCTGAGCCCGGTACGGAGCGCCATCTTCAACGATCGTTAAGGCAGTTCGGCTCTACTCGGCGCTCATTCGCGACGAACGGGGCCGTCTGCGTGCTCAGTCTGAAATTCAGGCTTCCAGCCGCCATGCTCGCGCTGGCCTGCCTCGCGGCGCTCGCCGTCGGTGGCTCCGCCTATTACGTCGTGTCCGACTGGACGCGCGAAGCGGTTCGCGAGCGCCTGAACCTCCTCGCCGACGGCCATGCCAAGGCGATCGAGCGGCGCTGGCTGCGCCTGCGTTCGGAATTGGCAGTGCAGGCGCGCAGCGCCTTCGCGGCGAATTCGCTGGAAGAGATCGGCAAGTGGATGGAGCTTGGTCCGCACGATCTGCGGATGATCATGTCCTATTATCAGGGCGCCGACGGCCTCTCCGTCGAAGAACGCGTCGCGCGCACCGGAGAGGGGCACAGCCACGGCTATTCCTGGCGCCACGTCCCCATCCACGCGACCTATTCGGCAGTCCGCGAGCAATTCGACTATGCCGACATCTATCTCGTCTCGGCGAAGGGACGGATCATCTACAGCGTGACCAAGGGTCCGGAATTCGGCCGCCAGCTTTCCGAGCAGGACCTCGCGATCACCGGGCTGGGCGCCGCCTTCCAGGCAGTCTCGAAGCTGCCGATCGGCCAGCAGGCCGTGATCGATTATGCGCCCTACGATCCGGTCGGCGGGGAATCCCGCGCCTTCCTGGCCCAGCGCTTCGCGTCGGAGCTCGACCCCGCGCTGGCGGCCGGTACGCTGATCTTCGCGGTCAACTCGGCGCTGATCGACTCGGTGCTCGCCGCCGGTGCCAGCGGCTCGCGCGAGACGCGCGTCCATGTCGTCGGTGCGGACGGCTTCATGCGCTCCAGCCTCGCGGCGCGGCGCGCCGACACGGCCCCGGCCGATGCGCTGGATCCGCGGCGCCTGACCGCATCTGCCGGCACGACGATGTCGATGACGAGCCGCGACGGCGCGCCGCTGGTCGTGGTCGGCCGCGACGTCCCGATCGACGGCAATCGCTGGCTGCTCTGGCTGACCGAGCCGGAGCGCACCGCCTTCATGGTGATCGACAAGCTCAAGCGCGCGATCGTGATCGTCGGCCTGAGCGTGCTCGTGCCGGTGCTGCTGTTCGCGCTTTTCCTCGGCCTCTCTGTCGCGCGCCCGATCCGCGGCTTGGCGGACGCCCTGTCCGGCATCGCCACGGGGCGCTCGACGCTGCCGATCCCGGGGCGGCAGCGCCGCGACGAGATCGGTGCGATCGCGGCCTCGGTACAGACCATCCGCGAGAGCATGGCGCATGACGAGAATCGCCGGCTGGAGGATCGCGAGCAGCGCGACGCCGAGGCGCAGCGCCAGCGCTCCGTCCTGCTGACCGACCTCGCCGCTGATCTGGAGCGCACGATCGGAAGCATGACCCGTTCGGTCGCGAGCGCGGCCGAGGCGCTGGGCGTCACGGCGCATGCGCTCTCGGAAGGTGCCCGCGAGACGCAGGCCGGCGCCGGCACGGTCCACGAATCGGCCGCACGCGCCGTCGCCAGCATCCGCTCGATCGAGAACGCGGCGCAGGATCTGCGCACCGCGGTCGATCGTCTCGACAGCGACGTCCAGAGCTCCGACCGGACCGCCCGCAGCGCCCGCGACTTCGCCGATGAGATGGGCGCCGTCGTCGAGGAGCTCGCCACCGGCGCAGCCCGCGTCTCCGATGTCATCGGGCTGATCTCCAACATCGCCTCGCAGACCAATCTGCTGGCGCTCAACGCCACGATCGAGGCCGCCCGCGCCGGCGAGGCGGGCAGGGGCTTCGCCGTGGTCGCCTCCGAGGTCAAGGGCCTGTCGGGCCAGACCGCGCGCGCGATCGACGACATCGCCAGGCAGATCGCCGGGATGAACCAGGCGACGGGCGCCACCGTCGAGGCGATCGCCGGCATCCGCGAGATGATCGCCGGCCTGAGCGACGCGGTCCGGCGCAGCGCCGAGACCACGCGCCACCAGCACAGCGTCACCCATGCGATCGTCGCCGATGTCGGCGCGGCGACCGGCGAGTTCAGCCGCATCGGCGAAGCCACCAGCCATGTCTCGACGGCGGCGCAGCAGACATCGGAAGCCGCCGGCGCCGTGTTGCGCGCCTCCGCCGACCTCAACGGCCTCGCCACCGCCCTGACGGCGCGGATCGAGCAGTTCGTGACGCAGGTCCGGGCCGCCTGAGCGGCTCGCCTCGACCCGGACCGCCGCGCTTGTCGCCGCCGCACGCAACCGCTAACCCTTGGCGATGAGCCGCACCGCCTTCTATGCCGGGTCGTTCGACCCCGTCACCAACGGCCACGCCGAAATCATCGCCGCAGCGCTTGCGCTCTGCGACAGGCTCGTTCTGGCGATCGGTGTCCATCCGGGCAAGACGCCGGTCTTCAGCGCGCAGGAGCGGGCCGAACTGCTGCGCGAGATCGCGGACCCGCTCGCCGCGCGCGGTGGCGCGACGATCGAGGTCGTGACCTTCGACGACCTCACCGTCACCGCGGCGCGACGGGCCGGTGCCGGCCTGATGATCCGCGGCCTGCGCGACGGCTCCGACCTCGACTACGAGATGCAGCTCGCGGGCATGAACGCCGGCATGGCGCCGGACCTTCAGACCGTGTTCCTGCCGGCGTCGCCGGCGGTCCGCCACATCACGGCGACGCTGGTGCGCCAGATCGCAGCGATGGGCGGCAACGTGTCGGCTTTCGTGCCGGCTGTTGTCGATGCGCGACTGAAGCGCAAATTCGGACGCAGCTGAACCCGCCCGCATCGTTTCGCCGCGCCGGCGCCATCGTTCCGGACGCGTTTGCATTTGCATTTTGCAGGCGGCGATGTTGTCTCTGGCGGCACTGACTCGCCGGCGTTGCTGCGAATCCATCCCTGTTCAAGAGTTCATCCATGCGCCTGTCCCGCTATTTCCTGCCGCTGCTGCGCGACACGCCCAAGGAGGCGGAGATCGTCTCGCATCGGCTGATGCTGCGTGCCGGCATGATCCGGCAGCAATCGGCCGGGATCTATTCCTGGCTTCCGCTCGGCCTGCGCGTGCTGGAGAAGATCAACAAGGTCGTCCGCGAGGAGCAGAACCGCTCGGGCGCCATCGAGATCCTGATGCCGACGATCCAGTCGGCCGATCTCTGGCGCGAGAGCGGGCGTTACGATGCCTATGGCAAGGAGATGCTGCGGATCAGGGACCGGCACGACCGCGAGATGCTCTATGGCCCGACCAATGAGGAGATGGTCACCGACATCTTCCGCAGCTATGTGAAGTCCTACAAGGACTTGCCGCTCAATCTCTACCACATCCAGTGGAAGTTCCGCGACGAGGTCCGGCCGCGCTTCGGCGTGATGCGCGGCCGCGAGTTCCTGATGAAAGACGCCTATTCCTTCGACCTCGACCAGGCCGGCGCACGCCACGCCTACAACCGCATGTTCACCGCCTATCTGCGGACCTTCGCGCGGCTCGGCCTGAAGGCGATCCCGATGCGCGCCGACACCGGCCCGATCGGCGGCGACCTGTCCCATGAATTCATCGTGCTGGCCTCGACCGGCGAGAGCCAGGTCTTCTGCCACAAGGACTATCTCGACTTTGCGACGCCGGCCGTCGACACCGATTTCGAGGATGTCGCGGCCCTGCAGGGTCTCGTCGACACGTGGACCAGCCTCTACGCCGCAACCGAGGAGATGCACGACGCGCCGGCTTTCGACGCGCTTCCGGCCGACAAGCAGCTCTCGGCGCGCGGCATCGAGGTCGGCCACATCTTCTACTTCGGCACGAAGTACTCCGACCCGATGGGCGCGACCGTCGCCGGTCCCGACGGCCAGAACGTGCCGGTTCATATGGGCTCCTATGGCATCGGCCCGAGCCGGCTGGTGGCGGCGCTGATCGAGGCCGGCCATGACGACGCCGGCATCGTCTGGCCCGACGAGATCGCGCCCTTCGACGTCGCCGTCCTGAACCTCAAGGCCGGCGACGCCGGAACCGACGCCGCATGCGAGCAGCTCTACGCGGCGCTGCTGGCGAAGGGCTACGACGCGCTTTACGACGACACCGATACGCGCCCCGGCGGCAAATTCGCCACCGCCGACCTGATCGGCGTGCCCTGGCAGATCATCGTCGGGCCGAAGGGGCTGGGCGAGGGCAAGGTCGAGCTCAAGCGCCGCACCACCGGCGAGCGCGAACTCGTTCCGCTGGAGGCCGCGCTCGACCGCTTCAAGGGCAAGGCCGCGTGACCATCGCCGTCGAGACACCCGTCGTCGCCGAGCGCGACCAGCCGATCGGAACCGCGCCCTTCGCCGGCTTCGAATGGTCGCTTGCCGGGCGCTATCTGCGCACGCGCCGGCGCGAGGGCTTCGTCTCGGTCATCGCCGGCTTCTCCTTCCTCGGCATCCTGCTCGGCGTCGCGACGCTGATCATCGTGATGTCGGTGATGAACGGCTTCCGCAAGGAATTGCTGGAGAAGATCGTCGGCGTGAACGGCCACATCTTCGCCACCCCGATCGACCGACCGCTCGACGACTATGCGGCCGTCTCGGCACGCCTGCTCAAGATCCCCGGCATCAGGCTCGCGATCCCGCTGGTCGAGGGCCAGGCGCTCGCCTCCTCGCAGGTCGGCAATGGCGGCGTGCTCGTGCGCGGCATCCGCGAGGCCGACCTCAAGGCGATCCCCTTCATCGGCGGCAACATCAGGCGTGGCACGCTCGACGGCTTCGACGACGGCGGCGGGGTCGCGATCGGCACGAGGCTCGCCAGTTCGCTCGGGCTCCAGGTCGGCGATTCGATCACCATCGTCTCGCCTCGCGGTGCCTCGACGCCGTTCGGGACCGCACCGCGGATCAAGGCCTATCCGATCCAGGCGATGTTCGAGATCGGCATGACCGAGTTCGATTCCTCCTTCGTCTACATGCCGCTGACCGAAGCCCAAGCCTATTTCAACCGCGACGGCGACGTGAACGTCATCGAGATCTTCGTCGACAATCCCGACAGGACTCAAGCCGTGCGCGACGCGATCGAGGCCGATGCGCCGCGTCCGCTCGTGCTGTCCGACTGGCGGCAGAGAAACCGCACCTTCTTCAACGCGCTCGAGGTCGAGCGGAACGTCATGTTCATCATCCTGACCCTGATCGTGCTGGTCGCGGCGCTGAACATCGTCTCCGGCCTGATCATGCTGGTGAAGGACAAGACCGCCGACATCGCGATCATGCGCACCATGGGCGCCTCGCGCGGCACGGTGCTGCGCGTCTTCCTGATCACGGGAGCGGCGATCGGCGTCTTCGGCACGCTGGCGGGCTTAGGGCTAGGCGTCGTCTTCGCCAACAACATCAAGTCGATCATGGCCGCGCTGAACTGGATCACCGGCGCCAATCTCTGGGACCCGACGGTGCGCTTCCTCAGCGACATCCCCTCGGTGATCGACTGGCGCGAGGTCGCGAGCGTCGTCGCGATGGCGCTGGTCCTGTCGCTGCTGGCGACGCTCTATCCGGCCTGGAAGGCGGCGCGGCTCGACCCCGTGCAGGCCCTGCGGATGGGCTGAGGCGACATGGCAAGCGAGACCCCCGCGCTCTTCCTCTCCCAGGTCGAGCGCTACTATCCGCAGACCGACGCGCCGCTGGAAATCCTGCGCAAGGCCGATTTCGCGCTCTGGCCGGGCGAGCTCGTCGCGCTGGTCGCGCCGAGCGGCACCGGCAAGTCGACGCTCCTGCATGTCGCCGGCCTGCTCGAAAAACCCGATTCGGGCGAGGTCTTCGTCGGCGGCATCGCCACCAGCAAGCTCGACGACAAGGGCCGCACCCGGCTGCGGCGGACCGAGATCGGCTTCGTCTACCAGTTCCACCATCTCCTGCCGGAATTCACCGCGCTGGAGAACGTCGTGCTGCCGCAGCGCATCCGCGGGCTCTCCAAGGGACTCGCCGAGGAGCGCGGCACCGAACTCCTGACCTTCCTTGGCCTCGGCCAGCGGCTCGACCATCTGCCGGGCGAGCTCTCCGGCGGTGAGCAGCAGCGCGTCGCCATTGGCCGTGCCGTCGCCAACACGCCGCGCCTGCTGCTGGCCGACGAGCCGACCGGCAATCTCGATCCCCATACCTCGCTGCACGTGTTCTCGACGCTGGTCGCGCTCGCCCGCGCCTCCGGCCTCGCCGCCCTGATCGCGACCCACAATCTCGACCTCGCCCGCCGCATGGACCGGCAGGTCACGATCCGCGACGGACTGGTCGTGCCGCTCTGAAAGCCACCCGATTCACGATCTGTTAACTGCCATCCATACGTTCCGCCCGGAACTAACGCATCGGCATTGACGAGAACAAATCATGAACTAATTTGGACATGTAGAGAACGAAGGAGATCAACATGATCGCGGCTCGCAAACTGGCGGCAGGTTTGGCGGAAATCCTGTCGCTCGGCCTCTTCCTCGGCATGATCTGGCTCTGGGCCGCTCTGGCCTCCGGCCCTGGCATCTGAGCCGTCCACAGCCCGGTCGCGAAAGCGCTCGACGAGTGTCCTGCCGCGTCGCCATATGAAGGCATGGCCCGACGCCGAGTCGTGTCAGTGGCATGTCAGGCAGGCGAGGACGGAAGATGGCGCGGGAAGCCGGCGAGGGACGCATCCTGTCCGAGATCGGCTTCGTCCATCTCCATGTCCATTCGAGCTATTCGCTGCTCGAAGGCGCCGCGACCGTGGCGACGCTCGCCAAGCTCGCCGCCGCCGACGGCCAGCCGGCGCTGGCCCTGACCGACACCAACAACCTCTTCGGCGCGCTCGAATTCTCCGAGAAGCTCGCCGGCTCGGGCATCCAGCCGATCGCCGGCGTCCAGCTCGCGGTCGATTTCGCCGACGAGGGCGAGGGCAGGGGCCGCAGCGCCCTGCCGCAGGCCGTGCCGCATCTCGTCCTGCTGGCGATGAACGAGGCCGGCTACGTCAACCTGATGAAGCTCGTCACCGAAGCCTGCCTCGCCGGCGGCGGATCGGGCGATCCTGTCTCGAACCTCGATCGTCTCGCTGCCCATCACGACGGGCTGATCGCGCTGACCGGCGGTCATGGCGGCCCGCTCGACATGGCGCTGCGGGCCGGGCAGGGCGCTCTGGCGAAGTCGCGGCTGGAGGCCCTCGCGCGCCTCTTCGGCGACAGGCTCTATGTCGAGATCCAGCGCCATGAGCGCGACGGGCAGGCGGCGACGGAGGCGCAATTGCTGCGCCTCGCCTATGATGCCGACCTGCCGCTCGTCGCGACCAACGAGCCCTTCTTCGCCAAGCCCGCCGATTTCGACGCGCATGACGCGCTGCTCGCGGTCGCAGCCGGCCGTCTCGTCTCCGATGGCGAACGCCGGCGGGTGACGCCGGAGCATTATTTCGCCAGCCGCGCCGAGATGAAGCGGCGCTTCGCCGACCTGCCGGAAGCACTCGCATCGACGGTCGAGATCGCGATGCGCTGCACCTGGCGCGTCGGCTTGCGCAAGCCGATCCTGCCGCGCTTCGGCGAGGCCGGCACCGACGAGGCGGTCGAACTGGAGAACCAGGCGAAGGCCGGCCTCGCGGCGCGGCTCGCTAAGCACGGGCCGTCGTCAGGATTCACCGTCGAGGACTACGAAAAGCGGCTCGATTTCGAGCTCTCGGTCATCGCCCGGATGCAGTATCCGGGTTACTTCCTGATCGTCGCCGACTTCATCAAATGGGCCAAGGAGCAGGACATACCCGTAGGCCCCGGCCGCGGCTCGGGCGCGGGCTCCCTCGTCGCCTATGCGCTGACCATCACCGACGTCGATCCGCTGCGCTTCGGGCTGCTGTTCGAGCGCTTCCTCAATCCCGACCGCGTCTCGATGCCCGACTTCGACATCGATTTCTGCCAGGACCGGCGCGAGGAGGTGATCGACTACGTCAAGCACCGCTATGGCGAGGAGCGCGTCGCCCAGATCATCACCTTCGGCACGTTGCTGGCGCGCGGCGTGCTGCGCGACGTCGGCCGCGTGCTGGAGATGCCCTATGGCCAGGTCGACCGACTGACCAAGCTCGTGCCGCAGAACCCGGCCAAGCCGATCTCGCTCGCCGACGCGATCAAGGGCGAGCCGAAGCTGCAGCAGGCCGCCGAGGAGGAGCCGGTCGTCGGCCGCCTGCTCGAGATCGGCCAGAAGCTCGAGGGCCTGCATCGCCACGCCTCGACCCATGCCGCCGGCGTCGTCATCGGCGACCGGCCGCTGGAGGAACTGGTCGCGCTCTCGGTCGATCCGCGCACCGGCATGCGCGTCACCCAGTTCAACATGAAATGGGTCGAGCAGGCCGGCCTGGTGAAGTTCGACTTCCTCGGCCTGAAGACGCTGACGACGCTGACCACCGCCGTGAAGCTGATCGCCCAGCGCGACATCGCGGTCGATCTCGCGAGCCTGCCCTTCGACGATCCCAAGAGCTACGAGATGCTGGCGCGCGGCGAGGTCGTCGGCGTGTTCCAGGTTGAAAGCGCCGGCATGCGGCGCGCGCTCGTCGAGATGAAGGCCGACCGGATCGAGGACCTGATCGCGCTGGTCGCGCTCTACCGGCCGGGACCGATGGACAACATCCCGAGCTATTGCCGCCGCAAGCTCGGACTGGAGGAGCCGAGCTATCTCCATCCCAAGATGAAGCCGATCCTGGCCGAGACCCACGGCATCATCGTCTACCAGGAGCAGGTGATGCAGGTCGCCCAGGCCCTGTCGGGCTATTCGCTCGGCGAGGCGGACCTGCTGCGCCGCGCCATGGGCAAGAAGATCAAGGCGGAGATGGACGCCCAGCGCGACCGCTTCGTCAAAGGTGCAATCGAGGGCGGCATCAAGAAGGACGTCGCGTCCGAGATCTTCGACCTTCTGGCGAAATTCGCCGATTACGGCTTCAACAAGAGCCACGCGGCCGCCTATGCCGTCGTCGCCTTCCAGACCGCCTATCTCAAGGCCAATTACCCGGTCGAGTTCCTCGCCGCCTCGATGACGCTCGACATCGGCAACACCGACAAGCTCTCCGAATTCCGCCGCGATGCCGAGCGGCTCGGCATCAAGGTCGAGCGGCCGGCGATCAACCGCTCCGGCGTCGAGTTCGACGTCACTGAGGGCAAGATCTTCTACGCGCTCGGCGCGATCAAGGGCGTCGGCCGCGCCGCGGTCGAGTCGATCGTCGCCGCGCGCCGCGCCGGCGGCGATTTCCGCGATCTCGCCGATTTCGCCCGCCGGATCGACACCAAGCTGGTCAACCGCCGCACCATCGAGGCCCTGATCGCGGCCGGCGCCCTCGATGCGCTGGAGCCCGAGCGGGCGCGCGCCATGGCCGCGATCGAAGGCATGCTGGCGCTCTCGAACCGCACCCGCGACGCAGCGCTCGGCGGCCAGTCGGAGCTCTTCGGCGGCGGCATGGTGCAGGAGGCCTTCCGCATCCCGCCGGTCGAGCCGTGGGCGCCGGCCGAGCGGCTGCGGCGCGAGCACGACGCCGTCGGCTTCTTCCTCTCCGGCCATCCGCTCGACGACTACGAGCATGTCCTGAAGCGGCTGCGCGTCCAGCGCTTCGCCGATTTCGCCCAGACCGTGCGCGCCAACGGTACCTCGGTCGCCAAGGTCGCGGCCTCCGTCATCGACAAGTCGGAGCGGCGGACCAAGTCGGGCTCGAAGATGGGCATCGTCAACCTGTCGGATCCGAGCGGCCAGTTCGAGGCGATCCTGTTCTCGGAGGGCCTGCAGCGCCATCGCGACCTGCTGGAGCCGGGCAGGGCGCTTGTCCTGCGCCTGTCGGCCGTGCTCGACGGCGAGGATGTCCGCCCGCGGATCGAGGATGTCGAGGTGCTGGACGACCTCGCCTCGCGCCAGAAGCAGGATCTGCTGGTCTATCTGCGCGACGACAAGGCACTGGCCTCGATCGCCGAGCGCGTCCGCCCGCGCGGTGACGGCATCCGCGCCGAGGGCAAGATCGCGCTGGTGATGATCCTCGACGACGGCGCCCAGGAGGTCGAGATCGAGCTGCCCGGCAAATACCCGGTCAACCAGCAGATCGCCAATGCCGTGCGCGCCGCGCCGGGCGTGGTCAGCGCGGAACTGCGCTAGCTATCCTGCTTCGGCGCGCTTCCGGATCGTGCCGGAACATGCTTCCATGAGGCGCGAGCCCGTTCTCCGGCGAAAGACCGGGGCTGGCGCGCCTGCCGGGGGGCTCCCATGAACCACTATGTCGCGCGCATTCCGATGAGCCTCGCCGTGCCCGAGGCGATGCACTGGGCGATCAAGGACGTTCTGGAGGGCGAGTACGAGGCCGGCTATGACGGCGTCGGCCTCGACATCCTCGACATCGGCGCCAATGTCGGCTCGTTCGCGCTCTGGGCGACGGCACGCTGGCCGGGCAGCCGGGTGACCTCCTACGAGCCGCATCCCGGCACCTTCGAGTTCCTCAAGCGCAACACGCAGCAGCGCCGCGACATCGTCATCGTCAACGCAGCGCTGTTTCCGGGCGAGCAAGGGACGGCGAGCTTCGTCAGCCGCTTCGCCGGCGACGGCGAATCGGGGCTGGCGTCCTATGCCGGTGACACCTTCGTCGACGGCGCCATGGTCGAGCGCTACGAGGTCGCGGTCGTCGATCCGGCGAGCCTGCCATCGGCGGATGTCGTCAAGATCGACATCGAGGGCGGGGAGGGCGATGTGCTGGATACAATCGATCTGTCGCGGACCTCGCTGGTGCTGCTCGAATACCAGAACCGCAAGAACCGTTTGCAGATCGAGGCCCGACTCGCGGCGGATTTCGACCTGATCGACACCCATGAATACGCCTGGGCGCCGATGCTCGACCAGAGCTGCTACCGGCCGGATCTCGCCGGCGACGTCTACGGCCGGATGTTCGCGGCGCGCAGGGGCCTGACGCGGATGTGGCGGACGGCAGGGCGCTGAGCGCGGGCCGGGAGACCCGACGGCGTCGCCATGGGTTTCCAGTGCCGCGGTCTTGCCGCACAATGGCGCATGAGATCGCACCGGAGGCGCCCATGACCAGCCGCTTCACCCTCGACCGGCGCGCCTTCGTCGCCGGCGCCGCCGTCCTGACCGCCGCGGCCGCGACACGCCCCTTGAAAGCCCAGGAGAAGCCGGTGATCGACGCCCGCACCGCCCTGATCGTCGTCGACGTCCAGAACGATTTCTGTCCCGGCGGCAGCCTTGCGGTCGGGCGGGGCGACGAGGTCGTGCCGGTGATCAACGCGCTCGGCACCCGCTTCGAGAGCATCGTCCTGACCCAGGACTGGCACCCGGCCGGCCATTCCTCTTTCGTCACGAGCCATCCCGGCAAGAAGCCGTTCGAGGTCGTGCAGATGCCCTATGGGCCGCAGGTTCTGTGGCCCGAGCACTGCATCCAGGGCTCGAAGGGCGCCGAGTTCCGTGCCGACCTCGCTCTGCCGCGCGCCCAGACGATCGTGCGCAAGGGCTACCGGCCGCCGATCGACAGCTATTCCGGCTTCATGGAGGCCGATCGCAAGACGCCGACCGGTCTCGGCGGGTATCTCAAGGAGCGCGGCGTCACGCGCGTCGTCGTGGTCGGCCTCGCCACCGATTTCTGCGTCAGCTGGACGGCGCAGGACGCAGCCAGGGCCGGGCTCGAAACGCTGGTCGTCGACGAGGCCTGCCGCGCCATCGACCTCAACGGCTCGCTGGCAAAAGCCTGGGCCGACATGACCGCACTCGGCGTCAAACGGATCACACCGGGCGACCTGCCGGCCTGAGCGGCGATGTCGCGCGCGCAGCGCCTGCTCGACCTGATCCAGGTTCTGCGCCGCCATCGTCGGCCGGTCAGCGGGCGCAGGCTCGCCGAGGAGACCGGCGTCAGCATCCGCACGCTCTACCGCGACATCGTCACGCTGCAGGGGCAGGGCGCGCCGATCGAGGGCGAGCCGGGTCTCGGCTATGTGCTGAAACCCGGCTTCATGCTGCCGCCGCGGATGTTCGGCGAGGAGGAGATCGAGGCGTTGGTGCTGGGCTCGCGCTGGGTCGCCGACCGCGCCGACGGCTCGCTCGCAACGGCCGCCCGCGATGCCATGGCGAAGATCGTCGCGGTGCTGCCGCCCGATCTCGCTGCCCGTGTCGAGGACGCCGCACTGATCGTCGGGCCGGGCCGGCCGATCGCAAAAGGCGCCGGGATCGACCTCGCCGTGATCCGCAAGGCCGTGCGCAGCGAGCGCAAGGCGGCGATCCGCTACACTGACGGCGACGGCCGCGCCAGCGAGCGGACGATCTGGCCGTTCGCGCTCAGCTTCTTCGACAACGTCAGGGTCGTGCTGGCATGGTGCGAGCTGCGTCAGGACTTCCGGCACTTCCGCGCCGACCGGATCGCTCGATTCGAGCCGCAGGAGGCGCGCTATCCCAGGCGCCGCCAGGTTCTGCTCAGGGAATGGCGCGATGGGCAGGGCATTCCCGCCCCGACATGACCGGCGGCCGACCGCAGCCGCTCATTCGAGCCGGATATTGGCGTCGGCGACGACCTTGCCCCAGCGCGCCACTTCGGCCGAGACGAACTTCGCGAAATCGTCGCGATAGATCGACGGGATCACCGAGCCGTTCTTCTTCCAGGCCTCGGTGATCGCCGGCGCCTTCAGCGCCTTCTCGATCTCGTCGCGCATCCGGGCCACGACCGGTTCCGGCGTCCCCTTGATCGCCCAGATCGCATACCAGGTCGCGACCTCGTAACCGTCGAGCCCGGCCTGCTTCGCAGTCGGCACGTCGGGGATCGCATCGGACCGGGCCGGCGCCGCGACCGCGAGAGCCCGCAGCTGACCGCCGGCGATCTGTGGCGCCGAAGAGCCGAGCCCGTCGAACATCACGTCGACCTGGCCGGCGACGAGGTCCTGCATCGCCGGGCCGGCGCCGCGATAGGGCACATGGGTCAGCGGCGCCTTGGCCAGCAGCTTGAACAGCTCGCCGGCGAGATGATGCGTCGTGCCGTTGCCGGCCGAGGCATAGTTCAGCTTGTCGGGGTTGGCCCGCGCGAAGGCGATCAGCTCGGCCAGCGTCTTGGCCTCGACCTTCTTCGGGTTGACCACCACGACCTGCGGCGGCTGCGCGATCACCGCGACCGGGATGAAGTCCTTCTCGAGATTGTAGTCGAGCTTGGGATAGAGCGCCGGCGCGATGGTATGATGCGCCGCACCGACGAAGAAGACGTAGCCGTCCGGCGTCATCTTGGACGCGGCGGAGGCGCCGACCGTGCCGCCGGCACCGCCGCGATTGTCGATGATGATGCGCTGGCCGAACTGCTGGTCGAGCTGCGCCGCGAGCGGCCGGGCGAAAGCGTCGGTGCCGCCGCCGGCCGGGAAGGGCACGATGAAGGTGATCGATTTCGTCGGCCAGCTCTGGGCCTGGGCGGCGGTGCCGGCCAGCGCCAGACCACCGACGGCGAGAGCGAGCGCCATCCGGCGCGTGATGGACATGGGGCAACCTCCCTTGAAGCCTCGGCATCCGGCTCTTGTCGGCCGTGATCGGTTCGGACACGGCGCGCGGCCCGTCCATGAAGCGGATTAGGGCATCCGGAGGTTGCTTTGGCAAGCATGGCCGGGCGAAGCCGGGGCCGCCCCGACGAAGGGATGAGGGCTCAGACGCCGCCGCGCCGGCGATAGGCGAAGTAGCGCTCCGCCGGAACGCCGTCCGGCAACGGCACGGCCGACAGCGCGGCATCCACTAGTGCGGTGCCGCTGACGATGAGCGCGTCGTCGGCCGCCAGCGCCGCGACATGGCCCGGCAGCCAGGCCAGCGCGACGGCGTCGCGCTCCGGCACGCCGGTCGTCGCATCGACATGCAGCAGCACGGCGTTGCGACCATGCTCGGCGGCGAAGGCCGGCAACGTCCGCGCCATGTCGCCGAGTACGAGATCCTCCGCCGCGGGCAGGGAGCGCGGATTGGCCTTGGCCTCGCGATCGAAGGCGACGATGCGCCGGCCGGGCATGATCTCGCGCAGATGGTCGTAGGTCCGGCCATTGCCGAGCCCGAGTTCTAGCACGAGACCGGCACGGTCGCGCGTCAGGCCGGCGGCCCAGCCGAGCACGAGGCGCTGCGCTTCGAGGCGGCGGATGAAACTGTCGAGACGGCTCATATCGTGCTGATCGGCGGCAGCGCCGCGGAAGTCAATCGTCGCCTTGGTGGATACCACATAGATATCTGTCAGAGTTGGGAGGTATCTGGCGGTATTATCCGGGATTGTGCGGGATTTCGCGGGGCCGCGCGACGTGATAAGGGATTACTGCGGTTGAACCATTCGCGCAGTCGTCCACGTGGCGTGAGGGGCCGGCGACCCTCCGACCGCTCTTTCACTTACGGTTCAAACAGCGGTCAATCGCGCTGGCCGAGACAGAATGTCCGTCCCTATGACATGTGGGAATTACGCCCCGCCGGCCGCCTTTGCTCTCTTCGCCATCCGCTCGGCAAACCGCTGGATCGATGCTCGCGAGGGCGTCCGCGCAGCGCCGAAACGCTTGCGGCACAGCTCGATCGCCTCCTGATATTCGCTTGTCGGCAAGATCGAGCGAAGAAGCGCGGCGACCTCGCTGTCACGCTCATAGGGTGATCTTGACGGCCGTGGGATCAGACCTCGCACCATTACTCGACCCCGTCGTGAAGCGCGCCGGAGAGGCTTCGACGCGTCACATTGCCCGCGGCATTCCGAGCTGTGCTAGCGAGCGAGCGAGCTGCCGCCGCAACAGCGCCCTGGCTCGCCAGCATGCCGCTGGCGAAGGTGTCGCCAAACTGCTTGCCGGCCGCGCTGCCATCCATGCCGTTCAATGCGCTTTTGGCCGCGTCACCAAGCTCGCCAGCAGCTGCGGCCACCTTCGGCGCGCCAGAGCGCAATCCTTCAGCCGCTTGATCGGTCGTCATTTCGGCGATGGTACGGAGATCACCGAAGTCGATATCCGCGCCTGTCATCAGATCGACAAAGGCCTTCGCGCGGCTCTTGCCGGGCGCGGCATAGATGTCATCGAACGAATTCAACATGGGATCGGTCTTCGTCAGGTCTTTCGGCCGTCTCGGCGGTAAGGGAGCCATGGTCGGCGAGCCGTAAGGCCCGAAGCCAAACGAGCTCAACCCTGGGGTGATCGGCGACGGCTTCTCGGTTTCCTGACCGCTCATTCGCGTGTTCAGACGCTTTGCTGTGGCCTCGGTCTCGACCATGGCCAGGTTGGCCTCATCCCGAGCCTTTCGCAGCGCGATCAGTTCCTCGCGCTCCGCCCGTAAGGCTTCAAGGTTCTTTCGGCCGGGACCAAGGAGGGCGTCCTGGCGAACCTTGCCCGCTCCCTGAGTGCGCTGCGAAACGGCGTTCAATTCCGCCTCCTTCGTGCCGATATCTTGCCCGAGCTTGGCGAGCCGCTCGGCGATCGCCTGTTCCAGCAAGAGTTGCTTTCGGGCATCGACGATGCCGCGCATCTTGGGATCGTAGCTACCCTCGACGCCCGACTTGATTTCTTCGCGGGCGATAGTGTCGGCGTTGACCAGTCGCGCCCGCTCCTCGATGGCATTCGCAACAGGGTTTTTGCCGGCCGTGATTTCCGCGATCGTCTTGTCGATCGGCATCAGCACGTCGGATATCGCCGCGCCGATCTGGCGCATGCGGCTTACCAGGACGTTTTCAAGCCGATCGAGCTTGGCCTGGACATCCTTCGTCACCTTGTCGAGATCGGCAGCGACAGAGCCGGCAGCGGAGCTGGCGATCATCTTCGACATTTTCTGCCGCTCGCCGCTATAGGTCATCAGCGCGCGCACGCCACGGGCGAATTCCTGATCCTGGAAAAGCTTCGGAATCTTCGACAAGTCACCCTTCAAGGCCGTCGCCGTCAGCTCCTCGAACACATCGACGAGATTTCGCCCTTCCTTGCGGCCCTTGGCCATGCCGGCGGCAAGATCGATTCCGAACTTCTTGAAACGCTTGCCGGTCTCCTCGGTTTCCATCTTCTGAAAGATGTTTTCCACGGAGGACGCCGCGCCCTCGGCCGAGCCGGTGCCCTTGCGGACGATTTGGAGCATCGAGACGAGATCGCGCAGGCCCTCCTGGCCCTTGAAGCCGGCGGCGGCTGCAGACGGCGCGAGGCTCGGCAGGTAGCGCGCCATGTCCTTGAGCTCGAACTGACCGGCTTTGCCGCCTGCCGCCATGATGTCGAACGCGCCCTGCATCTGGTCGCTGGCGATCTTGAAGTTCGCGGAGACGCTGTCGGCCGTATTGGCGATGTCCTCGACCTCCGCACCGGCGGCAGACGCCGTTCGCGCAACCGACGGCAGGAAGGCCATCGCGTCCTTGAGCGAGCGTCCCTTGGCGACCAGGACATCTAGCCCGCCGACCACTTTGTTGTAGGGCATCGCCACGTCCTGGGCGATCTTGAATGCCGTCGAACCGACATCGGCCAGGGCCTCCTTGCTGGCGTCGGCCGTGACGCCGATGCGGGTGATCGCGCGCTCGGCCTCGGCATGGCGCTTGACGCTCTCGGTCAATGCACGAGCCCCGAGATACCCGCCCACCGCGCTGCGGACGCCGGAGCCCGCCCTTGCGGCGATCGCCGCCGTCCCATCCCCGCTGCCGCGAGGCGTCTCGCTCGTCTTTTTTGCCGCAGCCATCCAGCGGAGATCGGACCGGAGGCGAGCGAGGTTACTGGCTAGCTTCGTAGGGCCGGCGCTCTGCCCGAGGCTGTCTGCGGCAGCCTTAGTCTCTCGCAAAGAGCGGGTCGCCTGCTTCGACGCCGGCGCGAGCATGAGGATGTCGCGGGCGATCTTCTGGCCGCCCTGCGCGCCGTCGAGGCCCTTGGCCGCGTCCTTCACGTCTTTGAAATCACGCTTCGCCTGCGCGGCACCGCCCTTGGTGTTGGCCACCAGGTCGAGGATCATCTTGACGCGCATGTCGCTCATCATTTGCTCCTGATGATCCTGGTTTGCTCTGCCCAGACCTGCGGCGCCCTATGCCAGCCGGACTCTTGTTCATCCGGGCTCGCGATCGCCTACCGGATTTCCACCCAGACGCCGCCATCGTCGAGCTCGAGCACCTTGCCGGCGCGCGACCGGGCATTGGAGCCGTTGGTCTTTGCGACGGTCTGATCGTCGATGATATAGCAGTCGGACAGCAAGTCGGCCTGGGTGACCAGGTCGGCTCCGTGATTGAGATACCGGAAGACGCCGCGCTCGATCTCGATCTTTGCCGCTCCGGCTGCCCCTGAGCTGTTGTTGACCGAATATTGCGCCCGGCCGGCGGCCTTGAGCGTCGCCGACACAGAGCCGGGGACCGCATAGCCGGCGGCGTTGAGGGCGACCAGAGCGCCCGAATGGATCACGGCCGAGGCCGCGAGCGGTGCTACCAGCAAGTCCGGTCCGCGTTTGAGCGTGTTGCGAGAGGTGGTGAGAGCGGCCATTTCAAACTCCGTTGAAGCGCTGGTTTCAGGCCTTCATTTTGGCCGGATCGATGCCGAGCTGCTGTGCGATCATCGCCTCGGTCGAGCTGTCCGCCTGATCCTCGCCGGCCGCCAAACGGCTCACGTCGTAGGTTTTTTCCTTGAAGAGATGGGCGAACGACGTGCCGGTCTTTTCAACGAATGTGTCGAAGGAGGCTTCGTTGGATGAGCAAAGCTCGGTGGCCCAGTCGCGCAGCGACGGCGGGAAGACACCGGACTTGATCGCTGTTTCGACCTTGGCGGCGACATTCTTCGCACCAGCCAATCGCTTCACGTCCTTCAGCTCTTTGACGACGGTCGCCATTGCAGCGAGTGTCGCGGCCATCTCCGGAGCCGAGCTGGGAAGGGCCTGAATTGCCTTGACCGCATCGTCGACCGACGTGTCGTCGGGAAGCCCCAGTGCGGCGGCGATCTCGGGGGGAAGGTGCATAGGACGATCCTTGCTGTTGGCCGATGCTACGGCCGGCATGCCGAGCGCGGGGGACGTGACGAGTGCAGCACCCTTCAGGAGGCGGGCGGTCACGCCGTCCGTGTCACGCCAGAACGTCGGGCTGATGTAGCGATACGACCGTGCCTTCAAAGCGACGATCGCGTCGGGGAGCCACTGGACGCGGCCGAAGAGACCAGCGGGCTTGGCAGCCAACTCTACGATCCATCCGCGCGCCGGGCGATGGCCGTTGACCATCGCAAACTCGGTTTCGTGGTCGAAATCCACCGGGAGATCGACGCCGCCGGCCTTGAAGGCCGCGACGAGCTTTTCAGGATCGAAGACGAACCGGCGACCGTCCCTGGCCTCGATCGCGCCGCGAGGTGTCAACTGCACCCATAGCGGCGGGCTGCCGTTCCCGCTGGCGGCGACGACTTCGAAAGCGATGCCGGCGGTTTCGAGGTCGCCGAGCATGGTCAAACCAGATACGGGGACACGATGACGTCGACGATCCCCGCAAGGAGGTTCGTTTCGCCGTTCGCGAGCGTCTGTTTCAACAGCGCCCGAGCCCCCATTTCCAGGGAAGGCGGCACGACAAGATGCGTCGGCCTGATGCCGAGCAGATGGCTCTTGTCGCCACGGAAATCCATCATCGCCAGGCGCGCCGCTTCAAAGGCGTCTTTGTCGAGGGGAGCCTTTGAAGCGTAGGCGAGCTGCCAGAGGCCGAAACCGACATTCACGCGGGCATCGACCCCATAGATGAACTCCTTATTCATGAAGACATGAGGGTTCGTGGGGTCTTGCATTCCGACGAAGTCGTAGTCCTTTCGCTTCTGAAAGATAATCGGCTTCACCGCCCTCGACAGATCCAGCAAATACCAGAATGGATCGTTGCTCGGCTCGCTGGGGACAAACATATTCCAAACGGCATAAGGCCCGTCATTCGGGCCGAATCCGGGATGAACTCCAAAAAACGGCTGCCCATCGTAGCACAGCGTCGTGGGGCCATCCTTCAACAACCCGAAGACCAAGGTATCAGGATGTAGCTTCGTGACCCTGCCGACCTCGCTGAACATCGGGCCATAGAGGCCGAACTTGTCGTCCTGCATGTCGTTGCGCTTGACGGTGACGGTGCTTTCGAAGTCGCGGTTCTTGATCTTGAACCCGTGGGCACGAAGCTGGTGAAGCTGCCGTTCGCCAATCCACTCGCGTAGCGCCGGGAATTGCCCCAGCCAGGCATACTCTTCTTCGGCGGTGTCGCTCTTCGTCATCATCGCGACTTTGTCCGCGAAGGACTCCGTCGCGTCGAAAGTGTTCTTGAACGTCGCGTGAAAGCCCCTGAAGGCGGATTCGAGATTGCTGCTGTTGAGGATCATGAGCGCGGGGCTTTCTTGCGGAGCTTGGCGACGTGTTTGCCGCGAAAGCGGCGCGCGGATCGATTGGTGATGCCGCCGGCGGCTGCGATCTCGTTCGATGACCCACCCCGAGCGATGACGGCCGCCATGGCATCGGCTCGGCGCTGGCGCTCGGTGAGGTAGGCGCCCGTCGTGCCGACCGGGATTTCGATCTTCTGGCGGTATTTTCCGGAGGTGAAGTGATCGCTGATCAATCGTGCCTTACGCCAGCCGACCGCGCGGACGAGCCAGTTGGTTTCGCTCAGTCGCGAGACGATGAAGACCGTTTGCCCGCCCCTGACTTCCTGGATCGCGATCGCGGCATCGCGATCAGCGATCTCGGCGATCTCTTGCAGGATTCCGGGAAGCGGTTTTTCTGGCGCGCTGGATGGCACTGGCGGCTCACTGCATGGACGATGCCGCCATATGAGCCGGGCATGCGTCCTCCCAGGCCCCGGACGCGCGTCCGGTGTGCTCTGTTGCCGCCGTTGAAGCGGATCATTGGTGGGCTAGGTCGGCGTCCTTGTGCCAGATGGCCCACCAAACGGCCACAGGTCTTTCAATTTCGCTTTTAAAGAATTTTCCAGGCCGGACCACAGGCCGGAGCAAAAGCGCCGTCTACGCGGCTCCCAAGGGCTTTTCGGACCGAGCATCCTGTGCGGCCTTCCTGCGGTTCATGACGCGCAGAGCGTTAATCGCCATCGCCGCGTGATCCGGCGTCATGAAGCGCAACGCCGAAATCTTGAATGAGCGCTCCAGCCAATGCCGAAGGGCATCGGGCGTCGCGTCGCCCGCCCATTGCTGCCAGAGCTGTTCGACCAGCGCGAGTTGGGCCGGCGTCGCCATACCACGACGGCCTGACGCCGGCGGGTTGGTACGCTGGAATCCGAGCGTCTCGAAAGCTCGGATCAAGGCCGTCAGGCCAGCCGGCGTCAGGTCGCGCGCGCTGCCGGCCCCACCGATCCGCGATAGGAGGCCCCGATACTCCTGCTCCGTCAGCGCGAGCTGGCGCCTCGCCGCCTGGATCATCGCGAGCTGCTTGCGTGTGATCATCGCAAAGCCAAGAGTCGAGGCTGAAGCGCAGCGCGCGCGTCGCCCGCGAGCTTGTCGATGCACTCGCCTTTCCAGTTGATGATCTCCGCGATCAGATACGCCACTTCGACCGCACGGATTTTCTCGCCGACCGGGCCGTCGCCCGGGTCGGCCATGCAGTTAGCCATCCAGGCGATCGTGCGAAGCTTCTTCGCCTCCATCTGGACGTTATCGAGAGCGTCAGCGAGTTCCTTGTCGAGAGTGTCGTTTTTCAGAACTGTGGCCATGTTACTGCGCCTCGTAAGAAACGGGATCGTGGGTTGAAGCAAGAATGCTGTCGATCTCCGCGTTCGACATGACGAGCGCGCCGCCGAGGTCTTGCGCAAACCAACTGATCTTCTCCGCGGACTCCGGCGACATCACCTCTTCGTCGAGGTCGAGAAGCAGCCTGCCAACGCCGCCGATGATCGTGTTGTCCCGAAGCTCGAAATGCTTCAGCAGGGCGTCTTTCTGCCGCATCGTCAGGGTCTCGATCTTGATCGGCTCGCGCGTCATGCCGCTTCTCCGCGCTCTATGTTCAGAATCGGATTGGACGCTTGCACTGACTGACCCAATAGCTTGATGGCGCGCGTGAGGGTCGAGTGGTCGATCGGATCGCCGTCCTCGATGCCGGACCTTGCGGTGCGCAACACCAATGCGACCTGCCTGACGGTCCGGGGCAGTCCGTACGCGACTAGCGCGTCGAGACTATCCTTGCCGGCGACGCCCCATTGGCGAGCGATAGCAACGATGTCTTCGGCGATCGGCTTTTGGAGATCGTACCATTTCGCCACACGATCCTCGATCTGATCGTAGGCAGCCTCGTTTGCCCGCGTGCGCTTCAAAGCCGCATTGTTGCCGACGAGCACGACAGGAATCCCGCAGTGCTCATTGATCGAGAGCAGCATTCGAATCCCGTCCGCGCCGGCACGCTGCACTTCGTCAACGACGAGGCAGACGCGACGATAGGATGCCTCTTGCCGCAACCGCCCCAACAGGTCCGGCATATGCCGGAGCGGGGTTGGCGACCGTTCGAATGCACCGCTTACACAGTCCAGCAAAGCTTGGATCGAGCGGACGCCCTGAAGCACTTCGAAATAACGGATGCCGTCTATCTCTCCGGAGAGGTGAGCGATCGAAGACGATTTCCCCATCCCGGCCGGGCCACGGACCACGGCAGCCAAAGAGGTCATCATTGCGAAGTTGATCGCGTTGCGCATCCACGCTGTCACAGTGGTCTCGGCAAAGTAATCTGGATAGAGAGGCTGCAGAATCGATTGCATTAATTTTGGCTCCGCCGATTTTTGAAGAAATCTTCGTGGAGGGCGATGTCTGCTTTGACCCTTGCCACGTATTCTTGATGTAGCCGCGCCTCTCGCGCCTTCGGTGATTCGTCGAGATGGGCCACGATCTTCATGGCCTGCTCGGATGCGACCAAGCGCGTCCCGGTCGGGGCCTCGGGTGAGGGTGGTTGGCTCGCTAGCAGGCCGGCCCGCTCATGAAGCAGGTTCAGCTTGGGAACGTCGTGGCCGAGAGCCCTGACCTCCTGGCCATGCAGACGCGAACGCTCGCGCGCCTCGATGGCCCCCGCCTTTTCGAAGGGGTGATAGGCGCGATCGCGCTCCGCAAGACCGACCAGTTCGCCGAAGCGATCGTAGAGCGGCAGGCAGCGCCAACCCTCGTATTTCGGAATGCGGACGGTAATCTTGGCCTCCTGCCAGCGGATCAGCTCCGCGCAGGTCCATCGGTCGCCGTCATGCGTGATCGCGCCCTGGCGCACCGTTTTCTCGACCTCCGTCGAGAACGCGACGACGAAGGCCTTGGCATCGACGGCGGTCTTTTCCCACCCGCTTGCGATGGCGGCGACATAGACCTGATCGGGCGATCGGCCCTTCAGCGTGCCGCGCTGCGGCATCCGGTGATAGAGTGCCAGCTGCATGTCGATGATGGTGCGGAAGTCGTCGAAGCTGCCGGGGAAGGGCTCGACCTTGCCGCCGACGCTGCTGGCCTTTTTTTTCATCCGATCGCCGGCGATCCACCCGGGAATGGCCTGAAAATAGGTCCGTTCCAGCACGGCGAAGATGCCTTCAATCGGCTTTGCAGCCGCGTTGTAGGGCTGGGCTCTGGTGATCTGCGAGGCCCGCAGCTCGGCCGTGCCGAGCAGCCGGCGGCCGCCATCGCCGATGAGCTGCAAAGCGTCGTCGATGAACGGCGCCCAGTTGTATTCGCTGCCATTGTCGAGATAGAGCGCGCGCGGCGCGCCCCAGGCCTCAACCATGTTGATGAAGCTGCGGATGACGTGGGCGTTCGTGATGCCCTTGCCCTTGTCTAACAGGATCAGGTCAAGCCAGATGCGGTTCGTGGCCATGTCGAGCCAGCCGATCGCGCGGGCATGCGCCGTCGATCCGTCTTCGCGGGACAGCACGATATCGACCGGGTGAACGTCACCCACGATGATCGCCATGGGGGCCATGCCCTCGCGCGTACGGCGGATGCGGGGCTTCTGATCCTCGTAGGCCTTGCGGTCGCGGCTCTTGAGCGCCTGGCGGCGATGGACGCGCATCCCGCCGATGAAATGCGAGGGCAGGCGGCATGTTTCGATCGCGAGATCGCAGCCGGCCTTGCTCGTGAGCTTTTGCAGCCGGAGCGCCGCCAGCTCGGCAAGGATCGCAGCGGATTCGCCGGCCGCATGAAGCCCGGCGACATATTCCCGCACGGCACGCTCGATGCGGTGCTTTTCGGCGTCGTCAAAGGTTACGGCCGCATCCCAGCGGCGGCTGACGATCGCCATGCGCCTGCCGGCATCGACGCGCTTTGCTCGGCCGAGGCCGGCAAGGCCATGGACCTCATGGTCATCGAGCCAGCGTTGTATGGTGCGTTCGGAGAGCCGGCCGGGCTTCTTGCCACTGCGCCGATGATCCCGGCCGGCGATGTCCCGGATCGCTGCGCCGCGCTCATTCGAGCCCTTGGGATGGGCGAGGGCGGGCGAGATCACATAGTAGCGGAAATCGCGTTCCTCCTGCGCTTGGAGGCCGTGAGAAAGCTGCGGCAGGGCTTCGCCGTAATGCTGCTTGAAACGCTGTTGAAGCTCGATTGGAAGGCTATCGACGCGGACCTCATAGCGGAGGCCGGAACGTCCGCCACGGCCGCGCACCGTTCGGCTGACTAGCACAGTAGATCGCCAGCAGTAGCCATCGTCGCGACGCGAACGTGCAACCGCTTTCTCGACAGCACGTTCTGATATGCCTGCCAGCGCTGCTAGCTCGGGCAGGGCGATATAGGCGATCATGCGGCCAACCGGCCGAAAAGCTCAGCCACGAGCCTCTGCCTGATCTCGGCTCCATTGCGGCTGTGCCGAAGGCCTTTGAGGGCCTTTTCAACGGTTTGCCTGTTGAGGCCGTTGACCTTACACCACGCGTTTAGTGTGGTGCCGCGAGCCACAAGCGCAGCTCGTACCGCAAGATAAGTCTCTTGCGATCCGATGACAATCGACGCGGTCTGCGGTTTGAGTATCTTATGGTGCATTTGTTATTAAATGCACCAGAAATTGGTGTTGTCAATGGTCGATGTATCGGAATCCGACATTGTCGAAGCGCTGCGGTCTATAATGGCCCGGCGCAAGCTGAAACTGGCCAGTGTCGCAAAGACTTTGGATATTCCGTACCGCAATCTCCAGAACTACATGTACAAGAAAGCGCGTATGCCGCTCGACGTGTACGTTCGATTATGCGCAGTTATCGGCGTAACTGCTGACTACCCCATCCAAGGCCAATTTAAGTTAACCTATCACGACATGCAGCAGTCACTGATTGACGTGTTTGGCGAGGAATTCTTCAACTCGATTGATTTTGATGAGCATCTCAGATGGACGATGGCGTCCAAGCGAGAGCGGGACGAAGCGCGCATCAGGCGGACGGCCGGGAGCTTCGCGGTGCAGATCGCTGCAAAGTACGACCAGCTCCGGGAGCGCGACCTCAAACCGGAAGACACCGATAGCTAGTTCGGCAATAGGTTCGGCAATCGCCGCCTTTCGTTCCCGGTCGAGATGCGAGGTTCCGCAATAAGCCCTGTAGTTTCAACGGCTTCAGAGATAACTGTCGGAGCGTGGTAGGCAAGCCCACATGGTCCGCAATTGGCGAACCACCAAGCCCTTACATCTCAACGGGTTAGGGCGCTTTCACCGACAATTAGCTCTGTGCCGCCGCCGCCAAATATCTTTCGCGCATCCATTGGGTGAGGCGGCCAAGATACGGGTCGACAGCGGCAAGCTTGATTCGCATAAGACATATTATGGAACCAAAGCATGGCTCCAGAACTGGCCGGCTTCGTTGTTCAGCCGGTCGCGTCGATCACCATGCCATCGAACGCCACATCGACATTCTCCGGCAAGCCGCTCGAAAGTCTATTGAAATCGAGATCGTTGTGAAGGTTCGTCAGGATCGCGCGCCGGGGACTGAGCTCGGCGATCGCCGCGAGCGCTTCCGCCACGCTGAAGTGGCTCGGATGCGGCGTCTCGCGCAGGCAGTCGAGGATCAGAAGGTCGAGGCCGGCCATCGCCGCCCTGGCCTCACGCGGGATCGCGCTGACGTCGGGCAGATAGGCCAGGTCGCCGAAGCGGAAGCCGAGCGCCTCGTAGCCCGGCCCGTGCTCGACCGAAAACGGCAAGGTTTCGACCGCGCCACCGGGACCGTCGGTCGACAGCACACGCCCGGCGCCGAGCCGGTGCAGGTCGAGGATCGGCGGATAGCCGCTGCCCGCCGGAGTCGCGAAGACGTAGCCGAAGCGCTCCCTCAGGGTCCGGGCGGTGCGGTCGTCGGCATGGACCGGGATGCGCCGGCGCATATGCAGGACGAGCGCCCGCAGATCGTCGATGCCATGGGTATGGTCGGCGTGATCATGGGTGAACAGCACCGCATCGAGCCTCCGGACATCCGCTGCCAGCAGCTGCTCGCGCAGATCCGGCGAGGTGTCGACGAGCACGCTGGTGACGCCGTCCGGGCCGGCACGCTCGACCAGGATCGAGCAACGCCGGCGGCGGTTCCTCGACTCAGCCGGATCGCAGGCACCCCAGCCGGAGCCCGGCCGCGGCACGCCGCCGGACGAGCCGCAGCCGAGGATCGTGACCTTCGGCGTCACGCGGAGCCGCTCAGGCCACCCGCGCCAAGGGCGCGGCATGGTCCATCTTCCAGTAGCAGCGCCGCGCATTCTGCGTCGTCAGCCGCGAAACCTCGTCGAAACCGACACCGATCGTTTCGGCCAGAACCTTTTCTGTTTCAACGACATAGGCCGGCTCGTTGCGCTTGCCTCTGAACGGGACCGGGGCGAGGAACGGCGCGTCGGTCTCGACCAGAAGGCGGTCGCGCGGCACGAGCCGGGCGATGCGGCGCAGGTCCTCGGAGGTCTTGAAGGTCAGGATGCCGGAGAACGAGACGTAGAAGCCCATCTCGACGCCGGCCATGGCCAGCGCCTCGCCGGCGGTGAAGCAGTGCAGGATCGCCGGGAAGGCACCCTTCGCCGTTTCCTCGCGCAGGATCGCGATCATGTCGTCATCGGCCTGGCGCGCATGGATCACGAGCGGCAGCTGCGTGATCCGGGCAGCGGCGATGTGGACGCGCAAACCTTGCGCCTGCGCCTCGCGCGGGCTCTTGTCGTAGTGATAGTCGAGCCCCGCCTCGCCGATCGCGACGCAGCGCGGATGGGCCGACAGCGCTACGAGCTGCTCCGCCGTGACCTCGAGTTCCTCATGCGCCTGGTGCGGATGCGTGCCGACCGTGCACCAGACCGAGGCGAAGCGCTCGGCGATTCCGGCATAGGTCGCAAAGCGCGCGACCCGGGTCGAGATCGTCACCATCCGGCCGACGCCGGCCGCTTCGGCGCGGGCGACCAGTCCCGGCAGATCCTCGGCGAAATCGGGAAAGTCGAGATGGCAATGGCTGTCGATCAGCATCAGGCGCCCTTACCCGACGAGTCCTGGTCGCCCTCCGGCTCGACATAGCGCGGGAAGATGCCGCTCGGCGCCGGCAGGACCGTACCGGAGGTCAGCCGACCGCCCTCGCCCAGCGCTGCGAAGTCGCGTGTCCCGCTGGGAACGCCGAGCAGGTCGAGCAGCTTGCCGCCGGCGACCGGCATCACCGGCTGCACCAGGATCGCGACCTGCCGCAACACCTCGGCGGTGACGTAGAGCACGGTGTCGCGCCGCGCCGGGTCGGTCTTGCTCAGCCGCCAGGGCTCGTTGCCGGCGAAATAGCGGTTCGCCTCAGCCACGACGGCCCAGAGATCGGCCAGCAGCACATGCAGCGCGAAATCGCCCATCGCCGCGCGCGCCTTGCCGAGGGCGCCGTCGGCCTGCGCCAGCATGGCGCGGTCGGCCTCGGTCAGCGCGCCCTGCGCCGGCACCCTGCCCTCGCAGTTCTTCGCGATCATCGAGAGCGAGCGCTGGGCGAGGTTGCCGAGATCGTTGGCGAGGTCGGCATTGATCCGCCCGACGATCGCCTCGTGGCTGTAGCTGCCGTCCTGGCCGAAGGAGACCTCGCGCAGAAAGAAATAGCGCAGCTGGTCGACGCCGTAGGCGGCCGCGAGCGCAAAGGGATCGACGACGTTGCCGACCGACTTCGACATCTTCGCGCCCTTGTTCAGCAGGAAGCCATGGCCGAAGACGCGCTTGGGCAGCGGCAGGCCCGCCGACATCAGGAAGGCCGGCCAGTAGACGGTGTGGAAGCGCACGATGTCCTTGCCGATGATGTGGACGTCTGCCGGCCAGTAATGCGCGCGCGGGTCCGCCGGATCGGGAAAGCCCGTGCCGGTGACATAGTTGTTCAGCGCATCGACCCAGACATACATGACGTGCCGGGGATCGCCCGGAACCGGCAGCCCCCAGTCGAAGGTCGTCCGGCTGATCGAGAGGTCCTCCAGCCCGCCTTTGACGAAAGAGACGATCTCGTTCTTCCGCGTCTCCGGCGAGACGAAGTCGGGCACGTCCTCGTAGAGCTTCAGCAGCCGGTCCTGATAGGATTTCAACCGGAAGAAATAGCTTTCCTCCTCGACCCATTCGACCGGCGTGCCCTGCCCCCCGAGCCGCGTGCCGTCCGCCTGCAGCGTCGTCTCGTCCTCGCCGTAGAAGGCCTCGTCGCGCACCGAATACCAGCCGGCGTATTTTGCCAGATAGATGTCGCCGTTGGCCTCCATCCGGCGCCACAATTCATGCGTGGAGGCGAGATGGTCGGCATCCGTCGTGCGGATGAAGCGGTCGAAGGAGCAGCCAAGCGCCTCCTCCATCTCCTGGAAGCGTCGCGCGATGCCGTCGACATAGTCCTTCGGCGCGAGCCCAGCCTGGGCCGCGGTGCGCTGCACCTTCTGGCCGTGCTCGTCGGTGCCGGTCATCGCGAAGACGTCGTAGCCGTCGAGCCGCTTGAAGCGCGCGATCGCGTCAGATGCCACCATCTCGTAGGCGTGGCCGATATGTGGCGGGCCATTCGTGTAGTGAATGGCGGTCGTCAGATAGAATTTCGGGGCCGTGGCCATGTCGGAGGCTCGAAAGTCGCGGGCTCGAAGGTCGCAGGGTTCGCTTCACGCTGCGCGCGAGCGGGCGACCGCGTCCGACAGGTCATGAAACATCGTCATTACGAGCGGCCGGCGGTCGAGATTATAGGTTTCGACCTCGCGGGCAGCGCGCGCAAGCTTGTCCCATACCTCCGCCAGCGGTGCAAGGCGCGCCGGCCCGGCCCCGGCATGCGCCCGCAGATGGTCCGAGAGCCAGCTTTGCACGGTCTCGATCATGATCCAGAAATCGCTCTCGCCCGCCTTTCCGGCGAGGTCGTCGGCGAGCGCCAGCAGCGCCGTGATGTCGACACCGGGCAGCGCGTCGAGCCGGGCGCGCACCGCCTCGACCAGCGCCAGCGTCTCGGGTTCGACATAGGTCAGCGCCCGCCGGACCGAGCCGTCGGCGAGCCCGGCCGCCCGCGGCAGCGCGGCGGCGGCGAAGGGGCCGCCCATCCGCTCCAGCGCGAGCCGGCCAGCCTCCGCGACCTCCGCCTCCGGCAGGGCGTCGAAGCTCATCAGCCGACAACGCGAGCGGATCGTCGGCAGCATCCGGCCGGGCGCATGGGCGACGATCAGGAAGAGCGCGCGCGGCGGCGGCTCCTCCAGGAGCTTCAGCAGGGCATTGCCGGACGAGCGATCCATGTCCTCGGCCGAGTCGACGATGCAGACGCGCCAGCCGCCCTCGGCCGCGCTCGAACCGAAGCGGTCGAGCAAGCGGCGCACCGCATCGACCGGGATGTTGCTGGTGTAGCCCTTGCCGTCGGGCTTGGCCTGCCGGTGCAGCACATGCAGGTCCGGATGCGAGCGCGCCATGATCCGGCGCGTCGCCGGGTCGGTTTCGGGCAGGCCGAGATCGGCGGCATCCGCGGCGCGGCGCAGCGGATCGCCGGCCGCCAGCATGAAGCGCGCGGCGCGATAGGCGAAGCTCGCCTTGCCGATACCTTCCGGCCCGCCGAGCAGCCAGGCATGGTGCATCCGGCCGGAGACGAGCGCGTCGAGCAGCGCCCGCTCCTGCGTCGCGTGGCCGACCAGCGCCAGCGTCTCGCGCGGATGCGGCGCGTTGGGCAGGCGGTCCGGCTCGTCGCTCGTCGGCAGCATCAGGCCTCCTGCGGCACCAGCAGGCGCCGGTTCAGCGCCGCCCAGGCGGCGTCAGTCAGCGCATCGGGCGCGAGGCCCGCATCGAGCAGGACGCAGCGCCAGGGCTCGGCCCGGGCGACGGCGAGGAAGCCGTCGCGCAGATGGCGATGGAACGCCAGCGCCTCTCCCTCGAACCGGTCCTTGGCCTCGCCGGGTGCACGCCGGGCCGCAGCCCGCGCGAGACCGGTCTCGGGATCGAGGTCGAGGATAAAGGTGAGGTCCGGCATCACCCCATCGACCGTCACTGCCTCGAGCTCGGCCAGCAGGCCGGCGTCGATACCTCCCTGCAGACCCTGATAGACCCGCGTCGAATCGAGGAAGCGGTCGCAGATCACCCAGTCGCCGCGTGCGAGTGCCGGGCGGATGCGGCGGTCGATATGGTCGATCCGTGCGGCCGAGAACATCAGCGCCTCGACGAAGGCGCCATGCGCCTTGACCTGCCCCGAGAGCACGGTCTCGCGGATCGCTTCGGCCTTGGGCGAGCCGCCGGGCTCGCGCGTCAGATCGACCGTGATGCCGGCCCCGCGCAGCTTCTCGGCGAGCGCGCGCGCCAGCGTCGACTTGCCGGCGCCCTCGCCGCCTTCCAGCGTGATGAAGCGTCCCTGCACCCGTTCAGCTCTTCTTCAGGACCTTGCGGACCCAGCCGGTACCGAGTTCGATCGCCGCGTCGAGCGCGCGCTTCTGCAGGCTTCCGGTCGGCACGGTCTCGGCGGCGTAGAGCGGCAGCTCCAGCGTCTTGACGTCGCCGCGCGTCACCAGGAGCTTGCCGATCGGCGCGCCGTCCTGCACCGGCGCCCTGAGCGGTCCCTGATAGATCACGCGGGCAGCGACGCGTTCGCTCGAGCCGCGCGGCAGCAGCAAGGTGACCGGCCCCTTCGCCTTCAGCCCGACCCTGCCCTTCTCGCCGCCGAAGACGCTGGCCTCGCCGACGATCTCGCCCTCGGCGAAGACCTGCCTGGTCTCGAAGGCGCGAAAACCCCATTCGAGCAGCTTGCGCGCCTCCTGCGCCCGGTCGCGCGCCGTCTTGAGCCCGTTGACAACGACGATCAGGCGCTGCCCGTTCTGCACCGCCGAGCCGACCAAACCGAAGCCCGATTCGTCGATGTTGCCGGTCTTCAGCCCGTCGGCGCCGATGTCCATGGTCAGCAGCGGGTTGCGGTTCTGCTGCTTGATCCTGTTCCAGGTGAACTCACGCTGGCCGAAGATCTTGTAGAGCTCCGGATAGGTCTTGACGATGTGATCGGCGAGGCGGGCCATCTCGCGCGCCGTCACCTTCTGCTGCGGATCGCCCATGCCGGTCGCATTGCGGAAGACCGATTTCGTCAGCCCGATCGCCCGGACGCGCTCGGTCATCACCCTGGCGAAGGTCGCCTCGTCGCCGGCGATCGCCTCGGCCAGTGCGATCGACGCGTCGTTGCCCGATTGCACGATGATGCCGCTCAGGATGTCGGACAGCTTCACGCGGCTGTTCAGCACGGCAAACATCGTCGAGCCGCCGGAGACGCCGCCGCCCTTGCGCCAGGCGTTCTCGGAAATGCCGATCTCGCTGTCGAGCGAGAGCCTGCCCTGCGCGATCTCCTCGAAGGCGACGAGCGCGGTCGCGATCTTGGCGAGGCTCGCCGGCACCATCAGCTCGTCGGCGGCCTTCTCGTAGAGCACGGCGCCGGTGCCGGAATCGAGCAGAACCGCATGGGAAGCCTGCGACTGGAACTGCTGCGCCTGCGTGCCGGTCGCCACCATCGATGCGAGCGCGACGAGCAACACGGCGAGCGTCAGCCCGACGTGCTGGCGGCTCTGTCGATGCCAAGATGAGAACGGACCCATACCCCGATCTGAAGCAGAGCGGGGCTCAGGCGGTCAAGCGCGATCTGGTCAGTTCTGCGCGAGCGACTGCAGGGTCTGCGGCTTGAGGTCGCGCGCCAGCGGATGCGCCTTCGAGAAGCGCTCTGTCGGGCTGCGCTCGGGCGCGGCGAACAGGCTGGCGACGTTGGTCCGCACCGGCGGCAGCGGCGCCGGAGCGAGCGAGCGGATCGCGACCGGGGTCGCGGCGCCGGCGATGGTGTCGAGGTCGAAGGGCCGGTTCGGCGGCATCGGCGCGCCGCGCACCGGCGTGCCGGCCGGCGACGAGCTGGTGGAGATCGCGGAGGCCGCTACGGGCGAACTCGGTGCGATGGCGCGGACCGGTTCGGCATAGGCCTGCGCGACCGGCTGCGACGAGGCGGACTGCGACAGGAACGGCTGGCGCGGGCTCTCCGGTGCGGCCTCGTCGAGATCGGCGCTCTGGCTGCGGCCGGCCGCGACAGGTGCCGAGCTCGCCACCATGGTGCGGGCGCTGGTGCCAGGAATTGCCGCCGGCGTGCCGTCGGTGCGCAGCGTCGCGAGCAGGAGCTTGTCGTCGGAGCCGGCGAGCGAGGCCTGGCCGAGATATTCGAGCTTGATCCGGGCGGTGCCGAGATGGCGGAAGGCCAGTGCCTCGGCCGTCTTCTGCGAGACGTCCATCACGCGGCCGCCATGATACGGCCCGCGGTCGTTGACGCGCACGATGATCGAGCGGTTGTTCAGCATGTTGGTGACGCGGGCATAGGCTGGCAGCGGCATCGTCGGATGGGCGGCGCTGATCGCGGTGCGGTCATAGACCTCGCCATTGGCGGTGCGGCGGCCATGGAAGGCCTCGCCATACCAGGAGGCGGTGCCGACAGCCGTGTAGCCGACCGGCTTCTCATAGGGCGTGTAGCGCTTGCCTGCGACCGAATAGCTCTTGCCGATGAGCTGGCGCCCGCCGCCCTTGGGCACCTCTTCACCGTCGGCGACGACGCGTGGGCTGGCCGGGCCGTATTTCGACTGCGGGAAGGCGCCGATCTCCTTGGACTTGCCGCGGCTGGCGACCTGGTTGCCGGCGCAGTTGGCGCTCAGGAGCGCGGCTAGGACGACGCAACCAAGTTTGGCGAAGCGCGTTTCGGATTCGGAGAGGCAGATCGTCACGGGAGCGCCGGGAAGCGATTCCGGGGCCGGAGAGGATGTGCCTCTGATCATGCCATTCGTCCGCTTTTCAGCCGAAAACATCAGGTCCGGCTGCGCCGCGCTGCAGCAAAGCCGAAGTTTTCGGTCAATTCCATTAAGGGAACGTTAAGCGGCGGCACGCGGATCGCGATACCGTTAACGGACACCCCGAGCGCCCTTGAGCGGTCACAAAGGTGTCGGAAATGCGGCAGCTGTCAACAGTGTGGCGGGAAACGCGGCGAATTTCGGCCGGCGTTGCGGCGAGGCAACGGCGCCGTAGCGTCAGTTGCCGATGCGCGCGATGCCGGTGTCGCCGTTGTCCTGAATCCATTTCAGCTTGCTGCCACCGAGGTCGGTGAGGGTAAAGCAGATCGTCTTGCCCTCGTACCAGGTCTCCCATTTCTGGCAGAGCGACTTGCCGTCGACCCACCAGCGGCCTTTGTCGTTCGGCTTCAGGAACCGACCGAGCCCAACAGCCTCGCCGGACCCGTCGACCTGCCCGTCGGCACGGTAATACAGCGGGAACTCGCCGCCGGCCGGCACGGCGAGATAGATGCGCTTGCCGGAGATCAACTGCTTGATCGCCTCGCCCTCGACGGGCGTGTTGGCCTGCGCGCCGAGCGATGCGACCGACAGGCCGAGGGCAGCCGCCATAGCGAAGACGGAAGGTTTCATCGTCGCGTGATCCTCGTTGGCCATGTCGACCCGTTACGATCGGAAACAATGATCGGATGCGCGCGCTCAACGATCCGTGAACGGCATTGTTCCAAGGAGCGACGTAGCGGTCCGGCAAGCCGACGAACGAACGCGCCAGTCGCCACCCCCGCACGCCACAAGAGCGGCTGTACAAGCCCGCGCGATGGGTTGGCGGGCGGCATCGCGCAAAACAACAAATGGCGGAAGGGGTGTCCGTCGAACTTCGGATCGCCATTAGCCGCATGAAGCCGATAATTATCTGATTTGTAAACGCTATATTATCATCGTCGTTCAATGCGGTTCGCCTTGCGCCGCCTCAGTTCGCCGCTTAAGTTGGGGTGGAAATTGGGGTGATCCATGGCGCAGTTATTCAACAAGCTATCCGCCCGGCGGGTTGAAACCCTGGCGGAGCCAGGGCGGCACGGCGATGGCGGCGGGCTTTATCTCTACGTTGATGCAAGTGGTGCCAAGCGGTGGCTCTTCCTGTTCCGGTGGGAAGGCAAGCTGAAAGAAATGGGACTTGGCGGACTGTCGCGTGTGTCGCTGAAGGACGCGCGTGTCCGCGCTGCTGAAGCTCGAGCTGTGCTCTCCGACAACCGGAATCCCATTACGCACCGCCGATTAATTGCCGAGGGCCGCAAGGCCGTTCCAACGTTTTGGGGATTTGCAGAAGATCTGCTGCCGGAAATCAGCAAGGGCTTCCGAAATCAGAAGCACCGGGATCAGTGGACGAGCACGCTAAAAACACACGCCTCAGCTTTGCATGACGTCTCCGTCGACGAGGTCACGACCGACCGTGTGCTGAGCGTGCTCACGCCTATTTGGCACACCCGACCTGAGACAGCGTCGCGGGTTAGAGGTCGCATTGAGCGTATGCTGGATGCGGCCAAGGCCAAGGGTCTGATCGAGCCGCCTTGGGAGAACCCGGCGCGCTGGCGGGGCCATTTGAGCAATCTGCTTCCCAAGCGGCAGACGCTGTCCAGAGGGCATCACGCGGCCATGCCGTTCGCGCAGGTTCCGGCCTTCGTCCGCTTGCTTCGCGAACGCAAGAGTATGGCCGCGCGGGCGCTGGAGATGACGATCCTCTGCGCCAGCAGGTCGGGCGAGGTGCTGGGGGCGCGGTGGTCTGAATTCGATCTGGATGCCGCCATCTGGACCGTTCCCGCGCAGCGGATGAAGGCCGGCCGGCAGCATCGGGTGCCGCTGTCGGCGCCGGCGCTCGAGCTGGTCAGGACGGCGTCGGAGGCACGGACTGGCGCTTACGTCTTTCCCGGTCAGAAGCCGGACCGGCCGCTTTCGAACATGGCGATGGAGATGCAGCTTCGAAGGATGAAGTTCGATCAGTTTACCGTGCATGGCTTCCGGTCCGCCTTCAGGGACTGGGCCGGCGAGGCGACGATCTTCCCCCGCGAGATCGCGGAGGCCGCGCTCGCGCATGTCGTCGGGGACCTGACGGAGCGGGCCTACCGGCGCGGCGATGCACTGGAGCGGCGCCGGGAGCTCATGGATGAGTGGGCAGACTACGTAGAGGGTGTTGAAAATGGATGACGGCCCGCAAGCCATAGAGGCCGATCCGTTCCGTATAACGAGGGAGCAGCTGAAGGAGCTTGTCGAGATAATCAATTGCGCCGTTCGCGAGCGGCGTAAAGAAGTCGCGCTAGAGAGGAACGGGAACCCCTTTGAGGACGAGCAAGTCCGGCGAGAGCATTGGGCTCTGGTGCTCGATGGGCATACGGCTCCTAACGGCAGTATCTATATTGAGAACAAGTACATTGATATCGTTTCCGCCGAAGAATACATAAATTCGTGCCTTACCGCGCTGCGGGGTATCCGGAGCAATTCTGAGAAATTTCGCATCGCGCCGCTTCCCCAAGGGTTCGCGTCATCACGGAATACGGCTTCCGATGTGTTGGAGGTCGGGAGCCGCATCTTCGACGTCAGACATTTTGACGATATTGTAAAATTGAATCTCGAGCAGTGTTATCGCGCTCTCACCGGAGAGCAGCCAAATATGGGTGGCTACAAGCCGACAAAGGGTTTGGGTGAACAACTGCTGCCAGCTCGCTTATGCGAGAGTCCGTTCACTCAGTTTGCTCTATTCCTCCTTGAGCTGATCGATCTACGGCGACTGAACGGCAAGAAATATACCTTAAATATCCTAAGAAATTCTGCGAGTGGAACTTCGAGTGCAGCCGCCCGGTCAGAATTGATCGAGGAGCCGGCGTCAATCAAACAGTTGAAGAGGAAACCGAAAGGCAGGCCGTCATCAGAACACGATCCCCGAAAGCTACGCGATGAAACTCCCGTGGAGGTCGAAGAGTGTAGTGATCGCGAAGCTCAACTGATCATATTCAAGGATCGTCGCAACTCTAAATTGGCCCGAAGGCGGAGGAAACAATCTGCCCGAAATCCCCTTGATCCGCCTTCGTAAGTGTCAAAAGGGCCACGGGGTTTCGGCATAATCGGCTTACCGCCTTTTTCAACTGTGTCCTGTGCTCTGTGCGTCTCCGGTCGATTTTGAACCGGAGATGCCTCACATGGCTCATGAAGCGATTGCGCCCGTTGCGCTAACGACCGCCGAGGCAGCTCGGTCGTTGGGCATCGGCAAGACCAAGCTCTTCGAACTGATCACAAGTGGTGCCCTTCCGGCCGTGCGGCTGGGCGGGCGCACTCTCGTGCGTCGCGATGATCTTGAGGCCTTCACGGCGCGGCTGCCGCGCTGGGCGCCTCGCGGCAGGGGCGAGTGAGAGCCCTCGTCATGCGAGGTGTCGAATTGGCCAGCGAGACAAGATCGCCGGCGATTGGCTCAAAGCTCCCGCCGCAACTCAGTATCGTCTGGAAGCTTTCCATCGACGCGGCCGCGCTCTGGCCCGCGATCACGCGGCCCGCCAATGCGGCGTCAGCCAAGCGATACTCGCATGCTTCGGCTACGGCACGCGGCCCTCCCTGGAGCTTTGTGAAGCGAGCGCAAGGGTGCTGCTGCTCGTCTCTGCATCTTCTCGTCAATAACAAGCCGAGCTGCTGCGCGCGCCACACTGGTCATGATGCCCGGCAACAGACCCGGGGGTGTCAGGGTGGTGGCCGTCGAGCTCATTGTCATTAGAAAACATCACCCGGCTCCCCAGACGTCATAGGTCGGATCATGAGCTTGGCGACCTCACATAGAGGTGGCTCCTGACCGAGCCAAATGGAAAGCTATGTTCAAACGCCAGATTGGAATTGCCGACTACTCGCGTTGGTTGATCGAGCGAGGCAACGAGCGGCCGGGCCGTTTCGTCTTTCTGACACTGACGTTCGATCGGGCGAGGAAGTTCTACTCGCTCGGTGGCCACGGGGCAGATGAGGTTCCTGGCCATTCCGAGCTCGCCGGTGGAACGGCGATGATAATGCCGAAGGGTGACGCGACCAGAGCGCTCATCGCGGACCTGGAGCGGTTCTATTGCATGATGCTACGCGCGCTGTTGGGTCGTCGGTACGCTCGCCGCTTCGACTTGCAACCCTTTGCCATCGGAGCATTGGACGAGCCCTGCTACAAGCGGCCGGACAAGCGCTCCGCCCTGTCGCGGAAGGTGGGCGAGGTCTTCGACCACGCCCACTTCATACTGCACATTCCAGATGTGGAAGTTCGAGGTCGGCGTTTGCCAGATCTGTTCGAGTCGCTTCTCCGCGACGGCTCGCTCATTCGTCTCTGGCGCAGGCTCAATTCCGAAGGCGAAGTTCATGCCTCAGGGATATTCTACCTGGCTGGCGCGCTCGACTACTCCCTGAAAGCAGCGAAACGCCAGAACGTGCCTTCGGATGAAATCCTGATCTGGCCAGTTGGCGTCCCTCGCCGTCCCCCTTGCTGACGGCGACGATCAGATCGCTGCCTTCAAACAGCCTCTTGTGAGAACTTGCCATGACTGATCATCAATTGGTTGAAATCGACGGCGGCAACGCGTGGCTCAGCAGCCATCACCATGAGCTCCCGTCTGTTGAAGTCTTGCAGCGCAAGGAGCTCCAGCTGATCGCCGGTCTGGCGGGCTTGGCAGACCGGAACGGCTTAAGCCAGATCATCGGTTATGCGGGCTGGACGATCGGGAGGCCTCCACGGCGCTTGCTGCGAGCGCTCGGAAAGGCCTTACCGTTTCCCCTCACCCTGAAGGCAGCCTTGGCCGAGTGGCGAGAGTGGTATTTGTTGGAAGAGAGCCGGCGGCGGCACAACGGTCAGCGCCTCCCTCAGCCACTGCATATCCGAGCTCGCCTGGCTGTCTTGGCTGAGTTGCTGTGCAAGATGTCCGATCCGACGATCGATGGCATCAGGGCAAGGTTCACCTGGCTGGATCGCGCCGTCGAGAACGCATTCTTCAACACTCATGAAGTTTTGGTGCTCACCGAAAGCCTTCGCCGGGATTTTGAAGGCTTTGTCACCCGGCTTCCACGGCCGGAGAGCGACGCCGACAGCAAGACGCGCCCGTGGTCCCACGCGGAAAAGCGTGACCCGGTGCTGCGCTTGCTCAAGGAGCAACCGCAGTTGTCGGACCGCGAGATCGCTCGCCGCTGCGGGGTGAGCGCGCCCATGGTCGGCAAATGGCGGCGGCTGCGCCGCCACGTTTGAAAGACACCAAAGCCAGTCCAACGGCCCAAATCCCATCGCAACTCGCGCTCGGCGATTGAAGAAATGGGATATCGTGATGCTGCTGCTGCAGGCGCGAGACTTCGGTAGGGCTCGCCTTCGCATCCATTAGCTGCAGCGGCATCCACCGCCAGAGCACCCCTCTCTCACGTGCATGCACCTGCGCCCACGCGTAGCAAACCATGTGCCAATGAGGCGGAGCCTGGAAGTTGCGTCGAATTGGCTGCGCGCTATGCCTGTGATAGCGGGGCACCACACGGTCTCCCAGAACAGAAGAGTGGCCAAGCAGGCTCTGATAATTGACCCCCTCTATACTAACTTTTCAGCGTCGGTGATTAAGCTCGGAGCGATCAAAATGGTGCGTTGTCAATCGCTTATGTGGGAGCGGGGCGGGTAAATGCTCCATTGGTCCGGACCCGAGTGTACCCCCCCTCTCATGTGAGCCCGGATCCCGCGAAACTTGCGCCAACCCATACTCTGTAAATATTTACACGTCCGGTCTCGCGCCTCGTCGAGAGAGGTTGCCGAGTGAATTCGATGAGCGCCAGGGCAGTCGCCCTCTGACGCTTTGCGCCCGTTCCGGCAGTGTGCGGTCAGTAGCGGATCGCGGGATTGGTTCGGATATAGCGCACACCATCCTCGGTGCAGTTCGTTTGCTGCTGGCCGCCATAAGGGGAGCTCGTGGAGCATGTCATCGAGAAGATCGGCGAGGGCTCGACTGGTCGCTGAGCAAGTCGCCGCTGTGCCTGCGCCGCCTCGTACTGAGCGTCGATCAGCTGCTGCGCCTGCAGGCGTTGCGTAGCTTTTGAATTCAGGTCGGCGTTGGCCTTAGCAAACTCGAGTTCGGCTTCAGCCTCCGTTATCTGACCGCGGTCGACCTTCTCGGCCAGCACCAGGCGCGTCTGAAGACGGATGGCGACCGCATCTTGTCCCCGAAGCTCTCCGAGGCGAGCTTCCGCCATGTTGTGGCAGCGGGCCCCTTCGACCGATGTCTTGAATTCCCGTTGTCGGCAGGCATTACGAGCTGCAGCGATTTCAGCCGAAAGTTCGTCGGCGGTGCCGACACAGCCCCCCAACGCCAAAACGAATGCCACCGCGACGATGACAGACGCTACGCGGATAGCATCGGGAAAAGAATCGCCGGACGCTTTGCTATCCCCGGCACGGACAGGGACCGCGCGAGGCACAAAATGCGTTTCCGGCATCGGTGTTTCCTTATAGGCGCGAGAACGAGGCATCGCTCGTCAGCGAAGGGAATATCGGCGGTCGAGAGGTGCGGCGTCCGGAATTTCAACCGGCACGCGCCGCGCCGAGGATCGCTGGCGGTCGGCCGCGATCGCCTTACGCAAACCTCGCTGAGAGATCAGCGTCGTCAGATAGCCGAGGAGGAGCCATGTCCCAAAAAACCCGACGACGTATCCCATGTCGCGCGACTCAATGCCGTTGGCGAACAATGGAGTGGTCCTGCGCCAACCGACTAGGACGTCTGAAGCAAGCAGCAGAGCCGCGATGATCATGACGCCCGTCAGCCAGTTCGGCCTGATGTGAGCCAGCGCTGAGGTCGGGCTCAAGAGGAACGGTGCCTTCAGGCTGGAGCGGGCCCAGACGCCACAGAGATATGCTCCCGCAGCATTTACTACCGAAATGGCAACGACGCCCAAGATCAGGAAATTGGCGTTAGCTGTATCGCTGGTCGCCAGGCGCGGCTGCATCACAAGCAGAGCCATCGCACCTCCTGCGAGCGCCGCATTCCGCCCCCACCGCCGCGGCAAGGCAGTGAGCCAGGCCTGTGCATCGTGATGGGCCGAGAGCGAAGGAACGTTCGGAGAAGGTATCGCTGGGCGTTGTCGAAGTTCGGGAGTTCGTTCCCGTGAAGCGGTTGAGCGGTAACCCGCCATGACCCACGACACGGCAGCGATAACAAGGCCGAGCAGGACGATCGGCCCGCCAAGCACCGCCGACAATCGCGGGACGTTGAGGTAGCGCGTACCCGGCAAGATGCTTTGGAAAGCGCCCGGCGTGATTTCCAATCGGGTTAGGAGACCGCAGCTTTGCAGACTGGCAGGGGCAGACGGCGATGCATCGAAGGGCTCCCAGCAGGTGAAGAAGCCGTCACCGGTTTCTAGTCGACCGACATGATGCTCCAGCCACGCAAGACCGATGACAGCCATCGCCCATGCCACTGCGGCAACGATCACAACGCGGTGCCAGCCCTTCAACATCACAGCACCGCCCGTCTGTCAAAATAACTGCCGTCAGCACCGACGGGGTCGGCGGCCTTCAGGTTATACATACTATAATAAATAACCCCGAAGTATGTAAAGCGCCACCGCTTGCCGCATGGACATGCGCAAGCTCGTTGGTCGGAATTTCGCGCGGATCCGCCGAGAAAAAGGCCTGACTCAAGAACAGGTCGAGGAACGATCCGGCTTCAGCCAACAGTATCTGAGCGACCTGGAACGCGGACGCCGCAATCCCACGATTATCACCCTATACGAGTTGGCCCAGGCGCTCGGTGTCGACCATGTGGAGCTGGTTGCGCCGGATGCGAACGACCTAGGGAGCGACGGAGATACGTGCTAGCCATTTTAGCCTCTTCCGACGTGAAGTTCTGGCGCTAAATTGCCATCGGTTGGCGGCTACTTCAGGCTAGACCGACCCGTGGTGATGAAGGCATCCGCCGGCCAACCAATAAGTCCTGAACCTGGGCGAATTTCGTCATCATTTTGCACGATCTGGCTCGATCGCATTGGCGATCGCGCCCTTCTGGCGGGCGGATGCGATCGTCATCGTCAGGATGAACGCGGCCAAGACAAGACATATGCCATTCGTAACGACCAGCGGCCACTCCCGCTTGACGATGCCATAGCCGAGCCAGAGCGCGAATCCGAGTGTCGTCAGGGCATACATCGGCGCGGAGATAGCCGTGGTGTCGCGCGTCCGAAGAATGCGAATGGCCTGCGGCAGGAAACTGACGGTCGAGCACAGCGCCGCTGCAAATCCGAGGACGGTGATCCAGTTCATCGCCCGTGACCTCTTTCCGACATCGGCAGAACTAAGCGCGACTAGTTAGCCAAGATTTTGTCGATGGTGATCGGCAGGCTTCGAATGCGCTTTCCGGTGGCGTGGTGGACGGCGTTGGCGATCGCAGCCGCCGTGCCGACGATGCCGATCTCGCCCAGCCCCTTGACGCCGATCGGGCTGGTCTTGTCGTCGTGCTCCTCGACGAAGATCACCTCGATGTCGTGGATGTCGGCATTGGCCGGTACATGATATTCGGCGAGCGAATGGTTCATGATCCGACCGAGACCATGGTCGGTCAGGGTCTCCTCGTGCAGGGCCATACCGATGCCCCAGACCACGCCGCCGATGATCTGGCTGCGTGCGGTCTTGGGGTTGAGGATGCGCCCGGCTGCGACCGCATTGACGATGCGGGTAACGCGCAACTGGCCGAGCTCCTCGTCGATCCGGACCTCGGCGAAGACCGCTGCATGGGTGTAGGAGGAATGGCTTTTCGGCAGCATCATGCCGATCAAGCCCGGCCCGGCCGATTCCTCAGCCTCGACCTTGTCGTCCCCGCCGGCTGCGATTGCATCCGCCAGCGAAACCGATTTCGCCGCATCGACGCGCAGCACGATCATGCCGCGCGTGAAGGCGACATCGTCGATCTTTGCCTCCGCCAGCGGCGATCCCTCGATCTTCGCAGCCTGCTTCAGCAGGGTTTCGCGCAGAGTCTGGCATGCCGCTGTCACGGCGCTGCCGGCCGAGGCCGCAGTCCAAGACCCGCCCTGCACCGGCGAGGCCGGCAGCGAGGAATCGCCCAGAGCAACTGTGACGTCCTCCATCGCCACCCCGAGCGCATCCGCGCCGATCTGGGTCAGGATGGTGTAGGTGCCGGTGCCGATGTCGGAGGTCGCGCAGGACAGGCTGAGCTTGCCGTCGGCGCTGAGCACCGCGCGCGCCGAGGTCTTCATGACGTTGGCTTCCCAGACGCCGCTGGCCATGCCCCAGCCGATCAATTCGCGGCCCTCGCGCATCGAGCTTGGCTTCGGATCGCGTTTGCGCCAGCCGAAGCGCTCGGCGCCCTCGCGATAGCAGGCGCGCAATTCCTTCGAGGTGAAGGGCTTGTCGTCGTTCTCGTCGCGCTCGGCGTAGTTGCGCAGGCGCAGCTCGACCGGGTCGATGCCGGTGGCAAAGGCGAGCTCATCCATGGCGCTTTCGAGCGCGAACAGGCCGAGCGGCGCGCCTGGCGCGCGCGCGTCGCCCGGCGAATAGGTGTCGAGCTTGGCGAGCTCGTAGCGCAGGTCGACGTTCTCGGCCGGGTAGAGCAGGCCCGACCAGTTGACGACCACCTCCTGATGATCCTCGAACTGCGAGGTCGCGGCGACCGCTGTGTGCTGGATCGAGGTGAGCTTTCCATCCTCGCCGGCGCCGAGCGACAGGGCGTTGATCGTTTCCGGTCGGTGGACATGGCTGAACATCTGCTGGCGGGTCAGTTCGAGCCGGACGGAGCGCTCCAGCGCCAGCGCGGCCATCACCGCCAGGAAGAGCTGATGCTGCGGCCGCAGCCCCGAGCCGAATCCGCCGCCGACATAGGGCGAGACCACCCGGACATCGTCGCTGGCCAGGCCGAAGACCGACTTCACATACGCCTGACTGTTCTGGACGCCTTGCGTCTTGTCATGGACGACGATCTTGCCGTCGCCCTGCCAGATCACGGTCGTGGCGTGCGGCTCCAGCGGGTTGTGGTGCTCGGTCGCGATCCGATACTCCCCGCCGACCCGGACGGGAGCCTCGTTGAACGCCTTGACGGCGTCGCCGCGCGGCTTGGGCGGCGGGGCGATGCCCGTGCGAACCTTCGGGGGCTCGTAGCTGTGGTGGCGCGCCCGATCGAGGCTGGTCTCATGCGGCCGGCGCTCATAGGTCAGGCGCACCAGCGAGGCGGCGTGGCGGGCGACGTCGAAGCTCTCGGCGACGACGAGCGCGATGGGCTGGCCGCTATACTGGATCTCGTCGCTGTAGAGCGGCCGGAACGGCGAGCCCGGAGGGCCGACCTGATCCTGATATTTGTAGGTGAACCACGCCGTCTTCGGCCTGTTTTCGTGGGTAAAGACCTTGACCACGCCCGGCACGGCCTCGGCCGCCGCAATGTCGATGGTCGAAATTCGACCGCGGGCGACAGCGCTTTCGACGATGTAGCCATGCAGGAGATCAGGCGCCGCGAATTCGGCGGCGTAGGTCGCCGTGCCGGTGACCTTGGCGGGCCCGTCGACGCGGCTGCGGGGCGAGCCGACATGGAAATCGTTCTTGAGCATGGTCGGCCTTTCAGGCGATGCGCTTGTCGGTTTGCGACTGCGGCGTGCCGGCCGCCGCCTGCGACAGCGCGCGGATCACGGCGCGTCGCGTGAGATCGATCTTGAAGGCGTTGTGCTCGTGGCCCTGCGCGCCTTCGAGCAGGATCTCGGCGGCGCGTGCGAACGTCGCGGCGTCGGCGGCCTGCCCGGTAAGGACGGCCTCGGCCTCCTCACGCCGCCATGGTTTGTGCGCCACGCCGCCGAGCGCGATGCGGGCCGAGGAAATCGTGCCGCCATCCATCTCTAGCGCCGTGGCGACCGAGACCAGCGCGAAGGCATAGGACAGCCGATCGCGCAGCTTGAGATAGCTGTGATGGCCGGCGAAGGCTTGGGAAGCGGCCGGCAATTCGACTGCGACGACCATCTCGCCCTGCGCCAGCGCATTATCGCGCTGCGGCGTATCGCCCGGCAGGTGATGATAATCGGCGAAGGCACTCTCGCGTACGCCGTCAGGCCCCGCGACATGGACGATCGCGCCCAGCGCCGCAAGTCCGACACACATGTCGGACGGGTGCGTGGCGATGCAGTGCTCGCTCGCGCCGAGGATCGCATGGATCCGGTTGAGTCCGCGGATTGCCGAGCAACCCGAGCCGGGCTCGCGCTTGTTGCAGGGCGTCAGGGCGTCGTTGAAATAGTAGCAGCGCGTGCGCTGGTTGAGGTTGCCGCCGGTGGTGGCGGCGTTGCGCAGCTGCGGCGTCGCGCCGGCCAGGATGGCGCTGGCCAACAAGGGGAAGCGCTGGTTGACGCGCTCGTCATAAGCGACCGCCGTGTTGGGGACGAGCGCACCGATACGGAGGCCGCCGCCTTTCGTCTCGCTAATGCCCTGAAGCGCTTCGATGCGGGTCACGTCGATCAGCGTCGACGGCTGTTCGACATCGTATTTCATCAGATCGACGAGATTGGTCCCGCCGGCGATGATCTTGGCCGAGGGGTCAGCCGCCAGCGTCCGCACGGCGTCGTTGATGGTCTCAGCGCGATGGTAGGAAAACCCTTTCATTCGGCGGCCTCCCGGAACGTCTGGCCGCGCTGGACCAGCACATCCTCGATCGCGTCGACGATGTTGGGATATGCGCCGCAGCGGCAGATGTTGCCGCTCATGTGCTCGCGGATCTCCTCGCGGCTATGGGCATGGCCCTCTTTGATCAGCGCGACGCCCGAACAAATCTGACCGGGGGTGCAGTAGCCGCACTGGAAAGCATCACGCTCGATGAAGGCAGCCTGGAGCGGGTGCAGCGCGCCGTCCTGAGCCAGCCCTTCGATCGTGGTGATCGCCTTGCCGTCCTGCATCACCGCTAGCTGGAGGCAGGAGTTGATCCGCCGGCCGTCGATCAGGACAGTGCAGGCGCCGCACTGGCCGTGGTCGCAACCCTTTTTGGTTCCGGTCAGCGCGAGATCGTGCCGTAGCAGGTCGAGAAGCGTCGTCGCCGGCGAGACGTCGAGAGACTGCCGCTTGCCGTTCAGCGTGATCTCGATGGGGATAGTCTGGGTCCCGACGATGGCGTGCGCGGCCAAGGCAATCTCCTGCGAACGGTCTTGAAAGAGTGGATGTCACGGCCCCGTCAAGCGGCACCGATCGTCCCGATGTCCGCACAACTGCCCGTTGGGCGCGCAGGTTCCGATGTTTCGCATTGGAACAGTTCTCGTCGGGACCCGTTGCCAAAAGACGCGACCCGCCAATGACTTCGCTTACGGAGATGTAGACGTGCACAATGCCGCACCCCCGACCGCCCCCCTCAAATTTCATCCCGGCATCGAGCAGCCCGAGGCCGACGAGGCCGCCACCGCCGACGCGCTCGTCACGACTCTGCGCTCGATCAGCGAAACCACCTTTAAGGATGGCGGCCACCCCTTGCGCAGCGTCCACGCCAAGAGCCACACCCTGCTGAACGGCGAGATCGAAATCCTGTCCGGCCTGCCGCCGGTGCTGGCGCAGGGACTGTTCGCGACGCCTGCGGCCTATCCTGTCGTGATGCGGGTCTCGACCATTCCAGGCGACATCCTCGACGACAACGTCTCCCTGCCGCGCGGGCTCGGTCTCAAGATCATCGGCGTTCCGGGCGAGCGGCTCGAGGACTCGGAGGACGAAGCCACGCAAGACTTCGTCATGGTCAACGGGCCGGTCTTCGGCGCACCGACCGGCAAAGACTTCCTGAAGAGCCTGAAGTTGGCGGCAGCCACGACCAACAAGGCAGAGCGTGCCAAAGAAGTCCTGTCCACCGTGTTGCAAGGCGTCGAGAGCCTGGTCGAGGCCTTCGGCGGTAAGAGCGCGACCCTGATCCAGCTTGGCGGGCATCCCAAGACTAATCCGCTCGGCGAGACCTATTTCACGCAGGCGCCGCATCTCTATGGCGATTACATCGCCAAGCTCGGGCTGTTCCCGGTCTCGCCGGAGTTGGCCGCGCTGACCGGTGCCAAGGTCGATCTTTCGGGCAAGCCCGACGGCCTGCGTCAGGCTGCAAACGATTTCTTTCAGACCCATGGCGGCATCTGGGAGCTGCGGGTGCAGCTTTGCACTGACATCGAGACCATGCCGGTCGAGGATTCGACCGTACAATGGCCGGAGGAGAAAAGTGCCTATGTCACGGTGGCGCGAGTGACCGTCCAGCCGCAGAATGCGTGGAGTGAGGCGAAGTCCAAGGTCTTCGACGATGGCCTGTCCTTCAGCCCCTGGCACGGGATCGCGGCGCATCGCCCGCTGGGCTCGATCATGCGGCTGCGCAAGCCCACCTACAAGGCCTCGGCGCGTTTCCGCTTCGAGCGGAACGGCTGTCCGATGCGCGAGCCGCGCGCCGGCACCGACGTCGCCGGCTAGGCGTCATGCTGACGGCTAACGAGCTGGAGCCGGGCATCTGGTGGCCCGGCTCCAGTTGAGCGATTACTTCATAACCTGAACTTCGTTTTGATGACTGCGCAGAATGGGAAGCATGTCCGATGCGAAAGCTTTTAGCGCCGGCTCCGAACCCAACGCGGCATAGTTCGTGAACATCTCGACGGCTGCCTTGTGGCCTGTCTGTTGAGCTTGGATGTAGGCGGCGTCGAACTCGGTGGGTGACGCCGCCACGAGCCGCGCCAGCTTCTTCTCATGCTCTGCATCGAGCGCCATTGGCACGGTCAGCGCGCTCCCCGCCACGACCTGCGACAGGCGCGTGCTCCCGGCGGAGTGATCCAGCACCATCCGTTCCGCGAATGAGCGCGTTGCCGGAAGCTGGGCGCGCTGAAGCGCCAGTCGGCTCGACTCGATCTCGAACATGTCGGACACTGCAGCGCGATCGACGAATTGCTGGGGTGTGATGTCTCCTTGGGCGAATGCCCCAGAAGCACTGAGAACGATTGTTATTGCAAAAAGGCTCTGCCTGATCATCGGAATGCTCCGTCGGTTAGATAGCCCGGCCAAAGGCCCAACTTCGACCTGCTCGGTCAGTTCCCGCCGGCCTTTTCCTGTGACTCTAGACAATCAGGAACCGCCGGCATCTCTGGACGTTCGGCCATTGGGGTATCCAGCGGAGGAACAGCCATGCGAGACGGAAACGGAAATACGCTTTCTGACGAGGAGGTCGCCAAGGTCAAAGCCGTCGAAACCGGCAAATCAGATACCTCGGTCAACATCACCTCGATCGATCCGAAAGTGGAGCCGAAACCGGCGGCGCAGAGCGACGACAGCCTGGACAACGGGCTCGTGAAACGTCCCGCTCACATCTCCTAGAGCGGTCTCCAGAGAGCGAAGCTTCAACGACGAAGTCGTGGATAATGGAGAAAACCCGCCCTCTCACGGGCGGGTTGTCTTTTGTAGATCTTGCGTCTCGATCAGATTGCGAACAGGGCGACGCTGAAGCCACCTCACCCGGTTCGACGTCGATCAGCCTCGGCCAAACAGGGTGCTGAAATCGGTTTCCTCGTCGCGGTGCTTTCCGCCGAGCTGAGCGGCGAGAAAGGCGGCGGCGCCTCCGAGAAGGAGGACGGCAGCCGTCAGAAAGGCCGTGATGACCGCGGTCTTCCTCGCCTTTTCAGCAGCCCGCTTGGCGGTTTCCTTGGCCTGTTCGAGCTTTGCGAAGGCGTCGTCGACCCGTTTCTGCGCTTCGGGCTGCGGAATGTTCATGCGCGCCGCGACCCGCGAGGCGATGTAGTCGCGATCGACTTGATCCAGCTTCCCCGAGCTGAGTCCACTGAGAAAGATGCGCGAGACTTCGTCGCGCTCGGCGGCGGTCGGCGGCGTCGTGCCCGTCGATCGCATGACGGAGTCCAGCGCCGAAGCCAGCGGGTCGGCATTCTGACCGACCAGCGATGCAGCGCCTCCGACAGCGCTTGCGGCGCCAGTCACCGCCGTCTTGGCGGCACCAAGCAGCGAGGAACTCGCGACCATCGTTACCAGAAGCGCGCCCGCCGCCCAGACGACGATGCCATGGGCGCCGTCGCGCACCGCGCGTTCATGGGCGCTGGCGTCGCCGGCGGGCCGGCGCATGCGGCCTGCGAGATAGCCGCCGGCAAAGCAGGCGGACACCGTGATCCAGATCGCCCACAATCCGGCGACGATCGTGACGACGACGAGGCTGGAGGAGCGGGCGGTGTCGGCCGAGATCAGCGAGAGGCCGAGCGCCGAGCCGAACGCAGCCATCACGGTCGTGATCGCGGCCGACAGGACCGCGCCGCCCACGATGGCGCTCCATTCGAGATAGGAGCCGGTCGCGGCGGCTGCGGTGGCAGGAGGAGAAACGACGACGACGTCGGTTGTGCCCATCGACATGATGCAGCCCCTTATCTCAGACCGAGGAATGACAGGATGGCCAATACGACCACGATGAGACCGATGATGTAGATGATGCCGTCCATTGATGCGCTCTCCGATGCATCGCAACACAGGTGACAGGACGAGAACGGCAGCGGCACGGCATGGTTCCGTCTGGAACGGATTTCAGAGGAACACAGAGTGCGGCAGCGGGTTCTCTCCAGCACAGCAACAGGAGAGCGAAATTATGGGACGCGGACTACTGCTCTGGATGCTGGGCATCCCGTTGCCGATCATCATCTTGCTGGCGCTGTTCCGGTAGTTTCGTCGAACGCGACCGGCGGACGTCTGCAGCACGCGTCGCCGAACGAGAGAAGAAAAGCCGCCGCTCCTGTGGAGCGGCGGCTTTTCGTGTTCGAGCAGACTTCAACAGCCGTTAGGCGGAGATCGCCTGAGCCGACGTCAGGACTTGGGTGCCGCCGGCGGAGGTGGGGCGCCGGTCGGAGCCTTGGTCGGATCGGGCTGAATGAGTTCGGTCCTCGCCTTGTGCTGAAGCTTCGGATTGTCGGCCGTGAGCACAGCCGCCGCGAGCGGCGACAGCATCATGATCGCGATCAATGCGAGAGCTGCGAATTCCTTTCCTTCGAAGCGCATGGATTCTTCCTTCGGGTTGCTGTGGCCAGCCGTTGGCAATGCAACCGCGTGCGGAGGCACGATGTTCCCCAGCGGATCGGCCGACGCCCTCACGTCACGCGCGGCTTCGGCTTCGCCGCCTTCCGCTCGCGCGAGGTTTGTCCGGTCCCGGTCGCGCGCCCCTCTCGCAGTGCGTTCAGGGCCATCCCGATCGCACCGACGACGAAACCGGGCGCCCCGACGCGGGACACCAGCATCGACAAAGGTATCGCGATCTTCGCTGGGTAGCGGCCGGCGGCAATGTCCTTTGCGACCCACATCGCGGCGAGTTGGATCAGGATGGGCACGATGATCTCCATGCTTCGATTCATGTGAACGACTGGAAAGAACTGCTTCGGCGTCGTTGGCGCTCAGTCGGCTATGATCCGCACCGGTACCGATTTCGAGGCCGGGGTCTTGGACAGCTCGTCGTGATGGCCGACCGGGACGAGGACGTTGCACTCCGGGTAGTAGGAAGCGACTGTGCCGCGCGGAATTCGGTAGGCGGTCAACGTCAGCCCGCCGAGCTGTCTGTCGACGCCGTCCTCGACGTCGGTGATCAGCCGCACGGTCTGGCCGTTCGTCAGTCCGGCCGCCGCGATGTCGTCTGGGTTCATCAGCAGCACGTCACGTGTGCCCTCGATGCCGCGATACCGGTCGGAATAGCCGTAGATCGTCGTGTTGAACTGGTCGTTCGAGCGCAGGGTGATCAGCCGGTAACGGCCGGGCGCGTCCTGGAAGCCGAGCGAGTTGAGCTCGCCGGTGGTCGTGAACACGGCCTTGCCGGACTCCGTCTTCCAGATCCGCTCATTGGCGCCGTTGCCGCGGTAGAAGCCTCCGGCCTCGAACATCCGCTTGTTGAAGTCGCGAAAATCGTCCGGGTAGGTCTGCTCGATCAGGTCGCGGACGAGCCCGTAATCGCCGGTCCACTCGTCCCATCGCAGCTTGTCGTTGGGCGCGAGTGTCGCCTTGGCGATGCCTGCAACGATCGCCAATTCGCTCCTGGCCTCGGGCGAGACCGGCTTGCGATGCCCGACCGAGGCGTTGATCATCGAGAAGCTGTCCTCGGTCGTCACCGCCTGCTCGCCGCCGGCCTGGCTGTCGGTCTCGTAACGACCAAGACAGGGCAGGATATAGGCGTGCTTGCCAGGAAAGAGATGGCTGCGGTTGAGCTTGGTCGAGACCATCACGGTCAGCTCCTGGCCCGCCCAAGCCTCTTCCATGCGCTGCTGGTCGGGCACCGCCCGCACTAGGTTGCCGCCGAGCGAGATGAAGGCCCGCACTTGGCCGGCGATCAGACCCTCGACTGCGTCGACGATGGCCATCCCGTCCTCGCGCGGCGGCTCGAACCCGAACATCGCCTTCAGCTTGTCGAGCGGCACCAGATGCGCCTTCTCGGCGATCCCGACCGTGCGCTGGCCCTGGACGTTGCTGTGCCCGCGCACCGGGCAGCAGCCGGCACCGGGGCGCCCGATATTGCCGCGCAGCAGCAGCAGGTTGACCAGCATGGCGATGTTGAGTGAGCCGTGGGCATGCTGGGTCAGGCCCATGCCGTAAACCCCGATGACGCGCTCGGCCGCGATATAGATCGCAGCCGCCTCGCGGATTGCAGCCTCGCTCAGCCCGCTCTCCTGCTCGATCTCCAACCATGTCGTCGTCCGGCAGGAGGCGATGAAGTCGTCGAAGCCCGTCGTATGCTGCTCGACGAAAGCGTGGTCGATCACCTCGGCGCGCCCGGCGCTTCTGGCCGCATCATCAGCCTCGACCACGCATTTGCACAGGCCAAGAATGGCCGCGATGTCGCCGCCGGCCTTGAGCTGGTGATACTGATCGGAAATCGTCGTCGCCTTGCCGGTCAGCATCGCGGCCGGGCTCTGCGGATCGACGAACGACACCAGTCCTTGCTCGATGATCGGATTGAAGGTGACGATCTTCGCGCCGCGGTCCTTCGCCTCCTTGAGCGGATGCAGGAAGCGCGGGCTGTTGGTGCCAGGATTCTGCCCGAAAAAGAAGAACGCGTCGGCCTGCTCGAGATCGTCCCAGACGATGGTGCCGACCGGCGAGCCGATCACCTTGGTCAGGCCGACCGAGGTGGTCTCGTGGCACATGTTGGAGCTTTGCGGCAGGTTGTTCGTCCCGAACGCACGCGCCAGCAGCGCATAGAGATAAGACGTCTCCAGTCCGGCATGGCCCGACGCGTAGAACACCGCGTCATCGGGTGCGATCGGTTTCAACGCGGCGCCGATGCCGGCGAAGGCCTCGTCCCAGGTCACAGCGACGTAGCGGTCGGTCGCGGCGTCATAGCGCATCGGATGCGTCAGGCGGCCAGTCATTTCCAGATCGTGGTCGGACCAGCCGCGCAGGGCCGCGACGGAGTGCTCCGGCTCGGTCCAGAATGCCGGCTCGCAGCGCGCGCTGGTCAACTCCCACAGCGTCGCCTTGGCGCCGTTCTCGCAGAATTCGAAGGGCGAGTAGCTCGCAGGCTTGGGCCAGGCGCACGAGACGCACATCACGCCCTTGGGCTTGTTCATGTGGCCAAGCGTGGCAATAGCGCCAGGACTCGACCAGCTCTCCCCGAAAATGCGGGCGATGCCCTTCAACGATCCCCAACCGCCGGCCGGACCCGACGAATGGGGTAGCTCACGCTCGTCCGTCATCTCGGATCACCATCAAACAGAACGGGAGGCCGGCGAGGCTGTTAGATCTGAACCTCACCCTGATCTTCGCCGTCCCAGTAATGGATGTGCTTCGCGTGAACTTTGAGCATGATCATGCTCGGCGTCTCGATCCCATCCGGGAACCAGCGCTCGAGGTCATCGACCCAGTGCGCCGCGAACTCGCCCTTGTCGCGAACGAGGCTGGCGTCGCCTGAAACGCTGATGAAGATGCCCGGCTTGCCGAACATGCTCTTGCCCGCCGAAAACGTCAGGCCGACCTTCGGATCGTTCGCGATTTCGCTGACGAACGAGGCCGTCTCGTAGGCGAAGAACCAGGAATCGCCGTCATATTCGACTTCCCCGTTGTTGCTCATCGGCCGACTTGCAAGCTCTCCGCCGGCCGTCTTCGTGGACAACATGCAGAAGTCGATGTCCTGCATTTTCTCGGAAAGGTCCTTGAGGGTCATGGTCATGGGGAGGCTCCAGAATGGTAGAGATAGGTCCGCTGGTCAGCGAACGGTCTGCCTCTGCTTCTGTTCCGGTCCATGGCGTTTGGCCGCACTGCGGCGGTCGAGCCCGTCCGTCGCGAGACGGATACGCTGCCCTCGGCATGGTCGGAACCACGAATGGCGACGGGAATTGCACAGGCAACCCTTGTCCAGCCCATAAGGTCCGCCATGACGTCTTCGACCGACATCGCTCTGGCGCCGCCCGACAAGCAGAGCGCGAATCTCAGGATCGCCGAGCCGATCGAACGTACCGTCGGATATGCGATCATTGGCCTAGGGCAGCTTGCCGTGGAGGAAATCCTGCCGGCCTTTGCATCTACGAAGCTGTCGCGGATCGTTGCCTTGGTCAGCGGTCATCGCGACAAGGCGGAGACACTCGCGCGAACCTATGGCGTCGGCGAAGGTGCGATCTACGATTACGGCACGTTCGACCGCATCGCGGACAATCCCGAGATCGACGCCGTCTATATCGTGCTGCCCAACGCGATGCATGCCGAATTCACGATTCGCGCGTTCCAGGCCGGCAAACACGTCCTTTGCGAAAAGCCGATGGCGACCGACAGTACCGAGTGCCGGCAGATGATCGCTGCGGCGCAGCAGGCTGAGCGAAAGCTGATGATCGCCTACCGGCTGCATTACGAACTGCTCAATTGCAAAGCCGTTGAGCTCTGCCGGAACGGCGATCTCGGCGCGGTGCGGACGTTCTCCTCAAGCAACTGCCAGATGACCAAGGCCCCCAACATCCGTCTGAGCGCCGCGCTCGCCGGCGGGCCCGTCCAGGATATTGGCATCTATTCGATCAATGCAGCGCGCTCCTGCATCGGCGAGGAGCCTGTCAGCGTGACCGCAGTCGCGAGACAGCCGCTGAACGAGCCGCAATTTCGCGAAGTCCCCGCCAGCGTCAGCTTTACCCTAGAGTTCCCGTCGGGTTCCATCGCGCATTGCGACTGCAGTTTCGAGGCTGCGACCAGCCGGCATTATCGCGTCAATTGCGAGAAGGGTGTCATCTCGATGGATCCGGCCTTCGCATACCGGGGGCTGCGCCTCACCGTGAACGAGGGCGCGGATGGTGCGGCGCGAAACGCCGAAATCGTGCTGGCTCAACCCAATCAGTTCGCCGCCGAAATCGATCATTTTTCGGACTGCATCCTGAACGGTCGCGCGCCGCGATCACCCGGGGAAGAGGGATTGGCCGACATACGAGTGATCGAGGCGATCACTCGGGCGATACAGTCCGGTCACAGGGAAAGCGTCCTCGGGTCGTGATCGCGCCGGCGAGCGTGTTTGGGGAGAGGAGCCGACCCAAATTTATCCAACGGGGCCCGAATTAAGCTTTTCGACGTCTACGAGCGCGCAGCCTGGGATTTCATTTCGGCGACCTTGAGACGCAGGGCATCACGGTGGCTTTCCAACGTTTCCCTTGACCGTTCATCGGGTTCGCTAGCGATCGCCTCGTCATACGTCTCGATATTGCGCTCTTCGCCACTGGCGAAAGCGTCGAGCGATCCATCGTCCAGCCCGACGACAGCCGATCTGACAGCCACGACCGCTTTATGCACCGTTCCCATCAGCGAACCTTCATCGTCAGGCCCCTCCCCCCGCGCTGCGAGCAGACCGTGAACATCCTCGTGCGCAGCGGCATGCAGCCCATCGACCGAGCGCAAGATGCTCAGGAGGTTCGGCTCGTCGGCCTTTTCGATTGCCTCGCGGTAGCCTTCGCGCGCATCGACCAGGGCGGTGTGAAGAGTGGCAAGATGGTCGGACATTGGGTTTCCTCATGTCGGCCGGTTCAGAACGCGTTCTGCGTCAGGCAATGCACCACCCGGAATTCTGTTCCGACGGCCGCGTCATTCACGGCCGAACGCGCTGTGGGTCGGAGGATCGGTCGGCTACCGATCGCATTCAGCGGATCGGTTTCAGCGTCAGCGGGGTCGAGCACGCTAGGGCCCAGGCGCAGCTTCCGGTCCGGCCGCCAAACAAGCCGACGTCGAAATATCCAAAGCCGCCGTTGGCGCGGAGACATGGCTTAGGTCTGGGTCAGACTACGACCAATCTCCACATCGAATTCTGAAACCGATTGCAGGAGGGTCCTCCATGGAAACCGGCTCCGATGCGGTGATAAGCGGCGAAGCCGATGTTGTCAGCAGCTGGAAGATCTAGTTCTAGGCGACGCTCACCAACACTGCCACTGTGGTCTAATCGCCGGACGCCTATCTAGTTAGAACATACGATTGCCAAAGCCGGGCTCAGCGGCACGGCAATCGATAGAAAAAAGACGCTGCGCGATGGAAGCCGCCACTTAGTCCCCGCTTTGGGCGCACCGTACACGGCGGCCTTTCCAGCGAACAGGTGATCTGACCATTTTGGAAACTGTCGACGCAACCGCGCGTTGATCAGCATCGGCGTTGAAAGAGGACATGCATCATAAACGTTTCCCCCGCCTTCCGTTTTCGGACCAGTAACAGGGATGCTTGGCGCAACGCAGAAACTGCAGCCAGTTCATGGCGAAAACTCTTATCACGGCTCGGGAAAGCTCGCGGGCAAGCGATCAGTATCACCGCCGATGATATCGCCATTGGGCCAGCCTTGGTGATTGCGTTTGCCCGGGAAGGTGCCGACGTCCCTAACTACCTCATCTAACACCTGAGAACACCGACAGGAGTATGAAATGCTGAAAATCCTCGCGCTAAACTGTACCCTCAAGGCTTCCGGCAAATCATCGACCGACGTCCTGCTGCAGCAGGTGCTCGACGAGATGGGCGACGAGATTTCATATGAGACCGTTCGTGTCGCATCGCTAGACATCAAGCCAGGCGTGACATCAGACGAAGGCCTTGGCGATGATTGGCCAGCGCTGCGAAAAAAGCTCGTCGAATGCGACGTCCTATTAATCGGCACACCAATCTGGATGGGGCAACCTTCGAGTGTCTCCAAGCGGGTGCTGGAGCGCATGGACGCCTTTCTCAGCGAATCTGACAAGAAGGGGCGCACTCCTGCCTACGGCAAGGTCGCCGCCGTCGTCGTGGTCGGCAATGAGGACGGAGCCCATCATGTGTCTGCCGAGCTTTTCCAAGCACTGGCCGATGTCGGGTTCACGATCGCAGCCGGCGGCCCGAGCTATTGGGTCGGCGCGGCGATGGGCGACAAGGACTATAAAGACCTGAAGAAAGTCCCGGAGGTCGTCGCGAATGCCAACAAGATGCTCGCGCGCAACACCATTCATCTCGCGACGCTGCTCAAGGCGCACGCTTATCCCGGATACCTTTGATAGCCCGAATGTGAAGCACGGCGTTATTAGCGTCTTCGGGCTTCGCGAGATATCATTTCCATCAACATCCGCCTTTCATGTCAGTGTTGGTTATAACTAATCGAGCAAAATCAGTGCAATTGCGGTTTGGCTCTGTAAATGATGATTCAATCAGAAGCTCCACGGCTGAGAATTAATAATCTATACCGTATGGCGTCCGTCCAAGGCATTGATCATTGATGCGACGTCAGAACAGGCTTCTGTAACAATTTCAATCAAATCGACCGCTACAAATAGGCCCTTCTTCTAGAATCAAGACGGCTTTATGCAGTGTTTGTGTCATCGGCTTTGCACGACATTTTCCTCACCAGTTTCTTTCTGAGAAAACTATCAACGCCTCTAAATGCCAGCGTTTTTGTTGACCACGTTCCTATGTGTCATTGAGCGCGGGCGCCACTTCCGGAGCTGCTGCATGACGTTTTGGCCTGCGGTGGCTACCGTGGGCCGGCGCTAAGGCGCTGACGATCGCCATACCGTGGGCGCCACAATGCCGCACGGCTAAGTAGAGAGCTTCCGTGCCATGGTGGCATACCTGAGAGTTGACGATTAAGCTCGGTCCTACTCTGCAGCTCTATCCTGAACCGGATGAGCGTTTGTGAAAGCGACCACGCATGTCAGCCCTTCGCTGAGGTAGTTGATGTTGACCTGCGCCTCGCATTCCGGTGGAAACGCCCGCTGCATCAGCTTGGAGCCGAACCCTTCCTTCAGCGGCGGTTTGACCGGCGGACCGTCGTTTTCCAGCCACGTCAACACGATGCGCGCCGAACTGGGCTGCAGCGACCAATCAATCGAGACTCGGCCGGCATCGTCGTGGAGCGCTCCGTATTTCGCTGCATTGGTCGCCAGTTCATGGACGACCATCGAGACGGCAAGGACGGTCTGCGGCGACAGAATGATGTCGGGGCCTCTCTGCAGAATGCGCGTGGCATCCGCGTCTTGGTAGGGACGCAAGGTGCGGCCGAGTACGTCGCGCAGCGAAGCGCTATTCCAGTCCTGGGCTAGCAGAATGTCATATGCGCCCGCCAGAGCGTCGACGCGCTCGGCGAACGCCCGTGCGCCAGACGGGTCAGGTCCTTTGCCAATCGTCTGCCGCGCGATAGCGAGAACGATCGTCAGAGTGTTCTTGACGCGGTGGCTTAGTTCTCGCGCCATTAGGTCGCGTTGCTCGGCATGGGTTCGAATACCGCGCATGAGGTCGTCGAACGCCGCGCCCACGGTCGCAAATTCCGGGCCGTCCGTCTGGTCGGTGAAACGCTGCGGCTGTTCTCCCGCCCGCCAGGCTTTGATGGCTTTCAGAAAGCGCTGAAGAGGAACCTGAATCATTGCTTTTCCGAATGCCGCAGCGCTTGCAAAAGCAATCACTGCGCCGATCAGCACCGTGATCAACGCTATCGAGGTGGCGCGGTTGATCGGCGCGAAGGCCTCGGCTTTTGAGAAGCCGACGCTCACGTAAAGACCCAGCGGCCGGTGGGTAATTGGGACATATCCCTGGATGCGCACCGTCCCGTCCTGGCTGGTCAGTTCGACCGTTCCAGGCTCCTTCGCCTCGACGAGTTTCATGAAGGTCTCGGGAATCCTCGTTCCGATAAACCGTTCCGGGTCGGGTTCTCGTACGAGCAGGACGCCGTTGCGGTCGGAGACAGCGAAGGCCCCGCCTTTGGCGAGGCCGCGTTCGCGCAAAGCTTCGCTGAGCCAATCCAGCCGCAGGCCAGCCGCAAGCACGCCCCGTACCGTGCCCTGCCCGTCCCTAATGGCCAACGCTAGCGGCAGCGTCTTGAGCTTGCTCGATCGCCCAGTGGCGAATTCGCCGACCACGATCTTGCTGCTGCCCAGCGCGTCCTTGAAATAGGGACGGTCGGAATAGTCGTTGTAGCGCGACGCGGCATCGCTGCTACAAACCTGCTTTGCTGCGGGATCTAGAAGATTGATGCCGCTCAGCGAAGGCATTGCGCGAGCCAACCTAGCCAGATAGCGCCCGCATTCCGCATCGTTTGGATCGGCGAGCTCGTTCGATAGGCTGATGCCGATGAGCAGGCTTTCGACGCCGGCCAGAATGCGTTCGAGTTCGAGCGAGGCCAGCCCCGCCATGCGCAACGCCTGCGCGCGAACCTCGGCTTCACGACTTCTTCGGGTCTGGACCTCGTTGAGCGACAGCACTGCAAAGGCAGGAAGGAGCGCTATGGCCGTCAGCACGAACAGTCGCTGCCGCAACGAGAACGCCATCGCCTTTCAAACTCCAGGATCCACCACTGATAGCTTAGGTTTTTTCCGGTCAGAGGCAACCAGAGCTACTTGCTTGGTGGGCAATGGATGGCGACTTGCTACGCAGGTCGATGCTGGTTGATCCCAAGCCCAAGCGGTACGCTTCGCACATCCTGAGATAAACCAAACGGCGCTCAGGAACGCAGTATTTTATAGCCGGCTTAATAATAATTGGACAATGCCGCTCAATTAAGGCCAGACACAACCGGCAAGAAGAGAAGCAGACACAAGATTAAAGCGGCAAGGTCCATTTGACCACGACATGCACGTCGTTACCAAGCTATTCGGAAAGGCGGCCTTTGCAAACCAGGTCAAGTCGATGATAACCGGGGAACGGCTCCCGCTTCGTTCGCCTAGACGGACTTTGCCAGCCCATCGACGACGTGAGCGTTGGAAAACGCCTTGCGCAGGAGGATGGCCTTGCTCCGGCATTTCGTCGGGTTTGGGCCCGGGAATCCATCAGGCGGGTACACTTGGCTGAGCTACGGCAAGGATGTCACATGCCGGCTGGACAAGCGCCGACAAGGCCTCCAGCTCTCACTTGGCGCTAACGGCGTGCTGATCGGCTTCAAGCGGTGAAAGTTCAACGGAGGCGGCCATGTTGCCGGCGGCCTCCATAGCGAGATGCGCATGAGAACGGCTGAGATATGAGCCATATGCGAGCCGCCATATCTCACCCAGCAGGCAGTGTCGGGCCGAGGCCAACGGTCGCGGTGAGCGCGATCAGCAGCGCAACGATGAACCAAATCCAGAAACCCGGTAAAGCATTCAGGTGAATCGTGTCGTACTTCAGTGACACACGATCAATCCCTAGTTCGGCAGCCGCGTTGCCGCTGGCCATCTAGTTGGGTCGGGTCCCTTCGAATCTGATTAAGCGGCGGTCACCAGCTTGGGGCTTTCCACGAGCGCTTGCGGCCGGCCAAACAAACCCTATTTAGCCGTAGCTTTCGACGACAGGGTGCCTGCCAATGCCGATCCAGTCTTTCAGATTTCCCGGTGTCCTGAACTCTCAAGAAATGCTCGTTGCGGAAGCCGTTCTCGCTAGAGCTTGGCAGAAGATCGGGTCTGATACGTTGCAGCAGGCACGCTACGGTTCTGCCGAAAAGTCCCGCTTGGGCGGCATCATCATCAGGCTGATGACAGATCGTTCGAAGTCGGTAGGTGATATGGCTGCTGCCGCGGTGCTGGATTTCGAGAACGCGGTTGCTCAGCGAGTTGCCGAACCGATTGAGGGACAATAGCGGCGCACTATTCGAATCTTCGGCAATCAACGCGATCCATTGTATTGCGGCAAAGTCTTTTTGCCTCCGAAAAACAAACCCTGCGGATCTCGGTCCACATCACGCAGTGTGCGGCCTATACCCATGAGCGTCCGCCGGCCGCTCGTTGCGATGGCCTTGAGACCGCCGAGCCCACCATCCGTGAACCGCAGAATTTCGAAGGTAAATTGCGCCGTCTGCCTGTCGAGATTTTCGGCCAGCCTGCGAATGGATCTGGCGGCTTCGCTGACCGTGTCGAAAGCGTTTGGGCCGTCTTGGCCCGCCGCCTTGTTGAGGAAGGCCTGTGCATCGATCAAAACCCCTTCCACCAGATCGGCTGCCCGATTGAGCCTATCGGCGGACGAGGCGACGTTTTTGACGGCCTCGCGCATGTCACCACTTCCAAGCGCGCCGGCGACCTTGCCGACCTCGTCGATGGTCGAGGCGATCCGTTTCCGATCCAACGAATGGACTGTTTCTGTCAGTCCTTGGGTGACAGTGCCCAGTTTGACCGTCATCGGGGCAATGAAATCGGCGAGCGAGCCAGCGCTCTTCATCAGGCGCTCGATTTCTTCGGAACTGCCGCTGAGCCCTGTCGAGAACTCTTCCGCCTTTTTGACCGTCGCGCTGATCGTGCCGGCATTGGTCTGTATCATCGCCTCCAGGCCATTGATCGCGTCATCCGCTCGCTTGGCGACCGTACGTACGGTTTCGAGAATGCTTTCGGAGGGCTCGGCGAAGATCGTCGGGAGGGTCTGACCCGACTGCGTTGTCAGGACGGGAGAATCCGGCTCGCCACCGAGTAGCTGGACGGCGACAATCCCGGCGAAGCCCTGCGCCTCGATCCGCGCACGAGTGTCGCTGCGCAGTGGCGTGGCCGGGTCAATCTTGATCACCGCGTAGATTTGGCGTGGATCATCGGGGTCGATCTCGATGCGTGTCACCTCGCCGATGTTCAGACCGTTGAAGAGCACGCTCGAGCCGCGGCCAAGACCCGACACCTTGTCCCTGAAGACCACCTTGACGTCCAACTTGGGGACCGCCGGGCCGGTACTGAACCAAAAAAGGAACCCAAACAGGGAAGCGGTGAGCGCAACTGCGAACAACCCGATCAGTGCGTAGCGCGCTCTCGATCCCATTATTCGATCGGTCCAACTGTCTAGTGTCAGGCGCCGGCTTCGGGCGTCGGTCGACGACCATAACACAAGCGCGGCTCCACAGCTGGGTGCACAACGATGATGAGCAAATCAAAGGTCCGAATGAATTCGATAAGCATCGAGAACAGTGCATGAGTCTGTCGTTTGACATAGCGGTCCGTAACCGCACGGTCCAACGTGCGGCATGACAGGTAGTCGGCGATTTCCGGCAGACGCTTTGCGGGAGCTGTACGGCGCTCTTCGCCGAGCGGCGGACGACGCGATTGCGGCGCTCGGTCCGCCACTCGACGGTTTGGTGGCGCCCGACCTTGAAACGTTCAAGCATGCGGAGCGCAAGGCAATCCAGCTCATCGCCGAAATCGTCGCAATCCAAGATCGGGAAGTGCGTGACTGAGATCGAGGACGCCGGATCAATTTCTGCCTGCCGGCGTTGAAACCGTGACATCAACTCAAGCGGTGCCGTGACGACCGATACGCACGAGGAATGCGAGGCTGCGATTCTACACGCTCGATGATGGTTCCTCGGTCGAATACGAAGACGAGTGCGGCTTCACGATCAGGGCGACCGGGAAGCAGATTTCGCGATGCGAACCTGTCGGCGATCCGGACGATAAGGCAGCAGTGGCGGAAGCAGGAACCGCGCTGCGTCGGCATGGTTGAACGCTTCTCAACGGAGGCGCGCCATGCCAAAGAACGTGAAGGCCATCGAGACGATCGAAGAATATCAAGACGCGCTGGCCAGCATCGCTCGACTGGACGCGAGCATGCCAAATTCGCCGGAAGAGGACGAATCGCGCAGGCTCCTTCAGGCCGTTGAGAAATGGGAGCACGACCACGGCGGCGAAAAGGCGATGGCCGGAACGCGATCCCGTCGTCGTCGCTCTGACTGAGCGCGCGGTCATGGCGACTTGGGCGGAAAGAGCGGCAGGCGCCAGGGACTATGCGGACATGCTCGCTCTCGCTCTTGAGATTCGCGCCTCCGAAAACGCGACTGCCGAGCAAAGGCTTTTGGCCGAACGCGTCGTCAATTCCGTTCGCTCATACATCCGGTCGCAGACTACCACGAGGGAGCAGACCGCCCGTGTCCGGTTCTGGAAATTGCTCGACGCCCTGCATGCGACCAACTGATGCGGTGGTTCTGGCGAATCTGGCTTGCCCTGATCGTGGCCTGCGCGACCATCATCGTGGCCCTGATCGTGAAAACGTCGTAGCCGCGCGGGCTCACCGGCGGCAAGAGCCCGGGCTGACATCTTCGACGACCAATCGTGGCGCGCTGCGTTTGCGCTTCTGGCTAGGCGTCGCCTTCGGAAGCCGAGGCCAATGAGCACGTCGATTGCGATCATCATGGGCGTTCCAGTCCTCGTCGCTGGCTATCTGATGGCACTCTGGCGCGCCACGATCCCCGATGAATTCGACGCCAGCCTCTGGCCAAGTCATCGGGTGCAAGGCGCGGAAAACGAGAGCGCGGTGCTGCAC